>RKMI01000009.1_pt1 | contig 1061122 bp, 1044 predicted proteins | sample 2174191 | NCBI WGS metagenome assembly RKMI01 (sample SAMN10236717, study PRJNA505201) | synthetic metagenome | isolation source: mock community containing 12 organisms: Thioclava sp. ES.032, Psychrobacter... | place: USA: Walnut Creek | collected 2015-10-01
CCCATCGACCAGGGGGTAACGCCCACCAGAGCTGCTACAGACAGGCCGGTCGCCGTTGTTAATAGGTGACCTATGATGATGTTTCTGGGCTGTGCTAGTGGACTTTCCGGCAATCCGAATAGGATTACCATGGTCGCGCCAAAGGGAGCCATCAACCAGACGGAGGACTGATTAGCGCTGCCCAGGCTGCTCAAAGCGGTAATACACAGCATTGCCCCCAAGCCTGCTAGCAAAGGGACAAGGTAGCGTGAAGTGGTCAGACGTTTGTACATGAGCAAAATCTCCAAAGTAGACAGATCGGTCTGCATAGAGTAGACAGTCTTGTCTACTGATGTCAAGATACGGATATCTGATGTGATGTGGGTGTAACCATGGATAAACAAGAACAGCTAGTTCGTACCGCCTTTAAATTGTTTTACGTTCGGGGCATCCACGCAGTGGGAGTGAACCTGGTGTTAGCGGAGTCAGGGATAGCCAAGAAGACGCTTTATCATCACTTCCCCAGCAAGCAACACCTAGTGGAAGCGGTCATCCGCTATCGTGACTGTAGCTACCGGGCTTGGCTTATATCGAGGCTGGATCATGTACTTTCAGGCAAACCCGCTTTGCTTGAACTATTTAGTGCTCTGGATGACTGGTTCCACAGCCGGGTGCCGGATATCGACCACTTCCATGGCTGCTTCTTTATCAATGCCAGCGCTGAATTCGGCGACCGAGACAATGTCATCCACCGGGCCTGTGCCGAGCACAAAGCTGATATAACGAGATTGATTCGAAAGCATGTGGATGCGTTGTCTCTTCCGGATGGGGCAACAGAAGAGCTCACACGCTTAGTTGTTCTACTTAAGGAAGGGGCTACCTCAGTGGCGCACGTTCAGGGAAATCTTGATGCGGCGATGGAGGCCAAAAAAATACTGGAGAATATGCTGCATGACTATGCTGATGAATAACTTTGGTACTTGTGTTGCTTGAAGAAAATATCTTCGAAAAATCGATTGCGTAACGCCACAAAGCATAAGGAGTAGTGCATGATTTTCGAGCTACCTGCACCTGAAACACTTGAGTCTGAATCATTGGTTAGCTGTATTGAAAATCGTCGCAGTGTGCGAGAGTACTCTAAAGCTCCCCTGCGTATTGATTCTCTATCCCAGTTGCTGTGGTCTGCGCAAGGAATAACGGGGCCGGAGCAAAAAAGGGCAATACCTTCAGCGGGCGGGCTCTACTCTTTGCAGACCCGCATTTTGGTGCGGCGCATTGCGGAGCTTGAGCCTGGGATTTATGGATACCAGAGTGGCAGTCACTCTTTGAAGCTACTTGGCAGCATCTCTCCAGAAGCGTCGATACGAGAAATGGGGATTGGCGATCAACCATGGCTAAATGACGCGGCCATCGTCATTGGGTTAGCTGGAAAGCTCGAAGTAGCCATTAGGCGCTTTGAATCTCAGGCACCCCAAGGAGAGCGCGGTTCTCGCTATGTGTATATGGAATCGGGAGCTTTAGCGCAAAATGTCCATCTTCAGTGCACGGCTCTAGGGATTGGTTGTGTTTTGGTCGCAGGCTTTGATGATTCGAAGGTGAAGGAAGCATTTGGGTTCCCTTCAGATGTGGAGCCTACTGCGCTACTTTGTATCGGACAACGGTGGAGTGTCTAACTATGCATAACCAGCCACGTCACACGGATGGTTTTTCTCCGCTTCGCTCCAAAAAAGCCACCGGTGCGCTTAGCGTTATGGATTCAGGAGTTTACAGTGCTAGAGTCGGTAATACAGGAAGAAGCAACAGGGTGCGGCATTGCATCCGTAGCCAACATTCTTGGCAGGTCGTATGCAGAGATGGCATCCATAGCTGACACCATGGGCATCCATGCCTCAGACAAGTCGCTGTGGTCAGATACAGAGTATGTCCGTCGCATGTTGTCCAGCGCGGGCGTTGAAACCTCGAACGATGAGATTCCGTTTGAATCCTGGGATAGATTGCCGGACCTTGCGTTGTTGTCTATCAAGCATCATCAGGAAGAGGGCAGATATTTCTGGCACTGGGTTTTGTTTAAGCGTGTGGAGGGTCAGCCATTCGTTTTGGATTCAGCAAGCTACCTGTCTTCCAATATTCGTCAGGACTTCGAAGCAATGCAGCCGAAGTGGTTCATTGAGGTCAAAACTGTATAACAAGGCCATTAAATTCGCGCCATGTGGTCTCTCGTTGGTCGGGTCGCTTATGGCGGTCATTTCATTAGCAATAAGGACGTTTACTAGGATGGACGGCACCGTCGAATTGGAAAGCCTATTGAGTTCCCTGGTCCCACAGATGCCAGAGGTCGACTATGTATTCTGCAGTGTCCCTGGCACTCTCGGTGACTATGCTGGGCTTGAGCCAGTGACTACTGTAAGGGAAACGGAAGGCTTAACATTGGTTTTGCCGGTCGCTGTAGCAGTGAGGGAAAACTTCAGGTTCAACGGAACATATCGGCAAATCACTCTCACAGTGCACTCAAGCCTAGAAGCCGTTGGGCTGACAGCGGCTATTTCCTCCGAGCTTGCATCAAATGACATTCCGGCTAACGTCGTCGCTGGCTATTATCACGACCACATTTATGTCCCTAGCGGCAAGGCTGAAAAAGCGCTGCACCTGCTGCAAGCACTGAGCATCAACAGCGCAGTCGTTAAATGAGAACATTCCCCTTGAGAATGGTAGGCGTGCCAATATTGTCAGGTTTGGCGCATGATCTATAACCAGTCGCACCAGTTCACGCCTACGGCGCCGGACGCTCGTTCCTTGCGCCGCTGTGCTTGGCGTTATACCGCCAGGAGAGTGATGTGTTTGAGGTAGTAAGAGCAGTTTTTCCTGATGATTTAAAGGATGTTCTTGATCTATACCGCGAGTATGTTAGTCGGACTTCGGTCGATCTTTCTTTTCAAGGTAACGATCAAGAATTTAATCAGCTACCTGAAAAATATAGCTCTGAAGAGTCAAAGATTTTTTTGCTGAAAAAAGACAGCAAACCTATTGGGTGTGCGGCATTTCGGAGGTTGGATGAAACTGTCTGTGAAATGAAGCGAGTTTATATTCGACCAAGCGCTCGTGGTAGCAATCTGGGGACCAAGCTGGTTGATAGAGTGTTGCAAGAGGCTGTTATCAGTGGATACAAGAAAATCTGTTTAGATGTTCTGCCTGAGTTCCAAACCGCCTTGAAATTATATAGGTCATATGGGTTTGTTGAGCATCCACCCGCAACGAACAACCCAGTTCAAGGAACACATTTTTTGGGCTTGAATTTAGAGCAGTATAACCAGGCATTGCAGCGGACGAGCCGCTGAATGCGCCGTTAGCTGGATTGATGTGGTTCCTTTTTGGTGGCTCGGTATCAGTGGCCTTGGTTCAGGTTTGGCAGCAAACCGGCGAGTTTCGGTGTTTGCCAAGGCCGTCGAAATTGGTGGTCAGTTGGCAGCACAGCCGTTCAAAAGTGGCGACAGAAAATTGGGCGTTCTGTTTGTGGTGACCTTACGGCAGCATAGCGCAACTTCGCGCTACGCTTGTGCTAGACCTACCTGGAGGGCGTGCTCAGGCGGCCTTGACGTCTTGACTGCTATGGCTTTGATAGGTCCACGGCAACCAGCTTTCAGGGTTTTGCCTGGCTTCGCTGGCATGACGCTGGACGCTGCGCAGGTAAATCAGCGGATTGATTCCGGCAAAGGCGCAGGTCGCAATCACTGAGGTGATCACATCGGCGATGGCCGCACCGGCGGCGCTCTTGAAGAACATGGCGTTCTTGCGATTGCGGATCGGCAGCTTGAGACCACGCTCCATGCGATTGTTGTCGAGCGGTGCCCCCTCCTGGCGGCAGAATGCGCTGAGTCCGTCGAAGTGTTTGTTGAAGTAGTTGACCGCCTGGCCAAAGCTGCTGTTGGCTTCAGCCGCGTTCGCAGCCAGCCGGTCTGCGCCATAGCGGCGGATGTCTTCCATCACCGGAAGTGAGTGCTTGCGGTGATGGGCCAGCCGCTGCGCGGCCGTCATCTGCTGCTCAGTCGCTTCAGTGTCGTGTTGCCAGATCAGCTGGTAACGCGTCAGTACCGCCTCCGCCTCTTCAGGAAAGTGCACCACCAGATCGGCAAAGTTGCGCCGGCCGTGTGCATTGCACAGGGCGATGCGCAGCGGGGTGCGGCTGACATGGTTGGATGAGAGCGCATCACTCATCACCAGCGGCGGCGGGCTGCCGTCACTGCGCAGGCGCAGGACATCGTCCAGTAATTCACCGGCATGGCTGAGCGATGTCTGGTACAGCACCAGGGGCGGACCGTCACCTTGCTCGGCAATCATGCCGGAGGTATGAATGCCGGAGCGCAGTCGCTCACGGCCGTCATGGCGACTGCGTTTCATGACCGGCTTCTGATCCAGTATCCGGTTCCCGGTATCGTCGATATGATACAGCCAGGCGTCGGCGGCCAGCTTGAGCAGGGTGTCATGCACCGGCTTGAGATCATTGGCCAGATGCTCGCACTGATCGAAGATCGTCGAGGCTGTCATTGGCACGCCCAGGAGCTGATTCAGGGTGCCCTGACGGTAAAACGGGTGGCCGGCGAAGTACTTGTTCATGGCCATCAGGGCTCTGGCGCCGTAGCCGTACTTCTGGCCTCGCCCGCCGTCCTGCAGAACAGAGTCTGGCAGTGTGGCCGTGATGAAGACACCGCAGGCGTTGCAGCGCAGGCGCTCGGCCACGTGCTGCACAGCATTGAACGGTGGCTGACTCTCAATGCGGACGAAGCTGGCCGGATCGTACTTGTAGAGCTTGCCGGTCTCGCATTCAGGGCAGTCGTCGCCCTTGCTGACGTCTTCGAGCGCATGATGTTCGACCGTCGGTGGCACCGCCTCGACAGCCGGTGGTTCGGCCGAGGTGGCCGGACTGCGTGATGAGGCTTTGCGTGATCCGCTCTTCCCAGTGGCGGTGCCCAGCAGACTGCTGAGCTTTTCTGAAGCATCGACCAGGCCGGCCAGCTTCCGCAGCTTGTGCAGGCCGACTCTCTTGGACTTGATGCCAGCCTGCAGCTTCGCCAGCGTCATCAGCGCATCGAGCAGCAGCCTGACATCTTCAGGTGGTAGGGCCAGATCATGATCCAGCGCATGCTGCACGCGCGTGGTCAGCGCTTCTACCTGCGCTTCGGTCAGTGTTGTGGCACTGGCAGTCATGATCTGTTCCTGTTGTGAGTCTGTTTGAAGGTGTTGGCATAGCCTACTGAGTTTTCGAACGTTTTCAAGATAATTTCTCGACAGGGCCACGCAGCCATTGCCGCAGCTGCGCCGCCTCCAGCACGGTCAGCGCACTGCCTGCGGCCGGCCAGCGGGTAAAGCGGCCTTGCGAGAGGCGTTTGGTCATGAGCCAGAACCCGCTGCCGTCATAGCAGAGCACGCGGACCATGGTGCGGCTTTTGTTGGTGAAGACGAAGCGGGTATCACCGCGCGGATCCTGTCTGAGCTGATCACGGCACAGGGCCACGAAGCCATCGATGCCGCGACGAAAGTCAGCCGGCTGCGCTGCCAGCAGGATGCGGCTCGAGCTGGTCAGCAGGATCATGCGGCCTCCGTGGCGCAGAGCGCCAGTACCAGCGCACTCACCTGAGCAGGACTGCAGGCCCCTTCGATCGTCAGCCGCTGGCCTGATGAGGTCGAGAGGGTGAAGGTAGGGACAGTGATATCGGTTTCGGTTTCGGCTATCGCCTGTTCAAGCGGCACGAAGGTTGGTGCTGATACACATGAGCGTGTCACTGTCTGTGGAGCAGCGCCCCGACGTGTCGTTGCTTGCGCCTGCAACTTCGGCGACCAGGTGTTCAGCATGGTGTAGCTGACGCCGAGGGCTTTGCTGACACAGACCCGCGAGGATGCCAGTGCCAGCGCGACGGCCCTGTCGCGCAGTGACTGAGGCACGGCAGCCCGCTGGTGTGGTCGTTGCGCACGCCAGCGCGTGAAGTCTGCGGCCAGCGAATCGAGCCGCCTCTGGAGCTGAACGGTATCGTCAACGGGGGTTGATGGAATCATGACTGCCTCCTGATAGGGTTGAGGCATTCATTGAATCAGAAGCTCAGCAGGAAGTTACGCTATGCTGCCGTAAGCTCACGTTTGTGGGGCTGTCCGGCGTAAGCAAGTTTTTGGCCTGCTAATCTGGCGTTCAGGTTCGACCGCCGCATCGGTTGCGGTGTTTTAGGACATTGTGCATCGGCGGATTTTGGTGCAAGGGCAGCGGCGGAGTAGGCTATCACTTTATGTGCCAGGGGCTGGGCTGTCAGTTACATCCAGCTAACAAATCGCAGCAGTACGCGGCCTACGGCCACCGGACGTCACTGACGTGCCGCCGCTGTGCTCAGCGTTAGCTGGATTGTTGTGGTGCCTTTTTGGTGGCTCGGTATCAGTGGCCTTGGCCCAGAGTTGGTAGCAAATCGGCGATTTTCGGTGCGTGCCAAGGCCGTCGTAATCAGTGGTCAGTTGGTAGTTCAGCGGTTCAACAGTGGTAACAGAAAATTGGGCGTTCTGTTTGTGGGGCTGTCCGGCGTAAGCAAGTTGTTGGTCTGCTAATCTGGCGTTCTGGTTCATTCGCCGCATCGGTTGCAGTGTTTTTGACACTGTGCATCTGTGGATCTTGGCATAAGGGCAGCAGCGGAATAGGCTATCGTTTTGAGTGCCGGGGGCCGGGCTGGCAGTTACACCCAGCTAACAAATCGCAGCAGTACGCGGCTTACGGCCGCCGGACGTCACCGACGTGCCGCCGCTGTGCTCAGCGTTAAAAATACAATTTATCAGAAGTAAGGAGTCTCAGTGAACAAAGGTATTGTCGCAGTTGCCGTAAGCTTGTTATTGGTGGGCTGTGCTGCCCAAACTCCAGAATACAGACTTGGCCAGTTTACGGCTGCGTCCAGTTTCAATGTCAGAAACCTTGACTACGATTCAACATCTGCAACGAGAGTTGAGGGAGAGGATTGCCATCAGGTGGGCCAGCAGCCAAATGACTCTCGTCTCCAGAGAGCGATGGATCAAGCAATCCAAAATGGTCAAGAACAGGGAATCACTGGTGACCTTTTGGTCAATGTAAGAATTGATCAGGTTCAGAAGAATAAGCCTGGCAACTTCTTTGGACTCCCCGTGGCTCACAATTGTATCCAAGTAGAGGGCGAGCTAGTCACTCTGCGTTGATTTTTAACAAATCGCTCAAGTTCGTTCCCGGCCTGATGGCCGTCCACCGGGTGCCCTTTTCAGGGCACCGTTTAGCTTTGCGTTAGCTGGGATGGCGCCACCTGAAAAGTGATACTATAGTGTCACTATCAAACTAATTCAGGGTAATTCCATGAAAGTTGAGCTAGTTACAAGCCTCAAGCGCCAAGCGACAAAAATTCTGGCAGACCTGCGTTTATCAAAAGAACCGGTACTGATTACAGAGCATGGCCAGCCGTCCGCTTATCTTGTTGATGTGAAGGATTACGAGTTTATGCAGCGCCGGCTGGAACTACTTGAAGGGCTCTCACGGGGAGAGCGTGCTGTACTGGAGGGAAGAACGTACAGCCAAAGCGAAGCCAGGGAGAAAATGAGTAAATGGCTGAAATAATCTGGACGGAGCCAGCTCTTCAAGAATTAGATTCTATTGCCGAGTACATTGCTCTGGATAATGTAGTTGCTGCAAGCGCTCTGGTTGAAAAAGTTTTTGAAAAAACGGAGCGCTTGGAAAACTTTCCGCAATCCGGCCGAACTCCACCTGAGCTACCCAATTCAATCTACAGGGAAGTTGTCGTGCCCCCTTGCCGTGTTTTCTACCGTGAAGAAGGGAGTCATGTGTTCATCCTCTATATTATGAGGGAGGAGCGGCAGCTTCGTGTTTACATGCTAGAAAACAGCTAACCAGACGCGGCACGCGGATGCCTTTGTCTCCGCTTCGCTGCGTCAAAGCCACCGGTGCGCTCAGCGTTAGCTGGATTGGTGTGGTTCTTTTTTGGTGGTTCGGCGGCAGTGGCCTTGGCCCTAGTACACTGTATAGTTTAAAACTTCGGATATAAACGCTTTAACTTGCGTCTTGCATCATTTGTACCGAATTGCCAGTCCACATTGGTTTGTCGGTTGTTCCTGTCTGTATTCCATGCAGCCACTTTAGTTCGCATCTTTTCAATACAATCAATTCGTCCTGCAAGACATTGTCGTTTCAAAACACTGAGTTCTATCTCTGCAATGTTCAGCCAACTCCCATGTTTTGGAGTGTAATGTATCTCAAGCCGGTCAGCCAAACGTTTGGCTTTTTCAGGTGGGAAAGCCGTGTATAACGAAGCCATATTGTGTGTATTCAAATTGTCCATAATAAAAATAACTTTTTCCGCATCTGGGTAACGCTCTTCCAGCATTTCCTTGGTAAAAAAGGCCCAGTCAATTCGCTTTCGTGTTGTAGTAATTTTTACTTTCCGCCGCCCTCCAAGTGGTTCTACCTCAATAAATATGTTTGCGACTCCTTTACGAACATATTCATCATCCATCAAAACAGGGTGCCCAGGAGCCAATGTCATCAACTTAAGACATTTCCCCAAAAATATCATATAATTAGAGCTCAACCATCAACGAGGAAATGCCCTATGGAGCACAATAAAAAAACAACGTTTGACAACCCAACCGACATTCTTTCCGAAAATTGTACATAAAATAACCAGCTTACTGAGCTGCCCCGAGTTTATTGCCCAGCATCGCACCCATCCGAAGCACTTTACCCGCAAACGCCATCTGACCTTCCGCAATCTGATCCTGTTTCTGCTGAATCAGCCCAAAAGCGCCCTGCAAACCGAACTGGATGCCTTCTTTCAGGCGCTCAATGGCTCGACCTTTGAAACCCAGGTGGTCACCGCCCAAGCCTTCAGCAAAGCCCGCCAGAAGCTCAGCGCGTCAGTTTTTGAGGCTCTCAACAGCGCCCTGCAGGCCCAGATGGATGAGCTGGGGCTGCACAAGACCTGGCAGGGCCTGCGCCTGCTGGCCGTGGACGGCTCCAGCATGCACTTGCCGCTGGAAGACCCACTGGCCCGGCACTTCGGAACCCACAACGGGTTGCCGGTGGCCCGGGTGTCGGTCCTGCAAGACCTGCTGTCCGATCAGGCTCTGCACACCCTCCTGATCACGCCGGATGTAGATGAGCGGGGCTGTGCCAGCATGCACCTGAAGCATGCTCCTGACCACAGCCTGATTCTGTTTGACCGGGGCTATCCCGCCCACTGGCTCTTTGTTGAGCTACAGCGCTGTGAACAGCAATTCCTGATGCGCCTGACACTCACTCACTCCCGGGAAGTCCGCGCCTTTGTCGCCTCCGGAAAAGACGACGACACCGTCTCAATGACGTGCCGGCACTGGTTATCCCGACAGGTCTGTGAGCAGTCCGGTGTTGATCCGGACACGGCCCTCCAGATCCGGCTGATCCGGGTGACTCTGCCCACCGGGGAAACGGAAGTGCTGGCCACCTCGCTCCTGGACACCGAGGCCTTCCCCGCCGAGCTCTTTGCCGACCTGTATCACCGGCGCTGGGGCATTGAAACCGACTACCGCCGGCTTAAACAAACCCTAACTCTGGAAAACGTCAGTGGCCGGACGGTCTGTGCCGTACAGCAGGACATCCACGCCTGCCAACTGCTCAAGAACCTGGCCCTGCTGATGCAGGCCCTACAGCAGCCCGACATTGAGCGCAAAACCGCACACCGGAAACTGGCCTGGAAGGCTAACTTCACCCAGGGCGTATCCCGCCTGAAGCATACCCTCGTCGCCCTTCTGGTGAGGCCCAGCTGTGAGGCCCTGGATAACCTGTGGCGCCTGTTGGGTAACAGCTTGAGTGCAGTGCGTCCCGGGCGAAGTAGCCCACGACGCCGAAAACGACTGGCCACCAAAGGCTGTGAAGGGTACAAGCCGACTCGCTGACCGACACCACCCCGGCGGCGTATAACAAGACTTCCTGACAGACTGTGCCGGCCACCGGTCGAATGGTTCTCGCCCTGAATAACGCTTAAACCGCTCTGACACACCGGCAAATACACCATTGACGGTCTTTGGCGCTGATTTCGGGTTAGGCTCTGATTTTAATCGCCTGTCGATTCAATAATAGGCTGTCTCACGATTGGTAATCTTGGTGACTCAGAGGATCATAATGGACTTCTGGGGCTTAAGTTGATGACATTGGCCCAGGAGCTGCTGGAATAGGTTCATGAACCTCGCCAATTAACTGCATGCTCGATTCGTCCATACAGACCACCGGAAATTTCGGATCATATGGCCGTGAATAGATATCAAGAACGTCCTCCATCGCCGCTACAAAAGCGGCATTCTCATCCGGTGGTATTTTCCAGTATTTGCTCAGGTGAGGCTTAAGTTCATTTTTTTTAGAGTGTTACATACCGTCATGGGGGAAACACTCGGTGCTATTTCCAATTCCACCACTTTCTCAGCCAGTAACCGTACGGTCCAACGCTTTCGGCCTTCCGGCGCTTGTGAACACGCCAATGCCAAAAGCCGGGCTTCAAACTCACCTCCAAACAGAATTTCTCGGGGAGGTGTTTCGCGTTTCTTCCGTTCGATGGCTGCGGTGAGACCCTCTTCAACAAATCTTTTTTTTAAATGTTCGAGACTTCGAGTCGTTCGCCCTAAGGCTTCAGCAACTCTTGCAACAACCCATTTAGGCCCATATTCTCCAGCATCAAGCAGTAGCAATGCGCGGGCAGATAAAACGGTTCGGGCGGCCCTTTTGCCCTTCGTTGAAATTGCCTCCAATTCTTTTCGTTCTTCTTTTGTCAGTGTCACCTTGTAACGTGGTGCCATATCGTCGTCCTCAATTGATGGTTGAGAACGAGTATAGCAAAATGCTATTAATTGCGAACTATTAAGATGTACAGTGTACTAGGTTCGTAGCAAAACCGCTAATTTTCAGTTACGCCAAGGCCGTCTGAGTCCGTAGTTAGTTTGGCCGCTCAATCGTTCACTGGCGTTGTCATAAAATTCGGTGTTCGCCGTGCGGGGCCTTCCACGGAAAATTGGTTCTGCGCCTGTTACTCTGAAGTTTAGGTTCGTTCGCCGCATCGGTTGCAGTGATTTTGACACTGTGCATCTGCGAATCTTGGCATAAGGGCAGCAGCGGAATAGGCTATCATTTTGAGTGCCAGGGGCTGGGCTGTCAGTTACACCCAGCTAATCGGGTAGCTGGGGGTATCTAACCCCCAGCCCCCACAACACCCTGCACCGATGCGTCGGACCGGCGGGTCCGCACAGGGCGTTTCCCGAAAACGTTCAGAGTAAGATGGCCGATTACCTCCTCCTACCCCAATGATGGCTTCTGATTTTGCGCCAACGTTCCTCAGTCCGGTCGGACATGGAATCGTTGAGCTGCACAGGCTCCTCATTGATTTTCGGGTTCAGGCCTTCACCCTGTCCCAACCATTACGATGGGCGTTTGGCTACTATGCCGTCTGCTGACTTCTGCTCAATCACCGGCGGGGTTACCCCTATCGGCGCTATCGGTGTCCACCTCGTTCGCTCGCAACCGCCGGTGGCAACGGCTGCGCCCAAGCTTGATCGATCAGTGGCCTGACTGGTAATTGACCGATCGCTCGTTGAGCAGATCCCGAAGCGTCGGACCGCCCCAAATAAGAACATGCACTGTCACTGCGCAACTGCATCATTTACGGTGGCCGTTAGATCACGCGGCTTCGCGGGAGGCCGCCCCGTCGGCTTGTGCCAACTCGCCTCCGGCCTACGCCTCATATGATGTTCTTGTTCATCAGCTCGCAGCTTTGCTAGCGGCTTACTTCCGGCCGGCGTTCCGGAGACCGCACCTCGCGGGTTGGCCCTTGCCATTCGCTAGTGGTTAGCGTTCAATCGGTAAAACCGGCTGAACGGTGATCTTCCCACAGGGGACTTTCACCCCATTAGTTCATGCCCATGCTGGGCGTACACAAATGGCTGTTGGCGGACGCGCCTTCGCTGCGCTCCGGCACGCCGCAAAGCCGAGCGTTAGCAAGATGCCAATAGGCACACACTCTGCTAGACTCATGTCATGAAGCAAATTAACTGGAATGCTGAAAAGAACCAGCAGTTGATGAGCGAGTGCGGAGCTTCTTTCGAAGACGTTCTGTTCGCCCTTCAGTCTGATGGTTTACTTGATGATGGACCTCATCCCAACAGTGATAAGTATCCGAATCAGCGTCTGTTTGTGGTTCGGATTGATGATTACGCCTGGCTGGTACCGTATGTTGAGAATGACGGGGAGATCTTTCTCAAAACGATCATCCCCAGCCGCAAGGCCACCAAGAAATTTTTAGGGGGATTGTATGGCCAAGATTAAATTAGATTCTGAAGAGCAAGAGTTGCTTGAGGCATACGAGTCCGGGGAATTCGAATCGGATCTGGATGCCGATCGGCGCGAGCATCTCACGAAGGCAGCCGAAGAAACCTTCAAGAAAGACAAGCGGATCAATATCCGTATTTCTAGGCGGGATCTGGAGGCACTTCAGCGCCGGGCTTTGGAGGAGGGCCTGCCGTACCAATCTCTGGTTTCCAGTGTTTTGCACAAGTATGCCTCTGGTGGGTTCAAGGACATCTCTGCTAACAAGTCAGGCCAGCGGACGCGCTGACGCGCGCTGCTGCCTTCTGCGTTAGCAGGCACCACTTTACCTCCACGATCTTGCCGGTTGAGTAAAAAAGGGATATTTTATACTCATGGATGAATTCGAGTTCGACGACCACAAAAGCAAGGCTAATCTGGAAAAGCACGGTATTGATTTCGAGAGTGCTCGAACGCTTTGGGAAGATCCATATCTGTTGGAAGTCCGAGCAAAAGCTATGGATGAGGAGCGATTCCTCCTGGTTGGTCGAATAGGCGAAAAGCATTGGTCTGCGGTCGTTACATATAGGGGCAGGCGTATTCGGATGATTTCAGTCAGGCGTTCCCGCAAGAAAGAGGTAGAGCTCTATGAAAGCTAGAGATTTCGACAAAAAGTTTGAGGAAGATCAGGAGAATATTGTTGACGATCTTGATCTTTCCACGGCGCGGCGCGTGAACCAAGAAGCAAAGCGGATAAATGTAGATTTCCCTGCGTGGGTTGTTGAATCGCTAGACCGGGAAGCGGCCCGTATCGGTGTCACGCGCCAGTCAATCATCAAGGTCTGGCTAGTTGAGCGCCTTCAGGCCGAAGCTGCTAATCGGGTAGCCGGGGGTATCTAACCCCCAGCCCCCACAACACCCTGCACCGATGCGTCGGACCGGCGGGTCCGCACAGGGCGTTTCCCGAAAACGTTCAGAGTAAGATGGCCGATTACCTCCTCCTACCCCAATGATGGCTTCTGATTTTGCGCCAACGTTCCTCAGTCCGGTCGGACATGGAATCGTTGAGCTGCACAGGCTCCTCATTGATTTTCGGGTTCAGGCCTTCACCCTGTCCCAACCATTACGATGGGCGTTTGGCTACTATGCCGTCTGCTGACTTCTGCTCAATCACCGGCGGGGTTACCCCTATCGGCGCTATCGGTGTCCACCTCGTTCGCTCGCAACCGCCGGTGGCAACGGCTGCGCCCAAGCTTGATCGATCAGTGGCCTGACTGGTAATTGACCGATCGCTCGTTGAGCAGATCCCGAAGCGTCGGACCGCCCCAAATAAGAACATGCACTGTCACTGCGCAACTGCATCATTTACGGTGGCCGTTAGATCACGCGGCTTCGCGGGAGGCCGCCCCGTCGGCTTGTGCCAACTCGCCTCCGGCCTACGCCTCATATGATGTTCTTGTTCATCAGCTCGCAGCTTTGCTAGCGGCTTACTTCCGGCCGGCGTTCCGGAGACGGCGCCTCGCGGGTTGGCCCTTGCCATTCGCTAGTGGTTAGCGTTCAATCGGTAAAACCGGCTGAACGGTGATCTTCCCACAGGGGACTTTCACCCCATTAGTTCATGCCCATGCTGGGCGTACACAAATCGCTAAACCGTGACGCCGTAAACGGCGCACATTAGCGCAGCGTTAAATGCCAGTGATCGCGAAGTCCAGGGCATCTACTATCTGGTCTCGAAAGTGGGTTAATGAGCCTGCGGGGTTATTCAGTTGCTTGGTGGGCACTGAGGATATTTGAGGTGTCAGCAACAGAAGTTTCTGGCCATCGAAGGTGACCTCTGGAGTGAGGCCCTGCATCGTTTGGTTCCCGAAGGCTGAGAGCCTGCCAAGCGGAATAACGATGCGTGTTGCCAGTTCAGATAAGTGCAGGCTTTGAATGTCGACCAAGTAGGGATAAAACGATTTGCTGGCTTTGTTCGGATTGGGGTATACATCGAACTGGGCCATTAAAATTCCCTAAATTCGTCACCGAAGCAACCATGCTGCTCAACGAATTCGTTGTAACCTGTGATGGCAGCGCGGTTTTCGTCGGCCCATTGAGCTGCTTTGCGTTTCGCCAACTCTTCTCTCAAAGCTCGCTCAAGCGTGGCCGAGAGATTGATGTTCAACGCTCGCGTTTTTGAAAGCAGGTCGCTGTTCACGGACAGATTCGTTGCCTTTTTAGGAGAAGCTATATCGTAGAGCTCATGCATTTTGGCCTCCACAGAGCTATTTGCTGGCTTTTACACAGCTTATGCGTATGCGGGTGCGCATTCAAGTGCATTTAACCAATCAATCAAGTTCGTTCCCGGCCTGATGGCCGTCCACCGGTCGGCTTTTAGCCGCCGCTTGTCTCAGCGTTATGTGCTTTGAAACCTGATACGTTACAGGGTACGATCAAGTAATGATTCGAAGCTTCAAACACAAGGGCTTGGCCAAGTTTTTCAAGTCCGGTAGCACAGCAGGGATTCAGGCTGGTCACGCGAAGAGGCTTCGGCTTATTCTCGGTAGATTAAATGCAGCGTCGGATGCCAAAGATATGGACTTACCAGGCCTTCGATTGCACGAACTGTCCGGCAATCGCGCTGGAGTCTGGTCAGTGGTAACTGGCGGGTAACGTTCCGGTTTGAGGACGGTGATGCCGAGATAGTGAACTATGAAGATTACCACTGAGGTATAGCCAATGTTGATGCACAATCCTCCCCACCCTGGTGAAGTATTGCGAGAGCTTTGTCTGGAGCCCCTTGGCATCTCTGTCACGGCGGCTGCAGAGGCATTGGGTGTTAGCCGAAAAACTTTGAGCGCTGTATTGAACGGCAAGGCCGGTATTAGTCCCGAAATGGCTATTCGGCTTTCTATTGCGTTTGACACCTCAGCAGAGAGCTGGCTAAACCAGCAGTCCCAATATGAGCTTTGGCATGCTGAACAACATCGTAAAGAGCTCAACGTGAAGAGGCTTGTTGCGGCCTGAATCATCACATAACCAAGCCATGCACCGGATTTCAAACCCTCCGCTTCGCTGCGGTTTTGTCACCGGTGATGGCAAGCGTTATGTTTCTTCCCTCGGACACCTTGTCTGCCTGTAAGCAATGTCGTACTCTTTAATGTACGCTAAAACGTACTTGAGGTGAATGCCATGTCTAGGGTCCGTGTAGATGAAGATATCCGTCCTCTGTCTGAATTCCGGGCAGGGGTAGCCACATTTGTAAAGCAGCTCCATGAAACCCGCCGCCCTATGGTATTGACGCAGAGAGGTCGTGGCGTTGCAGTATTGGTGGGTGTCCACGAGTACGAGAGGATGCAAGAGCGTCTGGAAGTGCTGGAAGAGGTGTATAAGGCCGAAGAACAGATAGCCTCCGGGGATGGTATTGCGCATGAAGACGCGAAGGCTCGGGTTTTGAGCAGGCTGGGTCAATGAAGATTGTTTGGTCCCCGCTTGCGCTGGAGCGTGTTGAGGATATTGCTCGGTATATAGCAGAAGATAACCCAGATGCTGCGCTACGGTGGGTTGATGGTTTATTCGCCACGGTAGAGCAGCTAGCCGACTTCCCTAAAAGTGGGCGTATGGTTCCCGAGGTGGGGTCGCCTCGCATCAGAGAGTTGATATTTGGAACTTATCGGGTTATTCACAGCGTCAAAGATCAGGTTGATATTCTGACTGTGCGTCGCAGCAGCCAGTTATTGCGGGTGTCCGAGGTCGATGATGATGAAACATAACCAGCGGCTGCACAGCGACCGATTTTCCGCCGCTTAGCGGCGCCAAACCGGCGGGTGAGCCGGGCGTTAAAGGGTAAAGCTCGATGCATGGCAGCCATTACCTATCCGTGTCAGAATTAACAGATACACGAACGAGAGGTTGCGCCCATGAATCTCCAAAGAATTGAAGACGAGGCACTCCATCTGCCAAAAGAAGAGCGAGCTCTGTTGATCCAACGATTGGTTTTGAGCCTGGAATCTCCGTCAGAGGAAGAGCTTAAGTCTGACTGGTTGCTTGAGGCTCGCAGAAGAGCGGAAGAACTTGATAGCGGGTTGGTTCCAGCGGTACCCGGTGACGACGTTATGAGGAAGGCTCGAGCACTAATCAAATGAACTACGTTTTTCACCCGGCAGCGGAAGCCGAGTTTTTGGAATCAGTCGGTTACTACGAATCGAGGGTTCCAGGATTGGGTGGTGCCTTTATAGAGGAATTTGGGGCCCTCGCCGAACTGATCGGCGATTCACCAGAAGCTTGGCAGGTCAAGCTAGAGCCGGATATTCGCAGAGCTTCCCTTCATCGATTTCCGCTATCCATCGTCTATCGAAAAAAGCCTAGCTGTTTCCAGATTCTAGCGGTTGCACATGACCGGCGGCGGCCGCACTACTGGCTAGGCAGGCTTTAAAAATCGGCTGCACGGCGACCGATTTTCCGCCGCTTCGCGGCTCCAAACCGGCGCGTTAGGCGCACCACAATCTGAGTTTGAGTAAGATCCACAGCATGAAAAAGGTATCAGAAATGCTCATAGCAGTTAGCGGTGACCTGCTAAAGAGCGTGGAAAATTTGGAGGAAATGCAGGCACACTTGGATTTGGTGAAGACTGCGTGGAATATGTCACTGTCATCTGGAAAAAAACGTAATGGAAAGCTCAAAAAGTTCATTGAGTCTCAACGGGCCCGGGCGCCTAGCATAGAGGCACTCGAAGGTCTCGAATGGGAGTTCAGGCGAATCATGAAGCAAAAGGACAAGCTTTTTCCAGCGGTAAAGAAAAAAGTAGAGTTTGCGATGGCCATTGAGGAAAGCAAGAACTGCTATATTATACGGGCATACTTCACTAATGGCGCCGAGCCGAGTTCGATCGCCTAACAGTATGCCTTGGTACAGCAATTGGCATTCAGTTCCTTACCTCGGGGTCGTCCCGCTGGCCATCACTTGCGCTCGGGTCAGTTCTTGCGCTCTATGCGGTCATTGCGCTGTTCCTGCCAAAGTTCAGCGTGTCGCAAAAAGTGGAGCTTCGCCTTTCGCCAATTGTCGGTGGCGTCACAGGCATCCTTGCCGGCGCAACAGGTGTCTTTGTAGTTCCGGCCGCGCCCTATCTCAGTGCGCTGGGCCTGACCAAAGACGAACTCATTCAAGTACTGGGCTTGTCTTTTACAGTGTCCACGGTTGCATTGGCAGTTGCACTGGGTGCAAGCGGAAGCTTTTCTTCCGGAATTCTCGTGGCCTCCGCTGGCGCGGTGGTGCCAGCGTTGGTCGGCATGTTCATTGGGCGGCACACGCGTAATCGAATCGAACCGGCTGCATTTCGCAAGTGGTTTCTGGTTTCCATGCTTTTTGTTGGTGGCTATATGGCCGTCCGCAGTCTGGTTGCGCAGTGACGCCTAACGATCTGCTGCACAGTGAGCGTTTTTCCACCGCTTCGCGGCTCCAAACCGGCGCGTGAGCCGAGCGTTTACACCTCACTGATCTGGCCTTGATGTTTATACGGCAGCGCCGTATATTTTAGCAATGCTATTCATTGAAACCTCGACGTTCACCAAGCTGTTGCCGAGCTACCTCACGGACGAAGAATACCGTGGGTTTCAAACATACCTTATGCAGAAGCCTGATGCGGGCGATCTCATCAAGGGCTCTGGTGGTGTTCGCAAGGTTCGTTGGGCACCAGCGGGATCGGGCAAGAGTGGTGGCATTAGAGCGATCTACTATTGGGACGTGCCTCGATTCCCGGGCACATGCTTAAGCAGATAGCGGAGGCGATTAAAAATGAGTGATAGAAATCTTGGTGCAGAAATCCTCGCTGGGCTTGATGAAATTAAACAATTCAAAAAGGGCAATCGGGCGTTGCGCACTTATGAACTGTCTGAGCCCTCAGCGCCTCAAATTATTCGGTTAAAACTGAAAATGTCTCAGTCAGTTTTTGCCGGTCTCATGGGAGTAAGCGTTCGCACCCTGCAGGATTGGGAGCAAGGGCGTAGAGAGCCACAAGGCCCAGCAGTTGCGCTTTTGCGTATTGCTGAGCAGCACCCGGAAGTTTTTGGCCAGCTACACTGAGTATGGAGCAAGGTGAAGTGGGAAAGCGCAACGGCGGCACCGCCATATACATTAAAGATGCCCAAAAATAACGAGTAGTGGGCTGTGTTTAGACTATAAAACAAGCCATAACCAGCAGCATAAATTCCTCGGTTAAACACAGGTTTCAAGCAAATGCCCAGCCAGCAAAAACTTGCCACACTCAACGAACAGTTCGCAATAGAAGGGCACCTGCAATTCAACGCGACTGGCGATTTGATTGTGGCTGACATCACTAACCAGCAAGCCACGGCAAGCATTGCCCTGCAGGGCGCGCAGGTGCTGTCCTGGGCTGCTAAAAGAGAAGCTAAAGGGGGTGCCGAAAGAGGTGCCAACGAGCAGCAACCGCTGATCTGGCTTTCAGACGAAGCGACGTTTATCGCGGGTAAAACCATTCGCGGCGGCATTCCAGTGTGTTGGCCTTGGTTTGGCGCACATCCTGATCGTGAGGATTATCCCGCCCATGGTTTTGTCAGAGCCGCCGTTTGGGACGTGATTGAAACCAGCACGACGGCTGCCGGGCAAACGAACATAGTATTTCGCCTGCCGCAAACGCAAGTGCCCCCAGCCTTATGGTCACACAACACCGAGCTAGAGCTACACGTCAGCGCCGGCGCAACCCTTGAGCTGAACTTGATTACGCGCAATCATGGGTTAGAAACCGTCACCATCAGTCAGGCGTTACACAGTTATTTTGCCGTGAGTGATATCAATGATGTGACGGTTAAGGGCCTGGAAGGTTGCCAGTTCATTGATGCCCTGGATGATTGGCAGCGTAAAGTCGAAATCACGCTGATTTGCATTGATGCCGAAATTGACCGCATTTATCAAGATACCCAGCCCGTCTGTTCACTCGAAGACAAAGGTTGGCAACGTCGTATCAACATTGAAACCAACAACAGCCGCTCAACCGTGGTCTGGAACCCCTGGATTGATAAATCAGCCCGGCTGGGTGATATGGGGGAGGGCGGTTATTTGAACATGCTGTGTATTGAAACTGGCAATATTGCTGATGATCGTGTCAGCATTGCTGCGGGTGCGGAGCATTGCTTGTCGGTCTGTTATCGGATTGCGAAACCTTCAGCCAATTCATCACTGCGGCGAAGTACAAGTAGTTGCCTGGGCTTCAGCGAGAGCGAGGCCTAAACCCTTCGCTCAAACGGACCCGCATCGGCATGCCGTTACAGGCCCTCATTTCATTCTGGGCCTTGCGCGCAGCCTGCCGCTTAGCTCAAACGTTGAGGCTGTAGAAAAAGGTCGAAGACAATCATCGATCTGAAATTGGTTGATAAACGATCTAAAAATAGCGCCTATTCTTAAAATCTGGAGGACTTATCATCGAAAGCACACCCAGATTTTACGTAGGAGCGTCATCAAAAAATACTCGAGGGTTTTCCTACAGCCTCGTTAGGCTTCAAAAGGAGTCTGGATGAAAACTGAAGATATTAACTACCACATAGGGTTACCTGAAAAATACAGAGACTCTGCTGTTGATTTGTACGACGAAGCTTTTGGACAAAAATTTGCTGTAGCGATACCTTCTAAGAAAAAAAGAATTCTCTTTTTAAAGACATGTTTAACTCTTGACTATGTAATTAGTGCTATTCATAAAGATAAGTTAATTGGAATAGCGGGCTTTCAAACTCCAGAAGGTTCATTAACAGGTAGTATGACGTATAGTGAATTAATTTCTCAATTAGGTTTTATAAAAGGGAATTGGGCTGCTGTTATTTTTACCCTTTATGAAAGGAAGGCTGCGGTTAAAGAATTAATTATGGATGGCATCGCTGTTCACTCTGATGCCAGGGGAAAAGGCGTAGGGAGTCACCTCCTAAAAGAAGTAGCAAAATATGCTAAAGATCATAAATTTAACAGTGTACGCTTGGACGTTATTGATATAAATCCCAAAGCTAAAATACTGTATGAACGAATGGGATTTAAGTCAGTTAAAATAGAATCCTATCCATACTTAAAATGGTTACTTGGCTTTAGTGGTTCCACTACAATGGAATTAACTGTGTAATGTCAGCTTAACCAGCAAATCAACAAGGACCTGAACTTCCCCTAGATTAGTAGACACGCGTCGATAACTCCGCAGTACATCACTGAGTTCAAAGTTAAAGTGGCGGAGTGGAGTCACCAGGCTCACCGGATTGTGAAAGGCGTTGCTGAAGCACTGGATAGCCATTCTTTCATACTGGCGCACTGGCGACTGGGAAACGGTCTTAGTGCAAGCTTCGTCGGGGCAACGTTGCGTGATGCCTTTACCTGTCGAAAGCTGGCCTCTGGCCTGTTATTCCATACGGATCGCGGCATTGAATACCGTACGTCGTCCGTTTCTTTGCGATGCGTCAATTTCGGAAACATAGAAAAGCTTATATTGAGGGCTTCTATAGTACCCAACGACTGCACAGCGGCCTTGATCATCGGACTCAGATAGAGTTCAAAGAAATTGACTGACGGAGCTCGTGAATTTTATTAAGGGAAGTTCACGAATAACAGCGGGCTATTTTCACTTCGCTCAAGTTTAGGCCACTATTATTTGCCAGTTATTCGGGGCGTTTTAAATGTTAAGAGGACGTTATGTCAGGGATTGCTAAAACTCCAAATCCGCCGTACTACGCTGTGATTTTTAGTTCCGCTCGCACTGAGGGTGATCATGGCTACGGTGCAATGGCCGACAGAATGCTGGAGCTGGCAGCGCAACAGGAAGGGTTTCTTGGTTTAGAGTCAGCCCGGGAGGGTATTGGTATTACGGTATCGTACTGGGCCAGCGAGGAAGCCATCAAGAATTGGAAGCAAAACGTTGAGCATCTTGAAGCCCAGCGTCTGGGTCATGAAGCCTGGTATTCCGAGTTCAAAGTCCGAGTCGCAAAGGTAGAACGGGCTTATGGCATTTAACCAGTGGCTTAAGTGCGTTCCCGGCCTGCCTGCCGCCTACCGAATGCCCTTGTCCCGGCACCGCTTAGCTTTGCGGTAAGTGTTTTCAGGAAGGAAGCTGTGAGTAAGTATCATATCGCCCAACTCAACATTGCCACGCTGTTGGCCCCAATTGATTCGCCGCAGCTTTCGGATTTTGTCTCGAATATGGATAGGATCAATGCGTTGGCAGAGGAGTCGCCGGGTTTTGTCTGGCGGTTTCAAACCAAAGACGGTGATGCTACCGGCCTTGATTGTTTCTGCTCCGGTAAGACTGTGAATCTTTCCCTCTGGGGTTCGACCGAGGCTTTGCATAATTACGTTTATCGGTCTGCCCACGTTGAGATCATTCGCCGTAAGAAAGAGTGGTTTTACAAAATGGGTGAGGCTTACATGGTCCTTTGGTGGGTGCCTGCCGGTCACATTCCGTCAATTGAGGAGGCAGCCCAAAAGCTGAAGATGCTGCGAGAGCGTGGCCCATCCGCGGAGGCTTTCACATTCAAAAAAGCATTCCCGGCCCCCAGTGCACCAGCCGAAGCGTGGGGTGGTGAATGTTCAGCTATTTAACCAATCGCTTAAGCGCGTTTGCGGCCTGACGGTCGCCCACCGGAGGCCCCTGACGAGTCGCTGGATGGACGGACCTCGAAGCATTTGGATCAGGTTGACGGCACTTTCCGCAACCGCTTGTGCTGAATGGCATTATTTTTACGAAATAAACACATAACAAGAAGGTATTTATGCACATTGGACTGATCGGTGGTTTTCGAGAGACCGAAATTGTTGTGCCGCTTGGCGAAAGTCTCGACAAAGTTTACGATGCCTACATGAGCATTGCTGTTTCTGGTGCTGTCAGCGAAGAACAAAGAGACACTATATTCCGGGCTGGCAAGAAGATGTGCGACGACCAAGGTGCTCAAGCTGTCGTCCTTGCTGGCACAGATCTTTTCGTGGCCTTCGATGGGTATGAGTGCGGGTTCAAGTACGTCGACAGTGCTTTAATCCACATCGATGCGATTTATCGAGCATCGCTGCAAAAATCAGATAACAAGGCAATGCTCGCGACAAGCGTGTGATTGTAGCGTTAAGATTTTCGAAGCGTTCGTTATTTTTCCTACTCGACTATTTAGCATAATAGTGTGACCTCAAAGATCAAAGGAGTGATCTCGAAATGAGTTTGTACGACATCTATTCTCACCCTGACGGAAGAGTTGAAGCAGTAAAACAAGGATGGTCATGGCCAGCAGTATTTCTTGGCGGCTTTTGGGCACTATCGAAGAGACTTTGGCCGCCGGCTGGGGCCGCATTCCTTATAGCGATATTAGGCTGGTTCACAGCGCCTTTTTTGGCTGGTCAAGGCATTGCTTTTGAGACCATTGAACTCGCTCACATGGTTATAGCGGCACTGATGTTTCGGGTTTTTGGGGCTTATGGAAATCGTTGGTATACAACAAAGCTTCAACCCGAAGGTTTCCGAAGGGTTTCAAAGGTATCCGATATTGATGCTTCAAGAACGATTAACGAATAAAAAAATCGCTTTCTGGCTCTCATACTCCAAAAGCGTGACTTGATCGCCCTGAAATCATGCCTTAACAAAAACAGTCATGGCGACGGATACACTGTTGCGGCTTCGCCTTTATTCCTTAGCCGCGCATGCTGTTGACATTAGGCGCAATTGATATACCAAACATTGGGTTTACAATGAATAATGAGCAAGCACAAGAACATATAAAGCAAAAATTAAAGGAAGGTGATACGTTAATTGGTTTCTTTCAAGCAGTTTCACCGCCTAAACTTTGGATGTTTTTCATAATTGGGCCGTTAGCTACCCTTAGTACGCGAATGTACTTCTTAGCTGTGACAGAAAAAGGTTTATATTTTCATAAATGGAGCTTAATTGGCAATTTCAAAAGTTATGATTTTTTTGAGTTTGATGAAATTGAGAACGTTAAAATAGGTAAAGGTATATTGCAAAGACCAATGAGGTTTTACTTTAAAAACGATAGAAAAATAAAAGTAAAAGCACCGTTAAAGGGTCATAAAAAATTAGCGAAAATGACTCTTGATGTGCAAAATTATATTGAAAATAGAATTTCTCTAGCTCGATAATCCCTTTTCTGATATTAATATATTCACTCGAAGGAGAGTTTAAAAGTACCGCCAATGAAACGATGAGTATACAAGTCGACCATATAGGGCATATATTGGGAACACTTGGGGTAACTATCTATTGCAGATTCAAACCTGTGCGTCTGACAAGTTACTCAAAAGGACGTGAAACAGTTGGCTAGCACTCGTTCCTCGTACATTTTAGCCAACTATTTTGCGCTGCTTCGTAAGGCGTCACAAAGCAAGGGAGATCACTGAATCATGATCGCCAGGGAATGGAAGTGTCGAGTACCTGAGTGCCATAGCGCAGGGTTCACTGCTTATCTGTACGAAAGCGGCATCAAAGACGCTTCTTCAACACCGGGCTTTCGCGGTGCTCAGATTTTCCGCCGCACTCTGGCCCACAAAGTTGAACTGACGCTCATTACGTACTGGGAAAAGCTCCAATCAATCAAGGCCTTTGCTGGCAACGATATTTTGCAGGCGCGCTTGTACCCTGAAGATGAGGTTTATGAGCTTGAGCCTGACTTTTCGGTGCAGCACTATGAAGTCATCGAGCATCAGTTTTTGGTAGAGCAGCGGCGGTAAACGGGTGCAATTACTTTGTAACCAGTCATTCACGTTCGTTCACGGCCTGGCGGCCGTCCAACGGATTCCTTTATCAGGGCTCCACTTAGCTTCGCGTTAGACGTACGCGATCATCATGGGGAAAGTTATGACTGACCATCAGACCAGCTTCGTCATCGAAAACGACAAGGCTGAGTGGCGAGTCCTTTTCAACGGCTATGCCGATTTCTATAGCGTGTCGATGGACGATAGCACTGCAGACAAAGTTTGGGCTTGGCTGCTGGACCCAAGCCACGTCCTTGAAGGGCTCGTGGTGCGTGACGCAAGCGGTACAATTGTTGGCTTCGCACACGTTCGTGCCTGTCCCCGAACTCTTGGCGGCTGCGACGTCGGTTTCCTGGATGATATGTACGTTGCTCCAGATGCTCGCGGTTCTGGTGCGTCGGATGCTTTATTTGTGGGTTTGCGCACTTTGGCGGTGGAGCGTAGCTGGCCAACTGTTCGTTGGATTACTCAGCACTTCAATGCGCGAGGTCGCGCGTTCTATGACCGTTATACGTCTGGGCCAAGTGATTTCATTATGTACCAGTGGAAGCAGGATTAGCCCTGACTTGGGGTATACGTCTAACAAGTCACGGAAGACGGACGCGTGAGGCGCCGCTTCGTTCAGCGTTATGCTTCTCTCAGAGCAGGCTCAAGCCCAAGGTAATCAACAAAAGGGATAAAGTCGCGATCCAAAAACAGCAGGGGTAGCTTCTTCTCTATGCAGAACGTTGCGATGATCACGTCGGCCGTTTTTCTGATCGTGATACCCCTTTTACGAAGCGCACGATAATTGTCGGCACACTTGGCAGCCATATCTTTGCCAAACATTTCATATTGATCCAGAGCAAGCAGGCTTTGTTTGGTCTGATGGTATTGCTGGTCGTTGCGGATGCCTTGAAGGATCTCCAGAAATATGAGGTCGCCGATAGCGACTGACCCTTGGACTATTGATGCATCCAGCAGGTCAGTGTGCGGATTTTTGACTCCGTTGAAATAGTCGATCCAGACGCTGGTATCCACCAGTATCATCCGGCGCTCCGCATTTCATCCAGGTCACCTTCCCACTTGATTTTGCCTCGTAGCTTCCGAATCTCCTGCTGCTTGCTAAGCTGTACCAGAAGTTTCAAGCCTTGCTCAACAGCCTCTTTTTTGGTTTCGTAGCCGGAGGCTTTGAGGGCTTCGGCCATCAACTGGTCGTCAATGACGATGTTCGTTCTCATGTCGCACCTATGTGTATGGTTATCGATTTCTATACACAATCTAGCACTTCGGAGAGAACATAACAATCGGCTGCATAGCGACCGATTTTCCGTCGCTTCGCAGCTCCAAACCGGCGCGTGAGCCGGGCGTTTATGTTGTTGGGAGATCTGATAGTCAGCTATGAAACTTGAAAATATTGAGTTACTTATCGATGGCTCGGGCGAAATTTCTATCGGAAGGGCTGGGCCAGTTCGATGTGCTGCATGTGCGTCTGATGAGGATCAGTGTCTTGCAATGTTGGTCAGAAGGCCTGATGAGTCGTTATCTGAGTTGCTAAAACGGCTTGATTCTGCAATAGAGAATGCGATTGAACGGCAAATATTTGCGGATGAGATCAATGGATAGTGGCCAAGACGCTGTTCATGACTGTCACGGTATGCCAGATAATGGCGTGTCGATTAGGCTGGAAAAGAATTATGTAAGGCGCGAAAATTTCGTATTTTGCCTGTTTATAGAAAGGCAAGCGACGGAAGGCGATTTGGAGGAGAATCATCATCTCGAAGAGCTTGCCAAAAATTACGGGTACAACCGGCAGCCATTGAAAGAAATCGAATCATTGGTGGAGGATCACAGCGATGAGCTTGTCAGCGCTTGGAAACAGCACTTCAGCAGTTGAGGTGACAAATATCTCTGCACATGGTGTGTGGCTTCTTGCGCACGACCGTGAGTTTTTCATGCCGTACAAAAACTTCCCTTGGTTCAAGGAACAACGAGTCAGTGCAATCGTGAATGTCGAGGAGCAGTCTCCTGGGCACTTCTATTGGCCTGACCTTGATGTAGACCTGATGACGGAAATTATTGAGCATCCTGAGAGGTTTCCAAACGTCGCGCACAGCACATAACCAGTGCAGGCACGGCGCACCGTTTCCATTGCGGCTTCGCCTCCATTCCAAAGCCGCGCATGCTGCGGGCGTTATACGGCAAGGAAGGCTTAGGCAATGCACCAAATCTTGGTATACGCAGATTCGTTGAGTTGGGGCATCATCCCTGACACTCGTGGTCGATTTCGATTTGATCAAAGGTGGCCGGGGGTTGTGGAGAATGCGCTACTCAATGCAGGTACGTCTGTTAGGGTTATTGAAGACTGTCTTAATGGCCGTCGTACCGTATGGGATGATCCTTTCAAGCCGGGTCGCAACGGACGTGAAGGCCTGGAAAAGTGCATGGAGATCAATTCGCCGTTGTCATTGGTGATCATGTTATTGGGCACCAATGATTTTCAGTCTATGCACAATTTGACCGCATGGCAGTCTGCACAAGGCTTAAAAGCTCTTGTCGGTGCAATACGGCGAGCTCCCATAGAACCCGGAATGTCAGTACCGGCAATTATGCTTGTGGCGCCCCCAAAATTGCAAAAGGCCAAGGGCAGTATCGCGCCTAAATTCAAAGGTGCAGAAGATAAAGCCGTGGGTCTGGCCGACGCAATTCAAGCCGTAGCGGCAGAATGTGGTTGTCATTTTTTCGATGCTGGTTCGGTTACGCCGACAAGCCGTGTCGACGGTGTTCACCTAGACGAAGATCAACATCGCACACTCGGTCTCGCGCTTGCCAAAGTAATCCAGCCGTTGGTCCAGTAGTTTTGCCGTATACCAAGTGCAGGCAAGGGACGCTCCCAAAGTCGCGCCCCTGCTGCAAGCGTTAGCTGGGATTGCGCCACCTGAAAAGTGATACTATAGTGTCACTATCAAACTAATTCAGGGTAATTCCATGAAAGTTGAGCTAGTTACAAGCCTCAAGCGCCAAGCGACAAAAATTCTGGCAGACCTGCGTTTATCAAAAGAACCGGTACTGATTACAGAGCATGGCCAGCCGTCCGCTTATCTTGTTGATGTGAAGGATTACGAGTTTATGCAGCGCCGGCTGGAACTACTTGAAGGGCTCTCACGGGGAGAGCGTGCTGTACTGGAGGGAAGAACGTACAGCCAAAGCGAAGCCAGGGAGAAAATGAGTAAATGGCTGAAATAATCTGGACGGAGCCAGCTCTTCAAGAATTAGATTCTATTGCCGAGTACATTGCTCTGGATAATGTAGTTGCTGCAAGCGCTCTGGTTGAAAAAGTTTTTGAAAAAACGGAGCGCTTGGAAAACTTTCCGCAATCCGGCCGAACTCCACCTGAGCTACCCAATTCAATCTACAGGGAAGTTGTCGTGCTCCCTTGCCGTGTTTTCTACCGTGAAGAAGGGAGTCATGTGTTCATCCTCTATGTTATGAGGGAGGAACGGCAGCTTCGTGTTTACATGCTGGAAAACAGCTAACCAGACGCGGCACGCGGATGCTTTTGTCTTCGCTTCGCTGCGTCAAGGTCGCCGGTGCGCTCAGCGTTATGGGTGTCAAAGATGTCGTTCCACATCCATACTATTGTGAAGAATTCTAATCACAACAATTTTGGATTCGACACCCTCTCGGAAGAATATAATATGGCTGCCTTGGCTAAATTTTCTGTAACCGGGCTTTACGTCTCCAGCATCCCCGCCAATCTCTGGCTGGCGAGCAAGAAGTTTGAAAGCACCGTCCAGTTGCTTCAAGTATTTATTGCGCTGCTTTTTCCCCCATCTTTCAGTGGAAAACTGGCCAATTTCTATGATGTCTTTCCGAGCCGCAGCAGTGAGCAAAAATGGGCGCATTAGTGAGCGTCGTTATCCAGTTCGGCAATAATGCTTTCATAGGAGTAGTCAGCAATACCGCTTTGCTCACCTTCGTCCAAAAGGCGTCGCAACCTTTCAAGCTTACTTTCCGTCTCCTCCAACAGTCGCAGCCCGGCGCGCACTACGTCACTGGTAGAGCCGTAACGACCATTTTCAATCTGTGCGGTTATGAACTCGTCAAAGTGAGGGCCAAGAGTAATACTGGTGTTTCTGGACATAATAGCATTCCTGTACCAAATATTGGTACATTATGCGAAATTCCCCATAACAAGGCAAGGTAGGCCGACGCGATAAAACTGCGCGACTGCTTGCGGCGTTATGCGCACCACAATCTGAGTTTGAGTAAGATCCATAGTATGAAAAAGGTATCAGAAATGCTCATAGCAGTTAGCGGTGACCTGCTAAAGAGCGTGGAAAATCTGGAGGAAATGCAGGCACATTTGGATTTGGTGAAGACTGCATGGAACATGTCGCTGTCATCTGGGAAAAAACGGAATGGAAAGCTCAAAAAGTTCATTGGGTCTCAACGGGCCCGGGCGCCAAGCATAGAGGCACTCGAAGGTCTCGAATGGGAGTTCAGGCGAATCATGAAGCAAAAGGACAAGCTTTTTCCAGCGGTAAAGAAAAAAGTAGAGTTTGCGATGGCCATTGAGGAAAGCAAGAACTGCTATATTATACGGGCATACTTCACTAATGGCGCCGAGCCGAGTCCGATCGCCTAACAATCACAGCCACGGCGACGTCTACTCCATTGCGGCTTCGCCTCCACTCCGTAGCCGCGCGTACTGTTGGCGTTAGGGCTTATTGCGCGTCCGCCAATAGCCAGGCTTTCGGGAGTGGTGGGCAATAGCGATCACTACGCTTTCCTCCGACAACTCAATCGCAACAATGTCGTAAGGGAAGCGCTCCAGAATCAGTCGTTTTGCACCGGTATGGCCGGCTTCTCCCAGTATCCTTACCGTTCGCATTGCTACTGGCTTAGCGTCGCTCGCATCTTTGTTCGAAATTCTTCGCGGCTGAGAAGTGTGGCCTTACCGCTTTTTACCTTGGACACACGGCGAATAATTTCATCATTCCAGTCCCGTTCAACAGAGTCGTCACGAGGGCCGTCTAAGCTCATTATGAGCTCGCGCGCTAGCGCTGCACGTTCCGACTCGGAGAGAGTCGAAATCTGGGAGCGTAGGTGATTTAATGTGTTGGTAGTCATGGTGCCTTCGCGAGTAGCGATACGGCTATGCTATCCCGATCCGACGGCCCTAACAAGACGGTCAACCGGACACCAAAAGCGTGCCGCTTGATGATGGACCTCATCCCAACAGGGATAAGTATCCGAATCAGCGTCTATTTGTTCCACCGGACGCCCTTGTCGGGAAGTCGCTTATTTCAATGTTGAGCATCAAGAGAGAAATTCGTGAAAGCACTCGAACTCAAAGTCCCTCCGGTTGCATTGGTAGCCATAGTTGTTGCCAGTATGTGGGCTGTTTCGCGCATCTCGCTGTCAAACCTGTATTTCACCTTCACCGGTGCAGCGTGGTTGGCGGCGGGCATTGCAGTGATCGGCGCTTGTATCGCCATTTTTGGAGTCCTGGAGTTCAGAGCTGCCGGAACGACGGCAGACCCGCGGATACCAGATCAGTCTGTAAGCCTGGTGACTGGTGGAGTTTATCGACACAGCCGGAATCCGATGTATTTTGGATTGCTGCTGGTTTTGTCTGCGTGGTGCTTGTTCTTGGGCAGTGCCCTGTCTTTGCTCCTCCTCCCGGCATTCATCATATACATGACCCGATTTCAGATTATTCCAGAGGAGCGGTTTATGCGTGAACACTTCGGTGAGTCATACAAAAAATACAGATCTGAGGTGCGCCGGTGGGTTTGAGGTCCAGCAAGTCGCTGTTGTCGGGCAAATTTTCCGCTGCGCTCCAAATTTGCCGCAGAGCTTTGCATTGGGCGCCAAGAAGTGTGGCATTGATTCAGTGCAAGCGAGTAGTATGATATTGTCATACTTTATCTGTGTTAGGAGCACCAACTATGAGCATGCACCGGAAAACTATTACGCTGACTGAGCAACAAAACGGTTGGGTGAAAGGTCAGATTGAAAGCGGTCAGTTCGGCAATGATAGTGAGTATATCCGCTATCTCATCCGGCGAGACCAGCAAGCCCAAGTACGTCTCGCCACGCTGAGGCAGGCCCTGTCTGAGGGTGAGTCAAGCGGGATACCTAAACCGCTTGATATATCGGCTATCAAGACTGCTGGCCGTAAACGCATAAAGGCGGCCAATTAGTGTTCAATCTGAGTGTCACGCCGAAGGCGGAATCAGACCTCATCGGAATTTGGGTGTACACCTGCGAAGAATGGGGTGTCGATCAAGCGGATAAATACCTGGATCAACTGGAAGCAGGAATGCAGCAGCTGATTAATCATCCGTCACTAGGCGCGAACTACGCCCATGTTCTTTCTGGGTATCGCAGATTGCAGGTCGAGCATCGCGCTGTTTTTTACCAGGTGCTTGAATCGGAGATGCTTATTGTTCGTGTGTTGCACGAGGACATGGATGCGCCTGATAGGCTTCTGGATTAGTGGCGACTATGTTTCCGGCGCAGCTTCAAGACTCCCATCCAGGCTCCGTGCCGTTGCAAAGCCTCGCGTTAAATTTTTTGCTGGCTCTCGTTGACTATGCTGTAATACATTGTAGTCATCAGACTTGAGGGTACCGCTATGAGTGTCACTACAGTTCGCCTTCAGACGGAAGTTGAGCAGCACCTGGAAGCAATTGCCAGCAGGCTCCATCGAAGTAAAAGCTGGGTAATCAATCAGGCACTATCGGAATACATCGAAAAGCAACAGCGAGAGCAAGAGCGCTGGCAGCAAACGTTGGAGGCAATGGAGTCTGCCACCCAGGGGAAAGTGGTTGATGCCAGCGAGGTCCATAGTTGGCTAAACAGCTGGGGCACTGATAACGAGCAGGATGCGCCGAGGTCAGGTAAGTGAAACTGGTTTACACGGATGAAGCCATTGAAGATTTGAAACGCCTCAGGGAGTTCATCGCAGTCCACAACCCCTCTGCGGCAGGCAAGATAGCCGCAGAGCTGGTGGGCAAAATCGAATTGTTACCAGATTTTCCGAAATTGGGGACACCGGTTGAAATGGCACCGGTCCCTGATTCGGTCCGCGACATGGTTTTTGGGAAGTATGTTGTCCGCTATTCAGTACACGTCAGTGCGATCATTATTCTTCGGGTATGGCATGAGCTGGAGGGTGAACGGTAACAAATTAACGCTGACTTCTGGAGTGAGGCCCTGCATCGTTTGGTTCCCGAAGGATGAAAGCCTGCCAAGCGGAATAGCAATGCGTGTTGCCAGTTCGGACAAGTGTGGGTTTTGAATGTCGACGAGATAGGGATAGAACGATTTTCTGGTGCGCTCAGCGTCAGCAGTCCAGGTTTCCGGCGTTAGTTATGGGGAAAATGTCATGTCGAAGAAAGTAGTCATGTTTGAATTCGAGAAGGAAACAAAAAATAGCGTTCGCTATAAGGAGGTTCCTGGTGCAGGAACTGCTCCTGTCGTGGGCACTCTGTATGTTCAGAAGTGGTTTGCTGGTGATAGCAAATCTATTGAGATAACGATAGACAAAAAAGACTAGCTGGCTTGCCATTACTCTTGGTGCAGGCCGCTCATTCAGGTAAGTGTGGCCGCAGCTAACAATGGCAAGCACCGGACATTTTAAGGCTCCGGCTGCGGGCGTCGCCGGCTCAGGGAATTGATTGACGAACTGGATTTATCCTGACGAGGCTAACCCTCTGCTTCGCGGCGGGTTAGCCTGTCTTTAATCACCCCAAGAGGGCATTACTCGACGCGGGTTAGGGTAACGTCGATGTTGCCACGGGTTGCGTTTGAGTAGGGGCACACTTTGTGCGCTTCGTTGATCAGCTTTTCGGCCTGAGCGTCGTCCATGCCCGGCAATGAAATTTTCAGCTCAACTTCGATACCAAAACCGCCCGGAATTTGACCAATGCCAACTTCGCCTTCGATGGACGCGTCTTCCGGCATTGCCAGCTTGTCGCGGCCTGCGACGAACTTCATGGCACCAATGAAGCAGGCAGAGTAGCCAGCAGCGAAAAGCTGCTCAGGGTTTGTTCCTTTGCCGCCGGCTCCGCCAAGTTCTTTCGGAGTGGTCAGCTCAACATCCAGAATACCGTCTGATGAGATGGCACGACCGTCACGGCCACCCGTGGCTTCGGCGGATGCGCGATACAAAATTTGTGCAACAGACATAGTGTTTGCTCCTTTCGACGAGTCGGGTTGATGACTCTTCGTTTGCGTGATTAATGAGTGCGTAAATGGTTAGCGCTGTTCGATAACTAAGTTAGCGTACAAATAGATTGCGCGCAAGACAAATGGCGGAAGTGTAATACGCACGCGCCAGGTGAAGGAGTTCAGGTGGGTGTTTTCAGATTGCTGCGCAGTTTGATCAGCTGCTGTTTCAGTTCCATTAGGTCGGCTACTGACTGGCCACTAACATCGACAATGCAGCCCGGTATATCCTTGGCTTGGTCCTGAAGAGCCCGGCCCTGTACTGTGAGGTGCAATTCAACCACGCGTTCATCGTCTTTCCGGCGTTGCCGGTTCAGCATACCGTCCGACTCGAGCCGCTTGAGCAGAGGCGTGAGCGAGCCGGGGTCTGTCAGCAATCGTTTGCTGATATGGCTCACGGTTATCCCGTCTTCCTCCCATAAAACCAGCATGGCCAGATACTGCGGATAGGTCAGATTCAGGGATTTGAGCAGTGGCTTATAGGCTTTGGTCATCATTAAAGACGTCGAGTAGAGGGCAAAACACAGCTGGTTATCGAGTAGCAGCGCGGAGTAGGAATCGTTGTTGGGCATGAAGGGTCCATCGTATCGGGGGCGATAAAAGCCATCGCGCTAAGTATTTAATTCCGAGTGTACGGCGTTTTTTAGGGGTTTTTCCAGTGAACATGACTGGCAGCATTGAAATGGCTTCCCTGCTTTTGGTTCCTTCCGCTACACACCGGCGCCGGTTACCATTAACGGTAGACAACAGATTAATGCATGCCCCTCTGGTCTTTAATGAACCAGATCGCCCGATGCGTAAGGTGTGCTGCGGCCAAGGAGTAAGTGATTTGCCTGAATTGAAGACTTTTGGCCTTTTTGCTATCACCGCGTTAGCGGAAATTCTCGGCTGCTATTTGCCGTATCTTTGGCTTCGGGAAGGCAAAACAATCTGGCTTCTGGTCCCTGGCGCTCTGAGTTTGATGGCGTTTGTCTGGTTGTTGTCGCTACACCCGGCCGCGGCGGGCAGGGTGTATGCAGCCTATGGTGGTGTTTATATTTTTATGGCGATTTTGTGGCTGTGGACAGTCAACGGAATTCGACCAACAACATGGGACATAGTGGGGTCTGCGGTGGCACTTTTGGGCATGGCCATCATCATGTTTGCGCCTCGCACCACGTAACTTGTCAATCAAGTGAGTTATCTGCAAGGTTTGGTTCGTGAAGGATGAGAGCTGAACAAGCGGGCGCACCGCTTCCTTCGCTTCAGCGTTAGGGCTCAGATGCAGCTCAGAATGGACAGATCCTATAAAAATCTTGCTGCCGGCAAATTTAGTCATTACTTTTGATATCTCTATTGTTTATTACTTCTGGTTGGCCAGGGGGAATGCCATTCATATTCAGGACGATAAAATCTATGTCAGGCGCTTTTAACTTGGTAACCCCGACAGAGATAATGTTCGGGCGCGGTCAGATAGCCCAACTCAACGATCGGGCGACAAAACTGGGTACGCGAGTACTGATTGTTCATGGTAGAAACCCAGGCCGGCTCTCTGCTGTCTTTGAGTCATTGAAGAGCATCGATATCGTGCAAGCGCTGTCCATTGAAAAAGAGCCAGATCTGCAAACACTGATGGCGGCTATTGATCAAGGTAAGCTGCTGGGAATAGACGTGGTACTCGGAATCGGCGGTGGCTCTGTCATGGATGCCGCTAAAGTACTTGCGGCTATGCTGCCCGGTCAGACAGATTTGATCAGCCATCTGGAGGTAGTCGGAAGCGGGTTGCCACTGTCAGCCAAACGCCTACCGTTGATTCTGGTTCCCACCACCTCTGGCACCGGTGCAGAAGTCACTCGAAACGCGGTTATTGATATTCCGGAAGCCCAGCGCAAGGTCAGTCTCAGGGATAATCAGTTACTTCCGGATCTTGCTTTGGTAGATCCTGCGCTTACCGATAACTGCCCCCGGCAAGTCAGCCTATACTCGGGGCTAGACGCTGTTACTCAGGTGATCGAGCCGTTTCTTTCGTCGCGCTCAAATTTATTTACAGACATGTTGTGTAAGGAGGCTATCCCCAAGGGGCTCCGGGCATTAACGCAATTGATGGACAGGGAATCTGAAGAGGCGCGTGACGCGCTGGCTCAGGTGAGCCTCTTCGGTGGCCTTGCGCTTGCGAACTCGGGGCTAGGTGTTGTGCACGGTATTGCCGGCCCGTTAGGCGGATTATGCGGTGCGCCCCACGGCGCGATATGCGGCGCATTGTTACCAGCGGGCATAGCGGCTAACCGCGATAACGTGGTTGAAGCTGAGCAGATCGCTTGTATCGACCAGGTGATTGACTGGATTGCTGACGTATTTGAGACCTCCAGGGGCCAGGCATTGCACCGTTTTCGGCAATGGATTATTCAGAACGGATTACCCGGACTTGCGTCGATCGGAGTGACGGAGGAACACATTATTTCAGCCTCACAAGCAGCGGCCAGCTCGTCCTCCATGAAGGCCAATCCTGTGGTCCTGTCTACTGCGACAATAGAAGACGTGATGCGCCAGTCTTTTTGATTCTGAATATGGCGGATTGGCTTTGCAACAGCAGGTTGCGGTATGCAATTTTGACGGGAAACTTTATGAGCATCGCTTTATGGAAAAAATATTGAGAAAAATATTCCAACCAATACTCCGCATATTTGAATCTGGTGACGGGGAGTATCGTTATGAGAAATCACACCGGAAGATTCTCATTGCTATGGGTGTATTGTTTTTAGCCCTATCAACTGTTTCAGTGGTATTAGCGATCATTTCATCACAACTGGGTGGGCTTATTCCTTTTCTCGTCTTTTTTATGATTGGGCTTGTATGTGAAGTGGTTGGGTTATTAGGGAGTAACCGCGCGGTTGCAAAAATTTGGGGCAGTAAATAGACGAGTCGTGAATCCATTGGGGCCGGCCTGCCCAATACGCGAGTCGTCGCGTGACTCAAGCGAGACGGACGGACTGTCAGTTGGCGCCCTGTTCCAACCAGCCTGTTCTGACAGACACGCGGCGCAAAATGGTGTCATCGGTCGGATTGAGAACATTTGCCACCAGCCAGATTGCACCAGAATTTTTGCCTCTGGTTAACATGCAAGTTTTTCCATTTGTGCGGTGTCGAGGTCGTAATACCCGATTTTTACGATATTAAAGTTCAGGTCGACAAACAGGTGGCAGTAATAGTCCCCATGGCGCCAGGCCATGGCCACGCTGGAATTGTTGGAATAGTTCAGCTCAAAGTGGCCATCAAAGGCCGGGTAGTTGCTACGAAACTTCATCAGGGCCAGTAAGCGCTGCACGACGGGCTTCTGAATGTCTTGTTCCACGTCGTCCAGGGTGTAGTAATGGCGATTAATATCCCGCAGTTCGCCGCTTTGTTTCATCAGTTCGTGGTTGTTGCACCCGGCCAACAGCCCCACGTAGTAGACCTGCGGAATGCCGGGTGTGAAAAACTGGATCGCCCGGGCGGCAATGTAGGCGTCATCGTTCTGCATGAGCGCGTCGTAGAAGGTGCAGGTGAGCTGGTAGATTGCGCCAACGCTGTGGATATTGGCCGCCGAGCGCCGCATGATAGGGTCTGCACTGCGGGCATCAATGTTGTCAATAAGCGCGCGGATTTTGTCATCTGGCAACACACCTTCGACATCCGGAATACAGATTCCGTCGTGGGTATCTAATACGGTAACCATGTTGCGTGGGCACATTCGCAGCCAGTTTTTCAGGTACACGCTGTTTGCGTCCAGCAGCGAGTAGAGCAAAAGGGGCGGCAGAGCAAAGCCGTAGGGGTGCATGTTGCGTCGGCCGATCGCGTATTGATAACTGGTGTGATCGTGAACTTCCGGCAGGCATTCTGCGCCGTGTTTCAGGGCCACTTCGTTAATCCAGTCGAGTATCCGATAGACCTCGGGCTCCACCAAAAAGCAGCTGGTTCCAATACGTTTGGTGGTGTAACCAAAGGCATCGAGCCTTAGCAGGTTTACACCTTTTGAGGTGAGAAAGCCGATATAGCTTTCCATCAGGCGGTAAGCCTGGTCGGACTCGTAATTGAGATCAATCTGCTGGTCGGTGAAGGTGCACCAGACCCGGGTTTTTGTGCCATCCGCAAGCGTCACTTCGCGAAAGGGTTCTTTCTCTTTGCGGATATGAATCTTGGCCATGTCATCCGGGGAAATCTCGCCGAACTTGTCGACATGAACGAACAGGTCGGCATACTCCGAATCAAAGCCATTGGCGATGAAATCCCTAAACTCGGGAGACTCGTCAGAGATATGGTTCACCGTCAGGTCGACACAGAGGTCGTACTTTTTAGTGAAGGCTTCAATGTCGTCCCAGGTACCAAAATCCGGGTCCACCTCCTTGTGAGTCAAGGGCGAAAACCCGCCATCGGCATTGGACGGAAAAAACGGCAGGATATGCAGCCCGCCAATGGCCTCTGACAAGTGTTTGTCGACAACTGTGTAGAGGTCTTTCAGGTCATTGCCAATTCGGTTTGGGTAGCAAATCAGCTGCACGGCATTTTTTAACAGCATGTGTCTGGCTCCTGGATTGGGTGAAGGTCATGTCAGGCCGCGCAATGGCCTATGGGCAAAATCTTGTTTAATTTTGTCGCGCGTCGCCGTTCAACTTCATTGATAAACTCCCGCCCCCAATACTCGATGTCATAACGGCAAACCACTTCGAAGGCTTCGCTCAGTCGGTTCCGGGCATCGCTTCGGCTGATCGCCAATGCGTAGTAGCAGGTATCGGCCAGGTCCTGCGGGTGGTGCGGATTCGCCAGAATGGCTCCGCGCAGTTCCGCCGCCGCGCCGGCAAATTCAGACAGCACCAGTACGCCACTGCCTTGGGTTAAGCCCTGGGTTGCGATGTATTCTTTTGCGACCAGGTTCAGGCCATCCCGCAGCGGCGTAATCCACATCACGTCGGCTATGGTGTAATAGGCCACCAGTTCTTCAAAGGGCAGGGCGCGGAAGAAGAACTGCACCGGGGTCCACCCGACCTGTGCAAACTGCCCGTTAATGCGCCCCACCGTTTGTTCGATCTGCGACAGCAATTCCTCGTAAATAGTCATTCCGGCCGCCGCCGGCACACAGATCAGCACAAGGGTGACTTTGGTTTTCAGTTCAGGATGCTCGTTCAGAATGCGCTCATAAGCCTGTAGCTTTTCAATAATGCCTTTGGTGAAGTCGAGACGCTCCACCGACAGAATCAGCCGGACATCCTTGAACTCTTCACGCAGTGTTTCCATTTGCGCGATGACACTCTGGTCAGACAGAGCGGTACGAACGCGATTCAGGTCAAGCCCGACCGGGTGTGCACCCAGCCCGATCTTGCGGTCATTCACTTTTATTTCGGTGCTCATTTCATCAAGACCCACCGCGCAGCCATAGGTCAGAAAGCGCGGTGCACAGCCCATTTTCTGGGTGACCTCAAGCGGTGTGACACCTCTTGCCACATCCACAAAGTTCTCGGCCTGCCTGGGAATATGAAAACCAATGTGGTCACACTGCAACAGGCTGCCGATGATTTCGCGGCGCCAGGGCAGCACGTTGAATACGTCGGCTGACGGGAAGTAGGTGTGATGGAAAAAGGCAATGGTGAGGTCTGGCCGCATTTCGCGTAAATAGGCCGGTACCATCCATAGATTGTAATCGTGAATCCAGACCACGGCGTTTTCCGCCGCTTCCTCGGCGGCGCGCTCTGCAAACAATCTGTTGACCTTGAGGTACACCTGCCAGTGGTCATCGCGGAACGTGGCCCGCTCCCAGAAGGTGTGCAGGGTCGGCCAGAAGGCTTCTTTCGAGAATCGTTTGTAAAAGATCTCAACGTCTTCTTCGCTCAGTGCTACTCGTGCCGCGACCAGTTTTTCGTAGCGGCTGGTATCCACTTCGGTGTGGGTCTGGAAGGGGCCGAGATCGGGATCGTCAACTGACCAGGCGACCCACGAACCTGCTTTGCCATCGGAGAAGAAGCTCAGCAGTGTGGGAATGATGCCATTGGGCGATTTGGGCCGACGTCGAATCAACTCCCCATTCTCGACCACTTCTTCATAGGGCAGGCGATGGTAGACAATCACCAGGTCGGATTTGCCCCTGTTCATGTAATCCGGAATTTCGGCTTCAATACCCAGGTGACCCAGATAACCAAAATGCTCGAATGCCTCCAGAATGCCGCCGCAGCCCGACGCTTCGGCATGAAGTACTCGCGCCTGGTGCTTGGTTGCTTCCAGCAGTTCGGCCTCGGATGCACCGACACAGACACCCTTGAATTCGTGTTGATACATCGACAGGTCATTCAAGGTGTCTCCAGCAACCAGGACCGATTCCGGGTCTACCCCCAGGTGTTCAACCAGACGGGACAGGGTGCGCCCCTTGTTAACGCCCTGCGGAAGTATGTCCAGGTACTTGCCCGCGGAAAACAGTACTTCACAGGATAATGCGCTGACCCGTGACAGCATGTCTTCGCTGACCACATCGTTGTTACAGAAGTAAGAGACGCGGCGCTCCTGAGGGACTTCCTGACGCTGCAAGCCTTTAAATGAGGACAGGGCGCTCTCCACAACTTGCTCACCTGGCCAAAGCTCGTCGATTTCGCCCTGCAGTGGCTGGATGGCTTGTTGCGAGGCGCCATGAACCACAGTACAGCCGACATCGCAGATAATGTAGTCGGGCTGCGGAATCGTCGGATCGGACAGCAGGGGTAGCACGGCTTCTAGCCCTCGACCGGTTACAAACACTAAATCGATCTCCGGGTGAGCAACGATGAGTCGATAAAGCTTGAGGCGATTTTCCGGATCACCTGCGAGAAAAGTACCGTCAAGGTCGGTGGCGAGTAGCATTTTATACTCCTGTATAAGTCTTTCCTTATGTCCAGGAGTTCAGCAAAACATGGCGTAGAGATGGGACACTAGCGTGGGCAAAGCTTTGCTGAACTAGGGGACCCTACAAACTATCAATGCAGTTTTCATACCGGAAGTTGGCGGCAACACCGGTATTCTGCCCATGAAGTTTGAAAATACGTAATGTGATCATAGTGATATAGACATTTCCGTGCATGGCCTAGCTCTTGCAATATTCACAGCTCACACGTGATCACAAAGGCGGTGCATAAAGACAAGAACAATCCCCAAGTGCTTGCAGGCCGCGGGCAACACGCCCCAAAAGCAAGGCTAAGTCAGGAGGTTCCTATCTGGTCTCTTATGCGCCCCATTGGTGCGATTCTGGGCAGCGTCGCACTATTACAGCTCGGCAGTGGTCTACTTAACACTTTGCTGGCAGTGACCGCCGACGGCCAGAGGTTTTCAACAATCTGGATTGGCTTTTTTATGCCCGCCTATGCGATTTATCAGGTCAGACACGTGTCGGTTCTGACCGCAGGGGAGCATGCGCATTTCGAGCCCATGGTGCAGACGTCGCATGAGATTGTCGGAATGATCGAAAAAGAAGGTTAATGGCTGCCCGCCCGCTCTTCCTGAAGCTTCGCCCGAACGTTCATCAATACGTGGCCGTACTTGTTATCGCCCCGGCGATCCCGTCCACAACCCCAGAAATAATCAAAATTACTATTTTCCACGATTTTTTGATCGCCGGTGTTGAGAAGCGCTTCCGCCAGCTCAGGGTGAGTGCGGCAACGGGTGTAGACGCCCCGGGTCATAACGGTTTCACGCACCCGCTTCCAGTCACTGCGAAAACTCTTCCAGCGTTTGCGGCCCAGTTTGCGGGCCTCAGTTGGTGATATCGCGTTTCGCACCTGTTCCTGGTGGACGTCATCGGTAAACTTCATACCCTGAAAATAATGTTCCAACGACGGCCACACTTTGCCCTCCAGCTCGAAACTGTAGCGGGCGTAGGTCCCGAAGGGGCTATGCGGATCGGTACGGGAGGTAAATAGACTGCTTTCGCTGTCGTCTGATGGAAATAGGGACATGATGGCCGTCGCTGCAAGAGAGTGAGTCAATACACCAAATAAGGAGTGTACCGTGCCAGGTTGAACACTTATTCTTCGTCGCTGAAAGCCGAGCGGTGGAACTCTGCGGCTTCTTCCGCTTCTTTGGCGCCCGCTTCCCAGAGTTTGGGTACGTCGCCACCCGCCAGCACCTCAAGCACCGCGTGAACACCTTCGGCCAGCGAGGAAAGGTTGTACCCACCCTCTAAAACGAACGCGAGCTTGCCTTCGCAGTGGGTGTCAGCAATGTCTTGAACGATTCTGGTCAGCACTTTAAAACCGTCATAGGTGAGGTTCATCGCCATATCGTTGTGGTGGGGGTCAAACCCCGCCGAGACCAGCACCAGGTCTGGTTTGAAGTGCTCTGCGGCCGGCGTCAGTATGTCTCGGAAGACCTTCTCGTAGGCAATGTCGCCGGCGGTTTCCGGAAGGGGGACGTTGATGGTGTAACCTTCACCCAGGCCAACACCCACCTCTTCAATCAGACCAGATCCGGGATAAAACGGTGCAGCGCAATGGGTGTCGAAGAACAGCACATCCGGATCTGCCCAGAAAATATCCTGGGTGCCATTGCCGTGGTGCGCGTCCCAGTCAATGATCAGGACACGTTCACAGCCCAGCTTTGCCTGGGCATGGGCAGCCGCCACGGCAACGTTGTTCAGTAGGCAGAAACCCCTTGCCCGCACGGGCTCGGCGTGATGTCCTGGCGGGCGCACAAGGGCGAAGGCGCTTTGTGCCTCACCTTTGCAAACGCTTTCCACGGCAGCAATGGCGTTGCCGGCTGCCGCTCTTGCCGCTTTGATGCTGTCGGGGGACACCGCCGTGGTGTCTCTGTCGAGCCAGGCGCGTTTGCCATCCAGTGAAAAAAGATGGTCCAGATAGGACGTGATGTGCACGCGTGCCAGCTGATCGTAGGTGGCAGCAGGCGCTCCTGACTGGAACTGGACACCGGGTATGGGGTTTTTATCCAGATGCGCTTTGATCGCCGCCAACCGGCCCGGATGTTCAGGATAGCTCCATTTAAAATCCAGTCCCTGGAGAATAGTCCTGACTCGCTTTTCTACCCGGCTAGGAATAAAAGGCAGGTCTACCTCGGGATTGTGCCCCAGCATTATTTCATCATAAAACACATTGACACTGCGATCGCCAATCACAAGACACTCTCCTTCTTGAGCTCTTTCGGTTGCCTGTCGAAGCTGTCGTTTCGATACGGTTTCGAACCGGGTTCAGCAGGCTTCTCATAGTTGCTGTGACGCAAGGGCTTCCTTCACAGTCGAGGTGAAGGCTGCGGCACGAATGCCGGTGGTTTTAAAGCCCAATTTGGCCCAGGCGGCCTTGGCCTCTTTATTAGACTCAGCGTATTCGAGAATCAGCTCATGCACATGATGGCTTTCCGCAAATCTAACCAACTCCTGTAACAGCGCCCTGAAAATACCGAGATTCCGAAACTCGGGCTCCACCCATACATCGTCAATGATTCCCGACCTGTAAACCAACGCTTCCGCCTGTTCCCAGATTCCCTGACTGTGCCACACATAGATATAGCCCATTCCGATGATGCCGGCATCCGGGTTCTCTGCCACAGTCAACAGCTTGTTATCGTCTCCCAGTGAGGAGCGTAATACGTCCAACAGTCGGTTATGTTCGTTTTTCTTAAGGTTCTGTGGCGGGGCGCCAGAGACATGCAACGCCAGTTTGGCGAGAAACTTCACGAGTACCGGAAGGTCCCCTTCACGTGCTTCCCGAAGCACAAAGGCCGCTTTACTGGCTTTCTTTCTGGCCATAAAAACTCCTGAAACTGAATGGCGAAGCACAAATCACTCTGATGATTAATCGGAGTCGTATCTCACCATTTACCTTTATTAAAAGCTCTTTGGTCAGCTTAGTCGTTTTTTCAAGAAGTTGCTGCACCACCCTGTCGGCAACTTAACACGCAACGAAAGATACGGCCTGATTTCAAGCATCGTTGGAAGTATTCATGGGGGTGATCACGGTAGCGGCAGCTGCTGGGGGTTATTATCCCGGGTATGGATAATTTCAATAGATTTACGACTTCTTGCAGAGCTGGTGCGGTTGGCTGATGCCGCACCTTCTGTCCAGATAGGCGTGTATGCTGTTGGCGACCCCCATTAGTCAGGGGTAGTTGGCGATTCGAGTCCCGGCTTCCAGGTTCTGTTGGCCGGTCCCCAATCAATCAACCCAGGCCCAGAAAAGACAGGATTGCGATAACGATAACGACTGCGCCGACTATGTAGACAATGTTGTTCATGAGAAATACCTTTCACGTATGATTGGGAATCGAAGGGGCCTTAAGGCACCCATGCTCAGCATACTCACGCTGCTTACTTGCGTTCGGTGCGGCGGCGCACACACGGACGATTAAATCGAAAAGGATTTGCTTAAAGCGTTGGTATAAAAAGGTGTGTTTGTTGGTGTGTGTATGACGTTCGGCTTTTCCTACTGGATAGACCATCCGGGCAACCTTTGAGCTATCCTGTACACAACCGCAAAGGATGCAATTATGGCCGAATCACCACTGTTGAGTTCAGACAGGCTGCGCTTTTTTTTCAGCCGAATCAAAGAGCGTTTGTGGGTCAAACCACTGGTGCTTGGCGTGCTTTCTGTTGGCGGTACATTCCTCGCCAAGCTTGCTGACGATGCAGGCCTATCCGGCGTGTTACCCGATGTCACCCTAGAATCTGTTGAATCGCTACTGTCTATCATGGCGTCCAGCATGCTGGTTATTGCGACGTTTGCGGTAGGCTCCATGGTTGCCGCCTATGCATCGGCCAGCGCTGGTGCAACACATTGATCTGCAGACTTTACAATCCCGCGCTGAAGCACACAATTGCCACGTGATAATGGTGCGGCTGTTTACGATTTGGCAATCCCCACTTAAAAAAGAGAGGTTACAGGCGATCACCTATGACCGTGTATCGGTTCCGGAACTGGTGATCGACGACTTGTTTGACGATGCATTCACAGCTATTGCCCGTGACGGCGCGGGTATGGTTGAAGTTTCCATCCGACTGCAGAAAGCTTTTTGCGCGTTGGCTGAAGCCGGTGACAAGGCGATGGCGGCCGCCGCCAAAAAACATTCACGGATGGCACTGAATCGTTCGAAGCACGCCATGTCCCTTTCAGACGATATTGATGCTGTTGTCAGAGCGGCTGCGTTTTCGGCCAGGTAATTGATGATCGGCGCAGAGATTGAAGAGGTAGGCCTCTTCTGGCTCTTCTTTAAATAAATGTCCAAGCCAATATTCTCGTTGTTTTTTTGCCCTGCTTCATTTCTATTTCCCGTACGTCAATTGCGCCAAGCTTAAGAATCAGTTTTTTTGCCGGCTTTACATTGTCAATTTTCGAAACCAGGCTTGTAAACCAGCGGCATTGAGTTGAAAAAACTTGGCTTTCTTTTATGAGTTTTTTAAGGAACAGCCGTTCGCCACCTTTACACCATAGCTCGGCCTCCAGGCCGCCAAAATTCAGAGTGGAAGACGTAATTTTTTGCTCACCGCGATTACGGGCAAGGTTGTTAATTTTACGCTGGCTGCCTTTGAGTGCTTCCTCTTGAGACCCATGAAACGGCGGGTTGCATACACTGACATCAAAGAATTCCCCGGTTTGAATGATCCCTTCAAAAATGTGACTTTTATCGTGTTGCTTGCGCAGTGTGAAACGGTCTTTTAGCGAGGGGTTATTAGCGATAATCGAGGCTACGTTTTCAAGTGACTGACGGTTAATATCACTACCCACACACTGCCAACCGTATATCTGGCAGGCTAATAGCGGGTATATCCCATTCGCACCCGTTCCTATATCCAGTAAGGAAATATTGGGCCGGGTATTAGCCTGGTTTGTCGTAGGCTCGCCAACGCCAAGCAGCTCGGCTATGTAATGGATGTAGTCGGCTCTGCCTGGAATGGGTGGGCAAAGCGAGCCCTCTGGAATATCCCAATCGATAACGCGGTAATATTGCTTTAATAGCGCGGTATTCAGAGCTTTTACGGCCAGTGGGTCTGCGAATTCTATGGAAAGGTTGCCGTAAGCGTTTGTGTGTACATAGGGGGCTAGTGGCGGACAGCTTTTTACAAGCGATGGGAAATCATAGCCCTGCTTGTGCAGATTTCTCGGGTGTAGATTCTTGCGATCAGGCTTGGTTTGGTTCTTTTCACGTCGGTAAAGTGCGCTCACAGTAATATATCCGAAGTTTAGAATTTAAAAGTGAAACGAAGTCGCCGTCGCGTGACCATCAATTGACATGTGTAACGTGACAAATTACACTCGCGGTCCGCGATCGAAACTTGGCAGGCAGGAGCCGCAAACGATTTCGATGAATGACCAGTGGCGTATGTGCTTTTATTTTGACGATGGTAATACGTGCAAGGTCACATGCAACGACCACTGGGAGAGATATTAACTGTGGCTATTCCTGACACTGGCAGTCTGCAGCACAAGCCGACCCATCCTGGTGAAATGTTAAGAGAGAGTTTCATCCCAGACTACGACTTAACGGTTGCTGGATTGGCTGAATCTTTGGGGGTATCTCGCCAGTCCGTCAATGAGCTGCTGCGAGAGCGCCGTGCGGTCAGCCCTGAAATGGCACTACGGCTTGCGCGTTTGTTTGGTAATTCTCCGGAGTTTTGGCTGAATGCGCAGCGCGCTGTTGATTTGTGGACTGCAGCGCTATCGGTCAAGGAAGAAGTTGACCGAATCACACCGTTAGACGCTGCATAACCAGATCGTGCAGCGAGCTTAGACATTGTTGAAATGGACAGATAAACCAACATTTAACCGAGAGAATATTATGAGCAAGAAACCCGCAAAAGGTTCAGTAACAACGGCCTCAATTGAAGAGCAAACAGCGGCTTTTTTAAAGGCTGGCGGAGCGGTTCATTATGTCGTTAAAGGTAAAAGTGGGCAAATTGCCCCTGCAGGCCCGAAGCCGGTTACCCCGAAGCCGGTCGCCCCGAAAAATGACTGATGTGTCCGTTGGTTGGCACTGAAGTTCTTGTCAAGCTCATTAGAAAGCACTGCTGTACAAAGAAACGCCTTTTATAGCGGCGTTAAAGCTTAGCAAGTTTCTGGGTATTCAAACCATTCCCGTATTAGAAGTGGAGTCTATTGATGAAGCCAAAAGACCTCGTGGCGCAGTTCGTTGCTGATATCCAAGCCCAGCGTTTCGATGAGGCAAAGGCCTTGCTGGTGTCGGACGGATTTGAATATGTTGGGCCAAACATGCGTTTCGTGAATCCGGATGACTTGATGGCCTACCAATTCGGGATGGTCGCCATTCAAAAAGCCCTGATTCTCCGTCAGCTCAGTGCCGATGAAGAACACGTGTTCGCAATTCTGGATTACCGGACCAATTTTGAACCGATTGGCGATGTGCGGCTTGCAGTCTGGTTTAGTGTTCTAGGGGACAAAATCCAAAAGGTTGAAGCCTTTTATAATGCGGCTGTCGTTGAAAACATGTTGGGTGGCAACCTTCCCCAGTCGACTGTTAAGGCTGCTGCTGATAAAACCGCTGAATAGCTTTTAATAGCTGGTTTACATCGTTGTTATCAAGGTCTCGGTGGGTCACAAAGCGAATCGGCTCACCGGCGGTGATGAGAATGCCCTGGCTCGCCAGATAATCGCGCAGCGCCGCGGCTTTGCCAGAGCGGCAGCGGGCGTAAACGATGTTGGTCTGGGTGCGGCTGGGGTCAATTTCCAGTTCTGAAATGGCGGCAAGCCCGGTACTCATGCATTGGGCGTTTTCATGGTCTTCTTGCAGTCGCAGTGGCCCTTGCTCCAGGGCGATTCGCCCGGCTGCTGCCAGTATGCCGGCCTGGCGCATGCCGCCGCCGAGCATTTTGCGCAGGCGTGTTGCTCGCTCAATAAAGGCTGTTGAACCCAGCAACAGCGATCCCACCGGGGCGCCCAATCCTTTCGACAGGCAAACACTGACGGAATCGTAGTGTTTGGTTATGTCCGTTACATCACAGTCTGATTTTACCGCTGCGTTAAATATTCGAGCTCCGTCCAGGTGAAGCTGCAGCCGGTGGTCATCACAAAAGGCGCGAGCCTGGCGCTGGTAGTCCAGTGACAGCACTTTGCCGCCGATGGTGTTTTCCAGCGATAGCAGGCGCGTTATGGCGAAATGAAAGTCACCGGGTTTTATCGCTGCGCGGGCCTTGTCGAGGTTGATGCTGCCGTCGGGCTCATTCTCTATAGGCTGAGGCTGCACACTTCCAAGTACGGCGGCGCCACCGCCTTCGTAGCGATAGTTGTGCGCTGACTGGCCACACAGATATTCGTCGCCGCGACCGCAGTGGCTCATGATGGCCAACAGGTTGGCCTGGGTGCCGCTGGCCGTAAACAAGGCAGACTCGAAGCCCAGCCGCTCGGCTGCGTAGGCTTGCAGGTTGTTCACTGTTGGGTCTTCACCGTACACATCGTCACCAACCTCGGCGTAGGCCATGGCCTCGCGCATTTCCCGGGTAGGGCGGGTAACGGTGTCACTGCGAAAATCAATCATGGTGGCGCTCTTTTGCATCATCGCTAAGGTGTGAGATAGGTCGTGGCATTCTACAGTCAAAGGTAGAGCGCGGTTCAACCTTCGTAGCGGCTGAAGTCTATGGGGTCCAGCCGATAAAAACCGCACAGTGCATTGTAAACGTCCGGTTGTTCGGCTTTTAGGTGTTTTGGCTGCTGAAAAAAGGCTTCTGTCAGCACCGCAAAGAACTCGGCAGGCTTGGTTGCACCGTAGGGGTCTAGCCAGCTTTTTTGATGATGCTGCAAGCTGGATCGCAGGTTCTCATACGCTTTGGTCATGGTTTGTTGCCACACTTGGGCTTGCTCGCCGCTGAGCGGCGGCGCGCCGTCTGCGGTGCCGTCTAGGTAGTCCAGTTGGTGGGCGAACTCATGAAGAATAACGTTGTGCGGGCCGTCTGAATTCATCGCGCCTTCCTCGCATTCAGACCACGCCAACACCACTTGCCCCCGGTTAGATGCCTCGCCCGCACGAACCTGATCACTAACACTCACTACGATGCCATCACTCTGGGCCGTTTGTACGCGATACACATCCGGGTACACCAAAATGCTGCGAACATCGTCATAAGAGGCATAGGGGCGTGCCAGAATAAGCAAACAGGCGTGGCTGGCAATGGTAATTTTTACCCGCTCGTCCACATGAAAACCGGCGCAGCCGTAGAACTCCTTTTCGGAAAGAAAAAGCTGAATGTATTCTTTCAGCTGCTTTTTCAAGGGTGGGGGAAGTTTTTGATAGAGTGGCATATGGGCCTGCAGCAACTTGCGCCAGGCTTTTGGAAAAGGCTGTTGCAGTTCACGCTGTCGCCGCCAGTTGCGGTAGAAAAACAGGTAAAATATCGCGAAAGCGATGAGCGCCAGAGCAAACACGGCGAAGACAAATGGCGAAGACAATGTGGCTGTGTCCTGTTTAGAGGGCGTTCTGCCATCTTATCCTATTCATCTATGAGGTGTTGTTATGTCGAATAAACGAGTAGTGGTGATCACCGGTGCCAACCGTGGAATAGGCCTGGAGCTAGCCCGGCTTTTTGCCGCAAAGGGCTGTGAGGTGATTGGCGTGTGTCGTGAAACCTCGGCCGAGCTGGCGGAAGCGGCTGCCAAGGTTGTTGACGGTGTAGATGTTACAACCGACACCGGTGTGGAAAAGCTGATGGCCGGCCTGCAGGGCGTTCAAATCGACGTGCTGATTAACAACGCGGGTCTGTTGCAGGACGAAGTACTGGGTAGCATCGATTTTGACTCCTTGCGCACCCAGATGGAAATCAATGCCTACGCGCCGCTGCGAATCGCCGAAGCCCTGTTCCCGCAAATGCCTTCCGGTGGAAAGATCGCGAATATTACCAGCCGCATGGGGTCGATTGCTGATAACGACTCCGGTGGTCGCTACGGTTATCGTGCCTCCAAAGCCGCATTGAACGCGTTTGCGAAATCTCTGGCGATAGACTTGAAACCCCACGGTATCGCCGTCGCCCAGCTTCACCCGGGCTATGTGAAAACGCGCATGGTGAATTTCGGCGGGCTGATTACCCCAGAAGACTCTGCGAAAGGGTTGGTTGCGCTGATTGAAGGGCTGAATCTGGAGAATTCCGGGTCCTTCTGGCACAGCAACGGTGAGAAGTTGCCTTGGTAAGTAGAGGTAAAGGGTAGAAGGAACGGCGTGGTAGAATGTTTCGCTTGAATATAGAGTGCCGCGCCTTGATATTGCGGCGAATCCTTTGCCGGTGTATTGACGACTTTTGAGGTTTTTATGGCCCGTTTTGAACTGCTGGGTACCGCCACCATTCCGGGCAAAGGCACGGAGTTGCGCCTGCTTCAGCGCAATGATGAGTTTTCGATCAAAATTGCCGGCAAGCCCGGTGAGCTGATGAACAGCCGCCTTCACGGCTCTGAAGATGCCCTGGCAACGCTCGCTTGCGAGCGGATTGTCGATCACCCCGCACCCCGCGTGCTGATCGGCGGTTTGGGCATGGGTTTTACGCTGGCAGCGGCCCTGGGCGCGCTGGGTGATAAGGCCGAAGTAACCGTGGCTGAGTTGGTGCCGGACGTCGTGGAATGGAATCGCGGGCCTTTAGGCCTTGCGGCGGGTTATCCCCTGAATGACCCCAGAACGAAAGTGCACGTCGGCGACGTGGTGAAGCTGATTAAAGACTCGCCGGGCCATTATGACGCCATTTTGCTGGACATCGACAATGGTCCCGAAGGAATGATCCGTAAAGAAAATGATTGGCTGTACACCGCCGCCGGTATTGCCGCCGCCCAGGCTGCGCTGACGTCCGAAGGCATTCTGGCTTACTGGTCGGCAGGGCAAGACCCCACGTTTACCGAAAGAATCAAGCGTACCGGGCTTTCTGTTGAGCCGGTGACTGTGCGTGCGCATCGTCCGGGAAAGGGCGCGAAGCATGTTATCTGGCTGGCGTGGTAGAGAGCGTTGGTTATTAACGCTCTCTGTCAGCACTCTTTATGAATAGTCCAGCTTGAATTAAGGAATCCGAATAATGTCCTGGATGGTCATGGTTACTCAGATTTTTCTGCCGGTGCTGCTGCTGTTTTGGTTTGCACGGTTTCCGGCAGCTGGCGTCCTGGCCTTTGGGCTTCAGGCGATTTCGGTTGGCGCGGTTATTCTGGGGGTAGGGCTCGCGGCTTTATGGACCATGCCGCCTTTCTGGGTGCCGTATCTTTACGGCGTTGTGTTCCTGTTGACCATTACCTGGCATCTTGTACGAGGCCGCTTGCTGGGCAACGGATTTTGGCAAGCGTCAGCCGGGCCAACCACGTTGGTGCTGATGGTAGCCGGGTTGGGCACGATTGGCGGCTATATGGGTTATCTGGCGTGGCTGGGCCGTGAACTCCCGCAAGTAGACACGGTGAATATCGCACTGCCCTTCGGCGCGGGCGACTATCTGGTGGCGCACGGGGGCTCAGGCAGCCTGGTCAATATTCACCTGCATACACTGGACGAATCGGTAGAGCGATTCCGGCCCTGGCGGGGCCAGAGCCGCGCGCTCGACATTGTCCGCATTACGCCGTTTGGCCGTCATGTAGACGGCTGGCAACCCGCTGACCCAACTCGTTATGTCACCTTCGGAACACCGGTATTAGCACCGTGTAACGGGGCAGTCGCCAGAATCGTGGACGGTGTTCAGGACATGCAGGTTCCTGAAATGGACCCCGAAAATATAGCGGGCAATTACGTCGCTGTTGATTGTGGTGATTTCTTTGTGGTGTTGGCGCATTTGCACCAGGGCAGTATTCAGGTAAGCGCCGGAGACAGTCTGGACATTGGGGACAAGCTTGGGGAAATGGGTAATTCCGGCAACAGTTCAGAGCCGCATTTGCACGTGCATGCCCAAAGAGGCCTGCCCGAAGAGGCTCCGCTAAGTGGGCAGCCTCTGGCCCTGACGATCAACGGAGACTTTTATATTCGAAACGACAGGATTAAGGTCTCGGGCTCCGGCGCAGCACAAGATTAATCCTCACGCACAACGAAAACCGACACGTTACTGTGTCTGACGATGTTTGCACCATTCGAGTGGAGAATGTGCAGTCGATCGCCGATGCCAGGCGGGTGGGACGCCATGATGACCAGGTCTGCACCGGTTTCTTTGATGGCTTCCAATAAACGGTCATCCAGTTCCACGGCGATATCTGCCGTCGAGATCACTTTGCTGTCGGTAGCGACGCCGTGTAATTTTCCCTGCTCTTGGGCAAAAGTGTTGAGCTTTTTGGCCAGCTCTTCCGGATTGTGTGCGGCGGCGGATGGGGCTGTGTTGGTGACTGCGATGTAGCAGAGTGCGGCGTTGTAGTGCTTGGCGATGTCGATTGCCGTGTTGAGCGCCTTCGACATTTGCGCCGTACGTGACAGGTCGACGGGCACCAGAATTTTGCGATACATAGCGTTTCTCCCTATCCCAATTCAAGTGCGGAGCCATTTCCTTCCACCATCAAAAGCGTGGCAGTAATTCCCGGATATTGCCACGTATGAAGGCTAAAAAGTCGGCACATGGCGCCTTTCTGTCTTTCATGCCAGACTTCAAGGGTACACAAAAAGAGAGGTGTTTCTATGAATCTTCAGAGAGCGTTTGGTGGTGGACGCTAATGGCCCACCTGAAGCAGACAGTTTGGGTGATGATTGTGGCAATTCTCGGAGTTGGCAACGCTATGGCGACAGAAGAAGCTGAATATACCGTTGTACACAAAGATCAGGATTTTGAAGTGCGCGATTACGAGCCACATATCCTGGCCGAAACCGTCGTAGACGGAAAGTTTTCTAACGCCGGCAACAAGGCCTTCGGCCGGTTGTTCAAATACATCTCCGGCGATAACACGTCCCAGCAGAAAATCGAAATGACCTCGCCGGTTGCGCAGGAAGCCGAAAGCGAAAAGATTGATATGACGTCGCCGGTGGGTCAGAAGCGGGAAAACGACAGCTGGGTCGTAAGCTTTATGATGCCCGCGTTTTATACATTGGAGACGGTGCCCCAGCCCAAAAACCCCAAAATAACTCTACGGCAGGTTCCCATCCAGCGCATGGCTGTGGTTCGCTACTCAGGCACTTGGAGTGAAAAGGGTTACCGGAACCATAGGGACAAGTTGGACGCCTGGGTAAAGGAGAATGACTTCAGTATGATTGGTGAGCCAGTGTGGGCGCGGTATAACCCGCCCTTTATGCCCTGGTTTTTGCGGCGCAATGAAGTTCTGATGCCGATCGCGATGCCGTCAGACAATCCGTAAACGCAACATTGCCTGCATCCAAACGCTGCGGGAAAACGTAATGTTTTGAACACTTCTGTTTAGCTAGAGCACGCGCTATGGACCCAGTCGACGAGTCACGAATTATTGAAATGGCGTGGGAAGACCGCACGCCATTTGAGGCCATCCAACAGCTTTACGGACTGTCAGAACCCGAGGTTATCCGGTTTATGCGAAAATCACTCAAGCCCGGCAGTTTCAGGTTGTGGCGAACGCGGGTGTCCGGCCGTGCAACAAAACACCTGAAGCTGCGCAGCCCAGACGTAGGGCGGGGTTATTGCCCGACGCAATACAAGCAACGCTGATTCCTTTTCACCTTCACAGCCTAACCTTTCCAACTTCACAGTCTAGCCTTCCAACCTGCGTGCTTGGTTCTTTTAATCCTGCATTTTTTGCCCCTCCAGCGGTCGCACCTGCTTCGTTAGTAGATGTATTTACGCCAAACTATAAGCTGACGCTTTCGCAGGACGCCGTCAGCGTTTTTTCTTACAGCCCCCTCTATGCCTGATCCATTTGTTCCTTGACAGTCATCTAGATACGCCATATAACATCCATATGGATTCTATTTGGATTCCATACGGAATTTTAAAGGGTTTGGCCAGTGCTAATCAACAAGGAAAAGCGATGAGCGTGCATGAGATACGACGCAAGACAGGCGACACCACCGAAAAGCTCACTATCAACCTTGGTGTGGTGGACCTGGGGCAGATTGATCTGCTGGTACAAGAAGGGTTTTATTCTAATCGCAGCGATCTGATCCGCACGGCGATTCGCAACCAGTTAGCGGTCCATGCGGACGTGGTCAAGGAAACGGTTGCTCGCAAGACCTATGTGCTGGGCTTGCAGTATTACAGCCGTCGTGATCTTGAAGCGCTGCAAACCAAGGGAGAAGTACTACAGATTCAAGTGCTGGGACTTGCCAGTATTGCCGAGGATGTTTCCCCTGAGCTTGCCTTGGCGACGATTGAATCGATTGCCGTTCTAGGCGCTCTACAAGCGAGCAAGGCGGTCAAGGCCGCCTTGGCGGACAGAATCTATTAGTAGTGTATTCATTCACGCCGAGGGACATTTCCATGAATCGTTCAATCAACGAAACGCTTATGGCCAATCTGAAAGAAGCCACTCGATTGACTCAAGCGGGCCAACTGCAGGAAGCGACCGCAATAATACAGCGAGCGTTGCACGGCACGTCGAACCTAAATAAAGTGGTCAAGCCTGTGTCAGCCGAACGCATGGCGGGCCAAGGCACGCCAGACAGGGCTAAGCCTGTGGGCGATCTTCTGCGCGGCAAACTATCGGGTTTGAATGGGTTGAGCACAGGTTTGGCATCTTCCGTCGAAGCGCTACCCGAAGGTGCAACGTTTAACAGTGACACCTTTACTAATCAAACGGGCAGCCGCGACTACAAACTGTACATTCCCAGTGGTTATCACGGCCAGTCCCTGCCGCTGGTGGTTATGCTGCACGGATGTACCCAGAATCCGGATGATTTTGCGGCTGGTACGGGTATGAACACGCTGGCGGAATCGCAGTTGTGTCTGGTGCTCTATCCCGCTCAAACGGCTTCTGTCAATCCCTCCAAGTGTTGGAACTGGTTCAAACCAAGCGATCAGCAACGCGAGAGCGGCGAACCGGCAATCCTTGCCGGTATGACGCGGCAGATTGTCGATGAGTATAAGTTGGACGAGCAACGGGTTTATGTGGCCGGATTGTCCGCCGGCGGTGCCATGGCAACCACTCTTGCAATGACCCACCCGGACTTGTACGCAGCGGTGGGCGTTCATTCTGGTCTTCCCCACGGTGCCGCACACAGTATACCTTCAGCACTTGCGGCCATGCGAGGTGATGCCGCGCCTCTTGCAAGCCGTAATAACAAGAGGGCGGGTGCTGGCGCAACGTCGTCAATGGATCAGAAAATTCCCGCCATCATATTCCACGGTGACCGCGATACCACGGTACACCCCGGCAATGGCGACCGCGTTGCGGCGCAGCATTCTGGCTCTATCGGCTCGGGCAGCGGACCGAAAAACGCGATTGATATCAAAAGTGAACAAGGGAAGGTGCCCAACGGCCATGCCTATACCCGCACGACTCATCATGATGCCAACGGCAAGGCTATTGTTGAACAGTGGTCGATTCACGGCGCCGGCCACGCCTGGGCCGGTGGTGCGCCTCAAGGCTCGTATACCGACCCGAAAGGTCCGGATGCGACTGGGGAAATGCTGCGCTTTTTCCTGACGCATTCAAAAGTCGAGCAGCGGTAGACGTCACGTTAAGGGCAATCGTAAGCCGGCTATTAGCGGCTGCAGATTACCCTTCCAGCTTCCGCACCTGCTGCGCCAAGATGGAAAAATCGAAGCGCTCTCCTTTTGGCATTAGCAGCAACAATAACGACACCGCAATGGGTACAAAGGTTGCGAGCAGGAAAGATTCCAGCAAATAGGTGAGCGGCGCCCCCGGTGCGGGAAACAGCATTAACCCGGTAGCCAGGCCGGCAAACGTGCTAATCGCGGCGTTGTAGCTTTGGTAACGGGCGTTGTAGAAGCCAAAAAATACCGGGAAAGCAGCGGCGCAGCACAGCAGATCGGCCAGCAGAAACAGGTAAAGCACGCTGTAACCTTGGGCCGCCACAAACAGCACCGGTACCGACAACAACACAATCAGCCAGCGGGACAGCGACAGCAGGCTATGGTTGCTCAACTTTGGCAGCAGCCGGCGCAGGTCTATGACCATGATGCTGGTCAGCCCGCTGATGGTGGAGTCGGCACTGCTCATAATCAGCGCCAGCCCAAAGGGTAACAGGCCAATCGCAAACCACACGGGTACGTCCGCCAGCAACACGCTGAACAGCGCCACCGAACCGTCACCCGGCAAGCCCAGGCCTACAAACGCCAGCCCGAACAAACCCATGATGAAAATGATGGGGAAACTCAACAGACCACTGATGATAAAACCGTTGCGGATAACCTTGTTATCGCGGGCGGCGAAAATACGCTGCCAGGTGCCTTGGTAAAATAACCCGGTCAGCACCACTGCCAGGAAAAAGGTCAGGCCGGATTTCAGGCCGTTGATGTCCAGTGGGTTAAGCAGGTGTGGAGCTTTTTCCTGCAAGCCTTGAATCGCCGGGGCCAGACCACCGGTGGCCTTCCAGCCAAAGCCAATTAATAGCGCCAAAAAGGGCAAAATCACCAGCATTTGTACCCGGTCGGTAAAAATGGTGACTCGCAGGCCGCCGTACAGGGTGTACAGCAGAGTGGCGCCCATGACGATGCTGGCGGTTAGCCATAAGGGCACCGGCGCTAGTAAAGACACCATTTTGGCAATGGCAGTCAGGCCCGCAGTCAGGCTGATAAACAGATAAAAAACCATGATCACCAGCACGAAGCCGTACATAACGCGACCATAGCGGCCGAGCACAAATTCGGTGAGGGTGTGGCCTTCGGGCATTAATGTTCGAATGCGTTTGCCCAGGGGAATCATGATCAGCCGCGGTGCCAGGGCACCCAGAGCATAACCGGTAACAGCACCAATGCCACCCCAGGTGGCGGCCTGGGCCGGGCCAAACAGAATCCAGGTACCCATGGTGGTCGCCAACAATGTTAGCAGGGTGGCGGAGCTGCTCTGGCTGTTGCGGGCCACCAGAAAATCGTCCAGTTTATCCTGCTTGTGGCGGGCGTAAAGCAGGCCGGGTATCGCAAAAAGTGCGGCGAACAAAACCAGCCATATAAGGGCGGTAGAGGTGCTGAGCATTGGTAAATTTTCCTTGCCGCGGCAGGCGGGAGCGTCATCGCCAAAGGTGGCGGGTCAATAGTACAACCGGGACAACCAAGACAAGCAGCGGGGAAAGAAAGGGGCGCACAGGCAAGCGTAAAGCAGGCGTTTTCCTTCCCTTCGCCGGCATTACCCGGATCAGGTTCGAAGGGTTACCGCACTAAGTGCGGAGTCTCAGCCATCGCAATGGCGCCCCCAGGAATGGCAATAGAGTAGGAAGTCTGTTCGTACTTGTCAATTGCCGCTATTAATGGCGGTTTGGCCTGCATATTCGTGCCGCCGTTGTGCTATGGTTTTGGCTCGACACGGGGTGTCCTGCTTTGCAGGGCTGAGAGCACACCCGTTGAACCTGATCCAGTTCATACTGGCGAAGGGATGTCAGAGGGTGCGCCCGCACCCAATCTGTCCATTCATACCTTCGCCTCAGCCATGAGGTGTCTATGCACAAATCCGTCCGTCTTGATCAACAGCTGGTTTTGATAACCGGTGCTGCCCGCGGTTTGGGCGAACACCTGGTGCGCGCGTTTTTGCGGGAAGGCGCCAACGTTGTCATTAACTACCGCAACAGCGCCGAAGCGGCGCACAAACTGGCCGCTGAAGAACCGGTACGTGCCCTTGCGGTGCAGGCTGATGTGACCGACCGCGCCGCTGTGCAGGCGATGTTTGCCCAGGCCAAGCAACATTTCGGGTATCCGGTGACCACGGTAATCAATAATGCCTTACCGGATTTCTCATTCAACGGTGACGCCCGCCCGAACGCAGATCAGCTGACCTGGGAAAATCTGAACCAGCAGTTTGCCGGCGTGGTGGGCGGTGCGCTCAACACCACCCAAGCGGCGCTGGCCGGTATGCGTGAACAGGGTTTTGGTCGCATTGTGAATGTGGGAACAAATTTATTCCAGAACCCGGTGGTGCCGTATCACGATTACACTGCGGGTAAAGCGGCTTTGCTGTCACTCACCCGCACCCTGTCGCAGGATCTGGGCCCGGATAACATCACCGTGAATATGGTGTCGGGTGGTCTACTGCGCACCACGGACGCATCTGCTGCAACGCCTGAGGCGGTGTTCGATTTCATCGCCGCCAGCACACCGTTGCGACGGGTGACCACGCCGGCAGAGTTTGCCGATGCTACCTTGTTTTTTGCGTCACCCTGGTCGCGCTCGGTAACCGGGCAGAACCTGGTGGTAGACGGCGGATTGGTGAAAAACTGATGGCGGCCTCCGGTTCACATCAACGGATGATGCACATCAACCTGTTTCTGATGGGTTGTGGCCATCATCGAGCAGCCTGGCGCCACCCGCAGTCGGCAGTGGAGCAGTTGGGAGACATTCGCTATTACGAGCGCCTGGCGCAAACCGCCGAACGCGGCAAGCTAGACGCCGTATTTTTCGCCGACAGCAATTCGGCGGGCAATGTGTCGGATGGCAGCTGGTTTTATCTGGAGCCGCTGACAGCCATGGCCGCCATGAGCCGGGCCACGGAAAAGATCGGGTTTATCAGCACCGTATCCAGCACGTTTTATACACCGTTTCACGCCGCACGCTTAGTCGCGTCGCTGGACCATATCTCCGGCGGCCGCATTGGCTGGAACGTGGTGACCTCAATGTTTGATGTAGAAGCCCGCAACCACGGTTATGACGCTATGCCCGGCCACGCCGAGCGCTACCACCGCGCCGACGAGTTTGTGCAGGCCGTATTGGGATTGTGGGATTCCTGGGCCGATGATGCTTTACAGTTTGATCGTCAGGGCCATTACGCCGACCCCGCCAAGGTGCGCCCGATAAACCATCAGGGTGAGTTTTTTCGGGTAGACGGGCCGTTGAACGTACCGCGCCCGGTGCAGGGGCACCCGGTATTGTTTCAAGCCGGCGCGTCGGAGCCCGGGCGGGAGCTGGCGGCCAGATGCGCTGAGGCGATTTATGCCGTTGCCTACGATTTGCCGGCGGCGCAAAGCTATTACCGCGACATCAAACAGCGGGTGAAAGCCGCGGGCCGCGAGGTGTATGTGCCGATCCTACCGGGCTTGGTCACTTACGTGGCACCCACCGAAGCGGAAGCAAAAGCCAAACAGCGTGAGCTTGACGAGCTGTTACCCGTGGATTCATCTTTGCGCCAGCTGGCCATGTTTATCGGCCAGGACTGTTCGGGCTGGGATCTAGATGCACCGGTGCCAGCGCTGCCGCCATTGGAAGAGTTTAGCGGGCCGCAGGGCCGCTACAGCACCATTTTACGCATTATCGAAACCGAACAGCCGACTCTGCGCCAGCTGTTAGGCCGGCTGGCGGCGGGGGGTGGCCACTGCACCATGATTGGCACACCCGAGCAGATTGCCGACAAGATGGAGCACTGGTTCCGTAACGAAGGCGCCGATGGGTTTAACCTGATGCCGCCGTCGCTGCCCGGTGGTATTGAAGACTTTATCGAGCAGGTGGTGCCGGTGTTGCAAGGTCGCGGGCTGTTTCGTACTGAGTATCAGGGCAGCACTCTGCGCGAACATTTAGGGTTGGCCAGGCCTGATCGTCGCTGAAACGTTATTTTTGCTGCCCAATATCAAATCACGGTACAAACACTTGCAACAGTCTCCGCTTGTGCAAGTAGGTACCCACACAAACAGGAACACAACATGACAGAACAAACCTTGGACAAACCACTGGTGATCGCAGGGCGGCAGTTCACATCGCGCCTTATGGTGGGTACCGGCCGCTACAAAGACTACGATGAAACCGCGCGTGCGCTATACGAAAGCGGCGCCGAGGTCGTAACCTTTGCCGTGCGTCGCACCAGCATTGGCCAGAATCCCGACGAGCCCAACCTGCTGGATTTCCTGCCGCCAAACCGCTACACCCTGCTGCCCAATACCGCTGGCTGTTACGATGCCCGTTCTGCGGTGCGCACCTGCAAGCTGGCCCGTGAACTGCTGGATGGCCACAACTTGGTCAAGCTGGAAGTACTAGGGGATGAGTCCACCCTTTACCCGAATGTGGTGGAAACCCTGAAGGCCGCCGAAGAGCTGATTCGTGATGGCTTTGACGTGATGGTGTACACCAGCGACGACCCCATTGTGGCGTTGGAGCTGGAAAAAATCGGCTGCTGCGCGATTATGCCCTTGGGCTCGTTGATTGGCTCCGGCCTTGGTATTCAAAATCCCCACAATATTCGCCTGATCGTCGAGCGCGCCAGTGTGCCGGTGCTGGTGGATGCCGGTATTGGTGCCGCTCACGAGGCGGCTATGGCGATGGAACTTGGGTGCGACGGGGTATTGATGAACTCGGCCATTGCCCATTCGCCAGACCCTGTTGCCATGGCCCGCGCTATGCGCCTGGCGGTGCAAGCCGGGCGTGAAGCATTTCTGGCCGGGCGGATGCCCCGCCGCCAACTGGCAGATCCGTCATCACCGCTGGCCGGGCGCATCGCCAGCGCCTGACACCGCTATTTTTAGATGTAGAGTAGAGTTGTCTGTTGCCAGGCTCCGTTATATTCGCGGAGCTTGTTTTTTTCTGGTCCGTTAATCCTGTTTTTCAATATTGACGGCCGGACCACCGCGACCTGGCGAACGGGCGCCGCCTTCGGCTGCCATTTGCACGCTGATGCGGGGTGCGGCCACGTCCAGATACAGGTCTTCCATCCGCCGCTTCAGCAGTAGATTGAACGCTCGTGACACATCCCACTGGTACTCTGGTTTGGTGCGCATACGCATGCGCAATATCGGGCAGCCATCTTCAAACGCTTGAATACCCTGCATCTCAAGGGGCGACCAGATAAGCCAGCGCATGGCGGGGTCTGCACGCAGTTCCTCTGCGGTGTCGGTCATCAGTTTGATGGCGTCATCAATGGGCAGCTCCGGCGGTACCCGAATTTTTATCAGGGCAATGCCAAACTGGCGCGACATATTGTGAATAGAGCTGATTTTGCTGAAGGTAATGTGGTGTACCACCGCCTCCAGATCCCGCAGCCGCACGGTACGCAGATTGAAACCTTCTACCGTGCCCATAAAGCCGTTGATTTCCACGAAGTCGCCCACCGACATTGAATCTTCCACCACAATAAACAGCCCGGTGATCAAATCCTGTACCAGCGTTTGGGCACCAAAACCGACCGCCAGGCCAATAATACCGGCACCGGCCAGCAGCGGTGTTACATCCACCCCGACAATGGAAAGGCTGACCAGAAAGGCCACCACAATAATCGTCACCAGAATGGTGTTGCGGGCGATAGGAACAATGGTTTGGGCGCGGGCCGCCCTCAGGCGTTTTTTACGGTCGCCGCGGCGTACAGCGCGCTCCAGAAGTTCGTCGGCAAAAGTCCAGGTCAAACTGGCGATTAGCCCGGTAACCGTCAGTGCAAACAAACTGTCCGCCAGGCCAGCACTGAGGGATGGCTTGTCGGCAAGCCCTAACAGGGACAAATCCCATGCCTGCAGCGCTATCTCAAAAAAGACCAGCCATAACGCAATTTGCAGCAGGCGGTAGCCGAATTTCACCAGGCGCCGGCTGAAGGTACTCAGGGATTTGTGACGAGAGCTGCTTTTTTGAATGCCGACAACGCCTTGCGCCGCCAGGGTGACAATCAGCACCAGTGAAACCGTAAGCGCTTTGCCCAAGGCCGCATCGCCTGAACCGCCTTTGGCAAAAACAGCGACCATAGAGGCGCTAAGCGCCAGCAATAACGGAATATGCCAGAGCCGTGCTAGCAGGCCGACCAGTTCCCGCCATACGCCTTGATTCTTGCGCTGGTTATACGGCTGGTTACGAATCAGATGAGTGATCGGGCGGCGGTTGTGGATAATCACGAAGATTGCCAGCAGGGCACCAAACATGCTGAACACCAGCGCCAAAGTAGAGGCCAGATCGGCGCCTAGCTGCGACACCAGCTCTGACGACCCCAGAGCGTCTGACAAAGCGAACAGAGCACCAATAATGAACAGGGGGAATAGCGTGCGCCTGTGTAAAATAGTAACAGCGGTGGTTCGGTGGCCGCTGGAGAAAACCGAAATCATCACATCGAATAATGACGTCAGAAGGCGCCCGCACAGGCTGATATAAGCCAATACCAGAACGATGGTTTGCGCGGCGTCTGAAATTTCCAGCATGCGCAGGCCCAACAGCAGGAACAGGCCAACCAGGGTCAGAATCCAGGGAATGATCCGGCGCGCAAAATGCGCCATCAGCATCCAGGGCTTGGCGCGCCGGGGCATTTCCAGCGGCCAGTCGCGGCGCATAAACAGCATTCGGGCCAGGCGCGACAGGCTGTACAGAAGCGCCACCCCCAGTGCCAGCCCGATGGCAGTCTCTGCCACCCCCTTGAATGAGGCAGCGGCTATCAATCCCTTGCTGGCGCTCAATGCGTTGTCAAAATTGACTTTCCAGCGCCCCAGTGACTCACCAGCGGCACCGTCAGAGCGTGTCAGATCGTCAAAAAATTCGGCCAGCGCTCCCAGCAAGCCTTGTTGAGCAGGCGAGTTGCGCTGATCTTCACTGGCCTGCGCCTGCAGACCCTGTTGTAGGGTTTGCAGCTGTTTGATCAGCTCTTCGCGGCTGCTGTCGTTTTGCAGGGCTTGAATGGTAATTTCAAGTGACTGGCTCAGCTCTTCCGCAGAAGCCGTTTGTTCCTGTTCATCCTGGCCCGATCCGGATAACCCTGGAATTGCTGGTAGCGACAATCCCTGGGCTTGGGTTGCGGTGACCGTCATGCACAGCAGCGCAACACCGATAACAAGCGCAAAAATGGGTGCCGTGAAAAAACGGGAACCCATGGGCTGGCCTTTTTCTTGCGGCAGCATCATCAGCGCACCGCGTGTTGTAGATCTTCCAGAAAATCCTGTATTCGTTCGGCGTTAGTGCCCAGGTCGCTTTTGCCCAGGCGTGAGGCGGAGCGTATGTCTACGCGCACGCCATCGCTGGTGTCGGTCAGGCGAACTACCACATCGTCTTTAAAGCCGAACCAGCGGGTGGTGGCTGTTGCTTCAAGAGTGATGGCCGTCTCTTCAAGGGTTGCTGGGCTGGCCTCGGCCAGTTTCCAACCACGAGCCGCAATCAGGTCCCGTGTCGCTGTTTGCACTTGCGCCATAGGCACCGTTAGCGTGATGGGTTGCAGCATCGGGTAAGCGACCTGTTGTTGGCGCGCGGTATCAATGCCGGGATAATCCACAGCGTTGGGCGCCTCTTCACGGGCGCGGGCCAGGGCTACGAACGCCGGCGGGTTGTCCATGTCGGTGGTAATGTCGTGAATAGGCGGCACCGTTTGCGCCCGTTGCTGCATTTGCACCGGCATAGCAATCATCGTAACCGCCACGACGGCGGCCACAGCGCCGGTCAGAACCGCACCCCAACGTTTACAAAGGCCTGCGACTATAATGGTCAGTATGCCCAATATGGCAGCCACCGCTGCCAGTTGCGCGCCCATTCGCAGCCAGCTAAAGGCATCGCCCAGCGCGATCCATTCCATGCGAAACGCTGGCCCCGATACGGCCATCAGAGAGCTGGCGGTCATCAGCGCGATGACTGCCAGCCAGGCGCACAGTGCAGGCCACTTGCCACCGCGACGATAGGGTTGTGAAAGCGATGACATAGTAATAACTCCTGGTTTTGTTGAGCTACTTTTAATAAGAGCAGCATTGGCTTGGTTCTGCTAACAAGCATAGTGTGCAATGAGGTGCAGTCTCAAGGCGACATAGGCTTAACCGCTGGCACGCAGCAGTTTTTTTGCGTCGCGCCGAGCGACCCTCCTATAATCGCGTGTCTGTCGCCTTCTATGCTTCCGTGCGGCGGCCAGTTTCTCGTCAAACAATAAGGAAAAGAACATGCTGAAACGTTGCACGTTAGTTGCCGCCGCCGCAGGCGCGCTCTTGTTTGGGTCTATTGCCCATGCTCAATACAAAGATGAGTACACCGTATCTACCGTGTTGCCATCGGCCTTTCCCTGGGGCCAGGCGGCCGACAAATGGGTAGAGCTTGTGAACGAGCGCTCGGAAGGGCGTATCAACATGAAAATTTACAGCAACTCCCAGCTGGTGTCTGGCGACCAGACCAAAGAATTTTCTGCCATGCGCTCCGGACTGATTGATATGGCGGTGGGCTCTACGATCAACTGGTCACCCCAGGTGCCGGAACTGAATCTGTTCTCGCTGCCGTTTCTGATGCCAGATTACCCCGCCATTGATGCGATTACCCAGGGCGAGGTCGGCGAGGCCGTTTTTGCCGCCATCCAGAAACGCGGTGTAACGCCGTTGGCCTGGGGCGAAAACGGTTTTCGTGAATTGTCCAACTCCAAGCGTGCGATCAGCGAGCCGGCGGATGTGGAAGGCTTGAAAATCCGCGTAGTAGGTTCGCCCCTGTTTCAGGATACCTTTAATGCACTGGGCGCCAACCCCACTCAGATGAGCTGGGCCGACGCCAAGCCGGCGCTGACCACCGGGGCCGTAGACGGCCAGGAAAACCCGCTGTCGGTGTTTGACGTAGCGCGTATTGACCAGGTAGGGCAGGCGCATCTGACTCTGTGGCACTACATGGCAGACCCGCTGGTATTTGCTGTTAACAATCGGGTGTGGGCGACATTCAGCGCCGACGACCAGGCCCTGTTGAAGCAGGCCGCAATAGACGCCGGCCAATGGGAAATTGAAAAGTCCCGCAGTGAGCTGGACGCCACCTTGGCTGCCATCAAGGAGCGTGGCGTGACCGTCACCGAACTGACGCCGGCCCAGCGTGATGCGTTCATAAACGCGACCCAGTCGGTCTATCAGGAATGGTCACCGCGGATTGGTGAAGATCTGGTAAAGAAGGCCCAGCAAGCCGTCGCTGACCGCCCGCAGTAAGCGTTCTGGCCCGAGTTCTGCGCCGAGAATACCACTCTGGCGCAAAGCCAGACTGCCTAACCCGGAGTTTTCATGTCTACCCGCCCCCCGAAGTGCTGGCCTGAAGCCTGGCTTGCGTCTGTTGCCTTGATTGCGATCTGTTTGATCAGCCTGGGCAACGTGATTGTGCGCTACGCCACCGATGCGTCTTTTGCCTTTACTGAAGAGTTTTCGGTATTTTTTCTGGTACTGCTGACCTTTGCCGGTGCGGCGGTGGCGGCTCGGCACAACCAGCACATTCGTATCGAGCTAATTGAACACCACCTGCCGGCACCGGCCCGTAAAGCCGTGTACCTGTTGCAATGGGCGGCAGGGGTGACGGTATTTTCGATTACCGCCTGGTATGGCAGCGTATTTGCCTGGCAGGAATACCAGTGGGAGTCCCTATCACCCGGGCTGGGCCTGCCCAGCTGGATTTACGTGATTTGGCTGCCGCTGATGGCGCTGGCCATTATTATACGCATGACCCAGAGCCTGATTGACCGCCTGCGCGGCAAAGCCGATCCGGAGATTATTCATGAGTCCTGACCTGCTGATGATCGCCAGTTTCATGGTGGCGCTGCTGCTGGGTGTACCCGTGGCCATCGCCCTGGGGCTGGGCGGTGCCGTGGGCATTGTGGCCGGGCTGTCGCCAGACATGCTGGGTACCTTTGGCACCAACACCTACAACAGCGTGGCCAAGTACCCGCTGATTGCCATACCGCTGTTCATATTGACCGGTTTGATTTTTGAACGGGCTGGTGTGGCCGCCAGTCTGGTGCGCTTTGCCCAGGCCGTTATCGGCCCGCGCCACGGTGGCCTGACCGTTGTTGCCGTGCTGGTGTGCCTGATTATGGGCGGAATGAGTGGCTCCGGCCCGGCCGATGCCGCCGCTGTGGCCATGGTGATGCTGCCCAGCATGCGCAAGGCGGGTTATCCGCAGCCGTTTTCCGCCACGCTGATTGCGGCGTCGTCGTCTACCGCCATTCTGATTCCGCCGTCTATCGCGCTGATTCTGTACTCCATTGTGGTGCCGGGGGTGGATTTGCGCGCGCTGTTTGCAGCCGGTGTGTTCCCCGGCATTCTGGCGGGGCTGTCGTTGCTGGTGCCGGCGCTGTATTTTTCCCGCAAATATCGCTGGGAAGACCCTGAAAAATCAGAGCGTCCACCTTTCTGGCCCAGCTTTAAAGCGGCCTTGCCGGCTTTGTTCGCGCCGGTGATTATTCTGGGCGGCCTGCGTTCCGGCCTGTTCACGCCTACCGAAGCCGCGGTGGTGGCGGTCACCTACGGGGTGATTGTGGGCTGCCTGATTTATCGCAATCTGAGCCTGCGCGGGCTTTACGACTTGGTGACTGACGCTGCGGTTACCTCCGGCGTGGTGATGCTGATTATCGCTTTGGCGGGTATTTTTGCCTGGGCTGGCACCACTCTGGGCACCTTCCAGCATCTGGCAGACGCGCTATTGTCGCTGTCAGACAACGGTTGGGTTCTGCTGGGGCTGGTGATGTTGCTGGTGTTGCTGGCGGGTATGTTGCTGGACGCGGTATCCATTTACCTGATCCTGATCCCCATCGTACTGCCGCTCATGAACCACTTTGGCTGGAACCCGGTGTGGTTCGGCATTTTGCTGGCCATGAACATTGCCATTGGCCAGTTTACCCCGCCAGTAGCGGTGAATCTGATGGTCACCACCCGTATTGCCAATGTCCGCCTGGAACACACCCTGGGTTGGGCGCTGGTGTTTGTTGTCGCTATGGGCGTAAGCCTGCTGCTGGTCGCACTGGTGCCGGGTATCGCGCTGTGGCTGCCCGACAAACTCGGCTTTGTGGTTGGGCCCTGGTAGTTACAGGGTTAGGTGCAATGCTTGAAAATCTAGCGCGGCGGCAACTGACAACCCTGCTTGCAGCGCGAACGAAAGCGCAAGCGGGCGAACACCAGATAGGCTCGGTTCACCAGGCCAACCAGGTGCAGTTTCTTCAATACTGTCGCCAAATGGCGGTAGCCCGGCAGTTCCTGCCACATCACCACAAACGCGTGGGCGCCAGACTGCAGAGTGCCTGCGCTGTCTACTGCGTGAATGACTTTCATCGCATCGGTGTGGCTAAGCCGGTATTGGGCCAGGGTAGTGTCACTGGCGAATATATCCTGCCAGTCGATGCGTGATTGCTTGTCGACCTTGCGGTAGTGGTCAATCTCGCGGCGGCACAACGGGCATTGGCCATCGTAGAATAAAATGGGTTTTGCGGGCATAGCGTGGCCTTCTGGTCAGACTTTGCAATATTTGTGTTAGTGGAGTTACGTTGGCGGGGGCGAAGTGTATTCATTAGCGGGGCAGGAAAGGCACGTATAAAAAAGGCAGACAGCAAAAAGGCAGCCGAAGCTGCCTTTTTTGATTATTGGCTGTTATTCACAGCACAATTATCTGTTCTAGCTTAGACAGCTACAACGTTCTCTGCCTGAGGACCTTTCTGGCCCTGAGTAACAGTGAACTCAACCTGCTGGCCTTCAGCCAGGGTCTTGAATCCGCCGCCTTGAATAGAGCTGTAGTGAACAAATACGTCGGGGCCGCCTTCACGAGTGATAAAGCCAAAACCTTTTGCTTCGTTGAAGAACTTAACGGTACCGGTAACTGTAGACATAATAATAATCCTGAATTCTTTAAGTAATGTGCTGTCAGTCATCCTTAGTGACGACGGATCAGCGGTATGCGGGAAACGAAAAATGAGGCGTGATCAAAAACAGGACGATGCGTTACTTAGTACGTTCTATTGATGAAGTGCTTTGCTAAATCTTTCCGACGTAGGGCACTCTACACGCAAACGAGGTCATTGCAAAGCCTTTGTGTGATTTTTTGTAACCTGCAGGTACAGCAACGGATAAGCCACTTGTTGAAATGGTTAAGATGCAGCAGCACTTCAATAAAACAATAACCAAGCTATAGTTATGACAAGGTAGCAGCCAGAGGAGCACAAATTATGGCCGGAGGATGGGCACGGGATGGCGCCGTGCAAGATCAGATCGACGCCAGCGTTGAAGATGCGGTTAACAAAGCCAGAAGCAGTCTGGGTAAGGGCGATAGCCTGATCCATTGTGAAGAATGCGACCGGGAAATACCTGAGGCCCGGCGGGTTGCGGTGCCGGGCGTGCGCCTGTGCATACAGTGCCAGGCCAAGCTGGAAAAACAGCAGGGCAAAAGCAGCGGCGTTAACAGACGCGCCAGTAAAGACAGCCAGCTGCGTTGACCCCCGGGTGTAAGCCTGCTGCGCAAGAGTGCTATGACGGTGCGGCGATAGCACTCGGATAGCGCTAAGATAGCGCTCAGCAACGCCGTGACCAAGGCGCTCCCCGAACACCTGCCAGCGATACTTTCTGATTATGACCATAACGCTATTCAACCACCTTATTTGCCCGTTAGACGGACAACCCCTGCTGATGCATCAAAACAGTTGGCGCTGCACCAACGGACACAGTTTCGATAACGCCCGCCAGGGCTATGTGCACCTGCTGCCGGTGCAGAACAAGCGGTCACTGGCCCCTGGTGACAGCAAGGAAATGGTGGCCGCGCGCCAGCGCTTTTTAAATGCCGGGCACTATCAGCCGATAGCCGACGCGGTTGCGCAATCGGTGGCGGAAGCATTTAAAACGCTGGGCGAGGGCGCCGAGCACCAGCCGGGTATAAAAGAACCTTTTGCCTGTTTGGATGCGGGTTGCGGCGAAGGCTATTATTTGCGCCAGCTTGAGGCTAGCTTGCCGGGCCGGAAACACCAACAGCAACTGTCGCTGGTAGGCCTGGATATTTCAAAGCCGGCGGTGCTGGCTGCGTCAAGACAGTCAAAAACAACGCGATGGCTGGTCGCCAGCAACGCCAATATACCGCTGGCTGACGGGTCTTTAGGCTGCATTTTGAGCCTGTTCGGGTTTCCGGTGTATCCGGAGTTCCGGCGGATGTTGCGCCCTGGCGGCCGGGTGATTGTTGTCGACGCCGGCTCGGATCATTTGCGCGAATTGCGAGAAGTCATTTACCCGGTACTCAAGCCCGAGGTCGACAAACCCAACGCCAGCGAAGCGCCTCCGGGCTTTCAGACAATAGGGCGGCACACGATAAATTTCAGCCTTGCATTGTTCGGCGAAAGCGCCATTGCGGACCTGTTGGCGATGACCCCGCACTTTTATCGCGCCAAAGCCGAGGGCCTGGCCCGCGCCGCTGCACTTGGCGAATTGCAGGTCACGGTGGATGTGCGGCTGACGGTGATGGAAACCACGCAGGGTGACGACGCCAGCGCCCCAAGCGCTGCCTTGAAATAGCGTGGGTTAGCATCCACATATCCAGATTACCCGCCGCTGCTTATCAGAGGTGGGCGGGAGTGTAAGTAATAGTTTCAAGCTATCTCTTGTTTGGGTATTATCAATTTTTGTTAAGCGCGCAGCATCACTATAGTGGGGCCCACTCATTAATCATCTAGCAAGCAAAAGGGGAATATCTTATGGGTATGATTAACTCAGAAATTAAACCGTTTAACGCAACCGCTTTCAAACAGGGCGAGTTCGTTGAGATTTCCGAAGCAGACGTAAAAGGCAAGTGGTCTGTATTCTTCTTCTACCCGGCTGACTTCACTTTCGTATGCCCCACCGAACTGGGCGACGTAGCGGATAAGTATGAAGAACTGCAAAAGATGGACGTTGAAGTGTTCTCTGTATCCACAGACACCCACTTCACCCATAAAGCCTGGCACGACGCTTCTGAAACCATCAACAAGATTCAGTACTACATGGTTGGCGATCAGACCGGCAACATCACCAATAACTTTGGTGTAATGCGTGAAGGCCAGGGCCTGGCAGACCGTGCAACTTTTCTGATCGATCCGGATGGCATTATTCAGGCCGTTGAGATTACCGCGGAAGGCGTCGGTCGTGATGCGTCTGAGTTGATGCGTAGGGTGAAGGCTGCTCAGTACGTGCGCAAGCACCCGGGCGAAGTGTGCCCAGCCAAGTGGCAGGAAGGCGAAGCGACACTGTCTCCTTCACTGGATCTGGTTGGCAAGATCTAAGGCTTTTTTCTAAGCCTTCGTTCTAAGGCTCCTTTTACAGGGAACCAAACAGTACGGGCTCTTATTACGGTCTGCTACTGACAGAAAACCCCGGATTCCCGGGGTTTTCTGTGTTCAGGGCAAAGCGGACTATGAGCTGCGTGCGGCCGCTGGCCCAGATGCCCGGTTTCGTAGGCGGACAACCAGCTTGCTCAGCTCCCGCAGCCACAGCACCGAGCTGGCCACGGCGGTGCAGAATAGCCAGTCCTCAAGGCTAAGGCTGACCGTAGAGAAGGGTTTTTGCAGAAATGGCAGGTACACAACCGCCAATTGCAGCAACAGTGACAGGGCCACCGCCGCCCACAACCAGAGATTAGAGAACAGCCCGCTGAACGCGCTCTGCTCATCGGATCTTGACGTAAACACGGTAAACAGTGAGAACAGCACCAAGGTGGTGAAAACCATGGTCTGGCCATAGGCGAGGTTGCCCGTGCCGGCCACCAGACCGCCGGGCAGCGATGCATCCAGCACAAACAGAGTACCGGTTGCGGTGATCAGACCAACGAAAACAATCCCGGCCCACATGCCCCGTGTGATGACACCTTCTTCCCGGGGTCTTGGCGGCTTGCTCATGGCGGCTTCATCACCCGGGTCCAGCCCGAGAGCCAGAGCCGGTGCGCCATCGCTGACCATGTTGATCCACAGAATCTGGGTGGCCAGCAATGGCGAAAATCGCGCGGCCTTCCTCCACAGCAGCAACAATACTGGCAAAGTTGTCGTCTGCAAAAATGATATCCGCTGCCTGGCGAGATACATCGGTGCCGGTAATGCCCATGGCCACACCGATATCGGCGGTTTTCAAGGCAGGTGCGTCATTTACACCGTCGCCGGTCATCGCGACTATGTGGTTACCTTTCTGCAACGCCTTGACGATATGCAGTTTGTGTTCAGGATCAACCCGGGCGTAAACCGAGATCTCTTGCACGGCCCGGTGCAGTGCGTCGTCCGACATCTCGTCAATTTCCGCGCCGGTGAGCGCCCGGTCATTGGTGCAAATACCCAGTTCTTTACCAATACCCGCTTTTCGTGCTGGGGCCACGGCCTCTTTGGCTTCTTCACGCGGCGGCGCGATCACCAACCGTCAGGGCTCGCTCCAGCTCTAACCGCAGGGGTTCACTGATCGTGTTTTCGCCGGTGTCAGTCGCTGTGGAATGCACGGTAATCTCGCCGCTCGGTTCGTACCCGGTGCCGCTTAGAGTTACCCGGCCACTGGCGGTAACAATGGCGCGTACGGTCATTTCGTTGCGGGTGAGGGTGCCTGTTTTGTCTGAAGCGATCACGCTGGCGGCGCCCAGGGTTTCCACCGCGGCCAGATGGCGAACAATCGCATGGCGCCGCGCCATGCGCTGAACTCCCAGGGCAAGCACGGCGGTTACGATGGCCGGCAAGCCCTCGGGTACCGCCGCCACGGCCAGTGCGACGCCAAGAATTAGCACGTCAAAAATAGCCGAGAAGCCACTGACGTGCTCTACCAGGATGATGGTAAAAATCATCACCACCGCAATCACAATCACCACCAGACCCAGCATCCTGCCAACCTTGGCAAGATCCTGTTGCAACGGGGTTGTGTCAGCGGGTGCCTGCTCCAGCATGCCGGCAATCTGCCCCATCTGGGAGTTCATACCGGTGGCGGTAATAACCGCGGTGCCACGGCCGTAGGTGACGGTGGAGCCACTGAAAATCATATTTTGGCGATCACCGATAGGGGCATCGCCAACGATGGTTTCCGGGTCTTTCGATGCGGGAAGGCTTTCGCCGGTTAATGAGGCTTCGGAGGTTTGCAAGGCAACCGACTGAATCAGGCGGCCGTCTGCGGGAATCGTATCGCCTTCTTCTACCAGAACAATATCGCCGGTGACCAGCTCAGCTGCGGCAATACTCTGCTGTTCACCGCTTCGAATCACCCGAGCCCGGGCGGCGGACATTCGTTGTAACTCCGCCACGGCCTGTTCTGCGCGCTGGTTTCCTGGGCGGAAACGATGGCGTCAGGAGATAACTGATAAGCGGCTTGGGACTTCTTTGATGAGCGTTCGCTGTCCATGCTTACGGGTCCCTATGATGGCGAAGTTCATAAGGACCAGTGTAGCCAGAAATCTGGCCAGAGAAACGATCTGCCTCAGGTACTGGCGATGTCTGTGCCGTAACGGACACCGCGGGCCTTCAGGCGGTAGAACTGTTCTACCACATCGGCCATGGCATCCTGGCAGTATGGGCGCAAACCGCCCAACACCAACCGTTTGGATACGGTACCCAGCGCCTGGTCGCCAGACATCAGGCGATACTCCAGAGTGACCTGGCCGCGCTTGCCGTTGGCTTCCAGGGTGGCGTTATGCAGCTCCAGTTCCGGTGACACTGCATGCAGACTATCCAATGTGACGGTCATGCTGTCGTACATCACCATTGGCCGGTCCGGGTTGAACATCACGCCATTGGATTCCATCAAAGGCTTCATGGTGTGCGGGAAGTTTTTGCCCGACGCTGCCACGTAACCCAAGGTGAATTCCTCGATAAACACTTTGTCGGTGGTTATGTCGCCGCTGCGGGCGACTTCCAGATACACCTTGCCGGCTTGATCGCACACCTGAATAGTGCCATCGGCGCCTTCGCGAAATTCCAGGGGCACGTCTTTACCCAGCAGGGCGCGAAAGTGGAAGGTCATATTCGTCGACAAGCCAAAACGCCAAAGTACTACAGCGAACAGTAAATCCCCTGGCACGCAAAAGCGGCGGGCGTCCGGGTCGTGAATCGGGTTAAAGTCCCCGGCCACTTCTTTGGCAAACAAGCTGGCCTGGGCGGCGCTGATGTATACGCGGCCATCCTTTTCACAGTGAAAACGTTCTAGAAACATGGAGTACCTTATTCCGAGTGGCCAGATTCAGCCTCCCATGATAGTCCAGCTGCACTCATATCAAAATGCACCATCTGGCTTAATGCAAAAATACTGCAGAAACTCTTTCGACAAGGCGTGAATCGGCCAGTGCCGATTAATAGTAATTTCCTATTGCAGTTTTTGAATCAATTGATTTGAGCTTATTTGTCTGGCGCCGTATCGTACCAACATCAACTTAGAACAACCGGCTAAAGCCGAGCCGGTTCACCGGCTTTATCCCTTATAAAAGGACGACAAAATGTTAGATGCCAATCTGAAAGGTCAATTGAAAGGTTACCTAGACAAAGTAAAGCAGCCCATCGAGCTGGTTGCTGCGCTAGACGATAGCGCCAAAGCCAGCGAGCTGTACGAGCTGCTGCAGGAAATCGACGGGTTGTCTGACATGATCACCCTGCGTGAAGATGGCGATTCAGACGTGCGTCGCCCGTCATTTGCCATCAACCGTGTGGGCACCGACGTAGGTGTACGTTTCGCCGGTATCCCCATGGGCCACGAGTTTACGTCTCTGGTGTTGGCACTGTTGCAGGTGGGTGGGCATCCTTCCAAGGCCACCCCGGAGCTGATCCAGCAGGTTCAGGAACTTGACGGCCATTTTGAATTTGAAACCTATTTCTCGCTGTCGTGCCAGAACTGCCCCGATGTGGTGCAGGCGCTGAACCTGATGAGTGTGCTTAACCCAAGCGTGAAGCACACCGCTATTGACGGTGCTTTGTTCCAGGCCGAAGTGGAAGAGCGTGAAATCATGGCGGTGCCCAGCGTGTACCTGAACGGCAAGCTGTTCGGCCAGGGCCGAATGAAGCTGGAAGAAATTGTGGCCAAGCTGGACACCAGCACCGACGTCCGTGAAGCCGATAAACTTCGTCAGAAGGGCATCTTTGAAGTACTGGTAATTGGCGGCGGCCCCGCAGGCTCCGCAGCGGCTGTTTATGCCGCGCGTAAAGGTATCTCTACCGGCATTGCCGCCGAACGCTTTGGTGGTCAGGTTGCTGACACCATGGGTATTGAAAATCTGATTTCCGTGCCCTACACAGAAGGCCCCAAGTTAGTGGCCGCGATGGAGCAGAACGTAATAGAGTATGGTGTGGATATCATGAACATGCAGCGGGCCGAAAAGCTGATTCCGGCGACAAAACCGGGCATGCCTCATGAAATCCGTATGGCCAACGGTGCGTCGTTGAAAACCCGCACCTTGGTGTTGTCTACCGGTGCCCGCTGGCGCCAGCTGGGTGTTCCCGGTGAGGACAAGTACCGCAACAAGGGCGTGGCTTACTGCCCGCACTGCGACGGCCCATTGTTCAAAGGCAAGCGCGTAGCCGTCATTGGCGGCGGTAACTCAGGCGTGGAAGCCGCCATCGACCTGGCTGGTATTGTTGGCCACGTAACCTTGCTGGAATTTGGTGCCGAATTGCGCGCTGACGAAGTGCTGCAGCGTAAGCTGCGCAGCCTGAAGAACGTGGATGTCGCGGTATCGGCCCAAACCACCGAAGTGACCGGTGCCAACGGTAAGGTGAATGGTCTGGACTACACCGACCGCAACAGCGGTGAAAATGTTCACGTAACGCTTGAAGGCGTGTTTATACAAATCGGCCTGATACCCAACACCGAGTGGCTGAAAGGCGATATCGAACTCAGTAAGCACGGCGAAGTCATCATCAACGAGCGCAACGAAACCAGCATTCCTGGCGTATTTGCCGCCGGTGATGCCACCACGGTGCCCTACAAGCAGATCGTGATTTCCATGGGCGAAGGTTCCAAAGCGGCCCTTAGCGCCTTTGACTTCCTGATTCGTAACTCTGTTGACGAGTAAGCATTGAAGAGCATCTGTTGAAGAGCTTTTGCTGACGCGCAATTGCTGTTAAATGATCAGCTGCGCATCAGCTCCCAGCTGCAAATATTGACCGCCGAGGCCAGATTGAGAGATTCAATCTGGCCTTTGCCGTTTATGGTGTAGGCGGTGGCGTTCAGCTCATCAAGGGCCTGAGCCGGAATGCCGCGGGCTTCGTTGCCGAACAAATAGCAGTCGTGGTCGGCGAAGCCGGGCTCGGTTAAGCTGCGGCCATTCAAGTCGAGGCAAGCCAAGCGGTGAAATCGCTGGCTCAGGCTGGCCAGCTCAACATCGGTTTCCAGCGGCAGATGAAATATCGCGCCCATGCTGGCACGCACCACTTTTGGATTATAAGGGTCAACGCTGCCGGGGCTGAGCAGGCAGCGAAAACCGCCGAACCAGGCCAGAGTGCGTAAAATGGTGCCCAGGTTGCCTGGGTCCTGCACCTCGTGCAGATAAATGGCTTTTTCGAGGTTGGGATGCGAATCGGCGGCGGGCGTGATTATCGGCGCCATTTCAGGCGCTATAACGGCCACTGGTATTGGCACGACCGCCAAAATACCCTGAGGTGTTTTGGTATCTGCCAGCCGCGCCATCTGGCGCTCGCCAATCACGTACGTGGTGAACGGGCTTTGCCAGTGTTGATAAGCCTCCGTTACGTAAAGTTCTGAAGCTTTCAGCGCGGGCTGGCGGCTGGCAGCTTTTTGCAACTCCAGCACCAGATGCTCGCCTTCCACCAGATAGTGTCCGAAAGCCTCGCGGTATTTTTTTTGCTGCAGTTTTTTAATGTCATCCAGCTTCACGGTCATGTCCCGTTAGTGTGTGCAGAGCTCAGGTGGCTACTATTTAGTGGGGCTATTGTACGTGGCTGCCGGTTTGCTGTCAGTGCGCTGGTGCCGGCGCGCGGGGCGGTTTTGCGGAGCTCGTTTTGCGGGGTTCTGGCCCTAGGCGTACAATGGCGCGAATCGCCCAATGTTTAGAGCCTTACATGGCTCGGTTAACAAAGAATGACTATTGCCTGTTTAACAAAGAGACACTATGGCCCGATCAAAAAGCAGTAACCGCTGGTTGGAAGAGCACGTCAGCGATCCTTTCGTGAAAAAAGCGCAAGTGGATGGCTACCGCTCCCGTGCCAGCTACAAGCTCCTTGAAATTAACGCCAAAGACAAGCTCATCCAACCCACTATGACGGTGATGGACCTGGGTTCTGCGCCTGGCGGTTGGTCCCAGGTGGCCACCGACCTGGTGGGGCATAAAGGTCGGGTAATAGCCTCGGACATTCTGCCCATGGACGCCGTTGCCGGTGTCGAGTTTATTCAGGGCGATTTTACCGAGAACGCTGTTTTTGACGAAATCATGGCGGTATTGGGCGATGCAAAAGTCGACGTGGTGATTTCAGATATGGCGCCCAACATCAGCGGCGTAAACGCGGCGGACCAGGCCGCGTCTATGTATTTGATCGAGCTGGCGCTGGATATGGCCAGCCAGGTGCTAAAACCCAAAGGCAGTTTCGTCGCCAAGGTGTTCCACGGCGGAGGTTATGACGGCTACGTGAAAGCCGTGCGCGAACTGTTCGACAAGGTGGTGGTGCGCAAACCGGATTCTTCCCGCGCCCGCTCACGGGAGGTCTATCTGGTGGGTAAGGGCTTTCGCGGCTGATCGCCTGTCTAAACGAGCTGTTATCAGCTATGTTCAAAAGGCCCTTTTACGCTGAGAGCAGCATGGCGTAACAGAGTCTTTTATTACTCACAACACAGCGATGAGGAACACACTATGGCGAACGACAGCTACCACGAACCGGTTGGAGAATTGTCCGATGAAACGCGGGATATGCACCGGGCCGTCAGCTCGTTAATGGAAGAATTCGAAGCCGTTGACTGGTACAACCAGCGGGTCGATTCCTGCAAAGACGAAGAACTCAAAGCCATTCTGGCCCACAACCGCGACGAAGAAAAAGAACACGCTGCGATGGTGCTGGAATGGATTCGGCGCAAAGACCCGACCATGGACAAGTATCTGCGGGAATTTTTGTTCACCGACGGCTCTATAGCTGATCACGGATAAGCTTGAAACGGCTTTGAGTGGGCAGGTCGTTGATGCAATGCTCGTAATGGCTGATACCAGGTACAGTGCCGTCTTCCTGATTTACCTCGCCCTGCCATTCAGAGATATGCCCCTGTGCTGCTGATACGTTCTGCTCTTGCTTACCTTGCCCTGATTGCAGCCATTCTGGCGCTGCTTCCGGGCATGGCCGGTTTGGGGGCTGCAGCGGTCAGCCTGGCGGTTATTCTGGGCTGGCGGGATATGCGCCTGGTACCCAAGGTGGTGTTTCTGGTGGCGGGTTTTACGTTGGCGTTTGCTCTGGGCCGCGACCCGAGCATGATTGTGGCAGCGGCGGAAAACATGAGCCGCCTGGCTGGCTTGGTGTTGGCGGTTATGCTGTTATCGTCGGTGCTGGGCCGGACTTCAGATTTGCAAAAAATTTCGGGCAGCCTTTTTGGCGGGCGGCCACGGGTACGTTATCTCAGCCTGGCGTTTGGGACCGCTATGGTGTCGGTACCTCTCAATTTTGGTTCGGTAGCGGTGGTGGGCAGCGTTGTGGGCGAACGTATCCGCAGCAACGGCGATTCCTCGTCTACCCGCAACGCCACACGTGCCGTGCTCAGGGGCTTTGGTGTATCGCCGACTTTTTCGCCGCTGTCGATTTCTGTGGTGCTTACACTGACGTTGCTGCCGGGTCTTGGCAGCCTTCAGTTGCTGATGCTCACCATTCCTTTTTCCGTAGCGTTGCTGTTTTCCGGGTTGATCTGGCGCGAACCTGAACTTGAACCAAAAGCTGGTCAGGTTGAGATTTCTGGCGTCAGCGCCACTACCAGCCTTGTTGTGACCGACGCCGGCCTGGCACCCTGGTTTCGATTCTGCGCTTTGATTCTGGCAATTTGTGCCGGTGTTTTCTTACTTAGCCATCAGTTTCAGCTCAGCTATGCCTTCGCCGTTACGCTCAGCTGCATGGGCGCGGTGGTCGGTGCCCGGCTGCTGGCCTGGAGCCGCCGGACCAATCCGCCTTTGGTGAGCATGGCTAACGTCAGCAACGAGCTGGCGATTGTGGGCGGCTCGGCGTTTATTGGCGCGGTCATCAGCGCCGCAGTGCTAGGCCAGATCAGTGGTGATTTGAACCTGCCCGACTGGCTTTGGCCGGTGCTGGCCGCGGCCGTGCCTTGGGTGTTTTTCATCGCCGGACTGGGCGGTGTGAACCCGATTGTTATTGGCACCCTGGCAGGCGGTATTTTGGGTGCCGTGTGGCCGGAAAACGCTTTGGTGGGCTTGGGCTTAGCTATGGTCACCGGTTGGGGAATTACCGCCTTTGGTACACCGTTTGCCGCTAACGCGCTGATTATGGAACGTTTGACCGGTTACAAAGCGGTAGACGCGTCATTGCGTTGGAGCCTCAGCCTGGCGCTGTCGGGATTAACCGTCGCCAGTGTGTTGGCGGCCGGTTTGACGCTCGTTCTGGCGTAGCTCGCCTGCCAGTTAAGGCCTCGTTTCATTTTGTGCGATCTTGTGGAAAGCGCCCTGCGCCCCGGTTTTATGGCAATCACCTATGGCGTATGCCAAAGCCCTCTGTTACTGTCTGCGCCATCCTGCCTCTAGGGATTCCGCAGTTTTAGGCGTAAAGCCCACATGCGAACCATCCATACGACCTGTCAGAGGACGTCACCCCGTTAACGGCGTGTGACCGTAGTCGTCTTTTACGCCATGAATCTTCATGGCATCTGCCCGCATTCGCCAACAACGGTGTTCGTGGAGGCAGAATAATCAAGAGTTAATCTATTATGAGTTTTTCTTCACTCGGTTTGTCTGAGCCGCTAGTCCGTGCCACTTTGGACCAAGGTTATGAAACCCCGTCACCCATTCAGTTAAAAGCTATTCCAGCGGTATTGGCCGGTAAAGACGTGATGGCCGCCGCGCAAACCGGCACCGGTAAAACCGCCGGTTTTGTTCTGCCGATACTGCAGATGCTGGAGCAGAACCCGCGTACCGGCAAAGGCCCGCGCGTGCTGATTCTGACGCCTACCCGCGAACTTGCCGCCCAGGTGCACGACAGCGTGAACCTTTATAGCCGTTACGTGCCAACCCGCGCGGCTGTGGTATTTGGCGGTGTGAAAATCAACCCGCAGATGATGAAGCTGCGCAAAGGGCTGGACGTACTGGTGGCAACACCCGGCCGCCTGATGGACCTGTATCAGCAGAACGCTGTGCGTTTCAGCGAAGTAGAATTTCTGGTGCTGGATGAAGCCGACCGCATGCTGGATATGGGCTTTATTCGCGATATCCGCAAGATTCTGGCCATGCTGCCTGCGAAGCGTCAGAGCCTGCTGTTTTCTGCAACCTTCTCCAACGAAATTCGCACCCTGGCTAAGGGCCTGCTGAACGACCCGGTGCAGATTGATGTGGCAGTGCGCAACACCACCGCCGAAAGCGTTATTCAATCCGTGTATCCGGTGGATCAGAGCCAGAAAACGGCGCTGTTGAGCAAACTGGTGCGCGACAACAGCTGGGAACAAGTGCTGGTATTTACCCGCACCAAGCACGGTGCCAACCGCCTGACTGAGAAGCTGGGCAAAGACGGTATTACCGCTGCTGCGATTCACGGCAATAAGTCCCAAGGCGCCCGTACCCGTGCTTTGGCCGAGTTCAAACAGGGTGATATCCGTGTGCTGGTAGCGACCGACATCGCCGCTCGCGGTCTGGATATTAAGCAGTTGCCCCAAGTGGTGAATTTTGAACTGCCTAACGTGCCGGAAGACTACGTTCACCGCATTGGCCGTACCGGCCGCGCGGGCGAAAGTGGCCACGCGTTGTCGCTGGTGAGTGCTGACGAACTCAGCATGCTGGTGGGTATCGAAAAGCTGATCAAGAAGCAGCTGCCGCGCAAGGAAGTAGAAGGCTTTGAGCCGAAGAACCACGTGGCGCTGAAGCCAAAAGCCAAAGCGGACCCGAGCAAAGCCCGCAACCGCAGCGGTGGAAACGGTGGCGGCAATGGCCGGCCAAGTGATAATCCCGGCGGACGCAGCGCAGGCCGTAGCCAGAATGGCAATGGCGGCCGTTCAGGTCAGCGTCAAAACCAGGGTGCTTGAAGCCATAATGGCTTGAGGTAGCAGGTTAAAAAATGCGGAGCTTCGGCTCCGCATTTTTGTTTGCGGAATTTGAAAATAAAAAGCGGGGCCGTGTAAAAACAGGGCCCCGTAAAAGGTAGTTCATTCAGAGTCTGCTGGGTCGGTTGCTCAGCAGACTATCCGCAAGGGATCAGAACTTGTAGGTGAAACCGACCATGTAGACCATTGGGTCGATTTCGACTTCAAATTTTTCGGTAGCCGCAACGAAATTTCCGGCAGTGTCATATACTGAAACTTTTGCGTCAGTATTGATATCGGCCCACCAAATAGCAGCGTTCAAACCAAAGTTTTCGCTCAGCATGTAGTCCATGCCGATTTCTACTGCTACGCCAACGCTGTCGTCGAGCTCGAGATCTGTGGACGCGGCACTTAGAGCGTTAGTCAGTGTATTGGTGGTCTTCTCTTCAAAGAAGGTAGTGTAGTTCACACCAACACCGGCGTACGGCTGAAATGCCGATGAGCTGTGCATCGGATAATACTGCAGCGTGATAGTTGGCGGTAAATGCTTGGTCTCGCCCAGTTTACCAGCAAAATCAAGCGTTCCGGCACCGTTGATGTTGTGCTTGAAAGGAGTCGCGGCCAAAATGCCGATACCGATATTGCTGGTTATCATATAGCTGCCACGAATACCCAGCTGAGTATTGTCGTCAACATCAACACGAGGATTAGCCGTAAGAACAGGAGCTCCAGCGGCATTATTGATGCGCTCACTGGACCCATCCGGTGCAACCTGAACAGCACCAGCACGAACAATAAAATCACCAGCTTCAAAAGCCTGAGCAGCCGGCGCAATCGCCATTACGGCCGCAGCCAACACGCCAATTTTGAAAGTACGGGACATAATAAATCTCCAGGGTTCGATTCGTATTGGCTGTAAGAGTAATGGTTGTTACAAAGGCAATCTTGATTTAGCGCAATAATTAAAAAAAGAGGAGCGCTATTTCAAGGCACCTTTGATTCAGCTCAAGTAATGAATGTATTGCGGGGTGTTTTAACGCCGTGGCCAGTAGCGTTGCATTTCCATAAATAGGAAAGACGCACTCCAGCCCACCAGTACCAGCCCGGTCAGGCCTTCAATACCGGTCAGAAACCGTAAATTACCGATAGGCTCAATGTCGCCGTAGCCTACGGTGGTAAATGTGCTGAACGAAAAGTACACGCAGTCCAGAAGGGTACCGTTGAAGTTACCAACCAGTAGCCCCCAGCCCAGGGTATGGTGCATAGCAAAGTACGCTATGGCAAAAATCCACACCTCCAGAGCATGAGCGGCCAGAACACCCAGCACGGCCACTATCAGGCGAAAATGGTGATGATTACCCATTTTTCCCAGTATGCTGGTCAGCCGCACCAGCACTTCGTGATGAATCAGCACCACGGTCGCGACCAGCGCGCTGAAGGCGACAGTGGCAATAAGCAGGCTTCCGGGTTCTTCTACTGGCAAAAGTGAATCTCTCCATGCAGAAGGGTGACAGGTCCGCCGCGCAGGTGATGGTAGGCGCGGTGAGTTTACCCGGGCCTATAATGGGTTCATACAGATATTATGGTTGGGTTTGTTTTTTCTGTCACCCGATTGGCGCTATGATACAGGTCGAAAAAGCAGAGTAGTTTCCACAGGAGTGAAGGCGATGTTTGTGAAAAAAATCTCGGCAGTCGTGTTGATGGCCGCTACCCTGACGTTTGCAGGTTGTGCATCTGTGGGCCAGGATTTTGCCACCCACAATGTTGACCAGATTACGGTCAATGAAACTACCCGCTCAGAAGTGCAGGCGTTGTTCGGTGAGCCTTGGCGTACCGGTATGAAAGACGGCAAGCGCACCTGGACTTATGGCAAGTATCGCTGGTCTGCGTTTGGCGACGACAAAACCGAAGACCTGATTATCACGTTCGATGGCAACGGAGTGGTGCAGTCTTACACCTACAACGCCACCCAGTAAATCGAGGAACGTGAACAAATGAACGGGCTGCATTTGCAGCCCGTTTTTTTTTAATCGATTTTACATTGCTAAACCCTCTTTATAGCGCTGAGTAGGTCCACTTCCTTACGGTAAATCCGGGATGACGAGACTATGCTTGGCGCCCAAAATCTCCTTCTGTGGAATCCTTCGGTAATGATTGAATTGTTTTTCTCGACCTACATCAGTAGCTCTATCCGCTTTTTGTTTTTGTTAGCGCCATTTTTTGTGGTGACCATGTTTCTGGCGCTAACCCGCGGGCTGCCGGCGGACGAGAAAACCGCGATTATTCGTCGGGCCTGCATATCGGCGCTGGTGTTGGGTGTGATTTTGTTTTTTGCCGGTCCGCTGTTATTTGGTGCCATTGGTATTACTCTAAATTCGTTCCGCATTGGTGCAGGCACACTGCTTTTTTTGACGGCCATCAGCCTGGTTAACAATGGCACTCGCAGCCACGCCACGGGTTTACCGGATGACAATCGCGACGATATTGCGGTGGTGCCCTTGGCGATTCCGGTCATGATTGGCCCGGCGACTATTGGTGCGATTCTGGTTTACGGTGCGGAGCTGAAGGAGGTTGCGGCGGTGGCCGGGGGCCTGTTGGGGTTGGTGTCGAGTTTGCTGATTCTGGCGGTGTTGTTGCGGTTGTCGGGTTATCTGGAAAAGGCGATGGGTAAGAATGGCCTGAATATTATGTCGAAGATCAGCGGGTTGATTTTGTCGGCTATGGCGGCGGAAATAGTGTTGACCGGGTTGTCCGGGTTTATTGCGGCTTCGGGATTGGTGGCTAGGTAACGAGCTGGAGCGGGAGCAACGTCGGGGACAGATTTGAAATCTGTCCCCTTTTTTTGTCCCCATTTTGTTCGTCACTCTGCCGCTCGCGGACTCTATTTTTTCGAACTCCGTAGCGCTGGGTTGAAGCCTCTTGCCGGGTATTTTCTTCTTTGGGTCAGGCCGATCAAAACCAGAGGTATCACGATCATCAGGCTGCCGGCCAGGAACCATAAGTCGGGGACTTCGTTGAACCATATCCAGCCGATGGCGACGGCCCAGATCAGGCCGGTGTATTCCGCGCTGGTGACCTGGTTGGCGTCTACCTGGCGGTAGGCCAGCAGTACGGTGATGTTGTAACCCAGTATGAACAGGGAGGAGCCGGCGGCGATGATGACCAGGTCGGTGGTCCAGCGTGAGCCTTGTTGCCAGTCCCAGATTGCCAAGGCGCCGGCGACGGGGATGATCAGCAGGTAGTTCAGGACCAGTTTGTGCACGGTGGTCTGTTGTTTTGGCAGTTTGCGCACCAGTACAGCGTTAATGGCCAGTGAGAACGCCGAGCCCAGGGCCGCAAACGCTGCCCAGGTGAAGTCTATGGGTCTTAATATCAGAATAATGCCGGCGAAGCCGCTGAATACGGCAATCACGCTCAGGGGTGTCAGGCGTTCGCGGAAAATCACGACGGATAGCAGCATCACCAGTATGGGCGCGGCATAGAATACGGCGTTGGCGGTGGCGAGGGGCAGGTTGGCCAGGGCGATGATCATGCACAGCATGCCAATCAGGTGAACATGGGCGCGGATGGCGTGAATGCCGGTGCCAGCAAAAAACTGGCGGCGGTCTATTTTTTTTGCCAGCGGTAACAGCAGCAGCAGAGTTAGCACGCAGCGCAGGAAGGCGAACTGGAATATGGGCGCGCCGGGCTCCAGCAGTTTTATCAGAACGTCGGAAATTAACGCCATGGCGTTGCCGATCACCAGCAGAAAGATGGCGCTGCCAACGGTTTTGCCAGCCATGAATAACCTCAGAAAACGCGGAATGGATGCAGCAGGGCAGTATAGCCGTGGCTCTGGTCAGCCTGAATGCCGTTTAGTACCTATCTAATGTTTAAGCACCTATCTAATATCTATGTTCCTACTTAATGGTCAAGCCATTTAAATAAAGGCGCCGGCAATCTTTGGGGGATTGCCGGCGCAGCGATCAGTCTCCTGCGGGCCGCTCGACCACTTTCCGTTTTCCGGTGGCGCACTTTGACAGCTCTTTCAGGCCGTCGCTGTCAAACGCATCCACGCGAATAACGTCGTAGAGCGCGGCAAGCGCTTCTTCCAGTTTTTCGCACTCATCGGCTTTCACCACGCCTTCGGCACAGGCCCAGTCGACCAGTTGTTTGCGTTCGTGGCCCATCAGCAGGGCAATGCCGTCTAGGTCATCTTCATCGCGGTTTCGAATAGCCTGGTGTAAGCGGGCACGCATATCGCTGGTTTCGTTGGCCAGGCGGTAAGCGTTCAGCACCCGGCCCAGAGAGTCGCTGCTGTCTGTGGGTATGTAGGCGCCGCGGTGAATGCGCTGGCGCAGCGGGGTGTCTTCTACAATGCTGGCAGCCACTTTGGTGCCCAGGCGATCGTCGGGGCCATTCAGGCCCGTCGCGCCCAAAGGGAACACCAGCAATCGCAGGGGCCAGCGTAGGGCTGGAACCGGGAAGTTGATGATGGCTTCACGCATGGAACCCTGCAGGTCGCGCAGGCAGGTTTTCAGGCACCATTCCACCATGTGGCGCTGTTCTTCCGGGTAGCCTTCTTCGTGCCATTGTTTGATTACCGCAGTGGCGTAATACAGCTGTACCAGGCAGTCGGCCATGCGCCCGGACAGGCGCTGACGAGCCTTCAGGCCGCCGCCTACGGACAGCAGAGTAACGTCGGTCATCAGCGCAAGGGCCGCCGAAAAGCGCGCCAGTTGGCGGTAGTAAGGTTTCAGGTTGCCCTGGCGCGGCACTGGTTCGGCCAGGCCGCCGGTTAAGCCCAGTACCAGTGCGCGCAAACCGTTGCGGGTGGTGTGTGCCAGGTGGTGGTAAAACACGCCGTCGAACTTTTTGGCGGCCTGATTTTGGTCTTCCATGCCAGCCGCAGCGATTTCGTCAACAATAAACGGATGACAGCGGATGGCGCCCTGACCAAACACCATCAGGCTGCGGGTAAGAATGTTGGCGCCTTCCACCGTAATGCCGATGGGCACGGCCTGATAGGCGCGGGCCAGGAAATTGCGTGGCCCGGTGATAACCCCGCGGCCGGCTACTACGTCCATGGCGTGGTTGATCACAATGCGCATCAGGTCGGTGTTGCGGTACTTCAGCAGCGCGGAAGGCACGGCCGGGCGTACGCCGCGGTCTAGCATACCGGCCGTGAGCAAGCGCGCGGCGTCCATCATCCAGGTATAACCGGCGATCGGTTCCAGCGCTTCTTGCACGCCTTCAAACTGGCTGATGGAGCGGCCAAACTGTTCACGGGTAAGCGCGTATGAGCCGGTGGCCAGGCTGGCAACTTTGCCGGCGCCTGTGCCCAGAGCCGGCAGCGAAATAGAACGGCCTATGGACAGGCATTCCAGCAGCATGGTCCAGCCTTTGCCCAGCATGTCCTGGCCGCCGATCACCTGATCCATGGGAATAAAGACGTCGTTGCCCCAGGTCGGCCCGTTCATGAACACCGTGTTCATCGGCAGGTGGCGGGCGCCGGCGTTTACGCCATCGGTTTCCCGCGGCACCATCACGCAGGTAACACCAATGTCGGCGTTGTCGCCCAACAGGGCGTCGGGGTCATACACTTTGATGGCCAGCCCAATCAGGGTGGCCACCGGCGCCAGCGTAATGTAACGCTTGTTCCACGTGACTTTCAGGCCCAGTACTTCTTCGCCCTTCCACTGGCCTTTGCACACAATGCCTTTGTCTGGAATAGCACCGGCATCGGAACCTGCCACCGGGGATGTCAGGGCAAAACAGGGTATTTCCTGGCCGCCGGCCAGGCGCGGCAGATAGTGCTGTTTTTGCGCATCGGTGCCGTAGTGCATCAACAACTCACCGGGCCCAAGAGAGTTGGGCACCATCACGGTAACCGCAGTGGACACGCTGCGGGTGGATATTTTCATCACGATTTCGGAGTGCGCGGTGTTAGAAAAACCCATACCGCCGTCCTTCTTGGGTATGACCAGTCCGAAGAAGCCGTTGCCGCGTATGAATGCCCAGACTTTTTCGGGCAGGTCGTAATGCTCGTGGGTGATTTCCCAGTCGTTCAGCATGGCGCAGAGTTCTTCCACCGGGCCATCCAGAAACGCTTGTTCTTCGCTGTTCAGGTGAGCGGGCTTTGCGCCCAGCAGTTTTGACCATTGTGGCTTGCCCGAAAACAGTTCGCCGTCCCAATCCACCGAGCCAGACTTCAGCGCTTCGGCTTCGGTGTTCGACAACTGTGGCAAGCGAGAGCGCACCCAGTTCAGCAACGGCTTGCTGAATTTATTCAATCGTAGATCGCCGGGGTTCAGCAGAATTAACGCCAAAGCCAAGGCAAGCCCGCCGACTATAAAGCTGACCAGATGCCAGTCGTCTTGGGCCAGGCCAATCAGCGTAGCAACGCTCAGCACAACGCTAGCCGTTTTTCCGCCAATACTGAGGTAAATCAGCACCAGCGCGCTCAACAACAGAAGCACAACACTCATGGCAACTCCTTGTCACAATGAAAAATGTCCGGAACAACCCATGATGCCCAGAATAAACACTATAGCAGGCCTCCGTAGAGCGGGTCGCACTCTGCGCCCTGTAATGATTTGTAATATTGCTAAAATAATGCAATAAAAATCGACAGTCAGCAGCACTGAAGCGAGCTGAGGGCGTGATCACCACCCCCGTTGCATGCTTAGCCCGATAATCAGCAAAGCCAGTGTGGCAAGCAGGCAGGCCACGTTCATGGCCAGAACCGGCTGTAAGCGGTGATGATCGTCTGCCACCTGGGGTAATTTGAAGGCAATCCACAGCGCCAGAGGCAGGGTTATGAAGCCCAGCGCTGTTGCCATTGGCAACCAGCCGCTGACCAACGCCAGCGTCAGTACGCCATAACTGGCCAGTAACATGGTTCCGGCCAGCCACGCGGCTTTATAAACACCCAGCACGATCACCGCGTGATAACGTCCGCCGTGGCGGTCGGCTTCGGCGTCGGGAATCTGGTTCATCAAAAGCAATGTGCTTACCAGCAGCAGACTGATGACAGACACCGCGACGGCCGCGGCGTTGATTGGCGCCCCCAGTGCTACCAGAGTCCCCAGTACCATCACCGGGCCAAACCCCAGTCCGGGAGCCAGCAGGCACAGTAGCGGCGAACGGGTAATCCAGCGGGTGTAGGTAACCACCAACGCCACGCCGGCGCCCCCCAGTATCAGCATCGGCAAGCCCCGCTGCCATAAAAAATACAGGCCAATGGCCACCACCAGACTTAACGTAACCAACGCCCCCAGTAAAACGGAGCGCGCCGCCGATGGCAGCTGTGGCAGGGCACCGCTGCCGCCTGAAAACGGCGTGCGGCGGGTGTGCAAGTCCAGCCCGGAGGTAAAATCTTCGTACTCATTCAGCATATTCACCGCGGCATGGGCCAGCAGCGCACCCACAAACACCAATAGGGTGTCTAAGAGAGGCGGCGGCGGGGCTTCTGGCTGCCGCCAGGCCAGCGCAACGCCCAGGCCGACACACAGCGGGGCCATCACCAGAAAGTTGGGGCGGGACGTGCGGATAACGACGGCGGTTTCAGACATGGATTACGGGGCCTTGTGATGTATGCTGATACTTTGCTATCAATCAATTATAACCTCAAGTTTAGGTCAGGCTCGCATTGGCGAACGGCTTTGCTTGTGGCAATTTCAGGGAGTGACCTGTGCCCCACGCAGATTTTGATCAGCCCATAAACCGGGAAAACACCCATGCTGTAAAATTGGACGCCCGCGAAGCGATGTTCGGCCGCGCCGATGTGCTGCCGGTGTGGGTGGCCGATATGGATTTTGCCGCGCCGCAAGCGGTTACCGACGCGCTCAGCGAGCGCGCCCGGCACCCGGTATATGGTTACACCATGTTCCCTGACAGCCTTTACGGCGCCATGGGCGACTGGTTTCGTCAGCGCCACCAATGGAGTTTTCAGCGTGAATGGGTGCTGATGGCGCCGGGTGTCGTGCCGTCATTAAATGCCGCGTGTATGGCGTGTACCAAGCCCGGCGACGAGGTGATTATACAGCCGCCAGTCTACCCGCCGTTTTACAGTTCGGTGCGACAAACCGGGCGCCAGGTTCTGGAAAATCCGCTGCTGGCGGAAAAACAGGAAGATGGCAGCTTGTACTACCGCATGAATCTGGCCCACCTGGAGCAATGTGCGGCGCGCTCGCAGGCAAAGATGCTGGTGCTGTGTTCACCCCATAATCCTATCGGGCGGGTGTGGTCTGAGGCCGAGCTGACGGCGGTGCTCGACATTTGCCGACGCCACAAACTGGTGCTGCTGAGCGATGAAATTCATTGCGACCTGGTGTTTTCCGATAGCCACCGGCACCGTATGCTAGCAGCCCTTGCGCGCCCCGATGATCAGTTGATCACCGCCATCGCCCCTAGTAAAACCTTTAATATTCCCGGGCTTGGCTTGTCGGCTATGGTGATTGCCGACAGCGGGCTACGGCAGAAAATGGCGGATGTGCTGGAATCTTTTCACATGCCCCAGAGCAATCCGTTCAGCGTAACCGGTTTTGAAGCCGGTTACCGCCACGGTGGCCCTTGGCTGGACCAGTTGATGGGCTATCTTCAGGCCAACCGCGACTTTGTGGTGAACCAGGTTGCCCAGCGCCTGCCTGGCATAGAGGTGAGTGCTCCCGAAGGGACTTATCTGATGTGGCTGGACTGCCGCGCACTGGGATTAGACGACAATGGCCTGAAACGCTTGTTTGTGCAGCAGGCCGGTGTGGGTATGAATCCAGGGGTTTCGTTTGGCGCCGCTGGCAGCGGTTTTATGCGCCTGAACATTGGCTGCCCGCGAGTCACCCTGGAGCAGGTGATCGAGCGTATCCAGGCGGTGCTTAGCACTCGGCAGTAGATTCGCGGTTAGTAGTGGGGTGGCGGCTTAACCATCGTTGTCGATGAGGTCGTCACCGCTTTGAACAGCTTCCAGGCTCTCTTCAACCGCCGCAGTGTCAGCGCCATTAAGCTCATCACTGGTGTGGAAACCCGGGGTGTTGGCTTTGGTACCCAAATGGTAGGCGGCGAATCCGGCCATAACCACCTGGTCTACCGCCATGCCAATCAAGCGCCCGTTGCGGGTGGCACGCACCGGATACTGGGCGTTGGTAATGGGGTCGGTAACCTGGCCCATCAGATCGCCCTTATTCACCTTGTCGCCTAAGCCCACCTTGCTGAACAGAATGCCGCCCTGATCAACCCGCACCCACAGTGAGTCGTAGTAAACCGGCTCGGGTGCGCCCCACACAAACATCCGTGAAATCATTTCCTGTTTTTCCAGCAGGCTGATCAGGCTGTTAACCCCGGCTTCTATCTGGTGTTCTTGAATTCGGTGGGATTCCCCGGCTTCCAGAGTGACCGCGCGAATACCTGCGTTAACCGCTGCGGTACGCAACATGCCGGGTGAACCGCTGCTGTGTACCACCGCCATGCGGTCAAACCCGCGGGTGAAGGTTGCCACATCCGGATTATTCATATCGGCGCGCAGCTGGGGCAGGTTGGTGCGTTTTTGCGAGCCTGTGTGAATGTCTACCAGCATGTCGCAGTGGTTAATGATCTGGGTAAAAAGCGAGTGGGCAATGCGGTCTGCCAGGCTGCCGTTGATGCTGCCAGGGAAGTGCCGGCAGATTCACGATAGGAATACCCACAACCCGTCCGGACAGTTTGGTCGCGTCCAGGTCATACAAGGTGCGGCGTACAATTTCGATGCCGTTTAGCTCGTCGCCGTGAATGGCAGAGGTCAGGCACAGGGTTGGGCCGGGATTGACGCCGTTGACTACCAAAACCGGTGTTGGCTGCGACAGGCCGGCAATCTGGATGTTGGAAGACCAGGCCAGGCGGGTTGAAATGCCATCATCACCCTGTGTTTGCTAGCCATACTACCTCTTTCGATCGTAACTCCCAGCTTTTGCCGAGGCTAAAGGTCGACAGATTAGAGCGCTTTATAGGCGGTTGATATGGCTGTGACAAAGGTTTAATGCCGTTTTCATGAAGCCTTTGCCGGATTTGACATAATAGCTGGCGGATTGAACTAACATTTCAATGTCATGTTTTTTTACTAACCAAGGAGTCGGGCCTATGGACCTTCTGCGTATTCTGATTGCCATTTTGGTGCCGCCACTGGGCGTTTTTCTGCAAGTGGGCATTGGCAAGCATTTCTGGATCAACATCGTGTTGACCTTATTAGGCTACATTCCTGGCATCGTGCACGCGGTGTGGGTTATTGCCAAAAAATAGCCGCAGGAAAGCAGCCGCCGTGACATAAATACCGGGCGCAGAATGCGCCCGGTATTTGCGTAATCAGGTATGGCGGGTAGCACGCCAGGCGTCGCCGTTTGAACTGGCGCGGTCCTCCTGCTCCAGCTTTAACAGGTGCGCCAGCGCCGAGCGCGCGGCCACACCGTGAATCGCTGCCGGTACGTCGTCATAGGCGCTGGCGGTAAGCTTTTCCAGGCTGACCGGTGTCAGTTTCTTCAGCACCCGGGCAATTTTGTGTTCGCGGGTCAATCGGTGGGTAATTAAATAATCGACTGTCGCCTCTGGCCGCGCCATCACGAAGCCATGGCCGGGTGCAATAAAACTCAGCGGCTCGGCCAGTAAATCATAGAGCGATTCTATGTACGCCTTCATATCGCCGTCTGGCGGGTTAATCACCACGGTGGAACCCTGCATGATGTGGTCCCCAGAAAACAGCATTCCCTGCTCCAACAGCAAATAACACAGGTGATTCGACGCGTGCCCCGGCGTGTGCAACACCTTCAGGATGCCGGCGTCTGTGACAATCAGATCGCCGTGATCAGGCTCGTCATCCGGATTGAAACTGCTGTCCTGTGACGCGCCTGCCGGCGCGGCGCGGCCGATCAGCCGACAGCCGGTGCGTTCTTTTAGCAAGATGGTAGCCGGTGAATGGTCCTGATGAGTGTGAGTCACCAATACCTGGTCAACACGTCCACCGGTTAGTGCCAGAATCCGCTTGATGTGGGCGGAATTTTCCGGGCCCGGGTCAATCACGGTGAAACGATCGTGGCCCACCAGGTAAGTATTGGTGCCTGGCCCGGTCATCACGCCCGGGTTGGGCGAGGTCAGGCGGATAACGCCTGCGGCAATTTCTACCGGCTCGCCGGGGACAATCACTGCGTTGGTGGTGCCTGCGCCTTCCGGGTCAAGCTTGCGAGCTTCATCGTAGGCCGGCGCGTCGGGCTCCAGAACGATGGATTTATCGCGCCGTCTGGCGGGCCAGGGCTCACTGGGCAATGGCTCGGGTGGATTGGCGTGGGCGTAACGCATAACCGCGCCGGTGTCGGTGAAATCGTGCAGCACCCGCAGGGTGCGCAGGGTCGGCAGGCTGAACAGGCGTTCGCCGCTGCGATATTCCGCCAGGCCCTGCTGCGGGGTTATCCACAGGTGGTCAATGGTTTCTTCGCCATCGTGGCTGGCGATCTGGTTTTCCGGGGTAACCGCCACAAAAAAGCGGGTGTCGAAACGTCGCGGAGGCCCCGGCGGGGTTACCCAGTGGCTCAGGTAAGCCAGCCGGTCCAGAGGCAGAATCAGATTGTGTTGCAGGCACAGCACCTGCAAGCTCACGTCGCCGCGAAACAAGGCCTGCCGTGACTGATGAATGGGGTGGTCTGCGCCGACCAGTTCGCCGTTATCGTTAACTGCCAGCAGCAGGCCGGCTTCTTCGAAGCATTCCCTCAATGCCGCCACCATGTAGTCTGCGCCGCCCTCGCTTAGGCTCATGATCTGGCTGATGGCACTATCGTCAGGGCCGGCAATGTGGGCGCGGCAGGCTTGGTCGGCGTCATCCACCGCGCCGCCGGGAAAAACGAAATAACCCGGCAGAAAAGAGGCTTTCCAGGTACGTTGTAGCAGCAGCACCTCAAGACCCTTGTCGCTATCGCGGATCAAAGCAAGAGTGGCAGCAGGGCGGATATCCATAAAATCACCAGCAGTCAGTGGTCAATACGGCGCAATTGGGATTTTTGCGTGATTATGCCAACATACCTCATTTCTCGGCATAGGCGAATGGATTGTGGCTCGAATAAAACTGGAATTTCCCGAGCAGGTGTTTTGTTTTCAAACTCGTCTGGCAGTGCGCAGCACCGATCTCAACGGTGCCAATCATTTGGGTAACGATGCACTGATTTCCATGCTGTCAGAGGCACGGGTGCAGCTTCTTTCCCATCACGGGATTGACGAAGTCGGTCACAATGGCCTGGGCATTCTGGTGACTGACCTGGCTACTGTGTATCAGGCCGAAACCTACTACCCGGAAACCCTGGTGTTTGACGTAGGAATAACCGACTTTAATCGCTACGGCGGTGATTTTGTATTCCGCGTAACCCGCGAACGGGACGGCGCTGCAGTGGCGCAGGCCAAATACGGTTTTGTATTTTTTGATTATGGTGAAACACAGGTAACGCCCATGCCGGATAGCTTTCGCTTGAAGTTCGCCGTCTGAGGCTCGTTTAACGTTCGCCTAACCGGCATTACGGGCAGTTACTTTGCCGGGTCCTTGCCTGCTTTTTGCGGACAGCCTTGCCATTCCGGCGCGGTAAAGCTGCCAGGCGATAATGCCGGCCAGCAGATTGCCCACCAGCGCGCCGGTCATCAGGCCGGGAATGCCATTAAGCTGGCTGCCCAGCCAGAGCATGGGCAGGTAACACAGAAACAGTCGCAAGGTGGAAATTAGCAGCGCCCGCAGCGGCAGCCCCAGGGCGTTGCACACCGACACCATCAGCATGCAGGCGCCCAGCCCGCCGTAGCTCAACGGCACCCGCCATAGATAGCTGGCCAGAATACTTTGCACCTCAGCATCGGTGGTGAACAATTCGGTCACCAGGCCGGAACCCAGCAGCCACAGCAGGCCAATGGCCAGCTGCCACACCACCAAAAAACGCACCGCCAGACCCACAAGGCGACGAATATTTTCTATTTCACCCCGGCCCAGCATGCGCCCGATCATTTGCGGCATCGACATAGTCAGCGCCAGCACCACCACAATCGAGAAAAACTCCAATCGCGAGCCCAGCCCCCAGGCCGCGACGGCGGTAGAACCAAAACTGGCGACCAGCGCTGTGGCCAGTACCGCGGCCATTGGCGGCATCATCTGGCTGACCATGGCCGGCGCCATAATGCCGCCCAACTGGCGCACCGCGCGCACCAGCTGCAGGCCGGCCAGGTCAAACCCGAGCCAGCCGCGCTTGAGCAGCAGCGGATAGATCAGCAGAGCGCCCAGGCCGAAGGCGGTGGCGGTGGCCCAGGCCGCGCCGGGCAGGCCCCAGCCAAAATAAAAGATGTACAGCCAGTCCAACCCTATATTTAGCAGGCTGGTGGCCACCATCACCGCGCCGGGCAGTTTGGTGTTGCCGTGGGAGCGGCACAAGCTGTAACCGAAATACACCATGGCGCCGATCCAGGCTGCAATCAGCCAAGGCGCCCAGTATTGGCGAATAACCGGCCATAGTTCAGGCTCGGCGCCCAGCAGGGTCAGAATCGGTTGCTGACCGAACCACACCAGCAGGCACAACACCAGCACCAGCACAGCGCCAATCAGCACCACCAGCCCGCCCAATTGGCGCGCGCGATCGTTGTTGTTCAGGCCCAGGGTGCGGGAAATTACGGCGGTGGTGGCAATGCCCAGGCCAACATACATACCGCTGACCAGTTGCTGCATGGGAATGGTAAAGCCCAGTGCTGCCAGCGGGTCGCGGCCAAGCTGGCCGATAAACGCGCTGTCGGTAAGCTGAAATGTCATCAGCGATAACACACCGAACAGCATTGGCCAGGTCATGTCGTAAAGCTGGCGAGGCAGGCTGGCGCCGGCGCTGGCGTTGGTGGGTAATTGACTCACAGGGGCAATCCGGATGTCGGTTCTGAAGGAAGTCGGGCAGTGTAACAGCAAGCGCCGGGGCATTGGATGCTTGCGCGTTGAGTTGAATAGCAACGCAAAATAAAGAAACCGGCACCGCAGGCGCGATGCCGGCACTCGTTATGGCAGATTACAGAGCGTTCAGAGCGGCGTCGTAGTTGGGCTCGTCTTTGATTTCGCCAACCAGTTCGCTGTGCAGTACCTTGTTGTTCTCGTCTAGAACAATCACCGCGCGGGCGCACAAACCTGCTAACGGGCCGGTTTGCATAGCAACGCCGTAGTCCTGCTGAAAGCTGTAGTTGCGGAAGCTGGACAGGGAAATGACGTTGTCCAGGCCTTCGGCGCCACAGAAACGGGCAAAGGCAAAGGGCAGGTCTGCGGAAATCACCAACACCACGGTGTTGTCGAGATCAGCGGCTTTTTCGTTGAATTTTCGGGTAGATGCGGCACACACGCCGGTATCTATGCTGGGGAAAATACTCAGAATTTTACGCTTGCCGTCCCAGCTGCTGAGTTTAACGTCTTCCAGGCTGTTGTTGGTCAGAGTAAAAGGTTGGATGGTTTCGCCAGGTTGGGGGAAGTTTCCGCTCAATTCTACGGCATCGCCGCCAAGTGTTACGTTGCTCATAACATTCTCCTTTAAGGATGGAAGTGTCAGAAAAACAGACTTTATAATACCGGTGAACTTACTCTTTCTAGTCTAAATTGGATGCATTTGCACGTTTTCGGCCGCCAGGCGCCCTATTAAACACTGGCTTCCGGCTCGAAACCCGGTGCAGGGAAGCGTTGTACCAATAGTACATAGCTGGCGAGCGCGGCGAACGTCGACGTTGCAATCACCAGTGCCATCACCAGCGACGTGCCATCGTGTAGGTAGCCTACCAGAGCACCGGAACCGGCGGCTATGGTCATCTGTGCGAAGCCGAACAGCGAAGAAGCTGACCCTGCCATGCGCGGGAAATTTGCCAGTGCGCCGGCCATGGTCTGGGGCAGTACCATACCGGTGCCGCATAGAATTACCGCCTGGGGCAGCATAACCGCCCATACCGAATACACCTCAGCCAGCGCCAATGATGCCATAACGGTGCCACCGGCCGCAGCCAGTAAAATACCACGGAGCAAGATCTGATCGGGTGACAGGCGTGTGCCCAAGCGCACCGCCAGCAGGTTGCCCACTATGTAGCCGGCCACCACAAAGGCAAAGTAGAGCCCGAAGTGCTGCGGCGACACCCCCAGAAAGTCGATGAGTACGAAGGACGAGCCGGAAATAAAGGCGAACAGGCTTGAATACATCAGGCTGTTGGTGAGGGTATAACCCAGAAAGCTGATGTCGGTGCCAATCAGGCGATAGTTCTTCAGCAGTGATGCAGGCCGAAGTGGCTGGCGGTATTCCGGGCGCATGGGTTCGGGTATGCCGATAGCAACAATGGCCATCATTGCCAGGGCGTAACCGGCCAGCACGTAAAAAATCGATGCCCAACCCAGATGGGTCACCATTACGCCGCCAATGGTGGGAGCCAGCGCCGGAGCCAGGGCCATAATGCTGGCCAGAATGGCCATGATGCGAGCTGATTGTTGTGGCGTGTAAATATCGCGCACCGCGGCGCGCCCCAGTACCGGGCCGGCCGAACCCCCAAGCGCCTGCAAAAAGCGAAACAGCATCAGGCTGTCAACGTTGGTGGCGCGGGCACAGCCAATACTGGCGAGGGCAAATATAAAGAAGCCGGCAATCATGATGGGTTTGCGGCCAAAGCGATCGGCCAAGGGGCCACAAAACAACTGCGCCATGGCAAAACCGGCCAGATAAAAGCTCAGAGTAAGCTGAACATCGCCGATGCTGGCGTTCAGGTCGCTGCCAATCTGCGGCAGTGCCGGCAGGTACATATCGGTTGCCAATGGCCCCAGCGCCACCGCGGCAGCTAATAATATGGTGGTCCAGATACTGGTTAAGGCAAGCATGACATATTCCGTAAAAGCGTTGATTCCGGCAGGCAGTTTACGGATTTAAAGGCAGCGGGTAAGCCGGTCAGTTGTCATACAACCTATGAATGATATCGATTGATTATTGCGTCATTCCATTCATGGTGGCCGCCACCGCGTTTATCTGGTTGCGCAGCCAGCGGTGGGCAGCATCGTTTTGATAGCGCTGGTGCCAGATCATCAACAGGGTAAAGGGCTTGTAGTCGAACGGCAGTGGCACCCAGGCGGCCCGCGACAACAGCTGCTGACCCATACGTTCCGGCGCCACTGCCAACATGTCGGTACCGTATAAAAGGCTGGCAAGGGCCGAGAAGTTCGACACGCTCACTCTCTTGGTGCGGCGCAGATTGCGTGCGTTCAAGGCTTGGTCCAGCCCCGGTTGTTCAGCGGAACCCAGCATCAGGCTGATGTGATCGGCTTTGAGAAAATCTGCCAGGGTATGAGGCGGCTCGCGCCGGGCCGGATCATAAAATACCACCATACGGTCGGCCATCAGGCCACGTTGCATAATATCGCCGGCTTCTGGCGGGTGAGGCGACACAATCAGATCGCAGGCTTCCTGGCGTAACAGCTCGGCGCTGGGAATGCCGGCAGCAATCACCTGCAGGCGAATGCCCGGCGCCTGCTCACGCAGAATGGCCAGCAAGCCGGGCAACAGAAGGTCGCGCTCGTAATCGTTGGCGGCGATAGTAAACACCATATCGGCGGTTTGCGGGCTGAACGGCGGGCCGGAAGACAGCGCGCGCAAATCATCCAGCACCTGGCGAATATGCGGGCCGGCCTGTTGGGCGTAGCGGGTAGGGGTAATGCCACGCCCGGATTTCACAAACAGCGGATCACCCAAAGCCTGGCGTAAGCGTTCCAGGGTGTGGCTGACGGCTGACTGGCTGACCCCAAGCGTTACTGCGGCCCGCGATACGCTGCCTTCGTCCAGCACCACCAAAAAGGTGGCCAGGGCGCGCAGGTCCAGATTGAAAGGTTCAACAGGGTTCATCAGCGGGAGTCCGTTTGTGTTGCCATAATGGTGCCACAATAACGCAATTACGATACCACGCTGTTAACAGTAGAAGGCATTCGCCTCTGCCCAAGACCTAACGTGGTTGTTATGATTAGCCAACTTGAAATTTCAAAATGGAATGAACCCATGCTCAGTTTTTTACCTGCGCCGGTGATTGGTGTACTGAACTCGTTGCTGTTGTTACTGAACACCCTGGTGTGGTGCCTGTTGTTATATATTCCGGCGCTGTTGAAGCTGATTATTCCCCACAAGGGGTTTGGTGTGCTGTGCACCAAGCTGATTATTCGCGTGGCCGAAATTTGGGTAGCGTGTAACAGTGGCTGGATGAAACTCACCCAGGGCACCCGCTGGGAAGTGACCGGGGCCGACGAGCTGAAGCAGGAAAGCTGGTATCTGGTGCTTAGTAACCACCAGAGCTGGGTGGATATTCTGGCCATGCAGCGGGTTTTTCACGGCAAGGCACCGTTTCTGAAGTTCTTTCTGAAGCAGCAGCTGGTGTGGGTACCGGTGATCGGCTTGGCCTGGTGGGGGCTGGATTTCCCGTTCATGAAGCGCTATTCGCGCCAGTATCTGGTAAAGCACCCCGAAAAACGCGGTGAAGATATGAAAGCCACCCGCCGCGCGTGCGAGAAGTTCCAGCACACGCCCGTCAGCATTATGAACTTCGTAGAAGGCACGCGCTTTACGCCGGCCAAGCACGCCGCCCAAAAATCACCCTATATTCACCTGTTACCGCCCAAAGCTGGCGGTGTCGGTTTTGTGTTAGACGCTATGGGTGACTCCGTCAAAACATTGGTGGATTTGACCATTGCCTACCCCGGCGGTGCGCCGACCTTCTGGCGGTTCTTGTGTGGCCAGGTACCAGAAATCAAAATGGAAATTCACACCGTGGCCATTCCCGACAACCTGAAAGGCCGCGACTACATGGCCGACTCTGAATACCGCCGCAACGTAAAGCTTTGGCTTGCCGAACAGTGGCAAGCCAAAGACCAGCGCCTTACGCAGATGCTGGGACAGAGTCCTGCTTCGGCTCCTGCAGCGTCAGATTGATCTGACGGCGTTCGTCATCCACCCCGGCCAGGCGCACGGTAACGGCCTGGTCGAGTTGGAAGATGCGGCCATTTTTGTTGTGAATCAGACGCAGGGTGACCGGGTCAAAACTGTATTTGCCATCCAGGTCACGGCAGCTGACAAACCCTTCCAAACCGTTGCAATTTAAGCGTACAAAAAAGCCGGCGGGAATGGTGCGGCTGATAACGCCGCCCATATCGTCGTCGCCCAGGGTTTTTGCAAATTCGCTTTTAAGCCAGTTCTCTACGCCGTTGGCGGCCTGGCGAGCCTGTATCAGGGTCGCCTGAAGTGTGCTGAGTGCGTTGTTGTCCAATTCTTCTAGCGGCGCCTGCCAGATCAGTGACTTGATCACCCGGTGCACGTAAAAGTCAGTGAACCTGCGTAGCGGCGAGGTAAACGTGGTGTAGGCAGCAAGCCCCATACCCTGGTGCGGTGCGGGACTGAAAGCCAGCTCGGCGCGGGCCAGTTGGCGCGCGACAATGGATTTCACCGGGGCATCCGTGTTCAGGCTGTCGGCGGTTTTCATCAGTGTTTTGAAACTTTCTGCCTGGGCAACGTCCAGCTCTGCAAGCTGGGGCGCGTGTTGTTCCAGCAGCTTGCGGATGTTGTCGTGACGGTCGGCGCGCAGGCCGCTGTGACAAATAAACAGGCCCTTGTTGTGCTGTGAAAGAAAGTCGGCGGCGCAGCGGTTGGCCGCCACCATGCATTCTTCTACCAGGCGATGGGCTTCATTTTGAACCGTGGGTTCGATGCTGCGAATCCGGCGGTTTTCGTCCAGCCGCAGGCGGAAGTCCGTGCGGTCACCACTAATCAGAGCGTGTTCGACGCGCCAGCGACGCAGCGCCGTAGCGGCTTGGTGCAGCTGGTCGAGGCTGTTAGACACAGTTGGCGACAGAGCTTTAATGTCGTCGTCTTCGCGGCCGTCAATCAAGTTGGCAACCAGTTCATAGCTGAGCTTGCCGTGGGAGCGGATGCTGGCCTGGTGAAAGCTGTAATCGCCCAGACTGCCATCGTTGTTAACCTGCAGATCGCATATCAAAGCCAGGCGCGTAACGTCAGGCTGAAGCGAACACAGGCGGGTGCTGGCGGCGTCGGGCAGCATCGGCAGCGGCTCGCCCGGGAAGTAAATGGCAGTGGCACGGCGCATGGCTTCGCGCTCGGTGGCGCTGCCTGGCTCAATCAGTGCGGTGGGGTCGGCAATCGCAATCGACAGCGCCCAGCCGGTGGCATTTGGCACCGCCATCAGGGCGTCGTCCATGTCTTGGGTGCCGGGGCTGTCAATGGTGACATAGGGCTGCGAGCAGCGGTCTTCGCGGCCGGCGCTGTGCGCGGCTATGGCGTCTTCACTGAGTGCCTGGGCGTGTTGCTGCACTGCCTCTGGCCAGGCGTCGGACAAATCAAAGCCGGCCATGGTCAGCGCCCGTTCAATACCGGCGTCGCCGGCCTGGCCTATTACCCGCAGTACCCTGGCCTGGCCTTTGCCGTCTTTGATCGGATGGCGGTGCAGGCGGCAATATATGTAATCACCGGGCTGGGCATCGTTTCGCTCTTTTGGCGGTATGAAAATCCAGCGGTTAATGCCCGCGGTTTCCGGCACCACAAAGTGACCTTTGCCCTTGACCTGGTAGCGGCCTACGAAGGTATCCAGCGAGCTGTTCAGCAGCTCTTCCACCAAGCCTTGGGTTTTGCCTTTCTCGACATCCTGTTCGGTGATGGTGATGCGGTCGCCAGGAAGCACTTTTTGCATTTCCTCGGGCGGAAGAAACACATCTCTGCCGTCATCCAGGGCAACAAAGCCAAAGCGGCCATTGGTTGCTTTTACGGTGCCGGGCAAGACCACTTTGTGTTCTTCGATATCGGATTTCAGCTGGCGCAACTGGCTGAGAGCGTCGGCATTGAGCATGAAGTAACCTGGCTGATAAAAAATGAATGTTGCCGCGCAGTATAACTGTAAAGGTGCAATGAGTCAGACCCGTTCGGCAATGAAAGCGTGACTGATGCTTTATTTGTTGGGTCAGCCCGGGATTTGATGGTCTTTATGTGCGGCCTGTTACATAACGCCAGAACCGAAATTATGCCGACTGGCGCATTGGCCGGCCGGCGTAACCGCATCCCGAAATGTCGCGGCAATCAGTTGTGTTCGGCGAACACCCGGGTCTGGCCGTTGGCGTTGAATAACAGCACTTGGTACGGGTCTTTGCGATCGCCCATTTCCATTCCCGGTGAGCCTGCAGGCATGCCCGGCACGCTCAAGCCGCGGGCTTGGGGCGTTTGGCTTAACAGGCGCTTGATGTCGTCCGCAGGCACGTGGCCTTCAATCACGTAGTCGTCGATAAACGCGGTGTGGCAACTTGCCAAAGCCGGTGTCAGACCGGCTTCGATTTTCACCGGCGTAACATTGTCGACTTCGCTGACGTCTACCTCAAAGCCGTTATCCTCTAGATGCTTTACCCAGTCGGTGCAACAGCCACAGGTGGGCGACTTGTAAACGTGAATGTTGCGCTCAGTTTCAGCGCTGACCAGAGCCGAGCCAAAGCTGAGGCTGGCGCCAAGAATAATGGCCAATGTGCGTTGTTTCATCGTTTTTACCTTTGTGTTTTGGAGTCAGTTGTGGCGAGCCAGAACCACCAGACGACGGCGGCCATCAACGCTAAACCTGTGAGGTTGACCAGAAAAGATGTCATTGGTTCTGTTCCTGATTGGCTGAGTTGTTTATTTTATGACTGGTTTTGAACATTCGTAAACGATTGGCGTTGGTGACCACGGTGACCGACGACATCGACATGGCTGCGCCGGCAATGATCGGGCTTAACAAAATGCCCCACAGTGGATACAGCAGGCCGGCGGCAATGGGGATACCCAGGCTGTTGTAAATAAACGCGCCGAACAGATTCTGGTGAATGTTCTTCACCGTGGCGCGGGATATTTCGATGGCGTCGGGAACCCCGTGCAGAGAACCGCGCATCAGGGTGATGGCAGCGCTTTCAATGGCTACATCGGTGCCGGTACCAATGGCAAAGCCGACATCCGCGGCGGCCAGAGCCGGGGCATCGTTAATGCCGTCACCCACCATGGCGACTGTGTAGCCCTTTTTACGCATGTCATTAACCACGTCGGCTTTGTCTTCCGGCAACACTTCGGCGCGGTAATCGTCAATACCGGCGCTGGCGCAGATGGCTTTGGCGGTGGCGTCCACATCACCAGTGACCATCATCACTTTGATGCCAGCTTGGTGCAGCCGTTCAATGGCGGCCCGGGAATCGGACTTGATGGCATCGGCAACGCCAATGACGCCTAGCACTCGGGTGCCCAAGGCTACAAACAACGGGGTGCCGGCGTTGTCGGTTATGCTGCGGGCGGCCTGGTCCAATGGGGTGACATCCAACCCTTCATCTTCCAGCCAGCGCCGGTTGCCCAGGCGCAGGGTGTCGCCGTTGTGTTCCCCGGCTACGCCCTTGCCATTAAGGCTGTCAAAGCCGGTTATGTCGGCCGGTTGGAGTTTGTTCTGCTGGGCTTTTTCCATGATGGCGTAAGCCAGCGGGTGTTCGGAATGCTGTTCCAGACCGGCGGCCAGGGCCAGCAGGTGGCTTTCGTCACCCTCTACTACGACATGCACTTGGGTAACCGCAGGTTTGCCTGCTGTGATAGTGCCGGTTTTATCCAGAATCACCAGATTGATTTTGCCGGCTGTTTGCAGAGCTTCACCCTGGCGGATCAGCGCGCCGTATTCGGCGGATTTGCCGACGCCAACCATCACCGACATAGGCGTGGCAAGGCCCAGGGCGCAGGGGCAGGCGATGATCAGTACGGTGGTGGCGGCCACCATCATGTGAGCAATCACCGGGTCTGGCCCCAAGTTGTACCAGGCCAGCGCCGCTACGATAGCAATCAGCATCACGCTGGGCACGAACACGGAAGAGATTTTATCCGCCAGGCGGCCTATCGAGGGCTTCGAGCCCTGAGCTTTTTTCACCAGGCGAATAATCTGCGCCAGGGCAGTGTCGCTGCCTACCCGGGTGGCTTCGTACACAATACTGCCACGGGTGTTCAAGGTGCCGGCAGACACTTCGTCGCCCTCGGCTTTACTGACCGGCATGGGTTCGCCGGTAAGCATGCTTTCATCAATGCGGGTGTTGCCCTCGCGCACCACCCCGTCCACCGGCAGCTGTTCACCGGGCCGAACGCGAATCTGGTCGCCTTTACGCACCTGTTCTATAGGCAGGTCCTGCTCCTGGCCGTCGCGGATCACACGGGCGGTTTTGGCGCGCAAGTCCAGTAGCCGGCGCACGGCTTCAGAGGTTTTGCCTTTGGCCCGCAGCTCTAGGGCCTGGCCCAGATTGATTAGGCCGATGATCATCGCCGAGGCTTCAAAATACACGTGGCGCGCCATCTCCGGCAGCGCTTCGGGGAAGACTGCCACTACCATGGAATAAATCCAGGCGGTGCCGGTACCGAGGGCCACCAGGGTGTCCATATTGGCGTTGTGATGAACAAAGGCCTTCCAGGCGCTGGTAAAAAAATGGCTGCCGGCGGCAATCATCACGCCCAGGGTCAGAATGCCCAGGTTGATCCAGGTGGTCTGGTTACCGGCATCTACGGTCATCGAGCCAAAACCCATGCCCCAGATCATCAGGCCGACACCCAGTGACAGACTGACCGCCATTTTTACCAGCAAGGTGCGGTAGCGTTTGCGATCCTGCTGCTGGCGGCGTTCGTCTGCGGCGTCTGGATTATCAATCACGCTGGCGCCGTAGCCAGCGCTTTCGACGGCGTTTATTAGCGCTTGCGGGGCTACTTGGCCGCTGGCAGTGGCGGTGTTGTCGGCCAGGTTCATGTGGGCGTGGGTAACGCCGCTGACCGATTTCAGAGCTTTTTCTATGGTACTGACGCAAGACGCGCAGGTGGCGCCGGTGACCGCCAGTTGAATGCCATCGTTGCTGTCATTGTTCGCGTTGCTATTGCTGGCGGCGCTGGCCGGCTTTGGCACAGGGGCGCCTGGCTCATCAGCATCACTTTTTTCGCTGCGACAGGATGGCGTTGTGTTGCTGGCACAACAGCTTTTGGCGACGGTGGATCCGGCATCAAGAATCTGCGCCGGGAAGCCCGCTTCGGTGATTCGGCGGGCGGCGTCGGCGGGGTCAATGCTTGGGGGTAAGGTGACAGTTTTTTGCTCTATGTTCACATCCACCGCGGCGCTGTCGTCGACCAAAGGTGCTAATGCCACGCGGATTTTACGGGCGCAGCCCTGGCAGGTGGCACCGGCAATGCTGAGCCGGTTTTCGGTGTTAGCGGCTGTGCTGTCCATGATTCAGGATTCCTCCGTCAGACCAGGCTCGGCCTGATCCCAGTGTTCAATTAAACGGCAGATGGTATGGCCGTCCGGCGTGCCATCGGGCATGCCTTGCCAGGCGTCCAGAGCTTTTCGCATGCGCTGGTGCAGCTGCTGGAGCTCGTCAATCTGGCGTTCAACATCAATCAGGCGCTGTTCAAACATGCTGCGCACCATAGGGCAGGGGGAATGTTTGTCGTCAGCCTGATTCAGAATGTTGCGGATCTCGGGTAGGGAAAAACCGAGCTGGCGGGCCTTACGGGCAAAGCGCAGGCGGCGCAGGTCTTCGCTGGAGAACTGTTGGTAGTTGTTCGCCGGATCGCGGCTGGGTGCCAGTAGTTTTTCGCGGGTGTAGAAGCGCACAGTGTCGGGCGTTACCCCAGCGGCACGGGCCATGTCCTTTACTTTCATAAACTACCTCATCGCCTTTTACGATAAGTATAGCTTAGAACCTGTTAGCCGCTCACAGGTCAAATGTTACGAACGCGTTGTCAGCCTTTGGCGCGCAGAAAGCAGCCGCAGTGCTTGCATTGATCTGGCACCATCAGTTTGGCTTGCCAGCCCAGCTTTTCGCTACAAGCGGGACACGTCAGTTTTAGCTGCATAGCCACAATCGGCGCCACCAACACCACCAGAATGATGCCCAGCCCGCCCCAATCATCGCCGCTGGACAACCCCAACTGGCTGCTGAACACCAGAATGATGATTAATGCTGTAAAGGCGAACAGAAAATAATTGCGGTTCCAGCGTTCCCAGCGGCGCAGGCGTGCGTCTTGTTCGGTGCTCAGATAATGTGCCATGGAGTCTCGCGGTTAAAGTGGGTTTTCAGCGTGCCGTGGCTTCAGCCACTGCTCCAGCTGGTCGGCGGGAATCGGACGGCTGATCAGATAACCCTGAGCCACATCGCAGCCTTGCTGGCGCAAAAAACTGAGCTGGCTGGTAGTTTCTACGCCTTCGGCGACCACCTGGATGCCCAGGTTGTGGGCCAAATTAATAATTGCAGAGGTAATGGTGGCATCGTCCTGACGTTCGGTGACCTGGGTGATGAACGAGCGGTCAATTTTTAGCAGGTCAATCGGGAAGTCTTTGAGATAGCTCAGCGAGGAGTAGCCAACGCCGAAATCGTCAATTGCCAAGCGCACGCCAAGTTGCCGCAGGCGTTTGAGCTGGTCCAGATTGTGGTGGATATTGCTCACGAATATCTCTTCGGTTAGCTCGATTTCCAGCTGTTGCGGTGCCACACCGGTGGTCGCTAACGCCGACTGTACATAGTCCAGAAGGTCAGAATTTTCCAGTTCGCGCCCGGACAGATTCACCGCAATTTGCAGATTCTGGTAAGGGGTTCCACGCCATTCGCTGAGCTGATTGCAGGCGGCCGTCACCACCCAGCGACCAATATCGGTGATGCGTCCGCTTTCTTCGGCCAGCGGTATGAATTCACCTGGCGTCAATAATCCGCGCCGCGGATGCTGCCAGCGAATCAGCGCTTCTACGTTGTCGATGCGATTGCTGTGCAGGTTTAGCTGGGGCTGATAATATAGTACAAATTCATTATTGCTAAGGGCAAGGCTGAGATCTTTTTCCAGTTCCAGGCGCAATACTTCCCGCTCTTGCATGCCTTCGGTATAAAACTGGTAGCTGTTGCGTGCCTGCTGTTTGGCCCGGTAGAGCGCGATGTCGGTATTGCGCAACAGGGTTTCGGCGTCTGGCCCGCTTTGCGGGTATACGGCAACACCCATGGTGGCGGTAATCTGAAGTGGGTTGCCTGGCAGGCCAAAAGGTTGAGCGAAAGTCTGCTTTACTCTGCCCAGAAGGTGGATGACATCATCAACGGCGGTGACCTGCTGCTGACAGATCAGGAATTCGTCACCGCCGGCATAGGCCACCATAATACGTTCATCCGCCAGGCCACTAAGGCGCTCTGCGACCCTGCTGAGAATTTCATCGCCAACCTGATGCCCCAGCGAGTCGTTGAGCATCTGAAAACGGTCCAGGCCCAGCATGATTAAAGCTACCTGTCGTGACTTACGCTCGGCCATAGAGAGGGTGTACGAAAGATCGTCCATAAAAAAACGGCGGTTGGCCAGACCGGTGAGAGGATCGGTGGATTCCAGTCGGGCCAGATCCTGCTGGATGGCGCTGCGTTGGGCGATCTCCCGGTCCAGTTGGCTGCGGGTTTTCAGCAGTGCTTGATTGCGGCTCAAAATCCCCTGAGCCAGAAGCGTTGCCACACTGATAACCAGCCCCAGAGTCAAAAGACTGGCTAACGTGAGCCAGGCCCAGGGGCTGCGTTGGTTCTGCACCCAGGTGTGGCTGGGGCGCAACGTCAGGCTCCAGTCTATGGTGGGTAAATCCAGGGCGATCTTGCTACTGAATTCGCTACTGATAGGCAGCGACGGGTTCAGCTGAGATTCAAGCTTGCCGTCTTCGTAAATATCGACTTGAAACAGTGCCAACGCGCGGCTGTTCAGCAGGGTCTGTACCAGAAGATCTACCTGGAAAACCCCGCCGATAAGACCGTTGTTATCGTCGCCGGTACCCACCGGCGCGTAGACTACAATCCCTCTGCCACCCTGGTACAGGGGAATAACCCCTGAAACATCCACGTTGCCCGTCAGCATTGCGCTCTTCAGTGCCTGAACCCGCTCAACATTGAATGCAACTTTGTAGCCAACCAGTTCTGGCCAGTCTTTCGACTGCTCAATCCAGCGAATGTAAAAATCACGATCAATCCACTCAATTGCCTGGTAAACCCTGAAGTCTTGCAGATAGTTGCGGGCATCATTTCGCCACTGGGCTTCGGTAATTCCTCCGTTGAAGTGCAGACGATCAGCGCTGCGGCGCAGGCCCAGCAACAGGATATTGAATTCCCGCTGTAGATTGTTGGCCATTATTTCGGCCTCTGTGTTCAAATGCGCCTGAATTTGGCGACTGTCTTGCTGGCTTTGACCAAATCGCAAACCCAGGGCCAGCAATAAAAACAGGGAAAAAATAAACACCGGCAGGGCTGGATGCAAAAGCCCTTTTGCCACAACACGCTGTGTTGAATCGGTGTTTTTCATCGAGCTCTCTAGGGTCGGGGTATAAGTCGGGGTATTTCCATTTTTGGACAGCGGTCCATCACCACTTTCAGGCCCGCCTGTCGTGCGCGCTCGGCACCTTTTTGATTAATAACGCCAATTTGGAGCCACAGCACCGGAATGTTCATGGCGATCGCCTGGTCGATCACCGTGTCAGTGCGTTGCGGAGCCAGGAACAAGTCCGCCATGTCTACCGGGACCGGCAATGACTTAAGGTCCGCATAAACGGTTTCACCCAGCAGCTGCTGGCCGGCCAGACCGGGATTAACGGGTATTACCCGGTAGCCTTGCTGTTGCAAGTAATGCATAACCTTGTGGGAGGGCCGGTTGGTTTTTTCACTGGCGCCCACCAACGCTATGGTGCGGACCTGCTGCAGAATGTCGAGAATCTGCGAATCAGACGTCTCGGGCATAGTGTAACGCTCCTGTCAAAGAAGAAAATAACAATGTAAGTGCTGCTATTTATCCAGTGTCCCGTCTGGCCAATGTGAGCCTGATTAACGGTTGGTGCCGATCAGATTGAAGAACTCGAGGCGGGTGGCCTGTGATTTGCGGAACTGGCCGAGCATCATCGAGGTCTTCATTTTCGAGTTCTGTTTTTCGACGCCGCGCATCATCATGCACATGTGCTGGGCTTCGATCACCACGGCCACACCTTTGGCGTTGGTCACACTTTCAACCGCTTCTGCGATCTGTCGGGTCAGATTTTCCTGGATTTGCAGCCGCCGCGCATACATATCCACAATGCGGGCGAACTTGGACAAGCCCAGTACCTTGCCTTGGGGCAGGTAGGCAATGTGGCACTTGCCGATAAAAGGCAACACGTGATGTTCACACATGCTGTACAGTTCTATGTCCTGTATCACCACCATTTCGTCCATGGCGGATTCGAACACGGCGTTGTTGACCAGGTCGTTCAGATCCTGCTGGTAGCCGCGGGTTAGAAACTGCATGGCTTTTGCCGCGCGCAAAGGCGTGTTCCGCAGGCCTTCGCGGTCACAGTTTTCACCCAGGCCGTCAATAATGGCGCGATAATGGCCAGCAAGATCGTCTGTCAGGGGATTGCTCATAAATAAGGGTCCGGTTTACTGAATCTGGCAAGGGCAGAAGCTTAAGACAAATTGGCCACGATCTCTATGGGTAAACATTGTGATTATGGTCAGCTGTTGCCCTCATGGCCGGCGGCTTTGGTTTTATAAAGTGTTGGCGCAGGATTGTGCCAGGCCCCAATGGTTATACTTTGTGGCCTTCTCCAATGCGCTCCCTATAAGGAAAAACCATGACCGCTATTCATATTCGCACACCGGCTTTAACCATTCGCGCCGGTACTCGTGCCATGAGGCGGTTACGGGATAACCCGCTAAGCGCCGGGGATGTTCACGTGGTTCCTGGTGCTGCCGGCGGGCCAAAAGCCCTGGGCCTGAGCGGCCTGGATAAAACTCTGTTTGGGCATTGGCTGCCGAGCGCGCCGCAACCCAGAGCGTTGGTGGGTTCGTCTATCGGCAGCTGGCGCTTTGCGGCGGTGGCGTCGTCTGATAACCCGGTTGCCCAGTTGGAGTTGCTGGCGGAGCTGTATACCCAGCAGCGTTTTACAAAAGGGGTCAGCGCCGCCGAGGTAACCCGTAAAAGCCTTGAGTTTCTGCAGCAGTTATTGGGCGGGCGCGAGCAGCATATTTTGAACCACCCGCAGTATCGGCTCAGCGTAATGGTGGTGCGCAGTTTGGGATTATTGCAGCACGATAGCCGCGGTCGCCTGACCCTGGGGCTGCTACACGCCATTGGCAGCAATATGCTGGGGCGCCGGCACTTGGGCCGCGTTATGGAGCGGGGTATTGTGCAGGACAGCCGCGCACCGGCACCTTTAGAGGAGCTGCGCGATTTCGCCAGCCACACCATTGCCCTGACTCAAGACAACCTGCTTCCGGCGTTGCTGGCCTCGGCTTCAATTCCAATTGTGATGTCGGGAGTGGCGAACATACCCGGAGCGCCAGCAGGGCTTTATCGCGACGGCGGTTTGCTGGATTATCACCTGGACCTGCCGTACCAGCAGCCCGGTGTTGTGCTCTATCCGCACTTTACCGACCGGATAATTCCCGGTTGGTTCGATAAGTCTTTACCTTGGCGTAAGTCTAAAGCGTCACATGTGCAGGATGTGCTGTTGGTGGCGCCCTCGGCGGACTATCTGGCGAGTTTGCCCAATGGCAAGCTGCCGGACCGTCGTGACTTTGAAAAGTATCTGGGCGATGACGCCGGCCGCGAAAAAATCTGGCGTAGGGCGATTGCGGAAAGTGAGCGCCTGGGTGATGAGTTTATGGAGCTGGTGGAAAAGCAACAGTGGGGCTCAGTGATGCAGCCGCTCTAGCCTGACTCCCGCAGTCATTTCTTGAAGACACTCTATTATGTCCACTCCCTGTAATCCTGCGTTGTGATAAAGGCTGCGTAGTGACCTGCTATCGAGCAGGTTTATGCACGCTGCTTGCCGCCAACCGCGGACACCAGCAGGAAACAGCTGAATGCGGTAACCACCACCGACGGCCCCGCCGGTGTGTCCAGTTCCCATGACAGCGTCAGCCCGCCGGTCACGGCAATAAAGCCGAACCCCATCGCCATGGCCACCATCTGTTCAGGTGTGCGTGCCAGGCGTCTTGCGGTGGCGGCGGGAATTATCAGTAACGCCGTAATCAGCAGCACGCCAACAATTTTCATGGCGACCGCAATGACAATAGCAAACATCAGAATCAGCGCTAGCCGCAGGCGTTCTACCGGCACCCCTTCCACCCGCGCCAGTTCTTCGTGAATGGTGCTCATCAGCAGACCACGCCACAGCAGTGCCAGCAGGCAAAAAATGGTGGCGGCACCGCCGTAAATCCACCACAGATCGCTGCGGCTCATGGCCAGCAGATCACCAAACAGCAGCCCGGTCAGATCCATTCGCACCGAGGGCATAAAGCTGAGGGTGACCAGGCCAATGGCCAGCGCGCTGTGGGCCAGTATGCCCAGCAGGGTATCGGTAGCTAATGTTTTGCTGCGGGAAAACAGCACCAGCGCCAGAGCCAACCCCAAGCAAGTGATAATCACCCCGACATTAATCGGCACCTGAATCACAAAGCTCAGGGCAATGCCCAGCAGCGCCGAATGAGCCAGGGTGTCGCCGAAATAGGCTAGCCGCCGCCAAACCACAAAGCAGCCCAGAGGCCCCGCGACCAGAGCCACACCCAGGCCACCAATCAGCGCACGCCAGAAAAAATCATCCAGAATACTGTCAATCATGGTGGTGCCCTGAGCAGGTCGGCACTGCTTCGGCGTCGGTAAGCGTGCCATCGATAGCGGCGCCGTTGCCAATAACGTTACCGTGCAGGTCATGGCGGTGATTGTGATGGTGATGGTACACCGCCAGTGATTCGGCAACGGCGGTGCCGAAGGTTTCAATAAAGGCCGGATCGTGGGGGATGTCTTCCGGAAAACCGCTGCAACACACGTGCTGGTTCAGGCAGATGACTTTGTCGGTGGCGGCCATAACCAGGTGCAGGTCGTGGGAGATCATGATAACGCCGCAGTTGAGCTCGTTCCGAAGTTGACGCACCAGATCGTAAAGTGCCGCCTGGCCATTGATGTCGACCCCCTGGGCTGGTTCATCCAGTACCAGTAGGCCGGGCTGGCGGGCCAGCGCACGGGCCAGCAGCAGGCGCTGTTTTTCGCCGCCGGACAGATGATGCACAGAAGCTGCCATCAAGTGGGCCACGCCGGTGCGCGCCAACGCCTGTTGGCAGCCTTTGCGATTGCAGCCGCCCAGGGCCATAAAGCGTTCCACACTCAGCGGCAGGGTGGTTTCGAGATTCAGGGTTTGTGGCACATAGCCAATCACCAACCCCGGTTGCAGGCTAATCGAGCCAGAAGTGGCTTTCTGGATGCCCAGGATGGTTTTGATCAGAGTGGTTTTGCCGGCTCCGTTGGGGCCAATAATGGTGATGATATCGCCGCGCTTTATACTCAGAGATACTCGATCAACAATCAATCGGTCATTGAGCGTCACCGATACCTTACTCAGTTCTGCCAAAACCTCATTCATGATGGCGTCGGCTGATCAGTGCTGTCGCTCTGACAGCGAGGGCACAGGCCGGCAATTTCCAACGTAATCTGCTCTACCTGAAACGCTTCGGCTGTTGCAGCCTGGTTAATGGCCGCGGTTATGTTCGGGGCGGCCAATTCCAGCACGTTGCCACAGCTGCGGCAGATCAGAAAGGTGGCGCAGTGGTGCTGGCCCGGGTGGTCGCAACCGGTGAACGCGTTAAGCGACGCAATACGGTGTACCAGGCCGTGCTGCTGCAAAAAATCGAGGGCGCGATACACCGTTGGCGGCGCAGCCTTGTGGCCATCGGCGCTTAACTGAGCCAACACGTCGTAGGCGCCCAAAGGTTTGTGGGACTGCCAAATCAGCTCCAGCACTCTCTCCCTGACCGGGGTTAGCCGCGCCTCGTTACGTCGGCAGATTTCCTTGGCTTGAGCCAGGGCCTGATCAACGCAAAGATCGTGATTGTGGGGGCGATAGGGTAAAGCGCGGGCGGGCATGGCGAGCATCCGATAAAATTTGCAACATTATAACAGTTGCTATCCTTGCTGCCAGGGTTTCCACACCCTTGGGTGAGGCCTCAGCGTAATTGCTGTACCAGGCTTTCTAAATACTCCAGATTGGGAATCCAGGCGCGCTCGCCGTCTACTTCGACTTCCATCAGGTCGGCGGCGCCGGTTGGGCTGTCCAGGCGCTGAATCTGGCTTTGGTTAATACGATTCTGGCTGGGTATACCCTGAGTCATCAGCGCAATAAAGGGCTGTTCGCGGTGTTCTTCGACGATGCTGTTAAGAATAACTACCCGGCCGCGGCGATTATTCGGTTGTGCCAATTGGCCGCCGCTGGCGGCGTCGTAGGATATAACCGGCAGCCTTAGCCCGCGCCAGTCCAGATAGCCGGCCAGCCAGGCGGGTGCGTCGGCGTTTGAGTTGATGTCGGGGCTGTAGTCCACCACTTCAGCCAGTGATACGTTGGGCAGCAACAGCTGGCGGCCGATCATTGGAATCATGACGCAGGCCAGGGTCTGGTTGTTATCGCTCATAAGTTACCTGTCAGCCTGCGGATGGTTTCTAGCAGAGTTGTTTCCTGGAACGGCTTGCCCAGGTATTCGTTAACGCCAATGGCCAGTGCGCGCTCACGATGTTTTTCTCCGGTACGGGAGGTAATCATACAAATGGGTGTATTTCGCAGAGTGTCGTCGTGGCGAACAAAGCCGGCCACTTCGAAACCATCCATACGCGGCATTTCAATGTCCAGCAAGATGATGTCAGGCTGGTAATCCTGCAGCTGGGCCACGGCATCCAGGCCGTCTTTGGCAGTAAGCACTTCCATGCCGTTGCGCTCAAGCAGGCGCGACGTCACTTTACGCACGGTTACAGAGTCGTCGACCACCATCACCAGGGTGGCGCGCTGGTTCAGCCGCGGATTCTGGCGTGTCTGGTCTGCTTTGCCGCCGTGGCGCTGCTGATCTGACAGTATGTCGGAGCGGATCATTGCTGGCAGATCAAGAATAACCACCACATTTCCATCACCCAGAATGGTGCCGCCGGATACGCCACGCACCGAGTTGAACTGGGGCCCCAGAGATTTCACCACAATTTCGCGGCTGCCCACCAGGCTGTCTACTTGCAGTGCCATGGGTTGCTCTGCGCCGCGCACCAAAATAACCGGCAGGGGCAGTGCCTGGCCCTGAAGCTTGGGCTGATGTTCGCTGTTCAGTAGATTGCCAAGGTATTGCAGGCGATACTCCTGACCGGCGTACTCGTACAGTGGCGCTTCAGGTTTGTAATATTCTTCCAGCTCGTAGGTGCTCACCCGCACTATGCCTTCAATGGTGTTCAGCGGTATGGCGTAGAAATTATCGCCGCTGGTGACCATCAACGCGCGGTTGACCGACACGGTAAACGGTAGCCGAACGGTAAATACGGTGCCGTGGCCGGCGTTGGAGTGAATGTCGAGGCTGCCACCCAGCTGTTTGATTTCTGACGCCACCACGTCCATGCCGACGCCGCGGCCGGATACCTGGGTAACCTGCGTTGCGGTGGAAAAGCCCGGAGTCATGATCAGCTGCAGAATCTCGCGCTCTGTCAGCACATCATTCGGGCCGACCAGGCCCTGACTGACGGCTTTGCTGTGAACCTGCCCGGTAGAAATGCCGGCACCATCGTCCCGCATACGCAGAACAACGTCGCCGCCTTCGCGTTGCAGCGACAGGCTGATTTCCCCTGTTTCTGCTTTGCCTGCGGCCAGGCGCTCGTTGGGCGCTTCAACGCCATGGTCCAGAGCGTTGCGCAGCATGTGCTCCAGCGGTGCAATCATCCGCTCCAAAATGTTGCGGTCCATTTCGCCTTCGGCGTTATACACCTCAAAATTGACTTTCTTGTCGAGCTCGGCGCTGATCTGACGCACAATACGGCGTAAACGCGGCACCACGGAGGTGAACGGAATCATGCGGGTCTTCATCAGACCTTCTTGCAGTTCCGTATTGATACGCGACTGCTGCACCAGCAGGGTTTCGGTATCGCGAATCCGGTCGGCCAGGGTTTGGCGCAGATCGATCAGGTCCGAAGACGATTCCGACAGAGCCCGTGATAGCTGCTGTATCGACGAATAGCGGTCCATTTCCAATGGGTCGAAGTCTTCACCGTAATCGGGTCCGAGTTCTTTTTCGGCGCGGAACAGAATCTGGGTTTCGGTTTCGATATCCATGCGCCGCAGCTGTTCACGCAGGCGCTCAATGGTGGCGGCCATCTCTTCCAGAGTGTGACTAAAGTCGCTGGTTTGCTGTTCTAGACGGCCGCGGGCGATACTGCTCTCGCCCGCAAGGTTGACCAGGTCGTCAAGCAGCGGTGCCGACACCCGAATGGTCTCTTGCGTGGTGCGCAGAGTTTTACGGGTTTGGCTGCGCGCCGGCTTTGGCTTGGGCACTGTAACAGCGGGTATTTGCGGCTGTTCTGGTGCCGGCGCTGGCGTTTCCTGTGCGGCGGTCTGTTGCGGCGGATGCAGTTGGTGCACCTGCGCGATCAGATCCTGAGCCGGCGGGCAGGCTTTTCCAGTAGCGATTTGTTCTACCATGGCGGCCAGGCGGTCGTGACAGGCAAACAGAGGTTCGTACAATTCTGGTCCGGGCTTCAGCTCGTCCCGCGTAATCAGCTCGAACAAGTCCTCAAGAGCGTGTGCCAGATCACCCATGGCGTCTGCGCCCGCCATTCGTGCGCCGCCTTTCAGGGTGTGCACGTCGCGCTGCAATTCGGCGGCAAGCATGCTGTTTTCGGGATTCTCGCTCCAGCTGTGCAATGCGCTGCCGGTGGCGTTGATCAGGTCATAGGCTTCTTCCAGGAAGATGCCCATCAGTTCCGGGTCGGTGGTTACGCTGTTGGTGTCGTGTGCGACGGGGCTTGGCTCCGTTTGCAAAGCAACCGTGGAATGATCGGCGCCAGCGCTTGCAGCGTTGCTGGAATAACGTTGTATTTCTGCGATCAGGTCGGGCGCTGAGCGCGGACTGTCGCCATTTTCCAGGGTTTCTACCATGCTGGCCAGACGGTCGTGACAGCTGAACAGCAGGTCAGACAGCACCGGCGATATTGCCAGTTGCTGCTGAACCAGCCCTTCGAACAGGGTTTCCAGTTCGTGGGCCAGATCACCAATACTGACCACTTTGCTCAGGCGCGCACCGCCTTTAAGGGTGTGCAGGTCCCGTTGCAGCAAGTGCAGTAAATCGTGATTGCCGCTGTCATGACTGAAGCGCTGAAGTGCGTCGGCGGTGCTGTCGATTAACTCGCGGGCTTCTTCCTGGAAAATTTCCAGCACTTCGTGATCTATGTCGTCTTCCGCATCCGGGGTGTACTGCGGCACGGGTGCTTCAAATGCTATCTCAGCAGCTGCGGGTTCGTTGTCTATGTGTTGGTGATGGTTCAGGTCTTCGACTTCCTGGAACTCGGCAAGGAAGGCGTCGCTGGCTAGAACATCATCGGTAAGATCCATGATTTGCTGGCGCAGCGGATCTGCGCTGTCGATGGTCAGTCCGGCGGCGGCCTGGTCCATCATGTTGATGAGTTGCTCATGGGCGAGGTGCAGGCAGGCCTGAAGTTCGGGTTCTGGCTCGCGGTCGCTGTCAGCCAGAACGCTGTAGCTGCCTTGCAACGCCGCTGACAACGCGGCTATGTCGTCCAGACCTACAATTTCGGTAGCCGCGGTCAGCAGCGTCAGTTCGTGACGCAGCTGTTCGAGGGCATGGCCATTAGCGGGGCTGGCAATCCAGCTGTCCAGTATGCTGCTGGCATTAAGCACGATGTTGATGTCGTCGCTGAGGAAGAGTTCTAGCAAAGCGGAGCTGCCATTGGCCGACGATGGCTGGGCACCATCGGAGCTGGCGCCCATTAAGGTAGCGCGAGCCAGCTGTGCCAGTTGCTCGAGAAACTCGCGACTGCCCGGCAGTTCTGCCAGTGGCTGGCTGTGCAGTTGCAAAAGACCCTGGTTTAACAATGACACGCTTTGCTTTAGCAAGGAGATAGCGTCGCGGTCGCACCGTTTGTTTTCGGCGCGGGCGTCTTTCACAAAGCGCTCAAGGGGGGTAACCAAATCGGCAATGGGCGTTATGCCGGTGGTGTGAGCGCTGCCTTTGAGGGTGTGCAATGCCCGTGTCAGTTCGTCGGTATAGGCCGCGGTTTGTTTGTCTGCGGCACTGGTAATATAAGCCTCCACCGTATTCAGGTGAGACAGGGCCTCGCTCTCGAAAATGTCCAGCAGAAGTTGGTCTACGTCTGACTCTGGCCCGAAGTCTGACTCTGATTCGGGCGGCTGGAGAACACCGCCCGTGGCGATTTTGCTTGTGGCATCTGCACCTGGCACGTCTTTGCCGTCGGCCAGAGCATGGGCGCGGGCTTGTGCTTCATGGGGGTCAACGGTTGCGGTGCGGTGTTGCTCAAAATCACTGACCAACGCCGGCAAAATCGCGATCACATCGCCAAGCAGCGCGGCAACGGCGTCGCTCATGCTGCGGCTGCCGTCAAGCACCCGGTTCAGCAGATTCTCCACCGACCATGCCAACTCACCGAGTACTTCGGCGCCAACCATGTGGCCGCTGCCTTTAAGGGTGTGATAGGCGCGGCGCATTTCGGCCAGCGCTGCACGGTCGTCGTGATTGCGCTGTAAGCGCGGATAATGTTCGTGGATGGTTGCCAGAACTTCTTCGGCTTCCTCGATGAAAATGCCAACAATTTCATCATCCAACAGTTCATCTGCGGATACGCCGGTACTTATGGTGAGCGCAGATGCGGTGTCCGGCATGGGGGCCTCCAGTAAAGGCGCGTCCACCAGGGGAATGTCGTCTTCGTTGATGTCAGCTCTGGGGCGCCAGGTAGGCGCCTGGCCTGCCGGGAATCCGAGGCTTTCGAGACTGGCTTCCGCCACCCGCAATACGCTGTCGTTGTCGCGGATCCCTTCACTCAAGCGTTCCAGATAGTACTCGATACTGGTAACGGCATCGGCCAGAGTGTCCAGTTCCTGCCCGTCAGGTACCTCGCGACTGCCCAGCAGCACGTCGTTAATGTAGCGTTCTATGGCTTCCAGCAACTCACTGGCACGCTCAAGTGGTATCAATCTCAGGCCGCCGCAGATGCTGTGCAGCAGCGCCGGCAGGTGTTCAATCTCACGGGTATCCCACTGTGAGGCAATAAAGTTGACGACAGCCGATTTGGCCTGTTCCAGAGTGTTGCGGGATTCTCTCAACAGTGCTCCGTTGGCGTCCCCCAGCTCTCGCGAACCGGGATTCAGCAGGTCGTGCTGGTTGATATCTTCATGTTGGCCGTCCTGGCCCAGATTGGCCAGACTGGCTTCCACATAGAGCAGGGCGCCGGCGATGTCCATCAGGGTGTTGTCGGATACCCGCTGATCCTGAGCAACCAGCTGGGCCACCAGATCAATCTGTTCATTGACCACTTTACGCGGCACGCCCAGACCAATAACGGCAAGGGTGTTGGCTACTTGATGCAAACCTGGCAGCAGGTCTTCAAGTTCGTCGTTGCTGCGCAGATCGGCGCGCACGAACAGGTCCAGGGAGTCTTTGAGCTTGGTCAGCTCTTCGTTGAGGGCATGCACAACAGAATGGATGGCATCGCGATTGGGGCCGCTGACCCGTGAACGTGCTGCATCTACATCATCGTCAGAAGGTAATGCTTGGGCCAGCTGGTAATCAGCGCGCAGGGCTTCTATGCGTGGCGAATCGAGTTCGCGTGCGCGGGCTACGTAATACAGCAGATTTTTGAACAGCGCCTCTGGCGCCGGTTGTGCCAGGGCCGTGCCGGGATTTTCTGTGAGTTGGCGAATTTCGCTGTCCAGCTCCCGCAGCAGCGACTTTACCGCTGCGTTAACCGGGTTGGCCTTGAGCTGAAGGGTTTCGACAAAGCCGGCTGCAGCTTTCCACAGCTCACCCCGCGGCGTTTTCTGACACAGCCGGACCAGGCGCTTGATCACTTTTTGCATGTAGTCAAAGTTGGCGTCAAGGTCGGCCTCCCGCACCACTCCAGCCAGTGCAAACTGATACATTTGCCGCAGTTTGCGCACATGGTCGCAAACTTTTGGTTCCTGCAGGCGGTCGTCTTTTGTGTCGCTGCGGGCGCGCGCCGGCGACATGTCGGGCTTGAACAAAGAGGTGTCGGATAACAACGCTTCGCCGCGTGCGGCGCGCAGGTCATTCAGCAGAGGCAGCACCACCAGGGGGAAGTCATCACTGCTGCTGTCAATATGGTCGAGGTACTGCGGCAACTGCAGTATGGCCTGCATCAGCACTTCAACGGCTTCGTTTTCGCTGTCAACCTGATTGCCCAGAATGGCCTGGGTGAGTTTCTCCATCTCTTCGGTGAGCAGAGCTGCACCGTAGAGCTCAACCATCTGCAATGTGCCGTGCACCTGGTGGAGATAGTTCAGGCAAAAGCGCAAGCGGGCCGTATCTTTACGGTTGTCCACATAACTCTCCAAAGCCTGCTGGCCCTGAGTCAGCGTACTCTGTATTTCGCCCCGAACCCAGTCGAGGGCGATACTGTCATGGTTATTGCCCATAACCTCTCCGGTTATTCGTCGTTGCTCTCTGCATTACGGTTGTCTGGAGCATTTGCCATTGCTGCTCCCACCTTTGATTCAGACTCAGCTCACCAGCGGAACCTTGGTGTCTGCTACTTCGTCTTCTTCCGGAAGTTTGAAACCTGCTACCGACGAACGCAGCTCGAAGGCCATGTCTGCCAGATTACCGATCGAGTAAGCCGTGGCGTTGGTGCCTGATGAGGTCTGCGAGGTAATTTCCTGAATGACGTTCATGGTATTGGAAATGTGCGAAGCAGAAGAAGATTGCTGGCGAGCCGCGTTGGAAATGTTCTGAATCAGCTCCGCCAGGTTGGTGGAAACGTTTTCGATCTCTTCCAGGGCGACACCTGCGTCTTGCGCAAGGCGGGCACCACGAACCACTTCGGCAGTGGTGTGCTCCATCGAGATAACCGCTTCGTTGGTATCTGACTGGATGGTTTTTACCAGAGCTTCGATCTGTTTGGTGGCGGCAGAGGAACGTTCTGCCAGGCGCTGCACTTCGTCCGCAACGACGGCAAAGCCACGGCCTGCGTCACCCGCCATAGAGGCCTGAATAGCGGCGTTCAGCGACAGAATGTTGGTCTGGTCTGCAATGTCGTTGATCAGCGATACAATGTCGCCGATTTCCTGAGAGGATTCGCCCAGGCGCTTGATGCGCTTGGAGGTTTCCTGAATTTGCTCGCGAATATTGTCCATTCCGCGGATGGTGTTCTGCACCACGTCGGTGCCTTTTTTGGCGATAGCAACCGAACGTTCCGCTACCGCAGACGATTCCGCAGCGTTAGACGATACCTGGTCGATAGATATGGCCATTTCGTTAACCGCTGCTGAGGCGCCGGCAATTTCTTGTGCCTGGTGCTCGGAGGCGTCGGCCAGCTGCATAGCCGTAGACTGGCTTTCCTGAGCCGCTGTAGCAACTCGCACGGCGGTACCACGAATGGCTTGCACCAGCCCGCGCATCTGGTCGATGGCGTAGTTGATTGAGTCAGCGATGGCACCGGTAAAATCTTCGGTTACCGTGGCTTCCGCGGTCAGGTCACCGTCGGCCAGGTCGGCCAGTTCGTCCAGCAGACGCAAGATGGCGTTCTGGTTCTGGTCATTCTGCGCTTGGGTTTTGGTCAGTCGAGTCTGGGATTCGCGATAAACCGCCAAACCAATGAACACGACGATAGCAATAACGGCGGCCAGCAGCGCAAAGGCAAGGGTAGGGCTGACGACCCGCGCGGTTGAAAGGTCACGCAGTTCTGTGGCCAGTTCAGACAGTTCTGTGAGCAGAATTTCGGAGTTTTCGAAGATATCGTTGGCGGCGTTGGAGACCTTGAACAGATCGGGAGACGCCTGCAATACCGCATCGGCGTTGCTGGCAATGAACCCGAACAGCTCGGCGACCGCTTCGAGCCCGTAAAGTGCGTCTTCGTTGGCAACGCGGGTGATGGTCAGCGCGTTGTTGCCGTCAAGCTGGCCGTTCAGCACGCGGCCAAACTGGGTGGCATCGGCCAAAAAACGGTCGGCGGCGGTCACCGCGTCTTCATCACCTGAAAGCACGTTGTTCACTGAACGGAACATACGCTCAGCCAGCAACGACTGACGTCGCGCCAGAGCAACCTGGGCGTCCGGGGCACCGCTGTCCTGCAGAACCATAGAGACGTCATCGTATTCAACCTGCATCTGCGGGATGATTTCGCTGAGGGTGTTGGTCACTTCCCGCATGTTCATGACCGAGTCGCGGGCGGCCAGAATAATGTCGGCGTTTTCGCGCACCGAATCCCAGTGCTGCTGCACCTGGCTGGCCGCTGCGGCGTCACTGGCGGGCAAGCCAGTTTGCGGGTTGCCTTCAGTCAGATTGCTCCAGAGCTGGCGGAAGCTGTCGCGGGTGTTGCTCAGCTGGTCAAAAGCGCTGGCGTTGCCACTGACGGCCTCGGTGGCGTTTTTGGCGATCTGCTGCGATAACACTCTCAGCTCGGCGGTGGTGTTCGTGTATTCGCGATCATGCTGGCTGTCACGGTTAACCATGAACAGCACCACAACCAGTAATACGGTGAGTGCGATCAGCACGGCAGTCAGCCCGGCAATCAGTTTGTTGCCACCTTGTCTGCTACCGAGTCTTCCGGCTTTGTTTTTCATCTTCTGGCTCCCGGCCTTTGTTCTGAAATGGACAAATCTTTTGGTTCGGAGTGGTTGCGGTTACAGGCTGATGGGCCTGCCACGGCCGTTGCGATCACCGCTGTGCAACGTCAAGAAAGTGCTCGTCACCGAGCAGCTCGATAGCCGAGAACACATTCCAGGTTTCCCCGTTGCGCGTATAGCCGCCGGCAACAAAGGGTTGGACACGATCAGGAACGCCGCTGGTATCTGGTGTGAAATTCTCTGCCCCGAAATATTGCATGCCCAGAACCGAGTCAACAACCAACCCGCTAAACAGGTCGTCTTTTTCAACCACCAGAACCCTCCGTTGGCGTGGGCTGGTGGCGGAGCGGGGCAGTTCAAAAAAAGCGTCAAGATCGATCAGGGGCAATAACCGGCCGCGCACGTTGGCCGCTCCCATCAGAAACGGGCGCACGCCTGGTATCTGGGTAAAACGGGGGACATGGAGTATTTCGGTAACTTCGCCCATAGGCGCAACGTAGTGTTCACCGGCCAGCATAAAACCGATCCCATTCCATTGTTCGGCCGTTTTTTCCTGCTCTGGGAGGCCGGCTGATAACTGGCGGCTGCGTAAAGCTATGCTCGTCAGAACAGCAAAGGGGGCAGCCTGGGCAGACATACGTACTCCGTGTTTGAAAATTAGCCAATCAGGCTATTGATGACCTGAATCAGATCATTCTCGTTAACTGGCTTGACCAAATAACCTTTGGCGCCCTGGCGAGTACCCCAAACCCGGTCTGTTTCCTGATCTTTGGTGGTCACAATGACGACCGGAATCGATGCGGTTTCTGGTGCACGGGTTAGTTGGCGGGTGGCCTGAAAACCGTTCAGGCCGGGCATAACGACATCCATCAGCACCAGGTCCGGGGTTTCTGATCGAGCTTTGGCTACTCCATCGGCGCCATTGTCTGCGGTCAGCACTTCGTGCTGGTGCTTTTGCAGCATGGTGGTGATTTTTTTCACCTCGGTGGGCGAGTCGTCAACAATAAGAATGCGAGCCATGGTGTCCCCAATGAGTTCCGGAAGTGTCAGAATTAGTGCTGCGCCTGCGGCACGAAATGACGAATGGTATTAAGCAGTTCGTCTTTGCTGAATGGTTTGGTCAGATACTGATCGGAACCCACAATGCGGCCTTTCGCCTTGTCAAACAGGCCATCTTTGCTGGACAGCATGATCACCGGTGTTTTCTTGAAGGTGGAGTTGTTCTTGATAAGGGCGCAGGTTTGATATCCGTCTAGCCTCGGCATCATGATATCAACAAAAATAATGTCGGGTTTGGAGTCGGCAATTTTGGCCAGAGCATCGAAACCGTCAGTAGCGGTTATGACATCACAGCCAACTTTCTTCAAAAGGGTTTCGGCAGTGCGACGAATCGTTTTGCTGTCGTCGATTACCATGACTTTCAAGTTCCCGAAGTTGTCGTCCATTGTCCAACTGCCTTGCGTTCAGCGACTGTATTGTTAGCAAACCGGGGTTCTAGCACAAACACCAATGTTATCCTATGAACTCCGCTCCTTTATAAAGTATAGGTGCCCGAATAGACAGTACTTGTTCGTCAATAAATGTACTTTTGCCGGCCGCATCACGTTATGGACTGAGGATTTCTGCAGATGCAATCACGGCTCGGGTACAATACCATCTGAACTCTCAGCATAGCACTATGTGAAAGGCCTGCTCTGCAGGCCGGTTCGTATTTTTAAACACCCGGCCATAGAAAGAGATGTTATGACAGTCCGACTCGGTATCGTGATGGATCCCATTGACAGGATCCAGTTCAAAAAAGACAGTTCGCTGGCCATGCTCTGGGCCGCCCAACAACGGGGCTGGCAGCTGGTTTATATGGAACCGGAGGATATGTACCTGGATGGCGGCCAGGCTCGGGCCCGCAGCCGCAACCTGACGGTGCGGATGGACCCAATCGACTGGTACAGCTTTGAGTCGGAAGACGACATTGCCCTGGGTGATCTGGACGTCATTCTTATGCGCCAGGACCCCCCGGTAGACCGTGAATTTCTGATGGCGACCTATATCTTGAGCGCCGCTGAAGAGCAGGGCGCGCTGGTGGTGAACCCGCCGGCTACTCTGCGTGACTGCAACGAAAAGCTGTTTGCCACCCAGTTTGAAGATCTGACGCCGCCGCTGATTGTCACTTGCTCTTCAGTGCGCTTACGCGCGTTTTACGCCGAGCACAAAGACATCATCATGAAGCCAATCGATGGCATGGGCGGCAGTTCTATATTTCGTATTAAAGAAAACGACGGCAACCTGGGCGTGATCATTGAAACCCTCACCGAGCACGGCACCCGGCAGGCTATGGCGCAGAAGTTTGTGCCCGCAATCACACAGGGCGACAAACGCATTCTGATGATTGAAGGTGAGCCCGTACCCTACGCGTTGGCGCGCATACCCTCCGCCGGTGAAAATCGCGGTAATCTGGCTGCCGGTGGCCGCGGTGAAGGCCGCGAACTGACCGACCGCGATCGCGAGATATGTGCCCGGGTGGCGCCGGTGATAAAAGCCAAGGGCCTGATGTTTGTGGGTTTGGACGTGATTGGCGATTACCTGACCGAAATCAACGTAACCAGCCCCACCTGTATCCGCGAATTGGACGCCGCCTTTGGCATTGATATCAGCGCGTTGTTGATGGATGCCATTGCCAAAAGGCTGCAGCAGCGCTGATCGTTTCAAGCGGCATTAATTTGATGGTTCAAGAGCAACGGGAATGGCAGTTCAGGTAAGCGATGTTGACCGGTTTTCGTTCACCCTGTTTATGGCTTTGGCGATTCATGGGGTGATTGTGCTGGGCATTACTTTCGCGCCCGAGACACCGCCGCCATCGGCGCAAACCATGGAAATTACCCTGTCGCGTTTCGCCGATGAAAAAGCGCCGGAAAAAGCGGATTTTCTGGCGCCCACCACTCAGCAGGGCAGTGGTACTGAAGAACAGGCAAAAGAACTGACTAGCCCACAGCCAGTGGAACTGAGCCAGACCGAAGTGGTGCAGGTTCAACCCGAGCCCCAGGCGCAGCCCGAACCACAGCCGGCGCAACAGCAAGCGGTGGTGAGTACCAAGGCGCCCAGTGCAAGACAGGTTGCCAAGCCAGAAGTCCGCGCCGAAGTTGTTAAAGAGTTGCCAGTCAAGCCAAGGCCAAATCTGCTGCAGCGCAGCCTGGAAATTGCCAGTCTGGAAGCCCGGTTGGATGCCCAGCAACAAGCTTACTCACGCAAACCCCGCGTGTTGCGGGTAACCGCGGCTTCAACGCTCCAGTCCAGCAACGCCTGGTATGTTCAGAACTGGGTGAGTAAGGTAACCCGTGTGGGCAACATGAATTATCCCGCCGAAGCCCGGAACAGCGGTCTTTATGGTGACTTGCGCTTGCTGGTCACACTGCGCAAAGATGGTAGCTTGAAAGAAGTTTTAGTGGTGCAGTCATCGGGCAGCACTTTGTTGGACGACGCAGCCATTCGTATTGTGAGACTGGCGGCACCTTATCCGCCATTCCCCGAGGAGATGAGCCGCAATGTCGATGAACTTGAAATTATACGTACCTGGTCATTCCAGCAGCGGGGGCTGACATCCGGATGAGCGATACTGCCAATACAACGGACAATTTTCGCAATCATTTTCTGGTGGCGTCACCGTGGATGGGTGATCCGCGTTTTCACGGCGCGGTGATTTACGTGTGCGATCATTCCGCCGAGGGCGCACTGGGCTTGACCGTCAACCAGCCTCTGGACATCCACCTGGGGGAAATCCTGGAACAGCTCGACATGCACGGCGGCGAACTGGATTTGCCGGTGTTTGCCGGTGGCCCGGTGCAGACCGAGCGCGGCTTTGTGCTACACAACCCCGGGCAGCGCTGGCAGCATACCGCGGAAGTGACCGCCGACATCTGGCTGACCACCTCGCGCGACATATTGGCCGACATAGGTGCTGCCAAGGGGCCGGATGAATTTCTGGTGGCCTTGGGTTACGCCGGCTGGGGTGACGGTCAGTTAGAAGCGGAGTTAGGCGGCAATACCTGGCTGACCTGTCCGGCCAGCCCGGACCTGTTGTTTCGTACGCCCTGGAATCGTCGCTATCAGGCGGTTCTGGCCAGTATGGGCATCGACATTAACCAGCTTAGCGAGACCATAGGCCATGCGTGAAGCCGGCCAACGCCGCGTTATGGCGTTTGATTTTGGCACCCGCCGCATCGGCGTTGCCGTGGGCCAGGAAATGCTCGGCCGCGGCGAACCACTGACCATGATCGCGGCCCGCGATGGTACGCCAGATTGGGCCCAGCTGGAAAAGCTGCTGAACGAATGGCGCCCTGACCTGGTGGTGGTCGGCTTGCCATTGAATATGGACGACAGCGAAAACGAGATGTGCGCCCGCGCCCGCAAATTTGGCAAACGCCTGCACGGGCGCTTTCATGTGACGGTGGAAATGGTGGACGAGCGCCTGACCAGCTACCAGGCCAAAGGTGAAGTGATGGCCGCCGGCGGTAGCCGCAATTATGGGCGCCATGGCGTGGATGATCGCGCCGCGGTGCTGATTCTGGAAACCTGGTTCAATCAATAGCCCTATCTGACAACCCATGTTGACCTAACGAATGTTAACCACGGTGCCTGCCCGGCGCTGCGATGAGGATCTATGAACGGACAACTTGATATAGAGCCACTACTGGACAAAATGGAAACCGGCCTGCGCCAGTTGTTGCAGGAACGTGGGGTAAGTTCACCGGCACTTATCGGAATTCGAACCGGTGGTGTGTGGCTGGCCGCCGAACTGGCCCGGCGCCTGCAATTGCAGGAACCGTTTGGTGAGCTAGATATTTCATTTTACCGCGACGATTTCAGTCGTATTGGCCTGAACCCCAAGGTAAAGCCGTCGAGCTTGCCGTTTGATACCGCCGATCGCGACGTCGTATTAATAGACGACGTGATCATGAGCGGCCGTACGATTCGTGCCGCGATGAATGAAATCTTCGATTATGGCCGCCCGGCCAGTATTATACTCGCCACGTTGATTGATTTGGGCGCCCGTGAACTGCCGGTGCAGCCCGACGTGCGGGGTCTTACGCTGACGCTGGCGACCAACCAGCGCATAAAGTTGCGCGGGCCCGATCCGCTGCGCATTGAACTTGAACAGGCCTAGCCGCACTCAAGCTAAACCCTACCCATGCCCCAGCCACCTTTGTTTGTACAGGCAATCCATGACCGCAATCGCTACTGGCCCCCATCATTTGCAGCTGACCCGGGAAGGTCAGTTGCGACATTTTCTGACTCTGGACGGCCTTGGCCGCGAGTTACTGACCGACATTCTTGACACCGCTGACTCCTTCATAGAGGTGGGCGAGCGCACTATTAAAAAGGTTCCATTGCTGCGCGGGCGTACCGTGGTGAACCTGTTTTTCGAATCCAGTACCCGCACCCGCAGCACCTTCGAGCTGGCGGCCAAACGCCTGTCTGCAGACGTACTGAATCTTGATATCAGCACCTCGGCGACCTCCAAAGGCGAATCCCTGGCGGATACCTTGTACAACCTGGAGGCCATGGCCAGCGACATGTTTGTGGTGCGTCACGCCCAAAGCGGTGCGCCTCACTTTATTGCCGAAAGCGTGACGCCCAAAGTGGCCATTATTAACGCCGGTGACGGGCGCCATGCCCATCCCACTCAAGCCATGCTGGACATGCTCACCATTCGCCAACATAAAAAGACCTTTGATGGTTTGAAGGTGGCGATTGTGGGCGACGTGCTGCATTCCCGTGTGGCGCGCTCGCAGATTCGCGCTCTTAACGAGCTGGGCGTGGCCGAGGTGCGGGTGATTGCACCGGGCACGCTCTTACCCCGGGATGTGGAAGCGCTGGGTTGCACCGTAGAGTACGACATGCTGCGCGGTATGAAAGATCTGGACGTGGTGATTATGCTGCGCCTGCAAAAAGAAAGAATGGAAGGCGCGCTGCTGCCCAGCGAAGGCGAGTTCTACCGCCTTTACGGTCTTGACCGGGCCAAACTGGCGCTGGCCAAACCGGATTGCATTGTGATGCATCCGGGGCCGATCAACCGCGGCGTGGAAATTGAATCGGCGGTGGCCGACGGGCCGCAATCGGTCATCCTGAATCAGGTCACCAACGGTATTGCCATCCGCATGGCGGTGATGTCCATGGCCATGGGCGGTCAGTTGGCGGAGCGTCAGCAGGCGTTGAGCAAAATGATCCAGCAGGAGGCGCGCTCATGAAACTGTCTTCCCGCCCCCCTGCCGGTAGCGTGAAAATCATTGGCGGCCAGCTGTACCGCGGAGCCACGGTCACCAGCGCAGGTGCGTTGGAAGTTAATCCCGGCTTGCTGATAAAAAATGGCCGCGTTGCGGCTCTTGGCCCCGACGCCCTGGCGCAAACGGCCGATGAAACCTTGATGGCGGAAAATTGCATTGTCAGCCCGGGGTTTCTGGATTTGTGCTGCAATCTGCGCGAACCGGGCAATGGCCAAAAAGGCAATATGGCCTCGGAAACACGGGCCGCTGCCCACGGTGGCTTCACCAGCGTGTGCGCCGCACCTGACACCTCGCCGGTAAACGATTCTGGCGCTGTGACCAACCTGATTCGTGATATGGCCGCCAGCCGGGCGTTGGTACGAGTGCTGCCCATAGGTGCGGTTACCCGTGGCCTGGGAGGCGAATTGCTCAGCGATATGGCGGGTTTGCAGAAGGCAGGTTGTGTCGCATTGGGTAATGCCTCACGGGGCTTGCGTAACGCACGGGTTTTGCGGCGTTGCATGGCTTACGCTCAGACCTTCGGATTAACGCTGATGTTCAGCCCGGAAAACCAGGCGCTGGCCGCCGATGGTTACGCCCACGATGGCCTGGTGACTACGCGCCTTGGTCTGCTGGGGATTCCGGAAGTGGCGGAGACCACCGCGGTCATGGAAATGATCCTGCTGGCCCAAGAAACCGGTGTGCGCTTGCACCTTAGTCAACTGTCGTGCGCCCGCAGCGTGGACATGCTGGCGGAAGCGCGCCAACGGGGAATTCAGGTCACCGCCGACGTGGCTATGCACCAGCTGGCCTTCACCGAAGACGCGCTGAGTGGATTTGATAGCCGTTTCCACGTGCGCCCGCCATTACGCTCGGAGCGCGACCGGCAAGCCCTGGTGGCGGGTGTTCGTGATGGCGTTATTGATGCCATTGTGAGTCAGCATCAACCCCATGAAAGCGCCGCCAAGCAGGCGCCTCTGGCTGCCAGCGAGCCGGGGTTATCGAGTATTGAAGTTGTGCTGTCGCTGGGCCTGGAGCGGGTAGCTGCTAACGAGCTGAGCCTGCCGCAGTTGCTGCGCGCGCTGACTGCTGGCCCTGCTGCTGTGCTGAGCCAGAGCGCGGCCAACAACGCAGGCCTGAGCGCCGGTGCGGTGGCAGATCTGTGCATTTTCAATCCCGATCAGTCGTGGCAGCCCGGCCCCGGAACTCTGGTGTCTGCCGGCGGTAACGGGCCGGTGCTTGCGCGCTCAATGCCGGGTGTGGTGCATTACACTCTGGTCGCTGGCCATAAGGCCTGGCCGTCACTGTTGTCTTAGAGCGCGGATGGCGAAGGGCTGGCGAGTGCCGGTGTTTGAAAAGCCATAAAAAAAGCGCCTTGCGCAACCCGCAAGGCGCTTTTTTGTCAGCTTGGCTTCACTGCTTGGGGCCGGCCGCAACGATGGCGTCTGACACGTCAAACTTTTTGAAGTTCTCCACAAACTGGCCGATCAGCTCGGCGGCTTTAGCGTCGTAGGTTTCGGTGCTGGCCCAGGTGTTGCGCGGGTTCAGCAATTTGCTGTCAACGCCCGACACGCGAGTTGGCACGCTCAGGTTCAGTGTTGGCAAGTGCTCGGTTTCCACATCGTCCAGATCGCCATTTTGAATGGCGCTGATCAGGGCACGGGTAGTGGGAATGCTGAAACGCTTACCTTCGCCGAAGGAGCCGCCGGTCCAGCCGGTATTGACCAGGAATACCTTGCTGCCGAATTCGTCCATCCGCTTCATCAACAATTCGGCATAAACACCGGCCGGACGCGGGAAGAAGGGTGCACCAAAACAGGTAGAAAAGGTGGACTTCAGTTTTGACGAAGAGCCCATCTCGGTTGAGCCCACCAGAGCGGTATAGCCGCTAAGAAAGTGATAGGCCGCCGCTTCTTTGCTGAGAATTGATACCGGAGGCAGAACGCCGGTCATGTCGCAGGTCAGAAAGACAATGTGCGACGGCTCGCCGGCCAGGTTTTCTGCAACGCGCTTTTCGATGTGCTCGAGCGGGTAGGCGCAGCGAGAGTTTTCGGTCAACGACACGTCGGTGTAATCTGGCTCGCGAGTTTCTTCGTCAATCATCACGTTCTCGACGATGGCGCCGAAACGGATCGCGTCCCAGATAATGGGTTCATTCTTCTTGCTCAGGTCAATACACTTGGCGTAGCAGCCGCCTTCGATATTGAAAACGGAGCCGGGGCCCCAGCCGTGCTCGTCGTCGCCGATCAGATAACGCTCCGGATCTGCAGACAGGGTGGTTTTGCCGGTGCCAGACAGGCCGAAGAACAGGCAGGTTTCACCGTTGTCGCCCACGTTGGCGGAGCAGTGCATGGGCAGCACGTCTTTCTCCGGTAACAGGAAGTTCTGCACCGAGAACATGGCTTTTTTCATTTCGCCGGCGTAGCGCATGCCGGCCAGCAAAACCTTGCGGCGGGCAAAGTTGATAATAACGGCGCCGTCACTGTTGGTGCCGTCACGCTCGGGCACGCATTTGAAATTGGCAATATTAAGAACCTGCCACTCCTGCTTGTCAGCCGGGTTGTAAGTGTTCGGACGTATAAACAGGTTGCGGCCGAACAGGTTATGCCAGGCCAGCTCGGTGGTCATCTTGATGGGCAGGTAGTGCTCGGGATCAGAACCCACGTGCACAAAAGATACGAAAGAATCCTGCTCGGCTACGTAAGCTTCAACTCTTTCCCATAGGGCGTCGAACTTGTCGGCGTCGAACGGGCGGTTGATCGGGCTCCAGTGAATATCATCAGCGGTACTGGGCTCTTGCACGATATAGCGGTCCATAGGCGACCGGCCTGTGCGTGCTCCGGTTTTAACCACCAGCGAGCCATTTGCAGCCAGTTGGCCTTCATTGCGCGCCAGTGCTTGTTCAACCAGCTGTGCTGTTCCTAGCTCTTGATAAGATTTGCTCACTGCGATCTCGCCCTCGGGTGTCTTGGTGATTGCCAGGGCCGCACCGGAAGCGGTGGAAAACTGAACAATCGAGTCAATCTAGGCTCGCTATTATGCCAGACGCGTCAGTAAAAAACGACTGCCATCAAGGTCTGCCGGGTGGCCTTTTTGCGGCCGCTATAGTTACCCGTTAACACCCGCTCAGTGCAGGGTGTGGCCGGTAAATAACTGGTCTATGTCGATACGGTCAAAACGGTAGTGTGCATGGCAGAACTGGCAGTTCATTTCAATGGAGCCCTGTTCTTCCAGAATGCTATAGCATTCCTCGCTCCCAATCGCTTCCAGCGCGCTCATTGTGCGCTCTCGGGAACAGCTGCAGCGGAAGGCCACCGGTTCCGCGTCAAATACCCGCACGGTTTCTTCGTTGAACAGGCGGTGGAGTAGTGTCTCGCTGTCCAGTTCAAGCATTTCGCTGGCTTCCACGGTGCGTGCCAGGTGATTGATGCGCTCCCAGAGTTCGTCATCTTCCTGGGTGTGACCGGGAAGGCGCTGCAACAGAAGACCACCGGCTTTGTCTTCGCTGGCAAACAGCAGCAACGATGTGGCAATTTGTTCGGAGCGCTCGAAGTATTCTTCCAGGCAGCCAGCCAGGCTGTCACGTTCGCGGGGTACAACACCTTGGTATCGCTGGCCCTGGTCCGGCGTGATGGTAATGGCCATGCGGCCGTCGCCCAGCAACTGTTGGAAATCACCGTCGCCGATGGCCTGATCGTCAAACCGCGCTACTCCGCGTACGAAGCGGTCGTGGCTGCATTCCGACATTAGCGTTTGCACAGGGCCATCACCTTGAGCCTGTAATGACAACGCACCGTTAAACTTCAGCGTGCTGCTCATTAACACGCTGGCCACCAGCGACTGGCCCAGTAATTGGCGCACAGATTCCGGGTAGGGGGCCTGACGACCGATTTGCTGATAACTTTCATCCAGCTGTACCCAAGCCCCGCGAATCTGGCTGTTTTCAAATATAAAGCGCTGGAACTGATCGCCGGACGCCATTGTGTGTCTCCTGAAAAATCGTAAAATAAAGCGGCTGCTAGAGCCCGTTGTGTTCGCGAAACCGGTCGATGTCGCGGCGGTCCTTTTTTGACGGGCGCCGTGCCGGCGGCAGCTGGGAGGTTTGCAGGGTTTTGCGTTGCAAGGCCAGGTCTTCGCGCTTTTTCACGCTGTCTTCGGTTTCGTGATAAAGCAGGGCCGCTTCCGCCGCCCCACGGCGGCGGTCGCTGATATCGTCTACCATCACAATTTTTTCTTGCCAGCCCAGCCGTATCGACAGTTCCGCTCCGGCTTCCATCAGTTTGCCGGGCTTGCAACGCTGGGTGTTGTAACGCACTTTGCCGCCTTCCACCGCGTCTTTGGCCAGCGCACGAGTTTTGAAGAAGCGCGCTGCCCATAGCCACTTGTCCAGCCTGACGCGGTCATCGTCGTTTTTGTTGGGTGTAGCCATGTCATCTCACCTTTTGCTGCGCGAGTTGATTATAACGGTGTCATCCCGCAGATGGCAGGGGCCGTTGCTTCTGCAGTTGTGGCAGTACTTCATCGAAGTCATGAATGCCGGTGATTTGCGGGTGAGCGCGATTGGCAGGCTGCTGGCTGTCTGGTGCCAGTACCGCCAGCAGTTGTGCAATACCGGCTTTGGCGGCGCTTTCAAGCACGGGAAAACTGTCGTCTACCATCAGAGTGCGGCTGCGATCGTAGGGGGTCACACGGTGCAGTGCTTGCCAAAAAGCAGGGTCTTCCTTGGGTTTGCCAAGCTGATGGCTAGACACTATGTCGTCAACCAGGGTGTTCAGGCCGGTACGCTCAAGTTTCATGGCCAGGGGGTCCGGGTGGCAATTGGTGGCAATCACCGTATACAAGCCGCGTTCGCGCAGGCTGGATAGAAACGCCCGCACATGGGGCCGATAGCCCACACGCTCACCCACCTCGGCTTTCAGTCCATTGATGTCCATGGACAGCTGGTTGCTCCAGTAATCGGTGCAGTACCAGTTCAGCGAGCCTCGCTGGGCCATAATCAAAGCCATCAGCTGCTGTTTGGCTACCTGAGGTTGCAGATTGTTCTTCTGTGCGTAGCGCAGCGGCAGATGTTCCAGCCAGAAGTGGTTGTCGAAATGCAGGTCCAACAGTGTTCCGTCCATATCCAGGAACACCGTATCAAGAGTTGACCAGTTCACCATAAACAAAAATAGCCTGTGAGATTTCTCACAGGCTGCCTCAATTGATTGCGCCTGGCAACCCAGGCTTGTGCTGACTCAGGGCCATTGAAACGGGCTGAATCAGTTCGTTGGTTGCTCAACGGTATCGTGCTTGCGCCCGCTGCGGGTGCAGCCCAGACAGCGCTTAAATGTGGCTCGGGCCGGCCCTGCTACCAATACTTCGCCGGCTTCAGCGGTGTTGCCGCCCAGTAGTGAAAATGGCAGTGACACCAAGTACACCGCGCTGCCCACAATAGTCGTCGCCAACAGCAAAGGACGCACAATCAGTGCATCGGTCGTCATAGCCAGCGCAGAAGGGCTTTCATCTAGCGTGTTGGCGTGGCCGATGGCGGAAAACGAAAGCAGGCTGACGGCCATCATAGTCGTTAAAACAGTCGTCAAAATTCGGGTCAGCTTGCGGGCCATTCGATGTCTCCTGAGCGAAATCAGCCCTGATGAGTCACAAGAGCTATGATCGGCTGTTTTGTGTGGCTACTTAATTGAACAGCGGCCGCAACGATGGGTGTATTGCCAGTGTTCAGTTTAGCAGCGCTAGTCTGTAGCACTGTTAACTATGAAGCATATTTGCGCTTTTTCAAACGATTTTGGCAGATTGAACACGGCCTCAGCGCTGGCAACGGGTGCAGTATACCGTCGCCCGCTGATTCATGCGGATTTCCCGCAGCGTAGCCTGACATTCGGAACAGGGCTGGCCACCGCGGCCGTACACCAGCAGCGACTGTGCGAAATAGCCGGGCTGGCCGTCGCTGTTAACAAAGTCCCGCAAGGTGGTGCCACCCATCAGGATGGCGGCCATCAAGGTTTCCTGAATCACCTCGACCAATCGGTGGTAGCGGCTAAGGCTGATGCGTCCGGCTTGTCTTCGGGGGTGAATGCCGGCCTTGAACAGGGCTTCGTTGGCGTAAATATTGCCCACGCCCACCACCACATGGCCGTCCATAATAAAGGATTTGACCGCGGTGCTTTTGCCCCGGGAACGGCGAAATAAATAGGCGCCGTTGAATTCGGGCGCCAACGGCTCTGGCCCCAGGCTAGCGATCAGCGGATGAGTGCCGGGATTTGAGGACCACAGCCAGCAGCCGAAACGGCGTGGGTCGTTGTATCTCAGGCGTACACCCGAATGCAGCATCAGCTCCACGTGATCATGGGTTAACGCAGCGCTGTCGTCGGTAATGATTCGCAGGCTGCCAGACATGCCCAGGTGCACAATAACGCTGCCGCTGTCGAGATTCAGAAACAGGTATTTGGCGCGCCGCTCCACACTGCGTATCACTTCTCCTTCCAATCGGACACCCAGATCCTCTGGCACCGGCCAGCGCAATCGACCATTACGAACGCTGACAGAGCGAACGGTTTGGCCTTCCAGGTGGGGTGCTATGCCACGGCGGGTGGTTTCAACTTCAGGCAATTCGGGCAAGGTGATCACTCCGTCATAAAAAGCAGCGTCAGGCTGATGTTGTGTCGGTTATCCGAAACAGGCAGTAGCATACCTGCCCGGCGCTCTTTTGCCGCTGCAATTGCCAGCCGGCCGGCACCGCTGGGGTCGTCAGTTCACTTTCGTGTTCTAAATAAACCCAGCTACCGGGTTTGACCCAACCGTTGTCTGCCAGCGCGGGCAGCAGTCGTGTTAGCCAGCCCTGACGAAAGGGCGGGTCAATAAATACTATGTCAAAGCTTTCCCCCGGGCTCGCCAGAAAGGCGTCGGTGTCCTGGCGCACAACACGGGCATTGTCGGCCTGCAGAAGTGCAAGATTACTGTTGAGCGCTTTGACCAGTTCTGGCGTGTGGTCCACAAACACGCTGTGGGCTGCACCCCGTGATAATGCCTCTAGCCCGAGTGCACCGGAGCCCGCAAACAAATCCAGGCAGCGAGCCCCGGCCAGATGGAAACGCAACCAGTTAAAAAGGGTTTCGCGGGTGCGCGCCGGCGTTGGCCGCACACCTCCGCTGTCTGGAAATGTCAGCTTGCGACTGCGCCAGTCGCCGCCGATGATGCGTAATTCGCCCTGGGCGCCCCCATTAGTAGAGGCCGATTTAGGGCGCTGACTATCGGCGGCGTGTTGCTTGGGCAAAGGGCGCGGTGACTTGCGGCGCTGAGGCATGGCATGTGTCCTGAAAGGCGGTGTTTGGGCCGGCCCATGATAAAACAAAAGCGTCGCCGCGTGCGCTACCTCGCTAACCGGCAGCAGTCTGTTAGAATGGCGGCCTAATTTGTCCCGCTTATTTTTGGATTCAATGGTATGACTATAACGGCAGAGTGGATTTCAATTGGCCTCGCGGCCTTGCTTGTTTTGTTGTTCGTGCTGGATCTGGCCAGCAACCGGCGAAAGATTCCGCGCCCGCGCCCGTTCGAGTTGCGTCAGCCAGACTCGCAAGCCGCGCCTGCGCCGCAACCGCTGCCTGAAAAAAAGCCAGAGGTTGATGCCGAGCCGGCCGACACCGCCTTGGCTGAGCCCCAGTCTAAACAGGCGCCCATCGTACCCGAACCGGCAGCGTTCAAGCCGGAGGTTGTACCTCAACCGTTAGTTGAGCCAGAGCCCCAGATTAGCGTTCTTGAGCGCATTCGCCGCGGCCTGGGCAAAACCCGCGCTAGCTTTACCGGTGGCCTGGCGGATATGTTCTCGGCGGGCAAGAAGATTGACGCAGACTTGCTGGAAGAAATTGAAACCACGTTGTTAATGGCAGACGTGGGCGTAACCGCAACCACCGAAATTATTGAATCGCTGACTGAGAAGCTTAAGCGCGATCAGCTCAAAGACGGCGAAGCTCTGCGCCAGGCGCTGCGCGATCAGCTCCACGGTTTGTTGAAAGATGTCAGTAAGCCGCTGGTGATCGACCCTCAGGCAAAGCCTTATGTCATTTTAATGGTTGGCGTAAACGGGGTTGGAAAAACCACCACCATTGGCAAACTCACCAGGAAATTTCAAGACGAAGGCAAGTCTGTCCTGCTGGCCGCGGGGGATACATTCCGCGCCGCCGCCGTAGAGCAGTTGCAGGTTTGGGGCGACCGCAATAAAGTCCAGGTGATCGCCCAGCACACCGGCGCCGACAGCGCGTCTGTTATTTTTGATGCCATTCAGTCAGCCAAGTCTCGCGGCATTGACGTGGTCATTGCCGACACAGCCGGGCGTCTTCAGAACAAAGACAACTTAATGAGCGAGCTGGAAAAAGTCGTGCGGGTGATAAAAAAGCTTGATGCTGCAGCGCCCCACGAGGTCATGTTGGTACTGGATGCCGGCACCGGCCAGAACGCATTGAATCAGGCCCAGGTGTTTCAGCAAGCGGTGGGGGTCAGCGGCATCACGCTGACCAAACTCGACGGCACGGCCAAAGGCGGTATTGTGTTCGCGATAGCTCGCCAGCTGCAGCTACCAATTCGCTTTATTGGCGTGGGGGAGCAGGTTGAAGACCTGCGCAGCTTTGACGCCCGTGCATTCGTCGACGCTCTTTTTGACTAACGTTTGAGCGCTAACCACCAGGGATTGTGATGATCGAGTTCCGCCAGGTCACGAAACGCTACGACAGCGATCACACCGCGCTGCGACAGGTGAACTTTGCTCTTAACCGAGGCGAATTGGCGTTTCTGACCGGGCATTCCGGGGCGGGCAAAAGTACCTTGCTGAAACTGCTAATGGTAATGGAGCGCCCCAGCGCCGGTGAAGTATGGGTTGGCGGTCAGTTGCTGAACAGCCTGCCGCGGCGGCAAATCCCCTACATTCGCCGTCACATTGGCGTGGTGTTTCAGAATCACCAGCTGTTGTTTGACCGCACCGTATTCGACAACGTTGCCATGCCGCTGCAGGTCATTGGCGTTGCCCCGGGTGACATTGGTCGGCGGGTGCGCGCGGCCTTGGACAAAGTGGGCCTGCTGAGCAAAGAGAAGATGAACCCCCTGCAGCTGTCCGGTGGCGAGCAGCAGCGCGTTGGCATTGCCCGGGCGGTGGTGAATAAGCCGCCGGTGCTGCTGGCCGATGAACCTACCGGTAACCTCGACCCTGAGCTGTCTGCCGATATTATGAATCTGTTTGGCCAGTTCAGTCAGGTTGGTGTAACCGTGTTGATTGCCAGCCACGACATTACATTGATTAACGATATGAACCGCCGCACTCTAAGGCTAGACCAAGGCCAGCTGGTGGCTGATGGCCGCCCGCGGACGGAGGTTAACCATGGCTAAAGCGCCGGTACCGCGCCCCGGCGGCGCCCGTCAAAGCGCCTCGCCGCTGAAGCAGGTTGCGGGCAGTTATCTGGACCACCACCGCACGGTAGCCCGCGACAGCATAGCGCGCATGTGGCGTAACCCGGTGTCCAGCATGATGACCTGGGCCGTTATGGGCGTTGCGTTGGCGCTGCCGGTGGCGTTGTTACTGCTGCTGGCCAGTTTGCAGAATGTCAGTGCCGGTTGGGAGAATGGCGCGCGGGTGACGGTTTACCTTGGTCTTGAAACGCCTTTGCCGCAGGCCAATGCGCTGGCTGATCAGATAGACACCGACAGTCGGGTGGCGTTTGTAGAGCTGGTAGACCGCGAGCGTGCCCTAGCGGAATTTCGCGCCAGCTCCGGGCTTGCCGACGCACTGGATTTTCTGCAGGAAAACCCGCTGCCCCACAGCCTGTTGATTACACCAGAGGCGAGTTATCGCAGTAGCGACGGCGTGGCGACTTTGGTGGAGTACCTTCAAGGTTTGCCGACAGTGGAGCGGGTACAGGTGGATCTGGGCTGGTTGCAGCGGCTGAACGCCCTGGCCGGTCTATTGACGCGGGCTGCTACGGCGCTGGCAATCTTGTTAGCGGTTGCGGTCGTACTGGTTATTGGTAACACCGTGCGCTTAGCCATTGAAAGCCGGCGCGATGAAATTCTGGTGGCCAAACTGGTGGGTGGCACTGATGCCTTTGTGCGCCGCCCTTTTCTGTACACCGGCGCATGGTTTGGTTTGGGCGGCGGTCTAGTGGCCTGGCTGTTGTTGCTCATTACTTTCTGGTGGCTAAGCGCACCAGTGGCGAGGTTAGCGGAGTTATATCACAGTGATTTCGTTCTGCATGGGTTGGGCTTTGAAAACGCAACAATGTTGATTTTTGCGGCCATGGCTCTGGGTTGGCTGGGCGCCTGGGTGGCGGTGCGAAGGCATCTGGATGACATGGAGCCGGGAGACCATTAGAATAGGCCGCAGGAAGTCTATGAGCACCCGTATTTACCGCGTTTTAATGATGCGTTCAGGAACTTTCAGGGCATTTTATGGTCTTATATGCCATTGTCTGTTTTTACAGCGTACAGATTCGGAGGAATAAAGCATGGGCACAAGTTTACAGCTAATGGACAAGCTGGTTCCGGGCGCTAATCTCGAGTCTTACATTCAGGCTGCGAGTCGCATACCCATTTTAACCGTGGATGAAGAGCGTGCATTGTCGGCACGCCTGTATCATGAGGGCGATGTAGACGCAGCCCGCCAGTTGATTTTGTCGCATCTGCGCTTTGTGATTCATATTGCCCGCAGTTATTCCGGCTATGGTCTGAACCAGTCTGATCTGGTGCAGGAAGGTAACGTGGGCTTGATGAAAGCCGTTAAACGCTTCAACCCCGAATACGGTGTGCGGCTGGTGTCGTTCGCGGTGCACTGGATCAAAGCAGAAATTCACGAATTCATTTTGCGCAACTGGCGCATTGTGAAAGTGGCGACCACCAAAGCCCAACGCAAGCTATTTTTTAATCTGCGCGGCCAGAAAAAGAAATTGGCCTGGCTAAGCCACGATGAGCTAAACGCAGTGGCCGCAGACTTAGGCGTGGAAGCTCGCGTGGTGCGCGAAATGGAAGGCCGCCTGTCGTCTCACGATACGGCTTTCGACGGCCCGATGAACGATGACGAAGACAGCGCTTACCAGGCGCCGGCGTATTACCTTGAAGATCACCGCAGCAATCCGGCTACCCAACTGGAACGCTCCGACTGGACTGAAGATTCCAACGGGCGCCTGATGCAGGCTCTGTCCACCCTGGACGATCGCAGCCAGGATATCCTGCGCGAACGCTGGCTGTCAGAGACCAAATCGACCTTACACCAGTTGGCCGATCGTTACGGGGTATCTGCCGAACGCATTCGTCAACTGGAAAAAAATGCGATGAAGAAAATACGTCTGCACATGCAAGAAGCGGCCTGACTTTAGCGGCTTAACTGCAGTGTTAACAAGGCTCTGCCAATTAACGCCACCGCCGCTTTTGCGCCTGGTGGCGTTCTTTTAAGTGTTGCGTCGTCATAGGCGACAGCCTCTTACAAGATGGTAACTGGCCCAGCGGCCGGGTTATTCGTACCCTTGGAGCACTATCATAGGCCAGCGGGAGGAATACCGGTGAAAGCACTGGTCATAGAAGACGATCATGACGTAGCAAGTTACTTGGTGAAAGGCCTGCGGGAATCTGACTTTGTGGTGGATCACGCGGACGACGGCAAAACAGGCATGCTGATGGCAGCCAGCGAAGAATATGACATTATGATTGTCGATCGCATGTTGCCTGGCATGGATGGCCTCACCATCATCAAAACCGTTCGCGCCACCGGCAATCAGGTGCCCATTTTGATTCTCAGCGCCCTGGGCGATGTGGACGACCGGGTAGAAGGCCTGCGTGGCGGAGGCGATGACTATCTTACCAAGCCCTTCTCGTTTACCGAGTTGCTGGCCCGCATCGAATCGCTGATTCGCCGTAATCGTCAGGCAGCAGAAACCGAGACCGTATTGCATGTTGCCGATCTGGAAATGGACCTGTTGGCACGCACGGTGAAACGCGCAGGCCAGAACATTGACGTACAGCCGCGGGAATTCCGTCTTTTGGAATATCTGATGCGCAACGCCGGCCAAGTGGTTACCCGCACCATGCTACTGGAAAAAGTCTGGGACTATCATTTTGACCCCCAGACCAACGTGATTGACGTGCACATCAGCCGTCTGCGGGCGAAAATCGACAAAGAGTTCGATACGCCGCTGCTGCAAACCGTTCGCGGTGCCGGGTACATGCTGCGTGAAACTGCTTAGCCAGCTTAGAACGTCGTCGTTCCAGCTGGCACTTCTGTATATGGTGGTGTTTGCCACCTCGGTGTTCTTGCTTCTGGCGTTCATATACTGGCGTACGGCCGGTTTTATGACCGCCCAGACAGACGCCACGATTGAAGCCGAGATTGCGGGCCTCGCGGAGCAATACCGCGGGCGTGGGGTAAACGGCCTGATTACCATCATCCGTGAGCGTGTAGCCCGCGAACCCAACGCCAAATCGATTTATCTGCTGACCACCGACGAGCAGGTCAAGCTCGCCGGTAATATCCAGCAATGGCCGCAAAGCACCGCCACGGAATCCGGCTGGATCAACTTCAAACTCGATGAAAAAGTAGGCTGGATGGGCAGTCAGCGCCTGGCCCGAGCGCGAATTTTCGAAGTGCAGGGCGGTTTGCTGCTGTTGGTGGGCCGCGATGTTGAAGAGCTGACCAACGTTAAAAAGGTCATTGAAAACACCATCAACTGGGGCATGGGGATTACTCTTGCACTGGCCCTGTTGGGCGGTTTTCTGATGAGCCGCAGTACTACTCGCCGCATTGAAATCATCAATAACACCTCGCGCCGAATTATGAACGGGCACATGTCACTGCGTATTCCAAATCGCGGGACCGAAGACGATTTCGACCAGCTGGCGGAAAACCTGAATCAGATGCTCGACCGTATCGTGTATCTGATGGAAGGCATTCGCCATGTATCTGACAGCATCGCCCACGATTTGCGCACGCCGTTGACCCGTCTGCGTAATCAGCTTGAAAACACTCTTATGTCGGTCGATAACGACGAAGCCCGCGAGCAGGCCAGACGTGCGGTGGCCGAAGCCGACCAACTGCTGGCCACATTTAACGCCCTGTTGCGTATTGCCCGCCTGGAAAGTCGTGGCAACGCCGGGGATGTAAAAACCGTGGCGATAGACGCGCTGGTGGAAGACGCCTGCGAACTTTACGAGGCACTGGCCGAAGACAAAGACCAGAATTTCGAGCAAGAGCTGGAACGGGATGTCAATATTGAAGGCGACCGGGATCTGCTGTTCCAGATGTTCAGTAACCTGATTGATAACGCCATCAAGTACACTCCGGAACACGGCACCATTCGCATTGGTGTGCGCAAAGAAAACGACGAAGCGGTATTTTCGGTGCAAGACAGCGGTATTGGCGTGCCAGACGAAGAGAAAAGCCAGGTATTTCAACGCTTTTACCGGGTGGGTAAAAGCCGCTCTTTACCCGGTAACGGGCTTGGCCTCAGCTTGGTGAATGCGGTTGCGGAAATTCATCAGGGCCGTATTGAGCTGACAGACACTCACCCCGGCGAAGAATCGCCGGGATTGACCATTACCGTTCGTATGCCGCTGGTGATGAAAGAACGCAGAAAGCGGCGTAGAAAAGCCGTCAACGCCGCCAGCCCTGCTAACCCTGCGACCGACAGCAACAACCCCAAGATCTGAAAGCGGCGGGTTCAGCCCTGTTGTTTATTTCGCTTGAGTGGGCGTAACAGGCGATTCGCCCGCTGTTCAACCGTTTCACTCAGTTTTTCGAAGCGGGCTTTTTGCACATCAAAACGGACCTGTAAGCTGTCCCACTCGCCTTCCAGCTGTCTCTGCCCGTGCATCAGATAAGCCGCCAGATTATGGCGATTTACCTTACTGGTAATACCGAAACGGTCCAACTGATAACCCAGGGTGTCGACACCTTGTAGCGCCAGATCCTGTAGTTTTTGGCGGTTCATGACAGCCTCCGTTGTGAATGTAACTACGTTGGCCGAACGTTACGCCGGGCTACTAGAGTGCACAACCTAATTATGGTGAACCTTAGCGCTTGGCGATTAATTCTGACTAACTGGTAACGGTCCCGACATCCATTGGTAATAGTGTTGGAGTACAATAAAGGTTACATAGTAGCTGAACTCCAGACAGCGCGAACCTTGCCCCGTTTAACGGGGTTTTTTTATGTCTGCTGTCCGCGCTTATGAAACGTCAGCAAGGGTAGCGAATGGCCTCAATCAGCCAGGTTTTTTTGCCGGCTGGCAGCATAACCGCTACTTCGTCACCCACCTCTTTTTTCAGGCAGGCTCGCACCAGGGGTGCGTCGACAGAGGCGTAATCGTTGCGGCCGTAGATTTCGTCCGGTCCCACAATGCGGAACGTCAGTGGCTTGTCGTCTTCGTCCAGCAGGCTGACCCAGGCGCCAAAGAACACCTTGCCTTCTTGCTCCGGCGAATAGGCAACCACCTTCAATTCTTCAAAACGCTTGCGCAGAAAGCGTACGCGCCTGTCTATCTCCCTCAGGCGCTTTTTGTTGTATTGATAATCAGCGTTTTCAGAGCGATCGCCAAGGCCGGCGGCCCAGGTTACTTTGCGGGTAACCTCCGGACGTTCGTGGCGCCAGAGCTGGTCCAGCTCCTGTTGCAGCAGATCGTAGCCTTCGCGGGTAATAAGATTGGTCTTCATGGCCGGCCCACAGCGCTACTTAACCGCAGCGAGTTTGTCGATGTATTGCTGCATTGCCTGGTCTTTTGACGCACCTTCCAGTTTGGCCCAGGCGTCGTACTTTGCCCGACCCACAAAATCCATCATTCCAGGGCGCTTACCGCTGGCGTCGCCGACGGTTGCCTGCTTGTACAGCGCGTAGAATTTCAGTTTCATCTCAGTCGACGGTTTGAAATCGCCGTCGGCGTTCTGTACTTCATTCACGGCCTGTTCAAATTGGGTTTTCAGATCACTCATGGTGGGTCTCCTGTGGCTGATACAGCGAGTATAGCGGGCGTGATGGTTGTCGTCACAGTTCAAAACGTGGAGGATCAAAGCGGGATGGTTTTGAGCGAAAACTTGCCCTTGTTCACATTCTATTTACTTTACTATCCACATAGCCGGTGGCATTGGGCAACCAGAAAAAATATCAATGACTTGCCGCATCTTTTTACACCCTTCCGACCTTGACATAGCAGCTCATAATTTTCTCAGCCGCCGACATGACGTTGGACTCTTGGCAAGCTAGGCTCGCCGTTGAACTGGCTTTTTAAGCCGCTTACGTGGCGGTGAACAGTTGCAGGGACAGATTCGGCGCACAGTTTCATTTCTACGCCGCCTGTGTGGCGGGGTAAGCGTGCTGACAAGTTCGCAAACACTGCTCGCATTTTAAATGTGCTTCAAAGTAGAGTGACAAGTGTTGAGCACCAGGATGGAGCGCAGCCTAAATTTAAAGGAGTTGTTGATGTTTGTTATTTCATGGATGAAGCGCCTGGGTTCAGGTTTATTGGCAGGCATGGCGCTGATGGCGACCGTGGTGCTTGGTGCGCCAGCGAAGGTTCCGTTGGCCAATGTGTATCAACAGGGTGCGCCGCTTGCGGATTATTGGGTGAGCGAAAAGCTGGATGGAGTGCGGGCTTATTGGGACGGTGAGCGCCTGTGGTCCCGCCGCGGCAATCCGTTTCAGGCGCCTGACTGGTTTGTCAGCGATTTTCCATCGCAGCCGTTAGACGGCGAACTGTGGTTGGGACGCGGTCATTTCGCGCAACTTTCCGGCATTGTGCGCACCGTTCGTCCAGTCGATGCAGATTGGCGTAAAGTGCGTTTTATGGTGTTCGATGTGCCGTTAACCGACCAGACATTCGACCAACGTCTTCCCCGTTTGCGGGAGTTGGTCAATCAAGCGGGCTCACCCTACCTGGCCTTGGTCAAGCAGCAACGGCCCGGAAACCATCAGCAGTTGATGGCTCGCCGGGATGACGTGATTGCAGTCGGCGGTGAAGGGCTGATGCTGCGCCGTGGCGCTAGCGTTTATAAGGCTGGCCGCTCGGACGACTTGTTAAAAGTGAAACGCTTTGACGACGCCGAAGCGACCGTTGTGGGCATTCTGCCGGGCCAGGGCAAATATCAGGGGATGATGGGCGCGCTGCGGGTGCGGCTGGCCGATAACCGTGAGTTTCGCATTGGCAGCGGTTTCAGCGACGCCGAGCGTGCAGATCCGCCGCCACCGGGCAGCGTTGTTACCTTCAAATATTCCGGCCAAACAGCCACCGGCCTGCCACGATTTGCCAGCTTTGTGCGAGTGCGAAATGATGAACCAGAGGTGCCTGTTATTAAGTAAGTTTTCACCGTCTGGCCCAAACGCCGTTGCATTAATGGACTGTCATGGTGCATTCAGGCCACTGTGCTAGAGTTATTTGAGCTGACAGCTGCAATGTCGGCGTTGATGGAAAGGAACATTCTCCATCCGTTCTCTAATGAAGAGTCGAATACACATCACGTTTCTGGATCACTCTACCAAGTCAGGAGATAGCTCATGGAACATAAAGCCGCACAAGACGATTACGCTCGCGTGAAAGGCGATCTGACAGCGCTCAGGGAAGACCTGGCCGCACTGACCAAGGCCGTGGCCAACAGCCAGGCAAACAGTGCCAACAATCTGAAAAGTGAAATCAGCAAGGAAACCCACGCGATTTTCGATCAGCTGCGTGCAAGCGGTGACAAAGCGATAGCCCGCGCTACGGAAGCCGGCTCGCAAACGGTGGAAAGCGTTGAACACAAAATCGAAGAGCGCCCTTTTTTGAGCATCATTCTGATGTTTCTGGCGGGCATTGTGGTTGGTAAGATGCTCGATCGCTGACCATGTTTGATTCTGCCGCTATAAAAAGCACCATCCGCAAGGCCGCAGCCGCGCTGATTGGTTTTGTAATGGCGCTGATTTTGTTGGCGGCGCTGTTGCTTACCGGGCTGCATTTGCTGGTGAGCGCAGCCACCCTTGCGCTTGCCCCTTTGGTGGGGCAGGCCGGGGCGATGGCCATTTCCGGGCTGGTTTGCGTGTTGCTGGTTGCATTGTTTTTCTATCGACTGGTTAGCCCCGGAAGCTCTTCGAAAAGTCAAAGCGGTAGCGAGGGCAGTTCCAAAACTGCGTCCCGTTCGCCCATCCAGACTTTGCGTTCCGCGATCACAGACAACCCCCTGGAAGCCATTGCCATTGCGTTTGCAGCCGGTATTGCCGGGCACAACGACTCTCGCCTGCGGCGTCTGTTGCTGCAAGGCGGTATGGCGATGATGGAAGAGCCAGAAAAAAGCGCGGCTACTCCTGCCGAACCGCAAACCTCTGGCGCAGACACCCCGCCCTAATTTGGTCGCGCATGCGCTGGGCTTGGCCTACCCCGCCCGGCTATCGCGATGATGCCGGGTCTTTTTCCCTCTTTTTGATCAAACAGCCAACCGCGGGACGCCTGAACAGCTCTCCGGTGAGCGAATTCAGGGGTTTGCTTGAGTTTTGCACGTTAACGGAAGATGAAGGATTTTTACTGTAGTTGTAACCAAAAAACGACACGATGGCGGTTAATCTAGTTATACAAACTGGCGACATTCTGTTCATAAAAGCCGTTGCCGCAAACGTTGAAAATGTTCAACTCAACTCTTTTTAGACGAACAACCAGGATGACCCCGTTATGAACTACAAATCTCGTATTGCTTGCGCCACGGTTTTGTCAGCCAGCGTTTTCGCTGCGCCGACTGTTCTTGCCCAAGGCTCTGCAGATCGCGAGTCTTCGGGCCCTTACATCAGCGGTAGTTACGGTGGCTACAAATCTCACGGTGGCGATTTTAAAGACGATAACGATCTGCTCGGCGCCGCAGTGGGTTACCAGTTCAACCAGTTCTTTGCGCTGGAAGCCGGGTACATCGACTTTGGCAATTTTGGTGAAGACGATGTTGATGGCAAACTTAAGGGTGTTAATTTGGTCGCAGTGGGGCGCTTACCGCTGACCCAGAGTTTTGGCGTGTACGCTAAAGCCGGTGCGTTTGCCTCGTCGCTTGACGTTGATGCGTTCGGCGAAAGCGAAACCTACGACGAAGTCAGCCCGCTTGTGGGCGTGGGCGTGGATTTTCGTGTAACCGAACACCTTACGGCGTTCGCGGAATATAACCGTTATGACATCGACATCGACTCAGATGATTTTAACGGTCAGCTCAACAACAGCGGCCCGAAATTCGACACCGGTCAGGTGGGCGTGAAGTTTCAGTTCTAATAAGGGCTGCTAAGAACGACTAAAGAGCGCAAAAGGCGTGGCACTAAGTTGCCACGCCTTTTTTTGGTTCCTTTTTTTGATTACAGCAAACCGCTTTGCGCTACAGTGCCTGCTTTCAAGATGGTTACAGGGAGAAGCTTATGGCGGTTACCAAATCGATCGACTGGCGTACCACGCCGGCTGCCGTGTGGCGCCGGCACCGTTCCGGCCTGCGTGCTATCCGCCGCCTGGATCCGGTTACCTGGGGGTCGCTGACCGGCGTGGAGCAACAGCAACAGGCGCTGGCGCTGAACACCGAACGTTTTTTGCAGGGCGAGCCGTCTAATAACGTACTGCTTTGGGGCGCCCGTGGTACGGGCAAGTCGTCTTTGATCAAAGCGCTGCTGAACCAGTATCAGGCACAGGGCCTGCGGATGATTGAAGTGGATAAAGACGACCTGGTGCACCTGCCCGAAATTGTTGATGATTTGTGGGGCTTGCCCTACCACTTCGTTATTTTTTGTGATGACCTGTCATTCGAGGCCGGTGAAACCAGCTACAAGGCGCTGAAAAGCGTTCTGGAAGGGTCGCTGGAACTGCCACCGGAGAATGTGCGCGTGTACGCCACCTCGAATCGCCGCCACTTGATGCCGGAATACATGGCCGACAATATGAGCAGCAGTAGTCGTGGTGGTGAAATTCATCCCGGCGAAGCCGTAGAGGAGCAGATTTCCCTGGCGGATCGCTTTGGTGTGCAGCTCTCGTTCTATGCGTTTTCCCAGGCGCTTTACTTGCAGGCCATTGACGCTCTGTTTGTCGAAGTTGGCGATCGTAAGGCCCTGCACCAGCAAGCGATTCGTTTCGCGACCGCTCGCGGTGTTCGCAATGGTCGCACAGCGCAGCAGTTTTTTCGTCAGCACGGCCCGCGCTCGCCGCTAGTTGACTAGCAGGCGATTACCAGGTGGTTAGTAGGCGTGAAATCGATGGTTAAGACGGCGTTGGGTTTATATCCGCGGCTGATTCAGCGGCGGGAATCACCAGCCGGAAGGCCACGCCGTCAAGGCCATTTTGGCTTTGATTATCCGCATCCAGTCGGGCCAGGTGGTAGTTCGCGATCAGCTGTGCAATCAGCAGGCCCTGGCCCAGATGGTGTTCGGACGTGTTGAGTTCGCCTGTTCTATGGGACACAAACGCAGAGAAAATATCCGCCCCTGCGGGTAGTCGGGAGCCTTGATTGAATACGCTGAGTTGCCAGCCTTGATCAACTCGCCGCAAATCCAGCTCAATACGTTGGCCGCCAGGGGTAAAGTCCCGCGCGTTGTCGACTAACTTGTCCAAAAGCTGTACCAATAGCTCCGGCGACCCCAAAACTTGACTGCCATGCTCCGGGCCCTGATACACAATAACGTGGTGGGGGTCCAGCGCCTGGTAGGCGGCCGTCACCTGCGTCAGCACTTCAGCCACATCAAACACCTCTTTGTGTTCCGCTTCCAGGCTCTGCTCCAGCCGTGCGGCCTCACTCATGCTGCGCAAAATACCGCTGAGCCTGGTCACGGCGCTTTGGGCACGGGTCAGATAATTCTGCCGCTCGGCTTCGTCGGTGCAGTGAGTCAGGTTATCAAGAGATGAGCGCACCACCGCCAGTGGCGTTTTCAGTTCATGGGACAAGCGCTGTGAAAAACTTTCCAGATATTGATTGTAACCGTGAAGATTGCTGAGTAGCTGGTTAAAACGTTGCTGCAGCTGGCCCAGCTCATCGTTGTCGCTGCCTGACCTGGCCTGTAACGGCACTTGGGCAGCCATTCGGCCATTGGCATCCACACACTGGGTGACCCATTTCGCCAAACGGCTAATGCGCCACGATAGCCAGCTGGCATAACCCAACAAAACCACCACCAAACCAATAATGATCAGAAGGCTGCGGGCCAGCACGGTACCCAGAGCGGCGCCTGAAATATTCAGCAGTTGATCCAGCGATTGCTCCAGCACCAGCGTTCGCCCTCCAAACACCGGTGCTTGTGCGCTCAGCCACAGGCTACCGTTACTGTGGCGCATCAACGCCGCGGCTGGAAGATCAACCGGGAGCTGGCGCCAGAGCTCCTCATTCACCAGAAGCGGGTCGGGTTGGTTGGCCTTAACCAGCGCTTGCAGCAGATTTTGCCCGACCTGTTGCAGCCATGAGGTGTTTTCATCGACTGGGTTGATGGGTGCTGCACTAGGCTCGATGTCCGTCGTCGTTGCGGCCATGGCTGTGCGTTGCTGACGGGCGATAACCCAACCGGATTCCTCCATTACTCGCAGTTGTTGGCCGCTGTCTAGCCAACTGGCCAGCGCCTGTTCCAGATCCGCGTTGCGGCGAACCAGAGTGGCTGCTGGAATCTGCGCCAATGGCGGATTTTCAGCAGCCACGCCTTCGCCCCCATACAGGGCAAGGGTTATGTGGCTGCCCGGGGCGGGGCGGGGCAGGGCCAGTTCCAGCTGCCAGCCATTGGCTACCAGTTGCCAGAACGCGTTCACGCTGGAGTCGATGTTGGTCCAGTTAGCACCGCTGCGGGCCGGCAGCTGCCCGGGTGCCGACGGCCGTAGCAACCAGGCCTGACTACGCGGGTTTACACGAAGCTGATTGGCGCCACTGGACAGTTGCAGCAATAACCGGTGGTGGGCCTGCTGCGGCGCTCCGGGATTGAACAGCTGAGGCGGCTGGCCTGGAATGCGAATCAGCAGATACAGGGTTTTATCGCTGTGGCTGGCCTGCCAGTAAAGCGCGCTAGGCTGAGGGGCGGCCCCTGGCAGCTGCTGCCAGGGTTGAAGAGCGGATAGAGGCGCTTGCGCCGGCGGTGGGAAGGGCTTGGGGGAATCGTAGCCAGGCCAATCATCGGCGTAGCCGTCAAGCAGCAGGGCACTGTTCTGAGCTGAGGTATAAACCGCAAACGTGCCGGCGGCCAATGGAGGCTGTGCCAGCAGTTCATCACCCGCCAGCAGGGCCAGGCGATTTGCCTGTTGCTGCAACTGTTGCTGGGCCTGCTGGCGCAGAATGTTGTCTAACTCAAGCGCAAACTGAACCCCGGCAAGAGGAACCAGCAGCATTAACAGGCTTACCAGCAACAGCTGGCGTTTCAGGTTCAGTGCAGACACGCGCACGGCTCAAGGCTTGGGCCAGAAAGAGCGCGCTCAGGCATTGTGGTCGTGCCAGCGGTAACCCATGCCGTAAACCGTCTGAACGCTGTTGAAGTCGCGGTCCAGAGCGCTGAATTTGCCACGAATACGTTTGATGTGCGACGTCACCGTATTGTCATCAAGTACCGTGCTGGCCGCGTCCATCAGCTGAACACGGCTGCGCACGTGGCCTGGGTGGCGGGCCAGTGCGTGCAGCATCCAGAACTCGGTGACCGTCAGCTCAACGGCCTGGTTGTTCCAGCTGGCGCTCATGCGGTCCAGGTTCAGTGTCAGCTTGCCTCTTGCCAGCAATTCGTCGGGCTGTTGCTGGGCCTGATTCCAGGCGTCTGCGCGGCGTAGCAGCGCATTAATGCGGGCTAGCAAGTGTTCCATGCTCATGTCTTTGGTGACGTAGTCATCTGCGCCCAGGCGCAGGCCGTGTACGGAGTCTATGTCGCTGTCGCGGGCGGTCAGAAAAATAATCGGCAGCGTGGCTGACTGCCGGCGTAAATCCTGGCACAAGGTAAACCCGCCCTCTGCTTCGTTCCCTAGTCCCACATCAATAATCGCCAGGTCCGGCAACTGCCGCTGTAACGCCTGCCAGGCAGCGGGCCGGTCACCGTAGGTAGACACAGAAAAGCCCCGGCGCTCGAATGCAGCGCGGTAATTGTCGCGGATGGCGGGTTCGTCTTCGATCAGTGCCAGATGCTTGTTCATAGCGGCCCGGTGAGTGGATGAGGGGTTAATAGGCGAGCAATGCCGCAAACCTAAGATAGTGGTGACGCTCGCGCGGCACAAGAGCAAAAGGGTCGTGCTGCGGGGCTTGCCACAATTGATCACAGTTGCCCGCTGCTGCTGCCATATTAGGGTCATACAGTGCTGTTGCAATGATTGCGGGCGCCTGCCGGGTGTCCGCAGCAATAACGCAACTTACTAACGTAAAATGGCGGTGCTGATTATGATGATGACAGGTCTGGTTTTTGCGCAGGTAATATCGTTCAGCCGTGTGTTGGTGCGCCGCGCCATAATCGGGTTGAGGCGTGGCCGTGATGCCGCCGGTTTGTGGCTGGTTATGTTGCTGATTATGTTCGTGCATCCGCTGTTTGGCGAAACCGGCGACGCCCTGGATTCTGCGGTATGGGTGTTTGAGCAAATTGGGACTGTCTCCGGGCCGTAAACCTGGCGTACACTTGTGCGCCAAAATATCGGACACAGAGTTGCTATTTTATGGCCCTAATGAGAAAAATACTGGCGTGGACGGGTGTATTACTGCTGTGTTTGCTGTTGATGTTGCTGTATCTGGCGAGGCCCTTTAATCCGGATAATAACCGTATTCTGGCCGGAGTGTGTGCCCGTTTCGGGCGCGCAGTGCTTGGTATGCAGCGCCCGCTGTACGGCGCCGACAATATGCCCAAAGACCGTTCCATGGTGGTTATCGCCAATCATCAGCATAACGACGATTTCCTGATTGTGGGGGATGTTGTGCCGCGGCGTGTGGTGGCGGTGGGCAAGTCGGGGCTATTGTGGGTGCCGTTTTTCGGACAGGTATTCTGGCTTGGTGGCAACGTGATTCTGAACCGTTCGCGCTCGCACAAATCCGTTGCCAGCATGCAGGCGGTAGGCGACACCATTGTTCACGAACGTAAAAGCCTGTGGGTTTTTCCAGAGGGCACGCGCAGCCGTGGTAAGGGGCTGCAAAGTTTTAAAAAAGGCGCATTTTACGCGGCCATTGCGTCTGAATCACCGCTGATTATGGTGTGTGTTGGCCAGTATCAGGACGACTCCCAGGGCTGGCTGGGCCGCCGCAAACTGGTTCCGCTCAGGATTTTGCCGGCCATTGAAACCACCGGCATGACCAACAAAGACATACCCGAACTGATTGCGCGTTGCCACAGTGCCATGGCCAAGGCAATTGCCGAGCTGGGTGAAACTAAGGCACAGTAAGTTAGCTTCTGCCACTTGTCAGCGCCGCAGGCATAGCCCGCGTGGGCACTTTATTGAACAACAGGACTGAATATGATTGTACCTATAACCGGTGTTTTCGCGGCTGTTATCGGAATTTTGCTGCTGTTTTTGTCTGCCGTTGTGGTCAAGTACCGAATCAAATACGGCAAGGATATGGGTATTACGGATGACCGCGATTTCGAGGCTGCCGTACGCGCTCACGGTAATCTGGTGGAATACGCACCGCTGACCCTGCTGATGTTGGGTATTGCCGAGCTGAACGGCGTTTCTAACGGTTTTATTTACTGGATTGGTATGGCTTTTGTGTTGGGGCGCATATTGCACGCCTGGGGCATGTTCCAGGGCCAGGGCGGGCCCCACAAGGCCCGCATGGTGGGTATTTTGCTAACCTGGATCTCAATTCTGATGATCGCCGTGCTGCTGCTGCTGAACGTGTTTCAAGTATACGGGTAGGTCGAAAAATGTCCGGGGTCTAGGCAATTTAGCCGGACAACGCGCTGGACACGCTGTATTGCACGTACTCCAGTTCCACCCGGCGGTTGGCCGCATGATCAGCCCGTGTTGCCAGCGGGCGCTCTGAGCCCCAGCCGACGGCTTTCAAGCGCTGTTCTTCCACGCCCTCTTCAACCAGAAAACGCACCACGGCGCTGGCCCGCATGCGGGACAGGAAATGACCGTAGTCGTCGCTGCCAAAGGCGTCGGAATGTCCGTGTACGCGCACATGTAGATGACCGTTGTGACGCAAGTAGTGGCCGTGGCGGGTTAGCATGTCCATGTCTACGGCGCTAAGCTGGTGTTTGTTATAGCCGTAATGGAACTTCAGTTGATGGGGTTTGTGTGACTCGGCGCATGGATTTGGCTGAAAACCCTCAGCCAGGGTTGCGCGGGCCAGTAATTCCGGGTTATCCAAAACAAGAACGGTCATGTGGGGTTTCCTTGCATTCGGGGGCCTGCTGCTAATGTTGTTACGCCGCACGATTATTTTCAGGCCGTACTATATATCAGGGCCGAACGACTGGCGCGCAGAACAATAACAGCATTAGGCGGTTGGTCGATAGCGCCATTAAACCGCACAACTAAGGCCAGGCTATGACAAAACACGGCTTACAAGTGGCCAATTGTGATCAAATGTGATGACCCATGCTGATTATTCCCGCTGAAAACGCTGTTAACTGGAAACGCCCTCCCTGGATTACCTTAGGGTTGATGCTGGCCTGCATGCTGGTGTTCACCTTTTATCAGGGCGCCGACCAACGCAAGCTTCAGGTGGCTGTTAGCCATTATCTGAAAAATAATCTGCAGGCTCTGGAGGCTCCGGTTTACGAAGATTACCTGCTGCGCCAGATACGCCAGCAGGGCGATAGCGAGTCGGTTTACCAGCTGCAGCAGATGCGCAATCTTCAGGCCAATCAAAAAAATGGCTGGCTGGCGGTGACCCTGCTGATGGACCGCGACTTCTATCAGTATTTGCTCGATAACCGTGATCTTGTGTGGGCCAGCGCAGAGCGCGAACGCTGGCAACAGCAGCGGGGCTTTATTGAAGACAACTTTATTGGCCGGCTTAGTGCCCAGCGCTTTGGGCTGATACCCGCGCATTTGTCGTTGCACAGCCTTATCAGCTATCAGTTTTTGCACGGCGGCTGGGGCCATTTGCTGGGCAATCTGGTGTTTCTGTTTTTGCTGGGGTTTACCGTAGAGAAAGCTTTGGGAGCTGCGCGCTTTCTGCTGGCTTATCTGCTGTGTGGGGCGCTGTCTGGCTTAATGTTCACTGGCTTCTCTACGGGCAGCCTGGTGCCGCTGATTGGTGCGTCTGGCGCCATTTCCGGGCTGATGGGCATGTACGTGGCGATTTACGGCCTGCAAAAAATCCGCTTTTTCATTTTTTTGGGCGTCTACTTTAACTATTTCCGAGCGCCGGCTATCGCCATTCTGCCGGTGTGGCTGGGTAAAGAGATTTACGATTACTGGTACGCCGGTGCTACCGGTATTGCCTACGTGGCCCACGCTGGCGGTCTGCTGGCAGGTGCGGTTCTGGTGGGAGCCTTGGGTAAAAGCTGGTTCCAGGTGAAAGACACGTTTTTCGAGCCGGAACCCGGAGCGGAAGATGCCGCTTTTACCGAGGCTTACGGGCAAGCTATGGCGGCTATATCTACCCTGGACTTTGAGCTGGCTAGCGCGCGCTTTGAGGCTTTGCGAGAAGCTTACCCCCAGCGCGCGTTGGTGCTGCAACATCAGCAGCAACTGGCGCAACTGCGCCCGGACCTACCAGAGTATCGTCACCTTAGCCGCGAGCGGATGGGGGATGCGCTTAGCAGGCAGCAATTTGATCAGGTTATTGCGGTATGGCAGGAGTATCTGGCCAAAGGCGAGGCGCACCATCCGTTGGCGGCGGAAGACCACAATCGTGTGCTGTTTGCCAGCCTGAAACAGCATGATTTGAGCACCGCAGAAAAAGCCTTTGAGCGCCTGCGAGGCGCTGGCAGCGAGCTGATGGTCAGCGAGGCCTGCCGGCTGCTGGTGGCGGAATTTGAAAAACGCCAGATGGCACCCAAGGCCCAGTATTACCGGCAGTGGTTATAACGCTACGCTGGCGGCACCAGGCGCTCAACAGGCTTACGAATTAGCAAGGCGGAACATTAGTCCGCTACGTTAAAGCTGGCTTTGGGGCCGCGTAATGGCTGGCGTTCCTGCGCTTGCTCCAGAAAGTGCTGAATTTCTGGGTGCTGAGGGTGTTGCGGGCACTGGCGTTGAATAAAGCCCAGAAACGCCGTGGCTTTTTCCCACTGGCCCAGGCCGTTGGCCAGGGTTTGCGCGGCCAGCAGGTAGGCTGGCACCAGTGCCTGGCTGTCGGCAAAACGCTTGTGAAAATCCTGTAGCAGTTTCAATGCCAAACGATGGTGACTGCTGCGATAAAGCGCGCCGGCCACCGTTACCGAAAGCTCGGCGTCTTGCAAACGGAATTGTGGGTCTGCCTGCTGCAGCTGCACCAGCAAATCGGCCAGGGCCTTGCCATCATTGCGCGCTGCCAGCCAGGCCATGATGCGCGGATGGTTAGCGTGCAGGCTGCGAATGTCATTGCGCGCCGCCAGCAATCGGTAAAGTTGGCCAATGCGCAGCGAGTTGTCTGGCTCGCGCTTGAGCTGTTCCAGCAGCAGAGCCTGCGCGCGATCGTAGTTGCCATCTTTCAGGTTCATGTCCAGATCGGCATCAAAGCGCTGGCTTTGGTCGCGGTGGTGCTGGTCCTCGGGTTCAATAGGGTCCTGGTAGTCCGCAGCAAAACCCAGCTCTTCCTGATACTGAAACAGCAGATAACCCAGCATGTGAAACAGCATTAGGGTGAAGGTGCTGTTAAGAAAACCTGCCAGCGGCCGCGATACCCATTCTGAAAAGTGCGTTAAAGCAAAATCCTGTGCCGCGCCAGACGCCAGCACCAGAAGAATCAGGTAACCGTAGAGCAGGAAGTAGGGGCTGCCGATGCGGGCGATCAAAGTGGCCAGGTTCAGGGGGTTTACCGCCGCGCCCACGCTGCGCTCCATGGCCAACACCATAATGCTGGCGGGCAGGGCTAGCACCACAAACGCCAGCGTCAGCAGTAATAGCAAGGGTCCCCCCAGCATGCCCGCGGCCGTCACCAGTCCGCCCATCAGCGCAAACACCAGAATCTGCAATATCACAATGTTAAAGCCGCTGCCGCTAAAGGCCTCGGCCAACGGTGGTGGCTTCAGGTGGCCTTCTGCGGTGCGATTGATAACGGCGTAGGTGTATTTCATCAACGCCAGCGCCAGCAACAGCCACACCAGCATGCCCAGCAGATTCTGAGGCACCAGGGCCGGCACCAGGGTACAGATGGCGATAACCAGCAGTGGATCAGTGTGGAATGGATAGCGGAAAAACGCCCCCAGCCGGTGCCAGAACGGCACTACCTCGGTTGCGGCCCCCAAATAGCGCATTGCCTTGCTGCACTGGGGGCAAATCCCGCGACGTTGTTTGGCGTTAGCATCTGGCATGCAGCGGGCGCAAAAATGCAGCTGGCATTCACCGCAATGCCATTTGGCCGGGTCGCCGGGGTGATAGTGGCAATAGTGTTTCAAAATGTGTCTGCGTCCTGACTGGCTTGGGTGCGGTAGCTATAATCGCAAAAGCGCTGCCTAAAGAATACGTTGTTCCCGTCGTTAACTAAAACTGGCACGCCGCTGCCACCAACCCACCCTTTTTACCTGACTAAGACGGGAAACTTAGCTTTGAAACACAAACCTCTAATTCTTCTGGCCAGCGCGGTGTTTTTGCCGCCCGCCAGGCCGGTAACGGCGTTGACATCAACCACAGTGCACGGCTCTATGTGGTTACTAAAAACAACCAGCGCCAGCTTTTGTGGTGTTTGATGCCGGTATTCTGGCGTTTTTTGCGATCAGTTTGGCCTCCGATCAGAAGCGGTCTTGGGAAATGATCGCTCTGGTGAGCGCCTTTGACAAAGAACAGGACTTGCGCGGTCGCCTTGTAGCCAGCGAAGGCGATCTGGCGGGCAGCTCGTTCAATACCATGACGGAGCGTTTTAGCGAGCTGATTGAGACTGTACGTTCGCTGTTCGGCAATCTGCGCACCAGCGCCAGTGCGTTGATGGTCGCGGGCAGCTCCACCGATCGCATTGCCGACGTCCAGCAGGCCCAGACCGACCAGGCCGCGGCGGAAGCGGCCAGTCGCTCGGCGGAAGCCTCAGCCGAAGGCGGGCGTCATATTCACAGCGCCATTGCCATGACCGACGCCACCAACACGGCGCTGACGGATTCCGCCCGCATGGTGACTGAACTGGTGGAAAAGGTTCAGTCTATCAGCAGTTTTATTGCATCTATTAACGATATTTCGGACCAGACCAATCTGCTGGCGTTGAACGCGGCTATTGAAGCCGCCCGCGCTGGCGAGCATGGTCGCGGTTTTGCGGTGGTTGCGGATGAGGTGCGGCAACTGTCGCGGCGTACCCAGGAATTCACCACGGAAATCCGCGCCACCATGGACGGCCTGGCCAATGTGTCGGAAACCACTTTGGCCGCGATTGAAATGGGGGGGACCCGCTCGCGGGAGACGCTCAATGCGATGAAGCAGACCGGTGAGGCGATTACGATTATTGAAGCGGCCATTGCCGAAGTGAACGGCATGAACCTGCAGATTGCATCGGCTACCGAGCAACAGGCAGTGGCATCCGGGCAGATCAACCAGAGCGTTTAGCTGGTGGCTGAACAAAGCCAGGACGTGTTGCGCGAAGCCAAAAAAACCCAGATCATGGTGACCGACATCGAGCAGATGATTGGCCAGGTAGATGAGCTTATCGCCGGTTACACAACTCGCTAAAATCGGCTAAAACTGACCATAGAATGAATGTTAACGCTTCACTATTCAGCCCGTGAATAGTGAAGATCTCCGTTATGGAGTTGCAGTCTACTGAAACGGTGCGATAGTAGTAGGAGCTACATTCACCGCAGGAGGCACGCTATGTCTAGTGAACTTCACAGTCAGGATAGCCTGAACACCCTTAGCAGTCTAAAGGCTGGAAACACCACCTATCATTATTACAGCTTGCCGAAAGCGGCGGCTGAGCTGGGTGACCTTGACCGCCTGCCGTTTTCGCTGAAAGTGCTGTTAGAAAACCTGTTGCGCAATGAAGACGGCACCACCGTAGACCGCAGCCATATTGATGCCATGGTGCAGTGGCTCAAAGATTGCAATTCCGACACTGAAATTCAGTTTCGCCCGGCGCGGGTGCTGATGCAGGACTTCACCGGCGTGCCCGGTGTGGTGGATCTTGCCGCCATGCGCGACGCCGTTAAGCTTGCGGGCAAAGATCCGGCAATGATCAATCCGTTATCGCCGGTAGACCTGGTGATTGACCACTCCGTGATGGTCGATAACTTTGGCGATGCTTCAGCCTTTAAAGACAACGTGGCCATGGAGATGGAGCGTAACCAGGAGCGTTACGAATTTCTGCGTTGGGGCCAGCAGGCGTTTGATAATTTCCGCGTGGTGCCGCCCGGCACCGGCATCTGCCACCAGGTGAACTTGGAATACCTGGGCAAAACCGTGTGGCACAAACAGCTGGGCGACAAAACCCTGGCCTATCCGGACACCCTGGTAGGCACCGATTCGCACACCACCATGATCAACGGCCTGGGTATTTTGGGCTGGGGCGTGGGCGGCATTGAAGCCGAAGCCGCCATGCTGGGCCAGCCAGTATCGATGTTAATTCCCGAAGTGGTAGGCTTTAAAATCAGCGGCAAATTGCGCGAAGGCATTACCGCCACCGATCTGGTGCTGACCGTTACCGAAATGCTGCGCAGCCATGGAGTCGTGGGCAAGTTTGTCGAATTTTACGGCGACGGCCTGAAAGACATGCCGGTGGCCGACCGTGCCACCATTGCCAACATGGCGCCTGAATACGGTGCCACCTGCGGTTTCTTCCCGGTAGACGAACAGACTCTGAAGTATTTGCGCCTGACCGGCCGTGAGGAACAGCAGGTCGAGCTGGTAGAAGCCTACGCCAAAGCACAGGGACTGTGGCGTGAACCCGGCCACGAGCCGGCGTATACCGATACCCTTGAATTGAATATGGATGAGGTCGAAGCCAGCATGGCCGGCCCCAAGCGCCCGCAAGACAGGGTGGCGCTGAAGAACATGAAAGCCGCGTTTGAACTGGTGATGGAAACCGGCGAAGGCGCACCCAAAACGAATGACAAACGCAACAACGCACTTGAATCTGAGGGTGGGCAAACCGCCGTCGGTGTCGACAACAGTTACCATCATCACTCGAGTCAGATGTTGGCTATGAACGGCCAGGAAACCCGCCTGGATCCGGGTGCGGTGGTGATTGCGGCGATTACCTCGTGCACCAACACGTCCAACCCCAGCGTTATGATGGCCGCTGGCCTGGTAGCACAAAAAGCGGTCGCCAAAGGTTTGAAAGCCAAGCCTTGGGTGAAGACGTCGTTGGCGCCAGGCTCGAAAGTGGTCACAGAGTATTTGCGCGCAGGCGGTTTCCAGGGCGACCTGGACAAGCTCGGTTTTGATCTGGTGGGCTACGGTTGCACCACCTGTATCGGTAACTCCGGGCCGCTGCCCGAGGCGGTGGAAAAAGCCATTAACGATGGCAATATGACGGTGGCCTCGGTGCTGTCTGGCAACCGTAACTTTGAAGGCCGGATACACCCTCTGGTGAAAACCAACTGGTTGGCGTCGCCGCCCTTGGTAGTGGCTTACGCGCTGGCGGGTAATGTAAGGGTGAATTTGCTGGAAGATTCGCTGGGTGACGACAAAGACGGCAACCCGGTGTATCTGAAGGACCTGTGGCCCAGCCAGCAGGAAGTGGCCGAAGCGGTGGGAAAAGTCAAAACGGACATGTTCCGCACCGAATACGCCGCCGTGTTCGACGGCGATGCCGCCTGGCAGGCTATGGAAGTCCCTGAAACCACGGTTTACAAGTGGTTAGACGATTCCACCTACATCCAGCATCCGCCCTTCTTCGAAGGTATGGGGCCTGAGCCTGAGCCGATCGACGACATTCGCGAAGCGCGCATTCTGGCGCTGCTGGGCGATTCGGTCACCACCGATCACATATCCCCAGCCGGTTCATTCGCGGCCGACAGCCCTGCCGGAAAGTACCTGCAGGAGCGCGGGGTAGAACCAAAGAATTTCAACTCTTATGGCTCGCGTCGTGGCAATCATGAAGTGATGATGCGCGGCACGTTTGCCAACGTGCGCATCCGCAATGAAATGCTGGATGGCGTGGAAGGCGGTTATACTCGCTACGTGCCAGACGGTAAACAGATGCCGATTTACGACGCTGCCATGAAGTATCAGGAGCAGGGCATACCACTGGTGGTGATCGCCGGCAAGGAGTACGGCTCCGGTTCCAGTCGCGACTGGGCCGCCAAAGGCCCTCGCCTGTTGGGCGTACGAGCGGTAGTAGCCGAATCTTACGAGCGTATTCACCGCTCCAACCTGATCGGCATGGGCGTAATGCCACTGCAATTCCAAAGTGGCACCGACCGCAAAACCCTGAAATTGACCGGCGACGAAACCATCGCCATTGATGGCTTGTCTGGCGACATCACGACCGGGCAAATTCTGACCATGACGGTCACTTATGGGGATGGCACAACCGCAAGTTGTGATTTGCTATCGCGCATAGACACAGCGAACGAAGCGGTGTACTTCCGCCACGGCGGGATTCTGCACTATGTGGTTCGGGAAATGCTGCGCACTGCCTGATTTGTGTCGCTAAAAGTCGTTATGATCAAAAGGCCAGCTACCTGAAGGGTACTGGCCTTTTGTTTATGTGGTGGTGCGAGCATCAAAGCCTGTAATGTTGTGCGCGCAGTTTACGATCGTATATTCACCATCTTGTCTGAAATTTTTTGGCAGGTGCGTCGTTTTGGTAAGTGTCACTAAGGGAATAAGCCACAGGATGAATGTGTTGATTGTTGACAGCGACGACAACATGGTTGCTTTGCTGACCAGTATTTGTGTCGGTGTAGACCCAAGGGTGCGAGTGCACGGATTTGGCTTTGTGCAGAACGCTTTGGACCACTGGGAAGTTCACGGAGCGGATTTGATACTGGCGGATGTGGACCTTCCCGATGGCAGCAGTCTGGAGCTGATTCGCCGTGTGCGCCGCTCGCAAAGCGAGGTGCCCGTGTTAATGATCAGCCGAACGGCCGATCGTGAATCCATATTGAAGGCGGCTCGGCTGGGCATCAGTGGCTTTGTCAGTAAACCGTTCAGCGTTGAATCATTGCACCAGCGGCTGCGCAGTTTGCTCCCCCAGGGGCAGGTAGGTGGCAGTATGAATCTGAACGAGCACATTGCAGCAGCTGTTAGCACCATGGTGCAGCTACCCGGAGCCCCGAACACCGCTGAAATAATCGAGCTGCTTCAGCGCGGCCAGGATGTCAGCGCGGCAGAGCTGGTGCGATCATGGCGTAACGAAGTTTCAGTAACGGCACGTTTACTGGCGGTTGCGGGCAGTATTTCTTTTCGCCGCTCCGGACTGCCGGTGACAACACTGAAAGATGCCATTCTGGCTCTGGGTGTACCTATGGCACTGAATCACGCGCTGGCGCTGTCGTTGGATATTTGTGGCCAGTTGGCGCATCCGCTACTGGCAGAAAAAGCAAAAGGATTGCTGGCGCAGGCCGTGGCCGTGGCCGACGGTGCGTACCGGCTGGCATTGAAGCTTGGTGAGCCTGCCGTACCCTGCCATACCGCTGGATTGTTGAGCCGGGCCGGAGACTTAGCGGCGTTAAAACTGATGCAACAGTACTGTGACTCAGGCGACAAAACCCTGAGCGCTGAGGAGATAGACCAGGCCCTGGCCGACTGGGCGCAACCCTTGGGCAATCAGATTAAAGTGCACTGGCGCCTGCCGCTGCAGCTGCGGGAGCTGGTCGGTGCTGTACATTTTTTACCGCGGGAAACGGTGAGCCAGTCCAAAGTGATTATGCGGGCTGCCGGATTATACGAGAGTGGGCTAATAGACAGTGATGACGGTAAGTGGTTACTGCGTCGGCTCGGGCTGGAGGGTATAGGTTAAAGCGCGGTCTGGCTCCTAACGGTGGCTGCTATTCGGGCAATCGGTTAAAATATGCCACGCATTTTTGACAAACATCCATCAAGGCCATTATGTCTTCTTCTTCTGAATCTGCGAATGAAATCAAAGCCCGCCTGAATCTTGAAACCTCCCGTATTCACTGGCATGACTTGCAAACATACTATGCCCGTGGACAAGTTGTGCAAGTGGCCGCCGACACTGATTTGTTAAACGTGGCATGCGAGTTGGTTGCCGACAATAAGGCGCAGTTTGAACACTGGCTGGCCAGCGGCAGGGTGGGGGATGTTACGCCGGATCTGGCCCGAGCCTGGTATCAGAACAATACCGAGTTGTGGGCCGTGGTGATCGCGCCCTGGGTGCTGGTGCAAGACCGCGCCGACGGCGAGTTGCACTGATGCTGACCGGAGTGCTGCTGATACTGGCGCCGCTGTTTCTGGGCTTTGCCATTTCTATTTCCAACCGTCGCGCGATGACCACCATCCACTACTCGGTAGAAACCCTGGTGTACCTGATTCTGGGTATGCTTGGTTTGGGGTTAGGGCAAATGGACGGCTTGGGCAGTCAGCTCAGCACCATGGCAAGCCAGGTTTTGGCCCTGGTGGCACTGTTGTTGCTGTGCAATATGGGTGGCTTGTGGCTGTTTCACCGGTGGCGCCCGCTGACGGTGAACAGCGCGGAACAGTCCGCTAGCCCGGGCTATCGACGGCTGTTCATGGCGGCGGCCAAACCCTTGCTGGCAGCGCTTGCTGGCTTGCTGTTGGGCTATTACCTTTTGCCGGCCATACCGTTTATTGATCAGATCGCTACCGGCCTGCTCATGCTGCTGCTGCTGCTGATTGGCTTGCAGCTTCGTAACGCTGGCTTGTCGCTGCGCAAGCTGCTGATGAACGTGCAGGGCCTGGGTATTGCGCTGGTTTTAATGGCCAGTTCAATGCTGGCGGGTGTGTTGCTGATACCGGTGCTAGGTTTACCCTGGCATCAGACATTGGCACTGACTTCCGGCTTTGGCTTTTATTCGTTGTCGGGAATTGTCATTGGTGATGCCTTGGGCCCCGCCTGGGGCGGGGTGGCGTTTATGAACGACGTACTGCGCGAAATTATCGCTCTGGCCATTATTCCGCTGGTGATCGCCCGCCGTCCGGCAATGGCCATTGGTTATGGCGGCGCCACTTCTATGGATTTTACCCTGCCGGTGATTCGCAGCAGCGGTGGCCTGGCCTGCGTGCCAGTGGCCATCGCCTCCGGCTTTTTGCTGTCGTTTTTCGCCCCTGTGTTCATGGGACTGTTTTTGTCATTAGGCTAGCTGGCTTGTGGCCTTAGCCCGCCGGAAAAAATGTGCGCAGGCTGTTGTGGTAGGTCTGCTCGATCACTTGCTGCAATGGCAGCTCTTTTACTTCGGCAATTTTTTCGGCCACAAAGGGCAGGTAACAAGGTGCGTTTTCACGCCCGCGATAGGGTACCGGCGTCAAAAACGGCGCGTCGGTTTCCAGCAAAATTTGCTCGATGGGCGACATACGCACAATATCCCGCACGTTCTCGGCTTTGTTAAAGGTGGTAATGCCGTTAAAGCCCAAGCACCAGCCCTGGTCCAGGGCATAGCGCGCCAGCCCAGGGCCGGAGGTAAAGCTGTGAATCACGCCGCGCCGGGTCAGGCTGGTTTCGAACTCGCGCAGAATTTCAACCATGTCGTCGTCGGCGTCGCGGCTGTGAATCACCACCGGTTTGTTGTGGTCACAGGCAATTTGTAACTGGCGGCGAAACACGGTGCGCTGCACCTCGCGGTCAGCGTGATCGTAGTAATAATCCAGACCGATTTCACCCACCGCGACGATTTTTGCATCGCCGGCGTGGGTGCGAATTTCAGCTTCTACTTCATCGTTGAAGGTTTCGGCTTCGTGAGGATGAATTCCCTGGGTGCCATAAATCCAGGGCGCAAGCTGGCTCAGTTGCCGCACCCGCTCAAGGTTATCCGGAGAGACCGCAATAGTGATGATGCGCTCAATGTTCAGCTGCTCACTTTGCAGTAGAATATCCTCGAGCGGGCGCTCTTTGAGGTAGTCCAGATGGCAGTGGGTTTCTATGATAGGGTGATCAAATCGTGGAATGTCACGACGCTTCTTACTCATGGGGCACTCGCAATACGTTGTCGGCAAGGAATGTCGCCATATTAACAGTTTTACCCGTTGTTCACCCAGCCAAAGGAGAGTTCTATGCACGTTGTGGTGATTGGTGGTGGTGTGGTTGGTGTAACCACAGCTTGGGAACTTTGTCGCCGCGGCCATCAAGTGACCGTTCTGGAGCGTCACAGCCTGGCAGGTAATGAAACCAGTAAGGCCAACGCTGCGCAGCGCTCTTACGGTGTTGTGTATCCCTGGGCCGACCCGTCTATGGTGCTTAAAGCACTGCCTTGGTTGGTAAAACAGGATGGGCCGTTAAAAATGGGTTTTCCGCCGTCGCTGGCAACCATTCGTTTCATGTTTTCGACGTTACGCTACGCCTGGTCGCCGGGGCTCTTCGGTTTTAACCGGCGCGCCATGTTGCGCCTGGCCAAGCACAGTCGAGAGCGTTTCCTGGTTCTGGAAAACGAGCTTGAGCTGGACTTTGACGGTGCCCATGAAGGCCTGTTGCATTTAGCCAGTACGCCGGAGGCGTTGGACGGCTATCGCAAGATTCAGCACTTACTGAGTAGTATGAACATTCCCGCACGTATTTTGAACGCCGCCGAGGTAGAACAGTTAGAGCCTGGCCTGAGCGGCAACGGGCCACTTTACGGCGCGCTCAGCTATGACACCGACGGCACCGGCGACTGCCATCTGTTCAGCCGTGAATTGGCGCGGGCTTGTGAAGAAAAAGGCGTGGTGTTTCGCTATGAGGTAGACGTAGAACAACTGCTGGCAGACGACCGGCGTGTCAACAGCATTATGTTGCATACCAAAGAAGGGCAGCGGGAAAACCTGAACGCCGATGCGGTTGTCGTCAGCGCCGGCTGCTGGTCTGATAAGCTGACCCGGCCCCTGGGCCAGCGACTGCCGATTTATCCGGTGAAAGGCTACAGCCTGACGGCAACCATTACCGATGCACAAAAAGCGCCAAAATCCACCATACACGATGACCAATACAAGGTAGTTATGACCCGCTTGGGCGACCGCTTGCGGGCAACGGGGTTTGTGGAATTGAACGATTTTGACCGGAGCATTCCGCAGGCACGCCTTGAAACCATTAAAAAGTCGGTTCGCAGTCGCTTTCCGGGTTGCACAGACATCGATAGCGCAGAAAGCTGGACCGGGTTTCGCCCGATGACGCCAGATGGCCCTGCGATCATTGGCCGTGGCAACCGGGAAAATCTGTATTTGAATACCGGCCACGGCGTATTCGGTTGGACGCTCGCCGCTGGAAGCGCGGATGTGATCGCCAGTGTGATCGATAACCAGGAGCCGGCGGTGTGCCTGGATGCTTTCCGCCCAGAGCGTTTCAGCGAGTAGGGCGCTTGGGCTTTATCGGCCGCTAGCGAATAAATAGAAACAAAAAAAGGCACCCGAAGGTGCCTTTTTTATACTTCACTTCATCAGACTGGAAGTCTTAGCGACGCACTTGAATGCGAGCTTCAACCCGACGGTTGGCTGCACGGCCAGCGTCTGTGCTGTTGTTAGCAATGGGCTCGGCTTCACCGTAGCCTTTGCTGGATACGCGATCCTGGCTGATGCCCAGTGCGCCGGTTAAGCGATCGGCAACAGATGTTGCGCGGCGCTCTGACAACTTCTGGTTGAATTCAGCTGTACCGGTACTGTCGGTGTGGCCAGCAATTTCAACGTAGGTGTTGCTCTTGGCCTCTAGCGTGTCAGCGATGGCACGGATCTGGCTGTCATAAGCATCACCAATCGTGGCGCTTTCCAGCGGGAATTGAACTTCAATTTCCGTGGTGCTAATGGTTTCAGTGATGCCTTCACAGCCGTCTTTGTCAACTTTTACGCCAGCGGCGGTGTTCGGGCACTTGTCTTTGCTGTCCACTACGCCGTCTTTATCGCTGTCCAGTTCACAACCGTTAGCGTCAACTTTGGCACCGCGGGGGGTATTAGGGCACTTGTCGCGGGTATCGGGCACGCCGTCGTTGTCAGCGTCAGCTGGCGGCTGGGGTGCTGGTGCAACTGGGGCTGCCTGGCCAACGGTGCGGGTGAAGGCAACGCTGATACCCAAAGACGCCATGGTGTCGAAGGTGCTTTCATCAATGCCGTGGAATTCACGCAGATCGCCACGCAGAGATACGCGATCGTTGATGTTGTAACGTACGCCGGCACCCAGGTTTACGCGAGTTTCGTCGCTGTTGATGCCTGGGGTAGACGGGCCAGTGCCGTCAAAGTTGGCGTGACCGGCACCCACTGATACGTATGGGTTCCAGGTGCGATCCGGGCCGGCAAAGTAGTAAGTGCCGTCTACACGTACCTCGTCAAAATCGGTAGAGCCGCTGGTGTATTTGCGTTCTGCGTTAGCGCGCGAGTATACGGCTTCTACTGCCCAGTTCGGCAGAAAGCGATATTCGATGCCCACACCATAGGTGTCAGACTCATCCAGGTCCCGCTTGTCACCAAAATACTGGTAACCGGCAAACGGGTTCAGGTAAATAGTTTCCTGGCGCTCAGCCAATGCAGGAACTGCAAAAGATGAGGCAAGGGCTGCAATAGCGACCGGACGCAAAAATTTCATAAACGCTCTCCATTTCGATTATTAAGTTTCAGGAAATCTACGAATTTGTGATCGCCATCAACTCTTATAGATAAATTAGGCTATTGGCACGCAAAACTCAAAACAAGCTTACGTAATGTTACCTTAGGAGTTGTACGTGTGTAGATGTAATTTTTTAGTTTAACTTATTGATTAAAAAATAATAAATTTCAGGATGGCACCTGAACTGGCGTTAATTTAATACGTTGAAATAGAGGTGGGCGCTTTGCTTGCTGAAATTGAGGGTGTCGCCGTTATCAAATCGAACTTCAAAGGCTCTTTCATCCTCACTGACAACGGTTCCAGCGCCAAATATGGCGTGTTGAAGCCGTTCCCGCTGCCATAGGGGCTGGTCATTGTTTTCCTGGCTAGTTTCGCCGCTCAGGGTTACGCCTTCGCGGCGACCGTAACGTTCGCTAATCGCCGTTAGTGGGGCGTTCATGGCTATAGCGTTGCTGCCTTCTAATTGATGCAAAGCGCCGCCTAGTTCATCGGATAGCTCAAAACAACACTCTGCCACAAAGCGGCTGGGGCCCTGTTCGCCGTCCAGGTGAGGGCGACTGCTTGCAGGACGCGTAATCAAGTGCAACTGTTGCCTGCTGCGAGTAATGGCCACGTACAATAAGCGCCGTTCGCTTTCCAGGTGGGCGCGCAGATTGTCTTCGGCGCGGGGGCTGTAAGGCAGGTACTTTTCCTGTAAACCGGGCACGATCACCGTCGGCCACTCCAGACCTTTGGTGCGGTGAATAGTTGACAGCAGAACGCCGGCTGGCTGGGTGTCTTGCCCATCGTTGCGATGGGCGCCGGCTTGTTGCTTCAGCGTGTGCAGGTGGGCCAGAGCTTTTTCGGCGTTAATATCCAGGCTTTTCAGGTACTGGCGAAAGCCTTGAATGGTGTTGATTCGCTCTTCCGCGCTGTCGTGGGTCAGGGCCAGGCTGCGAATGCCGTCGTACAGATCGGTGCTGTCGGCGTATACGCTGATTACCCCGGCTACTGGTCCGCGATAGCCACTGAGCTGGTTCAGTGCTTCCGCCAGTTTGCGCAGCTTGCGGGCGGCCATGGGGGCCAGAGCGTTAAAGTCCATCGCCAGTATGCGTTGTGCCCAGTCCTCGCCAAAGCCGGCCAAAAAGCGTGCAAGCTGGTCCAGCTCCGGCTCTTTCAGGCCAACGTGGGGGAACCGCAGCAGTTGCCGCGCAAGTTCCAGGCGGTCGCTGTCGGGCAATAGCCTGAGCTGTCCGGTCACTACCTGCAGCAACGCCATAATGGCCTGCACTTCGCGGCTGAACAGTGCACCTTTGCCGGCATCAATGCGGTAGGGCACTTGTCGCGCCAGCAGTTTCAGTTCAATGGCCACGCTCTGGCTCCATACTCGGAACAGGATGGCGGTATCAGTCAATTGTTCTGCTGTCTTGGCTTGCAGCAGCTGCAACACGGTATCGGCGTCATTGTCCTGGCGGTGCAGGGTAATGGTAGTGGCGGGTGTAGACGGATGCGCATGGCACAATTTAAAGTCTTTACGGCCACTGTTGTTGTGAATTAGATGGTTGGCCAGCAAGGCTACCCGGTGGCCATAACGAAAGCTGTAGCTTAGGGTTTGTTCCAGCGGGCTTTCAAACTCGTCACTGAAGCGGCGCAGAATAAACTCCGGTTTGGCGCCACGAAACTCGTAAATGGTCTGGTCCGGATCGCCTACCACGGTTACCCGGGCCCGATCACCCGCCACATAGCGCAGCAGTAAATGCTGAATTTCGTTGGTGTCCTGATACTCGTCCACCAGAATCAGGTCCATTTTATTGGCCACCAGCCCTTGCAGGGGCGGGTTCTGGTGAATGGCCATGACCGGCTCGTACAGCATGTCGGCAAAACTGATACGGCTCTGGCCTTTGCGCCATTGCTCGAAACCGTGGAACAGGTCAATCAGGTAGCGCTGGCGTTCAGTGAACTCCATGTCTTCAAACACGATTTCCGCAGGCGAAAGGCTGGTTTTCACCCGGTCAATAAAGCCGGTGGCGGTTTCTATAAATTCTTTTTTGTTCCGCCGCAGCTCGTCGGCCAGGTCTTCCGGCACCAGCCGGCGACTGAGCTGAAATACCTGATAGTTAATTTCCGCGTCGCTGAGAATGTTAGCGGAAAAATTGGGCAGATAGCCCTCCCGCACAAAACGCCGGTAAAGCCGCAGGCCCATGGCGTGATAGGTGCGTATTTCCGGCAGCGCCAAGCCACTATTGCCGCACACCGTTTGCAGTTTGCGTTCGAAATCCATCTTGGCGCTGCGGTTGAACATCAGCACCAGCATACGGGCAGGATCGTGCCCCTGGTGCAGCAGGTAGCGAATACGCCATGCCAGGGTCGTGGTTTTGCCACTGCCGGCGACCGCGGTAATCACCGCGTGTTCAAAGCCGGCGCTAATAATGCTCCGTTGCTCGTCGGTCAGAAACTCGGGCAGCACCAGTTGTGCAGCTGGATTCGCCAGGGCCGTTGCGGCAGTGTGGGGTTGATGCTGGTAATCGATAGCGGGTGGTTGCTGTGGCATGGCGCCATTGTAATCGGCAACTGGTCGCGGGCACAGGCCTGTTCCATAATGGCGTCGTCATTTTTCATATTCAGCAGTTCAAACGCACCTTAAAAACACCTATTAAGAGCACGGTTATGGCGTTTACACCGGATTCACCCAGCCCCGGCGCTCTGCAGCACTTGCGCGCTGAATTACGGCACGCCGGTGAACGCAGACTGGTGCTGATGGAGGGCGACCGCAGTGCGGCATTGCGCTGGTTGACGACCGAACTGCCATTTTTAACGGTAGATCAGGGCCTGTGGGTCAGCACCAGGGCCGACAGTCCCCTGCTGGCCTTGCAACTAGCGACACCGGCGCAAGCAAGAACGTGGCTGGGGCGTGAGCTAGACCTGCTGGTGTGGGACGGCTTCAGTGGCAACCCACCTGACGGGCTGGCGGCGCTGGCTGGCACATTAACGGCTGGCGGCCTGTGGTTCTGGCTGATGCCGCCGCTGGCGCAATGGGGCACATTTGCTGACCCGGACTACGCCCGCACCGGCCTTGATCAGGCCAGTGAACACCCCTTTGCTGAGCGCTTGGCGAAGATACTGTGTGATACGCCAGACGTCATTCGGCTGGATGTGAGTGGGGATGAGAGCACGAACGCCACCATAAACTCAGAACTGGGCCGTGTGCGGAACGAATTAAGCCGACGCCGACCCGCAACGGCGTTCTGCGTTAGCGGCGGGCCCGAGCAGGACCAGCTAGTGCAAGCGCTGGTGCGTTTTGGCTTGGGGCGCCGGCGCCGTCCGCTGGTGGTTACCGCTGATCGCGGCCGCGGCAAATCGGCAGCCTTGGGCTTGGCGGCAGCGGAGTTGCTGTTGCAGGGCCGCCAGCGAGTATTGCTGACTGCGCCTTCGGCCGAACAGGTGGCTACCGTTATGGCCCACGCCCGTGAGCGCCTGGGAGCCCAACTGCAAAGCCAATCGGCTACTGAACTGAACACCACCAGCGGCGCCAGCCTGACATTCGTATTGCCGCAACAGCTGCTGGCGGACAAACCTGCCGCCGAAGTCGTGATGGTCGACGAAGCCGCCGCCATAGCCGCGCCGCTGTTGCAGCGTATTTTGCTAGGCTGGCCACGGGTGGCCTTTGCCACCACTGTGCACGGCTATGAAGGAGCCGGGCGGGGATTTGCGGTGCGCTTTCGCGAACAGTTGGACCGGTACACGCCTCACTGGCAAGAGCGTACTCTTTCGCAGCCAGTGCGATGGGCGGCCAGTGACCCGCTGGAGCCGCTGGTTTTCCGCTTGTTCTTGTTGGCGGCGGAAAGCCAGAACAACACACAACAGCAGACGCCTGATCCCTTGCTGGTACTGGAGCCGGTTCTGGAGCTAGAGCGCTGGCAGCCGGCTCAGGCAACAGAAAATGATTTGGCGGAAGCTTTCGGGCTTTTGGTGAACGCTCATTACCGCACGACGCCGGCAGACCTGCGCCAGTGGCTGGACGACCCCGCCGCCGTCAGCTGGCGAGCTCGCATAAATGGACGCACGGTGGGATTGTTGTGGGCCCAGGGCGAAGGCGAATTTTCAGCGCCTTTGGCGCAGCAGGTCAGCCTTGGGCAGCGCCGGCTGCGCGGGCATTTGTTGGCACAGTCGCTGGCGTTACACGCGGGCCTGCCGCAAGCGGTTCAGCAGCATGGTTTACGGGTAACACGAATTGCGGTGGCGGCCCCGCAGCGGCGCAGCGGGATTGGCCAGCGCCTGGTGTCTGCCGCTAAGGCCTATGCCAAAGCGGAAGGCTTTGATTATATCGGCAGCAGTTTTGGTGGCACGCCTGCGCTCCTGACTTTTTGGCAGCGCCAGGGGTTGCAGCCGGTGCGTCTGGGTTTCAGCCAGGAGGCCAGCAGTGGTGAATATCCGTTACAGGCTGTGTGCGGGCTCAGTGCAGCGGGTAAGCGTTTGGTGCAGGATTTACAGCAGCGCCTGGGCCGGCACTGGCTGGTGCTGGCCGGTCGTCAGTGGGTCCAGTGTGAGCCGGAACTGATGGCCACCGTAATGCGCAGCCTGCCGGCCGGCCCGCAACCAGATGCCGAAGACCAGCGCGATTTACAGTATTTCGCTGCTGGCCATCGCGGCTTTGAGCTGACCCTGCCCGCGCTGCAGACTCTTAGCCGCTGCGTCGGCGCCGCAGACTGGCTGAGCGCATTACCTCCCGTTCAGTGCGCGCTGTGGTGCCGCGCTGTTGTGCAGGGCCGCAGTTGGGCTGAACTTCAGCGCGAGAATCTGTGCTTTGGCCAGCGCGATGCCGAACGACAACTTAGGTTTATGGTTTCAGGCTGGTGCTGTTAGTATCCGTGTCATGCAAACTGCGTCTTGATTTATCGCATTTGAACAGAATTTGGCGCGTGTTATAACGTCAAACTGGTATATTAATAGGATGTTTTATTCGCCGTTATTCGCGTATAAGAAATTACAGGCATTCGATTCGAAAAATGAGAGGGTTACCCTAATGAAATTGAAGCACTTTGCTGTTGCAGGTCTTTTTGCATTGAGTGCGGCGCTGCCGCTGATGGCCAACGCCGGAGATGCGGTCGCTGGTAAGACAAAAGCGGCCGTGTGTGCTGCTTGCCATGGCCAGAACGGTATCGCGTTGATCCCGATGTATCCGAATCTGGCGGGCCAGCACGAGATGTATTTGGTGTCGTCGTTGAAGGCGTACAAAAACAAGGAACGTAATGGTGGCCAGGCGGCCATTATGCAGGGCCAGGCAATGGGGCTGAGCGATACTGACATCGCCGACTTGGCGGCGTATTTCGCCAGTCTGCCTGCAGGCGGAAAATAAGCCACCCCGCAGTCAGTTGTTGCAAAATAGTGGGGCTGTTTTACGTCTGGCTAAAGTGTCCGTTTACTTAGCCAGACGAAATGTCAGACCTTGCTGATAATCCGGTAACTTGGCCTATAAGCCGAGGTGCCGGGCAGTTTCATACGATTTTGAGCCACAAACTGTTCCAGCATGGCTTCCAAAGGCTTAATCAGGCTGGGGTCGCCCGCAATTTCGAACGGGCCATGGGCCTGCACCTTCCGAATTCCTTCTTCTTTTACGTTACCCGCGACAATACCGCTGAAGGCTTTGCGCAGATTCGCCGCAATCAAGTGCACTGGCTGATCCCGATGCAGTTCCAAGGCGCGCATGTTGGCGTGGTCCGGCTCAAATGGCAGCTGAAACACAGGGTCTATTTTTAACGTCCAGTTAAAGTAATAGGCGTCTTGCATGGCGCGGCGGAAGGTCTCGACCTCTTGCATACCGTGTTTCATGGTGCGCGCCACCCGCACCGGATCGTCAATGATAATTTCATAACGCTTCGCGGCGTCGTTACCCAAGGCATTGCGGATAAACTTGTCGATCATTTCAAAATAATCAGCGTTCTCGCGCCTGCCGGTAAACACCACCGGGAAGGGAATGTCGGCGTTGTCTGGGTGCAACAAAATACCCAACAGGTAAAGAATTTCTTCCGCTGTGCCAACTCCACCGGGGAATACGATCACGCCGTGGCCAAGGCGTACAAAGGCTTCCAGGCGTTTTTCTATATCCGGCATGATCACCAGTTCGTTCACAATCGGATTGGGTGCCTCGGCGCCGATTATGCCTGGTTCGGTAATGCCAATGTAGCGACCGTCTTTTACTCGCTGTTTGGCGTGGCCTATGGTGGCGCCTTTCATCGGGCCCTTCATGGCGCCGGGGCCGCAGCCGGTGCAAATGCTCAGTTCACGCAGGCCCAACTGGTGGCCCACTTCTTTGCTGTATTGGTATTCTTCATGGCTGATGGAATGGCCACCCCAACACACCACCATGTCTGGCTGTCGCCCCGGTTGCAGCACCCGCGCGTTGCGCAGAATGTGGAACACCATATTGGTCAGATCTTCCGGCCGCGGATGCCGCTGGGCTTCAATGAACAGCGGGCTGGAATGGGTATATACAATGTCGCGTAACACCGAAAACAAATGTTCGCGATTGGCGCGCAGCATTTCATTGTCGACAAAGGCATGGTGGGGTGCGTTGATCAGTTCCAGTTTCAGGCCGCGGGGCTGGGGCACCAGGTGCACCTCAAAGTCGCTGTGGGCCGTCATCAAATCCTGGCAATCGTCGGTAACCACTCCGGTATTCAGTACGGCCAGTGCGCACTGGCGAAACAATCGGTAAAGGCCGCCTTCGCTGCGGTCTTTCAGGCGGTTTACTTCATGGTTAGACAGGATTTCGAGGCTGCCTTCGGGCGACACCAACGCGTTGATGGTGGGTTCATTCATCGGTCGTAAAACTCCTTGGTATGCGGCCGGCATCCTCCACCACACGGGTGCTCGTCCGATTGCCGGCGGCCGAGGCGCTACACTAAGTGTTTTTTTGCCGATGTGCTACCGAATAACGCTGGATTCCAGACTGGGCTGGAACCCACCGAACCTGTTTTCAACGTGCCTTACCGCAACAGGGCTCAGCCAGTCAGGCCCTTAAAAAATTGCTGCACGTTGAGACTCAGGGTGTCCAGGTCATAGCCGCCTTCCTGCACCGTCAGTGTTGGCAGGCCCATTTGGCGAATGTGGCTGCCCAAACGACAGAAGCCCTCGCTGGACACTGACACTTTGGCTTGCGGGTCGTTCTTGTAAATATCGAAGCCCAAGGCCAGTACAATAACATCCGGCTGGTAAAGCTTCAGCGCGGTCAGGGCTTCTTCCACCTTGCTGAAAAAATACTCTTCATCAGAGCCGTGGGGCATGGGTAGGTTGATGTTGTAACCGTAGCCTTCGCCTTCGCCGCGTTCTTCTTCGTAACCGGCCACCACCGGGTAGAAGTTGGTGGGGTCGCCGTGCACCGAAACGTAAAGCACGTCGCTGCGGTGGTAGAAAATCTCTTGAATACCCTGGCCGTGATGCATGTCGGTGTCGAGTATGGCTACGCGCTGATATCGGCTGCGCAGGCGCTCGGCAGCAATGGCCGCGTTATTCAGATAGCAGAAGCCACCGGCTGCTGCGTGGCGAGCGTGATGGCCCGGCGGGCGGCATACCGCATAGGTGGTGTGTTCCCCTGCCATCAAGGCGTCGGCCGCGCCCAGGGCGGTCTGTGCCGACCAGTAGGCGGCATCCCAGGTGTGCTTGCCAATGGGGCTGCTACCGTCGGCCTGATAACGTGCGGCCTCAGCCAGAACGCCTTTCAGCGCGTTGGGGCTGTGCACAAAAATATTGGACATGACCTCATCGCCCCAGTCATCGCCCATCGCCTTCCAGCGCCTGTGGGCAGATTCCAGAAAGCGCAGATAACTCAGATCGTGCACCTTGCCAATGGGCCCCGCGCCCTGGTCAGCCGGTTGCAGCACCGGAATACCGCTGGCCTTCAGGCCCGCCAACATTTCCCGGGTACGGTCTGCTACTTCTTGCGGTTGGCGCATTTGGCCGCGGGTGAAGTACGACTGTGGGCTGTGTTGATCTTGTGCGGGGTGAAAAAATGCTTTCATATTTCAGCGGCCTTCTTAGGAAGCGGTAGGGCGTAATCACCCGAGTATAAGCACTGACTGGCGTGGGTCAAAAAAATCTGATCCGTAAAAATCGCCGTCAGCTTTACAGGTTGCCGGAGAGCATCCACTATAGTGAATAAATGAATGAGTAAGAATTTGCGCTTCTGCGATCGAGCGTTCAGATCGCATCGCAGCAGCTTGATCGGTATTGCAACGGCCTGGCTACCACGTACAGCTTGGCTACCTATCACGTACAGCCTGATTATCTATCATGTAAGGGAGCCTGAATGATTGAATCACCGTTATTACAGAACATAACCGGATACGCCGGTGGCCAGTGGCAACAAGCCGCCGCTGATACCTTTGATGTGGATAACCCGGCCACCGGTGCCGTTATTGCGAAAGTGCCGTTTGTAACCGAGCAACAAGTGCAAGATGCCATAGCCGCGGCAAAAAAAGCCGAAAAACTGACCGAGCCTTACCCTTTGGAAACTCGCCGTAAGTGGCTGGAAGACATTCGTGATGCTTTAACCGCCAATCGCGCAGAGATGGGCCGTATTCTATGTCTTGAACACGGCAAGCCGTTAAACGAAGCCCAAGGCGAAGTGGACTACGCCGCTGGCTTCTTCGATTACTGCGCCAAAAATATTGAGGTGTTGAGTCCGCGTAACTTGGAGGAAAAGCCCAAAGGTTGCAGTTGGACCGTGCATTTTCGCCCGATCGGCGTGGTGGGCCTGATTACGCCCTGGAACTTCCCCATTGGCATGATTGCTAAAAAGCTGTCGGCGGCTCTGGCAGCCGGTTGCCCGTCGGTGATCAAACCCGCCAGTGCCACCCCGTTGACCATGGTTGCGCTGTTCACTCTGATGGATAAATACGTTGATCTGCCCGCCGGAATGGTGAACCTGGTGATGGGTAAAGCCAGCATGATTGGCAAAGCGCTGAGCGAAAGCCCGGACGTGCCTATGCTCAGCTTTACCGGTTCCACCGAAGTGGGGCGCCAGCTGATCAAAGACACCGCCGACTCGGTGAAAAAACTAGCTCTGGAGCTGGGTGGCAACGCGCCGTTTATCGTGTTTGACGACGCCGACCTGGACGCGGCGGTTGATAACCTGCTGGCCAACAAATTCCGCGGCAGCGGCCAGACCTGCGTGTGCGCTAACCGTATTTTTGCCCATGAAAACATTGTCGACAGTTTCAGTCAGAAACTGGCCGAACGGGTAAATAAAATGACCATAGGTGACGGCATCAACGGCGATGTAGACCTCGGCCCGCTGATCAACCGTGCCGGTTACAACAAGGTGAAACGCCATCTGGCAGACGCGCTAGAGCAGGGCGCCACTCTGGTAGCCGGTAAAAAGCCGTCAGAGTTGAACGATGACGATTTGTTTTTCCCGCCCACGGTGATTACTGGCGTAACTCGGCAGATGTGTTGCTCGCGGGAAGAAACCTTTGGCCCGTTGGTACCCATCGCCAGCTTTAGCGATGAAAACGAAGTGATCGCGGCCGGCAACGACACCGAGTTTGGCTTGGCCTCTTACGTGTTCACTGCGGATGTCAAACGCGCCCAGCGCGTAGCGGCCGGGCTGCGCTTTGGTCACGTGGGCTGGAACACTGGCACAGGCCCCACGCCGGAGGCGCCGTTTGGTGGTATGAAAATGTCGGGTACTGGCCGTGAAGGCGGCGAAGAAGGGCTGTTTGAATTCACCGAAGCGCAAACCGTACCCCGCGGGTTTTAATCGCGCCGGCTAGCCAAACAAGCGTTAGCGCTTGTCAGTGAAAGAGTGAACGAAAACGGTGGGCTGCGGCTCACCGTTTTTTGTGTAAAACCTATAGAGTTTTGCCTCCATGCACCCGCATTCGGCAAGGGCGATTCAAGGCTGGTATACTTTCCGACCTGTTTATTTAACCAGTAGCGACATTTTATGGACGTTTCCTACATTATCGACGGCCTGAACGACGCCCAGCGCGAAGCGGTGACGGCAGAAAACGATCACTTGCTGGTTCTGGCCGGCGCCGGCAGTGGCAAAACCCGGGTGCTGGTGCACCGCATGGCGTGGCAGATGCAGGTGAACCGGGTGCCGGCAACCGGCCTTCTGGCGGTGACTTTTACCAACAAGGCCGCCAAGGAAATGCGCCACCGCATTGAAGAGATGATGAACATACCCTCTCGCGGCCTGTGGATTGGCACCTTCCACGGTATTGCCCATCGCCTGCTACGCGCCCACTGGAAAGACGCAAATCTGCCGGAAAATTTTCAGGTGCTGGACAGCGACGACCAGTTGCGCATGGTGAAGCGGGTAATGCGCGAAGCCCAGATCGACGAAACCCAGTTCCCGCCCAAGCAGGCCCAGTGGTGGATCAGCAGCCAGAAAGACGAAGGTCTGCGTGCCGATCATATTCAGGAAAACCCCGGTGATCACTTCACCAGCACCATGGTGCGGGTTTACCGCCAATATGAAAAACTGTGCCAGCAAAGTGGTCTGGTGGATTTTGGCGAATTGCTGCTGCGCTCTCACGAACTCTGGCTGCAACGCCCGGAACTGCTGTCCCACTATCAGCAGCGTTTTCAGCACATTCTGGTGGACGAGTTTCAGGACACCAACGCCATTCAATACGCCTGGCTGCAAGTTCTGGCCAGCAACCGCGTGCCATTAACTGTGGTGGGCGACGACGACCAGTCCATTTACGGCTGGCGCGGCGCCAAAGTCGAAAACATCCAGCAGTACCAGCGCGATTTTCCCAACGCCCGCCTGGTAAAGCTAGAGCAGAACTACCGCTCTACCAAGCTGATCCTGAAAGCTGCCAACGCGGTGATAGACAACAACCAGGGCCGCCTGGGTAAAGAGCTGTGGAGCGACGGGGTTGACGGTGAACCTGTGAGCCTTTACGCCGCGTTCAACGAGCAAGACGAAGCCAACTACATTGCCGACACTATCACCAGCTGGGTACAAGACGGCAATCTGCGCAGCGAATCGGCCATCCTTTACCGCTCCAACGCCCAGTCCCGCGTACTGGAAGAATCGTTGATGCGCCAGGGCATTCCGTACCGGGTGTACGGTGGCCTGCGTTTCTACGACCGCCAGGAAATCCGCAACGCTCTGGCCTATCTGCGTTTGGTGCACTACCGCCGCGACGACGCTGCGTTCGAGCGAGTGGTAAACCTGCCACCGCGGGGCATAGGCGCAAAAAGTCTGGCCGATATACGGCGCTATGCAGGCGAGCAAAGCATCTCTATGTGGGAATCGGCTCAGCGCATGCTGGACGCAGGGCAAATGAAAGGCCGGGCAAAAACCGGATTGCAGAAATTTCTGTCGATCATAGAAGAACTGTCAGCTTTGGCCGAACACGGCACATTACACGGCCTGATGCAGCAGACCATCGACGACAGCGGTTTGAAGGAATACCACGCCAGCGAAAAAGGTGAAAAGGGCCAGGGGCGGGTAGAAAACCTGGAAGAGCTGGTGAATGCGTTGACGACTTACGAAGTGGAGGAGGGCATTGATCCACTGTCTGAATTCATCGCCCAGGCTGCGCTGGACGCTGGTGAAGCTCAGGCGGAAGACCACGAAGACAGCGTGCAGTTAATGACTCTGCACTCCGCAAAAGGGTTGGAATTCCCGCTGGTGTTCATGGCCGGTGTTGAAGAAGGTCTGTTTCCCCACAGCATGTCCCTAGAGGAGCCGGGGCGCATGGAGGAAGAGCGCCGCCTTGCGTATGTGGGTATCACCCGCGCGATGAAGAAGCTGATAATCACCTACGCCGAATCACGCCGTTTGTACGGCCAGGAAAAGTTCAACGCGCTGTCGCGGTTCGTGCGGGAAATCCCCGGCGACTGTATTCAAGAGGTGCGGTTGCGTAATACGGTGACCCGCCCGGCCATGGTGGCGCGGCCTAACGAAAGTATGTTCAGCCAGGAATCCGCCAAGCAGTCTGGTTTCAGCCTGGGGCAGCGGGTTATGCATCCGAAGTTCGGCGAAGGCACGGTGATGAACAGCGAAGGCAGCGGCCATCACACCCGGATTCAGGTTAATTTTGATGACGGTGCCAAGTGGCTGGTATTGGCGTATGCGCCGCTGGAGGCTTGCTGAGATTTTCAGTTTGGCCTAAAATTTTTTACATAAAATTTACCTAATAGGTAAAGAATGCTAGAGTAAGAGCATCTTGGAGATTCTGTTCGAAAACAAAAAAGTCAGAGAGCTATGCGAGCAGCAGCGTAAAGCCGAGAAGAAACTCGGCGCGCTCTGTGCTCGCAAACTGCGAGCACGACTTAGCGACCTTGATGCTGTAAGTCGGGTAACTGAGCTAGTCGCCGGCAACCCTCATCCTCTCCAAGGTGACCGGCAAGGACAGTTTGCTCTCAACCTGACAGGAGGCTTGCGTCTAGTGTTCAGTCCAGCCAATGAGCCTTGCCCCATGAAGGATGACGGGGGTATCGACTGGGCCCAAGTGACCATAGTGTGTATTGAATATATAGGGGACTATCATGACTGAGTTGAGTGCTGCCTTTGCGCCAGACTGGGTCTCCCCGCCTGGCGAATCCATACTTGATATATCCGAAGAGCGCGGCTGGACTCAAGCCGAACTTGCTCAACGTTTGGGGTACACAGAGAAACACGTTAGTCAGCTTATTAACGGCAAAGTATCGCTTAGCGTTGACGCTGCACTTCGTCTGGAGCGCGTAGTCGGTGGGACTGTTGATTTTTGGCTAACTCGCGAAGCTAATTATCAAAATCATAAAGCGCGACTGGAAGCTGCTGAACAGCACGCTAATTGGGTGCCTTGGCTTGATGACTTACCGGTTAAAGCATTAATGGATAACGGCGCCATTGCTAAGCAACGCTTGGTTGAGAAGAATAAACCAAATGTGGTTGAAGCGTGTCTGCGATTCTTTGGCGTTGCATCACCAAGTGAGTGGAGAGCGCACTACGGTGGTATGCAAATGGCATTTCGCAGAAGCAGGGCTGAGCAATGCGATGTTGGTGCGATCTCCTCATGGCTAAGGTTAGGAGAGCAACACGCGGAACAAGTTGAAGTGCCTAAGTACAACAAAGCTCGTTTTGAAAAAGCTTTGCGCGTTATTCGCACATTCACATGCGAGTCGCCGGAAGAGTTTGAACCAAAAATGAGGCAGTTGCTTTCAGGGGCAGGTATAACATTTTTTTTGGTGCCTGCTATCCCAAGAGCCCATGTAAGTGGTGTTGCTAGGTGGCTAGGCCCTACACGGCCTTTTATACAGCTTTCCTTGTACGGTAAAACGAACGATAAATTCTGGTTCACTTTTTTCCATGAAGCAGCGCACATTTTGCTGCACTCTGGGAGTAGAGAAGAGAAAAAATCTGTCTTCCTTGACGATCCTAACGCTACTCATACTGATGACCCACAGGAGCATGAAGCAAACAGTTGGGCTGGAGACTGGCTAATCCCTGCTCAATACACCGACAAGTTGAACGGCTTAAATAACAAAGCGAAAGTTCGCCATTTTGCGGATGAGATTGGAGTTCACCCAGGTATAGTAGTGGGACGTTTACAGCATGATGGAGTAATACCGCCGTCATGGATGAATGGCCTGAAAAAAAACTTCAAGTTCACAAAAGCGTCTACTGACTAAGCACTTAATAATGGACCGGCTCCAAAATCTACATCAGGACCGCAAAAATCACCCCAGCCAGAATCACCCGGTAAACCACGTACGGCCACATACCCACTTTATTCAACCACTTCAGGAAGAAGTGGATGGCGGTGATGGCCATCACGAATGAAGTCACGCCGCCGATCAAAAAGCCCGTCCAGTCTACAGCGATGTCCATCATCGCCACTTCCAGGATTTTTACACTCGCCGCCAGCGCCGTAATCGGGATGGCCAGCAGGAATGAAAAGCGGGATGCTGCTTCGCGGCTGAGGCCCAGAAACAGGCCAGCGGTGATGGTAATGCCCGAGCGTGAGGTGCCGGGTATCAGGGAAATAGCTTGGGCCAGGCCAACAATCAGCGCGTCTTTCCAGCGAATGGAGTCCAGCGAGCGATCGCGTTTGGGTATCCAGTCGGCCACACCCAACAGCAAACCGAACACCAGGGTGGTGGTGAAAATGATCGCAGGTGAGCGCAGCTCGTTATCAATCATATCCAGCAGCGCCAATCCTGCCAGGCCTGCGGGGATGGTGCCTATCACAAGATAAAACGCCATGGCACCCTGGCCCACAATGCGGCGCCGGGCCATGGAAACCAGGCCATCGCGGGCTATGCCGAACACATCGCGGCGGAAGTAGAGCACCACCGCCAGCAGGGTGCCCACGTGAACGGCCAGGTCAAAGCCTACGCCCTGGTCCTGCCAGTCCAGCAGGGCCGGAGTAAGAATAAGGTGGGCAGAGCTGGAGATGGGCAGAAATTCTGTCAGCCCCTGCAGCAGGCCAAGAAAAATTGCCTGAAAAAAGTCCATATCGTATCAATCCAAAGTTTCACAACAATCCAGGGCGCCAGAGCAGGCCAGGAGATTACACACAGCGGGGGTCAGGGCTGGACTGGCACCTCGCGGATGCGGCCCACTTCATCAATCGCCACATAAACGAAGTGGCCTTCGGTCACCTTGCGGCGATCTTCGGAGTAGCGGTCCATCGTCCACACTTCTACTTTTATATTCATGGAGCTACGGCCGATTTCGATCAGCTCGCAATAACAGCCAACCTGCGAGCCAACCCGTACCGGCGATAAAAACTCCATCCGGTCCATCGCCACAGTGGCGCTTCGGCCTTGGGATATCCTGGCCGCCATAGTGGCCGCCGCAATATCCATTTGCTTTACCAGCCAGCCCGCGAACACATCTCCGTTGGCGTTGGTATCGCCGGGGAAAGGAATGATTCGCAGGATTAACTCGCCGAGGGGCATTGGTTTGTCGTCGTCAAAAGTGCTCATCACACAGGCCTTTAAGAAAAGTGGCGGAATGCCAGTTTGGCAAATTCCTTAATTGTTTGGCTGCATGGTAATGCCGCGCCTGCCATTTGTCAGGTGTGTTCGCGGTTCTGATGATGAATTTAGATAATTTCAGCCTTTGTCACAAACCTGTCACAGAGAATGCCTAGTCTTGGGCCATCAGAACGGCAAACGTCGATACAAAAGTGATGCAACTTAGGAGAAACGCGGTGACTAAACTCTATAAAGCTCTGACAACAGTAACCCTTGCTGGTGCAATTGCGGCACTTTCGGCTCCGGCCATGGCTCGCGACACCATTAGCATTGTCGGCTCGTCAACGGTATATCCTTTTGCGACCGTGGTTGCCGAGCGTTTCGGCCGTAATACCGATTTCGCGACGCCTAAAATTGAGTCTACCGGTTCCGGTGGCGGCCTGAAGCTATTCTGTCAAGGTGTTGGCACCCAGCACCCGGACATCACCAACGCTTCCCGTCGCATGAAGAAGAGCGAATTCGACATGTGCCAGGCCAACGGCGTCAAGGAAATCACCGAAGTGCGTATCGGTGCTGACGGTATCGTTATGGCAAACTCCAAGGAAGCGGAAAAGCTCGACTTGTCCCTGAAAGAAATTTTCCTGGCGCTGGCTAAAGACGTACCTAACCCGGACGGCAGCAACGAGCTGGTTGCCAACCCTTACATGAAGTGGAGCGAAATCGACTCCAGCCTTCCGGATATTGCCATCAGCGTAATGGGCCCGCCTCCGACGTCAGGCACCCGCGACGCGTTTGTTGAGTTGGCGATGGAAAGCGGTTGCAAACAGTTCCCCATGATCGCGCAGATGGAAGACGACAACGAAGACAAGTTCAAAACCGTGTGTCAAAGCATGCGTGAAGACGGCCCGTTCGTTGAAGCCGGCGAAAACGATAACCTGATCGTTCAGCGTCTGGCCCAAGATCCGGAAACTGTCGGTATCTTCGGCTACAGCTTCCTCATGGAAAACACTGGCCAGATCCAGGCCGCGACCGTGAACGGCGTCGAACCGACCCCCGAAGCGATTTCCAGCGACCAATATCCGGTAGCCCGCTCACTGTGGTTCTACGTCAAAAAGGCGCACGTGGGTGTTGTTCCGGGTATTCAGGAATACATTTCCGAGTTCACCAGCGAGGGCACCTGGGGTGATAACGGCTACCTGGTCGATGTAGGCTTGATCCCAGCCCCGCGCAATGAGCGCATGAAGATTGCCAAAGCAGTGAAAGAACTGGCGCCGATGACGGGTAACGAGTTATAAGGCCGATCAGGCAACGTCAAGGATGACGACAAAACAACGCAGGCTTTCAGGCTTGCGTTGTTTTGTTGCGGTTGTATGAATATTTTTATGCGGCAAGCTGGCAGAATAGGTGCCCAGCTAACTCAAAACCATCAACACAGAGACTGATATGCAGACGGCCAATCTTCTGCCCTTGGTTCTGGTTCTCGCCGTGGTTGCCTATGGCCTCGCTTATATGCGATCCCGGGCTGTGGCAGCGCCCCTTGGTGGCATCCGGAATCTCAAGGCTCTTCCTTTTTACTACGCGGCGCGTGCAGCGCTTTGGTGTGCTATTCCGGCACTGATTGTGCTGGTAGTCTGGGCCGGTTTTGAAGACAAGGTCATTCAGGGCATTGTGATCGCATCGCTGCCCCAGGATACCTGGCCGGAGTCGGCCGGACAGGCAAGCCTGATTCTTTCTCAAATCAGCAACGTGGCAGCTGGCAGCCTCAACCCTGAGTTTTTGCCGGAGCATATTACCGGGGCGGCATCATTGCTGGAAGCCATGCAAGACAAGAGCGGGAACTTTAAGGCCATCCTGGTGGTGTTGATTGCCGTGTTGGGAGCAACCTTTGCCTGGACTCGCGTAGCGCCCCACATAAACGCCAGAAAAAACGTAGAAACCACCCTGCGCCGAATCTTCTTTGCGTGTGCTGCCTTGGCCGTGTTGACCACCGCAGGTATCGTATTCTCGGTCTTTCTCGAAACCATGCGTTTCTTCGACAGAGTGCCGATTACCGAGTTCCTGTTCGGAACCAGCTGGAGTCCTCAAACCGCTATACGGATCGATCAGATAGGTTCCGAAGGCGCTTTCGGTGTTATTCCCCTGTTTACCGGCACTTTGCTGATTTCCGCCATTGCTTTGTTGGTTGCCGTGCCCGTTGGACTGATGTCTGCCATCTATCTTTCAGAGTATGCGAGCAAGCGTATGCGCTCGACAATAAAGCCTGTGCTGGAGATGCTGGCGGGCATTCCTACCGTTGTTTACGGCTTTTTCGCGGCCTTGACCGTTGCCCCGTTTATTCGTGACCTTGCCGCAATAGTGGGCCTTGAGGCCTCCTCCCAGAGTGCTCTGGCCGCCGGTCTGGTGATGGGCATTATGATTGTGCCGTTCGTGTCATCGCTGTCAGATGACGTGATCAGTGCGGTACCTCAGACCATGCGCGATGGCTCTTTGGCTTTGGGTGCGACGCAGTCGGAAACCATGAAGAAGGTGATTTTCCCGGCGGCCTTACCGGGCATTATTGGCGGTATTCTGCTGGCAGCGTCCCGTGCTATCGGTGAAACCATGATTGTGGTCATGGCGGCAGGCCTCGCGGCTAACCTGACGGCCAATCCGCTGGACTCGGTGACCACCGTAACCGTGCAGATTGCGACGCTGCTGGTGGGTGACCAGGAGTTCGACAGCGCCAAGACGCTTTCGGCCTTCGCTCTGGGCATGTTGCTGTTCATTGTCACGCTGCTGCTCAACGTGGTCGCACTGAAGATCGTACGCAAATATAGGGAACAGTATGACTGATCAAAGTTCTCAGGCGGAGAGGGTCCGCAAATCGCTGAAACGCCGGTACCGTAAGGAACGTCGATTCCGACTGTACGGAATTCTGGCGATTTTCATTGCACTCGCGTCCCTGTTTATCCTGTTCGCCGATATTATCAGCAAAGGGCACACCGGGTTCGTAAAGACCACCATCACCCTGGAAGTGACTCTCGATTCGGGGATGATGTATCTGGATGATCCGACGGATGAGGATCAATGGTCCAACGCGGATTTCAAGGCGCCGATTATCGCCGCCTTGCAGGCGCAAGTTCCTGAGGCAGCCAGCGCGGCTGAGAAGCGTCAGCTGGGCCGTTTTCTGGGTACCTTTGCAGACAGCGAAATCCGCAATTTACTGACAGAAAACCCGGAGCTTCTGGGTACCACCCAGACCATTGAGTTCCCCACCCATGATCGGGTGTCGGTGTACGTCAAGCATGCGGACAATCCGCGGTACAGCATCAAACTGTCCGAACAGCAGCAAGGTTGGGTGGACGAGCTGTTAGAAAAAGGGATTATCGACACCAGCTTCAACGATGTGCTGTTCAGCCGAGGTGACTCCAGGGAGCCTGCCAACGCCGGTGTTCTTGGCGCGATTGTCGGTTCCCTGTTGACCATGCTGGTGACCCTGGCCATTTCATTCCCCGTGGGAATTTCGGCAGCGGTCTATCTGGAAGAGTTCGCGCCCCAGAACAAGCTTACCGATTTTATCGAAGTGAATATCAATAACCTGGCTGCGGTACCGTCTATCATATTTGGTTTGTTGGGCCTGGCGGTATTCATAAACCTGTTCGGAATGCCCCGATCGGTTCCTGTCGTAGGTGGTTTGGTGCTTGCGTTAATGACGCTTCCAACCATCATTATTTCCAGCCGTGCCGCCATCAAAAGTGTCCCGCCTTCAATACGGGAGGCGGCCGAGGGTGTTGGCGCCTCCAAGATGCAGGTGGTGCTCCATCATGTGGTGCCCCTGGCCATGCCCGGCATGCTGACCGGTTCCATCATCGGTATGGCTCAGGCTCTGGGTGAAACCGCACCGCTTCTGCTGATTGGTATGGTGGCGTTTATCGTGGATGTACCGGATGGGTTTTTCAGTTCAGCCACTGTGCTGCCGGTACAGGTTTACCTCTGGGCGAGCAGCTCCGAGCAAGGTTTTGTGGAGCTGGCATCCGCCGCCATCATGGTGCTGCTTACTTTCATGATCATTATGAACGCATTGGCGATCTGGCTGCGCAAGCGGCTTGAGCGTCGCTGGTAAGGAGAAGGATATGAACACGATGAGTCCGAGTATTTCCGCAGAAGCCGACATGCGAGGCAAGGGGGCAGCGATTCCTGTGTCTGAAGACAGGGGCAAAGATACCGTGATGGAAGACAAGCCCGAAGATACCGTGATTGAAGAAGGTAAGACGGTTGGAAAGCCATTTGCCGACGACCCTAAATTCAAGCTGCGTAATGTGGACGTTTCCTACGGCGCAGACCGGGCTATCAATAATATCAGCCTGGATATTGGCCGGAACGAAGTCATTGCCTTCATCGGTCCTTCTGGTTGCGGTAAATCAACCTTTTTGCGATGCCTGAATCGCATGAATGACAGCATTGAGATTTGCCGCGTTAAAGGCTCTCTTGAGCTGGACGATCAGAACATCTATGACTCCAAGCGGGACGTGGTTGAACTGAGGGCCAGGGTAGGGATGGTGTTCCAAAAGCCGAATCCCTTTCCAAAATCGATCTACGACAATGTGGCCTATGGGCCCCGAATCCACGGGCTGGCAAATCGCAAGTCCGAGCTTGACGACATTGTCGAAAACAGTCTTCGCAAGGCGGGCTTGTGGAACGAGGCTAAAGACCGTCTGGATGCCATGGCAACCGGCATGTCCGGCGGCCAGCAGCAGCGGCTGTGTATTGCCCGCGCCATTGCCGTCAGTCCGGAAGTGATCCTGATGGACGAGCCCTGTTCGGCCCTTGACCCGATTGCAACTGCACGGGTGGAAGAACTGATTGCCGAGATGTCCGAAAGCTACACTATCGTCATCGTGACTCACTCCATGCAACAGGCGGCTCGGGTTTCCAATCGCACCGCTTATTTCCACATGGGTCACCTTGTGGAAGTGAACAAAACCGACACGGTGTTTACCTCTCCCCAGCACCCGCTGACCGAATCCTACATTACCGGCCGTTTCGGCTAAGCCAGCCTGTGCCGGTAGGGCCAGACTATTTACGGAGCAATACAATGCCGAATAACAAAGACCAAGTGTATGGCGATCACATCTCCCAGCGTTTCAACAATGAACTGCTGGAACTGAAAACCCGTTTTCTGGAAATGGGCGGGCTGGTGGAAGCGCAAATTGGCAGTGCCGTGCAGGCGCTGACCACCAACGACAGCGTGCTGGCGGAACAAGTGCGCGCAGGCGACCGTGGCGTTGACCAAATGGAAATTGACATCGATGAAGAGGCCATACTCATTATCGCCCGGCGCCAGCCCGCGGCGCGGGACCTTCGGTTGGTTATTGCGGTCATCAAAATGGTGGTCGATCTGGAGCGGGTGGGCGACGAGGCCAAAAAAATCGCCAAACTGGCGTTGAAGCTGGAGGCAGAGGGCCAGACATCACTCGGCTACGTGGAAGTCCGCCACATTGGCAGCCATGTGCACGCCATGCTGCACGATTCCCTGGACGCCTTTGCGCGGCTGGACGCCGAACAGGCGCTGCGAGTCATGAAGGAAGACAAACGAGTAGATGAAGAGTATCAGGCCGCCACCCGCACCCTTCTGACCCATATGATGGAAGATACCCGCAACATATCCCGCTGCATGTCGATCATGTGGGTACTGCGGGCTCTGGAACGGGTAGGAGACCACGCCTGTAACATTGCCGAAAACGTGATTTTCATGGTTAAGGGTGAGGATGTACGCCATACGCCGATGGAAGAAAAAGAGCGGGTAGTGGGGCGGTAGGGTAAAGTTTAGCGCTAAGCCGAGCTTCGTGTTAATGCCTTGCCTGCTTGGGGTTGAAACGCGCCGGTTTAATTAACGTCTGCGGCCGTTATTTCCGATCTGCCTGTTCGGCAATGAAGGCGCGACTGGTTGCATCCAGCTTAGGGTTTCAAATTTCTGAGCTGCCTACTCGGCAGTGAAGTTGGGTGATATGTGCGCACCTTTGTTTCTGTATTTCTGAGCTGCCTACTCGGCAGTGAAGTTCAAGGCGATAAAGCAAGCCCGGTTGCTGGGTTTTCTGAGCTGCCTACTCGGCAGTGAAGGCGTCAATACAGAACGAAACGTGGTCATCCCATTTCTGAGCTGCCTACTCGGCAGTGAAGATTCTCTGTGCAGCCTGCTCTGCGTCCCGCTTTTTCTGAGCTGCCTACTCGGCAGTGAAGCTGTTTATGCCACTTCGAGTCTGTTTGAACCTTTTCTGAGCTGCCTACTCGGCAGTGAAGTTTCTGGCATCGCAACGTTTGTTGGTGCAACCTTTCTGAGCTGCCTACTCGGCAGTGAAGAGTCTGTGCAAAAACAAAATCGTCAGGTGACATTTCTGAGCTGCCTACTCGGCAGTGAAGGATCACCGCGAAGAATTGGCCGCTCAATTGCTTTTCTGAGCTGCCTACTCGGCAGTGAAGCGCAAGATTTAATGATTTGGTCGTTGCTCTTTTTTCTGAGCTGCCTACTCGGCAGTGAAGTTGTGGGCGACTGCATGCGTTCGTTTTGGCCTTTTCTGAGCTGCCTACTCGGCAGTGAAGATCACTGGATAGATACATATTTGCTTTCTATTTTTCTGAGCTGCCTACTCGGCAGTGAAGACGAGCGCCGGACCATCGTGCGCTTTGAGCTTTTTCTGAGCTGCCTACTCGGCAGTGAAGCAAGCATCGCGCGGGTGTTGTTGGATACGTTCTTTCTGAGCTGCCTACTCGGCAGTGAAGACCGGCAAAGGTCACCAGAAAGCCGATGCACTTTTCTGAGCTGCCTACTCGGCAGTGAAGGGCGCCCAAGGTCACATTCGGGATGCTCACCGTTTCTGAGCTGCCTACTCGGCAGTGAAGTCTCTATCGCTGCAAAAGCTTCATCTTCCTCCTTTCTGAGCTGCCTACTCGGCAGTGAAGCATTAACTCACGATTACAACGTGGCACCAGAATTTCTGAGCTGCCTACTCGGCAGTGAAGCTTCTCTAGTAATTAGCGTAGACCCGTTTTTTTTTCTGAGCTGCCTACTCGGCAGTGAAGGTCGCGCTCTTTGCGGCGCACCTTGCGATTCTTTTCTGAGCTGCCTACTCGGCAGTGAAGTTCCTGTGGTTCGCTGAACGCGGCCTAGAACCTTTCTGAGCTGCCTACTCGGCAGTGAAGAATGCTGTGCCGGCCCAGGCGATGCTGTTAGTTTTCTGAGCTGCCTACTCGGCAGTGAAGTTAAACCGCCGCGTGCTGCGCGAAATCACCAATTTCTGAGCTGCCTACTCGGCAGTGAAGTCCGTGAGGCCATGGCGTTCACATCTATGACCTTTCTGAGCTGCCTACTCGGCAGTGAAGGATCTGATGACGGAAAGCTGGCGGCTATTGTTTTTCTGAGCTGCCTACTCGGCAGTGAAGTGCCTGCATCTGGAACAACAGCTGATCAGCCTTTTCTGAGCTGCCTACTCGGCAGTGAAGGCGTGAAGCGAAGCCTAATGCAAATTTGCACCTTTCTGAGCTGCCTACTCGGCAGTGAAGTTCAAAAAGTAGCAATAATTGCTTTTATTATATTTCTGAGCTGCCTACTCGGCAGTGAAGGAGCTAAGCTGGGGCACGTATGATTCTTTGAATTTCTGAGCTGCCTACTCGGCAGTGAAGGAAAGTTCAGCTTGAAGAACAACATTATCGAATTTCTGAGCTGCCTACTCGGCAGTGAAGTGGCATGCCCTTCAACGTGCGGGGCCTCCATCTTTCTGAGCTGCCTACTCGGCAGTGAAGGTTTATCGGACGGATGGGGCGTTGCATTGGCTTTTCTGAGCCGCCTACTCGGCAGTGAAGGCGCCTTCCCCGATGAATTGCTCCAACTTTCCTTTCTGAGCTGCCTACTCGGCAGTGAAGGAAAACCCCGTTTCCGCGGGTGGCGTCTTTGATTTTCTGAGCTGCCTACTCGGCAGTGAAGGTTGCACCCGGCGGCCCGAATGCTGTCGACCATTTCTGAGCTGCCTACTCGGCAGTGAAGCCGCGTCACCCGCCGAAATGGATAAGCACCCGTTTCTGAGCTGCCTACTCGGCAGTGAAGGCACCTAACCTTGATAATCCCTGAGCTGTTTGTTTCTGAGCTGCCTACTCGGCAGTGAAGTTGGCGGTCCAAGCCGCAAGCAACAACCTGGCTTTCTGAGCTGCCTACTCGGCAGTGAAGTTTTCTCAAGCCAGCAGCTCAACATTCTGGAATTTCTGAGCTGCCTACTCGGCAGTGAAGGTCACTTGCAGCCAACGGTCCGGCATCTGGTTTTTCTGAGCTGCCTACTCGGCAGTGAAGACCGCAAGGATATCAGAGGGCTATACCTGCATTTTCTGAGCTGCCTACTCGGCAGTGAAATCGTCATCCTCTTCTTCGGTGGGCATCTCAAGTTTCTGAGCTGCCTACTCGGCAGTGAAGACGGGAACGGCAAGCAATAACAAGCTGTTTACTTTCTGAGCTGCCTACTCGGCAGTGAAGGACTCATGTATTGAGCGCCGAGAAAATGTAATTTTCTGAGCTGCCTACTCGGCAGTGAAGGGGATGTGGTGCTGCCGTATTCCCACTTTGCCTTTCTGAGCTGCCTACTCGGCAGTGAAGCCCATCCAAAAGCCGATCGCAATAATCCCGCATTTCTGAGCTGCCTACTCGGCAGTGAAGACTACAGGTTCAAGGCTCATGGCGACCCACTATTTCTGAGCTGCCTACTCGGCAGTGAAGCCCGCACAAGGCCGGTGATTGTTGCGTTCTTTTTTCTGAGCTGCCTACTCGGCAGTGAAGTCAGCTGCTACGCGATTAAAGAATTGCTTTATTTTCTGAGCTGCCTACTCGGCAGTGAAGGTTGATGTGTACCAGATCGAGGGATTCATGGATTTCTGAGCTGCCTACTCGGCAGTGAAGGGGGGCGCCGGGGGAGGAGACAATTTCTTGCATTTCTGAGCTGCCTACTCGGCAGTGAAGACGCCCATATCTAAGGGCGGCCGACTCCCAGTTTTCTGAGCTGCCTACTCGGCAGTGAAGTTGAATCGTAGAGTTCTGCGCGAAGTCAGCAATTTCTGAGCTGCCTACTCGGCAGTGAAGGTCACGGTTTCGAGTTCAGGCCTGCCCACTTCTTTCTGAGCTGCCTACTCGGCAGTGAAGCAAGGGCAAGACGCGGAAGCAGTGGGACGTTATTTCTGAGCTGCCTACTCGGCAGTGAAGGGGTCTGGTCTGGCGTGCATGGCGCCTTCAGTTTTCTGAGCTGCCTACTCGGCAGTGAAGTAACTAAAAAATAGTCTAAGTAACTAATTTTTAAAGAACGATGACAAAAATAAGGCGGCAAACCTATTTTCTGATCTGCCACCTAACTCATTGATTTTTTTCGATTAAAACCGCCGTGCAAAAAAAGGGTTAAAACCAGGGTACCGTTGCGCCTTGGCTCAAGCCGTACGTATTGAACTCGCCCTCTACAGGTTCAGCTTGTGGAGGGCTTTGTTCAATAAACAGCGGGAAATGCTGTTTGGTTGATTGGCTTTGTAACCGCAAAAAGGGATGCGTTAATGGTGCGCGATTTTGAAGCATGCTTTCAGCCACCTCAACTTCCAGTGAATTACGTTTCACTGCACGCCGTATGCGGGCGGCCGTCTGCTTGCTTTGCACTCTTTGTACAGTGACATAGCTGACGTTCGCCGGGATGGGTTTAACGGCTGTCACCTCGGTATAGTCTCCCAGGCCTTTCAACCAATATTGCTCCATCAAATCATTCAGCGTTGCTTGTTCTGAATGAATTCTGAGCAGTGCCCCCGGTGTATTACGCAGTTCTGGGAAACTGACGCCGATCGAGTTTCCATCAAGCGCGGCCAGCGCTCGGTGGAGTTTCGAATACACCGCGTTCATCAACGTTGGCGTATTGAATTCTGGATCTGACAGCACTTTTATATCGATGTAGTGGTTCATTCTGTCGCCTTTAATCTGCTTTGCCGAAAACCCCACCGCGAACGAGCGTGGCGATTACGTAATGCTGCTGGTTCAACTCCGGTTCTTTGTCTTTAATAATCCAGTTATCCAGTAATGTGTAAAAATCCATTTTGTCTTTTGGCTGCCGGTACGCCTTACCCCGGCTGGTTACGGAACCATAAGGTTCTACCGCAATCGGGCCAACTTCATCCGCATCGGGATACCAGGTATCAATTGTTCGCAAAGCATTGCCCACTTTTTGTGAGTGCATAGCCGCTATGCCACTGACGTCATACAGCACTTTGCTCTTGTCGCTTTTTCCTTTGTCCAGAATCAGTTCCTGAGACGGAAACACTTCCTGGCCTTGGCCCAGTTTTACAAACGCATCGACGGTGATAAAGGCAAAGTCTTCACCTTCCAGGCCTTTTTGAATTACATCGCTTAGTGCTTTTAAGTCGCCGGTGGGCTGAGACAATTTGCGCAAGCTGAAGCTATAGCCATCGAAAATCCAACGGTTGTCGCCATGGGTAACGTGCACTTCTACGGCTTCCGCACCTACACGGTTGCGCCAAAGAAAGCGGCCGTTGGCAATGTTTTCTGCGTAACGCGTGGCAAGTTCAGCGAAGCTATTTTTTTGAATATAACCGTTTACTTTTTCTGCAAGAGCGCTTTGATATTCGGGGCTATTGCAGGCTGAAGGTGTCGCCAGCCCGCCCAGAATTCGCAGGGTAAAATGTACTTTCAGGGTGTCAGCGTCAAAAGGTAGAGCCGCGACGTCTACGCGCTGAAGATTGGCTTTTTCTATTTCGGCATCCATTTTTGCCGGGTCGTCGGCTATCGCAGTTTTCATACGGTTGGATATGGTGCCACGTACGTCTTTAGTTTGAACGGCCAGCGGTGACCATTTTTCTGCGGCGGCCCGGTCATCCCAGTAGCCTGAATGCATTAATGCATCCGAGTTTGCCAGTTTGCGCTCAAAGGCCAGTACAGATGCTGTTGTTAATTTCGCCATGATTTTATCCTTCTCTTCCGATTGAGTTTAGTCTTGCAGCAGTTGTGTAGATTCAGATTGATAGTCGTTTTTACATAGGTACCAGTCGCCATCCTGTTGGTAGCGCCAAAAAATATGGCTTATGTCGCGTAGGCGGTGAGGGCTTATCCATTGGCCTACGCCGTACGCCGATTCCACAAAACGAAATGGCACGCTGGGGTCGCGGGCGTTGGCCACTTCGCCGGGTGGATATAATGGTGATATTGCTTTGAATCCGGTTGTTATGGGTACTAGCCATCCTTCACCTGGCTTGGCAACGTAGCGCCATTCTGCCGGTGTTGTTTCATCGGCTGTTTTTCCTTCCGCAATCTGAGGGTAAGCGCGATACCGGAGTGCTGAAAAGTCCAGCCAGGCATCCAACAGGGTGGCATCAGCTTGCCGTTCTCTCAGACTGGAAAGATGTTCGTGCAGTAGTGGTGAACGATCGACCAGCATGAAGCCCGGAAGCAATCTGAGCATACTCTTTCTGAATTCTTTGCTGCGTTCGTCGTAGTCTTCGCTCAGCGTCTTAAATTCAACGCCTTGAATTGCCTGTATTGTGCCGCCGGCCAGTCTCATCATGGGGATTTTACGCGCGAGCTCGTTTTCAAATCGGGCGGTGTTTTCAGAATCGCTGGCTGCACCAAAATCCAGGTCTTCGGTGATAAAGTCGCATTCGATAACCAGACTGACGTCCATGTGCATTCGCGCCTCTTCGTTGAAAGGTGCGGTTTTTCCCTCTTTTGTTAGTGGATTGCGTGTTAGCGCAAACACATATTCTCCGTATGGCGTGGGCTGGTGGGCTTGTACCTGGTGGCTGTGACAAACGACCGCGCAACCGTCAAATCGTACGCCTTGTATTTTCTCTGCATAGCGTGACAGCGCATGAGTGAAACCCAGAAAGTTGGTTATGCCGGGAAAGCCCCAGGTTAGCCCAGCAATTGCGTTGGCGTTCTGGACTTGTACATGTTTCAGGATAAGTAGTGATTTCATCGGCCTGCCTCCAGATCGTCTTTTAGCAGCAGCAGTTTTTTCTCTAAAAGCCGATTCCATTCCTGGAACTCCGCATCGCTAAAACCACTCAACGTTGTTTTATAACTGAGGCGACTGTTTAGCCAGGTTGCAAACTGGCGAGCGATATCGCTTTGCCAGTCGTTTTTCGCCCGTTGTTGTTTGAATTCTTCGTCCAGCTCAGTTCTGTAAGGGTCGAGCCAAAGTTGTTCTGCAAAGCTCAAATCTGTTTCGGCGCTCCAGCCGCGCTGAGCGTGCAGTTGTTGTACCTCTGCGGCGCAAATCAACAGAATATCGACCAGCTCGTCTACCATTGCAGCCCGCCGATCACGGCGTTCTACAGTACTGGTGCGCTTGGCAATTCGCTCCAGATAATCACGCAGACTTTTCACCGTTCGCCAGGCACGGCGATCGTACTGCCGCCAGAATGAGTGTTTGCTTCCGGAGGGCGTGTTGATTTGAGTATTCCAGGCTGGCGGTTGTGAGGACAGTAGAAAACCGCGGCCGTAGCGGCCGGTATTTAACTGGGAAATATTTTGCGGCTTGGTCCCACCGAAACTTTGGACCGCTATGTTCGGAAAGCGCACCGCGTCGTCGGCACAATAACGGCCTTTTTTGCGAGCTTCGCGGATACTTTTAGACGATTCGGAGTAAAAACTATTGGTTATCTTGATGTAGAGCTTCTGATTGAGTGACGAGGCGTACAGCGGGCTAATCAGGTGATACCCGTCCTCAACGGGGAAGTAGAGCTGCTTGGATAACTGGCCACTTTTTAGCTCTTTATCGTGAAGCGCTGCCTTTAATCCATGTAACCAGGACTGATACTGCTGGTTATCCGCTGCTAATTGCTCAAGTGCCGAGCTTTCACCCGATGCGATTTCCGCCAACAACGAGTGTCCATCTGACGACTGTTGCAAAAGTCGCGCGACGTCCAACGCTGCGGCGTTGCCAACTACGTCTGGCTCCAGTTCGTCAAGTGACTGTGAATGCAGATATGCGCTGGTCTTTATTTCAGTAGCGCCCTCGTTGGGCTGAAGAAATACGCCCATTCCCCTGGTGTCTGAGTGGGTATATTTGGGCGCATGGGTCACCATGCTGATCTGGCCTGCGCGTTTTGCGGCTTCGGTAAGCCAGTTTTGCGGTTGGAAGTAGGCTACAAGTTCAGCGCGTTTTTCTTGCAGTTTCTGTTCAAGCGCGATGGCGACGCCAGGCTCTGCATTTGCGCGCTGCTTAACAGCATCTTTGTCGAACGCATCCAATTTGGTGGTCAGACGGTCTGCAATAAACGTCTTTATTGTTTCGGCCAGTGGGTTTAGGTTATCCATAACATTCCTTTTTTTGATCCTATTCTGAGCAGAATATAGCCTCATAGGATTATAATTCAAGTCCTCGTAGTTTTCGGATACTATCTAAGGCTGGAAACTGCTGCAAGGCAGCTCAGAAATATGAAGCTATATTCTGCAAATCTACTGCTGAAAAGCAGCACCGGCACGCCTTTAAGGCGTGCCGAACACTCCCAGGAAGTCGTTGTAGTGCCAACGAGCAGGTGGTTCAAGCTTTCGCAGTCGCACTTCTCCGTATCGCAGTGAGCAGTACTTGATGTCCATTTCTTTGCGCTCTGCCATGCTTTCAATGAGATTTTGTGGATTGATAACGATCCATGGGGAAACACCATCCGCGAATTCAATCGTCATTTTTTCAAAATGGTTGGTCTGTTGAACAGTGGAGCCATCTTGAAGCACTTCGTGAAACTCAGGCTCATCACCTTCATCCTCCATACAAAGCGCATAGCATTGCTGCGATTCGGAGGCTCTAAAGCGTGTGCGTCTTTGCAGTTCGGCGCACCAGGTTGGATTGTGCTGCCACCAAAGTGCGCTGTGAATAGGCTGAAGCCTGTGCCCAAAAAGACGGGCGTTCAGCTGTGTGTGCTCCAAGTCCACCAGACTATGCTTGGCATCTAACTCGGCGTTGGCCTGAATACGTGGTATGGCGTTGATGTGGACGTACTGTTCGGGCTGTAGGATGTCATCCAGACAATGACTGGCTAGCGGAAAATTTTTTGACTCAAACCCTGGTTTTTGAAAGCTGATATCAGCCCCTTTCATGCCGCGAACGTTTCTATTCATGATCAGCAGGTTGGGGCTTTTGGGTGATCGTCGCCGATGGCGCTGAATACGTCCTGCTAACTGAATTAGCGAGCGCATGGAGCTGGGCTCGGCGATCGCCCAGTCGTAGTCGTGGTCTCGCCCTACTTCCGTAACGGGTGTACCCAGCACTAGAAAAACATGTTGGCAATCTGGGGCTTTCGCCATTGCGCTTGAAATCATCGGTTGATGCCAAATGGCATTTTCATCGTTTCGGTTTAAAACGGCATCCAGCTCGCGTTCAATATGCGACCTTACAATCAACGGGTATTGGCTGTGGTAAACACACAAGTGCAGCTGATACCCCTCGGGTGCCGGTTTGCTGGCCAGCGCCTTTGCCAACGCAACCATAGGGTTGATGTTAGCCATGCGGATCAGCCCAACAGAAACGGCCACATCGCCCTGGGCGGCCTTTGTATTATGGGCATCGTGCAGTGTGAAAATATGGGAATGAAGTGTTTCTGCCAGTGCGGTCACAATCGTTTCACTGTCGGTTTTTTCAGCACTGACGGGCAACAACTGGGCGTATCTGAGTGGCGCCTGCTCTTTTTTCAACTGTTTTATGCGCTGCTCCACAAATTGTTGATGTGCAGTACCAAAGGTGTCAGCTGATGGGTGATCGGAAATAACCGAGCCAAATTCATCAAACCAGGCGCAGATTACCGCAGGTTGCTTTCCTGGTTCACCGCAGGCGTTGTTGAATGTTTGTCTGCCGGCGGCATAGGCGTCAAACAGCGCGGTAACCAATGCTGGCGGTAATGTTGCGGATGACAATAAAACCCGACTGCCCAATAGGCCGGCCCAGTTCACCAGCCGGCACAAGGCTGGCAAATCTTCCAGCCCAAAGTCATCGGGCTCGTCCAAAACCAGGTCCGAAGTCAGCAGTCGCAGCATGGGTGCAATTTGCTTGCCGCCGCGGGTACCCTCGGTTGCGGGCATCAGGTAATCAATGGTGCTGACCAGAACCGGCGCGCTTACAAGTTGATGCAGGCGGGGGCTGCGCTTTAGCCACTCACTCAAAAGACCGTCGTCCAGAGTGCCCTCATAACGCAAGTGGTGATTGCCGTCGATCAAATCGTCCGCTGATTCACTGCCGGTGCGCTCTGATGCTGTCGTGCTTTCTAAATCTGCTTCCGCTCGCTGTTCGTGAAGTTTTCTTACGGCCTGCGACCCAATCAGGACCGCCATATCTTCAGAGTCCAGATGCAAGCGTTCCTTAAAGGCATCGCCGGTTTGTAGGGTAAGTGTTCGCAGGCCCAGAGCGACGTTAAAACGGCAACCTTCTCGTTCGTTGGCGAGCCCATACATGATGCGAGCGTTAGCAAAGGTTTTACCGCATCCGGTTGAGGCCATGTTGATACCAAAAAAGCCCTGCTGACGAGAGCGCTCAGATACGCTTCGCGAAAGATCGTAAGCTTTGTCTTGCCAGCGAAATCGCGAGATCGTTACGCGTTTTTTTAGGGCTTTCAGGCGCGTAATAGCTGGCAGTTGCTTTCGCAGACTGGGTAATCGTTTTGCCATCAACACTGCGTTATGGCCAACGCCAATGTTGTGCTCGTCGAGCCTCTGCTTCAGTTGGCGGGTTTCCCTGTCGGTATTGGCGTAAGCTTTATAGCGCTTGTCTTGCCATTGCACGACCGGCGGGGCGGCGGAGTAGCAATGGTCAGCCAGCATCAGCACCAGGCGTGCGAGATGGCTGGTAAAGCGGTCAGCCATCCAGTCGTGTTCCTGTAATTTTTGATGTTTGAGTGCACGTTTACCCAGACTTTGTGCTTTCTGGCACCAGGTGCGGCTTGAAAGAGGGGTGCCGTGTGGGAATTTGCGGATGCCGGCCCAGTGTTTCGCTTCCCAGTCGGTGAAAAAGATTTGCGGCGAGTTCCAGCCTGCGTTGAGCGTTTTGCCTTCCAGCCAACTGTCGATGCGCTCAGTATGAGGCTGGGAACTTGCGCCATCGACCTTGTGAGGAAACTCAGGCAAGCGGTGATGAGTCATAATCAGCCAAGCCGCAACGCGTGCAATGGGGCGCTCTGTCCATTTTGAAAACGGGTTACTGAAATGTGCCGGTTCGTCTTCGACCAGCCGGGCCAATACGCTTTTTTCCAGATCAGGCGTAACGGTTTCCAGTTGCTCCAGCCATTGCGGGTCACTGAGTTCGCCTACAAACGCTTCAAATAGCCGTAGGCTGATCCACTCGTGGCGAATGGGTTCGCTGCCTTTGCCTGTGTAAGACGGCTTTAGTTTTCCCTGAAATAATGCGTTGGCTTTGCCGAAATCGTGGAACAATCCTGCAATGCCCGCCAGCAGTGATATGGCTTCTGCCGTATGCCACTGGTTTTCATCGTCTTGCCTTAGAATATTGCGGCTTGTGCTATTGGTTGGCACCGCTCCTTCTTCGTTGAACTGTCCGATGTTGCCGACAATCCACATCAATTCACTGTGATCTTTGCCCCGAATCCAATGGCAGGCCACGGCGGTGTTTTTGCGGGCACTCTTTTTCAGCAGCTTGCGAAGTGTAATCAGGCCTTCCATAGTGATGGGGGTTTGCCAAGTTCGATCGCCCCGACGCTCGGCAAACTGATCCAGTATCTTTCGGGTTTCGGTTAGCGCGTTTTTACTGCATTGGGAAATTAGCAGCACGTTCATGACTTCGCGCTCCCGAGTGTCACGGCGATATCCTTGAGGGTATCAATCATAAAGTCGAGAGAACCGGTGCGGGTGAGGGCTTCAATGCAACTGCGCCGAAATTCCTGTTCTTCGTCGCCACGTGAGGCAGAAATAAAGGCTTGTGGCAGAATGACTGCGTCTTTCACAAGGTCTGCCGCGTCGAAAACCAGACCACCGCGCCTGGTTTTGCCGTGCAATACCGCCAAGCCATGGGGTATGCCCAGCACCCAAGTAGCGGTAGCGCCTAGACCGTAGGCAAGGTAGTTGCCGTGATCCAGGAAGCGGTTGGCGGGGTCGGCGCCGGTGCCGCGTTTGGATCGTGTGAACTCGCCATAACTAAGGGCGTTTACGGCCAGCTTGAAAAGCTGTTTCGTTAATCTGGCCTCTTCCGTGAGTAGGTTCATCACATCCGGGGCGTGCTCTATGCGCTCGAGGCTGCGCTCCACAAGTCCATTGAGTTGGTCAGAATTGATCTCAAAGCCGTTGTCTTTGAGTTGGCGGCTGCCAAGCCATAGCTTTTGAATCATACCCAGCCGCGCCCGCTGAATGTGCTTGGCCGCCGCTAAGCGTTTTTCGTCGTCAAACCAGAAACTGACCCAGCCCTGAAGGTATTCCGTTGGACGGTATTCGCTTTGTGGCGAAAACCAAGCCACTTCAATATCAATTTCGTTGGCACTGAAGAGCGGTGTGCCGCCGCCGCCGGAAAAACCCACAAGAACCCCGGCTTTTGCCAGTTCCCGCATCGCCGCTTGGGTGACAGATGTACCCGTCCCCAGCAGCACTGTTGTGGTGTTCGCGATGGGGATGTTCCAATACAGTGAGCGTTTGCCTTCGTCGGTCACATACTCGACCCTTCCGCCGTTCACAAGTAAGCGACAATGTTCCAGATAGTAAATGTTGGCTCGTTTGGAATGTAAAATGGTTTTTAGATCGCTGGGCGAGAAATCATCCATGAAGACACCTTGTAAACGGACGGCTAAATTTAGCGCTCTGTCGATAATATATTCACTGTGGCTTCAGATCGTTATCAAGTCCAGTCGTTGTGCCTTAACGCGCAAGCCACACAATAAGCCCCCAGCACTCAAATCTCTTCCGGCCGACCAAACAGGTACCCCTGAAAATTCTTGCACCCATGATTAGCCAGCCAGTTTCGCTGTTCTTCCGTTTCTACGCCTTCGGCAATAACTTCCAGATTCAGCCCCTTGGCCAACCCGATTATGGAGACCACAATGGCGGAGCTTGCAGGGTTGGTTGCTACCTCAGTTATAAATGACTGATCTATTTTGATTTGATCCAGCGGCAACTGGTTGAGATAGCTCATCGAAGAATAACCTGTGCCGAAGTCATCCAATGAAAAACGAACGCCCATGGAACGAAGGCGCTTCATCATTCCGGTGATTCGCTCGGGGTCATCCATTAGCAGGCTTTCGGTTACTTCAAGTTTGAGCAGGTGCGGTGGTGCACCTGTTTTCTCAAGAATCCGGCCTACATGGTCTACGAAGTTATCACTCTGAAACTGAACGACGCTGACGTTAACCGCAAGACTGAGCTCAGAGCGGGCGGGCTCTGACTGCCAGGCCGCCAGCTTTTCACACGCTTGTTCGATAATCCATCGGCCGATAGGCAGAATAAGCCGGCTCTGTTCGGCGATCGGGATGAAAACGCCCGGGGATACTATGCCCCGTTTCGGGTGACGCCAGCGCAAGAGCACTTCGTAACCGACCAGCTGATCCGGGTTGCGGATCTGGGGCTGGTAATAGAGCACCAGTTGCTCCTCTGCCAGGGCGTTCCGCAATTCCTCTTCCATAAGAACGTGCTGAACAACCTTGGCCTGTATTTCAGAATCGAAGAATGAGATGCGCTTTTCACCCCGAAGCTTCGCCCGTTCTTTTGCCTGCTGGGTTGCCTGCTCGGCTTTCTGAAGTTGTTCGTCAGGAGCTGCGGTGTGCCCGTCAATCAGGATAATGCCGATACTGACACTGACCTGGATTGTCTGCTCCAGAACCTTAATCGGGAAGGTAAAGGCGCTAAGGATTTTTTCCGCAACACTCTCTGCAGAACGCGCTGCCACTTCCTGAGAGGCGTGCCGGCTGGACAACAGGATGGCAAATTCGTCCCCCCCGATGCGCGCAAGGGTATCACTTTCACGAACCACGCCAGCCAGCTGCCCGGCCAGGGCTTTCAGGACCAGGTCGCCAAACCCGTATCCCCTGGAATCATTAACCGCGCGTAGCTGTTCGACATCAACATACAAAAGGGCAGCGTGGGCATTCTGCCGGATAGGGTTTTTGCGGACCCCGGAGATCCTTTCATCGAGCAGCGCCTTATTTGCGAGCCCTGTCAGTGGGTCGTAGAAGGCCAGCTGATGCGCTTTCTGTTCGGCTTCTTTGCGCTGGGTAATGTCGTGAAACGTTCCTACGTAGTTCTGAACGATGCCTGACTGTCCGTAAACGGCGGTGATGGTCAGCCATTCCGCGAACTCCTCTCCATTTTTCCGAAGGTTCCATATTTCACCCTCCCAAGAGCCTTCTTTCCGCACCCGGCCCCAGAGATGCTGGTAAAACTCAAGGTCTTGCAACCCGGATTGAAGCATGCGCGGGTTCTGTCCCACCACGTCATGTTCGGTGTAACCGGTTATGCGTGAAAACGCTTTGTTGGTTCTTAGTATCACTCCACGTTCATCGGTTATCATAATGCCCAAATGGGTCTCGAACGCAGTAGAAGCAATACGCAGTTCAGCCTGTTGAAACTTGCTCTCAGTTACATCACGCACCACAGCCATGTAACCGCCGGACTCGCCCGTTATGTCTCGCAGCGCACTCACCCGAGCTGCGAAATCGCGCGCTCCGCCTTCAAAAAACAACTGGTATTCAAAGTCGAGGGTCTTCTCGGTTTTTCCAACGTCTACCTTTAACTGGTCAAGCTGGGCAGCAAGCTCGGGCGGTAGCACCTTGCTGTAATGCAGGCCCGGCAGTTTTTCCGCAGGCATCAGTAGCTGGCTTTTGTCCTGCGCATGCACAAAGGTGAACCTTCCCTGTTCATCGAACACGAAGATCAGATCTGGAATAGAGCTCACAAGGGCCTGCAATCGGCTTTCATTGGTTTGTGCGCTTTGCTGTAAAAGCCTTCGTTCCCGGTTTTCGTGCAATAGCGCATTCTCAACGGACAGTCTTCGGAAGAACTGCCTCAGAAAGAACAGGCCAATGATCGCAACCAGTAAAATGCCGGTGGCCCCAACCCAAAGACTCTGGTACCAATCTTGTAACGCCACTGACGCTTTCTCGCCAACGACAACAATGTAGGGCGCACCCGGCACACGCTTGAAAGCGTAAAACCTTTTCTCACCGTCAATGTATGACTCGAAAACCGCCTGATAGCTGCTGGAATCACTGTCAATAAAACGACGAATTTCCAGACGGTTGACGACCTTTCCCAGACTAGACGTATCTTTGAGAGCAGTTGGAATACGGGCGACCAGTTTCATCGATTCGTCAATAATGGCGATGCTTTGGCCATCGGACAAGGATAATCTGGCAAAAGATTCGGAGAGCATTTCAGGCGATTGACGCGCCACAATCACAGCGCTGATATTGCCGGTGTCGGAATGCAACTGGCTCAACATCCAAATCCAAATCCACAGATCACCGGTTTCTGGGTCTGTATACAGCGGTGTTACGACTTCACGGCTAGGGTTGCCAGACAGGTAGCTTGCAATAAAGGGCCAGTCAGGAGTTTTGGTGACGCTCTTGCCTATTGAAGGGTAGAAAAAATTGCTAGCCGGATCTGCGACGAACAGTTTGTCTATGAATCCCAGGCTGGAAACCTTCTGATCCAGATACGATTCTATGTTCTCAAGGCGGGTTTCGGCTGAGGTGTTTGGCTGGTGAACAAGGAGCTGAACAAATCCGGCGAGAGCCCGCAGGCCGTACCCGGTAGAAAACAGCCTGTTTGCAACCAGTTCAGCCGCCAGATCAGCGCGAGCGACAGAGCGACCTATTGCAGTCTCTTTAGCCTGCTTGTAGGTGTTTTGAGCGACGTAACCAGCGGAAACCACGAGGCCGAGCAACGCAAAAATATACAACGCAATGGGAAGACGATAAGGCGCGGCAGAGCTCGATCTCGTCCTGTTTTCTTGCTTTTTCATTCAAACTGCTCATTAGTCGTTATTTTTGGCGTTTGGCGACAAATCCAAGCACCCAGAAAAGTAAACGCTGAGCGAGTTATAGCAACTCAAAATCAAAAGATGTGAGTAAACAGTAGTAAGCAGTGGTTTTGCTTTCTGCCAACTATCCAGAGAACCCCAGCATGAAAAACCCTTTCGCATCTCTGTTCAAAAAAACTCCGTAAATGAACGTTGAACAACTGCAAAAAGCGGCGCCCGTTGCAGGCGCCGCTTTTGATTTGCTCAAACAGTGCTTGCTCTACCCCTGCTTCATTTTGTCAGAGTAAGGCGGCCATCCCATAGGTTTACCAGCCAGCAGATGCAGGTGAATGTGGAATACGGTTTGGCCGGCGCTTTCGCCACAGTTCATGACTGTGCGGTAGCCGTCTTCGGCGAAGCCCATTTCTTTGGCCAGTTTGGCGGCCACGTAATACAGATTGCCCACCAGTTCCCGATCGTCTTCGGTGATGTCGTTAATCGTCGCAATGTGCCTTTTCGGAATAATCAGCAGGTGCACGGGCGCTTGCGGGTTAATGTCGCGAAACGCTAGGGTAGTATCGTCTTCGTAAACGATGTCAGCGGGAATTTCCCGGTTGATGATTTTGGTAAAAATAGTTTCTGACATAACAGGCTCCTTGTTAAAAATGAGGTAGAAAGTGAGTTAAAAAGTAAGGTTCAGTCCAGTCCCATGGCGTAACGGGCGACGCGGTTGCGGGCGAAAGGCAGTGCCTGCGCGGCGCCCAGGCCCAGATTGCGCAGCAGGTGCAGGGGCGGAACGCGGTTGCTGAACAGGTGATAAAAGGCATCCATAGCCAGCATCATGCGGCGGTTAGCCGGTCGGCGCTGGTGTTCATATTGGCCCAGTAAGGCGGGGTCGGCCAGGTCGGTGCCGTTGTTACGGGCAACAATCAATAGTTGTTGCAGGCATTGAGCGTCTTGAAAACCCAGGTTCACGCCTTGGCCGGCCAAGGGGTTGATGGTGTGGGCCGCATCGCCGGCCAATACCACGCGGCCCTGGTAATAGTGTTTGGCGTGCTGGCGGGCAATGGGGAAACTGGCGCGGGTGTCTATATGCATCAGCTCTGGCAGCGGTTCGGGAAATTCCCGTTGAATTTCGGCCATCAGTTGCTCGGTGGACATAGCTTTGAGTTGTGCCAGCCGGGCGGGGGCGTCGTACCACACCAGCGAGCCCCAGCTTTCACCGGGAAATTCTTCGCCGGCTGTGTGCAACGGCAAAAAGGCCCGCGGGCCAGAGGGTAAAAAGCCCTGCCAGGTGATGTCTTCCACCGCGCCGCGGTAACGAACAGACATCACCATGGCTTGTTGGTCGTATTGGCTGCGGGTGACCCCAATGCCGGCCAGATCGCGCACCCGGGATTGGGCACCGTCGGCACCTACCACCAGGGTTGCGGTAATGGCGGTGTCGTTATCCAGATCCAGCTGCGCGTGATCAGGGTTCTGGGTGAGGTTTGTAACTGCAACGCCCGGCATTAACGTGATGTTTTTCTGAGTACTTGCGGCCTGCCAAAGAGCCGCCTGAGTAACGCTGTTTTCCACAATGTGGCCAAGGTGGCTGGCGCCCAGTTTATCGGCGTTGAATTCCACTCGTGCCAAGGGCTTTGGCAGCAGGCGGGTAAGCGGGTGTGAAGACTGGTCCCATACCGCCAGGCGGCGATAGGGCGTGGCGCGCATGGCCAGAATATTGTCCCATGCCTGAAGGCTCTGCAAGTAGCGTTCACTGCCGGCGCTGAGCGCTGACACGCGAATATCGGGCGTGCTGGCTGGCACAAATTCGGGGGCGTCAGCAAAGTCAATCAGCGCCACGCGAAAACCGTTGCGGCCCAGGCCTGTCGCAAGGGCTGCACCCACCATGCCGGCGCCGACAACCGCAATATCAAATGCTTGAGTCATATCGGATTCCTGTTTGTTGTTATCAGTTTACGCGATGGCAACAAACAGGCAAGCCGTGGAGTGGATGTTGTTTTTTTGTACGCAGCCTCAATCGGCTTTATACATGTGCATATCACGCTGGGGGAAGGGAATACTGATGCCTTCGGCGTCGAACGCCTTCTTGACGCGTTCCTGCATGTCCCAGTAAAACGGCCACAGGTCTGCGGATTTGGTCCAGACGCGCACGGTCAGGTCAACAGAGCTGTCGCCCAGGCCGCCTACCACAATCATCGGTTCCGGGTCTTTCAGAGAGCGTTCGTCTTCTTCAATCAGGCGCTTGATGGTGGCTTTGGCCTTATCAATGTCGTCACCGTAGCCAATGCCAAAGCTCATGTCGCAGCGGCGGGTAGGGTAGGCGCTGAGGTTGGTCAGGCTGGAGTTGGACAGGTCGCCGTTGGGAATAATAATGCGGCGGTTATCAAAGGTATTAACGATGGTGTACAGAATAGAGATTTCCACCACCGAACCCAGGTAGCCCTGGGCTTCGATGACATCGCCCACTTTGAATGGCTTGAAGATCAGAATCAGCACGCCGCCGGCGAAATTGCCCAGGCTGCCTTGCAGTGCCAGGCCAATGGCCAAGCCGGCCGCACCAATAATGGCAATAAAGGACGTGGTGGCAATGCCCACCATGGATGCCACGGAAATCAGCAGCAGAATTTTCAGAATGGCGGATAACAGGCCGCACAGAAAGGTATTCAGCGTAGGGTCTTTTTTGCCAAGTTTGCTATCCAGTAAGCGAACAAACCGGTTAATCAGCCACATACCCACAATCAGGGTGATAATGGCCAGTACCACTTTGGGTGCGTAGGCCATGACCAGTGTGATGGCCTGGTCTACCAGTTCTGTGGCGCGGCCGTTGGCGCCGAACAAATCTTCCATAGCTAACTCCTTGTGAACATTTTTGTTTTATGAAATACGCGGGTGGGCGTGCTTGGCCCACTGTGCGATGGCGTCCGGACCGCCATGCATAATCACTGTGCCGGGTTTGCGGCCTAGCTGGTAATCGTACATTGGGTCGTAGTAATGCTCTAGCAGGCTTTGTATCCAGGCGTTATGGCCGTCGCTGGCGCCGTTCTCTGCCTGTTGGGCCAGCGCGGACTCCATCATGCTGCGCAGTTGCTGATGGCGTTCGCCGCCAAGGCGCTTACGAATGCGATCGAGCGCGCTTAAAAGGTAGTCGCAGAAATTTAGCCAGCCGGCATTTTCGCCATTCAGGTTCGTGTAGTCGGCCAGCATATTTTCGACATAGTCTTGGCGAATAATATCAATGCGCTCGGCCATTGGTCGGTCCAGTACGGCCAACGGTGCCGCAGCCATGCGCTCCCGCAGGCTGACGGGCAGCGCGCAATGCCCCACAAGACGGCTTTCGTCTTCCAGATAAATGGGGCCGCCGTGATGATGCCTGGCGTGCAGCATGGCGACTGCAAGCTGGTTTTCGAAGTTGATTTGCGTGGGCTGTGGCGTTACCTGTCGGCCAAAGCTGGAGCCGCGGTGGTTGGCCAGGCCTTCGAGATCCACCGGGTTGGGCAGGGTGTGCAATACGCGGGTTTTGCCAGTGCCGGTGCGGCCGCTGAGGATGTAAAACGTCTCGCTGGCAATCTGCTGTTCCAGCTGATCGATCAGGAACCGGCGCATGGCTTTATAGCCGCCTTCCACCAGCGGATAATCAATGCCCGCTTGGGCAATCCACTGGCGTGAAAGATGTGAGCGCAGGCCGCCGCGGAAACAATACAGGTAGCCGTCTGGATGCTGGGTGCAAAAGTGTTTCCAGGCCTCAAGGCGCTGAGCCTTGATGTCGCCCTGCACCAACTGGTGGCCCAGCTCGATGGCTTTGCTTTGGCCCTGCTCTTTGTAACAAATTCCGACAAGGTGGCGCTCGTCGTCGTTCATCAGCGGTGCGTTAATAGCACCGGGAAGATGGCCTTTGTCGAATTCAACAGGCGCGCGCACGTCTAGCAGCGGTGTGTTGTTCAGAAATAGAGAAAGGTAGTCGTTGGTATCTTGTTTGCGGGTCATAAAGGAAGAACAAACTGGCCAGATTGGTCGCTGAGTATAGAGCAGTTAACGCGGTTGTGTTGGGGCGGGCACAAAAAAGAGCCGTCCTTATTAAAAAGTCGGCTCGTAAAGGTCAGTGCTTCGCGCTGAATTTTTGCAGCCAAGGCCAAATCAGCATCCCGGCAGCGATGCCGGCGGCGTCAGCGGCCACGTCAGCCATTGAAAAGTCGCGGTAGGGCAAGGTGGCTTGCACAATTTCTATCAGCATGCCGAAGCCCAGCAACAGCGGGACGAAGTAGAGCGGTTTCAGCTGCGGCCAGCCCAAACGCATCAACAACGTAAGCTCCAGAAAGGCAATCAGGTGATTGACCTTGTCGCTGGGCGCAGAGGGCACTGGTAGCGGGCCTGCGGTCGTGGCCAGAAACAGAATAGCGGCAATAGACGCCAGTAGCGCAAATCGCCACAGGGCGCGTAAACGGAGTAATTGTGCAAGCCGTTGTTTCGTGGTTGCTAAAAGCATATCGATTGTTTGTTCCGGCTGTGGCAAAGAGCGCATCATGATATGCTTTGCAGCCCGTCAATGTCACTGTAACCAAGGTTTTTGCGCCATGCTCAATGGTAACTTTTTTCGCGGATTGGGATATCTGGGCGAGGGTTTTGGCCTTATTTGGCAACCCGGTCTTCGCCTTTTTGTGATTATCCCCCTGCTGATTAACATTCTGCTGTTCAGCCTGCTGTTTTTTTATCTGGGTGAATTATTTTCCGGTCTGATTGCGACTGCTATGGGCTGGTTGCCAGACTGGGCTTGGCTGCAAGCGCTGGACTGGCTGTTCTGGTTGCTTTACGGCGCTGTTATTGTGTTGGTGCTGGCTTACGGTTTTGTGATTGTGGCCAACCTGATTGGGGCCCCGTTTTACGGTTACCTGGCGGAGCGCTGTGAGCAGCACCTGACCGGTCAGCCAATAGGCGAAGATGAAGGCTGGGCGGGTATTGTTAAAGACATTCCGCGCTCACTGTGGCGCGAGTTGCAGAAAATCGGCTATTACCTGCCCCGTGCCTTGGGCCTGCTCATTCTGGGGCTGATTCCGGTGGTGAATCTGGTGGCGGTGGTGCTCTGGTTTGTGTTCAATAGCTGGATGATGGCGCTGCAGTATGTGGACTACCCGGCAGATAATCACAAGACCAGCTTTCCGGTGCTAAAACAGATGCTGGCCGAGCGCCGATTGTCGGCCTTGGGTTTTGGACTGCCGGTCGCACTGGCAGCCATGGTGCCAGTATTGAACTTGTTTGTGGTGCCGGCAGCGGTGTGCGGTGCCACGGCGTTATGGGTGCGTGAACAAGGTTCCGCACGTCTTTGATTGAGATTTGGATTTGGAGGTTGCTTGGAAACGTCGGATTTTGTCATTGGTCAGCGCTGGGTTAGTCACAGCGATACAGCCCTGGGCTTGGGCATAGTTACAGATATTTCCGGACGCAGGGTGACCCTGGGTTTTCCGGCGGCTGACGAAGAGCGTACCTACGCCACCGACAACGCGCCCTTGTCGCGCATTATTTATCAGCTTGGTGAAACCATTGAAACCTTTGATGGCGGAAGCTACATCGTGCGCGCGGTGGAAGACATGGCCGGTTTGCTGGTTTACCACGCCGATGATGGCGAAAACATCCAGACGGTTTCTGAGGTGAAGCTCAGCGGAACGGTGAACTTCTCGGCCCCCCATCAGCGCCTGTTCGCCGGCCAGTTTGACCGTAACGGTGCCTTTCGGCTCCGTTTTTCCACGTTGAACCACCTTGACCGTCTGCGGGCCTCGCCGGCCGAGGGCCTGATTGGTGCTCGCACCCAGCATTTGCCCCATCAGCTCTATATTGCCGGCGAAGTGGCCCGGCGTTTTGCCCCGCGGGTACTGTTGGCCGACGAAGTAGGCCTGGGCAAAACCATTGAGGCTGGTTTGATTCTGCACTATCAGCTGCACACGGGCCGCGCCCGGCGGGCCTTGATCGTAGTGCCAGATTCGTTGATACACCAATGGCTGGTTGAAATGCTGCGGCGCTTCAACCTGCGCTTCTCCATTGTTGATCAAGGCCGTTATGACGCCATCAAAGAACAGCAGAGCGACGTGGATGCTCTGATGAGCCATATATTTGGCGAAGAAGGTCGGGAAAACCCATTTGAAAGTGAGCAGTTGGTGTTGTGTAGCCAGAGTTTTCTGACCGCCACTGAACAAGCCCGAAACGACGCCATAGCGGCCGGCTGGGACCTGCTGATTGTTGATGAAGCGCACCACCTGGCCTGGAGTGAAAGCCATGTTAGTGCGGAATATCAAACAATTGAAAACCTGGCGGCGGCGAGCCAGGGCCTGCTGCTGCTGACCGCAACGCCAGAACAGGTGGGGCTGGCCAGCCATTTTGCGCGTTTGCGCCTGCTGGATCCGGCGCGGTTCCACGACTTACAGGCGTTCCGCGAACAGGAAAGCCAGTATGAAGCGGTCAACGCCGTGGTTCGCCGATTGCAGTCTGAACACACCATCGCAAGCGGCGACCAGCAAATTCTAGAGCAGTGGCTGGGTTCGCAATTGCCCCAGCTGCTGACAGAGAGCGACCCCCATCAGGCGATTATTGACGCCCTGCTGGATCGCCACGGCACCGGCCGGGTGTTGTTCCGTAATACTCGCGCTGCTATCCAGGGCTTTCCCGAGCGTCTCCCACACCCGGTGCCACTGCCGTGCCCCGAACTCTACAGCGGCTTTACCCGCGGCATTGACGGCCTGACCCCCGAACGCAGCGAACCCGACGAAGAGCAGTGGCTGGCGGAAGATCCGCGGGTAGCCTGGTTGCAAAAAACACTGGCGGGTTTGCGCCCAGCCAAAGTGGTGGTGATTTGCGCCCACGCCAGCACGGCTATGGCCCTGGAGCATTTTCTTCAGCTGCGCGCCGGTATTCGCAGCGCAGCGTTCCACGAACATTTAAGCCTGATAGAGCGCGACCGCGCCGCCGCTTATTTTGCAGACTCCGAGCAGGGTGCCCAAGCGCTGATTTGCTCCGAGATTGGCAGTGAAGGCCGTAACTTCCAGTTTGCCCATCATTTGGTGCTGTTTGACCTGCCGGCCAACCCGGACCTGTTGGAACAGCGCATTGGCCGCCTTGACCGTATTGGCCAAACCAGCGCCATTGATATTCATATCCCGTATCTGGAAGGCACCAGTCAGGAAGTGCAGTACCAATGGTTCCAGCGTGGTCTGAACGCCTTTGCAGAAAGTTGCAGTGTGGGTGTGGCCGTGCAGGAGTCGGTAGCCGAGGCCTGGCAGCAGTCGCTGGCGGGCGACGAAGCCGCTCTGGAAGCCCTGGTGAGCGCTTCAGCAGCGGAAACTGCGCGCCTGAAAACCCTGCTGCAGAATGGCCGCGATGCGCTGATTGAGCTGAACTCCTGCCGCAACGAGCCGGCGCAACAATTGATTGATGCCATTGAAACCGAAGAATCAGCTGCGGCCGTGCGCGACTATATGATGGAAGCCTTCGACATTCTGGGTGTGGATGTAGAAGACCATTCCGAACATTCGGACGTGCTGCGCCCGGGCGAGCAGTACCAGGCCGGGCACGTGGCCGGCTTGCCCGAAGACGGCATAACCGTCACCTGGGAACGGGACCGCGCGCTGGAACGCGAAGACCTGGCGTTCATGAGCTGGGAGCACCCGATGGTGACCGGCATTATGGAGTCAGTGACCAGTTCCGGACTGGGTAAAGCTGCGTTGGCCACCATGTCGGTGAAGGCTTTGCCCGCCGGCACCCTGCTGATGGAAGCCCTGTTCACTGTGCATTGCCCTGCGCCAGACGCTCTTCAGTTGACCCGTTACCTGCCGGTGTCGCCGCTGCGCTTGCTGGTGGATGTGACCGGCAAAGACCTGTCGAAAGCCCTGCCCCATGACCGCCTGAACGACATGTGTTCTAATATTCGCCGGCGCACAGCACAGGCGATTGTGCCGCAAATTCGCGCCCAGGTTGAAACCATGGTGGACCATTCCCAGCGCCTGGCTGAGCCGCACCTACAACCGCTGCAACAAAAAGCACTGGCGCAGGTAGATGCAATGTTCGGCCCGGAAATACGCCGCCTGGAAGCCTTGCAGGCGGTGAATCCGGCGATTCGTAATGAGGAAATCGAGTATTTCCGCGCCCAGCTGGCAGCTGCCCGCGAAGCAATAGGGCACGCCACACTGGCGTTGGAGGGCATCCGGGTGATTGTAACCGCCTGATGCTGTAACACGACGGGCTTAGCTGGCCAGATATTAAGCAATCAGGTAACGTAAAGTGATGAAGATCAGCTGTTCAAACCAGGCACAACAGGGGAATTAATGATGACGTTCATACTGTTTATAGTGGCGATAGCGGGCTTGCTGGTCGTGATGCGCCAGGAAGCCGGAGCGAAAGCTGCGGTGGGTGTTATGGTGGGCGTAGGCCTTTTGTCGTTGCTGTTTGCATCGTTCGGGCTGGCATTGCTTCTGTTTGTTGGTGCCGGCATTACGGCCGCCGCCGGCTTACCAGGCTTTCGCCGCAGCTGGTTAACGCCCAAAGCCTTTGCCCTGTTCAAGAAAGTAGCCCCGAAAGTATCTGAAACGGAAAAGGTAGCGCTGGAAGCGGGCACAGTAGGTTGGGACGGCGAATTGTTTACCGGCAAACCTGACTGGCACAGTCTGTTGATAAACCGCAACACCGGCCTGACCGACAAAGAACAGACGTTTGTGGATAACCAGTGCAACCAGGCGCTGGCCATGTGCAATGCCTGGGATGTAGCGGTAGAGCGTGCCGACCTGCCGGAAGAGCTGTGGGACTTTCTCAAGCGCGAAAAGTTCTTCGGTATGATTATCCCTGAAAAATACGGTGGTCTGGGATTCTCCGCGAAAGCTCAGACCGCCGTGCTGCAGCGCCTGGCCGTTAACGAAATGCTGATGGTAACGGTTGGCGTGCCCAATTCCCTTGGGCCTGGCGAGCTGCTTATAAAATACGGCACCGATGAGCAAAAAGAATATTATTTGCCGCGCCTGGCTGACGGCCGCGAAATACCCTGTTTTGGCCTGACCGGCCCGCGCGCAGGTTCCGACGCCACTTCGTTACCGGATACCGGTATTGTGTGTAAGCAGGAAGTTGACGGCAAAGAAGTCATTGGTTTGCGTCTGAATTTTGAGAAACGCTGGATTACCCTTGCACCAATCGCCACGGTGGTGGGCCTGGCCTTCCGCATGTTCGACCCCGATGGCTTGCTGAGCGACGTTGAAGACCGCGGCATTACCTGCGCACTGATTCCCCGTGATACCGACGGCATGGAAATCGGCCGTCGCCACTGCCCGATAGGAAGCCCGTTTCTGAACGGCCCGATTATTGGCAAAGACATGTTCATTCCGCTGGACTACCTGATCGGTGGTGAAAAAATGGCCGGCGAGGGCTGGCGCATGCTGGTGGAATGTTTGTCGGTGGGCCGCTGCATTACGTTGCCGTCTGGCGCTGCCGGTGGGGCTGCCTTCGCGGTGGCCACGGCCGGTGGCTTTACCCGGATAAGGCGCCAGTTCAATACGCCAGTGGCGGAAATGGAAGGCGTACAGCAGCCGCTGGCGCGGATTGCTGCCAAAACGTACATTGCCCAAGCGGCGGTTAACCATACCGCCAACATGATTGACCAAGGCCAGAAACCGGCGGTGCCGTCGGCGATTCTGAAGTACCACCTGACCGAGTATCAGCGCGACATTCTCAGCGATGCGATGGACGTTCACGGCGGCAAAACGGTCACCCTTGGCCCACGCAATTACATGGGTATTTCGTTCAGTAGTTCGGCAGTGTCTATTACCGTTGAGGGCGCTAACATAATGACCCGCAGCCTGATGATCTTTGGCCAGGGCGCCATTCGCTGCCATCCGTACGTGTTAAAAGAGCTGGCGGCGAAAGACAACGACGACATCGATGCCTTTGACGAAGCATTTTTCGGTCACGCCGGGCTGGTGTTTGGTAACGCTGCCCGAGCCTTTACCCAAGCCTTGGGCATTGGTCGCGCAGACGTGCCGTTTGATCACGGTGCGCGTAAATACGCCCAGTCTGTGGCCCGCTTCAGCGCCGCTTTCGGGCTGTGTTCCGACGCGGCTATGACCACCCTGGGCAGTGAGCTAAAAATGCGCGAACTGACCTCTGCGCGTTTGGGTGACATGCTGTCGAATCTGTATTTGGCTTCTATGGTTCTCAAACAGTGGCACGAAACCCAGCCGGTGGACGGCGAGCAGGCACTCATGGCCTACAGTCTGGACATGCTGCTGGCGCGTACGGAAACGGCGCTGGTGGAATTCCTTGATAACCTGCCGAATCGGTTGGTGGCCGGCGCACTGCGGGTGATTACCTTGCCCATCGGCCGACGCTGGACTGGCCCGAATGACGCTCTGACTCACACCGTGGCGCAGGCCATTTCAACGGATTCGCCACTGAGGAAAAAACTGTTGTCCAGCCTGTGGGTGGGTGACAGTGAAAACGGCGTCGACACCGTTGCCTATAACCCCGTAGCCAGTTACAACAACCTTCTGAAAGACAACGCCAAAGCTGAAAAGCTCTATCGCAAAGCCAACAAGGCTTACAGCAAGGGCGAATTGCCGATCATCGCTTTGCACCCGGAGCAACGTTTTGAAGCCGCTTTGGACGCGGGCGTGTTCAGCGACGAAGATGCAATCTTTATGCGTGATTACGAAGCAAAAGTGCTGGAAATGCTGACGGTGGACGACTTCGCCTTTGACGAATTCGCACGCAATAAAAAGTCGGTGATTGATCACAACCCCTCAGAAGCGCAGCCTTCTTGATGGCGCATTGAGTATGTGGTTGTCGGTTCTGGCCATTAGCGGTGGTGCGGTGCTCGGCGCGAATGTGCGCTGGGCACTGGCTTTGTGGCTGAACGCCAGCCATCACCATGTGCCGCTGGGCACGTTGGTGGCAAATATGGCCGGTGGCTGGCTGGCGGGTTTGTTGCTGGCCTGGTTCAGCCACAGTTCCAGCCTGTCACCGGAGTGGCGCTTGTTTGCCATAACCGGCCTGTGTGGCGCGCTAACGACTTTCTCCACTTTCTCGTTGGAAATGCTCACGGCCTTGCAGCAGGGAAAGTGGGGCATGGCTCTGGTGGGTATTCTGGCCCACGTTTGCGGTGCGTTGCTGATGACGGCTGTTGGCTTTTATACGGTTGCATTGATCAAAACTTGATCTGCACCATTACCTATGCAAAATTGTCAAAATCCACTTGGCAAGCCCTGAGTTCCCGAGTAGAGTAATTCTTGAAGGAAATATTCAGTGAAGCATTTCATTAATAAGACGTATTCCAGCGGTTAGTATTAGACCCAGTGATGAGCAGTTACCGTCCTTTTATTGATTCCGCAGATTCTGGTTTCCCGTAAACACCGGCTCAAACCATCTTGGTTGAGCAGGGTGAATAATTGATTGATTGCAGGATATTTGAGCATGTCTACTACTACCGGTACTGTTAAGTTCTTCAACGAAGCAAAAGGATTTGGTTTCATCACTCGTGAAGGCGGCCCCGACGTATTCGTTCACTACAGCGCTATTCAGGGCGGCGGTTTCAAGACTCTGGCAGAAGGCCAGCAAGTCGAGTTCACCGTTACCCAGGGCCAGAAAGGTCCTCAAGCGGAAAACGTTGTACCTCTGTAATCCCGCTTGGATTCAGAAGTAACCCGCTATAAAAAAGGCAGCCCAGGCTGCCTTTTTTTGTGGGTGTTATCCGTACTGAATAAGATTTTAACAATGGCCGCTTAGCGGGTGATAACCGCGGGGTCACCACGGCCCTCTACCGCCGCCAGTTCCGCGCTGGATAACCACTCGCCGGGTGGCAATGCCATTACGCTGGCGCAAGCCGCCAGGGCGTGGGCCCAGGAACAGCCATTGGTAAACAGCATGCCGGCTTCGGTCAGCGTGCCGCCATGGTTGCGGTAACCCAACACCCGTGATGTTGCCGGTGCCGGAAACAGCGTGTGTAAATGGCCACGGAACACTTCCGGGCGCATGTGCGTGAGTGCGACCCGGCGGCTCAGTCGGCCCGGGAATAACTGTTCACGTTCCAGTTCATTCATACACACAGCGGCTTCCTGGGCGTCGCGGGGCTGGCGCAGGCGCCCTGGTTCCTGAACGTACACCAGGCGGAAGGCTGCACCGCTGTCGCGCAACCGTTCGCACGCACGGATGGTTTCTGACAGCTGGTAGGCGCCATTCGCAATCAGCATAACCGGCTCGCGCCCGCCAGTGTCTTCATCAATCACAATCGCTCCCTGGCGCGCCAGCAGCGCCGCTTCGGCGGTGTTGAACACACACGGCCGCTCGCGCTTTGGCACAACCATGCAGGTAATGCGACCGCGGCTGCGATAAATGCCGGGCATCAGCGCCAGGGTGCTGTTGTAGTCAGCGGGGAACACCACGCGGGACACATCACTCATTTCCCCTAATAAGCTTTCACAGAAGGTTGTGTCTTGATGGGATTGTTCGTTCTTGCCGTTTTCCCAGGTGTGGGACGTTGCTACCACGGGCAGGCCAAGCCAGCGCGCAGGGCGCCCTACTGCGGCTTGATGACGGGCGAATATCAGTTCCTGGCGGATGGCTCCGAGCATTTTTACGCAAAAGGCTTCGTAACTGGCCACCAGGTTGAGGCCGGCCTTGTTGGCCAGGCAAGCAGAAACCACGGCCTCTTCATTCAGCACGGTAATAACCCCGCCCAGAACGGATTCGCTGTCGTTTTCCGGTTCGTTCACCCGGTGTTTTAACAGGTGCAATACGCCTTCCAGGCGATTGCTGGCAAGCTCGTCCGGGTTGCCCACGCGGGGCCTTAATGTCGGGTTGGCCTCAACCAGGGCACAGAAGAAATCGTTAATAGCAGTCATCGGCGATGCCGCCTGCTGTACCGGCGCCAACGTTGGAATCACCGGCTCCGGCGGATTGCGCAGGGCCAGAGGGTGGTCCCGTTCCAGCGGCCGTTTCTGATCCTGATGGCGGTTCAGCGTGCGCAGTGCGGCGGTCAGTTCGTCTAGCTCAACGTGCAGCGGCGCGGTGTGTTGATGAAACAGCTCGCGTATGCGTGCGTCAACCCGTGGGTTGCCCGGCAGCGGCAAATTATGTGCAGCATTTTCGCCCGCGCCGTAAAAACCGAAGCCTTTGACGGTTTCGGCAATGCCGTAGGGAATCCGTGCGGGATAGTTCTGCTGACCACTCAATACGGCTTCGGCCTGTTCTTCCAGCGCCCATTCCATATCCAGCATGGCGCACACAAATGCGGCAGGGTCGCGACCGTCAAAGCGGAAGGGTGCAAAGCCGCGGGCGGACAGATGTTCTTCAAAGCGCTCCAGGCCTTCGCGGGTACCCAGTTCGGTACGCTGCTCAATGCGCCGGCCGTTGGCAATCATGATGGGCATGATCAAGCCGCAGTCTTCAGCGCGCCACCAGCGCGGAATCCAGTCGCTGCCGCGCTGCTCTTCAGCGGCACCGTCCGACAAAAACGCTACCAGAGATTCGCCAGGTAAGGGCATGTGCGCGTATTGCAGCTCGGCAAAGCCCAAATAGCCGCCTTCGATAATGCCGCCGGCGGTGTAAGGGTTAACGTGGCTGCCCAGGGGCGCCACGTTGCTGCCATCGGGGTTCTGGCGGTAACTGTAAAAGTCCCGGGCTAGCTGTGTCAGGCCATCGGCCCCGCCATAGGCCTGCTGTTGTTCCGGATGCAGGTTGCCGGTCAGAACATTCAGGGCGTCAACAGCTGCCACGCAGTGGCCCTGGCCCATCAGCCAGCTGCGGGTTTTTCCGGTTAGGCTATTAGTAGTCAGGTAGGCGGCGTAAGCGGGCACCATATTCAGCGCACCGCCGGTGTGGCCTTCCGGTTTGGGTTTGAAGTCATCCGCCGCCAGGGCCTTGCCGTTCAAGCATACCCGGTTGGTGTAGGTCATGTGCACGACTTGCCACATGCCTGCACTGACAAGTCTGTCGAGAGCGGCCAGGTGATGGAATACGGTTTCCAGATTTGGCTGTAGCTTGCGATGGACCAACTGCCGCGCTGAGTGCAGAACCCTTGAACACAGCAGGTCACCGTGGCTGATAACGCCATAGCCGGCGCGCCAGTAGTTGTATGCGTCTTGCGCGTTGCCAGTCAGAGTGGCAATCGAAGTGTCAATTAGAGTGTCAGTCAGAGAATCGTTGTTTAGGTCGGGCGCAGACATAGAAGCCTTTTTTTTATGTCAAAGTATGGCAGAAGTATATGCGCGGCGGATTCGGGGGCTATTGATGTAGGTCAGCCTGGTAGCCTGCACAGATTACACCGGAGTAAGATCTGGTGTCGGCTGCGGTGGAACCGGTGGTTTGAGAATTTCTAGGTAAAACTGGCGATTTCGGCGCTGGTTAAAAAGCGATGCTCACCAGCGGCCAGTGCCGAATCCAGCGTTACCCCGCCAATGCGGCTGCGGTGCAAAGTCGTGACGTGATTACCAACGGCGGCCATCATACGTTTGACCTGGTGGTAGCGGCCTTCAGAAATAGTCAGCTCTATGAGCTGTGACTGCAGCACCTTCACCTGAGCGGGCTTTGTCGGCTTAGTGTCGTTACGAAGCATCACGCCGGTTTCCAGTGCCGCAATGGCCGTGTGTGAAATCGGCTCGCTCAAAGCCACCTGATAAGTTTTCGTGCACTCCACTCTTGGCGAGGTGACCCGGTGCGACCACTGACCATCGGTTGTCAGCAGCAGCAAACCGGTAGTGTCTGCGTCCAGGCGGCCGGCAATATGAAGATTGCGGGTCAGCTCTGCCGGCAGAAGATCCAGCGCTGTGGGCTGGTCATTGTCGCGGGTGGCGCTGATATATCCTGCGGGCTTGTTGAGCATCAAGTAGCGCTCAGCAGGTAGGGCAACGGGTTCTCCTTGCAGCAAAACCTCAGCGTTGGCCGGAACGGCGGCGGCCGAATTCTTCCACAGGGCGCCGTTTACCTGAACGTCACCAGCGGCTATGGCATGCTTTGCTTCTTTGCGTGAAAGGTCTGAGCTAGTGGCAATAAATTGATCGAGGCGCATGGTCTTCAACACTCCTGGCCGGGCGCTGGCGTGGCAAGGCTGGCAAGACAAAGAACCGGGATAGCGCCGGTTATGCGGCCCCACAGCAAGGGCATTGCAGCGCTGTTGAAGGCGGGCCGGGGTGCCTGTTCGCCATTGCCGGGTTTGAGTATGCCACCCTGTTCATTGGCGAGAACAAACGTAAACGGATGCGCCCCGGGAATACCCAAGCGTACATCGGTAGCGGTGATTTCACCGTCGCGCGCTTGGTAGTCAAGAAACCCCCGGGTAAACCATTCCAGGCGGTGGGTTTCGGGCAATTGCGCAACAGAGTTGACAAGCGCCGGCTGGCGCGGGAAATATTCAAGGGTTAAGGGGCTGTCGCCATCCAGAAAGCCGGTCACGATTTCAACCCGCTGCTGGTCGGTGATCGCGGTGGCGCGCCAAAGCACCGTGTTGAAGGGCATAGGTTGCACCAGAAGTTTGGCGTCGGCAAAGCCGGCTTCGGCCAGGGCCGGTTGCACGCGTTCGATGATGACCTGCTGAGCTGCCAACGACCAGCCGAGATACCCGGTGGACAGCACCAGGCCAGCGGCAATAGCGCGCACCGCCTTAGGCCGCAGCAGAAATGCGGCGCAGCCGGCCAGTAGCGGCAGTGTATAAAGAGGGTCGATAATGAACACACTGCTGATGGCCAGCGGCCGGCCCAGGGGCCAGAACAGCTGTGTGCCGTAGGTGGTAAAGGTGTCCAGAATAGGGTGCGTCAGCAACACCAGTGCCGTTAGTAACAACCAGCGAGGGAACCCCAGTTGTGGCTTCCAGTGCCAGAACAGAGTTGCAAGCAGCAGCGACAGGGGCGCAAGCACAAAAAGAGAGTGGCTAAAGCCCCGGTGCTGGGTAAAGTTGGCGACGGCCGAGCCATAATCAATCAGCACATCCATATCGGGAAGCGTGCCTAACAGCGCGCCGGTCAGCAGAACCGATCGCCCGAGTGTTTTACCGGCTATCAGGCCTGCGATGGAAGCGCCAAGAGCTACCTGAGTGATTGAGTCCATGGAGATCGCATCATTTTGGTTAGTGAGGTTAGCTACCGGCGCATCAAAGCGCCGGCGTCACCTGCAGAACTCGTAAAACCTGAGGCCCCGGATAGCCGTCGGCGACCAGTCCGTTGGCGATCTGGTACTGGCGAATAGCGGCGCGGGTGGCCGGGCCCATAATGCCGTCTGGCGTGCCGGCGGAATATCCACGCTGTTCCAGCTGCTGCTGTAGCTGCATGATGTTGTCGCGGGACAGCGTGGGCGCATCTACCGGTGGCGGATTCTGTAACCCGCCTGCACCGGCAATACGGTCGGCCAGGTGGCCAACAGCGATGGCGTAAAATTCCGAGCGGTTCCAGCCCATAATCACTTTGAAGTTGTGATAAGCCAGAAACGCCGGGCCCTGGTGGCCGGCGGGCACAATGATTGCGGCATCAATGGCTTCTTGGGCCAGGGGGCCGCCTGATGCGTCGGTAACGCCAAGCTGGTTCCATTGCTCCAGAGATTTGCGGCGGCCATCGGCAAGGGCAAAGTTAAAGTTATTGGGTAGCTGTACTTCACGGCCCCAGCGGTAGTCGCCATCCCATCCCATAGACTGCAAAAATTGCCCGGCTGACATTAGCGCGTCTGGTAAACTGTTCCACAGGTCACGGCGGCCATCGCCGTCTGCGTCGACGGCGTGCTGAAGGAAGACCGTAGGCATAAATTGCACGTGGCCCATAGCACCGGCCCAGGAGCCTTCCATTTGCTCGGGGCTAATGGCGCCTTCGTCAACAATCTGCAGGGCAGCAATCAGCTGGCGGGTAAAAAAGGTTTTGCGGCGTTCGTCACAGGCCAGTGTTGCCAGGGAGCTGGGCACCGACATTTTGCCAAAATAGCTGCCGTAGTTGGTTTCCAGGCCCCAGAACGACAATAAATAGGCGGCGGGCACGCCGGTTTCATTGGTCACTCGTTGCAGTAGATCGGCGTGCTCTATTAATAGCTGACGGCCCTTGTCGATGCGAGTGTCGTTTACCCGGCGGTTCAAATAGTCAGCAAAGGGCGTGGTGAATTCCGGCTGGCGCCGGTCCAGCTCAATCACCCGTTCCAGATATTCCGCGCCAGCCAACACGCTGCGCGCGGTTTCAGCGCTAACGCCAGCGGCTATGGCCTGCTGCTGCAAGTCTGCTTTACAGGTCTCAAAATTGTTGACCGTAGCAGGCTGGTCTGTCGCCTTATCGGCAATGTTGGCGCTAGCACCCAGCGGCAGGGTGGCCAGGATGCCGGCACACAGGGCCGTGGCGGCCGGGCGAAAAAAGCGTGAAATGAAGACAGACACGTAGAACCTCCGGAAAATGGGCGTGGGGCGTATTATTAGCGCCCATAGTAGCGTTTTTTACGGCCCTAAAAACACACTTGCCACTGTTGACGGGTGACAAATCAGTAACCTGCATCCACAGGAGGACGACATTTTTTACGTGAAGGGTTTTTATCAGGGGAGTTTGTTTTATAGTAACTTAAAACAGATCGACAACAGCGCAATAGAAGGTTGAATCAATGGCGATGCTGACAGCACTGGTAGTGGATGACGCCAGCTTTGTAAGGGACCTGATCAAGCGTGCTGTCAGGCAGCAGTTTCCTGTTATTGAAGCCATCGATGCAGCCGACGGTAAAAAAGCGCAGTCGCTGATGTTGCGCACCACTTTTGATTTGATTCTCTGCGACTGGGAAATGCCGGAAATGTCAGGGCTGGAACTGCTGCAATGGATGCGTCAGCAGCCCCAGTACGCCAAAGTGCCGTTTATTATGATTACCAGCCGTGGCGACAAAAGCCACGTGGTCGAAGCCATACAGCAGGGCGTATCGGAATATCTGGGCAAACCTTTCAGCCCTGACGGTCTGGGTAAAAAAATCCGTAAAGTGATGGGGCAAACGCTGGCGCAGGCCATGGCAAGCTCTGGCAAGGCGCCTGCGGTTCAGGCCGATGCCCTGGCACAGTCGGCCTCCCTGTTGACCCGTAAAACAGAGTCCCCGGCTGCTTCTACAACGCCTGCGGAGCCGGCCACTGTTGTGGCAGCTGCGAATTCGCCCCAGCGCCAGCCAGCTGCAAAGGCAGGCGCGTTGATGAATATGGCCACCGTGCGTTTTGCTGACCACACCCTGCAGTCGGTGGTAAAAGACATCAATCTTAACGAAGTGCGGGTGATTGCCCGCCGCGACCAGCAGTTTCCAGGCATTCTGGACCAAGCGGTGGTGGATATTGAAATCTCGGAAACCGAAGTGGCGCGGCTAAACGGATACGTGCACCAACTTCACGCGGTCGACAAACGCCAGGACACCGACTTTGTTAGTGCCACTATCCGCTTTGTAGACGAAGACCCGAAAAAAATGGAAGACCTGTCACGCTTCATTGCCCGCTTTCGAGCGGCTGCACCTCGCTAGCAGTGCTAGCAACAACCCGCTCCGCGGGAAATTGGCAACGAAAGGTACTGCCTTTATCCAAGCTGCTGCTGATCAGCAGTTGCCCGTCGTGGTTCAACAGCACGTGTTTAACAATAGCCAGGCCCAGCCCCGTGCCGCCGGTGTCTTTGTGGCGACTGGGGTCAGCGCGATAGAAGCGTTCTGTCAATCGCGGGAGGTGGCTTGGGTCTATACCTATGCCGTTGTCTTCCACCGTTAGCAGCGGGCCTTGTTCGCCGGCGATCCAGCGAACGCGAATCTGGCCTTGTGCGGGAGTGTACTTCACCGCGTTAAAAACCAGATTAGAGACCGCGCTTCGCAACTGAGACAAGTCGCCGCGTATTTGCGTCGGGCCGTCGATTGTCAGCTCAATTCGATGCTGCTTGTCGCCGCTTAGGGCGTTTGCGTCATCGCAAACCTGTCGCAGCAGAGCACCTGCATCAACGATGCTTTCGTGCAGATTGCCGTCGCCGGTTTCAATTTTTGACAGCAGAATCAAGTCGGCAATCAACGCTTCCATGCGTGCCGATTGGTCTGCCATGGTAAAAACGGCGCGCTGCCAGTTGGCCGGCACTTCATCGCTGTGGTCACCGAGGGTTTCCAGGTAACCGCTGATAACGGTCAGCGGTGTGCGCATTTCGTGGGACAAGTTGCTGACGAAATCCCGACGCATCTGTTCCAGTTGATGCAGGCGGGTAACGTCTTTGATCAGCAGCAGGCGGTCGTTGTCGCCAAACAGGCTGATCTGGATTTGCAGGCGCAGGTGGGGGCGGGCTGGTGCGTTTAGTTCCAATGGTTGCTGATATTGCTTTTGTTCAAAATAATGAATGAATGCGGGCAGGCGAATCAGGTTCTGAATCAGCTGGCCCTGGTCGGTGCCGTTACGCAGATTGAGCAGGTAACCGGCGCTGCCGTTCCACCACTCCAGAGTGCCGCGGGAATCGGTCATCACTACGCCATCGCGCATGGCATTGGCGGATTGCTGCACCCGCTGAAGGCGCTCTTGCAGCGCAGAGCGGTGTTTGATGTGCTGTTTCTGGAGTTTGTTCAGGCCGTCAAAAATACCGCCCCACAGGCCAACGCTGTCTGGCGCTTCGCTGGCGGTGTCCGGCTGCGCCAGCCAGCGCAGCAGGCGTTTTGTTTGCGCCAGGGTCCAGCCCAGGTACAGCATCAAGCCGGCCAGCAAACCGTAAAGTGGAAAGCCCACCAGCCAACCCAGTAGCAAGCTCAGGCCCAGCAGGGCAATCAACAGGCGCAGATATTGCGACCAGTTTTGTTGCATGGCAATGGTTCCGTAACGGGTTCGGCGCTTAGCCGGAGTTTGCGGAAAATCGATAGCCGGCACCGCGAACGGTTTGTATCAGATGGTCGTGATGGGTGCCAAGCGCTTTGCGTAGCCTGCGGATGTGGACGTCTACGGTGCGTTCGTCCAGATACACGTTAGCGCCCCAAACCTGATCCAGCAGCTGGCTGCGGCTGTACACCCGGTCCTGATGGCTCATGAAAAACTGCAGCAGTCTGTATTCTGTGGGCCCCAGTTGCAGCCGTCCGGTGTGGCTACTGACCCGGTGGCTGAGCGGGTCCAGAGTCAGGCCGCCGACTTCCAGCGTACTGTCAACACCGGCGGGTGTGCTGCGTCGCAGCACGGCTTTCAGCCGTGCCAACAGCTCCCGCGGGCTGAATGGCTTGGTGATATAGTCGTCGGCGCCGGATTCAAGGCCCAGTATTTTGTTATCTTCTTCGACTTTTGCGGTCAACATTATGACGGGAATTGCCGCAGTAGTGTCGTCTTTTTTCAGCCGTCGGGCCAGTTCGATACCGCTGGTGTCCGGTAGCATCCAGTCCAACAAAATCAGATCCGGGCGCTTGTCGACAATCAGGCTGTGGGCGGCCCGTGCGTCGGCGGCTTGCAGACAGTTATAGCCGGCCATTTCCAGGGCCATAGTGACCATTTCACGAATGGCAGACTCGTCGTCCACAATCAGAATGGTTTTTTCGGACATGGCAGTAACCTGCTTTAGCGTTGCGGAGTGTTACGTTGCGTCCGCCGTATTACACCCGCTTATTGTTACAGACATGTGACAGCGGGTCGAGGCTTTTGCCTAGGCCAGCATGCGATCAACGGCCAGCCCGGCAAACAGCGCAAAACCCGCCCAATTGTTGTGTAAAAAGGCCTTGAAGCATCCGGCCCGGTCGCGCTCGCGGGCCAGAAACTGGTGGTAAATGAACAGGCAGGCCATGGTCAGCAAACCCATATAGTAAAAAGTGCCCAGTTCGGCCTGTTGGCCGACCAGCAGCAGAATGGTGATTATGGTGGTCTGCAGAATGCCCAGGATCATTCGGTCGGCGTCACCGAACAGCACAGCGGTGGATTTTATGCCCACTTTCAGGTCGTCTTCGCGGTCTACCATGGCGTAAAAGGTGTCGTACACCACCGACCAGATAACGTTGGCAATAAACAGTAGCCAGGTGACCTGGCTGAGCTCACCGGTTTGGGCAGCCCACGCCATCGGAATACTCCAGCCAAAGGCCGCCCCCAGAAATACCTGGGGCAGGTGGGTATAGCGCTTCATAAACGGATAAATGAACGCCAGCGCAGCGCCGCCAAAAGCCAGATAGATGGTCAGCTTGTTGGTAAACAGCAGCACCATTAGAAATGATACCAGGCCCAGGCCAACAAACAGCGCCACGGCCTCCCAGGGCTGGATGCGGCCGGTGGTTAACGGCCGGTCTTTGGTGCGCTCTACGTGCCTGTCCCATTCACGGTCAGCGAAGTCATTGATGGCACAGCCTGCAGCGCGCATAAAATACACGCCGAGGGTGAACACAATCAGGTTGCTCAGGCTGGGCATGCCGTCGGCGGCGAGCCACAGCGCCCAGTAGGTGGGCCACAGCAGCAATAACGTGCCCACGGGGCGGTTCAGGCGCAGCAGCAGGGCGTAATCCCGCAGGCGTAAACGAACGTGATCGGGCAAGGCGTTGGCTAGCATGACAGGGTTCGCTGGTCGGTAATAACGGTGAATGTGCAGGGGATTATAGCCAGAGCCGGGCGCGGGTCAAAAAGTCACTGCCAACCCAGGCAGAATTAAGCGTGTTCTGCGCCGCTGTAAAGCTGCGGTAACAGGTACTCGCACACCATCAGCGAATGCTGGCGGCCCTGCCTGCGGGTGTGAAACAACGAGCGCCGGGCCAGTTGCGGTTGCCCGCTATGGGTGCCCTGGCACAATCCGGTTTCGAGTGGGCCCCTATGCCACTGGCGGTGGCTGAACAGGTAAGCGCCCAGGGGCCGATTGCCCAGGTTGCGAAGCTGGCGGCCGGGCCCTTGCAGACAAGCCAGGGGGATAACCGTACGTGCCAACACCCAGGGCTGGCCGTCGCCGCACAAGCGCACTTCGCGAATCCACGCCTGCTGGCGCCAGGGAATATTCAGCTTGCGGGCTTCTTCGGCGCGGGGCAGGGCAAAACCTTCGCTGGCGACTTCTACCTGAAAGCTTTGCTGACAGCGTTGCTGCAACGCCCGGGTGAATGAGCCCTGAACGTTTAACCAGTAACGCGCCGGGCCATGAACCTGAGGGTTGCGCAAGCCTGCGGCCGCTGGCTGGCGATACCAGCAGGCGGGCGGGATAGTCAGCGCGCAGGCCGCCGGTGGGCTTTTTTTACAGACCTTTGACAGCATAGATACCAGGCGCGTTGCGCCAGTAGCCTTTGTAGTCCATGCCAAAGCCGAACAGAAAGCGGTCTTCGACATCCATACCGGTGAAATCGGCTTTCAGGCCGGGTCGACATTTGCGATCGTGCTGTTTGTCGACCAGTACGGCGGTCAGCACTTCAGCGGCGCCGTGTGCGCGGCAATAATCGGCGATGGCGCACAGGGTAGTGCCTTCGTCCAGAATGTCGTCAACAATCAGAATTATACGGCCGTTCATATCGGCTTCCGGCCGCAGCTTCCACTCCAGAATGCCGCCGGTGGTTTCCTGGCGGTAACGGGTGGCATGCAGGTATTCGGCCTGAACGGGAAAGTTCAACTGGGTGAGCAGTTGACCAGTGGTGATCAGACCACCGTTCATCACGCAGAAAACCAGCGGGTTGCTGCCTTCAAGGCGTTCGGTGATAGCGCTGGCCAGAGCAGTAATAGCGGCCTGTACCTGCTGATTTGGAACCAGGCAATCGGCTTCTGCCATTACCTGCTTCATTTCGGCGACGGTATCGATCATAACGGGCGGTCCTGTCGTAAAACGGGCGATTATACCGGAGCGATTGGTGTGAAGGGAGAGTTAACCCGTTATGGAAAGGTCTGTATTTATGGCTACACGGGCAAAACAGGCATACTGACCATGCCGTAAGGCTGCGGCGGGCGTTAAGGACTGCGTATTTTCCGCGGTACGATTGGCCCGGTCGCCAATTTGAAGCGTAGATGAACGGCAATCGCTACGAACAGTAATAGTAACAGGAGCAGGTAATGAAGAAGTGGCAATGTGTGGTGTGTGGGCTGATTTATGACGAAGCCGAAGGCTGGCCGGAAGACGGTATTAAACCGGGAACAGCGTGGAATGACGTGCCCGAAGACTGGTTGTGCCCGGATTGCGGTGTGGGTAAGGAAGATTTTGAAATGCTTGAAATCGACTGAGGCAGGTACAGCATGACAACAGCTTCCGAACCCAATCCCAATCTTAATCCCATTGTCATTGTTGGCAGTGGCCTGGCCGGTTACTCGCTGGTGCGGGAGCTGCGCAAGCATAACGCGGACGCGGCCATATTGCTGGTAACCGTCGATGACGGTACCAGCTACTCAAAACCCATGCTGTCCACCGGCTTTGGCAAGGGCAAAGATGCCGACGGCCTGTCCCAGGCTGGTCATCGGTCGATGGCTGAGCAGTTCAATCTGCACCTGTTGCCCCACACCCGGGTGACGGCTTTGAACCCACAGGCCCATCAGATTCAGCTGGGCTCTCGTTTAAATTCTCGTTTAGAAAGCCACTGGCAAAGCTACAGCCAGCTGGTGCTGGCCTGGGGTGCAGAAGTGGTACCACTGCACCTGGCCGGCAGTGGCAGCGATGCGGTGTATTCCATTAATGACCTGGACGACTATCGCGCCTTCCGCGCGGCGCTGACGGGCGCTGAACGGGTAGCCATAATGGGCGCCGGGCTGATTGGTTGTGAATTTGCCAATGATTTGCGCCTGGGCGGGTATCAGGTGGAGGTGGTTGCACCCTCGGCAACAGTGATGCCCACGTTAATGCCTGAACCGGCCGCTCGCGCCGTGCAAAATGAACTGGAGGCGCTGGGTGTGATCTTTCACCTGGGCACCCAGGTTGACCGCATTGACCAAGTGCCGGCGGGAGGCGATGGCGGAGTAACCTTGGCGTTGGCCAACGGCCAGCAACTGCAGGCCGATGTGGTGATTTCGGCGGTGGGGCTGCGGCCGCGAACTGAGCTGGCACAACAGGCCGGGCTGGCGGTTAACCGTGGCATTGTGGTGAATCGGGCGCTGGAAACCTCGGCGCCGGATGTTTACGCCCTGGGCGACTGTGCCGAGGTGGATGGCCAGCTGCTGTTGTATGTTATGCCGTTGATGGCCAGCGCCCGGGCGCTGGCAAAAACCCTGGCCGGCGAGCGCAGCGAGGTGCTCTACCCGGCCATGCCGGTGATGATTAAAACACCTTGCTGCCCGGCTGCGGTAAACCCACCACCGTTGGGCGCAGAAGGGCAGTGGCAGGTCGAGCAGGATGGTAACCATGTGAAAGCGCTGTTTAATAATCCAGACGGGGCTTTGTTAGGCTTCGCGCTAACCGGTCGCTTTGCCGTGGAGAAACAGGCGCTGTCGCGGCAGTTGCCGGCGTTGCATAGTGCGGCTTCCTGAGAGCGATTTGATGGTTTTCATTGCCAAGCCGCGCGCCCTGGGTGAAAATTTAGGTCGTTTGCTTATTATCACTCAACAGGAACCCGCATGCTGGACATAACCCGAAAACTGGTGGACTTGCTGAACCTGAGCGCTACCGGCGTAGATCACTTCCAGGGCGACAGCGAAGATCTGGGGTTTCCCAACGTATTCGGTGGCCAGGTTCTGGGCCAGGCGCTGATGGCCGCCAGCCGCACCGTGGAAGACCGCCTGTGCCATTCTCTGCACGCTTATTTTTTGCGCCCGGGCAACCAGCGCATGCCTATTGATTATGAAGTAGAGCGAGTGCGCGACGGCGGCAGTTTCTCTGTACGGCGGGTAACCGCTCGCCAGGAAGGCAAGGAAATACTAACCTGTTGCGCGTCTTTTCAAACCGAGGAAGCCGGTCTTGAACACCAGCTTGACATGCCGAAGGTGCCGGCGCCGGAAACCCTGAAAACCGAGCAGGAGCTGGGCGAACTGCTGGCGCCTCATGTCTCTGAAGCCCTGCGTCATTTGCTGACGCGCGATCGCCCGGTGGAATTTCGCCCGGTCGCCCCGGGCGATCTGCTAAACCCTGAACCCCGCCCACCCCGAGCCCAGGACTGGGTGCGGGTAAGAGGTACCTTGCCGGACGACCCAGTGCTGCACCGCTGCTTATTGGCCTATGCCTCGGATTTTTCGTTCCTGGGCACGTCGCTGGTGCCCCACGGGGTCAAGTTTTGGGATGCCGGCTTGCGGGTAGCCAGTCTTGACCACGCTATGTGGTTTCACAGCGACTTTCGCATGGATGAGTGGTTGTTGTATGACAAAGACAGCCCGAGTGCAGCGGCCGGGCGGGGATTGAATCGCGGTAGTTTCTACAATTCGTCAGGTAGTATAGTTGCGTCTTGTGCACAGGAAGGCCTGATTCGCCTGCGAAAAGGCCAATAGCGGCACCGAATGAAGTGAGCAGTTCTGACTGGCTTTTTGGTTCGTGTCTTAGGCAAGTGTTTCCAATTGCTTGACCCATTCCTTCGCCCACTCAGCGGCCTCGATCTCTGGCTCCATGGTTTCCATGGCGTCGATGCGCAGGGTGTCTCCCACTTTACGCGCGGCGGTTTCGTAGAGCGCTTCTTCGATCAGTTCGCCGGCGCCGCAAAAAGTATCGCCGTAAGAGCTGTCACCCAGCACAATGCTGCCAAACGGGCGGCCTGGCTGCTGTGGCAGCTGATCCCGCAAATCCACATAAAACTGCAGGATGTTAGAGGGCAGCTCACCCTGGCCGGTGGTAGAGGTGCACACCAGCAGGGCGTCATTGTTGTCGGTAATGTCAGACAGCTGTGGCTCTTCCAGAACCGTTACACGGTAACCGAGCGGCGTCAGTGTATTTTCGATGGCGCGGGCACTCATCAGAGCGCCACCGTAAACACTACCAACAAGAATGCGGATGGCTTTCATAGAAAAATTCCGAACAATTGAGTGAGGTCTGGGTTTTGGTGGTGAGTTGCTGGTAATGAGAAGCAGCTGCAACCATTGCCAGGTTGAGATGATAGCCTCGATCGATAGTTTTTTGCAATACGGTGACTTACGCTGGATTTATTTCAATTTCATTGCAAAAATTTTATAGTGCCGCCTGCAGTTTTTCTGCAGTCAGATGACGCCATGCCACATGAGATATTCCATGATATGAGCCGTTCAAGCGGATTTCTGGACACACTTCTTACCAGCCCCTCCACGGAACGCTTTCGGGTTGGAATCAGCCTGTTGTTTTTACTGGGCGTTTGGTTGTCGGTAGGCTCGTTTGCGAGTGGCCTGCCAAACGGCATGCTGCTGATGGCCGCTGCAGTGATTGGTGGCTATATGGCCATCAACATCGGTGCCAACGATGTTGCCAACAATGTGGGCCCGGCGGTGGGCTCTGGTGCTTTGTCGCTGGGCGCCGCGGTCGCTCTGGCGGCTGTTTTTGAAGCCGCTGGCGCGTTGATTGCCGGCGGCGACGTGGTGTCTACCATCAAGGGCGGGATTATCGATCCGTCTAACCTGAGTGACGACCGCTCCTTTGTCTGGTTGATGACGGCAGCCCTGCTGGCTGGCGCGCTCTGGCTGAACCTGGCCACCTGGATGGGCGCTCCGGTGTCTACCACCCATTCTATTGTGGGCGGGGTGCTGGGGGCCGGTATTGCGGCCGGAGGCTGGGGCATTGCGGATTGGGAGGTTATGGGCAAAATCGCCGCCAGCTGGGTAATTTCACCGGTGTTGGGTGGTGTTCTGGCAGCTCTGTTTTTGTACCTGATAAACCGCACCGTGCTGTACCGGCGCAATGTTATCGCGGCAGCGCGCATTTTTGTGCCTTGGCTGGTGGCCGGTATGGCCTGGGCGTTTGGCACCTATCTAATGCTCAAAGGCCTGAAAAAACTCGTGTCGCTGGACTTTATGGGTGCCTCGCTGGTGGGTCTGGTGGCTGCCGCGGTGGCCTTCTTCGCGATACGCGCGTTGGTTAACCGTAAAGCCGCGACTATGGAAAACAACGCCGCCGGTGTAAACACGCTGTTCACCTGGCCGCTGATTTTTGCCGCGGCGCTGCTCAGTTTTGCCCACGGTGCTAACGACGTAGCCAATGCCATCGGGCCCCTGGCGGCTATAAACGATGCCATAGCCAACGGCGGCGTGATGACGTCATCCAGTATTCCTTTATGGGTGATGGCGGTAGGTGCCCTGGGTATTGCGTTGGGCCTGATGCTGTTTGGTCCGCGACTGATCAAAACCGTAGGCAGCGAAATCACCGAGCTGGATAAAACCCGCGCCTTTTGCATTGCGCTATCGGCTGCTTTAACCGTCATTCTGGCGTCGCAGCTTGGGCTACCGGTAAGCTCCACCCACATCGCCATTGGCGGCGTGTTCGGCGTTGGTTTTCTGCGGGAATATCTGAAATCCAATTACGCTACCCAGCTTCATAAAATCATGGAAGAGCGTGACCTCGAGGAACGCGAACGGCTGAAGCCGTTTCTGGATGATTTCCGCAACGCGTCCGTCGAGGAAATGGAAAACTTGCTCAAGCGTGCGAAGAGAAATAAAAAACAGGTGCCACTGACAAAAACCGACCGCAAGCGACTCAAGAAAATCTATCGGGAAGAGATGGTGAAACGCTCTCACCTTACCCGTATCGCGACGGCCTGGATTGTTACAGTGCCGGCGTCGGCATTGATGGCAGCAATACTGTTTTTCACGTTGCGCGGGCTAATGATTTAGTGTCCCATGACAGTTCGATCTACAGGGGAGTGAGCTTATGAGTACGTCTGTTGAAAGCAACCAGGCCAGGATAATTAACGAGCTGAGGGTGTTTATCAAGAAAGTAATGAGCGAACCCACCATTGCGGTCAGATCGATGGACATTGCCCGCAAGCACAAAGGCGAGCCTAATTCTGACGAGGCTATCGCGCGGGAAATCAGCGCCAGCACCAGTATTCGTATTCCGGAAAAGTGGAGTGATGCGGACCGCATGTTTCTGGATATTATTCACGAAGTGCTGGACGACGAAGACGCGCTTTATTAAGCACGGGTGCAAGCTCCTACAGTTGTAACAATAACGGCGCCGAAAGGCGCCGTTATTGTTTGTTCTGTCTGTTTAGACCTGGTTAAAGCAGATTAAAAGTGCTTAGGCTGGCGCCCTGGCGCCGGCAGCCAGGTTGTTCAGAATCGCCATTTCGTCGGCAATACCTTCTTCCCTGGCCAGCAGCCGTTGCTCTGCCAGAATATCCGCCAGTATGTCAGCGGTGGTCAGCGGGTTGGCCAGCACCACGCGGAACACAATACAGGGGAAGTTGAAGTAGTTGTCTGGCTCCAAACGAGTGCGGGAGACAAACGCCTTACCCCTTTCACGCTGGGTTTTTTGGATAAACTTGGTGATGCGGTTCAGGCTGGTGTTGATCTTTTCCGCCAGCATTTCATCGGCACCTTCCAGAGCCTGCCGGACCTGTGGCGGGCAGTAGCGATAGGTCAGAATGTTCAGTTCGGGCCGGGTGATCAGTTCGAAATCTTCAGCCTCATCAATCATGGCCGCGAATGTTCGGGCCTTGCCAATGCCTGCGTCAATCAGCAGTTCATAACCTTCTCGGGCCAGAATTTTCAGGCCAGAGTGAATCAGCATCGCCATGCCCGGGCGCGATCCCTCAAGCGTGGTGCTGCCCAAATCCCGCGAGCCTTTGCGGATAATGTACTGGGCGTGGTGTTCAACCGCACTGGCCAGGCTGGGGTCGCGGAACACCACCAAACCCACGCCCATGGGTACGTAAAGCTGTTTATGAGCGTCAAAGGTGACCGAGTCGGCTTTTTCAATGCCTTTTAGCAGCGAACGATAACGTCGGGAAAACAGGGTTGGTCCACCCCAAGCGGCATCTACGTGGAAGTGTGCGCCGAATTCGCGCGCGATATCGGCCATGGCTTCCAGCGGATCTACGTTGCCGGTTTCGGTCGTGCCGGCAACGCCACAGAGGGCAATCACCTTGATTTTCTGTTTCTGCAACTGCAGGCATTTTTCCCGCAGCGCATCAATCTGGATACGGTTGTTGCTGTCGGTTGCCACAGTCACCAGAGCATCGCGGCCCAGGCCCAATACGTCGGCGGCTTTGCTCAGGGAATAATGGCCGCGGCGCGACATAACAATAGCGGCGCCCTCGTAACCGTAATATTTCAAAGCGCGGAACAGGCCTTCCTGTTGTAAGCCGCGGAAGTTACCTTCCGCCGGAAACGCGCGGTTGCGGGCTACCCAAAGCGCTGTCAGGTTGGCAACGGTGCCGCCGGAACACATGGCGCCCAGCGCGTAGCGGGGGTTGTGCATCCATTTGCGGTAGAACGAACCGTCTTCTTCGAACACCAGCCGGTGAATCATGCCCAGCACTTGGCGCTCCAGAGGTGTAAACGCCTTGGAAGTTTCGGTTTTCACCAGATTCTGGTTCAGGGCAATCATGATTTTCGACAGCGGCAGCATGAAATAGGGCAGTGCCGACGTCATGTGGCCAATAAAAGCCGGTGATGCGGTGTGTACCGAGTTCGCCACCAGTTTGTCGAGCAGAAACTGGGTTTGCTCAGACACAAATATGGGCTTTTCTGGCACGCTGTATTCGGAGAAATTCTTCTCAACGTCGGCCAGGTCGCGCTCTACCGCAACAATGTGATCCTGAAGAAAACCGGCAAGATTACGGGATATGTCCTGGTCAATCCGGCTCAGGGTAGAATCGGGTGCCTCAGGAATCGTGAAAACACGATACATTGCCTCTACAGAGGCCTGGGCGGATTTTTTAATTCCGGTCATAGGGCGCCACGCGCAGTCTCGAGGAGCCGTAGTATACGGCGTGAAAAGTGGTTACGCCACATTGGGCGGCACCTCATCAAGTGTGCTTTACAGCAGCTGCCGATCGACGTCCAAAATGGCGGCATCAATACGTTCGCTGATGGCTTTTTCGACCTGGTCCAGGCGCTGGCTGATCTGCTGTGACGACGAGCCCAGTGCCACGACAGCCCAGGTGGCGCAATCCAGGGCGTCCTGATGGTCAGTTTCGGCCACCGCCAGGTCCGGCTCTTTGCCCCAGATCGTTTTCAATGGCGCAAACACTTTGCGCTTGGCTTTCAGATCATCACAGGCATAAAGTTGAAAGTGCAGGGTGAGCACGCCGATGTGTGGGGTGATCGCCGGAGCCTGCGCCGACTCTTTGAGCAGTTTGCGTAATGCGTCAGACATTCACGATTCCTTCAGCATAGGGGACAGATTTCAAATCTGTCCCCGGCTTGCCGTCCCCGGTTAAAATGTGTCCCTAATTTGCCAAGGTTCGCCGATGACAGATTCACTTGCAAGTTTGCCGTTTGAACAGTTATTAAGTCGGGTACGGGCCTGTACCCTGTGTGCTGAAAATTTGCCCTACGGCCCTCGCCCGGTGATCCAGATGGCTGAGTCGGCACGGATTCTGGTGGTGGGCCAGGCGCCCGGGCGCCGGGTGCATGAAACCGGTCTGCCCTTTAACGACCCCAGCGGCGATCGGCTGCGCCAGTGGATGGGTATTGGTCGCGAGACCTTTTACGATGATCACCAGTTGGCCATTTTGCCTTTGGGCTTTTGCTACCCTGGGACCGGTAAAAACGGTGATTTGCCTCCACGCCCCGAATGCGCGCCGGCCTGGCGCAGCGCTCTGCTGGAACGCCTGCCCAATGTTGCCATGACTCTGGTGATTGGCCAATACGCGCACAATTGGCACTTGGCGAACCCTGCCCGAACCGTTACGGCGAATGTGCAGAACTGGCGGGCGTACTGGCCGGCGCAGCTGCCTATGCCACACCCCAGCCCGCGCAATAACCTTTGGTTGCGCCGTAATTCCTGGTTTGAAGCCGAGGTGGTGCCAGCGCTTCAGCAGCGGGTAGCGGGCTTGTTGAACGTTCGCTGAGCCAGTTCTGCCCCGGGATTTAATAGCTATCTAAATCAATGCGCTGAAATCTGTTACAAAAAATTACAAAAAAGTGTTTGCCAATAAATAGCCTTGTCATCGTTTACGGATTATAAAGACGCCAAGACAGTCCAATATGTGGAATTCTGTCGAAATGGAATGCTGCCGGCCTGAGGTCTTTAGCGTTCGTATTTTTGGTTTTCGTTGATGGAGAACAATATGAGTGAATTCGACGAAGGCAGTCTGGAGACATCCGGCGGCTCGTCTGCCGACGCTGAAAACACCCATTCCATTGCGGGTCGTGCCCGGGTTCGAGCTAAGTTGCAGGCTGATATTGAGGCCTACCTGAGCCGGGGCGGCACCATCAGTGAAGTGGCGAACGGCTTTCGTAGTGATGGCAGCAACAAAGCGGACGCAGGTTTTAATGGCCGTGCACTCTAAGCCTAAAGTAGTCAGAAAGTGATGCCAGGCCCGGGAGACATTGCCCGGGCTTTTTGTTTACACGGTTACCGCAACTGCAAGCTTGGCGGCCGAGGTGTATCATAAAAACCTGTGCCGACGTTCGCAGCCGGCTTTTATTTTTCGTACCACTCTATTTTGCCACTCTTTTTCCCAATCTGGAGGTTCCGTGTCGAATCTGACTCCCCGCATGTTTCCCGCCACCCGTTTACGCCGCAACCGCGCCAGTGATTTTTCCCGCCGGTTGGTGCGTGAAAACCAGCTGTTGCCTGATAATCTCATTTTCCCGGTGTTTGTTTTGGATGGCGAAAACCAGCGCGAAGCCGTGGCCTCTATGCCCGGCGTGGAGCGTTTGAGTATTGACCTTCTATTAGCCCAGGCTGCCGAAGTGGTGGAGTTGGGCATACCGGCTATTGCTCTGTTCCCGGTGGTGCCTGCCGAGCATAAAAATCTGCAGGGCTCTGGCGCCTGGGACCCCCAGGGTTTAGCGCAGCGGGCTGTACGTGCGTTGAAACAGGCCCATCCGGAACTGGGTGTGATTACTGACGCCGCTCTGGACCCGTTTACCACGCACGGTCAGGACGGCATTATTGATGACAACGGCTATGTGCTAAACGACATCACCGTAGATGCGTTGGTGAAACAAGCGCTGTCTCAGGCCGAAGCCGGTGCCGATGTGATTGCACCGTCCGACATGATGGACGGTCGCATTATTGCGATCCGCGAAGCCCTGGAAGAAGCGGGCTACGTGAACACCCGCATCATGGCCTATTCCGCCAAGTACGCGTCTGCCTATTACGGCCCATTCCGCGACGCAGTAGGCTCTGCCGGCAACCTTGGCAAAGGCAATAAGGCTACTTACCAAATGGACCCGGCTAACAGCGACGAAGCCCTGCACGAAGTGGCCATGGACATCGCCGAAGGCGCCGATATGGTGATGGTAAAGCCGGGCATGCCGTACCTGGACATTGTCAGACGGGTGAAAACCGAGTTGCAGGTGCCCACGTTCGCGTACCAGGTCAGTGGCGAATACGCCATGCACATGGCCGCAGCACAAAATGGCTGGCTGGACGGCGATGCGGTGATGATGGAAAGCCTTATGGCCATGCGCCGAGCCGGCGCCGACGGTATCCTGACCTACTTTGCTATTCGCGCCGCGCGGCTGATGAAACAGAAATGATCCGCAGTGCGGGGTCGCTCAGGCCCCGCACTGCGGGCGCAGTAACAAAACAAGGACGGTAAGCCAATGACCAGTAAAAAGGGCAATCTGAAGATTGCCGACAATGAGGCCACGTTGCCCGCAGCAGATACTGTGCCTTCGCCCGAGGAAAGTCTGAGCCTGGACGCCTGCGAAAATTTCTTCAACCGCGAACTGAGTCAACTGCAGTTCAACCACCGGGTATTGAAACAGGCCCTGGACGATACCCACCCGCTGATCAACCGACTCATTTTTTGCTGCATATTCAGCAGCAACATGGATGAATTCTTCGAAATCCGCGTGGCGGGTATGCGTCAGCAGTTGAAGTACGGCCGGGAACAAACCTACGCCGACGGACTGCAGCCGGAACAGTTACTGGCGGAAATCAGCCGTGTGGCTCACGAGTACATTGACGAACAGTACGATATCTTGAACAACGTGCTGATTCCGGAGTTGGAAAAGCAGAATATCCACTTTGTGCGCCGGCACGAATGGACCCCGGCTCAGGCCCAATGGGTGCGCACCTATTTTGACGAAGAAATACTACCAGTGGTCAGCCCGATTGGCCTGGACCCATCGCACCCGTTCCCGCGGCTAGTGAATAAAAGCCTCAACTTTATTGTGGAGCTGGACGGCAAAGACGCCTTTGGCCGCGAAACCGGCATGGCCATAGTGCCGGCGCCGAAGTCTTTGCCGCGGTTGGTGCGGCTGCCGGACGACGTGTGCGACGGCGGCGACAATCTGGTGTTTTTGTCGTCGATGATTCACGCCCATACCGACGAGCTGTTCCCCGGTATGGAAATCAAAGGCTGTTACCAGTTTCGCCTGACCCGTAATGCGGACCTGGAGCTGGAAGACGATCTGGAAGACCTGGCCTCGGCCTTGCGCGGTGAGCTGCTGAGCCGCCGCTTTGGTGACGGTGTGCGCCTGGAAGTGGCGGATAATTGCCCGCAGGAGCTGGTTCAGTTTCTGCTGGCCGAGTTTGGCCTGACCGAGCGCGACCTCTATGAGGTGCGCGGCCCGGTAAACCTGACCCGGCTGCTGGCGGTGGGGGGTCTAGTGAACCGACCGGACCTGAGCTATTCCGGTTTCTCCCCGGTGACCCCGCGCCAGATTCGCAGCCGTGACTCCATGTTTGACAGTATCCGCAAGCGTCCGATTCTGTTGCTCCATCCCTATGAAAACTTTAGCCCGGTGGTGGATTTGCTGCGCCAGGCCGCCAAAGATCCGCAGGTGCTGGCCATTCGCCAGACCTTGTACCGCTCCGGTGCCAACTCCGAAGTGGTCGAAGCCTTGGCCGATGCCGCTCGTCGCGGTAAAGAAGTCACCGTTGTTATCGAGTTGCGGGCGCGCTTCAGCGAGGAGGAAAACCTGGAGCTGGCCAGCCGCCTGCAGGAAGCCGGGGTAATTGTGGTGTACGGGGTAGTGGGCTACAAAACCCATGCCAAAATGATTCTGATTGTGCGCCGCGAAGAAGGCCGCTTGCGGCGCTATGTGCACTTGGGCACGGGTAACTATCATGCCGCCAACGCTCGCCTGTACACCGACTACAGCTTTATGACCTGCGACGAATCTATCGGCGACGATGTGAACAAACTGTTCCAGCAGCTGACCGGTATGGGTAAGGCGTTAAAAATCAAGAAACTGTTCCACTCACCATTCACTCTGCATTCGCGAATACTGCAACTGATTGAGCGGGAAACCCGCCTGGGTGAGAAGGGCCGGATTATTTTCAAGTTCAACGGCCTGACCGAGCCTCAGCTGATTAAAGCGCTGTATCGTGCCTCCCAGGCCGGTGCGAAAATCGATCTGATTATTCGCGGCATCTGCTGCCTGCGGCCCCAGGTGCCCGGGTTGTCGAGCACCATTCACGTGCGCTCTATTATCGGGCGCTTTCTAGAGCATACCCGGGTTTACTACTTTGGTAACGATGGCCAAACCGAGGTGTATTGTTCCAGCGCCGATGGTATGGAACGTAACCTGCTGAGGCGTGTTGAAGTCGCCTTTCCGGTGGAAGAGCCCGCGCTGGTGGCGCGCTTGCAAGACGATTTGAATACCTATCTTGCTGATAACTGCCAGTCTTGGGTGTTGCAGGCTGATGGCCGTTATGAGCAGAACGAACCGGCGGAGGGCGAGCCAAGGCTGGCGTCGCAGCTGGTGTTGCTGGAGCGGCTGACCGCCAAATCCTGATTTATTAATGTGGTATGACTGGAGAACGCTTTGAAACGACAATGGATAATGGCATCTGCCGGGGTGGTGGTGGTGGCGGGTATTGCTTTGCCCTATGGCACAGGCTACCTGACCGAGCAACAGTGGCAGCAGGCTTCACAGGAAGTGAACGGTTCCCAGACCTGGTTGGAAATGCAAGTCGGGCGCTACGACCGCGGATTCTGGAGCTCCGAATTTGAAGGCACATTGTTGCTAAGGGACCCGGCAGGCGGTGAGGAACTGAGCGTTCCCTACCTTGCCAGGGTGAGTCATGGCGTGACTGGCAGCCTGACCGATTTTAAACCGGTGAACGGCTGGACCCCGGCAGGTGAAAGCTGGTTTGGCGATGATGCCCCGCGCTTGACCGCAGAAACCCGGCTTTGGGGTTCGGCGGTAGCCGAGCTGACCGTGCCTAAGTTCAGCATTACTGATGACGGTAACGTGGAGACAGTCTTTGGCAGTGGTGGTGTGGTGCGCGTAAATGGCAGCCTCGGCGCAGACGCTGTGGATATCAGTGCAGACTGGCCGTCGCTGGTGATTGCCTCGGAAGAGGTAGATCTGCGCCTCAGTGATCTGACGCTGGAGCAGGAAATGCAACGTCTGAGCGGTGACATCTGGATCGGCGAGGGCACCCTCGCTTTGCAGGGTCTGGAGTTGATGCCTGCAAACGCTGACGCCATTATGCTGCGCGGTCTGTCGCTCTATTCGAACAGCGAAGCGATAAACGACAACAGCGCTCTGGATTCTTTCATCACTATTAAACTGGATGAGCTGCAGTTGGCAGGGGATACCCTGGGGCCACACCACATTGAGTTTGCGCTGAAGGGCCTGAATGTAAAGGCCTGGAACGCGGTTAGTCGCAGCGTGACGGATATGCAGCTCGCGGCATTTGCTGCGGAAAATGGCGATCCAACCGCGTTTCAGCAGCAAATGCAGGCGATGTCAGACGTAGGCGAATCGATGCAGATGTTAGCCGCAGCAGGCTTCAGCGTGGGTTTTCCGGACATTCATCTGGTCAGCCCTGAAGGGCCCTTGCAGGGCAAGGTGCTGATAACTCATCCTGGAGCTGCTGGCGATTCTGCGTCGCAATTGATCATGCCGGCGCTTGAAGGTGAAATGGAATTATCCATACCGCTGGCTCTGGCTGATGACAACGAAGCGGTGCGCATGCAAACAGCGCCGTTGATTAAAGAGGGTCTGCTAGTTACGGAAGGTGACCGACTGTTCTTGAAGGCAACGTTAAAAGATTTGGTGTTGAACGTTAATGGCCGAGCCATTCCTCTGCCGCCGCTGTTGTAACCGATGTGCCTGGCCAGCCGCCTGATTTGGCGTGCTGGCCGGTGTTGGTCTGGCTCAGGGAATAGCCCGGTTCGGGCATTCTGCTTTAGCTGAACTTTTTTTCTAACGCGGCTTGCACCGCTGGATCAACAAATTCGGATACATCTCCGCCCAAGGACGCAATCTCGCGGATCAGGGTAGATGATATATAAGACAGATGATTGGTGGGCGTGAGGAACACGCTTTCCAGTTCCGGCGCCAAGCGGCGGTTCATGTCTGCCAGCTGAAATTCGTATTCAAAATCTGACACCGCCCGCAGGCCGCGCAAAATCACCGTGGCGTTCTGTGAGCGTACAAATTCTGCTAATAGATTGCTGAAGCCCATGACCGTCACGTTGGGAACATGGGCTGTGGCCTGGCGTACCAGGTCGCAGCGTTCCTCCAGTTCTAGTAAGGGCTTTTTTTTAGAGTTATAGGCAACCGCTACCACCACTTCGTCGAATAGCCGGCTAGCCCGCTCAATTAAATCAGTATGACCATGGGTGATGGGGTCAAACGTACCCGGGTAAATAACTTTTGGCATGTACAGCTCCGTCTCTACGTTGTTATTTTGCCCAGAATAGCAGCGCCAGCAATGTTTCGCGACGAACCGGGCGCAACTGAATCAGCGAATAAACAGTTTGTATATCAGCTTGTGGGCAACACCGCCGTGGGGTGGGTACACCACTTTGCCGCTGTTAAGCTTCTGCTTGGTAAAAATTCCACGCTGATGGCTGAAGGTAAGAAACCCTTCTTTGCCGTGATAATGCCCCATTCCGGAATCGCCTATGCCACCGAATGGCAGGTCGTCTTGCGCTACGTGCATCAACGCGTCGTTTATGCACATGCCGCCGGAGTGGGTGTTGGCCACGACTTTTTGCTGTTCTTCCTGGTTGTAACCGAAGTAATACAGGGCCAGCGGGCGCGGGCGATCGTTAATAAAAAGCAGAGCGTCGTCCAGCGTTTCGTAAGCCACAACAGGCAGAATGGGGCCGAATATTTCTTCCTGCATTACCCGCATGTCCGCCGTTGTGTTCAATAATAATGTCAGCGGTAATTTGTGGCTGGCGGCATCCAGAATTTCGTTAGCCGGGTTGATCTCGACAAGTTCCGCGCCTTTGCTGCGGGCGTCGTCCAGATAACCCTGCAGGCGCTGGTACTGGCGTTGGTTGATAATCGCCGTGTAGTCGGTGTTGTCCCGCAGTGAAGGGTACATCGCGCTGAACTGTTTACGGTATTCCTCAACAAAAGCAGCCACTCTGTCAGCCGGGCAAAGCACATAATCTGGTGCTACGCAGGTTTGGCCAGCGTTGAATGCTTTGCCAAAGGCAATCCGCTGGGCTGCATCTGCAAGCGGCACGTCGGTTGCGACAATTGCCGGTGACTTGCCGCCCAATTCCAGGGTGACCGGTGTCAGGTTTTTGGCCGCGGCCTGCATCACCAACTTGCCTACCGAGGTTGAACCGGTGAACAGCAAATGGTTGAACGGCCGCTCGGAGAAGTCCGCAGCGACCTTGGCGTCCCCCAAAATAACGGCTACCTGATCTTCATCGAAGGTGGCTTCCACCAGCTCTTTCATCAACGCCGAGGTGTGCGGGGTAAACTCCGACATTTTCACCATGGTGCGGTTGCCCGCGGCCAGCGACGCTACCAAAGGCCCGATGGCCAGGTAAAGCGGGTAGTTCCAGGGCACAATCACCCCCACCACACCTTTAGGCTGGTAATGCACCTGATTGGTGGCGGGGCGGAACAGCATGGATACGTGGCGCTTAGACGGTTTCATCCAGCCGTCGAGGTGCTTCAGAGTGTAGTTGATGCCCTGCACAGACGGCATAATTTCGGCAATCAGGGTTTCATCTTTCGAACGGCAGCCAAAGTCTTTGTCAATGGCCGCTATGAGCAGGTCTTGCCAGCTCAGCAGCGCCTGCTTCAATCGATTCAGATTGTCGCGGCGCTCGTCTGCTGTCGGCATGGGCTGGGCGCGAAACGCTTGCTGCTGTTTTTGGAAAACGGCGTGGGTATATCCAATTTGCTCGGCGCTATTCTCTGCCGGGTTTTCCGTGTCTGCTGCCATACTGTTGGTGTTCTTTGCAGCGGCGGTTGCGCCCATTAGAAAGACTCCCTGTGTGTCAGTGCAAAACGCACTTTGGTTGCGTTAAAATTCATTATTAGAGTATATACTCTAGTGAGTCAAGCGGCGTAAACAGACGCGCCTGCTGCATCCGCTGACGCTTGCGTGAGCGTTGATTTTTCGATTTTTGGCGACTTTATGAAAACCCGAGACCGAATTCTGCAGACCAGTCTGCAGCTGTTTAACCAAAGTGGTGAACGCGCCATAAGCACCAACCACATTGCAGCAGAACTGGCGATTTCGCCTGGCAATCTTTACTACCACTTCCGCAACAAGGCCGATATTGTTTACGAGCTGTTTCTAGCCTATCAGCAGCAGGTTGATTATTACCTGGCCGCACCCGGCAGTCAGCCTTTGGTTCTGGCAGACCTGGCCTGGTATCTGGAGGCGGTGTTTGACGGTTTGTGGCAATACCGGTTTTTCCACCGCGATCTGGAATCGCTGCTGGATGCAGATCCGCGCCTAAGGGCCGGCTACGGCGATTTTACCGGCCGTTGCCTAAACGCGATCAACGGTATTTTTAGCCAGCTCGCCAGCGGAGGCATTATTACGCCGCGTCCCGAGCCGCTGCGGTCCGCCATGGCGCTGAATGTCTGGCTGGTGATTACCAACTGGATGGCTTATCTAAAAACCGTTCACGCCACCGAAGAGTCAGCGGTATTATCGCTGGCAGAGTTGAAGCAGGGTATTTATCAGGTGTTGACGCTGGAACTGCCCCATGTGACTCCGGAATATCGCGAACCGGTACTGGCACTGCGGGAAACTTATCGCCCGGGAACTTTTTGCCAGACAGCGCATCCAAGTTTGTAACATGGGGAATCCGGACGTTTCCCGTGTTTGTTTGGAAGCTCAAGGAAGGTGCTTTCAGGTTTTAGCACGTCGCAAACCCTGACGTTGGCCGGCCTGAATTATTTTAGGCCGGCTTTTTTCATGTCTGGCTTGGGTTGAAGGCGTGGGTTATTATTACGCAGTAACCTACGGCTCTTCAGCAGTGGCTTCCGGCTCTGCTTCCAGCCACTGAGTCAGCGCCTGGCGGCATTCATCCAGGCCGGTTTTGTTGCTGGACGAGAACATGACCAGATGTTGCACGCAGCTGAATTCGGCCAGCTTCTGGCGAATGCCCAGCATGGCCGTTTTAGCCTGGCCAAATTTCAGTTTGTCGGATTTTGTCGCCAGAATCATCAGCGGCATGTCGTTGTGCTGGCACCATTGCACCATTGTTTGGTCGAATTCGGTCAAGGGGTGGCGAATATCCATGACCAGCACCAAACCGCGCAGGCAGCGGCGATCGTTCAGATAATGGCCCAAGTGGGTTTGCCAGTCGTCTTTCATGTCACGGGACACTCTGGCGTAACCGTAACCGGGCAAATCTACTAGCCTGGCGTTTTCCCGGTTTAGTGAAAAAAAGTTGATTAGCCGGGTGCGCCCGGGGGTTTTGCTGGTTCGCGCCAGTTTGCCGTTTACGGTGATGGTGTTCAGTGCGCTGGACTTGCCGGCGTTAGAGCGGCCGGCAAAGGCGACTTCTGCGCCAATATCCGCCGGGCATTCGTTCAGCTTCGACGCGCTGACCATAAATCGGGCACTATTGAAAGACAGGCTTTTTTGAGTCAGATCAGAGTCCACGGCTGTTGGCTTTCCTTTCGATTTCAGTTAGCAGGGATTAATGTATAATGCTACACCAATTCCGGGCGGTGCGCTTGACGTGTCCGCAGTTTCAGCCCCGGTATTGTGCCTGAGCGGTCCAGTCCTTACGGCTGTACAACCAAGAATATTTTAAGATGAGAGAAGCGGAGCGAGCATGAAGAAACTGATCGCAGGATTTGTTCTCAGTGTCGGCCTTACAGCGATGGCGCACGGGGCAGGAGATCCTCAAGCAGGTGAACAGAACGCAGCAGCATGCCAGGCCTGTCATGGCCAAGGCGGCGCCAACCCTATAATGGGCGTTTACCCGAAAATTTCGGGTTTGGGTGAAAAATATTTGCACAACCAATTGGTTGCCATTCAGAAAGACGAACGTGTCATTGTTGAAATGACCGGCCAGCTAACGGGAAAGTCCGATCAGGATCTGCAAGATCTTGCGGCCTATTTTGACGGCCAGGAGATGGGCGTAAACCAGGCTGATCCAGATTTGGTCGAGCAGGGTCAGGCTTTGTATCGCGGCGGTAATATGGCATCGGGTGTTCCATCCTGTGCCGGCTGTCACAGCCCGCAAGGGCACGGTAACGAGCCTGCCGGTTACCCGGCACTGGGTGGCCAGAATGCGGAATACGTGGCCAAGCAATTGCTTGCCTATCGTAATGGTACGCGTGCCAACGGCGCTAACGCGGCTATCATGATGGACATAGCGGCCAAGTTGACCGATGCTGAAATTGAAGCGGTTGCCAGCTACGTTTCCGGGCTTAACTGAGTTAGATAGTTGTTTTAGTAAAAAACCCTGCCTGAGCAGGGTTTTTTGTTATTTACCGGACAGTAACCCGGTTGGCGCTGGTGTGAATGGAACTTTTTCGCCCTCTGTGGTCATAATCCTACCTTTCGTAGTCAACAAGTCGGAGACAGTGAATGATTAAGTCAGTGATAAAGGCCGCCGTGCTGGCGGGAGCTATGGCCATTGCATTACCCGCTATGGCGGCGGAGTGGCAGCAGGGTACCCACTACAAAGTGCTGGATAGCCCCGTACGAACCGATCAGGCTGATAAAATAGAAGTCGCTGAGGTGTTCTGGTACGGCTGCCCCCACTGCTATACGTTCAAGCCGCTATCCGAAGAATACGAAAACAACGCGCCAGATTACGTTGATTACGTTCGTTTGCCGGCTGCATTGGGTAAGTCGTGGGAGCCCCACGCCTACGCATTTTATGCGCTGCAGGCTATGGGTGAACTGGACAAGGTTCACAACGCGCTGTTCGAGGCTTTGGTAGTAGAGCGCCGGCAGCTGAGCACGCAGGAAGCCCTGGCGGACTTTGTTGCCGAGCACGGTGTGGATGCGGATGAATTTCTGAAGAACTACAAGAGCTTTGGCGTGAATGCACGCATGCAGCAGGCCCAAGCCAAAATCCGCGGCGCGCGAATAACCGGAACACCGACTATGCTGGTCAATGGTAAGTACATTGTTAGCGCGTCTACCGCCGGTAGTCCGCAAGCGGCTATAGAGGTGGTTGAATACCTGGTTGCCCAGGAGCACGGCGACAGCGAATAAGCGTAAAGAGCCGTTGAGCGGGCGGCGCGTGAACCCTTAAATTATAGGTGGCTATGTATAAGCGTTTGCGCAATCAGTGGAATGATATGCGGCGCTCCGCGGGTGATGCTCGCGGCAGCTCGTCGGGTGTGGACCACGTTCCGGATTTTGCGGAAGATGGCCACATCCGGCTGCTGACGTTCAATATTCAGGTGGGCATCAGCACGTCGTCATACCGGCACTACCTGACCCGCAGCTGGCAACACGTATTGCCCCATCGTAGCCGTTTTGAAAATCTGGACCGGATTGCCACGCTGCTCAGTAACTACGACGTTATTGCGCTGCAGGAGTGCGACGGTGGCAGTTTGCGCAGTGGCCATATCAACCAGGTTCAGTACTTGGCCGAGGCTGCCGGTATACCCTATTGGTACCAGCAGCTTAACCGAAATCTGGGGCAGTTTGCCCAGCATAGTAACGGCTTGCTGAGCCGGTTTCGGCCGCTGGAGGTAAAAGAACACCGTTTGCCGGGATTGATTCCCGGCCGCGGTGTGATCGTTGCCAAGTACGGCAACCCGGAAGATCCGTTGTTGTTGGTTATGATGCACCTGTCACTGAGCAAATCGGCTCAGCAGCGGCAGCTGGGTTTTGTTAGCGACTTGATCAGCGACTATCGTCACGTGGTGCTGATGGGCGACATGAACGCCCATGCGGAGCAGCTGTTGACCAATACGCCGCTGAAGCAGACCGACTTGATTCCGTTACCGGCAAACGCTCACAGTTTTCCTAGCTGGCGCCCTGAAAAAGCGCTGGACCATATTCTGGTGAGCCCGAGCCTACAGGTTCACAGCTCCGGCGTGGTCAGTTACCCGATGTCAGATCATCTGCCCATCGCTTTGGACGTTACCCTGCCAAAACCGGATATTATATTGCCAAAAACAGATGTAACGTCGCCAGCATCATCTTAAAGTGCTTGGTAACCATAAAAAAACCCGACTCGTAAAGGTCGGGTTTTTTTATGGTTACCGGATCAATTACTTGATCTTGGCTTCCTTGTAGGTCACGTGCTTACGTACAACCGGATCGAACTTGCTCAGCTGGATTTTCTCCGGCGTGTTGCGCTTGTTCTTCATGGTGGTGTAAAAATGACCCGTACCTGCTGATGAAACCAGCTTGATTTTTTCGCGCATGATATGGCTCCTTAAAATTTCTCGCCACGGGCACGAAGATCGGCCAGTACGATGTCAATACCTTTTTTGTCGATGATGCGCATACCCTTTGTGGATACGCGCAGCTTCACGAAGCGCTTCTCGGTTTCAACCCAAAAGCGATGGCTCTGCAGATTCGGCAGAAAACGACGACGAGTGTGATTCATCGCGTGGGATACGTTGTTACCAGCAACCGGACGCTTACCGGTAACTTGACAAACTCTGGACATACTTGCCTCCGACCTTGAACTATGGTCTTAATAATCGAATTCGTTGATTGCGTCTCTGGTTGCCTAGGGGGCAATTAGAGCTTCCTGTTCGCGTCTAAAAACCGAACGTAGCTCGCCAGACGCCGCCAGAATAGGGACGCTTTTATACCAGAACTGGCAGCCCAACGCAAAAAAAATTGTTGGTAAATTGTTCAATTTCCGAGCTTGGTTAACCCAAGTCTACATCAAACCCCGTTCGGCCAGTGATATTACCTCACCGTGGCCCACAACCATATGGTCAAGAACCCTGATATCCACTAACGCCAGAGCGTCTTTAAGGCGCTTGGTCAGTGCGATGTCGGCCTGGCTGGGTTCGGCGACACCGCTTGGGTGATTGTGGGCAAATATAACCGCTGCCGCGTTGTCTTCCAGCGCCTGGCGCACCACTTCTCGCGGATATACCGCGGCGCCGTCAATGGTGCCACGGAACAGCTCGCGATAATGGATTATCCGGTGCCGGTTATCCAGAAACAGGGCGGCGAAGACTTCGTGGGGGTAAGTGCCCAGGCGGCTGGCCAGGAAACGCCGGGTATCTTCGGGGGATTTTAATGGATCGCCTTGGCGCAGAGGTTCGTCTGTTACCCGTCGTGCCATTTCCATGGCCGCCTGCATTTGCGCGTACTTGGCGGTACCCAGGCCTTTCACGCTGCAGAACTGACGGCTGGACACGGTCATAATGCTGCGCAATCCGCCAAAGGTTTCTAAAAGATACCTGGCCATTTCCATTACGGGCATACCGCGGGTGCCGGTACGCAGGAAGATGGCCAGCAGCTCTGCGTCTGACAAAGACCCTGCGCCGTGGGCCATCAAGCGCTCACGGGGGCGTTCATCAGTGGGCCATAATGCTACGAATGGCGCTGACCCTGTGTTGGCGAACGGTGCTGCGGTGCTGTCTGCGACGGCTGAAATTGCTTTGGTGGGTGGCACCCGAGTGGTCTCGGCAGAGGGTTTGACGGAACTGGATGTCGCCTGGGGATTTCTCATGATTGCATCCTTGCAAATGAAAGAGCGGCTGGCTCGAACCGCTGCTTATGGGAACTGGTTCCAGATTACTGGAAAAAAAGTACGCTGGTAAGCCGGGCGTGCTCAGCGGCGGGCTGTCTGTGGCGCTGTGGCGTGATATGTTACTGCTTTTGCAACGCATGAGGACATGCCCCTATGGCTGGCACACAAATTCTTGTTGGCGTTACCGGCGGCATCGCAACTTATAAAACAGCGGAGCTGGTGCGGCTGTTAAAAAAAGCGGGGCATTCGGTGCAGGTGGTGATGACCCGTGGCGCTGAGGCTTTTGTGACTCCGCTGACGTTTCAGGCGTTGAGCGGGCAGCCGGTGCGTACCTCGTTGCTAGACCCGGAAGCCGAGGCTGGCATGGGCCACATTGAGCTGGCGAAATGGGCGCAACGGATCATTGTGGCCCCGGCCTCGGCGGATTTTATGGCGCGTCTGGCGGCGGGCATGGCCGATGACCTGCTGGCCACGGTGTGCAGTGCTGCCGAAGTGCCCATTGCCCTGGTGCCGGCGATGAATCAGGCCATGTGGTCTAACCATCGCACCCAGCGGGTGGTGCAGTTGCTGCAAGCGGACCCCCAGATTCGCCTGTGGGGACCGGCGGAAGGCCAGCAGGCCTGCGGTGATAACGGTCCGGGGCGGATGCTGGAGCCAGAGCAGATCATGCAGGCGCTGGCTCAGGAGCAGGCGCAAATCGATAATAGCGCCGGCGGTGCGTTGGCTGGCAAGCGCCTGGTGATTACCGCTGGGCCAACCCGCGAACCTATTGACCCGGTACGCTATATCAGCAACCGAAGCTCCGGCAAAATGGGCTACGCTCTGGCCATAGCCGCGCGGGCTGCCGGTGCGGACGTTGTGCTGGTAAGCGGGCCGGTGAATCTGCCGCCGCCCGCAGGTATAGACCTGCGCTCGGTGATGACCGCAGAACAAATGCTTGAAACGACAATGGCGGCGGTTGATGAGGGCTGTGATCTGTTTATCGCCACCGCTGCGGTGGCCGATTATCGGCCGCAGGAATACGCCAGCGACAAACTCAAGAAATCCGCCGCCCAGATGACACTGGCACTGGTGCGCAACCCGGACACTCTGGCTGCCGTGGCAGCGCGGGCAGACGCGCCATTTACCGTGGGTTTTGCGGCGGAAACCAATGACGTTGCCCGTTACGCCCTCAGCAAGATGCGCCAAAAGGGCCTGGATATGATTGTGGCCAATGACGTGTCGGTGCCTGGCCTGGGCTTTAACAGCGATAACAACGCCGTCACTGTATTTACCGCTGCCGACCAGGTCCACCTTGGACCCTGTGCCAAGCAGCAGATTGCGCACGAGCTGGTGGCGCTGATTGCGCCGCGCCTGAATGCACTCCAAAATAATTCTGACCGGAAACCTTCATGACCCGCAAAAAACTTCAGATCCGTGTATTGGATGAGCGTATTGGCCAAAGCATAGCGTTTCCTGCCTATGCCACCGATGGCTCTGCGGGCCTGGATTTGCGTGCCTGTCTGTCACAGCCTCTGGTGCTGGAGCCGGGTGACACCCAGCTGATTGGTACTGGCCTGGCGATTCATATTGCAGATCCGGCTCTGGCGGCGTTGATACTCCCGCGCAGCGGCCTGGGTCACAAACACGGCATTGTACTGGGCAATTTGGTAGGCCTGATTGATTCCGACTACCAGGGCGAGTTGATGGTGTCTTGCTGGAACCGCGGTCAAACCCGGTTTACCGTTGAGCCCGGAGAGCGCCTGGCGCAGCTGGTGCTGGTACCGGTCGTGCAAGCTGAATTTGAAGTGGTTGATGAGTTTGACAGCAGCCACCGGGGTACGGGTGGATTTGGTTCAACCGGCCGCAACTAGGGTTGTTGATCGGCAGCAGCGCCCCAAGTAGCTGCTTTGCAGCTATACTTTGCGAATGAGCTTAGCAAGACCCTAGCAATCACCAGGCCCGCAAGTGAGTGTGAGCCGGAACAATGAAAAACGCAGGAAAGATCCATGAAGCTGGGCAAAAAGAAGACCCCTGACAATCAGGCCCCGGACCATTCTGAGGATGCCAAGCCCTCGATGCGGGCAAAAAAAACGTCTGTCAAATCCGATAAGGACGCAGGTTCGGCGAATCGCATGCGAACACTGGGCAGTGTTGCTCTGAGCCAGGCGTTGATTGTTGTTGTTGCTACTGCTTTGGCTTTGGCTCTGGTTTTTTTCCTGATTTTGCAGCCGGCCAGCGAGCGCCAGTTCGAGGTGACGGCCCAGGCGGCGGCAGACAACGCCGCAAGCCGGGTTAACGGCTACCTGTCACTGCTACAGCAAAGCGTGCAGGGCCTGGCAACGCAGCCGGGCCTTGTCGATGCCGTCAGCGGCGGCGGTGATCTGTCGCAGGCTGCGAAGCAGTTACAGAACAGCTTGCCGGATGTAGTCGCCGTTTATTTGTTCCCACGTCGTGCCATTCCGCGCTCGGCCACCAACGACCCGATGCTGGGCTTTGCCGGTCTGGAGCTAGCGCGCAAGGCGGAAACCGGTCGCCCGCTTTTTCCGGATGCCTTTCCCCGCGATAACCGCTGGTTCATACATTTGGCCGCGCCGGTGAAAATGTCCGGCAACAATCCCGTAGCCGGCACTTTGTTGATGGTGTTTGACGCCACCAGCCTTCAGCCCCTGTTGGTTGATGGCCAGAATAATGGCGCCTTGGCGCTGCGCCAGACCGTGTCAGAAACCACCAGCACTGTCTTAAGCCAGGGCACGGGTTTAAATCAGGGTAATGGCGGCGGAGAGCCGCGCATTGCGACCCTGAAAAACCCGGATTGGAGCATTGCGTACACGCCCGCAGGGCAAGCGCAAATGCCGGTGAACATTCTGTTGGCAGCGCTGCTGCTGGCGGTTCCGCTGCTGGCTGCAGCGATTGCGGTTTGGGTATTGCTGAGCCGCGCGCAGCGCTCGTTACGCCGAGACACCACCCTGGTTATCGAATGGGCTCACAAAGCTTACTCCGGCGAGCGCAGCAAGTTACCGGCTCTGCACTGGGATGCAGTCGCGTCGCTCGCCGAGGTGCTTTATCGATTGTCTCAGGTCGTGGAAAAGCGTATCAGCAAGGCCAGTGAGGGCGGACGCCCGGCAGCTGCGGGTAAAAAATGCCCTACGGCGGATGCTGAGCCGCTGTTCCAGGATAAAGACCTGCCCGATGTGGATATGCTTGATGGCGACGAAGACGTTCTGGGTTTTGGCGGCGTGTCTGCCGAACCGCTGTTTGGCGCTGACGCACTGCCGGATGTAGAAGAGCAGGATGAGTCACCGGCGTTGTCAGCGGATATTTTCCGTGCTTACGACATACGCGGTATTGTTGACGAAACCCTGACCGAATCCGGTGTTGAACTGATCGGCCGGGCTATTGGTTCCGAAGCCCTGGCGCGGGGCGTCAGCACGCTGTGCGTGGGTTATGACGGTCGCCATTCCAGCCCCGGACTGGCAGAGGCGGTTGCACGGGGTCTTATGGCCAGCGGGTGCAACGTAATACACGTTGGCGTAGTGCCTACCCCGGTGCTGTACTTTGCCACCCACCAGCTTGAGACAGGCTCTGGTGTGATGGTTACCGGAAGCCATAATCCGGCTAACTACAACGGCCTGAAGATCATGCTTGGCGGTGAAACCCTGTCTGGTGATGCCATTAAAACACTGCACCAGCGCATTCTGAACGGCAACTTGGCCCAGGGTAATGGCAGCCAGTCGTCGCAAGACGTAAGGCGTGCCTATCTGGATACCATTGTCGGCGACATCGCCGTTGCTGCGCCGTTGAAAGTGGTGGTTGATGCGGGTAACGGTATTGCCGGCGAGCTGGGCCCTATGCTGATTGACGAGCTGGGGTGCGACGTTATTCCACTGTATTGCGATGTTGATGGCGACTTCCCCAACCACCATCCGGATCCGGGCAAACCCGAGAATCTGCGAGACTTGATCGCCAAGGTCCAAAAGGAGGGCGCTGACTTGGGCATCGCCTTTGATGGCGATGGTGACCGGATTGGTGTGGTGACCAATCGCGGCCGCATTATCTGGCCCGACCGACTGTTGATGCTGTTTGCCCGCGATGTGGTATCGCGCAATCCCGGTGCCGACGTTTTGTACGATGTGAAATGCAGCCGCCGCCTCGCAGGGGTGATATCCCAGGCTGGCGGCCGGCCGGTTATGTGGAAAACCGGACATTCGCTGATGAAAGCCAAAATGCGGGAAACCGGCGCGTTGCTGGCCGGGGAGATGAGCGGTCACATATTTTTTGCCGAGCGCTGGTACGGTTTTGATGATGGCCTTTACGCCGCTGCGCGTTTATTGGAGATTCTCGGTATTGAAGACCGTCACAGCGACGAAGTGTTTGAGGATTTCCCCGAGGACATCAGCACGCCGGAGTTGAATATCGAGGTCACCGAAGCGTCCAAGTTCGGCATCGTTGAACGTCTGAGTGCCCAGGGTGAGTTTGGTGACGGCAGTATCAGCACGATTGACGGGGTGCGAGTGGAGTATGGCGACGGCTGGGGCCTGTGCCGGGCTTCTAATACCACACCGGCGCTGGTGCTGCGTTTTGAGGCAGAATCCGAGGAGGCGCTGGCGCGCATTAAAACCGTGTTTCGTGAGCAGCTTCGGCAAGTGGCACCAGAGCTGAAAGCCACATTCTGAACCCTCGTGGCAAAATTCGAATTTCATAACAGTAAGGCAAAAGCATGTCGTTGAATCGTGAAACAGCCGTTCAGGTAGCGTCGGTACTTAGCAAGGGGCTGCCCTATATCCAGCGCTTTACCGGTAAGACCGTGGTCATCAAATACGGTGGCAACGCCATGGAAAACGAGGACCTTAAAAGCAGTTTTGCCCGTGATGTGGTGTTGATGAAGCTGGTGGGTATCAACCCCATTGTGGTGCACGGCGGCGGGCCGCAGATTGGTGAATTGCTGGCGCGATTAAATATCGAGTCACGCTTTGTGAACGGTATGCGTGTTACCGACGCCCAGACGATGGACGTCGTTGAAATGGTGCTGGGCGGCCAGGTTAATAAGGAAATTGTGTCGCTGATCAACGCCGAGGGCGGCACGGCCATTGGCTTGACCGGAAAAGACGCCAATTTGATCCGCGCCCGCAAACTGGAAGTGGTTGATCGCAGTCCGGAGCTGGAGCGTCCGGAAATTATCGATATCGGCCGCGTGGGCGAGGTGGTCAGTGTGAACGTGGGCGTTATAGACATGCTCACCCGCGGCAACGTGATACCGGTTATTGCCCCCATCGGCGTTGGCCCGGATGGCAAGTCTTACAACATCAACGCTGACTTGGTGGCCGGCAAAGTGGCTGAAGCCATGAAGGCCGAAAAGCTCATTCTTCTGACCAACGTTTCCGGTTTGAAAAGCAAAGAGGGCAAGGTGCTGACCGGTTTGACCGCCAGCCAGGTCAACGACCTGATTGAAGACGGCACTATCCACGGCGGCATGTTGCCGAAAATACGTTGCGCCCTAAGCGCGGTTGAAAACGGCGTGCGCACGTCGCACATTATTGACGGCCGTGTGGCCAATGCCTGCTTGCTGGAAATCTTCACCGACGAGGGTGTGGGTACCTTGATCTCCAGGAACTGATCTCCAGGAACTGACCTGCAAAACGGATCCGATGTGCAAGGAGTGAAGGCATGAAACGCCTGTTGTTATGGCTGCTGATTTTAACCGTTCTGGCTTGGGCCGGTTACAAGGGCGGTGTCTGGTGGCTTGCGGATCAGCGTATGAATGACGCGCGGCTGGCCTTGAACCATTATGGCGCGCTGGAGCGCGGTGCAATTCATTCAGGCGTGCGCGGTCGGTTATTGCTAAAAGACGGCCAGTGGCAGGACTTCCGCCTGACCCAGCCGCTGGCCGTGCCCATTGCAGAGTTAACCACTCGTTCGCCGCTGTCATTAATCAATCTGTTGCACACCCCGGCCGCAGAGACGCCGAGTTAATCACCGATGAGCTCGGCAGTGTTGAATTGAACTGGTCCAATGCCTGGGTAGACTGGCGCGCGCCCCAGGAAGCGCTGGCTCGTGGTTCGTTGGACATCACCCTGCGCGACGGCGGTGTTATGCGACGTGTGGCTGCCTGGTGCGCTCGCGAGGCTGGCCTTTCAACCGAGCAATGGGCTGGTCGTTCGGTGGCCCAGTTACGTCAGGGGCTTCTGGCCCGGGGTTGGCTGGCCAGTTCGCAGTTGCTGGCACTGTACCGCCAATGGTTGCTCGAGGGCGGTGAATTGCAAGCCACGCTGAGGTTAGCCGAACCGGCTCTGGGATTGCCCATTTATACGGAAGAAACCAACGCATCCAGCCGCCTTGGTGCGGTCGTATCTTATAACGATGCGAGCGTGCCGGATGTGTTTCTGTTAAGTGATAGCCGCCCTTCGGCAACGCCACAACAACCGGTTTTTAAGGCGCAACAGCCGCAAACTGAATCCGCCGAGGGCTGGTTGGTGCAGCCTGTTGCGGCAGCGGAACAATGGCTTGGGCAAAAAGTCAGGATTACGCTGCGCAATAACAATCGTGTCGCAGGTCGCCTGGTGCGAGTAACCGACGATGAAATTGAGGTGGCTCGTTTGGTGGCCGGCGGCGAAGTGGCTTACCCCATGCAGCGTGCGGCCGTAGCCGGGTTTGAGGTATGGCGGCGTAACCGCCCGCTGAATTCAAACAACAATGATTGACGGAGAACCCGCAATGGCTCAGTTAACGGCAGTCTCGGACAGTGCTGCGAGCGGTGCAGTTATGCCGCCATCTATTTTGGAGATGTTGACGGCATTGATTGCAGCGCCATCAATTTCCAGCTCCTCGGCGAAGTGGGATTCCAGCAATCGCGGTGTGATTGACTTGTTGGCGCAGTGGCTGGGGCCCATGGGTTTTGCGGTAGAAATTCTGCCGGTGCCGAATATGCCCGGCAAGTTCAATCTGATTGCCACCCTGGGCAGCGGCCCTGGGGGTCTTGTGCTGGCAGGGCACACCGACACAGTCCCGTTTGACGAAAAACGCTGGCACAGCGATCCGTTCACGCTGACAGAGCGGGATAACCGCTGGTATGGCCTTGGTACCTGCGACATGAAAGGTTTTTTTGCCCTTGCCATTGATGCCGCCAGAGAGTTTGTGGGCCAGCCACTGCAGCAACCGCTGATCATTGTTGCGACCGCCGACGAAGAAAGCTCGATGGATGGCGCCCGCGCGCTGGCAGAGGCGGGCAAGCCCAAGGCGCGCTATGCGGTGATTGGCGAGCCCACTAGCTTGCGCCCGATTCGTATGCACAAAGGCATCATGATGGAGCGCCTGGTGTTTGAGGGGCAGGCTGGGCATTCTTCCAATCCTGAGCTGGGTCGCAACGCGCTGGAAGGCATGCACCAGGCGATGGGCGAACTGCTGACCCTGCGCTCCCAGTGGCAGCAGCAGTATCGCAATCCGAGCTTTGACGTGCAGGTGCCAACTCTAAACCTTGGTTGCATACACGGTGGTGACAACCCCAACCGCATATGCGGTCGGTGTGAGCTGCACTTTGACCTACGCCCGCTACCGGGTATGGATATGGGCGCTCTGCGCCAGGCCATTTTAGAAAAGATAGCACCAGTGGCCAGTGAGCGCGGCCTGAAGCTCAAGTTTGAGCCATTATTTGACGGCGTGCCGCCGTTTGAAACAGCAGCGGATGCCGCTCTGGTTGCAGCCTGCGAAAAACTCACTGGCCACACCGCAGGGTCGGTCGCCTTCGCCACAGAGGCGCCGTGGATGCAGCGTTTGGGTCTGGAAACTCTGGTGATGGGCCCAGGCTCTATTGACCAGGCTCACCAGCCCGACGAGTTTCTGGCGCAATCACAGGTTACACCGACCGTGAACATACTGCGTCAGCTTGTGAGGCAGTTTTGTTTGTAATATTCCTTTTGCCCGGAGATTTGAATTGAACGCTAACGGCTGGTTGCACGGCTTTCGCCATTCGTCGCCTTACATTAATGCACACCGCGGCCGTACCGTGGTACTGACCCTGCCGGGCGATGCCATCCGCCAGGAAAATTTCATCAATATCGTTCACGATATTGCCTTGCTGAGCAGCTTGGGCGTGCGATTAGTTGTAGCGTTCGGTGCCCGCTCCCAGATACAACAACGGCTGCAAGACGCGGGCCTTGAGTCCACCTTTGCCCGCGGCTTGCGGGTAACCACCGAACAGCACTTGCCGCTGGTGATGGAAGCCATAGGCGGATTACGGGCATACATAGAGAGCCAGTTGTCTATGGGCCTGGTCAGCTCGCCCATGCACAATGCACGCATACGGGTGTGCAGCGGCAACTATGTGACCGCTAAACCGGTTGGCGTATTAGACGGTGTCGATTTTGGTTATACCGGCAAGGTTCGGCGCGTTGATGTTTCCGGTATCGAAAAGCTGCTCGACCAGGGCCAGATCGTGTTGTTGCCGCCCATGGGTTTCTCCCCCACCGGTGACGTTTTTAATCTGTCCTACGAAGACGTTGGAAGCCAGGTAGCCGCCGCTTTGCGCGCTGAAAAGCTGATGATTTTTATCGACGACCCCGGCCTGCTGACGGAGGACGGAACGCTGGTGCGTGAATTATCTGCGGCTCAGGCAGCCGACCAGTTGAGTGCGGGCCAGGTGACAGGCCACGATGCCGAGCTATTAAAAGCGGCTTGCGATGCTTGTGTCAAGGGTGTGCGCCGCGCCCACATCATCAGCTATCTGGACGACGGTGCGCTGCTCAAGGAACTGTTTACCCGTGACGGTTCCGGTACGCTGGTCAGTGGCGACACTTACGAGCAGATCCGAGCTGCCAGGGTAGAAGACGTGGGGGGTATTACCAATCTGATTTATCCGCTGGAAGAGCAGGGGATTCTGGTGCGGCGCTCGCCAGAAATGCTAGAAACCGAAATTGGCCGTTTTGTGGTGGCCGAACGCGATGGCACCATTGTGGGGTGTGCCGCGCTTTACCCCTACGGCCAAGATGACGCCGGCGAGCTGTCGTGTTTTGCAGTTGACCCCAATTACCGCCGCGCCGGACGCGGCGATGAAATACTGGCGATGATTGAGCAGCAGGCTCGTGCTCAGGGTTTGCAGCGTCTGTTTGTGCTGACCACGCAAACCGAGCACTGGTTTCGCGAGCGGGATTTCAAAGCGATGCCGGTACAGTCGCTGCCGGGCCCGAGACTGGCGGTTTACAACACCCAGCGCAACTCCAAAGTTTTTTGTAAAGCTCTTTGAGTAACGAGTTCATGGAATCTACAGAACGACGCAGTAGCCCCAGAAAACCCATAAAACTTGCGGCCCAACTGGATTTGGGGCGCGGTGAAAATTGGCCGTGCCAAATCGCCGATTTTTGTGCGGAAGGCTTGTTTATCCGCTATTCCCAAGCGGTTTCCCAAAAGCTTGATGCGGCTTTGGGTGACGCGGACGGGCAAAGCCTGCTGGTGCGTTTTCGTGGCTCGGACAGTTCCTGGGTGTCGGGCCAGCGCCATCAGTTACAGGTACAGATGCGCCATCGCGTTGAACGTGCCATGGGCGTTTGTTTTGTGGAGGCCAACGCCGTGGCCGTCAGTGCCATGTTGCAGCAGTGCAGTGGCGCACGTTTGGAAGGCTATGCCCATTTGCGTGCACCCAGCGAGCGGGTGCAGTTTGTGCTGCACCAGTGCGCCAAAGCCGTGGTGCAGTTTATTGACCCTTTAATGCAGGAGTGCCTGAATCAAACCGTTGCTGCGCTTCAGGCTCACGCCCGCGAGGCGGGTAACAACCAGCTGTCTAACGAACTGATGGACGCCTCTGGTCAGTTGAATAGCCGCCAACGCTTAGTGTGGCAGAAAATGGCAAAAAGTCTGGAATCTCCGCTAAAGCCGGTATCCAAAGCGGGGCCAGCTGGCTCTCTGGCGGTGGTCGACAAGAGCGAATTTGAAGACTGGCTCAGCCTGCGGGTGATGATAACGAAGGCGGACACGCTTTACCGAGGTCCGTTGTTGCAGTTGAAGTTGCGTCTGGACAGCCTGAACGTTGCAAATGCGACTGGCCATACCAATCCGCTTGGTCCTTCACTGGTCTGCGAATCATTGCGGGATGGGCTGGCTCCCCTGCGAATGTCTCGCGAGGTCGAAAAAGTTGCCTTTGGTGTGTTCGAACACACCGTTCTGCAACAGCTGGAACCGCTTTATGCGGAGCTAAATAACATATTGATCCGCCAAGGCGTTTTGCCCGATCTGGACCTGACTAAATACCTGGCTGATGTCCAGCGTAGCGAATCAGCATTTGAAGCGAGCAAACCAGCCGAGCGATCAGCACAGCAGACTGTTGCCAGTTTGGAGTCTGGGGCACATTCGCAAACACAGCCAAAGCCGGCGGCAGAGTTTCGATCCGCGCCAGAGCCCGGTTCTGGCGAGAAATCCGTTCAATTTCAGGAGCACGCCCGGCTTGCCCGCCACGCGTTCAGCACGGTGCGCAGCCTGCTAGATACTCTGGCTAGCAGTCGCGCTGCGCAAAGCCAGGTGCGAAGCGATGAGTTCCCGGCGAACGCTCCGCCCCTAAGCAGCGTCCAGTTGCAGCAACAACTGCAGCAGCTGCAGACCGTGGCTTTGCCTGCCAACGATAGCGCCGCCAGTTTGCGGGAGCGCGTGATCAGCAAGGTGCGCGCAGACGGTCAGGGCAAGCTTGATACCGAAAAGCAGGGTGCCGTGGATGTGGTTGACCGTTTTTTCGAAAGCCTGCGCGAGAGCCCGAAACTGGACGACTCCACTCATCGCCACCTGCGCCAACTGGAAGTTCCAGTGTTGAAAGTGGTGATGCGTGATCCGGACTTTTTTGAAGACCAGCAAAGCCCGGTTCGCGGTGTGCTTAACCGTTTGGCCCAGCTTGGCAGCCGCGGCAGCAAGGTCAATCCGGTTATTCAACGCCGGGTGGAAGAATTAATTCAGTCTATTGTGACCGGCTTCGAGCACGACCTGGGCGTATTTGAGCGCGTAGCGGAAGAGCTGATAGAGCGTCAGAAGCGGGTGTGTCAGCGCAATGTTGAGCGGGTCAAGGCGGCTGCTGAAGGCGCACAAAAAGTTGCCGAGTCTAAACAGGCCGTAGAAGACACTCTGCAGGCCCGGTTGGCGGGTAAAACCGTGCCGAAAGCGCTTAATAGCCTTCTGGCCGGCGGTTGGCGTGATTTGTTGTCGCTAACCTGGATCCGCCATGGGCCAGATAGCAAGCTATGGCACGATTATCTGGGTGCAGTGGATTCTCTGGTGCTGTTTACTAAAGACCCGGATAGCGAGATTAACCTGCCGGAGTTGCTGCGCACCATTCAGGATGGCTTGTCCTCTATTTCAAGCAGTCACTTGCCGTCTGCTCAGATTCGTGACGAACTGCGCCAGTTTCTGGTACGCGATCCAAAATCGGCGCCAGAGTTGGTGGCTATACCGGAAGCGCCCGCAGCGCCGTCGCGTCTGCGCACCCTGCCAGAGCAGGCGCAACGTTGGCGCAAGCGCGTCCAAGAGCTGCACACCGGTGACTGGCTGCGTGACCAACACCCGTCTAACGAGCTGTTTTATATTCGCCTGGTGTGGATTGCCCGTGATTTCCAGCGTCTGGTGTTTGTGAACCATCAGGGCATGCGGGTGGTAGAGCTGGAACTGGATACGCTGGCGGATAAAATGCGCCAGGGCCATGTTGTGCCAGACCCACACTATCAGCGGCCTTTGGTGGACGAGGGCCTGGACCGTATGGTGTGTAAAGTGTATGACCAGCTGACCAGCGCCGCCAGCCACGATGAGCTGACCGGCTTATTGGAGCAGCGCGAGTTCGAGCGCCAGTTGGATCAGCAATTGACCTGCTGGCAAACGCCGCGAACCCTGTTGCGGCTGAGTCTGCGAAACTTCAGTAAGTTCAATGACAGTGCCGGCGAGCAAGCAGGCGACGCCTTGCTGCAGCAAATTGCGGCTATTTTGTCTGCGTGCTGTGCTGAAGACACTCCGATTGCGCGCCTGTCAGGCGCACAGTTTGCGCTGTTGCTGCCGGCAGAGGATGCCATGGCCCTGACCCGCGAGCTAAGCTGACAGGTGTCAGTACTGCGACCGATACTGCGAGAGGCACTGTTCGTTCTGGAGTTGGGCGCAGCTCTGGTGCCGCAGCTGGAAACGCTGTTGAATCCTCATTTCTGGTTGGAAGTCGCGGAGCAGACACTGCGCGAAAGTGGCAGCACGCGAGAGACCGTTGCGGAATATCGGCCTGCGCCCGCAGAGAAGGCCCAGCAACAAAAAGTCGCGGCAAAAGTGGCCAGTCTGGAAGGTCAGCAGCAGGAGCGTCTGTTGCTGCGATGCCAGAAGATTATCCCGCTGCATCCCGAAACCCGCAGGCTGACCCAATACGATGTCTTGACCGGCGTTTACGATGACGACGGCAATCTGGTTGGCGGTAAAGACTTTATTCGTTTGGCTGAGCGCCACGACCAGATTCAGGCTTTGGACCGCTGGGTGCTGGGCTCCATGCTCGACTGGCTGGAGCACAAGGCCGATGACTTACCGCAATTTGGTGGCGTTGTCATCAATCTGTCTGGACATTCACTGAATGATCCAGCGCTGCTGGAGTTTATTTACGAGAAGCTGAGCGAACGTGAAGCACCCATCGAGCGTTTGTGCTTCGAAATCACAGAAGCCTCGGCGGTTCGCGATATGGCAGCGCTGGCGGGATTCGTGCGTGAAATGAAAGAGCTTGGGTGCTGTTTTTGCTTGGGTAATATGGGCAATGGCCCGGACTCCTTTCAGACATTGCGGTCGCTGCCGGTAGACATGCTGAAAATCGACAGCGCGCTGACGGCGAATCTCGCCAACAGCCAGAGCGATCAGACCATGTTACGTTCGATGGTGGAAATGGCGCATTATCTGGAGCGCGAGGTGATTGTAACTCAAGTAGAGTCACGCGAGCTGCTGGCATTGCTAGTGCAGCTAGGTGTGGATTACGCTCAGGGTACAGCCATTGAAAGGCCCGGCATGCTCGACAGCCTGGTATAACCGCGGAAGCCAGAAGTTTATGTCGAAACGCCATCCTATTATTGCCGTTACCGGTTCATCCGGTGCCGGCACTAGCACCACCGGCCGGATTTTTCGCCGCATGTTCGACAGCGAGGGCCTGAGCGCCGCCATGGTGGGTGGCGACAGTTTCCACCGTTATACTCGTGAGCAGATGGCGCGGCTGGCGGCCAAAGGGCAGTTCGGTGCCCGCAATCACTTTGCCCTGGGTGCCAATCACATCGACCGCCTGGAGTCGCTGTTTTACGATTACAGCCTGACTGGTAACGGGCGCTACCGCCAGTACGTGCACGATGAAGACTTTGCGCTGGTGGCAGAGGGCAATAAACCCGGCAGCTTCACACCCTGGCAGGACCTGCCGCCCGAAACCAGCTTGCTGTTTTACGAAGGCTTACACGGTGGCGTGGTCAGCGATGCCTTTAACATCGCCCAATACGTTGACCTGTTGATTGGCGTGGTGCCGATTGTAAATCTGGAATGGATCCAGAAAATCCACCGCGACACCCATAAACGTGGCTACAGTCAGGAAGCGGTGGTTGAAACGATTCTTAACCGCATGAACGACTACGTTCATGACATAGTGCCGCAGTTTTCCCATACCCACATTAACTTCCAGCGGGTGCCCCTGGTGGATACATCCAACCCGTTTGTGGTGCGTGATGTACCCACTGAAGACGAAAGCATGCTGGTGATTCACTTCCGCGACGCCCGCGAGGTGGATTTCCCCTATCTGCTACAGGTGATTCCCAACAGCGTGTTGTCGCGCCACGACACCCTGGCAATTCCCGGTACCAAAATGAGCCTGGCCATGGAGCTGATTGTGCGGCCTATGGTGCAACGGCTGATGGCACAGAAAGCCTTCGCCTGACGCTGTTCAAAGTGAACACGTTAGCTGGCCTGATGCACTTCATGGCTGTGGGTAATTTCTACCCCGCCGCTGGCCAGCATGATCGACGCCGAGCAGTACTTTTCGGCAGATAGAGCCACCGCCCGTGCTACCTGGTTATCTTTAAGGTTGTTGCCGGTCACTACGAAGTGCAGGTGGATTTTTGTGAACACCGCCGGCACCGCGTCGGCTCGTTCCGCGCTTAGTTCGGTGTGGCAGGCAGTGACGTCCTGACGGCTTTTTTTTAGAATGCTCATGACATCAAACGACGAACATCCGCCCAGCCCCATCAGTACCATTTCCATTGGCCGCGGGCCGCGATTCTGGCCCCCGAGGTCTGGCGGTCCGTCTAGTTGAACGCTGTGGCCGCTGGCGCTGGTTGCTTTGAAACTGGCTTCGCCGGTCCAGTCGATGGTTGCTTTCATCACAAGCTCTCCGCAGGTTTTATTGAGTGTTAATCTAATGAAAATGAATGGGCAGGATGCTAGCACAGAGCGGGAGAAGTCACAGCACCGGCAATAATTGACTCATAGCCAGCATACGCGTGAACTTGACCGTGCCGGCGGTTGTTGCTATCACGGAGGCGCTGAAGTGAGTTAAGGATGAAAAATTTATTAAAATAGCGCTATGATCAGGCCAAGATACCTTAGTGCTAATTTTCACGGAGGTGCCGCCCACGCCATGGCCACAATTTTGAAGCCTATTGATGATCGTACCAAGCATCTGGATTATTTCCTGTCGCAATGTCATCGCCGCCGTTTCCCGGCAAAAAGCACCATCATTTACGCGGGTGACAAGAGCGACTCGCTGTTTTTCATTGTGAAGGGCTCAGTAACGGTGATTATTGAGGATGAAAACGGGCGTGAAATGATCATGGCCTACCTGAACGTCGGCGACTTCTTTGGCGAGATGGGGCTGTTTGACAACCTGGATTGCCGTAGTGCCTGGGTGAAAGCCAAAACCGAGTGCGAAGTGGCGGAAATCAGTTACACAAAATTTCGCGAGATTGCCCAGCAGGACCCAAAGGTTTTGTATTTCATTGGCGAGCAGGTGGCATCGCGCCTGCGTGAGACCACTCGCAAAGTGGGCGATCTGGCGTTTCTGGATGTTACCGGCCGGGTTGCTCGCACCCTGCTAGACCTGTGCAAGCAACCAGACGCCATGACCCATCCGGATGGTATGCAGATCAAGATTACCCGGCAAGAGATTGGCCGCATTGTGGGCTGCTCCCGTGAAATGGTTGGCCGGGTATTGAAAACCTTGGAAGAGCAGGTCTTGGTGCGGGCAAAAGGCAAGACCATGGTGGTTCACGGTACTCGCTGAGTCGTTTCCCGGCCTTGACTCTAACGTTGGCCAAACGGGCCGATCAGTCAGCCAGAGCCGCCGCTTTTATCTGCAGCCATATGGGTTTGCCCGGGGTGAGTTCCAGAGCGTGTACGGAACGGGTGGTTAAACGCGCCAGAAATGGCGTATTGCCGGCGAGCACCCGCACCAGCGACGTGCCCGGGCTTATTTCTTCTGCAATTTCATCGATCCGGCCGTAGATCAGATTCTGGATGCTCTGGTCATGATTGGCGCTGAGCGCCAGGCTGACATCCTTTGCCAGTACCTGAACCCGCACATCGCTGCCTACCGAAATGCGCGGCTCGCTGGGAAGCCACAGTTGGCCGCCGTCAAATTCCGCAAGGCTCAGATGCCACTGGGTATCTTGAGTGGTAATGCGGGCCCGCAGAATAATGGCAGCGCCTTCTTCCAAACCAAAGGGCTGATCTGTGCGCGCCAGGGTCTGTTGCAGAGACCCACTGGCCGTTACCTGCCCCTGGTTCAGCATAACAACGTGATCTGCCAGCCTGGCGACTTCAGCCACCGAGTGGGACACGTACAAAATTGGCATGGCGAGAGCGTCACGCAGGCGTTCCAGGTAGGGCAGTATTTCCCGCTTGCTGGCCTGATCCAGTGCCGACAATGGCTCGTCCATCAGCAGCAACTGGGGGCTGGTCAGCAGGGCGCGGGCGATAGCCACCCGCTGGCGCTCACCGCCCGACAGCTTTTGCGGCATACGCTCCAGCAGGTGCGCCAGCCCCAGCCATTCTACCGCTTGGTCAAACTGAATCCGGCGCTGGCTAACGGGCACCCGGCGGTAACCGTAGTTGAGGTTGCGCTCTACCGACAAATGCGGAAACAATGAGGTCTCCTGAAACACGTAAGCCAGCGGGCGCTGATGCACGGCGCGACTTTCATGGGCGTTGTGCCAGGTGTCACCGTTCACCACCAATTCACCGTTGGCAGGTTGCAGGCCGGCAATGCAACGTAACAGGGTGGTTTTGCCGCAGCCGGAGTGCCCGAACAGCGCGGTTAATCCGCTGCCCGGTAAATCCAGATTCACATTCAGGGTAAAGTCACCAATGTGGCAGTGAAAGCGCGCCAGAATAGTATTATTTGCGCTCATTTCATCATACCCGAGTGCACGCGGCCATTCAGTGAATACAGCGCCACCAACACCACAAACGAGAACACCACCATACCGCCGGCGAGCCAGTGGGCCTGGGTGTATTCAATGGCTTCAACGTGGTCGTAGATGGCCACTGACAACACTTTGGTTTCCCCCGGAATATTGCCGCCAATCATCAGTATCACGCCAAATTCGCCAATAGTATGGGCAAAGGTGAGCACGGCGGCGGTCAAAAATCCCGGGCGGGCCAGTGGCATCACCACGGTAAAGAATCGGTCCATGGGCGAAGCTCGTAACGTAGCGGCCACTTCCAGAAGCTGATTGTTGATGCCGATAAAGGCGTTTTGCAGGGGTTGCACGGTAAACGGCAGTGAGTAAATCACCGACGCCACCACCAATCCCTCAAAGGTGAATGGTAGCAGTCCAAGGCCCAGCTGTTCGGTAAGTTGCCCGACAACGCCTTTTGGCCCCATCAGCAGCAATAAATAGAATCCCAGAACGGTAGGCGGCAGTACTAGCGGTAGTGCCACCACAGCAGCAATAGGCTGGCGCAGCCAGTGTTGGCTGCGGGCCAGCCACCAGGCAATCGGCGTGCCCACCACCGCCAGTATCAAGGTGGTCATGGTCGCCAGTTTCAGGGTCAGCCACACGGGCTCCCAGTAAGTTGCCATCATCGTTGCGGGCCTGTGTTCGCGTCAGTCGGGAATGTCGTAACCGTAGTCTTTTATAATTTTTAGCGCTTGCGGGCTGCGTAAAAATTCCAGCCACTGGCGCGCAACAGGCTTGTCTTTGCCGTGATTCAGTAGCACCGCTTGCTGGTCGATGGGCGCGTACATCTGCTGTGGTACCACCCACAGTGTGCCATTGCTGTTTTGCCAGGCGTTCACCTGAGACAGCGCCACAAAGCCCGCCTGAGCATTGCTGGTGGCCACAAACTGAAAGGTCTGTGCGATTGAGTCACCGCGCACCAGGCGCGGTTGCAGGCTATCCCACAGGCTCATATGACTTAATACCTGCTGCGCGGCCAGACCATAAGGCGCGGTTTTCGGATTGGCAATGGCCAGGCGTTTGAAGTCAGCGGTTGCGAGCCAGCTTTCCGGGTCCGTAAACACATCGGGTTCCGGGCTCCATAACGCCAGTCTGCCACGGGCGTAGGTGAAACGGCTACCGGCAACGGCGCCACCGCTGTTTTCAAGCATTTGCGGGCGCTCACTGTCTGCTGCTTGAAACACATCGAAGGGCGCGCCGTTCTCGATCTGGGCATAAAGCTTACCGGTGGAGCCGTAACTGGCGGCAACTGAATGGCCGGTGGTTTGCTCAAACAACGCAATCAGGTCACGAGTGGTGTCGGTAAAGTTAGCAGCGACCGCAATGCGTAACGGCTCGGCGCCGGCAAGGTTGGCAGCAAAGAACAGTAGCGCAGCAGTAAGTGAGCGTGAAATCAGGCGGCTGAAGGTAAACATGCAATGAGTCTCTATATTCTGGTGGATAAAACAAGCTGCGCATCGAGTTTGGCTCAAGCGGGTTTCGGCGTCGCCGCTGTTTGAGTATGACAGTTAGGGTATGAAAGTTTGCCTATGACGGTTTGGCAAGAAATCAGCACAAGTGCGGTTGGCACGTTAATATGAGGCCATCAAATTCGCCTAAAGATAGGGTAATGGAATGAAATTTAAAAGACTTTTAACAGTCGCAGGGGCGGTCAGCTCTGCGCTTTTTTTAAGCGCCTGCGCCAGCATTATTTTCTAAAGTTGCTTATGAATGTAAACCAGGCGCGCTTTGGTGATCACGGCGAGCTGTTGTTGAGTGCCCCTTCGGGCGAAACTATCCGCGCTTTCCAGTCATCACCCAAGCCATAGCTCTCATAAATGCGCTTGAGGTCGCCGGTGGCACGCAGGTGGCGTACGCCATCGCTGAGTATCCGGGCTAACTCTTCGGCGTGTGGGCTGGAAGGGGAAAACGCTGCGTAAATTGGCGCGCTGTAAACTTTGCCGGCGCTTCTTAGTTCTGGTGGGTTTCGCTCACTCTGAAGTGCCCAGGCCATGACCTGGCTGTCCTCCAGCAGCAATTGCGCGCGCTGCTCATGAATCAGCGCCAGCGCTTGTGGCAGGGGTTTCGTCCCTGAGAGCTCCAGTATGCGATCCTGATTCTCCCGATGTTCGTGTATGTAGGCGTTAATGTCCGGAGCATAGAAATAATTAACGATTGTCAGCAGTGTTAAACTCTCCAGCGAAGGTAGCCCTTGATACGTCCATTCGCTGTTTTGATGGGTGAAAAACAGAGTTTCCGAGAGCCCCAGAGATTCCTTTGGATAGACGAAATCTTTGGCATCGCCCTTAAACGCCCCAATCACGCCGTCAATGTGATTGGTTTGGGCCTGTTGCAAAGCTCGGGCCCAGCTCATATTTACATAGCTGACGTCAATGCCCTGAAGCGCAAAGGCTTGGCGGGCAATATCAACCATATAGCCTTCGCGGCTCGAGCCGGCGTCGCAGTTGTGGGGGCACCATGGGTCAGCGGCTAATACAATGATCTTGGGCAGCGCGAGCTGTTCACTGGGGTGCGAATAAGCCAACGCAGCCGTTGGCAAAAAAGTGCTGCTAAACAAACTGATAAGCAAAAAGAAAACCGGATGCCGGATGCTCATAGGGTGTGACCGCTGTGACTGTTATCGCAGTTTAGCGGGTGATTGCAGTGTTGTCGTGCTGGAGAGTGCTTGACGAAACCGCGATAGCCGGCCAATCTTCCCAGGCTTTCGGTCTGATATATTCACTGGTCAGAGGTATTCATAATGATAAAAATCTTCGAAACAAAAACCGCACCCAACCCACGGCGTGTGCGTATGTTCATGGCGGAAAAGGGCCTGATGGACGTGGCTGAATTTGTAGAAATTGATCTGCAAAAAGGCGAAAATCTGACGCCCGAATTTGCCGCCCGCAATCCGTTCAAAAAAGTGCCGGTAATGGAATTGGGCGATGGCACTGCGGTGGCCGAGACCATGGCTATTTGCCGTTATTTTGAGGAAAGCTACCCTGATTCGCCCACATTATTGGGCGACACGGCGTTGGAGAAAACACTGATTGAGCAGTGGCTGCGCTGGATAGATTTTTACTTTTTTATGCCCACAGGCATGTGTTTCCAGCACACCAGCGGGTATTTCAGTGATCGCATGAATCCGATTAAAGAATGGGGCGAGGACTGTGGCAAGGCGGTGGTGTCGTTCATGGCTTTTCTGGATGAGCACTTGGCGGGCAAAGACTACATTTGCTGCGATCGTTTTACGGCTGCGGATATCAACGCGTTTGCCACCGTTGCCTTTGCGCGGGTGGTGAATATCCGTATCGCGGCAGAACACAAGAATTTGCAGGCCTGGTTTGATCGCATAAAAGCACGGCCTTCCGCTAGCGTTTAAAAAGTTTCGGGGGTGGTTGCTGCCATCGCAAGGTGAATGTCCAGCTCGACACTTTCAACGCGGTTGCGGCCGTTCTGCTTGGCAAGATACAACCCGCTGTCATGGCAGGGCCACCAACCGCAACGCGCAGTTTTTCAGCGACCGCCAGTGCGTTGTCCAGTTCGGTGTCTGGCAGAAGAACCAATAATTCCTCTCCGCCCCAGCGGCAAACAATATCGCCAGCGAGCACATGATTTTTCAGTCGTTGAGCGGTTTCAATCAGCACTTCGTCGCCCACATAATGGCCATAGTTGTCGTTAACTCGCTTGAACATGTCCAGATCGCCCAGAATCAGGCTGAACGGGTGTCCGTGGCGGGCATGGCGAGCAACCATCTGTTTGAGTGATATATGAATAGCGTGGCGGTTGAGCAGTCCGGTTAGCTGATCGGTCGACGCCAGGCTTTTGAGCTGCTGCCGGATTAGAAACTCGGATCGCCGCAGCTGGCTGAGAGAACCGCTGACGACTATGCCCACAAAAATCATCACCAGCGGGTCAAACAGAAACGGTAGGAGCTGTTTGAATTCCAGGCCCATAATGGCCAGGGCCGCAAAGAACAGCGTCAAAGGGATGACAAAAAACATCCACCACTGCTCCAGACCGCGTACTGAAAGAATGGACACACCAAAAAAACCGATCATCAAGACATTGGACATCTGGTACAGAGTGTCAGGGCTGTAAAGTGCGTGCACCACAAATAGCGACAGTGACAGGCCCATCACCGACAGCGCTATTACGCGCAGCAGCAAGCCTGGGTTTACCTTGGGCTTTTTCGTGTAGTGAACAAACAACGTAAACAGAGCCACCAGCAGTACCGGTGCCCGCAGCAAGGTTTCGATGATGTGAATATTTCCGTAGATGCCGCGCTGACTGGGGTTAACCTGATAAATCACGAGAATGACTGTGATCAACCACCCGGCAATCAGTGCGAGCTGTTTCTCAACCTGGCGCAGAAAACCCTCATATGCGGATTGCCACTGCGGGGGTATGGGCGTGCGGCGAAAATCCACGACAGTTCATCCTTGTGAACAGCGTTCACGGGTAGGCGTATACTTATAATAGTTCAGCAAATACCTGCCCGTTACAACCTCAAATATCCATTTTTTGGTCGAACTGCGTCCGTTGAATACACCGCGTTAGCGAGCATTGCGAAAAGGTCTATGCAAACAGTTCCTGCAGCTTGGCTCCCGGGTCAGGTGCGCGCATGAAGGACTCGCCAATTAGAAAACCATAAATGCCGCGGCCGGTCATGGTTTCGACGTCGGCGCGGGTCATAATTCCGCTTTCGGTGATGGCGAGTCGCTCTGGGCCAATGCGCTGGTGCAGGTTGAAGGTGGTTTCCAGCGATACCTCAAAGCTGTGTAGGTCGCGATTGTTGATGCCCACCAGCGGGGTGCTGAGGGTAAGGGCGTCGTCCATTTCTTCGCTGTTGTGAACTTCTACCAGCACGTCCAGGCCTACCTCGTGGGCGATGCCTTCGAGCTCCTGCATCTGGCCTTTGGTCAGGCAGGCGGCAATCAGCAATATGCAATCGGCGCCGATGCTGCGGGATTCGTAAACCTGGTAGGGCGATACCATGAAGTCTTTGCGGATAACGGGAAGGCTGCAGGCGTTACGAGCGGCCACCATGTAATCTTCGTGGCCCTGGAAGAAGTCGTGGTCGGTGAGCACAGACAAGCAGGTGGCGCCGCCTTTTTCGTAGCTTTCGGCAATCTGCGCCGGCTCGAATGGGTCACGCAGTATGCCCTTGCTGGGCGAGGCTTTTTTGATTTCGGCGATCACCGCAGGTTTTGAGGCTTCTATGCGCTGGCGCAGGGCGTTGGCAAAACCGCGGGTGCCGGGCTGGTCGCCGGCTCGTGCTTTGAGGTCAGCAAGACTGGCGGTGCGCTGGCGCTGTTCGATTTCCTGCCATTTTCTGTCGACGATTTTGCGCAAGATGGTGGGCGTTTTGTCGTTCTGTTCTTTCATTTTTTTGGTTCCGTATTTGCGCTGATCTGCTGTTCATTTTGCTTAAAAGCACTGGGAAAACGTTGCCAGTTCGGTCAGTTTACCGTTGGCCCTACCGGAGCCGATGGCGTCCAGGGCCAGTTGTACGCCTTCTTTGGCTGTGGGTGCCATCCCAGCAATATAAATAGCGGCGCCGGCGTTCAGGGCGATCATGTCGCGGGCTTTTTCAGCGCTTTCGGTGTGGTCCCGGCCAAAGGCGGCCTTGATCAGGGCCAGAGATTCTTCGGCGGTGTTAACGGTTAAACCAGACAGGGTTTGGCTTTTTATGCCCAGGTCTTCCGGAGTTATTTCATATTCGATAATTTCGCCGTTTTTCAGCTCGGCCACGTGTGTGGTGCTGGCCAGGCTAATTTCGTCCAGGCCGTCTTTCGAGGCCACCACCATGATGTGTTCAGAGCCAAGTTTTTGCAGTACTTCGGCCACAGGGCGGCACAGAGTTTTGCTGAAAACACCCACCAACTGGCGTTTTACACCGGCGGGGTTGGTCATCGGGCCGAGGATGTTAAACAGGGTACGGCAGCCCAGTTCCTTGCGCGGGCCGACGGCGTGTTTCATAGCGCCGTGGTGGGCCGGGGCGAACATAAAGCCAACGCCGACCTGCTCCACGCAGCGGGCGACCTGTTCTGGCGTCAGGCTCAAATTAATACCGGCCTGTTCGATCAGATCGGCGCTGCCACTTTTTGAGGACACCGCGCGGTTGCCGTGTTTGGCGACGAAGCCGCCGGCCGCAGCCACAACAAAGGCGGCCGCAGAAGAGACGTTGAAAAGGTTGGCGCCGTCGCCGCCGGTGCCAACGATGTCGACCAACGGTTCGGCGCTGACGTTTACACTGGACACCAGTTCGCGCATGACTTCTACCGCGCCGGTAATTTCATCCACGGTTTCGCTCTTCATGCGCAGGCCCATCAGCAGGGCACCAATCTGGGCGTTGGTGGCTTCGCCGTTCATGACGATACGCATCACCTGTTTCATTTCGTCACGGGACATGTCGAGATTTTCAGCGACCCGGTTCAGTGCGTCTTTCATGTCCATTACATCAGCCTTTTTGTTCGGTTCGCAGAAAGTTGCGCAGCAGTTCGTGGCCCTGTTCGCTCATGATGGACTCAGGGTGAAACTGCACGCCTTCGATGGCCAGGGTTTTGTGGCGCACACCCATAATTTCTTCCACGCTGCCGTCGCTGTTGCGGGTCCAAGCGGTCACTTCCAGGCATTCCGGCAGGGTGGCCTGTTCAATCACCAGGCTGTGGTAGCGGGTGGCTTGCAGTGGGTTGTTCAGGCCGCGGAATACGCCTTTGCTGTGATGGTAAACCGGGGACACTTTGCCGTGCATCACTCGGCCGGCCCGAATCACCTGGCCGCCGAACACCTGGCCGATGGCCTGGTGGCCCAGGCAGACGCCCAGTATCGGAATTTTGCCGGCGAAATGGCGGATAACGTCCATAGATATACCGGCTTCGCTGGGGGTACAGGGGCCGGGGGAAATCACCAGCCGTTCTGGGTTCAGGGCTTCAATCTGCTCCACGGTGATTTCGTCGTTGCGATGTACCTGCACGTCGGCACCCAGCTCGGCCAGGTACTGCACCACGTTGTAGGTGAAAGAATCATAGTTGTCGATCATCAAAAGCATAATCTGTCCCTCGCCTTAGTGGTCAAAGTCGTTGTAGGTCATGGCGACGGCGCGGAAAATGGCGCGGCCTTTGTTCATGGTTTCTTTCCATTCCAGACGCGGTACAGAATCCGCGACTATGCCGGCGCCGGCCTGTATGTGCAGGGTGTTGTCTTTGATCACCGCGGTGCGGATGGCGATGGCGGTGTCCATGTTGCCGTTGAACGACAAATAGCCCACGGCGCCGCCATACACGCCGCGTTTGACCGGCTCCAGCTCGTCGATAATTTCCATAGCGCGGGTTTTTGGCGCGCCGCTCAAGGTGCCGGCGGGTAGGGTCGCTTTTAATACATCCAGGCAGCTGATGCCGTCTTTTACCTGGCCGGTGACGTTCGAGACGATGTGCATCACGTGGGAGTAGCGCTCAACTGCCATTTTTTCAGTCAGCCGCACGGTGCCGGTTTCCGATACGCGGCCCGCGTCGTTGCGGCCAAGGTCAATCAGCATCAGGTGTTCGGCAATTTCTTTTGGGTCAGCCAGCAGTTCGGCTTCCAGGGCGCAGTCTTCAGCTTCGGTGGCGCCGCGTTTGCGGGTGCCGGCGATGGGCCGCACGGTCACTTCGCGGTCTTCCATGCGCGCCAGAATTTCCGGTGATGAACCCACAATGTGGAAATCGTCCAGATCCAGAAAGTACATGTATGGAGAGGGGTTCAATACCCTGAGTGAGCGATACAGGTTCAGTGGCGGTGCTTCAAATGGAACCGACATGCGCTGGGAGATGACGGTTTGCATTACGTCGCCATCCAGAACGTAGTCCTTGATTATGCCCACGGCTGCTTCGAATTTTTCCTGACTGAAGCCGGACATAAATTCGCTTTCATCCACGGTTTTGCCGCGCAGGTGATCCGGGGTTTTCGGCGCTTGCGCGGTGTTTTGGCGTAACTGCTGTTCCAGTTGATCCAGGCGCTTCTGGGCCTGTTCAAAGGCGCCGTCGTCTGCCGGGTTTACGTGCACAATCAGATGCAGTTTGCCGCGCAGGTTATCGAACACCACCAGTTCGTTAGACACCATTAGCAGAATATCGGGGGTGCCAATGCGGTCTGGCGGGCAGCTGTTAGCCAAACGCTTTTCAATGTAGCGAACGGTGTCGTAGCCAAAATAGCCCACCAAGCCACCGTTGAAGCGCGGCAGTTCAGCCAGATCCGGGGCGTGGAAACGTTCCTGATAGCTGGCGATAAAAGCCAGTGGATCTTCTACCTGGCTGCTTTCTACCAGTTCGCCATGGCGGCGGATTTCAATACGGTGATCGAAAACTTTCAATACTTCCTGACTGGGCAAGCCGATGATGGAGTAACGGCCCCATTTTTCTCCTCCTTGAACGGATTCAAACAGGTAGGAATAGGGCCCACTAGCCAGTTTTAGGTAGGTGCTTAACGGGGTATCCATATCCGCCAGTACTTCACGGTACACGGGGATGCGGTTGTAGCCGGCTTGTGCCAGCTCGCTGAAGTGTTCGGGGGTCATGATCGGGCTTCCTATAGTCTGCGAGGTTACAAAAGCTCGCTCAGGGAATCAACCACGGCATTGGCTCCCAGTGCCTGCACGGGGTTGCCAAAATTGTAGCCGTAGGTGACGGCCACGCACGGAATTCCCGCGGCTTTGGCGGCCTGCACATCGGCGGCCGAGTCGCCGACCATTACCGTAGTGGCTGGTTGGCCGTTCAGTTTTTCCATGGCGTACAGCAGGGGTTCCGGGTCGGGCTTTTTGTTGGCCAGAGTGTCGCCGCCAACAATTAGCTGAAAATAACCGTCGAGTTTCAGCTGTTTCAACAAGGGCGCAACAAACTGCTCGGGCTTGTTGGTGACGATCGCCATCGGGCAGTTCATTTGCCGCAATCGATTCAGGCAGTCGATTACGCCTGGATACACTTTGGCATGCTGGCCGTTGGCTGTTTCATAGTACTGGAAGAACAGCGCCATAGCCTCTTCGAATAGGGCTTCATCTGCGGCGCTGGCCGGTTGCCAGTCGGCTTTACCCGCCAGAGCGCGCCGAATCAATATCGCGGCGCCGTGGCCTACCCACTGGCGCACCTGATCAATGCCGGTAGGGGGGCGATCCAGCCGTTCCAGGGTTTGGTCAACGGCAGCGGCCAGGTCCAGCGCGCTGTCGACCAGGGTTCCGTCCAGATCAAACAGGGCGGCGGCTGGCCAGCGTGCGTTAAAAAGACTTTTCAGAGTCATGGCAGGTTCCGTTTAAAAGCCCAGAGTTTTACTGGCGTGTTCAAGTTCGGCGCGCATGGCGTCGATGGTGGCCTTGTAATCATCGGTACTGAAAATGGCCGAACCGGCAACAAAGGTATCGGCACCCGCTTCGGCAATTTCGCGAATATTGTCGGTTTTTACTCCACCGTCTATTTCCAGGCGGATATTGTAATTGCTGGCGTCTATACGCTTGCGCGCTTCGCGCAGTTTATCCAGAGTGCCGGTGATGAACTTCTGGCCGCCAAAGCCCGGGTTTACCGACATCAGCAGAACCATGTCGAGTTTGTCCATTACGTAGTCCATGTACTGGAGCGACGTTGCAGGGTTAAACACCAGTCCGGCCTTGCAGCCGCCATCGCGGATCAGTTGCAAAGAACGGTCCACGTGCTGGGACGCTTCCGGGTGGAAGGTGATATAGCTGGCGCCGGCATCTATGAACTTGCGAATCAGGTCGTCCACCGGAGACACCATAAGGTGGACGTCAATGGGCGCCGTAACGCCGTGTTTGCGCAACGCCTCGCAAACCATGGGGCCGATGGTCAGATTGGGCACGTAATGGTTGTCCATAACATCAAAATGCACCACATCGGCACCGGCGGCCAATACGTTGTCGACTTCCTCGCCCAGACGGGCAAAATCGGCAGAAAGGATGGAGGGTGCGATCAGGTACGGATTCATGGTTCGCCTCTGGCTGTCGGCCGGATCGGTTCCGGCATTTCGGTATGGTTAGTGCTGTGGCTGTTATTGCTGCTGTGCACGGCTGCGGCTGCTAGTCTATCAGCTCACAAGGGTTTTTCGCAGCGTGAGAGCGCAATGGGTGGCAATGTAAGTGATGGATAATCGTTTGTTGTTATTTATTGGGTTATTGGTGTTGTTGGCCACGGCTTTGGTGCAAGCGCAAGACGAGCCTGCCGATGCGGTTCAGGCCAGTGGTGACGTCGCCGTTGCCGATGAGGCTGCGGAGCCAAATGCCAACCCTGACGATAAAGCAGCTGTGCCAGCTGACGCCCGGTCACAACGGGCCAGCGTGGTAACCGGTCAGGGCACCATGGCGCTGTTGCAGCAGTGGCCTCAGTCTGCTGTGTGGCTAGAGGTTGATGGCGCCGACGGCACACCGAATTCTGTGCTGTCGCTGGTTTTCACGCCATTGAAAAATGCAGCAACCACTGGCGTTGTGGTGCTGGCAGATGAAGGCCATAACGCTGGCGAAGGCTTTGTGACCGCCCTTGCCGGCGGCCTGGCTGATCGGGGGCTGACAGCTCTGACGCTGGGCCTGCGTGCGCCGACGGGTGGATTGAAACAGGTGATGGAGCGCGAACTGCCGCTGCCTGAAGCATCGCCCGCGGTACCCGCAGCAGAGGAAGGCCAGGTGCCACAGCCGGTGGGGGCCCAAGCTGCCGGGGCGTCCTCAAACGCAAATTCAAGCGCAAATCCAGACCCCTTGCTGATTGACGTAGTAGCGGGCACCGAGTTGTCTGAGGCGGAGTTGCAGTATCGGCAGGAGGTGGCTGCGCAGTTACGGGCGGCCGTTGGCTATCTGAAACGCGAGGGTTACCAGCAAGTGGTGCTTGTGGGCGTTGGCCGGGGCGCCAATTTTGCCACTGCGTTGCCAGAACTGGCTGAAAGTGCGGGTCTGGTTTGGCTGTTGCCCAGGTTTTATCCCCGTGACCTTAAAGAACTGGCAGAACGTTTTACCGAAACCCCCCGCTTACGTGTGTTAGATGTGCAGGCGGTGCGCGGCAACCGGGCACAGAGCGCGATGCAGCGCACGACCGTTATGAACCAGGTTGAGGTTGCGCATTACCAGCGCCAGCGAGTAGCGGTGCAAGAGCCTGTGCAAGCGCGGCAAGGTGACGCTTTGGCCAGCCGCCTGGAGGCGTGGATAAAAGCGGATAGCAAGCCTGCTATGGATTAGCAGACGGCTTGGCGCCAGGCGCAGCGGCCGAACGAGTTACGGCATCACCATTATAATGGCTTATGGCGTTGTTTAATGAACTCCCAGGCTTGCTGATAGCGCAGCAGGCGTTCTTTTGCGGCCGCCAGTTCGGCGCGGGTCAGTTGTTGCTGGGCGAGTTTGTCCGGATGTATTGAAGAAACCTTGCGGCGCCAGATACGTTTGGCCTCTTGTAGAGAATCGTGGCGGGTAATGCCCAGAATCTCGCAGGCGTCCTGGTAGCTTTTCGGTGCCGGGGGCAGAATCGTCGCTTGCGGCCACACCTGGGCCGCGTAATGGTCAAATATGTCATCGCTTACGCCTACCGGTAAACCACTCTGCACTATGGCGTCTTCACAGCGGTAACGTCGCGCCTGTGATGGCCGGCCATGCAGCTGTGCGCTGTGGCACAGGCAAATGGCCAACATGACAGCCCGCTGTGCCAATAAGGGCGTAACCATTTTTAGCCACCAAGCCTTCAACGGCCCAAGTTGACCGGTGGTTTTGCCTTGGGTAAACCAGTGAGCGGCGCGCTTACGCTGGCGCCGATTCAAGTTCAGTGCGGCCATCAACGCTTCGGCGTAGTGAATGTCGGCCTTACCAACAATGCCCTCTGCCTTGGCAATATGGCCGAGAAAAAAGAACAGATAGCGCTTACCGAAAAGCGGCAGCCGCTGTTGCTCAAGCAGTTCTTCAGCCTGACTCTGGCAGTGTGTCAGTCGCGGAAGGAGATAGCGCAGGGCGTGATCGAGCCGCCGCGATGCCGGGCGTCTTTTTACCATTGGAAACCTCGCGAATCTCGAGAACCTCGAGAATCTGGCGCGCGCAACTGCTGGTCAAGCCAGCTGAGACGTACCGGTGTGCCTACATCCAGCCATTGACCGCCATGATGGACGCCTTTTACCCGATTCGCCGCGGCGGCCTGTTGTAATAACGGCCCGAGTTTGCCTGATTGGTCTGTTAACCCTGCAAACAGCCGGCGGTTAAGCAGGCTAACGCCGGTAAATGTCAGCCTGGGCGTGGTTTGATCACAGCCGATTCGGCCATCAGGTTCCAGCGCAAAGTCCCCTTGCGGGTTGTGTGCGGGGTTGTCGGTGAGCACCAGCAACGCGTCGGCATTGTCGGGTGGTTTTAATTCGCGCAAATCGAAATCGCACCAGATGTCGCCGTTAATCACCACAAACCAGTCATCGTCGGCGTCGGTCAGCATGGGCAGCGCGCGCACAATGCCGCCGGCGGTTTCCAGTGGTTCGCCTTCGCGGGAATAACTCAGCTTCAGGCCAAAGGCGTCACCCTTGCCCAGTACCTCTGCGATCTGCTCGCCAAGCCAGGCCAGGTTGATAATCACGTCACTGAAACCGCTGCGCGCGAGGCGCTGCAGGTGGTAGTAAATCAGCGGTTGCCCGCCGGCCTGCAGCAGCGGTTTTGGTGTGTGCAGGGTCAGCGGGCGCATGCGCTCGCCTTTGCCCGCGGCCAGAATCATAGCCTTCATGGCTGGTGCGCGCCGGGCACGGGGCCCAAGGTGGCTTCCACTGGCGGCACCACAGTGCTCAACAGCCAGTCATGGAAGGTGTGCAAGGCCGGCTGGCGGGCGCTCGCACTGCACAGGTATCCAAGTGTGCGGGGAATGTCATTGAGGTAGTCCGGCTTGCCATCGCGTAGCGCCAGGCGGGCGAAAATACCCGCGGCTTTCAGGTGGCGCTGCATACCCATCAGCTCGAACCATTGGTGAAACGTAGCCGCATCCGCGCTGTGCAGGCCGGCGTTAAGACTGCTCTGGCGATAGTTTTCTAGCCAGGTTTCCACGCGCTCGTGGGGCCACTGCACGTAGCAGTCCTTAAGCAGCGACACCAGATCATAAGTGACAGGCCCCATGACCGCATCCTGAAAATCGATGACGCCGGGGCGATCATCAATACCCGTTACCAGCAGATTGCGGGAGTGGTAGTCACGGTGCACTGGCACCCTTGGCTGTGCACTGGCGCTTTTTCGCAGCAGGGTAAATGTGGCGTTTAACATGGCAAGATCGCTGTCGTTCAGCTCGAGCCCTAGCTGGCGCTGAAGCAACCAGTCGCGGAACAGTGCCATTTCCCTATCCAGTAAATCGTTGCTATAAGCCGCCAGCGGGTAGTCAGGGTTGTCGGGCAGTTGTTGAATGCGCAGAAGTTCTGCCAGTGCGTTGCCGTAAAGTTTGTCTGTGTTAGCCGTGTTGAGCTGCCCCAGCAACAGGCGATCGCCAAAATCTTCCATCAGAAGAAGGCCCTGGGCCAGATCTTGCTGCAACATGGCGGGCACTTTCACGCCCTGGCTGCGCCAATGTTGGGCCAAAGTAACAAAGGGCTGGCAGTCTTCGTGCTCGGGCGGTGCGTCCATCACAATAAATGCCTGATCGGCTCGGGCTCCTTGTGTTTCTTGAATCCCTTGCACCTTCTGCCAGTCAGCGCTGCGCCATACCCGAAAATAACGCCGAAAGCTGGCGTCGCCGGCTACCGGCACCACGGCGGTGTCGGCAAAACCGGGGAATTGACTGACCCAGCAGGTCAGCAGTTGCAGACGGTGGTCCATGGCGCGCGGGTTTCCTTAAAGGGTGCAAGGCCGGTGCCCGCGGCTTGGATGCGGGCTTCTGGAGCACTAAACTACGAAGATCCGCGGTTGGAGTAAAGCTTGCTGCAACGGCGACTGAAAGAAAGTTAAGCACGCCCGGCGGGGGTTTCCGTTAACAAGCCGGGGGGCGCCGTGTAAACTGTCGATTCTCTCACCCACTGACCACAGGATAACGGCCACCGTGTTATTGCGTAATCACCCACGGCAGCATTCGTTTGGCCGCTTGCCGCGCTCGTTGGTCTGTCTGCTGAGCGGCGGAATCTTGGGTTGTGGCGGTTTGGCTGCGGCAGCACAACCGGCGCCATCGGCGGCTGAAATAGATTGGCGGCTGCGCGAGCAATTGCCTGCCAGCGCCCAGGCGCGCCTGCCGTCTTTTTGCGAGGGTGGTTATTTACCGGGCAGGAACACGGTTAAAGGCAGCGATGCGATGGTATCGCAGCAAAGTGGTGCCGGGCAGCCACTGCAAGCCAGCGGCCTGACGGCGCGCTACGAAATCGACAACGAATTGTACTTGCAGGGCGACGTGCGGCTGCGCCAGGGCAGCTTTCAGGTGACCGGCACCGAGGCTCGATACCGCCAGGCAGAGGGCCAGGTGGCCATTACCGGCCCTTTGACAAGCCGCGGTGACGGTTTTTTGCTGACCGGTGATTCCGCTAATTACAACGTCGAAAGCGGTCGCTTGGACATCAACACCGCAACCTTTTTGCTGCACGGGCCGGAGATGCGAGGCCAGGCACAGAGCCTGGCCCGAATCGGCGATAACGAAGTGCTTATCAGCCAGGGGCTGTTGACCACCTGTGGCCCGCAGCAGAATGACTGGGCCCTTGTGGCACAGGAGATCCGTTTGGATCAGGCAAAAGGTTTTGGCACCGCCAAACATTTGCGGCTGGAAGTATTGGATGTGCCGGTGTTTTATTGGCCCTGGGTTAGTTTTCCCATCGATGACCGTCGCAAGAGCGGGTTTCTGTATCCGGGATTTGGTACTTCCAACGCCGGCAGCGGTGGTTTTGTGGCGCTGCCTTATTACCTGAACCTGGCGCCCAACTACGACGCTACCATTACCCCCCAGTTCATTGGTGGCCGCGGTCTGTTTACCGAAGTGGAAGGCCGCTATCTGAGTAACTATGGCGAAACCTCGTTGCAGCTGGGTTATATCGATAACGATAATTTTTTCCGCGATGAAAACCCGGGCGAAAACGGCCAGCGCTGGGCGCTGGATGCCACCACCGAAGCAGCCTTGGGCCGAGGCTGGACGGGATACGGTGATTTTTCAGTGGTCAGCGATGACGACTACCTGAGTGACCTGAATCGCAGTCTGGATATCAACCAGGCGACTCATCTTCAGCGCCGCGGAGGTGTGCGTTATCAGGATGCCAGTCAGTACTTTGACGCGTATCTGAACGATTATCAGACGGTGGCGGAGCGCATCAAGGATGTGAACCTACCTTACGCCCAGTTACCGGAGGTTTTGTATTCGGGCCTGACAGATGCCGGCGCCCTGGAGCTGGGTGTTGAAAGTCAGTACACCTATTTCCAGCGCGACAATGATAACCTGAGCGGCCTTGATCGAGCCAATGGCCAGCGCTTTCGCCTGATACCGGAGCTGGCTCTGCCGATGCGCGCGCTTTGGGGCTATAGCAGACCCTCCGTTAGCGTAGACTATACTCGCTATCAGCTAGAAGATTACACCCTGGGCAGCGGCAACCTTGACCGCACGATTCCCGTGGCTGAGTGGGATAACGGCTTGTATTTTGATCGTCAAAGCAGCCTGTTCAACGTACCGTTTAACCAGACTCTGGAGCCGCGGTTGTATTACGCTTGGGCCGGCGCCGACGCTGACCAGAACCGCATTCCTGATTTTGACACGGATTTGAAGTCGTTCCGCTTTGACCAACTGTTTCAGCGTAATCGCTTTACCGGGGGCGATAGGGTAGGCGATACCAATCAGTTAACGGTGGCACTGACCAGCCGTTTTAATGACCTGCTGTCCGGTGCAGAACGCGCTCGTTTCAGCTTAGGCCAGATCCAGTATTTTGAGGATCGCGACGTCAGTCTGTTTGGGCTTGGCGCAGAAGACCGCAGTCGTTCGCCGATGGCGGCTGAAGTGGTGCTGAGCCCGCTGGACACCCTGGAAATTCGCAGTTCCTTACTGTGGGATCCGGATGCCAACCAAACCGAGGAAGGCCGTAGTCAGTTAACTTTCCATTCTCGCGATTACCGCTATCTGGCCAGCGTTGGTCACACCTACAGCAAGGGCAGTACCGCGGTGGCCCAGTTGGAACAGGCCGATGTGGGCGTGGTGTTCCCGGTCAGCAACAGCCTGAGCCTGATTGGGCGCTGGGTGCACGACACCGATCTGGACCGTACCGTGGGTTCGCTGGCGGGAGTGGAATACAATAATTGCTGCTGGAGCCTGCAGGTGGTACACCAGAATTACTTCACCGATGACCAGGAACTGGACAGCCGTATATTGTTCCAGATTCAGCTTAAAGGCCTGGGGGGCACCGGCGGCGCCTCTACCAGCATTGCCGACGCTATTTATGGTTTTGATGAGCGCGAACGCCGCCGCTTCAACATGCCGTAACACGATTTTGGAGCCCCTAAACGCTATGCCACTGTTTAACAACGAGGTGACTATGAAGGCGACCCTTCGCCACTGTGTAACAACCCTGATGCTGCTGTTGGCATTACTGCCGCTGGCGACCCAGGCCGATCGCCAACTGCTGGACCAAGTGGTTGCGATTGTTGATGACGACGTGATTCTGGCCACCGAGCTGGACGCCCGCATCAACACCATCGTTACCCGGCTGCAAGCCCAGGAAACCACCTTGCCTCCGCGCAGCTTGCTTCAGGAGCGGGTGCTGGAACAGCTGATTACCGAATCGGTGCAGCTGCAGATGGCGGGCAAAATGGGCATGCGCATCAGCGATAACGAACTGAACGAAACCATGGTCAGTATTGCCGGTCGCAATGGTATGAGCCTGGAACAGTTCGAGCAGCAGTTGGCCAGCGAAGGCGTCAGCTACCGTGATGCCCGCGAGCAGATCCGCAATGAACTGCTCACCAGCCGGGTTCAGCAGCGCCAGGTAGGCAGCCGTATTCGGGTAACAGACCGCGAAGTAGCAAACTACCAGCAGGCGCAGGAAGCCGGTGGTGGCAATACCGCCGAGTATCGCCTGGCTTACATTTTTATCGAAACCGAGGACCCCGGCAGCGATGCGTCGGTTCAAGCCGCTCGCAGCAAGGCCGAGACACTGCGCCAGCAGATTGTGGAAGGCCGGGACTTTCGTGCGGTTGCGGTAGCAGAATCGGATGCCAGCAACGCCCTTGAGGGCGGCGACATGGGCTGGCGCGTTGAAAGCCAGTTGCCGTCGCTGGTAGCTCCAGTGGTGCCAGACCTGGTGGTGGGTCAGCCGTCTGAAGTACTACAGAATAGCAGCGGTTTTCACTTGGTGATGGTGATGGAACAGCGCGGTGGCGAACAGCAGAAACTGGTTCAGCAAAACCGGGTAAGGCATATTCTGGTACAGCCGTCTGACGCGATTACCGAAGCCGAAGCCGAGGATAAAGTTCGCGATCTTTTTGAAAAATTGCAAAACGGGGCTGATTTTGCCGAGCTGGCCAAGGCCGAGTCTGACGATACCGTATCGGGTTCTGACGGCGGTAATCTGGGTTGGGTAAACCCCGGGCAGATGGTGCCAGAATTTGAACAAGCCATGCAAAATGCCACCGTGGGACAGATTGAAGGCCCGGTGCGTTCCCAGTTCGGTTGGCATCTGTTGCAGGTGCAAGAGCGTCGGCAGAAAGACATGAGCGACGAATTCCGCGAATCTGAAACTCGCCAGACCCTTTATCAGCGCAAGTTCGAAAATGAACTGCAGAACTGGCTGCGGGAAATTCGTGATGAGGCATTTGTCGAGTTCAAGCCGGGCTATGCCGAAAGCAGTGACACTGAGGCTGCCGCCGACCTAGATGAAAATGCATCATGAGTGAGCGGATTACCCTGGCCCTGACCGCTGGCGAACCCGCCGGCATTGGGCCTGAGTTGTGCTTGCAGCTAGCCACTCAGGAGCGGCAGGTAGGCATTGTTGTGGTGGCAAGCCAGCCGTTGCTGGAAGCCCGTGCCCGCTTGCTGGGGCTAAGCGTTCAAATCATAGCCTGGCAGCCCGGCATGCTAGCCACTACGGCCGCCGGCGAGCTGTCGGTCATGCACGTTAACGGTTGCAGCAGTAATCAGGCTGGCCAACTGGATACCGGCAACAGCCAATACGTGCTGGATACCCTGACTTGCGCTGCCGAAGGCTGCCTGAACGGCACTTTTGACGGCATGGTGACCGCGCCGGTGCACAAGGGAGTGATTAACGACGCAGGCATCGCTTTTAGCGGCCACACCGAGTTCCTGCAGGAATTGTGTGGTGTTGAGCGGGTGGTCATGATGTTGGCCACCGAAGAATTGCGGGTGGCGCTGGTAACCACCCACTTGCCCCTTAAAGACGTGTCGGCGGCCATAACCCCCGAACGCCTGAGCCAGGTGGTGCGGATTCTGAACGCCGACCTGAAAACCTTTTTCAATATTGCCCGGCCGCGCATTCTGGTGGCCGGACTGAACCCCCACGCCGGCGAAGGCGGGCACTTGGGGCGTGAAGAAATTGAAGTGATTGAGCCCACACTGGAACGGTTGCGCGCTGAGGGCATAACTCTGACTGGCCCGTTGCCAGCAGACACCTTGTTTACGCCGCACTGGCTTGATGACGCCGACGTCGCACTGGCAATGTTTCACGATCAAGGCTTGCCAGTGTTGAAATTTCAGGGTTTTGGTCGCGCGGTAAACATTACCCTCGGCCTGCCCATTGTGCGCACCTCGGTGGACCATGGCACCGCGCTGGATTTGGCCGGTACCGGCAAAGCCGACGGCGGCAGCCTGTTAACAGCCATTCGCGTGGGTGAACAAATGGCCCGTGGTTTGCGCGCCAATCAGATGAAGAGAGAAATACCGTGAGCAGACAACCCGGCCATCAGGCCCGCAAGCGCTTTGGCCAGAACTTCCTGCACGATCCCGGCGTTATCGAGCGCATTGTGCGCTCTATTGCCCCCAAGCCCGATCAGTCCATTGTAGAAATTGGCCCTGGCCTGGGCGCCATCACCGAAGAAATTCTGGCGGTGAATCCGCGCCTGCAGGTGGTGGAGCTGGATCGCGATTTGATACCCATATTGCGCACTAAGTTCTTTAACTATCCAGAATTTCGCATTCACCAGGCCGACGCGCTGAAGTTCGACTTTAACGAACTGGCGGGCGAGCAGCCGCTGCGGATTATTGGCAATCTGCCCTATAACATTTCAACACCGCTGATCTTTCACTTGCTGGCCCAGAGCGGCGTAGTTAAGGACATGCACTTCATGCTGCAAAAGGAAGTGGTGCAGCGCATGGCGGCGATTCCGGGCGACAACAATTATGGCCGTCTGGGCATCATGACCCAGTATTTCTGCAAAGTGCAGCCACTGTTTGAAGTTGGGCCGGATGCCTTCCGCCCTGCGCCAAAAGTGGATTCGTTCATTGTCCGGCTGGTGCCCTACACCACCTTACCGCACCCGGCTAAAGACCTGGGTACGCTGCAGGCGGTGGTGCGCAGTGCGTTCAACGCCCGCCGTAAAACCCTGCGCAAGGCCCTGGGCGGTTTTGTTACCGCCGCCGAGCTCCAGCAGTTAGGGATCAATGATGGCCTGCGCCCGGAAAATCTTGGTCTGGCAGAGTATGTCGCCATCGCTGACTATCTGGTGACACGTGTACCGGGCGCTGACCTCAAGGCGCCCGGAGCTGGCAATGAGTGACCGCTTATGAGTGAGTATGCCGTTGGCGACATTCAAGGGTGTTACGACGCTTTGCAGCAGGTTTTAGACAAGGTCGGATTCTCGCCGTCGCGGGACCGTCTGTGGGTAGCGGGAGATTTAATCAACCGCGGTCCTCAGTCCCTGAAAACACTGCGCTATATTGCCAACCTGGGCACCAGCGCCGAGGTGGTTCTGGGCAATCACGACCTGCACCTGCTAGCCGTGGCTATGGCCGACCACAAGACAAAGCGTAAAGACACTCTCGACAGCATTCTTACGGCGCCTGATCGCGATCAGCTACTGGATTGGCTGCGCCAGCAAAAACTGTGCGTTTATGATCCCAAGCGCGACCTGTTGATGGCCCACGCCGGGCTTCCTCATATCTGGACGGTGGAGCAGGCCTGCACCCACGCTCGCGAAGTAGAACAGGTGATCCGTGGCCCGCAAGCCGCCGAATACTTTGCCGGCATGTACGGCAATCAGCCCGCAGGCTGGCAGCCTGGCCTGAGCGGTATGGACCGCTGGCGGGTGATCACCAATTACTTTACCCGTATGCGCTTTATCTCCGCCGGGGGTGCTTTGGAGTTAACAGCCAAAGAATCTGTGGACACCGCACCTGAAGGCTTTGCGCCCTGGTTTGACTATGCCCGCGACGACAGTACTCGCGTGGTGTTTGGCCATTGGGCCGCACTGGAGGGCCATACCGGACAAAAACGCTTTATCGGCCTGGATACCGGCTGCGTCTGGGGCGGAGCACTGACCATGATGAACCTGGATAGCGAGGAGATCACCTCTTGTGACTGCTAAGCGTTCTAAATCCGGACTCGCTGGCGAGGCTGGCGGGCAGGCCGTTGCTCGTCCGGCGCTGATGATCTGGGCTTTGGTAACGGGTGCTGTACTGGCATTGTTTGCGGTAATGGCGGGTGCTTTTGGCGCCCACGGCCTGCGCGATGTGGTGGATGCTCGTGGCCTGGAAGTGTTTGAAATGGCTGCGACTTACCAGATGTACCACGCCCTGGGGCTGGTTCTGGTGGCCGTACTGGCCGGCTTTGGCTTGTCGCGCAAGCTGCTGACGGTGGCGGCGGCTTTTATGCTGGCCGGTGTCGTTTTGTTCAGCGGCAGTCTGTATGCGCTGGTGCTGGTTCAAACCAAGGGCCTTGGTTTGATTACGCCCATCGGTGGGCTGTGTTTTATGATCGGCTGGCTGCTGCTTGTGGTAGCAGCACTCACATTTAACGCGGATTCAAAACGGATTGAATAAGGTAACGGCTATGAAATTGACAGTGAACGGCGAGCCAATGGCGCTGCCAGCCGGCGCCACCGTGGGTGCCTTAATAGAGCATCTGGGTTTGGCGGGCAAACGCTTGGCCATTGAACTGAACGAAGACATAGTGCCCCGCAGCCAGCACGCAGACACGGCGCTGACTGAGGGCGATCAGATAGAAGTGGTGCGCGCCATTGGTGGCGGCTGACCGTTAATAACCAGACGCTTTGCGCAGAATCTCTCGCACGGGCTGCCACAAACTGGGCGCGGTTATCAGTATATCTTTGCCCCATAAGTCCGCGGGTTGATTCTCGGGTACGTCGCCGAAGTGTCCGGCGCGGGCGCCGGCTTCTATGGCAATCAGCCTTGCCGCGGCAAAATCCCAGGGGCTGACATTTTCGTAGTACACATCCAACCGGCCGCAGGCCACCCAGCATATATCCAGAGCCGCAGAGCCAATTCGGCGCAAATCACGGCATTGGTGAATCATTGCATCCAACCGCTTTAACAGCGGTTCCAGCGTGTCTTTTGTATAAGGGAAACCGGTGGCAAACAATGCTTGGCGCAGTTCGCTGGCGTTGCTGTGGCGGATCGCCTGGCCGTTTAGGGTTGCCCCATCACCGCGGGTAGCGCGGAAGGTTTCACCTTTGCCGTTCTGGCCGGCGAAGGGTGCGTGCACAACGCCTGCCTGTACCTGGCCGCGCTCGGCGTAGGCGATGGAAACGGCTACTTGTGGGTGTCCGTAGGCGTAGTTCACGGTGCCGTCGATCGGGTCAATCACCCACAGCGGCGTATCGATGTGCTCGGCCTGAGTCAGGTCGGGCATGGTTTCTTCCGACAGAATGCGATGTTCCGGAAAGCGTTTGCGGATGGCACCGGTAATGAACTCGTCCGCCATTATATCGGCGTGAGTCACAAGCTCAGTTTGCTGTTTGTAATCGGTACGCAGGGTGTTGTGATCGCGCTCATGGCGAATCAGCTCTCCGGCTTCAAGAGCCAGGGCTTGGGCGAAATCGGTGATCTCGTATAGGGAAATAGAGTCAGACATGGTGCCTCCTGGCCGTAAAGCGGTTTTCAAAGCCGGTGGGTATCAAGTTCGGTGTGCACAATGTTCCGGCCTAACATAATAATGCGGCCGCTATAACGTTCTTCGCCTGTGGTGGTGAAGTCAAACATAAAGCGCCGCCATACTCGCAGCTGTCCGCCGCTGTCGCGTTTTACCCACACACCGCGCAGGTACACAACGTCATCCAGCAGCATCACATCCATGGTTTTGCAGTAGCGCTTGGCCGCAACCAGCACGCCATCTTTGATGGCCTTGGCCCGCCACCAGTACCAGGTAGCGAAGCCAAGAACAAACAGCCAAAACAGATTGAGCAGCGTCAATGCGAATTAGCTGGCTGGGGCGTGGTTGGGGTGATCGCGATTTTCTCCATTGTCATCCTCATGCTTGTCTTTGCTGGCGGCGTTGTGGTCCCGCGCCAGCAGCACGTAAAACGCTGGCAGTACAAACACAGTGAGCACAGTACCAATGCCCAGCCCGGCAGTAATCGTGAGTCCGATCGCGAAGCGGCTTTGAGCGCCCGGTCCGGAGGCCAGCAGCAGCGGTACCATCGCGAAGATCAGCGCCAGTGACGTCATAATAATAGGCCGTAAACGAATAGATGCGGCTTGCACCACGGCATCCAGTCTATTCAGGCCTTTATCTTTTTGCAGCTGGTTGGCGAATTCCACAATCAATATGCCGTTCTTCGACACCACGCCTATCAGGGTAATCAGACCTACTTGGGTGTAGATGTTCATGGTAGCAAAGCCCAGCACAATAAACGCCATGGCTCCGGCTACCGACATGGGCACTGAGATCAAAATGATCAATGGGTCGCGCCAGCTTTCAAACTGCGCCGCCAGCACTAGATAAATCACCAAGAGCGACAGTAAGAAGGTCACCATCAAAGCGTTGCCCTGTTTTGCTTGCTGACGGGTTTCGCCCTTGTAGTCAAAACCAAAGCCTTGGGGGAATATGTCCGCCGACGTCTGCTCCATGAAGTCCATGGCGGTGCCAGAGGCCACACCAGGTGAAACCACGCCCTCAAGGGTCAGCGAATTTTGTTGGTTGAACTGGGTACGGTTCGATGGTTCTACATCGCTGCTGAAAGACACCACGCTGGACAAAGGCACCAGAGCGCCGTTGTCGGCACGAATGTAGTAATCCTTCAGAGCCTGTTCGTCTGTGCGGAAGTTTCGATCCACTTGGGGAATAACCTGATAGGAGCGGCCTTCCATATTGAACCGGTTAACGTAACCGCCGCCGAGCATACTGCTCAGCTGCTGGCCAACGTCTCTCATCGACAGGCCCAGGTCTGCTACCCGATCACGATCCACATCGATGCGGGTAACCGGCTTGTCAAAGCTGATGGACGTGCGCAGGAACAGGAAGTTGCCACTTTGCATGGCCGCGCCTACCAGTTCGTCGGCAACGCTGCTCAATTGCTCGTAACTGCCACCGGTGGTCACTACAAACTGGAACGGCAGACCGCCGCCAGAACCGGGTAGGGCGGGTGGCGCGAACACCGCCGTTTGCAGACCGGTCACTTTGCTCAGTTCGGCGGTCATTTTAGGCTGCACTTCAAACTGGGTTATGTCGCGCTCTGCCGAGGGCTTCATTTTTAGTCCGCCAAACACCGCGTTTGGCGCAGTGAAACCCAGAACCATAAAGTCTTCGTAGTAGCCGTCGACGGTCGATAACCGATCTTGAACTTCTTTCCCGTTTTCGAGCAAATAGTCGAGGGTGGAGGTTTGGGGGCCCAGACCCTGGTAGAACAAAATGCCCTGATCTTCGGTCGGCGCCAGTTCATTCTGGCTCATGGTGACCATGAAGTAGATTGAGCACAATATCGCCAAGGCAAAAAACACCACCACCGACTTGGTTTTCATCAGCGACACAAGGGCCGTGGAATAACCATTGGCAATGCCCTGGAAGGTGCGCTCTACCAAGTGTTCGAATTTGCCGGGATCGCCGTGGGGTTTAAGAACTTTTCCTGACAGCATGGGCGACAGGGTCAAGGCTACAATCCCGGAAATCACCACGGTGCCAGCCAGAGTAAAGGCGAACTCGGTGAACAGTGAGCCTACAAGGCCCCCCATAAAGCCGATGGGCGCATACACTGCTACCAGGGTTGTTGTCATCGCGATAATGGGAACGGCCATTTCCCGGGCGCCATGGATCGCCGCATCGTATCGTGATTCGCCGTTTTCAATGTGCCGGTGAATGTTTTCCACCATGATGATGGCGTCATCCACCACCAGGCCGATTGCGAGCACCATTGAAAGAAGGGTCAGCAGGTTCAGCGAGAAGCCAAACAGCAGCATTATAAACACACCGCCTACCAACGATAGTGGAACCGCAATAGCGGGAACTATAGAGGCGCGCACAGAACCCAGGCATAAAAACACGACGATCAAGACAATCACCATCGCTTCGGCCAGGGTTTTGATCACTTCGCTGATGGAGTCCTCTATAAACTGTGAGCCGTCGTAAGCCAGCTGAACCTCAAGGCCTGCGGGCACCTGACTGCGAATACCCGGCAGTTCATCTTTCACCAGTTTGGCCACGGTTAGCGGGTTAGCGCCGGGGGCTAGCTCAATAGCGGTGAAGGTGGCCGGGATGCCTTTGTACATGGCGAGCTGGTCGTAAGATTGTGCGCCCAGTTCAACTCGCGCAATGTCCTGCAAGCGGATCTGGGTGCCGTCTTTCTGTTTTACCACGAGTTGTTTGAAGTCTTCAGGGTCGGCAATGTCGGTGTTGCTGGTCAGCGCTACCTCGGTAAACTCACCTCTGGTGGTGCCAACTGCGGCCTGATAGTTATTCGCACGCAACTGATCGACAACCTCTACCGGGGTCATGTTCACCGCAGCCAGGCGTTCCGGGTCCAGCCACACCCGCACAGCAAACGTGCGCCCGAGCAACTGAGCCTTACCGACGCCGCTAATCGCTTGCAACTGGGGCTGCACAACCCGGGTCAGGTAGTCGGTAATTTGCGGTACGCTTAATGCACCTTCACTGTAAAACGCGATGTACATCAGTGCAGTGGAGTCGCCGGTGCTGGAGCTGATGACCGGGTCTTGGGCTTCGGCCGGCAAAACGTTACGTTGGCTTGCCACTTTCGACTGAATCTCGGCAAGGGCCGCATTGGCGTCGTAGTTTAGATTCATGTGGGCTGCTATGGTTGAAGAGCCCTGGGCACTGGTCGAAATCAGATAGTCGATACCGCTTGATTCAGCGATGGCCTGTTGAAGTGGCGTAGTGATAAAGCCTTGAATCAGGTCTGAGCTGGCGCCTGGATAAGCGGTAGAGACGGTGACGGTGGTGGTTTCCAGCTGCGGGTACTGGCGTATTTCCAGGTCCATGGCCGCGCGAACACCCAGCAGCATAATTAGCAGGCTTATGACGATTGCCAGCACCGGGCGCTGGATAAATATATCAGTGAAACGCATTATTCAGACGCCTCCTGTTGACCCTGGCTTGCATTCTTTTCAGCGTTGTCACTGGCTTCCTGAATCTTCACGGGCTGGCCCGAGCGCAATCGCAGCAGGCCCTTGGAGACGACTGTTTCGCCCGCTTCCAGGCCCTCAAGAATCGCAACCCTGTTTTCACGGGCATTGCCCGAGCGAACACTGCGACGTGTGACCACTTTTTGGCCTTGATCATTGTTTTCTACTACAAAGGCGAAATCGCCGTAAGTGTTGTAGGAAATTGCGGTGCGCGGCACGGTCACTACGGTTATATCGTCAGGCTGACGAGTACTCACCGTGGCAAACATGCCCGGGCGCAGCCGCTGGTCGCGGTTGGCAAGGGTAGCGCGAATGCGCACGCCGCGGGTGTCGGCGTTCACCGACGTATTGATGGCGCTGACGGTGCCTTTGAATTCAGTATTTGGTGCCGCAGCAACGGTGGCCGCCACAGCATAGCCCACGGCTACGTCGGGTAGATTCTTTTCCGATAGGGTGTAATCAACGTAAATAGGGTCCAGCATGTTGATTTCAACAATCGGCGTGCCGGTGGCAATGTACTGCCCCTGATCCACCAGACGGATACCCAATGTGCCGTCAAAAGGTGCGCGAATTACTTTTTTACTGAGCTGGGCTTCGGCTTCGTTCACACGGGCGTTGGCGGCATCGTAGTTAGCCTTGGCTTGATCATACTGTGACTGCGATACCGCGCGTCTCGGCAACAGATCGGCAATGCGCTGGAACTCCTGGCGGGCGAGCTGGGCCTCGGCGCCGCGGGTGCGCAGGGCCGCTTCTTCAATGGCGGCGTCCAGACGAATCAGCACGTCACCCGTGCTGACAAGGTCGCCGGATTCAAAATTGATCTGCTGAATAACGCCTGGCACTTCATTGGCTACATCAATGCCATTCACCGCCACGATGCTGCCCACGGCCTTCACGGCCGGTGTCCACTGCTCGGTCTGCGATTGCACCACCGAGATTTCCGCTGGCGGCGGCGGTTGTGACATTTGCTCCTGCATCTGGCCAGTTTGCCAGAATGTGTATCCGAAAATACCGCCAAGAACGACGCCGAGAAGAACGATAACAATAACGAAGCGAAAAGCAGTACGCATGATGACAGACCTTGATAATTCAGATTACGCCCCGTATTAGCACAGGAATGGCAGGGGGAATTAGGTTAAGCCGCAAAGCATAGCATCCTATAAAAGTGGCTGAAACGTTCATCTGCTTTTATAGATAGACTCGGACACGGGTGTTGCTCGACGGCATCACTGAAACTCCGTTGAAAATGTGTCCTATCTGGCTTTGTACAGGTATTCGGTGACAGAATTACGGCCGAAGTTACTATGGGGATCAACGCATGCACTGGATTTTGGGAATTGCTCTGGCTGCCGGGCTGTTTGTAGTGTTGCGGCAATGGGGGACCTTGTCGCCGGAAAAGAAAAAAGCGGCCACCTGGAAGGCCATTCTTATCGGCGGTGGCGGGCTGTTGCTGCTGATGGTGCTGACGGGCCGCATTCACGTTTTGACGGCCGCTGTTGCCGCTTTGCTGCCGTTGCTGAGAAAGCTGCCGGCGCTGTTGAAATATCTGCCCTTTATTCAGCGCACTCTTAATGGTCAAGCTAATAATGGTCAAGCGGGCAATGGCCAGGGCAGCAGTAATAAGGGTAGCACCGACGGTGAGGAGCGCCAGCGGGCTGGCGCTGATGTGGCCGGGCAGGTCAGCGAGCGTGAAGCCTGCGAAATTCTTGGCGTTACGCCCGGGTGCAACCGCGATGACATCGTGATGGCCCATCGCCGGCTGATGCAAAAAATTCACCCCGACCGCGGCGGCAACGACTATCTGGCAGCCAAAGTTAACGAGGCAAAACGCGTGCTGCTGCGTGGGGCCAAAACATGAGCCTCAGGGTAAAATATCCACCCGCACGCGAATCTCACTGCTTCGATTTTCACTGCTATTAACCTGGTACACAATGCCGGAATTTTCGCGGCTTTCGCTGCGGTCAACGCCACCCAGAGATACCCACTGCCCGGGTTGAACCTGGCGAATGGTCATCAGCGCTTCGGTGTCATAACCCGGCAGGGCCGGGGCGTCCTGCTCAAACGACATAATACTGAGTTCTATATTCTGCGGTGAAATCATCCGTGGAGTAACCACAAAGCCGCTGCGGGTTTCCACCAGCTGCAACAACACGGCTGGATTTCGTCCGCCACGGGCCGCGAACGGTAAGCTGCGAATTTGGCCGGCACTGATCTGAGCCGATTGCCCGTCTTGCACAATTAATGAGCGCTCGCGATTGCCGGATGATCTGGTCGTTTTGCTCTGGGCACTGATGGTAACGGTGTTGCGATTACTTGACGCGTTATTTTGAGTCAGGTTGACGCCGCCACCGCTGCGTTTGCCGCCGATATCTTCCCGAGACTGCACGCTGATGCGTAGCTGCGCCGTAGCAACGTCCAGTTGCTGAATAATTTGATCGATTTCGTCCAGCAGACGGGTTTCGCCGCGGGCTACAATTTTCTGCCCAACAACGGTGACATTCACTTCTTCGTAAAGATCGCGAATTTGCGCGGCCACATCAGCAGCCGGGCGTTGGTTCAGGTTGTAAGCCCGGCTTTGGCTTGCCGCAAAGGCATTAGTTGAAACCAAAAACAGGAGGAACGTAATAAACAGCACCATTACGTTTGACGCTGTGAGGCGGGAAATACTGGGACAATTCATCGGGTACTCCGCGATTTGGGCTGACGCCTGCCATTGACAGCGCCAGATAAAAACTTTGCATAAGTGGTTGCCAAGTTGAAAACAGGCCGGTTATAGTAAAAAGCATGAAGACTCAGCCAGCAATTTGCCAATTAAATGTTCAGCAAGCTTTCGGTAGTGAACCGTCAGCGGCGGCATTGGCTGTTTCGTTTTGGTGGCGCGACTTTGGCTTTTATTTTAGCCAGACCCCGGGCCGCCCTTAGATCTTCATCACCGTACAACGAGGAAGGCAGCCCGGCAGACCACCCAGGCTGCCACCGGAATCAAAAACCCCGACTGGTAGCCCAGCCGGGGTTTTTGATTTTGGAACAGGGAAACGGACACACCGCCATGAATATGCCATTAAGTGTTGTTGAGAATGCAGTAGAGAGCGCGATAGAGAATGCCGTAGAGAACGCGGTAGTAAGCCCCCCGGCCCGTCGCCGTGAGGTGGCTTTGCCCACGCCCGATCAATTGCGTGGGGATTTTCCGCTGGTGGCGAAGCTTGAGGCGCAGATTGAACACCAGCGCCAGGCGATTCGTAATATCCTCAACGGAGCAGATGACCGCCTGCTGGTAGTGATCGGACCATGCTCCATTCACGACGAAGTAGCCGCCCTGGAATACGCGCAAAGACTGAAACAGCTGGCGGCGGATGTTAGTGACCGCATGCTGATTGTGATGCGCGCTTACCTGGAGAAACCCCGCACCACAGTTGGCTGGAAAGGTCTGTTATACGATCCTGAACGCAGCGGGCGGGGCGATTTGCATCAGGGCTTGGTACGCTCGCGGCAATTGTTGCTGAATCTGGCGGCCACCGGCCTGCCGCTAGCCACTGAAGCACTGAGTCCGTTTGCCATGGATTACCTGGGGGACCTGGTGAGCTGGACGGCTATTGGTGCCCGCACCACGGAATCGCAGCTGCATCGCGAAATGGCCAGCGGCCTGCCAATGCCGGTGGGTTTTAAAAATGGCACTGACGGCGGCATCGCGGTGGCCACCAATGCCATGCAGTCCGCGACCCACGGCCACCATCATCCAGGGCTGTCTGCCAGAGGCACGCCGGTAATGATTTCTACCGAGGGCAACGCTGACACCCATCTGGTTTTGCGTGGTGGTCGCGGTATCACCAATTACGACAGCCACAGCATTGCCCGCGCAACCCATGCGCTGCAGCAGGCCGGCCTGAAGCCGGCGGTGATGGTGGACTGCAGTCATGATAACGCCTGTAAACAACACGAGCGCCAGCAAGAGATAGCGCGGGATGTTGTCGCCCAACGGCGCGCTGGTAATCGCCACATTTGTGGGCTAATGCTGGAAAGCTTTTTGCAGCCGGGCCGGCAGAACGACAGTGCAGACCTTCAATACGGCTGCTCGATTACCGATCCGTGCCTGGGATGGGAGCAGACAGAGGCTCTGCTCCGCTCACTGTAGACAGCAATAACTGGCCGGCCAAGAGCAGCAGCACACCGCCCATCAGCCGGTCCAGCCAGTGACCGAAACGGTTAAAGCCCTTGCGTACCCTGGGCTGGCTAAAGAACACAGTCACCAGGCTGAACCATAAAAAAGTGGCCAGAGCCATATACAGGCCATAGCCGGCTTGTACAAAAACCGGTGTGCCGGGGCTGATAATCACCGAAAACAGCGAGACAAAAAAGAGCGTGGCTTTGGGGTTGAGCGCGTTTGTCAGAAAGCCCAGGCGCAGCGCCGCCATTTGGCTTTGGCGCGGTGCTTTTGCAGCCTCCACGTAAACCCCTCCCGCTTTGGCACGCAGGCATTGCACCGCGATCCATGTCAGATACAGCGCGCCAATCACTTTCAAAATGCTGAACAGCAGCACCGATTGCTGAATAAGCAGCCCTATGCCCAACAGTGAATAAGCCACATGCACTAAAATTCCCGCGCCTATGCCTGCGGCCGTTAACAGAGAGTTTGCGCGGGTTTGGCACAGTGCCTGGCGCAACATAACCGCGAAGTCGGGCCCAGGGCTGGCGACCGCCAGAAAATGCACTAGAACGACGATCAGAAATTCTGGCCAGAACGTGTTCATGCCACGTGCCCCTTGTGTGGATCGGATGAGGGGCGGTATTGTGAAACACAACGCATTGATATGCCAAGTACAAACGGCTGCTATAGTAATTGTTCAAGATACGTTCACAAGGAGGCTGTTATGAAACAGCGAAAGGTTGAGGTAGCCATTATTGGCGCCGGCACCGCCGGCATGGTTGCTTACCAACGGGCGCGTAAACACACCGACAGTGTGCTACTGATCGAAGGCAAGCAGTACGGTACAACCTGCGCCCGGGTAGGATGTATGCCCAGCAAGCTGTTGATTGCCGCCGCCGATGCGGCCCACGCAGCACGCAGTACAGGCCTTTTCGGAATAACCTGCCCCACAGTTGCGGTTGATGGTGAGGCGGTGATGGCACGGGTGCGATCGGAACGGGATCGGTTTGTTGCATCTGTGGTGAAGTCGGCAGAAAGCTATCCTGAGCAAGATCGGTTGCACGGTAATGTACGTTTTGCCTCGCCGCACTGTTTAATGGTGGGCGACCATACCGAAGTGACGGCTGAGCGCATCGTCATAGCGACCGGCTCGCGCCCCAATATTCCGGGGTTTTTGAAAGAAGCCGGAGATCGCCTGGTGGTCAATGACGACCTGTTCGACTGGCATGACTTGCCGGCCTCGGTGGCGGTGTTTGGTCCCGGAGTCATTGGCCTTGAGCTGGGCCAGGCACTGGCGCGGCTGGGCGTGCGCATTCGCATGTTTGGTGTGGGTGGAAGCCTGGGTTCGCTGCAAGACCCGCAGCTGCGTGACTACGCGTTAAAAAGCTTCAACCGCGAATTCCCGCTGGACCCCGACGCCGATGTCACGGCGGTTGCGCGCAGTGCCGAGGGTGTCTCCATAAGTTTTAAAAACGCCGACGATAAGATCGTAACCGAAGAATTCGACTATCTGCTGGCAGCAACCGGTCGGCGCCCGAATATTGACGGGCTGGATATACAAAACGCCGATCTGCAGCTGGACGACCACGGCATACCGATTTTCGATAGTTATACTCTGCGCTGTGGCGACAGCCACATATTCATTGCTGGCGACGTGAACAACGAAGTGCCTTTGCTGCACGAAGTCGCTGATGAAGGGCGTATTGCTGGCGACAATGCTGGCCGCTATCCGGATGTTCGCGCAGGTTCACGCAAAGTGCCGCTGGCGGTGGTGTTTACCGACCCGCAGATTGCTACAGTGGGGCTGACTATCCAGCAGGTGGATGAGCGTTGCCGCGGCCATTACGCAGTGGGAGAAGTCAGCTTTGAAAATCAGGGCCGCAGCCGGGTAATCGGGAAAAACCGCGGACTGCTGAGAGTGTACGGTGAACACGGTAGCGGTTTGTTTATGGGCGCCGAGATGTTTGGCCCTGCCGCCGAGCACATTGCCCATTTGCTGGCCTGGTCGGCTCAGCGCCGAATGACGGTGAGTGAAATGCTCGACATGCCGTTCTATCACCCGGTGATTGAAGAAGGTCTGCGCAGTGCCTTACAAGACCTGAGTCGTAAACTCAGTATGGGCCCTGCTGCTGACAGCAACTGCATGGACTGCGGTCCGGGCGTATGACGTTTGGCCGGTCTGGATTAACGTTTGTTATGGAGCTTGGGTGCCACATGGCCTTGAAATTAACCTGAAGCGGGCCCAAGTCTAACCCTATTGCGGCGATCAACTGGTTAAACTTCCGCTTTGCCGCGCGCGGCGCCACAGTGGTGATAATGTCATCGAACGTCAAGGAGACGAATATGAGTAAGAACTTTCTTGGTTTGGATACTGCGAAAACTCAGAAGCTGGCGGATTCGCTGAATGACTTGCTGTCTAACTATCAAATATTTTACATGAACGTGCGTGGTTATCACTGGAACATCAAGGGTGATAATTTCTTTGAGTTGCACGTTAAATTTGAAGAACAGTACGACGCGTTGCTGCTGAAGATTGATGAAATTGCCGAGCGTGTTTTGACTTTGGGCCACCACCCCGCCCACGCTTACAGCACCTACATGGAGCGGTCTGACATCCCTGAGCGTAAAGACGTGTCTAACGGCAAAGACGCCGTGCAGAACATAACAGAAAGCTTTGTAAAATTGATTGGCAAACAGCGCGAACTGCTGAGTTTGGCCAACGACGCCGACGATGAAGGCACCGCGTCGCTGATGAGTGATTACATTGCCGAACAGGAAAAAACCCTGTGGATGTATCGCAGCTACCTGGGCCAGTAAGCCCCGGTTAATGCGAAAAATGGCGGCCATGTGGCCGCCATTTTTCTATCTGCCAGTAAATTTTCGCTAATACGACGAACTCATACCGAACCATTCAGGGAAAATCACAATCAGCGCCAGCACAAACACCTGCAGGAGGATGAATGGAAGCACCCCCTTGTAGATGTCGACCGTTCGCACTTCCGGTGGTGCGACCCCCCTCAAGTAGAACAGAGAGAACCCGAAAGGTGGGGTCAGGAAGCTGGTTTGCAGGTTCATGGCGATAAGAATGGCAAACCAGAGCATGTTGATGCCCAAGGCTTCGGCCACCGGCGCCAGAATGGGCACGATGATGAAGGAGATTTCGACAAAATCGATGAAGAAACCCAGCACCATAATCACCAGCATGGCCAGAATGATAAAGCCCCATTTCTCGCCCGGCAGCGCCAGCATCCACTCTTCCAGCAGGTAATCGCCGCCGGTGTAGCTGAAGACCATAGAGAAGGCAGTTGCACCGACCAGGATGGCGAACACCATGGCCGTCACTTTGACCGTGTCTTTCGACGCACCCCAAACCATCTGGAATGAGAATTGCCGGTAGATTATGGCGAGAACAATAGCGCCAACACCACCCAGTGCTGAGGATTCTGTGGGTGTCGCAATGCCGGTAAAAATCGAGCCAAGCACAATGACAATCAGCGCTAACGGCGGGATGATCGCCAGCAGCGCATTCATGACTTCCTTTTTACGGGAAATACTGCTGTCCTCAGGCATGGCCGGAGCCGTTTCGGGCTTGAAGCGGGTCATGATCAGGATATAAACAATATAGAGCCCGATAAGAACCATGCCCGGTCCGACGGCGGCCCTGAACAGATCGCCGACTGGCAGCCCGAGCACATCGCCCAGAATAATCAGAATGATCGACGGTGGAACGATCTGGCCCAGCGTACCCGCCGCACAGATGGTGCCGGTTGCCAGGCGCCTGTCGTAGTTGTGAGCCAGCATGACCGGCAGGGAAATCAGGCCCATCGCCACCACGCTGGCGCCCACAACGCCGGTGGAGGCTGCAAGCAGGGCGCCCACTAGAATAGTAGAGATAGCCAGGCCACCCGGCAGGCCGCCAAACAGACGCCCCATGGAGGTAAGCAACTGTTCGGCCAGGCGTGTACGCTGCAGGACGACGCCCATGAAGATGAACAGGGGCACAGCCATCAAAACAGTATTCTGCATAACGCTCATGATGCGATAAGGCATAAAGGCAAACAGATCCATGCCCTCTGCAAACACACCAAAGAACAAAGCAAGACCGCCAAAGGTGAAAGCGACAGGGAAACCCAGCATCAGCATGAAGAGGGCGACAGCGAACATAATCATGCCAATCATGCGAGTCCTCCCGCGCTGTGTTCACCTTCGTATTGTTTTTCACCAGACATAACCCGCAGGGCGAAGGTTGCCATGTTGAGGCCTGCCATGGCGATAAAAAACGCTGAGACTGGAATCACGGCTTTGATAATCCAGCGATAGGGCAGGCCACCCGGATCACCGCTGCCTTCACCCATACTGTAGGAGTCTAGCGCGAAATCGTAGCCGTAAAGGCCAATCAAATAGGCGAATGGCACGACAAATATCAGAGCGCCTGTCAGGTTCACCCATGCCTTGGTTTTGTTGCTCCATTTCGTATAAAGCACGTCAACCCGAACATGGCCGTCTGTGCGCAGGGCATAGGGAATACCAAACAGGAAGACCACGGAGTAAAGGTGCCACTCCATTTCCTGCATACCGATGGATACTTGGTCAAATGCGTAGCGGGCAACAACGTCGTAAAAAACGTTACCAACCATCAATATCATGGCGACACAGGCGATCCAGCCGCAAAAATTAGAGAGGCGCGCAAGGCCCTCGTCCAGCTTTATAATCCACTGCATTCACAATCCTCCGCCAGGGCGCTGGCGATTCTGCTATAGCTAAAAACAACAAAACCGGGATCGCTCTCAGAACGAACCCGGCTCTATTACAAACTGTATCTTACTCTACTGTGCCCATCGTGTTCAGGTATGCCTGCTCAGAAATTTCGGTATAAGCGCGGCTTTGAGCGAGATAGTCTTTCTGGGATTTTATAATCCGGGCCGCTTGCTCGTTGCTTTCAGAAGCTTCTTTTTTCGACAGAAACGCGATACATCTAATTCACATTATCAGTTATTTTTAATCGGTGGAACGAAAAACATAAGGCATTAGGTATAGGTCGTAGGTGCTGTAACGGCCCGGGCAGTATTCGCGCGGGTGCGCCAAGCCCTAAACTGCCGTAAAGCGGGTTTTTCAACGCTGTAGTGGATCAGGCAGGCAAAAAGCAGAACGATGCCAAGAGCAAGGCAGACACCGAACCAGCCGGGCAGGCCTGCGTCGTAGCTCCAGCTAATGACCCCGTAGCCAATATTTTGATGAACTAAATAGAGGCTGTAGGAAAGCCCGCCCAGCCAGAGCAGGGGCCCATTCGCCAGCCAGTTCAGGCGCCCTGCCACGGCCAGAGAAAATATTGAGAAGCAGCCCAGCACGAACAGGCTGTACGGAAAATTGTAAGCTAAAAGGCCGTGACAAACAGCCAGTGCGAGCAGCACGGCATCTGCGGCTGGGGGGCGGCCGTAGCGATAAAGACGGTAGATCAGCATGCCGGCAATGAACAGGGGGGCGTATTTTACAAACAATAATTCTTTGACCAGAAAATCCAAACCGTCGGGAATCTGTTTCCACCAGATCACGCCCGCATAGCTCACCAGCACCCACAGCCAAAGCGCCGCGCGCAGCTTGTACCAGTCTTTCAGGGTAAAATACAGCAAAGCCATCCAGCCGTAGAAGGTGACTTCAATCACCAGGCTCCAGTAAGCGCCATCGACGTGCTCCAGCCCCAGATATTCGTGCATCAGGGTGGCGTTGGCGAGCGCCGTGCTCAGGCTAACCGCGCGATCCTGCGGCCCAAGAAAGTGCACGCTGATAACGGTGAGCAGAATGCCGGCCCACAAAGCCGGCAATAGCCTCAAAGCGCGGGCTGCACCAAACCAGCCAGCATGGGAAGTGCGCTCCAGAGTCATGAAAATCACAAATCCGCTGAGTATAAAGAACAGGTGCACACCGTAGCGGCCAAATGACAATCCGTAATCAAGCCAGGGCCAGAGTGCAAAGCCGTGGCCATACATTTCGTGGTAGTAAGGCAGGTAATGAAACAGCACCACACCAAAGGCCGCAAGTCCACGCAGCGCATCCAGGCTGCCTAATCTGGAATTGGAAGAGGAGCTTGAAGACGAACTGGAAGAAGAGCTGGACATGGGCGGCCTCGTCACGGATTTGGCTCATAAGTAGCCTGCTTTGCTTTGCGGCAATACGGCTCAGCTATACGGTTACCTTGTTCGCGCTATACGATGTGTTCATCATTCAGAACAACCGTCGGGTTCAACGCAGGCAGCCGCAGGGAGATTGGTCATGGCAGCAGAGCTGGGGATTATTGAGGGCTTTTATGGTCCACTGTGGAGTTGGGAACAGCGCCGGCAACTGGTGCAGAGGCTGGCGCCTCACGGTTACGGTTTTTATCTTTATGCGCCCAAGGCCGATGCGTTTTTAAGACGGCGCTGGCAGGAACCGCACCCGCCGCAGTTTGCCGCAGAGATGGCCGCGTTCGCCCACTTCTGTAAAACCGCCGGGGTGCGTTTTGGTGTGGGCCTGAGCCCGTTTGAACTGTTTCACAACTTTGACGAAGCCGGCCGGCAGGCACTGGCGCGCAAGCTGGCGTTTTTTGATCAGCTGGGGCTGGATGAACTGGCGATCCTGTTTGACGACATGCACGGCAGCGGGCCGCACACGGCGCAGGCACAGGCAGATATTGTGCACTGGGTTGCCGAACACTCCGCGGTTCGGCGTATCAGTGTGTGCCCGACCTACTACTCGGATGACCCGGTGTTGGATCGGGTGTTTGGCCCGCGCCCTGCGAATTATCTGCAGGCGCTGGGGCAGGCGCTGGATCCTGCTATACAGATATTCTGGACCGGCGAGGAAGTATGTTCGCGGGAGATTTCGCCCGGCCATTTAAAACGGGTTGGTCAGTTACTGGGTCGCAAACCTTTGCTGTGGGATAACTACCCGGTTAATGATGGCGACCGTATGTCTCGCCACTTGCACCTGCGCGGATTTACTGGCCGCCCAGCGGCGAACGCGGCCTACATCGCCGGCCACGCCATTAACCCGGCGCTACAGCCAACGTTGACCTGCATTCCAGCCATCACCTTGGCGCAGAGTTATCAGTTGGGGCCGGATTACGAATACGGTAAGGCGTTTTATCGCGCCGCGCAGGAAGTTCTTGGGGTCGAGTTAGCACAGTGTTTGCAAGCAGATTTATTGGTGTTGCAAGACGCCGGTCTGGAACGCCTGTCTGCCGAACGCAAGCAGGCTTTGGTGCATACCTACGATAGCTTTGACCACCCGGCGGCCGACGAAATACTGCGCTGGCTGGCCGGTGATTACGCCGTTACCAACGAAGTTGTAGCCACCCAATAACCTATTCAGTTAGTTGCAGGATTGCTGTTCGGCCTGGCTGAACCGCTCGCGCATGGCGCGGTTGCGGCGGTCGTCGTTTTTGTAAGCGTCTGGCAGTGGCTGCAGAAAATACAGAAAGTCGCCTTTATTGCGGTGTTCAGGCAGCTCCGGCATGGCTTCGTCTTCGGGCCAGAAAACAGGGCTTATGACTGCGATATCCAGTTCCGGCGCACGCTTGTGCAGCAGCGCAACCGTGCCCTGGTGCTGTTCGCTGTGGAAATTACCGTTTACGTGCACTATCTGGTGGCCCGGGTAATTCCGGCGGGCCTGCAAAATGCGTTCGGCCATGGTGTTGTCGCGCAATAATTGTGCCTTGTAGCTGTTGTCCAGGCGCTGCTTCATAGCGTCGTCGTCGTTGTCGCCGTCGCCGCCATGACTTGCGCCAATGGCATCATCAAAGCGTTGGCGGTAGGCCGGGGTGTCCATAAACGGTTGTTGGGCAATGGTTTGGCGCTGCGCTTGAGTTAAATCGTCAACAATGTGCGGCCCTTCGCGGCCCACACAACGCACGATATCGCCCGGCGCATTGGCAGCAATCACGGGTAATTGATGGCTAAGGGCGAACTCGACCAACGGCCGGTAAGACGCGCGGTAATTGTCCCAGGCGCCGGTATCTTCAATCATTTCATTTTCGCCGCTGCTGCCCGCCAGATACTGGTTCAGCGCATCCTGCTGATTGGTTTCAAATTGCTCCATGCTCAGTATCTGTTGGGGCTGCTGCTGAAACAGCGCCAGCTGAAGTTGAGCTTGAAGCAGATGGCTGGCGTGATGACCGTGATATTCGCCAACCACCACCACATCGGCGTTGGCTAAACGCATTGCCAGCTGCTCTGCGGTTAAGGTGTTCAGGGTGTCAGACTGCGGATCGACTATGTGCGCCTGGTACTGATTTTGCAGTGCTTTCAAGGTATTGTGCGAGGCTGGGGAGGTCGCGCAGCCGGCTGTTATTGCCAACATTAAAGCGCCAATCAGGTAACGAATGTTGTAGAGGCTTGTGGACATAAGCGCGAAGTTCCGTTGCGGTAAGCACACTATTAATAAATTTTCCGAATACGATCCGGCTGTATAGCGAGTATAATGCCCTGCGAAGTCCTTCGTACAGGCAAGTTGTTTATGTCCCGCAGCCATTTGTTTTCCCTGCGCCCCGGCCACGCGATCCGCGAAGCCTGCGTGCAGGAGCCTTACAGTTCCCGGCGTTTCGCAAAAGATGTGATGGCCGGTATTACCGTGGGAATTATTGCGATTCCGCTAGCCATGGCACTGGCTATTGCCAGCGGTGTGGCTCCCCAATACGGTTTGTACACGGCCATTATTGCCGGTGTGGTGGTTGCCCTCACGGGCGGCAGCCGTTACAGCATTTCCGGCCCGACCGCCGCTTTTGTGGTGATTCTATACCCTATTGCCCAAGAATACGGGTTGGGCGGTTTGCTGCTGGCCACGATGATGTCCGGGATGTTGCTGCTGGTTATGGCAGTCATGCGTCTGGGGCGCTTTATTGAGTACATACCGGAGCCGGTGACCCTGGGATTTACCGGAGGCATTGCGGTGGTTATCGCCACTTTGCAGGTGAAAGACCTGTTCGGTTTGCCGATTGCGGCTATGCCCGAGCATTACTGGGGAAAGCTGGCTGCGCTGGTTCAAGCTGCGCCCTCGCTGGATGCCATGAGTACTCTGGTGGCCGGGGTCACATTGGCGATCATGCTGCTGTGGCCGCGGCTGAAAACACCGGTACCGCCGCACTTACCTGCCGTAATTGTGGGTAGTGTGTTAGCGCTGTGGCTGAACAGCCAGGGGGCCTCCATCGATACCATCGGCTCGCGTTTCAGTTATTTACTACCCGATGGCACCAGTGGCAGCGGCATTCCTCCGTTCTTGCCCGAGTTTATTTTTCCCTGGCAGCAGGCCGGTGTCGATGGCAGCCCCTTGGTAGTGTCCTGGAACCTGATTCAGGCTCTGATTCCGGCAGCGTTCGCCATTGCCATGCTGGGCGCGATTGAATCCTTACTGTGTGCGGTGGTGCTGGATGGCATGACCGGTAAGCGCCACAGCGCCAACAGTGAATTGCTGGGGCAGGGTCTGGCCAACATAATCGCACCCTTCTTCGGTGGTATTACAGCCACCGCGGCGCTTGCCCGCTCGGCCGCCAACTATCGCGCTGGCGCCGAATCGCCGGTGTCTGCGATTGTGCACTCGCTGGTGGTGGTTCTGGCGCTGGTAGCGCTGGCCGGGGTGCTGTCTTACTTGCCAATGCCGGCGATGGCGGCGTTGCTACTGATAGTGGCGTGGAATATGAGCGAAGCGCCAAAAGCCGTGCACTTGCTTAAAACAGCGCCCCGCGGTGACCTTGTGGTGTTCCTGACTTGCTTCAGCCTGACGGTTGCGCTGGATATGGTGATTGCCATTACCACTGGCGTACTGCTGGCAGCGGTGCTGTTCATGCGCGAAATGGCGCAGATGACACGGGTGACCGACATATCCAGCAATCAGCGGGTGACGCAGGCTAACTTGCCCGCCGGCTGGCAAGTGTTCAAGATCAACGGGCCGCTGTTCTTCGCCGCTGCCGAGCGTATTTTTGGCGAGCTGGCGGAACTGTCCAAAAACACCCGTGGTTTTATTCTGTATATGGACGGCGTGACCTTGCTGGACGCGGGTGGGCTGTCTGCCTTGAATAAACTCCTGGCCGCGTGCGAGCGCGATGGCACCCGTATTATTATTGCTGACTTGCAGTACCAGCCGCTGCGAACTCTGGCTCGTGCAGGGGTTTCGCCTGTAAACGGTGTTAGCCGCTTTACACCTACGCTGGCTGATGCTCTGGTACAAGCCGGCAAGCGTTGATCACTGTTAACATCACCTGCTACAAAATCGAGCTCTAATAAACAGTGTCCCAGCTAACAGCAAAAAGAGTTTTGCATGCTGCCATTTCGAATTATGGATCGCGTTAAGTTCGTTGTTGAGCGTCAGTTGGTAAAAGGCGCGGGTTTCCAGCTATTGGTGGTCGGGCAAAAATTTGCCAGTGTGGGCGCGGCCGTTTGGTGGGCGTTTATTACGCCAATGCCGACAGTCAGGGCCGCCATCTGTTGTTGAATCCGTCGCGGCGGCAGGCAGTGGAACTGGCGCCGGGAGACCGTTTAGTGGTGCTTTGTCTGAATTGAAGCATATTCATAAAAAAAATGCTGAATATAGATTATATAAATTTCAGTTATGCGCTGAGAGGCATTAAAGTAGTCGCCAATGTCCAGGGAGAATTGGATTTAAATTCGACGCCCTTGAAAAAACTGACGTACAAAGGAATGAACCATGCCCTACTCAAAAGACGTTGACGCCCTAACCACCCTGTTGAAACAGAATCCTACCTGGAACGCCATCAAGCCTGAACACGCGGCCCGCATGCGCGCCCAGAACAAATTTCAGACCGGTCTGGATATCGCCAAGTACACCGCCAAGATTATGCGCGCAGACATGGCGAACTACGATAACGACACCTCTCAGTACACCCAGTCTCTGGGTTGCTGGCACGGTTTTATCGGCCAGCAGAAGATGATTTCCATCAAGAAACACTTCGGCGACACCTCGCGCCGCTACCTGTACCTGTCCGGTTGGATGGTTGCCGCCCTGCGTTCAGAGTTCGGCCCGCTGCCAGACCAGTCCATGCACGAGAAAACCGCCGTATCCGGTCTGATTGGCGAGTTGTACACGTTTCTGCGTCAAGCCGATTCCTGGGAACTGAACCACCTGTTCCGTGATCTGGAAGAAGCTCAGAACGCCGGCGACAACGCCAAGGCCGAGCAGCTGATAAGCCAGATTGATAACCACCAGACCCACATTGTGCCGATCATTGCCGACATCGACGCCGGTTTTGGTAACGCAGAAGCCACTTACCTGCTGGCCAAGCAGATGATTGAAGCCGGTGCCTGCTGTATCCAGATCGAAAACCAGGTATCTGACGAGAAGCAGTGCGGCCACCAAGACGGCAAAGTAACCGTTCCCCACGCCGACTTCCTGGCCAAGATAAACGCTGTGCGTTTGGCCTTCCTGGAACTGGGTGTGGATGACGGCGTGATTGTTGCGCGTACTGACTCTTTGGGTGCTGGCCTGACTCAGAAAATTGCTGTAACCGAAGAGCCGGGTGATCTGGGCGACCAGTACAACAGCTTCATCGACGGTGACGTGATTGCCAAAGCCGAAGACATCAACAACGGCGACGTGGTGATCAAGCAGAACGGTCAGCTAGTCAAGCCCAAGCGTCTGGCGTCTGGTTTGTTCCAGTTCAAGGCTGGTAGCGGTGAAGACCGGGTTATTCTGGATTGCATCACCAGCCTGCAGAACGGCGCTGACATGTTGTGGATCGAAACCGAGAAGCCCCACGTTGGCCAGATCGCAGCCATGGTTAACCGCATCAAGGAAGCGGTTCCTAACGCCAAGCTGGTTTACAACAACAGCCCGTCGTTCAACTGGACCCTGAGCTTCCGCCAGCAGGTGTTCGATTCCTGGAAAGAAGAAGGCAAAGACGTATCGGCCTACGAGCGAGCTGCGCTGATGAGCGAAGAATACGACAGCACCGACCTGGGCAAGCTGGCCGATCAGTGGACGGCGGACTTCCAGCGCGATGCCGCCCGCGAAGCCGGTGTGTTCCACCACCTGATCACGCTGCCGACTTATCACACGGCGGCCTTGTCTACCGACAACCTGGCCAAAGGCTACTTCGGTGCCGAAGGCATGTTGGCCTACGTCAAAGGTGTCCAGCGCAAGGAAATTCGCCAGGGTATCGCCACTGTTAAGCACCAGGACATGGCCGGTTCCAACATTGGTGACGACCACAAGGAATTCTTCGCCGGCGACGCCGCGCTGAAAGCCGGTGGTAAAGACAACACCATGAACCAGTTTGGCTAACAGGCTAATCTGACGCGGCACGGATTCCGCAACTCCCTCTTCTGGGATTTAAAAGCCCGCACGCTGGTTCGCCATGTGCGGGTTTTTTTGTGGCGCCGGCTCAAGGTTGAGGCCTTGGTCTATGCTAATAGAAACAGCGTGTTCAGGCAGGAGCAGGGCGATTGAATCTGGATCAAGGCATTGTGTTTGCGGTATTGGGCATTACGCTGGCGCTGTTTGTCTGGAATCGACTGCGGTTTGATGTGGTGTCGATGCTGGCGTTGCTGGCGATGGCGTTCACCGGGCTGGTGCCCGCTGATGAACTGTTCAGTGGTTTCGGGCACCCGGCGGTAATTACTGTGGCGGCCGTATTGGTGATCAGCCAGGGGCTGGTAAACGGCGGTGTGGTGGATGCGATCGCCCGCCTGCTGGGGCGTATCGGCCATCGGCCCACCCTACAGGTGCTTACGCTCACCTCGGTGGTGGCGCTTTGCTCCGGTTTTATCAACAACGTTGGCGCCTTGGCGCTATTGATGCCGGTCGCTATCTGGATGTCCCGTGACGCCGGACGCTCGCCCTCCATGCTGCTGATGCCGCTGGCGTTTGGCTCCTTGTTGGGGGGTACCGTCACCCTGATTGGCACGCCGCCGAATATTATTATTTCTTCCTATCGTCCCGAAGGCGCCTTTGGCCTGTTTGATTTTGCCCCGGTGGGTCTGGCGGTCACGGTGGCCGGTATTGCGTTTATCACTCTGGTGGGCTGGCGTCTGACGCCGCGGCGCGATGACGGCGACGCCGGTAAAAAGCTGTTCAGCGTGGGCGATTACGTTACCGAACTGCGAGTGCCGGAAGGTTCTGCCAGCGCTGGCGCCACCTTGCACTCACTGTTGACCGAATCCGGTGAGAGCGATGATCTTGCGGTGTTGGCCTTGATCCGTGAAGGCGCACGCAAGATCACTCCCTCGACCTTTACCGTAATGCGCGAAGGCGATTTGTTGTTAATTGAGGCCAATACCGAAAGTTTGCAGGCTTTTCTGGACAATACCGATCTTGAGTTAGCCACCGGTGCGCTTTTGGCGCCGCAGCGCGAGCTAGACAACGAGAGAACGAACGCGGACGGGCTACCTAAAGATTCCAGCGATGAGCCCAGCGCCGACGAAGAGGATTCCAAGGCGCCGACTAGCCTGGATGAAAGCGACTTGCAGTTGATGGAAGTGGTGGTTTCGCCAGGTTCAACCTTACTGGGACTGTCTGCTAACCGTTTGGGTCTGCGCGAACGCTACTCTCTGAATGTGGTGGCGGTGGCTCGCCGTGGCCAGCGTATTCAGAGCCGGTTAGGGGATGTTCGCTTCCAGGCCGGTGACATTCTGCTGGTGCAGGGTACCCAGGATGGCCTCACAGAAACTCTGATTACTCTGGGTTGCCTGCCGTTGGCAGAGCGCGGACTGCGGCTTGGGTCGTCACGTAAAGTAGCGCTGGCGGCCGCCGTATTTGGCGCCAGTATTGCGGCGGTGGTCAGCGGGCTGCTGAGCGCGCCGGTAGCGCTGGTGGGCGGTGCGGTGGCGATGGTCTTGGTGGGACTGTTGTCCGCGGAGGAGGCCTACAAGTCTATCGACTGGTCGATCATTGTCTTGCTGGCGGCGATGATTCCGGTCGGCCAGGCGCTAGAAACCAGCGGTGGTGCCCAGTTACTGGCAAGCCAGATGCTGGCACTGGGCGGAGACTTTTCGCTGGCTGCGGTGCTGGCCATGTTGCTGGTAGTCACTCTGTTGCTGTCGAATGTGATCAATAATGCCGCGGCCGCTATTGTGGTGGCGCCGGTCGCATTGAGCCTGGCAACATCGCTAAATGTGCCTACCGACGCGGTGTTGATGGCGGTAGCCATGGGGGCCTCATCCGCCTTCATGACACCCATTGGCCACCAGTCTAACGCACTGGTGATGGAGCCCGGCGGCTATCAGTTTGGTGACTACTGGCGCCTGGGTTTGCCGTTATCGATCATAGTGACGGTGGTAGCGGTGCCGATGATCATATGGGTGTGGGCGTGATTGCGTTTATCAGGCTACAGTAGAGCTTCGATGGGCAGCCAGGGTCAGCTCCGCACTCGTCGCTGGCTTATCCGCGGCCTGACGGTTTCAGAGCAACATCTGGCTCCGAGGCTTCCCGCTCCATGATGTGGCTTGCCAGGGCTACGCCGGTTTCGCTCATGGTCAGGTAAGCTTCATTGGCGCCGGCTTCACGTATTTGGTGAGCTTCGTCCTGGAACATGGTGTGGGCCACAATGTAGCCGGTGAAACCCATGCGCCGCAGCATGCGGGCGGCAATCAGTTTGCCTTCAATGTCGGCCATTGCGAGGATGACTGAATGCACCAGTGGCATATGCAGATTGGTCCAGAAGGTGGTGTCTTCGGCATCGGCAAACACCACATTGCGCCCCGCCACGCCGTGCTGGGTAATTTTGTTGGGGTCGGAATCCAGCCCGACCAGGGTCGGTTCGGTTTCGATCAGCCAGTCGTAAGCGGCGGTTCCGGTGCGCCCCATACCCATGATGAGAACCTTGGCGTCAGACAGCGCCAAGGGCTGTTCGTCGGGGTGATGGTTATTGGTTTCGTAGCGTTCCAAACGGCTGGCAAAGCGCTCGTAAAGGCTGTGAGCGATGCGATTCAGGGGCGCTGAAATGACGAACGAAAAAGCCACCGTAATGGCCAGCGGCACCATCCACTGGGGCAGGGCAATGCTGGCCACAATCAAGCCGAATTCACTGTAGTTGGTCAGAGCCAGCGACGTCAGAAAACTACTGCGCGCGCGCAGGCGGAACAGAATCATCAGGAAGAAAAACAGAATGCCTTTCAACGGCAGAATCAGGCTGGCAGCCAGGGCAAACATCAGTGAATGGGTGTCTGGCAGCCCGCCAATGCCGATCTGCAGGAAAAACCCCACCAGGAATATTTCTTTCACACTCCACAGCGACTTGGCTAATTCCTGACTGCGTGGGTGATTGGCCAGTACCGCACCAAACAGCAAAGCACCAAGCTCGGAACTCAGCCCCACGGCTTCAAAACCCAAACCGCCCAACACTAGCGCCAAAAGCATGCCTAACAGCACCAGCAGTTCATCATGGCCGCTGGCATCCAGCAAGCGGAACAACAATGGCCGCAGCAGCGGCAGGCCGAACACAATCAAGGCCCATTCCGACGGCGTTTTACCCGCAGCCAGGCTCATCACAACCAGTGCGATCAGGTCTTGCATCACCAGAATACCGATGGCTACGCGGCCATGGAATGCGCGCAACTCGCGCTTACTTTCCAGCACTTTAGCGGCAAGAATGGTGGATGAAAACGACAGCGCCACCGCCAGCATGAAGGCAATGTACCAGGTAATATCCAGAAACAGATACAGCCCGGGGGTGAACACAAAGCAGGTTATGCCAAAGTGCAGCAGGCTACCGCCAATAACCTCAGGGCTGATGATGGTCTTGAACTTTAGTTTCAAGCCCACTGTAAACAGCATTAGCAGCACGCCCAGGTGGGCAATGTGGCCCAGCACTTCGGTGGGCTCGGCAGAGATGTTGGAACCCGGAAACGCCGTGAGCGCGCTGAGTATGAAACCGGCCGCCAGGTAACCCACCAGGGGTGGTAAGTGAACCACCTTGACCAGCAGGCCAAGACCAAACGCAAAGGATATCCAGATAGCTTCAGGCATGAGAGATTCTTTCAGGGAAAACGGATTATATTCGGTGCTATTTCTGGCACTGTTACCGGCACTTTTTCCATCAATACGTTGTATACAAGGCTACTCTGTTTTCCCCGGTCGTTGAAGCCGACAACAACAGAGCCTTGTGCAGGTTTTCCTTACTCGGCTTTTAAAGCATGGGATTTGGCAAACTCAAGGAACAGGCGGGCGGATTCTTCCGGCGCTTCAATCATGGGCACGTGACCCACTCCGTCGAGTATCTTTAGTTGTGCGTCGGGAATGATGCTCACAAAAACGTCGCCATTACGGTAGTTAATTACTCGGTCTTCCTTGCCCCAGACGATCAGTACCGGGTCTTCGATGCGGGCAATGATCGTGCGAAAATCTGACTCGACGTTAGCGTCCCGAATGGCGGCAAAGATCACTTTATTGATGGTCTCATTGGCAAGAGCTTTCTCTTCCAGAACCCCCGGAATGGGCCAGGGAATAAACGGCTTTTTCTCGAGAGCAAAATCCATCAGACGCTCGAAGTCGCCGGGTTTTGAGGGGATAAGCGGATTGTCATCCGCGACCACACGACCAAACAGTTCGCTCTCGTACTTAAGAATGCCAGCCGGGTCAAACAGTACTGCGGTTTTGATCTGTTCCGGGTAAGTGGCGGCATACAGAGCCGTAATGGCGCCGCCCATGGAGTTGCCCATCATATGCATTTCGGTAATATCCAGAGCCTGAAGAATACGGGCGAGGTGAACCACTTGCTGGTCTAGCCGATAACCCAGGTCCAGCGGTTTGCTGCTTTCGCCGTGGCCCGGAAGGTCTATGGCGTAAACGTTGAATTTATCTGTGAGTTCCCGGGCCATGCGGGTCCAGTTGTCTTTGTTGGCACCAAAACCATGAACCATCACGATGGTATCGCCGTTGTTCAATTCTGCGTTTCGCAGGTACGCAATGTCCAGTTCGCCCAGGGTAATGCTGGCAGCCTCAAGTCCGGCGGTGGAACGCTCAAAGTCGATAGCCTTCTGGTATATGTCATGGCGGGAGCATGCGCTTAAAAGCACAATGGATAAGAACAGGAGGAAGGCAGTATAGGGTGACCTTTGCAGCATTTGAGCAGTTCCCGACTGTTTGTGTGATGGGGCAGGCACGTGAGTTTACATTACCTCATAAAAAAGCCCGGTCAACGACCGGGCTTTCGCTCAAGATGTCGTATTACGCCTGCTCGCGGGCTATGGCTCGATACGCGATGTCTTTGCGATAAAACGCACCATTCCAGCTTATCTTTCCGGCAAGTCTATAGGCCCGTTGTTGGGCTTCGGTCACGGTATTGCCCAGTGCGGTTGCGCAGAGCACGCGGCCACCGCTGGTGACCACTTGGTTGCCATACAGCTTTGTGCCGGCGTGGAAAGCTTTTTCGCCCTCGGTTTCGGTTTCCGACAGGCCAGAGATGGCATCGCCTTTGCTGTAGCTGCCGGGATAACCACCTGCCGCCAGAACAATACCCACGGCGGCCCGGGGGTCCCAATCGGAGCTGCACTGGTCCAGTTTGCCGTCAATCGCGGCCTGACACAGAGCCACCAGATCAGACTGCATGCGCAGCATGATGGGCTGGGTTTCCGGATCGCCAAAGCGGCAGTTGAATTCGATCACCCTGGGAGCACCCGTAGAATCGATCATCAGGCCGGCGTAAAGGAAACCTTTGTAGGGGTGGCCTTCGGCTTTCATGCCGCGCACGGTTGGGTAAATCACCTCATCCATAATGCGCTGATGCACGTTGGGGGTCACCACCGGAGCCGGAGAATAAGCGCCCATGCCACCGGTGTTGGGACCGGTGTCGCCATCGCCCACGCGCTTATGGTCTTGCGAGGTCGCCATGGCCAGCACGTTGTCGCCGTCGACCATGACGATGAAGCTGGCTTCTTCGCCGTCCAGAAACTCTTCAACAACCACGCGGCTGCCGGCGTCGCCAAAAGCGTTGTCCGCCAGCATATCGCGGATGGCGCCTTCCGCTTCGGCCAGGGTCATGGCTACAATTACGCCTTTACCGGCGGCCAGGCCATCCGCTTTGACCACAATAGGCGCGCCTTGCGCACGCACGTAGGCCAAAGCTTCATCTACGTCGGTAAAGTTGCCGTAAGAGCCCGTGGGAATATTCTGGCGCGCCAGAAAGTCTTTGGTAAAGGCTTTGGAGCCTTCCAGCTGAGCGGCGCCGGCGCTGGGGCCAAACACCCGCAAGCCGCGCTCTTCAAACAGGTCCACAACACCGGCAACTAGCGGTGCCTCGGGCCCAACAATGGTCAGGCCAACGTTGTTGCTGGCGGCGAAATCGGCCAAGCCGTTCAAGTCCATTACATCAATGGCAACGTTTTCGACACCAGACTCGGTGGCGGTGCCGGCGTTGCCGGGAGCTACGAAAACGGTGCCAGCCAGTTCTGACTGCGCGGCTTTCCACGCCAGGGCGTGTTCACGCCCGCCATTACCAATAATCAGAATATTCATGATGCTGTTCCTATGGATTAATGGCGGAAGTGGCGCATGCCGGTGAACACCATGGCAATGCCGTGCTCGTTGGCGGCATCGATCACTTCCTGATCGCGCATGGAACCGCCAGGCTGGATTACTGCGGTAATGCCGGCGGCAGCTGCGGCGTCAATACCGTCGCGAAACGGGAAGAAGGCGTCAGACGACATCACCGAGCCTTTCACTTCCAGGCCTTCGTCGGCGGCTTTGATGCCAGCAATTTTAGCGCTGTACACGCGGCTCATCTGGCCGGCACCCACGCCGATGGTACGGCCGGCTTTGGCGTACACAATGGCGTTGGATTTAACGTACTTGGCCACTTCCCAGGCGAACAGTAAATCGTTCAGTTCTTCGTTGCTGGGCTGGCGCTGGGTGACCACTTTCACATCGGCCATAGCCACCATGCCCAGGTCACGTTCTTGCACCAGCAGGCCACCGGTCACGCGTTTGTAGTCCAGCGCGGGGGCGCGCTCACCGTCAAATTCACCGCAGGCCAGCAGACGCACGTTTTTCTTGGCGGCTACTAGCTCCACCGCCTCGGCGCTGATGCTGGGAGCGATGATCACTTCTACAAACTGACGCTCAATAATGGCTTTGGCGGTAGCGGCGTCCAGCTCGCGGTTGAAGGCAATGATGCCGCCAAACGCCGAGGTGGGGTCGGTTGCATAGGCCAAGTCGTAAGCTTGCAGAATGTCGGCGCCAATGGCGACACCACAGGGATTGGCGTGCTTGACGATCACGCAAGCCGGGTCGGCGAAGGGTTTTACACACTCAAGCGCGGCGTCGGTGTCGGCCACGTTGTTGTACGACAGCGCTTTACCCTGGAGTTGGGTAGCGGTTGCCACGCAGGCTTCTTTCGGGTTGCGCTCGGCGTAGAACGCGGCGCGCTGGTGCGGGTTTTCGCCGTAGCGCATGTCCTGCACTTTCACAAACTGGGCGTTGAATGTGCGCGGGAAATCCGGGTTTTCGTTATCGGCGGTGCGTCCACCCAGGTAGTTAGCAATAGCGCCGTCATAGCCGGCGGTGTGTTCAAACGCTTTTACCGCCAGGTCAAAACGGGTAGCAAAGGTCAGTTCGCCATCGTTACTTTCCAGTTCTTTCAATACCCGGCTGTAATCGCGGGTATTCACTACTACGGCCACATCGTTGTGGTTTTTGGCTGCCGCGCGAACCATGGTAGGGCCGCCAATGTCGATGTTTTCAATGGCGGTCGCCAAGTCGCAATCCGGATTGGCGACGGTGTCTTCAAACGGATACAGATTCACTACCACCATGTCGATGGGGTCTATGCCGTGTTCGGCCATGACGGCGTCGTCGATGCCGCGGCGGCCCAAAACGCCACCGTGAATTTTCGGGTGCAGGGTTTTTACCCGGCCATCCATCATCTCCGGAAAACCGGTGTAGTCAGACACTTCGGTGACCGCGACGTTGTTTTCGTTAAGCAGACGAAAGGTGCCGCCGGTGGACAGCAACTCTATGCCGCGCTCGCTGAGCGCGCGACCAAATTCAACAATGCCGGTTTTGTCACTGACACTGATCAGCGCGCGGCGAACGGGAGTATTTGCCTGATTTGTCATGGGTCAGTTTCTTCCGGATCGGATGTCGGGTTTAAAGCAGGTCGTATTGCTTGAGCTTCTTGCGCAGGGTGCCGCGGTTCAGACCCAGCATGGTGGACGCTTTGGTCTGGTTGTTGCGGGTGTACTTCATCACCTGCTCCAGCAACGGAGCCTCTACTTCTGACAGCACCAGTTGATAAACCTCGGTTACCGGAGCGCCATCAAGCTGGGTGAAGTAGTTGGTCAGTGCAATTTCTACGCTGTCACGCAGGGTGACTGAGTTACCGCTGGTGCCAACCGTTTGCAGTTGGTGAATGTCATCATTGGCGGATGCGTTCAGGGTGTCGTTTGCCAAAGTTTCAGCTTTCATGCTGCGAATACCTCTTCATTTCGTAAGCTTGCGAAATACTGTTGAATGCTATCGTGCTGCTCCAACGCGTTGTCTATGGCGTTAAAGCTTTGCCGGAAGCGTTTGTCTTGGTCGTGGCCTTGCAAATACCAGCCCACATGTTTGCGGGCAATGCGCACACCCATGGTTTCTCCATAAAAATCGTGCAGTGCCAGCAGGTGCTCGCTCAGTATCGTTTCCACTTCATCCAGTGGCGGCGGCTTCATGTGTTCGCCTGTTTCCAGAAAGTGCAGGATTTCCCGAAAAATCCAAGGCTGGCCCTGAGCCGCACGGCCAATCAGCAGGCCATCGGCCCCAGTGTATTGAAGCACGTCGCGCGCTTTTTCCGGGCTGGTGATGTCGCCGTTGGCGAATACCGGAATGCTAACGTCGGACTTCACTCGGGCAATGGTATCGTACTCGGCATTGCCCGTGTATTTGTCGGTGCGGGTGCGGCCATGTATGGCCAGCGCCTGAATACCGGCTTCTTCTGCCATGCGCGCAATAATCGGCGCGTTGCGGTGATCCTCATCCCAACCAGTTCGCATTTTCAGGGTCACCGGTATGTCTACGGCGGCGACCACCGCCTTCAGAATCTGCAGCACCAGAGCTTCGTCTTTCATCAGTGCAGAGCCGGCCGCTTTGTTACAGACTTTCTTGGCCGGGCAACCCATATTGATGTCAATGATCTGGGCGCCAGACGCCGCGTTCATACGAGCCGCCTGCGCCAGCATCTCGGGATCGCCACCGGCAATCTGCACCGATCTAGGCTCAGGCTCACCTTGGTGGTTCAGGCGGCTGCGAGATTTTCGGGTGTGCCACATTTTGCTGTCAGCAATCACCATTTCCGAAACGGCCAGCCCTGCGCCCATGCGCCGACACAGAAGCCTAAATGGCCGGTCTGTCACACCGGCCATGGGCGCAACAATCAGCGGATTGGGCAAGGTATACGGCCCGATTTTTGCCGTTGGCAGCATGATCTGAGTCCGTGTTACGGAAGTGACAGCAAGGCCTGAATAGCGGCAGGTTGTTCAATAATTGAACGGCCGAATTCCGGAGGGCGCTAATGATACCGCTGGTGCGGCCGCGTTTGAAGAGGCAAAGCCGTGAAAAAACTGATTATTTTTCGTGCTTTCTGGTTGACTTTCGTGCTCTTGGCGAGGGCTTTTAAGCCGAGTAAGCCAGCTGGCTCGCGCTGACTTACTCGGCTTGTGAACGGAAGTCGATGTTGTAGCTGACCGCTGTTTGTCCCGGGTCCTGGATGGCAATGGCAATGCGTATGGGGGTCTGCGGCGGCATTTCCCGCAGCTGTGCGCCCTGGTCTGCCAGGTAATCTGCCGGGCTGAATACTCGCTGTGTTACCTCTTGCCCATTCAGATCGGCGAAGGTCAGAATAATGGCAGGGAACGGCTGCGCGAAGGCGGCACGATTGATAATCACTGCGTCTACCACCAATTCGCTGCGATTGGCCGGGTTGGTTTTTACCACCAGTTTGCGGCTGTCTATAGCGCTCATGTCTATCAATGGTGGCAGCGTGCAGCCGGCGAGTTCGCAGCCTTTCTCGTAAAACGGTCGCAGCTGGGGGATTTTGGAAAATTTGTCAAACTGAACCCAGGCCAGTTGCGAGACGATCACCCCCAGAATGGCCAGAACAATCAGTAACCAGGCCAGCGCGCGGATTTTTCCGCTGTGATTGCCCTGAACCGGAATGGGTTCCTGGCGAAGATTACTGTAGGGCGTGTGCTGCGATCGGGCGCCGCTCTCGGCGTAAATCTGATGCTCGGACGGTAAGGACCAGCTGTCACTGGATTGCGTCAGGCTTTGCGTCCCCGGATTTGGCGCGTCAGCGGGCGGTTCATTTTTTGAGGGTGTTGCTTTAACGGATGGCGCGGCTTTAATGGGTGGTGCTGCCTTACCGGGTGGGGCTGGGCGTCTTGGGCTTTCGTGACGGCTGGCTTCATCCAGAATGGCGTGGGCCCAGCTTTCGTCGGAATCCGGGTTTATATCGCTGCTGTTGTCGCGGTCATCGCTGTAAACACTGTGGTCCATGGAGCGAAAACTGTCGCTGAGCTCGTCTTCGGCAAACGTCATGTCGGCTTTAATGTAGGCGCCGTGGGCAGCATCTTCTTCCGGGTTGTCTGCAAACACCAAGCCGTCGTCCGGATCCGGGTTGATCACCGGCTCCGGGGGCGTTGTAACGACCGGTTTTTGCTCTTTCATGCGATTTTCAAAAGCATTAAAAATCTGCCTGCAGCTGCCGCAGCGCACTCGCCCCTTGGCAACCTTCAGTTGTTCCTCGGTTACCCGGAAACGCGTCTGGCAGTGGGGGCACTGAGTTTGAAGGTTGCTGAAAGCCATTCTAAATCCCGGAATACAAAGAAACTGAATGCACGGTCGTCTGGATCTTTGGTCTTACTGCCTCATCAATCGTGGCGCCATCAATGGTGACGTCGCCCCGTGAGCCGTATCCACTCACCTTGCTGTTCTGGTTCATCCATAATAAACCAGGGCTCGTAGGCCGCCATCACATCGCGGGCCTGGTGGTTGAGGATGCCAGACAGCACAATGTCGCCGCCTGGGCGGGTTTTTGCTGCCAAGTGCGGCGCCAGTCCGATCAGTGGCTGAGCCAGAATATTGGCGAGCGTAATGTCGGCCAGGGTGTCGGGTTCGTCTTTCGGCAGGTATAAAGACAGCCTGCTTTCGTCCACTTCGTTACGGCGGGCGTTTTCACGACTGGCTTCTAGCGCCTGGGGGTCGGTGTCGACTCCCATTACATGGTCAGCGCCCAGCAGCAGTGCGGCCAGGCCCAAAATGCCGGAGCCACAGCCATAATCGATCACCTGTTTGCCTTGCACATCCGCGCCGTCTAGCCACTGCAGGCACAAGGCCGTGGTGTCGTGGGTGCCGGTACCGAACGCCAGGCCCGGGTCCAGCAGCAGGTTCGCTGCGTCTGGGTCAGGCGCGTCGTGCCAGCTGGGTACTATCCACAAGCGTTCGCCAAAGCGCAGCGGGTGGAAGTCGTCCATCCATGCCCGCGCCCAGTCTTTGTCTTCAACCAGCGTTACGTCTATGTCCGCCAGACTTTGCTGGGTTTGCTGGTGCCAGGCGTCGCGAATGTTGGAGCACAGCTCGGTAATGTCATAACTGGACTGAAACAGCCCGGTTACGGTGGTTTGGCTCCACAAAGGTGTGGTGCCATGGTCTGGCTCGTACAGAGGTTGGTCAGCGGCGTCTTCCATCGACACCGCATCGGCGCCCATTTCCATCAACACGTCTTCGAGTTGATCGGCGCTGTCCGGATCGGCCGGAATCGTCAGTTGTATCCAGGGCATGGTGCTTCCCGCATTGTCGACGCAGGACTCAGTCCCGAATCAGTTTTTCAAGGTAATGAATGGTGAAGTCTACCTGTTTAAAGCCGCCATCGCGCACCAATCTGCGGTGCAGCGGCTGATTGGTTTTTATACCTTCAACCACCATTTCGTCGAGGGCATTTTTCATGCGCCGACGCGCCATTTCGCGGTCGTCACCCCAGGTGATCAGTTTGGCGATCAGCGAATCGTAGTAGGGTGGTACGGTGTAACCATTGTAAAGGTGAGAATCTACTCGCACACCGTTGCCGCCGGGAGCGTGAAAGTGCTTCACTTTACCAGGGCTGGGCACAAAAGTTTGCGGATCTTCTGCGTTGATTCGGCACTCGATGGCGTGCCCGGTAATCTTGATATCGTCCTGTGTGTACTGCAACGGCAGGCCGCTGGCGATACGCAGTTGTTCGCGCACGATATCTACGCCGGTCACCATTTCTGATACTGGGTGCTCAACCTGCACGCGGGTGTTCATTTCGATGAAGTAGAAACCACCGTCCTGATACAGGAATTCGAAGGTGCCTGCACCCACATAGCCAATTTTTTTACAGGCATCCACACAGGCTTTCAGGGTTTTTTCCCGGGCTTCGGGGTCAATACCCGGCGCCGGCGCTTCTTCCAGCACTTTCTGGTGACGGCGTTGGAACGAGCAGTCTCGGTCGCCCAGGTGAATGCAGTTGCCGTGCATGTCTGCAAGTATCTGAACTTCCACGTGGCGCGGGCGCTCAAGGAATTTTTCAAGATACACGGTCGGGTCGCCAAACACGCTGCGTGCTTCGGTCTGGGTAATCTGTACGGCCTTGAGCAATGCCGCTTCTGAGTGCACCACTTGCATACCGCGACCACCGCCGCCCGATGCGGCTTTAATAATCACCGGATAGCCGATTTTTTGAGCGACTTTGAGAGTCAGTTCGTCGTCTTCGGTCAGCGGGCCGTTAGAACCCGGAACGGTGGGTACACCGGCACTGATCATGGCGTTGATGGCCGACACTTTGTTGCCCATCAGCCGAATGGTCTCGGCTCTGGGGCCGATAAAGCGGAACCCGCTTTTTTCGACCTGCTCGGCAAAGTCGGCGTTTTCCGCCAAAAAGCCGTAACCAGGGTGGATGCCCACTGAGTCGGTTACTTCCGCCGCGCTGATAATGGCAGGGATATTCAGATAGCTGTCGGTCGGGCTGTTGGGGCCGATACAGACGGTTTCATCGGCTAAGCGCACGTGCATCAGGTCGCGGTCGACCTTGGAGTGCACGGCTACGGTTTTGATACCTAATTCTTTACAGGCGCGCAAAATCCGCAGGGCAATTTCACCGCGGTTTGCGATCAATACTTTTTCTAACATAGCTATGGCTCACAATCACCGGGTTCAGGAAATGACGACCAGAGGCTGGTCAAACTCCACCGGCTGGCCGTTTTCGACCAGTATTTCGGTGATGGTGCCGCTCTTGTCCGCTTCAATCTGGTTCATCATCTTCATCGCTTCCACGATACAGATAACATCACCGGCTTTGATGGATTGGCCCACGGCGATGAATTCCGGCGCGGTAGGCGATGGCGCGCTGTAGTAAGTGCCCACCATGGGTGATTTAACGGTATGGCCCTTGGGCGCTGCAGGCTTTTCTTCATGGCTAACCGGGCCTGGGGCTTCCGGTGCTGGTGCGTACATAGGAGCTGCATGCTGCGGTGCCATGTGGCTGACGTAATGCGTGCCGGCTGGCTGCTCACGGCGGCGCGAGATTCGCACGGAATCATCGCCCTCGTGAATTTCCAGTTCTTCGACGTCGGACTCGTCAAGCAGTTCGATCAATTTCTTGATTTTGCGAATATCCATGATTTCTTCAGCCTCTTTTGTAAGGTCTAGTTAATGCGTTTGTTTGAGTGCAGCCTGAAGAGCCAGATCATAGCCCTGGCTGCCGAGGCCGCAGATAACGCCTTTGGCGATATCCGAGAAATAGGAGTGGTGCCGAAATGCTTCCCGCTGGTGCACGTTGGACAGGTGCACCTCAATAAACGGTATGGCAACCGCCAACAGCGCGTCACGCAATGCAACGCTGGTGTGGGTGAAAGCCGCCGGGTTAAACAGAATATAGTCCACACCTTCCGCTTTGGCGGAGTGAATGCGTTCAATCAATTCGTATTCGGCGTTTGATTGCAGGTGGAGAAGATGATGACCCGCGTCTGCAGCGCTGTTTTGCAGGCGCTGATTAATGTCTGCGAGGGTTTCGTAGCCGTATACCTCAGGTTCGCGGGTGCCCAGCATGTTCAGATTTGGCCCGTGAAGCACGAGAATACTTGCCATAAAAACCAATACCTTTGTTTTACAGAATTACCAAAGTTAGCGACACAATGTGCCCATGGTGCGCACTTATGCGGCTCATATCAATACTTTTCGATAAATTTGGATGGTGATCAGGAGCCTTCATGTGACCTAATGCAGGCCCAGCCGTTCTGATACCGTCAATCATTGTCAGACAGCTCTGCAATAGCGTCCATAAGACGTTGGTTCCATACAGAGCAACCCATCGGTGGATATTGCCCACGGTCGCGGTGTGAAAGTGTTTGCCAGCGGCGTGGAAACCGCCGAGGAATTCAAGGTACTGTGTGATTTGGGCATTGATGGTGCAATGGGCTATCATTTAGGGCGTCCGTTTACCGCAGACAACCACCAATTGACAGGGGAATAATACGCTTATGCCAGGCAAAATCAGGCAGTATTTCAAGGACAAAAAGGGCGATGCCCGGGATTCCTCCGGCGGTGGAATGGTGGGTAAGTTGCTGCTTATCATTGTTGTGGTTTACCTGCTGATTGCCATGGTCGTGGGTATGTACTGGAGCAGCGAGCCCGACAATTTTTCGGTGCGTGAACACACCCGCGTTACCGCCAACGCCATGCAGCGTGAACCGGTGACTGGTTTTGCCACCACCGCCACCATGATCCGAATCGCGGAAACCCTGCTGGACAAGCCCGGCGGTTACATTACCAACGACATTTTCCCTCCGGGCCTTTGGCTGGACAACGTGCCCAACTGGGAATTCGGTGTGCTGGTGCAAGTGCGCGATCTGGCCCGAGCCATGCGTCAAGACATCAGTCGCGCCCAAAGCCAGTCCTCGGAAGACGCGGACCTGATCATTGCCGAACCTCAGTTGCACTTTGACAGCGATAGCTGGGCAATTCCTTCAACCGAATCTGAATATCGTCGGGGGATCACCGCTTTGAAGCGCTATCTGAACAGGCTGTCGAGCCCTGGACAGACCGATGCGCAGTTCTATACCCGCGCCGATAGCCTGAACAGTTGGCTGGCCGATCTGGAAACCCGTTTGGGCAGTTTGTCCCGCACCCTGGGTGAGAGTGTGGGTAAAGCCTCTATCTCCGATACGGTAGCGGATTTTGAAGGCCAGGATCCGCTGGAAGAGCGAGCTGAAGGCGTTAATGTAAAAACCGATTGGACCAAGATCGACGATGTGTTTTACGAGGCCCGTGGCAGTTCTTGGGCGCTACTGCACATATTCCGTGCCATCGAAGTGGATTTCCGCAAGGTATTGCAGGACAAGAATGCTACGGCCAGCGTCAAGCAGATCATCATTGAGCTTGAGGGTGCCCAGGGCGACATGTGGAGCCCGGTGATTCTTAACGGCAGTGGCTTTGGCGTAATGGCCAACCACTCGCTGACTATGGCGGCCTATCTGTCGCGGGCCAACGCGGCGATCAGTGACATGCGGACTTTACTGTCGCGGGGCTAACAGTGCGCGTCCGCTAATGTGCAGGCAATAAAAAACCGGGCTCAATGCCCGGTTTTTTGTGAACCATAAAAAGCGATAGGCTTTTAGCCGCCGTAAGCTTTGATGGCGTCAACAATGGCTTTTTTCGCAGCCGCTGCGTTGTCCCAGCCTTGGATTTTCACCCATTTTCCGGCTTCCAGCGCCTTATAGTTTTCAAAGAAGTGATGAATCTGGTTGCGCAGCAGTTCTGGCAAGTCAGTCACGTCTTGTACGTGGGAGTAAGCGGTAGTCAGCTTGTCGTGGGGTACTGCGACCAACTTGGCGTCGCCACCGTTTTCGTCTTCCATGTTCAGCACGCCTACCGGGCGACAACGAATCACAGAGCCAGCCTGGATCGGGTAGGGGGTAATAACCAAGACATCCAGAGCATCACCGTCGTCGGCCAGGGTGTGGGGAATAAAACCGTAGTTAGCCGGGTAGAACATGGGCGTAGCCATAAAACGGTCAACCAGCAAGGCGCCCATGTCTTTGTCCAGCTCGTACTTCACCGGTGAGCTGTTGGCCGGAATTTCAATGGCGACGTAGATATCGTCGGGTGTATTTTTGCCGGCAGGGATGTTGTCGAATTGCATCGGGTGGTCCTTCCTGGGTAGGGTTAAAAAGTGAGCGCCATTGTACGAAACTGCGCGGCTCTGCGAAACTAAACGTTGGTCTGGCATGGCAACCAGCCCAGGCTGCCATGCAGGTCGGGTAGGTCAGCCGCGCTTGAGAGTTTTCACGCCGGTCTTTGTGCCCAGCAGCAGAAGATCGGCAGGGCGGCGGGCAAACAGGCCGTTGGTGACCACACCTACAATCTGGTTCAGACGCTCTTCCACCTGAATCGGGCGCGAGAGGTCCAGGTTATAGACGTCAATAATGATGTTGCCGTTGTCGGTGGTAAAATCATCGCGGTACACCGGGTCGCCGCCAAGTTTCACGATTTCCCGGCCGACGTGGCTCCGGGCCATAGACAACACTTCTAATGGCAGTGGGAATTCACCCAGAATGTCCACTTTTTTGGACTCGTCGGCAATGCAGATAAACGTCTGCGCCACTTCAGCCACGATCTTTTCCCGCGTCAGCGCGCCGCCGCCGCCTTTGATCAGTTCCAGCTGTTCGTTGACTTCATCGGCGCCGTCTATGTAAAACTCCAGATCTGCGGTGCTATTGAGCTCATAAACGGGAATGCCGTGGCTTTTCAGGCGTTCAGCGGTGGCATCGGAGCTGGCCACGGCGCCGTCAAAATCGTTGCGAATGGCCGCCAGCAAATCAATAAAGCAGTTTGCAGTGCTGCCGGTGCCCACACCAATTATGCTGCTGCTGTTCAGGCGGGGGCTGATGTAGTCGATAGCGGCTTTGGCGACCGCTTGCTTCAGTTCGTCCTGGTTCATGGTTGAGCCCGTTGCGGAAAATGAATGGGATACTTGCAGTATACAGCGTCTGGGCTGGCTGCTTATAGACGGTTGCGGGTAAAACTTTCTACACTACGGGTTCTTTCGGTGATGCCCCACGCCAAATCTCTTTCGAATTACGGGGAATTACTTTCGAATCACGCCTAATTCATTCTCAAATTACCTTGCGGAATCGACATGCCCCAACGCTATATCAAGAAAATACTGAATGCCCGCGTTTACGATGTTGCCAATAAAACGCCGCTGACCGAAGCCGTCAGCCTGTCGCGGCGCTTCGGCAACAACATTTTTTTGAAGCGTGAAGATTTGCAGCCGGTATTCTCGTTCAAGATTCGCGGGGCCTATAACAAATTGGTGCAGTTGTCGGAGGAGCAGAAAGCCAAGGGGGTAATCTGTGCGTCCGCCGGTAATCACGCCCAGGGCGTGGCCTTGTCGGCAAAAAAACTGGGCATCAAGGCCGTCATTGTAATGCCCCAGACAACGCCGGAGATTAAAGTGAGGTCTGTGCGTGAGCACGGTGCCAAGGTGGTGCTCAGAGGCGACGCTTTCGACGAAGCCGCGGCCCACGCCCACGAGCTGATTGAAAAGCATGGTTATACCTACATTCCTCCCTACGATGACCCAGACGTGATCGCCGGCCAGGGCACGGTCGCTATGGAGTTGTTCTGGCAGTTCAGCAAGCCCATCCACGCGGTGTTTATCTGTGTCGGCGGTGGCGGGCTGATTGCCGGTATGGCCGCCTACATAAAATATCTGCGCCCGGAGATAAAAGTGATAGGTGTAGAGCCGGAAGATTCAAACTGCCTGCAGGCGGCCATGAAAGCCGGTGAGCGGGTAATACTGGATGAAGTTGGGATATTTGCCGACGGCGTGGCTGTGAAACAGATTGGTGCCTACCCTTGGGAAATCTGTAAAGACCACGTAGACGAAGTGATTACCGTATCCACTGATGAAATCTGCGCCGCGATCAAAGACATTTTTGAAGACACACGCTCCATCGCCGAACCTGCCGGGGCGCTCGGTGTGGCCGGTATCAAAAAATACATAGAACGGGAAAAAATCGAGAACGAAAATCTGATCGCGACCCTCAGCGGCGCCAATATGAACTTTGATCGCCTGCGTTATATCTCGGAACGTACCGAAATCGGCGAGAAGCGCGAAGCTATCCTGGCGGTGACCATTCCGGAGAAGCCCGGCGCGTTTAAAACCTTTATTAACGCCTTGCACAAGCGCAATATCACCGAGTTCAATTACCGTTACGCGGATAGCAAGCAAGCCACGATATTTGTCGGCATTCAGATTCAAGCCGGGGGCTTAGGGCGTGATGAGCTGGTGCGGGAACTGCGCGAGACCGGCTATTTAGTACTGGACCTGACGGACAGCGACCTGGCCAAGCAGCACATTCGCCACATGGTGGGCGGCCACGCTCCAGGTATCAGCAATGAAAAAGTGTTTCAGTTCGAGTTCCCCGAGCGTCCCGGTGCCCTGCTGAAGTTTTTGATGTCCTTGGGCACCCGTTGGAATATTTCGATGTTTCATTATCGCAACCACGGCGCGGCTTACAGCCGCGTGCTGTTAGGCGCTGAAGTGGACGATGACGAAGTGAGAGATTTTGAAAAAATGCTTGAAAAGGTCGGTTTCCGCTATGAAAACATGACCGATAACGAAGCCTACCAGCTGTTTCTAGGGGCAGGAAACGGCAACGGCCATTCCAGCTGAGTGCGGTGCGGGCGCTCAGTGCCCGCCCGGATTGTCAGGGTTACTGAAAGTTAATCTGCCAAAAATTGTAAAATGTCGGTGGAGTGATAGTCTTCCTTTCTTCTACCAACGGAGGCATCAGTCCTCCGTTTCCTGTTTGGGTTACCACAGCAGTTCCGGAGTTAAGAAATGGGCCGCAAGCCAGATATGATCCGCACCATCGCACTGATATTCGCTGTTGGCCTTATTATTACCGGATTCACCTCGCTGCAAGCGTCCGAGCAAAGCTCCCGAGCGGCAACGCCTTCGTATCAGGCCACTATGTCTCAGCCCACTGTCCGATAACAGCCACGCTCGGTGACCACCGAGTGCAAAGGCACATCCCAAGACTCAATCGGTAAGCTGTCCACCCGCTGAAAATCATGGGCCAGGCCAATCAGCTTGGGCGCGAGCCGTGGCCGAGTGCGACAGAACGCAAATGTGCGATCGTAAAACCCTCCGCCCATGCCCAGTCTTCCTCCGTGCTCGTCAAACCCTACCAGCGGAAACAAGATTGCGTCCATGGCCCAGGCTGGCCGTTTCAGGCCGGCGCTAAACGCAGGTTCCGCAATGCCAAAACGATTGGAGCGCAGGCGGGTGTGCGACGTGTAAGGACTGAATACCAGCTTTCCGGGTATTAGCGGGTGCAACACCGGCAAGTAAACGCGTATGCCGCGGCGGCGTGCAGCCTGCACATAGGGCAGCGGGCTGATTTCACCATCGTTTGGCAAGTAAATGGCAATGTGGCGGGCGCGATAAAGGTCAGGGTTGGCTAGCAGGCGCTTGGCCAGTTGCTGCGATGCGTGTCTTTGTTGCAAAGGAGACAGAGCGTTGCGTTGTTGGCGCAAGTGTCTGCGTAACTGATTGCGGGAGGTGTTCTGGTGTGCAGAAGACGGTAAAAAAGAGGGGTGGGCGATGTTGTCGCTCAAAATAAAGCTTCCCGGGCTGCCGTTATCGGATGTAGGTCCTAGAACCCAAGTTCAAGGTCGGTGACCGCTGTGACATATTAGGCTTTCCCCCGTAGGGGACATGCTCACAATGCCCTAAAGTGGCCACCTGGGTAAAGCGCATCGGCTCGAGGACGTACCCGACGAGCGTACAGCCCAGGAAGGTGATCCCATTATAGGGTCAAGATGGGGGCTTATTGCAAGTGCTCTTGGTTATTCTGTTAAAAAACGTCGCTTGTTGCTGTTTTATAAGCTGTTTCTGTTACTTTAGGGCAACGTTAAGCTTGTCGTCCATGGCCTTTAGCAGCGTGCTGCTGCCTTCTGACATGGTATCGCGCTCCAGCATTTCGTTGGTGATATTCAGCGCCGCCATCACCGCAATTCGCTCGGTTCCAAACACCTTGCCGCTGTTACGGATCTCCCGCATTTTACGGTCCAGATGCCGTGCCGATCGCAACAATGCTTCCTGTTCCTCCTCGGGGCAGGTAACCAGGTATTCCTTGTCGAGAATTCTCACCTCAACAGTCGATTTGGTGGACATTAATGCTGCTCCAGTGCCCGCAGGCGGCCTATCATGGCTTCAATTTTGGTTTTTGCCAGGTCGTTTTTATGAACCAGCTGGGCGCGCTCGCGAATCCAGTCTTCCTGGCGTTTTTTCAGCGACTGGTTTTCCATATCAAGCTTGCCGTAGCGCTCAAGAAGCTGATCTAGCTTGTCCGCCAACACCTGTACTTCGGGCTGTTCCATGGGGCGCCTGATCTCGATGGGTGATAAGAATCGACAACTATAAGTGTTGCACGGGATAACGGTCAATTTATAGCTCTGTTATCCCGTTTTGGGTAAAGATTTCAAACGTCGTCCAGTACTTGCCAGCCCGGCCGCCGGCCGCGTCGCCAGGCGCTCAGCGCCGGCACCAAACCAATCACCAGCGCTGCCACCGGCACCGTTGCCAGCAGAATCCACTCGACCTGGCTCAGTGGGCGCAGTGTGAGCAAAACGCCGTAGTTTGCCTGTAGCCAAGGGCTGACTGCGGCTATACCGGCAGCGCCCAGCGCCAAGGCTAAAGCGCAGGCCAGCAGTGCGACAGCCAATGATTCCAGCAGATACAGACTGGCAATTAAGCCCGCAGAGGCGCCGGTGGCGCGAAGTATGGCGATTTCGGCTGATCGCTGGGCCTGTAACGTCAGCAGCACCGTCGCCAGGCTAATCAGACATACCACGACCACAAAACCGGTGACGCCCAACAGCGCTTTTTCAAATTGGCCCAGCAGACGCCAGAGCTCGCTCAGGGCCACGCCGGGCAGTATGGCGGTTAGCGGCTCTTCGCCATAGTTGTTGATGTCGCGCTGAATACGAAAGGTCAGTACTCTGTGCTCTACGCCGGCAAACGCGGCGGTAATGTTGGACGGGGTAAAGCTGCGCTCTTTGGCCTGTTCCAGGGTGAGGGTGCGCCCGGGAATGCCAACGCCGGATTCCCAGCCCACATGCATGGCTTCCATGCTGTTCAGGCTGATATAAACCGCCTGGTCTACCGGCGTGCCTGTGGCACCAAGCACGCCGGTTACGGTAAACGGCGTGCTGTCGTGGCGGGCGAAGCTCACGCTACCACCACCGTGGCCCATAATGAGCTGGTCGCCAACGTTATGATTAAAGGCACGGGCTACATCGGCGCCCAATACCACTTCAAACAGATCGTTAAACCACTGGCCGTGCTGCAGTGCGAGCGGCTGGCTGCGACCATAGCGAAAGTGCTCGAACATGGCGCCGGTGGTCGCTACCACGCGGTGGCCGTTGTAGCTGTCGCCCAGGGAAATGGGGATCAGCCAGCTTAAACGCTCGTCACCCTGTAGCGCCTGGTAGCTTTGCCAGCTAAGGTTGTTGGTCGCATCGCCAATGTGAAACACGCTGTATAGCAGCAGGTTTAACTGACCGCTGCGGGCCCCGATAATCAGATCTGTATTGCTGATGGTGTTGGTGAACGACTGGCGGATTTCGCTGCGCACGTACTGAATGCCCAGTAGCAGACTCACGCTGAGCGTTAGCGTGAGGGTAACCAGCAGCAGTATTCTCCGCCGGTGCCAAAGGCTGGATTTGGTAAGGCTCAGAGCAAGGCGGGCAGTCATGAGGATAGCCATGAGGGCTGCTCCAGTTCAATCTGGTGGTGAAAATGGTGTGCCAGGGCCGGGTCGTGACTGACAAACACCACGGAAGTTCTATTTTGATGTGCCATCTCCAGCAGCAACTGCATAAAGCGGTCCCGATTGTTGCTGTCCAGCGCCGAGGTGGGCTCGTCAGCCAGAATCAGCTCTGGTGCGCCCATCAACGCGCGGGCGGCCGCAACCCGCTGCTGTTGGCCAATGCTCAGCTGCGCGGGTTTTCGGCTATGCAATTCCTGGGGAATGGATAGCTCTGTCAGTAGTGTTGTTGCTTTGGCGTAAATGGCTGCCTGGGTATCTGAATGACTGGCGTCTGAGCCAATGCGATCACGGCGAGCGCGGGATAGCTGACAGGGCAGGGTGACATTAGCCAGCGCGGTCAAATAGGGCACCAGATTGAACTGTTGAAAGATCACGCCGATATGGTCGGCGCGAAAACGGTCCCGTGCCGAGGGTGCGAGGCTTCCTATAGATTTCCCCAGCAGGCGTATTTCGCCGCTATCTGCGGTGTTTAGCCCGGCCAGAAGGCCTAGCAAGGTGCTTTTACCGCTGCCGCTGGCCCCCCGTAAAAACAGGTGGTCGCCGGCGTTCAGAGTAATATCTGGAAAAGTCAGAGCAGGCTGGCGCGACTGCCAGCGAAAGCTCAGCTCGCTGATTTGTAGGGAGGGCTGCGAGGGTAGAGCGCGCAGTGAAAGCGGATTGCTTGCGCTGTCAGAGTCTGGAGTGATCATGGTGGCTGTCGTTTTGGTCATGGTGATTGATTCTGGCGGGTGTATGATAACGCTTTTCACTCCACAACTTGGCGGGGTTAAACGAATACATGATTAATAAGCTGCACAGAGTGAGTTGTGTTCGGCGCTGTTTTGCTTTGCCCCTGGGGTTGCTGCTAATGGTATTTTTACCTTTGGCGCACGCGGAGCTACCGGAGATTGATTGGTTGGATTTGATGCCGGCGGAAGATCTGGCATTGCTAGAGAGCATGCCGGAAATTGTGCACGATGGCGAAGGCCCGCCCTTGCTGCCGGACGAAATCATGACAGGGCGTGTGGTAACGGCCATGGCGAATACCCGGGGTCGTATTCCAGGTTTCGTGGTGCCGCTGAAGACCACAGAGGATATGCGCATTCTGGAGTTTTTCCTGGTGCCTTATTTTGGTGCCTGTATTCATGTACCACCACCGCCGCCCAATCAACTTATCCATATGAAGTACAAAAAGGGCTTCAAGCTGACTGCGCTCTACGACCCGGTCTGGGTTGAGGGTACGATTCTGATTGACCGTACCGAGAATGTGATCGGGATTTCGTCTTATTCTATGGCGGTGGAGTCAGTTTATCCTTATGAGCCTTGATGCTTTTGGGCTTTTCAGAGCTGGAATTGGTTATCGGGTGAGCTCAGTTTTGCGCTGCCCTGGGTGCTGTTGGTTACCCACTCCACGTCCAGTTCCTGTATCTCCGGAAACTGGTCAATCAACGGAGTTGTAAGCTGGCCGCCGATATCCGCGCTTTTGCAGTTGAGCACCTGACTGACTTCTATGTTGGCGTGTTCGTTCATCGTTTCATCATGATGGTGGTCGTGATTATGATGATCTTTTTCAGCGGCTTTTGCGTTGAAGTCCATGCTGGCAGACTCCACCGTGCAGTTGCCGCTAGCAGGCGTAATGAGTGCCTGGGTCGTTAGCCACTGCCTGGCGTTTTCCAGGGTCTGTTTTTGTTGCTCGGTGCGTGGTTGGTGTTCGAACCCCAGCAGGTTGTAGGCGGGGCTGGTCAGAATCAGGTCAATGTTGTTGTTTTCTACCGCTATCTGCAGCTGGGCGTGGCCGTGTTGGTGTGGTTGCTGTTCGCTGGCGGTGCTGGCAGTGGCCAGTGCGCACAAACACAGGCCAATGGCGAAATTCAGAGAGTTTAGGGATTTTAGAGAGGTTAGAGGGTTGCGGGATGTCATGACTGGCTCCTGTAAAGTTATGTTATAACATCTTTAACTGAGCGCGATGAAAAAGCAACAGAATGTGATCTAAAGCAACAGAAAGTGCCATGGAGGCGCTGCAATGCTAGGATAACGGCAATCTTTATTATTCCTCTATCAGGGTTTTTTCATGTCTGTATCCGATGCTTCCGCTGCTCCAAATATCGAGATTTCTGCGGAATTCGAGCGCTGGGCCAATGTATTTTTGGCGCACAAAGCGTTCAGCCATCCGTCTGAGTTACACGGTGTGCTCTGTGGTCGTTTCGCCGCCGGTGGGCGTATGCAAGAAGACGAGTGTGCCTCCATGGTATGCGAACATATCGGACTGGCTTCGACAGCGCTGGAGGAATCGCCGGAGCTAAGAGTGTTCGCTGCGGGTATTTACCAGCAGGCCCTGGCGCAGCTGAGCAGTATGGATATGAGCTTTCAGCCCCTGCTGCCAGACGATGATTATGCGCTTGAGCAAAGGCTGGAGTCGCTGATTTCCTGGGTGCGTGGTTTTCTGGCGGGTATGGCACTGGCGGCGGGTGAGTCGCTGGGGGAGGCGCCGGAAGAAATCCGCGAGCTGATGGAAGACATGGTCGCCATCAGTCAGCTGTCTGACGAAGAAGACGCCAGCGAAGAAAACGATCAGCAACTGGTAGAAATTACCGAGTATGTCCGGTTGGGTGCGCTGGCGGTGTTTACCGAGTTTAACGAGCCGGAGCAACCGCCCAAGACGCCCCCTACTCTTCATTAGGACCCATTAAGATTCACTAAAGCTGGTTGGAGACTGTATGACGTCGATGATACCTGTAAAGGAATTTGCGGAACGTCGCCGCAAGCTGATGGACCACATGGCGCCGGACAGCATTGCCATTCTGCCTTCGGCGCCAGAACGCGTACGTAATCGCGACGTTTTGCACCCGTTTCGCCAAGACAGCGACTTTCATTATTTAACCGGCTTTGGTGAGCCTGAATCGGTGCTGGTGTTGATTCCCGGGCGCGCTCATGGCGAATCGGTGTTGTTCTGCAAAGAGCGCGACCCTTCGAAAGAACAGTGGGACGGCTTTTTAGTGGGCCAGGAAGGCGCCGTTGAGCGTTACGGCGTGGACGACGCTTTCCCGATTGGTGACATCGACGACATCCTGCCGGGCCTGATTGAGGGCCGCAGCCGCATTTATTACCCGCTGGGTAAAGACCGTGGTTTTGACACCCGTGTTATGGACTGGGTAAAAGTGATTCGCAGCAAAGTGCGCACCGGCGCTCGCCCCCCCGGCGAATTTGCGGCCGTAGAGCATCTTCTGCACGATTTGCGTCTTTATAAAAGCGCGAATGAAATCAAAGTGATGGCCAAGGCCGGCGAAATCTCAGCCCAGGCCCACTGCAACGCCATGAAACTCGCCCGCGAGGGCCTGAGTGAATACCACTTGGAAGCCGAACTGATTCATACGTTCCGTCAGCACGGCACCCGCGAGACGGCGTATCCATCTATTGTGGGTGGCGGCGTGAACGGCTGTATTCTGCATTACATCGAAAACAGCGAGCCCCTGAACAACGGCGATCTGGTATTGATCGACGCCGGCTGCGAACTGGAATGCTACGCCTCGGACATTACTCGCACGTTTCCGGTGAGCGGCCATTTCAGTGAGCCTCAAAAGGCGCTTTATAACGTGGTGTTGAATGCCCAGTACGCTGCGATTGATGCCGTGCGCCCCGGCAACCACTGGAATCAGCCCCACGAAGCAGCGCTGAATGTGCTGACCCAGGGCCTGATTGATCTGGGCCTGATTGCGGGGCCTGTTGATGACGCCATTGCCAATGAGACCTTCAAGCCGTTTTTCATGCATCGCACCGGCCATTGGTTAGGGTTGGACGTGCACGATGTGGGTGATTACAAAGTGGGTGATGCCTGGCGCCAGCTGGAGCCGGGCATGGTCATGACGGTAGAGCCGGGGCTGTATGTGTCACCGGGTAACACCGATGTGGATGAGCGCTGGCGCGGAATTGGCATTCGCATTGAAGACGACGTAGTCGTTACCAAAGACGGCTGCCGCGTACTGACGGACGGCGTGCCAAAAACAATCGACGAAATTGAAGCATTAATGGCGGGCTGAGCGTGACGGCAAACGATACGGATACCGATATCCTGATTGCCGGCGGCGGGTTAGCCGGGGCGACCCTGGCTTTGGCGCTGGCGCGCATGGTGCCGCAACTGCGTGTCACCGTGGCAGAGACTTTTCCTCTTGCCAGCAACGCTGAGCCTGACAGCTACCAGCCCAGCTACGATGCGCGCTCAACCGCCTTGGCCTGGGGTTCGAGGCTGATTTATGAGCAGCTTGGTTTGTGGCCTGCATTGGCCCAGCACGCCGCTCCGATACGTCATATTCACGTATCGGATCGCGGTCATTTTGGCGCCGCCCGCCTGCACGCCGCAGAATACCGCCAGGACGCGCTGGGCTACGTGGTGGATAACCGCTGGATGGGCCTGTGTCTGGTGCGTGAGCTGTTAAAAACGCAGGTGCAATGGTTGGCACCGGCAGAGGTAACTGACATGACCTGCCACGGTGATAATGTGCGGGTGACGGTAACCACCGCAGGCGAAGCCCGGGAGCTGAGCGCACGCTGCCTGGTGGTGGCCGACGGCGGCCGTTCCGACTTGCGTGAGCGCCTGGGGTTTCAGATTCGGCACCAGCCCTACGGCCAGAATGCGTTGATTGCTAACGTAACCACCGCCGACAGCCATCAGTTTGCTGCCTACGAGCGCTTCACCGACAGCGGCCCCATGGCGTTGCTACCCCACGGATCGCCAACCTGCGCTAGCCATCAGTCAGCGCTGGTGTGGACCTTATCGAACTCCGAGCTGGAACAGGTGTTGGCCATGCCCGACGCCGACAAATGCACGCGTCTACAGCAACGCTTTGGCTGGCGCCTGGGGCGCTTCACCCGCATTGGCGAATGCAATCACTACCCGCTGGCGCTAACGCTGGTAGACAACCCGGTGCGCCCGGGCGTTGCGTTGGTGGGCAACGCCGCACACAGTTTGCACCCGGTGGCGGGCCAGGGTTTCAATCTGGCCCTGCGCGGATTGATGACGCTGGTGGAGCAATTCCGCCTGGCCAGTGAGCAAGGCTGCAACCCCGGTGAACTTGCGGTATTGCAGCGTTACCAGCAATTACACCAGAGCGACCGGGTGCAAACCGCAGGTTTTTCCGACTCCCTGATTCAGATTTTTGGCTCGCCACTGCCACCGCTTGCGGCGGCCAGAGATGCCGGTTTAATGGGGTTAGACCTGGTGCCCGCGGCAAAACGTTGGTTTGCAGGCAACGCCATGGGCCTGGGCGGTCGCAAAGCCCGCATTCAGCGTCCCGGTTCCCATAACAGCAAGGCGCTGAGCCATGACTGAAGCGCAGAGCTCACAAACGCCCACCGTGGCAGACATTATGATTGTTGGTGGCGGTATGGTGGGGTCGGCCCTGGCTTTGGGGTTGGCGCAACAGGGCTGGCACGTCGTTCTGGTTGAGGCCAGCCCCCTGGCGAAGTTGCAGACCGCCGCTCAGCCGGCGACCAGTGTTGATGATTTCGAACCCCGTGTGAGCGCCATCTCTATGGCCAGCCAGCGTTTGCTGGAAAAGCTTGGTGCCTGGGCCGAAGTGGCCGCGGGTCGTCATTGCCCGTACCAGATGATGGCCGTGTGGGACGCCGAGGGCACTGGGCGCATCGAATTCGACGCCGCAGAGATGCGCGCCGAAGCGCTGGGCACTATTATCGAAAACCGCCATATTGTGCGGGCCCTGTTTAATGCTCTGGAGGCCAGCCCGGCGACCATTATCAGTGGCGCCAAGGTTGCTGGCTGGCTGGCGAACGGGCCGAATGGAGAGGGTGGAGATGCGCCCGGTATTCGCCTGGAAGATGGCCAGCAGCTGCGGGCGCGATTGGTGGTAGCGGCAGATGGCGCGCAATCACGGTTGCGTCAGTTAGTAGGCTTACCTACCCGCGAATGGGATTATGATCAACAGGCCATTGTGGCCACGGTGCGCAGCAAGCAGCTGCACCAGTACACCGCGCGCCAGAGCTTTTCCCGCACCGGCCCGCTGGCGTTTCTGCCGTTGCAAGCTGATAACGGCGACGAGAATTTTTGTTCGATTGTGTGGTCGCAGGACACGCTTGAGGCCCGTCGCCTGATGGCGCTGGACGACGCCGCTTTCAATGCCGAACTGGAGCGTGCCATAGAACTTCCGGTGGATTCGATTGAAGCGATTTCCCGTCGCTTTGCGTTTCCTCTGCGCCAGCGCCACGCCATGGATTACACAGCGTCAGGCTTTGCGCTGGTTGGCGACGCCGCGCACAGTATTCATCCGCTGGCCGGCCAGGGTGCCAATTTGGGTTATGGCGACGTGGCGGTATTGCTGGAGGAATTGAAGCGTGCCCGCAAGCTGGGCCTGAACCCCGGGGATGCTCTGGTGCTGGGGCGCTACCAGCGCCGCCGCAAATCGGAAAATTTGACCATGATGGCAGCCATGGAAGCCTTGAAGCAGCTCTTCGGCCGTGACGAACTGCCGTTACGTTGGCTGCGCAATCAGGGCATGAACTGGCTTAACCAGTTGGCACCTCTGAAAAACCGCTTGGCCGCCGAGGCGATGGGTTTAAAGGATTAAGGGCTTAAAGGATTAAACCTTTGTAAGCAGCCATTTTAGCCGCGCTGTTCGAGCGTCAGAATGGTGTTTTTACATTTCAGGGAAGTATTGATGGCCGGAAGCAGCCTGTTCTTATTAATCGACGACATTGCCACCATACTTGACGACGTATCGTTGATGACCAAAGCTGCCGCCAAGAAAACCGTCGGCGTGCTGGGTGATGACCTGGCATTAAACGCGCAACAGGTAGCCGGCGTAAAGCCTTCGCGGGAGCTACCGGTGGTGTGGGCAGTTGCAAAGGGGTCGCTGCTGAACAAGGCTATTTTGGTGCCTGCGGCGGTGGCTATCAGCTTTTTTGCGCCTTGGCTGGTAACGCCCCTGTTAATGCTGGGTGGTGCTTTTCTGTGTTACGAAGGCGCGGAAAAGCTGGTGCACCGGTTTTTGCACAAAGCCGAACACGACCAGCATAAAAAAGATCTGAAAGAGGCCCTGAAAAATCCGCAAGTCGACTTGAAACAGGTCGAAAAAGACAAAATAAAAGGTGCGATCCGCACCGACTTTATCCTGTCGGCGGAAATCATCGCGATTACCCTCGGCACAGTAACTCAACAACCTATCGGCATGCAGTTCGCCGTGCTGTCAGTGGTGGCTTTAATGATTACGGTGGGTGTTTACGGTTTGGTGGCGGGTATCGTAAAACTGGACGACGGTGGCCTGTACCTGACGAAAAAAGACAGCGCTTTGGCGCAAAAGCTGGGCCACGGTATTCTGTGGTTTGCGCCTTATATGATGAAAACCCTGTCGGTGCTGGGCACCATTGCCATGTTCCTGGTGGGCGGGGGTATTCTTACCCACGGCTTTTCCGCCATTGGTCACGGTATTGAGAGTTTTGCCGGGGGTCTGGGAGAGATGGCCGGCACAATAGTGCCCATTCTGGCCAATGGCCTGTTTGGTTTGGTTGCAGGGTTGTTGTTAGTCGCGGTGCTGACGCCATTGCTGAAAAGATTTAAAAAGCCGGAAGCTCAGCAAAGCTGAGAGTTAGGGCAAGCTTAGACACAACCGTCGAATAACCGGCTCACCAGCACCGGCACCGCGGTTTCTACCCGCAGTATGCGTTGCCCCAGATGCACCGCCTGGCAGCCTGCCTGCTGCAGTTTATCCACTTCGTAATCGGTGAAGCCACCTTCCGGGCCAATGCACAGCGCCGCTGAGCCTTGCAGGTGCACAGGGCAGGGCTGTGCGCTGCCTGGATGCGCCACCAGTGCCTGTTTGCCGGCCAGCAGCGCCGGCAGCTCGTCTTCCACAAAGGGCTTGAACAGTTTGCGAATGTGCACTTTGGGCATCAAGGTGTCGCGAGCTTGCTCCAGCCCCAGCACCAGATTGTCATGCAACGCCGGCTCTTGCAGCCATGGGGTTTGCCAGAAGCTCTTCTCCACTTTGTAGCTGTTGATCAACCACAGTTCTTTTACGCCCAGGGTAGCGCAGGTTTGCAGAGTGCGACGGAACATTTTTGGCCGCGGCATGGCCAGCATCAGTGTAAGCGGCAGAGGTTCTGGCGGGGCTTGGTCAAGGGTGACGTGAAGTTCGGCGTAGTGATCGGTCAGTTTGGTCACCCGGCCCACACCGATATTGCCGTTTACCTGGCCCACCGGCACGCTGTCACCCACGGCGATTTTACGGATGCTGCGTAAATGTTCCAGGCGGCGATCGCTTAAGCGCACGGTATCGGTAGAAATGAAATCCGCGGCGAACAGCAAGGCCAGATTCATTCGCTGCCGGGCACTTTGGCCTCGCCGGCAACCGCAACTTTGCGCTTCATCAGCCGGCCGAACAATATGCCGAGCTCAAACAAGATCCACATGGGCAGCGCCAGCAATGTTTGCGAGATAATGTCCGGAGGGGTCAGCATCATGCCGATAATAAAGCAACCAACCACCACATAAGGGCGCTTGGCAGCCAGGTCATCCGGCGTGGTGATGCCGGTAATAATCAGCAGAATGGTGGCAATCGGAATCTCGAACGCCACACCAAAGGCAAAAAACATTTTCAACACGAAATTCAGATAGCTGGTGATGTCTGGCAGTTCCACAACGCCCTCGGGGCCAACCGAGGTAAAGAAGCCGAAAACCAGTGGAAACACCACGTAGTAGGCAAAAGCTGCGCCCAGGTAGAACAGCAGCACTGACGAAAAAAGCAGTGGAAAGGCTATTTTTTTCTCGTGGGCGTAGAGGCCCGGGGCAATAAAGCTCCAAAGCTGGTACAGAATAACCGGGATGGCGGCAAACACCGCCAGCACCAGGGCCAGCTTCAGGGGGGCAAAAAACGGCGAGGTAACATCGGTGGCGATCATGCTCTGGCCCACCGGCAGCAGGCTGCGGATAGGTTCAGACAACCAAAGGTAAAGTTCGTTGGCAAACGGGTAAATAAAGGCGAAGCACACCACCACCGCCAGCACCATCTTCAGCAGGCGGTTACGCAATTCCAGTAGATGTTCAATCAGCGGCATTTCAGGCTGGTCGGGCACGTGGTTATCGGCCCCGGTCTGTTCTGTCATGAACGCGTATCCGAAGCATTCCCAGAGCTGGGGGAAGGTTTGTTAAGGTCGATCGGGCTTTCTGGGGCTTTTTCCAGCGAGCTGTCGGCGGGTTTTGCGATGGTGGGTGTGCCATTTTCATCCCACAGCTCAGACAGCGCAGACGTTACTTTACGGTTGGCCTGATTCAGTTGGTTCTGCGCCGGTTTGACCATGTTTTCATATTTTTTAGCTTCATCCAGGGCATCACGGACAGTTTTTTGAACATCTTCCAGGCCCACATCCCCGGCTTTTTTCAGCTCTTTGCGCAGGTCGTCGGCCTTCAATTCGCGGTCAAGCTCGGAAGTAAACTGGGTCATCATACGCCGTGCAGAACCTATCCAGCGCCCAGCAGCGCGCGCAGCCGAGGGCAAGCGCTCGGGGCCCAGCACCAGCAAAGCAATAACGCCGCAGATCAATAGCTCAAGAAAGCCGATATCAAACATTCAGCAGGCTCTCAGCTTTGGGTTTTATCCCGGGTTTTGTCGTCTGTAGCGGACTGCTGAAACTGTGCGCTGTCTTTCTCCTCCAGATTATCCGGATTGGAGGTATCGGTTTTACCGTCGTCATCGGTCATGGACTTTTTAAAACCACGAATGGCGCCGCCAAGATCGGTACCGATATTGCGCAGTTTTTTCGTTCCGAACAGCAAAATAACAATGCCGAGTACAATAAGAAGTTGCCAAATACTGATGCCCATGGTGAATCCTCGTTCAAATGTTGGCAGTGGTCGCTATTGTACGCCACTGACGGCACTGTGAAAAAACCTCTTCAGAGGTAGATACCCTTATTTCTGACGCGCGGCTTTTTCTTCCAGGCCCGACAGGTCGAATCGCCGCGCCAATTCGTTAATGACATCGTCAGGCCCAGCATTCAGACGCGACAACATTACCAGAGTGTGGAACCACAAGTCTGCGGTTTCCGCAATCAGCTCATCGGTGTTGCCGCTGTGCTCGGCATCTTTGGCGGCCAGCAGGGTTTCAGTGCATTCCTCGCCAACCTTTTCCAGAATTTTATTCAGCCCTTTGGCGTGCAGGCTGGCTACATAAGAGCTATCTGGATCGGCGTTTTTGCGGGCTTCCAGCACCTGCGCCAGTTGTTGCAGTACGTCACTCACCGTTGGGGTCCTCGGCATTTTTTGCTGTGTTGTAAATAGCGCTTGGGTCTTTCAGCACCGGTTCTACGTTCTGCCATTGGCCGTGTTGCAGTGATTGGTAAAAGCAGCTACGCCTTCCAGTGTGACAGGCAATGCCACCTTTTTGTTCTACCTTCAGCAAAATCACATCGGCGTCGCAGTCCAGGCGGATGTCCTTTATCACCTGCTGATGGCCCGAACTTTCGCCTTTGCGCCAAAGCTTACCGCGGGAACGTGACCAATATACGGCCAGGCCTTCGGTAACGGTCAGCTGAAGCGATTCCGGGTTCATCCAGGCCATCATCAGTATATCGCCGTTATCGGCATCCTGAGCGATGGCGGGTACCAGGCCGTCTGCTGTCCAGCGGATGGCGTCAAGCCAGGCTGGCTGGCGTTCAGTGGCAGGTGTTTGCTCCATAGGTTCAGTCCTGAAAGCGGGTTAACGGCTGCCGCGCAATACCAGCGCGCCAGCGGCAATAAACAATATCCAGCTCCACACCGGCAAGCCGCTGAGCCATTGTTGGCTGGGTGGATGGCTGGCGGCAACCGCCGCTGCGGTTAGTGACGCCGCTATAAAACCCCTGCGCCAACGTCGTTCGCTGCGCAACTGCTGCTCTTTCAATAACGCCAGCGTGTCCCGATTTTGCTGTTCGGTGGGGCCTGCGCCCCGTAGCTGTAACAACGCATCGTGAATCAACTGCGGCATTTCCGGAGACTGTTCCAGCCAAGCAGGAAAGTGAGTTTGCAGGGTTTTCAAAAAACCCGACGGCCCAATACGCTTGCGCATCCATTGTTCCAGGTACGGTTGCGCAGTGCTCCACAGGTCCAGGTCCGGGTAGAGCTGGCGGCCAAGACCCTCAACATTCAGCAGGGTTTTTTGCAGCAGCACCAGCTGAGGCTGCACTTCCATGTTGAAGCGGCGGGCGGTCTGAAACAGGCGCAGCAGAAAGTGGCCAAAGGAAATTTCTTTCAGCGGGCGCTCGAAAATGGGTTCGCACACGGTGCGAATCGCCGCTTCAAATTCATTAACCCGGGTGTCCGGTGGTACCCATCCGCTTTGAATGTGTAACTGCGCCACCTGGCGGTAATCGCGGCGAAAAAACGCCAACAGGTTGCGGGCCAGGTAGCTTTGATCGTCTGGGGACAGAGTGCCAACAATGCCAAAATCAATGGCGATGTACTGGGGGTCGGCCGGGTTGGTGATATCGACAAAAATGTTGCCAGGGTGCATGTCGGCGTGAAAAAAGCTGTCGCGGAACACTTGGGTGAAAAAGATCTCCACGCCTTTTTCGGCCAGCACTTTCATATTCACGCCGGCGGCGTTTAGCGTAGCAACATCGGCAATGGGTACGCCATAAATGCGCTCCATCACCAGCACCTGCTTGCGGGTGAAGTCCCAGTCAATAAAGGGAATGTAAATCAACGGCGAGTTGTCGAAATTACGCCGCAGCTGGCTGGCGTTGGCGGCTTCACGCTGCAGGTCAAGCTCGTCGTGAATGGTGGCGTCGTAGTCAGCTACGACTTCCACCGGATGCAGACGTTTGCCTTCAGCCCAGTATTTCTCCAGCAGGCCGGCCATCAGGTACATCAGGCTGAGGTCTTGGCGGATGGTTTTTTCAATGCCCGGGCGCAGCACTTTCACCACCACCTTTTGGCCGTTTTTTAGAGTGGCTGCGTGCACCTGAGCCACCGATGCTGACGCCATGGGATCTGCGCTGAATTCGGCAAACAGCTCGGTGACCGGGGCGCCCAGTGCGCGCTCTATAATTTCACGGGCGCTATCGCTTGGAAACGGTGGCACTTTGTCTTGCAAGGTTTTCAGGGAGTCGGCCATGTCGTCCGGCAGCAGGTCGCGCCGAGTAGACAGTATCTGGCCGAATTTAACGAACACCGGCCCCAGCTCTTCCAGGGCGATGCGCAAACGGTCACCGCGGTCGAGCTTGGGTTGTGAAAACAGATGCCAGGGCGCCAGTATAAAAATGACTTTCAGCACTGGCGGAAGCTCGGCCAGGGGCAGAAAAATATCCAGTCGGTAGCGGCAGAATACCCAAAATATCCGAAACAGGCGTTGCAGACGGCTCACGAATTCTCCTGTTTTTCAGACGGTTCAGGCGGGTGAGATGGGAGACGAGAAGCCGGCTTGCTCTGGGGCAGGAACTCCACGCGGGCGGCCAGGCGCTCAACCCGAAGGCTAAGGGCATCTATATCCTGAAAGCTGGCCTCCAACTCGCGGCGGCCGGGCAAGGCGCCGGTTTCTTCGTGCAGGTATTCTTCCAGATTGCTGGCCATGCTGTGTCGCGCATCACGGCTCCACTTCACGCCATTGCGCAAGCGTTTGGCCAGAAAATGCGCCGGCACATCGCCCAGATGGCGAGCCATGGCCGCTTCCCAATCCGGATTCAGCTGTTCAATAGCACGTTGAAACTGGTGTGCCAGAGCGGTGTCGCCACTGATGCTCAGACGGCCGTCTTTAATGGCGCCTGTGTCGCCGCTGGCCATGGCACAAAACGCCATAGCTGGCCCGCCAATCACCAGCCCGGGCTGTGTGGCCGGCTGGCTGCCCACCAACACGCCTTTGCCGCCTTGGGTCAGAGTAAGGGTTAATGCCATGGGCGCAGTCAGGTCAAACTGTACCGGAGCCGTCAGCGCTGCCAGCAACGCTTTGCGGCCGGCCGGGTCAAACTCCAAGGCTTGGTTCAGCGCCGTTTCAACAATGGCGCTGACAGCGCTGAGCAGGGTTGGACCAGGGAACATCAGGGTTTTATTCCCACGTGCAGAGCCACAATGCCACCGGTCATATTGTGGTATTTGCAGTTGGCGAAGCCGGCGGTTTCCATCATCGCTTTGAGAGTGTCCTGGTCTGGATGCATACGGATGGACTCCGCCAGGTATTTGTAGCTCTCGCTGTCGCCGGCAATCAACTTGCCCATAAATGGTAAAGCGGTGAATGAGTAAGTGTCATAAGCCTTGCTTAGCAGCGGGTTAGTGGGCTTGGAAAACTCCAATACCATCAGTTTACCACCGGGTTTTAGTACCCGAGCCATGTCCCTCAGAGCCTGGTCTTTGTCGGTCACGTTGCGCAGGCCAAAGGCGATGGATACGGCGTTGAAGCTGTTGTCCGGAAACGGCAAGTGTTCTGCGTCAGCCTGTACGTATTCAATGTTGCCAGCGTAGCCACGGTCTGCCAGGCGGCTGCGACCGACTTTCAACATGGAGGCGTTGATGTCGGCCAGCACCACTTTGCCACTGGGCCCGACCAAATCTGAAAACTTCATGGTCAGGTCGCCGGTACCGCCTGCGATGTCCAGTACCTGGTGCCCCGGGCGCACGCCGGAGAGCTCAATCGTGAAGCGTTTCCAAAGGCGATGAACACCCATCGACATCAAATCGTTCATGAGGTCGTATTTGCTGGCCACGCTGTGAAAAACCTCGGCTACCTGGCCGGCCTTCTGGCTTTTTGGTACATCGCGAAAACCAAAATGGGTAACGTCGTCTTTCGGCTTATCCGGTTTTGCGGTGCTGGCTGGCGTTTGCTGATCGCTCATGGAACTGTCCTGTCAGAATCTGAATCCCGTATTCTAACGTCTGCGGGGTTGGCTACAAGTTTAATACCGCCTTACACTGTAAAACCTGTCATTTCGCGAGAGAAACCTGATTTATGTCCGTTATTGATATTCACCGCACTCACACCATGGACAAACAGCACGCCCGTGAAGCGGCTGAGACCCTGGCCGCCGACCTCTCCAGCCGTTTCGATATGAATTACGCGTGGGAAGGCGATGTTATGAAATTCAAGCGCAGCGGAGTGCAGGGCCAGCTCACGATTAATCACGGCGACTTGCACGTCTACTTGGAGCTGGGACTGCTGTTACGGCCCATGAAAGGCCGGATTGCACAGGAAATCGAATCCCAGTTAGACCAGATTATTCGCGTTTGAAGTCCCAAGCGGCCCGTGTCAAAGCGACGCGGGCAGTTCAAAGGGCTGCGATTGACCGGCCAGAATGTTGTCCATAATGCGCCGTTCACGCAGCACTAGCCGGTCAATCAGCTTGCCGACGTTATCCATACACCGGAACGCGCTGTAGCCACGGTGTAGAAAACTGTGCAAATCCTGCAGGTCGGCCATTTCTGCCGGTCCGCGGCCCATAGACAGCAGCCAGCCCAGTGTTCGGTTACGCACGTACCGGTCAAGGCGATGGCCCACATCGGCGATCAGTTCAATCTGACGCAGTCGCTGGGGTTGGTCATCGGCGTAACGGTAGGCCAGGCAGTAGTCCTCTACGGCCAGCGCCTCTGCATTCATTTGATGGCTATGCAGCGCGCTTGCCAGATTATGGTCCAGTTGCTGGGTCAGCAGGTTGAGCTCCACCAGTCTGGCGAGGGTTCGTAACTGGTGGTCTGGCAGCCACCTCACCATTTTTGGGAAAACCCGATCGATATTGTCGTCGCGGTGGCTCATTCCGGTGGGCGCGTACAAATCCGTCAGCAAAAATTCCAGCCCCTGGTGATAGCCCGGGTTCTGGTATAAATCCTGGTGGGTCTGTTTTAGTCGAGCGGCCTGCCAGCTGGCCACTTGAGCGCTTTGCTGTTGCAGCGGATGATGGCTGTGGCTCTGACGAAAATCGTGATACGCCAGCAGCCAATGCTGCAACTGACGGGCGTTATCGCTGTAAACGGCGGTTTCAACCAGGCGCTGGCGATACATAAATAGGCTCCGGCTGGGCGGTTGAATCGGGGGGCGGCATTGTAACCGAGTAGCCTGGCCTGTGCTGAAGTGTCATCAATAGCTGTTGGGGGGGGGGCATCAGGCGTCAGCATGCGCAATCTGTGTTAACTCCGGTATCCATTTTTTGTCATCCAGAATGATAAAATGACTGGGCGCCGTGGTTTCCACAATCTTCAAGTTTTCGCCACCCTTGCGGGCACTGGCCAGCATGGCGTTGCGGTCGAGCACCCGGTCAGTAGCTGGAACCAGCACAATACCCCGTGTGATGTGCTGGTAAACGCTGGTATCGGTGCGCTCCATCCAAGCCAGCAGATTGTCGATATTGCGCACAATGGTCAGGTGATCTTTGGTGGCGTGGAACAGCTTGCTGAGCAGTTTTTTCTTGCGCCGGTTCATTTTGCCAAAAAATGTCTGGTTGTAAGCCGAATTGGAAGTGCTGTTCAGCAGGCGGACAATCCACGGCCACATGCTGGGGCTGAGTGGTTCCAGTAATGCTAGCATCAGTGGGTGAGCGCGGCCCTGGGGTAGTATCGGGGCCTCCAGTACCAGCTCTATGTCGTGGTAAAGCTCTGGCCATTGGCGGATAGCTTCCAGTGCCACCGCGGCACCGCGGGAGTGGCCGTGAATGCGCACGTTGTTGCTGCCTATAAGATTGCGCATGGCCTGGTTGAGTATGCAGGCATCGTATTCGATGGTGCCGGCCAGATGCTTGATGTCCACCGCCCAGTCGGGCGTCTGCGGCGTAACGCCACTAACAGGCACGTGGTAATTGCTGCAGGTAATCAGGATCAGTTCGGTGGTGGGAGCGTTGTAGGCCTGGGTAAAATAGCAGTGATTTTCCATAAAACCGTGTATACACACCACTGTGTGCTCTGCCGGGCCACTGTGATTGCGCACAGAAATTGCACCTTCGCCGATAGAAAATACCTGACCCGAAAACATCTCGGCGTAAGCGTTTTCGATAGGTTTGATCAGTTTGCGAATATGGCTGGCCTGCATAGTCTCTCCTGATCGTTATAGCGAGCGCCCGCATTTGCAGCAAGACAGACGGGCTCTGTGCTTATTATAAGCCTGCCGCTAAAGCCGTGCGCAATACTTTAGCCTGTGCCGGGTATACGCAGGCTCTGGAGGCGCCGGTGGATGTCTGGCACAATATCGTTCTATTCTCAATCTCAGGATTCGCCGAGATTACCGCAACTTAGCTCATCTTACACAAAAGGCAGCGGATTTTGAGCCAGCAAGCTTTGCATTTGATGTTGCCTGCCGATGCAGGCTGGCTGGCTGCCGAACGGCCGGAAAACCCGCTGGTTACCACCGTGTTGCTTCGTGTTCAGGGGCTTACAGCTGCTCGCCTGCGAGAATTCTTGCATGTTTACTGGGGTGCCTGGGAGCGTTTTCGCTTTCGCCCGGAACCTTACGCCGGCTATTGGCGCTGGCAGGAAAGTGCGGATTTTGATGTGCGCCAGCATCTGGATATTGTGCTGGACCGCTTTACGGCACCCCAACAGCAGCCCTGGATAAACACCGTTATCAGCCAACCGCTGCCCATTTATCGTCCATTATGGAAATTCTGGTTGGCGCCCAACGCCGTTGGTGGTGGGTTATTGCTTATACGGATACACCATTGTTACGCCGATAGCGCGTCGCTGGCGCAGCTGCTGGAACAACTGTTCACTGCCTCGCCGCAGCAACACCCGGTACTTTACGGCGCAGCGCACCCGGCAGACCTTGAACGCTGGCTGCAGTGTGCTAAAAATTGGCTGAGTGAGCGTGTTTTTGGTGCTGAGAGCCCTCCGCCCGAAAACGCTGAGAGCCCCCCGCCCGAAACCGACGCGGTACAGACGGCAGCCGCTGCTGGGCAGCTGCCGGGCACTTTTAGCTCAAGCGCTGCCACGGCGCTTGAGCTCGCGGGCCAATTAGGCAGTTACCTGGCCCAGCCAGACGACAGTCCCAGCAACCTGAGCAGGCCATTAACCGGCCAGCGTCAGTGCTGTTGGTCCGCAGCGATTCCCGATGCGCGTCTACAGGCGGCGGCCCAGACGCTGGGCGTTAGCAGCCGCGACGTGTTGGCGGCCTGCATCACGGCGGCTTTGCAGGCGCAGCTCGGGCTGAGCCCGCAGGCGCTGGAACAAGCCCAGATTAACCTGTTGCTGCCAGTGGATGTTCGTTCCCAACTGCCCGCCAGTTTAAGGCCAGCGCTGTCTGAGCCGGGTAATGGCAGTGGCAGTGAACGGTTGTTGCTGCCAATAGACGGCGACAGTTTTGTGGAGCGGGTGTATCGCATAAAACAGGAAGTTCGCCGCCTTCGCGACAGCCTGCAGCCGTTGTTAACCTGGGGCCTGACCGCCTGCAGCGGTTTTTTGCCTGAAATGATAAAACAGACGCCACTGTGGCCTTTTGCCGCTCGCCCCAGTGCAGCGCTGGCCAGCTTCGACGGTGCCGGGGTGGTTCGCTATCTGGCGGGTTGTCGGGTTGACGAACTGGTGGCCTGGAGCCCGCAAGTTGCCGATGCAGGAGTCAGCGTGACCGCTTGCCGCTACGCCGGCCAGCTGCGACTGACAGTGGTTGCCGACCATTCTGCCAATCTGGATGTGCAGCGCTTTCAAAGCGATTGCATGGTGGCTTTGACTCAAGCGCTTGCCAGTCAGCTGGATAATTGAGCTCCCATAACGTCGCGCATTGTCAAAAAACCTGCTGAGTGTCTACAGTATTAGGATCGGCGCCCCAGGATCTCACATCCTCACGTGTGCGGCAGAGACCATAAATGCTTCAAGGAGATGCCATGAGCAACGAACGGGTAGAAAGCGACAGCCTTGGTGAAGTCAGGGTGCCGGCAAGCGCACTTTGGGGTGCACAAACCCAACGCGCCATCGAGAACTTTCCGGTTAGCGGGCAACCCATGCCGCCGGCGTTCATTGCCGCCGTGGTGCAGATAAAAAAAGCCGCGGCGGAAGCCAATGCCAGCCTGGCCTTGCTCAACGGCCCGGTTCGCGACGCCATTGTGCTGGCCTGTGACCAGCTGCTGGCCGGTGATTACTATGATCAGTTCCCGGTAGATCGCTACCAGACCGGCTCTGGCACCAGCACCAACATGAATGTGAATGAGGTGATCGCGGCACTGGCCCAGCTCAGTGGTGTGGTGGTTCATCCCAACGACCACGTGAATATGAGCCAGAGCTCTAACGATGTCATCCCGTCGGCTATCCATATCAGCGCGGTGATAGCGATTCACCAGAACCTGGTGCCGGCGCTGACTCATTTACAAGGCGTTCTGTACGAACGCGAAGCCGTGTACGGCGAGCAGGTAAAAACCGGCAGAACCCACCTGATGGACGCGATGCCGGTAACCTTGGGCCAGGAGCTGCGTACCTGGCGCGAGCAATTGAAAGCGACACAGGCGCGCATCGAACGTGCAGCAGATGAACTCCTGGCGTTGCCCCAGGGCGGCACGGCTGTAGGCACCGGCATTAACGCCGTCAGCGAATTTGCGCCTGAGTTTACCCGCTGCCTGAAAGCCAATACCGGTTTTGGCTTTAAACCACTAACCCATAAGTTTGTGGCACAGAGCGCAGTGGATGCGCCGGTGGCGCTGTCGGCGCAGCTGCGTGGGCTTGGCATTGTGCTGACAAAAATCGCCAACGATTTGCGCTGGATGAACAGCGGCCCTATTCACGGGCTGTCAGAAATCAGCCTTCCGGTACTTCAGCCAGGCAGCAGCATTATGCCAGGCAAAGTGAACCCGGTGATCCCCGAGTCTGTGGCTATGGTAGGCGCCCAGATTATGGGACTTGATGCCTCTATCGCTTACGCCGGGCAGTCTGGTAATTTCCAGCTCAACGTGATGTTACCGTTGGTAGGTGCCAACCTGCTGGAGATGATTGGCCTGTTAAGCAATGCCAGCAGTCTGCTGGGTGACAAAGCGCTAAAAGGCTTCACTGTAAACGCAGAGCACTTAAATGCAGGTGTTGGCCGTAATCCCGTGCTGGTGACGGCGCTGAACCCGGAAATTGGTTACAGCCTGGCGTCTGAAATTGCCAAAGAGGCCTACGCCAGTGGCCGCCCGGTAATTGATGTGGCTGAAGAGCGCAGTGGTCTCAGCCGCGAGCGGCTTGAGCAGCTTATGGACCCGTTAAAACTGACCCGCGGCGGGCTGGCAGGATAGCGAGTGTCCATTATGGCTAATTGGTGAACCTACTGAGCTTCTGAGAGTCCGAAGAACCAGGCGGGGTACTCCAAACGGGACATTCTAGACGAGACACGAGTGGTCCGCGTGATCAGATTGAACGAACAATAGGTACACAAACAAGCGTATTTGCGGAGGTAGTAATGACAACATCCTGTAGCGTCCCCGGCATGACCGTGCCGCGCAGCCGGTTTCCGGATCCAGAGCAGGATCTTCCTGCAGACCAGGACAGCGGGCAGATAGTACTTGCGGGTGGCTGTTTCTGGTGCGTGGAGGCGGTAATTATAGCCATGAACGGCGTGCACTCGGTTGAATCCGGCTACGCTGGCGGATCTGCTGACAGCGCTAACTATCAGGCTGTGTGCACCGGTACCACTGGCCACGCCGAAGTGATTAAGATTGAATACGACCCAACCCAGGTGTCGTTGGGCAGCTTGCTGAAAGTATTCTTTTCGGTGGCTCACGACCCCACCCAACGTAACCGCCAGGGCAACGATATTGGCACCCAGTATCGCTCGGCGATTTTTTATCAGTCGGCGCAGCAGCGTCAGGTCGCGCAAGCTTACATTGAGCAGTTGAACCAGGCAGGCGTGTTCCACTCGGCTGTGGTGACGGAACTGGAGCCTCTGGAAACCTTCTACGTAGCAGAAGCCGATCACCAGAACTTCGCCGCTCGGAACCCGGGCCAGCCCTACATCATGGCGGTTGCTGCACCTAAAGTGCAGAAACTGGTTGACCAATATAGCGAACGGTTAAAGCCGGGCGTAGCGTCATCTACCGACGATCACTCGAATAAAGCGTAAGGAGCCCTATTTTGGCCGAATCTGCAGCAGGATACGATTTGACGCCGCTAACAGCGGAACAGATTGAAGGGAAAGCCGTTGGCCTGAGCGCCGACGAGCGCCGGATATTGTTAGACCATGGTACCGAACCGCCGTTTTGCGGCACGCTGCTGGACAACAAAAAGCAGGGTGTTTACGAATGCCGGTTGTGTGACTTGCCGTTGTTTAGCTCTAATTCCAAGTTTGATTCGGGTACCGGCTGGCCCAGCTTTTTTCAGCCATTCGATCCGCAACACATTCATTATATTGAAGATGACACACTGGGTATGCGTCGTACAGAAGTGCGCTGCCCGCGCTGTGATAGCCATCTGGGTCACGTTTTTCCAGACGGCCCGGCGCCCACCGGTCAGCGCTACTGCCTGAACTCGGTGGCCCTGGTGTTCAAGGAAAACGCCAGCAATTAGCCGGTGGCGGCTATAATGGTGGTTAACAGGTAGCCTGTGTAGGTCACATAAATCAGCATTAGAATGCCACCATCTACCCGACTGATGACGCGGCTGCGGCCGGCAAAGCCAAAGCCCATCAGCAGTAAGCCAACGGTCAGCGCCAGCATAAGTGACCAGTCGCGATAGAGGACCTCTGGGTCCACCTGCAATGGGTTGATGGTCGCGGCAAGGCCAACTACTGCTAAAGTGTTGAAAATACCCGAACCCAGAATATTGCCCAAAATCAGATCGTGCTCATTTTTACGTACTGCGGCCAAGGCTGAAGCCAGCTCCGGCAAAGACGTGCCAACGGCGACAACGGTAAGGCCAATAATAAGATCACTGATACCCAGGCTTTGGGCGACGTAAACCGCGCCCCAAACCAGCATTCGGGAACTGGCGACCAACAGCACCAAGCCAACAATCAGCCAGAAAACGGCGTTTCTCAGCGGCATGGGGTGGGCCGACGCGCTTTCCTCTACGTCGGCTTCAAGGCTGTCATTTTTATTGCGTATGCCCTGAAAGATGAACCAACCCATCACTGTCGCGAAAACTGCCAGCAAAACCCAGCCGTCGGTGCGCGACAGCTCGCCGTCAATCAGCTGGTAACCGGCAATCAGGGTAAGGCCGACGAGCAGTGGCAGTTCCTTGCGGATGATTTGCGAATTTACGGCAATGGGCGCAATGATGGCTGTTAAGCCAACAATCAGCGCTATGTTGGTAATGTTGGAGCCGTAGGCGTTGCCCAGGGCCAGGCCGGAGTTGCCTTCCATTGCGGCTATAGCAGAAACAGCCAGCTCGGGAGCGGATGTGCCAAAGCCGATAATCACCATGCCGATCAGCAAAGTGGGCATGCCCCAATGCTTAGCGGCGGCTGCGGCCCCGTCTACAAACTTGTCAGCGCTCCACACCAGAAGAATCAAGCCGGCAATGATTGCGCCTATCGCCAGTAACATACGTGCTTCCTCTTTATGAAACCCAAGTGTGAGACTAAAGTCACGATGATATTGTCTGGCAAAGACGGGAAAATCAATTACAACGGAGACATACTCCCGGGGCCAGGCGAGTCATTACATGACGCCCAACCGTTGCCTATTACTATTTATTAGTGCGCCGAAAGCCGAGATAATCGTCACATCGAATTCAGGAACCAGTTGCCAGCATTATTATCTCCATCTGGCTGGTTTCCGACAGGCTCTTTTGCTGATCGTGAAAGAGCACACAAGCTCAATACTTGCTAGGGTAAAAAACCAATGGCCGTAAGACAGGCAGACGTAGTGCTGGTCGGTGGGGGCGTAATGAGCGCTACCCTCGGCATGATACTGAAGCAGCTAGACCCCACCATGGACATTGTTCTGGTGGAGCGTCTGGATCACATTGCCCACGAAAGCACCGATGGCTGGAACAACGCAGGCACCGGTCACGCCGGCTACTGCGAGCTGAACTACACCCCCGAAACCGACGAGGGCGATGTAACCATCGACCGGGCCTTGCAGATAAACGCCCAGTTCGAAGTAACGCTGCAGTTCTGGTCGTACCTGGTTGAGCAGGGTATATTGCCCGATCCGAAAAAATTCATAAACCGTACCCCGCACCAGAGCTTTGTCTGGGGCGAAAAAGACGTTGCCTTCCTTAAACGCCGCTTCGAACGCCTGAGTGCGCACCATCTATTTCGTGAAATGGAATACAGCGAGTCGCCGGAAGACCTCGCCGAGTGGATGCCGCTGATCGTTAAACACCGCGACCCCATGCAGCGCGTTGCCGCTACCCGGATAAAGCACGGCGCCGATGTGGATTTTGGCTCCCTGACCCGCAACATCGTAACGCACCTGGAAAGCCAACCGGGCTTCGAGCTAATGCTGAACAGCCCGGTGCACTATATCGACCAGCGCGATAACGGGCGCTGGAAAATAAGGGTAAAAAATCAAGAAACGGGTGAGCAAACCAAGCTGGAAGCCGGCTTTGTGTTCCTGGGTGCGGGTGGCGGCGCTCTGCCCCTGTTGCAGAAATCAGGGATTGATGAAGCCGAAGGTTACGGTGGTTTTCCGGTGAGCGGCCAGTGGTTGGTGTGCGACCGGCCGGAAGTGGTGCAGCAGCATCATTCCAAGGTGTATGGCAAAGCGCCGATTGGTGCGCCGCCTATGTCGGTGCCACACCTGGACACCCGCATTATCAACGGCGAGCCGGCTTTGTTGTTTGGCCCGTTTGCCGGTTTTACCACCAGGTTCCTGAAGCAGGGTTCGGTGTTTGACCTGATCAGTTCCGTGCGCTCGTCAAACTTGCGCCCCATGCTGTCGGTGAGCAAGTCCAACATGGACCTGACCCGCTACCTGATTGGCGAAGTGTTCCAGTCCCACAGCGACCGGGTAGACGCACTGCGGAATTTCTTCCCGGATGCCCGTGAGGGCGACTGGCACCTGCAGGACGCAGGCCAACGGGTCCAGATCATTAAAAAAGCCAAAGACGGCGGCGGCAAGCTGGAGTTTGGTACCGAGATTGTAGCGGCTAAAGACGGCACGCTGGCTGCGCTACTGGGAGCATCCCCCGGTGCCTCAACGGCAGCTAGCGCCATGCTCGACGTATTGCAGCACTGCTTCCCTGAGAAAATGAAAACCCCGGAGTGGCAGGCACGCATGAAAGTGTTGGTGCCATCCTACGGTCAGTCTCTGGTAGAAGACGAAGAGCTGCTGTTAAAAGTGCGTGAGCGTACGCTCACCACTCTCAAGCTCAAACCGTAACGCGTAATCCTGACGGGGCAAGCGCATAAAAAACCGGAGCCAGGCTCCGGTTTTTTGTTTTATGGTACCGGCAATAATAGCCGCGTCATCAGGCCTGCTACTGGCGCCCTTTCGCTGCGATTAACATAGCGTGCATCAGTTCCTCAGCGTCGAACTTGGTTAGCGCGGTATCAGCACCGACCTGCTCGGCATAACTCAGGCTCATTTCGCTGTTCAGTGAGGTATGCAGAATAATATATGGCTGGTGCAGTTGGCTGTTGTCGCGCACCTTGAACGTCAGTTCATAGCCGTCCAGGCCCGGCATTTCGATGTCACTCACCAGAATATTCACCGGTTTTCCGTGGGCGCTGCTCTCCAGCAGGTACTCGAGCGCGGCCGTGCCGTCTTCGGTTACCTGATAGCCAATATTCTTGCGATCCAGCACATCGCAGAGCTGTTTGCGCGCCACCCGTGAATCATCTACCAGCAGAATCGACATGTTGCGCAGGGTTTCTATCTCCATATCATTCAGCAGCACGTCCTGACTGTTCAAAGACTCCGGGTATACCCGAGCCAGTAGCAATTCCAGATCCAGCAGTTGCACCAGAGCGCCATCAAGGGTCAGCAAACCGGTAATAAACGCGTTCTTACCCAGGGCCTGGGGCGGCGGTAATACCTTTTTCCAATCGGCTTCAACGATGCGTTGCACGCTGCGCACCATAAAACCGATTTCCTGACGCTGCACGTCGGTCACAATAATGGAGGCTTCGGCGCGCTCTTCCGCGCTTAGCGCCGGGTAACCAATAGCCGCGGCCATATCAATTACCGGCACCGCCGCGTTACGGAAGGTGGCCGTGCCAACAATGGCGTGGTGGCTGTGGGGCAGGCGACTAAGACGCCTGAACGGCATGATTTCGCGAATTTTCAGAGTGCCCAGGCCAAACTGCCGGTGGTCTGTCAGTTGAAACAGCAACAGTTTTTGCAACTGTTTGGGTTGGCTACTCATAAGCGTACCTGTCAAAAAACGGAATGAATATTCAGCATCACGGCCAGAACAAACAGCATAACCGATGAGGGTAAAAAAACAGCGTCACTGACACAATTTGTGCGAGTACGTATTTAGCATGTTATCTTCTGATTTTGAGTGATAGCCCATTTGCTGTGCCGAACCGCAAACGTCAAAGGAATGAACGATGCGACCCGTCCCGATATCCATTACTGCTATGGTGGTGTTATTCAGCCTGTCTAGCGCGGCAAAAGCCGATTACTACCGCTGGACCGACGCCAACGGCGTTACCCACTTCACTGACAAACCCAAAACTCCCGGCAGCCAGGCGATCGATTTTCGCAGGCCCACTGTGATTCCTATCGCAGAAAATAACCGACGCCGTGGCGACCGTTTGCAAGGCCTTCAGCCTGACACGCAGGAAAACTCGGCCAGCGCAATGTCTGAGGGTAACGCTCAAAAGGGCGCGCAATCCAATGCGGCCCAGATTGCCCAGCAAAAAACCTGTGAGAATTATGCAGACCGCATCGGCAATATAGAAAGCCGATTGCGCGCCGGTGGCTATTCAGCGTCTAGCGGAAACAGGCTAAGGCGCGACAGGCGGGAGCTGACGAGCAAGCGTACCTGGGAGTGCCTGAGGCGCTAGGTGCAGTGCCAGATAGTCCACCAGCAGGCGTACCTTGGGCGACAGGTGCCGGTTGTGCGGGTACAGCGCCCAAATACCCTCAAGCCCAGGCTGGTGCTGTTGCAACAACGATACTAGTCGCCCGTCGGCTACGCAGGGCTCCACGTAGTAATCTGGTAACTGCACAATGCCAATGCCCTTGAGGGCAGCGTCCAGCAACGCATAGCCGCTGTTGCAGTGCAGATTGCCACGCACGCGAATAGTCTTTTCTTGCCCGGCCACCTGAAACCGCCAGGTATCCAATGTGCCTGGCAGGCAGTTGTGCTGCGCCAGATCCGCTAGCGTTGCGGGCGAGCCATGACGTTCCAAGTATTGCGGTGATGCGCACATATATTGGCGGCGTGAACCGAGCCGTTTGGCCATCATGGTGGAATTTTCCAGATTGCCCAGGCGGATCGCCAGGTCAAAACCGCCGTCCACCAAATCCACCTTTTGATTGGTGAGTATCAATTCTGCGCTCACGCCGGGGTAGAGCGCGATAAAATCGTTCAGCAACGGTGATATCCGGCTTTCACCGTAAGTGGTGGGTGCCGTGATTTTTAATCTGCCCTGGGGCACACTTTGTAAATTGGTCAGGGCCCGCTCGGCTTCATTCAGACCATCCAGCAGCGGGCGGCAGTGTTGATAGTAGATCTGTCCGGCTTCGGTCACCGACACTTTGCGCGTGGTGCGGTACAACAGTCGCGTTGTTAGCCGCTCTTCCAAGGCGCTTACTTGCCGGCTGACCTGCGCGGTTGAAATCTCCAGTTTGCGAGCTGCGACGGTAAAGCTGCCCGCTTCCGCCACCGCTACAAACTCTGCCACACCGTTCCATTTCATGATTGTTACCAGCTGGTAAAAGTAATTTTACAAATGGTGTAATTATCTCCTTTCTGGAAACAAATACAATGTCGCTATCAGTTAGTCAGCGATAGCCAGAGGCACAACCATGAGCACTAAAACGATCAAATCCAAAGCCGCCATTGCCTGGGGCCCGGGTCAGCCACTCTCGGTGGAAGAAGTAGATGTAATGCCACCGCAACGGGGCGAAGTGCGGGTGCGCATCGTCGCTAGCGGCGTTTGCCATACCGATGCTTTCACCCTGTCTGGTGACGATCCCGAAGGCATTTTTCCCGCCATTCTCGGCCACGAAGGTGGCGGTATTGTTGAGTCCATCGGCGAGGGCGTCACCAGCGTGGCGGTGGGTGATCACGTTATTCCGCTATACACCCCTGAATGCGGAGAGTGCAAATTCTGCCTGTCGGGCAAAACCAACTTGTGCCAGAAAATCCGCGAAACTCAGGGCAAAGGCTTGATGCCTGATGGCACAACGCGCTTCTCCAAAGACGGCCAGCCGATTTATCACTATATGGGCTGCTCGACATTTTCCGAGTATACCGTGTTGCCCGAAATCTCCCTGGCGAAAGTAAAAAAACCGCGCCGCTAGAGGAAATTTGCCTGTTGGGTTGCGGTGTCACCACCGGCATGGGCGCCGTCATGAACACGGCCAAAGTGGAAGAAGGCGCCACGGTAGCAATTTTTGGCATGGGCGGCATTGGTCTGTCTGCGGTGATTGGCGCCACCATGGCCAAGGCCAGCCGCATCATTGCCATTGACATCAACGAAAGCAAATTTGAGCTAGCTCGTAAGCTCGGCGCTACCGATTGCATCAATCCGAAGCACTACGACAAACCCATTCAGGATGTGATTGTTGAGCTGACCGACGGCGGCGTGGATTATTCATTCGAGTGTATCGGTAACGTCAACGTGATGCGTTCGGCACTGGAGTGCTGCCATAAAGGTTGGGGCGAATCCGTGGTGATTGGCGTTGCCGGCGCCGGCCAGGAAATCTCCACGCGCCCGTTCCAGTTGGTTACCGGCCGGGTCTGGCGCGGATCGGCCTTTGGCGGTGTTAAAGGCCGCTCGGAACTTCCGCAGTACGTCGAGCGCTACTTGAAGGGAGAGTTCAAACTGGATGACTTCATCACCCACACCATGGATCTGGAGAACATTAATACCGCGTTTGAGCTGATGCACGAAGGCAAGAGTATTCGTAGCGTGATTCATTTCGACAAATAGCAGTGAGCTCTTTTGCGCAATTGTACTAAATTCGAGCTTAATTGCGCATTAGCAGTTTTGTTTCTACAACGGTTATAAAACAGGCGGCATAGACGCCACATGCTGTTTAATTCCGCAACCGGGAATGCCGGAAGGAAACCATTATGCCCAGTGCCCACGCCCACCAGTCCGTTGCGACACAGCCCCCCATGCAAGCGGTGCACGCGCTTACAGCTGCCCATGGCGCCGCAGGCCTGCGCTGACCCGCTGCTACACCGGCCAGTTCGCCCAGCCGTTGATCAATCTGCGCAACCAACACGAATACGCCCACGCGGATAACTATCGGCCAGGGCAGGCCAGCGCTTTACCGGGTGCCCGTGTGGAGGGGGGTTCATCCGCTCCCTCCCTGACGTGCTAGGGCATAGGAAACCTAAAACGCGGTGCTTGCGCCGACTGAGAAACCATCAATTTCTGTGCCGTCTTTATCGAACCACGACATGTATTCGACGTTGAGCGTAACTTGGTCGATCAGAGTGAAATCAACCCCAACGCCGAATGATGTGTCTGTTTCAGATTTTGATTCAGAAAAGCCCTGCGCGCTGTACGTTACTTGACCGCGAGTGACGCCAAAAACGGCGTACGGGTAGATTTGCTTTGTGATCGGGAAACCGCCACGGAGGTATGCACCAAACAGCGAATCGAGTTCGATATCGACGTCAGTACCAGTGATATTGACGGTGTCATCGCTAAAACCAAGTCCGGCACGAAGCTCACCCGACAGGTACTCATTGACCTGTGCCCCTAGGCGAAATGTCCCAGCAGTCAGCGAGGCATCGTCATTGATGCCATTTTCGTTATACTCTAGAAAGTTGAGATTGGCCCCGGCATATCCATTCTGGGCTTGAGCCGTTCCTGCTCCCAAAATAGTTGCTGAACCAATAACAAATGCTGAAATTAGTGATTTTTTAGTGTGATTCATGAATGCTCCGTGCGTTTTAGGTGTGCCAAATACTGTTTTAAACATTTAAAAAACAAAAATACTTTTTGATTGCCACCCGCAAGGGTTAATGGCAACAGGGAAAGGTAGCGAACAAGAAACAAATTAACAAGCTGTAGTGCAACAACTGCGGGGGTGTACGAGCAAGATATGATGACTGGACACTCCCGATACGCCAAAAAAATGAGTATTGAATTAGTTGCTTAAAGCAATATTATAACTAGATACGCTAATATCATAGCTACCGTTTGGGCTACTCGCGACAATACCCAAGCTTTAGGTAAAGTAACTCATTGCACTGACTGCTTCCGCAGATACAATATATTTTTGTAGCTGCGCTGGCCCTTGCAATGAGTCGTAAATATCTGCTTTAGATACTCAGTTTTTTCGGAATAGTTGGGCTTCGCGATCCTTGAAAGCTTTGAATTCCAGAGCGTTGCCAGACGGATCGTAAAAGAACATGGTGGCTTGCTCTCCCGGCTCACCCTTGAAGCGTATGTAGGGCTCAATTTCGAAAGCCACTCCGTGCTCACGTAGTTTTGCAGATAGGTTGTTCCATGCAGCCATTTCCAGAACCACCCCGAAGTGTGGAACGGGCACGCCGTGGCCGTCTACAGGGTTTTTATGACTGCTTGCAGGTTGCTCTTTTAGTGCAGGGTTGAGATGACAAACAAACTGATGACCGTACAGATCGAAGTCGACCCAGCTGTCGGATGAGCGGCCTTCAGGGCAGCCTAAAAAATCGCCATAGAATCGGCGAGCTTCGTCTATATCCCGAACTTGTATGGCGAGATGAAATGGATCTTGCACGGCCATAATGTGTGTCCCCAGTATGATAAGTATGAAATGAATGACTAAATGTCGCTACGCATTATGTATGGAATTAAAACAGACAATCGTATTCGTAGCACATTATCTGCCGTTTTTGCCACAGCGGCACTGCTAGCGCTAGGGTTAGTGCGTGCTGAAAATGAAATCAGTACGACGTCCATCTCTCGAACGCCAACTAGGCTAAACAGATACGATATCGGATGACACCGACATCCTCTTCGCGAATCCACTCAATCCTGTGTCCGGTCAGCTTACACAGCGTCTGTAAGTCCCGTCGACCGCTGGGGTCATCGGTCAGAAACTCTATCTGCGTGCCGCTGGGCAAACCCTGAGTGCGTTTTTTAAAACGCAAGATGGGAAGAGGGCACACCAGACCGATGGCATCGATTTGGAGTACCTCTTGATATAGCTCTGATTGATCATTCAAGCCGTACGCTCTCACTGCTGTATTGCTCGGCAGAAGACCACCCGAACTGATCCAGAACTACAGGGGCGAGAGAGGCGATGACTAGGGCTGCAACAAATGCGAAAATCATGACTTTCACGATGATTCTCCTTTGCCTTGTTTAGCTTCGACCTCAGCGACCCACAGATCGTGGTGCTGACGCGCCCACTCCACATCAACCTGACCGTTGCCCATGGCATCGAAGGCACCTTCCATACCGACTGAACCGATATAAATATGTGCCATTATCGCGACCATCATTACGAACGCGACAACCGAATGCCAGATGTTGGCATACTGCATCTCCTCGTGCGGTGCCAACACTGTGGGGAAGTCTGTTCCCAGAATGCTGTTCACGAAGGCAAAAGTATCGGCGAACATAAAAATTTCAAACGGGAACAACAGAGACAGGCCTGACAAAGACACTGAGAAACCCAGCACCATCACAGTCCAGAAAACAATTTTCTGCCCGGCGTTGAACTTTTTTGCTGAAGGATGAGCTTTGGTAAAAATACCGCCGCCCGCCTTAAGCCAGTGCCAGTCCAGCTTGTTGGGGATGTTGTGCGCCACCCACATAACGAAGGTCATCACCAGGCCCAACATAAAAGCCCATGCAATGTTGTTGTGAATCCACTTGGAGCCGATCGCCAGAGTCGAAAAGGCTTCAGGCCCTATAACAGGGATCAGGAAACTGCGCCCCATTAGGGTCAGCAGGCCCGTAATACCCAATGCGACAAACGAGCCCGACAACAACCAATGGCCAAACCGTTCGATGGCTTTGAATCGTTCGATCTTGGTGCCCGCAGGGCCACCGTCGATCATGATTTTTCCGCGCGCAAAGTAGAACACCACAAGCAGCAGAATGGTGCCTAACAGTGCGCCACCGCCGTAGGTAATGATCGGTCCTTCACGCAGCTTATACCAGGGCATGCCTCCGTCCTGGATCAGGACGTCAACCGCAGGCCCCCGGACCTGCGTGCTGGAGTCAATCTCGTTGTAACGAATGCCGCGCCAGATGTCGGCATCAGAGCGCCCTCCCAGAGTCCCCAGACGTTCAGTGATCGCATTCGCATTGGCGGGGTCGCCCAAGTTGTCAGACCGAAAGCTGCTGTCAACCTCCAACTTATTCTGACGGGCCATAATATCTTCGAGAGTTTGAGCACCCCCGGTACTGCTTCGATCAACCCCGGGGGCCTCTTCCGCCCAGACAGTGTTGATGAAAAGGGTTGCCAGCGTAAAGATGGCGGCACCCAATGTTTTAAATTTCATGAGAGCACTCCAGCGGAACGAACAAAAAGAATTTTGTGCCTTAAACAATTCCGGGGCCCGAGGGCCCCGGAGCAGTCGGGCGGGCTTACGCGCCCTTCTTCTCGTAGGCCGTGCCCCATCCCCAGGCGCCTGAACCGAAACCACGGTTCACTACACGCTGACGATAGATGTCCGACACCTCGTTGCCATCACCGGCCAACAGGGCTTTGGTCGAGCACATTTCCGCACAGATCGGCAGTTTGCCTTCTGCAATACGGTTACGACCGTACTTGTTGAACTCGGCTGTTGAGTTGTCTTCTTCAGGACCGCCTGCACAGAACGTGCATTTGTCCATCTTGCCCCGGCTGCCAAAGTTGCCCGCTTGGGGGAACTGGGGCGCGCCGAAGGGGCAAGCATAAAAACAATACCCACAACCGATACACAGGTCTTTGGAGTGCAGCACTATTCCGTCTTCAGTCTGGTAGAAGCAGTCTGTGGGACAAACGGCCATACAAGGCGCGTCTGAACAGTGCATGCAAGCTACCGAGATTGAACGCTCGCCAGGTTTACCATCTTCGATGGTGACGACGCGGCGACGGTTGATGCCCCAGGGCACCTCGTGCTCATTTTTACAGGCCGTTACGCAAGCATTACATTCAATGCAGCGTTCGGCGTCACAGAGGAATTTTGCGCGTGCTTGTCCTTCAAGAGCCATTTTCTACACCTCTTATTATGCTGGCATAATCGAACATAGGGTGGCTTTGGTCTCTTGCATCTGCGTGACCGAGTCATACCCGTATGTTTGAATTGTGTTCGTGGATTCGCCCAAAACAATTGGATCGGCGCCTTTGGGATACTTGTCCCTCAGGTCTTTACCCTCCAAATGTCCGCCGAAATGGAATGGCATAAAGGCCACGCCTTCGCCAACACGCTCGGTGATCATTGCTTTTACCTTGATGCGTCCGCCTTCGGGGCCAGAAACCCAGACATCCTTGCCGTCGCGAACGTTCAGGTTATTCGCGTCTCGGGTGTTTATCTCGATGAACATGTCCTGCTGCAGCTCTGCCAGCCAGGGGTTTGAACGCGACTCGTCACCACCACCTTCATATTCAACCAAACGGCCTGAAGTCAGAATGATGGGGAAGTCTTTGCTGAAGTCCTTCTTCTGAATGGATTCATACAAAGTCGGAACACGCCAGAATTGCTTGTCGGCATACGTCGGATAATCCACGACCAGATCGCGACGGGTCGTGTACAGCGGTTCGCGATGGACCGGCACGGGGTCCGGGAAGTTCCAGACAATCGCGCGCGCTTTGGCGTTACCAAAGGGTGCGCACTCGTGCTTGATCGCGACACGCTGAATGCCGCCTGACAGGTCGGTTTTCCAATTGGTCTCGGGGCCTGCAAACGCGTCAATGCTGGCGCGCTCTTCGGCCGTCAGATCTCCATCCCAGCCCAGGTCCATCAACATCTGCATGGTGAACTCGGGGTACCCGTCTTTAATCTCTGAGTTTTTCGAGTAAACGCCGTCGGCAAGCAAGCTTACACCGTCGCGCTCAACACCAAATCTGGCGCGGAAGGTAAGACCGCCTTCGGACACCGGCAACGACATGTCGTACAGGTTCGGTGTGCCCGGATGGTTCATCTCGGGAGTTCCCCAGCACGGCCAGGGCATACCGTAGATGTCTCCGTCACAGGGCCCGCCAACTGCGCGCAGCGTGGTTCTGTCGAAGTGGTGCTGGTAAGCCATATGCTTTTTCATGCGCTCAGGGGACTGGCCAGTGTAGCCAATGGTCCACATACCACGGTTGAATTCGCGAGTGATGTCCTCGGTAACCGGGATGTCGCCTTCCAGAGCGATGTTGCGGAGCATGCGCTCGGTGAAACCGAACTTGTCAGATAGCAATTTGATGATTTCGTGGTCGACCTTCGAGTCAAACAATGGCTCGACGATTTTTTCACGCCACTGGAGCGAACGGTTGGAGGCGGTTACTGAACCTGAGTTCTCGAACTGGGTGGTCGAGGGCAGCAGGTAAACGCCGTCTTTGCGATCGTGCAGCACGGCTGAAACGGTAGGGAAGGGATCCACTACGACCAAAAGGTCGAGCTTTTCCATGGCTTCCTTCATTTCCAGCATACGGGTCTGGGAGTTGGGCGCGTGGCCCCACAGAACCATAGCGCGGGTGTTATCGGGCTGATCTATGTTTTCCTTGGCTTCCAGAACGCCATCGATCCAGCGAGATACGGGAATGCCCTTCTCATTCATCATGGCGAGGGTCTTGCCGTTTTTATCGAATGAGGTAAAACGACTCTTCATCCAATCCAGATCTTCGTCCCACACGCGTGCCCAGTGAGCCCAGGCGCCCGCTGTCAGGCCGTAGTAGCCGGGCAATGTGTCAGCCAGGACACCTAGGTCAGTGGCGCCCTGAACGTTACAGTGTCCGCGGAAAATATTGGTACCGCCGCCGGAGACACCCATATTGCCCAGCGCCAGCTGCAAGATGCAGTACGCACGGGTATTGTTGTTACCGTTGGTGTGCTGGGTACCACCCATACACCAGATAACGGTACCCGGACGGTTGTTAGCCAGAGTGCGCGCGACGCGTTCGAGTTGAGCACCCGGAGCACCGGTAACGCGCTCGACTTCCGCAGGATCCCAGCGCGCGACCTCTTCACGGATTTCGTCCATGCCGTAAACTCGGGTGCGAATGAATTCTTTGTCTTCCCAGCGGTTTTCAAAAATATGCCACAAGATGCCCCATACCAGAGCAACGTCTGAACCCGGGCGGAAACGCACGTACTCGTCAGCATGCGCTGCGGTGCGTGTGAAGCGCGGATCACAAACAATGACCGGCGCGTTGTTCTCTTCTTTGGCTTTCAGAATGTGCAGCAGTGACACCGGGTGTGCCTCTGCAGGGTTACCCCCAATCAGGAAGATCGCTTTCGACTTGTGGATGTCGTTGTACGAGTTGGTCATCGCACCGTAGCCCCATGTATTGGCTACGCCGGCTACCGTCGTTGAGTGACAGATACGGGCTTGGTGATCGACGTTATTGGTGCCCCAGTAGGCCGCAAACTTACGAAACAGGTAGGCCTGTTCGTTCGAGAACTTCGCACTGCCCAACCAGTAAACCGAGTCAGGGCCGCTCTCTTCGCGGATTTGCAACATCTTGTCGCCGATTTCGTTGATCGCCTGTTGCCAGGAGATCTTTTGCCACTGACCGTCTACCATTTTCGTGGGATATTTCAAACGACGGTCATTATGGGCGCTTTCACGCACCGCGGCGCCTTTAGCGCAGTGGGCGCCAAGGTTGAAAGGGCTGTCCCAGCCGGGTTCTTGGCCAGTCCATACGCCATTTTGAACTTCAGCCTCGACCGTACAACCGACCGAGCAATGCGTACACACCGATTTTTTGCGGACTACTTCGCCACCTGCCGACGACGGGGTAGCAGCCTGAACGCGCGTAGACGTTAGCGACAAAGCCGCCAGTCCACCCACTGCGACACCGGAAGCAGTCAAAAAGCCACGGCGGTCCATCGTTTTTGCAGCGAGGGATGAAAGTAAAGATCCTGTACGGGAGCCCTTCGCTACCCCGTTGGTTTTCTTTCTTAACATATCAAGATACCTCTGTTTTTCTTATTCTCGTTTTCTGGAAATGCGACTATTCAAGAGCATCACGCAATCCTGAATGAGTCACGCTCCCTTAAAAGCGAGCCGATTCGAAATATTTACGTGTGTGCTCAGTGTCACGAAGACCACTGCTTTTCGGGACGTCTTTTACAACCTTGGCTGCGGCATTCGGTGCAACGACGACTGCAACCGCCGCCGGAACTGCAATTGCCGCCATGCGCAAGAAGCTGCGACGGCTGTTTCCATGCTTTTGGTCGTCCATAGGACACCTCCACCTGAGTTAAGGGATCGGATCGATCCGCGTTACTGAATTGCAAACCCCTCAGCCTCTACTGCCATGAAAGCCCGACCAAGCGTGCCTACGGGAGTGTAGAAGATCGCAGTTTGCGCTTTCTCTAGATCGGTAAAAAATAACGCTGCCCATTTTGCAAGGTGCGCGTCAAAAAAGGTTTTTTGTGAGGGCAAATCGCTATCGCACGGGAATTCGCCGGTAATAATGCCCGCCATGATTTCACACAGCGTGCCTATATGATCTTCAGGTTCTTTGACGTCCGCATTGGCTTTGATACCCCGGGCCATCAGGTCGCTACGCAGGTCCGCAAGGGGCTTCTCGTTTAAAAATCCGGTCAGGTAATAACTGGCGTAAGGCAGAAGTTCGCCACGGCCGAGTCCAACGAAAAGGCTGTTGTATTCCCTTTCGGCGTCATTGAGCGCGGTACGCTCGGCAAGAGCAGCGAGATTCTTAGAGGCGGATCCAAGAGGGGTGGCGTCACCCTCTAAAGATGCCAGTCCACGAAGCAATTCGTCCGAAGGCGGGCCGCCTAGTAGGACGCTCAGCAACTGATATATTTGGGCGCGCGCGCGATCTTCGTCGCTGATCGAGCGAGGGCACTGAACTTCAGCTGTGTTGGTCAAATCTTTGTCCTTGGAGTTATTGTTTGACGGCTACATTAAATGTTAGTTATATAACCGATTGGCTTTTCGCGCAACTTTGTCTACAAACGCTAATGTTCAAAACGCATCCGGGGGCGATAGCGCGGCGCAGGTTCCGCGTCAGCTTCGGTCACTTTCACCTCAGCCTCAGCCTCAGTCATTTTTGCTTCAGCCTCGATAAAGTTCGCCTCAGCCTTTATAACGGGAGGTTCGAAATGGTGAATGGTGGGCAAGGAATCAGCAGCGATTTCGGGCTTTGCTGTTTCGGCACCCAGTTCTGGGGCGACCGCGGGGGCAACGGTTTCCAGCGCCTCGACCTGAGTCTCAGCTGGCACATCCGTTTTTTTGGTTTTATCGATTAGACCTTGGCCCACCTTATACAAAGTTTTTACGGCGGTGCCTGCAGTGGCGGCATCCGTAAAATCTTCGTCGTAATCATTAAGCCCGTCCAGTACCGCCAGCACCGGGTTGGACTTCCAAAGCGCGCGAAGGGCCTTGCGGCGCAGAAGTTCAGGAATCTCTTTCCGCATAAACCCTGTAATGTCTGTGCCCAGCTCGATAGCGTCGGGGTCAGGCAAATCGTACTTCTCTAACACGTCAAGCTCGGGCATGGCCTCATTAACGGCAAGCTCCTGTTCTTCGGGCGACAGTTCGGACTCAACCGTCGACGCGGGAGCGAGTTCAGCTTCTTTGCCGGCTTTGGTTTTTTTGCGTGACCAACGCTGTAAACGTGACTCAGTCATTAGTGAACTCTTGGCTTTTTAATGTGGGAGGGTGCGCGGAAAACGTCGCTCTGTTGGGGAATACGTGCATCGCCTTTGCCATCCTGGATGCCATCAACCCGGTGTTTGTCGCGACGGCGTTTCTTGAACGGCTCTTCGATGTAGTGCATCTGGATAAACTCGTCGATCCAGGCTGCAAGAGACTCGGGAATAGGCACGGCCTCGACGATGCTTTCACCACTTTCCAGGGAATCCAGAGCTTCGAAGGCACTCGCCGTGATGGTACTAACGAACCAGCCTGATGGGGACTGATTGCTTTCATCACGATCCATTATGATCCACACCGAAGGCACAGCCATATTCAGGGAAACGAGATAAGACTCCACATCGGCGCGAAATAATTCCATTGTGACCGTGCCAGCGTGGTAGTCGACCACCTCGCCGTCGCGTACCAACTCTTTCCAGAACGCCTCCGGTGCGCCCGGTATCACAGCCACTGGCTTCCAGACTTCCCGCGCCCACCGTGTCACGCCGGGCGTCCGGCGAACCAAAGCGCCGACCGTTAATTCGCGTTTCCAATTATCTGCACGATTGTTCATAGTTGCTCTCTTTTTGGTGAACGCTAGCAGAACCCAAACAAATACTCCATTAACCAACTGTGCAATGACAAGTAGCTGTGGCATGCTCGGCAATAGGCAGAGACAACGTATTCGCACAAAAACAACCAAACGGGTCACAACTCCGATGACGGCACATAAAACCCTTCTGTTATGCACCTGCGATAAAACCCAGTCTTTTAACCCCGAGCTACTGCAGAAGGCCGCGGCAGCTGAGCAGGTGATTGCAGTGGACCAACTGTGCGGCAAAAATATGAGAATTGCCGCCGAACACTTGGGTGGCAGTAACGAGTTGCTCATTGCTTGTGGCCAACAGGCTCCCCTGTTCGAGCGTTTAGGCGAGGATGTGCAAGCTGAAACTCAGCATTGCGCGCCGTTCAGCACCATCGACATTCGGGATCGCGCTGGCTGGGGTTCAGCAAACGCAAAGTCCAAGCGCTTGCACGCCAAGCAAGCGGCTTTGATCGCTGCGGCCCAGCTCCCGGCTCCCATGGTGCCCGTGAAAAGCATTCAGTCCAGCGGCGTGTGTTGCATTGTCGGCCCTACCGAGCAGGCCATCAGAATGGCCGAGCTGGTACAGGACGAGCTCGGCGTCACATGCATTGTTAATGATGCGGGCCCAATACAGCTGCCTTCTGCCGGTTACAACGTGGCTAAAGGTCAACTGACAGCTGCACAGGGCGCGCTCGGTTGCTTTAAGCTGGAGTTTGTTCAGCTGCAGACCCTGAATCTCTCGGGTCGCGGCGCCCTCGATTATGGCGAGGCTGAAGCCACCGCCCGTAGTGAGTGCGACGTGTTTATTGACCTGCGTGGTGGCGCGCCGGCGTTTCCCAGTTATCAAAAACGCAACGGCTACTTTTGGGCCGACCCGACCAAAACCGGAGAGTTAGAGCGTATCGCTTTGACGGCCAGGGATCGGGTCGGTGAGTTCGAGAAATCCGTTTATTTCAAGCTGGAAGCCTCCCTGTGCGCGCACTCCCGGGCGAATCAGCCCGGTTGCACCCGCTGTCTGGACGTTTGCTCCACCGAGGCGATTTTTTCCGCCGGGGACCACGTAGAAATCAATTCGGATATTTGCGCCGGCTGCGGCTCCTGCGCGGCGGTTTGCCCGACGTCAGCTGTAACCATGAACGAAACCCCCTTCGAAGCCCTGACCCAAGTTATAGCGGTTATGGCGAAGGTCTATCGCGAGCATACCGACGAGGCCCCGCGCCTTGTTTTTCACACGTTGAGCGCTGGTGCTGACGCCATTGCCTTTTTAGCACGATATTACGATGGGGTGGCAGACGACCTGATTCCGCTGGGCTTGGAGCATGTCGACCGTATCGGCCATGCTGAGATAATGGCGGCGCTTGGCGCGGGCTACGCCGAAGTTCTGATACTGGCGGACAACAAGACAGACCGTCTGGCACTTAGCGCTGAAGTTGAGTTGGCCCAGGCTATGCTCAGCGGTACCAAAAACTCCCCCAGCCGAGTCCGTGTGATCGCAGCCGAGGAACTTGGCGAGGCTGGAGACAACACCGGGCGAGTGAGCGAGCCGGTTTTACTGGTCGGCGGTCGCCGTGACATCACGCGGGTTACCGCCGCCGCAATGGCAGACAGGATCGAAGCGCCGATTGCCCTGCCAGTGGGTGCACCCTACGGCGCAATCGAGATCAATTCCGACAAGTGCACGCTCTGCCTGGCCTGCGTATCGCTCTGTCCCACTGGCGCCCTGGGCGACCATCCGGACCGGCCAGAGGTTCAGTTCACGGAAAACGCCTGTGTTCAATGCGGCGTCTGTGAAAGCACTTGCCCCGAAACGGCCATCATTCTGAAGCCCAGACTGGATCTGTCGAAAGATGCGCTGATCCCAAGAGCATTGCATGGCGAGGATCCTTTCGAGTGCATAGGTTGTGGTATTCCCTTTGGCGTTGCCAGCACCATCAACCGGATTGTTGAGAAGCTGGAGAGCAAACACTGGATGTATACCAACACGGATAATGTTCAACTGATCAAGATGTGTAACGACTGTCGGGTTAAAGCTCAATTCCACGGTGATAACTCGCCCATGGCGATGGGCGAACGCCCCCACATTCGCACCAGCGACGACTACCTAGACAGCTAAAAATCAATCAGGACACAACATGGTTCAATACACTGAAGTAGGCAACCCCGGCTTGATTGCATCCGATGCGCCCCGGCCAAAGGACAAAAATCCGGAGGGGATTGATCGCATCATTGCTATTTCCTCGGGCAAAGGCGGCGTAGGCAAGTCGACAGTGGCGTCTAATCTGGCCGTCGCGCTAGCTTCAAAAGGCCTTAAAGTGGGCTTGTTAGACGCCGACGTCTATGGCCCCAGCCAGCCCCGCATGCTGGGTGTTTCGGGGCGCCCTTCCAGCCCTGACGGGCATACCATACTGCCCCTGCGCAACCACGGTGTGACACTGATGTCCCTGGGCCTGATGACTCCGGATGGCGAGGCCATTATCTGGCGCGGTCCGATGCTGATGGGTGCCCTGGAGCAGATGATGAACCAGGTGGACTGGGGCAGGCTGGACGTGCTGCTGGTGGATCTTCCGCCGGGCACCGGTGACGTCCAGATGACCCTGAGCCAGAAATTCTTTGTTGCGGGTGCCATTGTGGTCTCGACACCTCAGGACATTGCTCTGATGGACGCGCGCAAAGGCATTGATATGTTCAACCGGATGGACGTGCCACTGCTTGGCGTAATTGAAAACATGGCGTCCTTTGTCTGCGACGGCTGTGGTAAAGAGCATCACCCCTTCGGATCCGGCGGCGCCCGGGCTGAGGCAAAAAAGATTGGAGCGCCCTTTTTAGGAGAAATCCCGCTCGACCTGGATATACGTATCGGTTCGGACGGCGGGGTTCCAATTGTGGTGTCAAAGCCGGAAAGCCCGCAGGCTCAAACTTTCCAGCGCATCGCGGATGAAATTATCGCCTCTGACGTTTACGTCCAGGCCACGCGATGAGCGATTCACCTCAATTCCCGCCGCTATTCTCTGGCGAAGTGGTTGCCAAACACACAGATCCGTTTGATAAGGCCGTCAGCCGAGCCATCGCGGGAGTCGATTCAGGCACGATTTTTTACTCCAATGGGGTCGAGACCTTGCGTGCGGCTCTGGTGCTGGCGCCGGAAACACCTTTGGAAGATGCTATTCAAGCGGTCTACGTTGCCCAAATAGGTTTGGCTGAAAGCCTGGGCGCACTGGCGCCGCCGGAAGTGCCTGTGCACTTTGAATGGCCTGATCGCATCAAGGTTAATGGCGCGGTTTGCGGTGGGGTCCGTTTTGCAGCGGACGTGTCAGATCCCAAGGCGTACCCTAAATGGCTAGTCATCGGCATTCATGTGGCCTTCAAGGCTTTGAACGATGAGCCCGGCAAAAATCCGAATGTAACCTGTCTGCAAGAGGAAGGTTGCGTCGAGATCACCCCCATGGCGCTGCTGGAAAGCTGGTCCAAACACACCCTGTTGTGGCTGACCCACTTTATGGATAGCGGATTCGAGCGTGTACACAAAGAGTGGCGGCCACGCTGCGACACCCTGGGCGAAACGATTAGCTACCCAAAGCCCGGTGTCTTTTTCGGACTGGATGAAAAAGGCCGGATGCTATTGCGACAGGATGTCATGACCGAGACACTGAGTTTGATTGAATTCGCGGAGCACACATGAAACTGGCCCGAACCCTGCGCCTGGATATATCTGACCAAAACGTATTTGCATTGCCGGCGCCCAGCGGCGAATGGGCAATCTCGGGCGGATTTGAATTTTCCAACTGGACCGAAGCCGATCTGAAGGGTAAGGCTCGTCAGGCCTTCAGTAACGGTTGGTACAGCATAGAATCGGGTGGGCGCGCCAGTTTTGTGGGTGTTTGCAGCATCACTGAAGCCGAGTTGGAGCAGTTGCGCACAACTCTGGCGATAACGTTTGTTGAGCTTTACGGCGCGCCGGATGTTGAGGCTGCCTACCCCTTCGCCTGCGAAGAAATCGACCAGATGCGCAGCATGTGCGAGGACTTTGAGGACAACACCCTGATGATGGTCAGCCGCACTCTGACAGAGTTGGGTGTTGAGGAGACCTATCACACCCGAGCACCGCAAGATGCTTCGCTAGAAGCCTTTGCTGTCCATGGCGGTTACGAGTAATTATGCTTGGAAGGCGTTACAGTCCGAAGCTGGCATAGGGAATAAACTTCACGGGTGTTCCCGGCTCTATCTGTTGGGCGCTGTCGTCCAAATCCACTAAACCGTCAGACCAGGCCAAGCCGGTAACCCGGCCCGAGCCTTCAGAGCCGAATGCCTCAACCTGCCCATTACGAACCCGAGCGCGCAACATCTCGTTGCGCCCTGGCTTCTTGTTCTTGTGAAAGTTGGCGGGAACCATATAGCCTTGGGGTTCGAACCATTCTCCCCCTGCCAACAGTGCCATCGCAGGTGCGCCAAAGCACAGCGCGCAAACCCAGGCTGCAACCGGATTCCCCGGTAAACCCACCACCGGCGTGCCCTGGAACATGGCCAGCGCCAGGGGGCGGCCCGGTTTAATCGCAATGCGCCAATTACTGATTTCACCATGGGCTTTCAGTGTTTTCGACACATGGTCCTCGTCCCCTGCGGAAATGCCTCCACTGGTCAGGATCAAGTCACACTGATCAGCTCCGCGCTCTAAAGCCGCTTTGACGTCTTCGGCCCGGTCCAGCACGTGGCCCAGGTCCACCAGCTGATAGCCAAGCTGCGCTACCAGAGCGCTGAGCATCGGGCGATTTGCATCGTAAATCTGCCAATCGGTGACTGCCGAGCCGACCGGTTTTACCTCATCACCCGTGGACAGGACTCCGACGCGAAGCCGCTGATAGACATCGGCCGACTCGACACCAACACTGGCAAGGACTGAAATCTGGGTAGGCGTCAGGCGGGTACCTGCCGTGAGAATCCGATCCTGTGCCTTGATGTCTTCACCGGCCTTACGCTGGTTGGCTCCCGCTTTTAACGTGCCGTTCAAATGTAGCTGATCACCGACGACTTCGCAGTCCTCTTCCAGAACCACCGTATCCGTGCCGGCCGGTATCACGGCGCCGGTTAGAATCCGAATAGCGTGCCCCTCAGGTACATGTTCCCTGTAAGGCTCCCCGGCGGCACTTCGGCCATCAATCAAAGGCAGGGCGCAAGGCACCTCGGTTAAAGGCCCTGCAAACGCATAGCCATCGACCGCAGAGTTGCTGCTGGGGGGGTGAGCGCGAGGCGCATAGACATCGCTCGCCAGTATCCGGCCGTTCACCTGCGACAGCGGGACAGCGTGATCCACGCCGACCACTGGATGTAAGCGGGACCGTAACCGCTGCAAGGCCTCGTCTACCGGTGTCCAGTTCACCCCGGGGGGCAGGGCAAAGCAGTCGTTACGAAGCGGGTTCATGGCTTTCCTGTTAATGGCTATTTCGATGGCTTTTTTAGGCTCAGAATAAAGTCGGCTATCCCGTTTACATCGTTCAAATCAAAACTGGGGCCGGCAAAATCCGAAGCATAGTCTGTCGTCACAGCAATGATCCTGGCGTCATTCGGGTGAAGGGGCGCAACGGTGCACTCCTGCCTGTGCGCTTCAATCTTTGGGTGTGAATGATTTTTAAATCCCTCGACTACAACCCAATCGCAGGGCCCCAGCCGGGCGAGCAGTTCTTCAAGTGTTGGTTCGTCTGCGCCGCGCAGCTCGTGCATGATAGCGAAGCGTTGCCCACCCGCCAGTATGACCTCCCGGGCACCGGCATCACGATGACGGTAGCTATCGGTATCGGGTTGGTCCACATCCACCGCATGATGGGCATGTTTGATCGAATTTACCGTTAACCCTCTGCTGGTCAGCTCACGAATCAATGAACTGACCAGGGTGGTTTTCCCGCAGTTTTTCCAACCTACAATACCAATAACGTTCACTTCAGGTTCCGCTCCGCCCACACCAGATCTTCCGGCGTGTTAATGTTGAAAAAGTCGTCCGGGCCAAACAAAACCAACGACTCACCCTTGGCCTGGGTCCATTGGCGGATCTTGCGGACGCCGTCATTTAAGGCGGCCCTCAGATCATGTCGCAAAGCGACCTGCCAACGGCCAAAGGTCGGCTGGGGCAGTCGGCCACGCTCCGGATCCGGCGTGGCGGCCAACACCACCGGGGTATCGCATTCGGCCAATCGTGCTGCCAGATCCAGTGGGAAGCAAGGGGTATCCGCAGCGACACTGATCAGCCATTCATGCCCCTGCTCGGCAGCCCAATCCATGCCTGCGAGCACACCGGCCAGCGGGCCCGGAAAATCGGCGACAGAATCGGCTACCACGGGCAAAAGCAGATCATCAAAACGACTCAAATCCCCATTGGCATTCAACACTAAGGCGGCGACCTGCGGTGTGATTCGATCGATGACACGATGGATCAATGACTGATTGCCCAGCATCAATCGACCTTTGTCACCACCGCCCATTCGGTTTGCCTGGCCACCCGCCAGAATAACCGCGCACTCAGTCATGTTCCGTTCCCATTAATAGTGCTCCGATCGAGTTAGTCACGCTGAGCGCCCTTGCGGCCCATTTTTTTTTCTTCATCGGGAATCTGCGATAAGTCCTGATCAAACACCAGGCGGTGCTGGCCACTGAGGCAGGTAAATTTCTTGCCTCGCATCCGTCCGATCAGCGTTAATCCGACCTGTTGGGCAATATCGACACCCCAGGCTGTAAAACCTGACCGGCTGATGAGGGTAGGGATCCCCATCAGGGCTGTTTTGATCACCATTTCGGAGGTCAGGCGCCCAGTGGTATAGAGGACTTTATCCGACGCCTGAATGCCGGTTAAGTGCATCCAGCCGGCGATCTTGTCGACCGCATTGTGACGTCCGACATCCTCCATGTAGGCTAGAATCTGACGGCCCTGACAAAGAGCTGTGCCATGAATGGCACCGGTTTCCATGTACAGGCTTGGCGTGTGGTTAATCTGGTAGGATAGATCGTAAAAGGTACTGGTGTGCACCGGCGTGTCCGGCAATGACAGCCCGTCGAGCCCTGCCATCATGTCACCGAAAACAGTGCCTACGGCGCAGCCGGAGGTGCGGGTTTTCTTTTCCAGCTTTTCCTCGACATCAGTAACACCCGCGGTGCGGACTACAACAACTTCCAGTTCTTCGTCGAAATCAATCCCCGTGACCTCGTCGGTCTCTTTCAGCATACCCTGATTTAAGAGAAAACCGAGCGCCAGGTACTCCGGGTGATCGCCGATGGTCATTGCCGTGACGATCTCCTGACTGTTCAGATAGATGGTCAGAGGGCGCTCTTCGATCACGCTGATCGACTTCGGTTGACCGTTTTCGTCAACGCCTTCAACCCTACGGGATAGCCGAGGGTCGGCAGGGTTCGGCAGAAGATAGGTCATCGTCATGTTTGTTGCTGTCCTTTCAGAAACGCCACGAGCTTGGGCCTCAGTGGCGGGTCATAAAGACTAGCCTATTTTGCATTGGGGAAAAAGAGCTGTTGTCCGTCTACCTGGAAGTCGGCAATCGCTTTTTGGCCCTGCGCGGAGATGAGCCACTTGTGCCACTTTTCAGCTAGATCGTGCTTGAGATGCGGGTGCTTTTCTTTGGAAAGCAGCAGGCTGCCGTACTGGTTGAACAACACGTCGTCGCCTTCAAAAAGTAGTGTCAGGTTCTGCCGGTTTTTAAATGCCACCCAGGTGGCACGGTCTGACATCACGTAGGCATCCATGGCTGCGGCGGTATTGAGCGTTGGGCCCATGCCGCTGCCGAGTTCGCGGTACCAGTCGCCAGCAGGCTCAACGCCGGCATTTTTCCAGCGGCGCAGCTCGGCGCGATTGGTGCCACTGTCATCGCCGCGTGAGGCAAATGGAGCCTGTGCCTTGGCGATGTTCGCGAACGCTTCGGCGGCGGTTTGAGCTTGCCCGACATTCGCCGGATCATTGTCCGGGCCGATCACTACGAAGTCGTTGTACATAACATCGACGCGCTCAGTAGCATAGCCGTTTTCTATAAAGCGCAACTCGCCGGCCGTATCATGTACCAAAAGGCTGTCTGCATCACCGCGGCGGGCGATCTCGAAGGCCTGCCCGGTGCCTACCGCAACGACACGCACATCGATATCGGTGGCCGCCTTGAACTGCGGCAGAATGGCATTGAATAGCCCCGAGTTTTCGGTCGAGGTTGTCGAGGCAAGCGTAATGTAGTCTTCGGCGTAGGCACCAGCGGCCAGGCTCAGGGTGGTCAAGCCTGCGAGGACGAGGGTTAAGGTTTTTCTCATTTTGTTATTCTCCTGTCGTGCTTTGAAAACTTGCGTTGAACAACTACTTGGCAAAGCCGCAAGAACCGGACTATTCGACCAGTTCTCCGGCAATAAACGCTCGCGCCTCTTTTGAGGCAGGTGAGCTAAAAAAGGATTCAGCGAGGGTGTGCTCTTTTATTTTTCCGCCGGCAAGAAAGAGCACATCCCCGGCAAGACGTTTGGCCTGGTGTAGGTCGTGAGTGGTCATGACGATGCGTGTTCCCCGCTGATGAAACTCGCGCACGGCGGTTTCCACGGCTTTGATCGCCGCCGGATCAAGCGCGGAAGTGGGTTCATCCAAAAACAGCACAGCGGGGGCAAGCACCCAGGCGCGAGCCAGAGCCAGACGCTGCTGTTCACCGCCCGAGAGCACGCGAGCCGGCGTAGCGGCGCGGGCAGTCAGACCAAAGCGCTCAAGAGCCTCAACGGCGAGCTTCCTGCGGGCCTTGCGCGGGATATTGTTGACCGCCAGCGCGTGGGTGAGGTTGGCAACCGCTGAGCGGCGCAACAGCACCGGGTTTTGGAACACCATTGCTTGGCGGGGCCGCCCCTCGCCGGACCAGGACACCTGTCCCTGGGTGGGGGAAAGCAGGCCGTGGGCCAGTCGCAGCAAAATGCTTTTTCCAGCGCCATTAGGCCCCATAACCAGTGTGGGGCCAGGCCCCGTCAGGGTAAATGAACAAGGCCCTAACAGTGTCTCGCCCAGGTGGCTGAAAGCAACGCCCTCAAAGCGCAACGCTGTTGGCGGGCAAAGCGTGGACGCGGCGTTGAGCAGTGCGTTAAATGAAGTCATCCCACCCGCCTTTTGGCCAATTCGCTCACCACATAAGCGCCTGCATTAATTAGCATTACCAGCGTCAGCAGTACGATCCCGAGCCCCAGCGCTAGCGGAAGGTCGCCCTTGCTGGTTTCCAGCACGATGGCAGTCGTCATTACCCGTGTGACACCATCAATGTTGCCTCCTACCATCATTACAGCGCCCACCTCGGCGCTGGCGCGGCCGAACCCGGCGAGTAATACGGTCAATAGCGTAAAGCGGGCGTCCCACAACAAGGTCGGCATCATTCGTAACCGCGACATACCCAGTGAAATGAATTGTTCCCGGTACTCACCCAGAAGCTCCTCCACCTTTTGGCGTGACAGCGCCGCCAGAATCGGCAACACAAGCACGAACTGCGCAACCACCATAGCCGTCGGCGTAAACAGAAGCCCCAATTCGCCAAGAGGCCCAGCACGCGAGAGCAGCAAGTAGACAGTCAGCCCGGCCACAACGGGGGGCAGTCCCATCAGGGCATTAAGCGCGACAATCACCCCTCCGCGCCCGGGAAAGTGCCACAGCGCGACCGCTGCACCCAGCGGAAACCCCAGCAGGGCCGCAGCCAGCACTGCCAAAAGCGAAACCTGCAGCGATAGAGCCACAATCTGAAATAATGCGGCGTCCAGGTTCATCAGTAACGACAGCGCCACATAAAACGCATTATTTTCCACAGCGGCGTCTCCTTAATATTGAGCATAATGTTGTTTTCCATTACGCTTTGCACTGCTTGTTGAAATCCATGCAGTCTAAAACAGCCTTACGTTTATCCACGCAGCAGGAGATACGATGTCCTTTCCCGCTTACCTCACTACAGCGGAAGTCGCAGATTATCTGCGCCTGAAAGAACGCAAAGTCTATGATCTGGTCAGCCAGGGCGTTATTCCCTGCGTGCGAGTGACAGGAAAGCTGCTATTTCCGCGTCAGCGTATCGATCTGTGGCTGATGAACCATCTGGAAGGGGACGACGCGGCAGGCCTGCCGACTCCACCGGTGCTGGCGGGCAGCCAGGATCCGCTGTTGGAATGGGCTATCAAAGAAAGCGGCGCCGAGCTGGCGTTGTTGTGTCAGGGAAGCGGAGATGGTGTTCAGCGACTGATCGACGGCCGCGCAATGCTTGCCGGTATGCATATCTGGCATGCGGAAAGCCAACGCTATAACGACCCCGCTACGCTAGGCCTGGGCGGCATGCGTGACCTGGTGCTGATTCGCTGGGCGAAACGCCAGCAGGGGCTACTTCTAGCTTATGATAATCCCCATCGCATTTCTCGATTTGAAGACATCGCTCGTCCCGGCGTTCGTGTCGCCTATCGTCAGCTTGATGCAGGCGCGAGCCAGTTGCTGCAGAGTTTTCTTACTCGCGAACGTATCGACCCCAAAGATCTTACCTGGGCCGCTAACCCGTCGCTCAGTGAGGACGATCTCGCTCTGGCCATTCGCCAGGGTGAGGCCGACGTGGGCCTTGCAATCGAAGCCGCTGCGCGACGGCAGAGACTGGCTTTTATTCCACTGCAGCAGGAGCATTTTGATCTGGCCATGCGCCGCCGGCACTACTTTGAACCGGCCTGTCAGCGCCTACTGGCGTTTGCACAATGCAAACGGTTCGCTCAACGCGCCGGAGAACTAGGCGGTTACGATATCAGCGAGCTTGGACAAGTGATGTACAACGCATGAGCGTCCATTGCCTATCCGTTCGCCGTTAGCCACCAATGTGCTGTGGTCTGCTAAGGGTTCTCGGCCTCATCCGCGACGGGTGCCAGAGGCTCGCCATCTTCGCCCAGGAGCTGGTAATTGTAAGCTGCCTGAAGACCGGTTTGGTCTTCAACCTGTTCCTCCTCCTCGGGCTCATGGTCAATGTAGCGCGGGTACAGAGGCGACAACATTGCTACCAGGATGCCGATGGCGGAAAAGGTGGCAAACGCATTGGCGTAGCCGAATTCGCTCACCAGCATGCCGACAACGGGCGAACCAGTTGCCTGCCCGAGCGAGACAGCCATGAATGGCAGTACCGGCCCCATCGACAATCGGCCCGGCAACAGGCGAATACCGGTCATAAGATAGAGCCCCGTCAGGCTCATATAGGCCAGACCGAAGACCAGCGCAGAGAATGCCGCGAGCACCAGCTGATCAGGGCTGGCAGCAAGCAGTGCCAAGCTCGCGGATAACATCACCAGCATCAGTGAGTGTGTAATGGGTGGGTTGTTGCGATCGGCCAGGTCGGCCACCAATGCACCTCCGATGCCGGCGATGCCAACCGCTAGCCACAGCCACCCGGTTGCAGAGAGCGGTAGGCCGCCGAGGGTGACCAGTAAATCGGGTGCGAAGATCCAGTACGCAGAGGAAACGAAGCCCATCACGAATGCAAACAGCGAAAGCCTGAACAGACGCCACCACTGCAGGGCGCTGATTGGAGTGGTCGACGCAGCGTTCGCGGGAATGACCCGAGACACGGAAGGGATAAAGTACCACGCGGCAACGACGCCAATCCCCGCCAGGATGGCGAAGGACAGGTACGCGGACCGCCAAGCGCCAGACAGGAAAAGAACCACCGGTACGGCAACGACTACACCAATGCTGGTGCCCGCATTCATGACTGAACTGACACGGCCGTGCACCGAGCGGCTCACCATCGCCTGCATGGCGGCCGTGAGCGCCGGCATCATAAGGCCGGTGCAGATGCCGCACGCGAACACGCCCACGCCGAGCGACAGAGCATCAGACGCCTGGCTGATAAGCGCCAGACCGACGACGCCGAAACCACACGACAGAACGGCCGTATTGCGGGCACCGAGACGATCGGCGGAGAGCGGTGCCACCAACGTCGCCAGAAGGAAACTGATAAGCGGCAGTGCGCCGATGATACCGATTACTTCTGGCGTAAGACCCAGCTCGGCCCGGATAGGGGGTACAAATAGACCAAAGGCAAAGCGCGCGAGCCCGTAGCTGATCGCGATTAGCGCAGCACCAAAGAGCGCAAACCCTGTATTCGAGAGAGACTTCATGCCGCCTCCGCCAGTCAGGCATTGAGGATTCGTGGAAACAGGAGCGCGGAAACCGGGTCAGATTTATAGACGCAACTTGAGCTTTATTTAGTTGTACCAGAGATGGTGTTTAAAAATAAACCTGCACCGGTTTTTCCGACAAATAACGCCCCGACGCAGATTCGGGCATTTCGTGAATAAGGTCATGCTTTTCCGAGGACATGCAGGTAATCATCTATGATAAATATGGATGTCATTGGTTCGTTCTAAAAATTCAGACTACTCAGTCTTCGACGTTCGTCAAGTTGACGGACGGCCTGATACCGGTTCAGACACTGACATTTTACGCCTTTCTCTTTGCAACGGCATTTCTGATGCTGGCCATGCCGTGGGCCAACAAACAGCCTCTTAAACTGCCCCGTGGCAACTGGAAAGACACTTTTCTGATCGGACCACTGATTGCGGGCCAGAGTGGCTTTTTCAACTAGGCCATGACCCTGGTACCCATTGCTAATGCGGTGATTTTCTGGAGCTTTGCGCCTTTTTTCACCTTTATTCTGTCCTGGCTTTTTCTGGGCGAGAAAGCGAAAAAAAGCTATATCCTCATTTTCGCGATCGCCCTGGCTGGCATTGTGATTGCCAAACCGCTGCAGGACGGCTACATGCTCGGTAACATGGTGGCGCTGGGCGTGGGTGCGATTTATGCGGCCATGATCACCTATATACGCCATGAGGGAAAAACCGAAACCGGCAACGATATTGCTTGGTCTCTGCTGTTTGCGGCGCTGATCATGTCACCCTCGGTGTTCGTCGTGGGCACCGGAGATATCACCGGCATGATTCGCTATGAGAGTCTCGGGATGTCCTTGCCTGTCATGCTTTGGGCAGCGGGGCGATCCGGACCGCCCAGCCCATGTCTGTCACTCGCAATGTGAACATTGACGAGTGTTGGTCGCAGGCATAAGAGCACGTTTTAACTCGTTTCTTGAACACTGGCTCTTAAGTCGCTCAGCGTAACCATCAGCATCATTGGATCAAGGGGCGAAGGGTTGAAGCCCAGCCGTTGATAAAAATCTTTAGCCGACTCTGACAGGGCATGAACCACCATCCCCCGGATACCAATGGCATCAGCCGCCTGGATAACTCGCAGTCCAGCGTCGCGGACAAGGGCTCTGCCCAACCCTGCGCCTTGATACGTACGATCAATAGCCAGCCGCCCAAGTACCACAACAGGAATCGGATCAGGCATGTTCCGCTTGAAGCGCCCCGAGGTATGGTTTGCAACCACGGCACCGGACGCCAGGGCGTAATAGGCTTTCACCTGATCGCCCTCACACACCACAAAGGTTCGGGATGCGCCACTGGCCTGATTCTTCAATGCACGGCGCTTAAGCCAGTAGTCCAAACTGGACTCTGTAGAATCAAAACGCTCCGTGTCGTGCTCAGGCCCAATGGGTGTGGGCGCAGATAGCATCATTCAGTATCCCAAGGTGCAGAAGCTTGCATGGTCTTACGCAACCGCTCATTCGGTTTCGGAGGCAGGTCCAGCTGTTCAAGGAACGCCTGATACGCCTCCGGTGTCACTGACAGTATGGCCTGATCCAGAATGGCTTCCTCGGCGGCAATGCGAGCTGCTTCAAGAACGAACTCTGTACGATTCTTTCCCCGAGCCTTAGCGGCGCGATCAATTAAGCCACGCTCTTCGGGTTTTATCCGAATGTTCAGGGTTTCACGCTTGGGCTGATCAGTGTTTGCTGAAATCATGATGAGATTCCTCTATTGATAGTTCCAAGCGTAGCAGGGCGTACTGCTAATGTCATTACAGATAAAACGATGTTAATTTACACATCATCTGGATCGATCATGAACTGCATAGAACCGGAACAGATCTATTTCTCGATTGTCAGGCGAGGGCAACGACACATCGCCGGCAACGTAAAATGTGCAATTAAATAAATCTGTTCCAAGTTTTTCTATGTCGTCATTTTCGAGCTGCACCTGATCATGGATGCCAATGGATCAATATAGATCAGGCAGGCATAAAACCCTAAAGCCCCGGAATTGGGGCTTTAGGGTGTTTCAGTAGATCTCGCTGGACCCCTTGAAACTCTTGGTTGGTGGAGGCGGCGTCACTCTAATAGAGATATTAAATTATTGAATAATATAGATAAATCATTTTTAATTTATTTTATTACCCTCAACGTTACCCGCAAAATAGCGGCGCTGTTTGTACTGACTTGATAGCTGTCAGGCGAACAGATTAATAAGTGTAGCTTGCTATTTAATATAAATATTATTAGCTTAAGTGAATCTCGGGTACCCCGGCCGTGGTTAATAGTTGAAAAAGTTCATCAACCTTCACCCGTCCGCCGCGCTCTGAGCAGAAGGTAAAAATTGCTCTCTGTTTGGCTCGCGAAAGCGCCACGAAGAATGTAGCAATACCCTCTGCGTTTCCAGGTTTATGTGACCACCAAGTTTTATCGTCGAGCCCAACGAAGAAAATTGTATCGTACTCTAGACCCTTGCTTTTGTGCACGGTCATCAAAGGAATTTGATGGACACCTTCAAATGAATCGACGCAAGCCTCCCAACACGGAGCTTCTTCGGCAGATTCAGCTAAATGCTCATAGAAAGCTTCTACCATGATCTCCAAGAGATCGCCGGTAGAATATTGAACGTAAGTGGCTGAAAGTTCTTTGAGCCCCAAAAAACAAACAATTTTGTTGGCGACGAAATCTGCGTTTTCTTTGGTTGGAGGGCGAGCTAACATTTCTGATCGTAAATCTTTCAAGAAATCTGCGAACTCAGATTCAACTCGATTTTCTGCAGTAGGGTCAGATGGAGGGATTGCGCGAAGATCTCTTATTGTGTTCGTACACAGTTCCCAGGCGTTAGGAGCCTGGCGTGAGGTTCCAAGCCTTACGAGAGCGATTGCGGCACAGGAGAAATTATCAGACAGCAGGTCTTGGAGTGTGGTTCTACCTAATGACTTGCTTTCGTTCCTTAATCGTATGCCCCGTCTTAGCAATGGCCCCGCAAGGTTACTCTCAAAGATGTCTGATCTTTGTTTTACTAAAACTGCATAATCTCTTGGAGCGTTGTCTCTTTGAGTCATATCGGCGGCCAGCCAACTAGCCATGTTTTCTGCCTCAACAGCGATCTGAGTGCTGCACCACACCTGCGCTACGTCCCCATTTATTTTACTAACTGATTGAGACCTGGATGGGATGACGCTGTTATCGAGCGCTTTTGCGACCACATGTTGAATTCGAACAAGTTCTGGAGAGGATCGAAAATTGAATAGGAGTGGGATTTTGGCTGCATCGAAGTCTTGGCGGAATTGCTCAAAAGCGTCAATTCTGGCGCCAGCCCAAGTCATTATCCTTTGTTTATTGTCTCCAACTGCAGTGACTGCAGTGTCGCCACCGCTGAATGCTGATATCAGAAAATCATACTGTGCGTATGTAGTATCTTGAAATTCATCAACAAATACATAAGGGTAGGTCGTTTGCAGGGCGCGTTTTATTTGCGGTGTAGACCGCAGCAAAAGCTCAGCTAAGCGGTTGAGCGCGACAAAAGTTAGTTTAGACGTTTGTCCTGATTTCAGTAGTTCATCCCACCAGCGCAGAACAACAAATTCGATGGCAGACGTTGGAGCGTGTCGAGTTAGGGGGAGCCTATAAGCTCCTACCCAGCGAGATTCGAAAGTGTTGGGGCTGAGCTCAGGCGATCCACCTTGCCACTGTGCTAGGGAGCTTTCTAGAAATTGTGCGATTTTCCACCGCGGTGGAAAATCGACGTCATACCGATCTGTTGGGCGCCAGTCATGTGGTATAGCAGCGAGGAAACGGTCAACGAGTCCTTTCGTAAATGCGTCAAATGTCACAGAGGTAAATCGACTCGCGACTTCATCTGGGCACCGTTTTTTTACTCGTGCCCCTAAATTGGCAGCGGCATCGCTTTTGAAGGAAATAGCGAGAATCTGATGGGGTGCGGCGCAAATTCCTGTTTCTAGTAGATAAGCAGCTCTTTGTGCGAGGAATTCAGTTTTACCCGCGCCCGGTCCTGCGACAACGCAGGTTGAGTCGATTTGTCTCAGAGCTTGCCACGCCGCTGGTTCCAAGTTCTCAATACCACGCGGATGCCAATTCTGCGGTTGAGTGAGCAGCATTATTATGGAAGCCTCTGATTATCGATGTTTTTAGCAACTAGCTCTATTAGGGCCCTGAGCTCGTCTGGCGCTTTGGTGGCAAGCTCATCTTGTGAAATGCTACTCATGACGCGCACGTGTGTGCTTGGTTTTCCTCTTCCAAGAAAAAGGTAGCGGTACCAACGTAAGAATTCATCTTGATTTGCCTCATATAAGTTTCCATCGCCTTCGTCGCCCAAAACGGCTGAGCGAGGGTCGCCCTTAGTCGAAGGGCCATTCCGGCCTTCCTCGACAACTTGATAATGAGCGCGAAAAGAGCGAAGCATAGAATAATCAAGGTCTAGAGGAGCAGAAAAGAACACGTTGTGGCTTTGCAAAAAATTCAGCCATTCGCGCATCCCTTTAATATCGGAGGGCGAACGTGTATCGAAAGTTGCAAGATCTTGAGCGGGTCCATCAGGCGAGGGGGTTCTAAAAAGTTGTTGCGGTGTGCGCCCAATCTTTAATAGTTGAGAGCATGTGTTTTTGATGCGTCCCCAGCCGCCGCCTTCACGTCCCCAATCCAAATCGAGTAGGGTCGCGTGCGGAATATCAAGGTCGGCAAGAAGGCGCCAAAGGTGATTGACGTGCCTTCCACCTAATGGAACGACAGCCACAAATGAGCGGTCGATGTCGCAGCCCATGGCTTGACTGATGCGTGGTATAACGATTTCCTCGGACGCACCCTCTCCGAGAACTGCAAATCGAGCAAAATATAGCTCTGGATAACTACGCACGGCCTCCCGCAAAAATTTTGCGGCATCTTCTTGATCGTCTGGCAACGTGATCGCTTTTACCAAGGCGGTTCTTTCAGGCGATTTTAGCCGAAAATGCCTTACATGAGATGGGTCGACGCGAGCAAGGATGCTTGCTGAGTGGCTTGAAAGAACCGCTTGTGCATGATTTCCACCAGTCAGATCCTCAATCTGTTTAACAATTCTAGAGAGGTAGAAAGGGGCTAAGTTGTTCTCGGGCTCCTCAACGGCTATGAGAGTAAGGGCCGGGAGATGGATGCCGCCGGGCTGGAATCCTGCTTTCGCCGGATCATTTGCAATTTTCGCTTCAACATCTAATGTTGCTGCGGTCATTGCGAGATGAAAGAGCGAGCGTTGCCCGTCGCTTAGGTCATCTAACGCACGTTCTCGCCCTTCCTCGTCGGGATAGAAAACCACCTCTACTTTGCGGATGAATTCTTGAAATCGAAGATCAATTGGTCGAAATAAAGGGGTAGTATCGGTACCAGCGGAATGGACTTCTTGCCAACGCTTTTTAACAGCGAGAGCTACCGTGTCGACGGCAACCTCGCCAGTGAACGCTTCATTGACCGTCGAGCCAGCTTCGAAAAAAGCACTTCTTACATCATCAGACCAATTAACTGCTCGCCATAGGCGGCCTCGTAGAAATGCTGTTACTTGAGAAGCCCCATCTCTTGAGGCTGGAACATAAAGCATTTGGATTCGACTTCGATCTGTCGCTTTAACCTCAGTGCAATCCGAGTCCTCGAATGGCCCGAATTTACGAACAGCGAAATATCGCTGTTCGATTGTTCCATCAAGGGAGCCGTCGTCTATCCACGTAGCCTCCAAGCGGAGTCTGCATTTTAAGTTCCCGTGTTCATCCGCAGCCATTTGCTGGAAAAACTCGGGAACTGCAGTAGCGTCATCTTTAGTAGAAGATAGTTCAGGAAAGGCAAGAATGACTTCGACGATTAGACTACGCTCACTTGGCGCAGTTTTTTCATTACTCGGTATATGAAAATCTTGGCGACGAAGTCGCCTCTGATCTCCGGTTACGCCAAACAGTCGCTGCAATGCCTGCATAACTGCAGTTTTTCCAGAACCGTTGAGGCCAACAAACGTAGTGAGGCCTGAAGATAAATGGATAAGCTGAGCGTTAGGGCCAAAGCATCTGAAACTCATGAGACTAACGCTTTCTAAAAACATTATAAACTCCTCAGCTTATTTTGACGGTTGTATTGAATTACATACGTTATATCGGAAGCGTCTACATATATTGGCTGATATCTTCTTTCATGTCAGGATGAGTTTAGAATTTAATCAAATAAATTTGAGACCTATATCACCCCTGTGAATCAAGGCAATAACTGTGCCTTCCCTTCCCATTCACAGAGGTCACTCTAATGTCTGAACAATGTCCCAATTGCCTGTCGATTCGGATCGGTAAAAACAACTACGGCAAGAAAGCCGCTGGCGTGGTCGGTGCTTCTATCGGTGCCTATAGCGGATTTACCGCTGTCACTGCCGGAGCTCAAACGGGTCTGGCTATAGGCGTCAGGGCTGGCCCTGTGGGCGCGGCTGCCGGTGGTATCGGCGGCGCTATCATCGGCGCTTTTTTAGGCGGTGCCAGCGGCGCATCAGCTGGAGTCGTTTTTGGTGACGTCCTGGATGGCTGTGTCCTCGATAACCACCGCTGTCTTGATTGTGGCTATTCCTTCACTGCCGATTCCGGCTCTAAGAACGATATCCGTTAATTCCCCCGCATTTTCTAAGGAGAGTAACTATGGCTCATCTCATCGAGCAAATGGCCTACGTTGGCCAAACCCCTTGGCATGGCCTGGGGAATCAACTCACTTCAAACCAACCTCTGGAAGTTTGGGCGAAGCAGGCCGGCCTGGATTGGCAGATTGAAGAAAGCCCCGTGCGCTTTGTTACCAATGCGTCTGGCCACCTCGGAGAGATCTTGGCTTACCCGGACAGCAAAGTGCTGTACCGCTCGGATACCAGGGCGCCGCTGTCCGTGGTGGGTAACCGCTTCAAAGTGGTTCAGCCAGAGGAAATCCTGGAGTTTTACCGGGATCTGACTGAGGTATCCGGTTTCGAGCTCGAAACTGCCGGTGTTCTTAAAGGTGGCCGTAAAATGTGGGCACTGGCCCGCACTGGTCAATCCGGCGTTCTCAAGGGCAACGATCAAACCAACGCCTATGTGCTGCTGGCAACTTCATGTGACGGTACCATGGCCACAACAGCTCAATTCACCAGTATCCGTGTGGTGTGTAACAACACACTCGCTGTTGCTTTGAAGGGTTCCACGGCCAGCGCAGTCAAGGTGAAGCACAACACCGCATTCGATGCGAACCTGGTGAAGAAGCAGCTGGGCATATCCGTTTCCGTTTGGGACGACTTCATGTACAGGCTGAAAACCCTGAGCGATCGGAAGGTGAAAGCCACCGAGGCCAGAAACTACTTTCTCAAGGTGTTCACCGATGATTCTGGCACTGGTGTTGGCAAAACCAACGAACGCTCTATGGCTAAAGCACTGGGCCTGTATGAAGGCGAGGGCATGGGCGCCAACTTGGCATCTTCAGAAGGCACAGCCTATGGCCTGCTGAATGCCGTCACCGAATTCATCGATCACCAGCGTCGCGCTAAAACCGTTGACCATCGGCTGGACTCTGCCTGGTTCGGAACAGGCGCTGCCGTTAAAAACCGTGCATTAGAACAGGCCATGTCTCTCGTGGTCTAACACCCCTTACTAAAGCCAAAACGTCATAAAGCCCCGCTTGAGCCTACTGCTCTTGCGGGGCTTTTTTATGTCTGGAGGAAACATCATGGGCATGAGTGAAAAAGTAATTCAGAAGCAGCGCCCAGCTTTGAGGCTGGTCTCTACAAAGGATCTCAGTCGAGATGAATGGCTGAAGGTGCGTAAGCAGGGCATAGGCAGTAGCGATGCCTCTGCAGCCATTGGCATAAACCCTTATCAATCCCAGCTTGAACTGTGGATGGTCAAAACCGGGCGGGATGCGAGCTTACCAAAGCCGGATTCCGACGACCCCAGCTCTCCGGTCTACTGGGGCCATGTTCTGGAGCCCATCGTAGCTGAGCAATACAGCCAGCAGACAGGCAGAAAGGTACGCCGAGTGAATGCGGTACTTCAGCACTCTGATCCGGATAAGCATTGGATGCTGGCGAACCTCGATTATTCCGTGGCTGCGGATGACGAAGTGCAGATCCTGGAATGTAAAACCGCCGGGGAGTTTGGTTCACGTCTTTGGAAAGAAGGCGTGCCGGACTACATCCAGTGCCAGGTACAGCACCAGCTGGCTGTGACTGGCAAGCAGGCGGCCGATGTCTGCGTGCTGTTGTGTGGGCAAGAGTTGAAAATCTACCGGATTGAGCGGAATGAAGAGCTCATTGACGCACTGGTGGTGCTTGAGCGCCAGTTCTGGGATTTCGTTGAAACGGATACACCGCCTCCTACAGACGGAACCGATTCTGCAGACCGTGCGTTGCGGCATCTGTACCCAGTGGATAAAGGGGAAACCCTGGACTTCAGCCAGAGCAAGGATCTGTCCCAGGCGTTTGACGAGCTTCTGTCCATTCGTTCAGAGATGGAAACCCTGAAATCCACCGAATCGCATTTGAAGCAGCGCATCCAAGGCCAAATGGGTGAAGCCTCAAAGGCTACCTTCCCAAGCGGGAGCGTCAGCTGGAAACGAAGCAAAGATTCCGTTGGGCTGAATACGAAGAAGCTGCTTCAGGATCAGCCAGGGCTCCTGAATCAATACTCAATCACCAAGTCGGGAAGCCGTCGGTTCCTCATTCAAGCATAAGCACCCCTTGGCCGCGCGGGCATCACAAGTGCCCCGTGGCCCTTTTTTTCAGGAGAGTTATCATGATTAAAGGTTTAGCCATTACGCCCCCGGTGTTGGGGCGCATCAGCATTGGCCGGGTAATTGAGAAGAACGGTATCCGGCTACCGCAGAAAGACAATCAATTCACCATCACCTCCCAGGTACAGGAGAAAAGCGGATGGATTATCCACCCCATCGATGAAGAGCTACGAAAGGACGCGCCGAACGGCAAGCTGCGAACTATTCCGGTAAGCATGCTGTTCAACGAAGCGGATCTCAATCTGCGGGCGGAATACACCATGTTCGACCGGAAAAGCGGCCGCCCTATGTGTGTAGGTAATGGCGACACGTGCAGGCGTCTCACGCAGTCAGGAGTGCAGTCTTTGCCATGCCCCTCGCCAACTCTATGCGAGTTCGGCAAAGGTGGTCTGTGCAAGCCCTACGGGCGCCTGAACGTGAAGGTTGGCGACGACGATGACCTTGGGACGTTCATCTTCCGCACCACGGGTTATAACAGTATACGGACACTGGCGGCCAGGCTCAGCTATTACCAGGCTGTTTCGGGTGGCCTGCTGGCGTATATGCCGCTCGAATTAAAGCTACGAGGAAAAAGCACGACGCAAAGCCGGCGCACGCCAATTTACTACGTGGATTTGGTGATCAAGGAAGGGGTGCCATTGCAGGAGGCGGTTGCCCAGGCAAGAGAGAAAGCCAGACAGATGAAGGAGGAGGGCGTTGACCAAGCTGCTTTGGACGCAGCTGCTGCCAAGGGGTTTGGCAATGCGCTGTTTGAGTATGATGAAGATGAAATGACCCAAGTGGTTGAAGAGTTTTATCCTGCTGCGGCAGACGATGGCCCGCTGGATAATTCTTCTGTCGTATCAAAACTGCGGAAAGATCTGAACTCCACTAAGTCAGCTTCTGGATAGATGTTGACGAGTGGTCCTAAACGGGCCACTCGCCTGGGCTTGGGCCTGTGTATGTTTATTTTTTTGTTGGGAAACGCTGGCTTGGAAGTAAACCGGGTAGGGTTCATGACTCTATAGGCGCAAGCGGGCCAATAAAGAATTCAAGCGATCACATGGTGGTGCTAGAATAATTGGGCTAACCTATTGTTAAATATAAGACTTGGACCTGCGTGGCGTAACAGAAAAGTGGCATTCTCGAGAGTGCAATATTTTGCAATATCGTGGATGTGCAATATAGCCACTGTTGTACGAATATACCTCGTCGGAAGGAGTAGCAAATTTTGAGCGATGAAGAAACGGCTGAAGAAGAAAAAGAGGTAGATCCGAAGAAAATTGAAAAGCTAGAACGTGAGAAAAAAGAGCTTTTAGCTTCTTTGTCTGGCGGTGATTTTTCGAAGCAGAAAATAAAAGTTGCTTATATTCTTAATTTATATCCCGAGTCGAGAAACAGTGACATAACGTTAACCATTAAATACTGGGAAATATTTCAGTCGGATATTTATAACCCACATGGAATTCTTCCCAAAGACTTGTTTCGTCTGGAGCGGATGCACTATCTCGTTCGTGCAAGAGCAAAAATACAAAATGAGTACAACCTCTTTACCCCGAATACGAAGGTAAAGCGTTTCCGAAGGAAACATGAAGAAGAAATGAGTGAAGCGGTATTGGAAGATGTAAAGCCAAGAAAGTTGGTGCATGTATATGCTGATGAAACAGGTAAAACTCAGAATTATGTGATCGTTTCTTCTGTATGGGTTTTGACCGGTAGAGCGGTATTTACCGTGAGCCAGGCAATTACTTCTTGGCAGGAAACATCTCGCTGGGCTAAAAGAGAAGTTCATTTTTCGAAGCTTGGGAAACAAGATCTAGATACACTAAAAGAATATCTAGGAATTATAGTTAAGAACAGAGAGTTTCTAAGTTTCAAATCTATTGCTGTAGAGAAAGCAAGAACAAAACGAAGTATAGAGCAGGTTGTAGAAAAGCTTCATGAGCACATGCTGTTACGTGGTGCGGAACACGAGATTGAGAGCAATCGAATAGGCCTTCCTCAGAAAATCGAGGTTACCCTTGATCATGAGCAGTCCTTGGATGCTATCACATTAGATGAGCTTAAACGGCGCATAAACGACGGATACGCTGCCAAATATGGAGAAGAGGTTGAGGTCACACAAATAGAAACTATATCTTCCAGAAACAGCCCTTTGGTACAGTTGTCCGACTTGGTGGCCGGTGCGATTAATCGGAAGATGAACAACGCTGGTGACAAAAACTATAAAGACGAAATGGCTGATCTGGTAATTCATATGTTGGATTTACAATTCGAACAAGATAAAGTTGAAGGATTGGATGTGTCAGCACTATTCAAAATATAGTGCCACGTATAAAAAAGCCAAGCACAGCGACAGATTTTTCGCTACGGCTTCACCTTCACTCCAAAGCTGCGCGTGTTGGCGGCATTGAGGCTGTAGAAAAAGGTTGGGGACTTTTTTAGACCTGGAATTGATCAATAAGCAATCTAAAAATAGCGTCTATTCTTAAAATATGGAGCACTTATCATAGAAGATATATCTAGGTTTTACGGAGGGGAGGGCAAGGGTGTGGATTTAGCGGCGCTTACGTGGAATTCCAGGCCTCAGCGGCCAGTTTTTGTTGTGGGGTAATGTATTGGCTCAGTGAAGTCAGACACCAACTTCAGTAATAATTTCGCCAACACAATCGAGGAGCCTTACAAACCCTCGATATTTGAGTGCGAAGATTCACCATAACCAACGATTATGCGCGGCTCGGATTCTAAAGGTCGGAGCAAGCATCCCAACAAACAGCTGGCTACTGTCCTACGTATATTTTTCTTTTCAAAATATGGGAATTGAGATCAAAGTTTACTCCAATGCAGAAAGGTTCATGACATGGGTAAGATAGATTCTCAACGCCACCTTTTTGATCTCTTAACGATATTATGCTTCCAGACAACATTGTATTTGAGCTATCGTTGTTAACGGCGAAGATCTTATCTCCAACAGCAATTCTTCCCGATTTTTCTGAGGCTAGCCCCTCAAACTCAAGAACGCCCATTCCACCATATGCTTTACTTGGTATTCCCAGTTCTATTTTATCTATTGTTTTAAATATGTAGCCATCCACATAGTTAAACAGAATTTCGTTCAAAGCATTTACGTATTTTTTAATGATATAAATCCTCTCTTCGAGGAGATCTGGAGATTCAATTTCGTCAACCCGAGCCCCATGAGCTATTTCGTTTCGTCGTTGCGCAAGGTCATTTAGTTCTTTTATTAATGATGAGGTTAATATTTTTTTGTCAAGCGATTTTGCTGAAGAATGTTTTCTAGATAATGCGATAGCCAATTTATCATTATTTAAACAGAGATTTGATATTCCAGGAACCCCAATCCTGAAAAAAATCTCATGAATCGAATCGTATCTAAAATTCGAACTATGATTAATAAAGGCATCTAAATTTATCGTGTATTCAGGTACCGCAATGAGGCAGTCATTCATATTCTTGACTGCTTCTCTAAGCTGCAGCTTTCTTTGAATATCTGAAAGGGCACGATTTCTCTTTATTTTAGAAATATGATCAAGAGAAACATCTAAATGATTTATTTTTATGGCAGAGGGAAGTGAAGCATAATCTGGAGCTTGACGGCAAATTTCCCTCAGATACTCAAGAATGGCATCTTCAACAAAACGCTCAAGAAAGCCATATAAAGATATAATTCCATTTTTATATGAGTAAACTTTTGATGCTGTTAAAGAAGGCTTTATTCTTTTACAAACGAAAGATTGAAACTCCCGCTCGAAATCACTATTTCCGTTGTATTTTTTTACCCCTGCTTGAAAAAATAACTGGCAATTCCTTTCGTATTTAAGATGATTAATTAGTCCATTAATGTTTGAATTAAAGTCGGATATAGACTGAAGCATTCAAATAAACCCATCGAAGAATTCATCAAATTTCGAGTCTCTTTCTTCAAGTGCGGACTGATTTGTATTTCTTCCTTCAAAAAACTCTTGATTATCTTTATAAAAATCCTTAATAGATTCGTTGATCGCTAATTTTTTACTTATAAGTTTATCTTTATCATCCAGTCTTTCGCTTAAAGAACTCATCATCGGATCATAAACTACAGTGGTGGCTCTTTCGAACCAACCCCAACCAGTTATTCGTTTTCTGTAAAGGAAGAACGCCTTTTCTCCGAACAATTCGTAAGCTAGCTTAATGCTTTCAATGAATATCTCTTCAAATTTTCCCAACACTTCGATAGAAAAATAGTTACCCTTTCCAAGAAAAAAATCTAAATACGACTCTAATGATCCCCTCTGCAGATTCATTCTTTGTCTATATGCAAAGAATCTGAGTACTAATTCAACATCACCCATTGTTTTAAAGAGTTTGTTTTCTGCTCTTTTAGAATGTATTTTGTCCGGATTGCCATCTTCTAACGGTATTCCCCAAGTTTTACAAAGGTCATTATTTTCTGATAACTTTATACAAAGTCGATTTAATCGACCGTCAAAATTCGCATTTCTTTTTTCTTGAGCCGTTAGCTTCTCACCTCCACTATTTATTCTGTCGAAAACCATCTGTTTAAGATTTTCTGCTTCCTCACTGGTTTTTGCAGTTTCATGTAAAAGTATAATCGAAGATATGTACCTCCGATCGACCCCCTGTTTGATGAGCTTCGGGAGTTCGCTGTACTTTTTCCCATTTAGTTCTGGCCATCTGGTTAATCCTTCGAGACAGAAGTCATCGTCGTAAAACGATGAAATAGCCGTTAATCTTTGCAGTCCATCCATAACTTCATATGAGGAGTATTCATACTCATAAAGAAAAATTGGTGGAATTGGTACGTTCATTATTAAAGACTCTATCAATGATGATCTTTTTTCATTTGTCCATCGATGCCGCCTTTGGTATTCGGGATTCATCTTATAACTTTCGCTATGAACCATCGACGATATTGTGTTCAGCGGATACCTGGCCTGCTCTGTAACGATTCTTATCTCACCGTCGCGATACTTTGCATTAATCTCTTCGTCAGTCATTTTAGTTATCTGACTGACAAGGGTATTCGTTCCAATTTTTTCGCCATCGAAAAGACTCATAGTTCACCCTTGCACAATAGTGTAAATAAAGTAATTTTACGTAATAATATTTTTCGAATCTCATATAGCATGCCATGTTCCTGTAGTTTCTTCGAGCTCCGTTACTCCGATAGGCGCCAAGAATTGGAGGCCTCCCTCAATGGGTTGTCTAGGAGTCTGCGCGGTAGAAACGTCGTTATGACATAATAGGCCCATCTTCTCCAGCCACGGAATAGACGTCATGGGAACGTGTTTTCGACCTTATTCGCCAGATCAGGAGTTGCTGCTGCCTCCCAGTCTTAACGAATGGCTGGCCGAAGGCCATCTGGCCTACTTCATTAGCGACGTTGTCGAAGAACTGGACTTAAGCGCCTTTTATGCTCGCTACGAGGGAGACGGTCGCCGCAAGTCGCCTTTTGATCCGCGTATGATGCTGAAGGTGTTGATTTACGCCTACGCGACCGGAACTTTCTCGTCCCGCAAGATTGCCCGCAAACTCGAAGAGGACGTGGCCTTTCGCGTGCTGGCTGCCGACAATTTCCCCAGACATCGAACCTTGTGCGATTTCCGCAAACAGCACTTGAGTGCTTTCAGAGAGGTGTTTGTTCAGATCATCCAGATTGCCCGGGAGGCTGAGCTGATTAGTCTGGGAACGCTGGTGATTGATGGCACCAAGGTAAAGGCGAATGCCAGCAAGCACAAGGCCATGAGCTACGGGCGTATGCAAGAGCAAGAAGTCCGTTTGTCGAAAGAGGTGGATGAGCTTTGTGGCCAGGCTCGGGCTGTGGATGAAGCAGAAGACGAGCAATTTGGTTCTGCCCAGCGGGGCGATGAATTGCCGGAAGAACTGCAACATCGCCAGTCGCGGTTAAGCAAGATCCGGGCAGCGAAAGCCAGGCTGGAGGCGGAGCAGGCGCAAGCCGATGACGCAAAAGGCAGGCATCCGGATGACGAACGGCGATCCCCTCGCGGTGGGCGGAACTTCAAACGGGACTATGGCGTTCCGGACGACAAAGCTCAGAGCAATGTTACAACGGCCAGTTGGCTGTCGATGGCGAGTTCCAGATTATCGTCGCTAACCATCAAGGCAACAATGCCAGTGATAACGGCTGTCTGGTGCCACTGCTGGACGAGGTAGAAGCAACCCTGGGAGGCCAGCCGGAGCAGTGTCTGGCCGATGCGGGCTACCGTAAAGAAGCGGATTTCCAGGCCCTGGAAGAGAAAGGCATTGACGGTTATGTCTCGTTACGCAGAGAAGGTAAAGGGGGTGCGAAACCCGACGAGACCCGGTATCCGGCCACGGCACGAATGGCCCGGAAGCTTGCTACCCCAGAGGGTCGGGCGGTCTACGCTCAGCGCAAGCATCTGGTCGAGGCTGTGAACGGTTGGATCAAGAACATTCTGGGTTTTCGTCAGTTCAGTTTGCGGGGCCTGGAGGCGGTAAAAGGCGAATGGGATCTGGTCTGTCTATCTCTCAACCTCAGGCGTATGAGTTTATTGATGAGACTGACATAGAGGCCGTGAAGCCACCTTTGCCGGGTGGGCGGCGCGGACGTTGTCCCTGTTGCCGACTCCCCGGGCCATTTCAAGTGGTCGCAGGGAAAACCGTGCTTTCAATCTGTTTGACCGTGCCAAACCTTATTCTGGGCTGGCAGTGGCACGGCCATGCATATCAATGCTCAAAACGCTCCTACCGCGCAGACTCCTAGCCCGGATTTCTCATAGGTCCCCGGCAAGTCTCGCAGACTGGGTTTATTACCGCCACGGGCGCTTCGTTCCGGCCAATATTGCGCAATAATTGACCGTTACCTGGACGCCAATGCGGGCTGCCGTAGAAAATGAGATGTCGTTTGTAGATATTTTGACCGCTATCTGTATTATGAAGTCGAGATCCGTGGTCGGGATGCCCGAGGCTCTATGCCGGCTTTTGTGCTTGGCTAATGCGGCACCTGCCTAGTGGTGTGACTTGCCAAGGAGAGGCTTGGCTTCATTTCCCTTCCAAATTCCCGCTATAATTCAAAAGCTCAGTTTTTTGTGTCTACCGAATAGGCAGTCCCTGTAGCTACCGCGCCCTACACGTTAGTGTCTAGAATCATTGAACGATTACACGGTTGGCCCTTTGTCTTCCCCACGCCCGTGGGGGTGTTTCCACAACGGGTATCCAGTTCGCTGGGCCGTTTGCTCAATCCTACGTCAGCTCAATAGCCCGCTGCCAGCATCTGCGTAGGTCGAAGTTCTGCCAGAGCTATTTGCGACAGGCGATAAGGCTACCTATATATCCTTTGCCAGAGAAATTCTGGGCCAATCCAGCGGGATGCTTTTGGGCGCCTAGGTCCAGAATAGCTTTCAGATCATCATGCTTTTTTGGATCGCAATAGAAGTCGAGAATGTTCGTCAAACCATCATTTCCTTTTCAAACTGCTCCAATTTGACGTGCCATCCTTCAGGCAGAGGCGTCGCCTTGAGCTTTTTGATTGCCGAGCGGCTTTCTGCTTCGGAAAGCTTCAGCCTGGTCAGTGCCTTTTTCAATTCGCTGAGTTTCACGGAATTGGCTGGGGTGACGGTGAAGCTTCGCAGCAACTCGCCTTCAGGGCGTGATTTCCACCGCAGCTTTGATTCTGTTACGTGTCGCACTTCAACAATGTCATTGCCAACTGAAAACGTTCTGCTGGCGCCGTTACTCCAAAACACGGTTTTGACGGGGGCCTGTGTCTGAAGGCCAAGTCGATAGGCGGACTCGATGCCCTGCCTTACCAGTGTGTAGCCGTTCTGCTGAGCCCATTTTTTGGCTATCTGTTCTGCGCTTGGCGTAATTTTGATCGATGGCATGCTGGCCAGGGCTTTTGGGCGCACATAAATGCCTTTGGATACTCGTTCAATCACGCCTTCCTGCGCAAGCCTGCTCAGCGATTTTTGCACAGACGCAGCGGTGTCCAGTTCGTGGAACTGACTGATGGAAAACGGGGCGCCCCGCCTCATGTTTCGCAATCGATGGGCTATTTTCTCTGATGTAGACATGATTTAACCTGATATAAAGAGAACGCAGTGAGTTTATCCTAGTCCTTTAATATCAGGCGGTGCAAAAGAATTCGTGTCAGGGTCATGGCGTGTTCGTGTGCAATTTCTAGAGTTAAAGTGGCGAAAATAAATGTACGTCTGGGCTCCCTTTCAAAACTTGTACACCCGTTGGCCGAGTGTAGTGATCAATCAACCCCCTCCACCTCTATCCCATTCTTAGCCAACCAGCTCTTCCGCCGCTCATAATCCGGCATAACCCGCTCAACCCGCTTCCAGAACTGGTTTGTGTGATGTGGCTCATGCAAATGCGTTAGTTCATGCACCACCACATATTCAACGATCTCTCTTGGCAACAGGATCGTCTTCCAGTTGAAGTAAAGACGGTTGCCCTTGCCACACGAACCCCAGCGGTAGCCCAGATCCTGAATTTTGACACCAGCAGGGTCAACGCCCATGCGCGCAGCTAGGGCCTGGACTTTATCGTTCAGGTAAATCTGTGCCTTGGTGCTATACCAGTAAATAAAGTGGAATCTCGCTTCAGTCTGCAGGTCTTTTCGCAGGCAGAATCGTCCAGCCGTCAGTTTGAGTGGTGTTCGTTGATCTTCTACCAGCTTCAACCGATAGCTCCGGCCCAGATACAGAAATCCTTCGCCATTCACGTACTCTTTGCGAGGCTGGGGCTTAAGCAGCTCGGCTTTCTCGGCCAGTTTCTGGTAGATCCAGAATTTTTTCTCCTGAACAAAGTCCTTGAGCAGATGTTCTTCGATGCCCTTGGGGGCCGCAAGCACCAGGTCGCCGCCGCGGTCCACAATGATCTCCAGCGTTTTGCGCCGGGCGCTATGGCGTACCTCGAAGGTCAGGTCATCCACCTGTAATTCCATCACGCATTCACCAGCTTGCTGTGATTCGCTTTGGCCAGATCAATAAGTTTGTCCAGAAGACCATCGAGTTGATTGGCTGGGAAAAGGTCGAGCTCGAACAATTCTTCAAACAGTCGGCCTCTCAGGCGCTCCTGGTCTGGTAGGTGGGAGGGTTTCCAGAAGTCCGGAATACGCAGTTCTTCAGTGATGATCTGGACGGCTGATACTGTCGCTTGCTCCAGGTTTTCCTGCTCCCCAAAATCAGGCGTCGCTGAATCGCCCAGTTTGGTCTCCGTCATTAAACGCAGGAACGGTAGATAGTGGGGTGAAAGGCCTGTAGGTGTTTCGTCATCCGCTGCTTCGTCGGCCTGTAGTTTTCTAATCAAGCTGGAGAGGGCGTCCACCTGCTCCTCCCAGAGCCCGTCCATCTGCTCCAGGATTTCCTTCAGACGCTCGCTGAGTTTGGTATATTTTACCGGATCTTCATCTAGGTGTTTACGCACATGAGAGCGAACCGCATGCTCCATTTCTGACGCTTTAGCTCGATCGCTGACTTGCCGGTTTATGTGTTGGTCGAAGTGGGTGTCCGTCAACTGCACCGGCGGAATCTTGGGATTGATGCCCAGTGAGATCATGTAGTCATCGATCAGCTTGCGGACTTTGTTGCCAACGTCTTTGCCTAACTCCGGGCTGTCCTTGTAGCGATTCCGCGCCAGGGCATGAATGTAGGCCAGTTGTTTGGCATCATTCACGAACTCCAGCGCTTCCGGGCGGGGTAGGACATCATCCAGTGTTCGGCTGAACTCCTTCAGCTTCACGATGAACTCGGCTCGCAGTCGCTCGTCGCCTAAAGCAGTAACGGCTTCCTCAGCATCAGCGAGGCTGTCGACGCCTTGTTTTCGCAGCACATCAACAACCCTGAGGTGACGATCCCGTAACAACGGAATTTCATCTTTCAGGCTCCGGAGCGCACCCTCTATATCTTCATCACTGTATGCCGCCAGCGCTTCTTTAAGGTGGTTTGCGACGCCATAGTAGTCCACCACAATACCGCAGCGTTTCCCGAAGCCTGTGCGGTTTACCCGGGCAACAGCTTGCAGCAGTTCGGCCTCTCGAATCGGGCGGTCCAGATACATGACGCCCGCTATGGGCGCATCGAAACCGGTCAGCAGCATGGACTTTACAATCAGGAAACTGAGCGGGTCGCACTTGTCCGGGTCTTTGTGAAACAGCGGTTTCTTGAATCGTTTGATGTTCTGCTCAATCTCCGCCCGATCACTCCACTGGGCCCAGCCGCTGTCATCATTGTTGCTGCTGCTGAACACCACGGCAAACTCAAGCTGCTGAAGTAATTCACGATATTGCCAAGCCTTAATGGCTGCCTTGATTCGAGGCGGGCGGGTAATCAGCTCGGTTTCGGCAATGTTCTTGTCTTCATGAGGTAACGCCATGGCCTCCTCGAGAAGTTTCGACTTGGCTTGTTTGAGCGCTTCCAGGTAGCGGATAGCTGCTCGTCGGCTATAGGCAACCAGTTGGGCTTTGAAGCCATTGGGGAGGATGTTAGTGACGTAGTGGCGGAGGATATCAGCCGCCTTTTCTTCAATCAGGCGAGGCGCCTCAAAGATCTGGCCCTTGGTAGCGTATTTCTTCTTGATCAGCTCCAGTTCTTCCTTGGTGCGTTCTTTGAACAAATCCTCGAACAAGTCATCGAGGTTTGCGCCGTCCTTTACGGCGCCTTCTGCCGTTCTGCCTTCGTAAAGGATTGGAACCGTGGCGCCATCGTTTTCCGCTTCCTTGATGGTGTAGCGGTCAATGTATTCGCCAAAAATCTCGCTGGTCTGCTTTTTCTTGCCCATGATGATGGGCGTGCCTGTGAAGCCAATTCGCGCAGCGTTGGGCACAGCCTGTAAAAGGTTGGCGTGCAGGTCACCGGCCTGTGTTCGGTGAGCCTCGTCAATCATCACCAGAATATCCGGGCTTTCATTAAGCAATCCCAAGGGGCGTGAGGAGATAGGGTTCCTGGGTTCGTCGTCAGGCTCTTCTGCCGCATCGCGACGATTGAGCTCCAGCCCGCGTTCCTTCTTCGGAGGAGGGTAAGCTGAAGACGCACTCTCGTGTTCCCGGTATTTCTGGATGGTTCCAAAAATAAGCCCTGGCCCGGGCTGGCCCAGCAACGATTTCAGTTTGCCGGTGTTGCTGGCGATCTTGACGGTTTCCCCGGTCAGCGTCGCTGTGTCCGATAACTGATCCTGTAGATCCTTCCGATCCGTGATCACGACGACTTTGAATCGGCGCAGTTCAGGGTCGGTTCTGAGTTTGAGAACCAGAAATACCATCGTCAGGCTTTTACCGCTGCCCTGGGTATGCCAGATAATCCCGCCTCGCCGGTCGTGCTCACCATCTTCAGACCGGGTTTTACCGGTTTTCAGGCGCTGAACAGCCCGTTTGACGGCCCGATACTGCTGATATCGGCACACCAGTTTGATGGTTTGCCCGCCCATGGTCATGAACAACGTAAAGTGACGGACGATGTCCAGCAGGTTGGCGGGGGGCAGCATTCCCGAAATCAGTCTTTGCTGAGAGGAGAGCGAGGCAACGCCCAGTGATTCGGCAACGTCCTCTTCGGAGCGAGGTGTCACGGTCTTCCAGTTCAGGTAATGGCTGAACCCGGCGCCAATGGTTCCAACCCGGGCATCATCAAAATTGGAAGCCACCATAAACTGGTTGGTGAAGAACAGGGCGGGGGCGCCTTCGTGTTCCTCGACCTCAAGATCCTGATGACGCTGATCGTAATAGCGGCGTAGCTGATCCACCGCCTCCGGAATGCCCTCGGGAATCGTTCGGTTTTTGCACTCGATGACCACCAGGGGAATGCCATTCACAAACAGAACCAGATCCGGAATGACGTGCCCCTTCCAGCCATCATGCCCTGGCGGGCATTTGACCTTGAACTGATTCACCACGGTAAAGGTGTTATTCTTAGAGGTAGCCCAATCAACAAAGTGGACGGTTTGCCCTCGACCACCATCCCAGTCTGGCAGGCCCTCCACCGTGATGCCGCCGTGAAGCAGTTCGGTTGCCAGTTGGTTGGCTTCTATTATTTTGTTGGCGGGAAGGCGAGTAATCGCGGATACGGCCTGATCGAGACGTCTTTCATCCAGCCAGGGCTCGCCGTTTCGGGTGTTGATGGCCAGCAGCCGCTCACGCAGCAGTGGCTCCATGATGACCTGAACAAAGGTTTCACGATAGGTAACGGACGGGAAGTCCAGGGAGCCCTCGATGTAATTCCAGCCTTCTTGCTCCAGTTGCTGAATAAAGGGGAACTCAACTTCGGTAAATTCCGGGCCAGGCATTACTACTCCTTTTTGCGTTCGCGCAGAGCATTATGATGCATGATCAGAGTCTGTCAAAAAGGAGGCAGGTTAATGAGTTCGGAAAAATCAACGCGGGAAGCTCCTACTGGCCAGAGAATCGCCGAAAGCGAATCTCCGACTGACCGTCAGCTTGAGCAAGCGAAGCATGAGCTGGGGCTGCCTAACACAACGAGATACAGGGTACCGACCGCCAGAATGCGAAAATTCAAGCGGCATTGGCCCAGCGAGCCGATAGCCATTGCTGGCCGGAAAGCCTGAAAATCCCAACTTCGTTCAATGTTAAACGGCGGGTCTCCTGCTATTATTCGCGCTATGGAAAAGATTAAGGGTATTAACCCATCCCGAATTATCTGGTGTTGCGAGGATCTGGGCATTTCCGTTGAGGAACTGGCCCAAGAGACTGGTATTGCCCTCGCTACCCTCGAAAAGGCACTGGACGGGAAAGAAGCGCTTTCCGTCAAACAGTTACAAAAGCTGGCCTCCCACTTTAACCGTGGACTGCTGTTCTTCCTCGAGGAAAGTTCTGTCAGTGAGGGACGCGTCCATTCCGTGCAGTTCCGAACACTGAACAATCAGAAGCCACAATTAAGCCCGCGTTTCCGGGCTTTGGTTGAGCGAACAGAACGCCAGCGTTTGACTTACTTGAGTCTCCGGGAGGATTTGGGAGAGCCGGTTGATCCGGCTTGGTACCCGGAAGAAATTGCAGGGAATGCTCCGCGACCAAAGCGCGCAGCGCAGTTGGCTCGCGCTTGGCTTGGGCTTCAGCCGGGACAGAGTTTTGCTGAAATGCGGACAGCTCTAGAAGCCAAAAACATTCTGGTATTTCTGAGCAACGGATATGCCGGCAAGTGGCAGATCCCCAAGGAAAGTCCCATCCGGGGCTTTTCTCTGTATTTCGACAGTTTCCCGGTTATTTTTATAAAAAAGCAGCTTTCCGAGGGAGCACAAGCGTTCACCATGATGCATGAGCTGGGGCACCTCCTGCTCCACCGCGAGAGTTTTGTCGACGACGAAAACGATTTTTATAGCAATAGTTCCAATGAAGTGGCGGCTAATCGGTTTGCTGGGAATCTGCTTGTGCCGGATGAGTTCCTCGAAGTACTCGACCTCCAGCGGTTTTCTGCGGATGACGTAACAGCGTATGACCTGTTCCTTGAAGGCTATTCCCGTCGCTGGAGTGTCAGCCCAGAAGTAATTCTGCGGAGGATGACTGATTCCGGGCTCCTTCCTCAGGAAGACTACCAGGCTTACCGTAAATGGAAACAATCCTTGCCCGTGCCTGAGCGTAAGGGAAGTGGCGGAGCCCGCTATCGTTTCAAGGAGCCGGTGAGGGTCTTTGGCAAAAGCTATGTCGGTACGGTGTTGGACGCTTTGCATGAACAGCGCATCACTTTAGCCAGGGCCAGTTCCTATCTGGATAATTTAAAAATAGCAGACCTGCGACAGCTGGAAGATACGCATGCCTCTATTTGATGCGTCGTCGATCATTCACGCCTGGGACAACTATCCACCAGAGTTGTTTCCTCCTTTGTGGGACTGGTTGGGGCAGGAAATCGTAAATGGAAATCTCGCTATCCCTGGTGTGGCTTTGGAGGAAGTGGGAAAGAAAACTCCGGAATGCGCTGTGTGGTTGAAAGGCAACGGCGTCACCGTATTACCTTTGACGTCCGAAGTGTTGGCCGAATCCCTACGAATAAAACACTTGCTGGGTATTGAAGAGGATCAGTATCACACCAAGGGCGTAGGTGAGAACGACATCTTCATCATTGCCACAGCAAGCGTTCATGGATTGACGCTGATCTCTGACGAAGGACGCCAGTTCGGCAAGCCCGATATTCTCGCCAAGTACAAAATTCCAGCGGTCTGTGAGCTGCAGGATGTAGGGGTAAGGTGTATCAATTTCCTGCAGCTCATACGCACCAGTGGTGCCGTTTTCAAGAGCTAGTGCAGTCAATGACTCATGCCCGCGACAGAGGATCAAGCCTGCCAACGCCGCAACGGCTGACAAGCGGTTTCCTCGGCAAAACTCGATCATGAGTTGCTCTCACGTCAGAGATTTCTTGCCCATCGCTTTTTCAATCAATCCCATTAAAAGCTGCTTGCGCTCTTCAAAGAAGCCTTGAAAATCATCCGCTCTGAGCTGCTCAGTGGGAATAAAGTGCCCATCAAGTATGGTATTCATTTCCTGGTCTGCGAGTTGCACTTGATCATGGCTTTGTAGCTTGGCCAAATATGCCGAGGGCGCATACCCGCCAATCATCCGGTTGGCCTTATAGGAGATCGGCGTCTTGTTAATGATGGAGTCGTAAACCTTGGGCGGGATACCGTTAGCCTCATACCAGGCGCGGGGAAATATGTGGTGAATATCCAGAGCCACTTCTTGAGTGTCCAATTGTTGAATTCGACCCTTCCAAAAGAAATCAGAGGCACCCTCACGCAGGATCAGTACGTTAATGCCTTTGTAGGCGGCACTGAGGCGGCTGCGTAGGGACTCCAAGCGCTCCGGGTCGAAGGAGGCATCAGTAACGGTGCGGGGTATAGCGGTGTCGTCTTCGAACCAGTTCATCAGTTCTTCAAGATCCACTGCAACGCGAGTTTCAACGGCGCCACCGTATAGCTCACCCAAAACGCCGGACCAAAACCAGCGAGCTAGCTTCTGGTGGGTTTTTGGTTCCCGCCAACGCTCGCCGAGAAGTGTCATGGTTGCAGCCAGGGGCACCAGTTGGGTGCCATAAGGCAATTCTCTGCGGCTAAAGAAACACTCGCCGGCCAGGAACTTTGACGCTTCAACAAAACCGGCCTCAACCTGATCGGCCCAGTTCTGGTAGGCAGCAAGGGGAAGTTCAAGCACGGAGGCCCGTTTGGCGCTAACAGGGCGTACATGTTTGCCCTGCTTGCCGTCTGCAATACCCTGGTATTTTCGCTCTCTGGTATGGAGCAGGGTAATGGCCTGCAGAAAGTCTGTGCTTTCGACACCTTTCAGCAACTCGTGCTTGGCAAGCCGATCCCGACGCGAGGCTACTTCACGGATCTCCGAGCCAAACCAGTCATCACGAAGGTTGTAGCCCTCGGCGGCGTAGGTGGCGGTCATCAGTTCAAATACTGAAAGTTGAACACCGCCGGTGTTGACCTTCTCGAATACCAAACAGACAGCCTCTTTGGATGTCTCTTTCTTCAGTTCAATAATGGGAATCTGATAAGCCGAGAAGGCGCCGATCACCTTCTTCTTGAACATCAGAAACTGCTCCATACCCCCCGGGTTGAACTGGAACAGATCCTGAAGCCATTGGGAGTCGTCGAGTATCTTGTCGCAGGGGAAGTGCAGTTGCTGGCATTCGAGCTCCCGGGTGGAGAGGTCCAACTCAACATCTCGGCCAAAATTACTGCGAGTCTGCCGGTTTTCATCCACGGCTTTAACGGCCTCGTCCAGCCGCTCGTCACCCTCCAGGGCCATCGGTATATCGAAGTAGCAATGGCGCAGGATGTCCTTGCCTTTCACTGTGCGTGTATCGACAGGGCTTTCCATGGCAATGGCCTGGGTCAGGCTCGTCAGGCGCTGCTGGCCATCCAGAATTAATCGCTCGGGTTTGTTCGTGACATCTTTGGCTGAAATGCCTTCAACGAGGCGCATCTGGAACCGCACTTCTCCCCCTGTTTCCATCAGCATGACGGCACCTATAGGAAACGAGCGGGCGATGCTCACCAGCAGGCTTTTCACGTGCTCATCATCCCAGACCCAGCCCCGCTGGAAGTCCGGCAGCTGTATCTTGCCGTTGGTGATGTCCTTCAGCAGTTCGGGGAGCGAGCGTTTGGTACTGTCGAAAGTGGTCATGCTTCATCCTTGAGTAGGGCGGTGACGCGGACGTGGCCGGTGAGGAGGTCATCGGCAATGCCAACTTTCAAACGTTTCAGTTTTTCGCACTCTCGGATTGTAGCGGCAATCTCATTTTCATAATTTCTGACGAGTGTAGAAATTACGAGCTGTTCAGTTCTACCGGGCTTAGCCGTCGGAACCGCCTCTAATTTAGTGCGATTGATTGTGTACAGACCTGAGCTCGATGAAGCGGCTTTTCTCCAGTACTGTTTGACGATATGCGAGTTCATCCATAGAAATGCAAAGTGTGGAAGAGAATCTGTTGCTCGCAATCTGAATAGGTGGTTCTGAAAGGTAACTCCTAATACTGCGTCCGTGGCCATCGCGCAGCGACCAATCTCATTCGGGTTTGCGTGACCTTCGACAATCAGGAGATCGTCTTCGGATAGTGATTTTTTTGCTATCTCGTCATCACGCGCATCTAGGTAGGCAATCTCAGAGAGGTCAAGTCTACCCCGATGGACATTGGCAACGCGAAGGTAGGGGCGCGCGTTTCTTTCAGGTTTTCGGTGTGGTCCCAGTGTGAATCCAGAGTCGATATCAAAATCGTGGCGTACAGTGGCAATAGCCCACTCTTTCGGAATCAACCCGAACGCGGACTCCTTATAAATCTCCGGCGCCTGCACCGGCGTGGGGCGGAGTTGGCCGTTTTGGTTGATGCCGCGGGTGAGCAGGTCGTGGAGCAGGCCTTCCTTGATTTTTTCCAGCTTGGCGATCAGAGCCTCGGTTTTCTGGATTTGGGTGTCCAGGGTGTCGAGGATCTGGGCAATTTTAGTCTGTTCATACGGAGGGGCGGTGGGTGTCTGGATGCCAAGTAGGTCAGAGATTCGAATGCCTTTAACTGTCGACCCTACAGACACGCTTTCAGCATGGAATTTAAGACTGTCCAGCAACCTTAAAAGGTACCGTGGACTCACGTTGGCCTTGGGGAACAATGCCTTCACGTCCTGATTGATCGTCACATCGCTGTTACTAATCGCACATCGACCAACGGCCATTCTTGTACAGACGAGAGGTGTACCTGCCGGGATCAAATTGGTAGAGCTTGCTGTTAGGCCTTGCTGGGTAATTGACTCCTCAGTTGAGTCAAGAATCAACTGATTATCTGCAAAGTCTTTAACAGATGCCCAGGGAATTGGCCCGTTCCAAAATCGGGGATTGTTCCGATCTGGGGTGCCACCGCCCTGTTGTCGCTCTACGAGTGACCTCAGTGAACGTTTTTCAAACATACCCGAGCCCCGTCAGAAACCCCTTCAGTTCGGCTGCAGCTACATCCCGCCCCATCTCAATATCCGCCAACGTCACCCTGTACTTGTTCCACCAAGTCTCAAACACAGCAATTACTTCCTGCCGTTGCTGCAGAATGTACCTGTCCAGTATTCCCAGCATGTCGTTATGCAGAATCGTCAGCATCAACGTGGCGGCTCCGGCCTCGTCCAGTGCATCCACTGCTTCGTTCAGGTGCGCCTCAAAGCTGGCTTGTTTAGCTTTCAAAGTCTTGGTGGCTTTGGTGCGCTCGGCCTTCCAGGATTTGATATCCGCCTCAGTGGGTGCATCTTCATCCGGTTCGGCGTCATCTTCGTCGTCCGGCTGGGCGGTTGCAGCTTTGATGCGGGTATCCAGTTCTGCTTTGCGGGCCTTCAGGTCTTCCAGTTCGGCCACGTAGTCCGCCAGCAGGAAGGTCACCAGTTTGTGGTCCAGCGGGTTGGTTTTGTTCTGGTCGTCTTCCAGCAGGGTGATGATGCTGATACGCCAGGCATCCACCACACCCAGCACGCCACGAGCCTGCAGGGTGCGGAACTCGTTTTTGTTCTGGTCCCAGAAGCCGGCGATGATGCCGCGCACGGCAAACCTGTCCAGCATGCCGATGGGGTCCAGGGCGTGGGTGAAAGTGCCAATCAGGTTATCCCGCAGGGCGCTCAGTTGCTGGCCATTGCCAGCGAGCTGGGCAATATGCGTGCCTCGCTGTTGCCACCAAGTTTCGAAAGAATCCTTGAGCCGAGCCTCTTTGTGCTGGACGCCGGCATTCTGCTCGATGGCGGGTTTCAGGGTGCCTTTGTCGGTGAGGTCTTCCCGAAACTCCACATAAGTTTCTTCGCCCGCTTTGGGAAGGAGCAGATCCATGGGGGCCAGGCCCAGGGCGTCAAACAGGGGTTGTTTGGCCTGCACTTCTTTCAGAGGAATGCCGCCCACCAGATGCGCTCGCACATCCTGGGGTTCCGGTGGTGGCGCGTTGTCCGCATAGCGGCGGATGTTCAGGTTGTAGTCGTTCTCCCGCAATTCATCCAGGCTGACGATCCGCGAGAAGCTGTCGGCCTCGGCAAAGGCTTCGTAGGTGCTGACGATCTTTTCGATGTGTTCCGGCAACAAGTGGTTCTGGGCGCGGCCTTCGTAGAATTCCCGGTCCGCATTGATGAACAGCACCTTGCCTTTGCGTTCCGGTGCTTTGGCACCCTTGTTGCGCAATACCAGAATGCAGGCGGGGATGCCGGTGCCATAGAACAGGCTGGACGCCAGGCCGATGACGGCTTCCACCAGGTCGTTCTCCAGCAGGCCGGCACGAATGCGTTTTTCATCACCACCCCGGAACAGCACGCCGTGGGGCATGACGGTGGCCAGCATGCCGTCAGATTTCAGGCTGGCGACCATGTGTTGCAGGAACATCAGGTCGGCTTTTTTGGCGCCTTCCGGTACCTGGCCATACTGAAACCGTTCCGGGAACTGGTTGCTGGGCATAAAACCGATGGAGAAGGGCGGGTTGGTAAGGATGCGGTCAAAGCGCATCAGCTCACCGCCTTCCACATGCTGGGGGTCGGTCAGAGTGTCTTCATTGCGCAGATCGGCGCTGGTGATTCCGTGAAGTAGCATGTTCATCTTGGCAATGGCCCAGACGGAACCGGAGGCTTCCTGCCCAAAAAGTGACAGGTGTTTCGGGTCGCCGCCCTGTTCCTCCAGGTACTCCTTGGACAGGATCAGCATACCGCCGGAACCGCAGCAGGGGTCGTAGACGCTCTGGCCTTCCTGGGGGTTAGCCAGGCGCACCATCATTCGGACTACAGAGCGCGGCGTGTAGAACTCGCCGCCTTTTTTGCCGGCAGAATCCGCAAATTCACCAATTAGGTACTCGTAGGCTGCACCCAACAAATCCGGGAACTCGAAATCTTCGTTGCGCAGGCGGTATTGGCTGAAGTGGACGATCAGATCCCGCAGCTTCCTGTCTGGCAGGGTGGTAGAGCCTACCTTACGGGTAAAGTCGATATGCTCCAGCACGCCTGCCAGGCTGACGTTGTGTTCCTCCAGCCCCGCCAGGGCCTTGTTTAGATAGTTGCCGACGCCGTGGTGGGCGTCGTTCATCAGGAAATCCCAGCGGGACTGTTTGGGCACGTAAAAGGTCGACTTGTACCAGTTCTCCATGTCCGCGATGGCTTCCGCTTCAAACTGGCCCTTGCCTTTGGCCAGCTGGTTTGTAACCACTTCCTGATAGCGTTGCTCGAAAACGTCGGAGCAACGCTTAAGAAACAGCATGCCAAAAATGTATTCCTTGAATTCCGAGGCGTCCATCTTGCCCCGCAGGATGTCGGCGGCTTTGAACAAGTGGCGTTCGAGTTGTTGGAGCGTCAGTGCCATGGGTACTTCCGTTGTGGTGTTGCTGGGAACACTATTTGATAGGTGCGACAGGGAGCGGCGGCGGGTGTCACGAATGTCACGTTTGGTTGTGGTGATATTGCCCGCTCATGGTGGGATGATCAACTGGTCAGGTTGCTAAGGAATCAGGTCTGGCCTCGCAGTGGCGTTTTTTTTCATTTCGCCATGAACAGTGGCCTCCTTCTCACCCTGCAGAAGATCCTTGGTCACTCCACCATATGACCATGCGCTATGCCCACTTTTTTCCTGACTATCTTTCCGACGCTGTTAGGCTTAATCTTTTTTCTGGTGTTGACACTTCGTTGACATACCCACAAAAAATTTAATTCCACAAACGAAAAAAGCCCCTACAATCAGGGGCTTAGTTCGGTTTGGTTGGTGGAGACGGCGGGAATTGAACCCGCGTCCGCCAGCACTGTGCCTTAGGATCTACATGCTTGTGTCCTTCTACTGATTTAACCTCAGACTACCCGAAGGCCAGGGCGTAAGAGGCGAGTTCTTTAGATCTTAGTCGTTAGCCAGTGAACTCTGGATAACGAAGCATCCCGTAAGCGATGACGTCCTGAAATGTAGCTCTGAGCTACGGGCGACTCAGTCAGGACGACTAGCAGCTTACGCTGCTAGTGAGTAGTTTTCGTCGTTTGCGACTATTGCGTTGCAGCTTTGGATTAACGAGATTGGCTGCCATCTCGACATGCACCCAAGGGTTCGCCACCAGCGTCGAAGCCATGTCGTCCCCTTACCGACATTATATGTGGGTGCTCCTGCTAACTTCAAGGGCTGTGTGCCAGAGAATTTAAGCCGGTTGCTTGCACTTGCGCCGAGGGGGCTTGGTTTTGACATTGGCAGCGCGTGGTTTTGCGGGGGTTTCAAGTTCGATACCGGCCGCTGCGGCCAGCTCGTAAAAGCTGTTGTGAAAGTAGTCCATGATGGCGTTGGGGCAGGCCTGAATGCCTTGGTCTACGGTAATGCCGAAATACACGTTGCCGGCGTAGCTGAATATGCTCATGCCAATGCCAATGCTGCCACTTTGCGGAACCCAGAACATGGGTTGGCGCAGCTTACTGCCGGCCAGATAGACCGCTTCCCGCGGGCCGGGCACGTTGGTCAGTACGGCTGAGGCTTTGTTACTGAGCATTGCCAAGGCCCGGCGTTCGAGCATGTCCGGGCCGCGGCCAAAAAGATCCAGCAGGCTGTAGGTTACCTGCGCCTGGTAAGACCGTTTGAGCTCGTTCATAGTGTTTTGAATCTGCTGAAAGCGTGCCTTTGGGCCGTCAATTTCGATGGGCAGGCTAACCAGCATCAAGCCAAACTGATTGCCCAGTTCGGAAATGGGCTGGTTCAGTGGTCGCAAGTTAAACGGCACGGCTACGCGGATTCCGCAGTCGGGAATCGCCTCATTGCTTTCTAGCAGGTGGCGGCGTATGGCGCCGGTTGCAGCGCACAGCAGCGTATCGTTAATGGTGCCGCCCATGGCTTTGGCGCAGCGCTTGACGTCGTTCAGGTTAAGGGCTTCGGCCCAGGCGACCTGTTTGCGACCGCACAGGGGTTGGCGCAGGCCGGTTTTTGGATCGAAGGGCATCAAGCCCAGCTTCAGCAAGTCCAGGGTGATATCGCCAGCGGTGCCAATCAGGCGCAGAGCGTAGCCTGGCTCTGAGCGCAGTGACTGGAACAGAATACTCGCTTGCTGGCCTGCTACTTGGGCGCTGCTGACGGCCTTGTGCATCCAGCGGTTCAGGGGCTTTAACACGGCTTTTTTAGGCCTGGCTGGCCGCGGTTTTGGTAAATGGGGTTGCGGTGTTGGATCGGTGAGTGACAACAGTACCCGCACCAGCGATATACCATCGGCAATGCAGTGATGAATGCGCACAATCAGCGCGCAGCCACCCTGGTAGTTGTCGACGCAATCGATTTGCCACAGCGGCCGGCGAAAATCCATGGTGCTGCTGTTCAGGTCACTCACCAGTGCCTGAAGTTCGGCTTTGTCGGCGTTGCCGGGCAGGGCACGGCGGTGCACGTGGTTATCCAAGTTAAACAGTGCGTCGTCTTGCCAGTATACTTTGCCGCTTTTTTCCACAACACGCTGGCGAAAGCGACGAAATTTCAGAAAACGCTCGTTCAGCACCCGCTTTAGGTCAGCGATGGCAATGGGCGCGTCAAAGATCAGCACCGATGAAACCATCATCGGGTTTTCCGGCGTGTCCATGCGCAGCCAGGAAAGGTCGACACCTGACATGGGGGTTTGCGTAATCTTGCTCATGCGCCTTCCTTATCCTGTGCGCCGCCGTTATTTAGGGCGTTGTCTCAGATATTAGCCTCGCGCAGCACCCGTTGCTTTTGGCGGTTCCAATCCCGTTCTTTTTCGGTGGCGCGCTTGTCGAACAGTTTTTTGCCTTTTACCAGCGCGATCTCGCACTTCACTTTGTTCTTTTTCCAGTAAAGCGCCAGTGGTATGCAGGTACGGCCCTCTTGGCCGACCGAATCCACAATTTTAGCGATTTCCTTGGCGTGCAATAGCAGTTTTCGAGTTCGAGTGGGATCTGCAATTACGTGGGTTGACGCAGTGGTCAGCGGCGTAATATGGGCCCCCAATAGCCAGGCTTCGCCGTCTTTCAGCAGCACGTAAGAGTCAGTCAGCTGTGTTTTTCCTGCGCGCATGGACTTCACTTCCCAGCCCAGCAGGGAAAGACCGGCCTCAAAGCGGTCATCGATGTGGTATTCGTGTTTGGCTTTTTTGTTCAGCGCGATGGTACTGCTTGGAGTACCGGGTTTTTTCTTGCTCATCGATTTTGCGCGGGAAACCCCGTCCTTTTAGGTCGGGGAGGGAGTGCGCGTCGTGCGTCAGCACGACAGACTTTCCTATTTCCCTTCTCCTTTTTGTGGTGTAGGTGATAGCCGTAGCCATCCGCTCTTTGCATGAGCTGGCAGTGCCGGTGATGAATGCCTTGAACGGCTCCGCCCGAGGTTTGAATGTTGAAGCTGCCGGTTTTCCGGATGGCAACCCGGCCTAGCCAAGTGCCTTCCTTTTTGCCGATCGGGACAATGGCTCGAACCATATCGCCGGTTTGGAATCCGTGAACTGATTTCTCTCGCATGAGGTAACCGCGAGGGAAGCCGTGTTTTGTTAGGCGCGTCCGCTTGTAGCTGCCGCGACCAGTGGCTTTTATCCGTAGCGTGGGCTTTTCCCAGTCAAACACGTGTTCGACAACGCCGACACAGACCGCGTCAAAGGCGTGGGTTTTGGGGATACCGAGTCTTTGGCGGTTGAACTTGGTTTGTCCACCCGTGCCGACGTTCACGGGAAGCCCCGTGGTTTTTAGCGATTGGAATAAGTCCCAGCGGGTTGAGTTCACCGCCGCGGCGTCCCGCAAGGGGCGCTTGCACTGGATGAGCACGTTGTCCATTCGGTTTTGCTTGTCTTTCAAGCGGCTGGAGGTTTTGAAAAAATCAGCCAGAGTTTGAGTATCTTTTTCTTCGTTGCAGTGGTGACAGGCGATGGTCAGATTGCTGATTCGGTTAGAGCCACCGTTGGATTTTGGGACAATGTGTTCGATCTCTAAGGGCGTATCGATGGCCGTGCAATAAGCGCATTCGCGGCCCCATTTTTCCAGCAAATACTCCCGAACTTCATAGCCTAACAAGGTACCTTGCTGATACTCAACGCCGCTGATCTCGGGATTTTCCATCTGTTGCAGGTTAAACCGCACCAGTTCTTGGCTGATCGACGTGACCGGCACCAAGGCGCGAAGACGTTTGATGACACTGGTGGTGGTATCCACTCGATGTTGCAGGCTTGGCGCCAGCCAACCTTTTGGCTTTGTCCGGTTGTTGAATCGGGGCGCCCGATAACGCAGCTGACTCCGGCGCCTGCGCCGACATCCCCGGCGCTGGCCCAGCGCTTTGCTGATCTGGCGGCCACGGTGAATCAGCTCGATTAAGCACAAGACGTGCTCCCCTTGGGCGCTGACTCTCGACACCGCTAAGCCGGTTTCTTTGCTACCAGGGTCGATCTTGAGCACGACTTTCTGAACAGTACCGCCAGTGCGGGCTTTCAAACGAAGGGTGAACGGATACACTCTCACCACCACCGCGCGCCTGCGAGCAAGCAAAAGCCGGGCTCGTTTTTCCGAGCAAGGCATCAGTGGGTTCTTCTGTCTGTCGAGTACAAAAACAGCCATATCGTTTTCCAATAATTACCCTTACGGGTCTGGTGTCGGAGGCCGAAACCTCTCTCCCCTCGGGAATGTCTACCACCGGCTCCCGCTTGCGCGGCAACTGAAACCTTCGGCGCTTTACCTTTCGCCAGCGTGATTCCAGTTTTCCAGTGTCCGGTGCTGAGGTAGCACACCGGAGTGGGTCTTAACGACCTGTGGTAAACGTAGCGGGTTGGTGTCCGCTTTCCCTGGTCAACCTGGCGTGTAGGGTGTTCTCTACAAGCCCCGTCGTTCACGGCGGGGTAGTTGACGAATCCGTTATCCGACGTCGCACGAATGTACCGGCCGGCGATTGCTGGTCCGGCAAAGCGTCTATTGTAGCTCAGGAGTGCCAGACCGGTCACGAATTCACCCGCCTGCTGGCAACAGGTCGTGCGCTACAACCGGTATCGGCTACAATAGGCGATCATTTTTGACCGGATTGTTCATGCCGCCGCATCTTCAGGCACAGATGGGATCATTTACCCGCAAGTCCACGTTTTTCTGGGCGGCGACGGGCGCTACTGTGGGATTGGCCAACTTTTGGCAATTTCCCTATCTGGCCAGTCGCCACGGCGGCGGGCTTTTTATTCTGCTTTATTTGGCCTGCCTGTTGTTAATCACTCTGCCACTGGCGATTACCGAAACGTCGTTTGGCCGCTATAGCCGTCATGGAATGGTGCGGGCGATGGACAACTTCGTGCTCACTGCCAAGCGCTCCCGCAATTGGGTATGGCTGGCTTACTTGAGTGTGCTAGCGGCCTTTGTGGTGTTGTCTTATACCGCTGTATTTGGCGCTATTGCGCTGGCCTGGGTGTTTTTTGGCGCCAGTGGGGACTTTACCGGTAATACGGCCGCCCATGCGGCAGGCGTGTTGTCACGCCTGGTGTCTGACCCGCAACGATACCCGGTGTTCATGGCCTGGCACGGTTTCTTTTTGTTGCTGGTGGCCGGTGTGTCTATGCGCGGCGTGGTTCGCGGCCTGGAACGTGCGTTTCGCCTGCTGGTGCCGGCCACTCTGATTTTGCTTGCGGGGTTTGTCGGGTTTGCAGTTTATTTCGGTGAACCCGGTGCTGCGATCACGCGTATGCTGGGGCTACACCCCCAGGATGTCACGATGGACAGCGTTAGAGTCGCGCTGTTTCATGCCTTTTTTACCTTGGGCTTGGGCGTGGGTGTGTGGGCCATTTTTGGTGCTTATAGTTCGCCATACACCCGGTTGAAACGCTCTGTTCTGGCCGTGGTTTTGCTGGATACTCTGGTTGCCGTTCTGGCAGGGCTGGCGCTGTTTGCAGTGGTGGTAGATGTTGATGGTAGTCAGGCCAGCAGGGGTTTTGGTCTGTTGTTTGTGGCCTTGCCTGCGGCGCTGGGCCAGTTGCCTGCCAGCCAGGTGGTTATTGCCCTGCTATTTTTAATGCTGGTAATGGTGATTTGGGCCAGTGCATTGGCGCTGATGGAACCGGTGATTGGCTGGCTGCGGGAGCGCACGGATTTATCGCGGGGCAAAGCGACCTTGCTGGTTCTGGTTTCCTGTTGGCTGCTGGGCCTGCTGTCGCTGTATTCGCTGAATATATGGAGCAGTTATCGGCCCGCGGGCGCAACACTGTTTCGCTGGTTGGAATTGATCTCCGGTGGCGTGTTTATACCGGTTGTTGGGGTGATGTTGTCGCTGTTTGCTGGCTGGTGCCTTACCCGACGTTTATTGCAAAGAATTCTGGGCAATACGCCCGGTTGGTTGTTTGATGGCTGGTATAAGGTAATGCGTTGGGTGTTGCCGCTGGTTGTTGTGTACATCGGCCTGCACTACACATTTATTCTTTTATAAGACAGGACCGTTTTGCCCAATGGCTCATCAGATTGATAAAACCGCGTTGGTGTGGCATTCCGCCGAGCGCATGTTTCACCTGGTTAACGACGTTGCCCGTTATCCGGAATTTCTGCCATGGTGCCGTAGCGCCAGTGTGCAGCGGCAAGATGAGCAGCATGTCACCGCTTCGATGGAAATCGCCAAAGGCGGTTTGAGCCATATTCTGACCACGCGCAACCAGCTCTTGATGCCCGAAGCCATCGAGATGCAGTTGGTGGACGGGCCTTTTAGCAATCTTAGCGGGCGCTGGCATTTCAGGCCGCTACAAGACAACGCCTGCAAGGTGATTCTAACCCTGGACTTCGAGTTTTCCGGATCTTTGGCACGGATGACCTTCGGGCCTATTTTCAATCAGGCGGCAAATACAATGGTAGATGCGTTTTGCCGGCGGGCGGATGCCGTTTATGGAAAAGGCTCATGAGTATTCGGGTAGAAGTGGCTTACGCGTTGCCTGAACGGCAGGAAATTGTAACGGTGGATGTGTCTGAGGGCACCAGTATGTTGGACGCAGTCAAGGCGTCGTCCATCTGTGAGCGGTTCCCGGAGCTGGATCCTGAAAATACTGACATGGGCATTTTTGGTAAGGCAATAAAACAGCCGGGCCAGCATCAAGTGCAGGTGGGTGACCGTATAGAGTTGTACCGCCCGCTCGTGATTGACCCCAAGCAGGCGCGATTGAACAGAGCTAAAAAGCAGTAGGCACTTATAGCTTCAGTCTAGCTTTAGTAGGCGGGCGTCTCTTCCAGCAATTGTGCTTCGTAGTGGGAGAAGCGGTCGTCATCGTAATACACGATAATGCGCTGTTCTTCGATGTCTCCGCCTGCACGTTGGAACGTATAAACGTAATATTCCCGTGATGTGTCTACAGGATTGAGCATCAGCGGTGTGCCCATTACCGCGTGAACCTGGCTGCGGGGCATGCCTTCCGTCAGTGCGGTCAACTCTTTGTTGGTGACAATATTACCTTGTTGGACGTTGATTTTGTAAACGCCGGGAAAGGCACAGCCAGTCAGAAAAAGAGTGAGAATAAGAGCTATGAGCTTTTGCATCGCCGGGGGAAATCCTCTATCTTGAAAATGCCTGCCAATGGCAGATGTCGCACGGGTTGATCCTAAAATGGCGGCCCTATCATACCGGAAGCCGCAAGGCACACCAACGAGTGAATAGTAATATGCCATCTGAAAACGCCGAATTACGAAAAGTCGGTCTGAAGGTTACTCTTCCGCGGGTAAAAATCTTCGGTATTCTTGAAAGCGCTACGCAGCATCACATGAGTGCAGAAGATGTTTACAAAAAGCTTCTGGAGCAGGGTGACGACGTAGGGCTGGCGACCGTTTACCGGGTGTTAACCCAGTTTGAATCAGCGGGCCTGGTGCTGCGGCACAATTTTGAAGGCGGCCATGCAGTATTCGAAATGGCCAGCGAAGACCATCACGACCACATCGTATGTACTGAAACCGGAAAGGTCATCGAGTTTTTTGATCAGGTGATTGAAGATCGGCAGCAAATAATTGCGGCCGAGCACGGTTATGAGATTGTTGATCACAGCTTGACGCTGTATGTGAAACCCATCAAGTCATAAGCCAACTCACGATCAAGCATTTCCCCAAGCGAAAAAAAGGGGCGAGCCTCTGGCCCGCCCCGAAAACTCTCAGTAGAGAGGGGGATACTTTTAGTGGTGGGTTGCTTGCCCCTTGCTGTACATTTCTTTGGCGTGGGCAATGGTTTGTTCCGTCATATCCACACCGCCCAGCATGCGGGCAACTTCGCTGATTCGGCCCTGATCGTCCAGGGTTTCGATTTTCGAGAAGGTCGCTTCCTGTTCTGTGAACTTGCTAACGAACAGGTGTTGATGGCACTGGGCTGCCACCTGCGGCAAGTGAGTAACACACAACACCTGACCGTTTTCGCCGAGTGCCCTTAGCAGCTTGCCCACGACTTCCGCTGTGCCACCGCCAATGCCTACGTCTACTTCGTCGAACACCAATGTTGGTGTGGTAGAGGTTTGCGCCACCACCACCTGGATGGCCAAGCTGATTCGCGATAGTTCACCGCCCGAGGCGACTTTTGCCAGTGGTCGCGCCGGCTGCCCCGGATTGGCGCTAACCAGAAATTCGGTGTCTTCGTGGCCATGAGCCGCCGGCTCGTTACGGTTGTCTGCTAGCTGTGTAACAAACTGCATATTGGGCATGCTCAGCTGAGCCAGTTCTGCCGCCACGCGAATGTCCAGATTCACCGAAGCGTGCTGGCGTAACTGCGTCAGTTGGTCGGCCAGCGCGTTGTATTCCAGTAATTGTTCGTTCAGTTCGGTCTGAAGTTGCTCCAGGCTGCCGGCGCCGCCGTCCAGATCGGCCAGCTCACCGTTCAGCCGCTGGTGCAGGTCGAACAGTTGTTCAGGCATGATGCGATGCTTGCGCGCCATCTGGTAAATCGCACTCAAGCGATCTTCTATTTCTGCCAGGCGTTGCGGGTCCGCTTCGTAATCATCAACAAAGCGACGCAAATTGTCGCCGGCTTCGCTGATTTGTATCTGAGCTTCGCTCAGCATTTGCAGGGTATCGGCCAGCGCTGGAATTTCCGTTGGCAGCTGCTCAAGTTGCTGCAACGCCTGGCGCACCAGTGCAGCAGCGCTGGTGTCGTCTTCAGAGCACAGTAAAGCCGCCTGGTTGCTGTGGTGCAAAATAGTGTCAGCCTGGCTCAACTCTTGCTGTTGCTGTTCCAGGTGCTGCTGTTCGCCTTCTTGCAGGCCCAGTCGATCCAGCTCTTCTACCTGATAGCGCAACAGTTGCAGTCGGGCCTCGGTTTCGTCGGCGTTGTTCTGGCGCTCGACCATTTGCTGGCGGGTTTTATTCCACCCACTCCAGGCCTGACGGGTTTGCCCGGCCAGCTCCTCGGCCCCGGCGTATTCATCCAGTAAGGTGCGGTGGGTATCTTTGCGCAATAACGATTGATGTTGGTGCTGGCTGTGAATATCCATCAGCAAGCCGCCCATTTCTTTCAGGTGGCTTAGCGGGCAAGGTTGGCCGTTGATGTAGGCGCGGGAGCGGCCGTCGCGGCTGATGGCACGGCGCAAAATGCAGTCGTTATGATCGTCTAGTTCGTGCTGCTCCAGCCAGCTGCGTGCAGCGGCAATGGCCGAAATATCGAAGGTAGCGGTAATGTCAGCCCGCTTCGCGCCGTAACGCACGGCGCCGGCGTCTGCCCGCCCGCCCATGGCAAGGCCGAGCGCATCCAGCACAATCGATTTGCCGGCACCGGTTTCCCCGGTAAGGGCGGTCATTCCTTTATGGAAGTGTAATTCCACCCGTTCCGCGATGGCGTAATTGGAAACCGTTAGCTGTGTGAGCATGCCGAAACCTCCGCTCTATCTATATGCTATGTGTCTGAATACTGTTTTTTCATACAGTGACTGTGAATATATACAGGCTTTTTGATTGTTGCAAACTCTATAGCGTCAACTTTGTTGCAAAATGCGGCGCGCATCGGTTGAAACTGCGTCACGGGGCCCCATATCGATTTGCAAACACTTAGTTCCGGCCGTTACGGCCGGTATCCGATTTTGGCAGACCGTGGTCACACCGGTCGCGTTTCACTCATCAGGAGTAGTCATGAGCACTGACGAAAAACGTAACGAGCAGTTTACAGACGAGCTACAACAGGCTGTAGACAATGCCGCAGAAGGCAACGCAGAAGCAGCCGAGGCAGCACCAGAAAGCTCACCATCTGCCGACCTTGAAGCACTGCAGGCGAAGGTCCAGGAGTTTCAGGAGCAGGTGCTGCGTTCCCAGGCAGAAATGCAGAACGTGCGCCGCCGCGCCGAAAACGACGTCGAAAAAGCCCACAAGTTTGCGGTAGAAAAGTTCGTTAGAGAACTGTTGCCGGTGGTAGACAGTCTGGAAAAAGCGGTTGAAAGCACCGAAGGCCACGAATCTTCTGGTGACTTGGTGGCGTCCATTCGCCAAGGCGTAGAGCTTACTCTTGGAATGTTCCTGTCTGGCCTCAAGAAGTTTAACGTTGAGCGCCTTGATCCTGTAGGCGAACCGTTTGATCCGCAATACCACGAGGCGATGTCTATGGTGCCGGCGCCTAACACCGAGCCCAACAGCGTGGTTGCGGTTATGCAGAAAGGTTATGTGTTGAACGGCCGTGTTGTACGCCCGGCGATGGTGATGGTGGCCAAGCCCCAAGATGCACCAAAAATTGATGAGCAGGCTTGAAAAATAGCTTAAAGCGCCAATATAGTTTTTAAACAGAACAGTCCGGAGCGATCCTCCGGCCCCAGCTTTCAGAAAGATTTGGAGTGACTCAATGAGCAAGATTATCGGTATTGACTTAGGCACAACCAATTCCTGCGTATCCGTTATGGACGGTGGCAAGGTTAAGGTTATTGAAAACTCTGAGGGCGACCGCACTACGCCGTCAATCGTTGCCTACACCGAAGACGGCGAAATTCTGGTGGGTCAGTCTGCCAAGCGCCAGGCTGTTACCAACCCGTACAACACCCTTTACGCGATCAAGCGTTTGATTGGTCGTCGGTTTGAAGACGACGTTGTACAAAAAGACATCAAAATGGTGCCTTACAAAATCGCCAAGGCCGACAACGGTGATGCCTGGGTAGATGTAAAAGGCCAGAAAATGGCGCCGCCGCAGATTTCTGCGGAAATTTTGAAGAAAATGAAGAAAACCGCCGAAGATTACTTGGGTGAGAAAGTGACCGAAGCGGTTATCACCGTTCCGGCGTATTTTAACGATAGCCAACGCCAAGCGACCAAAGATGCAGGTAAAATTGCCGGTCTGGAAGTTAAGCGTATTATCAACGAGCCGACTGCTGCTGCGCTGGCTTATGGTATGGACAAGAAAGGCGGCGACCGCACCATCGCGGTTTACGACCTGGGTGGCGGTACCTTTGACCTGTCCATCATTGAAATTGCCGATGTAGACGGCGAGCACCAGTTTGAAGTGTTGGCCACAAACGGTGACACCTTTTTGGGTGGCGAAGATTTCGATATGAAAATCATCGAATTCCTGGCTGACCAGTTCAAGAAAGACAGCGGCATCGATCTGCGCGGCGACTCACTGGCCATGCAACGCCTGAAAGAAGCCGGCGAGAAAGCTAAAATCGAGCTTTCCAGTAGCCAGCAGACCGACGTGAACCTGCCGTACATTACTGCTGATGCCAGCGGCCCCAAGCACATGAACGTCAAGCTGACCCGTGCCAAGCTGGAATCCTTGGTGGAAGATCTGGTACAGCGTACTCTTGAGCCGTGTAAAGTGGCTCTGAAAGACTCGGGTTTGAGCATCGATCAGATTGATGAAGTAATTCTGGTAGGCGGCCAAACCCGTATGCCGCTGGTACAGGAAAAAGTAAAAGAATTTTTCGGCAAAGAAGCCCGTAAAGACGTTAACCCGGACGAAGCTGTTGCCATGGGTGCCGCCATTCAGGCCGCCGTATTATCTGGCGATGTGAAAGACGTACTGTTGCTGGACGTTACCCCGCTGAGCCTGGGTATCGAAACCATGGGCGGTGTTGCTACATCGCTGATCGACAAGAACACCACGATTCCGACCAAGAAGTCGCAGACTTTCTCGACAGCGGACGACAGTCAAACAGCAGTAACCATTCACGTGGTTCAAGGCGAGCGCAAGCAAGCTTCGCAGAACAAGTCGCTGGGTCGTTTCGATTTGGCTGATATTCCGCCAGCACCGCGCGGCGTGCCGCAGATCGAAGTGACTTTCGACATCGATGCCAACGGCATTCTGAACGTGTCTGCCAAAGACAAGGCGACCGGTAAAGAGCAGTCTATCGTGATCAAGGCCTCTTCCGGCCTGAACGAGGAAGAAATCGAGAAAATGGTGCGCGACGCTGAAGCTAACGCTGATGAAGACCGCAAGTTCGAAGAGCTGGTTCAGGCTCGCAACCAGGGCGACGCCATGGTTCACGCGGTGCGCAAAACCTTGAAGGACGCCGGCGATAAAGTCAGTGACAGCGAGAAAGAGTCGATTGAAGCGTCTGTAACGGAGCTGGAAGAAGCTCTGAAAGGGTCTGATAAAGACGACATCCAGGCCAAGACCGAGAAACTGACGGAAGTTTCCGGCGAGCTGGCCAAGAAGATGTACGCCGATCAGGCGGAGCAGGGCCAGCCGGCGGAAGGGCAGGAAAAAGCCCAGTCGAACACCGCTGATGACGCTGTTGACGCTGAGTTTGAAGAAGTGAAGGACGACGAGAAGCGTTAATCGATTGACCTAGATTTTTGCCAGTAGTTGGAAAACGCGGGTCGCTCCCGCGTTTTCCTCGTTATAACCACGGGATTTGAAGCATGGCCAAGCGCGACTATTACGAGACTCTCGGCGTAAGCCGGGACGCGGACGACAAAGAAGTAAAGCGGGCGTATCGCAAGCTTGCAATGAAGTACCACCCGGACCGCAACCCGGACGATAAAGACGCCGACAACAAATTCAAAGAAGCCAGCGAGGCCTACGAAATACTCGCAGACGCCAACAAACGAGCGGCCTACGACCAGTTTGGTCATGCCGGCGTTGACGGCCAGGGCGGCGGTGGCTTTGGTGGCGGTAATGGGAATTTCTCGGATATTTTTGGCGACGTATTTGGCGATATTTTTGGGGGCGGTGGTGGCCGTGGCCGCAATACCCGCGGCTCTGATTTGCGCTACACCCTGGAACTGGACCTGGAAGAGGCCGTAAAAGGCAGAACCGTTAAAATTACCATACCCGGCCATCGCGAATGCGAAACCTGTGATGGTAGTGGCGCCGAAAAGGGCTCGCGTCCCGAAGCCTGTGGTACCTGTAAAGGTATGGGTCAGGTGCGTATGCAGCAGGGCTTTTTCACCGTGCAGCAAGCGTGTCCTACCTGCCGCGGCGCGGGTAAGGTTATCAAGAATCCGTGCAGCAAGTGCCACGGCCAGGGCCGGGTAAAAGAAGAGAAAAACCTATCGGTTAAAGTGCCCCCCGGCGTGGATACCGGGGACCGCATCCGCTTGTCCGGTGAAGGCGAGATGGGCATAGAGGGCGGCCCTCCGGGCGACCTGTATGTGCAAATGGCCGTGCGCGAGCACTCCATCTTCACCCGCGATGGTCGCAACCTGTATTGTGAAGTGCCCATCAGCATTGTTGATGCCGCTTTGGGCGGCGAGCTGGAAGTGCCAACGCTGGATGGCCGCGTGAAGCTGAAAATACCGGCCGAGACCCAAACCGGAAAATTGTTCCGCCTGCGCAACAAAGGTGTGGCACCGGTGCGTGGTGGCGGTGCCGGCGATTTGCTGTGTCGGGTGACCATCGAAACCCCGGTACGCCTGACCAAACGCCAGAAAGAACTGTTGAATGAGTTTCAGGATACCCTCGACAGCGGTGACGGCGACCAGCACGGCCCGAAGAAAACATCGTGGTTTAGAGGTGTGAAGAGCTTCTTCGACGAAACAAAATTCTGAGGGCAGTCGGATTGTAGTACTGAGGCCTTATAATAGATGCGAGCTTTGAGGGTTTATAAATGAGAGTAGCCATCATCGGCGCCGCGGGGCGCATGGGAAAAGTACTGATCGAGGCCGTTGACGGCACCGAAGGCCTGCAACTGGGCGCGGCTATTGTTGAACCCGGCAACAGCCTGATCGGCGCCGACGCTGGCGACATGACCGGCATTGGAAAAACTGGCGTCGCCATGGCCGGCAGCCTGGCGGACGTGAAAGATGATTTCGACGTGCTGATCGACTTTACCTTTCCGGATCTTACTCTGGAAAATGCCCGTTTCTGCCAGGCTCACGGTAAATCCCACGTTATTGGTACCACCGGATTGTCTGACGCCGAAAAGCAACAATTGGCACAAGTCGCCGAAAATGTACCGGTGGTGTTTGCCCCCAACATGAGTGTGGGCGTAAATGTGGTGCTGAACTTACTGCGTACTGCGGCGGCCGCGCTGGGTGACGACTACGATGTTGAAATCATTGAAGCCCACCACCGCCACAAAAAAGACGCTCCATCAGGCACCGCGCTGCGCATGGGCGAAGTGGTTGCCGATGCGCTGGGTCGCGACTTGAAAGAATGCGCTGTTTACGGCCGCGAAGGCTTCACCGGTGAACGTACCCGCAAAGAAATCGGTTTTGAAACCATTCGCGCGGGCGACGTTGTGGGCGATCACACCGTGCTGTTCGCCACTGAAGGCGAGCGCATCGAAATCACCCACAAAGCCAGTAGCCGCATGACGTTTGCAAAAGGCGCCATGCGTGCCGCATTGTGGCTGAAAAACAAGCCTGCCGGCTTGTACGACATGCAGGATGTGCTGGAATTGAAGCAATAACGCCATCGGGCGGATTCTTCGTGGACAAAAAGCGCCCCATTTTCTACAATAGGGCGCTTTAACTGCATCAAGCGTAGTTTTTACAGCGCCACGGGAAACCTCTTTTGTTCCCGTAGGACAAAACAGCGGGACGGAGCCATAACTCCCTCTCGCTTTTTTGCGACCTGAATTTGCGCCTACGCTCCCGTTCATGACGAACATGACGCCACTCGATGAGGATAGAAGCCTTGAGCACACCCGCAATCCTTGCACTCGCAGACGGCAGCCTGTTTTACGGCACCGCTATTGGCGCTGCCGGCGAAACCAGCGGCGAAGTGGTGTTTAACACCGCCATGACCGGCTATCAGGAAATACTGACGGACCCTTCCTACGCTCGCCAGCTGGTTACACTGACGTACCCGCACATTGGTAACACCGGCGTAAACCCGGAAGACGTGGAATCAGACCACGTACACGCCGCCGCTCTGATCATCCGCGACCTGCCGCTGGCAGCCAGCAATTGGCGCAGCACTCAGAGTCTTGATGGCTATTTACGCGATAACAATATTGTGGGTATTGCCGATATTGACACCCGTCGCCTCACCCGCATCCTGCGCGACAAAGGCTCCCAAAGCGGTGCCGTTGTCGCCGGCGAAAGCGCTACTGCCGAACGCGCTCTGGAATTGGCACAAGCCTTCCCGGGTTTGAAAGGAATGGACCTGGCGAAAGAAGTCAGCTCGAAAGACGTTAGCCACTGGACAGAAACTGAGTGGGACCTGGTCAGCGGTTACGGCCAGCAGGAAAGCCCGTGCTTTAAAATCGTGGCTTACGATTACGGTATTAAACTGAATATCCTGCGCATGCTGGCATCGCGCGGTTGCGACATCACCGTTGTGCCGGCACAAACGCCTGCCGCCGAGGTGTTGGCGATGAGTCCGGATGGCGTGTTCCTGTCTAACGGCCCCGGTGATCCTGAGCCCTGCGATTACGCCATAAAAGCGATACAGGACATTCTGGAAACCGACGTGCCGGTGTTTGGCATCTGCCTGGGGCATCAGCTTTTGGCCTTGGCCAGCGGTGCCAAAACTATGAAGATGAACCACGGCCACCACGGTGCTAACCATCCGGTGCAGTGCCTGGCTGACGGCACCGTCATGATCACTAGCCAGAATCACGGTTTTGCCGTAGACGAGGCCAGCCTGCCGGCGAATCTGGAGGCTACTCACAAGTCGCTGTTTGATGGCACATTGCAAGGTTTGCGTCGCACCGATAAAGCGGCGTTTAGCTTTCAGGGCCACCCGGAAGCCAGCCCTGGCCCCCACGATGTGGCGCCACTGTTTGACGAGTTTATCCGCTCGATGGAAGCCCGGCGCGCTTAGAGTAAAGGCGAGTGAGGTCGGCCAATGGCCTCGCGCAAACAGGCGCTGCGCACCGCGCTGCAAGAAATTAAAGTTGCTGACAGGTTGACCAAGACATGCCAAAACGTACCGACATTAAAAGCATCCTGATCCTGGGAGCAGGCCCCATCGTGATCGGGCAGGCGTGTGAATTCGACTATTCCGGCGCTCAGGCCTGTAAGGCTCTGCGCGAGGAGGGCTACCGGGTGATACTGGTTAACTCCAACCCGGCTACCATTATGACCGACCCGGCCATGGCCGATGCCACCTACATCGAGCCGATTATCTGGTCAACGGTTGCCAAGATTATCGAAAAAGAAAAGCCCGATGCCCTGCTGCCGACCATGGGCGGGCAAACTGCGTTGAACTGTGCGTTGGATCTGGAAAAGCACGGCGTACTGGCGAAGTACGGCGTTGAAATGATCGGTGCCAACGCCGATACCATCGACAAAGCTGAAGACCGCAGTCGTTTTGACAAGGCTATGAAATCCATTGGCCTTGAATGTCCCCGTGCCGACATCGCTCACAATCTGGAAGAAGCCCACCGCATTGCCGAAAAGGTTGGCTTTCCTTGCATTATTCGCCCTTCGTTCACCATGGGCGGCTCCGGCGGCGGTATTGCGTACAACCGTGACGAATTCGAAGAAATCTGCATTCGCGGGCTGGATCTGTCGCCCACCAGCGAACTGCTGATCGACGAATCCCTGATCGGCTGGAAAGAATACGAAATGGAAGTGGTGCGTGACAAAAACGATAACTGCATTATCGTTTGCGCCATTGAAAACTTCGACGCCATGGGCGTGCACACCGGCGATTCCATTACCGTGGCACCGGCGCAGACCCTGACCGACAAAGAATACCAAATCATGCGTAACGCCTCGCTGGCGGTTCTGCGTGAAATTGGTGTGGAAACCGGCGGCTCTAACGTGCAGTTTGGCATTCATCCGGACACCGGCCGCATGGTGGTGATCGAGATGAACCCGCGGGTATCGCGCTCCTCGGCGCTGGCGTCTAAGGCCACCGGCTTTCCCATTGCCAAAGTGGCGGCCAAGCTGGCGATCGGTTACACCCTGGACGAACTGAAGAACGACATTACCGGCGGTGTTACTCCGGCTTCGTTCGAACCCAGCATTGATTACGTGGTGACCAAGATTCCACGGTTCACTTTCGAGAAATTCCCCCAGGCCGACGCCCGCCTGACCACCCAGATGAAATCGGTGGGTGAGGTGATGGCCATTGGTCGCACATTTCAGGAATCGTTGCAGAAAGCCCTGCGCGGGCTGGAAGTGGGTTCTGACGGCTTTGATGAACAGCTGGAAGAGTTTGACAGCGAAGACAGCCGGCAAACCCTGACCCGCGAGCTCAATGTGCCCGGTGCCGAGCGTATCTGGTACATAGGTGATGCCTTCCGCGCTGGACAGAGTGTGGCGGATATATTCCGCCAGACCCACGTAGACCCCTGGTACCTGGTGCAGATTGAAGACCTGATTAAAGAAGAGCAGGCGCTGCAAGCATTTGGAAAAACCGAGTTGGACCATGCCACAATGTTCCGTTTGAAGCGCAAAGGCTTCTCGGATGCGCGTCTGGCGAAGCTGATGGGAGTGAAAGAAGACGCCTTCCGCGCTATGCGCCACGGCTTGGGTATTCGCCCGGTGTATAAACGTGTAGACACCTGTGCTGCGGAATTTGCCTCAGACACGGCCTACATGTATTCCAGCTATGAAGAAGAATGCGAGTCGAAACCGACTGACCGCGAAAAGATCGTGGTGATTGGCGGCGGCCCCAACCGTATTGGTCAGGGCATTGAGTTTGACTACTGCTGCGTACATGCGGCTCTGGCGATGCGTGAAGATGGTTATGAAACCATCATGATCAACTGCAACCCGGAAACCGTGTCGACCGATTACGATACTTCTGACCGCCTGTATTTTGAGCCGATCACCCTGGAAGACGTGCTGGAAATTATCCACGTTGAAAAACCCAAAGGTGTGATTGTGCAGTACGGTGGCCAAACCCCGTTGAAGCTGGCCCGCGGCCTGGAAGCCGCTGGCGTGCCTATCATCGGCACCAGCCCGGACGCCATTGACTGCGCCGAAGACCGCGAGCGGTTCCAGAAGCTGATCACCGGCCTGGGCCTGAAGCAGCCCGAGAACGCCACCGTGCGCAGTCACGAAGAAGGCATTATTGCCGCCCGCAAGATTGGCTACCCGCTGGTGGTCCGCCCGTCTTACGTGCTGGGCGGCCGCGCCATGGAAATTGTCTATGGCGAAGCCGAGCTTGAGCGTTACATGCGCAGTGCTGTGCTGGTGTCCAACGACAGCCCGGTATTGTTGGACCACTTCCTGAACGCCGCGATTGAGGTGGATATAGACGCCATCTGCGACGGCAAAGACGTGGTCATTGGCGGTATCATGCAGCACATAGAGCAGGCCGGCATTCACTCCGGTGACTCGGCGTGTTCACTGCCACCCTACAGCTTGCCCGCAGATGTTCAGAACGCCATGCGTGACGCTGTCAAACAGATGGCGCTGGCGTTGAACGTGGTCGGCCTGATGAACGTGCAGCTGGCATGGCAAGACGGCGACATTTACGTGATTGAAGTGAATCCGCGCGCGTCGCGTACTGTGCCGTTCGTGTCCAAGGCCATCGGCGTGTCTTTGGCCAAAGTGGCCGCGCGCGTTATGGCGGGCACATCGTTGGCGGATCAGGGCTTTACTCAGGAAATTATACCGGCGCATTACTCGGTGAAAGAGTCGGTGTTCCCGTTTAACAAGTTCCCAGCGGTTGACCCAATCCTGGGGCCGGAAATGAAGTCCACCGGCGAGGTGATGGGAATTGGCGACAGCTTTGACGAAGCCTTCGGCAAAGCCGTGCTGGCCGCTGGCGAGCGCCTGCCATCCACGGGCGTTGCCTTCATGTCACTGCGCGATGTCGACAAGCATGGTGCCGAGCACGTAGCGCGTTCGCTGGTTGAATGCGGTTTCAAGATAATTGCAACCACCGGCACCGCCGCAGCCCTGCGTAAAGCGGGCGTGGAGGTAGCGTTGGTGAACAAGGTTCACGAAGGTCGCCCGCACATTGTGGATGCTATCAAAAATGGCAAGGTCCAGCTGGTGATCAATACCACCGACGGCCGTAAAGCGGTGTCGGATTCGTCCCAGATCCGCCAGTCCGCGTTGCAGGCTAAAATCAGTTACACCACCACCCTGGCAGGTGGCGAAGCCTTCTGTCGGGCCATCAAGTTTGGTCCGGAGCGTACGGTTCGCCGCCTTCAGGATTTGCACTCAGGAAAATAAAATTATGTCGGCAAGAGTACCAATGACCACGTTGGGCGAAGCACGCCTGCGTGCCGAGCTGCAGAAGCTGAAATCGGAAGATCGTCCGCGCGTCATCGCGTCCATCGCTACCGCACGTGAGCACGGCGATCTGAAGGAAAACGCGGAATACCACGCCGCCCGTGATCAGCAAAGTTTTATTGAAGGCCGGATTCAGGAAATTGAAGGTAAGCTCGGTGGCGCTCAGGTGATTGATGTCACCACCATCGAAAACACCGGTAAAGTGATTTTCGGTACCACCGTTCATCTGTTGAATACGGATACCGATAAACAGGTTAAATACCAGATTGTGGGTGAAGACGAAGCGGATATTAAAGACGGAAAAATTTCGGTGTCGTCACCGATTGCTCGCGCCTTGGTTGGTCGTAGAGCGGGTGACGTAGTGGCTATTCGCGTGCCGTCTGGCACCGTGGAATATGAAATTGAAAAGGTTGAGTACATCTGATCAGCGATGTGGCTCACACAAAAAAGCCGGTCTGGAATCCCTGACCGGCTTTTTTGTGTCTGCTGTATGCGCAACCTGCAACTTGGTCAGTGCTTAAGGCGTATCAAGTTAGACAGTTTCGGATTGGGTTTCTCGGCGCGGCGCAAAATCACTGCAATTTTACCAATGGTCTGAACAACTTCAGCCTTGGCACCGGCGCACAGTTCGGTCACTGCCTGTTGGCGTGCTTCGCGATCCTGGCTAGCGATTTTTATTTTGATCAGCTCGTGGTCGTTCAATGCCCGCTCCAGTTCTTCCTGAAGGTTTTCGGTCAGGCCCTTGTCACCTACAATAATGACCGGTTTCAGATTGTGGGCGATCGCCCGGTATTCCCGGCGCTGTTCTGGTGAAAGGCTCATGATGCAATCTCTTTATAGCGGCAATTAACAAAAGGTCAGCACTCGTTGTGCTGCCGTCAACGTATAATGTCGGGATTGTAGCAGAAAGTGCGGCGGGAAAAATCGCCGTTAACACTTATCGCCCGGGCCTTTTGCCCATCAGTGGAACGATACCTGCTTCAATCAGTCAATTCCTTTGGTGGTGGTATTGCAATTCGTTATCAAGTCCCCCACTTAAAGAATTCAGGTGTTTCGGTTGCTGGCACTCGCAGCCAGAAATGACCGGCAAGTTTGGTGGCAGCAAGGCCATTTCTGGTGAACGGCCGTAGAAATGGTGTAAGGTGTCGAAAAAGGGCGTGCCATGGCGCAGCCCGGCAATTCACAGGTGGTGATCCTTGAACAATATGGCAAAAAATCTGGTTTTATGGCTGGTAATAGCCGCAGTGCTACTGATGGTGTTTCAAAATTTCACTCCTACCACCAGTGGCCAACAAGTCAACTACTCCCAGTTTGTGGAGATGGTTCAACAGGGCCGGGTAAACCAGGTCACTATTGACGGTCTGCAGATTGAGGGTACACGCCCCGACGGTTCACAGTTCCAGACGGTCCGCCCGCAAGTGGCTGACAACAAGCTGATGGACGACCTGCTGGCCAACAGCGTTGAGGTGATCGGTAAAGAACCCGAGCGCCAGAGCCTGTGGACCCAATTGCTGGTCGCCGCATTCCCGATTCTGATTATTATTGCGCTTTTTGTATTCTTTATGCGGCAGATGCAAGGTGGTGCCGGCGGCAAGGGCGGCCCGATGTCGTTCGGTAAGAGCAAAGCCCGACTGATGAGCGAAGACCAGATTAAAAACACCTTCGCAGATGTGGCAGGTGTAGACGAAGCCAAAGAAGACGTAAAAGAACTGGTGGATTTCCTGAGTGATCCTAGTCGATACCAACGCTTGGGCGGCCGTATTCCCCGCGGCGTTCTGATGATCGGTCCTCCGGGCACGGGTAAAACCTTGCTGGCAAAAGCCATCGCCGGTGAGGCCAAGGTGCCATTCTTCTCGATCTCCGGCTCAGATTTTGTCGAAATGTTTGTCGGCGTGGGTGCGTCCCGTGTACGCGACATGTTCGAACAGGCCAAGAAGCAAAGCCCGTGCATCATTTTCATTGACGAAATTGATGCGGTCGGTCGTCACCGTGGCGCTGGCATGGGCGGCGGAAACGACGAGCGCGAGCAAACCTTGAACCAGTTACTGGTGGAAATGGACGGGTTTGAGGGTAACGAAGGCGTTATCGTGATTGCCGCTACCAACCGCCCGGACGTGCTAGACCCTGCGTTGCTGCGCCCCGGCCGTTTTGACCGTCAGGTGATGGTGAGCTTGCCAGACATTCTGGGTCGCGAGCAGATCCTGAAAGTGCACATGAAGAAAGTGCCTCTGGATGATGACATCAATCCTGCCGTTATCGCCCGTGGAACGCCTGGCTTCTCCGGTGCCGACCTGGCTAACCTGGTGAACGAGGCAGCGCTCTTCGCAGCCCGTCGCAACCAGCGATTGGTGACTATGCGGGAGCTGGAACTGGCAAAAGACAAGCTTATGATGGGCGCGGAACGCAAGTCCATGGTGATGAACGAAAAAGAGAAACTTAACACCGCGTATCATGAATCTGGCCACGCCATTGTTGGGCGCCTGATGCCAGAGCACGATCCCGTGTACAAAGTGAGTATCATCCCTCGCGGCCGTGCTTTGGGTGTGACTATGTTCTTGCCGGAAGAAGACAGGTACAGCCATTCCAAACGCTTCCTTCATGGCCAGATCAGCAGCCTGTTTGGTGGCCGTATCGCCGAAGAGCTGACCTTGGGTGCAGACGGTGTCACCACCGGTGCTTCCAATGACATAGAGCGGGCGACCAGTCTGGCTCGCAACATGGTGACCCGTTGGGGTCTGTCGGAAAAACTGGGTCCGCTGCAGTACGGTAGTGAAAATGGCGAACCGTTCCTGGGCCGTACCGCTGGGCAACAACAAACCGTGTACTCGCCGGAAACCGCGCAGCGTATTGATGAAGAAGTGCGTAACATCATTGATACCTGTTACGAGACCGCCCGCAACGTATTGGTCGAGCATCGCGATAAGCTGGATTTGATGGCCGAAGCTCTGATGAAGTACGAGACTATCGATCGACTCCAGATCGACGATATTATGGAAGGCCGTGATGCCCGTGCGCCAAAAGGCTGGGACGATCGGGGTGGCTCTTCGGGCGGCGAGGCTACTTCAATAGATAAGGAAGATACTTCGACTGGAAGCAAAGTGAATGGCAAAGCCGGTGACGATTCTCAGGGTGGCGTTGGCCGCCCGGCTGGAGAGCACTGAGCGATTTGTAACGCGCTAGTTAGGAAGAAGTAAAAAACGCCGCCCGCTTTAGGGCGGCGTTTTTCATTGTAAGACCCCAAAATTATTTGCCGAGGTTGGAATGATGATGAATTTTGCCGGGCGCACGCTGGACATGACTCAGTGCCACGTAATGGGCGTGCTGAATGTAACGCCTGATTCGTTTTCCGACGGTGGTCGGTTTGATCGCCCACAGCAGGCTCTGGCCCATGCCCGCCAAATGGTGGAAGACGGCGCCAGTTTTATTGATGTGGGCGGCGAATCGACCCGCCCTGGTGCCAAGCCTGTCAGCCTGCAACAAGAGCTGGACCGGGTATGCCCGGTGGTAGAGGCCATCGCCGGCGAGCTGGATGTGGTGATTTCGGTAGATACCAGCGCGCCGCAGGTGATGACGCAAGCTGCGGCCCTGGGTGCCGGGCTGATTAATGATGTGCGTGCGTTGACCCGTGAGGGCGCCTTGCAGGCTGCCGCAAACACTGGTTTGCCGGTGAGCCTGATGCACAGTCAGGGCGAGCCGGATACAATGCAGAACAATCCGCAGTATCAGGATGTGTGCGCACAGGTCAGTTTGTTTCTGGCACAGCGAATACTCGCGGCACAGGGTGTCGGCATTGATTCTTCAAGAATTATGCTGGATCTGGGCTTCGGTTTTGGCAAAAGCCTGGAGCACAATTTGCAGCTGCTGGCGCGGGCAGAGCAATTTACTGTATTGGGGTACCCTCTGTTGCTGGGGCTATCGCGCAAATCTATGTTGGGTGCTATTACCGGTCGCAATGTGGAAGAAAGGTTGCCGGCAAGCCTTGCTACCGCGACAATATGTGCCATGAAAGGCGCGAGTGTTGTGCGTGTGCATGATGTTCGGGAAACAGTAGATGTCGTTAAAATAGCGGCGGCGATCAAAGGAGCGATGTGATGTCAGGCAGGCAGTATTTTGGTACCGATGGAATTCGCGGCCACGTCGGTGAGGGCCCTATTACTCCTGAGTTCATGCTGCGCTTGGGATGGGCTGCCGGCCAGGCGTTTAAACGCGAAGGCCAGCGTAACAGCGTAATGATCGGCAAAGACACCCGGCTGTCAGGCTACATGTTTGAATCTGCGCTGGAGTCCGGCCTGGCCGCTGCCGGGGTAGACGTTAAGCTGCTGGGCCCCATGCCAACACCGGCTATCGCTTACCTTACGCGCACATTCCGCGCGTCGGCCGGTATTGTGATCAGCGCGTCTCACAATCCCCATCACGACAACGGCATCAAGTTCTTTTCGGCCGACGGCACCAAGCTGGATGACGCTCTGGAAGCCGAAATAGAGTACTGGCTGGAACAACCGCTGACCGTGTGTGATTCGGCAGAGTTGGGCAAGGCGTCACGCATTGATGATGCCCCCGGCCGCTACATAGAGTTTTGCAAAAGCACGGTGCCCAACGAATTCACCCTGGAAGGCATAAACATTGTTTTGGATTGCGCTCACGGAGCCACCTACCACGTTGCGCCAAAGGTGTTTCGCGAGTTGGGTGCCAACGTATCGGTGATTGGTGCAGCACCCGATGGTCTAAACATTAACCTCAATGTAGGTTCCACCCACCTTGCAGGCTTGAGCCAAGCGGTTCTGGACAGAAAAGCCGATCTGGGCATTGCCTTTGATGGCGACGGTGACCGCGTTCTGATGGTAGACCGTGACGGTTCCGAAGTGGACGGCGATGAACTGCTGTATGTGATTGCCTCACAGCGCCATGCTGAAGGCCGCCTGAAAGGCGGTGTGGTGGGCACCCTGATGACCAATCTTGGCGTTGAGCTGGCCCTGAAAGAGCTGGGCATTGAGTTTGAGCGTGCCAAGGTGGGTGACCGCTACGTAATGGAGCGCCTGTTGGCGAGAGGCTGGGTGCTGGGTGGCGAAGGTTCCGGCCACATGGTTATCCGCGACTGCACCAGCACCGGCGACGGCATTGTGTCGGCGTTGCAGGTGATGCTGGCGATCTGGAAATCCGGTAAAACCCTTGCTGAAATTCGCCGTGGTATGAGCAAACTGCCGCAGACCATGATTAACGTGCGATTGACCAAACGCTTCAACCCGCTTGAGCGCGAAGATATTATGGCCGCCTTAAGCCGAGCCGAGGTCGAGCTCGGCAGCGACGGCCGGGTGTTGTTGCGGGCATCTGGCACAGAGCCGCTGATTCGAGTGATGACAGAAGGCCAGGACGCCGAGGTGATTGAGCGCATTGCCCGGCAGCTAGCGAAAGTGGTTGAAGGCTCGGTTGCCTGATGAGAGATGCCGGCAGACAGTTGTCTGGGTTTGGGGTGTGGAGTATAGTTCGCACCTCTTTCTGGCGAGTTCAAACCGCCGCCTGCTAATGAACAAAGGTATGTTATGCGTCGTCGCATTGTAGCCGGAAACTGGAAGATGAACGGGTCTCACAACCTAGTTGCCGAGTTGGTGGGCCCGGTCGCACATCAGGTGCGTGAACTGGGTATTGAGGCGGTTGTCTTCCCGCCTGCGCTCTATGTTTCCGCGGTGATCAAGGCTGCTGATAACGCAATGGCAGTGGGCGTGCAAAATGTCAGCGAAAAGGCGCAGGGCGCCTATACCGGCGAGATTTCCGCGCCTATGGCCGCCGATATCGGTTGCCGTTACGGTCTGGTGGGTCACTCCGAGCGACGTCAGCTGTTTGGCGAAACCGATGCCCAGGTAGCGGTGAAAACCGAGCAGCTGCTTGGTGCAGGCTTGAGCGCCATCGTGTGCGTAGGCGAAACCCTGGAGCAGCGCGAAGCCGGTCGGGCCGAGGCCATCGTTGCTACCCAGGTGCGCGAGGGTTTGGGCAAAGTGACGCCAGAACAATGGGGACAGGTTGTGGTTGCTTATGAGCCGGTTTGGGCCATAGGCACAGGTAAGACTGCCACCAGCGAAGACGCCCAGGCCATGCATAAGGCCATTCGTGGTGTACTGGAAAATATGGGTGCTCCGGCCGAATCCATTTCTTTGCTTTACGGCGGCAGCGTAAAAGCGGATAATGCATCCGCACTTTTCGCTGAGCCGGATATAGACGGCGGATTGATCGGCGGTGCATCTTTGAGTGCAATAGATTTTGTCAGTATCTGCCAGGCACTGCCGGCAGATACCCATCGTTAAAGGTTTGCGAGCGTCTTTATGGATTTAATGGAAACTTTGGTCGTTGTCCTGCACGTGGTTATTGCCGTGGCCCTGGTGGGCCTGGTTCTGATCCAGCAAGGCAAGGGCGCTGACGCCGGTGCAGCCTTTGGTGGCGGAGCATCGCAGACCGTATTTGGTAGCCAGGGTAGCGGTAGCTTTTTAACCCGCTTTACGACCTTTTTGGCCATTGCGTTCTTTGTAACAAGTTTCTCGTTGGCGATTTTTGCCAAGCAGCGCGCGGAAGTAGCGGGTGAAGCCGGTATTCCGACGGTTCAGGAATCCCAGCCTTCCGCTGTAGATCCTGCCAGCGAAACCGACGGCGGGCAGAGCGATCTGCCTGGCCTGGAGTAACCGAATTGCCCAAGTGGTGGAACTGGTAGACACGCCATCTTGAGGGGGTGGTAGCGAAAGCTGTGCCGGTTCGAGTCCGGCCTTGGGCACCATATGCAGTGAAAAAATGGCCTGGTTTTCCAGGCCATTTTTTTGGTCAGTCCTTGACCAGTGATGTCTGCGGCTCTATACTCCGCCGCAGATTGGGTGCAGTCGAAGTTCGGCTGGCGTCCGGCAGGCACAGTGCCTGCTAGCATCAAGCGCTGTTTAATCGTGCTTTTTGCGAGTTCTTGCAACAAGCAGCCGCCGTATTATGGGCTGTTTGACTAAGGGGCCTGGCGCATCAGGTCCTGGTGCATGAAAAGGGCTGATACACAGCCCTTTTTTTGTTTTTGTGGTCAGCAAATTCTGAATACGGAGATGGCGTAACTTGTCAGCCAAGATCAAACAGTTGGAAGACATTCTGCGGCCGGTGGTTGAAGGCCTCGGCTATGAATACTGGGGCATTGAATTCCGCGCTCGCGGCCACGAATCACTGTTGCGGCTTTTTATTGACGACGTCGAAAAAGGCATCGGCATTGAAGACTGCGAAAAAGTCAGTCGCCAGGTCAGCAGTGTTATGGATGTGGAAGACCCTATACAAAGCGAATACACGCTGGAAGTGTCATCGCCTGGAATGGATCGTCCGCTGTTCGAATTGGCTCAGTATCAGGCGTTCGTCGGGCACAAAGTGCAAATTCGTTTGCGTATGGCCTTTGAAGGCCGGCGCAAGTTCCAGGGTTTGCTGAACGGTATTGAAGGCGAAGATGTAATTGTGGTGGTAGATGACCACGAGTATCTGTTGCCATTCGACAGTATCGACAAGGCGAACATCGTTCCGGTATTCGAGTGACGCCCTCTTTAAGTTGCACTCTATTTGAGTGACATTTCATTTGAGCGATGCATACGAATACATTAAATGGACGCACAGAATATTTTGAAGGCAGGGTAATTCAATGAGTAAAGAAATCTTGCTGGTGGTTGAATCCGTCTCGAACGAAAAAGGTGTCGAGAAAGACGTGATTTTTGAAGCCATCGAATTGGCGCTGGCCACCGCCGCCAAAAAACGCTTCGAAGACGAAGACGCTGATATCCGGGTTTCGATTGACCGCCGTACCGGTGAATACGATACCTTTCGCCGCTGGCTGGTGGTCGATAACGACGCCGTTCCAGCGCTGGGTACCGAGCTGACCTTTCAGGAAGCTGAAGATATCAGCCCTGACTTGCAGCCTGGCGACATGCACGAAGAACAGATCGATTCGGTCGCTTTTGGCCGCATTGGCGCCCAGGCGGCCAAGCAGATCATCTTTCAGAAAGTGCGTGAAGCCGAGCGCACCAAGATTGTAGACAGCTATCGCAGTCGCGTTGGTGAGCTGGTTTCCGGCACCGTGAAGAAAGTGACCCGCGACAACGTGATTGTTGACCTGGGTAATAACGCGGAAGCGCTGTTGCCCCGTGAACACCTGATTGCGCGGGAAACTTTCCGCATGGGCGACCGGGTTCGTTCCTTGCTGCTGGAAATTCGCACAGATCACCGCGGCCCGCAGCTGATTTTGAGCCGCTCTGACTCGCAGATGCTGATCGAGCTGTTCCGTATTGAAGTACCCGAAATCGCTGAAGAGCTGATTGAGATCCGTGGCGCTGCCCGTGATCCCGGCTCGCGCGCAAAAATTGCGGTAAAAACCAACGATCGCCGTATTGATCCGGTAGGCGCGTGCGTAGGTATGCGCGGTTCCAGGGTTCAGGCCGTATCTAACGAGTTGAATGGCGAGCGTGTTGACATAGTGCTGTGGGACGACAATCCCGCGCAACTGGTCATCAACGCTATGGCGCCGGCCGAAGTGGCCTCTATTGTGATGGACGAAGACCGCCATACGATGGACGTAGCGGTTGCAGCAGACAATCTGGCTCAGGCCATTGGCCGTAATGGTCAGAACGTGCGTTTGGCCACCGAGCTGACCGGCTGGACTCTGAACGTAATGACCGAAGAGGAAGCCGGCGAGCGCCAGGAACAAGAACAGGGTCGCCTGCTGGAGCACTTCACAAAGCACTTGGATATCGACGAAGAATTCGCCGGCGTGCTGATTGAAGAAGGTTTTAGCTCGATCGAAGAAGTGGCTTATATTCCGATGGAGGAAATGCTGGCGATTGAGGGTTTCGATGAGGAAATGGTCACCGAGCTGCGTAAGCGAGCTAAAGACGCATTGTTGAATCAGGCTCTGGCCAGCGAAGAAGCGTTGGACGGTGCCGAGCCTGCTGAAGACTTGTTGGCAATGGAAGGCGTAGACCGCGGCTTGGCGTTCAAGCTCGCAGGCATGGGTATACGCACCATGGAAGATCTGGCGGAGCAGTCAGTTGATGACTTGCTTGAAATTGAAGGTATGAATGAAGAGCGTGCAGGTCAGTTAATCATGACAGCACGTGCCCCCTGGTTTGAAGACCAGGCCTAATTCGGGAGGAGGACCAGTATGGCGGAAGTAACGGTAAGACAACTGGCCGAAGATGTAGGCGCTCCCGTGGATCGTTTACTGAAGCAGATTGTGGAAGCAGGCCTGAAAGCGCGTTCTGAGAACGACGCAGTTTCCAGCGACGAGAAACAGCAGCTGCTGACGTATCTGCGCAAGAACCACGGTGACAGTGAGGCCGAGCCTCAGAAAATCACCTTGAAGCGCAAAACAACCACCACGTTGAAAGCCGGCAAGGCCAAATCCGTGAATGTTGAGGTTCGCAAGCGCCGCACGTATATCAAGCGCGCCGAAACGCAGCCAGACGCAGCGGAAGAAGCAGTGGTGGAAGCTCCGGTTACTTCAGTTGAAGCAACCGCAGCGGTTGAAGCAATCACAACGGCTGAAACACCGGTTACAGCGCCGGAAACTGTGGTCGAAAGCAAAGTTGAAGAAACCAGAGCTGAAGAAACCAAGGCAGAGCCGGTTGCGGCTGAACCAGTAGCAGCGAAGGCAGAAAAACCGGCCGCAATAGCGCCTCAAGATATGCCGATACCGCCGCCTGAAGGCGATGGTAAAGACCGCAAGCCGAAGAAAAAGAAAGAAAACGTTCGCGAACGTAGCGATGATAACGACGACGGCAAGCCGAAGAAGAAATCGGCCGGCCACCGTGGCCCTCGCAGCCGCGCCCAGGATTCGCCACGGGCTACGTCTGACGATGACGACACCAAGTTGCGTAAGCCGCTGCGTTCGAAAAAGAAACCTAAAGAGAAGCAACACGCCTTCGAGAGGCCGACCAAACCTATGGTCAGAGAAGTGGAAGTTCCCGAGATTATCACCGTGGGTGACCTGGCACAGCGTATGGCTGTGAAAGCGACCGACGTGATCAAAACGCTGATGGGTATGGGTGTCATGGCCACCATCAACCAGCCTCTGGAGCAGGAAACAGCGATTCTGGTGGTTAACGAACTGGGCCATACTGCCCGAGCCATCAGTGATGACGCCTTCGAAGAGGCCGTACTGAGCGAGTTCAGCAGCCAGGAAGGCCAGGAACAAGTTAAACGCGCGCCAGTTGTGAGCGTAATGGGTCACGTTGACCATGGTAAAACCTCGCTGCTGGATTACATTCGCCGCACCAAGGTTGCGTCTGGCGAAACAGGTGGTATTACCCAGCACATTGGTGCGTACCACGTAAAAACCGACCACGGCATGGTTTCTTTCCTGGATACCCCGGGCCACGCGGCGTTTACCGCCATGCGTGCTCGCGGCGCCCAGTGTACCGACATCGTGATTTTGGTGGTGGCGTCTGACGACGGCGTTATGCCGCAGACCAAAGAGGCGGTTGAACACGCTCGTGCTGCCGGTGTGCCCATCGTGGTAGCTATTACCAAGATGGACAAAGAAAATGCCGATCTGGATCGCGTCAAAAACGAGTTGTCTGCCATTAACGTGATTCCGGAAGAGTGGGGCGGCGATGTGCAATTCGTGCCGATTTCTTCTAAGTCCGGTGACGGCGTAGACAATCTGCTGGAAGCGGTATTGCTGCAAGCTGAAATTCTTGAGCTGCAGGCGTCTCCGTCTGCACCTGCCCAAGGCGTTGTGGTTGAATCCAGCCTTGAGCGTGGCCGCGGTTCAGTGGCTACCGTACTGGTTCAGAACGGTACTCTGCGCCAGGGCGATATGGTTGTTGCAGGTTCTTTCTTCGGGAAAGTGCGCGCAATGACCGACGAAGCGGGCAAGCAGGTTAAAGATGCAGGCCCTTCTATTCCGGTAGAGGTTCTGGGCTTGAATGGCACGCCCAACGCTGGCGACGAATTCTTCGTTGTAGCCGACGAGCGCAAGGCCAAAGAGCTGGCTGAGTTCCGCCACGTTCGTGAGCGCGAGCAGCGTTTACAGCGTCAGCAGGCAGCCAAACTGGAAAACCTGTTCGAGAATATGGGCAAAGACCAGGTGAAAACCCTGAACGTGGTATTGAAAACCGACGTTCGTGGTTCGCTGGAAGCCATTACCCGTTCGCTGCAGGATCTGGGCAACGAAGAAGTACAGGTGAAGATTGTATCTTCCGGTGTGGGCGGCATAGCCGAAACCGACATCAGCCTGGCCGTGGCTACCAGTGCCGTGATCTTTGGCTTTAACGTTCGCGCCGACAACGCCGCCAAGCGCCTGGTAGAACAGGAAGGCCTGGATCTGCGTTACTACAGCATTATCTACAACCTGTTGGATGACGTGAAAGCGGCTCTGACTGGCATGCTGGCGCCGGAATTCCGCGAAGACATCATCGGCATTGCCGACGTACGCGACGTGTTCCGTTCGCCGAAGTTTGGCCAGGTGGCCGGTTGCATGGTGACTGAAGGCAACGTGTACCGTAACAAACCGATTCGCGTACTGCGTGACAACGTAGTGATCTTTGAAGGCGAGCTGGAATCCCTGCGCCGCTTCAAAGACGACGTGCCAGAAGTACGTAACGGCATGGAATGCGGTATTGGTGTGAAAGGCTATGACGTGAAAGTGGGCGATCAGATCGAAGTATTCGATCGGATTCGGGTCGAGCGCAAGCTTGAATCCACGGGGGCGTAATGGCTAGAGAATTCAGTCGTATTGATCGCATAGGCGATCAGATGCAACGCGAATTGGCTCAGCTCATCCAGCGGGAGATTAAAGACCCGCGGGTGGGCATGATTACGGTCAATGCCGTTAAGGTAAGCCGCGATCTGGGTTACGCCGACATTTACGTGTCCTTGCTGACCACTGAAGAGTTGGGCGCAGAGTCGCCAGAGGTGAAAGAATCTCTGGCGGTACTGAACAAGGCATCCGGGTTTCTGCGTGGCCAGGTTGGCCGTGCGATGAAGCTTCGCGTGGTGCCTCTTCTGCGCTTTCACTTTGATGAACTGCAGGGTTACAGCCGCCGCCTGGATGGCCTGATTCGCAAAGCCGTGGGTGACCAGCCCGCGGTAAGTGATGATGACAACAACCCGGAGCCTAACGCGTGAGCCGCAGACACAAAGGCCGCGACGTTAGTGGCATTTTGGTGATCGACAAGCCCCAGGGTTTAACCTCTAATGGCATTTTGCAGCAGGTTAAGCGTTTGTATGGGGCTGCCAAAGCCGGCCATACCGGAGCCTTAGATCCGCTGGCCACCGGCGTATTGCCACTGTGCTTTGGCGAGGCCACCAAGTTCTCGCAGACCATGCTCGACAGCGACAAAGCCTATATCGCTACCGCCCGCTTGGGTGAACGCACCGAAACCGGTGATAGCGAAGGCTCTGTGGTAGAAACCCGACCCGTGCCGGAAGGCCTGAACGCTGACATTTTAGAGCCCTTGCTGGACCGCTTTCGTGGCGATATCCAGCAGGTGCCTTCTATGTATTCGGCGCTCAAGCACAAGGGCCGCCCGCTGTATGAATACGCCCGTGAGGGCATTGAAATTGAGCGCCCCGCCCGCCCGGTCACCATTTACGAGTTGCAGTTACTGGCTATTCGCGACAACGAAATGGACATTGCGGTTAAGTGCACAAAGGGCACCTACATCCGCTCACTGGTGGAAGACATCGGCGAAGTGATTGGCTGTGGTGCCCATGTAATTGCACTGCGCCGTACCCTGGCTGCAGGCTTCACATTAGCCGACGCCCACGACGTACCGGGTATGGAAGCCATGCGCGAGCGTGATGAAAGCCTGGACGGCTTGCTGGTAGCGCCAGATGCGGCACTCAGCATGTTTCCCGAGTATCGTCTGAGCGGGCCGGTGCTGGTGTCGATATTGAATGGCCAAGCAGTTAGAATAGAAGAGCAGCTTGAACAGGGTTACGTGCGCGTTTATGGCAATCAAGACTTTGTTGGGCTGGCAGAAGCATTCCCGGACAGCGAGGGCACCCAGTTGGTACCCAAGCGTTTGGTAAAAACCGACGACCGCCGTTAGGCGAGTCGTTTAGCCGAGCTGTAGAGATGCGCGGTTCGGCTGTACTCTTAAGCATCGCAATATATTGAGGTGGTTTATGGCACTTTCTGCCAACGAGAAAGCTCAGATTGTTAAAGATTACCAGCAGGCTGAAAGCGATACCGGTTCCCCTGAAGTTCAGGTGGCACTGCTTAGCGCTAACATCGACAAGCTGCAGGGTCACTTCAAGATCAACAAGCAAGACCACCATTCACGCCGCGGTCTGATCCGTATGGTAAACCAGCGTCGTAAGCTGCTGGACTATCTGAAAGGCAAGAATGCTGATCGTTACCTTGAGCTGATCAAGCGTTTGGGTCTGCGTCGCTAATCTGTTTCGACGGCCTGAGAGCCGGGGCATGGTTATTTGCTCTGGCTAACCAACCGGCGGCGGCGCTTGCAAGAGCGCTTTCGCCGGTTGTGTTTTTTTATCTGGCGCAGAACAGCAGTTACCCACATGGGTGAGTAACTGAATCAATCGGAAAGATATTCAGGAGTTTTTTGTGGAACTTAATCCCGTAACTAAAACGTTCGAACTTGGTGGCAAAACCGTTACTTTGGAAACTGGCCGTATCGCTCGCCAGGCCACCGGTGCCGTACTCGTAACCATCGACGATATTTCTGTGCTGGGCACCGTTGTCGGAGCTAAAGAAGCCAAGCCTGGTCAGGGCTTTTTCCCGCTGACCGTTAACTACACCGAAAAAACCTACTCTGTGGGCAAGATTCCCGGTGGTTTCTTCAAGCGTGAAGCGCGTCCTACCGAAAAAGAGACGCTGACGTCACGCCTGATCGACCGTCCGATTCGTCCGCTGTTTCCCAATGGCTTCATGAACGAAGTCCAGGTTGTGCTGACCGTTATGTCAGCCAACAAGACTCAGGATCCTGACATTGCCGCTATGCTGGCGGCTTCTGCAGCCCTGGCTATTTCTGGCATTCCGTTTGAAGGCCCCATTGGTGCCTCCCGCGTTGGCTTTACCAACGAGCGTGGCTACTTCCTGAACCCGACTCACGAAGAGCGTTCAACCTCGCTGCTGGACATGATTGTTGCCGGCACCGAAGACGCCGTGCTGATGGTGGAATCCCAAGCCAAAAGCCTGACTGAAGACCAGATGCTGGGCGCCGTGCTGTTTGCCCACCAGGAAATGCAGACTGCCGTTAGCGCCATTAAAGAATTTGCCGCTGAAATTGGCAAGCCCCGCTGGGCATGGCAGGCTGAAGCTGTAAACGCCGAACTGATGGGCGCCATCAAGGCTGACTTTGCTGACGCTATCGCAGAGGCTTACAGCATCCGCGATAAGATGGACCGTTACGCACGGCTGGGCGAGATCAAAGCCGCGGCCGTTGCAAAATTGGCCGGTGACGAAGAAGGCAAGCACTCCGCTGAAGACGTTAAAAAGTGCTTCGGTAAGACCGAAAAGCACGTTGTTCGCCAGCAAGTTATTGATGGCAAGCCGCGTATTGACGGTCGTGACACTAAAACCGTGCGCCCGATCAAAATCGAAGTGGGTATTCTGCCGGGTGCTCACGGCTCTGCGCTGTTCACCCGTGGCGAAACCCAGGCCATCGTGACTACTACGCTGGGCACGTCGCGCGACATGCAGATCATCGATGCCTTGGAAGGGGAAAGCAAAGACCCGTTCCTGTTCCACTATAACTTCCCTCCGTACTCTGTTGGTGAAGCGGGCCGTATGATGGGCCCCGGCCGTCGTGAAATTGGTCACGGACGCCTGGCCAAGCGTGGCCTTCTGGCGGTAATGCCAACGGTTGAAGAGTTCCCGTACACCATTCGTGCGGTGTCTGAAATCACCGAATCCAACGGTTCCAGCTCTATGGCATCGGTGTGTGGTTCCAGTCTGGCACTGATGGACGCAGGCGTGCCTATCAAGTCTGCCGTGGCCGGTATTGCCATGGGTCTGGTTAAAGAGGGCGATAAGTTCGCCATCCTGACCGACATCCTGGGCGATGAAGATCACCTTGGCGATATGGACTTCAAAGTAGCCGGTACCAAAGAAGGTATCACCGCGCTGCAGATGGACATCAAGATCAACGGCATCACCGACGAGATCATGGAACTGGCTCTGGAGCAGGCCTATGGCGCTCGCCAGCATATCCTTGGCGAGATGAACAAGGTGATTGCGGCTTCGCGTACTGAGCTGTCATCACGTGCGCCTAGCATCACTACCATCAAGATCAATCCGGAGAAAATCCGTGACGTGATCGGCAAGGGCGGTTCTACCATCCGTTCTATCTGTGATGAGACCGGTGCGTCTATTGATCTGGACGACGACGGCAACGTGAAAATCTACGCCGACAACATGGAAGCGGCACAGGCTGCGGTTAAGCGGGTAATGGAAATTACCGCTGAAATCGAAGTGGGTGCTATCTACCAGGGTCGCGTTGAGCGCATCGTCGACTTCGGCGCGTTTGTAAACATTCTGCCGGGCAAAGATGGCCTGGTGCACATCTCTCAGATTTCTGACCGTCGCATTGAAAACGTGACTGATGAGCTGAAAGAAGGCCAGGAAGTTCTGGTCAAAGTGCTGGATGTAGACAACCGTGGCCGCGTTAAGCTGTCTATGAAGGAAGTAAAAGAAGGCGAGAAGCCGACTGACCTTTCTGCCTGATAGTTCGATGGTGTGGGGACAGACTTCAAGTCTGTCCTCCGTCTTACTCTTTGCTCAACTTGGGGACAGACTTCAAGTCTGTCCTCCGTCTTACTCTTTGCTCAACTTGGGGACAGACTTCAAGTCTGTCCCCGGCTCTGCTCAGTCCGTCCCCGACTTTGCTTGGTCTGTCCCCGGTTCTACTCAGTCCGTCGCTGATCCCTTCGTCTTCAGAAAATCAATCAGGCTCTTTTGGTATTCCGGCAGCGCGAAAGTCGCCGTGTGGGGCGTGTCGGTTTGCAGAAACTTCTTTGGCTCTCTCGCCGCCTGGTACAGGGTTTCGCCGTTGGCAAAAGGGATAATGCCATCGCGCACGCTGTGAATCATCAGTAGCGGTGTAGGGCTTATACGGCCGATGTAGTCTGCGCCTTCGTAGTCGTCAGGAATGGTCCAGCTTAGAGGGGCCTGAAGCGGCCAGGTGAGCCAGAAGCTGGCGAGTTTGTCGCGGGCAATGGCACGAAAGCCAGCGAAGGCGCCGTCGAGGATCACGCCATTCAGGGGCGGTTGTTCGTTACGCTGCTGCCACTCGGCGGCCAAGGGGATGGCCAGGGCGCCGCCCAAGCTTTGACCCAGTAAGAAGATGGGTTTGCCTTGAGTGTGTGGCTGCTGGATTAGCCAGCGCATTCCGCTTTCTACGTCGTGCAGGGCGCCTTCAATATCCGGTGCACCGGTTGAGCGGCCATAGCCGCGGTAATCCAGCGCGAAGACGTTGTAACCTTCGGCCGGCAGCCAGGCCACGTTCATAATGTGGCTGCTGATGTTCTGAGCGTTCCCGTGTAAGTAGTAAACCGTGCCTTTGGCGTTATTCGCCTCTGCGTCGCTGCCAGCACTTTGTAGAGTCACCGCTGGTAACCACCAGCCGTGTAACACTTCGCCGTCTGGGGTATTGATGAAGGCGTTACTGTATTCCAGATTTAGCCGGTCTGGGGTAATGTAAGTGGTCTGGTCCGGGAAAAAGAACAGGCCACTGCAACCGCTTAACGCGAAAGTAGCAATCAGCAGGCCACACAGAGCTCGCATGTTATTTCCCATATCGACCAATTTGATTGATTCCATTCTCATCAAAAGCTTTGTATATTTTTTGCATTATCTGGTCGGACTGAAGATGGCCATCAAACCATCGCAACTGCTGCTCAATATTTAACCGATACGGAATGTAACCTAAGCTGATTCCCTCTTTTACCAGCTCGTCTAAACACGAGTGCGCATTACTGACCGACAGCTCAGAAGACTGGCTGAATAAAATTGGAACGGTGCTATCTATCAAGTCATGGCGTAAATTTGTGAAGGTGATCAAAGGGTCGATGTTGTGTTTCCTGCAGACTGTACGCACATGTTGTGTGTACCTGATAACACTATCCGGAGACATGGGGATAAGGGGTGCATACCATAACAGCCCGCATTTGTCCTTTGCAGGATCCTTAATAGCCGACTGTTGTTCAGGAACAGTGGTTCGCCAATAGCATAGAGGTTTGGCGATCTCATTGGGCCTTCCGCGCATAATCTCAATGCTGGCAGCGAGCGACTTTAACTTGTCCTGAATCGCTGGTAGAAACCACGCGGGCATTTTCCCAAACACTGATTTTGCGATCTTAATTTTTACATCACCCGAAAATATTATGTGATGGGCATGGGGTTTGGCGGCTTTTTTTATGAGCTTTTTGACTTGTTTAACAACACTGGGCTCACCGTATATTGAACCCACAATGGTCCAGGCAGCCACCATTTCCTTTTTTGTGATCGTTTCTATCTGTTCGCTGCTTAATAGATTACCTGTGTCTTTATTTGGATTTGGCTTCAACATTGAAATAATGCGAAGTCGATCCATCAGATTTATCGAGCCAACAATGCCCTCAAACTTTTCCAGCGTACTTTTAATAAATTCTATTGCAACTCTAACGTCGTCGTCATTTTTATAATCAATATAAAATGAATCAAATCCGGCGGGAATTCGTTTTAAGCGAATGGTGGCTTGATAGACAACGCCAAGTCCTGATTGTGTAAAAAGGCCATCGAGGTAGGGGCCAACATTCCATTTATAAGTCTGATTCACCAGATCGGCCTGGCCCGCTTCAGACGATAACTGACTCAGTGGTGATTGATAATGCTGCCCGTTCGGCAATATAGCTTTGAGATCGGTAAGTGCTGCAAAATGGTCCTGATGGGGTGTTATTCCATAACCCCTCTCCAGAGCGTTTGCCAGAATCGAGCAGGACGCGCCTGCTCCAGTAACCGGTACCATGAACGGAAGATTATTTTTCTCGAAATAGTCACTGAGCTGGCCTTGAGTGACGCCGGGTTCAATCCTGACCAAGCCCAAGTACTCGTTGACCATTTCAATGTTGTTCAGTAGCGACAAATCGAGGATGACCGAATTTCCGCTGGATAAATTGGGCAGGGACGTGCCATATCCCCAATTATTTCCAGTCGATATGGGATAAAAAACGATCTTAGTTTGCCCGTCTGTCGAGAGCCTATTCGCTAACTGAAATAACTCACTGATTACCTCAATTTTTTTAACCTTTATCGCACCGTAGAGATTTCGCGATATAGATTCAGTACCCTTGTTGTAAAGCGTGTTTGCCTGATTTTGGTTGAATACTTCACAGTTTTGAAAATTATCAAATCCATTTGAAGTTAATAGTAAGTGCAAGTCTTGTGTCAAAAGAATTCCTCCACTTGGAAATAATGCGTCTACTATTGATCAGTAGAGTGTTTGATGTTTTTAACATCATCCTGAAACCCCTAGCCAGGTGCGCGTGCAAAAGTTCGGCATTGATATAATAGGGCGCTCGCCGGCCATGATAGTCAACGACAGGTCCTATTTGTCTGAACCTGATACCCACAAAGCCCATATTTCTGGCCAGCCGCGGCTCCATCATTACGTAGGCGTGTTTTTTACCCAGCTTCATGGCCAGTGAAGCGACAGAAAAATACAAGCCAATGGCAATAAATGAGAAGCAGCGTAATTCATTTTTAGAATATTGCACTACATTGATGCTGCCCGTGGCGGCGCCTGGAAATTTGTCCGTTTGACGCCGGCGGAATGATGACGGCACGGCCAGTCTTGAAAACTCACAGATGTCCTCTCTGGGGAAGTTGGTCGGTGAATAGGCAAGATCCGTAATTGTGTCCAGGCAGTACTTCTCAATGGGTAATGCTTCTCTGTTCTCTTCTGTACTATTAACAATACGTACTGTGCCCGCAAACACATTGCTCGACCTGTGTCTGACAAGGCAGTAGGCAGCGTGAGTGTCAAATTCGTCTGTCTCTTCGCCGGATTCGCGCAGAGCCTCCCATCCCAGTTCCTCGCAGTAAACCTGATGGCGTATTTTGTAGGCTTCACGCTCCAGTTCAGCTGTTGTGGCGATGTAAAATGAGAAAAACTGCATAAAACGACCACACGTAGCATTGGCTTCCCTTAATTTTAATAAGGAACTCCAGGCTTTTCTAATATTCAATTTCTGCTTTATAGTTGTCCAGGACCCGCCTTCTTTTTTGAAGCCAGCTCTTTTTTTAACGATTTTTTTACTGCGTTCTACGTAGCCCTCATATTCCTTTTTACTTAAAAGTAAGCGTGCAAACCGGCTTGCCATGTGTTTTGCATCCTGTTGAAGTGGTCTTCACGATTGAACTCGGCGAACACGCTGAATTCGCGGCCAAGGTGCCAGCTGGCTTTGCTGTAGAGCTGGTCTTGACGGTGTTGGCTGCTGATAATCCAGGCTTTGGTTTTCACCCCGGCCAACAGGCTAAAGCGGGGTGTCTGGTGCAGAAGTCCCAGATCAGCGCCGGGTGCTGCATCGTAGCCGCGCCCTAAGTCGTCATCAATTTCCAGATCCGCCGTTGCCAGCGCAAACGCCTGCGTATTGCTAGCAATACGCCAGCTGCCGCCGGCACCGCCGTCCAGATAGGGCGCCAGAACTCTTTCACGACCCGTATCCGTGCGTCGGCCACCAAAGCTGACCTGCCACGAAAGCGGCGTAAAAAAGCGATTTCGGGAGCTGATAGAGCGTATCTCCACAGCGGTCAATTTTTCCAGCTGTAGTTCGTCGTTATCCGTGTAATAGCGGGCGTCCAGCCGTAAAAACTGAAGCTGCGCGCCTGGGCGATAACCTTCGGGTGGGTCAAGCAGGTCGTGATAGGCGGGGCGGAATGTCAGCTGGCTGAAACTGCGACTCGAACCGCCAACTTCTGTGCGCCCGCCGCCCAAGCTAAGGCGAAAGGTGTCATGGCCCTGGTCGTCGCGCACGGCGGGTTCTGGTGGCGGTGGCGGATAGCCGGCGTTCAGCGTGCTGCGCTCGCGCAATAAAGAATGGGATAGAGGTGCGGCCAGCTCCCTTGGCCAGCCGCCCGCCTCGCTTTGGTAGCGCACGTAATCGTAGGTAGCGTCCAGCACGGCAGCGCGATCGGTCTCGTTTAGCGCCGTCAGTTCCGGGCTGTCGGGTTGCAAGTAACCATTGGCCAGTGCGGAAGCTATAAGCTGTTGTTGTGAGCTCAGAGAATCCAGCGAGTGGCTGACAGCCGTGGCGGCAGAGGCGCGATACTCCACATTGTCGATCAGATTTTTGTCGATAACCCAGCGCACTGTATCTGAGGGAATGGCGTGCGTGTTGACCTCGTGCAGCAGGTCGGTGCCCGGCCGCGCCACATCAATCAGTGCCAGCAGGCGGTAAGCGCAGTTCTCGTCGAAAAAGTAATAGTCAAAGTTTTTGTCCTGAATCTCCCAGGCGTGGGCGGTCATTCTGTCGACCTCGCTTTGCGTCAGGTTTAGCTGATACTCCCATAAATCCCGATGTTCAATGTCCGAGTATAGACGGATTTTTTGGTAGTAGGGCTGAACCGTGGTAACTCCTGTGTAGCCGCCTGAAATGCCGCGGTAAGTAAACATTAGTCCGCCGTCCTTAGGGTCGGCATCGGCAGCGTAAGAAATGGTGCTGGTTAACAACAAGTTTGTTTTGTGATCGTCCCGGGGAGGATCGAGCCGGAGAAATGTGTGGCCAAACATCGAAGCAGGACTGTTCAGATAAGATGCCGCAAAAACTAGCGTAACAGTTTGTGTGTTGAGCTCGCTTTGCCATTGACGAAATGCAGGGCAGTTAGCTGATGGCAAGTTCAGATTTAGCTCTTTCTCGAGCCATTGGGAGCGCGCCGGAAATTTGCAGCGTGTATGTTCGTCTCCGTTCCCCGGTTGCTGAATAGCCACCAAGGTTGCTGCCAGTTCTGCCCGTGGGGAGGTTTTTCCATCAGCACTAAGAAAAAAAGCGTTGTCGTCTGCCTGGCTTTTAAAGCCTTGGGCTGAATTTTTCTGGTGGTAGTGCCCCAAGGCCATCCACTCTGACGACAAGTGTAGCCTAGGCGGTGCAGTGACTGTGTCAGCTAAGGCTGGCTGTAAGAGGAACATTAATATGGCTGCAGCTGCTCTAGAATGAAGCGATTGGCCCATGGGAGATCACAGAATCCATTGTGTCTAGAAAAAAGTGCGCCATTACTGGCGCACTGATACCGCGATAGTTCCGTCTAATCTGGGGAGATTAGGATGCAACGTATTTGCTCAAAGTAGCGTCGCTCTCGAGCAGAGCGACAATGGCTCTAACAGTGTCGCCAGTATGAACATCTGACGACGGGAAGATCGTTGAAAAGTTTTTACGTAGGACTGCATAAAAAGCTGCGCGCTCGTTGTGCGGAATCTTTAATGCAACTGCCATTGCTTCCAAGTTCTCACCTTCGCCGCGAGAAATGTCAGCCGCAATTGCGGAGCCTCGAGCGTCAATGAGCATGGCCATTGATTGAACCCTTTCATTCGTACTGCAACCAGCAATGCCAAGAGTCATGCTTACAGTCTGAAACGCTGCGAAATTCGTTGTTGCAGCGGCAACGTGCGGAACAACCCCAGACTGTCCTTTCCATACCATAGCACCTACGCCGCAACCAGGCTGTGCGACAGCTATCGATGATGTGCCAAAAAATATTACACTAGCCAATAAAAATTTTATCTTCATTGCAAGTCCCTCGTCATATCGTATTTTAAGTTAACGCAGACATTAGCTTAGTAGAATTGCCAGTAAAGTAAATTCTCAAAAACACTTTTTGCATCAGCCAGTGGCGTATTTTCAGTTCAAAAAAACACAGAAATTCCAGCATGAAAAGTATCAGCTCTGACATTTCTTTGTATTTCTAATTGTAATCGTTTGTCTATCTTGTATTTGAGGTCGATTTTTAAGGGCTTTTTGGCTTCAGTTTTTAACGAATTTTTAGGGTTGTGTGTCATAGATAAGAGTATCGGACCATAAGTAAGATAAATTTTGCTTTCGATCGATAGTTTAGTGTTTGATTCTTTTGCTGAGGTTTTTATATTAGGCTGCGCTGATAGTATTAAATTAGGTGTGGCAAAAGATAGACCAAATGATCCCCAGCTCAAATCGGACAAAGATCCTTGGCCGTTTAAGTCTCGCTTAAAAGTTGAACCAATTGACCAAGATGTATTTATGTAATTGATAATATTTTTCGCTTTTAAAGATTCAATTTCCAACGGTTTTATTTCTTGAAGTTTGAATGAATTTTTAGTTTTTATTAATGAAGTTTCAAAAAAAATTAGCGAGTTTCCATTTGACAATCTGCTATTGTTTGGCGAGTCTATGGAATTGTAGCCTGGGCGCAAAGTTATCTTTCTTGCGGATCTATCTTTTCCTGAAACGTATTCGATGCCGAATTTTCTAGGGTAAAGATTCAAGCTGTTTTCTATTTTTTTTATAATTCTTTCGCTGTTTTTCGTTTCCTCGTCTGAGTAATATATTGTCGCTTCCATTATTTCTGGTGTGATAGTCTTTATAGCGCTTTTTAAAGTGTCTATTGGATATATTTTAAACCCTGGCTTTCTCGTTTTTAATATGTAGGAAGCATAAAGGGCTTCATAAATTTCAGTGGAACAGTTCGTTGAAAAAAATTTATATGGATACGTGATATTTTTCAATTCGATTAGGTGAAAGTACAGGCTTGTTGCCTCATTTCTCGATAAATTAAGGTTCACAGAAATAAGCTGTCTAGACTCAACTTTTGTATATTTTTCAATGATTGGGTGAAAAACATCCTCGCGGTACCGTCCTTGGAAACCACCATTTATCCCTTGGCGTATTGTTTCAATAGAGGATTGGCTACTTTGCGTGTCAGCAGTAAAAGAAAATGTATGACTAAAGTATGGGTCACCAATTCCAAACTCATAATTTATAAAAATATGGCCAAAGAAAGACATAGGCGTTTGGTTGGTGGCACTTGCAAAAATAAGAGACACCTCTAGCTGATTTGACTTAAGAGGGTTTGCAGATTTCTCGTTAAAACAATGATCTACACTGAATTTCCGATTTAATTGTGTGACCTTTTTTAACCAGCTGTACCTTGCAGGAAATCGGCAGCGATTGTCAGGTGTATTTTGGCTAAGCATAGCCTCTAATTCAGAGTAAAGAGTGATCTCTGTTGAGAGGTAAAAGCTTTTGGGCTTCCTCTTCTGTTCGTCGAGAAGATAAAGTAGACGAGATATCTCTACGAATTCCGTAGATGATATTTTATTGAATAAGATATCAAGTTTTTCGTTTGAATATGCAGGTTGAAATATTAAGATGGAATAGAATAAAAAAAATCTATTTAAGATTAAAATTAGAGTTTTTGATACTCCAGTCGTCGATTGCATTAACTAGCTCTTGGCGGGTCTGGCTTTCGTGAATTAATTTTTCAATAGGACAAACTGCTAACGATTTGTCAATACAAAGTAATTCTTTTAGCGCTTTTATTTTTGATCCTTGTTGTTCACTTATGGCGCTATCACGTTTAAGTGTTTCAAAATTTAGATATGCAAAGGTTTTCCACTTATAAAATACACTTTCATTAGGGTAGACAGAAAAGCTTGCACCGAGAATTAATGTCAAGAATACAAGCTTTTTTATCATGTAGTGGGTCTAGCTTTCTGGATCAAGCTCAAAGAAATAAGCGTTAGGCTCATATTCAAAAGCTGCGCCAGTAATCATGTCAGTAGTGCTAAGATCCCAAAAAATGTTTAGCAGGCTCACAGGGTCGTATTCTTTAGTTAGGTCACGACTAACAGTTTTGTAGCCATCTTTTGTGATCATTACACTACTTTTTTTGTTTTTAGTTAAACGAATGGTCATTGGAGTAGATCCAATGCGTTCGCCATCTATGAATATTGCGGCACCATTTGGTTCGCTCTGGAACGTTACTGGCTGATTCGTCCCTTTAATGACTGTGCTGCAGCCAGAACTCAGAATCAGCGCCATTAGAATAAAAGATAGTTTTTTCATTTAAATTCCGTGTTAGATATTAAATTTTTTGCATACTGACGATTAACTTTCCAAAATGCAATAAACAATCGCTAAAAGCGGTAAAACATCCATTCACCCGCCCAGATACGCTTCCCGCACTTGCGGATTCACCAGCAGGTTTGCACCTGTGTCATGCAGGCGAATGCGCCCGGTTTCCAGTACGTAACCGCGGTCGGCTAAATTCAGCGCCTGGTGGGCGTTCTGTTCTACCAAAAATACCGTCATGCCGTCATCGCGCAGTTTGCCTATAATCTCGAAAATCTGTTTGATAATCAGCGGAGCCAGGCCCAGGGACGGCTCGTCCAGAATGATCAAACGCGGTTTGCTCATGAGCGCGCGGCCAATGGCCAGCATTTGCTGCTCGCCGCCAGACATGGTGCCGGCGCGCTGGCTTTCCCGCTCTTTCAGGCGCGGGAAAAGTTCGTAAACGTGCTCCTGGCTTTTGCGAATTTCTGATTTGGTGTTGAAAAAACCACCCATGTGCAGATTTTCTTTCACCGTTAGTCCGGAAAAAATACGCCGGCCTTCGGGCACTATCGCAATGCCGGAGCGCATGATTTGCGAGGTCGGTTCTTTGGTGATGTCGCGGCCTTCCAGCACCACCCGGCCAGCACTGGCCTGGGGGCTGCCGCAAACGGTCATCAGCAGTGTGGTTTTGCCGGCGCCGTTGGCGCCGATCAGCGACACAATTTCGCCCTCATTTATTTCAACCGATACGCCGTGCAGGGCTTCGATTTTGCCATAGTGGGTGTGTACATCTTCCAGTATCAACATGGCTGGTCCTCAGGCCTCGCCCAGGTAGGCTTTGATAACGTCTTCGTTTGCACGCACTTCCTGCGGTGTTCCGCTGGCCAGTGGGCGGCCCTGGTTAATCACCGTAATTCGGTCGGAAATATCCATTACCAGGTTCATATCGTGCTCAATCAGCACCACCGACACGTTGTAGTCTTCTTTCAAGCTGACAATCAGCTGGTTCAGCTCCAAAGTTTCCGCCGGGTTCAAGCCGGCTGCGGGCTCGTCCAGCATCAACAGCTGCGGTTTGGTGACCATGCAGCGCGCTATTTCCAGGCGCCGCTGCTGGCCGTAAGACAGGTTCCCGGCATCAACGTTGGCCTGTTCCAGCATGCCTATCCGCTCTAGCCAGTAGGCGGCGCGGTCCAGAGATTTGCGCTCGCGCTCACGGTAGTTCGGCGTTTTTATCAGACCGGCCAGCAGGTTGGTGTTCAAGTGCCGATGCTGTGCCACCAACAGGTTTTCCACCACCGACATTTGAGTAAACAGCCGCACGTGCTGAAACGTGCGCACCATGCCCATGCGCGATATTTTGTAGTCCGGTTTGCCCTGAATCTCCTTGTCCTGAAAGATGATCTTGCCACCGCTGGGCTTGTAAAACCCGCTCATACAGTTAAATACGGTGGTTTTACCGGCGCCGTTGGGGCCAATAATAGAGTGAATTTCCCGTTCCTGAACATCCAGACTTACGCCGTCTACCGCCAGCAGTCCGCCAAAACGCATAGCCAGGTTTTGTATTTTAACGAAATGAGCGGAATTCCAATTCAAAATCTCTGATTTAGTGTTGGATGGATAGCGACTATTTTGGTCGGTCCTGGTTCTCAATGTAGGCACGGAGAACGTCGATCGGCGCCCCACCCACTGACAATAAGCAGTACGATCGGCTCCACAGTGCGTTTGTGCCCCCGTAAAACTCTTCCTGATTACGCATAAGAGTCAGCCATCTTTAGCAGCCTATAGGGCATAGGCGGTGTCCGGGCTGCTAATGTCAGGAACCGCGGAAGCATGGCTTTGAGATCGTAGCGCCGATTGAAGCGGTATTCGAACTCAGCGAGGTAGCGAGGGGCATGCTGCTCCCGGATAGCGTGGTAAGTGCCAGTGATCGCGTTCTTAACGTTGCCGAGCAGGGTGTTGACCCAGTTGAACTCAGGATTTGCCACGCTGGCACGACCGCCTCCGGTGATGTGGCGCTCGTGGACGCAGGTGGCCGTGTCAAAGGCCCGGAAACAGTTGAGACCATCGCTGACAACGTGGCTTCCGGGCGCAATGGCCTGTTGGCCATAGCGACGCACCTCGGCCAGGGTAAAGCCACTCACACGGCGAAGCTGAACCCGCATCGGGTGGCCCTCGCCATTGGTTTGCACCGCAGCGACAAAGGGGAATTTATGCTCGGCACCACGACCTCGTTTTCCCGACCGTTCGCCGCCCAGATAGGCGTCATCAACCTCGATGCGGCCGCTGAGCCTCTCTCCCTGGTTGCGATCGTGCATGACCTGCAGCACCTTGTGTTTGAGCTTCCAGGCCGTGTTATAAGTGACACCGAGATCCCGAGACAGTTGCAGTGCCGAGAGACCGCTCTTACGCTGGGTAAGCAGATAAATGGCCAGGAACCAGGTGGTCAACGGCAGGTGAGTCGCATGAAAGATAGTGCCGGCGGTCAGTGACGTCTGATGGTGACAGCGATGGCACTGGTAATGCCCCCTCGACAGCCGGCAGCCGGTAGCATTGCCGCAGTCAGGGCACACAAATCCCTTGGGCCAGCGGTGCTGGAAAAGGGCTTCCTGGCACTGTGCTTCTGTGCCGTATTGCTTGAGAAAAGCCGGCAACGACAGGCCGGGCTGGAACTGGATTGGGTTACGTGCCATGAGATTGCCTCCTGTACTGTATATAACATCAGCATATACCAGAATGGCGGCAGCGTGGCTGATTAACGTGAGTAATCAGGAAACTCTTTGAGCTGAGCGCCATACTCCTTTTTGATCATTCGGCTGCTGACGGTTTTCAGCGTGTTGATCAGTTTTGCCGGTGTAACCATCGGGTGAAGCGTGATCAGTGCGTGGATGTGATCGGCTTCGCCGTTAAATTCGTCCAGACCGCAATCATCGGCGCTTAACAGTCGGATGAACTCATCTTCAAGCCAGAGCAGCATCTCGTCATTCAGGCACTTGTTCCGATATTTGGTCACCAACACCAAATGATATTGGAGTTTGTAAATGCACGAGTTGTGACTTCTTTTCATCGAAAATTTACACTGTATAAACGATTGACACCAATTTGGTCAAGCCGTAATATTATCAACATGAACAACGAGAAATCAACCCACATTCGCACCCAGCAAATCCTCATTCGAAAGAATCATGAGGCGTTTCGCGGGGCCAGCGTTTGCACTCAGATTGTTCGCCGAATTAAAAACGCCACCTCCTATGTAATGCAGCACCATCCTGACGGCAAAGATCAGATGCTGTCGCATCGCGACGCTGATAAATGGCTCAAGAGAAACAACCCGGAACTGTACACCAAGCTTCCGTCGGCCATTGCCCAGCGGAGCACGCAGATTGTCGGTCAGGAATGGAAGGCGTTTTTTGCCGCCTTAGCGGCTTTCAAGAAAACACCTTCAGCCTTCAAAGCTCGGCCTCAAAAACCACGTTACGCCCGCAAAGCGGCCACCGTACACATCGGTCGAAACGGCTTCAAGTTTGTCGACGGCACGTTGTATTTTGCCAACGGTGTATTGCCACCGATCAAAACGCAGTTTCGGTTTTCACAAAAATGGAACGCGTCTGTCGGCGACACCGTTGCGCTTGAAGTCAGAATTGTACCCAGGGGCAACTGCTTCATTATCGAAATCATCTACAACGAATCAAAAATTGTGGAGGCGGGCAACTTTTGCCGTCTTCTCGACCAATCCCGCAAGGCCGGGATCGATCTAGGCATCAACAACCTTATCGCACTCGCAACCGATCAGCCGGGCGTTCGCCCTGTTCTGATCAACGGTAAAGCGCTGAAATCGATCAATGCCTGGTACAACAAACGTGTGGCCAAACTTCGCTCCCAAGGCAAATACGCCCACATTCGCGCCGTAACCAACAAGCGCAATCGCCGGATAAAAGACCTGTTGCACAGGGCCTCCAGCAAGGTGATCGCGTATTGCCTGGAGAACAACATTGGCACGCTGGTTATCGGTTACAACAAACACTGGAAGCAGGAGGTCAACATTGGCCGCGTGAATAACCAGAAATTTGTCGGTATTCCGCATGCCATTCTGATCTCTCAAATCCAATACAAGTGCCAATCCCTCGGCATCACCACCGTTATTCAGGAAGAGTCGTACACGTCCAAAGCCTCTGCTTTGGATAATGACTTCCTGCCGGTTTACGGTGAAAAGCCCAAAAACGTCTTACCACTGTTCAGCGGAAAGCGAATCCGCCGAGGGTTGTATCAAAGCAAACACGGGATCATAAACGCCGACATTAACGGTGCTCTTAATATCCTCAGAAAAGCAACGGGTGAGGCCTTAGGGCTAGCCTGTAAGGGGTGCGTGTCCAACCCCATAACGATGGATCTTTTGCCCAGAAAATCCGTTGTTATTAGAAGGGAAAATACTGCGCAGCCGATGGCCGCGTAGTAGGTTTACCCAGATACCAACTCAAAATCTTCGATTTAGTGTTGGTAATTCACGCATTGCCTGTTACTCCTGCGTTGCCTCAGCACCGGAAAACCCAAAAGCAGGCCGAATAGCCCTGCCAGCAAAGCCCCCAGGGGCAGCGCCATCCAGAACGAGATGCCGTAATACTGCGATAACAAGGCAAAGGTATAGGCGCCTACAGCGTAAAAAGCCACGTAGCCCAGGTCCAACAGGCCAGCCAGACCAACCACCACGTTCAGGCCCAGCGCCAGTATCACGTAAATGAGCACCAGGGTGGCCAGATCAACCGCGCCGCGGGACGAGAAAAATGGCCAGAACAAAGCCACAACCACTAGCCCGGTCAGTACCCAGCTTTCCAGTTTTGCCCGTTTTTTTTGCTCCATGGGCTTACGGCCGGTCAGTGGGTTCAGGTCGTTCACAACGCCCAGTTTGGCCATCACGCTGTCACGGAAAAGTTGGAACAACAGCACCACTAAGGCCGCGCATGCAATGGCGATGATGGTGGTGGCGTCGGTACCGGTGAGGACAATATTGATCCCTTCGGCTTCCAGATTTAGCCCTAGAATGGGGTAGGAGATAACAATGGTTACGATGGCACAAAAGAGTGCGTGCCGAACATTGGAAGCAGCCATCAGATTTTTTCAACCTCCGGTTTGCCCAGCAGGCCGGTCGGTTTGAACAGCAAAATCAGGATCAGCAAGCTGAACGAGATAACGTCTTTGTATTCACCGCTCAGGTAGCCTGAAGTCATGCTTTCAGCGATGCCCAGAATGAGCCCGCCCAGCATCGCACCCGGAATGCTGCCGATACCGCCCAATACCGCTGCGGTAAACGCTTTCAAACCCGCGATAAACCCAAACAGCGGGTCAACCGAACCGTAGTACATGCCCAGCAACAGGCCAGCAACCGCCGCCAGTGCGGCGCCAATAATAAAGGTGGCGGAGATGATGCGGTTGGTGTCTATGCCCAGCAGGTTGGCCATGCCCAGATCCTGAGATACGGCGCGACAAGCGCGACCGGTGCGTGAGCGCGATATAAACGTCGACAGCACGGTCATACAGATCAGGGTGGTTACAAGATGGTGATTTGCATGTACGACAGCGACATCTGGAAGGCGCCTTCCGAACCAAAATTGAAACCGCCTTCGATCAGTAGGGGGAAGCCAACGTTGCGGGATCCCTGAGCCAGATGCATGTAATTTTGCAAAAAAATGGACATACCAATGGCGGAAATCAGCGGGATCAGGCGGTGCCGACCGCGCACAGGCCGGTAAGCCACTCGTTCTACTGCCCAGCCCATCGAACTGGATACAAGGATGGCGCAAACCAGAGCCACAACCAACCTGCGCCCAGCAGGGCAGCGGATGCGGCGATGGCTGCTACGAGCTTTTTAACGTTACTTTTCATTATTAGTTTCCTGTAATCAGGGTTTTATTGTAATGCTCAGGCATTAACAAAACACCACCGCTTGGTTGTTGTCAAGCGGAGGCTATGCAAGGGCGTTATCTTGTCGTGAAACTCGCCGTTTGTCTTCTATTTGATGGCTGTCAGGCTATATAAAAGTTGGTGTTGATTGATGGTTTTTGCCGCGGATCGTGATATAAACAACTCTAAATTTTAGTGGTATAAGCATGGCAGGGGCGGCGCGTTGACCAATTATGACGAAGTATTAGTAGCATTACGCCGGGTAATCCGCGCAACAGACCTGCACTCAAAACGATTGAGCAAGAGCGCCGGTCTGACCGCGCCGCAGCTGTTGATTATGCGGACCATACGGGATTTGGGCCAGGTCACTATTGGCACCATCGCTGATAAAATCAGCCTTAGCCAGGCCACAGTAACCACTATTTTAGACCGGCTGGAATTGCGCAAATTGGTGTACCGGGTGCGCAGTACTCAGGATAAACGCAAGGTACACGCCCATCTGACGGAAGCCGGCGGCGAAATTTTGGCCCGCGCGCCCAACCCGCTGCAAGAAGACTTCATCAAAAAATATCAGGCCTTGGCGGAGTGGGAACAAACCATGATTCTGGCCTCGTTGCAGCGAGTGGCTAATATGATGGACGCAGACCACATAGACGCATCACCGGTTCTGGATGTAGGCCCGGTACTGCGTGAAGATGGCTGGAAGGAAACCTCTAAGTAAGTCTGCCTGGTGGTGTGGCAAGTCGAGGCCGCAGGTCAGGATGAAAACCAGCGGCCGGTGCGTTAGTGCATAACCGCGCCTTTCTTTGGCTGTTGGCCAAAGCAGACCTGAAACACATCGCTGTAGTGTTTCGCAAAACTGACCGCAATGCCTTCTTTCAAGTACCCCGGTAGCTCGTCATAATCGCCCCGATTAGCCTCTGGCAGTATCAGCTGGTTGATCTTCTGCCGCCGCGCGGCAATCACTTTCTCCCGTATTCCCCCGACTGGCAGTACCTGCCCGGTTAGCGTCAGTTCGCCGGTCATGGCGATGTTCTGCTGCGGCGCTTCACGGCGGGCAATTGACAGCAGCGCCGTGGCCATAGTAACGCCTGCGCTTGGGCCGTCTTTCGGCGTCGCGCCTTCCGGCACGTGCAGGTGGACCAGAGATTTGTCGAAGAACACCGGGTCGCCTTTGTAGCGTTTCAAGTTAGACGCCACAAAGCTGTAAGCAATCTCGGCGGATTCGCGCATTACATCCCCCAGTTGCCCGGTCAGTTTGAAACCGCGCTGGCTGTTGTGAATGCGCGAGGCCTCAATGCTGAGCGTAGCGCCGCCCATAGCGGTCCAGGCTAAACCGGTCACCACACCAATGCCTTTCATGGATTTTTCTTTGCGGAATATAGGCTGCCCCAGGTATTCCTGTACGTCGGCAATGCCAACGCGAATGGGTAAACCGGGATTTCCCAGCAGTTTTACGATGCCCTTGCGGATAATTTTGTGCAGCATCTTTTCCAGACCACGCACCCCGGCTTCGCGGGCATAACCCTCAATCACCTGTTTTATGGCGGCGTCAGAAATGTTCATCTGCTTTTTCAGCAGCCCGGCGCGTTTCAGCAGTTTCGGTAACAGGTGGTGCTTGGCGATCGCCAGCTTTTCTTCCGCTATGTAGCCAGACAGGCGAATCACGTCCATGCGGTCAAGCAGCGGCCGCGGAATGGTATCCAGCTGGTTGGCGGTGCAGATGAACAGTACTTTTGACAAGTCCATGCGCACATCCAGATAGTGGTCCAGAAACTCGCGGTTCTGCTCCGGGTCTAGAGTTTCCAGCAGGGCAGAGGCCGGGTCGCCCTGATAAGACGCGCCAATCTTGTCGATTTCATCCAGCATAATGACCGGGTTGGCCACTTTTGTGTCTTTCAGTGCCTGCACGAATTTTCCGGGCATGGCGCCAATATAGGTGCGGCGATGGCCTTTAATTTCGGCTTCGTCACGCATGCCGCCAACGCTAAAGCGATAGAACTTGCGCCCCAGTGCTTCCGCCACCGAGTGGCCAATAGAGGTTTTGCCCACGCCTGGCGGGCCGACCAACAGCAGGATGGTGCCGCTGACTTCTTTTTTGAAACTGCCCTCGGCCAGAAACTCGATAATGCGGTTTTTCACATCGCCCAGGCCGTCGTGGTCTTTGTCCAGAATCTGCCGCGCCTCGGCCAGGTCGAAATGATCCTGTGAGTGCTGGCCCCAGGGTACCTGGGTTATCCAATCCAGATAATTGCGGGTAACGCCGTATTCCGGCGAGCCCTGTTCCAGAATCCGCAGTTTTTGCAGTTCTTCATCAAAACGTTCGCGCACCGCTTCGGGCGGGTCCAGTTCCGCCATGCGCGCTTCAAAACGTTCGGCGTCGGCGGTTTTGTCGTCTTTCGACATGCCCAGTTCGCGCTGAATCACTTTCAGCTGTTCTTTCAAAAAGAACTCACGTTGGTGCTTTTGTACTTTCTGATTCACTTCCGCACTGATTTCCGATTGCAGCTTGGCCACTTCCAGCTCTTTACGCATCAGCAGCAGCACTTTATCCATGCGTTGCAACAGCGGCACGGTATCCAGTACTTCCTGCAATTTCGCGCCAGGTTCGCTGGTCATCGAGGCGCCGAAGTCGGTCAGCGGGGAACTGTCTTCCGGGCCGAAGCGCGTCAGGTACTGCTTCACTTCTTCGCCGTACAGCGGGTTGGTGCGCAGCAGCTCCTTTATGGCGCTGATAACGGCCATGGTATAAGCTTTGGTTTCGTCCAGATCTTCAGCAGGTTCTTGCGGGTATTCCACTTCAACCAGGTAGGGTGGGCGGCGGCGCAGCCATCGCACAATGCGAAAGCGCTGTAAGCCCTGGGCAATAAACTGAACCTTGCCGTCTTTTTGCTGGGCGTGGTGCACGCGCACGGCGCAGCCCATGGTGGCCAGCTCTTTGCTATCAGGCACGCCCTTTTCGCTGGCCTCGTTGTCAACGTAGCAAATGCCCAGCATGCCGTGATCGGTTTCCCTCACCTTTTTCAGGGTTTCGTGCCAGGGGTTTTGATTCACCATGACGGGCTGCACCTGGGCGGGAAAAAACGGCCGGTTAGACACCGGCAACAGATACAGGCGCTTGGGCAGCGTCTGTTCAGACAGTGCCAGGCCTTTGCTGTCTTCGTCTTTGCCTATGTACTCGGTTATATCGTCTTCGAGCTGTTCCAGAGAGTCGTTGCTGTTGTCGTCTGTCATCATTTTGCGCGGGATACCCCGTCCTTCAGGTCGGGGAGGGATAGCGCGTCGTGCGTTAGCGCGACTCGTTTTTCCTGCCTCCCTCCTCCTTTGGTTGGTTGGGTTGGATGTGATAGCCGTAGCCATCCGCTCGCTGGGTTAAAGCACAGTGGCGATGAGATATTCCTTGAATAGCACCACTACTTGTCTGGATATTGAAGCTGCCGGTTTTACGAACCGCCACACGACCCAACCAGGTGCCGGCTTTCGTGCCTGTTGGCACAACGGCTCGCACCATGTCGCCGGTCTGAAACCCTTGGACTTTCTTCTGGCGCATCAGATAGCCACGAGGGAAACCGTATCTTGTGAGTCTGGTACGCTGATAGCTGCCACGTCCGGTGGCTTTGATCGCCAAGGTTGGAACGTTCCAGCCCTCTACGATCTCGACTTCTCCGACGCAAGCCGCATCCAGCGCGTGTGTCTTTGGAATTTCCAGTCTCTGCCGATTGAATTTCGTGCGACCGCCGGTACCCACTTCAACAGACAGACCCATTTGCTTCAGTGTCTGATGCAATGCCCACCGGGTGGAGTTGACCGCTGAAGCGTCTCTTAGGGGCTTTTTGCACTGTTCAAGGATGCGATCCGGCCTGGCCTGGTGGTTTTTCAGCCGCTTGGACGATGCAAAGAAATCAGCAAGTGGCTGCCTGCCTTTCTCCCGATTGCATGGCCCGCACGCCAATGTCAGGTTGCTGATCCGGTTCGAGCCACCGTTGGCTTTTGGGTCGATATGCTCAATTTGCAGCGGCGTGTCTTTGTCGGCGCAATAGGCGCACTCGCGCCCCCACTTCTCCAGCAGGTATTCACGGATCTCGTAGCCGAGCAAGGTGCCTTGCTGGTACTCGACACCGCTGACTTCCGGGTTTTCCATCTTTTGCGTATCAAACCGAACCAGTTCCTGGCTGATAGATTCAACCGGCACCAAAGATCGAAGCCGATTCACCAAACTTTTCGTGGTATCCACCCGGTGTTGCAGGCTCGGGGCCAGCCAGCCCCTGGGCTTGGTTCGATTCAGGAATCTGGGTGCCCGGTACCTGAGCTGGCTGCGACGACGCCGGCGAAACGCCCGACGTTGCTCCAGAGACTTGCTGATCTGGCGACCGCGATGAGCCAACTCCATTAACGCCAGAACGTGTTGCTTCTGGCCGCTTTCTCGAACCACTGCAATCCCGCTGGTTTTGCTGCCGGGATCGATCTTGATACGGACCGGCTGTGTGATGCCACCGGCACGGTCTTTCAGCCGGATCGTAAACGGATACGCACGCACCACCAAGGCTCGACCACGGCCGAGCAAAAGCCGTGAGCGCTTTTCCGAGCACGGCATTAGTGGTTGCTTGCATCTATCCAGTACGAAGACCGACATCGTTTTCCTTTCAATGAATGCCCTTACGGGCCTTGTGACGCGAATCTTGCGATTCGTCTCCCCTCGGGAATGTCCGTGACCGGCTCCTGCGATGTCGCAGCGACTCACACCTTCGGCGTTTTACCTTTCGCCAGCATGATCTGAGTCTTCCAGAGCGCCGAACTGAGGAAGCATTCGGCGGTGAGTCTTAACGACCTGTCACGAACGTAGCGGGTTGGTTACCGCTTTCCCTGGTCAACCTGGCTTGCAGCGTGTTCTCTACAAGCCCCGTCCTTCAGGGCGGGGTAGTTGACGCTACTTGGCTTCCCGGTACTGGGTGTGTTCGGTGTTTAGCGTTTGATGTTTACTTGCTGCCAAAACTCTGATTTTCAAGGCCGCTCACTTACCTGTTGACCTGCTCCTCTTGAATTTCGCCGCCGGGCTCCCCATCTTAGCTGTATCTATACACAGCGACAGATTCAGGTGTCCCGATGAGCAGCTCTCCTTATAGTTTCGAAGCCACAATGGAAAACTTCCAGCAGCAGGTGATGGAAGCCTCTTCCACAACACCCGTTCTGGTAGACGTATGGGCGGAATGGTGCGCGCCTTGTAAACAGCTGATGCCACTGCTGGAGAAGTTGGCCGATGAGTATAAGGGCGCCTTTTTACTGGCCAAAGTGAATGCTGACCAGCAAGAACAACTTACGGCTAGCTTGGGTGTGAAAAGTTTGCCGACCGTTATTTTGGTGAAAGATGGCCAGGCGGTAGACGGTTTTAACGGCGCGTTAGCGGAAAGCGAGATCCGCAAAGTGCTGGACAAGTACGTGGAGGCGCCCGCCGAGGACCCTTACGAAAAAGCTCACGGGCTATGGGAAGAGGGCAATCTGGATGGCGCCCTGGCCATTTTGGGCGACATGAACCAGAAAGATCCGGAAAACCTGAAAGTGCTGATTGATCTGGCTCAGATCAAAGCCGAGATGGGTGAACTGGACACCGCCGAGCAAATTTACAACAGCCTGCCCCCGGAAGAAAAACTGCAGCACCAGGCCAAACAGCTGGCGGCCCGCATCAAGTTTTTAAAACAGTCCGCGGAACTGCCTCCCCAGACCGATCTGGAAATGGCTCTGGAGCAAGACCCAAAAGACCCCAACGCACTGCACATGCTGGCGCTGCATAACGTGTTAAAAGAAAACAACGCCGAGGCCATGGAGCTGCTGATTCGCCTGATGCAGGTAGACAGCAAGTATAAAAACGAAGTGGCCAAGACAACGCTGGTGGAGCTGTTTGAAAAGCTAGGCAATAACAATGCCGATGTGCGTACCTACCGGCGCAAGCTGTATACATTGATGCACTAGCTGTATACCTTACGATGCTCTAAACAGCGATGTAGCCTTGAAGTAAAAAACGGGTTTACCTCACGGTAAGCCCGTTTTTTGCATATTATTCAAAGTGAAACCTGGAAGGTTTAAGTTTACACACGAAATCACGTAGAGTTAGCAGTGTTCGACCTTGGTCGGGTGTGACTTGTCTAGAGGGTGTAAAAACGTCATTATTCCGTAAGGAATCGAAATTAACCCCCGTTTTTCCAGATTTTTTGAGGGTTAACCAAAAAATTCCGATAAATTGTAGTAAAAAAACTACAATACCAATTAATTCCAGAATCAGGTTGCGATCTTAAACGCAAAATGTGAAACCTGTTCTATGCTTGTTTATGAATAATTAATCGGCGCTACGGCCCCAACGCCGCAAGCCCAATGACTGACTCAGCAGCGCAGCCCGTGATAAACGGCGACTGGGCCGCATTTATATAGATGCCTACGGGAGGATTTGATGTACCAGGACGACGATCCGATTGAAACCACGGAGTGGATTGACGCGCTCGAATCACTGATCGAGCAGGAGGGTGTAGACCGAGCCAAGTACATTCTGGAACGCCTTTCCGAGCGCGCCAGTCGCGACGGCACACAGTTGCCGTATGCCATCACCACGCCATTCCGTAATACTATTCCGCTTGCACAAGAAGCACGCATGCCGGGTGACCTGTTCATGGAGCGCCGTATTCGTTCCCTGATCCGTTGGAACGCCATGGCGATGGTGGTGCGTGCCGGCAAACGCCCGGGTGATCTGGGTGGTCATATTTCCACCTTCTCGTCTGCGGCCACGCTCTATGATGTAGGCTTTAACTATTTCTTCCACGGTGGCGACGAAAAGCGCGAGTCAGACCTCGTGTATTTCCAGGGCCACGCCTCGCCGGGCATTTACGCCCGTTCCTTTTTGGAAGGCCGGTTTGAAGAAGCGCAGCTAGACAAGTATCGCGAAGAAGTCGACGGCGGCGGTTTGTCATCCTATCCGCACCCGTGGCTGATGCCTGATTACTGGCAGTTCCCCACGGTGTCTATGGGCCTGGGCCCGATTCAGGCCATTTACCAGGCCCACATCATGAAGTACCTCGACAGCCGCGAGCTGGTCGAAATGGAAAACCGCAAAGTGTGGTGTTTCGTTGGTGATGGTGAATGTGACGAGCCGGAAACTCTGGGCTGTATTTCCAAGGCTAGCCGTGAAAACCTGGACAACCTGGTGTTTGTGGTGAACTGCAACCTGCAGCGCCTGGACGGCCCGGTGCGCGGCAACGGTAAGATCATCCAGGAACTGGAAGCCTCGTTCCGCGGTGCTGGCTGGAACGTAATCAAAGTGGTTTGGGGTCGCATGTGGGACCCGCTGTTTGAGCAAGACGAAGACGGCACCATGCAGCGCGCCATGGACGAAGTGGTTGACGGCGAACTGCAGGCTTTCACCAACGGTGGCCCGGCGGCAACCCGCAAGCAGTTTTTCGGCAAGTATCCGAAGCTGGCCAAGATGATTGAAAACTGGACCGACGACGACATTCAAACGCTCAATCGCGGCGGCCACGACCCGTACAAAGTGTATGCGGCTTACAAAAAAGCGGCAACCGAAGCCAATGGTAAGCCAACCGTTATTCTGGCCCACACCATCAAAGGTTATGGCTTTGGTGCCGCTGGCGAAGCCACCAACACCGCTCACTCTCTGAAAAAACTTGATGTGGAAACGCTTAAATCATTCCGTGACCGTTTCGCGATTCCGGTGAAAGACGAAGAGCTTGAAGGCGTGCCTTACTATCGCCCGGCGCCCGACAGCCCCGAGCTGGTGTACATGAAGAAGCGCCGGCAGGATCTGGGTGGTTTCCTTCCCAAGCGTCGTAAAGACAGCCAGCCTCTGCAGATTCCTAACCTGGACATCTTCAAGCAGGTGCTGGAAGGCTCCAACGGCCGTGAAATCTCCACCACCATGTCGTTCGTGCGCATTCTGAGCGCGTTGATAAAAGACAAGCGTGTGGGCAAGCGGGTTGTGCCGATTGTTCCTGATGAAGCCCGTACTTTTGGTATGGAAGGCATGTTCCGCCAGCTGGGTATTTATACCTCGGAAGGGCAGAAGTACGTGCCGCCGGATCGCGATCAGATCATGTATTACCGTGAAGACAAAAAGGGTCAGATTCTGCAGGAAGGCATCAACGAAAGCGGCGCCATGGCGGCCTGGATTGCGGCTGCTACATCGTACAGCAACAACAACTTTCCGCTGATTCCGTTCTACGCGTTTTATTCCATGTTCGGTTTCCAGCGCGTTGGCGGCCTGACTTGGGCAGCTGGCGACATTCAGGCTCGCGGCTTCCTGATTGGCGGCACCGCAGGGCGTACCACCCTGAACGGCGAGGGCTTGCAGCACCAAGACGGTGACAGCCATATTCTGGCCAACACCATTCCTAACTGCAAAGCCTACGATCCGGCTTACGCCTATGAAATGGCGGTGGTGATTCATCACGGCATGAAGGAAATGTACGAAAAGAACACCAACGTTTATTACTACATCACCATGGAGAACGAGAACTACGTTCAGCCAGCGATGCCGGAAGGTTGTGCAGATGGCATCATCAAGGGCATGTACAAGTTCAGTTCGGTGGAAGCAAAAGGTAAAGGCAAAACCAAGTTGCGGGTTCAGCTGCTGGGCTCCGGCGCTATCCTGAACGAAGTGAATGCCGCTGCCGAGCTGTTGAAAGACGATTGGGGCGTAAGCTCTGATGTGTGGAGCGTAACCAGCTTTAACGAACTGGCCCGTAACGGCCAGCACGTAGAGCGCTGGAACCTGATGCACCCGGATGACAAAGGCCGCAAAGCCTATGTTACCCAATGCCTGGAAAACCAGACGGGTCCGGTTGTGTCGTCTACCGACTACATCAAGCTGCACTCTGAACAGTTACGGGCGTTTATCCCCAAAACCTTCCTGACCCTGGGTACGGATGGCTTTGGCCGCAGCGACACTCGTGAAAAACTGCGTGATTTCTTTGAGGTTGATCGTTACCACGTTGCCGTAGCAGCGCTGTCTGCTCTGGCGAAAGACGGCGAGATCAAGCACGAGCAGGTTCTTGAAGCCATGCGCAAATACGGAATCGATCGCAACAAACCGAACCCGGCGCACCGCTAAGGAGGAGACCGCTATGAGCGAGCAAGAAATCAGGGTCCCCGATCTAGGCGGGGCAGATGAAGTTGAAGTTATTGAAATACTGGTCAGCGCCGGCGACTCGGTGGTCGAAGAAGATCCGATTCTGACGGTTGAAACCGACAAGGCATCGGTCGAATTGCCGTCACCGGGCGCGGGTAAGATCGTAAAGATCACCGTTAAAGTGGGCGACAAGATCAAAGAGGGCGACGTTGTTGGCATGCTTAGCTCTGATGGAGCGAGTTCTGATGGCGCTTCAGATGGCTCTTCAGGTGACAGCAGCGCACCAGAGCCTGAGCCCAAAGCCAAAGATGACGCACCGGCTAAGTCTGACGACAGCGCCAGCAAGCCGGCGCCGCGGAAAAAATCCGGCGGCACGCGCACAGAAACCGTGAAAGTGTCTGGTCTGGATGGTTTCGACAACATCCCGATTATCGAACTTAACGTGTCTGAAGGCGACGACGTTGACGTCGAAAGCGCGCTGGTTACCGTGGAATCTGACAAGGCGACCATGGAAATTCCATCGCCCTTCGCCGGCAAAATTGGCAAGATTCTGGTCAAAGAAGGTGACAAGATTTCCGAAGGCGACGACCTGCTGGAAATGATCATCACCGACGATGGCGCAGATGACGGCGACGACGCCGACGATTCAGCCCCGGCTGATAGCAGCGATGCTGACAAGAAGCAGCCCGCCGCGCCCGAGCAGCCGGCTGCGGCTAGCGACAACAAGGCCAAGCCTGCAGAAACCGGCTCTGTGACTTATGAGGCGCCCGTCGCTGGCAGCAAAGTGCACGCTGGCCCGGCGGTTCGCAAGCTGGCCCGTGAACTGGGTGCAGACCTGGCCCGCGTGAAAGGCTCCGGCCCGAAAAGCCGCATTGTTAAAGACGACGTGCACGGCTATGTGAAGGCTCAGCTGCAGCAGGCACAGCAGGGCGCCGTAGTGCCTGGTGCCGGCACTAGCGGCATTCCTGGTGTGAAACTGCCAGACTTCAGCCAGTTTGGTGAGGTTGAGCGGGAAGGCATGTCACGCATGATGTCGGTTACGGCGCTGAATATGCACCGCAGCTGGCTGAACGTGCCACACGTTACCCAGTTCGAAGACGCCGACATTAGCGACATGGAAGATTTCCGTAAATCATTGAAGGCGTTGGGCGAGAAGAAAGGCGTGAAAATGACGCCGCTGCCGTTCATGCTTAAAGCCTGTGCCGCGGCTCTTGCTGAACTGCCCCAGTTCAACGTAGCCCTGGATATGGACCGCAAAGAGGTTGTACACAAGAAGTACATCCACATCGGTATTGCGGTGGATACGCCCCACGGTTTGATGGTTCCAGTGATTCGTAATGTGGACCAGAAAGGCCTGTGGGAGCTGGCGGCAGAAAGCGCAGAACTGGCGGGCAAAGCCCGCGACAAGAAGCTGAAGCCGGCAGAAATGCAGGGCGCCTGTTTCACCATTACCAGCCTTGGTGGTATTGGTGGCACGGCCTTTACGCCAATTGTGAATACGCCGGAAGTGGCGATTCTGGGTGTGTCCAAAGCGGCGATGAAGCCGGTTTGGGACGGCACGGCTTTTCAGCCACGGCTGATGCTGCCGCTGTCGTTGTCTTACGATCACCGTGCGGTGAACGGGGCAGACGCAGCGCGCTTTACCTCGGCGCTGGCTCGGCTGATGGGTGATATTCGTACCCTGTTGCTCTAAGCGAGAGTGAGGGGGCCGGGTGCTTAACCGCTCCGGTCCCTGACATAAAGCAACCGCTTTGGCGGTGCAAGCCAGTACACTGGTGATACGTTGGGGCGCAGAGCAATCTGCGCCCCTTTTGTGTTTTACAACACAGGTGTTGTTGGTAGAAACACCTGTGAACGCCTCAGGACGGTTCCAATGGCACAACAACTTCAGCTGGCGGCGATTATCTATGATAACGACAGCCAGCCCGTAGACGCGCTGCTGCACAGCCTGGCGAATCATTACAACCGTAAAGGCATTCGCGTGGCGGGCCTGGCCATGGCGCTGAATGACCAGGGCCTGCGCCGTGAGCCCATGGCGGTGCAGGATGTGGAAACCGGCACGGAATACTCCATCGCCCAGAATCTGGGCAAAGAATCGCAATCCTGCTGCCTGGATCCGTCTGGCCTGGCGGCTGCAACCAGCGTTTTGCGGAGGGCACTGAATAATCCGCCCAGGCTGGCCATTGTGAATCGTTTTGGACAGCAGGAGATTGACGGCAAAGGTTGCCGTGCCGAATTACTGCAATTGTTGGAAGCGGGGATACCGGTGCTAACCGTGGTGAAACGGAAATTTTTGCTTCAGTGGCACGAGTTCAACGGCGGTGCGGCAACGGATCTTGAGTTTTCAGAGAGCGATGCCAGGCAATGGTGTGACGGGGTGTTTAATCAAGGTTAAGATTTAGCGATCGCCAGAAACAGAAAACCCCGCACAGGGCGGGGCATCTGGTTTTCTAGTCAGTGACCAGCGATCTTTTTAGAAGTTGTACTGCGCTGCAAACAGCAGGCGGTTAGCGTCTGTAGACGTGCCACCTTGAGATTCCTGATCCAGGTAACCGTATTCAACACCCATCATTACGTTCTTGACGGGGGTCCACATGTAGTTGATCAACACGTTCTGGTTGGTTTCGGCTGTTGTTGTCATGCCAGTATTGACTTTAACCGCATCATCTAGGTCCAGCGTGGTCATGCCGTAGCCCAAGTTGACGCTACGGCCACCCCCCAGATCCATGCTAACACCAACCGAACCACCATAACCTTTGATGGTTTCAACATTGTTACCGTCTAGGTAAGCGCTGTCGCCGTAGTAGTTCGAGCCAGAGCGCCATAAGTATCCGCTCGCACCGTCGGTGTAGTTAACTGCACCCTGTACCGAAAACATATCGCTTAGCTTCAGTTTCAGTGCGCCAAATGCGCCGTAGCCAAATGCGCTATCATCATTGACACCATCATCGACAGTGATTTGATTAATGACGGCTGCTGCAGAATATGAAAGGTTGCCACTCGAATCCTCAAATCGTGCGGTGAACGCAGGCATAGACGTCCGGCCGTTGGAGTTGGCTTTGGGTGTTGTGAGACCACTAACAGGGTCAAGTTTTGCAGCACCCGCCGTGTCTCTATCATAATCGCGGACACCTTGGCTGCTAGGATCTTCAAGAGAAAAAGACATAGGGCCAGTGGTGTAACGAATCTGCTCAGCGCGATCTTGCGAGCCTGCAGTACCGGCTAGGCTGTCAAAATCCAGTGTTGGCGTGTTGCCAACAAAGCTCAAATAGTTGGACCAGTTGCGGCCGGCCATAAAGCCATTGTACTCGCCATAAGCGTGGCGCATTCTGAGGCTGCCCGGGCCGCTGCCGCTGCCGCGAAAGTCACCTTCAACCGTGATGGCAACACCAGAGGCGTGTTTAACTTTAACACCCAGACGGGTCTGCTGTACGTCGGCGCCAAAATGGCCTTCCACGTCTTCATTGGCGGAAGGAGCAAATGAGCCTGCGCGGGTTGAGACAGCGCGTTCACCGTTCAAATCGTAACTCATGTTCAGGCGGGCATACCCGTAAAGACTGGCTTCAACATCATCACCGACATTCAGTGTTAACGCATTGGCTTGACCGGCCACTGTCAAAACAGCCACGGCCGCAGTCGCACGGATAGCGATTCTTAATTTGTTGCTTTGCATTGTTGTTAACTCCACATATTGTTTTATTGTTGTCAGACTCGGGCACTAAGTTAGTTACCAAGCGTACATAATTCAATAACTATTTTTTGTTTATTAGACTATCGTCTATTTTCTTTGGCTGTTCGCGTTAACCCGAAAGTGGCATTTCAAGCTGACCCTATGGCTCCTAACGCAAGGGTAGAAGGCGTCAGCTGTGCACATCCAACCCCCCAAAGCGGCGATAGAACCCAGCCCCCGAAGCAGGCAGCGGGCCGGATGCATTTTCCAGGTTGCAGGCCAGAAATTGGTCCGAGCGCGCATAGATGGCTATGTAAAGATTTCGGCACAGCTGCTTTGCACTGCGCCCTTCCCAGTCACTGGGCAACAGCTCATCAGGCAGTAAAGGGTCGCGCAGCAATATTTTTCGGTATTCGTGAATGAGTAAAAGCCGTGCGGCCAGGCAGTCTTCGGGGGTGAGGTTGTCGTTATGGTTCAGCTCTTTCCACAGCGGGCGAAATTTTTCCAGAAAGCGTTTGTAGCGCAAACCCAGCTCGTCCAGATCCCAGCTTTCTTTAACCTGCCTGCGCAGTGCTTTTGAATTCCGCGGTTCTATGGGGTGGGTTTGCATCACAATGGCGTCATCGGAGGCGCCCCAATCTTGCAATAACGGGGTTAATTGCTCGGGCTTGAAGCGCGGGTGTTGCATGATGGCAGGCGACAGATTGCCAAAGCCCAGCCATTTGAGCTCCTCGCGTACTTTTAAACGCAGGTCGGGTTCGAGCTGATTTAGCAACACCAGGCACCAACCGCCGTTCCAGTCGTCATCACCAATGCTGTAAACCTGCTCAAACGCCTGCCGGAAACGCCGGAGACCGTCCCCGGTTATGCTGTAATAACTGCAGCGACCCACTTTTTCAATTTGCAACCAGCTGTCTTGCACCAACCGGTAAACCGAGGTTCTGACCAGGCGCTCGTTGATGCCCATAGGCGCGACCAGCTTCATCAGGCTGCCTAACCACACATTACCGCCGCGCGGGTGGATAACATCGCCATAAATGGTAATGATCAGAGAACCTGCACGTACCGGGCGTTTTTGCTGAAATTCCTGTATCAGACTGGCAAGCTGACTTTTTGCTGACATGTTCTTCTCTTAGAAGGTTTTCTGGCAGCGTTCGGCGCCATCAGAGTGCTTAATAGTACGAGGAATGAACCTTATCTCTCCGGCGTCATCAGGTAAAGGCGGCGGGCCAGGTCATCATCGCGCACTTTCTGAGCATTCATCTAAGCTACAGGTGATAATCGAAAAAAAGCGGCCAGTACGAGCGCCGCAGTTGACACCGACGTAATGATACAATATTTTCCAATTGCACATATTGTTGGTATCGTATTCTGCTAGTGGAGTGTTGTAAGCTCTGTTTTTGAAGCAAGATAGCGGGCATATAGCATTAATGAGAGAGGCTTCCAGGTGGGGTTAAGTGATACGAAAATGCTCAACTCTGTCTTGAAAACTTGTTGTAATAGTCGGTAAATCAATCGCATATAAAACAAAATGGTTCCGACCTTATTCTGTGGAGAAAAAAAACAATGAATGGAACACTGGCTCGTTATACGAAGAAATTTTTAGCCATCACAGCGGCTGGACTGCTGGCGATGAGTGCCCAGGCTGCCGATCCCATCCGTATCGGATCTTTTTTGTCAGTCACCGGCCCTGCATCCTTTCTGGGCGACCCAGAGCTAAAAACCCTCGAAATGTACGTTGAGAAGATTAATAAAGAAGGCGGAGTACTTGGCCGCCAGCTTGAGCTGATTCATTACGATGACGTTGGCAATGCCTCTAAAGCCCGTAACTTCGCAAGCCGGCTGATTCGTTCAGACCGCGTGGACATCATTGTGGGCGGCAGTACCACAGGTGCCACCATGGCGGCTGTGCCGATGATTGAGCAGGCCCAGATTCCTTTTATCTCGCTGGCAGGCGCTACGGTTATTACAACGCCGGTGAAGAAGTGGGTATTCAAAACGCCGCAGTCTGACCGGATGGCGGCAGAACGTATTCTTAACGACATGAAATCCCGGGGCCTGACCAAAATTGGTCTGATTTCCGGTACCGGTGGCTTTGGCAGTTCCGGTCGTGAACAAACGCTTGCTGTGGCCAAAGAGATAGGCGGTATTGAGGTTGTGGCAGATGAAACCTACGGTGGTTCAGACACCGACATGACCGCGCAGTTGACCAATATCCGCAGTACCGACGGTGTTCAAACCATTCTGAACTTCGGTTTTGGGCAGGGCCCTGCCATTGTTACCCGAAACTACGCCCAGCTGAGTATTGATCTGCCATTTTACCAGTCCCACGGTGTTGCTTCTGACGGTTTTCTCGAACTTGCCGGCGATAGCGCCGAAGGCCTGAGGTTGCCCGCATCGCCTTTGCTGGTTCCAGACTCGCTGCCGGAATCCGACCCTCAGAAACCGATCGTAGAAGCGTACAAAAGCGAATACGAAGCTCGCTGGAACGCTAAGGTGTCCACTTTTGGCGCCTATGCCTATGACGGCTTGATGCTGGCCGTAGCCGCCATCGAAAAAGCCGGCACCACAGATAAGGCAGCCGTGCGCGACGCCCTTGAAAGTATTCAGGGCCACGTGGGCGTAACAGGCACCTACAATATGTCTGCCGATGACCATAACGGCCTTGCTGCTGATTCCTTTCGCATTCTGGAAGTCCAGAATGGTGGCTGGAAGTTGGTCAACTAAACCTTTCTCATCCGTATCATAGGTTGGCATCCGCCTTTCGGGGCGGTAGCCGGCCGCTGCGCGAGCGGACCCGATTATGTTCTCTGAATTTCTGCAGTACCTGTTTACCGGTATCACCATTGGTGCTACCTACGCCCTGATCGCTTTGGGCTTTACCCTTATTTATAACGCCAGTCATGTGATCAACTTCGCCCAAGGCGAGTTTTTGATGATTGGTGGTATGGCCACCGTGTCTTTGACGGCCATGGGTGTGCCCATGTTGCTTGCGATCGTGTTGGCGGTTGTTCTTGCGGGTGTGATGGGTATTGCCCTGCAGCGCCTGGCGATTGCGCCGGCAAAAGATGCGAACGTTGTCACGCTGATCATTATTACCATCGGCGCGTCTATTTTTATCCGTGGTTTGGCTCAATTGGTGTGGGGCAAAAAGTACCACGTGATGCCTAACTTCAGCGGCGACGAACCGATTGAGGTATTCGGTGCTGTACTGAACAGCCAGAGTTTGTGGGTGCTGGGCGTGGGTGCGGTGCTGGTAGCGGTATTGGTGTATTTTTTCACCCGCACCATGACCGGTAAAGCGATTCTTGCCACTTCCATGAACAAAGACGCCGCCCGCCTGGTGGGTATTCGTACTCAGATGGTGTTAATGCTGGCGTTCATGGTGTCTGCCCTGTTGGGTTCAATCGCCGGCATTGTGGTCGCTCCCATTACGTTCACTTCTTACGATATTGGCATCATCCTTGGATTGAAAGGCTTTGTGGCAGCGGCCATTGGCGGCCTGGGTAGTGGCGTGGGCGCCGTTGTGGGTGGTCTGGCACTGGGCGTGGTTGAGGCCATGGCAGCGGGCTATCTGTCGTCTGATTACAAAGACGCGGTGGCCTTTTCAATGATTCTACTGGTGTTGTTCTTCATGCCCCGGGGCCTGTTTGGCGCCAAAGTTGTGGAGCGGGTGTGATGATAGCGAAACTCTCTGAATTCCGTTTGAAGGGCTTGGTGTTTTTGGCCATTGTGGTGTTTGCTTTGCCCTTGTTCATTTCCAACCCCTTTCATTACAGCCTGGCCACGCAAATCGCGTTGATCGCCGGTGCCGTAGTGGGACTTAACCTGCTGGTAGGCTTTGCCGGCCAGATCAGCCTGGGTCACGCCGGCTTTTTTGGTTTGGGTGCCTATTTTAGCGCAATTATGACCAGCAATTATGGCTGGTCTGCCATACCGGCGCTGATTGTTGGCGCTATTGGTGTGGGCATTATTGCCTGGGTGGTCGGCCGCCCAATTTTGCGCCTGAAAGGCCACTACCTGTCTATGGCGACCCTCGCCGTGGGCTTCATTATTGCCATTATTCTGAATAATGAACGGGAGCTTACTGGCGGACCTGACGGTATGCCGGTACCTGCTTTTGACGTGTTTGGCTGGGAGCTCAGCCCGTTTGGGCAGTACTCCCTGTTTGGCATGGACATCAGCGGTGACCTGGCCTGGTACCTGTTTGCCGGTGTGGTGCTGTTGGTAGCCGTCTGGCTGGCACAGAACCTGATTGACTCGCCTATTGGTCGCGCACTGCGCTCGGTACACGGCTCAGAGGTTGCAGCCAGTGTGGTGGGTGTTAACACCACGAAGTATAAAAGCCTGGTGTTTGTCATCTCGGCGGTTTACGCCAGCGTGATGGGTGCGCTTTACGCGCATTTTCAGGGCTTTATAACGCCCGCAGTGGCAGGCTTCGAGTTTTCCATTTTGTTGATCACGATGGTGGTGCTGGGCGGCATGGGTTCGACCATAGGCGTAATCATTGGCGCCGTGGTGTTGGAGCTACTGCCGCAAGTGCTGGCCGATTTCCAAGAGTTTGAGATGGTGCTGTTTGGTTTGATTTTGATGCTGACGATGATTTTCATGCCCAAAGGGCTGCTTCCAACGATCGCCAATTTCTTTGCAAAACGACGCGCAAAGTCTGCCGGAGGTGACGCATGACGGCCCTGGTGGAAGTGAACAACCTGTCCAAGGCGTTTGGCGGTGTGCACGCTGTAGAAGGCGTGAGTTTCGCGGTAGACGCGGGGCAGGTGTATTCAGTAATTGGGCCGAATGGCGCTGGTAAAACCACGCTGTTTAACCTGATTACCGGTCTCTACACGCCCACGGGGGGCGACGTAAAGCTGAACGGCGAAAGCATCGCAAAACTGGAACCCAGTCAGCTAGCGGAACGGGGTATGTGCCGCACCTTTCAGCAGATGCAGATTTGCATGAATATGACAGCGATCGAAAATGTGATGCTGGGCCGTCACCTGACCCTGAAAAGCAATCTGTTGACCACGCTTTTCCGCTTGCCGGCGCTGACCCGGGGTGAAAAAGCTGCCCATGCTAAATCGGCTGAACTGATGGAGTTTGTGGGTTGTGGCGAGTACATCAATGCCGAGGCTTCAGCAATGTCTTACGGTGCGCTGAAACGACTGGAGATTGCCCGCGCGTTGGCGGCAGAGCCGAAAATTATTCTTCTGGATGAGCCCGCAGCTGGCTTGAATGCGGTGGAAACTACCGCACTGGAGGAGTTGATCCGCAAGATTGCCGAGCAAGGCATTACTGTAATGTTGGTAGAGCACGACATGAAGTTGGTAATGAACATTTCGGACCGTTTACTGGTGCTTAATTACGGGCGTGTGCTGGCGGAAGGCACACCGGAACAGATTCGTGCTAATCCGGACGTGATCGCAGCTTACTTGGGCGGTTAAACGGAGCGAGGAATAATTACAATGACACAAACACCGACCAACACAGCGCCTGAAGACAGTTTTAGTGTGCAGGCCATTAGTACCATCGTGCAGGAACACCAGGCTCTGTGGCGCATACTGGATTTTCTGGACCAGCTTCAGCACGATATGAACATCAACGAACAGCAGCCTGATGAAACGCTGTATAACAATATTTTCGACTACATTCAGCACTTCGCCCGACGTGTTCACAGCTCCCTTGCTGAGATCGTGTTGTATCGATTGTTGGGAGAAAAGTCACCGGAAACCAAGCCGCTGCTAGACAAGCTCGCTCATGGTTACGTGATTGGTGACCAGAAAATCAACGAGCTGCGTCATCTGTTGATGGCGTGCATGGAGCGCTGGCCCGACGGCCGTGAGGAATTTAGCCATGCGCTGGCACGGTTTACCGAAGCCTTGCGCAAGCACATTAAAAAAGAGGAAGGCGTGGTTATCCCGCGGGCGCGCAAGCTCCTCAGTGAGGACGACTGGCGGCTGATTACCGAATCCCGTGACCAGGCCAATGATCCGCTGTTTGGCGAGCGGGTGCGGGATGAATTCCGTGAGCTACGGCACCGTATCGTAAGCTATACACCGGAGCGCCTGGGTGGACTGGGGTTGCGCCACGCACCACGGCGAACAGCTCAGCACGCTACCGAGGAAATGCTCACGATCAAGGGCCTGAAGACTTCCTATGGCCAGATTGAAGCACTCCACGGCGTTGATATTCGCATAAATAGCGGTGAAATTGTGTCACTGGTGGGCGCCAATGGTGCCGGCAAGTCGACACTGCTGATGACCATTTCCGGGCTGCAACCGACAGACGCTGGCAGCATTACCTTTGAAGGCAAAGACCTGCTAAAGATACCGACCGATCAGCGGGTTGCCAGCGGCATTGTGCAGGTGCCTGAAGGCCGACAGGTGTTCAAAGATCTGAGCGTTGAGGACAACTTGCTGCTGGGAGCTTACACCCGTGGCCGTAGCCCTGAAGTGGAAGACGACATCGAACGCATGTACGAGAAGTTTCCCATACTGCGCCAGAAGCGTCGCAACCTGGCAGGTGAACTGTCTGGTGGTCAGCAGCAGATGCTGGCCATGGGCCGGGCGCTGATGGCGAAGCCCAGACTGTTGCTGCTAGACGAGCCCAGCATGGGGCTTGCACCGCTGATTATTGAAGAAATTTTCAATATCATCAAAGAGCTTAAAAACGAAGGCATGACCATCTTTTTGGTAGAGCAGAACGCCTCTCAAGCGCTGGCGCTGGCCGACCGTGGTTACGTACTGGAAACCGGCCGCGTGGTGGTGGAAGGTTCCGGCCGGGAATTGCTGAGCAACGAAAAAGTGCGCGAGGCTTATTTGGGTATGTAAGGCCCTGACCAGCCGGCCAGAATAGGAATATACACGATCATTAGCAGCACGCTGATCAAGCCCAGCAAGTAAGGGATGATTGCCCGAGTGATGCGCTCCAAAGGCAGCTGCGTGATTGAGGAAGCCACATAAAGGTTGATCGCTACCGGTGGGGTGATCATTCCGATCGCCAACCCGACCACGATGATCAGGCCAAAATGAATCGGGTCAATTCCCAGTTGAATAACCAGCGGCAGCAAAACCGGCGTCAGAATAATCAATGCGCTGGCAGTCTCGAGAAATACACCGGTCAGCAGGATTATGCCCACCACTAACAGCATGATCACGTAAGGGTTGGTGGAGATAGACAGCACCGCTTCAGCAATAGCGCCGGGCACCTGCCAGCTGGATAGCGTCCAGCTCAGCACCGCCGAGGTGGCAATCACAAGCATGATCACCGAGGTGGTAATCGCCGAGCGAATCAAGATGCGATACACATCGGGCAGCTTTAAGTCGCGATAAATGAACAGCGAGACCAGCAACGCGTAATTGACCGCCACCACTGCGGCTTCGCTGGGCGTGAAGATTCCCGAAAATATGCCCCCCAGAATGATGACGGGCGTCATCAACCCCCAACTCGCGCTTTTTAATGTGCGCCAGATGGTGGCCAGAGAGAAAGGCGTGCCTTTGGGATACTGGCGCTTGTAGGCTTGGGTAATAGCAATGGCCATCAGTCCCAGCCCCATGGCTAGCCCCGGCAAAAAGCCGTTCAGGAACAGCTCAGATACCGATTGCTGGGCAATCACTGCATAAATAATCATGGGTACTGACGGCGGGATCACCACTCCGATGGTACCGCTTGCGGCAATCAGGCTGGCAGCAGACGCGGGGTCATAACCTTTTTTGCGTAACTCCGGCACCAAACTTGCTCCTACTGCCGCCGTGGTCGCCGCCCCGGAGCCTGAAATTGCTGCGAAGAACATCCCTGCCATCACCGAGACTATCGATAAGCCGCCCCGTAGAAAGCCGAACAGAGAGTTGGCAAAATTAACGAGTCTCTCGCTCACTTTGCCTTGGGCCATCAAATCGCCGGCCAGAATGAACATGGGAATGGCCACCAAAGCAAAGGAATTGATGCCTTGAAACATCTGCTGGGTGACCACCATTAAAGGTACCCCGGCCTGGCTGAGCGCGATCATGGTGCTGGCACCTATCGCCAGGGCAATAGGTACACCGAGCAGCATCAGCGCGAAAAACAGCCCGAACAGGAGCAGCGTCATGGAGCGGTTTCCTCACGACGCTCGCCATCTATTAAAAGCTCCAATAGATCGACGAAAGCGTACCAACTCATCACGGCCGCGCAGAGCGGAATCACGGCGTAAACGTAGGTCATGGAGAGCCTTAAGGAAGCCGATTTCTGAAAGCTCTGAACTTGCATATAACGATAGCCGATCACCACCAGTGCCACCATAAAAGCCAATACCGCCAGGGTGCCGGCAATACGCGCGGCTTGTCGCAGGTGCACGGGTAGGGCGTCCACAGCAAATGTTACGGCGATGTGCCGGCCACGCTGAAACGCCAGGGTGCCTGCAAAAAAAGTAATCCACACGAGCAGAAAGCGAGCGACCTCTTCGGTCCAGCCGACCGCGCTGAACAGCACCCGGGAGATAATCTGCAGGGTAATCACGCCAATCAGCGCTGCCATACCCGCAAACACCACGGGCTGGATGATTGCATCCAGCCCGCGCTCAATTCGCTTTAGCGGCTTTAACAGCGATTGAGTTTTGGTAGTCACTTATTTGAGCGCCTCCAAAATGCGTGGCAGGTAATCACCGAACTTCTCACCGTACTTTGCATAGACCGGCACCACGGCGGCTTGAAAAGCCTTTATATCTGGGGTGTCGTTAATCTGCATGCCGGCTTCGCGCAGTTCGGCCAGTTGCTGGGATTCCATCTCGGCGTTTACCCGGCGCTCATGTTCGGCGGCTTCCTGGGCTGCCTGGACGACCACAGCCTGTGCCGCTTCTGGAAGCTTATTCCAGACCGGCATGCCCATCACGAAGATGGCCGGGGCGTAGGTATGCCGCGAGAGGGTCATATAATCCTGGGTTTCGTGGAGCTTGAAGGAATGAATTACATTCACGGGATTTTCCTGCCCATCAATGGTGTTTTGCTGCATGGCGGTTAAGGCTTCCGTCCACGCCATCGGAATGGCATTAGCACCCAGTGCGCGGAAGGTGTCCACATACACCGGATTTTCCATTACGCGAATGCGCAGGCCTTCCATGTCTTCTGGTGTGTTGACCGGGCGCTCGCTGTTGGTCAAATTACGAAAGCCACGTTCGGCGTAGGCCAGGCCTTTCAGGTTGACCTCGGAAAGCTTGTCGAGCAGTTCCTGACCAATGGGGCCGTCGAGCACATCGTAAGCGGCTTGCGGTGAAGGAAACAAAAACGGCAGCTCAAAAACCGCCATTTCTTCGACAAAGTTAGCGACCGGGCCGTTGGTGATCACGCCCATATCAACGGTGCCAATTTGCATACCTTCCAGCAGGGTGCGCTCGTCACCTAGCGAAGCGTTAGGATAAAGTTCGATGTTCACCGCACCTTCGGTTCGCTCTGCTACCAAATCCTGAAATTTGACGGCTGCAATATGAAAGCCATCCTGTTCGTTGACCACGTGAGCCAAACGCAGAGTAATCGGATCCATGTCAGTAAATTCAGACGCAAAAACCGTACTACCCAACGATAGGGAAAGGCCAAGCACCAGTGTATTCAAACCGAGTTTTTTCATTGTAATTTTCCTCAAGTGATGATGCGTCTTGGACGCGCTGTAAGCCGCCGGGCCGATACCAGCGCAGCTTACCGCAATACCGCAAAGACCATGGGTTTCGTGGGCTGATCCCGAACTAAAACCAGAACCAGAACCAAAAAATATTTCCGTTAACGTAAACTGTATCCAGTTCAGCGTTAAAAAGAAATCAAACTGCCCGCATCATCGGATGCTTTCAACAATCAGTGCAATCCCCTGACCGCCGCCGATACACATGGTAATCAGGCCATAGCGACCGCCCGTGCGTTCAAGCTCCGCGAGGGTTTTGATGATGAGGATCGAGCCTGTAGCACCTACCGGGTGCCCCAGCGCAACAGCGCCGCCGTTCGGATTTACCTTGTCTGCAGGCAAACCGAGCTCTTTGCTGACCGCAAGCGCCTGGGCGGCAAACGCTTCATTGGATTCAATTACATCCAGATCTGCCACACTGAGGCCGGTCCGCTCCAGCACCCGACGCACAGCCGGGATCGGGCCAAGGCCCATTAGACCGGGATCCACCCCAGCAAAGGCATAACCCACCAAACGTGCGCGCGCCTTAAGTCCGCGTTTTTCGGCTTCTGCTGCGCTCGTCAGTATCATGGCGGCCGCACCGTCGTTAAGACCAGACGCATTGCCTGGTGTCACGATGCCATCTTTAGCAAAGGCTGGTTTCAGGCCAGAAAGACTTTTCGCAGTGGTCTCTGCACGTACATGCTCGTCCTGCTCAAAGATGAATTCCTTGCGGCCCTGTTTTACGGCCACAGGCACAATCTGTTCTTTAAAGTAGCCACTCTCAATAGCGTGGTTGGCACGACGATGGCTTTCCGCCGAAAACACATCCAGATCTTCACGGCTGAGGCCATACTTTTGGGCAATACGCTCAGCCGTCAGGCCCATGTGACCGCTGCCAAACGGGTCGCTGAGAATGCCCAGGGTCATATCGACCACTTTCCCGTCGCCCATCTTCAAGCCCTTGCGGACACTGGGAAGAACATAAGCACCCTGGCTCATGCTTTCGACGCCACCGGCCAATGCAATCTGGCTGTCGCCCATAATAATCATCTGCGCGGCGCTGATAACCGACTGCACTGCGGAACCACAGAGACGATTTACATTGAACGCCGCAGAACCTTTCTGCAGACCGGCATTAAGACCGATATGGCGCGCTACGTAGGCATCTGCCGGGCCAGTCGAAATAATATGACCAAAAACGGAATGGTCGATGTCTTCTGCGGGAACAGCTGAACGGCTGATCGCCTCTTTTGCCACACAAGTGCCCAGATCGGCCGGGCCCATCGAGCTTAAACTTCCGCCAAAGCTGCCTATGGCTGTGCGTGCTCCGTCGAGAATAACTACATCGGTCAATTTCATCTTTTGTTTCCTCAGGTTTTAGATCGGTAAAAATCCGCAGATCGGGTAATTTATTTGCCCAGCATGGAACGGGCAATCACTTCTTTCATGATTTCAGACGTTCCTGCGTAGATTGTTTGTACCCGCGCATCCACAAAAAATCGCGATACGGGATACTCAACGGTATAACCGTAGCCGCCAAACAGTTGTAGACAATCACTGGCGATATCGCACTGCATTTCGGTGAGCATCAACTTCAGAATAGCGGCGTCTGTTGGCCCCATTTCGCCTTTAAGATATTTGGTCGTGCACTGGTTCAGATAGGCTTTCGCCATCTCCAGCCGTGCACGGGCTTCTGCAAGTTTAAACCGGGTATTTTGAAAGTCAGCCACTCTCTGACCAAAAGCGTGACGTTGCTGCACATAATCCAGAGTGATCGCTAACACGCCCTCGGTCGCCCCCACCGCCTGCGCGCCAACCCCCAGGCGTTCACGCGGCAACTCTTGCATCAGGTAGGCAAACCCGCGCCCCTCCTCACCCAGTAAAGCATCGTGGGGAACCACAAGATCCAAGAAAAACAGCTCGGCGGTATCACTGGCGTGCTGCCCGATTTTGCGGATGCCTTTGCCACGGGAAAAACCGGGCAAGTTCGTATCCACCAAGAACAACGACACGCCCTTGGCGCCGGCCCCAGGGTCGGTTTTTGCACACACAATGACCAGCCCTGCCTGCAAACCGTTGGTGATAAACACTTTCGAGCCATTAATCACGTAGCCGGTATCAGTGCGTTGTGCCGTGGAGCGCATAGCAGCCAGGTCGCTGCCGGCACCCGGCTCGGTCATAGCGATTGCACTGAGCAGATGGCCGCTGATCATATCCGGCAGATAACGCTGTTTCTGAGTTTCCGAACCTAAGTGCAGAATGTAAGGCATCACGATATTGGCGTGGATATTGTACCCTGAGGCGAGGCCACCAAAGCCCTTGCGGGCAATTTCCTCAATTGCCAACTGTGAGATTTCAAAACTCGCCCCCGCACCGCCATATTCCTCCGGCATGTCGATACCGAGCATTCCAGCATCCCCCAGGGTACGCCACACGTCGCGCGGAATGACGCCCTTCTCTTCCCATTGCTCGTAAAAGGGTGCGATTTCTTTGTCGAGCACTCGGTTGATCATGGAGCGAAAAAGCTCAGTATCTTGATGATGTCCGGACATACATAACCCCGTCGTAAATCTGATTAATCAGGCAGGCACCCATTTAAAGGGTTATCCTGCTTAACGAGAATGGCCGCACAAGCCGAAAAAATTGACACATTACGCACCTGAACCGCCCCAGCCATGCCTAATTCTCAGCCCAGAGCCCATATTGCAAACCACTACCTTCATGCATCTATTCGGGGTGCTGAACGTCAGGGGTTTCAGCGCGAAACACTGCTGGCAAGCGCGGGTGTGCCGGCGGCGTGGCTTGAGAACCCAGAACAGCTAATCACCGAAGAACAACTTACCCAGCTTATAAAGACGGTATGGCGGGCAACACGCGACGAGTTCATGGGGCTATCCACCAGACGCTGTAAAAACGGCACGTTCGCGCTGATGACAGATTACTGTCTCGGTTCTGCGACCCTTGGCGCCGTGCTAAGAAAAAGCGCACGCTTTTTCAAAATCGCCTGCGACAACATCGACATCAGCCTGGATGAAAGCACCCCCAACAAACTGATGTTTTTCAGCCTGAGCCTTGAAGACGCCAGTCAGGATACTGACCACATGCTGCAAGAGTTCCTGTTGCTTATGTGGCAAAGACTCGCATGCTGGCTGGTGGATCAGCAGATTCCGTTTGCCACCACGCAGTTCAATTATCCAGCGCCGCCTCACGTTGCAGAATATCGGGCCATGTTCCCAACCGAGTTGCATTTTGATGAATCTGTTTGCGGTTTTTACCTGCACGAAAAGTACCTGCAGCTGCCCATTACGCGCAGTGAGGCTGAGCTGATAACGTTCCTTAAAGAAGCGCCTGCCTACATCCTGCATCGCCCAAATCATGACGAAAGCCTGCGCAACAGGATTCGAGCGCTGCTGGCGCGGCAAAACATGGGCGATATGCCGAGCCTGAATGAGCTTGCGCAGTTTCTGCACATGACACCCCGAAGCATTGGGCGCAAGCTTCAAGAAGAAGGTACTTCCCTGCGCAAGATCAAAACGTCTTTGCGACAGGAGTACGCTATTAAACTGATGATGACCGAAAACCTCAGTGTTGCGGACGTCAGTGAGCGAGTTGGTTTTTCGGAAACCGCCTCGTTTTGCCGGGCTTTCAAACGTTGGACTGGCAAACCCCCGTCACAGTGGCCAGGGTGACCGGCAAGTTATCAACATCTCGCTGTCTGATTGGGTCAATTTTTTTGACCTGACCGATCATTCCCGCGAGGCCTGCTTCTCTGAGTTAATGCCGGCACGCACGAAATAACAACAATTCAAGAGGTAGATGCATGAACAACTCTGGCACCTCCGCTTCCTGCTCCGTATCGGCGGGTATCCAGCGGGCTCTGCGCAACACCATCGGAGACGCCTTTGCCCGCTCTGCAAGCACCCATGGCAGCCGCACTGCACTGGCGTTTGACGACCGCAACTGGACGTTCTCAGAGATTCACGCAGCTTCGAACAGGCTGGCCCATCGTCTGATCGGGCTCGGCCTTGAAAAAGGCGACCGCGTTGGTACCTATGGCAAAAACTCAGATGCCTACGTTTTGCTCTGGCTCGCCTGCACCAAAGCCGGGTTGATTCATGTACCACTCAATTACGCGCTGATTGGCCACGAACTTACCTACGCGCTCAATCAGTCTGGCTGCAAGGCCTTGTTTGCCGACCTGGATCTGCAATCACAAGTCGATGCGATCCGGGAGACAACCGAGGTTGCCATTCACGGCAGCCTGCACGGCGGCAACACCAACGACGCGCTGGCATTCGCGCTTGAGGCCGGCGAAGACACAGCACCGGATTTGGAGCTTTGTGATACAGACCTGGTGCAGATTCTTTATACCTCTGGCACCACCTCCGACCCCAAAGGCGCCATGCATACGCATCGTTCACTGATGACGCATTATGCCGCCTGCCAATACCATCTGAACATTCGGGCCAGCGACCGCTCACTCGCCGCGTTGCCGCTTTATCACTCGGCGCAGATGCATGTATTTACCATGCCCATGCTGCTGAGTGGCGGGTACAGCCGGATGATCAACACCCCGACACCGGACGCCATTCTCGGGCTGCTGGCCAGCGATCAACTCAACGCCTTTTTTGCGCCGCCTACCGTGTGGATTGCCCTGCTGCATCATCCCCAATTCAACCCGGGCAAACTGCAACATGTGGATAAGCTCTACTACGGCGCATCCATCATGCCTGGCCAGATAGTGAAAGAGCTTGGCGAAAAACTGCCCGGTGCGGGCCTGTACAACTGTTATGGCCAAAGTGAAATCGCCCCGCTGGCGACGGTGTTGCTACCAGAAGAACACGCAGACCGACCGTCTTCTGCCGGTCGCCCCATGCAAACTGTGATGACCCGCATTGTCGATCCGGTTACCAGTAAAGACTGCAAGCCCGGGGAACACGGAGAATTGGTTCACCGCTCGCCGCAACTGATGGTGGGTTACTGGGGCAAACCTGAAGCCACAGCGGAAGCCTTCAAAAACGGCTGGTTCCATTCCGGCGATCTGGGCTATCAGGACAATGAGGGCTACATTTATATTGTTGATCGCATCAAGGATGTGGTGAACACCGGCGGAGTGTTGGTAGCCAGTCGCGACGTGGAAGAAGCTCTTTACCAGCACGAATCTGTTGCGGAGGTTGCGGTCATCGGTGTGCCGGATGAGAAATGGATTGAAGCCATCTGCGCCATAGTGGTGGTCAAAGAAGGTTATCCGCAAGACGCAGAAGCTTTGATGAGCTACGCACGAACCAGGCTAGCGAGCTTCAAATTGCCAAAGCATATCCACTTTGCGGAACAGCTGCCAAAGAATACTGCTGGCAAGTTGCTGAAACGAAAGCTCAGAGAAGATTTCGCTTAATGAAGTAAGCAGCGGGCTACCGGCATCATCATGGCAGGCGGGCACTCGGCTAGTTACCAGTAAACTTAGCCGGCCGTTTGCTTGTAAAAGCGCGGACGCCTTCCTTGAAATCGTCGGTCTCCGCTGCTTTCAGGAATGCCTGGCGCTCAGCTTCAAGATGCTCGGCCAGTGATCTTCCACTGCCTTGGTCAACAAGTCGTCGAAAGGCACCAAAGGCCTTTGTCGGGCCGCTTGCAACACGTTTTGCAATCGTCGCCAGCAGCTCTTCAAAAGAATCTGGGGAGCCAACCTCGGCCAACAAGCCCCAGTTCTTGGCTTCAGTTGCATTGAGCTGGCGATTGAGAAGCATCATTTCCGTGGCCCGTGCAGTGCCAATTTTGCGCGGTAAAAACCAGGTGCCGCCGCAGTCCGGCACCGCGCCTATGCCGTTGTAACCGATAAGAAACCGTGCGTTTTCCTCCGCTACAATGACGTCGGCCATCAGTGCGAGACTTAGCCCTGCACCCGCGACGGCGCCCTTTGCACCAGCAATGATCGGCGCGTCCATGCTCCGTAGCAGAAGAATCGCTTTATTGAGTGGCAACAGCAATCCATTGATAAAGTCTTGGGTCTGTTGCGGGGTGCCGGCCATGCTGGCGACATCGCCACCGGCCATAAATGCTCTTCCGGCACCGACCAACACAATGCAACGTAATCCTGGTTGCTCACTTAGTGTCTTCACCGTCTCCAGGAACGCCTCGGCCATGGGTACGTTGATGGCGTTGAGGACGTCAGGGCGATTGAATGTCAGGGTGGCTACGCCAGTGTGTTCATTAAATGTGGAGATTAGGGGGCTGTCTGTCATGGTGGTGGGTTCCGTCGCCGAGAGTGTTTGCATCACTATAGAACACACTGCCTTGGTTTTTACGATACAACTGGGTTACATTAACTTTCGTTCAGTAAAGTGCTCTGGCGTTTACTAAAATAAAAACAATCATAATTTACAGATCTGTTGGGAATAATGTCCAATATCCTCGAAATTAATAATCTCTCGCTCTCGTTCGGTGGTGTGAAGGTACTGCAGTGATCAGCGCCCATGGACGCATGAAAAGTGGCCTGCTAGGCTCACTGGCGTATTTCGGTGCGGCACGTCGCGAGGAAATGGCCGTGCGTCAGGAAGTGGAGCGCCAAGCTTGATGAGGGACTTGCGGGCGAAATTGTCCACCTCACCCAGCCGGCTAGAACTGATGTGTTCTGTATCAATCAGGTCCTAACTGATCATTGAAACCCAATTTAAGGCGTGATTGCACCTTGAATTGGGTTGAAAGGGCACATGTCAAATTACTGAATGACGCTTGCGGGGATTTCTATGTTCAGATTCCTTATCTGTTCGATCAGATTCTGCCTGTGCCCAATCAGGTCTTTGATCATCACACCCCGGTTAGTTTCGACCTCCTGTTCAGTATAGGGTTTGAAGTTTTTAGGGGCACTTCCTCCGGCTATTCCGTCGTCTCTAAGCATCCAGTTAAGCAGCTCGGCCAACTGTTGGTTGTTAAGCGCCGACAGCGAAGCGCCCGGAACCTGTATCAGGAATTCCCGGCCTCCTTCTACCTTCAGGAAGTTCCCGACAAAGCCTTTCATCATAGGGATATCGTGACGAGGCGCGCCCTCGCCGTTCGTCAGATGGCAGCCCAGGCACTGCAACTGATAGTTCACCGACGGTGAATAATTAGCCAGGTGCAGGGGTGTCTGGCGCGCTTCGTTGCCGGGCGCGGGTTTCTGGTCAGGGTCGGGAATAACCCGTGCCTCCCCCGAAGGGGAGGCGACGATCAGGGTTAAAGCCAACACATAGAATATCGAGCGCATTGTTATGCTCCTCAGGACGCCACGCCCCGAATAACGGATACTGTGCAGTTATAAACGCTGCTGCTGGTACCAAGGCACCAGTTAATATCATTGTTGTTGAAAGGTCGGTACATGGGCTCTTCGCTGTCATTGCGTGTACACGCGCACTGAGCGCAGCTGTGCTTGCCGCAACAGTCATTGTAGGAAATGATGTAGTCGATTCCGTCGGCGGGGTTGCGGCAAGTGCCCACCCAGGTGACTTGCGAAGATTCTGTTCCTGGCGGACAGCTGGTTACCGAGCCGCCGCAGCAACTGCATAGAAACCCGTCAACAGAACAATAGCGCCAGTAATCGCAACTGTTGGGGTCACCTGGGTCCCCGGCTGATGGCAGTCCGGCAGCTAGTGCTTTACTTGTTCTGTCGATTGGGAGAAGGACTGGGGCGGCCACGCCCAAGGCCACAAAAGTTCCAAATTTTGCGATGAACTGGCGCCGCCCGGTTGTATTGGCGACGTGGCGTGACGAGCGTTCGAAAAAACGATCAAGAAATTTCATTTTATTCTTCTCCTAATCAGGATGGCGTGTGAATGCTTGGGGATTCAGACTGGGCCTTTATGTAATCCTGAAGTGTTGATGAACCAAGTAATTCGGTTTCGAACAGGCTGTCCAGGTGTTCTCTGGAATTGACCAGACCCTTGGCTTTGAGCGTTCCAGCTTTATCAATCAGCACGGCATACGGTAGCTTGCCAATCTGATAGGTCATGCCCACTTCAGGGCTGACAACATAGGTAGACTTTTCAAGACCCGCTTGGGATATGAGTTTGTCGTGCGCGTCGGCATCGCCATCGCTAACGTAAATAACATCCAGATCTTTTGCAGACCGGCTGATGGCTTTGATGGCCGGCAGCAGTGTTTTGCAGATGGGACAGGTGGGTGACAGGAAAAACAAAAGAGTCGACCGTTCACCGGCATAGCCGATGTTGATCGGGCGTCCGAAACGGTCTGCTGCTGTGACGTGTGGAGCAGGTTGACCCACTTCAACGCCCTTATCGAGCATCAGTGCGCCGGCCGGTGCGATTCGTGAGTGCAAAACGCCTATTTGGCGGATAAGGCCAAGCAGCACTAAAGCACTGGCTATCAAAAGTAGCCAAAGCAAAATGTTTGAAATGACGAGTGCTTGCATCTTATTTTTCTCCTGACAATTTTAGTAATAACGAACGGTTGGCAATCCAGAGATCTGTCGTTGTGTAAAGCAGAACCAGCACGGTTCCCGCTGCAATAATGACAAAGTTGTCGAGCAGGCCCAGAGGCCGGTCAAGCATGGGTAAGAGTGCGCCCAAAGCAATGACGGCCAGCAGCAGATTGCGAACGAGCAGAGCGGGCTGTAGGGGTTGTCGCATTGCCGGGCCGGAACATCCGCAGTCGATGTCTTTGCGGCCCCGCGCCAGATTAATAGCGATAGCCAGGGCGTAGAGACTGATCAGCAAAAATGCCAGAACGCCGGCGTAAGGCCTGCTGGTACTCCATAACAGTCCGGCGGCAACCGCCAGCTCTGTGACAGGCAGGGCCAGCGCCGCAGTTGGCACCATTAACCCCGGAATTAACTCGTACTCGCGCACCTGCCGGCGAAACCAGCTGGGGTGCCTGATTTTATGACTGGCAGCACTGGCGAATATAACGCTCAGCGCCAAAGCAGCCGATGTACTGATAATAGGATCTATCATCGTGTCACCTCTCAGTGGTTCAATATCAACGTTGGCGTTTTGGTTACGCCTGCCATTGTTCCATTGTGTTCGCCTGTAGAGAGATCAAATATCTCCAGCCCACCTTCAATATTTGCACCAAGTAGAAGAGGCTTGTCATCGGAGGTGGCGCTCAGGCTCCAGATGAGGTTAGGCGATTCCAGGGTTCCGATTTTCTCGCCGGTTTTCAGATCAAACTCCCAGATAATCTGGCTTGGGTCTTCCCATTTATAAGCCTCGTGGTCTGGGTGCATCAGAACGTAAAGTCGATTTAGAGCCGGTGCCGCTGCCAGCATCTGCCAACCACCCGGTGCCCAGCCTTCAGCCAGTTCTTCCGGGGTGACCAGTGACCAGCGGGGTAATGGCTTCGGCTCGTCTCCGGATAGGTCGACTGGCACAACTTCACCTGATGTCGTCACGAAGTAATAAATCTCACCAACAACGGTTGCCCTTTCAACCAGCTTGACTGCATCCGGATCAAAAAACGTGGTTCTGGTCCGATCTACTTCCTCACCATTGTCGTTCAACGTAATCATCTGGAGCGATCCGTCGCCACACAGGGATGCAAATCGTCGATCACCTACGGGGTAGTTGAGAATGCACCCGTTAGTCGCGATTTCGTTAACCATCTCTTGTTTGGTGGTGTCCACGACTGTCACCGATGTAGACGGCGTAAAGTTGTATATGTAGACGAATTTGTCGTCAGCACTGGTCGCAAGTGAAAAGCGCTCAGTGAGGGTAAACGCGCGTTTGCTGGATACTTCGAGTTCCCATTTTGGCGACAACGTTTGGCTATCCCACGCGGTTAATACATCCGTGCGTTCCCCGCGCACGTAACGGGTATAAAAGAAGTCAGCGGTAAAAATTGTTTTTCGATCTCGGGAAAGCGTAGCAGGGGCCGCGTGTCCCGTCGGAAGCATCCCGAGATATTTCTGATTGTCGGGATCGATCACAACGACACGTGTGGAAACCATGTTGTTGAACTCGAAGTCCACCATATAGCTGCGGTGATCGTCAGGCAGTGACAGAGTTGTGCTACCGACTGTTTCATCGGGCAGACGCGCGTTTGCACTTGCAGCAATCAGGCTGGACGCTACCACCAAGCTTATTGCCAGTTGTTTAGGTAGATGCATCATTACAATCCTCGATGTTATTTTTTTAGTTTTAAGGGGCGTCGTGCTTTATCGCCGATCACGCACCTGATTTGCTGTCCGCTCCAATCCTGGATTGAGGCAGCCTGTTCTTACTTCTTTATGCTTACTACCCGGCACTGGGTAACCGCTTTGAGTCCTTCAATACCAAACTCGACGCCGTAGCCCGACGCTTTGTTGCCTCCAAAAGGAACCATTGGGTGGATTGCGCCATGTTGGTTGATCCACACCGTCCCGGCTTCCAGTTGAATTGCGAGCTCGCTCGCATCCGCCGGATTATCTGACCACAGTGAGGCACCAAGGCCTGCCTCAAGCCCGTTTGCTGACCCGATGGCATCTTCCAGTTCGCGATACCGTATGATCGGTAGGGCAGGGCCGAACTGCTCTTTGTCAACCAGTCTTTGGCCGTCTTTGATGTCGCCAACCAGCGTAATAGGCAGGAAGTAACCTTGCGTTGGTACTTCGCCAAACTCCCGGACGTCGCAACCGCCGGTTTTAGCGTCAGCGACGAGTTCCCTCACTTTTTCAAATTGCATCTTGTTTTGAAGTGGGCCAATCAGTACGGACTCATCCATGCCATCACCGATTTTTATCTGGCTGGCGATTGCGCTGAGCTCGGTCATAACGGTTTCGTAGTCGTCTTCGTGAACATAAAGGCGCTTAATGCAGGCACATGTCTGGCCCATGTTCAGGAATGCCCCCCAGAACAAATCGTTGGCGATTTTTTTAATGTTTGTTCCCGGCATAACGACGGCTGCGTCGTTACCGCCCAGTTCCAGAGTTATAGGTGACAAGTTCCGTGCGGAGGCTTCGATAATACGGCGGCCTGTCGCTTCGCTACCGGTGAACATAATCTTGTTAATGTCAGGGTGGCGGGTCAACTTGCTGCCAATACTGCCATCCCCGGTTACGGTGTTGAGCACGCCAGCCGGCAGGGCCTGATTGATCAGCCTCACCATCTCCAGTGTTGCAATAGGCGTGTATTCGGAAGGCTTCAGAACGACTGCGTTGCCCATCCTTATGGCAGGAATGATCTGCCATATAGCAATCATTAAGGGCCAGTTCCATGGGGCGATGGCTGCCACAACGCCCAGCGGAACGCGATGCAGTGTGTCTTTGCGTTCGTTATCCTCGTACACAACTTCGGGGGGCAGTTCCAAGCTTGCCGGAACCTGAGTCCACCCGACACAGGCCTGCATTTCAAACCTGGAGCCAGGGCCAGACAGAGGTTTTCCCTGCTCCCGGGTAATAAGCTCAGCCAGATATTCCGAGTTGTCCTGAAGAATTTGAGCAATTTTCCGGGTAATGTCGCGTCGCTCGTGATCGCTGCGTTGCGCCCATTTTTTTTGCGCAAGCACAGCGGATTGAACGGCCTTGTCTACTCCCTGCTCATTGCTTTCCGGTGCTAGCCCCAAGGATTGGCCGTTGGCAGGGTTGAAGATTTCATAACTGCTGGCAGATTCGACAAGAGTTCCATCTACGATATTTCGATATGTCTGCATTTTTTCGCCTCCGGAGGTTACTTCTTTGCTCCGCACGGATGGTTAGTTTGTTGCCCCTTTGCCGAGTTTGGAGCAGCCTTGATACGTACTTGTACCAATTAACCCTGCCTTTTGCTTTCTCGCTGATGCCAGAACGTTGCGCAACTGCGCCAATGTATAAAGTAGATCGTTTTTGGGGTGTGCTTTGGTGCCGCGCGGATGTAAATTAGTTGTGATACGCATCATTATTTTATATTTTGTACGTGTGTATCAAATTAGGCTAGATAGGTTGTGTATTCAGGCTATCCCCTTGACTTTTGATCATATTTTAGCCATTTTAAGGGTGATAATAATATAATAAAACGAGAGGTTGTAGCCGTGTCGCTATGCGCCGCCGGGACTGATGATTTCGACAAATGGATTAGCAATATCAATGAGATATGTGGTCCATTTTTGGCGTGCCCTCTGGGTGGAAAGTTCAGTGGATCTGTCGAAAAAGTAGGCGGATCTCTTGACATGTCGAAGGTTAGTATTCAAGGAGCGGACCTTTATCGAACGTCTAAAGAGATACAGAAAAGCGGGATTCCGGACTTCTTTTGTGTTTTTCAGATCCAGGGGCGCTCTTCCGTAGAGCAAATCGGAAATTGCTCGTCACTGGTTTCGGGGGACATAGTGCTGATAGATTCATCGCTGCCTTTTCGCTTCTCGTTTCAAGAACCCTCACAACAGATATCGCTTATTCTGCCCCGTCAAATTATTGAGCGGATTTTGAACCTCAGTAAGGTCGAGCCGGGTGTGAAGATTGCTGCTGATTCTCATATCGCCCGTTTTGCTAGCAAGCTGGTCATAGAGGCGTCTTTGCATGAAAATTTGGATTCGGAAGAAGGCGCAGCCATTCTCGATTCGCTAGCGACATTAATCAAACCGTCGGTGTTGAAGAGTGTTCGCAGCGCAGCCCCTTACGAAAGGGTGTTCAGAGCCGCTTCCGAGTTTGTCAAAGAAAATATTGCGGAACCGGGTTTGAACGCATCCCTGGTTGCTAGCGCAATTGGCACGTCAGTCCGCAGCCTATATCGGGCATTCTCGGACAATTCGATTACATTTTCGGAATACGTGAAAGCTCAGCGTTTAGAAATGTGTGCCAATTATATACGAGCGCACAGCGGGCGGCTAAATCTGACGGAAGTTGTGTACAAATATGGCTTTGGCAGTCCCAGTTATTTCTCGACTGCATTCAAGAACCACTATGGAATCACTCCTTCTGACTTCAAGAAGCGTTGCTTATCAATCTGATGCGGGCACTGCTGAGCGGGCCCGTTGGTGGCGAATTCTAGGTGGTTTATGAAGCTACTGATACTGCTGACTTTAGAGACTCATTCGAAAACATCCAGTAAGAAATTTTGGCGTATTCTTTCAAGGTAGTGTCTTTGCTTAATGCGGCGTTGGTAATTAAGAGGTGTGGTTGATACGAGTTTCTTGAATTCGCGTTGAAAGTGCGACTGATCACTGAAGCCCAAGTTAGACGCCAGCTCCGAAAAAGCCAGCTCTTCCAGACGACTAATATTATGGATGGCCATCTGGCATCGAACAATACGGCTAAAAGCCTTAGGTGACATTCCCATATCATTTTGAAATTGTCGCTGGAGAGTGCGGCTAGTATAACCCACGTGCTCTTCAAGCTTTTTTATACGAAGATTTCCCTGTGTTTCATGTATTTCACGAATCAAATTTCTAGTTATTATCGATGGTTTGCGATGCGGCTTTATATTAAGAATCTGTGTAAATAAGGAAACTTGACTTAAAAATTTAGTGTTATTTGCAATTCTAAAAAATAGCGACTCATTTTCGGGAGATAGTTCAAACAAATTTAACTCTTGGTTTACCAGTTCTGCGGCAGCGAGAGTAAGAAAACCAGGCAAAACTCCTGCCGCAAATCTTACCCCAAAGTAGCGATGCTTGTGCTTTAGGTGAGCGCTGCTTGCTTGAAGAGTGGACCCGCATATTTTAGCACTTGGATTGGTTTGATCGCAGTCAAAAAGAATATCGATAGCGCCATCCGGTATTGCAAACGTAGCGCTGTCTGAAAGGTCGGCTTCAAACGTATAGAAATGTGATATTGCATGGTCTTCGGAGATTATAAAATCATAGTGATTTTCTGCACTTAGCACAAACCAGGGCTGTTCCAGTTGAATGTGTGTAAGCTTTTTATAAAATAAAGCTTTGGATTTGTTACCATTCGAAACATTTAACATTGCGCTGTCTCTAATAGTTTAATCAATATTATTTTTATATGTAAAAAATCTTAGTGATCCGAAGCATGGCTTAGCGAATAAGTGATTAAATGCTCAAAATACGGTTCAGCTTGACGGTTTCTGTATCTCCTTCCCAGCATCTGCCATCCATCGTACCTCGCGCGCGAAGCAAACATCGGCCTCTTTCCGGCATTGACTTCGCTGCGCAACTTTCGACATTTTTACCAAATTTTAGTATACGCACTTTCCCGCATTTGTGTCGCAAAAGTTCAATACACCTCTGTTGCGTTCCGGATAGCATCCGAAACCGGACGTGGGAAAACACACGGAACGTCTAGTTTTGCGAAAAAAGATGCTGGCAAGCTCTCGTTGTGGGAGCGGAAAACTATTTCTACTGGTGATGCTATGCCTATAAGTACAAGAATTGATTTTATTTACCTTTCCGAGCCAGACATGATTTCAGCAGGCGTGACAGACATGTCTGCATGCGTGGATACCATGGAAGAAATGTTCATTCTTTTGCATCAGGGCGATTACCGAATGGCCGGGCCCAACAGTGATTCACATGGTGCCATGATCACCTTTCCGGAGGAATCTGTTTTCTCGACTATGCCAAAACCAACGGCTGACCGGCGCTTAATGGCTATGCCCGCGTATTTGGGTGGCGACTTCCAGACCTGCGGCGTGAAGTGGTATGGGTCCAATATTGCCAACCGAGAGAAAGGCCTGCCACGCTCTATTTTGATGTTTATTTTAAGTGACATCGACACCGGTGCTCCTTTGGCCTATATGTCCGCCAATCTTCTATCTGCTTATCGCACCGGGGCCATTCCGGGTGTTGGCGCTCGTTATCTCGCCCGCAAGAATTCGAAAGTGATCGGACTGTTGGGCCCGGGTGTTATGGGTAAGACTTCGGTTGCATCGTTCATGGCAGCCTGCCCGGATATTGACACTATTAAAGTAAAGGGGCGCGGCAAACGAAGTCTGGAAAGTTTTCTGGAATGGGTCAGGGCCGAATACCCACATATAAGCGACATCCAGATTGTTGAAACCAATGAAGAGGTTGTGCGCGGATCCGATATAGTCACTTACTGCAACTCAGGTGAAGTGGGTGATCCGTCAACATACCCCATCGTCAAACGCGAGTGGGTTAAGCCTGGAGCCTATTTGGCGATGCCGGCGAGCTGCAGTCTGGATGACGGGATGAGTAGCGCGGGTGTACGTAAGGTTATGGATAGCGTTGGCCTTTATGAAACCTGGTATGAAGAAGTGCCAAAACCTGCCCACAACTGTATTCCGTTGGTGGGTATGCGTTTTATGGACATGATTGAAGAAGGTCTGATGCAGAAGGATGAGCTGGAAGACTTGGGTGCAATTGTCGCCGGTGATTCACCCGCACGCCAGACTGACGACGAAATCATCATCATGTCTGTGGGTGGTATGCCGGTAGAGGATGTTGCTTGGGCCACCAAGATTTATCGCAATGCAATCGAAAAGGGGATAGGCGTGAAGCTTAACCTTTGGGAAACGCCAGTACTTCGCTGATTAGCAATAAAAATTTAACAAGAGTAAACGTCACGATCGCTTACTGATTAAATCACCCTCCCATGTTTAGAGTCGCAGTCATGACTAAGATTATAAAAGTTAAAACGGGTTCCAAGTTTGAAGAAATTGCCAGTTATTCGCGAGTTGTCGCTATAGATAATCTTATCCATGTATCCAACACTGCTGGTCGTAATCCAGACACTCAGGAGATTTCGGAGGATGTGATCGAGCAGGCCGAGCAGGTTTTTCAGAACATCGAACGCGCTTTGGCTGCCGTTGGCGCCTCACTTGCAGATGTTGTTATGTCTCGTGTGTTTATTCAGAACCCCGCGGATACACATAAGGTTATGGAATTTATCGGCACAAAATTCCGCGGTGTTGACCCGGCTTCCACCGTAACTTGTCCACCGTTGGGTTCTAATATTTATAAGGTAGAACTCGAAGTAACGGCTTATCGCGGGGCATCAAAGGCAGAGGTCGAAACGATCACTATCGCCCAATAATAGCCGTTTGGGAGCGGCCGTCAGGCAGTCGCTTCGTTTCGCCAGCAACAGGACAATAGCAATGACCAGAACACTGAATCCCGTCACCACAGCCGACGAACTGCCGTCTTCAACCAGTGTGGTAATCATTGGAGGCGGCATAGTGGGTGTATCTGCGGCTTTGGCGTTGGCGGAACGCAACATATCCGTCGTGCTGTTGGAAAAAGGCCAGATTGCCGGTGAGCAGTCTTCCCGTAATCTGGGCTGGATTCGTAAAACCAGCCGTCATCTTGACGATATACCTCTGGCACAAGCCGCCGATCGCCTTTGGGCTGCATTGCCAGAGCGAATCGGCCGTGAAGTTGGTTATCGTCAGGCTGGCATTACGTTTCTTGCCCGTACGCCGGAGCAGATGGCTATGCATGAGGCCTGGCACAAGTCCGTCGAGCACTTGTCGCTAGGTTCGGAATTGTTGGCGCCGTCTGACATCGACCGGCTTGTTCCCGACGGAAAAGGGCCATGGGTAGGCGGTATTCATACGCCCTCCGATGGTTACGCTGAACCGGCGATTGCCGCCAGCGCAATTGCTGAAGCCGCAATCAAGCTCGGCGCGGTTGTGCGACAAAATTGCGCGGTGCGCTCGCTATCAATGTCGGCGGGCCGTGTTTCAGGTGTGGTCACCGAGAAAGGTGAGATACGTTGCGAGCAGGTTCTTCTGGCAGGTGGCGCCTGGTCACGACGCTTTCTTGGCAATGCCGGTGTAAGCCTGCCAACGCTGCCGCTGATTTGTTCTGTGTTGAGAACACAGCCAATGGAAGGTCCCACGAACATCGCCGTGGGTGGCCCGGATTTTTCGTTCCGCAAGCATCAGGACGGTGGCTTTATCATTACCCAGCGCGGCAAGCTTGACGCTCCTTTGACGCTGGATCATCTGCTGATTGGCTGGCGCTACATGGATCAGCTACGTAATCAGCGGAGTTTTCTGAATATGAATTTCGGCCAGGCCTTCTTTAAGGATCTAAAACTGAAGCGTCGTTGGAAACCCGATAGCCAAACTCCGTTTGAGCTCGTCCGCACCAATAATCCTGCGCCAAATATGGTGCTGAACCAGGATGCTTTAAACAACTTGAAAGCGGCCTGGCCAGCGTTTGACGAGGCGAAAATAGAGGAAGCCTGGGCTGGCGTGATCGATGTAACACCGGACTCCAACCCTGTAATTGATCACATAGAAACTATTCCTGGTCTGATGGTCGCAACCGGCTTTTCCGGCCATGGTTTTGGTACAGGCCCGGCTGCAGGGCAACTTGCAGCGGATCTTCTATCCAATGTCGAGCCTATTATTGATCCCTATCCTTATCGGTTTGATCGACTGTAATCGTATTTTTCAATCACCAAAGTTCCTTAAATCAGTAAAACTGAGATCGTGAAGAGGGTTAAAGCAACATGCTGCCAACCGTGAAGACCATTGTTTATGCATCGGACATCACCGAAGGCAGCCGTCCTGCATTTCGAGTGGCGTTGCAGGAGGCGGTAAAGCATAACGCCCGCATCATTTTCTTGCACGCTATCGAGCCGATGGGCACGGATACCGATGAAATGGTGCGTGATTATTTGCTGTCGAAGGCCCAGCTGAATCATACCAGGCAGATGATGGATCAATACCGTAGCAAGATTGAACAGAGAATCTCCGCCTTTCTTGAAAGCGAAATTCCCGAGGGCACTCATCTGGGGCAAGCACCGCAAATTGAAGTGGCTATAGGACAACCCGACCAGGTGATCGTGAAAGTCGCCCAAAAGCAGCAGGCTGACATGATCGTTATGGGCGACCGCGGTGGTTCAGTCGCGTCCCGCCTATTCCTAGGATCCACAACTCAAAAAGTGATCCAGCAAACAAGAATACCTGTGCTGATTGTCCCTCTGCGGGATTGATCAGAGGGCTATGAGTAACCTAAAAACAATGAGGAACACCATGAAAAATATAACAAGATTCCTGGCTGTCGCGACACTAGCCATTTCCCCTCTGCTTGTCAGCAGTCCGGCACTTGCTGAATACCCTGAGCGCCCTGTCAAATTTGTTGTTCCCTGGCCCCCCGGTGATCTGGAAGATATTATCACCCGTGTCATCGCCGAGAAAATGTTGGAAGAGACAGGCACTCCAGCTTCCGTGATCAACAAGCCTGGTGGCGGCGGTATCGTTGGTGCACTGGATGTCGCAAAAGCGCGCCCGAATGGACAGACTATCGGCTCTTTTGTTGCTGATATTTTGACCACTCATATTCACTCGGGTAATGCGCCCTATGATCAGTCTACATTTGAGCCGGTTGGTATTTTCTTGGATTACCCGTTTGTGATTGCCGCCAATTCGGATGCCCCCTACAACAATATGGCGGAACTGGCGAAATACTCTCAGGATAACGATATCTCTTTAGGTCACTTCGGCTACCAGGCATTGCCGACCGCCATTACCTTTAAGGCCGCCTCAGAAGCGGGTATTCGTATCGCTTCCGATGCAGCTTTTGATGCAACGAACTGTATTACGTTGGCGACCGGTGACGCTGACATCATCAATACAACCACGCAGTTAATCCTTTCTTGCCTGAAATCTGGTGAAGTAAAACTGCTGGCTTCTCTGACTAAAGATCGTCTGACGATCGCGCCGGAGGTTGCCACTCTGGCCGAGCAGACCGGTATTACTCAGACTACCTGGAATGGCCTGTTTGTAAGAAAGGGCACTTCTGACGAAATTAAAAACAAGATTGCAGTCATAGCCCAAGCCGCGCTGGACTCAGATCGCATTCGTCAGTTGGCTGAATCTACTGGTGCCGGCATTTACTGGATCGGTGGGGAAGAGGCAGAAGCACTTGTTGCCAAGGACTTCGAAAGCTCCAAAGGGTTACTTGAGTTCATGAATAGATAATTCTGGACAGGAAACGGCTGTTTTTTGAGAGCCATTCCCCCGTTCGTTTCGTCTTTCCGACTGACTTTGATTAACTCAAAAGAGTTCTATCGTGCCAAACGAAACCGTTGTTAAACCAGATATTTATTGGGTAATCTTTATCACGTCGGTGGTTTTGCTGATTCTGATTCCGTACCAAGCCTCTTGGGTTGAAACCGGAAGGGGATGGTATACCCAGCCTATGATGGGTGCATTGGTGGGTTTGGGCACCATGGCTGTGTTCTCGGCTTATCGAGTGATCCAGCTTACTCGGCATAACAGCAGCGAGGGGCGCAGCACCATGTTCCGGCGCAACCCCCTAGAAACGCTGGTAGCACTGCTGGACAGCTATCGTACGGCGTTGATCTCTTCCGTGCTGTTTTATATTTACATCCATTCGCTGTCTATCATCGGTTTTGTACCGGCCACTTTTATATTTGTTACCGTTCTTTTGTGGCTGTCGCGACTGCTAAACCGCACTTGGTTACTCGCAACCATTGGCACTTTGATTGCTTTGGTTCTCACCTTTCGTGTTGGCGTATCCGTCTGGTTACCTGACGTCTGGCTCTATTCATTTTTGCCCGATGACCTGGCTGACTTCGCTAACCGCTATTTCTAAGAGGTTTGACTACCGTGGATGCAATTCTATTAGGCCTTAATGAAGTCGCTAATTTAAACGTTATTATGGCAATCGTCATTGGCGCTCTAATTGGCGTCACCATCGGCTCGATTCCGGGGTTGGAGCCTGCCGGTGTGATGGCAATTCTTCTGCCAATCACGTTTTCTATGGAGCCGTTGCCAGGCGTTTCGCTGCTGCTGGGTGTTTATGGTGGCGCTTGGTACGGCGGCGCCATACCCGCCATTCTGATGAATACACCGGGCACCCCGGTTGCCGTGCTAACCACCTATGACGGCTACCCCATGGCCGAACGCGGCGAAGCCCGAAGAGCGTTGTCGATTGCCTTCACTTCGTCTTTCGTAGGCGGCCTGATCAGCGTTTTTTCATTGATTATGCTGGCGCCGATCTTGTCCCAGGTTGCTCGTAAGTTCGGCTCAGCCGAGTTCGCCATGCTGGCGGCATTGGGGATGATCTTTGTTGTGCTAGCGCATCGCAAGCATGTGGTGGAAGCGGCAATGATGCTGGGGCTGGGCATTTTTCTTGGCACTATCGGCCTGGATTTGTCTTATAGCACGCAGGTTTATACATTTGGGCAGAGCTGGTTGCTTTCTGGCATGCCGCTGGTGCCAGCTGTTATTGGTTTGTTCGCCATGTCACAGGCTTTCATTCTACTGGCACAACGGGGTAATGATGCCAAGATCGTCAAGTTGGCCGAGGGTGGATTGTTCTCTGGTGTGGCGGATTTGCTCAGACACAAGGTTACCGTTATTCGCTCTGCCGCGCTGGGAGTGTTTATGGGCCTACTGCCTGGCGTGGGTGAATTCGGCTCGCAGTTTTTTTCGTACACGTTAGCGCAAAAATTTTCCAAAACACCGGAGAAATTTGGTGAGGGCGCGCCCGAGGGGCTGATTGCATCCGAAACCTCTAACAACGCCGTAACGGCTTCAGTGATGATTCCTTTATTGGCGTTCGGGATTCCAGCTGATGCTTTGATGGCAATGCTTCTGTCAGTGTTTATGGTGCACAACTACATCCCCGGTCCCACTCTGTTCGCTGAGCGGCCCGAGTTTATTTCTGGCTTGTATATTTCACTATTGCTGATGAACGTGGTGGTTTTTACTTATCTTACTTTTGCTACCAAGTGGATCGTCAACCTCACGCGGGTACGCGGGCGGTTTATTGGCGCCTTCATTTTGGTGCTGGGCTTTATCGGCAGCTACAGCCAGAGCTATCAGTTTACCGATTGCTTGATTGCCCTCGGCTTCGCCATTTTTGGTTACGTCTTAAAACGCAATCAGATTCCGGCCGTGCCCATCGTTCTGGGATTAGTTTTAGGCCCGCTATTCCTTACTCGAACACAGCAGGCTTTGGGCATGGCGGGAGGAGATTTAACTGTGTTCCTGCAACGACCGATAAGTCTGACATTACTGGTGATGATTGTCCTCTCCATCAGTATTTATGTATGGAGTCAATTGCGCCAGCGCAAACAGAGTTTTCAATGACGTGTTTTTACAATTTAAGTTCATGACAGAAAAATACTTCCCATAAATCACTTTGGAGAAAGCACTGTAGTCCAAACCAGAGAACGCTCTGCTTAACCGAATAACCGAATAACCGAATAACCGAATAACCGAATAACCGAATAACCGAATAACCGAATAATCGAACACTTTATGAGCACCTTTTGAACGCACGCTAAAAACAACGACCGACTGCTATAAAAAGGAATAAAAAGATGAAAAAAAACTTTAAACAATCGTTAACCGCCGCTTTGTTGGGTTCAGCCATTGCTGCCGCATCCGGCTCTGCTTCTGCCTACAATTTCTACAGCAAAGACGGCACCGAGCTTAACGTTGATATTGAAGCGGCCTTCGGTGTATTCACCAGCGGAGAAAACTACGGTACCACTGGCGGTAAAACGGAAGGTAGCTCCGACTGGCGTGAGGGTTACATTAAGTACGGTTTGTCTGGCAGCCAAACATTGGGAGCTAGCAGTGCGGCTTTGTACGGCGGTGTGAACATGGTCAGCTCTGCGACTTGGGGTGATGGCGATGCGGCAGGGTTCACCACCGGTGAGGAATCAAAATCGACTCTGGAAGATGCCTACCTGGGCTGGCGTTCTGGCAGTTTGATTTCGATGTTGGGCGAGGATGGTCTGGACATCTCGTTTGGTCGCCAGAACTTTGCAATTGGCGATGGATTTCTGATTAACGGCGACGCTCTAAACTTTGGTAAAGCCTTTGATGGCAGCTTGAATCGCGGTGGAAGTTACTGGCTGGCCGCACGCAAGGCCTTCGATAGAACGGCGATCGTTCGTATCGGTGGCAGTGATGGCGCACGCGCCGATATGTTCTGGCTCAAATCTGACAACGTTGCCCAGAACAAAACGGAGCTGGCAGGCCTTAACACTGAATACGTTATGGCTGCCGGTACTTTTGGTGCTAGCTATATTAAAGGACTAGATGCCGAAGCAAGGCCGTCACGAGATGGTCAGGAAACGATGAGTTTGCGTTATCAGGGTAACGCCGGCGTCGAAAATCTGTTCCTGTCGGGCGAGTATGTGACTCAGGATCAGGGCGACGATAGCGCGAGTGCCGATGCCTGGTACGTTGAGGGGGGCTGGACCTTTGCCGGTTTGCCCTGGTCACCGAGCGCGAGTTACCGCTATTCTACTTTTGAGGAAGGTTTTGATCCGCTATTTTTCGGTTTCAACCGTGGCTACGGCACCTGGTTCCAGGGCGAAGTAGCCGCTAATTACGCGGGACCATTCAACTCTGATGCCGACGTTCATCACATTGCTATAAAAGCCTCGCCGAGCGAGATGGTCAGCGTTGGTGCGCTGTTCTTTGACTTCAGCGACACAGCCGGGGGCAGTGGTGCACTTGATGGCCAGGAAATCGACATTTACGCCGAGTGGGTTGTTACGCCCAACCTTATTCTAAGCCCGCTGGTTGGCTTCTACTCGCCAGATAACAGTGCCGCTAACGGTGGTACTCAGCTCGGCAACGACGACACCAACGTTTATGCCCAGATAATCGCTATTGTTCCATTCTGATATAGCATTTCAATAGAACTCAACGACGGGAGCCCGCCGGGCGCCCGTCAGAAACCGGAGCGATGTATTGTATGACTTTTAAAAATCAGATGCTTATTGATGGCCAATCGGTCACCGGTGCAGGTGAGTCCTTTCCGGTGATCAACCCGGCGACTGAAGAAGCCATTTGCCAATGCAATATGGCCAGCATCGGGCAACTCGACAAGGCCGTGACCGCGGCTCGAAAGGCAGTGCCGGCAACACGGTTATTTCAAAGCCCTCCGGTTTAACGCCTTTGAATACCCTGCGCCTCGTCGAAATCATGAATGAGGTACTGCCCAAAGGAGTTGTGAACGTGGTATTGGGCGAGGCCGAAATCGGCAATGCCATTAGCAGCCACGCCAATATCAACAAGGTCATATTTACCGGTTCTACCCCAACGGGCCAGAAGATTATGGCCAATGCCTCGAATACGCTGAAGCGCCTGACCCTGGAACTTGGCGGTAATGATGCCGCTATTGTTCTGCCGGGTGCTGATATCGGGTCAATTGCAGAGGGCATTTTCAACACCGCATTCATTAATATGGGACAAACCTGCGCGGCGCTTAAGCGGCTGTATGTACACGAAAGCCAGTATGAGGAAATGTGTCAAAAGCTGGCCGATATTGCTGCCAGCCAGGTAGTGGGTAATGGCCTGGAGTCAACAACCACCTTTGGCCCAATACAGAACGCCAATCAATATCGGCTGGTAACCGAATTGGTTGAAGACGCCGTTAACAACGGCGGCCGAGTTGTTTCTGGTGGCAAAGCCAGCTCAGGTAAGGGTTACTTTTATCCACCGACCATCGTGGCCGATGTTTCGAATGGCACGCGCGTTGTTGATGAAGAACAGTTTGGGCCAGTTTTGCCCATTACCTCTTACTCGACGGTAGAGCAGGCGGTCGCCATGGCCAATGACTGCAAGTTTGGCCTGGGTGGCTCGGTTTGGGGTTCAGATCTTGAGTTGGCCAGTACGGTTGCCAAGCAGTTGGAGTGTGGCACTGTATGGATTAACAACCACTCGGAAGTGTTGCCAAACGCGCCTTTCGGCGGCAGCAAAATGTCGGGCTTGGGTATCGAGTTTGGCTTGAAAGGGTTACTGGAATACACTCAGCTTCAAGTCATTCATTCCAAGAAGTAGCTCGTTCGTCGACAGGGCTTAGTTTCTAGTGATGCTGTTGTTAGCTCCTCCATAAGGGGAGCTTTTTATATCTGGTCTAGCGGCGGGTAAGGCTGCTCAGAATCTTCCTGAAAGTGGCAATTTCGTCTTTACTGAACTTGCCGAACTGTCTCTCCTGTTCTTGACGTGACAAAGCCCATAGCGCTTCGGCTTGCTCCTCACCCAATGCTGTAATTTTGTAGCAGTCTTCCGAGAAACTCACCAGACCCTTACGCTGCAGGATTTCCGCCGAGTTGTCGATTTCAACATCTGGCATGTTAACTTCCTGCGACAGTTCCTTGCGGCAGAGCTGTGGCGTTTCTTGCAGTACCATTAACATGCGTGCTTCGCTGGTACGCAAGCCGGTGGACAGCTGAAGCGGTGTATAGTCAGCCTGGTAGGCACGCGAAGCCTGAACCATCAGATAATACAAATTGTCGTTGAGGCGTGATTTTAGGCGTCCAATAGCCGCTGGCTCACCGTGTTTGGGCGCGGGGAAACGGATGTGTGGCATGACTACGGAATAGCTTCCCTGGTGATAAACCAGCGGCGACCGGCCAGCATCTTCAAAGGCGACCACTTTGCCAATCAGGATCCAGTGATCACCACCGTCAACGGTTTCATAGGATTCGCACTGAAAGCAGGCTGCTGTATCGTTAAGTAAGGGTGCGCCGCCGAAGCCTTCAGAAAAGTCGATAGTGGAAAATTTGTCGTCGCTCGGGCGGGCAAAGTGGTTAGAGACGTCAATCTGATCGGCGGCCAGAACGTTAACGGCAAAGTGGCTCGCCTTGTCAAAAATCTCGCAGCTGCCAGAGCGCTTGTCGATGCTCCACAGAACCAGTGCGGGGTCCAGTGAAACGGAGTTAAAGCTGTTGGCGGTAACGCCGGTTTTAGCGCCATCCGGCGTCTGGGCTGTTACTACGGTAATGCCGGTGGCGAAGTTACCTAACGCACGGCGAAATGCTTTAGGGTCGAACTCAGTGGTTTGATTGCTCATAAGGGCACCTGGATTGTTAGATTCTTATAGGTATGGCGGCGAAGGTGCAGGTCTTTCGACCTGCTCCTCGGGGCATTTCTTAGTCAGGAAAAATCATAGAAGGCTGGGATCTGGCTCCAGGCCCAGAACCTCTCGACCGATGATTTGGGCACAAACGTCGTAATCGGTGTAGGCATGGGCAGCGGTCATGTTGGACTCGTGCCACAGGCGCTGGCTTTCACGATCCTGGTACCAGTTAGAGGCGCCCATCACAGCCCAAAGGCGGTTGACGGCCTCTACGCACATTTTAATAGCGTAGGCTTGATTGGTACGCCAGTGTGCGAGAGTGTAACGGTCTGGGTATTGATGGCGCTCGCTGTAGTCTTTTTGCTCGTCCCAGACTTTTTCCAGATAGGCGCGTGCAGCGGATACCTGCTGGTAAGATTCGGCAATACGCAGGATCGGTGGAATCGACTCTTTCACTATTGCCCCGGTGTAGGCACGGACACGATTCAGGGTCAGTTCTTTATAAACTTCGATCATTCGCTCGGCCACGCCCAGGCTCATGGCGGCGAAGCCACAGGCAAAGTAGGGACGGTAGGGGGTGTGGTAAATCTTGCTGTCTGGGTACAGAGAGCGACCCACATGGCGGCCTTCCATCATGTCCAGTGCGGCCTGAATGCGGTGTTCGGGTACAAACGCATTCTGTATGCTGGCGGTTTTGGTTCCGCTGCCCTGCATACCGACGGAGTACCAATCATCAATAATAGTGAAATCACTCTTGGGGATAACGGCAAAGCTGTAGGCTTTCTCGCCCGCGTTGTTGATGCGGATAAAACCTACGATGATCCAGTCTGCGTGATCAACACCGGAACTCCATTTCATATCACCATTGAAAATAATGCCGCCTTCGGTTTCTTCGTGTTTGCCGAAAGGTGCAATGGAGCTAGACGCTATGGTGTCGGGGTTTTCGCCCCAGAACTCGTCTTGAGCGTGCTTGCTGAACATCGCCATCTGATGATTATGGGTGCACAACAGGCTGTAACCCCAAGCAGTGGAGCAGCAGGCGCCCGCCAGAGCTGCAATGCAGCTGGTGAATTCCGGCATAGACATTTCCAGGCCACCGTAGACTTTAGGTAGAAAAGCGCGGTTCAGGCCGATGCCGTTTAGCATCTCAACGTTTTCCTGCGGTATCTTGCGTAGCTCAATGGCCTTAGAGGCGTTGGCGCGGATCGCAGGAAGGACCTCCTTGAGTTTGTCTAACATCGGGTTCTGGTTATGCATTTGTGCAGTCTCTTTTTGTTAATTGATTCGTTTATATCGTGATCGGTTATCGAGTGGTTCGTTGAAATACAGTTTTGATACTGATTTGTGCAAGATATAAACAATTATGCGGAGTTAAGCTTTTGCAGGAAATGTAATATTCTCTCTTATCATTGCATTTTTCTGTATTTTTCAGGTCTCGCTTTTAAGGATCAAAAAAACTATAGAAAGAAATTAATCGATAGCTTTTCTACAGCACTGCTCAGGTCAGGTTGCAGGCCGGCGCGTTAGCGCCAGTGCAGCCAGAGAACCGCAGCCGGTAAGGCCGATAATTAACGCCATTGGTAAGGCGGTACCGTCGTGCAGGGCGCTGGCCAGCATGCAGCCGATAGTGGCGATCAGGTACAAAATAATGCCACCGAGTAGCAGGCGGCGGCGACCGTATTTGTCTGATAGCGGTCCGTAAAACAGCATGCCGACAAACAAGCCGGCCAGAAAAGCGCTGATAGTGAGCTGAATGCTAGATTCGGTTGCCTGCAGGTCTTGCGCTATCAGCGGCAGGCCGGGCAGATACATGTCGATCGACAGCGGCCCGAAGGCGACCAGTGCGGCCAGCAGTACGATTAATCGTTGAGGATTGGCTACCGATGACATTGGTGAACTTCCTGGTTAGGTGTCGGGTATTGAACGGACTCAAATAAAAACGGCCTGCAGGTGCAGGCCGTCGTAAAATCTGGAGTTCAGCCTCAGAGGCGACTTGAACCCGGTACAAAAGATTTGGTAACCGAGGCCTGAGCAGGCGGAACTTTGTCGCCGCTGACCTTGGAGATCGGGAATACGGCGTTGATCTGGCCGGTACCTGAACTACCAAAATAGGGTGTTAATACTTCTGCTTTCTGGTCGTATTCGGACCAGCCCATTGCGCCCAACAACATAGCGGTGTCGTGCATAAAACCTTCACCGTGACCTTTTGCGGCGTATTCGGGCAGCATCTCACAGAAGTCTTCCCACTCGCCGTTTTCCCACATCCGCACCACATCGTGATCCAGACGTTCCAGGAACGGAGACCAGGTTTTGGTAGCAAATTCGGGTGCCTGACCGTTTTGGGCAAAGCGGTGAGACAGAGAGCCGCTGGCCAAAATGGCTACCGTGCCATCGTAATGCTCTTCAATTGCCTTGCGCATCGCCCAACCCAATCGCGCACTGTCATTCAGGTAGTGCACGGTACACATGGCAGAAACCGCGATCACTTTGAAATGACGGTCTTCGTTCATGTAGCGCATCGGTACCAGGGTGCCGTACTCAGGGTCGAGAGTAGTTTTGTCATGGGCCAGTGTTTCAACTCCCTGAGCATTACATTCTGCCGCCAGCAGCTTGCCCAGTTCCGGGTTGCCGTCGTATTCAAACTCCATGTTGGAGATGAAATGGGGGAGTTCCCCGCTGGTGTAGTTGCCCTTGAAGTAGGCGCCGCAGTTAATGTGGTAGTTAGCATTCACCAGCCAGTGAGTATCGAATACCACAATGGTATCAACGCCCAGCTCGCGGCAGCGGCGGCCGATCTCGATATGTCCGTCAATGGCCGCCTGGCGAAAGCCCTTTCGCGGGCCGTCCAGTTCCGACAAGTACATGGATGGTACGTGCGTAATTTTTGCTGCTAATGCGAGCTTACCCATTAGGTTTTCCTCTTTTATTGTTTCTGTTTCTGTTTCTGTTTCGAATCCCTATCCCAGCCGATGCTTACCATCGTTAGGCGAGGGCATCATCGGTCGCGGCGGCTTAGGGCTCTGTCAAAGAAAGTGGCAAGTTCGTCAATGCCCGCAAAAGAAAGCACTTGTGAAACATAATGGTCGGGTCGCACCACTACCACGGCCCCTTCTTTGTCGATGCCGCGCTCTTCAAAAATGTTGACGGCCGGGTCAACGGCATACACTTTCTCATAATCGGTCAGGTGGAATGGGCCGACTTTTGGAGCAAAAATGGCCGGCACCGTTGGGCCGAATTCGACTTCGCCATGGGGCTGTTGGTAAATGACCTTGATGTCGAAGAGGCTGTCTAGGTCAGAACCTTTGGGGGTATATTTCACCACCGGCGAGTCGGGTGAGTTGAGCATCCACTCCGCCCAAGCAGCCAAACGGGAATCTGCACCGGGGCGCGCGCTGTCGGCGAAGGCGTAGATCCGCCAACGCCCATCGGCGGTCGCGTGGTGCCCCAGGTGAACCCTATTACCGTCGCAAACTCGCATTACCCGCGCCGATTTGAACCGCTTGCCAACGGGGAAACCGGTGGCCAGGTTCTGGTGTTCTGTGGTGCCAGTGATCATCGACGTCTGGTACTCGGTCATGAAGCCAGCCGGAAATTCTGCGGTTTTGACATAAAAATTTGCCAGTTCTTGCGGGTCGCTGAACTCCTCGGCGGGCTTGGCCATCAATGTCGACCATTCCCGATCAAAGTCAATCAAGTTCTGCGCGACAACCTGGCGTTCACTCGAATAGGTATCGAGCAGAGATTCGGGCGCGATGCCGGAAAGCACATGGCCCAGCTTCCAGGCGATGTTCCAACCGTCCTGCATGGACACATTCATGCCTTGACCCGCTTTGGCGCTATGGGTGTGGCAGGCGTCACCGGTGATAAACACCCGCGGAGTCCGCGAGCCTTCTTCGCCGGGGGTCACATCGTCAAATTTGTCGGTCACTCGGTGGCCAACTTCGTAGACGGTGTGCCAGGCGCAGTCTTTCACCTCCAGGGTATAGGGATGCAGGATCTTGTTGGCCTTGGCGATGGTGGTTTCCAGGGTGGTCTCGCGTACTTGGCGGTTGTCATCCTTGGCGACTTCGCCGAGGTCGACGTACATCCGGAACAGGTGACCGCCTTCGCGGGGAATGTGCAAAATACTGCCATCGGTTGATGACTGAATGGCACACTTGGTGCGAATGTCCGGAAAGTCGGTACTAGCCAGCACGTCCATGACGCCCCAGGCATGGTTCGAGACCGCGCCGATATGCTTGCGGCCAATCGATTCACGAACGCGACTGCGCGCACCATCGCAACCGACGACGTATTTGGCCTTCACCGTGCATTCCTGGCCTTCCTTCTCGCCCGCGGTATGGCGCAATGTTACTTCGACGGGATAGTCGTCGCCGTCGTGAATCGCCAGCCCCACGAACTCCAAACCCTGGTCGGGGGTCAGTCGGGAGGGGGCGTTTCTGGCGAACTCGGTGAAGTAATCGAGAACCCTGGCTTGGTTGACGATTAAGTGGGGGAACTCGCTGATTTCACCGGTGGCGTCATCCGGCGCTACCGAGGAACGGGTAATGTGCGCCGGGTTATTGGCGTCTGGGGCCCAAAAAGCCATCTCGGTAATACGGTAGGCCTCGGCGGTGATTCTTTCGGCAAAACCGAACGCCTGGAATGTCTCGACACTGCGTGCCTGGATGCCGTCGGCTTGGCCGATTTCCAGTCGTCCGGGGCGCCGTTCGATGATTCGGGTAGTAATGTTCGGGAACTTCGCCAACTGAGCGGCGGCAATCACGCCGGCAGGCCCGCTGCCGACGATAAGAACATCCACAACACCTGGTAGCGTCTCGGGGCGATTAATGCCCGTACCGGAGGCTTCTTCGATTCTCGGGTCACTGGATACGTAGCCATGATGGTGAAACTGCATCGTTACTTCTCCTTTTATTGTTGTCTGGGCGCGGCGGAATGATATCGATACTGATACCGATCTGCCCCGTTTTTTATGTGGATCCGATTCTTTTGTTCTTACGTAATGGCCTTTGAGATGTTGGCTTGGATCACAGTCAGGTTTCGAGTTTTTTTCAAATCACAATTTTAATGATTTTATATGAAACACCATTTCTATTGTGCGGAGTTAAGTGTGTGCAAGAAATGTAAAATTCTGCTTTATTATTGCACTTTTCTGTATTTTATCCGGGGTTTGAGCTTAACCATTTGGTTTTCCTCTTTTGTCGTGTCTTCGGTGCCAGGCGCTGAAGTGTGCCAACAGGGCGATTATAGTTGCTACCAATATGCACCCGAATATCAGTGAGGTGTCATATTCAAGCATGACCGGCACCAGCTGGGCGATGGCGGCACCGGTTATTAGCTGAATAAAGCCCATCAGTCCTGATGCTGTTCCGGCTAAGCTGTCACTGCTGTTGATGGCTGCCGACTGGGCATTGGGTTGGCTCAGGCCGCGGCCGAATATCAGCAACGCCATTGGCAGAAATAGGCCGGCAAAACTGAGTTGATTGAGAACAGATACGCCTACCAGCAAAGCCGCTCCTAGCAGTGAAAGCAGGTTCCCGCTGAGTATCATCTGGTCAACGCTAAGCAAGCGTGTCAGGCGCGTTGACAGAAAACTCCCTGCCATGAAGGCTAGAGACACAATCAGAAACCAGCTTCCGAATTGGGCCGAGTTGCCTTCTAATTGCCCTGCCACAATGTAAGGGCTGCTGCTAACAAACAGATAGAAAGCAGTCGCTACTGCTGTGGTCGACAGCACATAACCCAGATATTGCTTAGAGCTTAGTACGCTACGATACCGCTGAAGAATGCTGCCAAGGCGAAGGCTGTCACTGCGCATATGGATGGTTTCAGGCAACATACGCAAAGCCGCCAGCCAGACCAGGGCGCCCGCGAAAACAGATAGATAAAATATAGAGTTCCATCCGCTCCAAAGGTTTAAATAGCCGCCAATGGCAGGTGCGATCGCCTGGGCAATGGCGATGGCCATCACCACATAGCCCAGGCGGCCCGCTGCGCCTTGGCGACCATGCACATCTAGAATAATGGCTCGAACCAACGCCATGCAGGTGCTGCCGCCGAGCGCCTGCAGAACGCGACCAATAATCAGCATATCAACGCCGTCAGCCGAGGCCGCGAACAGGCTGCCAACGGTGTGCAGGCCAAGGCCGGTCAGCAGTACTGGCCGGCGACCAAAATAGTCAGCCAAAGGCCCAGCAATTAATTGGCCAATGGCCAGTGTCAGCAGGTAGAGGGTAAAGGTTAGCTGAATGGTGGCGATATCCACATCCAGCGCAACCGCCGCATCTGGCATGGCTGGCACGAAGGCGTTCAGGGCCAGCGGGCTGGTCATGGCAATCAGTGCTAGCAGCGCAATAGACGGTGTTGCTTTCAACGTATCCCGGCCGATCAGGCATCCGGTACAGCCTTAGTCCCCGGTCGGGACACTAAGGCTGTACCGGATGGCGTTTAGTTAGGGTTGCGGATAACCAACAGGCGCAGTTCAGTCATGTCTCCAATCGCGTAGCGAATGCCTTCACGACCCAGGCCGCTGTCTTTCACGCCGCCGTATGGCATGTGGTCTACGCGCCAGGATGGAACGTCGCCGATTACCACACCGCCAACTTCCAGCTCGTCCCAAGCCTTCTGGATTTTGTAAATGTCACGGGTAAAGATACCGGCCTGAAGACCAAAATCAGAATTGTTCACTTCCTTTAACGCGGCGTCAAAGTCGCTGAACCTAGACAAAATGGCGACTGGGCCGAAGGCTTCCTGGGTGTTCAGGTTGTGCCTTGAATCCACGTTCTCCAGCAATGTCGCCTGCAACATGGCACCGTCGCGGTCGCCGCCGGCCAGAACACTGGCGCCAGATTCTTTGGCTTCAAGTACCCAATCATGCAGCCGGGTTGCTTCCTTTTCGGAGATCATTGGGCCAATGAAAGTGCTTTCGTTTTTCGGGTCGCCGTGTACCAGAGCTTTAACTGCAACGGTAAGCTTTTCGCGCACTTCATCGTAGTGCTTCTCGTGCACCATAATACGTTGCACACTAATGCAGCTCTGACCTGACTGATAGTAGGCGCCGAACACAATGCGCGAGACGGCATCGTCGATATCCGTACCTTCGTCTACAACGCAGGCAGCGTTGCCGCCTAGCTCCAGGACCACAGGCTTCTTGCCGGCTTTGGCCTTCAATTTCCAACCCACATCGGGAGAGCCGGTGAAGCTCAGGAGCTTCAAGCGTTCATCGGTTGTGAACAGATCGGCACCGTTTCGATGGCAAGGCAAAATGGAGAAGGCACCCTTGGGCAGATCTGTTTCAGCCAGTACTTCACCGATAATGATTGCACCAATTGGGGTCAGGCTTGCCGGTTTCAGAACGAAAGGGCAGCCCGCAGCGATGGCTGGTGCAACCTTGTGTGCGGCCAGGTTCAGCGGGAAATTGAACGGTGAAATAAAAGAGCAGACACCGATTGGCACACGTTTCCACATACCGGTGTAACCCTCGGCACGGGGGCTGATGTCCATGGGAATAACTTCACCGCCGATGCGGACAGATTCTTCAGCCGCAATCCGGAAAGTGTCGATCAGGCGTGTCACTTCGCCACGCGCATCCTTGATAGGTTTTCCTGCTTCAACGCAAAGAGCAAATGCCAGTTCTTCGGCCCGTTCCTCAAAACGTTTGACGCAGTGATTCAGGATCGCTTGGCGCTTGTAGGCTGGAAGCTTGCGCATCGGTTCAGCTGCGGCGTCAGCCGCTGCGATTGCCCGGTCGATCGCAGCGGCATCTGCCATGGCGACACGGGTTGCAACTTCACCAGTGAACTTGTCAAACACCACCAAATCCTGGTTGGGTGTATGAGCTTGATTAGCCAAATAGTAGGGATAGGATGCTTGCAGCATGAGATGGGTCTCCGCCTGCTTGAATGTTGGGTTATTTTTGTTCGTATTGGCTGCGCTCAAAGCGGCGTAGAGCGCCTGTAAGATAGGTCATCCGCTCAAACTAATAGCCGAGCTAACATGTTAATGAAAGTCAATGAGTCCCAAAGCGGGTGCCGCCTGACGTTAAGATGGATAATTCTGGGGTTTCAGGGTTTTATCTGGCCAAGCTGATCGAGCAGATCTGCTAGCTGCTGCATGTTCTCTTTGGAGAACTGGCGAGTGATCTCTGCGTAACGGGCTTCGAGCACCGGGCTAACACTGTCAAACATTTGCTCGGCTTTGTCGGTCAGACTGATTAGCACGCGGCGCTGATCCTCCGGTGAGCGACGACGATAGATGTAGTCCTGCTGTTCCAGTCGGCTGATAATGCCGGTCAAACTAGGGCTAAGGATGCAGCATAGGTCAGCGAGCTGCTTTGATTCCAGTTCACCATGCTCAACCAATGCGCGAATGACACGCCATTGCTGCTCGGTAAGCGGAATTGACTGCAGTACCGGGCGGAAGAGGCTCATGGTCGCTTCGCGCGCCTTGAGTAGCTTCAGAGGGATGGAGTCTTCAAATTTGCGCATTAGTGGTTCACTTTTTGGTGTTCGTGTCGGCCGCTGTAGTCCGTTCTGCGAAGCGAGCGGAATTATACTGATCAGGCTTATTAGCAGCAACCGGGCGTGCCGCGCCTATTGCTGTTGGCGGCGGTAGCACTGTGCAGTGGAGTTTGTGTGGTGCTTGAAAAAGCGAGAAAAGTAGGCTGGGTCAGAGAAACCAAGTTGGTAACAGATATCGCTGCTGGAGAGATTGCTGAAGATCAGCAGCCGCTTGGTTTCTTGCATAATACGGTCGTGGGTCAGTTTTTTTGGAGAGCGATTAGATACGCGCTGACAGATTTGGTGCAGTCGGCTTTCAGAAATGCCGAGACGGCCGGTGTATTCCGGTAAATGCCAGTGCTCGCGGAAGTGCTCTTCTATCAAGTCGGAGAAACGGCGAAAGATTTGCAGATCGTCGTTATTGACTGCGGTACTCTCCGCCTCCTTGGCAGACAGGCGGCTGATCTGAATTAATAGAAAGCTTACCAGCGAGTGCAGGGCCAGCCGCGTGGCCGGGTGTTCCCGAAACCACTCTATTTTAAGGTTGCGAAAGGTCTGAGTAATCAGCGTCCACTGGGAGCGTTGTTCAGGCTCTAGGTCGACTCGCGCAATACAAATGCCATGATTCAGCTCAGTATCCATCTCCTGCTGCAGGCCATCTTTGAGTAGTTGCCAGACAATGGACTGATGAATGGTCAGTACGTGGCCGCGGGCATCGGGTTTGGTGAGAAAAGAGTGGGGTACAGAAGGCGGCGTCAGAATCAGGCTAGGGCCGCGGACGTGATAGATCTTATCATCGATATGGAAGCTGATTTCGCCCCGGTCGATGTAGTGAATCTGAAGGTATTGGGCATGCCGGTGGACCGGCATGTCACGACCAAAAAAAAAGGCCAGGTTTTCCAGAATATCGTAGTGGATGGGCGCGTCGATATAACGGCGGTCGTAATCCTGTCCCAGGATAATGTTGGGAATCCATTCACTGTGATTGCTATCGTTCATGACGCGGCCATAACAGAAAAGGCGGACCGCCATGCCGGCACCCGAAGCTACCGGCATGGCTGTATCGGCAACTCTTAGCGCTTGCCGAGAGTCGGAACACGGTGAGTGCCATGTGCGATGCAGACGTTCTTGGTTTCCATGTAGAAGTCGAAGCTCCAATCACCGCCGTCACGGCCTATGCCGGACATCTTGATACCGCCGAACGGAGACGGCAAATTTCGGTTGTTTTCAGAGTTCACCCACAGCATGCCGGCCTGAACGTGCTTGGCCATGCGCATGGCGCGGCCGGTATTTTCCGTCCAGATGTAGCCAGACAGACCGTACTGGGTGTCATTGGCAATCTTAACCGCTTCTTCTTCAGTGTCGAAGGTAATGGTCGTCAGTACCGGGCCGAAGATTTCTTCTTGGGCGATACGCATCTGATTGCTGGCACCGGTAAATAGGGTTGGCTCAACGTAGTTGCCTTTCGGGTTCAGTTCGGGCGTTGCTTCGGTAACGCGCTTGCCACCCACAGCGATATTGGCACCGTCTTGTTTCGCAATGTCGAAGTAGCTCAAAACCTTGTTGAAATGTTCGGTGGCGACCAGCGGGCCCACTTCGGTTTCCGGATCCAGTGAGTGGCCCACGCGCAGGTTGCGCACTCGCTGCTCGAGTGCGGCGATGAACTTCTCGCGAATGCCGCTTTGAATTAAAAGGCGACTTGAAGATGTGCAGCGCTGACCGTTCAGGCTGTAAATCATGAATACAACGGCATCCAGTGCGCGTTCGAAATCGGCGTCGTCAAAAACGATGACCGGGTTTTTGCCGCCCAGTTCGAAGTGCATGCGCTTCAGGGTTTCTGCACCCTGACGCATGATGCGCGATCCGGTGGCCGTTTCACCCACCAGGGCGACTGCTTTTATAGCCGGATGTTCGGTCAGACGTTTGCCGGCGTCTTCGCCGAAGCCATTGACCATATTCCACACGCCCTTGGGCAGCACTTCATTTGCGATCTCGGCCAGAATATAGGCGCTCAGCGGGGTTAGTTCAGCAGGTTTGTGCACCACCGTACAGCCTGCCGCCAGTGCCGGAGCTATTTTCCAGGTGGACAGCATGAACGGCGTGTTCCATGGGGTGATGATGCCGACTGGACCAATCGCATTGCGGATGGTGTAGTTGGTGTGCTCGTCCTGATGCAAGGCCAGGCCATTCTGCGCTTCCGGTGCCTTGTCGGCGAAGAAGCGAAAGTTGGCGGCGCCACGCAGGGCGGCCTGCTTCATGAAGCGGATCGCCTGACCGCAGTCCATGGATTCGATCAGTGCGATTTCATCAGCGCGATCAACCAGACGGTCAGCGAATTTGTGCAGCATTTTTTTGCGTTCGGCGCCCGGCGTGTTTGCCCAGGCTTCGAAGGCATTTTCAGCCGCTTCACAGGCCGCATCCATGTCAGCAACGGAGCCGGCCATCACTTTACCGATGGAGCTGTTGTCGGTTGGCGTGAGGTTGTCGTATTCACGCCCGCCGTTACCCAGAGTGAATTCACCGTTGATATAGTGTCCGGTGGTGTTGTTTTTGAAGCGCTCTAGGTACTGCTGTGCGCGTTCCAGATTGGTTGCCAGTGTATCGCTCATGATTTTCTCCTGAAGCTCTTAATAGTTGTCGCCGTAGTATTCCTTCTCGGAAACGATCTTCGTTTCGAGTGAGCAGACGTTCTCGATGCTGCAGACCACGGTGTCGCCCGGCTGCATGTCGACTACACCGTGCGGCGTGCCGGTGGCAATCATGTCACCCGGGTTCAGGGTCATGATCTTGCTCAGGTATTCGATCAGGAAGGGCACGTCGAAGATCATGTCCTTGGTAGAGCCGTCCTGAGTGATCTTGCCGTTCACTTCAGTGGTCAAACGCAGGTTGTTGGCGTTGGGCACGTCAGCGGCGTCAACGATCCACGGACCCATCGGCAGCAGAGAGTCACGGCTCTTCACACGCAGGTTCGGGCGGTAGTAGTTTTCCAGATAGTCGCGGATGGCGAAGTCGTTGCAGACGGTGTAGCCGGCCACATAGTCCATCGCGTCTTCACGCTTGATGTTTTTGCCCGTCTTGCCGATGACGGCGACCAGTTCACACTCATAGTGCTGGAATTCGATGTTGTCCGGGCGGTAACTGATTTGTTTGTGGCCGGTTAACGTGTTGGCGTGTTTGATGAACACCAGCGGCTCTTTTGGCGGCTCAAACGCCAGTTCAGTGGCGTGGTCGGCGTAGTTCAGACCCAGTGCGAAGATAGTGCCCGGCTCTTTTACCGGTGGCAGCCAGGTGATCTGATCGGAATTCAGCGTCACGTCCAGTGCATCACCATCAGTGGTGGTGATGTGGTCGTTGGCGTCGATACTGATGTCCAGCTCACGACCGTCCAGGATAATGCGTGCATGTCTCATGGCTCAAGCACCTCCTAATGTGTTGTTCAGGGTGCCAACACCCTCGATGCTTGCTTTAACCTTGTCGCCTTTGTTAACCGCAACGCGGTCACCGGCGAAACCGACGGCGATGATTTCGCCTGCCTGCAGGGTCATGATGCGCGAGATAATGCTGATCAGCTCGGCAACGCAGCGCTCCATATTGGCCAACTTAAAGGCGCTCTTCTGCTCGCCGTTGACGCTGATGGTTACGGTCAGTGCATCCGGCTTGGCAACATTGCCAGTGGCAACCACTTCAGGGCCGACCGGTGCGGAGGTATCCAGGCACTTGCCTTTGATGTCCGGGCGATAGTAGTTCTGCTCCGGCAAGGAATAGTCGGCGACGATGGTGTAACCGCTGACATAATCCAGTGCTTCTTCGGCAGAGATGCGGCAGGTTTTTTTACCAATCACCACGCCCAAGCTGGCACCTATCGCCATTTCGGTAACGTCGTTGCCGTCAAAATCTTTTGCCCACTCAACAATGGCACCCTCGGTGCTCCAAGTGTTGTGCGGCTTATAGTAGAGCACTGGTTGAGTCGGCGGCTTTTTGTAGGGGGCTTCGTTGAATGTTGCTTCCAGAGCGGCCAGCTGTGCTTTGTCGTTCAGTGCGACGCAGACCAGCTTGCTGTTAACCAGTGTCCTTGCAGTCATTGTTAACCTTCTCGTGTTGATGGCGGGCAATCAGTAGCCGGCCTGAGGCTTTTCGTCTTCAACCGGGGCGCCCTTTTTGAAGCTCCGCGCCAGTTTGCGGGTTTCATTGGCCAGAATCATAGTATCGACACCGACACCGACGAAATTGGCACCCTGCTGGACATAGTCCTCCACCAGTGACGGGTCCAGGCAGAGCAAGCCGGCATACTTGCCGGCGTCACGAATCTTGTTCAGGCCGTTGTTGATGGTCTTGACCACCGCCGGGTTGCTGGCATCACCGACGTAACCCATCGACGCGGACAAATCGGACGGGCCGATAAATACGCCGTCAACACCGTCGACTTGCAAAATGGCGTCCAGGTTTTCCATCGCGCCGGCCGTTTCCACCTGAACAATCAGGCAAATCTCAGCGTTGGCTTTTTTCAGATAACCCGATACCTGATTCCAGCGCGCACCACGAGCCAATGCGGTGCCCAGGCCGCGGATGCCCTGCGGCGGATAGCGAACGGCCTTTACGAGTTGAGTTGCCTGTTCGGCCGTCTCGACCATCGGAACAAGCAGGGTCTGCGCGCCGATGTCCAGAAGCTGCTTGAGCAGGGCTGTGTTGCCTTCGACGCAGCGCACGATGGGTGCGGTGTCGTAAGGGGCGATCGCCTGCAGATGCGCCATGATGGTACGCAGGTCGAACGGGGCGTGTTCACCGTCGATCAGTAGCCAGTCGAAACCTGCCAAGGCGGCAATTTCAGCGGCACTGTTGTCTGGCAGGCCGAGCCAGAGGCCGTACTGGGTATCGCCGGTAGCCAGTCCCTGCTTGAAGCGGTTCTTTGGCAGCTCCATGCTCGTCTCCTGTTTGATGTGTGCTTATTCGAAGTTCAGGGCCACGCCACCCAGTGAGCCGAAATCGGCGTGGACAGTATCGCCTGCCTTGACCGGCACCGGGCGGATGAAAGAGCCGGAAAGGATCACTTGGCCTGGTTCCAGGCCGATACCGTGCGGGGCAAAACGTTTGCACACCCAAGTGATACCTTTCAACGGGTTGCCAAGTACACCACCGGCCAAGCCGGTTTCTTCAATCTGACCGTTCAGGTACAGCATACAGCCGGCCCAGCGCAGGTCGATATCCATCGGTTTGACTGGGCGGCCGCCCATGACGATGCCGGCATTGGCGGCGTTGTCGGAAATCGTGTCGTACACCTTGCGAGTGTAGCCTGTTTCCGGATCGGTACGCAGGCAGCGCGCGGCGATCAGTTCCAGCGACGGAATTACGTAGTCGGTCGCGTTGATAACATCAAAGACGGTGACATTTTCACCAGACAGTGGTTTCTTCAGCACGAATGCCAGTTCCACTTCGATGCGAGGGTCAAGGAAGTCAGACGCTTTAAGGGTAGCGCCGTCTTCGAACAGCATGTCGTCGAGCAGCACTCCGTAGTCAGGCTGATCAATATTGGACGACATCTGCATGGCGCGAGAAGTCAAACCGATCTTGTAGCCGATCACCTTGCGGCCATCTTCAATCTTGCGGTCAACCCAGGCTTTCTGTACGGAGTAGGCATCTGCCATGTCCATTTCAGGATGCTCCAGGGTCAGCGCCGGGATCTGCTTGCGATTCACTTCTGCTTCGTACAAACGATCGGCGGCGATCTTGATCTGCTCTTTGGTCAACATGCTTGATGGCACCTTTGATAGTCCGTTGCGGTTCACTGGCTGTGCGTGGAATCGTGCGCGGCCACATCGGTTGGCGGTTGGCGGTTGGCGGTTGGCGATGGCACAGATTGTATGAGATTCATTTTAGTTAACATATTAAGTAAGTCAAGAGTCGATATCTAAACTATAGTTATGGCTGTGTGTGTGGGCGTCCATCAGAAAAGTGTTGCAATGGCTATACGTATTGACAACACTTAACATGTTAAGTAGATTTCTTGCTATTAGCACCTTGCCCATATTCGCCGGATTGTTCCGGGGCAAGGACTCAAATCAATCGCTCAGGAGAGTGCTGACGATGCCGCATTTTATAGTTGAATACTCGGGCAACCTGCATGACCGTCTGGATTTTCAGCCGTTATTCAAGGGATTGCATGAATATGTGGTGTCAACGGGTGCTTTCCCGCTTGGCGGTGTGCGCAGCCGTGCAATCCGCTGCAACGATTTTCGGGTGGCTGATGGTCGTGATGACTTCGCGCTCCTGAACCTGAACCTGAAGATCGGACACGGTCGCGATATGACTCTTAAACAGGAAGTCGCTAAGCAGGTATTCAAGATTCTGTGTGACTGGATGCAACCGATCACTGATGAAAGTTATGTACAGATCTCTTTCGAGATGACAGAGCTAGATCCGGTGCTGAAGTTCAACAAAAACAACATTCATGCCCTGTTCTCAAATACCTGACGGGAGTGTGCACGGTTGGGCGCTGCAAGACCTGCAGTGGCAGCGTCAGAAAGGTTTGCGGGTCTTCCCGATCCGCGGCAATTCAAGTAATAACTACAAAATAATAAGGAGATAGGCCGTTATGACAAAAATAAAGTTCTTTACCAAAGCCGCCATGCTTTCATTAGGGCTGGCGATATCCAGCAGCGCTTTCGCCGCCACGACGTTGCACGTCGGGACCTGGCTGCCGCCGACCAACCCACAGAATGCCGTCGTCTGGCCGACGTGGGCCAAATGGGTCGAAGAGGCAACGGAAGGGCGGGTTAAGGTTAAAATCGAAAACGATCTGGGCCACCCGAAAACCATGTTCCAGTTGGTAGAAGACGGTGTCGTCAACGCCGGATTTAGTTACCACGGTTACGTTCCGGGCCGTTTCGAGTTGCCCCAGATTGTGGAATTGCCGGGCCTGGGTGTAGGAGCCGAGGCGGCTTCCGTGGCACTCTGGCGGGTGTATAACAAGTACTTCATGGACTCCGGCGAGTTTGTAGGCCTGACCCTCATTGGCATGTTTACCCATGGTCCGGGCTATATCCATTCCATTGATCCAATCACCTCCTTCGATCAGATAAAGGGCAAGAAGATTCGTATTGGTGGTGGCGTCCAGACCGATCTTGGCAAGCGAATGGACGTGACCCCGGTTTCAGCGCCAGCCCCAGAAGTCTATCAAATGATGCAGCAGGGGATGATTGATGGTGCCTTCCTCCCCATGGGTGAGCAGAAGACCCTGCGTCTCAAAGAAGTGGCGCCCAACGTCACCATGCTCCCTGGAGGCATGTACCTCGGCAGTTTTTCCATGTTCATCGATCCATACTTCCTGGAAAAGCTGGACCCCAAGGATCGCGAGGCGATCATGAGCGTATCGGGTGAAAAACTCTCCGCACTGGCCGGACGCGCTTGGGATGGTATTGATGACGAGGGACTGAAGGCCGCGCAGGAAGCCGGCGTCAACATCATCCGGGTTAAGGAAGGGGATCAGATGGCGCAGGACTTCCAGAAGCTGATTCAGGGCATGGACGAACAGTGGATCCAGAGCGTGTCTGATCGTGCCCCGAATGCCCGACAGGCGCTCAAAGAGCTGCGAACCGTTGCTCGAGAGTATGAGCGTGAGCACCAGGAGTAACCGCATGTCTCTCGCTACATGGGTTAACAGTCATTATAGCGAGAAGGGGCCAGCCAAGTGGCTGGTCTTCCTTCTGGAGCTTGTAGCAGCGTCAGTTCTCTTCCTGCTTATGTTGACTACCTGCCTGGACGTGGCCGGTCGCTATCTCTTCAACAGTCCCGTTCTCGGGGCCACTGAGCTCACCCGACTCGGCCTTGCCCTGATGGTATTCGCGGCGATGCCGGTTATCACTTATCGGGGTGGGCATATCGTGGTGGATCTGCTGGACAATGTGCTGGGGCAAAAGGTGTTGAAGGTTCTCGGACTGGTTTCGGCCCTGGTTATTTCCTCTTCGATGTACTTCCTTGGGGTACGGATCTTTGAGCTTGGCGAGAGGTCGATCCGGCGTGGTGTTGTGACGGAATTTCTCGGCCTGCCCAGTGGTTATATTGCCGAGTACATCGCCATTATGAGTTGGCTGACCGCTGCCACCATGATAACGCTCGGCGTTTATCGCGTTCTGTTCACTCCTCAAAAATAACCCAATCAGTTACGGAAAATTCTATGACCGTCGTGCTGACCGGCTTTGCCGTTCTACTTTTCATGATCGTGGTTCTGAGGGTGCCAATTGCCTTTGCCATGGGCCTGGTCGGTTTCTTTGGTTTCGCCTTTCTGATGGGGCTGGACCTGACCAATTTCATGGATTTCCGCTGGCGGGGCGCTCTTTCGATGGCGTCGAACCGGGTGATCGGTACGGTCCAGAATTATAGCTTGTCGGTGATTCCGTTGTTCGTGCTGATGGGTAACCTGGTGACCCGTTCGGGCCTTGCCCAGGAGCTTTACCATGTTTCCAATGCCTTTCTCGGTCATCGCAAAGGCGGATTGTCCATGGCAACGGTAGTAGCTTGTGGTGGTTTCTCGGCGATCTGTGGCTCCAGTCTGGCGACCTCCGCGACCATGGGCAAGGTGGCCATGCCATCGATGCGCAAATACGGTTATGCCGACTCTTTGGCCACTGCCTCTATCGCTGCTGGCGGCACTCTGGGCATCCTGATTCCGCCGAGCGTGATTCTGATAATTTACGGTCTGCTGACCGAGTCCTCTATCCGTGAACTGTTCGCCGCCGGTTTCATTCCGGGCATCCTCGGCATGCTGATGTATATGGTCGCGGTGCGTTATGTGGTTTGGCGTGATCCCAGCGCCGGCCCCGCGGGTGAGAAAGCCGAATGGCCGGAACGTTTGCGCGCGCTGAAAGGAGTTTGGGGCGTATTGCTGTTGTTCACCGTCGTCATGGGCGGTATCTATCTGGGTATCTTCACGCCGACGGAAGCGGCGGGCATCGGTGCCGGTGGCGCTTTTTTGATTGCCCTCGCCCGGCGCAGCCTCACTTTGTCGACACTTTTCGAAACACTGGCGGATACAGCGCGTACTTCTGCGATGCTGTTTGCCGTGGTGATCGGGGCGCTGATTTTCTCGGACTTTATTAACCGGGCCGGGCTGCCGGACATGCTGCTGGAGTTCGTGACTGCGCTGGATGTGGCCCCGATTGTCGTGATTCTGGCAATTTTGGGTATCTACATTGTGCTTGGGATGGTGTTTGAGAGCCTGTCGATGATCCTGTTGACAGTGCCGGTATTCTATCCGCTGGTGGCGAGTATGGGCTTCGATCTGGTGTGGTTCGGCATAGTTGTCGTTGTCGTGACTGAGATCAGTCTGATCACGCCACCCGTGGGTATGAACGTCTTTGTGCTCAGTGCAGTATTGAGAGATGTCAAGACGGGTACTATCTTCAAGGGTGTTACCCCGTTTTGGTGCGCCGATATTGTGCGTTTGGCGCTGATTGTGTTTATTGCTCAGATTGCGCTGTTTTTGCCGGAGCTGCTGTACCGCTAAGCGGTAGAGCCTTGCTGGTCCTGAGTGGATAGAGGAAAAGAACTATGTATCATGATGTTAAAAAGATTTTATATGTCTCCGATCTTGATAAAGGCTCACGCGCGGCATTCCGTGCAGCGGTCAGCCTTTGTGGTCACTACTCCGAGGCGCAGATCACTTATCTGTATGTGATTGAGTCCCTGTCGGGTACCGCACGCAGTGTGCTGAGTAACATGATGGAAAAAGAAGAGCTCGACGACATGCTGCACAAGGGCGTTGAGGCGTTGAGCGTCAAGATTCGCGGTCGGATAGAGCGCTTCTGCGCGGAAGAGCTGGAAGATCACGAAGTGTTAAGCTTGAAGAACATTGAGGCGCGCATCGAGGAAGGCTCGCCCTGGCGTAAAATCCTTGAAGTCGGCGACGAGATAAATGCCGATGTGATCGTTATGGGAACCCGCAAGCATAACGCGCTGGGGCAAGCACTGATGGGCTCTACCTCAACCAAGACGCTGACCCACTCTAAGCGTCCGGTGCTGATCGTGCCGCTGGGCACTGCCTGAGGTCTATCAACATAATGGCGCACAGACGTCGGATTGGAGTGAGGAGCACTCCATCACATTTTTTCTCTGTATCAGCCCGGTACAAAAAAACCGCCAGAGCTGAACGCTGCTGGCGGTTTTTTTATGGCCGGATAACTTATTCCGGCTTTTTGGCGACCAGGGTCAAAATGTCGTAGCTGGCAACCAGCACGTCGTCTTGATTGGTGACCTGAACATCCCACACCACCACGCCTTGTGGATGGCCATCTGGTGACATCCGGCCCTGATCAATCTTGCGCTTACAGGTCAGGCGGGCACGAATGGTATCGCCCGGTGCTACCGGTTCGATAAAGCGCAGGGTGTCCAGGCCGTAGTTCGCCAACACCGGGCCTTCACCCGGATACACGAACAAGCCTGCAGCAGCAGATAGCACAAAATAGCCGTGGGCAATGCGCTTGCCGAACTGGCTTTCGCGGGCCGCGATTTCATCAAAGTGCATGTAGAAGTGGTCGCCGGACAAACAGCCGAAGTTCACCAGATCTGCTTCGGTGACGGTACGGCGGTGTGTTAGCAGTGACTCACAAATCTGCAGGTCTTCAAAGTGACGGCGGAACGGATGCACGTCGTTTTCAATTAGTTTGGCACCGCGAACGTATTCGCCGGTGACGGCCGCCAGCATGGTGGGCGAACCCTGAATAGCTGTGCGCTGCAGGTAGTGATGCACCGCGCGAATGCCACCGAGCTCTTCACCACCACCAGCGCGGCCCGGGCCGCCGTGTTTCAGCATGGGCAGGGGAGAACCGTGGCCGGTGGATTCTTTTGCCGCTTCCGCATCCAGCAGGTGCAGGCGGCCGTGATAGGCGGCCAGTGCGGGTGCCAGTTTGGCAATGATCGCTGGGTCACGGGTGGTGACGGTGGTCACCAGTGAGCCGCGGCCCTTGGCGACCAGTTTCACCATGTCGTCCAGGGTGTCGTAGGGAATAATGGTGGCAACCGGGCCGAAGGCCTCGATGTCGTGGGCACCACAACCGTTTTCTGGGTTACGGCACAGCAGCAGATGCGGTTCGATAAACGCGCCTTTGTCGGTGCCTGAGCCGGTGGGTTTGAAACTGCCGTCTCCGCCCATCACCAGTTCGCTGGTTTTCAGCAGTTCCTGGATGTTGGCTTTCACGTCTTCCAGTTGATCCATGGACGCCAGAGCACCCATGCGCACGCCTTCAACGGAAGGGTCGCCGACGGTAATCTTCGACAGCCGTTCTTTAAGCTTATTGCACACGGCTTGCACTTGGTTTTGTGGAACCATAACCCGGCGAATCGCGGTGCACTTCTGACCGGCTTTAGCGGTCATTTCGCGGCCGATTTCACGCACAAAAAGATCGAATTCTTCATGTTCCGGGGTCACGTCCGGAGCCAGAACCGCGCTGTTCAGCGAGTCGGCTTCGGCGTTGAACGGAATCGAGCGCTGGACGATGTTCGGGTGGCTACGCAGCATGCGTGCGGTTTTTGCCGAACCGGTAAAGGTTACTACATCCTGCTCTTGCAGATGCTCGAACAGGTCGCCGGTGCTGCCTATGATCAGCTGCAAACTGCCCGCGGGCAAAGCACCGGATTCGTGCATCAGGCGCACGGCCAGTTCGGTGACGTAGCAGGTAGAGGTGGCCGGTTTAACAATGGAAGGCATGCCCGCCAAAAAGGTGGGCGCAAACTTTTCCAGCATGCCCCACACCGGAAAATTGTAAGCGTCGATGTGCAACGCAACGCCACCGCGGGGCACCAGAATGTGGGTGCCGGCGAAGTGGTTGTTTTTACCCAGCTGGGTAACCGGGCCTTCGTGTACTACGTTGCCAGACGGCAGCTCGCGGCGACCCATACTGGCGTAAGAAAACATGGTGCCAAAGCCGCCGTCGATGTCGAAGCCGTTATCCGCTTTGCTGGAACCGGTGTGCATAGACAACGCGTACAGCTCTTTCTTGTGCTCCTGCAGGTACATCGCCATGGTTTTAAGCGCCAGAGCGCGTTCCTGAAAATCCATGGCTAGCAGGTTTTTGCCGCCGACTTTGCGGCCGTATTCCGCGGCTTCTTTGAAGTCCAGGGTGTCGTCGTGCGTATGCGCTACAATCTCGCCGTTGATGGCGCTGGGCAGGGCTTTGGCCTGCCGCTCACCAATCCATTCTCCGGCAATAAAGCTTTTAAGAACTGACATGTAAAAAAACTCCAGAATTACATTTCGTCGTAGTCAAGAACGACCTTGTCGCTGACGGGATAGCACTGGCATGACAGCACATAGCCTGCGGCCACTTCGTAATCCTCCAGCGCAAAGTTCTGGTCCATTTCCACTTCGCCCTCAATGACCTTGGCGCGGCAGGTTGAACACACGCCGGCCTGGCACGAGTAGGGCAGGTCGGCGCCTTCGTCGTTACCTGCCTGAAGAATGCTCTTGGTATCGCGCACCAGATCGAAGGTCAGGGAGCGGCCATCGGCTTTTACCGTAACAACGCTGACAGCTTGCAGGTCGACTTTGGTTTCAGCGCGGTCTTTGCGTGCCTTGGGCACGCCACCAACAGGCGTAAAGAGTTCGTAATGAACTTTCGATTTGTCCATGCCGTGGCGTACCAGTGAATCGCTCACGGTTTCGGTCATCATCTGGGGGCCGCAGAGGAACGCCGCGGTTAGGTTCTTGGCGTTGATCCAGTGGTCAAACAATCGGTCGCACTTGTCTGAGTCAATGCGACCGTTGTAAAGGTCTATGTCCTGTTCTTCGCGGGTGAAGATGTACACCAGATTGAAACGGGTCATGTGTTCGTTTTTAAGATCCTGGAGCTGGTCACGGAACATAGTGCTGCTGGTGCCTTTGTTGCCGTAGAACAGGGTGAACTCGCTTCTGGGCTCGGTTTCCAGAGTGGTTTTAATAATGGACAGAATAGGCGTGATGCCACTGCCGGCGGCGACCGCCAGGTAGTTGCCTTTCCGCTCTGGGTCCAGCTCAACGGAGAAATGGCCCTGCGGCGGCATAACGTCCAGAACGGATCCGGGCTTCAGCAGGTCGTTAGCGAAACTGGAAAATACGCCACCGGGTACACGTTTGATGGCAATACGCAGTTCTTGATCGTTCACACTGGAACAGATGGAGTAGGTGCGGCGCACTTCTTCGCCATCAACTGTGGTGCGCACCACCAAGTGCTGGCCCTGCTTGTACTTGAACTTTTCGGCCCCTTCAGCGGGCAGCTCAAAGCACAGGGATACGGCGTTTCTTGTTTCCGGCCTGACCTCTTTGAGGGCCAGTGAGTAGAATTTATTCATGGCGTATCGGCTCTATATGCATTTGAAATAGTCGAAGGGTTCAAGGCAGTCGCGGCAGCGGTAAAGCGCCTTGCAGGCTGTAGAACCGAATTCGCTGACTCGTTCGGTGTGCTTACTGTCACAAAATGGGCAGGTGATGACTTCGTTAGCGCCCAGCAGGCTCATTTTGCTGGCATTACCCTGGGGCGGTGCTATGCCATATACCCGGAGTTTTTCCCGGCCCACATCCGTTATCCAGTCTGTACTCCAGGCTGGGGTCAGCACGCGATTAATCTGCGGGTCGCGGATGCCAACGGCGCGCAGGGCCTCGGCAATCAGTTCTTCGATCAGCTCGGTGGCGGGGCAGCCGGAGTAGGTGGGCGTGACATCAATACTCAGATGCTTGCCATCCCAACTCAGGCTGCGCACGATGCCGAGCTCTAAAACGCTGACGGCAGGCACTTCCGGATCTTTGACGTTATCCAGCAGCGCCCAGATTGCGTCTTCTGTCAGCAGCTCGGGGTGGGCGTTGGCCGGTATCCTGTCGCTGGCAATCAGCAGGTCTACAGACGATGGTTCACGTTCATTCACCGGATGTGCTCCCTTTCATAAACAGACTTACCAGGTAGTGGCGTCCGGGTAGGCGCGAGGCAGAAACTGCATTTCGGCCAGAATGAGTCCCAGGTGTTCAGTGTGAACGCCGCTTTTGCCGCCCATGTACATCCAGGCGTCTTCCGCGCCTGTTGTCAGGGTGGCCTGGGCCGCCACTTCACGCACCAAGCCAAACCAGTCTTGTTTCAATTTCTCTGGGTCCGGACCAATGCCGGCTTTGAACATGGCGTGATCGGTATCGTCCGGGGTTACCAGTTCGCCGGTGAAGCGCCATAGCAGATCAAACGCTTCTTGAATGCGGCGGTGGCTTTCTTCAGTCCCGTCACCCATGCGCTTGACCCACTCTGACGAGCGGCGCAAGTGATAGGTGGCTTCTTTGACCGCCTTCGCAGCGATGTTGGCAATGCGCTCATCGCTGGCATCTACCAGGCTTTTCAAGGTGAAGTAGTGCCATACGTCGAAGAAAAACTGGCGCGCCATGGTGACCGCGTAGTCTTCATTCGGCTGTTCTACCAGCAGTAGATTGCGATAGTCCAGAGCATCCCGCAGGAAGCACAGTTTGTCGGCGTCACGGCCGTCGTCGATCAGTTCGGCGGCGTACTCGTACCAGTTACGCGCCTGGCCGACCAAGTCGAGCCCGACGTTCATTACGGCCATTTCTTCTTCTATCGCCGGCGCTTTTCCACACAGTTCGCAAAGGCGCTGGCTTAGAATCATGTCGGAATCCGCCAGGCGGATCAGGTAATCCTGCAGAGCTTTTTGTTCAGTCATGGGTCGCTCCTCACATGTGCCCGACTTCGTCTGGCAGTTTGTAGAAAGACGCGTGCCGATACACTTTGTCTTCTGCCGGATCGAACAGGATCTCCTTCTCGTCTGAAGCAGAGGCCGTGATGGTGTCAGAAGGAACCACCCATATGCTCACCCCTTCGCTGCGACGGGTGTACAGGTCACGGGCGTTTTCCATGGCCATTTCATTGTCAGCAGCGTGCACGCTGCCCACATGTTTGTGGTTAAGGCCATGCTTGCTGCGCACGAAAACTTCGTAGAGGCGCCATTCAGACATAATTACTCTCCTATTCGCGCGCCTGTTTAAGCGGCTGCGCGTTGTTTTTGTTTTGCGGCGTAGGCAACGGCGGCTTCACGTACCCAAGTGCCTTCGTCTATCGCTTTGCGGCGTGTGGAAATGCGTTCACGGTTACACGGGCCATCGCCCTTGAGTACGTCGTAAAACTCTTTCCAGTCAATGGTGCCGAAGTCGTAGTGACCGGTTTCTTCGTTCCACTTCAGGTCTGGATCGGGAACGGTGCAGCCGAGGAATTCAAGCTGTGGAATGGTTTGGTCAATAAACATCTGGCGCAGTTCGTCGTTACTTTTGCGCTTGATCTTCCAGACCATGGACTGCTGGGAGTTGGGGGATTCGTCGTCGTGCGGGCCAAACATCATCAGCGCCGGCCACCACAGGCGATTGATGGCATCCTGCACCATGTCTTTCTGGGCCTGAGTACCTTCACGCATCATGTCCAGCAGAATCTGGAAGCCCTGACGCTGGTGGAAGCTCTCTTCTTTACAGATCCGCACCATGGCACGGGAGTAGGGGCCATAGGATGTGCGCTGCAGAACCACCTGGTTCACGATAGCCGCGCCATCCACAAGCCAACCCACGGCGCCCATATCAGCCCAGTTCAGGGTCGGGTAGTTGAAGATGCTCGAGTACTTGGCCTTGCCGTCGTGCAGCTTCTGAATTTCTTCATCGCGATCAGCGCCCAGGGTTTCCATGGCGCTGTACAGGTAAAGGCCGTGGCCTGCTTCGTCTTGAATTTTGGCCATCAGCTGCAGCTTGCGCTTCAACGTAGGCGCGCGGGTAACCCAGTTGCCTTCTGGTAGCATGCCGACAATTTCCGAGTGGGCGTGCTGGGAAATCTGGCGGATCAGGGTTTTCCGGTAGCCGTCTGGCATCCAGTTTTTGGCTTCGATTTTGGTTTCGGCGTCTATTTTGTCCTGAAAGTCCCGCTCTTCGGGGGACATCTCTTCACGGGTCTTTAGGCGCTTGGTACCGGTGTCAACGAGCTGTGCGTACATAACTCTCTCCGAATCTGTTTTGTTGGTCTGTTGTGTTTGAACAGCAATGCTCCGCGACGAATCCCGGGCTATGCTTTCATACTATATGATACTGGATAAAATTCAAGCTTGAATATCCTGTATCATGTTAAAGCATTAAATTTATAAGTAACTGAATCTGTTAGCTAAAGTATCAGACGATACGTTGTAGCTTTTAGATCATTATTTAAACAACAAAATTTAAATGACGAGCACGATGTATCGCTGAAACGTCCGTGTCAGTCTTTGCGCCGGTCGAACACACGCTTTGCTTTGCCTTCCGAGCGGTCGATGCTTCCTGCATCCTGCACGTCTATCTTGGTGCTGATACCGATATACGATTTGATGTGATGCGCCAGTTCTTTGGCCGTGTGTTCTTTGACGTTCTCGCCTTCTGCGTCAACTTTCAGTTCTACCCGAACATCCACGCAGTCCAGGTTGCCTTTTTTGTACACCTCGATTTCGTAATGAGGCGACAGAGCGCGGCATTTCAATACCTGTTCTTCAATCTGGCTGGGGAATACGTTAACCCCGCGAATAATCAGCATGTCGTCGCTGCGGCCGGTGATTTTTTCGATGCGGCGCATGGGGCGCGCGGTGCCAGGTAACAAGCGGGTAAGATCGCGGGTGCGGTAGCGCAGTACCGGCATGGCCACTTTGGTGAGCGAGGTGAATACCAGTTCGCCGTATTCGCCGTCTGGCAGCACGTCACCGGTTTCCGGGTTAACAATTTCCGGGTAGAAGTGGTCTTCCCAAATGGTGGGGCCGTCTTTGGTTTCCAGGCATTCCATACCCACGCCTGGCCCCATCACTTCAGACAGGCCGTAGATATCCAACGCTTGAATGCCCAGGCGGTCCTCCAGCTCTGTCCGCATTTCGTTGGTCCAGGGCTCTGCACCGAAGATGCCCAGTCGCAATGGCAGTTTTTTGGGGTCAATGCCCTGGCGGTCAATTTCGTCGGCAATGTTCAGCATATAAGAAGGCGTGACCATAATGATGTCAGGCTCAAAGTCGCGGATCAGCTGAACCTGTTTCTCGGTTTGTCCACCTGACATGGGTATAACCGTGCAGCCCAGGCGCTCGGCGCCGTAGTGGGCGCCCAAACCACCGGTAAACAGGCCGTAGCCGTAGGCAATGTGAATCTTGTCGCCGGCGTGGCCGCCACCGGCGCGAATGGAACGGGCCACTATGTCGGCCCAGGTTTCAATGTCGCTTTGGGTATAGCCCACAACCGTGGGTTTGCCGGTGGTGCCGCTGGAGGCGTGTACCCGGACGACTTTTTTCATAGGTACGGCGAACATCTTGAACGGATAGTTATTCCGCAGGTCCTCTTTTCCAGTGAACGGAATTCTGGTGATGTCTTCCAGGCTGTTGATGTCCATCGGCTTCAAGTCAATAGCATCAAACGCATTGCGGTAATGAGGCACGTTCGTATAAGCGTGCCAGACGCTCCATCGCAGGCGCTGCAGCTGTTCGTGGCGAAGTTCGTCCACGCTGGCGGTTTCCATCCGGTCCAGTTTTCCGACTTTTTGCATTGGTAGGTCCATCATCTTTTCCTGCTTTGTTCTTGTTGCTCCGGTTTGCTACCGGATTAGCTTCAGTTTTTGCGCACGGCACGCGTGTTTGCGCGCCGGATAGGTCAGTCGGCGCTGTCTACGCGTTCGATAATGATGGCAATGCCCTGGCCCACACCAATGCACATAGTGCACAGAGCGTAGCGGGCTTTCTGGCCCTGGCGGTGGCGCAGTTCCAGCTCATTCATCGCGGTAGTTACAAGGCGCGCGCCGCTCATACCCAGCGGGTGGCCCAGGGCGATGGCGCCACCGTTGGGGTTGATGTGTTCGGCGTCGTCTGGCAGGCCCAAATCGCGCAGCACCGCGAGAGCCTGGGCGGCAAAGGCTTCGTTCAGCTCGATCACGTCCATATCGGCCAGTTCCAGACCTGCGGTTTTCAGCACTTTGCGGGTGGCGGGCGCGGGCCCCATGCCCATAATTCGCGGCTCAACGCCGGCGGTTGCCATGGCTATAACGCGGGCACGGGGTTTCAGATTGTGCTTTTTCAAGGCATCGCCGCTGGCCAGCAGCAGGGCGCAGGCGCCATCGTTGACGCCAGAGGCGTTGCCGGCGGTCACGCTGCCGCCTTTGCGGAACGGCGTGCCCAGGCTGGCGAGTTTTTCCAGAGTGGTGGCGCGAGGGTGTTCATCGGTATCCACCACCAGCGGGTCTTGCTTGCGGCGGGGAGTGCTGACCGGCACGATTTCACAATCAAAACGGCCCGCCTTTTGAGCCGCTGCGGTGCGCTGTTGGCTGCGCAGGGCGAAGGCATCTTGGTCTGCCCGTGAAATGTTGAAGTCGGCGGCCACGTTCTCGGCGGTTTCGGGCATGGAATCAATGCCGTACTGTTTTTTCAACAGAGGATTCACAAAGCGCCAGCCGATGGTGGTATCAAATATTTCGGCTTTACGGCTGAACGCGGAGTCGGCTTTGCCCATTACGAAGGGCGCGCGCGACATGGATTCCACCCCGCCAGCCAGCATCAGCCCGGCTTCCCCGGTACGCAGTGCACGGGCGGCGCTGCCGATAGCATCCATGCCCGACCCACACAGGCGGTTAATGGTGCTGCCAGGTACGTCGACCGGTAAACCGGCCAGCAGCAGTGACATTCGTGCGACGTCACGGTTGTCTTCACCGGCCTGGTTGGCGCAGCCATACAGCACGTCGTCTATGGCGGCCCAATCCAGGTCCGGATAGCGGTCTTTCAGGGCTTTGATGGGTATGGCGCCCAGGTCGTCGGCGCGCACAGCCGCTAAGGCGCCGCCGTAGCGGCCCACGGGGGTGCGAACGGCGTCAACAATATAGGCGTCTTGTAGGGGTTTATTATGGCTCATTGATTATTCTCCGAATGGATGACTTCGCCGCGTACCTGGTAGGACTTGCCGCGAAACAGGGCCACCACATGGCCGTTCTGATTGGTGATTGTTATGTCGTACACGCCGGTGCGGTTGCCGCGGGACTGCTCGACCGCGCTGGCGGTCAACAAGTCGCCTTCGCGGGCGCCCAGCATGTAATCGATGGAGCAGCCGGATGCTACGGTGGCCTTGTTGTAGCTGTTACAGGCAAACGCAAAGGCAGAATCTGCCAGGGTGAACAGGTAGCCACCGTGGCAGGAGCCGTGGCCCTGAATCATGATGCCGGTCACCGGCATGGTAACGGTGGCTTTGCCGGGAGAAACCTGGGTGATTTCCATGCCCAGATTGCGGCTGGCTTCGTCCCGCTGGTACATGGCGTCAGCACAGCTTTGTGCCAGCTGCTGCGGGGTTTGTGTGTTCGGTTGGTTGCTCATGAATAGAACCCCTTTTCGGCGAAACGATTTTGCCGCAGCAGCAAGGCAGGCCGGTAACGCTCTTCGCCGTAGCTCTGCTGGATGTGTGTCAGTACGGTATGCACCAGGCTGAACCCAAGGTTGTCACTCCAGCGCAAAGGACCTTCCGGGTAGTTCAGGCCGGCTTTCATGGCAAGGTCTATATCGCCAATAGACGCTACACTCTGCAGAGCCGCATCTGCGGCCTCATTTGTCAGAGTAGCAACGGTGCGCATAACCACCAGGCCTGGCCGGTCGGCAATCTGGCTAACGGCCAGGCCGGCCTTTTGCAACAGGGCGCAGGCATCGGTTCTGGCTTGCTCAGACGCCTGCGCAGCAACCGCAATGGCAAGGCGGGTGGTGTTGGCGTAATCAAACGCCAGGTCGAGCAGTACCAGATTGTTGCAGGCTTCGTTCGCCGCGCGTTCGGTGGCCATACGGCCATCGGTTAATGCCAGCACGGCATCGCCAAATCGCAGGCGGCCGGGACCATCGCGTTCGATGATGTTCAAGCCGCTGGCGGCAAGTCGTTTTACCAACGGTCTCAAAGGGCCAGGGTCGCCTTCTACAATTAAGGTGTCGGCAGTAGAGCTGGCTTCTTCGGCGGTGGCAGGCTGGGGTTTTTGCGCGCCTTCGGCGTAATTGTAAAAGCCCTGGCCTGTCTTGCGCCCTAAACGGCCAGCGTCAACCAGATCTTTCTGCACCAGCGAAGGTAAAAAGCGGGTGTCCTGGTAATAGGAATTGAACACCGAGGAGGTCACTGCGTAATTTACGTCGTGCCCGATCAGGTCGGTCAGCTCGAACGCGCCCATCCGAAAACCGCCGGCTTCGCGCATAATGGCGTCCAGGGTGGCGCTGTCTGTGGTCTGTTCCTGAAGCAGTCGCAGGCTTTCTGCGTAAAACGGCCGTGCGACTCTATTCACAATAAAGCCCGGGGTAGAGGTTGCGGTTACGGGTTTCTTGCCCCATTGGGCCGCTGTAGCGTAAACGCATTGGGCAACGTCATCGCTGGTGGCCAGGCCTTTGACCACTTCCACCAGTGCCATCAAAGGCGCCGGATTAAAAAAGTGCATGCCCACCAGGCGCGAGGGGTGCTTCATGTTTGCACCCAGTGCCGTTACCGAGATGGACGACGTATTAGTGGCCAGAATGGTGTCGTCGCCGCAGACTTGCTCAAGGCTGGTCAATAAGCTGCGTTTGATGTCCAGGTCTTCAACGATAGCTTCGATGACCAGGCCGGCGCTGGCAAGATCGTCGAGCTCGTTAACTGGTGTAATGCGGCTGATGAGGGCGTCCAGCGCGGACTGCTCCATCTTCCCTTTATCGACCCGACGCTGTAGTTGTTTAACGATGCTTTGACGGCCTGCTTCGGCAGCCCCTTCCCGTTGGTCAAGCAAAAACACCCGGTGGCCCGCCTGAGCGGCTACTTGTGCGATGCCGGAGCCCATGGCGCCGGCGCCGATAACGGCAACAGGGGTGTCTATGGCGAGTGGCTGCATGGTTTATTTACCTTTGAATTCGGGTGTGCGTTTTTCCATGAAGGCGGAAACGCCTTCACGGTAATCATCGCTGCGGCCGGCCAGGCGCTGCAGGTCACGCTCGACCAGTGCCTGCTCTTCAAACGTATTATTGGCGCTTGCGTGCAGGGCTCGCTTGATCATTGCCAGGCCTTTGGTGGGCTGGGTGGCAAAATGCCGGGCCAGCTCCATAGCTTCATCTTGTAGGGCGTCGTCTTCTACGCACTGCCAGATCATGCCCCACTGTTCCGCCTTTTCGGCGCTCAGTTTGCCACCTAGTAAGGCCAGGCCTTTTGCCCGAGCCATTCCGACCGCACGCGGCAGGGTCCAGGTACCGCCGCAGTCGGGAATAAGCCCTATTTTGCAAAAGGCCTGAACAAAGTTGGCGGAACGAGCCGCAAGTGTGATGTCGCAGGCCAGGGCGATATTCGCGCCTGCGCCCGCCGCTACCCCATTAACAGCACAAATGACCGGCATCGGCAGGTCCCGCAGGGCTTGCAGTAACGGGTTGTAGTACTGTTCGATGGAGATACCCAAGTCTGGTACTTGCGCGCCCGGCTTGACGGTGCGGTCAGACAGGTCTTGGCCGGCACAGAAACCTCGGCCGTTACCGGTCAACAGCATTACCCGCACAGAGGCATCGTTGCGAATGCTCTTGAGGGCGGCGCGCATCTGTTTGTGCATCTCAACGTTAAAGCTATTAAGGCTGTCTGGGCGGTTCAGGGTCACTTTGGCGATCCCCTGATCAATATCGAGAAGCACGCTCTGCTCGGTCATGGAATAGTCCTTTTTTCAGTTTTGGTACCCGTCTGTCATCGGGCAGTTGGTCGTTGTCTAGGAGGGATCAGCGTCCGTGGAATTCGGGTTTTCGCTTGTTGCGGAACGCATCCAAACCTTCTCGGCGGTCGTCCGTGGCAGCCAGAATGGTAAACGCGTGACGCTCAAATCGCAGGCCGTCAGCAAGGCTCATGTCCCCGGCGCGGCGCACTGACTCGCGAGCCAGCTGCACCGCAATAGGGCCTTTGGATGCAATAGTGGTAGCGATCGCCATGGCGCGATCCACGGTAAGCTCTGGTTGGCAGATTTCGGTGATCAAACCGGCTGCGAGGGCTCTTTGAGCACCGATGGCTTCACCGGTGAGAACCATCTGCATTGCCAATGATTGCCCCACCGCTCGCACCAAACGCTGGGTGCCGCCGGCACCGGGCATAATGCCGAGGTTGATTTCAGGTTGACCAAACTGGGCGTTGGTGCCGGCAATAAGAATGTCGCCCCGCATGGCGAGCTCACAGCCGCCGCCCAGGCAAAAACCGTTCACGGCGATAATCAGCGGTTTAACAAAGCGGTCGATGCGCGCCCAGTGCTGGACACGGGGGTCTTCCAGCATTCCAACAACATCGCGGGAGGCCATCTCGTTGATATCGGCACCGGCTGCAAACGCGCGCTCGCTCCCGGTAATAACGACGGCTTTGGTTTCAGGGTCGGTTTCGGCAATATCGAGTTGTTCGCTCAGCGCTTCGAGCAGTGCGGTATTGAGTGCGTTGAGAGCTTCGGGACGATTAAGCGTTAGAAGGCGAACGCCGTTAGTTGGCCCTTCTGATAGCAGTATCTGCGGCATCATTATGGTCTCGGTATTTCATTATTTTTAATTTGCCAGAACCTGAGCCCGCAGCTGTCGGGCGGTTCTTTAACAGCGGTGTGTTGCCTTGTTTGTTTTAACGAAAGAGTATAGGTTTTAATTGATACCGGTCAAGGGTGAAAGTCATGAATTTTTGTATCACGTTTGGGTTTTTGGTGTCGTAGTGTTCGCAGATTTCTGATTTTTATGCGTATCTTGCGTTTAAATTTGAGCGCTCAGAACTCGTTAAATAAACGTTAACGTCCAGTTAAGGGGATTTTATGCCGTGTTACCAAATTGACGGGGTTACACCCGTCGTGCACCCATCCGCATACGTTCATCCTACAGCGGTGCTTATAGGCGACGTGCATGTGGGTGCCAATTGTTACGTTGGCCCCTGTGCATCTTTACGTGGCGACTTCGGTCGTATTGTTATGGAGGCAGGCTCGAACCTGCAGGACAGCTGCGTTGTTCACGCGTTTCCGGGCCGAGACGCGATCGTTCGTCGTAATGGTCACGTGGGACACGGCGCAATATTGCACGGCTGCACCATTGAAGAAGACGTAATGGTGGGTATGAACAGCGTTATAATGGACGAGGCCGTTATTGCAGCGCGCTCTATTGTAGGTGCCTGCGCTTTTGTAAAAGCCGGTTTCGAGTGTGAACCAGCCTCATTGATTGTGGGGTCGCCGGCCAAAGTGCTGCGGCAGTTGAGTGATAAAGAAGTAGGCTGGAAGCAAAGCGGCACGCGCGAGTATCAGGCGTTAACCGAGCGCTGCCTGGAAACCATCAAAGAATGCGCACCGCTGACTAAAATTGATGAAAACCGGCCTCAGCTGAAAGTGGGTTCCCACAGCCTAAAAAACCGGTGAATCCGTAAATAACTCGAGAGCCTATGTCCCAACCACCACAACACCTGAAAACCACTACCTTCGCTTTTCTAGATCTTGAAACCACTGGCGGCAGTGCGGCAACCGATCGCATCACCGAAATTGGCATCCAGTTCTGGCGAGCGGGTGAATGTGTGGGCCAGTGGCAAACCCTGGTGAATCCGCAAACCCGTATTTCACCGTTCATTGAACAGTTGACCGGCATTTCCAATGCCATGGTGGCGAATGCTCCTCTGTTTGTGGATATTGCTGACGAGCTGGAACAACGTCTGGACGGCGTGGTGTTAGTGGCCCATAACGCGCGCTTCGATTATGGTTTTGTGAAAGGTGAGTTTCGCCGGCTGGGGCGAATGTTTATGGGCAAGGTGTTGTGTACGGTGAAGCTGTCGCGCCGGCTATACCCGGAGTTTCGGCGCCATAATATGGACGCGCTGATTGAACGTCATGGTTTACAACAGGTGCAGCGCCATAGGGCAATGGGCGACGTTGCCGCCATGCTTGGGTTTTTTGAGCATGCTTTGGCGCAGCAGGGCGAAGAAACGCTGGAAACCGCCATAGTCGAGTTGCTGCAGCGGCCGAGCATTCCCTCCCATCTGCCATTAGATACCTTGCAGGACCTGCCGCGTGGGCCCGGTGTCTATCGGTTTTACGGCGAGAACGATGCGCTCTTGTACGTGGGCAAAAGCACCAACATCGCGCAGCGGGTGGCTTCGCACTTTTCCGGTGATCACAATTCCACCCGTGGTGTGCGAATTTCTGAAAGCCTGCGCCGTGTTGACTGGACCGAAACCGCTGGCGAGCTGGGGGCGTTGTTGCTGGAGCTAAAACAGATCAAAGGTCTGAAGCCGTTGTTCAACCGCCGTTCGCGGGCGGCCAAGAATCTGGTGAGCATAGAGCTGACCACAAATGCCCAAGGGTATCTGCAGGCGCGGCTGATTCGGGAAATTGACCCTGGCCGGCTGGGCGACTATTACGGCCTGTTTCGCAGTAAACGTGACGCCGAGCGGGCGCTGGCGGGCATTGCTGCAAAAAACGAGCTGTGCAATCGTCTGTTAGGCCTGGAACCCGAGCACAGCGGCCCCTGTTTCCAGCGTGCGCTTGGCCGCTGCCAGGGTGCCTGCGAAGGCCGTGAAGATCCTCTGCGTTATAATTTGCGCATGCAAATTGCGTTTCACAGCCTGCGTCTGCAAACCTGGCCCTGGAAAGGGCCGGTGGCGATTGTCGAGCGTAATGACATCAGTGACAAAACCGATGTGCTGGTGGTGTACAACTGGGTACATGTTGCCACGGTTCATGACGACCATGAATTGGACACGCTGTCGCTGGGCGGCCAGGCAGTTAATTTTGATCTGGATTCCTACAAGCTTCTGGCCAAGGCCCTGCTGGGCAAAGACAGCGGGCAATTCCGTATACAACCTTTGCCCGCTTTGGCGCAGCCTGATGTGCTGATGCCATAACCGGCGTAGTATTATTTCAGCCGTGTATTCGTGCTAACTTATGCGTTGATTAATCGCGCAAATTATCCCGAACACAGTCGAAAGCGCAATTGAGCCTATAACTGAGAGAAACCATGAACAAAGACCCTGTATCCCGCGAGTTGTTTGACCACGTTATGGTGCCTAATTACGCCCCCGGAACGATTGTGCCGGTGCGCGGGAAAGGGTCTCGAATATGGGATCAGGAAGGTCGCGAATTCATTGACCTGCAAGGCGGTATTGCGGTGAACTGCCTGGGCCATTCGCACCCGGGCCTGTTGAGCGCGTTGCAGGAGCAGAGCCAGAAAATCTGGCATCTGTCTAATGTGATGACCAACGAGCCCGCTTTGCGGCTGGCAAAAACCTTGTGTGATCACACCTTCGCCGAGCGTGTGTTTTTTGCCAACTCCGGCGCCGAAGCCAACGAAGCCGCCTTCAAGCTGGTGCGGCGTTACGCCTGGGAACACACCGGTGCTGAAAAACATGAAATCATCGCGTTCAAAAATGCGTTTCATGGCCGCACCCTGTTTACCGTTAGCGTAGGCGGTCAGCCCAAGTATCTGGAAGGGTTTGAACCCGCACCCGGTGGCATTCACCACGCCGAATTTAACGACCTGGAATCGGTAAAAAAACTGATCTCCAAAGAAAAAACCTGCGCGATTGTGGTTGAGCCCATTCAAGGTGAGGGCGGCGTAATGCCGGCCACAAAAGAGTTTTTGCAAGGCCTGCGGCAGTTGTGCGACGAGAACGATGCGCTGCTGGTGTTTGACGAAGTACAAAGTGGAGCCGGGCGCACCGGTTACGTCTTCGCTTACCAAATGTACGATGTAGTGCCAGACATTCTGACCAGCGCCAAAGGTTTGGGCGGCGGCTTCCCGGTCGCTGCAATGCTGACCACCGCAAAGGCTGCTGCCAGCTTGTCGGTTGGCACACACGGCAGTACTTATGGCGGTAACGCGCTGGCCTGTGCCGTAGCGCAAAAAGTTATGGACACCATTACCCAGCCGGAAATTTTGAAAGGCGTAAAATTACGGTCTGATCACCTGCGCAAAGGCATGATGGACATCGGCGAGCGCTATGGTGTGTTCAGTGAAGTGCGCGGTGCCGGCTTGTTGCTGGGTTGCGTGTTAACCGAAAAATGGCAGGGCAGAGCAAAAGACTTTCTCAATGCCGGTCTGGACGAAGGTGTGATGGTATTAATAGCCGGTGCCAACGTGATACGTCTGGCGCCGTCTCTGATTATTCCGGAAGCCGATATAGACGAAGCCCTGAAGCGCTTTGAAGCTGCCGTACAGAAACTCACCGCCTAATCAAACAATGCGGAGGCCTTATGTGGTTGGTGCGCCCGGTAACAGCGGAAGATATCGAGCCCATACTGGTTTTCGCCGAGACGCATACGCGGGCGCTGCCATCTACGCTGCCCCATGAGCGTGAGGCGCTGGCGGGGCGGATAAAAGATTCCTGCGCAGCGTTTGCGGGCGAACACAGCGCTAAGCACCCGGCCCGCTTTCTGTTTGTGCTGGAACAGGTCGACAGTCATGAAATAAAAGGCGTTGCCGGTATTGATGCCCGAGCCGGCAATGGTCAGCCTTTTTACAATTACCGCCGTGACGAGTTGATTCACGCCTCCCACGAGCTTGGTATCTCCCGGCGGGTGGAAGCGCTCTACCCATCCCATTCCCTGACCGACTGCACCCTGCTGTGTTCTCTGGTGATCGCCGAGGAACTTCGCGGCACCCAGGCATTCGAGCTGCTTTCCCGCGCGCGTATGCTGTTTATAGCGGGCCATAGAGAGTGGTTTGCGGCGCGCACCGTAGTAGAGCTGCAAGGCATACAGCACAGCGACGGCAGTGTGCCATTCTGGGACAGCCTGGGCCGGCACTTTTTCAATATGGATTTTGCCAGCGCTGACGAGCATTCCGCGCAGCTGAGCAAAACGTTTATTGCCGAACTGATGCCGCCCAACCCCATTTATGTAACTCTGCTTAGCGAAGCCGCGCAGCAGGCTCTGGGCGAGGCCCATCCGGCAACGGTCGGCAATCTGGAGTTGTTACAAAGAGAAGGCTTTGGTGCCGGCCACTACGTGGATATTTTTGACGGTGGCCCGGTGTTGGAAGCGCGCACCGACAGCCTGCACAGTATTGCGGCAAGCCGCCGCAAAATCCTTCGCGGCAGCGCCGATGCCGATGCCGATGCCGATGGCCCGTTATGGTTATTGGCGGCGGGCGAAGGTCAAAGCTTTTGTTGCACGCTGACCCCGGCTGGGGAAATGCTGGACTCCGCCTTGAAAGTTCCGATAGACACCTGGCACCGCCTGGGTGGCGACTCCGGCGACAGCGTGCGCGGATTGCCATTGTGAGCGTCATTGAGAACGCCATTGAGAGCACCGTTACGGGTGCCACCCTGCACGCCGTTATAAATGGAGAGCTGCGACCATGCTGCTGATACGCCCATTGGCTGATCGCGACCTTGATGCCCTGTACGCCATGGCGGAAAAAGCGGGCAAGGGCCTGACCTCGCTGCCGGCAGACCGTGGCCTGTTACAGAAGAAAATTGATCTGGCGGGAAACAGTTTTAACCAGCGTTGCGCCCCCGAGGCGGCGCTGTATCTGTTCGCTCTTGAAGACACCGCTACCGCCCAGGCGGTTGGAATAAGCGGTATACAGGCCAGAGTTGGCCGCGATGAGGTGTTTTACAACTATCGCCTGAGCGTTACCGTGAATGCCTCACGGGAGCTGGGGGTACACGTGCGAACGCCCACATTGCAACTGTCCAATGACATGACCGACGTCAGCGAAATTTGCTCGCTGTTGTTGGCGGACACCTACAAAGGCGGCGGTAACGGCCTGCTCCTGTCTCGCTGCCGATTTTTGTTTTTGGACGATTTTCGTAAACAGTTTTCTGAGAAAATCTTCGCGGAAATGCGGGGTGTGAGTGATGCCGAGGGCAATAACCCGCTGTGGGATGCTCTGGGCAGCAAGTTTTTTGATATGGCGTTCAGCGAGGCCGACCGCCTGTCGGGCATGGGTAATAAATCTTTTATTGCCGAGCTGATGCCAAAATATCCGATTTACCTGTCGATGCTGCCAAGCACTGCCCGCTCGGTGATTGGCTGCGTGCACGCCAATACGGCGCCGGCGTTGAATATGCTTCAGGCGGAGGGTTTTAATTTCAACGGGCTGGTGGATATTTTTGACGGTGGCCCGGTGGTGGAAGCGTTTATCGACAATATCCGCACGGTACGCGAAGCGGTTGAACGCACGGTCACCATTACTGACACACCGGTGGCAACCGATGTGCCTGTTACCGAGCGCGTTATTGTGGCTAACCGTTCGATGCGCCAGTTTCGTGCAACCACACTGCCGCTTACCTGCGTAGACGCCGACACCATTGCGTTGCCGCAAGACGTTGCTGCAGCACTTCAGGTTCAGGCCGGCGACACAGTGCGCTTGGCGCCTTTGAAAGACAGCGGCCCGCTGCCCATACATTCATTGAAAGCCCCCCAATAGCTAACACACATTGTTTAAATGAGGTGCAACACCATGATCAACCTGACAGGTGAACTGTTGATTGATGGCCTTTGGCTAGTCGGCCACGGCGATGAATTTGAATCCCTGCACCCGGTAACGGACGAAACGATCTGGGACGGCAGCGCTGCTGGTATCGCAGACATAGACGCAGCCGTACGCGCCGCCCGTAAAAGCTTCCGCACATGGCGCAACACCCGCTTTGATGAGCGCCTTGCCATTGTGAAAGCCTTTGGGGAATTGCTTGAAGCCAACAAAGAGGCCCTGGCCACATTAATAGGCAGGGAAACCGGCAAGCCGCTGTGGGAGTCGCGCACCGAAGTTGCGGCGATGATCGGTAAAATCGGTATTTCAGAACAGGCCTACAACGAGCGCACCGGCGCCCGTGAATCGGAGGTGGCTGCGGGCCATGCGGTGCTGCGCCACCGGCCCCACGGTGTGGTGGCGGTATTTGGCCCCTACAACTTCCCCGGGCACCTGCCCAACGGCCACATTGTGCCGGCCTTGCTGGCGGGCAATACGGTAATTTTCAAACCCAGCGAGCTGACCCCGGCGGTGGCCGAATTCACGGTGCGCTTGTGGCAAAAAGCCGGCCTGCCAAGCGGTGTGATCAACTTGGTACAAGGCGCGGCCGCCACCGGAAAAGTATTGGCCGCGCACCCGGGGCTGGATGGCCTGTTCTTTACCGGCAGTTCCGCTGTTGGCCACCGTTTGCACGAACAGCATGGCGGCCAGCCGGAGAAAATTCTGGCGCTGGAAATGGGCGGTAACAATCCTTTGATTGTGCAGGACGTGGGCAATGTAGACGCTGCCGTGCACCACACCATTCAATCAGCGTTTGTATCTGCCGGCCAGCGTTGCACCTGCGCCCGCCGACTGCTGGTGCCAGAAGGCCGCAAGGGTGATCTGTTTCTTGAGCGTTTGGTAGAGGTAAGCGGCCGGCTGACGGTGGCTGAATTTGACGCCGAGCCCCAGCCCTTTATGGGTGCGGTTATCTCGCCTGCGGCGGCAGAAAAATTGCTGGAAGCTCAGTCGCAGATGGTAGAGCAGGGCGCAAAAAGTCTGCTGGAAATGAAGCAGCTTAAAGCCAATACCGGTCTGTTATCGCCGGGCATAATAGACGCCACGGGGTTGGAGTTAGCGGATGGCGAGCACTTTGGGCCGTTATTGACCGTATATCGTTATGCGAGCTTTGACGATGCCCTGGAGCTGGCCAATAACACCCGCTTTGGCTTGGCGGCGGGTATTTTGACGGACGATAAAAAGCTGTACCAGCGCCTGCTGGAAGAAACCCGAGCCGGCATTGTGAACTGGAATAAGCCGTTAACCGGCGCCAGCAGTGCAGCGCCCTTCGGCGGCATCGGGGCCAGCGGCAACCACCGCGCCAGCGCTTATTACGCAGCGGACTATTGCGCCTGGCCCATGGCGTCGCTGGAAGCCAACGCCAGCGAGCTGCCAGGCACCCTGGCACCGGGACTTAGCTTCGACTGATCCGGGTAGCATATCCACGTTTATCCAAGGCCCGTTCAGGGCCATCTGCTATGGAATCTTGAAAATGGCAAATCATGCCGTAGAAGCCAACTTTGACGGGCTGGTGGGGCTCACTCACAACTATGCCGGGTTGTCCTGGGGCAACGTGGCATCGAAATCCAACGTCAGTGCGGTGTCTAATCCCAAAGAAGCCGCCCTGCAGGGGCTGGCAAAAATGAAGAAGCTGGCCGATCGGGGCTACGTGCAAGGGGTATTGCCGCCCCACGAGCGCCCGCATTTGCCAACTTTGCGTGCCCTGGGCTTTAGCGGCAGCGACGCAGACGTTCTGGCGCAGGTGCTAAAAAAGTCTCCGGAACTGCTGGCGGCGGTGTCCTCCGCTGCGGCCATGTGGACAGCGAATGCAGCCACGGTTTCGCCCAGCGCAGACACCCGCGACCGGCGGGTGCATTTCACCCCGGCCAATCTTGGCGCCAAGTTTCACCGCTCCATCGAGCACGTGGTTACTGGCCGTGCTTTAAAATCCATATTCAGCGATGAAAGCCATTTTGCCCACCATCCGGCACTGCCAGCGGTGAGCCATTTTGGTGACGAAGGCGCGGCTAACCACACCCGCTTGTGCAGCGAATACGGCGCTCCCGGAGTGGAGTTGTTTGTGTATGGCCAGCGTGCGCTAAACGATAAGGCGAAGGCGCCCAAGCGCTTTCCTGCGCGGCAGACCTTTGAGGCGTCACACGCCATTGCCCGGCTGCACAATTTGCGTGATGAAGGCGTGGTGTTCTCCCAACAGAACCCGGCGGCGATTGACGCCGGGGTGTTCCACAACGACGTGATTGCGGTCGGTAACGGCAACACCCTTTTTTATCACGAGATGGCGTTTTTGAATGAAAATTCCACGCTCAACGAAATTCGTGAGCGCCTGACAGGATGTGAGCTGCAAGCGGTGCGGGTGAGCGGCAGTGAAGTGCCTCTGGCCGACGCGGTCTCGTCTTACCTGTTCAACAGTCAACTCCTTAACACCGACAACGGCATGTTGCTGGCGGTGCCGGGTGAGTGTCGCGAAGTGGCGAGTGTGAGCCAGTATCTGGACAAACTGGTGGCCAGCGGCGGGCCGATTACTGCGGTGGAAGTGTTTGATGTAAAGCAGTCTATGCGTAACGGCGGAGGGCCGGCTTGCCTGCGCTTGCGGGTAGTGTTGAATGATGAAGAACGGGCGGCGATGCATCAGGGCGTAATTCTAACGAATGTTTTATACGATCGTTTGACTCACTGGGTAGAAGCCCATTATCGTGACAGGCTCAGCCAACAGGATCTGGCCGATCCCATGTTGCTGGAGGAAGTACAAAAAGCGCTGGACGAACTCACCGGCATTCTGAGCCTGGGGTCGATTTACGATTTTCAACGGGGATAAAAACACCCATGGTGCGACCTTATTTGCGCATGGCGTTGCTAGTGGTTGCGGCATTAACGGCTGTGGCGTGTTCAAAATCGTCAGAAGATAGCGGCGCTGCTGCGTCTGCAACAGCTTCAGGCCCGGCAGTTGTGCATGTGCGCACCGCGGCGGTTGAAGGAGGCGATGCTCGCGCGGTATCCCTGCGCTTTGCCGGCATAGTGCGTGCCAGCCAGCGTGCAACGCTGACCTTTCAGCTCAGCGGAACCCTTACTGAACGTAAGGTGGAGTTGGGCCAAACGGTAGAGGTCGGCGACGTGCTGGCGCGTATTTACAGCCCCGCCCTGGAACCGGCGCGGGATTCTGCCAGCGCTCGCCTGGATGAACTGACCACCAACTACCAACAGTCACAACGTGAATGGCAGCGCGCTAGCAGCCTTCGTGAACGCGGTGTGGTGTCGGAACAGGCGCTGGAACAGATCGCCGCCCGCCGCGACGGGCTCAAGGCAAGCGTTGCCACCGCCCGGGCATCTTTGGCCGAAGCCAGCAAAATGCTGGAAGAAAATACTCTGAAAGCACCATTTGCTGGCCGCGTTGAAGCCTTGTTGGTCGAACAGAATGAATTCGTTGCCGCCGGTCAGCCGGTGATGCGCATATCTTCACCCAAAGGGCGCGAAGTGGAAGTAAGGGTGCCGGTGTACCTGCTGGACTACGTAAGCCTGGGCGCAAGCCTGCCGGTGTGGTCGGTGCAAGATCGCAGCCAGGCTCCGGTGCAGGGCAGCGTGATTGAAATCGCCCAGGCCGGTGCCATTCGTGGCGAGCTGCAACCGCTGTTGGTGAATCTTCCGGCTAACACACTGAGTGCAGGTATGCCGGTAGAAGTGGGCATAACCCCGCAAACCACAGCGGCCTTAACCGTGCCGCTGCTGGCGGTGATACGTGACGTAAACGCCGCAGCCAGTTCCGCTTTCAGCCCTCTGTCTAGCTCCAGCTCTAATTCCATACCCGGCCCCAGCTCAAGCCCAAGCTCAAGCACCAGTGTGTTCCTTGTGCGTGATGGTGTTGCCCGACGCACGCCGGTCACGGTCTTGCGGATATTGGGTGAGCGGGCGGCCATCCAAGCCGGAAGCCTGGTAGCGGGTGATCAGGTGGTGTACGCCGGCATGACCAAACTGGCTGACGGCGACACGGTGATTGAAGCGGCGCAAGCCGTGCGTACTCAGCCGGTAGAAGGATAGCAACGCCTTGATCGCCCGTCGCCTGCTGAATTTTCAACGCCTGCTGGGCATGGTTGTGACTATGCTGTGCCTTTTGGGCATTGCCGCTTTCAGCACCATGCCGCGCCAGGAGGACCCATCGTTCCCCTATCGAGCGGGCCTTGTGTCGGTGGTTTATCCCGGTGCCAGCGCCGCGGATATAGAGCGCCTGGTGCTGCAACCGCTGACCGACGAATTGCGGCAAGTGGAGGAACTGGATTACAGCCAGGGCATTGCTCGCACCGGTGTAGCGCTGCTGAGCTTGCGCCTGAAAGACACGATATATGAAACCAATCCGGCTTGGGACCGTGTGCGCCGGGCGATGGACAGGGCACGCCGGGATTTTCCTGACGATGTGGGATTGATGGCGCTGGACGACCGTTTGATTGATATTCCGGCGATTGTGCTAGCAGTGGCGGGGTCTCCCTCTGTTACCGAGCTGACCGCCGTGGCCGAGAGGCTAAAACAGAACCTAGGTGATATCAGCGGCTTGTCCCGCGTTGAGCTAGACGGCGACAGCGATGAACAGATAACCCTGGCGCTAGACGACTCTGCGCTCTTCCGCCTGGGCATCTCCCCGGCCCAAGTGTTGGACACCCTGGCACAGCGCAACCAGACCACGCCGGGCGGTTTTGTAGTAGTCAACGGCCGCCGTCTCTCGATACTGCCGAACAGCCAATTTACCGACATCGAAGCCATACGTGCCACACCCATTGAGCTACCAGATGGCTCCCAAGTGCCGCTGGCGGCGGCGGTGGAAGTGTGGCGTGGGCCAGTGGAACCGCGTCAGCCGGAAACCTGGTATGACGGCGAACGGGTGGTAACGCTGTCGCTTATAATGGAAGAAGGCACCACCGATGCCATTCGCTTTGGTCAGCAGGTGCGGGAGCGATTGCAACAGATTGAGGGTGATTTTGCGCCTTATCAGATTCACGAGATGTTCTTCCAGCCGGATAAGGTGGAGGAGCGCTTGATAGGCTTGGCGTGGAGCCTGTTACTGTCAGTGCTGATTATTATAGCGGTGGTGTTCACTGGAATGGGCATACGCATGGGGCTTTTGGTGGCGTCCATTCTGCCGATGGTAGCGCTGATCAGCATTGGACTTTATGACATGGGCGGCGGCGTGCTGCACCAGGTAGCGATTATCGGCATGGTGATTTCCCTCGGCATCCTGATTGATAACGCCATCGTAATTGTGGAAAACATTCAGGGCCACCTGGATGAAGGCATGCGCCGACTGGATGCCCTACGCAAGGCGGTGGGTGAACTGGCAGGGCCTCTGGGTGCGTCAACCGGCACCACCATCGCTGCGTTTACCCCCATGTTGTTGTCGAAAGGCGGTGCTGCTGACTTCACCCGCGGCGTACCGGTGATGATCATGCTGACTTTGTCGGTCAGCTATCTGCTGGCCATATCCGCGGTGCCCTTGCTGGCGGCGCGGTTTCTGAAGGCCCGCCGCAGTGCGAAGGAAGACCGGCTGATCGGACTGGCGCGTTTTCTGGGCGGGCTGGTGTTCCACCATCCCAAGCGCATGGTGCTGGCGGGCTCGTTATTGGTGTTCGCCAGCCTGGGCATGACGCCGTTTATGGCCCAGCAGTTTTTCCCGAACGCTGACCGGCCGCGGGTGATTGTGGAAATGTATCTGCCCGAGGGTACCGATCAGGCCCAGACATCGGCGGTGGCTGCCCAGCTGGAACACGCGATTCGCAGCCAGCCGGCAGCGCTGGATATACAGCGCTTTGTCGGTTTTGCCGGCCCCAGCTTTTATTACAACCTGCAGCGATCACCCCAAGCGCCCAACCGCGGCCGGCTGGTGATACGCACGCCCACTCTGGCCGATACCACCGACATGATTCGCTGGGTGCGCACCTACGTGGATGAAAATCTGCCCGAGCTGGAGGTGGTGGTCGGTACTCTGGCCCAGGGGCCGCCGCGGGCAGCGCCGGTAGAGGTGCGGGTATACAACGCCAACGCGGAAGATCGCGCCCGTGCCACCGAGCAGGTATTCCGCGCCTTGCGGGCGACTGTTGGCACGGTAGACCTGCGCCACGATTTGGACATTGGCGTGCCGGGCGTTGAAATTAATGTGGACGACGCCACCGCGGCGCGTTTTGGTCTGACCCGTGCCGACGTGGCGAACAGTCTTTACGGCCAGAGTTTTGGCATAGTGGCGGAAACCTATCGCCAAGAAGACGACCCCATACCAATAGTGCTGCGCTCCCGCGAGGGCACGGCCATTTCTCTGGAACGATTGTTGTCGGTGAACATCTACAACAGCCAGGGTGACGCCATTCCGCTGGCGGCGCTGGCGTCGGTGGACACCCAATGGGAAGCGGCGGTAATGTATTCGCGCAATGGTGTGCCAATCAATACGGTTGCAGCAAATCTGGTCACCGGGTTCAGCTTTAGCCAGGCTTTGGACGGCATGAATCGTGCGCTGGAATCCGACCCTTTGCCGCCCGGTACGCGGCTGGAACTGGGCGGTGACGCAGAAGGTTCGGGCGACGCCAACAGCGCCCTGCTAACGGCTGCACCCATTGGTATTTTGCTGCTGTTATTCTTCCTGTTATTACAGTTTAATTCCTTCCGCCGGGTGGGCATTATTCTGCTGACCGTGCCGCTGGCCACGGTGGGCATATTCCCCGGGCTGGTGCTGAGCGGCTCGCCTTTCGGTTTTCAGTCATTATTGGGAGTGGTTGCGCTGGTGGGTATTGTGGTGAACAACGCCATTGTGCTGCTGGATGTGATGGATAGGGAGCTGGATAACGGCCACGACATTTTTAATGCCGTGCGCAAGGCCGTAGAACAACGCACCCGGCCCATTCTGCTGACCACCGCTACCACGGTGGCTGGCTTGCTGCCGCTGGCGTTCAGCAGCTCCACGCTCTGGCCACCCATGGCCTGGGCCATTATTTCCGGCTTGCTGGCGTCTACCGTGTTAACTCTGCTGATGATTCCTGCGGTCTGCTCGCTGCTGATCAAAGTGCCGGTCGCCGAACCGGACAATTCACCGGCCTGACCCGTTTTCCGGCTGGCTCTGTTGAACTTATGAAACGTTCAAACAGTCAGTCGGGACACCAGCAATCCCACACGCTGGCCAACCGGCACATCGCGGTTTGGAAACACAATGGCTTCGGGCTTCTCGCCCACGCAGTAGCGTTGATTGCTGTCTTTCCAAATCACGGTGCCCGGGGTGTATTCAGTGAAGTTGGCCACGTCATCCGGCACGTGAAACTGAAAACCCTCACCGCTGTTCAGAATTTCGTGAACCACCTGAAATATCGCCAGCTCTGCTGGCTCGCCTGTTGCTCCTGTGGTTGCTGCCGCAGAAGCTGGCGTTGGTAATCCGGCCAGGCGCCGTTCCAGTGCGTTATGAAACCCTTGAAAACGGCTCAGATCGTTCTGGCCGAAGGGTTTTACCTGGCCCAGCTCTACCGTGAAGCTTTGAGCCCCCAGAGCGGATGACGAAAACGAGGCAAAGGTGGTGCCGGCTTTGTGTTGCAGCAGCAGGGTATGCACATCTGCTTCCAGCAAAAAGGCGCACTGCTCAGCAGGGACCTGGCGACCGGCCACAAATGCATAGAGTGCGAACTTCTCCCGTTGGGAGGGGCGTATGGCGGTGTGTAGGTCGTAGTGGCTCAACGACAGGCCCTGGGCCTGCGTTTGCTCGGCGAAGGCCTGGCACAGCTGTTCCAGCTGCTGAGCGCGCTCGGCTTCCGGTGTTTCACGGACTTCGTCACGCCGGTGTGCGCCGCTGAAAAGCCGGTTCAGGTTAGCGTCAATAAAGCGTTTGCCCGCTACCATGGCCTGCGGGTTGCCCAGTATCAGCAGGGCGGGGCAGGCAGGTTGTAGGGCCCCACTAACCAGTTGGTTCACCAGCTGGTTCAGTACTTCGATGGGCGCGGTTTCATTGCCGTGAACACCGGCAGAAACAATCAACGCTTCCTTATGGTTGTTTTGCCGGCTTGCTGGCGGGCTGACCTGCAGAATGCCCGTGCCCAGTTGCACCAGTTCGCCGCCGCCGGGCAACCCATGGCGGCATTGGGGAAGGGTTTTACCGGCGTTTTCCAGGGTGTGGCTCAACCAGTCTTGTTTGCTAGTGAAAAATGCGCTGCTGGCGGTCATCGATTTCTCTTTGTCAGGAGTTCGTCGTCAGGAGTTCACCGGGCGCTGATGGCGTAGCAGGTGATTTTCCAGTTTGCGGAACACAAACACCAGTATAAACGTGAGCATCAGGTAAATCAGCGCGACGAATATGAATGCGTCAAAGGGTGCGTAAGTGCGTGCGTATATATTGCGCGCAGCGCCGGTCAAATCCACCATGGTAACCACGCTGGCAATAGCGCTGGCGTGCAGCATAAAAATCACTTCGTTCGAGTAGGCCTGAACCGCACGGCGTGCCGCGTTGGGCAGAATGATGCGGCGCATACGCAGCATCCAGCTCATACCGTAGGCTTTGGCCGCTTCAATTTCACCCACCGGCGTGGCGATAATGGCACCGCGGATAATTTCGGTGGTGTAGGCGGCTGTATTAAGGGTGAACGCCAGCAGGGCCGGGTAGAAAGGCTCACGGAAAACATTCCACCAAAAGGTTTCCTGAATACCGGGAATCTGGGCAATGCCGTAGTAAATTATGTACAGCTGAATCAGCAGCGGTGTGCCGCGAAACAGGTAGGTGAACACCCAGATCGGGCCAGACACAAACGGATTGCGCACGGTGCGCAGAATCGCCAGCGGTAAGGCAATCACCAGGCCAATCAGCAGCGACAAAAACACCAGGTGTACTGTGGTTACCAAGCCATTCCAGTATTCCAGAAGGGTCATCACGGTAAAAATATCGTTCTGGTTCAGCCACTGGCTGATGAAGTCTGGCATAAATCAGCTCCTCTGCACCACGCCAACATTGGCGCGTATGTCCAGCCACTTAATGAACAGCTCGGAAACCGCTGTCAGCGACAGATAAACAAAGGCCACGGGGATGAAGAAGTGGAACGGCATGCGCTCGGCTTTGGCGGCTTCCTCAGCCACTCGCACCATGTCGGTCAGGCCGATAATGGAGACCAAAGCGGTGGTTTTCAGCAAAACCTGCCAGTTGTTGCCAATGCCGGGCAGGGCATGACGCAGCATTTGCGGAAAAATAATGCGGCGAAAGGTATGCCAGCGTGAAAACCCGTAAGCCCGGGCGGCTTCAATCTGGCCGGTGTCTACAGCCAGAAATGCACCGCGGAAGGTTTCGGTCATATAGGCACCAAAAATCAAGCCGATGGTGACCACGCCTGAAATAAACGGGTCGAATTGAAAAAAGAAGTCGATTTCGTAGGCTTCCCACAGCACATCAGACAGGCTGTTCACCGCCAGTTGACCGCCGTAATAGAACAGCATCATCATCACTATGTCTGGGACGCCGCGAATGCAGGTGGTGTAGGTGGTCGCTATGGCTCGCAATGGTCGGTTATCCGACAGCTTGGCAGAGGCTCCAAGCAGGCCGAGAATTAACGCAAGAGCCAGCGACAGGAACGCCAATTCCATGGTCACAAAAGCGCCTTTCAGAAGTTCAGGGCCGTAACCTTTCAGATCAAGCATGACATATTCCGGTAATCCGGGGTGGCCAGAGCGGCCACCCCGAAGGCATGATTAAACCTTGATGTCGTAAGCGAAGTATTTCTTCATGATGGCATCGTATGTGCCGTTTTCTTTGAGGGTGTCCAGCGCTTTGTTAACACGCTCGGCCAGCTCTGTGTCGCGCTTGCGCATGGCAACGCCTACGCCTTCACCCAGCTTCACTGACTCGCCAACTTCAATAAAACCGTCTTTGTTTTTGATGGTCTGCTCGCCCACCGGGTAGTCTACAAATACGGCGTCAAGGCGCTGGCCTTCCAGATCCAGAACCATGTCGTCAGCGGTGTTGTAACGCTTGATGTTTACAACGCCGGTCATGTTTTCAGTCACGAAGGTGTCCATGGTGGTACCGCGCTGCACGCCCACAGACTTTTCTTTCATGGCGTCCATGTCGGTTACGTCGATATCAAACCCTTCCGCCGCGAACCAGCCGCCCGGTGTGTTGTAGTAAGGCTTGGAGAAGAGTACGCGCTCGGCGCGCTCCGGGGTGATCGACATGGAAGACATGATGGCGTCAAACTTGCGCGCCAGCAGGCCGGGAATCATGCCGTCCCAGGCCTGGATGACAAACTCGCACTTGGCGTTCATTTCTTCGCACATGGCTGTAGCCAGCTCGACTTCGAAGCCGGTCAGTTCGCCGTTTTCATCTTTGTATTCGAACGGCTCGTAGGGCACGTCGAAAGCAATGCGGATGCTGTCTTCGGCCTGTACCGAGCCGGTCAGCATGGCCAGCGCGCAGCTGGCAGCAATCAGAATTTTTTTCATGGGTGAACTCTCCAGTGGTGTTCCAGTAGCTTGCCTTTAGTGGCTTTTTTTTATCACTACGCCGCAAAGGGCGCGAATTACAGAAAACACGGTACAGAAGCACAATACAGAAAATGCAATACGGAAAATACGATAACACCGGTTATCCGAACTTGGGAGCCAGAAATTGCTGCATCCGCTCAGATTCCGGGTTGTCGAATACCTTCGTTGGCGAACCCTGTTCTTCAATGACGCCCTGATGCAGGAACAGCACCTTGGTTGAAACGTCTTTGGCGAAGGCCATTTCGTGGGTAACCACAATCATGGTGCGGCCTTCTTCAGCCAGGCTCTGCATAACCCGCAACACTTCGCCCACCAGTTCCGGGTCCAACGCCGAGGTAGGCTCGTCAAACAGCATGACGTCTGGTTCCATCGCCAGGGCTCGTGCAATCGCGGCTCTTTGTTGCTGGCCACCAGACATCTGCGCCGGATAATAGTCCTTGCGCTCGTAAATGCCGACCTTGTGCAAATAGTTTTCAGCGCGCTCGATGGCTTCTTTCTTGGGTACCTTCAGCACGTGGATGGGCGCTTCAATAATGTTTTCCAGTACGGTCATGTGCGACCAAAGATTAAAGCCCTGGAAAACCATTGACAGTTTTGCGCGTATTAGTTCTACCTGGTGGTTGTCGGCGGGAATGCGTTCGCCTTTGCGATTCTGCGCAAAGCGAATGGGGTCGCCTTGCACAATAATTTCGCCGGACGTTGGCGTTTCCAGCAGGTTAATGCAGCGCAGAAAGGTGCTTTTGCCGGAACCTGAACTGCCAATCAGCGATACAACGTCGCCTTTTTGAGTTTCCAGCGAAATGCCTTTTAGCACTTCAAGCTTGTCGAAGGTTTTGCAAATATCCCTACAGATCAAGGGCGCTTGGTCCGCCATCGGTGGCTCCTGAGGCTATAAATCAAAGACGTCTTTTTTACGGACTGTGCCAGTGTAAATCAACACTTTTTATACGGTCTGGTTTGCCTTAATGCAAACACTTTAAGGGTACCCTCTAAAGCACTCTCTAACGGCAGTCTCTGGTTTCGCAATAGCGTGTTTTTGTGAGCATGCTACAATTTGCGGCTGCGCGTCCTTTGAATGCTTGATAGTTTGCCAAGCCGTGCTCTGTATCCAGGGCCCGGTTTTTACCGAAAATACTGACCAGTCCGCTTAAGGGCTGGCGCTACTGAAAAGGCAAATGTGCGTGTCGCAACTGCAATTGGCAATTTTATTGGGAATGACGGTGGCACTCGGGCCCCTGGCTTTGGACGCTTACCTGCCTGCGTTCCCGCAGATAGCCGCGGATTTGAACGTTGATCACACCGATATCGGGCTTACCCTGAGTGTTTATGTCGGGGCCTTGGGCCTTTCGCAGCTGGTGGGCGGGCCGCTGTCTGATCGCTACGGTCGCCAGATTGTGCTGCTGGGTGGCCTATTTGTGTTCGCCGTTGCCGCTGCTATGGTTGCGCAAGCGAGTAGCCTGAATGAAATGCTGGGCTGGCGACTGGTGCAGGGCATGGGCGGCGCCTTTTGCGCGGTGTCTGTGCCGGCCATTGTGCGCGACCAGTTTCACGGTAAAGACGCCGCCAGGCTGTTTGGTCTGATTGGCCTGATTATGTTTATAGCACCGGCGGCGGCGCCCACTCTGGGGGTAATTTTGTTGGCAGTGGCCGACTGGCCGGCAATATTTCTAATGCTGACGGGCTACGCGGTATTTTTAGCCGTTGTACTGAAGCTGCGCCTGTTCCGCCAACTGCCTGCCAAAGAGCGGGTAAAAACTCCGGTATCCACTTTGGTCACAAATTACAGCCTGGTGCTGCGGCATTGGGTAACCATGCGTTTTGTTGGCATACAAGCGTTGTGTTTCAGCGCTATGCTGGTGTTTATCACCCACGCATCGTTCATTTATCAGGAATGGTTTGGACTTTCTAATACTCTGTTTTCTGCGCTGTTTGCCGCCAATATTGTGTTAATGGCCAGCCTGAACATATTTAACCGCTATTTGCTAAGGCACTTCGAGGCGGTATCGATTCTGCGGGTATCGGTATTGTTGCAGTTCATCGCGTTGCTGGTGTTAGTGGCACTGGCCTGGGTTGGGGCTCCCTGGTGGGTCATTGCCGGCTGCATTGTGACGGCCGTGGGCTTTATGGGCTCCATCATTCCCAACAATATGGCCAACGCTCTGGAGTTTTTCCCGCACTTGGGTGGCACGGCTGCGGCGATGCTGGGCGCCACTCAATTCACCCTGGCCGGCGCCATCAGTGCGTTTTCTACCACGGTGGTGGAAGAGTCTTTGTTGAACGTAGTGATTGTGATGGCGGTGTGCTCAATGCTGGCGGCCATACTGGCATTCGGTGCGCCGCGGGCGGTTCGGCGCGAGGTGGCAAAAATTGAAGCTGCTGCCGATGCCGCTGTGTTGCCCGAGCCCGCAAACCAGAGCTAACGGCAGCCCGAACTCGATTACCGCCGGAATTGGCGTACCTGATCGACAGGGCGACAATACCGACGGTAATGACAGACGGGCTCAGTTCATATCAAGCCGCGTGAGACTCAGCTTGCGGAAGAGGCGTCATAATCCTTGATGATCGCGGAGAGTTGGTCTTTAAGGTTCAACCTCTTTTTCTTCTGAGTTTCCAGGTATTCATCGGATGTTTTTTCTACTTCGGTTTCAATACGATGCACTTCGTGCTGTAAATCGTGGTACTCCTCAAACAGCTTAGCGAAGTGCTGGTCAGACATTTTCAGCTTGTGGATTGTATCTTTGGATTCCGGAAATTCATGCAGAAGGTCGTGTTTTTCAATGGGCATTGAGAGATTCCTGTGATTAGTTGACTCGCTTCCTCAAGTTCAATGTAGGCCCTTTGAGGATGCGCTGATTGATGCCGGTCAAGGACACTGAAAGCGACTGTCACGAAAGCACAACCGGAATATGGTGTTGCCCAACGCGCTGTGGCAGTCTCCTACCCTACGTGTTTAAAGATTTGGATGAAACACCATGCCCTGTTCCAGAATTGCCGTTCTGCCGAGGCGAAGCTTGATCTGGCGCGCGCAACCTCACAACCCGCATAATGGGCATAAATGATGCCGCTGCGCGCAACAACCGGAGGGTGTTATGATTAGACTGTTAAACCAGAAACCGCCAATGGAGAAATAGCGATGGCGAAAAAGAAAGCACAGCCGACAAAACACAGCGCGGTTCAGCGCGAACTCAGAACCCCGAAGTACCAGATGCGGGTAGTGGAGAACAAAAGTAAATACCGCCGCAGCCGCGACAAAACCACAAGGATGGAGGATTTTCGCAAGGCTGCCTGACAGGCTGTTTTACGAAAGTCCTCCGTTTCAACGTCCTTCGTTTCAGAGGCGAGACAGATCCATTTTCTGACCTGCCTTTGATTAGAGCAGAGTAACGCCTTACGGGAATTGATGGGTGCAGATATTTTGGCTTAAACGCAACCTGAGGCTTCAGGACTCAGAGCCTTTTTTTGAAAGCATGCGAGCCTTCCGCAAGAAGGAAAAAGTGCTCCCTCTTTACTGTCACGAGCCTGGGCTGACTCAGCAGCCAGACGTTTCAAGGCAGCATCAGTTATTCATTCAGGAAACTCTTGAAGAGCTTGATCGCGATATTCAGTTGATTGGAGGCAAGCTCCTTCAGGCTGTGGGCGAAACGGTGGATGTTCTTGATCGCATCCATCGTGTGCAGCCTCTAACCAAGATATGGACCCATCAGGAAACCACTCAAAACAGCCAGTTCCGGCGAGACAAAGCGGTTGCTGCTTGGTGCGCTGCCAATGGTGTTGAACTGCTTGAGCTCGCACAAAACGGCATCGCCAGAGGGTCGCAAAAGTCCGAGTTATTCCCACCTTATTTTGCCCGCTCCGTGTCAACCAAACTTCGTGATCCGATGGGAACTGACCTATCCGAGAGGTTTGCGCCCCTGCCGTTTCCGTCCTGTGATCCGAAGGCGATACCAAAAGCCGCTGGAACCGACAAACCGTTGAGGCAGATGGGCGGGCGGTCACAGGCCATCAAAACCCTGAATCGATTCTTCACCGTTCCGCATTTAAAGAAATACCCGTTTCAGATATCCAGCCCGAATACGGCCTGGCAGGGGTGTTCTCGCATATCAACCTATCTGGCTTACGGCATTGTCTCGGACAGAGAGATATTCCAGGCTGTGGATCAAGTGGTCATCGACGCGCACAGCCGGATGAACGCTGACCAGTTTGGCAAGTTTCAGGAAAACGCGCGCTTCTATCTGGATAGGTTGAGCTGGCGTCGGCAGTATATGCAAACATTTGAAACCAGCCCCGAGTTGGAGTTCCAGTGCATGCTGCCGCAGTTTAACGGAGTCCGCGAGGCCGATTTCTCTTCAGCGCATTCTTCAGCGCATTCTGAAAAACATTTCACAGCCTGGAAACAGGGGCTGACCGGGTTCCCCTATATTGATGCAGCGATGAGGTTCCTTAACCAAACCGGCTGGATTAACATGCGCTTGCGGGCAACGGTGGTCTCTTTCGCTACCATGAATCTGTGGATACCCACCACCAAAGTGGCGGAGTATCTGGCCACCGAGTTCCTGGACTACGAACCGGGGATTCATCACGTGATTCATCAGCTTATAGCGGGCACCACGGAATTCAGCGAGCTTATGGTTTTTGACCCGGTAAAACAGGGCAGGGACCAGGACCTTGACGGGCATTTTATCCGCAAGTGGGTTCCGGAACTTGCAGACGTGCCCGGCCCTGAACTTCATGACCTGGCCAGAACCGCCTTTAGTCTGTCAAAACACGCTGAAAATCGCGGTTATACGCCTTACCCGGAAGCCATCGTGGATCATCGGGCAACCGCAAAAAAAGCCAAAGACAGGGTAAGCGAATTGCGGCGTAGCGATCCAGATCGCCAGAGAGCGTCCGCGGAGAAGTCGAGCGAAAAAAAGCAGGATTTTCAGCAGTCACTGTTCTGAACCGGAAGAAAGTGGTCGGCTGGCCGCAACTGAGAGGGATTTATGAAAACAGACCTGCCCCGATATAGTAGAGCGCGCATTAGAGAGGTTTTTAGCGCCTTTCTACTATTGGGCCTGACTTCCTTTGGTGGTCCCATTGCCCATCTTGGCTACTTTCGTACTGAGTTTGTGGAACGCCGTCGCTGGCTTTCCGAACAGGCTTACGCCGACCTTGTCGCCCTGTGTCAGTTTTTACCAGGCCCAGCCAGCAGCCAGGTAGGTTTTGCTTTGGGCCTGATGCGTGCGGGCCCTTGGGGTGCAGCCGCGGCTTGGGCGGCCTTCACTCTGCCTTCGGCCTTTGTGTTGGTGCTGTTTGCTTTGGGCGCCGGGGTGCTTGATGGGCCCGTTAGCCAGGGCATCATTCACGGCTTGAAAGTCACAGCGGTGGCCATAGTCGCTCATGCGGTATGGGGAATGGCGCGCAATTTATGCCCTGACCGCCAGCGCGCCGGCATCGCTCTGGCAGCGGTGTTCACCGTGGTGTTGTTCGACGGCTCGCTGGGCCAAGTCACGGCCATAGTGATTGGCGCCTTAGCTGGCATGGTGCTGTGCCGGACTCAGGCCGACAACGATGCACCCGAGTTGCTGCTACCCGTTTCTGCCCGTACCGGCTTCCTGGCGGGGCTCGTCTTCGTTGTTTTGCTGGTGGGCCTGCCGCTACTGGCTTGGGTTAGCCCTTCCGCCACGGTGGCGGTGATGGATGCCTTTTATCGCGCTGGCGCCTTGGTGTTTGGCGGTGGTCACGTAGTGCTGCCGTTGCTGGAAGCCGAGGTGGTGCAATCTGGCTGGGTCGGGGCAAACGAGTTTCTGGCTGGTTATGGTGCCGCTCAGGCCGTGCCCGGACCGTTGTTCACGTTTGCCTCCTATCTGGGGGCAGTGATGACGCCGCTCGGCGGTAGCCTTTTCGGAGCTGCCCTGGCGCTGTTTATGATCTTTTTGCCCGGAATGCTGCTGTTGGTGGCGGTGCTGCCGCACTGGAATCGATTTCGCCGTTGGAGTCGCGCGCGGGCATTGATGAGTGGTGCCAACGCAGCCGTGGTGGGCATTTTGGGCGCAGCGCTTTATCAGCCGGTGTGGACCAGCGCCATTCTGGGCCCCTACGAATTTGCGTTGGCACTGACCGGCTTTCTTCTTTTAAGCGTATGGAAATTACCGGCTTGGGCGGTGGTGATTGTCTTGGCAAGCGGTGGCATTCTCATCACCATTTGAGTGCATATTTTTTAACACACATCGTCTAACGCACATCGCCAGCTGCGCCGGTTTTCCAAAGCTCTCCTTTTGCACGAAGAGGCTATCTGATGGTATTTTTTGGTAAGAAAAAACAAGAACTGAAGGCTGCTCTCGACAAACTTGAGGCGGCCGAAAAGCGAATTATCGAGCTGGAGGCGGATTTCCAAGCCGTTGAAGAATCCTCGGCCGTTCTGGTGCTTACCCCGGATGGCCTGATTGACCGGGCCAGCGACGCATTCCTTGCGCTGCTCGGATACAAGGCTGAAGAGTTAACCGGGAAGCATCACCGAGTGCTTTGCGAGAGCGCCTATACCCGTAGCGAAGAATACATTGTGTTCTGGCGAAGCCTGGTTATTGGCGTTGCACAAAACGGGCGATTTCTGAATCTTGACGCAAGCGGGCAGGGTGTTTGGCTGAGCGCGCGTTATCTGCCGGTAAGAATCAATAAAGGCATGGTCAGGCGCATTATTGTGGTAGTGGAGCCCGTTGAACAATAAAGCTTGTCTGGTTTGCCGTGTTCCGGTTTTCCCAGGTACAATTTCTATACAAAACGCGAAGTGTCCTCAGTGATAATTCAGGGGGTTATTCGGTACCATTGCGGTGCAATACCGCGGGCGGGAGTTTCCGCCTATTCCCTGACACACACAAAAGACCTACCAGCGATGAAAAATCTGACCATTCAGACGCGTGTGCTGTTGCTCGCACTTCTGCCTGTAATCGTACTTACCGCGTTTTTGACCACTTATAATCTGAATCAGGCCAGGGATATTGGCGACGGCGCGGTGGCGGGTTTTTCCTCCGATATGGAGCTAAGCAAGCGTCAGGAATTGAAAAACTATATCGAGCTGGCACGCACCTCAATTGCCCATCTTTATAATCAGCCCGGTTCCGCTGAAGACCCTGACGTGCGTGAGCAAGCCTGGGAAATACTGCGTCAGCTGAGATTCAATGACTCCGGAAGCCCTGGTTACATTTTTGCCTACGACACCAGTGGCGTGAGCGTCATGCATGGCGTAAAGCCGGCGCTGGAAGGCAAGAATCTGTGGAACTTTCAGGACCCTAATGGCACCTACCTGATCCGCGAACTGGTAAAAGTGGCTTCTGACGGCGGTGGCTACGTTTCCTATGGATGGCAGAACGAAGCCACAGGCAAAGTGGCCCCGAAACTGGGTTACGCAGAGATGCTACCGCAGTGGAACATCATGATTGGTACCGGGTTTTGGGTAGACGGTCTGGGAGAACAGGTTGCTGCCATGGACAGCAAAGTCGGCGATGCATTGGATGACGCGGTTATTGGTTCAGTAACGACCTCACTGATTGCACTGGCTATTATCGTGCTTCTTGCTCTGGTTGTTGTCCGTAGCATTATCCGGCCACTGAAATCCGCAGTATCTGCAATGAACGGTATCGCCAGCGGCGACGGTGACTTGACCCGTCGACTGGACATAGAAGGCAAAGATGAATTGAGTCAGCTGGCAATCGCATTCAATAGCTTTGCGGATCAGGTGCATGGACTGGTTGAGCAGGTTCTCTCGTCGACCGGCACGTTGAACGAAGCCTCTGCAGAACTGAGTCAGGTAATGGAGGAGTCAACCCAGGGCGTGGAGCGTCAAAAATCCGAAAGTGACCAGGTGGCGACAGCCATGAACCAGATGACGGCGGCAGCACAGGAAGTGGCGAATAACGCCAGCGAAGCTTCTGATGCAGCGGACCGTGCCAACGTTCAGGTAGTGGATGCCCAAGGCCTGGTACATCAGACCATCGAGGTAATCGGCGGTTTATCAGAGCAGGTCGCCGAAGGCGTGAAGGTTATTGAAAGACTGGGCGCAGATTCCCGTAAAGTCGACAGTGTTTTAGAAGTGATTCGTGCGATTGCCGATCAGACCAACCTGTTGGCCCTGAATGCGGCCATAGAAGCCGCGCGCGCCGGTGAAGCCGGACGAGGCTTTGCCGTAGTCGCAGATGAAGTTCGCACACTGGCCAGCCGAACTCAAAAGAGCACCCAGGAAATACAGGAAACAATTGAACGGCTGCAAACCGGCGCCGGCAACGCAGTGAAGCTGATTGGTGCGATCAGTGAGCGCAGTGAAGCGACCGTGGTGGAAACCCGTCAGGTGAATGAAGCGCTGAAGAGAATTAACCAGGCCGTTGGTACCATCAACGAGATGAACATCCAGATTGCCAGTGCCGCCGAGGAGCAAACCAGCGTCTCCGAGACCATTAATCAGAATGTTCACGAGATTGTGGCCATCACAGAGCAAACCGCCCAAGGAACTCGTAGGGCTGGAGCGGTCACACAACGGCTCAAGGCGCTGGCGGCAGATATGTCAGACCAGGTCAGCCGTTACCGCGTGTGAGTGGGAATGATAGTGAGAGTGAGTTAAAAATTAAGTGCTTCGCAAATGACATAGGTAGCGCTGCGTAGTAGGGATGAGGAACTTTGACACAAGACTTACTGTTTTCACTCAGCCAGTATCATCCTGTTGTGATTGAGGGAATGGGTGGCTACGACCCACGGGATCCCGGTCTTGTGGCAGCTGAGGTCTCAAAACAACTCCTGTCGTACTGGGGCCAAAAGCAGATACAAAAGCCAAAGCTCCTCATCACACAAGGTGACCCGCTGGAAGAGCGGGGTATTTCCGCAATTTCACCTTTGGTTGCTGCCCGATTTGGTTTGTCCCGCGGTCTTGTTTGTTTGGACGAGGAGATCGCTGAGTACCACTCGCCCAATGCTGACCGAGACAATGTGATCCTGGAGGTTAAATATTCCCAGCTGGTCGATGTGTTAAACCATAGCCGGCCAGGAACAATGGAACGTCTGGAAAGGGCGATCGATGATCGCATCAACAGAAAGAATCAAAAGCGTCAAGCGCTGGATGAAAACCCGCTAAAAGACTACTTTCGTGATTTTGCGTTGTTGCAGGAAGTGACTAAGGCCGCGTGCTCGCAATTGTGTAAGGGTATTACGGTTGCTCACACGTCCAGCAAAATCAGTGAGTTTTCGGTCACCGGTTTTTACACCGTCGGGCTTGAACTTGGGTTAGTTGATCCAGATGACATGGTGCCGTGACGTCAGCGACTTATTTGTTTGGGGCCGCCTGGTTTTTAATACTGCCCAGGCCGGTTATCAGAGCGTCGCAAACCTGATCGTGGTTCAGGGCATCGCCCCGAATCGTCAGATCGGCATAGCGGGAATACAGGGCGGACCGCTCCTCATAAAGCTCTAAAAGCGATTGGTCCGGCTTCTTTGAAATACCCCGCAAGCTATAGTCACCAATCCGTGCAAGCACCGTATCCAGAGAGATGTTGAGGAAGACAACGGTGCCTCCGGTCTTGAGATGCCTCATGGCTGCGTCACTATAGACGGCGCTGCCACCGGTGCTGATGACGTGCTGTTGCACAGTCAAGTTCAACAGCACCTGCTCCTCGGCCTTCCGCAAAGCAACGTATCCATCCTGGTCAACGATCTGCTGAAGCGTACGGCCGGTTTCTTGCTGTATCAACAAATCGGTGTCGATAAAGCCCAGTCCGAGCCTCTTGGCAACCAGCACGCCCACCGTACTTTTACCGCTGCCGGGCATACCAACAAAAACGAGGTTCTGGGACTTTTCTAGCATGTCGTACACCCTGATTTGCGATACCGCTCAACCTTCAATCTTCAAAACTCATCCTTTTTTCCGTGCTTCTGCCCGTCGACAGGCTGCGGCGGTGAACAGCACGTCGGTGGAGGAGTTGAGGGCTGTTTCAGTAGAATCTTGCACCACGCTGATCACGAAGCCAATAGCGACCACCTGCATGGCAACTTCAATTGGCACTCCAAAAAGACTGGTTGCCAGCGGAATTAAAAGCAACGAGCCGCCGGCGACGCCTGAAACACCGCAAGCCGCCAGGGCCGAGACCACGCAAAGAATCAGCGCGGTGGGAAAATCAACCGGAATGCCAAGGGTATTTGCCGTCGCCAGGGTAATCACCGAAATGGTAATAGCGGCACCGGCCATGTTGATGGTTGCGCCCAGCGGAATAGAAATTGAGTAGGTGTCTGGATCCAGCTTCATGCGCTCACACAGCGCAAGATTGACGGGTATGTTAGCCGCCGAGCTGCGGGTAAAAAAAGCGGTGATAGCGCTGCCGCGCAAGCATTCGAACACCAGCGGGTAAGGGTTGCTGCGAATCTGCCAGAACACCAGTAGCGGATTCGTTACCAGCGCCACAAACACCATGCAGCCGACAATAACCCCTAGCAACTGGCCATACTCCAGCAGAGCACCCAGGCCTGCCTCTGCCAGCGTAGTGGCAACAAGCCCGAAAATCCCTATAGGCGCAAGCCGTATGACGCCACGAACAATGCCGGACACGGCGTCAGAAAGGTCGTTCAGGCCCTGGCGCGTGGCCTCGCTGGCGTTACGCAACATAAAACCAAGACCAATCGCCCATGCCAGAATGGCGATGAAGTTGGCTTCCATCAGCGCTGTGACAGGATTGGCGACGGCGCTGAGCAATAAATTTGTCAGAATTTCGCCAACACCCGAAGGCGGATTGCCAGTCACGCCCGTCAGGTCCAGGGTTAGCTCTGTGGGCATCAGAAAGCTGGCCACCACTGCAACCACGGCTGCGGCAAGCGTTCCTGTTATGTAAAGAATCAACACCCCGCGAATATGAGTGGGCTGGCCCTGTTTGTGTCCTGAAATGGCTGCAGCCACCAGAACAAAAACCAACACAGGCGCCACGGCTTTCAATGCCGAGACGAACAGCTGACCGAGAAGCGCAAAAGAGCCCGCAGCCTCTGGCGATATCATGACCAGAAGCACACCGGCAGCAATGCCGATAGCGATCTGAGAAACCAGACTCAGCCGCATCACAGATCGAAAAACAGAGCTTAAACCAGCAAGCATGAAAACCTCAGGGTGTGATTTTGAAAACGGATAATAATTTGGTCGGCGATCAGGGAAGTTGTCGAGCCGGCAGGTCGCCGCCACAGTAAACGCCTGGTAGCGTTATGGCAACGCAAAGTTTAGAAGCGTAAACGAGCTTTTGATTTGGCAAAACGATTCCGATCATCTGTAATTCCCATACCGCTTAAATTCAATTTTTTCGATGAATGCTGAACTGGAAACAGTTCCAGATATTTTTCACGCCGGAGATTCCGTGAACGGCTATGGTGCGCCACGAGGTTACGCAAATAACTCAGGCTGAACAGCCAGCTTTTGAATACCTGCCAGTCGTTCACGCCGTAACGGTTGGCTATGACCAGCTGATCTTCAGTCATAGTCCCCGGCGGGCTCCTTCAGCATTATGAAATGCTCAATCAGCCGGATCATCAGGGTTTTCTGATCCGGCAGGCTCTCAGCGACCAGAAGGGCCAACGCCACCAGGGTATTGTCATTGATAAGTTGTTCTACCGGCTTTGCCAGCAAGGACGCGTTGCGGCGCAGGTACCACAAAAACAAAAAAGAGCCGCAGCGCTTGTTGCCGTCGGCCAGCGGGTGGTTTTTAATCACGAAGTAAAGCAGGTGAGCGGCACGGGTGGCGATGTTCGGGTAGAAGAGTTCATCACCGAAGCCCTGTTCTATGGTGGCAAGTGCCGATGTCAGGCCATCCCCGCGTAGCTGGCCGAACAGTTCGGTGGCTTCGCCCTTGGCAATCAGTGTTCGCTTCAGCTCGCCAATGGCTTTCAGCGCTTCGTCCAGCTCCAGTGGCTGCATATCAAGCTGCTTTATACCTACTTCGGCCAGTTGCTGTTCGTCATAGCCTTGTAGCAGACTCCATGAACGAGCGTAGTCACTGATCACCCGGGCAACGGCTTCGCCTTCGGTGGACACCAGGCCTTGATTAGTCAGGGTGCGGCTTAGCAGATTAACGGCCTGCTCGAACTCTATGCCGCGTTCCGTGAGTCGGCGCTGGTTCAGGGTGTAGCCTTGCACCAGGTGATCTTTCAGTACCTGCGTGGCCCACTGCCGGAACTGAGTAGCGCGCTTTGAGCTGACCCTATAGCCAACGGATATTATGGCATCCAGGTTGTAGTGTGTGATGCTCCGGCGAACCTGTCGCTTGCCTTCCTGCCGAACTACCGAGAAATCCTCGGTAGTTGGAACTTCCTTCAGTTCACCCTCTTGATAGATGTTCTTCAGGTGCAAACCGACGTTATCCGCTGAGGTGTCGAACAGTGCTGCCATCTGGCTTTGATGAAGCCAAACCGTCTCCTGTTCCAGCGCCACTTCAAGCTGGGCTTGGCCATCGGTTGAGGTAAAAATCCGTATTTGTTGTTCAGTCATGACATCTCCTTGTCGTTTTACTCAAATAACACAGTATAGCGTGTACTTAGAGCCCGGCCAGACAGCTACTCCCGCTATTTCAGCGAACTACTGTAAACACCGGTCTAAAAGCGCTGCTATTTGCCGAATATCAACTGGTAACCCATACCGCTAATGCCCGAACCTGCGTTTAGCCAGTGATCTTTGGCGGGGTTGATGTTGTTAAACAGCGAACAGTTACTGCGGCCAAAAGCTTCTAATGTTTGTTCCCAAAATGCCAGTCGCAGAGTATGGCGGTTTTTCTGTTCGTGGCTGGCGTTCTTTTCTTCGGCTTCTTTGGCCATCATGCCGATCATGAAGCTTTGTCCAGCCCAGCAGCTAATGTGCTGACATTGTAACGCTGCACTGATATTCCCCCTCGCTGTAAGACGAGTCTGCAATCAAAACGTTTTCTCGGCATAGTGGACGGTTGGCAAAGTAATTGGCCGCTTCTTGCCTTGTCTGTGACTCTCTTCGATAAGGCTTGTTGGTTGGGTATTTGAATTTATGCCGTACAGAACCCATGCTGCCATTGCGGTGTTTTACCTCGGCTTTGATTCGTGGCTGAGTCAGGCCTAGGCCGTCTGGTGATGCCAGTACATCTACGCTTCGGTCTGGGCCTCGTGCCGATACCCGAGTCTGGTAGCCCATGGCCCGGAGCAAGGCGGCGGTAAGCTCTTCCATTTCCTCGGGATCAAGACTTTGGATCTTGTCTTTAATGAGTTCATGACCTTTTGACCTCACCTCCTCACGGAGCAAATCGAACTCAGCTTCGACGGAGGGTGTATCTGCTATTGGAGTGTGCTCAGAAACAGGTTTTCCGGCCAGTCTATCTTCTACTTCGTTGATGACGTCGGAAGATAGAGAAAAGAGCGTCAGAACGGAGCCCAAGCTATTACGCGCTGACTGTGAGAGCTGGTCTCGGGAAACGCGCCCTCGCCATTTGACCTTACGAATGCTCGCAAATTCGCCCACTAACTCCTGTTCGGAGCGAAACTCATACTGACCTTGGTCTTCCCCAACCAGATATTCACGGTATTCTTGACTATAGGTGACGAGCAGGTCGCCTTGTTGTATGTCGTCACGGAATTTGCGAATCATTGCGACGGCATTAGCGGTTCTGCCTGGCTTGGCGTTTCCGAAATGATGGATACAAGCCTCGCGCAGCGCTGCGGCGCTGGTGTACTGGCGAAGGTCACCCAGGTCGTTCCAGCCAATCCCCACGCACTTTGAGTCCTCGAAATCGTCGAAGTAGCGACCACTATTGCCGGCCCGAATCATCCATCCGTTTTTCATGTTTACTCCATTGCTCAGTGTTGGCACTTGATTGTTGGGCGTTCAATTAATAATATTGCGGCTAACACGACCCCTGCCTCTTGGTTCCGATTGGAGCTTACGCGGGGGTTATTTTTTGTGTTTTTGTATAACAACGGTTGTGAAATTTAACCCTCATGGTTAATATCGTTCCCAACACGGCCCCAATCTGTGGATCCGCTTTGGCGGTGAAACTGCTGCGGGGTTTTTTATTGCCTGCGTTTCGGGAAACAGTCCCAGCTTCTCCATTCTTCCGCTACGCCAAACGCTCCCCAGCCAATTCCCAATTGCTCGTTTTCTGGAAATTCTGCCAATAGTTCAGAGAAACGCTGCCACCAGCTAGAAGCGGGGTTGATGGCGTTGAGCAGCTTTTTGCAAATACAAAGGAGCAAGAACGGACGGGCAACAGTGTGTTCGTTGCCGGGTTCCCACGCTGCCTCAAAGCCGCGGACCATGCCTGTGGGCGGTTTCTGGGGCTGGTCGATAACGTTGCGGTTCCAGAGCCGGCTGTGGTGCGCGCAGACGTTGCGAAGGTAGCTGAGACTGCGCAGCCAAGAGGCCAGGGTCCGGCCATTCTGAACGCCATATTTTTCAGCAATAACATTTTGGTCTTCCGGGCGCATACCGGCATAGAGTTCTGACAATGTGTTGAAGTCCCACACCTCGCAGGCGATCCAGATGGGCAAAGGCAGGCCATATTTATTCTTGTTGTGTCTGATGAAGTCTTCTTTAGAACGAGAAACCTGGATGGCCTGTTTTTTCATCCAATCTACGTGCCGGGGTACGCCGGTTCTGCTATCAACTTCCTCGGCAAAACCAGCAAAAAGCAGATTTGGCTTCAAATAGGCGAACGGTTCGTACTTGCCGAGCGTGTGCGCAATGTCCACCCGCAGTGCGACCTCGATACGCTCAAGCGCATCCAGAACCAGCAGCCGCAGCCTCTTGTCGAAGACATATAGGTGAACCGCTGCTTCAAAAGACGAGCCCGGTTTGAAGCTGTCCAGAACGGTGCTCGTTTCCTTGGTCTTCTTTCCTCTTTTAATGCCTTTGCCAATAGGACAAAAAAGCCCGGAGCGCTCCCGAAAGGGGTGCCAGTAGCCGCTCAGGCGGTAATAACCGATGCGTTCAAGATACTCGAGAGCTTTCACTTCATCCGTGACGGCAAGGCCTCTCGCCTTTAACTGTTCGAGCTGTTCCGGGTAGCTCAACCATGGCTTTTCATACACGTAGAAATCATCCCTGTTTTGTCAGTTGAGTGCTTTTTCGACGACCGCCTCGGCCAATTGACAGCGGGTTTTGCTGGCTTGGTTCAGGCATTCCTTTAATCGGTCGCAGAGGGCCATGAGTTCATCGACTTTTTGGACGATGCGGTGTTGCTCTTTGGCAGGGCAAAGCGGCATCGGTGCAGCTTTAAGCTTGTCCTGCGAGATGTTCATCTGACTTTCCGCCATACCCGATTTAGCGCTTTCCAGATACCGAAAGGTTTCACCGGCATTCAGGCAAAGGCAAACAAACTGTTCAGAAAGCCCCGCTTCAACCAGGTGAAATCGGATGATTTTGTCAGAAATCATTAGCTTGGAACGGGTTTCTTTAACTACACAGGAAATTCCTACCCGATTTTTTGGGCCTGCGCGAGTTATGAGAATGTCTCCGCTACGTACTTCATACTGTTTCTTTGGAGCTTTGCTGGTGGGGAGCTTCTTATTCTCATGCTCCAAGTAACTCATTATTTGCACTGCCGTGGTCTTCAATACTCCCCAAGCAGCAGGCTCTGCTGGCTGAGGTGGGCACGCTGGGCTCCACCCTGCGTCCATCAGGCTGATCAATTCACCGAGGTTTACCCATGACCAGCTTCGAGGGATGCTGGGAAGGTTTGAACTATCCTGTTGGTGCAGTGCCTTGGGCAGTTTTATCTCCTTTGCCTGAATGCGGCGCTGCTTCTCAAGGCAAATTTTTTCAAGCAGTTCGGGAGTTGACTCGTCCCCAGCATCCTGCTCCACCAAACGCCCCATCACCGCCAGTTGCAAAATGGTCTGCTTGAGCTTGTCGATACTCTGTCCGGTAGTGAACAGGGTGTCGAAGTGGGCGGCGAGGCGGGCCCAGTTGTCGGCCAGTTCGGTGGCGTTTTTGGATTGGGTGAGGGTGCCGAGCAGGGTGTCCACGAGGGTTTCATGGGCTTCGAGCTGGTCGCTGGTTTGTTGCTCCAATCGGTCGCAGAGGGCCATGAGTTCATCGACTTTTTGGACGATGCGATGTTGTTCCCTCTCTGGCGGTAGCCCTATGACTGTCCCTATAATTTTTTCTCGAGATATATTGGGCTGCGCACCACCCGCACCCATAGCAATAAACCGGGGACGGTAGGTTTTAAGCAGTAACAGTAAGAATCGGTTGGAAATTTCTGACCATGAAGTACAGGCACATACAGCCTGATTAGTAGTGCCAGCGACTTCTAGGATTGATGCCTTTCCAATTGTTGCGCCGTACATGGCAATTAGTACGTCCCCAGGTGAGTTCATTCGCACAGACGTTTCTTTAACAGCTAATTTGGTAATGGACTCTTCCGATACGGCGATAAAGTCGTCAGCAAGCTCGCCAGATTTGAACCATGGAATTTGGCCGTTGTAGTATTGTGAGTTACCGCGCTTCGGCGTAGCCCCAGCACCCCAAATGCCGATGTCGTTTAATCTGCAGTATTCCCAGTTTTTTGGGATGGAGTATGGGTGTTCGGGGGCTTCAACTTTAGGAAGCTCTTTGGGATTTCTGAACTTTTTCGCTTTTACCTGGGTATTTTTTTCACTGCAGATACTATCAAGAAGCTCTAAGGCGGTTCCCTCATCGGGGGCTTGCTCAACGAGTTTGCCTTGAATTGCCAACTCCAAAATCAACTCTCGCAGTCTCTTAATTCCGGTCAGCTCAATCTTGCCGCTGCTTCCTCGGCCACGGGTAGATTTCTGGGTTACCGCACTTGTCCACAAATCCAAGTGCTCGGTAATCAGTTCCCGCGCACTCACGCCTCACCTCCGGCGTTCTTATCACTTAGGGCATCGGCCAAAATATCCCGCAGCTGGCCACGAATCCCCTGAATCTCGACCTGCTGCTGTTCGTACTTGGCGAGAAGTTCGTCCGGGTCATGATTGATCAGCTCACCCTGGTGCGGATTCTTGATGTCCAGGTTGTAGTTACGGGCTTTGATGTCGTCGATAGACACTTTCCACGCCTGCTCGGTTTCCTCACGGCTGGCAAAGCCTTCAGCCTCATCGCCCCACCAGTCGATTTCCGTCTGAAATTCCTCAAACCGCATGGGCTTGGTTTTGTTGTAGTTTTTCACGCCGTCCGGGTAGGGATGTTCGTAGTACCACACGTTTTCGGTGGGCTTGCCTTTGGTGAAGAACAGCAGATTGGTTTTGATGCCGGTGTAAGGGCTAAACACGCCATTAGGCAAGCGCACGATGGTGTGTAGGTTGCACTCGGTGAGCAGCTTTTCCTTGAGGCGGGTTTTCATGCCTTCGCCGAACAGGAAACCGTCTGGTAGCACCACCGCAGCGCGGCCGCCGTTGCGTAGCAGATGGATAAACAGGGTCATGAACAGGTCGGCGGTTTCCCGTGTACGGAAGGCGCTGGGGAAGTTGGTTTCTATGCCGTCTTCTTCCATGCCGCCAAAGGGCGGGTTGGCGATGATGACGTCCACCCGTTCCTTCGGGCCCCAGCTGATAAGCGGGCGGGCCAGGGTGTTGTCATGTTTGATCTGGTCTGGCTCTTCTATGCCGTGCAGTATCAGGTTGGTGGTGGCCAGCAGGTGGGGCAGGGGTTTTTTCTCGACGCCGATGATGGTGCGTTGCAGCGTCTGCTCGTCTTGCGGTGTTTTTACATAGCGTGTGCGTTTGTGGTCGATGGTGCAGGTGAGAAATCCGCCGGTACCGCAGGCGGGGTCCATCACTTTTTCGTCCAGCTTCGGGTCAACGCGGTTGACCATAAACTGGGTGACAGCGCGAGGCGTATAAAATTCACCAGCGTTGCCCGCGCTTTGTAGGTCTTTTAGGATTTGTTCGTACATATCGCCAAGTTCGTGACGCTCGGCGGACTTGTTGAAATTCACGCCGCTCTGCAACTTGTTGATCACCTGGCGCATCAGCTGGCCGGATTTCATGTAGTTGTAGGCGTCTTCAAACACGTTGCGGATAACCACGCCACGGTAATCGTCGCCGGTGGGCTCCAGGTTTTGCAGGCCGGTGAACAGGGTGTTATCGATGAAGTTCTTCAGGTCGTCGCCGGTCATGCCTTCTGGGTCGGCGGCCCAGTTGCGCCAACGCAGTTGCTCTGGAATCGGAGATTTGTAGTTGTCTTAGAGAACGTCCCACTCCTGCTCGCGGTCGTCAAAAATCTTCAGGAACAGCATCCACACCAACTGGCCTATGCGCTGGGCATCGCCGTCTACGCCAACGTCTTTGCGCATGATGTCCTGAATGGATTTTATGGTGCTACTGATAGACATAGGTAATGCGTTCCTGAGATTTCAGAATTAGGGGGTCATGAAAGGCTGGTGGTTAGTCGATTTTCCGGTACAGCTCTTGTTCCAGACTTCTTACCGCTTCGGTGTAGCCAGGTTTGCCGCCGAAGGCATCAATCAGTTCCATCGGCGCGCCAATCTGGCTGAAGGGCGCGAGGGTGAGGATTTTAACATCCTCAATAGACTCAATGCCGGTATCGGTGTACTTCTGCAGCAGTGCGTCCAGAACCTGGCGGCTGGCACCTTGATATTGACTGAAGTAGTTGTTCTTGCGTACCTGTTCCGCGCGTTCTTTGCGGGTGAACGGTGGCTGGTCGTAAACGATGTGGCAGATCACATCGAACGGGTCTGGCTCGGCGCCCAGCTTCTTGCTGACGTCTTTTATCAGGTCGTCCCAGATAACGCCCTGTTCGGTCAGTTCGTCGATAATGACCTGCTTGCGGTCGGCCTGGTGCCAGCGGCGCAGAAAGTCGTTCAGCGAAGCGTACTGCTGCGGGTGAAGTCTCTCAGGCTTTCGGTGATGAGTTTGCCGTCTGGCCCCAGGTACTGGACTCGCTCGGCGATAACAGCCACTTCAACGTTACCGACCACGTATTTTATCCGCTTTGGCCTGCCGGTTTCTTCCTCTTCACCGCCAGAGGTGTTGCCGTCGTCGTTTTCCCAACCTGACTCTGGGTCTACTTCATAGCCTTCGGCGTCTTCAGAGCAGGGGTGTTCGTCGGGTTCTGAACCGTCGTCTGCTTCATCCGCGTCTGGATTAATTGGGTCGTCGGCTTTGGGCTGGTAAACATTTACCGGGTCGCCATCAAAATCGGGGTCGGCAAACAGTTCGGTGGCTTTTTTGAAGTCCAGAATGGTGAACCAGTGCTTGTTGTAGTCGTCGTTGATGCGGGTGCCGCGGCCGATGATTTGCTTGAACTCGGTCATGGACTGTATGCGCTGGTCCAGCACGATGAGTTTGCAGGTTTGGGCATCCACGCCGGTGGTCATCAGTTTGCTGGTGGTGGCAATAACGGGGTAGCGTTCTTCCGGGTTGATGAAGTTGTCGAGCTCGGCTTTGCCTTCCTGTTCATCGCCGGTAATGCGCATCACGTATTTGCGGTTTTCCTGCACCCGCTTCGGGTTCAGGTTCACCAGTGCTTGGCGCATGCGTTCGGCGTGGTCGATGTCTTCGCAGAACACGATGGTTTTTTGGAAGGGGTCAGAGCTTTCCAGAAATTCTGTGATTTTGCCAGCGACTACTTCGGTGCGCTTTACCAGCACCAGCTGGCGGTCGAAATCCTTCTGGTTGTAAATGCGGTCTTCTATCAGCTCGCCGTGCTTGTCGGTTTGGCCTTTGGATGGGCGCCAGCCTTGCAGGTCTTTGTCCAGGTCTACCCGTACCACTTTGTAAGGGGCCAGAAAGCCGTCTTCGATGCCTTGCTTGAGCGAATAGGTGTATACCGGCTCGCCGAAATAATCGATGTTGGAGACTTCTTTGGTTTCTTTTGGCGTGGCGGTCAGGCCGACGTGGGTGGCCGTTGAGAAGTAATCAAGAATCTGGCGCCAGGCGGAATCCACCGAGGCGCTGCCGCGATGGCACTCGTCGATGACGATAAGATCGAAAAAGTCCGGTGAGAACTGTTTGTAAATGTTCTGTTCTTCTTCGCTGCCGGTTACTGCTTGGTAAAGAGACAGGTAAATCTCGTAAGACGGGTCTACCGTGCGGTTGGTGACCTTGGTCATCGCCTGGCCGAAGGGTTTGAAGTCGTTGTTCTTGGTCTGGTCTACCAGAATGTTGCGGTCAGCCAGAAACAGGATGCGCTTCTTTTGTTTTGCCTTCCAAAGCCGCCAGATGATCTGGAAAGCAGTGAAGGTTTTGCCGGTGCCCGTGGCCATTACCAGCAGAATACGGTTCTGGCCTTTGGCAACGGCTTCGATGGTGCGGTTAACCGCCACGGTTTGGTAGTAACGAGGTGTGCGTCCGCTGCCGTCATCGTAGTAGGGCTGCTCAACGATTTTTCGTGCTTGGCTGCTAATGCCTTTGTACTGGCAATACAGATTCCAGAGCGTTTTGGGCGAAGGGAACTCGCTCAGTTGCAGGGTGGTTTCGGTCTGGCCGAATAGCCCGGTGCGGTCGTGGAACAGAAAGCCGTCGCCGTTGCTGCTGAACACGAAAGGTGCGCCTAGCGCATCGCTGTAAGCCAGCCCTTGCTGCATGCCGTCGCCGAGGTTGTGGTTATTGTCCTTGGCCTCGATGATGGCAATGGGCAGGTTCTTCTTGTAGCTGAGAACGTAATCCGCGCGGCGGCGTTTGCCCCGGGTGTGCAAGCGGCCCCGCACGATGATGCGGCCAGCGGTAAATGACACCTCTTCTCGCGCTTGGCTCAACATATTCCAGCCGGCTTGTTCCAGGGCCGGGTTGATGAACTTGGTACAGATATCCCGCTCTGTGAGCTTTTTCTTATCCATGTGCTCGCCGCCTATACATCCCGTTTTCAACCGTATGGTTTTCCGCGGTTTTATGGCTTTAGAGTAGCTTATTTAGACGGGCTGCAGAAGGCTGGGCGGGTTGTTGGGCGTAGCTCAGAAACGAAAAAGCCCGCTGTTAGGCGGGCTAAATCGTTAAATAGTGGTGCCCGGAGGCGGAATCGAACCACCGACACGAGGATTTTCAATCCTTAAATGTGGGCATTTTTCGGCATTGATCTGAACTCAATAAAAACAACTAAATGCATGATATTAAACTAATAGTTGACAATAAAAGTAAGTCTTTACATTGACCCAAATAGACCGGTATTCTCTAAATCTGCTTACATAGTGCTTACACGGCGCTTACATTTTTAGGGAAGGGTTCACGGTGCGAGTTAATCTGACGGCTGGAAGAATTGAGGGCTTCAAGTGCCCCACTGATACCAAGCAATGCTTTCTTTGGGATTCTACGGTGCCAGGTTTGGGCGTTCGTGCCACCGTCAAAGCAAAGGCTTTCATCTATCAGGGGCGGGTTGATAAAAAGGCAATCCGGCTAACCATTGGTGACATTCGTACATGGGGCATTGATGAGGCCCGCGCGGAAGCCCGTAGGCTCGGTACAATGCTAGATCAAGGGATTGATCCCCGTCTTGAAAAGAAACAGCGCCTTGATGACCTGAAGCAGGAACAGAGCGAATCTAAGCGAGCTGATGTCATCGTCGCTGATGCCTGGGCTGAATATATCGAGTCACGCAAACCCCGGTGGAGTGAGCTTCACCTGAAGGATCACCATAAGATAAGTCAGGCCGGTGGTTTACCCCGCCAGCGTGGAACGGGAAAGACACAGCCCGGTGCATTAGCCCCACTAATGAAAATGAAGCTGGCGGATATAAGCGCGGGCACCGTGGGACCGTGGCTGGCAAAGGAAGTTGAAACCCGACCTACCCGCGCTCGATTGGCGTTTGCTCTATTTCGCGCCTTCCTGAACTGGTGCGACGATAATCCCCGCTATCAAGGCTTATGTAGCCCCGAGTCCTGTTCAAAACGAATTGCAAAACAGACGTTACCCCGCAAAGGCGTAAAAGCTGATTGCTTGCAGCGCGAACAGTTGCCCGCCTGGTTCAACGGTGTCCAGCAAATCCACAACTCCGTTATTTCTGCTTACCTTCAAATCCTGATGCTCACCGGTGCAAGGCGTGGCGAACTGGCAACCCTGCGTTGGTCAGACGTTGATTTTCGGTGGGAGAGCCTTTCTATTCGGGACAAAGTAGAAGGGCAGCGCGTTATACCCCTGACGTCTTACGTGGCCTTTCTGATTGACTCACTACCGCTCCGGAATGAATGGGTATTCTCAAGTCCCACTGCAAAGCGTGGGCACTTAGTAGAGCCGCGTTCACAACACCAGAGGGCGCTAACAATCGCCGGAATAGAAGGGTTGACCCTGCACGGCCTGAGGCGGTCATTCGGGACTCTTTCGGAATGGGTAGAAGTGCCCGCCGGTATCGTCGCACAAATCCAAGGGCACAAGCCTAGCGCCACCGTAGAGAAGCACTACCGCCAGCGCCCGCTTGATCTGTTGCGACAATGGCACGAGAAAATAGAAGTCTGGATTCTGGAGCAGGCCGGAATCACTTTTGAAGCACCGGTGATAGGCAAGCGTCTACGTGCGGTGTAACTGGAAGCCCGATAGTCGGGACCTTAGGAGATGATGACTATGAATCAAAACAACGTAGCAGTTACCGGTGTTATCACTGAGCAGGAAGCCCGCCAGCTTGAACGGTCTTTAGAGGATACGCGATCCGGCAGGCTTGGTGCTCTATGTGTGATGATGCTTTCAGACGGTGATATTCAAGAAGAATTAAAATATGACCCGCTTTATGTTTCTGGCTCGCTGGCGGGTATGCGAGAAGCCCTGGAAGCGCACCGGCGGGCGACAGACCTAATGGAAACAGCGGTGAACCGGTTTAAAGGGATGCGGGGGTGACTGTGGTTAATCTCACCCTCATTACCATTGACAATGAGCAGGCCCGTGAAACATTGCGAGTGCTTATCCCCGCAGACGATGCACTTTATGGTGCGCTTGAAAGCTATGCGTCAGAGAATCAGGTTTCTGATCGTCGTTTTGTCGCATCCAATATTGAGATTTCACCGGATAGGGGAATAACGCTCGAACTGTCGTCGGGGGAAATGCGCTATATGCCTGAAAACTGGCATCATGCTTGGGATGCGTTGCGCTTGGAACGGCGAATTTACCGTTGTGGGGAGATTACACAGAAGTTGATTCTGTCGTTGTTTTTCTTTCAGCGAAAGCGCAAGCACGGCCAAAGAAAAGAAGGGCGGGCGGATAAAGAAATTATCAATTACTTAATCAATCTGGTACACGCCTATCGGCTCTTGATGGAAGCTGAGAAGGATGGCCTTGGTCTAGTTTCTGTTCGTGAAGCAACAAACGCGTTGACTTACGATGCTGAAATGCAAGACGCGAGGTTTCCTTCACTGATGCCTGATGATGGGGCTATCCCTTGGCCTGAAAGTTGGACTGCTGACGGTGCCACGCCGAATACACCACAAGGAATTGAACGACTGCGAAAACGGGCAGATAGAGACAAGCCGAACGGCTACTGAAACTCTTTTGTCCCAAGCCCTGTAATACCCGCCGTCATCATTAACCCCGAATGAATTTAAATCATATTCAATTAGGGGTTAACACCATGCTTACTACTGAACAATTAGCCGAAAAATTCCACGTTAAACCGAACACCATCCGAACCTCACTATGTCGAAAAGGGCATTGGTGCGGCTTGCGCCCGGTGCGCCTTCCTAATCGCTTTCTGGCTTGGCCTGATGACGCCGTTCAACGGTTGTTGGATAAATCCACCACTGACAGCCGGAACGCGTGAGGGAGACAGACTATGCAAAGGTATCGCGGAGCAAGTGCGCTGAAGGGATCTGTTTGTATCAATGAACAAAGGAAAAAGGGGCAAATGATGCACAAAAGTAAAACTCAATCCGATGTTGTTGTTTTGCGATCAATTCAGATGGGCTTTCCAATTAGTCACCCACTGACTTTGGCGATTGACGAAAAGGGCGAGCTTTTAATTGATGTGCGTATTTCAATGGTGGATCTCGATGTGCTGATTGACCGATTGAATGCAGACGGAATAGAGCTTTACCGCCGCCGTGATGCCGCTTTAGTGCCAGTCGAGTGGGTTAAAACACTATCGCCAGATGGCCAGTCATTTGCCACCGCCATACAAAATATCGAACAAATGGCTAAAAGCTGGTTTCGAGCGTTACCGGGGAGTTATCTCACATACCGGCCTGTAACTAAGGTGGGTGAGTATGAAAACCACTAAACAAACCGCCCCGGCTAAAACACCGAGGTTGATACCCCCGAACCTGGACGCGGTGCCTGGTGAGCTTCAGGAATGCCCGCAATGGGTAGTTTGGAAAGCCGTGAACAAGGGTGGCGGTAAGGTATCGAAGGTTCCCCATAACCCGAAAACCGGAAGGCAGGCCAGCACGAAAATACGGGGAGACTGGGGAATCTTTGATGAAGCTTGTGAGGCATATCTGATGGGAGGTTATGCCGGTATAGGCTTTGTTTTCACCGCTGATGATCCGTTCGTAGGGGTAGACCTTGATAACTGCTTTGACGAGTTAGGAGCCCTGCGGGATGACGCACGGCAGGCAGTGGATGAACTGCAATCATTCACCGAAAGATCACCGTCTGGCAACGGTCTGCATATTATCTGCAAAGGGGAGTTACCCGGTGGTGGCCACTGTGACAACAAGGTGGGTCGGGAGATGTATCAGGAAGGCCGGTTCTTCACGATTACGGCTGACATGGTGGAAGGGTTAGGCACCGTTAAGGCAGGCGGTGCCGCCCTCAAAAGGCTGTATTCAGACTGGTTCGGACAATCCGCTAGCAATGATGAAAAGCACACCGTGGGTGATCTGGATTGGGATCGAGAAGCACCGGTGGTGTCCTTGGATGATATGGCAATAGGTGAAGATTGGAAAGTTCTTGTCAGGGACGGTGAAGGGCCGTTGGCACCGCGCTTTCCTAAGCATGATTCAGATGATGTAGACCGTTCTGATGCGCTGAAAGCAGTGTGTCAGGAAATGGTTGCCACCGGTGTGAATAAAGAATCAATCCTGACGGTGCTTACTGACAAGGATTACTTTTTGGCCGGTAAGTCGTTAGGGGAGCGGAAGAATAACGTTAAGTCAGCAAAGGAATGGGTGTGGAAATACACATTGGCAAGAGTGCTGGCGAAAAGTCGAGGGTTTGCCGATGAGTTCGATGACTCGCCACTGCCGGAATTGAAAAGAACGCCCACCGATGCGCCGTGGCTTCCGCTTTATTCCCGGTGGTGAGTTGATAGCCAATATTCAGCCCGTTCAGTGGCTTGTACAGCGGTATATTGAAGCAAACAGTATGACTGTCATGTTTGGTGAACCCGGTGCTGGAAAATCATTCATTGCGCTGGACATGGCTTGTTGTATCTGTACCGGTGAAGCTTGGCAGGGATTTCCTGTGAAGGAGGGAGCTGTGTTTTATATCGCCGGGGAGGGACACGCTGGTATTGGTCGTCGGCTCAAGGCCTGGTCGCTACACCGGGGGTTGGTGCCGGAAAATGTAATGGTTAGTAACACTGCCGTTCCGTTGACTGATGCTGAGAGTGTGAAAGCCTTGGTCAGGACGATAAGGGCGATGGTTGATAAATATGGCGTTCCTGCTTTGATCGTGGTTGATACGCTGGCGAGGAATTTTGGCGGTCTGGATGAAAACAGCACTAAAGACATGGGGGTTTTTGTTCAGCACATGGACATGCTAAAGCATGAACTGCAAACCACGATTCTTGTCGTTCACCATACCGGTCAGGGAGATAAAAGCCGCGCAAGAGGTTCTATTGCTTTGAAGGGGGCAACAGACATTGAACTCCGGGTGGAAGCGAGGGCTGGCGGAACTATCGCGCTTCAGACTACAAAAATGAAGGATGCAGAATTAGCCGAACCGGTTTTGCTGAGGCTTCACGGTGTAGACCTGGGAGAAATAGGCAATAGTGCGGTAGTGGTCCAGGCTGATAAATTTGCTGATGATTCATTGCTCCAGTTGGCACCGCAAGAAATGAAAATATGGGAACTACTGAAACAGGGGGTTCGTGATGCTGGCGGTGAAGCCTTGGAGAATAAAACCTTGGTCGAACTGTGCGAAGGTGAGGGGATCAATAAAAGCCGGGTTAGTGAAGCCCGGAAGGTTTTTGTAGAGCAAGATTTAATCACCGAGAGCAAGGAAGGAAAAGCAGTAAAAATTCATTTGAACGACCCGGTTTTTGATTAAAACCCCTTCTGATAGTTCGGAAAACCCACCGAACTATCTTTTTTCCTTTCTGATAGTTCGGTTTAGTTCGGTTCCATAGTTCGGCAAAGCGAACTTCCGCAAGCCCTTGCGCCGCAAGGGGTCTGGCACCGTTGGTATTTTTTGTTCGGTTCGGTGGTTCGGTGTTCCCGCAAGTTCGTTCGGTGTACCCCCCCTTTAGGGGTACCGAACATGCGAACCGAACTGAACCCACCGGTGCTAAAACTCAAATTGTGGTGCTATAGGTTTTTTGAAAATAACCGAATACCGCGCTCCGCGTTCCCCCCGGTGGCCAAACCCGGTGGTAAGGACCCGTAACGCCATGTAGTCTTCAGAGACAGTAAGCTGGAAAGGGATAGCCTAATGAGTGAGGTTAGTCGGAAGTGCCCGTACTGCGCGGAAGCAATAAAGATTGAAGCTGTAAAGTGTAAGCACTGCGGTTCGGAAATTGATCCTTTAGCCAAAGAACAGAAGAAGCGATTAACGCGTGAAGCAGCAACGGCAAATTATGTTCCTTACCGCGCTTACCCCGTAGCGTTACTGGTTTTTATTGCTGTAAGTTTCTGGACCGTGGGTTTCGTGGGTTTCGGGATCTACTTTCAGAATAGTGAAGGAAGTTCATCATCAGATTCGACTGCACCTATTGCAACAGAAGCGCGTGTTGTGAAGGTTGCACCAGTTCAACCGGCTGCCGCTGTTGCACCGGTGGAAATTGCACATTGGGGTGACTATCAATCCACAAGTGGATGGGAATGGAAGGTTTTCATCATTCCTGAAAATTTATCCCGTAATGAATTGATCACCGTTGCGAGGAAAACGTTCGCAAAACATTCCAATGTTAGATCCCGCTTTTTTGATGATTCTGAGAAGATTCAGGAATACATCGACGCCGAGAATTTCTTTTGGGATACCACCGGCACCGTTGTCCGAGCTGAGTTTCCAACAGAGTGGCGAAAGCAGCATCTGATAGCAATTATCCACGATAGATCTACTGCGGGTTATGGTCGCTGGCAGTTGGTGTACAACAAGGGTGGCGTAAGTGAGCACCTAGTATTTCTTGAGTGATGCCGCCAGCAGACTGATGGAGAGCCAGATGGTTATAAAAAATCAGTATCGAAAGTGTCCTATGTGCAACGAGGTAATACATAAGGCCGCATTCGGATGCGAACATTGCGGTAAGAGCCTTCGAAACACATGGGCTTTTGTGTGGGTGACTAATCTCGTCGTTGCTTTACTAGTTGGGGCGATGCTGTGGATATTGATTAGTTGGCAGGTAGGTAGTTTTGATGATCCCCCACCACCTCCGCCAGAAGTTCCCCCCGGTGGGGTGCGATACGAAGGGCAAGTATACGGATCGTGGGACAGTCGGCCATTAGCGGGCTTGAGTAGAGCCTTGCAGGGTAGCGGTGCTTTTTGCCCTGACTACAAATATCGAAAATCAGTCACGCATAGTTCAGAATATATCGTTTACTGCTTGATGAAGTACGAGGGCAGGATGATCGCAATGGATGCTTACGTTGTGTTTACACGGTTTGGAACGGTGGTAGGGCCTGCGAATCCAGACAAGCGGTTAGAGTAGCCCGCAGTACCAAAATTTGCTTACATTTCAGGCTTTAGAAAAATACAAAACCCGCACGAGGCGGGTAAAGTCATTGAATCTAATGGCGCTTGGATTGGCTGAGAAAGCTTTGCAGCCCCAAATTACGGCAGGCTATGGATTTTACTTCCGTAGCGGTTTTCTAGTATCCATTTGCGCTGTCCCGACCTGTTATTAATATTTGCTAGGAAATGATCCTGTATCCACGTGGAGTCAGGGAACGACACTTCTCTCACCGTCCCCGTGCTGTCGTTAAAATAACGGTCTCTATCAATGTATTGTTGAAGGTGCTCGGTATCACTGAAGAATCTCACTCGTGTATGGGGAAATCGTTTAAAAAAATCCCGAGCTATCTCAATTAATTTGCCCTGTCTCACCGTCTTGGGGACCACCACCACATAGAAATTCCACTGCTCTTCAGTGTGCTTCACTGGATTAATGGTGTACTCCCCCCACACTAAAGATTGAACACCCGAAAGCTCGACAGAGCCCTTCGTTAATTGCTCTTCAGCACTAACAGAAAAACCAAGCAATAAAATAAAAACGAAAAGAATATGTCTGACGTGAAGATATTTCATGAACAGAATTTCCATTGTACGCGGAAGGCTCTGAATCAGTTGCGACTGAGTCTAACGTGCTGAGACGAGCAGTCCACTGTGGAAACTGTGCCCATAAAAGCGTTCATTTTCACCGCGCACTTTTCAATGTTGAGGCCGTTATTGCCATCACTTGAAATGTTCGTCACATATGGGCCGGCAGTAGTGCAGCCAGCGATGGCAGTAGCAATCAGCAGGGTTGCCGCAATTTTCTTCATTCCCTTGAGTCCTTTATCACTATTTAAGCAACAGCGGTTTGCACCTGATGGGTATTCACCAAATCTGCTTACATATTGCTTACATTTCAGGTTTTAGAAAGAACAAAACCCGCACTAGGCGGGTTAAGTCGTTGAATCTAATGGTGCCCGGAGGCGGAATCGAACCACCGACACGAGGATTTTCAATCCTCTGCTCTACCGACTGAGCTATCCGGGCATGTTGCAATACTGTGCTGCAACGGGGCGCTATTAAACCGGTTTGGCCGCACTGAGTCAAGAGGGCTTTTGAAAATTTGTTAAAGTTTTCAGTGCTGCTTGTTGGGCTGGACCAATGGGCTATTTTTCCGGCGGTACATAGCCTTCGGCTTTGTCGAAGGGTTCGTTATTAAAGAAGCGTTCCATCTGTGCCTGCAGGTATTTGCGGGTGTTCGGGTCCATCAGGCTCAGGTGCTTTTCATTAATCAGCATGGTTTGCTGGCTTTGCCATTCTTCCCATGCCGCTTTGGAGATGTTGTCGTAGATGTCCTGGCCGCGGGCGCCGGGCATTGGGGGGTTGTTCAGACCTTCCATTTCTTTCTGGTGCTTGCGGCAGAAAATGTTACGGCTCATGGGGGCTCCTGTGGGTATTTTGGGATGTTTGGAGGCAACTAGTATTTAACGCATCATATCAGTAATAAGGCTGCCGGGCTGCTACAGCAGCGTGGTCTGCTCGGGGTCTGTCAGTAGTGTGCGTATGGGTGCTGGCAAGCCCAGGCTCAATGCTTGATCACGGTGCAGCCAGCGGTGATTGTCGTCGGCAACGCGGCTTTGGGGTTCGGCGCTCATTCGCGCTGGCTGTATGTGCAGGTGGTAATGGCTGAAGGTGTGACGAAAACCGCTGATGCGTTGTGGATCACCACAGCTTAGGCCTAGCTGTAGTTCGCATGCCTGCTGTAGTTCGTCTTCGCCCAATGCCGGGTCAAGCTCTGGCAGGCTCCATAGGCCGCCCCAGATGCCACTGGGTGGCCGGCGCTGAAGCAGTATGCGGCCTTCGCTGTCTTCCAGTATCAGCATCCAGGTGGTTTTTTCGGGCTTGGTTTTTTTCGGTTTCGAGCCGGGGTATAGAGCGGTTTCACTGTTGGCCCAGGCCTGGCAGTTTTGTTGCAGTGGGCAGCGTTCGCAGGCCGGTCGGCTGCGGGTACAGACTAACGCGCCTAAATCCATTACGGCTTGGGTATAGTCCCGTATCCGTTCGTTTGGAGTGTGTTGTTCGGCGAACTGCCAGAGTTTCTGTTGTACCGCAGTTTGCCCCGGCCAGCCGGCTACAGCGTGGTAGCGCGCAAGTACCCGCTTGACGTTACCGTCCAGTATGGCGGCTTTAATATCCCAGGATTGCGCCAGAATGGCGGCGGCGGTTGAACGGCCGATGCCGCTCAGTGCTTCCAGTTGTTGCTGGTCGCGAGGGAATTCGCCGTTGTGTTCCTGCACCACGGCTTGTGCGGCCTTTTGTAGATTACGGGCGCGGGCGTAATAACCCAGGCCGGACCAGTGGCTGAGCACGTCGTCTGTTGGTGCTGACGCAAGCGAGTGAACGTCTGGAAAGCGCTGCATAAACGCCTGGTAGTAAGGTATAACCGTGGCTACCTGGGTTTGTTGCAGCATAATTTCCGATACCCACACTCGGTATGCGGTGCGGTTGTGGTGCCACGGCAGGTTGTGTCTGCCGTGTTCATCAAACCAGTTCAACAGGGCTGGGGCAAAGCTGTCAGTCATCAGTTAAAGAAGCCTTTTAGCGCGTCTTTTATTTTGTCTTCTGCTTTGGCCTTGGCTGCGTTTTTGGCGATGTCTTGCAGGCTGTCGCGGAAGCGCGAACCGTCGAAGGAGCAGAGCCCTGCTGGGTCATCGCTAAGGTTGCCGCGGCACTCAAGGGGTATAACCACGTTTCTCACAGTGTCGGTTACCCGGCAGGCTGGGTCACGGTGGATTTCACCCACAATACGCAGGCCGAGTTCGTAGTCCACAAGGGTTTGCTGCATATCCACGCTGCCTTGGCCTTCCAGCTGCATGCCGGCAAGCGATGCCAGCAGCTCTGTGTTGTTCAGGGTGTTGCCGTTAATGTCCAGGGTGCCGCGCATGTCATTAAACGGTGTGGTAGTTCCCCAGTCGGTCGTACCCAGGGTTTCCTGATTGACCAGTGCAATGCCCTGGCATGCCAGGCGGGTCAGGTTCATGCGGCGGAACTCGCCTTCCGCCAGGTTAAAGGTAATTTTGCCATCGGCGTTACCGCGCAATGCGGCCATGGTGTTGCCGGTGGATTTGGCGTTTATTTTGAGGTTTGCTCCGCCAGAGAGCATGTCTACTTCCGCCAGGTCGTTGAGTAGCGGCAGTGTTTGTACGTCTGTTACGTCGGTATTGATGCCCCATTTCGGAGTGTCGGAGCGGGCATCGATGCTGGCATTGGCGTTAAAGCTGCCGTAGTAGAGTTTGCCGCTGAAGTCATCGATTTCCAGCACGCCGTTTTTGGCCAGGGTGCTGGCTTTTATCTCATTAATCTGGAGATTGCTGACGGTTAGCTTGTTCAGTCCCAAATCAATGTCTAATAACAGCGCGCGCAGGGTGTCCAGGGGCAGCAATTGCGAGTCCGGGTCTGCTTGGGCTGCCGCAGTGCCAGAACCAGAGCCAGAATTAGAGCCAGTGCCGCTTTCAGTCGCCGGGGTGCCCGATGGTGGCGGCAGGTAGCGATCGGCGTTTAGCTCGTCACCGGTCAGGCGAAAAACAAGTGCGGAGCTGGCCAGGTTATAACTGCCTGAACCGTTGAAAGTGGTGTCATCCAGTTTCAGGGTTAAGTCGGTTAGCTCCGGCTTGCCCGCTGCTCCGCCAATGTTAGTACTGAAGGCCAGGGCGGTGAGCGCGTCGCCGTCACTGGTTTCAATAGTGGGTTGGCCCAGGTTCTCCAGCAGTTTTTTCAGTGAAAATTCGTTGATGGCGATGTTACCCGCCAATTTTGGCTTGTCGCCAAAGCCTTCTACAGTCAGATTGGTGTTGGCGCTTAGGTTGGCAAAGCTGAAGCTGATATCTTTCAGATTCGCGGTTGCGTTAGCCAGGTTGGCGGCCAGTGATCCGCTGATTTTAGCGGTGATGGTTTTACCGGCGAATGCTTCGCCTTTTATGTCGAAACTTGCGTCCAGGCCCGATGCGCTAAATGTATCTAATGCCTGGTTGGCCGACAGGCGGGCTGCAATGCTGCCTTCTACGCTCATTTGCGGCTCGGCGGTTTCTACCCGGAAGCTGATGTCTAACGGAAACTCGGAACCCAGAGTGATGTCGCTGGCGCCCAAAGTGAAATCTTCCAAGGTGATTTCCTGGCCGGTGGTGGCGTCTGTGTAACGCACCCGGGCGTTGGCGATTTCGACGTTGCTGACGTTGAAGTTCAGCGGTTCCGCGGAGCCTTCACTCGCTGCCGCTGTTGTGTCCGGAGCCGGTTCACTGGGGGCCGCTTGCTGCGCGTCTTTCTCCGGCATTATGCGGGTCCAGTTAGCCTGGCCTTCTTTGTTAACGCTCAGATGCGCGTCCAGGCCGTCCAGTACAAAGTTATTCACCTGAGGCGACATGGCGACCAGTGACCAAAAATCGATCTCTGCGACTAAACGATCGAGCGCAATGAAGCGTTCGCCGTCGAGTTTGGCTTCAACGTTGTTCAGCTCCAGGCCGATGGGAATGAACGACCAGCTGATGTCGCCGTCTAGAATCAGGTCGAGATTGGTTTGCTTTTCTACGGCCTGCTCAATTTGCGGCTTGTAGGTGTTGGGATCAATCACCAACATGGCGACGACTATTGCCGCTACGGCCAGTAAAATCAGTGCCACAATAGTAATGAGCAGGTAACGTAGTGCTTTCATTGGGTGTGTCCTGTTCGTTCAGATCAATGTGCGATTTATCAAAGGATAACGCAGGGTTAGCAAATTAACAGCGTGAGTGTATGACAATGCCGTAGTGTTAGGCCAAAATACCGCCGTATTTCTGTGACGATCGTAATCTCTAATAATGAGAACAAGAGTCTCTAATAATGACAACAAGGAGTTGGCAATGGCCATAAACGTATCAATAGAACTCAGCCGCGAGCTGGAAATTGATGGCAGTTACGATGAAGTGTTTGACCTGCTGGCGGATGTGCCCCGGTCTGTCAGTCACTTTCCGAAAGTGCATAAGTTGACTGATCTGGGCGATAACAGCTACCTCTGGGAAATGGAGAAGGTAGGCGTTGACAAGTACTCCATCCAAACGGCTTACGCCTGCCATTATGTGTCAGACCGCGATGCCGGCACTATTCGCTGGGAGCCTGTTGCGGGCCAGGGCAATGGCGTGGTGAACGGGTCTTGGGTTATTACCGCCAAGGGCGATACCATGTCCACCCTGAAGTTTAAAACCAATGCAAAATTAACGCTACCGCTGCCGAGCCTGCTGAAACTGGCCATCAGCCCAATTATCAAGCACGAGTTCAACTCGCTGGTAGACCAGTACATGCGCAATCTGAAGAAAGTGTTTGCATAGCGCAGGGTAATGGTTGCGATAAATCCACCGGCAGTACTCCGGTACGAATAAGCGGTATACTTGGCGCAATTATTCATTGGCGTCTCTGAAGCCGAAAATTTTTTAAAACTATTTTAAACAGTCAGTTACGGAGTTCACATGGTCGAACGCAAGGCTCGGGTTGAACGCAATACCCTTGAAACCCAGATCAGTGTTGAAGTAAATCTTGATGGCACCGGTAAAACCAACTTTCAGACTGGCGTGCCTTTTCTGGATCATATGATGGACCAGATTGCCCGCCACGGCATGGTAGATCTAGATGTGGTGTGTGATGGCGACTTGCATATCGACGACCACCACACCGTAGAAGATGTGGGCATTACCATGGGCCAGGCGTTCGCTAAAGCAGTGGGCGACAAAAAAGGCATCCGCCGCTACGGCCACGCCTACGTGCCACTGGACGAAGCTTTGTCGCGGGTAGTGCTGGACCTGTCCGGTCGCCCCGGCCTGCACATGGATGTTCCTTTCACCCGGGCAACCGTGGGTGGCTTTGATGTAGACTTGTTCGCCGAGTTTTTTCAGGGCTTTGTGAACCATGCGCTGATTACCCTGCATATCGACAACCTGAAGGGCAAAAATACCCATCACCAAATTGAAACGGTGTTCAAAGCATTTGGCCGCGCACTGCGCATGGCCGTTGAGCTTGACGACCGCATGGCCGGTATTATGCCCTCCACCAAAGGCACCCTCTGATCCGAGGCGCCCTAGACTGTTCCCAGCTGCTGGACTGATGAATTTATGAAAACCGTTGCCATCATTGATTACGGCATGGGCAACCTGCATTCCGTGAGCAAAGCCGTAGAACACGTAGCCCCGGATACCCGGGTGCTGGTGACCGACAACGCCGACCTTATCCGCAGCGCCGACCGGGTGATATTCCCCGGTGTGGGCGCCATTCGCGATTGCATGGCGGAAATCCGTCGGCTGGGCGTGGATGAACTGGTGAAAGAAGTCTCCCGCGATCGCCCTCTGCTGGGTGTGTGCGTAGGCATGCAGGCGCTGATGTCCCACAGCGAAGAAAACGGGGGCGTTGACTGCATTGACGTATTCCCCGCCCATGTGCGTTTCTTCGGCCACAAACTGACGGAAAACGGCGAGCGTTTAAAAGTGCCGCACATGGGCTGGAACCAGGTGCAGCAGGTACAAGATCACCCTATGTGGCACAAAATCGCTGACGATGAGCGTTTTTACTTTGTGCACAGTTATTACGCCGAGGCCGAAGATAACGTCGACATAGCCGGCCGCACCCGTTACGGCGTCGACGTTGCGGCGGCGGTGGCCAGGGGTAATATTTTTGCGGTGCAGTTCCATCCGGAAAAAAGTGCCGATGCAGGCCTGCAATTGCTTAAGAACTTTGTAAACTGGGCCGGAAAATAATTTAAAAATATCTTGGAAAAAAACCATTATGCTGATTATCCCCGCTATCGATCTGAAAGACGGTAAATGCGTTCGCCTGCGTCAGGGCCGGATGGACGATTCCACAGTGTTCGGCGGCGATCCGGTTGATATGGCAACCCGCTGGGTAGATGCCGGCGCAAGGCGTCTTCACTTGGTGGATTTGAACGGCGCGTTCGCCGGTGAGCCGGTCAACGGTGAAATTGTGAAGGCTATCGCGCGCAAGTATCCGGACTTACCGATTCAGATTGGTGGTGGTATCCGCTCCGCAGAAATTATTGAAACCTACCTGCAGGCCGGTGTGCAGTGGGTGATCATTGGCACCAAAGCGGTGAAAGAACCAGAATTTGTGACCGAAATGTGCAAACGTTTCCCCGGCCATATTATTGTGGGCCTGGACGCCAAAGACGGCCGCGTGGCCACCGACGGCTGGGCTGAAGTGTCTGAGATTATGGCAACCGATCTGGCCCGGCGTTTTGCGAACGACGGCGTAGACTCCATTGTGTACACCGACATTGCCCGCGACGGCATGATGCAGGGCGTGAACGTAGAAGCCACCGCGGCGCTGGCTAAGGCCTGTGGCATACCGGTGATTGCCTCTGGTGGCGTGACCAATATGGACGACTTGAAGCGCCTGGGCGCTGTGGCCGATCAGGGTATTCTGGGCGCCATTACCGGCCGTGCGATTTACGAAGGTACTCTGGATGTAGCCGAAGCTCAGGCTTACTGCGACAGCCTGAACGCTTGATTTTTGATCTTCTGACACTGTGACTTTCTGACTGAACGGAGCATTTCCATGGCACTGGCCAAGCGCATTATTCCCTGTCTGGATGTAGACAAGGGCAGGGTAGTGAAAGGCGTGAACTTTGTGGATATCCGCGACGCTGGCGACCCGGTGGAAGTAGCTCGCCGTTACAATGAGCAGGGCGCTGATGAGATCACCTTTTTGGATATTACCGCCAGTCACGAAAGCCGTGACACCACTTATGAAACCGTAGAGCGCATGGCGGCAGAGGTGTTTATTCCCTTAACCGTCGGCGGCGGTGTGCGCACGGTGGAAGACATTCGCAAACTGCTGAATGCCGGTGCCGATAAGGTGGCCATCAATACCGCGGCGGTGTTTGATTCCGAATTTGTAAGAACCGCGGCCGAGCGCTTTGGCAGCCAATGTATTGTTGTAGCGATTGATGCCAAGCGGGTGAGCGTCGAGGGCGAAGAGCCCAGGTGGGAGATTTTTACCCACGGTGGCCGCAAGCCAACGGGTTTGGACGCGGTGGAATGGGCGCAAAAGATGGTGGCCTTGGGAGCCGGTGAATTGCTACTAACCAGTATGGACCGCGACGGCACAAAAATTGGCTTTGACCTGGGCCTGACCCGCGCCGTTAGCGATGCGGTAACGGTGCCGGTGATTGCGTCTGGCGGGGTAGGTGGCCTACAGCACCTGGCCGATGGCGTAACCATCGGTGGCGCGGATGCGGTGCTGGCGGCCTCGATATTTCACTTCGGCGAGCACACCATTCCGGAAGCTAAAGCGTTTATGAAAGCCCAGGGAATTGAAGTGAGGGACTAGCCCGCCAGACAATTACAATCGGGCAGCGCTGCTGTCCGATTCTGGTTTTTTCGCATAAGCAGGCACTATGGCCTGCTTTTTCTCGTTTGCAAACATGGTTTTGTTGCTGTTGCGAATAGCCCAGACGCCGCTGATAGTTGCTACGGCAATGCCTTGTTCGTCCAGCAGAGGCAAGTGTTTTTCCAGATAGTCTACGGTGACTTTGTGGGGGTGGGCGATAGCGATGGCCGTGCCCTGTTGCCGCGCACGTTGAATCAACAGTTTGAATTGTCGGTCAACAAACTCTTCGGTTTGTTCGTGGTCCAGAAACACATCGCGGGTAAGGCTGGGAATGCTGTGCGCGCGGGCGACATCGCCGGCTATAGAGCTTGCGATAGTGCGGCTGTCAACGAAGTACAGCGGGTAGCGGCCCAGTTCTGTCATCACCCAGTCCATAGGCTGCAGGCGTTGCGTTAGCAGACTGCCCAGATGGTTATTCACGCCCTGAACGTGGGGCACCGACTGCAAAGCCCGTCGCAATGTGCGGGTAAGGTGGACCTGGTCCATATCTTCGGTCAGGCCGCCGGGCCCCAGGCCGAAATGCTGGGTGTTGGCCATGGGCGCGTGCAGCATGATTTCCTTATTCAGGCTGTGTGACAGTTTGGCCAGTTCTACGGTATGGCGGCGGTAGGGCAGAAACGACAGGGTGATTGGCTGCTCCAGCCGTGCCAGGCGCTCCCCTTCAGTACGGTTGTGGCCCATGTCATCAATGATGATGGCAATGGTGGGTGGCGGCCCGGCCAACACTGCATGGCTGACCATGCTGCTGGCCAGGCCCAGAAGCATGGTCAGCAGCATGCCAGCCGACGTGTTCGACCGCTGCGGATTCACAAACTGAACCTTGGAAAGTGCCTCACGGAAAGCAACTTATTGCTGAGCACTGGACGTGCCGGCGCGGCTGATGATGTTCAGCCCTTTAAGCAGATTCAGCGCTGAGCGCAACTGGTAGTCACGATTCAGAACCGCTTCAGCGGATTCCTTGGTGTTATCACTTACATCCTTAGCGCTCTCATCCTGAGCTGCGTTTTTACGGTTTTCGGCTTCGTTCTTGCCTTCCAGGTGGCCGCTTAAATCAGCTTCTGTAAACATCGGCTGGCTCTCCAGTTCTTTCAGCTCTGCCGGTTTTACTTCGATATCCGGCTTGATGCCGGTGGCCTGAATGGAGCGGCCGTCCGGTGTGTAGTAACGGGCTGTGGTCATTTTTATGGCGTGGGTTTCATCCAGTGGAATCACGGTTTGCACGCTGCCTTTGCCAAATGACTGGGTGCCCATCACTACGGCGCGGCGATGGTCCTGCAAGGCGCCCGCTACGATTTCTGATGCAGACGCGGAACCGCCGTTAATCAGGACCACCATTGGCGTATCGGCCAGTATGTCGCCTTTTGTGGCGCTGAAACGCAGGCGTGAGCTCTGTATGCGTCCTTCGGTGTAGACCACAAGGCCTTCGTTCAGCACAGCGTCTACGGTGTCAACGGCGGCCTGCAGAACGCCGCCCGGGTTGTTGCGTACATCCAGAATTACGCCTTTGAGTGCACCGCCGGCGTCTTTTTTCAGTGCCGTCAGGGCGTCGCGGAACTGGCTGCCGGTTTCGGCCTGGAACTGGGTAATGCGTACATAGCCGTAACCGTCATCCAGCATGCGGGATTTCACGCTGGTGACCTTGATGATGGCGCGCTCTACCGGAATGACCAGCGGCCCTGTTTCGCCGTCGCGAATGATCGTCAGTTGCAGAATACTGCCAGGTTCGCCGCGCATCAGCTCTACCGCGTCTTGCAGAGACATGCCTTTTACCGGTTGCTCACCCAGTTTTATGATCACGTCGCCAGTCCGCACACCGGCCTTTTGCGCCGGAGTGTCGTCTATGGGAGTGATGACCTTAACAAAGCCGTTTTCCATGCCTACTTCGATGCCCAGGCCACCAAAGGCACCGCTGGTGCTTTCTTCCAGGTCTTCGTAATCTTTTGGTGCCAGATAGGCTGAATGCGGGTCTAGCTCTGACAGCATGCCTTTAATGGCGCTTTCAAGCAGTTGGCTGTCAGTGACTTCTTCCACGTAAGCGTCTTTGATGCGACTGAAAACGGCGGTAAATTTACGCAGGTCGTCCAGCGGTAGCTGCTCGCGTTCTGCAGGTATGTCAATGCCCGCGTGAGGATCGGCTATGGTGTTGGTCGGCGTCTGCTGGGCGAAAGCCCAACCGGAAGCGGCAAAACAGGAGGCCATAACAAGGGCCTGCATCGGTAAAGCATGAAGAGTGCGTTGGGCAAGTTTCATTCACTTATCCTGTATTTATGCCGCTAGTTGGCGGGTTGCCGCTAATTCGCCACAGTATGGCGGGAGCGCTGGCGTTTGTCAGCTCTTGCCGGGTTTGGCCGGTTGCCCGGCCAGCCAGCGTGACGGATTATCGGGCTTGCCGTTGTGGCGTATTTCAAAATACAGCGCGGTTTTGTCGGTGCCGCCGGTCTGGCCGGCCTGAGCAATGGCCTCGCCGGCATCTACCCAGTCCCCGGTCGTGGTGTAAAGGCTGCTGGCATGGCCGTATAAAGTCATATAACCATCGCCGTGGTCAATAATGGTTAGTAGCCCAAAGCCACGCAACCAATTGGCGAATACAACACGACCGTAGTGAATGGCGTGGACTTCGGCGCCTGTGTCGGTGTGCATTAGCAGGCCGTTACGGCGTAGTTTGCCTTCGGCATAGGTTTCGCCAAAGCGGCTGGCTACGGTTCCGGCAGCGGGCCAGGGCATTTTTTTGCGCAGTTTCGCAAAGGGCTGGTTGGCATTTGGCGCAGGTATGCTGGTAATGGCCTGTTGCACTTCCTTTAACAGGGCCTCAAGGCGCTTTTGATCGGCGGCCAGTTCGTCGCGTTCGCTGCGGCGCTGGCCGATGTCTGCGTTCAAGCTTGCCAGTGTCTGTTCGCGCTGTTTACGGGTTTGCGCCAGTTTCTGCTGGCGTTGCTCGACATCGGCTTCGGTGGCGGCCAGTCTGGCGCGGGTGTTCTGCATTTGCGCGCGGGTTTGGTTCAGCTCTGCGAGGCTGGCCTGAAAAGCCTGTACCTGGCCGACTGTGTAATTGCCCAGGTATTCGTAATAGGTGAGGGTGCGGGCAATATTATTGGGGTCGGTTTCGTTGAGCAGTACTTTCAAGGCGCTGGCGTCGCCTTCCATCCAAGCCTGGCGCAGCAGTTTCTTCAACTGCTCGCGCTGGCCGTTAAGGATAAGAGTCAACTGCTGTTGCTGGGTTTCCAGTTCTGCCAGCTGTGTTTGCTGGCTGGTGGCCTGCTGCTTCAGGTCGCGAGATTCTCGGGTCAGGTCACTGATGCTGCGTTCCAGACCGGTCAGCTGTTGTTGCAGTTGCGAGCGGTCTTTCTCCGCTTTGGTCAACCACTGATTAATGGCGCCAATCTGCTTTTTCAGCTTTTCAACCTGGGCCGGAGTTACCTGTTGAGAAGCTGCTTGCTGTGCGGCTACCGGGGCTGCGCTGGCAAAAGCCAGCACCAGTAACATGGGTAGCAGCACAGGTAAAACCAGTAGCGCGCGCAACATGGTAGCTTGTCCGTTTACAGTCAACCGATCTCAGCCAGGCTGTGGCCTGTCATTTCGTTGGGCTGAGCCACGCCCATTAGTGCTAGCAGCGTAGGCGCCACATCGCTCAGGGCACCACCGTCGTTCAACATTATCTGTTTTGGGCCGGTGTATACCAGGGGCACAGGGCCAATGGTGTGGGCGGTGTGTACCTGGCCGGATACCGGGTCTTGCATCTGCTCGCAGTTGCCGTGGTCAGCGGTTATCAGGCCTTCGCCACCCACGTCCGCAAGTGCTTCTACAACGCGCTTTACGCAGGCGTCCAGGCATTCGGCCGCTTTGATGGCAGCGTCCAGCTTGCCCGTGTGGCCAACCATGTCGCCGTTGGCGTAGTTGCAGATGACCAGATCGTATTTGCCGCTTTTAATGGCCTCAACCAGTTTGTCTGTGACTTCCGGAGCGCTCATTTCCGGCTTCAGGTCATAGGTGGCAACGTCTGGAGATGGCACCAAAATGCGGTCTTCCCCGGTAAATGGCTCTTCGCGGCCGCCGTTAAAAAAGAAAGTAACGTGGGCGTATTTTTCGGTTTCCGAAATTCGCAGCTGGGTTTTGCCAGCGTTGGCCAGGTATTCGCCCAGGCAGTTAACGAGCTTTGCTGGCGGATAGGCGCAGCTGGCTTTTATATCGGCGGCGTATTCGGTGAGCATGACAAAGTCGGCCAGCTGGGGCACTTTTTTGCGTTTGAAGCCGTCAAAATCAGCGTCAACAAAGGTGCGCGTCAGCTCGCGGGCACGGTCTGCGCGGAAGTTCATAAACAACACGGCGTCGCCATCGTTAATGGTGGCAGTGGTGTCACCTTCGGCCTGAATGCGGGTTGGTTTTACAAACTCGTCATTTTCGTCGCGTTCGTAAGCCTGCTCCAGAGCGGCTACCGCGTCATCGCAGGCGTATTCAGCTTCACCCAGAGCCATCACATTGTAGGCTGCTTCTACGCGGTCCCAGCGGTTGTCGCGGTCCATGGCAAAGTAACGCCCGGTCACGCTTGCAATGCGAGCAACGCCAAGTGCGGCGAGGCTGGCCGTGGCTTCTTCCAATGACGCTTTGGCGCTGCGCGGAGGCATGTCGCGACCATCCAGAATGGCGTGCAGGTAAACGGCTTTAGCGCCGCGGGCTGCGGCTATTTCTGCCGCGGCAAGAATGTGGCTTTCATGGCTGTGGACGCCGCCTGGCGACAGCAGGCCAATCAGGTGAACGGCTTTGCCCTGGCTTACAGCGGCATCGATAGCTTTGCACAGGGCCGGGTTTGTCTGGAAACCGCCGTCTTTCAGGTCTTTGTCGATGCGGGTCAGGTTCTGGTATACAACGCGACCGGCGCCAAGATTCATGTGACCTACTTCGGAATTGCCCATTTGTCCGCTGGGCAGGCCTACAAACATGCCGGAGGTGTTAATCAGCGTTTTCGGGTTGTTTTGCCACAGACTATCCCAGAACGGTGTATTGGCGTTGCTGATGGCATTATCTTCGGCGGGGTCGCGGTGGCCCCAGCCGTCAAGAATGATGAGTGCCGTTGGCGTGCGAGTCGCTGTCATAACGTGCTCCGGTTGTTGGCAGTGTGTTGTTGTTGATAAGAGTGAGACTCAAGATTCTAACCGCTTTCATTTACCCATGCCATGCTGGTTGCCTTCTGCGCAGGGCCGCGGGTGTGTATAATCTTGCCAAATTATTTTGCAGGGTGTTTTCATGGATCGCTTGTTTGAATTTGTTGTTAACCATTACATTCTGGTGTCGGTATTCGTTGCCTTGCTGCTGGCGCTGCTGGCGCTGGAAACCCGCCGCGGTGGCGCTAAAATTTCCGCCCAAGGCGCTGTGAGCCTTATTAACCGGGACGAAGCGGTGGTGGTGGATATCCGTGATCGCAAAGAATTTAACGAAGGGCGCATCACCGGCTCGATGAATATCCCGTTGAGCGCGCTGAAAGGCCGTAGCAGTGAGCTGTCGAAGCACAAAGAAAAGCAGCTGATTGTGGTCGACAAGATGGGGCAGCATTCTGCTATGGCCGTCAAACAGCTGAACACTGATGGTTTTGCTAATGTGGTTCGCCTCAGCGGCGGCATTGCCGACTGGAAGGCCAGTAATTTGCCGCTGGTAAAGAAATAACGAAGGGTTGTGTCGCCGCCCAGCGCTACAGCACGCCGCTTAATTTACGGGCAACCTAGCCCAGACAGATAATAAAGGACTGAACATGGCTGAGAATTCGCAAGCTGCAGCAGGCAATGAAAACCAGAACCAACCACAATTCGCCATGCAGCGCATTTACGTAAAAGATCTTTCTTTCGAATCCCCCAACGCTCCAACGGTGTTTCAGGAGCAGTGGAAGCCGCAGGTCAATCTTGACCTGAACACAGGGCATTCCAAAGTCAGCGATAATCAGTACGAAGTTGTGCTGTCGTTGACAGTAACGGCAAAGATTGAAGAGAAAGTCGCTTATATTGTTGAAATCCAACAGGCCGGCGTTTTTCTGGTAAACGGTGTGGATCCTCAGCAATTGGGCCACATGTTGGGCGCCTACTGCCCGACCATTCTGTTCCCTTACGCCCGCGAAGCCATTGATAACCTGGTAAGCCGTGGTAGCTTCCCGGCACTGATGTTGGCGCCGGTTAACTTCGACGCGATTTATGCCCAGGCGCTTCAGCGCAAGCAAGAAGAAGCGAAGGCTGCAGAAGCCACCAGTGAGCCCAAAACTCACTGACTTTCTGGGCGAGCAAGAAAAACCCGGCTTAAGAGCCGGGTTTTTTTATTCAGAACCGCAAAATTCCAATTGCCGCCAGGCTTCATAAACCACCAGCGCGACGGTATTCGACAGGTTCAGGCTGCGGCTGTGAGCGCACATGGGCACTCTCAGACGGTGGCCATCGGCTAGGGCATCGCGAACCGGTGCGGGCAAGCCGCGGGTTTCCGGCCCGAACATCAGGTAGTCACCGTCCTGGTAACTGACCTCATGATAGTAGTGACTGCCTTTGGTGGTCAGCCCGAACAGCCGTTGCGGCTGCTCGGATTTTAAAAACGCCGGGTAACTTTCGTGTACTTTCACACTGGCGTATTCGCTGTAATCCAGCCCGGCCCGGCGCATCTGTTTGTCTTCCAGAGTAAACCCCAGTGGTTCAATCAGATGCAGCTTACAACCGGTGTTGGCGCAGAGCCGGATAATATTCCCGGTATTTGGAGGAATTTCCGGCTCGTACAGCACGACATTCAGCATATTAGATTAACGCTCAACCGCCAGCGCCACACCCATGCCACCGCCGATGCACAGTGTTGCCAAGCCTTTTTTGGCATCTTGACGCACCATTTCGTGCAACAGGCTGACCAGAATACGGCAGCCGGAGGCGCCGATCGGGTGGCCCATCGCAATAGCGCCGCCGTTCACGTTAACCTTGGCAACGTCCCAACCCATATCGCGGTTGACCGCAATAGCCTGGGCCGCGAAGGCTTCGTTGGCTTCAATCAGGTCCAGATCGCTAACGTCCCAGCCCGCCAATTTCAGGCAGCGCTGGCTGGCCGGAATCGGGCCAGTGCCCATAATAGTGGGGTCTACGCCGGCGCTGGACTGGGCTTTGATGGTGACAAGTACGGTCAAGCCCAGTTCTTTGGCTTTTTCAGCGCTGCACACCATAACGGCGGCTGCGCCATCGTTGATGGTCGAGGAGTTAGCGGCGGTGACTGTGCCGTCTTTTTTGAACGCAGGGCGCAGTTTGGACAGGCCTTCGGCGGTCGTGCCGTCACGCGGGCCTTCGTCTTTAGCGACAATAATCGGGTCGCCTTTACGCTGGGGAATCGAAACCGGCACGATTTCGCCGTCAAAGCGACCGGCTTCTTGTGCTGCTATGGCTTTTTGCTGAGACGCAGCTGCGAATTGATCCTGCTCTTCACGGCTGATGCCGTATTTTTCAACGATATTTTCGGTGGTTATGCCCATGTGGTAGTCGTTGAACGCGTCCCACAGACCGTCATTGACCATGGTGTCTACCAACGCCCAATTGCCCATACGCTGACCATTACGGCTGTTGGGGAGAACGTGGGGCGCCTGGCTCATGCTTTCCTGGCCACCGGCAATGACGATTTCTGCGTCGCCGTTGCGGATAGACTGTACCGCCATGTGAACGGCTTTCAGGCCGGAACCGCAAACCTTATTGATGGTCATAGCCGGCACAGTCGCCGGCAGCCCGGCGTTAATAGCTGCCTGGCGCGCTGGATTCTGGCCGCAGCCCGCGGTGAGCACCTGGCCCATAACAACTTCGCTGACTTGGTCACCGGCAATACCGGTTTCTTCCATCAGCGCTTTAATGACAGCCGTTCCAAGCTGGTCAGCGCGCAGGGTTGATAATCCCCCACCAAAACCGCCAACCGCCGTCCGCTTGGCGGCAACAATGACAACATCACGCATGAGCATTCTCCATTTTTAGCATGCGGGCGACAGATTTGCCGCGCCTAGGTGAAACTGTTCACAGTGTAGCCCTTTGACTGGCGAGCACCAACCGCTTAGTGCGCGACGGATTTAATGCTTTTGTATGACATTGCGGATGGCCTCCAGCCTGCACTGGTCCATAGCCTGACCCAGTTCCGGCCCACGGTAACCTCGGGCTAGTAAGGTTTTGGCTTGCACGCCCGCAGCCGCCTGCGCCGAATCTGCAAGCTGTTGCAGGGCGAGCTGCTGTAAACGCAGGTCGGGGCCGTTTTGAAGAGGCAAGGTAACGCGTAACAGTTGCAGCGCTTCTTGCAGGCGCTCGGGCCGGCGCCAGGCGTCCGCGGCGTTAAGCGCTTCCAGCAGCTGCTCGGGCAGGTCATTTTGGTTGTCAGTGTTGTTCATGCAGGATGAGCCGCGGAGAGTGCCGGCCAGGGTGGCAAGCTCTTGGCAAGCTTTTGGAGCCTTAAGCAAAGCCACTCGGTTACTGGTCTGTGCACTTGAAAGCGGCAGTAACAACGCGGCAACTCGTTGTGCTGTGTTGGCGTCGGGTAAGTTTTGATGTAATTGCTGCAGGGCGTTCAGGGCCTGCTGGCGTACTGGCTGCGCGGCAAATTCCGGCAGTAGTTCAATCAGCGCGCCACAACTGTGCAGCACATCAAAAAACGTCACCGGAGAAGCCTCGTGCAAGGCGCGCTGAAGCTCTTGCCATACCCGCTCAGGCACCAGGTGGCCGACTTCGCCGGCGTCGGTCATGGCCTGCATCAATTGCAGAGTGTCGGGATGGACTTCGAAACCTTCGGGCGCGAAGCGGGCGGCAAAACGTGCGGTGCGCAGAATGCGCAGAGGGTCTTCTGCAAAAGCTTCGGAAACGTGGCGCAACAGACGGTCTTGAAGATCCTGCCGACCGCCGAAAGGGTCAATAATCTCGCCGCTTTCGGCCTGCGCCATGGCATTAACAGTCAGATCACGGCGTTTCAGGTCTTCTTCGAGGGTTACGTCGGGTGCGCTGTACACCGTGAACCCGTGGTAGCCATGGCCTTGCTTGCGCTCGGTGCGCGCCAGCGCGTACTCCTCGTGGGTATGGGGGTGCAGGAACACCGGGAAATCAGCGCCCACCTGGCGAAAACCTTGTGCTAGCAAGGCTTCGGGCGTAGCGCCCACCACCACCCAGTCGCGGTCTTTAACTGGCAGGCCCAGCAGTTGATCGCGCACTGCGCCGCCAACCAGGTAGATGTCCATAAAGGTCCCCATAATATCGAGAAGTTGTGGCGCAGATTAGGCCAGAAGCCGCTGCCACACAAGCCGCTGCCGGTTACGCCGACGCGGCGGTCTTTTGCCGTTTACACTGGGGATATTTAAGCGTTTGCGTAAAAATGCAAGTTGAGTCAGTGTCTTGCATAACCTGGCCCGATTCTTTCATATAACAGCCAAACCGCATTTTCGGAGATTAGTAATGACACTTCGCGTTATATCCGCGTTACTGGTGCTGTTGATGACGACAGCTTGCGCGCCCACGGGACAGCACGGCCGCAACGCAGACGCTAACCGCTTCGCGCCGATTACCCTGCGGGTTAGCGGCTATGGCACCTATGAAGACGCCACAAAAGACCGGTTGGACACGCGCAAGCGCCTGATGGCGCGCAGGGCCTCCCAGCTTGATGCCTATCGCAATCTGGCGGAACGGGTTTACGGTACGGTGGTTTACGGTGGTTTACGGCGGTGCGACGGTGAACGATTTTGTGCTGCAGAACGATGATTTTCGAGCCTACGTTGACAGCTATTTGCGCGGTATGAAAACCGTATCTGTGAACGAACACAGTGACGGCGTTGTGGAAACGGTCGTCGAATTGAAACTGGAGCCACGCTTTCGCCAGTGCGTTGCATGTGTGCCCGACACCCAGGTTGCCCGTTATTGCTCGTTACCCTTACCCCGCGAAAATGACAGTGCCAGCGATGTTCGCAGCGGCAACACCGATTCTCTTTACTACCTGGATTAAGCGATGACTGCTTGCTACCGAAGGTTACAGCAATGTATTTCAATCGCCGCTGCCTGTGCTCTGGCACTGATTTTTGCCAGCCAGCCGCTGCTGGCCGCAGTTGTTGAGGGCGTAGGCCATGCCAGCATTCACAATGGTGATATTGATAGCGCCCGCGCCCTGGCACGGCAGGCGGCTATGCGCGATATGGCACTGCAATACGACGCCCGCATCAGTAACAGCGACACGGTTGAAAATGGTGTACTAATCAGTTCGCGCTTGCGCGTTACCAGCGATGTCAGCGCCCGCAATGTGCAGGTGGTGGATGAGTTTCGCAGCGGCCAGCTGTTGCGGCTGACCCTGCGCGCAGAAATGACCGCCCAGCAAAGCAGTTGCGGTAAAGGTGCGGCGTCCACGTTAAAAAAGCGCGTGGCGATTACCGGGTTTCCATTGTTGTACCCTGACCACGCCCGCGTTGGGCGCCTGGATGATGCTGGTGAAATGCTGCCGCAACAGTTACAGGCCCGTTTGCGTAACGCCGGCAGCGTGCAGGTTCTTTCGGCAACAAGCTTGAGGATGTATGACGATTTGTTGAACGCACCCACAGCCCAGCAGGACGACAATCGGCTGACCAACGTACGCCAGCTGGCGCGGGAGCTGGGTGCTCAGTTTGTGGTCAGCGGGGTTATACGGGATCTGGACGTGGCTGACCCTGCGGCCTGGAATACGTCGGTACTCGGCAAATTGAAGCGTAGCGTGAGAGCAGTAGATCAGAGTCGACGCTTTATTGCGGATATGGTGATTTATGATGGTTTTAGTGGGGCGCCGGTGTACCAGCAGCGCTTCAGTGCCCGCGCGCAATGGAACGCTGGCCCTGGCAGCGCCAAGGGCTTTGCTTCCGCCGGTTTCGAGCAAACCGACTATGGTCAGGCAGTAGCGCAGGTGATGGATGACATGGCCCAATCCGTGACGGATGCGCTGAACTGCCAACCGTTTATGACCCGCATCAGCCGTGTTGACGGTGACCTTGCCACTATTGAATCGGGTGCTACCTCCGGATTGCGGCCGTCAGCAACGCTGCAGGTATACCGAAGTGCACAACACTTTGAAGCTCTGGACGCAACGCCGGAGCTGAGTGAAACCGGCGTCAGCATCACACTCAACAACGTTCACCCGGAATTCGCCTCCGGCAAGCTGTCGGCCCATGGTGGCCAAACCAATATCCAGCAGGACGATATTGCCGTGGTGTGGTAGCGCAGATTATGCGGCTTGTTTAGACGCGACATCACGGATTTTGCTGATCATCGAACGCAGACCGTTTCCGCGAGTCGGGGAAATATGGCGGAATAAATCCAGGCGTTCAAACAGCTCATCAATGTCTATGGCCAGAAGTTCACGGGGTTCGTGATTGTTCAGCGCCACCAGGATGATCGCCGCTAGCCCACGCACAATAATGGCATCAGAATCGATTAGCAGAAACAGCTTGCCGCTGGCTTCATCATAATGATGAGTCAGCCATACCTGGCTCTGGCAGCCGTGCACGTAATTCTGTTCGTTGCGTTCGGAATCCGGAAACGGCGGTAGCTGTTTGCCCAGGTCGATAATGAACGCGTAGCGATCTTCCCAGTCGTCCAAAAGCTCGAAGGCCTCAAACACGTCTTCCATTGTGGTGCTGGTACCCAGCGGATTTTTCGTGAAATCGGTTGCGCTGGTGGTCATTACAACATCCCCAGTTCCAGTTTGGCTTCGTCGGTCAGCATGTCGCTGGTCCAGGGCGGGTCAAAGGTCAGGTCTACCGTGACTTTATCAACGTTGGGCACGTGTTCCAATTTGGTTTTCACATCCTCGGTAATCACCGGGCCCATACCACAACCTGCGGCGGTAAGAGTCATGGTGATGTGAATGTGGTTACCGTGCTCTGGTTCTTGCTCGATGGAGCAGTTGTAGATTAGCCCCAGCTCTACCACGTTGACCGGAATCTCCGGGTCATAACAGTTACGCAGGGCTTCCCACATCTGGTTTTCGTTTACCGTACCGTCTTCCGGAGTATCAAAATTACTGACCAGTGGCTGTTTGCCCAAAGCGTCGGCGTCGTGGCCTTCAATGCGTGCCAAATTGCCATTAACGGCCACTGTAAAGGTTCCGCCCAATGACTGGGTAATGGTTACGAAGGTATCCGAAGGAATCATGATTTCCGTTCCGGAGGGAACCAGGCGGGCTTCCACTTTTCGTTTGGTCAGTACAACTTCCCGTTCTTGCATCTGTTACTCCGTCATACCACTGTAAAGCTTTCGCCGCAGCCACATTCTGCGGTGGCGTTGGGGTTGCGAAACTCAAAGGTGGAGTTTACGCCTTCGGTAACAAAATCAATTTCAATACCGTTCACCAGTGGAATGTGTTCGTCTTTTACAAACAGGTCTACACCGTCGATATGAAATATCTGGTCATCGCTGCCGGACTCTTCCACCCACTGGGTTTCGTACTTAAAGCCGGAACATCCGCTCTTTTTGATGGCAAGACGAATGCCAAGCGCTTCGGGCCTTTTTTCCAACTGCTTGCGGACGTGTTTAATCGCACTGGGGGTCATGGTGACCGCAATCGTTGGGGTGAATACTTGGGCTGTCATAATTTCACCTCCATCAGGTAAACAAACGCTGTATTTTTTGTAGGGCGGCAAACAATTGCTCTACTTCTTCCAGAGTATTGTAGAACGCAAACGAGGCCCGCGCTGTACCAGGAAGCCCGTAATACTCCATCAGCGGCATGGCACAATGATGGCCGGTACGAATGGCAATGCCCTGCTGATCTAGCAGAGTACCGATATCACTGGGGTGCAGACCGTCAATTTTAAAGGATATCAGCGGCACTTTGTTGCGCGCGGTGCCAATCACGGTCATACCCGGCACGCTAGCCACCAGCTCGTTGGCGCGCTGGAGCAGAGCGTTTTCGGCCGCTTCCATTGCGTTGCGATCCAGGGTAGCCAAATAATCAATAGCGGCGCCCAGGCCCACGGCTTCGGCAATGGCCGGGGTGCCGGCTTCAAATTTGTAAGGCAGGGTGTTGTAAGTAGTGCCGGCAAAGCTCACCCGTTCAATCATTTCGCCGCCGCCCTGCCAGGGTGGCATAGCTTCCAGCAACTCGGCTTTGCCATAAAGCACGCCAATACCGGTGGGGCCAAACAGCTTATGGGCCGAGAACACGTAAAAGTCGCAATCCAGCGCCTGCACATCGGGCTGGAAGTGGCCCACGGCCTGGGCGCCATCGACCAGGGTGATTACGCCCTGTGCTTTGGCTTTGGCTACCATGTCAGCCACCGGGTTCACCGTGCCTAACGCATTGGACACGTGGGTGATGGCCAGAATGCGGGTGCGCTCACTCAACAGTGAGTGAAACGAGTCCATGTCCAGCTCGCCTTCCGGCGTTACATCAATCGGCAGTACCTTGGCACCGGTGCGCTCTGCCAGCATCTGCCAGGGCACGATGTTGGCGTGGTGCTCCATCTGGCTCAGCAAAATTTCGTCGCCCGGTTTAAGCAGCGGAGCCAAGCCGTTGGCCACCAGGTTGATGGCTTCGGTGGTGCCGCGGGTCCAGATAATTTCCCGTGCGCTGGGCGCATTTAAAAACTGCTGGACCTTCTTGCGCGCGCCTTCAAAGGCGGTAGTGGCACGGTCAGCCAGGGTGTGGGCGCCCCGGTGAACGTTGGAGTGCATTTCCCGATAATAGCTGTCCATGGCCTGCAACACCGCTTCCGGGCGTTGTGATGAAGCGCCGTTGTCCAGATACACCAGCGGTTTGCCGTTTACCTGTTGCGACAGTATGGGAAAATCCCGGCGTACCGCGTGTACGTCAAACAGCGGTTGGGTGGTTTTGGCCACGGACAAAGTGCTCATAACCGGTTATACCTCTTGGAATGCCTGGTCGAAGAACTGGTTCAGTCCGGTGTTGGCGGTGTCACGCACCTGCTCCACCGGAATCTGGGCCACCAGTTCATTGATAAACGCCATGGTCAGCAGAACTTTTGCATCGCGGGGGCTAAGGCCACGGGACACCAGATAAAATATGGATTCGTTATCAAGCTGGCCGATGGTCGCGCCGTGGGCGCACTTTACGTCGTCGGCGTAAATTTCCAGTTCTGGCTTGGTGTCGATTTCCGCACCGTTGGTGAGCAGCAGATTTTTGTTGCTCATGTTGGCGTTGGATTTTTGCGCATCCTGATGGATGTGTATACGGCCGTTAAAAATAGCGTGGGATTTATCTGCTGCAATGTTGCGATAGCTTTCCTCGCTGTTGCAGTGGGCCGCAATGTGTTCAATGGTGGTGTGATTGTCGTAATGCTGGGTACCTTGGGTAACCACCACGCCATTGAGTTTACACTCGGCACCTTCGCCTTCAAGGCGAACGTGCAGGTCGTGACGGCGCAAGGTGCCACCAAAGCCAACGCTGTGACTTGCAAAACGCGAGTTGCGCTGTTGGCGCACGCCGGTGGTGCCTATGTGCTGCACATTCTGACCTTCGGTATTCAGGCGCACACTGGTGACATTGGCGCCATCGCCCAGGCTAAACTCGGTGGCGGTGTTGACCATCACCGGGCTTTCGCCGCTGGAAACATAATCTTCCACCAGGGTGAGCTGGCTGTTGCTGCCTGCGGCTACCAGAATACAAGGAAAGGCAGACCCGCTGTGGCTGGCGCTGGTGTGATGAATTACAAACAGCGGTTGGTCCAGCACGGTGCCGGGCTGCAGTTGGATCAGCAGACCGTCTTCAAAGCGCGCAGCGTTCAGCAGTGACAGGTTTATTGAACCGTGTTTTGCCGGCTGATCGCTGATGGATTTGCCCAGCAGGTCAGCGGCAAGCTCGGCGTCATCGCCGTTCAAATCACTGAAGCGCTTTATGCTCAGGCCTTCCAGCGCTGGGTAGTTGCTGGCTTCGGGGCGCACAACGCCATTTACCAGCACCACAGTGTAACCCTGAATGTCGGCCTCGGCGCCGGCACTGGCGCTCAGCGGCAAGGAGCTGGCCATTTCATCGGTCAGTTTCAGATGCTTGGCCGAGTACTTCCAGTTTTCAGTTTTGCGCGTGGGCAGCAGCAAATCCTTCAGAGCGCTGGCTCTGTTAGCGCGCAGCGCCAGCAGTGGCTCGGGCAGAGCTTGACCCGCCGATTGCAGAAAGGCGCTGGAAAGCGTAGATGCAGATTTCATGTCGCGACCTCCTGATCAGTGGCTGGCAGTTACGTTATCTTTGACGCCGAGCCAGCCGTAGCCTTTTTCTTCCAGTTCCAGAGCCAGTTCGCGGCCGCCTGATTTGATGATTTTGCCATCAGCCAGCACGTGTACGTAATCTGGAACTATGTGGTCCAGCAGGCGCTGGTAATGGGTAATCATCAGAATGGCACGATCGGGAGCACGTAAGGCGTTTACACCGTCGGAAACGACCTTCAGGGCGTCTATATCAAGGCCGGAGTCAGTTTCGTCAAGAATGGCGAATTTTGGTTGCAGCAACAGCGCCTGCATTATTTCGTTACGCTTTTTTTCTCCACCCGAGAAGCCTTCGTTCACGCCGCGTTTGAGAAAGGCGGGATCCAGGTCGACCTGTCTGGAGACCTCTTTGGCCAGCTTCATGAATTCAGCGGCGTTCATGTCGTCTTTGCCCTGGTGCTTGCGCATGGCGTTAACGGCGGTGCGCAGGAACTGCAGGTTGCTGACGCCGGGAATTTCAACCGGGTATTGGAACGCCAGGAAAATACCTTCGCGGGCACGCATTTCGGTGGGCAGTTCAAGCAGGTTGTCGCCGTTGAGGGTAACGTCGCCTTCGGTGACTTCAAATGCTTCATTGCCTGCCAACACCTGCGACAAGGTACTTTTGCCGGAGCCGTTGGGGCCCATGATGGCGTGAACTTCGCCGGCTTTTATTTCCAGGTTGATGCCTTTGAGAATCTGTTTGCCTTCAACGGAGGCGTGCAGGTTTTTGATGCTCAGCATGTGTAATTTCTCTCTTTTAAGCTTTTGAATTCGTTTTAATCAAATTTTGGGCTTCTATAAAGCTTAACCGACCGAGCCTTCCAAGCTGACTTCAAGCAGTTTGCCGGCTTCTACCGCAAACTCCATGGGCAGCTCTTTGAAGACTTCTTTACAGAAGCCGTTGACGATCATGGATACAGCCTGTTCCGCGTTAATACCGCGCTGGCGGCAGAGGAACATCTGTTCGTCGCTGACTTTTGACGTGGTCGCCTCGTGCTCCACGATGGCCGACTTGTTCTTGCTTTCTATGTACGGGAAAGTGTGGGCGCCGCAGCGGTCACCAATTAGCAGGGAGTCGCACTGGGTGAAGTTTCGTGCACCTTCGGCTCCCGGGTTGAACTTGATCAGGCCGCGGTAGGTGTTTGAGCTGCGACCGGCAGAAATACCCTTGGAAATCACCGTGCTGCGGGTGTTTTTGCCCAGGTGAATCATTTTTGTGCCGGTGTCGGCCTGCTGGTAGTTGTGGGTCAGCGCGACTGAGTAAAATTCACCGACGCTGTTGTCGCCGCGCAGTACGCAGCTGGGGTACTTCCAGGTGACGGCTGAACCGGTTTCGACCTGGGTCCAGGACACTTTGGAGTTGTCACCGATGCAGGCGGCGCGTTTTGTGACGAAGTTAAAGATACCGCCTTTGCCGTTTTCGTCGCCGGGGTACCAGTTCTGTACCGTAGAGTATTTGATCTGGGCGTCTTTTAGCAGCACCAGTTCGACGACTGCAGCGTGCAGCTGGTTTTCGTCGCGCATGGGTGCAGTGCAACCTTCCAGATAACTGACGTAACTGCCTTCGTCGGCGATAATAAGGGTTCGCTCGAACTGGCCAGTGTTGGCAGCGTTGATGCGGAAGTAGGTCGACAGTTCCATCGGGCAGCGCACACCTTTGGGGATGTACACGAAGGAGCCGTCGGAGAATACCGCCGAATTCAGCGCGGCGAAGTAGTTGTCAGCGGCGGGAACCACGCTGCCCAGATACTTTTTCACCAGCTCCGGGTATTTCTGAATCGCTTCTGAAATCGGGCAGAAGATAACGCCTGCTTTTTCCAGTGGTTCTTTAAAGGTGGTGACTACAGAGACGGAGTCGAAGACCGCATCTACTGCAACGCCGGCTAGTTTGGCCCTTTCGTGCAGCGGAATACCCAGTTTTTCATAGGTGCGCAGCAGCTCAGGATCGACTTCGTCGAGGCTCTGAAGCATATCTTCCGGGCGTTTGGGCGCGGAATAATAGGAAATTTCGTTGTATTTTACCTTTGGGTAATCAACGTGAGCCCAGTCTGGCTCTTCCATTTCGAGCCAGCGACGATAGGCTTTCAGGCGCCACTCCAGCATGAATTCTGGCTCTTGCTTGAGTTCAGAAAGACGGCGAATTACGTCTTCATTGAGGCCCGGCTCAAAGGTGTCTGACTCAATCTCGGTTACGAACCCGTGTTCGTAGTCCCGTTTGATGAGTTCTCTTACCTCTTTGTCTGTGGTCGCCATGATCGTCGCTCCGTGTTCTTTTATCGTGGGCTGTGATGCCCTTTAGTTTGCCAGCAACCGCGAAAGTTGCAGGGCTGATCTGTTGCTTGTTGATGCTGATTGTACAATACCAGACTAATTTAGTCAGGTATTAAATCGAGGAAAAATATATTATACCGAAAACTGCTTTTAAAGCGGGTTGCGCGTCTGGGTTGTGTTTAGTTCGAGTTATTATACGTGCAGTTCAGCCTTGCGTGCCATTCGGCAGGATACGTGTCAGATAGCTGTGAGCAAGCTGCGCCGGAGTGTTTGGCGGCACAGGAATGCGCACGATGTGGCCGCTGCCGGGGGCGCAATTCACGGCGCCGCCGTTCAGATTTTCCATAGCAGGCAGGGTGAATCGCAGGTTGCCGCTGGGGGTGACCAGTTCCAGCGGGTCACCGATGGAGAATTTATTTTTTACAGTGATGGTAAGCCACTGGTCGTTGGCGTCGGCGATGGCGCCCACCACCTGCTGGCTGCCGAGATAGGACGAGCCCTGCTCGTAGCTCTGATATTCTTGGGGCAGGTGGCGGCGCAGGAACCCTTCGGTGTAACCGCGGTTCGACAGGGCTTCGAGCTCGTCCATCAGGCTCATGTCAAAAGGCTTGCCTTGCACAGCTTCGTCAATGGCCCGGCGGTAGGCCTGTGTAGTGCGTGCTACGTAGTAGGTGCTTTTGGTGCGGCCTTCAATTTTCAGAGAGTGCACGCCCATTTCGCACAGGGCGGCCACGTGCTGAACCGCGCGCAGATCGCGGGAATTCATGATGTAGGTGCCGTGTTCGTCCTCATAAGCGGGAATTAAGCTGCCGGGACGGTTGGGTTCTTCCAGCAGAATTTCTCTGGGCTCTATCTCCCTGGGTAAAGCCTCCTGCACAGGGTTGTCAGAAGAGCAGGCGATCAGGTCGCCCGTTTGATCGTGACTGTGTGCCACCGGTTTGTAGTTCCAGCGACAGGCGTTGGTGCAGGCTCCCTGATTGGCATCGCGGTGGTTCATATAGCCCGACAGCAGGCAGCGGCCGGAGTAAGCCATGCACAGAGCGCCGTGTACAAACACCTCCAGTTCCATCTGCGGCACCCGCTCGCGAATCTCGCGAATTTCGTTCAGTGCCAGTTCCCGTGACAGAATCACCCGGCTGATGCCCTGGCTGTGCCAGAATTCTACTGTTGCCCAGTTTACCGCGTTGGCCTGGACAGACAGGTGTATAGGCTGGTCTGGCCACTGCTTTTTTACCAGCATGATTAAACCTGGGTCGGACATGATAAGCGCATCGGGTTTTTGCTCTATTACCGGCGCCAGATCTTTCAGATAGGAACGAACCTTGTCATTGTGGGGTGCAATGTTAGAGACCAGATAGAACTGCTTGCCCAGACTGTGAGCGCGCTCGATACCAGCGCCCAGGTCGGCTGCGTTCTTGAAACTGTTGTTGCGAACCCGCAGTGAATAGCGTGGCTGGCCGGCATAAACCGCATCGGCGCCATAGGCAAAGGCGGTTTCAAGGTGCTCGGGGGTGCCGGCGGGCGCAAGCAGTTCAGGGGTATTCATAACGGGCTCCGGGATGAATATGTGGAGGATAGGGCGCTTGTCAAGCGTAGCGAGCGCACTATTGTGCCCGAGCCAATCAGAATTTCAGTTGACCTCGCTCAAGGGTATTATGGATTAATTTCAGCTAACATCTGTACGCTGAATGCTTTGATGGTTTATCTTTCACCACCGAATTTTTAAAAGATGACAATAAATTCTGAGTCGGGAGGGGTTTCATGGCTGTAAACGGGCAGCAGCAGGCTGCGCGGGCATCTTTGAGTATCCGCGTGCGTGTTTTGATTGACGGCCAGCTGGCCAGAGGAAAGGTAGGTGTAGAGGTGGTTGCGTCGCAGCTGCACATGAGCCGCTATACCTTGCATAAAAAATTGAAAGCGGAAGGGCTGACCTTCGCACGTATATTGGAGGACGTTCGCCGCAAGCGGGCGCTGGCTTACATGCAGGATAAAACCAAGCCGCTGGTAGAAATTGCCGAACAGCTTGGGTTTTCAGAACTGAGTGCATTCAGCCGGGCGTTCAAGCGTTGGATGGGCTCGTCGCCGGCTGAATACCGCTCGGTCAGGTTTTCCTGAATCGAGCTTAGAACTTTTTAAACACCAGGCTGCCGTTGGTGCCGCCAAAGCCGAAACTGTTGCTCATCACATATTCCAGGTTCTGGTTTTCGCGCACTTCGCGCACGACCGGGTAACCTTCTGCGCCTTCATCCAGATTTTCGATGTTGGCAGATGGGCAAATAAAGCTTTCACGCTGCATGATCAGGCTGTAAATGGCTTCGTGCACGCCTGCCGCGCCCAGAGCGTGGCCGCTCAGTGCTTTGGTAGAACTCAGCGGCGGAATGCGGTCACCAAAGGCCTGCTTGATAGCTTTCAGCTCGGTGATGTCGCCGGCCGGTGTGCTGGTGCCGTGGGTGTTGATGTAGCTGATGTCGCCGTCGATGTTTTTCATCGCCTGCTGCATGCAGCGTACTGCACCCTCGCCGCTGGGGGCGACCATATCAGCGCCATCAGAGGTTGCGCCAAAGCCGACAATTTCCGCCAAAATGTTGGCGCCGCGGGCTTGTGCATGCTCCAGAGCTTCCAGCACCAGGGTGCCGCCGCCGCCAGAAATCACGAAACCGTCGCGGTTGGCATCGTAGGTGCGCGACGCTTTTTCCGGGGTGTCGTTGTACTTGGTGGACAGCGCGCCCATGGCGTCGAACAACATGCTCAGGCTCCAGTGGATATCGTCGCCACCGCCGGCCAGCATCACGTCCTGGCGGCCCATGGCAATCAGGTCCGCCGCGTGGCCAATCGCGTGGGTACTGGTGGCGCAGGCCGACGTAATGCCGTAGTTAACACCGGTAATGCCGAACGCCGTTGTAATGCTGGCATTGATAGAGCTGCCCATGGTGCGTGGTACCCGGTAAGGGCCAACCCGCCGAATGCCTTTTGCACGATGGGTGTCGATGGCGTCCATCAGCTCCACGGTAGATGCGCCACCGGTGCCGAAAATGGCGCCGGTGGTGTTGGCGCGGATCTGCTCGTCGGTCAGGCCAGACTGGGCCAGGGCTTCTACCGTAGACAGGTGGGCGTAGCCGGAAGCCGGGCACATAAAACGCCACAACTTGCGGTCAATCAATTCTGGAAGATTCAGGTTGATCTGACCGCAAATCTGGCTACGTAGGCCGTTATCGCGGGCTTCTTCGCTGAAGCCGATACCGGACTTCACTTCCCGCAGTGATTTGGTTACAGCCTTTAAGTCGGTTCCAAGGCTGGACACAATGCCCATCCCGGTGATTACAACGCGACGCATGTCAGTCACTCCTAAAAGTTGTCGGTGGAGGTGAACAGGCCTACCCGTAGGTCTTTGGCCATATAAATTTCCTTGCCGTCCACTTCCATTCGGCCATCAGCGATAGCCATGGTTAGCTTGCGCTTTATAAGACGTTTGAAATCAAGATGGTAAGTGACTTTTTTGGCATTAGGAAGAACCTGGCCAAAGAATTTCACTTCACCGGAACCCAGCGCCCGGCCTTTGCCCCGGCCACCTGTCCATGCCAGGTAGAAACCGAGCAGCTGCCACATGGCGTCAAGGCCCAGGCAGCCCGGCATAACCGGATCGCTGTCAAAGTGAACCTTGAAGAACCACAGGTCCGGATTGATATCCAGCTCTGCGGTCAGGCCACCTTTGCCGTAAAGCCCGCCTTCGCTCCCAATGTGGGTGATGCGGTCGAACATCAGCATTTCATCAATGGGCAGGCGCATGCCAGCGCCCTTGAACAATTCACCGTGACCGCAGTCGATCAGGTCTTGTTTGCTAAACGTGTTGGGGTAGGGGTTGGAATCCATAGTGCCGGTGTCTCTTTCGCAAGATGATTTCCTATAACTTTAGCTCGAAATTCGCCTGATGCTATTGACCATTAGTGGATAATTACAAAATTTGCGCAATGTTTACCCGATTTTACCGTCTGGCCGTGGGCTAGCCAATATGTGGGTGTAGCGCCACAGAAAGACACCAAAGGCGATCAGCCATAGCAGAGTGCTGACGCCAATACCGGCGTGCCAGCCCAGAATATTGAAGGCCGTCAGCACCCGTGCCACCGCGGCCAGCTGGATTAATACAAAGGCGGTTACCATGCCCCGTGGCAGCACCAGCGGCCGGCCGGTGTGGCCCAGGGTTACCCGTGCTATAACCCCAAATATCAGGCAGCCAATGGCGCCAGCACCCGCAGCGTGGGCCCAGGCGTTTGAAGGCCATTCCAATAACAGATGGCCCGCCAACAGAACCAGCGCCACCGGCACCCACAGAATCGACAGGTGTAACACCCATAACAGCGGTTCTTTATGGGTCAGCCAACCTTTCCAATTGTAAAGCCGCACCAGCATAATACCAGCGGCAACGATGGCCATCACTCCAGCAAGGGTGCGCCAGCCGCTCACCAGTGTTGCCAGCAGCACAATCATCGCAAATACGCTGGCCATATCCAGTTTGGCTGAATTTTTCACCAGCGTAGGGCTCAGTCCCTGGCGGCCTAGATAACCGCTGGTGAAGGCCGGTGTGATACGCCCGCCAACAATGCTGATCAGGGCCAGGCCCATCAGCAGCGCACCGTAGCTGTAAACCGGATCAAGACGGGCAACGAAGCCGATTTGCATCAGCCATAAGAGGCCCAGTACCACCAGTATCATCAGTTGGCGTTTCTGCCGCGCGTGCCAGACACGCCAGCCCGCATCGAGCATCACTAACGGCAGAAAGGCCAGGTTCACACCCTGAACCAGCCAAACCGGAAGATCACCGCCAAAGGCCAGCAATAGCCGGCCAGCAAGCCACACACCCCACAGTAGAGCCAGACGCAGCCCATGAATGCGATCGGTCTGCGTCCAGGTGCACACGGCCGTTAGCAGAAAGCCCGCAATAGCGGCGGTCAGAAACCCGAACAGCATTTCGTGCTGGTGCCATAGCACCCCGGGCAAGGCTAGTGGCAGTTGTAGGGTGCCTGTTGCCTGGAGCACCCATACCGGCAACACAACAACAACCAGCAGGGCCATAGACAGGAAGAAAATGCGAAAAGGGTAACCGAACAACTGACCGATACTGGCGCGGTCGGCGGATGGTGTCGGAATTGCCATTGGGGATCTCCGTTAATAGTGGTATTTTATGTATATGTTAAAGGAAGGCCAATTCAAATGACATACCCGGAATAGGAGTAGTCTGCGTACAATGACGTTTTTGTCGTCGCGCTTTTGCCCTTCGATTTGGGCCGAGAGAGACTATTTTGCGCGGTTTATAATCAACTTCATCGAAATCAAGGAACCCCGCCTGTGTACATGACTTTAAAAAGCATTCACATGCTCACCGCGTATCTCACAGTGACGCTTTTCGCACTGCGCTTGCTGATGGATGCAGTGGGCCGCCCCGGTTGGCGGCAAACGCCTTTGCGCTGGATTCCCCACGCTAACGACACGGTGCTGCTGGTCAGCGCTATCAGCCTAGTGTTTGTAACGCCGTGGATGCCGTTAGTGCACGGCTGGTTAACAGCCAAGATAATCTTGCTGGTGGGTTACATCATAGCCGGGATGTTCGCTTTAAAAGTCAGTGTTGATAAGCGCGCACGCATCGTCGCAGCGGTGCTTGCGCTGGTGCAGATAGCCGCGATATTCCACTTGGCGACTGCCAAGCCGATACTCTTCTCCTAACGCTGTTCGGGGTTTTTAACGGCCGCTGAATAATTCCGGAAGGTCGGCGGATTCTGCCGCGTTGGCCGACTCTTTGCACTCGGCACTGCGAATGGCCAGGTGCATGCGCAGCAGTGTGAGCAGCGCCAGAGCAAACAACAGCATGAAGCTGGTTTGCCAGACGCCGGTTATATCACTGATGGCGGCGAATGCCAGTAGCATCGGGCCGGCAAGAATGGCTCCGGCCATCGTGAGTATGGCGGCTGCCGTGTTTACTTTGTGGGGATGGTGCTGGGAGTAGTACTGAGAATAGTACCGTGGTATTTGGCTAGATAATGTCGCTTGGCCAAGAGCAAGACATAAGCCCAATGCAATCATCAGCATGGAAAAAAGTGGCAGGCTGAGGCTTAGGGTAAAGAGAATCTCGCGGTCGATGCCATGCACCTGATAATGGGTGGGCGGGTAGCTGAGTATGAACGTCACAATCAATATGCCGGTCAGACTGTGGTACATCATTCGCCGCGCGCCGAATCGCCGCGCCAGCTTTATGGCGGGGGCATGAAATAGCGCGGCGGGTATTATCCAAAGCAAGCCGGTAAGCGCTGCGTGAGCAACATCAAGCTGATACAGCTCCGCCAAATAATGCGGCAGCCACAACGAAAGAACAATAAAACTGGCAGCCACGCCGCTGTAAGACACTGCAAAACGCCACATCAGACGGCTTTGCTGAGCGCAAGGTGTTCCGGCATCGTGCGTAACTTCTGTTGCGCCTATGACATGCGAGAGCATTACCCGCCGGTCAAGATTTATTGCGAACGCCAGGCGTAACGCAGAGCCTGCCAAAACAGCCAGCCCCAATGTCAGGCTCAGGGTGTTTGCCTGCAGGTGCAATCGGTTTTCCAGTATTAATCCGCTGATCCCACAAAGCAGTAGCGCAAAGGCACCCAAAAGGTATGCCAATGTTTTTGGTGCGAGCTCCGGCTCAAGCGGCATTTTCAGCGCTTGATGATGGGATTGAAAGCGGTTTTTTTGCACGCCGCGGCCTCATTTAAACAAATTTTTACCATGTGCAGATGTTACCAAAATCATAAATTTTGGGGCCGAGGCATCAGGGGTACCTCCTGCTGGGGAGCCGTGGGGTAGGCTTTTGCGTGGCAATAGGTGCAGGGTGATAGAGTCTTGATTTCTCTGGTGGGGTAGGCGCCATTAACGTTGATATACGTCAATTATAAGCGACTGTTAAGTGTGGGCTAATACACTCATAGATCACCGCAACGCCTGTAACGGTGCCGATGAATTCGCCGGAAAACGCCTTATGAAAATAATGATCGCCTACGATGGCTCGCGCAACGCCAAACTGGCGTTGGCACAAACCATCACCATGTTTCACGAGCTCAAGCCTACCCTTAGCCTGGTTGCCGTGGCCGAGAACCCGCGGGACATAAGCGCAAGCAACGAGGACTTGTTTCAGGAAGAGCTGGCCAGTTTGAAAAAGGCCCTGCAAGAAGCTCTGGAAATGTGCGTCAAGGAAGGCATAAGTGCCGACTCCCTGTTGCTTGAGGGAGATGCCCGCAAGATGTTGCTCTACGCAGCCGAGAGTAAAGTGCAGCCAAACATGCTGGTGATTGCCCGCCACAGTGAAGAGCCCGACGGCGGTTTTATTGCCCGCTCACTGACTTATTTCGTGGATGAGTTGGACTACATGACATTCGGCAAGGTCAGTTCGTTTCTGGCGCGCCGGGTGCAATGCCCACTGCTTATTCTGCCTAGCTGCTGATGGCCGCTAGTACTGCAAGAACTACGAGCCCCCGGAGGCTTAAATGAAAGTCGCTGCTATATTCGGTTTTAAAAATCCAGAGATCAAAGCGCTGCACCTGACCTGGATCGCGTTCTTTATCACATTTTACGTGTGGTTCAACATGGCGCCTTTGGCGTCGAGCATGCTAAAAAGCGTGAACTGGCTGACCGCCGACGATTTGCGCCTGTTTGCCATCTGTAACGTAGCGCTGACCATACCGGCACGGATTATTGTGGGCATGGCACTGGACCGCTTCGGCCCGCGCCGGGTGTTTTCGATTTTGATGGTGCTGATGTCAATACCGGCGCTGACGTTCGCTTTCGGTAACACGATGACCCAACTGCTGGTAAGCCGTTTGATACTCAGTTCCATTGGCGCCAGCTTTGTAGTGGGTATTCACATGACCGCCATGTGGTTCAAACCCCGTGACATTGGTTTTGCCGAGGGCTTCTACGCCGGTTGGGGCAACTTTGGTTCGGCCGCTGCTGCGCTGACGCTGCCGACCGTTGCCCTGCAAATGTACGGCGGTGATGATGGCTGGCGCTGGGCCATTGCCCAGAGCGCCATCGTGATGGCGCTGTATGGCGTGTACTACTGGTTTGCGGTTACCGATGGCCCGGTGGGAACCGTACATCGCAAGCCCCGTAAATCGAGTGCGATGGAAGTCAGTACCTGGGGCGACATGGTCAAGCTGATTCTGTGGACCATTCCGCTGATTGGTGTACTGGCCATTCTGGTGTGGCGAATTCAGAACATGGGTTATTTGAGCGTAACCGGCGCGATTATTGCCTACGCGGTAATCTGCCTGATCGTTTGCTACCAGATTGTGCAGATTCTACGGGTTAACGTTCCTATCCTGAAAAAGGGCGTACCGGAAGACGACAAGTACCCGTTTAACAGCGTTGCCGCATTGAACAGCACCTACTTTGCCAACTTTGGTGCGGAACTGGCGGTGGTGTCCATGCTGCCGATGTTCTTTGAGGAAACCTGGGGCCTGGGCGCTGCCGCCGCCGGAATGGTGGCTGCCTCTTTCGCCTTTGTGAACCTAGTTGCCCGGCCTATGGGTGGCCTGGTGTCAGACCGCATGGGTAACCGCCGGTTTGTAATGCTGAGTTATATGTTTGGTATTGCGGTGGGCTTTGCGATGATGGGCATGCTGAATTCTAGCTGGCCGCTGATCATTGCTGTAGTGGTCACCGTGTTTACCTCGTTCTTTGTGCAGGGTGCAGAAGGCGCTACCTTTGGTATTATCCCGTCCATAAAGCGCCGCCTGACCGGGCAGATTTCCGGCATGGCCGGCGCTTACGGTAACGTGGGTGCGGTGGTTTATTTGACGATCTTCACGTTTGTGACCCCCTCCCAGTTTTTCTACATTATCGCCGCTGGAGCGTTTATAAGCTGGGTACTGTGCTTTATGTGGCTGAAAGAGCCGGAATCGGGTTTCGCCGATGAGTACGCGGTGTCGTCGGTAGACTTGCAGATCGAGGAAGAGAATCGTATTCGCAAGGCTTCTCTTAGCTGAGAGATTCCGAGGATAAGGGACAGATTTCAAATCTGTCGCTGGTGGGCTGTAAACTCCAGAATAGGGGACAGATTTGAAATCTGTCCCCGGTTTCCGTCTAAGATTTGTCCCTAGCCTTCAAGCCCCAGGCTGAAAAGTGCGGGTTGGCAAAATTTGGCTTGCCGTACACCATGGGCGTGTTGTCCAGGGTAATCAGTCGGCCACCGGCTGCACGCAGCACAGCGTCACCGGCGGCAATGTCCCATTCCATGGTGGGTCCCAGTCGGGGATACACATCCGCTTCACCAGCGGCTAGCAGGCACAGCTTTAGTGAAGAGCCCGCACTGGTCTGGCTGGCCACCTTGGAACCGGCTAAAAAGTGCGCCAGAGCAGCCTCGTCGCCGTGGGAGCGGCTGGCCACAACGGTTAACCCGGCCGCTGGCGCCGGGCGGCACTGAATGGTTCTGCGCTCGCCGTTTTCCTCTACAAAAGCACCCAGCCCCAGGCCACCGGCGAACAGGCGCTTCAGCGCCGGCGCCAGAACCACGCCCAGTATCGGCACGCCGTTTTCAATCAAGGCAATGTTAACGGTGAACTCGCCGTTGCGGTTGATGAACTCTTTGGTACCGTCCAGCGGATCAACCAGCCAGAAGCGGTCGCCGGTTTCTGGCGTATTGCCGGCGGCAGCCTGTTCTTCCGCCACAATAGGAATTCGTCTGTCCAGCGCCTGCAAGGCCGGCAAAATAAGAGCTTCAGCCAGCTCGTCGGCTTCCGTTACTGGCGATGCGTCGTCTTTCGTGCGGACGTCAATATCGCCGGCGTAAATGCTCATTATGGCGTTGCCGGCGTTATGAACGATGGGTAGAAGCTTTTCAAGCAGGGATGCGTAAGCGTCTATTTTCATTGATTTTTCGCCATTCGAATAAAGTGGTGGTGAACAAGACGCACGCTGAGATATACCAAAGCCAGAGTTACCGGTATGGCGATGCCCAGAGCAAGAGACTTGTTAAAAACAATACCGGCTTCATAAACGGAATCGAGCACCAGTTTAAGCAGCCCTATCAAATAGTAGGTAATCGCAACCACTGAAAAACCTTCAACGGTGTGTTGCATCATTAGCTGAATTTTGGAACGCCGATCCATAGAATTCAGCAACTGCTGATTCTGGCTTTGAATCGCCAGCTCTACCCGCGTTCGCATCATGTCTGAGGCACGGTCTACCCGCCTCGACAGGTCTTCGAGGCGTTCGCCAACGGCTTCGCAAGTTTTTACCGCCGGCGTCAGGCGCCGTGTCAAAAACTCGGTCAGGGTAAGGTGCCCAGACAGTTCATCTTCTTGGAGTTCTTCCAGACGTGTCATTACCAGCTGGTGATAGGCCCTTGTGGCTGAAAAGCGAAAGGTAGCGCGGGCGCGAAAGGCTTCAATGCGCGCGGCAATGTGGGTCAACTGGGTTAGCAGCGCCTGCTCGTCTACATCTTGATTGTCTGCCAACGTTTGGGTGACCAGTGCGAGCTGCTGATCCATATCATTTAACGAGGGTGTGATCTCGCGAGCGACGGGCAGAGCCATCAATGACATCAGGCGATAAATTTCTATTTCCATCAGGCGCTGGGTCAGTCGCCCTAGCTGGCTGTTCGACATTTTGTGATTTATTACCATAAATCGCCCGAAGCCGTCACTGTGCAGCTGGAACGTACTCCAAACCTTAGCGGCTCCCTCCTGCGGACTGCTGCCTATAAGGCGCAAACCCTCGAAATGTGTACGCACGTAGTCGGGGTTTTCGCGGGCCCTATCAGCACTGCCTTTCTGGACATCCAGATGAAATGCAGCTATGACGGTGCCGCTTAATTCCGCGAGCCAGCCCTCTGGCAACAGGTTAATGGCGTTTTCGGAAAAAGCTACAGACCGGTTGGGGGCCAGATTCACAAACGTGTATGAGGCAAATTCCATATGCATTTCCCGCCTAACCCGCAGGTCACCAAAGGTTTGCTCAAAACAGCCTACTTCTTGCTGGGGTGGAACATGGCCAAGCAATGTATGAAGGGCTTGCAAATGTTGGAACTGCTGCTGGCGTTGCTCTGGAGTGGTCAGCACCGCAATGTGGCTGACTCGCGCAGGCGAGGGAAGTATCTGGAACGGGCGAGAATGCAGCTCGTCATAGAAATCACCCCGTAACGGGTGGATATCGAGGTTGGCCAGTAACTCGCTCACGCTGGGGCTCATCCTGTTCTTTAAATAGAATAGTCTGGAGGATAACCCGGAAGAGGCTAGTGAAACTAGCGACTGAAAAAAGTACGGCTGGAGTGATTCGGGTGCAATGGCCCTGCTGAGCGAATTGCATTTCGCTCTGAATAAAAAACCCCGTCAAGCGATGCCTGGCGGGGTTTTTTATTTGCGCTTTAAGATTAAGGATTCTTGATATAAGCATCCTTACGCAAGTAGAACCACCAGTTCACCACCAGGCACAGGGTATAGAACACCGCGAAGCCGTACATGGCGTACTCTGGGGTGCCCGCCTGAATCTGCTGGCCCAAAAGCTTGGGTGCAATAAAGGCGCCGTAGGCGGCAATCGCGCTGGTCCAGCCCAGTACCGGGCCTTTCTGCTGTTGGTCGAAAATGTAGCCGATGCTGCGGAAGGTAGAGCCGTTGCCGATGCCGCTGGCGGCGAAGATCACCACGAACAGAATCATGAAGATCGCGAACAGGCTGTTGGGGTCGGTGGAGTTGTAGGCCAGCATCATCACGTAACCGGTGGCTACAGAGGCGACCACCATAATCACCGAGATGATCTGGGTAACAATGGATCCACCCACTTTATCGGAAATCCAGCCGCCCACCGGGCGAATCAAAGCGCCTACCAGCGGGCCAATCCAGGCCCAGGTCAGCGCACTTGGCGCATTCGGATTTACAATGCGGGTAATGGTGCCGTCTGCGGCCACATCCATCATATTGCCGAAAATAACGCTGATGGACAGGGGCAGTGCAGCGGAAAAGCCGATAAAGGTACCGAAAGTCAGGATGTACAGAACGGTCATAGACCAGGTGTGTTTGTTACTGAAGATCGCAAACTGATTTTTGATGCTGGGCTTGATATCGCCGGGAATCAGTCGCAACAGAACAACGGTCAGCACGATGGTCAGCGGCAGCGCCAGCCACATGTTCAGCACACTCAGAGCCCATACGCCAACAATCGAGGTAGCGAGACCCACGCCATACAGGCCCAGAATCTTGCCAAAGGCAGACGCCGGCGTACCCGGGTTCGGAGTAACCACCTTCAAGTTGTTCATGCCGAACCAGCCCAGGAAGGCTAGCGGAATCAAAAACACCAGCCAGATAAAACCAGCGTTCTGAATCCAGGTATCTGTGCCCGCTTCAATACGGCCGATAATTGTGCCGCTTGGGTTTTGCAGTGCTAGCGGATCACCCGCCAGAGCGCCAAAAATGCCCACAGTCATCACCAGCGGGATCACCACCTGCATGGTGGTCACGCCAAAGTTGCCCAGCCCGGCGTTCATGCCCAGCCCGTAACCCTGTTTGCTTTTGGGGTAAAAGGTGCTGATGTTACTCATGGAACAGGCAAAGTTCCCACCACCAATACCGGACAGCAGCGCCAGTGCCTGAAACACGATGAAAGGCGTACCCGGGTCCATCAGCGCAAACCCTGTGCCAGCCGCCGGAATCATCAGCAGTGCGGTGGTCAGGAAAACGGTGTTACGGCCACCGGCAATCTTGATCATGAACGATGCCGGAATGCGCAGTGTCGCGCCGGCCAGGCCGGCGATGGCCGACAGAGTAAAGAGCTGGTCGATGGTAAAGGGGAATCCCAGGTTTTTCATCTGGGTGGTAATCATGCCCCACATCAGCCACACCGCAAAACCCATCAGCAAGCTGGGGATAGAGATCCACAGGTTGCGGGACGCAACGCTCTTGCCAGTCTGCTGCCAGAAGGTTTCGTTTTCGACATCCCAGTGTTCAATGTCGCCGTTGAGTTTGCCCATAATCGTGCTCCTTATGATACCCGGCCTGCCGACGCGCAAACGCGCTAGCAGACTACTTGGCACTATTGTGCAGAGAGCGGTGGGTAGTCAGACTTGAGAAAAATCAAGGATTAGGAGCGGTATTCCGAGAGGTGTTTCCAAAAGACTTTTCAAGCCTGTTGGTGATCATTTTTGTTAATATAAATCATAGGCTTGAAAGAGTAATACCTAGCGTTAGGTAGTTACTGGGTCAGGCTGACGCAGTAGAGGTAGCCACTCGTTGCCGGGCCATTTTGCCCAGTCGCAGAAGTTCAACAGTCATCAGCAGCCATACTCCGGCCCACAAAGCCGCCGACCACCAGAGTATCTGTGGATGACTGAAGGGTTCGGTACCGGCCACAAAACGCAGTAAGGTGGCTGCGGCGATAGCAACAGCCAGTGGCACTGTGCGGTTCGCTGGCGGCAGTTGGCGACAGGCGCGCTGCCAGGCCAGCTTCAGCATTACGCTGCCGGCCAGTGTGCCCAGCGCGCCAATGGTAATCAGGTGCAGGCTGGCGCTCATCTGGCGCCCGCTCACTAGCGCAATACCGGAGAGCAGGCCGCCGACCACCAACCAGCTGTAACCCGCTGCGAACACCATCAGATCGGGCCGTTCCAGGCAGCGCCAGAGCTTCCAGCGCGCAAGCCTAACAGTGGTGATCAGGGCCGCTGCAACCAGCAGGGCTCCGGCCGCGTGCCGCAGCGGAGGTATCAGGGAAAAGGGCAGGGCTGCGGCCAACAGAATAATTAACGTACCTTCCACCCGCGGTTGCAGGCGAGCACTCAAGGCAACGCCTTTTTTATCCAGTGTGTTGGCCACCGAAGGCGCCAATATGCGCCCGCCCATAAACGTCATCAGCAATAAAAGGCCAATAATGGCTGCGTGCATGATGCGAAATGGGTCGACCTCCGCTATTTCACTTTGCCAGATAGCGGTGCGGCTCAGGCCGAACGCAACCGCCATGATTGCCAGAGTGCCGATAAGTGGCCCGACCATTTTGTTGCGCCATTTTTTGGCGGCACGAAACCGCGGCAGCACCACCGCAGCCAAAGCCAGGGCAAACGCCGGGCTGAGAGCATTGGCTAACAGAGTGCCGGGCATAAACCACCAGCTGATTCTTGCTGCCAGCCACAAGGCAAATAACAGATACAGGCGCTCCGGCGATTGCGGCCCCAAGGTGTAGCCGGCAATCAATGCCAGAGCAAAGCCAAAAATCATTTCGTGGCCATGGCCGGTATTCAGCAGTCCCGCAGGCCAGCCACCACCGCCCAGCACCGCCCATACCAACAGTGGCACTGCGGCGGCGGCCAGAAGCGCTGCGGCGGGAAAAAACAGCCAGAAAGCCTGGGGGCGACGGGTTGGCATTAAAGCATCCACAAAGTATTTTGGAACAGGTGCTAAGGTTACTAAAATTGAGCCGCTGTAGTCGATGTATCCGTCAGGCTACCAGTCAGTAGAAAAGGCGCAACGTTATAGCGCTAATTCCCGCGGCTGATTATTTACGTTCTAACTTATCAGGTGTTCAACCATGTCTGCATTTAACGCCGTTTTTCTTGATGCCACGTCTCTGAACCAGAACGATCTTGACCTGGACCCGTTGCGCAATGTGTTCTCAAAACTTGACTGTTACGAGCACACCTCTTCCGCCGAGATCCTTCCCCGCCTGCAAGGCGCCCAAGTCGCGATCGTGAATAAGGTGGTTCTCAGTGCCGATGTGCTGAAGGCTTGCCCGGATCTGAAACTGATTCTGGTGTCGGCTACGGGTTTGAATAATGTGGATTTGCAAGCCGCAGAAGAAGCCGGCGTTACGGTGTGTAATTGTCAGGGCTATGGCACCGCCACCGTTGCTCAGCACACCCTGATGTTGCTGCTGGCAATGGCGACACGCCTGCCGGACTATCAGAGCGCGGTTCGAGAGGGGCGTTGGCAAACGTCTACCCATTTCTGCTTTCTGGATTTTCCGATTGTGGAGCTGGATGGAAAAACCCTGGGTGTTCTGGGCAGCGGTGAGATTGGTAGCGCGGTCGCGCGCCTGGGCGAAGCTTTGGGTATGCGGGTGATTGCCGCCAATCTACCGGGCCGTCCGCCAAAAGCAGGACGGGTAAGCCTGGACGAGTTACTGCAGCAGGCCGATGCTATTACGCTGCATTGCCCGTTGAATGAAAACACCCGGCATATGATCGGGGAGGCAGAGTTGGCGAAGATGAAGTCCCACGCATTCATTGTGAACACCGCCCGCGGCGGTTTGATTGACGAGCAGGCATTGGCGGCCGCACTGCGCCGGGGCCACCTGGGTGGCGCGGCAACGGACGTGCTGACTCAAGAGCCCCCGGTGGATGGCAACGTGTTATTGGCGCAGGATATTCCACGGCTGATTGTGACACCGCACACTGCCTGGGGTAGCCAGGAGGCGCGGCAGCGGATAGTGGCTCAGGTAGCAGAAAACGCGGAAGCGTTTCGATCCGGCAAGCCTGTGCGGCGGGTGGCCTGAGGCTCTGCGGACCATTGCAGAGCCAGCTTTGTCATTTCAGTTAACCATGTATATGGCGGCCTGACGCCGCGCTTTTCAGGCGCGAAAATGTCGCGGGCACAACCCCGAGCCAGGCAGCTAACTGGTTGTCTGGCACCCGTTTTGTAAGTTCTGGGTACTCTTCCTGCATCAGCGCATAGCGCTCGCTTGCGGGCATGGTGTGTTTTCGAAACTCGCGCATACTGGCTAATTCGGCCAGTTCCTCTGTCAGCGCCAGCGCAAATTTGGGCCATTGGCCCTCACCGTGGCTCTGCACTTCCGAGCGGAATGCGGCGAAATCTGCCACCCACGCGGTGACCGGCATGCTGCTGTTCAGGCATAAGGTATTCCGTATGGTACGGCTGCGACCGAACACCGGCCAAATAATATCGCCTTCCGAAAAAAAGTGATGAATGGCTACTTTACCGCTCGCGGTTTCGCGAAACATTCGCACTACGCCGTGCTGAATCAGGTACACATTGGCCCAAGGGCGGTCGTGTTTTTCCATAACCGTTTCAGCATCTATTTTGCGTACGCTGAATAAGCGTGCCAAATCGCTCAAAAGCAGGCTTTCTGGCGCCGTCTTGTCGTCACTCAGGCGGATACCAAAAACCCGGCTCAAGCTGTTAAGCAAAATCGTTTCGGGGGGCGTGTGCGGCAGCTTAACCATATCCGGATGTTGCTCCGACAACAGACAAGGCGATGAGGACACATCAGGCCGAAAAATACTGTTCATGGCGTTGCCTCCTCCTCATTAATGCAATGACTCAAATAGCCTAACAGAAAACGTGTACTCGAGATGGCTCTGATCATTAACGCATCGCTGATGCCATTTTGCTATAAATGATCATGTCTTAAATACGCAAAAATCCGCTAATAGTTCAGCTCTGCACTGCTTTTCGAAGCTGTTTTGGGGTGAGTGCGGTGCTAGACTTGCGCGCTTCACGAATCGGGATGGAGTCTTCATGGCAGCGGCGCTGGCGCTTTTCTTCAAATTGACACCGCTCTACGTCACCGTGGTGCTGGGTTGGGTGGCCGGGCGCTATTTGCAGGCCAGTGGCCGTCACATTGCCGGCATCATGTTGTATATCGTAACGCCGTCTATCATGTTTTCCGGCGTGATGGCGGCACCCTTGTCCCCTGAAATCATTTTGCTGCCGTTTCTGGTGTTCGGTTTTTGTTGTTTTCTGGGCATTACCCACCAGGCATTGGCCCGGCGCTGGATTGGCGACAGTAGCGCTGCGCTTATGCCCCTGTGCGTGGGCAGCCCGAATGGCGGGTATTTTGGCGTACCGGTGGCGCTGCTGCTATTCGGCGAAGAAGGGCTGGCAATTTATATTGTGTGCGTGCTGGGCACGTCGCTTTACGAAAGCTCGGTGGGTTTTTATCTGGCGGCCCGGGGCCGTTACAGCGTGTCTGATGCGCTTAAACGGGTGGCACGGTTGCCGTCTGTGTATGCGTTTGCGCTGGCGGTAATGCTGAATCTTTCGGGCGCTGATATCCCGCAGGTTTTCGAGCCGCTGTTTGATAATTTGCGCGGCACCTACAGTATTCTGGGCATGATGATTATTGGCATGAGCATATCCAGCTTTCGCGGGCTGGCGGGCGACCTGCGGTTCACGGCGCTGGCGTTTTTCGGAAAGTTTGTATCCTGGCCATTACTGGCCAGTGCCTTCTGGTGGCTGGACGCGACCCATATGGGCATCTATTCAGAAGCCGTGCATAAGGCCATTTTCCTGATTTCCATTACCCCGATTGCGGCCAATACGGTGGTGATTGCCACCATGCTGGAAACATCGGTAAAACAGGCCGCCGGTACAGTGCTGTTGTCTACGGTAGTGGCGTTGGTGACCATTCCGATCATGGTGGCGATAGCGTTTTAGGTGCTGCGTCTACGTTTCCGTTATGCCGTCACCGTTGCCATGGATGTCAACCTCGTTTGGACGGTGCCGGAGCTTTTCACCTGCTAGTCTATGGTAGGGTAACTAGCAAAGCTTTGCACACGACATAAGGAGAAATATCGTGCTTAACCGGCTACAGCGTCTGTTGGGATTACAGACCATTCCGGGGGTGTTCTTTACCTCGGCAGGTATTGCCGTGTTGTTTGTGGCTTTGGCTATTCCTTTTGACGAGGCGGTAGCCGGTTTCTTTGGCGGCCTGACGGCCTGGGTTGCACGTAATCTGGGTTGGTTTTACATCGCCACCGTCAGTTTTTTGCTGGTGTTTCTGCTGGGTCTGGCGTTTAGCCGATTCGGCTCGATTCGGCTGGGTGCAGACGACTCGCGGCCGGATTACTCCAACCTGACCTGGTTTACCATGCTGTTTGCCGCCGGTATTGGCACCATTTTAATGTTCTGGGGCGTGGCTGAGCCGGTGTCGCACTTTGCCAACCCGCCCTTTTCAGATGTACTCCCCGGCAGTGAGCGTGCCGCCCGCGATGCGATGACCATATCGTTGTACCACTTCGGGCTTCACACCTGGACGATCTTCGCCATGCCCGGTCTCGCCATCGCTTATTTTGCTTACCGCCACCACTTACCCATGCGTATCAGCAGTCTGTTCTATCCGGTTCTAGGCGACCGGATCAACGGGCCTTTGGGCTGGGCGGTAGATGTGATTGCGGTGCTGGGCACTTTGTTCGGGGTAGCAACATCGCTAGGCCTGGGCACCTTGCAGTTGAACAGCGGTTTGAATTATTTGCTGGGCGTGCCGGTATCCGGTTCTGTGCAGGTGATGCTGATTGCGGTTATTGCCAGTATTGCCGCGGTGTCGGTGGCACTGGGGCTGGATAAGGGCGTACGCCGCCTGTCGCAGCTGAACATCATACTGGCGGGGATTCTGGTCGCGTTTGTGGTGCTAGTCGGCCCAACCGTGTTTATAGCCGAAGGCATGGTGCAAGGGATAGGTGACTATTTAGACGCTTTGCCATGGCTGGCGTTCTGGACCCAAACCTTCAGTGAAACCGACTGGCAGCGCAAGTGGACTCTGTTTTACTGGGCCTGGACAATTTCCTGGGCGCCCTATGTGGGCATCTTTATTGCGCGAATTTCCCGCGGCCGCACCATCCGCGAATTCATTGCGGGCGTGTTGTTTGCGCCTACGGTGTTCACCTTGGTGTGGTTTGGAGTATTTGGTTTGTCGGCCATCCACGTAGAGATGAACGGCCAGGTCGCGTTGGCTGCGCAGGTTGAACAAAACCCTGCCGTGGCTATTTTTGCCTTTTTGCAGGCGCTGCCCCTTGCGCAGTTTTCATCATCGCTGAGCATCATCATTATCGTGATTTTCTTCACCACCTCGTCGGATTCCGCGTCGCTGGTGATTGATATGCTGACCCGCCGTGACGATCAGCCATCGCTGATACGCCAGCGCATATTCTGGGCTGCCGCCCAGGGCGTGGTGGCGGCAAGTCTGTTACTGGCAGGGGGGCTGGATGCCTTGCAGAATGTAATTACGGCGTTGGGATTGCCGTTCTGTATTTTGCTGATTTTTATGGCGGTGTCTCTGTTCAAAGCGTTGCGAGCAGACAGCCGCGGTTATTCGGTTGATGAATTAGTTCAAGGCCGTGCCTACGACACAGTGTCATCTACCAAAGACGTTAAACAGGAGCATCACGATGTTTCATAAAATATTGTTGGCAATTGACACCGAAGACGACGACGAAGCCAAACGCACTCTGGCTGAAGGCGTTCGCTTGCTGTCTGAGGGCGGCGAGCTGCACCTGGCCAGCGTGTTCAGCCCGGGCGGGTCAGGCTTCTTTCCCCACGTGAGTGACGATACACCGGAAGACCGCGAGAAGGTGGTGCGGGACAAGCTGAACCTGCTGGCGCGTAAATATCTGCCGATGAACCAGGCAGCACACTTACATGTGATGTGCGGCACACCGTCGGAAAAGCTGGTGGCATTGGCGGCACAGGCGGAAGTCGATATGTTGCTGCTGGTGTCCCGCGGTCCGGGTGGGCTTTGGCCCCTGCGCCGGGCAACGGTGGAATACATTACCGTGAATGCGCCCTGCGCAGTGCTGGTCATGCCGTTTGTAGCTGTGGCGGAAAGCGCTGGGGCCAGCAGTAACCCGTCTAACAATGAGGAGGCTGAAGAAAACCGCTGAGTCTCTGTTTTAGGCCCGGTTTCAGGCCTAGTTTCAGGACCGGTTTCAGGGTTGGTTTTAAGAGCCGCTTCAGGACCGGTGCTCCTGGGCCAGCGCGCTGATGTCATCACGAATCTGCGCCACGGTCAGGTCGGGCCTTAGCAACAGTCGCGCCTTACCACGAGTATCGAACACATACACACCGGCGCTGTGAGACACATTATAGTTGTTGTTCTCATCCGGCTCGTCGTAACCGAAGGTGGTGCGATAGCGCTTCACCAGCTGCCGTAGTTGGGACTCGCTGCCGGTCACGCCGGCAATCCGGTCACCGTAGAAGCGGGTGTAGGCGGCAATCTGTTCGGGTGTGTCACGATTCGGGTCTACGCTGACAAACATAATGGTTACCCGTTCACGTTCGTTTTCTGGCAGCTTGCCTACGGCTTGGGACAGCCGTGCCAGCGTGGTGGGGCAAATGTCCGGGCAATGGGTGAAACCAAAAAACACCAACCGCACCTGGCCCTCGGAATCGCTGGCGTTGACCGCTTCGCCCTCGGTGTTTATGAGCTCGAACTCTAAAGGCGGCATCAAATTGCTGATGTCTTTGCCGTGCCATTCGCTGACGCTCTGATTGCAGCCCGCCAGCGCAAAGGCAGCCAGCAATAGCGCCATTAGACCGGCGATTCTTTTGCCTGAAACGAAAGTCGGCATAACGGTGTGCTCCTCTCAGGTGTTTCTCTCAGGTGTTCATGTGCCCTGACGGTTGGGCCAGCGCTGCGGCCTGTTTTGGGTAACGGCCATCTTCGTACATGGCCCGGCGTAAAATAATCAGAATGCCCAGCACGCTCATCATCGCCGGCGGAATCCAGGTCAGCAGGCCGCCAAGCAGTTGGTCAGTCTCTGGTGCCAGCGGCCAGGCGCGCCCGCACACCTCGTAAACGTCGTACACCATGCCCCGGGAAAACACGATCCAGGCGCCTAGCAGCATTTGCGGAACCGCAACTACCGCAAGCAAAAGCATTCGTTTGCCGTAGCCCAGAGCGTTGGTCAGGTAAGGGGAGCGGGGGTCGAATATCAGCCACCAGAACAGCAGGCCGTCGAGCAACATGCTCCAGTTCATTACCCAGTAAAGCTGGCGGCTAAGCATTGCGTCGAAGTGGATTCCGGGCGACAGCCAGAAATAAACCAGGCCCACGAACAACACCGGCGCTACTACCGGATTTTGCAAAACCCGGTAACTGATCCGCACGGGTTCCAGCCACGGCAGTGCAGCTTGGGGAATTTTACGGCCCCAGAAACGCATCACCGGTAACGGGTTAGACAACGCGATCAAAAACGGGCCCAGATGATGCAGTATCAGGTGCTGGCCCCGGTGAACAAAAAACATGTACTGGGAATAGTAATCGAAAGCGGTTTGCATCACTGCGTAGCACATCACCACGCCCAGCACGAACGTAATAATGCGCCCGGGGCCGGGGCGTTCGCCATCGGGCATGCGTATCAGCGCCACGCCATAAAACATCAATACCAGCATATAGCTGGCAATGGTCAAAGGTGAAAAATCGTAGGGCAGCAGGGCATTAACGCCGTTCATAGGTGCTACTCGGGATTGCTCTGTTGCAAGCGTTGGCACGGATTTGTTGTTCTACTTAGTAGAGTGTTGACCGCCCTTGCCTTTATTTCAAGTACAGGGCCTACCTAACCGGAGGTATTACCAAAAAAAGGTTGTGAAGAGCAGGCTTTTAAACCAATATTCAATATGAATTTTATAGATTGCACCAGCCGCAAAGGATCTCTGCAGATGACGTTTTACCACCCTGTAGGTAATGAAGTTGAACTTTTCCATGCCGCCGCGAATAACGGCCTGCCAGTTCTGATCAAGGGCCCCACAGGCTGTGGCAAAACCCGCTTTGTTCGTTACATGGCCGAACAACTGAACCGGCCGATTTATACCGTCGCCTGCCACGACGACCTGACGGCCGCGGACCTGGTTGGGCGGCATCTGATCGGCCCGCAAGGCACCTACTGGCAAGACGGGCCCTTGACCCGCGCGGTTCGTGAAGGCGGCATTTGTTACCTGGATGAAGTGGTAGAAGCGCGCAAAGACACCACGGTTGTACTGCATCCGCTGGCGGATGACCGCCGCGAGCTGCCGATTGAGCGCACCGGTGAGCTGCTGGCGGCGGCACCGGGCTTTATGCTGGTGGTTTCCTATAACCCGGGTTATCAAAGCCTGCTGAAAGGCATGAAACCAAGCACCCGCCAACGATTTGTATCGCTGCGGTTTGATTACCCTTCGGAGGAGATAGAACAAGCCATCGTGATGGAAGAATCCGGTTGCGACCGCGACCTTGCAAAGCAACTGGTTAGCCTGGCGACAGCGCTGCGCAACCTGAAAGACCACGACCTGGAAGAAGCCGCATCCACGCGGTTGCTTATTCACACAGCTCTGCTGATACGGGCAGGTTTGCCAACAGCGGTCGCCTGCCGCGCGGGCATGATCGAGCCGCTTTCAGACGACGAAGCAACAGTCAGTTCATTGATGGAGGTGGTATATGCAGTATTCGGGCGCCCAGACGAAACCCGCTAGCGGAGCGGTTGTACCGGTTATATGGTACTTGCTGAATTTATTGGCAATGCCGGTTATCGGATTTGTGATCTTGCTCTGGATGTATGTCGGAAGTTCCGGGGTTAACGAACTGCGCCGTGCTCACACGCGAGCGGCTCTTTATATGTCACTGATTGGTTTTATTTTGATCAGCTCGGGCGTTGCTATCGGCTGGATGTTCTTCGCCGATGTAGGGCATTTCGGGACCTTTGCTTTGGTGTGGGCCATCGCCTTGCATACTGGCTTTGTGCTCTGGGGAATGATTTCATTGGCGCAAGCCATGTCTGATAAAAGACCTTTATTTCCCGCGAAGTGGCTCTAGCCTATTAGCTTGCCGAATTTTGAGAGATGTCCGCCCCCAGTAATCGGTTTCGGGGGCTGCTTATATTCACGTAATCGCATGAAATCCCGCAACCGCAACAATTACCACCGGCGCCCATAGTTGAGCCGCCAACCGCCACCCACGGGGTGCATTCTTCATCTCCATGAAGTGATCCACCAGCAGCAAGGATTTCACGATCACCATCCCGAAAACCAGCCAGGCCAGAAATTCAGGGCCTATACCTGCCTTAAGTGCAATGACCGGTAAAGCCGTGCAAATCATCAGAGCAAAATAAACCGTCAGCATTGTTAACCCTCCCTAGGCCATTACGTAAAACACCGGAAATATAACCAGCCATACCAGATCCACCATGTGCCAATAAGAGGCACCAGATTCCATGCCGTTCATGTCAGAGCCATCGTCGTCTCCGTTGCCTATTTTTACGGCAAGCACAATCAAAACAATCTGCCCCAGTATCACGTGCATAAAGTGGAAAAAGGTCAGGAAGAAATAAAACATGAAGAAGGTATCTGTGCCCAGATTATAGCCCTGGCTGTACAGATCCACGTATTCATAAAGTTTGCCAACCGTGTAAATGCAGGAGACCGCAACCGCCAGCCACAGGCGCCACTGCACGCCGGAGAGCTTTTCACGAAACTGGTGAACGGCAGTCGCGACCAGATAGCTGGAGGTGATCAGTGCAGCGGTATTCAGCAGCCCGATCCAGGGGTGCAGAAGATCGCGGCCGGCGTGGAAGGTGGCTGGGTCGAGGCTGCGCGCCACGGCGAAACCGATGAGCATGATTCCGAATACCGCCAGCTCGGCGAAAATGAATAGCCATACGGCGATATCGCCGGGAAGCTGATGGCAATCGGGCTCTGGCTCACCAATCAGACCTGTCATATCACTGTGTCAGGTTCAGGTAGAGCTTGGGCAGCTGCAAGGGCAGTTGTGCCGGGTCGCGGATTACCACGTAATTGTTGCTGCCGAACACATAGGGCAGGTACTCGCTGGCATCGTCATCAATGGTGACGCAAAACGGCGTCAAGCCAGCTTTGATGGCTTCCTGTACCGCCATTCGTGTGTCTTCAACACCGTAGCGGCCTTCATAGATATCCAGATCATTGGGTTTGCCATCGGTCAGCAGCAGCAGAACCTTTTGTTGTTCGTGGCGGGCCTCCAGCAATTTGGTGGCTTGGCGAATGGCGGCGCCCATGCGGGTATAAAAACCCGGTTCCAGCGCCTGAATCCGGCCCCGAATGGTGCTGGTATAAGCTTCATCAAAACCCTTCAGGTGATGGAAGCGCACGTGGTCACGCCGTCGTGATGAAAATGCAAACAGGGCGAAGGGATCGCGGCTGGCCTGTAGGGCTTCGCTGAGCAGTTGCAGACCGTCCCGGGCAATGTCGATGACCCGTTGATGGTTGTTTATATAGGTCTCGGTTGACAGCGACACATCCGCCAGCACCAGGCAGGCGAGATCGCGCTGGCTTTGTTGGCAGCGGCGAAACAGCTTCTGATCGATCGCGCCCTGGCCGCGCCGGTTTTGAACCTCCCGTTCCAGGCAGGCGTCCAGGTCCAGCTCGTCTCCGTCCAGCTGCCTTTTTTGCCACTGTTTGAGGGGCTTTAGCGCGCTGAACTGGCGCTGAAGAAGTTTGGCGGACCGCCGCAACTCTTCCGGAAGCTCCGCAGGCTTAACGTCTTTTGCCAGCATAGGCTGCACGCAGCAGAAGGCTTCCCGATAGCTCTGGCTGCGCCAGTCCCACTCCGGTAAATGAATACCCGGGCCAAGGCGCAGGTCGTCGTGTTCTTCCGAGGGCAGATCCAGGTCAAACTTGATAGACGACGACGTCTCCTTGCGGTCATTGGACACAGAGATCATGTCCATGTCGTCTGCAACGGCCTCGGCGTCTTCCTCTTTGGTGTCGTCACCCGCTCGGTCAACCGGAATGAAGTCGGTCCAGGAAAACAGACTTTCCAGGCGGAAAATCATCAGCCCCTGATCGCGGTCGAAGGCTTCCACGCGCTCTGCCTGGCGGCGCTTGTTCTTCTTGGTCAGCCCTCCGGGGCTGGATTGAGTGTCTTCATCGCCGGTTACCGGTCCGTTAGCTTTTCCTTGTTCCAGCGCCGGGTATAACCAAAGAATGACCGGCCAGGGATCCGTTCCAGCAGCGGGCAGGGCAGGAACACTGCCCGGATGGATAAGCGCCTGGCGGATCGCCTGTTCACGGATGGCTTCCTCGGCCGAGAGGCCTTCTGGATCCGGGCGCCAGCGCAGAACCTGTTTCACCAGGCGCTGGTAAACACTTTCCAGCCCCGGCCAACGCGCAATCACATCCTGAACCAGCGCCTGATTGCCGGTAAACCAGTCACTATCAGCCGGAGCCGGGTTAGCTGCGAGTGCGGCCAGCCATATATAGAGTTCGCGGTTCAGGCGTTTGGACGGGAATTTAGCCACTTTTTCCGGCAGGCGCAGATTTTGTTCATCCCGCCAGGCCAGCTCAAATTTACGGTGTGTTCCGGCAATTTTGTGCAAAAACCGTCGGCGCAGTCGAAAGTGCCTGGGTTCTGCCGTCACCAGGCTGAGCGCCGGATCGCCGCCGAAGGCGCGGAACACAATGCCGAGGCTGCGGGCTTCGTCTTTTAGATAAACGGCGTGCTCGGGGAATTCCCCCAGAGCCTGGCGGGTAATGTATTCGTGCCACTTGTAGCCGACCCATTCTTCCATTTCAGGCTCCTTTTTACCTAAGATACATCGTCATTTCAGGTGCTGTTAAGCCCGCGGTCTGGCGGGTTTGCTGTCAAGCTGGTGGCTGGGGATCAGAACAGTCTGCCGGCTGGGCTCGCCCGGTTGCCAATGCAGCAGGCTGCCTTCTGGGTTGTTTTTTTGCACCTCACGGCAGGCGCTTACGCATTGCAGGCACTGGGTGCAGGAAAATTTTGCGCGTTTGTGGCTGCGAGTAGGCAGGCGCATAGGGCAGGCCTCGTCGCAGGCTTTTGTGCAGTCGCGGCAGGCCGCGGCGCGGCTGGTGTCAAAGGTCACTAGCTGCCCGCGGCCATGGGCCATCCAGGCAACACTCTGTACGACGCCGAACACGCAACCGTATTTGCAAAAAAGATGGCGGGCAAACAGAAAGTCCAGCGTGAAGGCCGTGGTTGCGGCGGCCAGAAAAATACCCGGGTAAAACGCCAGGTTGCCAGTGATCAAGTCCGTATATAACGGAATAGGTGGCAGTAGGTAAGAAAGCAGAGCGAGGGCCCAGGAAAAACCAATCAGGCCGCAAACCAGGGTCAAGCCCGCCCAGTGTATAACCTTGCCGCGGCGGCCTTTTTTAAGGGCTTCCCAGAGTGTCGGGCGGCCGGTAATACGTGTCATCAGTTGGTTGATGGTTTCCACCACAGAGAAATGCGGGCACAGCCAGCCGCAGTATATTCGTCCCCACTTCCAGGCAACCCAGAGTACAAGGGGAACCAGCACCAGAATGGGAAGAATGAACCACAGCAGTATCTGGCTGGCGACGTCCACAGGAGAACTTTGCACCACCCAGTCGAGATTCAGATTGAACGAGAGCGGAAAACCGAGCAATACAAATCGGGTTTCCGTCAGGTCATAGCGAAAGATATTCAGTACCGGTGCCAGCAGGAACAACCCAAAGAAGGCAGCGCGGGTGATCAGCCGCTTGTCCTGGAGTGTGTCTTTGGGATTTGCTTGCTGCACGGTCACAATTGCGTTCCGGATAAGCAGGGCCGGAAACATGTTCCGGCCCTATGGATTTACCCTATGGATTTCAGGGTGGCGGGCTTACGCGTCCTGAAGTACAGGGCCACGAGCTTCTTCATCAAAGGACGCCTGTCCCTTGATAAAGAAGCTGCAGAAGTACACCACCAATCCGCCTGAAAAGAAGCAGCCAGCGATCAGGCGCGCCCAGTAAAACACCGCGATCTTGTCCTGGGTGACCATAAACGACAATGCTTCACCGCTTTCTGGCATACGTTGTAGCCAGATTTGCAGTATGCCTGCACCCGTCAGGAACAGAGTGATGAACACCATGGAGATGGTCATCAACCAGAATCCCCACATTTCCACCACCTGGGCCTCGTTGCTGTTGCCGTAAGGCCGGCCCCGCATGATTGGCATGGCGTAGGAAATGATGGTGAGCACGATCATCACATAGGCGCCGTAGAACGCCATATGGCCATGGGCCGCAGTGATCTGACTGCCGTGGGTGTAGTAGTTTACCGGTGCCAGCGTATGCAGAAAGCCCCACACGCCTGCGCCCAGAAAAGCCATCACAGCGGTACCCATAGCCCACAGAGTTGCTGCCTTATTGGGATGGTTACGCTTGCGCCGGTTGATCATAGTGAAGGCAAACAGCACCATCATAAAGAACGGCAGGGGTTCCAGTGCCCCGAACACAGAGCCCAGCCACAACCAATACTCGGGTGCCCCGATCCAGAAGAAGTGGTGGCCGGTGCCGATGATGCCGGTAATCAGCGCCATGGCAATGATGACGTACAGCCACTTCTCGATGACTTCCCGATCTACGCCGGTGATTTTGATCAGCACGAAGGCCAGGATGGCGCCCATGATCAGTTCCCATACGCCTTCAACCCACAGGTGTATTACGAACCACCAGTAGTACTTGTCGGTGGTCAGGTTTTCGGGGTTGTAGAAGGAGAACATCCAGAGCACGGTCAGGCCGATCAGACCGGTGATCAGTATAATATTGACCACGGTTTTGCGGCCTTTGAGGGCGGTCATCAGGATGTTGAACAAAAACCCGATGAACACCAGAGCCATGCCTATTTTGGTAATCGTGGGTTGTTCCAGAAACTCCCGGCCCATAGTGGGCCACAGTTTGTTCATGGTGACTTCCGCCAGCGTGGCGTAATCCACAAACAGGTAACCCAGAATGGTCAGCGTGCCGGCAACGGCAAACACCCAGAACAGAATCCACGCAAGCAGCGGGCTGTATATCTCGGTTTGCGCTTCTTCCGGTACCAGATAATAGGTTGCACCCATAAAGCCGAACAACAGCCAGACGATCAGCAGATTGGTGTGAACCATCCGGGCAACGTTGAAGGGTATTTCCGGGAACAGAAAATCACCCACCACGTATTGCAGGCCCAGAATCAGACCAAATAGGATTTGGCCGGCAAACAGAATCAAGGCAAAGATGAAGTAGGGCATGGCGACCCGTTGAGACTCGAATTTCATATTTTTTCCCTTAGCCTTCGATGTTGGGTGGCCAGCCGTTATCGTCAATCTTGGACGTCCACTCGAGGAACGATGCCAGATCTTCGATTTCCTGGTCTGTCAGGTTGAATTGCGGCATTTGCCGGCGGCCGGGTGCTTTGGTAGGCATGGCGTTCATCCAGGCGTTCATGTACGCCTTGAACACGTCGCTGTTGCCGGCGCCGCGGCGGTCGAATACGTTGGCCAGTTCCGGTGCAAAGTAAGCGCCTTCGCCCATAATGGAGTGGCAGCCGACGCAGTTGTTGTTTTCCCAAATGTGTTTGCCATTAACAACCTGCTCGGTGAGCTGGTCCCGGTTATCCCGCTCGGGCATCGCCCGCGATTGAGTGTCAAAAGTCAGAACCAGAAACAGCAGGATGAAGAAAGTGCTTCCTCCCAGATAGATGTTTCTGGCCATGCTTTTGGTAAAGCGTTCGGCCATTGGACTGCCCCCTTGGTTGGTTTGAAATACCTGACGAGCTCATTAATGAGCAAAAAGATGTATCAGTAATGAATATTATCGGTCGTCATGGCGTTTCATGCCAGCACGCAGGGGAGTTACCTCTAAAGAGGTATGCGGCAGCGTTAGCAGGTTTTTCGGTTAGCGGAACACCGTCTTCACGTTGGCGCCAGTGGGGCTTTTGGCCTCAGAAATATCGATTCGAGCGTGGAGTACAACGCTCAGGTTGGCTATCAGGGCCAGCAGGCCAATGGTGCCCATGGTAAAGGGTTCGGGGATAACGCCCTGTTCCATCACCCAAAGCGCACGGGCCCACACCACAATGCCGAACGCCGTCATGGTAATACCTTTCACCATGGCCGCGCGCCCGCGCCAGAGCATGCCGAGGGACAGAACGGAAAGTGACAGAATGTAGTTGGCGCTATCGCCAAAGAAGTCGATGGCGTCTGCCATCAGGGAAACGGAGCCAGATTGCAAACTGGCAGCACCTTCCACAAAAAACATGGCCAGATTAACCCAAAGGGCGATCCACAGTGCGCGACGAAAACCCGGAGCCGGGGATTTTAGTACTGGACCAGAACAACCGCACGCCATAAACACCTCGTTCTATTTGGTAGGTGTGTATTAAAAACCCTGTAGTTACTACAGGGTCAATGTCTGGCAAGCTGTTTTCGAAAAGTTTTAATGGTTACTCGGTTTAGTAGTCACATGATTTAGTGGCTACCTGGTTTGTGAGTTCCGGGCACGTGATTGCGCTGGTCTGTGTTGTTGCCAGACAGGTCGCCCAACTCTGAACTCAGCCCCCCCCATAATGCCGCACTGCTCAACGGTGCCTGTTTTTGAGCAGGCCCGTTGCAGTTGCTGCAGAGCCGTTTCAAGGTTTGCGAGTTCATTCAACCGGTCGCGCACGTGGTTCAGGTGACGAGCCAGAAGGGCGTCAACTTCATAGCAGTCTGCTTCGGGGTTTTCGGACAGCCGAATTAACTCCCGAATTTCGTCCTGAGTCATATCAAGGTTACGGCAACGTTTGATGAACAAAAGGCGGTTCAGGTGTGCGTTACCATAAACGCGGTAACCGCTGGCGTCCCGATCCGGCTTTAGCAGCAAACTGATTTTTCATAGTAGCGAATCGTTTCCACGGGAACGGATGCGTGCCCGGATACCTCACCAATTTTCATTGCATCGGTTCCCTGTTGTTGGTTTTGCCCGGGAGTTTTACAGGCTGTCCAGGTTGTCCAGCAAATAGTTGGCGCGTTTCAGCAGAGCGTCGCGGCGCTCCGGTTTTTGTTTTTCCCAGTTGCGATACATCATAGTCATGCGCGGATTTTTAGCGAACTGATCACGGTGGCGGTCAATAAAGTGCCAGTACAGCGAGTTGAAGGGGCAGGCGTCGTCTTCGGTGGCTTTGGCCACTTTGTAATGGCAGTTGCTGCAATGGTCAGACTGGCGCTGAATGTACTTGCCGCTGGCGGCGTAGGGTTTTGAGCCTAAATAACCGCCGTCGGCGTGCATCACCATGCCCAGCACGTTGGGCAGTTCCACCCAGTCGTAGGCATCCACATACACCGCCAGATACCAGTCGCAAATTTCATCGGGCGTAATACCGGCCAGCAGGGCGAAGTTGCCGGTCACCATCAAGCGCTGAATGTGGTGGGCGTAGCCATTACGGCGGGTGCCATCAATGGCTTTGTGCATGCAGCGCATGCGGGTGTCGCCGGTCCAGTAAAATCCGGGCAGGGCGCGGTCATTGCCCAGCTGGTTGTTGCGGGCGTACTCGGGCATGTGCAGCCAGTAAATACCGCGCACAAACTCGCGCCAGCCGACGATTTGACGAATAAACCCTTCCACCGCGTTGATGGGCGCCCGCCCGGCGTACCAGGCTTGCGCCGCTTGCTCGCACACCATAAGTGGGTCTAGCAGGCCACAGTTAATATAGGGCGACAATATGGAATGGAACAGCCAGTCTTCGTGGTCAGATATCGCGTCTTGATAATCGCCAAAACAGGGCAGGGCGTAATCGATGAAGTGTTCCATAGCTTGCTCGGCGTCGGCGGCGGTTACTGCAAAATGGAAATCCTCGCTGCTGCCGAAATGGTCGCTGAAGTGTTCTTCAACCATCTCGATGACTTCTTGGGTGACGGCATCCGGTTCAATCCGAAACGGCGCGGGCGCCGGCGGTTTGCCCGTCCATTTGCGGCGGTTTTCGGCGTCGTAGTTCCATTCGCCGCCTTCGGGCTTTTGTTCCGGGGTCATCAGTAGCCCGGTTTTGCGCCGCATTTCCCGGTAGAAATATTCCATGCGCAGCTGTTTGCGGCCTTCGGCCCAGTCGGCAAATTCTTGTTTAGTGGCAATAAAACGGCTGTCCGGGCGAATTTCTGTGGTTACGCCCAGGGTTTTATGCCATTGGCTGATAATGTCGTGCAGGCGCCACTCACCGCACTCGGTGGTAATAATGCGTTCGGGTTGGTGGGCCTTTATCTGCTCGGCCATCACCTGTTCCAGGCTTTGCGCCGTGTTATCCGGGTGATAGCGCTGGTAATGCACGCTGTAGCCGTCGGCTTCGAGCTGGCTGGCAAAATGGCGCATGGCGCTGAACAGCAGTATCAGTTTTTTCTTGTGGTGGTTGGCGTAGTTGGCTTCGCTGTGAACTTCCGCCATAACGATGCGGTCGGTATCGCGATCGGCGCCCTCCAGAGCGCTCAGGCCTGGCGTTAGCTGGTCTGCGAGAATCAAAATCAGGTTAGCCATAGTGCTTTATCCAGACAGTGTGTGTTCCAAAAGGGGTAGGCAACATACTCAATAAGCGCAACAGCTGGGTTATTTCTGACTTGATATACTGTTGCCGGTTTCACAGATGATTCGAATCAAGATGGCTGCGCTGAAACACGGTTACGATGCCGGTTTACAGCCTGCTCCATATCCAAGGCGTCCAGAGTTTCTATTTATGGCTTCCACAACCGCACTTCCGTCTTCTGACACCATTATTCTGCCCGAATTTACCTGGGACGACGCGCTGATTCGCCGCTACGACCTGAGCGGCCCGCGCTATACCTCTTACCCTACGGCGGTGGAATTCAATCAGACGTATCCGATTAACGATATGGTGCAGGCGGCCGCACGCAGCAAGGCCACCGGCCGACCGCTGTCGTTGTACACCCACATCCCGTTTTGCGCGCACCTGTGCTACTACTGCGCGTGCAATAAGGTCATCACCAAAAAGCGTAATAATGCCCAGCCTTATGTGCAGCGCCTGCTAAAAGAAGCGGCCATGCAAGCCGAATTATTCGGTGCTCACCGGCCGGTGAAACAGTTGCATCTGGGTGGTGGAACGCCAACGTTCCTGCCCCGCGATGTGATGCGCGAATTGATGCACGGTTACGGCGAACTGTTCAATCTGCAGACCGATGGCAGTCACGACTACAGTATTGAAATCGATCCCCGTGAAGTGGATGAAGACACCCTTTCCACACTGTGGGAGTTGGGCTTTAACCGTATCAGCCTGGGCGTGCAGGATATAAATCCCGAGGTGCAAAAAGCGGTCAACCGGATACAGCCTAAGGAAATGACCCGCGGGGTGTTGGATGAAGCGCGCCGCCTGGGTTTTGGTTCCATTAACCTGGACCTGATTTACGGCCTGCCGTATCAGACCCCGGACAGCTTTGCGGCAACACTGGAAGAAGTGATCGATATGTCGCCTGATCGGCTATCGGTGTTCAGCTACGCCCATCTGCCAGAGCGGTTCTATCCGCAAACACGGCTCAAGGGCGACACCATGCCCACACCGCAGCAGAAGCTGACCATTTTGCACAACACCATTAATCGACTGCTGGATGCCGGTTACGAATACATCGGAATGGACCACTTCGCCAAGCCGGATGACAGCCTGGCGTTGGCCCAGCGCGCCGGTCGCCTGCATCGCAATTTTCAGGGTTACACCACCCACTCGGATTGCGATCTGGTGTCGCTGGGTGTGTCCGCCATTGGCCAGACTGACGATGCGTACTTTCAGAACAACCACGATTTGCCATCCTGGGAGGCCGCGATAGACGCGGGCCAGCTGGCCATCACCAAAGGTGTGAATCTGACCCGTGACGACCGCTTGCGGCGCTGGGTAATCGGCCAGTTAATCTGCCAGTTCCGTCTGGACCGTCAGCAATTTACCGCCGAATGGAACGAAGACTTTGACCAGTATTTTGCCGATGAGCTGTCACGCCTGAAGCAAATGGTGGCAGACGAGTTGATTGCAGATAACGGCCGCGTGCTGCAGGTGCAGCCCGCCGGTCGCCTGCTGATTCGCGCTATCTGTCAGATTTTTGATGCCTATCGCAAAGAAGGCGCCACTCAGCGGTTTTCGCGAATTATCTGATGTTTATTCGGGCAGTTCTACTCTGGTAAGCCTACCCTGATTTCTGTTAAAGCAATCTGGAACATAAAACAGGGTGCCTTCACGGCACCCTTTTTTTTCACCGTTAAATCTAAGCTGTGGCAACCTTGAACTCGTTGGCCAGGTCATGCAGTTGGCGCGCCAGGCGAGCCTGCTCTTCAGTCACCTGGGTGATTTCCTGGGAGCCGGTCAGGGTCAGCAGTGCTGATTCGCTAACCGATTCCATATTGCCGGCGACCTCTCGGGTGACTGATACCTGCTCCTCAGAAGAAGCGGCAATCTGCGTCGCCATGCCGGAAATGTTGTTAACGTCGGCCAGAATGTCGGCAAAGGTCTGCTCCAGTTCTTCGGCCTGTTGGCTGGTTTCCGTCGCCAACTTGTGGCTACTTATGATGGATCGGCTGGCGCTTGCGGTCATATCCGTCACACCCTTGATGATATCTTCGATGCGGGTGGTCGATTCATGGGTCTGGCGTGCCAGGGTGCGTACTTCGTCGGCCACTACCGCAAAGCCGCGGCCGTGCTCACCGGCGCGGGCGGCTTCAATAGCCGCGTTTAGGGCCAGCAGGTTGGTCTGTTCTGCTACCTGACGAATCACATTGACTACGTCACTGATATGGCTGCTGCGCTCCTCCAGCTCTGCAATCACCTTATTAACCTGCTGCACCGAATCTGCTAGCGAGCGGATACCGCTAACACTGCTGTGCAGCACTTGCTCGCCGGTTTTGCTTTTCGCCATAGCGCTGTTGGCCGCATCTGCCACCTGCTGCACGTTGCGTGAAATTTCTTCTGACGTGGCAGACATTTCTTCGGTCGCTGCTGCAACCTGCTCGATCTGTTGCTGCTGGCTGCGGATTTGCCCCGCATTTTGGCTCGCGGTGGAGCTGGTTTCTTCGGTCGCCGTGGCCAGCTGTATGCTGGACTGGTCGATCAGCTTCAGAGCTCGCCCGAACACACTGAATAGCTCGTTGGTGGCTTTGCCAAAGGAGCCAAGTTCATCGCTGCTGGTAATCACAATGGGCTGGCGCAGATCTTTGTTGTCCATGGCAAAACGGATGCCGTCGAGTAAATTGGTTATTTGCCGGTTAATCGCCTGAATAATCAGCACCATCAGCGCCAGAGCAATCAGCGTTGCCAAACCCGCCAGCACGACGGCAGTAATAAGTTCTGAGCGGGCGCTGTCAAGGTGGCGCTGAGCCATGTTGTGGGCTTCATCCAATATCAGGGTACGAATCTGGTTCATGGCCTGAATACGGTTGGTGGTTGTGTCGAACCACTCAGCGAAATTAAGGTCGAACATGCCAGCTGTTGAACTGAACAGGGTGTTGCGCATTTCAGTCATGGCGAGGCTTTGATTCGACGCTTCAAAATCCACCAGGCTTTGGCGCTGGGGTGAATCAGCTGGCAGCCTGGCAATGGCTGCGCTTATATGCCCGTCTTGTGCACCGGCCAATGCAGCCAGTTGATGCAGGCGGCTCAGGTTGAATTCGCCGGTGTTGATCAATGCTGCGCCTTGGGCTCTTTCTAATCCTGAATTCTCGGCCGCTTCTGCCATATTCAAATAAGCGTTTACCTGGCGGGTCAGTTCGGCGTTGTCGGTGCGGCGGATAATCAATGGAATGCGGTCAATCAGCTGGCGGATCAAAGCCGTATAGCGCGCCGCTGATTCCGGGGGTGTCACGCGGCCATCCAGTACGGATTGACGCAAAGTGGCCAGGTTCGACAGGCTGCTTTGAGATTCTTCGATAGTGGATAGAACACCAGGATCAAATTTTTGGGCCTGCATCATATCGGGTAGCTGGCGACGGTATTCTGCCAGCTGTTGATCGGTGCGCTGTTGCTGGGTTTGCAGCGTCTGCACTGCGGCGCGTCTTTCATCGCTGCCGGCAACGCTGGACAAGACAACGGCGGAACGGCCGCGCTCTACTTGAAGAGCGTCGAGCACAGGATCGGCAAGGGCCACGAGGTCAGTCATGCCCTGCAGTTCACGCATCCCTTTTAAATCACCATAGTTGCTGATGACGCTTTGGCTGGCGAACAACAGCATGGCCAGAAGCACCGGTAAAACAAGAGCTATCAGTTTGCTGCGCATAGATAACGATCTAAGCCAATTCATAGCGTTCTCCTGCGCAGAGGGCCGGTTTTTGATGGTGAGTCAGGCGTGCCTGTCTTTTTGGTGTAAAGGATTAGACCAAGACCAGTCGGGAGAAGTGTGCTCATGGGAATCTGACAACTTAAGATGTGGACGTTGGTGGGAGTCTAAGAAAGAAGCAGAGTAACGTCTAGCTTAGTAATACTACGCAGAATACCTATTTAGAAGTATTCGCTGAACCCCTGACAAAGGTCAATGCACTGCAGATTGCACGGCGTATGGTTTCGTAACTCTATGTATGGAAGACGATTATGGAACTTGTATGTCCGGCCGGCAGCTTGCCGGCGCTGAAAGCAGCGGTGGATAACGGCGCCAACGCGGTTTACCTTGGCTTTAAAGACAGCACCAATGCTCGCCAGTTTAAAGGTTTGAATTTTAATGACAAACGCGCAGCAGAGGGTATTGAGTACGCCCACAAAAACGGCGCGCGGGTGTTCTGCGCAATCAACACCTTTCCTCAGCCTCAGGGCTGGAAAACCTGGACCGCCGCGGTAGACCGAGCCGCAACGCTGGGCATAGACGCGATGATACTGGCAGACATGGGTTTGTTGGATTATGCCGCCAGTCGCTACCCCCAAATAGACAGACATTTGTCTGTACAGGGGTCAGCCACCAGCTACGAAGCGTTACGCTTTTATAAAGATAATTTTGGCATTCGCCGTGCGGTGTTGCCGCGGGTGCTATCGCTGGACCAGATTCGCGGCCTGGCGAAGCACAGCCCGGTAGAGCTTGAAGTATTCGCCTTTGGCAGCCTGTGCATTATGGCCGAAGGCCGCTGTTACTTGTCTTCCTATATCACCGATGAATCTCCTAACACCCGCGGTGCCTGCTCGCCGGCCAAAGCCGTGCGCTGGCAGGAAACTCCCCAGGGATTGGAATCGCGGCTTAATGGCATCTTGATTGACCGCTACGGCAAGGGCGAATCCGCCGGTTACCCAACCCTGTGCAAAGGTCGCTTTGAAGTAGAAGGCAGTGTTTACCATGCTATTGAAGAACCGGTCAGCCTGAACACCATAGACCTGCTACCGCAGTTGCAGGAACTGGGCATCAGCGCGGTGAAAATTGAAGGCCGCCAGCGCAGTCCTGCTTATATCGCCGACGTGGCCCGCACCTGGCGCCAGGCTCTGGACAGGCTTGAAAATAGCGCCGCTGAATTTGCGGTAGACCCGGCCTGGAATGCCACCCTGGCAGGTTTGTCAGAAGGCGGACTGACCACCATCGGCGCCTATCACCGCAAATGGAAATAAGGTGGAATATTCTATGCTCAAACTCTCATTAGGCCCTGTACTTTGGTTTTGGTCACGGCAAACCGTGTTTGATTTCTACGCCAACGCTGCGGAATGGCCGGTAGATACGGTGTACCTGGGTGAAACCGTATGCGCCCGCCGCCGCGAACTGAAACTCGCCGACTGGCTAGACATCGCGGGCGTGCTGAAAGACGCCGGCAAGCAGGTGGTGTTGTCTACCCAAACCCTGATTGAATCCGAAGCCGACCTGCGCCTGCTGCGCCGCATTTGCAGTCAACAGGATTATCTGATTGAAGCCAATGACCAAAGCGCGCTGCAGCTGGCCAGTAGCAATAATTTGCCCTTTGTAACGGGGCCGGGCCTGAATATTTACAACGTTGCGACCTTGAAGGTGCTGGCAAAGCGGGGTTTGAAGGGATGGAACCTGCCCGTGGAGTTGGGCCGTGAAACTCTGGTCGAGTTGATTGCAGAGTTAAAAGCCGAAGGCCTGGATTTGCCGGCTGAAGTGTTTGCCTGGGGTTTTTTGCCGCTGGCCTGGTCGTCGCGCTGCTTTACCGCACGCCATTACAACCTGCCAAAAGACAACTGTGAATTCCGCTGCCTTCAGCATCCGGATGGTTTGGAATTGCGGTCCCGTGAAGCCCAGGAGCTGTTTCGCCTGAACGGCACGTCTACCTTGTCTGGCGCCCGTTATGATTTGTTGCGGGAGCTTCCGGATATGGTCGCCATGGGTGTTGATACCGTGCGCTTGAGCCCGGAGTACCAAGGTATGGCTGAGGTGGTGCAGCGCTTTGATCAGGTGCGCCGGGGTGAAATGCCAGATATTGACCCACTGCAATTGGTGGAAGCGCCCCCCTGTAACGGCTACTGGTACGGCAAACCGGGGATGGATCTGGTAGCGGATCGGCTTTGGGCACCGATGTTATAAAGCGTCATTAAATTTCCCTACGCTGCGCCTAAAACATGTATATAATATAAATCTATTTTGTTGTCGGAGCCTCACCATGTTTTTTTGGCAGTACAAACAGCGGGCTAAAGTGCTTGAGCTGGAGTTGTCTGCGGTACATAACAGTGTGGCGCAGCTCAACGAAGACAAGCGTCTTCTTGAACTCCGGTTCGAAGCAGAAGCCAGCGCGCTAGAGGAGGTAAAAACGCAGCAGGCGTTGAGCCGACGTTTGATGGCAGGGCTAGGCCAGTTTGGCAATTCACTGAAAGAACTGAAGGGTTCTTTCAGTGAATTGTCGCAGCTTCTGGGGTCTCGCCGCAGTGAGGCGCTGAGGACACGAGATGAATCCGGACAAGTAAGAGACCGGATGGTATCGCTGGTGCAAAGACTAGGAGATGCCCGCAATAGTGCTGCCAGCTCGGCACGGGATATGGACTCTTTGGAATCTGAAACTGGCAGCATTACATCACTGGTGGATGTGATTGACGGTGTTTCTGACCAAACGTCGCTGTTGGCATTGAATGCGAGCATTGAGGCTGCCCGCGCTGGCGAACATGGGCGCGGGTTCAGTGTGGTGGCAACAGAGGTCAGAAATCTTGCCCTTCGTGCAGGCGAGGCTACCCAAGAAATTGAGTCAGCCATCGAGCGTATCCGAGCGCAGACGAAAATTGTGGCCGGGGCCAGCCGTTCTAATAGCGAAGAAATGGAAAAGCTTGCTGCAGAGGCTGACGGCGCACGCGAACGGTTGCTGATGTTGATTGATATGGCTGGTACGTCTTCGGATGCATTGGGGCACGCCGCTGTATTGTCTGAAATTGAGTTGGCCAATCTTGAAGAGCTCGACATTAAGCTGACTGTATACCAGATTCTGGCAGGCCTTTCTGACAGGGCAGCCGACAGCTTGCCTGACGCCACGGAGTGCGCATTGGGGCAATGGTATTATCAGGGAGGAGGCCATAAACAGTATGCGGGCCAAGTGGATTTTAGAACCATTGAAAAGCCCCACCGGCTGGTGCACATTTATGCCAAAGAGGCTGTGCGAGCTCATCATGACGGCCGCGCAGAGGATGCTTTAAAGGCCCTGGAAGCCATGGAAAGCAACAACCTGGACGTGATGGCGCGCTTGCGCCGCTTGGTTGCGAGAGGTTAGATAGCTGAAAACGATACTTTGGAACGAGAAGGTCCAGACACGCATCGGAAGTGATTGCTGTTCATTTTCAAACCGTGGCGGCCGCAAATAACTACTGGAAATAATTCATGCGGTGGCGACTGTTGAGGTCGCCACTGTAGCAATCGTGATGAGCTCAAAGATAGTTAGAACGGAAGCAATTGGCGGATATTGGGTCAAATGATCTGAACCAACAAAGGGCCATGGCCGATTATATCTGTTCCCGCAGCAGCATCGTTTTGATGTGACCGATGGCCTTCATGGGGTTGAGCCCCTTCGGACAGTACGCCATGCAGTTACCTATCCCACGGCAGCGAAACACACTGAACGGATCGCCCAGTTTTGCCAAACGCTCGCGGGTGGCAGTGTCCCGTGAGTCCACCAAAAATCTGTTAGCTTGAAGCAAGCCTGCTGGTCCGATGTACTTTTCCGGATTCCACCACCAAGACGGACAGGCAGATGAACAGCAAGCACAGAGAATGCACTCGTATAATCCATCAAGTTTTGCGCGGTCCTCCGGACTTTGCAGTCTTTCAATCGCCGGATTTGGTGTGTCGGTGATCAGCCATGGCTGAATACGTTCGTATTGTTTGAAGAACAGTGCTTGGTCAACCACCAAATCGCGGATCACTGGCATGCCTGGTAGTGGGCGAATCTCCAGAACGTTCTTCTTACCCAAAGCGTCCGCTACCGCAGTAATGCAACCCAGGCCATTGCGGCCATTCATGCTGAGTCCGTCAGAGCCACAGACACCTTCTCGACAAGAGCGCCGAAACGTGAGCGTGGTATCCCGGGTTTTCAGGTGCTCCAGTACATCCAGCACCATGCGGCTCCGAAACTCGTCGCCCACCTCAACATCCTGGTTGTACGGTATGTCGTCCTGCTCGGGGTTATAGCGGTATAGCCTGACGATAAAATCACTCATGACGTTGCACTCCCGCGCATCGGCTTGATGCACTCGAAAAAGAAGTATTCAGTTTGAAGGTTAGCCGATGATCCATACAAACATGTTCGGCGTCAACTATCCTGTCCGACCGGTCATCCTAATTGTCGCCGAACACAAACAAGCGAAATGTTTAAACGCCATGATTTTATCCTCGTCTTCAGAGCTGAAATCTTGGGAATAACACATCCCGTTCAAGATAAATTCGCTCAGACAGCCTGAAATCCAGAGCTTTCAGTTCTCGATAAAACCGCTGCCACGACCGGCAGGCAGATTCTGGAGCGCTATAGCTCTGGGTCATCTGACGCAACTTACGCAGTTGCAACTTAATGAGCGAATGCTCCTCGTTCATCTGAGCGATCGGCGCTTCCAAATTGAGTGGCTGCTCATGCAGCATTCGTTTCAGAACGTGAGCGTTCTCTTGTTCAAGGTGGGCGGTGAGGCTGCGCTCCAGTTTTTTAATGGCCAGCGTGATGCCTTTAGGAACGTCAGGATTTGTTCTGTGGACAGCCTCGATCTTTCGAGCGAGCCGGTGCAGCTTCGACAGTTGTTCAACATGACCGACGTCGTAGCCGCGTAGGATGAGCTCCAGCAGCACGTCTGTATCTAACGTCTCAATCGGTGTCTGTTCCATTACCGTATCGAACAGCTCCTGGCACAACTGATCCGGGTTGATGTCGGCAATAGATGCGACGGCCTCAACGGTGGCCTGGTGATGCGCGTCAAGATCAGGCACATACTTGCACAATATATCAACGGTTTGGGGGCATTGGTTGATGAGCTGGGCGACCGTAGTGTCGTGGTAGCAGCCGAGAATATCCTGATAGTTCATTGTTGATTCTCCTCTTCCATTTAACATACATATATAATAGATGTTATAGGTTGTCAAGAATTGTTCTCATTTTCATTGAGTGCCCCAGAGCAGCCGCCCTTTCATGGGTACTGGCGGCGCCCATATTTATCCAGAGACTGCGTATTCCGGTCGGTCAACTAAGTAGTATTAGCACGTTGGGAGCTAAAGTGTACGGAGGCAGATTTGATAATCATTCACTCTGGCAAAATTCCCGACGCAATCGGGTTGGTCCGGACCTTCTCCGGCTAACAGCATTCACCTTACCAGTTGCTGCGTATGAAAATTCTCCTCGTTGAAGACGACAAACTACTCGGTGACGGAATTGCTGTCGGCATTGCCCAGTCAGGCCTGGTGGTTGACTGGGTATTGGATGGGCAACAGGCTGATACGGCCCTCGCCACGGGCAACTACGACGCTGCCGTTCTTGACCTCGGCCTGCCGCGGCTATCAGGCATGGAACTTTTGAGACGGGTCCGGGCAAGAGGGCAGATCTTACCGATTTTGATCCTGACTGCTCGTGATGCCGTGGAGGACCGAGTCGCTGGCCTGGATGCGGGTGCCGATGATTATCTGGTAAAACCTTTTGATCTCAATGAGTTGCAGGCACGGCTCCGGGCATTGCTGCGACGCTCCAAAGGATACGCTGAACCGATCATCAGTCACGGGGAGCTCCGAGTCGATCCAGCCAGTCATTCGGTGTCTTTGTCTGGCGGCACTGTCGATCTCTCTGCACGTGAATTCGCCATTCTCCACACACTATTGCTCAACGCAGGGCGAGTTATGTCAAAGGCACAAATTGAGGAGCATTTGTACGGCTGGGGGGAGGAAGTCGAGAGCAATGCAATTGAAGTTTTCGTACATCATTTGCGCCGAAAACTGTACCCGCAACTGATCCGTACGATCCGCGGTGTTGGGTACATGATTGAGAAGTCTGGGCTATGACGTCGTCATTGCGTTGGCGTCTTTTTGCGATTCTTGCGGTATCAGTGCTGTTTGCCTGGATTGCGACGGCGTTCTTTACCTACCTTGATGCGCGCAGTGAAATTGGCGCCATGCTTGATGCCCGCTTGGTGAAAACGGCTGAACGTGTCTCAGTGCAGGTTGCGAGTTCAGAGAATTTAGAAAGCATGGGCTCACAACAGATTCCTGACTATACCGACACCATACTGCAGGTATGGCTGCATAACGGCACCTTGCTTTTGAATTCAAGTACGGCTCCTGAACAACGCTTGGGCACACAGTATGATGGATTTGAAAACGCCACCATCAATGGTGCTCGCTACCGTATCTATAGCCATTGGGACAAAGCCGGTCATCGTAATGTGCGCGTTGGCGAGCGTTATGAATTACGCAACGCACTTGCCGAAAGCATAGCCACCCATCTGCTGCATCCCTTGTATTTTGCGGTTCCTGCACTGGGCATACTGATCTGGATATCTGTCGGTGCAGGGCTTGCGCCCCTGTCCCGCTTTACTCGTGAGGTAAAGAAGCGTGAGCCCGACAAGCTTGAACCGCTCGATATCACGGATACCCCCCGTGAAGTTTTACCGTTGCAAGATGCTCTCAATGCTCTTTTTATCCGCTTGCAGGCTTTACTTGAGCACGAGCGTCGTTTTACAGCGGATGCTGCCCACGAACTGCGCACACCGCTTGCCGTCATAAAAACACAGGCGCAGGTGGCCTATGCTGCACTTGATACGAGCCAACGGGAGCAGGCGTTGAAAAAGGTGATCAGTGGTACCGACCGTGCCGCTCATCTGATCGAACAATTGCTTGTGCTTTCGCGTCTTGATCCCGAGAAAACCCCGGTTGATCAACACCAGGTCAAACTCTCTACAGTGGTGAATGAGTGTGTCGCCTTGCATGCACCGGTTGCGATACGCAAGGGCGTAGACCTGGGGTTCGAGGCAAATGATGAAGGGTTGGTCCTTGGTGATCGAACCTTGCTGGCAGTTCTGGTGCGAAATCTCATTGATAACGCCGTTCGTTACACGCCGAGCGGTGGACTGATTGATGTTCGAGTCAAACGGATTGGCAGTCAGGTATTACTTCAGGTTGTTGATACCGGACCCGGAATTCCGGTGAAAGAGCGAAAGGGGGCGGTGTCGCGTTTTTATCGTGTGCTTGGCAGTGGTGAGGAGGGAAGTGGACTGGGGCTATCGATTGTAGAGCGTATAGCCCAACTGCATGGAGCATCGCTAACGCTTGAAGATGGTGATGCGGGGAAAGGCCTGGTTGCAACCGTGTGTTTCAGGGCGATGTCAGTATAAGGGCGGTCGACATTTTATATTGACGGTAATCCGTTTCCTTAAGCTTAGATTAAGGTGAGTCTGAGATACTCCTTTAACGCCGAAGACACGGTGTTACCCACAGGAGAATTTTATGAATATCAAATCCAGACTTTCGAACTTTGCAACCATCACGGGCATGGTGCTGAGTTTGCTGGGGGCTACCGCAATAGCTGCGCCGGCAAATAACGATCATGACCACGGCGACGGTGTGGCGGAACTTAGGCTCGATAACGGCAGCAAGTGGGCGATCGATGCACCGCTAAGTCGGGCTATGACTAATATCCGAAATGCCGTGGACAAAGACTACGAGGCTATCCATTCCAATCAACTAGCAGGCGAAAAGTACGCTGCATTGGCCACGAAGGTCACCAATGAAGTCGCTTACATGGTTGAGAACTGCAATCTTGAGCCTGAAGCAGATGCTCAGCTGCACCTGATCATTGTGGACCTGATGGAAGGCTCAACGGCGATGGAAAGCAAAGCCAATGCGCAGGATGGTGCGGTAAAGGTGATCGGGGCGATTGGAAAATACATCACTTATTTTAATGACCCGGATTTTAAACCGATTAAGCATTGATGGCTAACCCATTCCGGTTTTCTGGGGACCGCACAGGGAGGTAGTATTTCGCGAGGGGTTCAATGCGGTTCGGCATAGAATCCAACCGTAACCGGGGCTTTTTGATAGACTTTTATAGAACGAGTCATTTGGAATGTATCCTGGAGGTTGAGCAAGGGGCAAGAAACGAGCTCTCGAATTGCTGACTCGTAGTAAGCCGGAACTCCAGCCCGTTTTGGCCCCCACGCTCTCAGGCGCCCGCTATGACTCGTTGCGAAAGCTGCCTGACATAGCTGATGGCTCCAACAGTGAAAGATTTCAGAAGAAAAGCAATTGGCGGATATTAAGTTTCCACTCCAGGCTGTCCAGCAGATTTTTCAGTGCCAGGCCCAGTTCGGTGTCGCCCTCAATCACCAGGCGGCGCTGGAAAAACAGCTGGTCTGGGTCCTGATTCCGTTCGGCCAAGGTTTTGAAAGCGCTGAGAGAGCCCCGAATGGTCGCCTCACCTGGGCCGTCTACAATGCGCAGCCTGCCGGCCCAGAATCCAAAGGTAACACCGGGCTGACCTCCATTCAGCTCCAGGCGAATTCTGTGCCCTTCAAAATCATCAAATTCGCCGTCAGCAATGGCCTCGGCAAACAACCGGTTCAGCGGCGCTTCGACGACCAGCTGTTTTAATACCAACGGCAGGCGCTGGTCAATAGCGGCCAGCAGTGGTGAAGGCGAGGGTAAATACTCTTTCACTAGCGCCAGTGAATCGGTCATTAGCGGGTTAGCGGCCAGTTTCTGGCTAACAGCTTGCGCGCGTGACATGCCTGGCAGTGTATGAAATGCGGGTAGCGAGGGGCGCGGCAAAAAGGTTGGCATGTGCAGGGCCATGAATGTCTCCGTTGGTGATCAAACACGCCACTAAGGGCGTGTTCAGAAACACCTACATTAACCAAGGCTGGCCCGTGCCGCGTTGATATAGCTCAGCTCTTGTGCAGACCCTCTTCCACGGCCCACACCGCGACTTCCACCCGCGAGCGCAGGTTGAGTTTTTTCAGCAGGTGCTTTACGTGCACTTTCACAGTGCCGTCGCTGATGTCCAGTTTGCGGCCGATCATCTTGTTGGAAAGACCTTCGGCAATGAGCTTCAGAATGTCTTTTTCCCTTGGCGTGAGGCTGTCGAAGTCTGGCCGCGCCGGCTTTTGCGGTTTGTTATTGCGCAGTGCTTCTGCCAGCAGGGAGGTAAGGCGTTCGCTGATGACCAGCTTGCCTACGGCGGCCTGGTGCAGCTGGTTAATCATATCTTCCGGTTCCATGTCCTTCAGCAGATAGCCGTCGGCACCGGCGCGCAATGCTTCAACCACATCGTCTTGCTGGTCTGACACCGTGAACATAATAATGCGCGAGCTGATGTTGTGGGCTCGTAACTGCCGCAAGGCTTCAATACCGCTCACATCTGGCATATTCAGATCCATCAGAATCAGGTCTGGCTCCAGCTCCAGGGCAATGCGCACACCGTCTGTGGCATTGCTTGCCTCGCCTGCTACCTCAAGGTCTGGTTCCATTTCAATTAGCTGCTTGATGCCTTTGCGTAACAAAGGGTGATCATCTATCAACAGTATGCTTGCAGGTGTGTCAGACATGGCTCTCTCTTTATAGGGGTAAACCGTCAAATGGAATCCGCGGTTTGCGGGTTATTGGCCGGTTTAACCGGGATCAGGTTCCGGGCTTGGGGAATAAAATGCAAACTCACTTCCACACCTCCTTGCGGATGATTAGCAACCGTTAGCTGGCCGCCCAGTGAGCGGGCGCGATCCTGCATAATGATCATGCCGTAATGGTTCTCTGGCTGGCCTGAGTCGGGTAGCCCTCGACCGTTGTCACGGATTTTAGCCTTAACCTGCGGGGACTCGAAACTGACGTCAACCCACACGGCCTCGGCCTTGCTGTGCTTTACCGCGTTGGCCAGCGCTTCGCGCACAACCTGCAGCGTGTGGATTTCTTCATTGGGCGACAGCGTCTGTGCAGGCAGTTTGTACACCAGATTGACGGGTTTGGCCATGCGTTCAGAAAATTCGTGCACGGTCTGGCGCAGTGCGGCGCCGAGGTCCGGTGTGTCCAGCTTCAAACGGAAGGTTGCTAACAGTTCCCGCAACTGACGATAGGCACTGCTTAAACCTGTGCTCAGTTCGTCCAATACTGCGTCATACCCGGTTTTTTGTGGGCCGTCCATGTTCATTCTGCGCAATCGAGTAACCTGGATTTTAAGGTATGACAAAGACTGGGCCAGGGAATCGTGGAGCTCGCGGGCAATAACGGTGCGTTCTTCGGCCAGCGTCCGCTGTTGTTCTTCGGTAATTTGCCGCTCCAGAAATATGGCTGTGGCCAGCTGATCGCTTAGAGTTTCCAACAGCCTTCGTGCGGTTTTAGACAACTCCTGTGAGGCCGGGTACCAGACTTCCAGTGTGCCCAGTAGTTGGCCCGGGGTGCGAATGGGCAGCAGCAAACGGCGCCCGTCATTGCCGGCCATTGGCAGCTCGTCATGTTCCTCTTCGGTCACCAGACAGGCGTTGCAGCTGTGATCGCGGCAGTAAAATGGGCGCACCATGGTAGCAGTAGTGACGGCTTGAACAGGCTCTGCGGAGGCTTTGTCGTGCAGATACAGGTTGATAGGGCCTATGCCGAGCATTTGCTCCAGCTGTTTCAACATGGGCACTGCACCATCGCACAAGCTGTGATTCGCAAACAGAGTGCGGCTGGACGAATGCAGTAATTCGAGCGCAGCGTGGCTTTTCTCCAGCTCTTCGGTTTTGGCTTGGACCTTACTTTCCAGTTCGTAGTAAGTGAGCGCCAGCTCGCTGGTCATCTGGTCAAACGCCGACCCGAGCTGCGCCAGCTCATCAGAGCCACGCAGCTCGGCCTTGCGGGAAAAATCTTGCTTGCTCACGGATTCGGCAATGCTCACCAGTTTTCGTAGCGGCCGTAGAACTCGCTTTTTCAAGTCCAGAAACAACGCCAATACGATCAGGATAGCGAACACCAGACTGATCACCTGTATCAGGTCCAGCAGGCGGATGCGGGCTTCGGTGCGATGTTCAAGCATAGACACCAGCACATCGACATTGTCCACGTAGCTTTGAGTGGTGTTAATCATAGAGTCTGTTAGCGGGTCTCCGGGCCGGTGTTGTGCCAGCATGGGGCCGACGCTGGAGTTCCACTGGTTGACTACGTCGCGGTAGCGTTGCGCCAGCGGGTGATCGGTTGTAAGTGGTAATGACTGGACAATATCAGCGTGTACCAGGCGTTGATTGTAGAGGCTTACCATCTGGTCCAGGGCCTGGCGCGCATTGGCGGTATTCTGGTCTTCCAGTCGCGCTACCTGCGCCAACAACTGATACGCGCCCATACGCAGAGTGCCCGCCAGGTTGATGGCGGTGGCGTTACCGGCAATGCTTTGTGACACCCCCAGAGTGACCCCCATACTGACAATGGCGGTGAGTACAATCGCACTGACGGCGATGGCAATCCGGTGAACCAGTGAACTTCTGGAGGTCATAGGGTTTTTTAGGTGGCGAGTGGGTATTGATTGAATGCCAACTACCTCTTTACGGATAGACAGCTACCCACGAGGTTGTTAAGCCATCATAGTCTTTGACCGCCAGACAGGCAAAGTAAGACACTCAAAGGCACGTCTGCCAACAGGATAAAATCGATGAATGTGGGGCCAGGGCCGTCCGAAATCCGAGCGTTACAGCTATCGGCCGACAGCACCGAACCGGATGACGAACGGGATGAGGAGCGCTATGCATCGCTGTTGTTAGTGTTACCACTAGCGCTGGCCGGTTTCATTATTGCTGCCGCTTGCTGGACCCTGTTTGCAGTGGTCGGCGTGACTCTGCGCAACGATTTTCAGCTGAGTGAGCTTCAGTTTGGCCTGTTATTGGCAATGCCGATGGCGGTGAGCGCATTGCTAGCGGTTCCGGCAGGACTGTTTGCGGGTAAGTGGGGTGCCAGAAAAGTTATGTTGTGGTGCCTTACAGGTCTTGCGCTAAGTATGACGCTGGTGTTCTTCGCCGACAGTTTTGCCGGTTATATTGTGGCGGCTGGCGGTTTGGGCCTGGCCGGTGGTTTCTACAGTGCGGGTTTGCAATTTGTGACCCTTCATTGCCGGCCGCGACGGCTGGGGCTGGTGTTGGGTGTTTTTGGTGCGGGTATTACTGGCGCCGGTTTCAATTATTACCTGGTGCCGCTTCTGCACCAAGCCTACTCCTGGCAAGGCGTTCCTCTGGCTTATGTCATTGTGCTGCTGCTGATATTGGCACTGTTTCTGATGCTCACCGAGCCCGACGACCAAACCACATCCTTTGTAAGCAATACCGCGGCCTGGCGCAAATGTTGTGCGCCAGGAGTTTGGTATTTGTGTGGTTATTTTTCCGTTATTGCCGGCAGTTTTTTTGCATTGGCTCTGTGGCTGCCGGATTACCTGTCAGCACGCTCGGGCCTGCCGGTAGGCTTGGGTGCGCATCAGGCTTTGTGGTTTGTATTGCCGGGCGCTCTGGCGCAGATTGCGGGCGGCGCGCTGGCCGATCGTTTAGGTAGCAGCCGGGTGGTTATGTGGGCTTTGCTGTTGGCGCTGGCGGCGCTATTTGTGTTGTCGTACCCGCCGATGACGCTGTCGATACAGGGCGTGGGGCGCTCTTATCATTTAGAGCTTTTGCTGCCGCGGGTGTGGGAAGGCGGTGTGATGATTATGCTCGGCGCAGCTTTGGGCTCAGCTATTGGTGCTCTGCAGCGGATGATTATTTTGGCCAGCCGTGAAGCGGCCGCGGTAATGGCGGGCGTTTTACTGCTGGGTGCGTTTGCGGTGGCATTCGTGTTGCCCATTGTATTCGCCGCCATCAACGCCTGGCTGAATGTGCGTTCTGCTGTGTTCATGCTGCTGTTCGTGATGCTGGCGGTCTGTATTTTATTGTTCGCCCGAAACACCCGGCGGCGTGAGCGCCGCAAGCTCTCGTTCGCACAGCCCCGAGTGGTCTAGGTGCCTTCTACCCCCCTGGTGGTAGGGGCTGGTTAAGAGGTAGTAACCACGCTGCTTTCGCTATTGGGTTGTCACACAATGGTCTCAAATCGTTAATGCGATCCGGCAAACGGAGAGAGAGACCATGAGTCATTTGATCGACAAGCTGAGCTACTTCAGCAAAAAGCGTGAATCCTTTTCTGGCGACCACGGCGAAACCCATACCGAAAACCGCGACTGGGAAGACAGCTATCGCCAGCGCTGGCAGCACGACAAAATTGTGCGCTCCACCCACGGCGTAAACTGCACCGGCTCTTGCAGCTGGAAAATCTACGTTAAAAACGGCCTGGTCACCTGGGAAACCCAGCAAACCGACTATCCCCGTACCCGTCCGGATCTGCCCAATCACGAGCCCCGTGGCTGCCCCCGCGGTGCCAGTTATTCCTGGTACATGTACAGTGCGAATCGCCTGAAGTACCCGCTGATGCGCAAGCATCTGATGCAGCTCTGGCGCGCCGCCCGTATTCAGTTTAACGACCCGGTCGATGCCTGGGCCTCAATTGTGGAAGACCCGAAGAAAACCGCTGAATACAAGCCACGCCGCGGTTTGGGCGGTTTTGTCCGTTCCGACTGGAACGAAGTGAACGAGCTGATTGCAGCGTCTAACGTGTACACCGCCAAAAAGCACGGCCCGGACCGCATCATCGGCTTTTCGCCGATTCCTGCCATGTCTATGGTGTCTTACGCTGCGGGAAGCCGTTACCTGTCATTGATCGGCGGCGTGTGTCTGAGCTTTTACGACTGGTACTGCGACTTGCCGCCGGCTTCCCCGCAAACCTGGGGTGAACAGACCGACGTTCCTGAATCCGCAGACTGGTACAACTCCAGCTACATCATTGCCTGGGGTTCCAACGTTCCACAAACCCGTACTCCGGATGCCCACTTCTTTACCGAAGTGCGCTATAAAGGCACCAAAACCGTTGCCATCACCCCGGATTACGCCGAAGTTGCCAAGTTGTCCGATGAGTGGCTTAACCCCAAGCAGGGCACCGATGCCGCGCTTGGCATGGCCATGGGCCACGTGATTCTGAAAGAGTTTCACGTTGATAACCCCAGCGCCTACTTTACCGATTACGTGCGCCGCTACACCGACATGCCGTACCTGGTGAAGCTCGACAAAATGGAAGACGGCCGTTATGTGCCGGGCCGGTTCCTGCGCGCCAGCGATCTGGTGGGCGGACTGGGCGAAGAGAACAACCCCGAGTGGAAAACCATTGCCATTGATGAAACCACCAACCAGCTAACCGCGCCTAACGGCTCTATCGGTTACCGCTGGGGTCAAAAAGGCAAGTGGAACCTGAAGCAAACTGCAAAAACAGAAGACGTGAACCTGCAGCTGTCGATGGTTGAAAAGCACGACGAAATTGTGGACGTTGCCTTCCCGTATTTTGGTGGCATCAAGCACGAGCACTTCAAATCCGTTGAGATCAGCGACACCCTGACCCACAAACTGGGCAGCCGTAAAATTGAACTGGCAGACGGCGAAGACGCCCTGGTCGTCACCGTATACGACCTGATGATCGCCAACTACGGCATCAGCCGTGGTCTGGGTGAAGACGACGGCGCTACCGACTACGACCAGATCAAGCCGTACACACCCGCCTGGCAGGAAAAGATCACCGGCGTACCGGCCCACAAAGTGACCCGTATTGCCCGTGAGTTCGCCGAGACTGCCCACAAAACCAATGGTCGGTCGATGATCATCGTCGGCGCCGGTATGAACCACTGGTACCACATGGACATGAACTACCGCGCGCTGATCAACATGCTGATCATGTGTGGCTGTGTCGGCCAGAGCGGTGGCGGTTGGGCCCACTATGTAGGTCAGGAAAAACTGCGCCCGCAAACCGGCTGGCAGCCGCTGGCGTTTGGTCTGGACTGGCAGCGCCCGCCACGCCAGATGAACGGAACATCTTTCTTCTACGCCCACTCCGGCCAGTGGCGCTACGAGAAGCTGGATGTGAGCGAGATTCTGTCGCCGCTGGCGGATAAATCTAAATTCGGTGGCAGCCTGATCGACTACAACGTACGCGCCGAGCGTATGGGCTGGTTGCCATCTGCGCCGCAGTTTAACCGTAACCCGCTGGGCCTTGCCGCCGAAGCGGAAAGCGCCGGTATGGACGTGCCAGCCTACGTAACCCAGTCCCTGAAAGACGGTTCACTGGCATTCGCCTCGGAAGATCCGGAAGCCCCGGAAAACCACCCGCGCAATATGTTCATCTGGCGCTCTAACTTGCTGGGTTCCTCCGGCAAGGGTCACGAGTACATGCTGAAGTACCTGCTGGGTACGACGAGTGGTTTGCAGGGCAAAGACCTGGGTCACGACGGTGGCGTCAAGCCGCAGGAAGTGAAATGGCATGACGAAGCACCCGAAGGCAAGCTTGATTTGCTGGTAACGCTGGACTTCCGCATGTCCACCACTTGCCTGTATTCCGACATCGTTCTGCCTACCGCTACCTGGTATGAAAAAGACGACCTGAATACCTCGGATATGCACCCGTTCATTCACCCGTTGACAGCGGCTACGGATCCGGCGTGGGAATCCCGCAGCGACTGGGAAATCTACAAAGGCATTGCCAAGGCGTTCTCCAAGGCGTCTGAAGGCCATCTGGGCGTCCAAAAAGACGTGGTTACGGTGCCGTTGTTGCACGACGCACCCGCTGAGCTGGGTCAGCCGTTTGATGTAAAAGATTGGAAAAAAGGCGAATGTGAACTGATTCCGGGCAAAACCGCGCCTAACTTCATGACGGTTGAGCGCGATTACCCGAACACTTACGCGCGCTTTACCTCGCTTGGCCCCCTGCTGGACAAACTGGGCAACGGTGGCAAAGGCATCAACTGGAACACTGAAAAAGAAGTGACCTTCTTGGGTGAGCTGAACCACAAGCACCTTGAAGGCGCCAATGCCGGCCGGCCGAAAATTGATACGGCCATTGATGCCTGTGAAGTGATTCTGAGCCTGGCTCCGGAAACCAACGGCCAAGTTGCCGTGAAAGCCTGGGCTGCGCTGTCTGAATTCACCGGGATGGATCACTCACACCTGGCGCTGAACAAGGAAGACGAGAAAATCCGCTTCCGCGACATAGTGGCGCAGCCGCGCAAAATCATCTCTAGCCCAACCTGGTCTGGCCTGGAAGACGAGCATGTGTCCTACAGCGCCGGCTACACCAACGTGCACGAGCTGATTCCCTGGCGCACGCTGACCGGTCGCCAGCAGTTCTATCAAGACCACGAGTGGATGCGCGCCTTTGGCGAAAGCCTGCTGGTATATCGCCCGCCCATCAACACCAAAGCGGCCGCACCGCTGCTGAACGCCAAGCCCAACGGCAACCCGGAGAAGGCGTTGAACTTCCTTACGCCGCACCAGAAGTGGGGTATACACAGTACCTATAGCGACAACCTGCTGATGCTGACCCTGTCTCGTGGTGGCCCCATTGTGTGGCTGAGTGAAGACGACGCCCGCGACATCGGTGTGGAAGACAACGACTGGATAGAAGTGTTCAACGCTAACGGTTCTTTGTCAGCGCGGGCGGTGGTTAGCCAGCGGGTGATGCCGGGCATGGTGATGATGTACCACGCTCAGGAACGCATTGTGAATATTCCCGGCTCGGAAATTACCGGCAGCCGCGGTGGCATTCACAACTCGGTTACCCGGGCCTGCCCGAAGCCCACCCACATGATTGGTGGCTATGCCCAGTACTCTTACGGCTTCAACTACTACGGCACCGTGGGTTCCAACCGCGACGAGTTTGTGGTGGTGCGCAAAATGAAGAACGTCGACTGGCTTGATGGCGAGGGCAACGACACTGTTCAGGAGAGTGTGAAATGAAAATTCGTTCCCAAGTAGGCATGGTGCTGAACCTGGACAAGTGCATTGGTTGCCACACCTGTTCAGTGACCTGTAAAAACGTATGGACTAGCCGTGAAGGCATGGAGTACGCCTGGTTCAACAACGTTGAAACCAAGCCCGGTATTGGTTACCCGAAAGAGTGGGAAAACCAGGACAAGTGGAAGGGCGGCTGGTTGCGTGACCCCAGCGGCAAAATCCGCCCCCGCATCGGTGGCAAGTTTCGGGTGTTGGCGAATATTTTCGCCAACCCGGATCTGCCGGAAATTGACGACTATTACGAGCCGTTCGATTTCGACTATCAACACCTGCACACCGCTGCTGACAGCAAGCATCAGCCGGTTGCACGGCCGCGCTCGCTGATCACCGGCAAACGCATGCAAAAAATTGAATGGGGTCCGAACTGGGAAGAAATCCTGGGCACCGAGTTTGCCAAACGCCGCAAGGACAAAAACTTCGACCAGATTCAGGCCGACATTTACGGCCAGTTCGAAAGCACGTTCATGATGTACCTGCCGCGCCTGTGCGAGCACTGTCTGAATCCCACGTGTGTGGCCAGCTGCCCAAGCGGTGCCATCTACAAGCGGGAAGAAGACGGCATCGTGCTGATCGACCAGGACAAGTGCCGCGGCTGGCGCATGTGTGTATCTGGCTGCCCGTACAAGAAAATCTACTTCAACTGGAAAACCGGTAAATCCGAGAAGTGCATCTTCTGCTATCCGCGGATTGAAGCCGGTATGCCCACCGTGTGCTCGGAAACCTGCGTAGGCCGCATTCGCTATCTGGGTGTGCTGCTGTACGACGCTGATCGCATCGAAGAAGTGGCCAGCACTCCCGGCGAGCACGAGCTGTACGAGAAACAGCTGGAAATCTTCCTCGACCCGTTTGACCCGGAAGTGATTGCCCAGGCAACGAAAGACGGTGTGCCGATGAACGTGATCGACGCGGCCCAGCGCAGCCCGGTCTACAAGATGGCGGTTGAGTGGAAACTGGCCCTGCCGTTGCACCCGGAATACCGCACTCTGCCCATGGTGTGGTACGTGCCGCCCCTGAGCCCGATTCAGTCAGCTGCCGAAGCTGGCCAGGTCGAGTTTGATGGCGTACTGCCAAAAATCGAAAGCCTGCGCATTCCGGTGAAATACCTGGCCAACCTGCTCACCGCCGGTGACGAAAAGCCCATCGTACGTGCGCTAAAACGCATCATGGCCATGCGCCTGTACAAACGTGCGGAAACCGTAGACGGCGTGGAAGACCTGCGGGCACTGGAAGAAGTCGGGCTGACCAAAGCTCAGGCGGATGAGATGTACCGCTATCTGGCCATTGCCAATTACGAAGACCGTTTCGTGATTCCTACCGGCCATCGTGAGCTTGCAAAGGAAGCATTCCCTGACGCATACGCTGAACGGGGCGGCTGTGGCTTCAGCTTTGGTGACGGTTGTGGTGGCAGCACCAGTGAATTCAACATGTTCGGCGGCAAAAGCCAGACCTCCACCATGGTGCAAAAACTGACCACGGTGAAACAGGTTGACCCGAAACAGCTGCAGGATTGAGGAGCAGATTATGAAAATTCTAAAAGTGATGGCGTTGTTGCTGGAATACCCGAACGCCGATCTACAGCGTGGCCGCGATGAGCTGACGGCTGCGGTGCTGGAAGACAGCCGCTTGCCGCGCAAAAACAAAGAGCAGCTGCTGCGCTGCATTGACATGCTCTGCGACGGCAATCTGCTGGACCTGCAGGAAAGCTACGTAGCCACTTTTGACCGGGGTCGCGCCACGTCCCTGCTGTTGTTCGAACACGTGCACGGCGAATCCCGCGATCGCGGGCAGGCCATGGTAGACCTGATGGAGCAATACAAAACCAACGGTCTGGAGATTGATGCCCGCGAACTGCCGGATTACCTGCCGTTGTTCATGGAATATCTGTCTACCCGGCCCTGGGAAGAGATCAAAAACTGGCTGGAAGATATTCACCACATTCTTGGCTTGCTGGGTGAGCGCCTATACCAGCGTGAAAGCGTGTACCACGGAATTATGGACTCGCTGCTTGAACTGTCTGGCCGCAAAACCGACCGCAAGGAACTGGCGAAGATTGTGGCCTCGGAAGAGCGCGACGACACCCCCGAAGCGCTGGACAAAGTGTGGGAAGAGGAAATGGTAAAGTTTGTGGATGATCAGGGCAGCTCCTGTAGCACCGGCGGTGTGGTAGGTCAGCGGCGTCGTGAATTGGAGCAAACCCAAACCATTCACTTGAGTGATCAGCTGATGGCGGATGTTACACCTCGCCCGGCTCAACAACCGGTGAACAACGCCTGAGCGCGTAGGAGGAGATGACAATGTCCTATTTACATACACTGGTGTTTGGGATTTATCCCTATATCGCCTTGGTTGTGATGGTTGTTGGTACCTGGGCGCGCTACGACAACGCCCAGTTCACTTGGCGGGCTCAGTCCACCCAGATATTGACCAAGAAAAACATGGTCTGGGCCAGCGCTCTGTTCCATGTGGGCATACTGATCGTGTTCTTTGGCCATTTGGTTGGGTTGTTAACGCCGCATTTTGCATACGAGTGGTTCATGTCGGCCGGCACAAAGCAGATTATGGCCATCGTAGTGGGTGGTATTGCTGGCACCATGGCCCTTATCGGCGGCGGCGTTCTGACAATGCGTCGGCTAACGGACCCCCGGGTCCGGGCCAGCAGCACCTTTGCTGACGACGCCATTATCGTCATCCTGATGATTCAGCTGGCGCTGGGTATGCTGACCATTTACCCCACGTTGGGCCATCTGGATGGCAGCACCATGCTGTTGCTGGCCGCCTGGGCTCAGGGCATCTTTACCTTTCAGTTTGATGCTGCATCGCACATTGCGGATGTGCACTGGATCTACAAAACCCATATGGCTCTGGGCCTGACGATCTTTGTGCTCTTCCCGTTCACGCGTCTGGTGCACATGCTCAGCGTGCCGGTAGAGTATTTCGGCCGCAAGTACCAAGTGGTGCGCAAGCGAGTTTAGTTTCATCGTGAAGAGGGAAATGCCATGCAATTGATACCCACCGGCGAAGCCGAAAAACCCAGAAACCGGTTCCCACCGGTGACCGTTGGCGACACGCTGATCAACGAAGATGACATAGCGCGGGAAATGCAGTATCACCCCGCCGATGAAGCCGCAACCGCCTGGCACGACGCGGCCAAAAGCCTGGTAATACGCCAGCTGCTGCTAGACCAGGCCACGCTGTTGAACCTGCCTGAAGAGCTGGATGAAGAAGACCGTATCGCCAAAGTGCTTGAATCAGAGCTGGGTGTTCCAGACCCGACAGAGCAGGACTGCGAGCGCTTCTTTAACGCCAACCCCAGGCGGTTTTGCAGCCCGGTGGTAATGGCCGTGAGCCACATATTGCTGGCGGCGGCACCGGATGACGTGGCCGAGCTAATGCGCCAGGAAGAAGTAGGGGATCAATTGCTGAAAGCGCTGTTTGAAGGTCGTTCACGGTTTGATGACCTGGCCAAGCAGTATTCAGCCTGCGAATCTCGCCATCAAGCCGGCAGCCTCGGGCAGATCAGCAAAGGCCAGACCGTCGACGAGTTTGAGCGCCCGGTGCTGAATTTGAAGGAAGGCCTGCATTCCGAGCTGATCGAAACCCGTTACGGCTACCACATTGTGCGCGTAGACCAGCGCATTGATGGCCAGCCATTGCCTTACGAGCATGTAAAACCAAAAATCCGCCAGTACCTGAGCGAAAGTGTGACCCGCCGCGCCTGCCGCCAGTACTTGCAGGTGTTAGCGGCCGAAGCCGGTGTTAAAGGGGTTGATCTGGAATTGCCGGATTCACCACTGATGCAATAGATCCGGTTGCGGATTTTAAAAGCAATATGTGCGGCCTGGCTGGAAACAGTGCAGGCCGCACTGCTAATGGGTTACCTCCGAAGAGGGAGCGATTTTTACAGTTGATCCCTTTAGTATTCATACATAGATTATGAATGCATGAACACGCTAAAGAGGATGCCGCCATGGCGCTGATACAGGCTGCCGATACTCGCACGCAGGACACCCCCATGAACTACTCAAAACCGGTTCTGGTGGCGGTTAAGCCTGGTGACCACGAAGACAGCTTGGCGCTGTTGCGCAGCCACGCCATGTTCAGCGCTCTGGAAGAAGATGACCTACAAGAGCTCCTGCATCATGCCCGCCGCTTGCGGTTGGGCCATCACCAGTTGCTGTATCGCCAGGACATGCCGGCCCACCACTTCTTCTTTGTGTTGTCCGGCCGCTTGCGCTTGTACCGGCTGGATGCATCAGGCATCGACCGCACGCTGGACAGCATCGCGCCAGGCGACTGCATTGCCGAAGTAATGATATACGCCGATCCCGCCCGTTACGCCTGTTACGCCGAAGCCCTGAAAAACAGCGAAGTGCTGATGATTCCGGTGAAAGCGTATCAGGACTTGCTGGACACCCATCACAGCTATACCCAGGCCGCTTTGCGCCACTACGCTATGCGCGCAGTGACTCGTTTTCACGATCTGGAAATCATGACCGTGCAGAGCGCCCGCGATCGGCTGATTCGCTATTTAGTAGATTTGTTGCCAGAAGGCAGCGAGCAGGGTGGTGAAGTGGAATTGCCACTGCCCAAATGCCTGGTGGCGTCGCGCCTTGCCATGCAGCCGGAAACTTTTTCGCGCATTCTGGCCGACCTGAAATCCAACGGCCTGGTGCGGGTAAATCGCAGCCGGGTGTTTATTTCCGACCCGAGCAAGCTGATTCAGATAAGCCAATAGTCACTATTTATAAGGATTTATCAAATGATCAGCAACTACCGCGAATTGATTGCCGCTACCAAACAAGAACACGAACCCCAGCGTCTTTTGTTTGTGTTCTGCCGCGCCGAGCTGCCAGACGATGCCAATGCCGACGAACGCGCAGCATTTGAGCGAGGCGAAGGCGGCGCACTTTCGCCGGTGGTCTGCGTTGATAAACCCCCTGCCGAAGTCGCAGATTTCAGTCAGCTGGTGGACGAGTCCCGCAACACGGGTCAGAACTGGGACGTCGTATTCGTGGCGGCTATGTCTGGCCGTGGCGGCGTTCCTCCGTCCAGCGACGAAACACAGCAGCCGATGACCATGATGGTCGAAAGCATTCGTATGGGCCACGTTGGCAATTACTTGCCTTTGGACGCCAGTGGTGAAGCCGTTAGCCTGGGTTAGCTGTAAGCGCTGATGGCCGTCTGCCATCGGCGCTAATCAGAGATAGGGCGGTATCAACAGCCTCCTAGGTGTATCCCATAAGAGGTATTCTAATTACTTTTAAATAATCTAATCTGTGCAACAACTATAGTCAGCGGGGACATGTTGTGAGTATCCGTTTTAGCAATATCGTAAATCTGATTGTAATGGCGTTGGTACTGGCACTGTTCGCAGGCGTCGACCATGTAAAAGCCGACCCCGTTGACCAGTACCAGCCTGTTTCAGGCCGCCAGGTGATCACGCAAACCCTGCCTCAGGTCACCGAGGTGCGCCCCCGCGAGAGCAATCGCGCCATTGGCGAACTCTTCGCTGGCGAAGAGCTGGTGGGCTACACCTACCAAAGCCTCGACTTCGTGCAAACCCCCGCCTATTCGGGCAAACCCCTGAACATTCAGGTATTGATGAATACCGCCGGTGAAATCCTTAAAACCCGCGTGATTCATCACTCCGAGCCAATTCTGCTGATTGGCATTCCCGAGTACAAGCTGCACGACTTTACCGACCAGTACACCGGCCTGAAAGCTGACCAACGGGTTACTGTGGGCGGCAACACCAACGAGCGCAAGGTGGCAGTCGACGGCTTGTCCGGCGCGACCGTTACGGTGATGGTGGTGAACGAAGTTATCATGCGCACGGCCCACAGAGTTGGCGTAGAACTTGGCTTGGTGAAAGATGCGGGCGTAAAGCGACCACCCATTGCGGCGGTTAATAACGAGCAGTTTCAGCAAGCCAACTGGCAGCAACTGACGGACGATGGCTCCATTCGCCGCCTGCTACTGACCCGTGGCCAAGTGGATGACTCGTTTAAAGGCACCGACGCGGAAGGCGTAGAGGCCGCCGCTCCCGATCAGCGTGAAGACGCATTGATAGACCTGTATGCAGCCTATCTGGACGCCCCCACCATTGGTCGCAATCTGCTGGGTGAAAGCCAGTACGAATGGTTGAACTCTCTGCTGAAAGAAGGCGAACACGCCATTGCGGTGATGGCCAGCGGCTCCTATTCGTTCAAGGGCTCCGGCTATGTGCGCGGCGGCATTTTCGACCGCATTCAGATTCGCCAGTTTGGTGACACCTTCAACTTCCGCGACCTCGACTTCTATCGTTTAAGCGATGTGTACAGCGAAGGCATGCCGGACTTTTCCGAAATGGCGATCTTCATCATTCGCCAACAGTACAACTTTGACCCGGGTACGCCCTGGACCCTCGAACTGACAGTAAAGCGCCAGACCGGCCCGCTGGACAGCAAATTCCAGGTGTTCCCGCTGGAATACCAACTGCCCGATCAGTATTACACCCGTGCGGACGTTGTGGTCAGCCAGGAAGAATGGCTGGAAACCCAACCCATGTGGGTGCAAGTGTGGTACCAGAAGCAGTTCCAGATTGTGGTACTGGGCGCAGGCATATTGGTGCTGATGTTTGTTCTGTTCTTCCAGGACTGGCTGGTAAAGCGGCCCAATTTAACCCGCTGGATTCGCCACGGCTTTCTTACCTACACCCTGTTCTTTATTGGCTGGTACGCCTTGGGCCAGTTGTCCATCGTGAACGTGCTGACTTTTGTGCACAGTTTCATGTCTGGTTTTAGCTGGCAGACGTTCCTGATCGACCCGATCATGTTCATATTGTGGGCTGTGGTAGCCGGCATTGTGTTGCTTTGGGGCCGCGCGGTCTATTGCGGTTGGTTGTGCCCGTTTGGTGCGCTGCAAGAGCTGTTGAATGAAATCGCCCGCAAGCTGAAAATACCCCAGTACAGCGTGCCGTTTGCCGTGCACGAACGCCTTTGGGCCATCAAGTACATCATTCTGCTGGTGCTTTTCGGGGTGTCGCTGGAATCCATGGCGATGGCAGAAAGACTGGCGGAAATCGAACCTTTCAAAACCTCCATTACCTTACATTTCGCCCGCACCTGGCCGTTTGTGCTCTACGCGGTGGTGTTGCTGGTGATCAACCTGTTCACCCGCAAGGTGTATTGCCGCTACCTGTGCCCGCTGGGCGCCGCGCTGGCGCTGCCCACCAAGCTGCGGGTATTCGACTGGCTCAAGCGTCGCAAGGAATGTGGCACCCCCTGCCGCCTGTGCGAAAAAGAATGCGAGGTACAGGCTATTCACCCAGACGGCACCATCAATTTCATGGAATGCCACTACTGCCTTGACTGCCAGGTGACTTATTTCGACGACAACAAGTGCCCGCCGTTGATTGTGAAGCACCGCGGCAAGCGCCGTGGCCAAAATTCGCCGGGGCGCCCGGAACAGATTCCAATCGTCGAAGTGAAATGAAAAGCAGTGCCATAACGAAAAAAGAATAACCCCCAAAACTGAAACGGAGTTGAGCATCATGAGCAAAGACCATGAGCAAGGTCATAAAGAACTGGCGAAAACAGAACACCTCGGCCTGAGTCGCCGGCGTTTTCTGGGCGCCACCGCGGTGGCTGGTGTTGCCGGTGTAGCTGGCCTTGGCGGCGCAGTCATGAGCCGTGAGGCTTTTGCAGCCGCAGCCAAAGAAGCACGCAATAACATTGAGGTGGGCCCGGGCGAGCTGGATGAGTACTACGGTTTCTGGAGCGGTGGCCACCAGGGCGAAGTGCGGATAATGGGTATACCGTCTATGCGCGAGCTGATGCGTATTCCGGTGTTCAACGTGGATTCAGCAACCGGTTGGGGCCTGACCAACGAAAGCAAAGACGTACTGGGCCACGACAACAAATTTCTGAACGGCGACTGTCACCACCCGCACATCTCCATGACCGACGGCCGTTACGACGGTAAGTACCTGTTCATCAACGACAAAGCCAACACCCGCGTGGCCCGTATCCGTCTGGATATCATGAAGTGCGACAAGATTACCCACATTCCTAACGTGCAGGCCATTCACGGTTTGCGCCTGCAGAAAGTGCCTTACACCAAATACGTGTTTTGCAACGCCGAATATGTGATTCCGCACCCGAACGATGGCAGCGATTTCTCGATGGAGAACAGCTACACCATGTTCAACGCCCTGGATGCGGAAACCATGGAAGTGGCCTGGCAGGTGATTGTCGACGGCAACCTGGACAACACTGACGCTGACTACACCGGCAAATACGCGGCCTCTACCTGCTACAACTCTGAGAAAGCGAAAGACCTGGCCGGTACCATGCGTAACGATCGCGACTGGGTGGTGGTGTTTAACGTTGAACGCATCGAGCAAGCGGTTAAAAACGGCGACTTCAAAACCTTGGGCGACTCCAAAGTGCCCGTGGTGGATGGCCGCAGCAAATCCCCGTTGACCCGTTACATTCCGGTGCCGAAGAACCCGCACGGCGTGAACACGTCACCGGATGGCAAGTACTTCATTGCGGCTGGCAAGCTGTCGCCAACCTGTTCGGTGATTGCCATCGACAAACTGGACGATGTGTTTGACGACAAAATCGAGCTCCGTGACGTGATTGTTGCTGAGCCCGAGCTGGGTCTCGGGCCTCTTCACACCACGTACGATGGCCGCGGTAACGCCTACACCACGCTGTTTATCGACAGCCAGGTGGTGAAGTGGAACATTGCGGATGCTATCAAGCATTACAACGGTGAAGACGTAAACTACCTGCGCCAGAAACTGGATGTGCATTACCAGCCGGGCCACAACCACGCGTCGCTGACTGAAACCCGCGATGCCGATGGCAAGTGGCTGGTGGTGTTGTCGAAGTTCTCGAAAGACCGTTTCCTGCCGGTTGGCCCTTTGCACCCGGAGAACGATCAGCTGATCGATATTTCTGGCGATGAAATGAAGCTGGTGCACGATGGCCCGGCCTTCGCCGAACCACACGATTGCATTATGGTGCGTCGTGATCAGATCAAAACCAAGAAAATCTATACCCGTGACGATCCGTACTTCGCCAGTGCCCGCGCCCAGGCCGAGAAAGACGGTATCACGCTGGAAGGCGATAACAAGATCATCCGCGACGGCAAAAAAGTGCGCGTTTATATGACGTCGGTGGCGCCTATGTTTGGCACAACCGAGTTCACGGTGAAGCAGGGTGACGAGGTGACGGTGTATGTGACCAACCTGGACACCATTGAGGACGTTACTCACGGCTTTTCGGTGGTGAATCACGGTGTGAGCATGGAGATCAGTCCGCAGCAGACGTCTTCGGTGACGTTTGTGGCTGATAAGCCGGGTGTTCATTGGTATTACTGCAACTGGTTCTGCCACGCTCTCCATATGGAGATGACGGGGCGGATGTTGGTCGAAAAGGCCTGATTAAGTGGTTTGGCCGGAGCCCTGTTCTAAGGCTCCGGTTTTTTACGGTATTTCGGAGAAGCGAATCAAGAGAAGAAGGCTTTCCAAAACACGCTCAAGCCCGTCCATGGGACGCTTGAGCTCCGCCATCCATGGCTCCGCACAGTTTTGGAAAGCCTTCTTCTCTTGCTTCGCCAGAGTTTGGCGGTTTTTACCTTACTGAGTAATCATTGATGCACCAACTTTTACGCGTAGTAGCGGTCTTTACCGTCGTTTTGCTACCGCTAACCGCACAAGCGGATATCCAGCAACAGCTGGATGCGCTGGAACCGGGGGTGGTTTTTGAGCTGCCGCCTGAACAGGTTTCACCGATCGTTATCCGGGTGGCGGATGTGACGGTTCGCTGCCATGCCGATACTGTGATTGATGGCGGCGGTGAGGGCAGAACTGTTCATATTGTGGCGACAGGTGTGACGTTTAGCGGCTGCACGGTGCGTAACTGGGGTTCAGACCTTAACAAGCTGGACGCGGCAATTTTTGTGGCCCGTGAGGCTCAGGGCGTTACGGTTGCGGATAATAACTTGCAGGGTCCGGCGTTTGGGGTGTGGTTGGATGCTACGCCGGATGCGACGGTTCTTGGCAATGTGATTCGTGGCGATGCCAGTATGCGCTCCAACGATCGGGGCAATGGCATTCATTTGTTCAATGTTCAGGGCGCGCTGATTGAAGGCAATGATATTCGTCAGACCCGCGATGGGATTTATATTGAAACCTCTAACAACAACCGCATTCGTAACAATGTGATGGCCGATTTGCGCTATGGCATTCATTACATGTATTCGATGGACAATCTGCTGGAAAACAATGTTACCCGTAATACGCGCACCGGCTATGCGTTGATGCAGAGTAAGCGGTTGACGGTGCTGAACAACCGTTCCGAGAACGATGAGAATTACGGCATTCTGATGAATTTTATTACCCAGTCCGAGCTGCGGGGTAATGTGGTTACCGGTGTGTCCAAGGGGCAGTTTGCCGGGGCGGCGATGTCCGGTGCCGAGGGTAAGGCGGTGTTTATTTACAACTCTCTGTACAACATCTTTACCGATAACGTGTTTGCCAACAGCAATATTGGCATTCACTTAACCGCCGGTTCGGAAGACAACACGATGTTCAACAATGCCTTCGTGAATAACCAGCGCCAGGTAAAGTATGTGGCCACCCGCACCCAGGAGTGGTCGAAAGACGGCGTGGGTAATTACTGGAGTGACTACCTGGGCTGGGATCGTAACCAGGACGGCACCGGTGACGTTCCTTACGAGCCTAATGATAACGTCGATCGTCTTCTATGGACCTATCCGGAAGCCAAAGTGCTGATGTTCAGCCCGGCGGTGGATACCCTGCGCTGGGTGCAGGATGCGTTTCCGGTGATCAAGGCCGCCGGGGTTCAGGATTCCCATCCGCTGATGTATCCACCTGAGCCCGAACGCGTTCCATCGGCTGTTTCTAACCCGAATTCTGCGGAGCCGCAATGAGCTGTTTTCGTCTTGAAAATGTCAGTTACCGTTACGACAAAGCCACTGTGCTGCAGGGTGTGGATTTGCGCCTGGAGCCTGGGGAAATTCTGGGCCTGTTTGGCCACAACGGCGCTGGTAAAACCACCACCATCAAGCTGATTCTGGGTCTAATGCAGCCGGTAGGGGGTTCTTTGTCGGTGCTGGATGGCAGTGCGGGCGACCCCCAGGTAACCCGGCACATCGGTTATTTACCGGAAAACGTGATGTTCTACCCGCAGCTGACCGGCCGTGAAATTCTGGCGCACTTCGCTCGTCTGAAAGGTGCAGACTTGCGCCAGGTGCCGGAGCTGCTGACCCAGGTTGGGTTAGACGATGCCATGGAAGCGCGGGTGAAAACCTATTCGAAGGGCATGCGCCAGCGCCTGGGCCTGGCTCAGGCGTTATTGGGCAAGCCAAAACTGCTGATGCTGGACGAACCCACGGTGGGGCTTGACCCGGTCGCGACCGCCGATCTGTACCGACTACTGCGCATCTTGCGTGATAGCGGCACCGGCATTGTGCTTTGTTCCCACGTGTTGCCGGGTGTGGAGCCTTATATCGACCGCGCGGCGATTCTGACCGACGGCGCCTTGAAGGCCACCGGCAATCTGGAAGCGCTGCGGCGCCAGGCCAATATGCCGGTCACGTTGATGCTGGAGCCGACGGGCTCTCTGGATTCCCTGGAAAACGTCATTCGTCAGTGCGAAAGCGCCACCAGCCCGGTGATGAAATCGGTGAACAACCGTTTGCAGGTTGATGTACGCCCCGCCGATAAAATGCCACTGCTGACGGCGCTAATGGCCTCCGGCGAAGTGGCGGACGTGGGCATTCACCAGCCCACCCTGGAGGACATTTACGTGCACTTTATTGGCTCCGGTGGCCTGGCTCACCGTGGGGGTTTGCAATGAACAGCGTATGGACCATCGCCCGTAAAGAGCTTAGCGACAGCTTGCGTAACCGCTGGCTGCTGGCCATTGCTGTTGTGTTTGCTGTTCTGGCCGTGGGCATCGCCTGGTTTGGTGCGGCTGCGTCCGGTCAGGTCGGCTACGCATCTACCCCCGCGACCATCGCCAGCCTGGCCAGCCTGGGCATCTTCCTGATTCCGTTGATCGGGCTGCTACTGGCCTATGATGCGATCGTTGGCGAAGACGAAGGCGGCACTTTATTGCTGCTTATGACCTATCCCCTTAGCCGCGGTCAGTTGTTGTTCGGCAAGTTTCTGGGCCACGGCCTGACTTTGGCGTTTGCCACGATTCTGGGTTTTGGTGTAGCGGGTATTGCCATTGCCGTGCTGGTAGAAGACGTAGGCATTATAAGCCTGGCACTGGCGATGCTGCGATTTATTGGCTCTACCATTTTGTTGGGCTGGGGCTTTATAGCCCTGGCTTATGTGGTGAGCGTGCGCGCTAGCGAGAAGCCGGTTGCCGCGGGCCTGGCCTTGGCGATCTGGTTTTTCTTTGTGCTGGTGTTCGACCTACTGCTACTGGGCTCACTGGTGGCCAGCGAAGGCAAGCTAAACCCGGAACTGCTGCCCTGGTTGCTGATGCTGAACCCGACAGATATCTACCGTTTGTTGAATATTCTGGCCTTTGGTGAGGGTCGTCAGCTCAGTGGAGTGCTGAGTCTTGGCAACGACTTGCCCATCGGCCAAAGCGGCCTTTGGCTGGGGTTGGTGCTGTGGTGCGTAGCGCCGTTGACTCTCGCCTGGGCGTTATTTCGCAAGCGTCGGATTTAAAGCTCTCTGCATGTGTTTCAGGTTGCTGTCACTCAAAAACTGTTCCTTAGAATGGAGTTTTTCCGGATGAGTATCGTTAACGAAGGTCGTCGGTTTACCAGGGTGCCCGCCCTGAGATTGTTGCTGTTGCTCGCGGGCTTTTTCGCGCTGGCAGGCTGTTCTGAGCCGACAACGCAAAGCACAATAGAAAAACCGGCGGCGGTGCATATGGAAGACGGCGACGAGTGCCACGTTTGCGGTATGGCAATAACAGGCTTCCCCGGGCCGAAAGGGGAGGTGATTACCGAGAAGCAACAGCAGGTACACAAGTTTTGCTCCACAAAAGACATGTTCTCTTGGGTGTTGCAGCCAGAAAACGTAAAGCGCGATCACACTCTGTACGTTCACGACATGGCGCAATCCGAATGGGACAGCCCGGTGGATACGGCGCTAATCGATGCCCGCGAGGCGTTTTACGTTATTGGCTCCGAGCGCTTGGGCGCCATGGGCCCCACGCTGGCGTCGTTTGCAGACAGCACGGCTGCCGACGGTTTTGCCGCTGAATTCGGTGGCCAGGTAAAAGCGTTTGCTGACATTACAATGGATGATTTAAACGCTGCCCGTCCGGCAGCTATGGATCATGGCTCTACGGGGCAAGGCTCCATGAATCACGGTTCGATGGAACACTGATCACACCGCAACCAGGGGGGCAGACCGCTTGGCGGACTGACTCCCAAAACACGCCTTAAAACGTCCCTGTGCGGCTTGGGCTCCGCCATCCATGGCTCTGCACAGTTTTGTGAGGCGGTTCCAACCAGCACTTTTCTGATTTTGTTCTGTCGCCATTTTTTACTGAAAACGCTTGGGGATGCCGCCAAGGCTTTTGCGGCTGACCAAGCGTTGACGAATGGCGGCGGGCCGTAGCAGGTGTCCCAGTTTTGGCGTACTTTTTCCAGGTTGCCGTTAATGCCGCCACTGCACACCACGGTGTTGGCGATGCCGCGGCCGCAGCCCCAGGCTATGTGGTCGTCGGCTTGAAATTCGCCGGCGCGCAGCCAGTCTGCCAGTAGCAGTTCGGGGCTGTCTTTTATGCGGTTACGGGCCTGTTCCGCGGTGCCTGTAAGCAGCATGCCACCGAAGGCATCGTTGGCCTGGCCACCCAGAGCTCCGTCTGGCGAGCCGTCCAGTAATGCAACGGTATAGCCGCAATCTAAGAGTTCCAGCGCGGTTACAATGCCGGCCAGGCCGGCACCGATCACGGCAACGTCGGTTTGATAGTTTTTCATGGCGTTTTATGATTGGTTTTGTTAAAGAGCACGTTAGAACAGCATAGCAACCGCGCAAAGTTTGTGTGAAAAATAAGCGAAGTTGAAGTTAATGGGGCTAGCCAACAAAAAACCCCGCGATGCGGGGTTTTCCGGTTCTGTTGAGGCTTTTGTTTGCCTGGAGTGCGTCTGAGGTCTGCTTGAAGCGCGCCTTGGTCCGCCTTAGCCGCCGGTCATGTTCATAAAACGCAGCACCTGCACCTCACCGTTGACGGAAAAGTGGTGTTTTTCCGGTTTTAAATCCATCGCCTGGGCGATGGCATCTTGCAGGCGTTGGTCAGAAATGGGGTTAGCGCGCAGTACTCGACGCAGGTCCACGGAGTGTTCATTGCCCAGACACAGCAGAAGGCGGCCTTCCACGGTGACCCGCACCCGGTTGCAGGTAGAGCAGAAGTTGTGGGAATGGGGTGAAATAAAACCAACCTGAATCGGGCTGTCTGTCATGCGGTAATAGCGCGCCGGACCACCGGAGTCTGCGGTGGCAGGCACCAGCTCGTGATGGCGGGTAATGATCTCGCGCACTTCGTCGCTGGTGCAAAGGGCTTCGCCGCGATCGTGTTCGGAAATCTCGCCCAGGGGCATTTCTTCAATAAAGGTGATGTCTACCTGCTTGCGGCGGGCGTACTCAACCAGTTCGGGCACATCCTGATCGTTGCGGCCCTTCATCACTACCGTGTTCAGTTTAATGCCACGGAAGCCGGCCTCGCGGGCGGCGTCTATGCCGTCAAGCACCTTTGACAGTTTGCCCGTGCGGGTAATGCTGTGAAATTTATCGGCGTCTAGCGAATCCAGGCTGATGTTCAGGCGATGAAGTCCTGCTTTGCGCAGCGGCTCTGCCATGGAGGACAGCTGGTTGCCGTTGGTGGTCATGGCGAAATCACGCAGGCCATAACTACCGATTTCTTTTACCAGATCAACAATGCCCTTTCGCACCAGTGGTTCACCGCCGGTCAGGCGTATTTTTTCGGTGCCCAGCTCCACAAAATTGCGCGCCAGCCTGGCGATTTCTTCCAGGGTGAGTACCTGTTGACGGGGCAGAAACGTCATGTCTTCTGCCATGCAGTAAACACAACGGAAGTCGCAACGGTCGGTCACCGATAAACGCACGTAATTGATGGTGCGCCCGAAGCGATCTGTCAGCTTAGTGTTAGACATTGGCACGGTTCCCGTAGCAGCCAGTTCGAATCTTTCAGAAGTTATAGCACAGAGTATCGCAGACCACAGCGTGAAATCCGATACCACTGGCGGGGTAGCTTTGCCTGAATTTGGAGGGCACATCATCTAGATCATTCGCAGGTCAGAAAAGATTGTGCTTTTCTTAAAGATAACTATAAAATAGATCTTTAAAGATGGCAGAGGGTAAAAAGATGGAAAAGATGCTGTTTCGTGCCAATAGCGCAATTGTCTGGTCGGTGCTGGGCCTGCTGGTGAGCGTTGCTCTGGCTTACCCGTTGGCGGGCTGGTTGCCAATGATGCTGCAGGTTCTGGCCCACATTGGCACCTTGTTGTTCGCGGTGGGTATCAAAATTGCCTACATTGTGAGGCTGGTTTTTCTGAGTCGTTTGGGCAGACCGGTCCACTGATCAAGGTTATACTGAAGCTATAGTTTAATGGCTGTGAGATCAGCACTATGAGTAACCATTATCGCAAAACCGGATTCCGTGTACTCGCGTATATCTCGATGTTTTTTGCGATGGTCGGCGTGGTTCTTCCGGTGTTACCGACCACCCCTTTTGTTTTGCTGGCTGCTTTCTTTGCCAGCAAGGGGTCGCCGGCCTTTGCTTTTTGGTTAGATAATCACCCTAAGTTTGGCCCTGTTATTTTGCAGTGGCGCACCCGCCAGGCCGTTCCGGCCAGTGCCAAAGCGCTTGCCTGCTCGATGATGACGCTAAGCTGGGGTTTTTTGTTCTGGGGCGGCGCTAAGCCGCTGGTTTTAATAATAGTGGGGATTACGCTGGTGGCTGTTGCATGCTATTTGCTGACCCGTCCGACCTATTGATGTCAGTTGTATGCTAGCTGGAGTAGTTTATGCACATTACCCGTTATACCGATTATTCCCTGCGAGTGCTGGTTTACCTGGCGGCTTGTGGCGACCGGCTGGTTACCATTCAGGACGTAGCCGATGCCTATGATATTTCCAAGAACCACCTGATGAAGGTGGTGCACCAGCTCAACATTAAGGGCTACATAGAAACAGTGAGAGGCAAAAATGGTGGCATGCGGCTGCGGCGTCTGCCGAGCTCCATCAATATTGGTGCTTTAGTGCGCGATACCGAGCCGGATTTCAATCTGGTTGAGTGCTTTTCCGCGAACAATCAGTGTTGCATTACCCCGGTTTGCGGTTTGCAATCGATGTTACGGGAAGCCTTGCAGGCCTTTTTAGCAACCCTGGACACCTACACCCTGGCCGATGTGGTGCAGCAGCCACAGCAATCGCAGTTGCTGCGGCTGCTACAGATCAGCTAGTGTCGCTTTTCGCAGCCGGCTTCTTTTTTGCAGCCGGTTTAGGCTTGCGCGGGCTGGGCTTTTTCTTTGGCGCTAACACCAGGGTTCTAAGTTCTTCCAATGCTTCCCCGGTATACACCGCTAATTTTTGCATGCTTGGCAAGGTGTCGCGGCAACCGGTAAAGCCAAAGTTCAACGATCCGGCATAGCTCAAGCAAGTAATGTTCAGCGCTCCGCCGTGTGTAATCAGAGACACCGGATACATGGCCTCCAGTTTCGCGCCTTCGTAATAAAGATCTTCGGTGGGCCCCGGAACGTTAGAGATTGTCACGTTCCATACCGGTCGCATGCGCCCGCCCAAGCCAGACATCAGCTGCAATATGTAGGGCGACATCAGCATCATGGTGTATTGGGTCAACGCTTTTTTAGGCAACTTTTGCAAGTGCTCTTTGGCTTTGCACGAGGATTCCTTGATGGATTGCAGGCGCGTTAACGGGTCGGGTTCGTTGGTGGCCAGGGCGGCAATCATAAAGCTGATCTGGGTGCCGGTGGCGTCGTCGCCTGCAGGACGAATATTAACCGGGATACCTGCGGTCAGCGACGTTTCTGGCAGGTCGTCCTGCTCCAGAAGAAAGCGCCGCAGCGCGGTGCCGCACAAATACAGCACAATGTCGTTCATTGAACCGCCAGACGCTTTGGCCATGGCTCTTATGTCTGCCTGCCGGAACTGCTGGGTGGCAAAACGGCGCTGGCCGGTAACCCGATGATTGATTTTGGAAGTCGGCCCAGTGAAAGGAGCGGTCAGGCCGTCTTCCGGATGGCGCACCGAGTGAATCAGGCGATTGCTGGCCTGCCACAGCCGCGGCGCCAGATCCAACTGCAGCTTGAGAGCGCCCATGGCTTGGGAAATGGCGCCCGGTACGCTGGCTTCGCTGTCGGTCTTGCTGCCGCGCCGGCTTTCCGGCCTTACTGACCAGGGCGGCAGCATGCCGCGCTCGTCGGGGGATTTGCTCAGTACTCTTTGCAGCAGTCGCACGCCGCTGATGCCGTCAATCATGCAGTGGTGCATCTTGGTGTACAGGGCAAAACGGTTGTGTTCCAGCCCTTCGATCATGTGGCATTCCCACAGCGGCCGCGACAGGTCCAGCGGATTGGAGTGCAGGCGCGATACAAGTACTCCCAGTTCCCGTTCATCGCCGGGTTTTGGCAAGGCCGAGTGGCGTACGTGATAGTCCAGATCAATGTGCTTGTCGTGCTTCCAGGTGGGCGCTAAAACGCGACCTAGAAAACTTGGCCATACCAGCTTGCATCCCCAGGGGAGCTCAACATTACCGGCTTGCTTCATGCTTTTGACCAGGTCGCCGGTGAAGGTAGGCGCGGCGTTTTCGGGCAGGCTGAAAATTTGCAAGTTGCCCACGTGCATGGGGGTATCGTCAGACTCGACCGCTAGCCAAGACGCATCCAATGTTGCCAGGCGTTTCATTCCGTGCGCACCCCTACTGTATCTGGAACATGAAAAAAGGGCGGTGAGCCCTGATCTGTCAGTATATGAGGTACTGTCACGATAAACGAATGCTGACACAAGAAAATTCTGTAGAAACGGCAAGACTGAAAGCGGGAGAACAGAGGCTGGAACGGGACGGCCGCCTGATTGAGCGCGGCTGAACCGCCGCCATTAAGCACTTGGCGCTGCCGGCGGGCACTGATATTCCTCCACCACCGTGCCGTCGCTTACGCTTTGAAGATGCACATCGAAGCCCCACAACCGGTGTATGTGGCGCAGCACTTCTTCGCTGTCGTCCGCTAACGGCCGACGTTCATTCACAATGTGGCGCAGGGTCAGCGAGCGGTCGCCACGCAAGTCCACATTCCACACCTGAATATCCGGCTCGCGACTGCTCAGGTTGTATTGCCGCGCCAACTTTTCACGCAGTGTGCGGTACCCGGTTTCATCGTGAATGGCGGTCACCAGGTAAGCGTCTTCCTCATCGTCGTTTTCAATAGCAAACAACTTTAAATCGCGCATCACCTTGGGCGACAGAAACTGCTGAATAAAGCTTTCGTCTTTGAAGTTTTTCATGGCGAAATGTAGGGTTTCCCGCCAATCGGAGCCGGCAATGTCCGGGAACCATTCGCGGTCTTCATCTGTGGGCTGCTCACAAAGTCGGCGCAAGTCGGTAAAGATCGCAAACCCGAGGGTGTAGGGGTTTATGCCGGAATAATAACGGCTGTTGAACGGCGGTTGGTACACCACCGCAGTATGGCTAGCCAACAGTTCCAGCATAAAACCATCGGTTACCAGCCCTTTGTCGTACAGGGCGTGAATTAGGGTGTAGTGCCAGAAAGTCGCCCAGCCTTCGTTCATCACCTGGGTTTGCCGCTGAGGGTAAAAGTACTGGCCCAATTTACGCACAATGCGAATAATTTCCCGCTGCCAGGTTTCCAGCAAAGGTGCGTTCTTTTCAATGAAATACAGGATGTTTTCCTGGGCTTCCTCCGGGAAACGCTTTTTCTTACTTTCAGAGTCGCTGTCATCGGTGGGCAGGGGAATGGTGCGCCACAAATCGTTGATGCGGCGCTGCTGGTATTCCTCGCGTTCGGTTTGGCGCAGCTTTTCTTCGCCGGCGGAAATGGGCGACGGCCGCTTGTAGCGATCCACTCCGTAGTTCATCAGCGCGTGGCAGGAGTCTAGTACCTCTTCCACCGCGTCTACACCGTGGCGTTCTTCGCATTCGGCGATGTAGTGCCGTGCAAAAACCAGATAATCAATAATCGCACTGGCGTCGGTCCAGGTGCGAAACAGGTAGTTGCCTTTAAAGAAAGAATTGTGACCATAGCAGGCGTGGGCAATCACCAGCGCTTGCATGGGCAGGGTGTTCTCTTCCATCAGGTAGGCGATGCACGGGTCTGAATTGATGACGATTTCATAGGCCAACCCCATTTGCCCGCGCTGGTAACCTTTTGAGGTGTTGAGGAATTGCTTGCCGAACGACCAGTGGTTGTAGCCTACCGGCATGCCCACAGAGCTGTAGGCGTCCATCATCTGTTCAGCGCTGATCACCTCCACCTGGTTGGGGTAGGTGTCCAGGCCGAACTCGGCTGCACATTTTGCAATTTCTTCGTCGTAGCGCTGTATCAGGTCAAAGGTCCATTCTGACCCGGTCGAAATCGGCTCCCGTGCTTTTAATGCCTTAGGCGGCACGGGCGGGGTGTCAACGCGCGGTGCGCGGTCGTCGTGTTCACTCATGCGGCTTTCCTCTCGAACAGCCGGCGGAAGACCGGGTAAATATCGCTGGCATCGGCAATTTGCTGCATCGCGAATGCGTGCGGAAAGCGCGCCAGAATCTTCTCGTATTCGTACCAGAGCATCTGGTGGTTCTGGGGCGTAATCTCGATGTAGGCGTAATACTGCACCAGCGGAAGCAGCCGGTCTGTTAACAGTTTGCTGCACACCGGGGAGTCGTCATTCCAGTTGTCGCCGTCGGATGCCTGGGCGGCGTAAATGTTCCACTCCGCCGGTGAATAGCGGCTGTCGATGATTTTCTGCATCAGCTTCAGGGCGCTGGACACAATGGTTCCTCCGGTTTCCCGCGAATAAAAAAACTCTTCTTCGTTTACCTCTTTGGCGCTGGTGTGGTGGCGAATAAATACTACGTCGATTTTTTTGTAGTTCTTCTGCAAGAACAGATACAGCAAAATAAAGAAGCGTTTAGCGATGTCCTTGTGGGTTTGAGTCATAGAGCCGGATACGTCCATCAGGCAGAACATCACCGCGCTGGTGGCCGGTTGCGGTTGCTTCAGGTGCTGGCGGTAGCGCAGGTCGATTTCGTCAATAAACGGAATGCGTTTCACGTTGGCTTTCAGCCGTGTAATTTCTTCTTCCAGAACCTGAATCTGGTCGGCGTGGCTGAACGCAGTATTCAGGTCATCCGGCGCAACTTTCAGCGCCGCAAGCTGCTCTTCCAGTTCGCGGATTTTACGTCGGCGGGCTCCGCTTAAGCTCAGGCGGCGAGCGTGGGCTCCGCGTAAAGAACGAATAACATCCAGCTTGGCGGGCACCCCCTGAGTGCTAAAACCAGAGCGTACGTATTTGAACGACTCGGTGTCTTTCAGGCGTTTGCGCACCAGATTAGGCAGCGCCAAATCGTCAAACAGGAAGTTCAGGAACTCTTCTTGGGTAATCTGAAAGGCGAATTCATCCATTCCCTCGCCATCTTGGCTGGCCTGGCCATTGCCTTGCCCCTGCCCACCACCGTCAGGCGGTTTGGGCAGGGTGTCGCCGGCCAGAAACTCCTGGTTGCCGGGGTGCACCACTTCCTGGCGCCCACCTTGGCCGTGGTGAAAAATCGGCTCCTGAATGTCGCGGTTGGGAATGCTCACGCTCTCCCCGTGCTCCACATCGGTAATGGAGCGTTTTTTCACCGCTTCAGCCACGGCCTTCTTTATGTGATGGCGGTAACGGCGCAGGAATCGTTCCCGATTCACTGCGCTTTTGTTTTTACCGTTCAGGCGCCGGTCAATAATGTGGGTGCTTCCCATAACGCTTCCCTCTATAAAGTGCGCTATACAGTGCGCCATAAAGCGCGCTATTCAGTGCATCCGCTATCGGTTAATGGGATTTGCGAACCCGCAGGTACCACTCTGCCAGCAACCGCACCTGTTTCTCGGTATAGCCGCGGTCTATCATCCGGTCAACGAACTGCTTGTGCTTTTTCTGGTCTTCGTTATTGGCTTTGGGATTGAATGAAATCACCGGCAGCAGGTCTTCGGTGTTCGAGAACATTTTCTTCTCGATCACACTGCGCAGTTTTTCATAGCTCAGCCAGGAAGGGTTGTCGCCCTGGTTATTGGCACGGGCACGCAGCACAAAGTTGACTACCTCGTTGCGGAAATCTTTGGGGTTGCTGATGCCCGCCGGCTTCTCGATTTTCTCCAGTTCTTCGTTAATAGAGACTCTGTCCAGAATTTCCCCGGTGTCCGGGTCGCGGAATTCCTGGTCTTGAATCCACAGGTCGGCATAGGTGACGTAGCGGTCGAACAGGTTCTGGCCGTATTCGCTGTAGCTTTCCAGATACGCAGTCTGAATTTCTTTACCAATAAACTGCACGTAGTGAGGCGCCAGGAATTCCTTGATGTAGCGCAGGTAGCGCTCCTGAATTTCGGGCTGGAACTGTTCCTGTTCAATTTGTTTTTCAATCACATACAGCAGATGCACCGGGTTGGCGGCAACTTCGTTGGTGTCGAAGTTGAACACTTTTGACAGGATCTTGAAGGCGAAACGGGTGGACAGGCCATCCATGCCCTCATTCACACCGGCCGCATCGCGGTATTCCTGAATCGATTTGGCCTTGGGGTCGGTGTCTTTGATGTTCTGGCCATCGTAGACTCGCATTTTCGAGAAAATACTGGAATTGTCCGGGTCTTTTATGCGTGACAACACAGAGAACTGGGCCAGCATGTCCAGGGTGTCCGGTGCGCAGGGCGCACCCGCCAGGGAACTGTGTTCCAGCAGCTTGCGATAGATATCAACCTCTTCGGTTACCCGCACGCAGTAGGGCACTTTCACAATGTACACACGGTCAAGGAAGGCTTCGTTGTGTTTGTTGTTGCGAAAGGTTTGCCACTCGGATTCGTTAGAGTGAGCCAGAATAACGCCATCAAAGGGCACAGAACCCATGCCTTCGGTTGTGTTGTAGTTGCCTTCTTGGGTGGCGGTTAGCAGGGGGTGCAGAACTTTGATGGGCGCCTTGAACATCTCTACAAATTCAAGCAAGCCCTGGTTGGATCTGCACAGGCCGCCGCTGAAACTGTATGCGTCTGGGTCATCCTGGGAATAGTCTTCTAGCATGCGGATATTCACTTTGCCCACCAGGGCGGAAATATCCTGGTTGTTGTCGTCGCCCGGTTCGGTTTTGGATACGCCTACCTGGTCCAGAATGGACGGATAACGTTTCACCACTCGGAACTGGCTGACGTCGCCGCCAAATTCGTGCAGGCGCTTCACGGCCCAAGGCGACATGATGCTTTTTAGATAATGCGGGGGGATGCCGTATTCTTCGTGCAGAATTTCGGTGTCTTCGGCTGGATCAAACAATCCCAGTGGTGACTCGTTAACCGGGGAGCCCTTGATGGCGTAAAACGGTACCTTTTGCACCAGGGATTTGAGCTTTTCCGCCAGTGACGATTTACCACCGCCTACCGGGCCCAGCAGGTATAAAATCTGTTTCTTTTCCTCTAGCCCTTGGGCTGCATGGCGGAAGAAAGACACGATGTTTTCCACCGCTTCTTCCATGCCGTAGAACTCGGAAAATTCCGGGTAACGTTTGATTACTTTGTTGGAAAAGATACGCGACAATCTGGTATCACGTGAGGTGTCTATCAGTTCGGGTTCGCCAATAGCCAAAAGTAGGCGCTCGGAAGCGCTAGCATAAGCTCCGGGGTCGTTTTTGCAGATCTCCAAGTATTCCTCTAGAGAAAATTCTTCTTCTTGAGTCCTTTCGTAACGGTTTTTATACTGTTGCAGAATGCTCATGAATGCCCCTCGCTTGCAATGGTTTAGCCGTTCGTAACGCGTATTCCTCATTATGTGTTGTTGCCGCCCGCCTGGGCCGGACTGCCCTCAGCTCGACGTGCGTACTATGACTAGTTATAGAGTTGTTTTTTGTTTTTGGCCTACTTATCGGAAGCTTAGTTTAGCTTTGCCTGTTTGGACAGTGGCTTAACGGTGGCGGTTCCGTGGCCAACCGATAAATCCGCCCAATCAGCGTTTGTGTAGCCGGAACACACTTTCCGTGGCGCTGCCCAGGCCTTTGCGTTTGGCGAAGGGATCGTCTTTCCCCATGCTGTTTTGGCGCAGGCGCTCAACGGTGAAGTCATCGCTGAACAGTTCGTACACCTCGCTGTCAGTCACGTTGAACGGCGGACCGGTCATTTCACTGCCGTCGTAATCCAGGGTAATCAGCAGTATGTCGCAGCTCTCAGGCAAGATAGCGCTCAGGTGGCTGGCATAGCGCTGGCGCATAGGCGGTGGCAGGGCAATCAGCGCGGCACGGTCGTATACCCAGCGCACGTTTTTTACGTCCGCCGGAGATAGCTGGTAAAAATCACCGCACCACAATTCCAGGGTGTCGTCATGGCAGAAACGGGTAAACGGCGAACCGGGTGTCACCATTACTTTTTCGCCGGCTTCTTCAAAAAAATCTTTGCAGGCAATGCTGCTGAGCTCTACGCCCAGAATGGGGTGGCCGCGATCGTGAAGCCACCAGATGTCATGGGATTTACCGCACAGCGGCACCAGAACCTGGCTTTTTTCCGGCCCTGTCAGGTCTGGCCAGTGCTCGTGCAAATAGTGATTGACCGACTCTTGGTGGAATCCGATCTCTTTGCGTTCCCAGCGGGTATGCCAAAATTCATGATCCATAATTTCGCCTTTTGCGATTGGTTTTGACGTGTGGGGCAGAATTTCGCCGTATGATGATATTAGGAATAGTATCAGTATAGGCAAAATTGGGCGGCTTGGGCCGCACCTTGTAAGCTCAGGGAGTGTTTGAGTGGAAGTTGTGTTTCGTTTTTTGGTGGCCGCTTTTCTAGCAACGCTGATGGTGGGGTGTTCTTCGTTCCAGCAAAAAAATCAGATGAACGCGTTTAATGATGCTTACGCGGTAGGCGATTACGACCTTGCGTTGCAAGCGGTGAGCTTCAAAACCGCCAAGGGTAAGGCTGTAGATCCCGATGAACATTTGCTGGATCTGTTGCATCAGGCCGAGTTATACCGGTTGTTGGGCCGCTATCAGGAGGCCACCAACACCTATGATTTGGCGGAAGAGGGTATGAAGAACCTGGACCTGGCCAATATTCTGGAACAATCGTCAACGGCCTTCATGGCGTTGATGGTGAACGACTCCGAGCGCGACTATCAAGCGCTGATGTCGGAGGCGATTCTCGTCAACACCTACAAGGGCCTGGCGTTTCTGGCCGAGGGCAATAACGAATTTGCGCGTGTCGAGTTTAACCGGGCGGATGACCGTACACGGCGTGCGGTGGAATACTTCAGTAAGGAAATCACCGAACAGCGGGCGGCGCTGAACCAGCAGGCGCAGAGCGGACAAAACACGGCAGCTATGGTTCGCAACAGTCTGAGTAACCAAAGCCTGCGCAATGGGGTGTCGCAGCGCTACGAGGGAGGATCTGAGTGGTCGGTGCTGCCTGAGTTTATTGTGCCGGCCAGCACATATCTGCATGGCCTGTTCTTCCTGGCCAACGCCGGTGGCCGCGCCGATTACGAAAAAGCCGCCACGTCCCTCACACGTGTTGCCGCTATGAACAGCGCTAGTGGTGTTCTGCAGCGTGACGCCAAACTTGCCGAGGCGCTGGCCGCAGGCCAGCAGTCGATAGCTGAACTTGGCCCGCAGGTGTGGGTTGTTTATGAAAACGGTCTGGGCCCGGTATTGGAAGAAACCCGGATTGATGTGCCTTTGCTGTTGTTTCATGGCAATCAGCAGGCACCCGCTTACTTTGGCATTGCACTGCCCAGATACAGAGACCGTGCGGCTGTTCCGGGGAGCCTGGGGGTGCTTGCCGGCGCTGATGTTGCGGTGCAAACAGAGTTCATATCGGACATGGGGTCGGTGATTCGCACTGAAATGAAAGAGCGATTCCCCGGTGTTTTAGCACGGGCAGTATCGTCTGCTGTGATAAAAGCGGTCATCCAGAACGAAGCTGCAGAAAAGTTTGGCGTTTGGGGTCAGCTCGGTGCTGCCGCGCTGACCATTGCCACTACCCAGGCTGATTTACGCAGCTGGCAGGCGTTGCCTGACCACTGGCAGGCCGCTCGGATCGATCGCCCCGAGAGTGGTAAACTAACGCTAACAGGCACAAATGGCCGTTCTTTGGGTACTATTGTTCTACCTGACCAGCCGTTTACCTTGCTGTACGTAAAACGGCCCACTTTGGCTGGCCCGGCCAGCGTCGTCGCGCTTGATTTGCAAGGGCGTAACCCGGCATCAACGGTGCAACTGTCGGGGAATGATTTGCTGACAGCTACTCAATGAGCCCAATCAGGGACAAGCTATGAGAACCCGAACTATGAAATTTCAAAAACAGATCATCGCCTTCAGTTGCGCACTGGTATTGGCCGGTTGCGCTATCCAGCCACCCGCCGAAACAGCAGCTGCAATCGACCGCGAGCAACTTCAGATCGACCCGGAAGTAAACTATTTTGTGGCCGTAACAGAGCTGCTAAGCCAGCGTATTGCTCAGCCTGGCGGAGAAACCCTGTTGCAAATCCAGTACGCTATTGAGGCACGCTCCAACGGCGATCTGGCTTGGAAAGTGACCTGGTTTGACCCCAACGGCATGGTCGTAAAAGGCGTTGGCGAGGGCTATCGAAAAGTCTCGTTATTAACCGGTCAAACCCGTTATTTCACCGCAACGGCGCCCCACGCCCGCGTTACCGATTATCAGCTCCATCTTCGTGAGCCCCAGCAATAAGGATTCTGTATGTTCAAACTTCCCATTGTGTTTTGTATCAGCATGCTCATGCTTGCCGGCTGCGCGACGCCTACCCGATATATCGACCCGGCTGCTGACGATGGGCCTGTGACCATGACCATGGATTACCGGGATTTCGAAAAAGCGGCCACCGAGGCCGTTGATGACATGCTTGCCAGCGGCGCCGTTAGTAAGCCCAATGGCGAGCGTTACATCATGGTGGTCAGTCGCGTTACCAATGACACCATGCAGCGTATCGACACAGATCAGCTCACCAAGAAGATCCGTGTGGCGCTGCTGCGCTCCGGCAAAGTCGTGACCACCACAGCGGTAGGCCTTGATGGTGCTGAAGATGAAATGAGCGCGCGCGTGCGTGAGCTGCGTGATTCTGAAGAGTTTGACCAGGCGGGTGTGCAACGCAAAGGCACTTTGATAGCGCCAGACCTGAGCCTGTCGGGCAAGATTCTGCAGCGCAACCATAAAGCAGGTAAAGAGCAGCAGGTTGAATATTACATCCAGCTGTCTCTGACCGACCTGGCGACTGGTCTGGCAACCTGGGAGGTAGAAACGCCCATTATCAAGCGTGGGTCCAATGAATCCGTTTCCTGGTAAACGGCTGCGGCTGAAGGTGCGGTTTCTTGTGCGCCAGCGGCTGGTTTCCCCCCCGGCACTCATTTGAGCCATACTTGAATCTGTATGTCCCTGTTTCAAGCAGGGGCACTTTCAAAATCTGGCGCGCACCGGCACTTTCAAACTCTGGCACATTCTAGCAACGGGACAAAAAGTGGCTTCTCTTCAGATACAGGAACGTCTTGCTGCTGCTGAAAAATGGATCCTGGCAAATCCTAATCCGCCGCAACACTGGCCCTGGACCTGGCTTTATAAAACCGGGCGCTCGCTGTATGCGCTGATTCGGGACTTTATCGGCGGGCAGCTTACTCTTCACGCCATGAGCCTGGTTTACACCACGTTACTGAGCATTGTGCCGTTGCTGGCCCTCAGTTTTTCGGTGCTGAAGGCTTTGGGCGTTCATCAGAAAATGGAGCCGTTCCTGTACCAGTTCTTCCAGCCGCTGGGGCCCGACGGCATTGAAATGGCAGACCGCATTTTGGGCTTTGTGGACAATATAAAAGTGGGTGTGTTGGGCTCGGTAGGCCTGGCGGTGCTGGTGTACACGGTGGTGTCGCTGGTGCAGAAAATAGAGCGCTCGTTTAATATGATCTGGCGGGTGCCAGAGATGCGATCTCTGGCGCAGCGCTTCAGTAACTATTTAAGCGTTATCATGGTTGGGCCGCTGCTGATGGTGTCCGCTATTGGTATCAGCGCCACCATTTTCTCTTCATCGTTTGTGCAAACCCTGATTGCGATAGAACCTTTCGGCTCGGTGATTTTACTGATCAGCCGCTTTACACCCTTCTTCCTGGTAGTGGGTGCATTCACGTTTGTGTACGTGTTCATTCCCAACACCCGAGTGAAGGTACGTTACGCGTTTCTGGCAGGCCTGATTGCGGGTGTGTCCTGGCAGGCCGCCGGAATGCTGTTTGCGTCGTTCGTGGCCGGGTCTGCCAGATACGCCGCCATTTATTCCAGTTTTGCCATCGGCATTATCATGCTGATCTGGCTCTATCTGAACTGGATGATACTTCTGCTGGGCGCAAGTCTGAGTTTTTATCTGCAGAACCCGGGCTCAGTGGCCAAGCGCCATCAGGTGCAGCTGGCGCCGGAGTTGCAGGAACATGTCGCCTTGGCATTGATGTGGATGGTGGCGAAGCCGTTTCATGAGGGCCGGCCCGCGCCGCGGCAGGAGGTGGTTGAGCAGGAGCTCAGAGTTCCGGGGGAGGTCACCCGTAATATCAGTGACAAGCTCATTCGCGCCAAACTGCTGACGCTGGCTGGCAGCGACGGCGACTGCCTGCATCCGGGCAGATCGCTCGAGCGAATTACGGTGGGTGACGTACTGAAGGCGGTGCGTAACGATGAAGATAACGTGGTGACCCGGTTGCCGGCGCTGCTACCGAAAAGCCTGTTTGGCCGGTCCACGAAGGGCGACGAGCTTACCTTCGCTGAATTGCTGGCCGGTGAAGACAGACAGAACCCGGTAACGCCGGATCAAGCAGTATAAATTGGCATCCAGGTTCCCGACCATCGTTTCTGTGTCTTCCACATAGGCACTCAGCGTTTACCACTTTTGCGGGGTGGCCTACGTCAAGGCTTGCCCAAACACCAGAAGCAGTTGGCCAATACCGGCCAGCATACCCAGCGCCGCACCCACCAGAATCAGTTTGATTTCATCTTCCTGAAAGCACGGTCGCAGCAAATCCTGAAACTCGCCAGAAGACAACGTCATCATGCGCTCGACCATAATGGATTCAATGGCTCGCGCACGGTCTTTCTGAAAAGCCGGTTGGCTTAACGCGCTGCGGGACAGCTCAACGGCTTTGCTTTCCAGCTGGTTGCGTAAGCTGGCAGCGGCAACGGGGCCCAGCGCCATGTGTGCCAGAGTTTGATTGACGCCTGCGTCTGCGTTCAGCAGCGGCCGTAGGTGCGTTTTGATGATATCCAGAGCCTGCCCGCCCCGCGGCCCATCCAGTATGGCCTCTATAATACTGCCCACCGTGAGTATGTCGTGGGCCACAATGTGGCAGAAGGATTCAGCAACCTCTGGCTGACGTTTCAGAAACAGCCCCTGAATGCGCCAACGGCCAATTCGCACCGGGTACAGCGGGCGGAAAATAACGTTCAGGGCAATCCAGTTGGTGGCAAAGCCCACCACTAAACCACCCAGGGGCAGCACCCACCACACTGGAAATACGTACCACAGCAGCATCTGTAACAGGCCAAAGCCAAAACCCAGATACAGGCCTGACTTCACAATAAAGTGGAACTCACGGTAGCCGCAGGTCAAAAATATGCGGTTTAGCAGGGTTTTGTCGGCGGTGAGCTGGTCTATCACCATGGTTTTGATGTCCAGCAACTCTTCTGCGTTTTGCGCTATGTCGTCCATTACCTGCATCACCAGTGCGGGCAAGGCTTTGCGGGCGCGCTCGTACACCAGCCGTTTGGCTGGGCCTGGCAAGCTTTGCCACAACGCCGGCGACTCGCGCATCATCAACTCGTCTACGTAGCCTTCAAGTCGCGGGTTTATGGTGTGGATCAGTTGGGTGGCGAGTACGTTGGGGTCCAGCTGCTGAAAAATTTCTGGCACGGTGCCAATCTTGGCGATGGTGGTGTCTACGCTGATGAGCGCCATTTTGCGGGCTTTGGAGGGAATAATGCCTTGCCAGCCCAGGTACGGTGGCCAGCCGAAAAATTTGATGGGGTAAAAGGTCATTTTAATGGCCAGCCAGTTGGTGACCCAGCCGATTAATGCCGCGATCACCGGGATGCTGAGGTACTGCAAAAGTTCGATGGACGTGGCCAGGCTTGTCATCTGCACGTCTTAACTGTGTGACGTGTGGATGATGTAGCCAGTTTGGGAACGCACATACGGAGATCAGGCACCAAAATCACCCCACAGCCACTGGCACAGTGCCATGGCGGCAACCGGCGCGGTTTCCGTGCGGAGCACTCTCGGGCCGAGCGCAACCGGAAGGAAGCCGGATTTTTCGGCCTGGGCAATTTCGTCGGCGCTCAGGCCGCCTTCGGGGCCGATCATCAGGGCAACGCTGTTGGGTTTGGCCAGAGAATCCAGTGACTGCTCGGTGCGGTGGTGCAGCACCAGGCGCACATCGCAGTGTTGGCTGTAATCCAGCCATTCGGTGATGTTCATCACCGGTAAAATGTCTGGCACTCGTGCGCGGCCGCATTGTTCGGCGGCGCTGATGGCTACCGAACGCCAGTGGCTCAGGCGCTTGTCTTCGCGGTCGCCTTTCAGGCGTACATCGCAGCGTTCGGTTGAAAGAGGCACGATTCGGCTAACGCCCATTTCCGTCGCTTTCTGCACCGCGTAATCCATGCGGTCACCCTTTGACAGGGTTTGCCCGAGCACTATCTCCAGCGTTGATTCACTGCTGTTTGCAGTGGGTTGCCCCACCTGAACCGTCACGTTTTTCTTGCTGGCGCTGGCAATCAGTGCGGGGTAGTCCTGGCCATCGCCGTTGAACAGGCTTAGCGCCTGGCCAGGTTGCATGCGCAATACCCGGCCCACATGTTGTGCGGCGCTGTCGTCCAGCTGCGCTTCTGCGCCGGCCTGTAACGGAGTGTCGGTGTAGATTCGTGGTATTCGCAACGCAGTTTTCCTTAAAGGCGCAACTCAGTCGCGCACAGCGATATTGATGCCCTCCGTGGCTACCCGGGCCAGATGCTGAATCTGATCCTCGGTGATCACATAGGGTGGCATAAAATACACCACATTGCCCAGCGGGCGTAACAAGGCCTGGCGGGTGAGTGAGTGCTGGTACACTTTCAAACCGCGCCTTTCTTTCCAGTGGAAGGGCGTTTTGTCGGCTTTGTTTTTAACCATTTCGATGGCCAGAGTCATGCCGTGCTGGCGAATATCACCCACGTTGGGGTGATCAGCCAGATGCGCGACCGACTCGGCCATACAGGCCGACAGGCGACGATTATTTTCGATGACCCGATCATCACGGAAAATGTCCAGAGTTGCCAGTGCTACGGCGCAGCCAATGGGGTTGCCGGTGTAACTGTGGCTGTGCAAAAACGCCCGCATGGTTTCGTAATCGTCGTAAAACCCGTTGTAAACGGTATCAGTGGTCAGCACCACAGACAATGGCAGGTAGCCTGCGGTCAGGCCTTTTGACAAACACATGAAATCCGGTGTGATGCCCGCCTGCTCGCAGGCGAACAGGGTACCGGTGCGACCAAAGCCCACGGCAATTTCGTCGGCAATCAGATGTACGCCGTACCGGTCACAAGCTTCGCGCAGTTTGGTGTGGTAAACCGGGTGGTGCATGCGCATGCCGCCGGCGCATTGAATGAGCGGCTCAACCACAACCGCACTGATTTCATGGTGCCTTTCTGCCAGCAGCGCTTTCATCGCCTCGAACTGGCGCAGGGCGAAAGCTTCGTCGGTTTCACCGGGCTCTTTCAGGTAGGCGTCCGGTGAGGGTGCAGTAATCACCTCCATCAACAATGGCTGGTAGGTGTTTTTGTAAAGCGCTACATCACCCAGCGCCAGCGCGCCCAAGGTTTCACCGTGGTAGCTGTTGGCCAGATTCACGAAGTTCTTTTTGCTCGGTTGGCCCTGGTTCTTCCAGTAGTGAAAACTCATCTTCAGCGCCGCTTCGATAGCCGATGAACCGTTGTCGGCGTAAAAGCATTTGTTCAGTCCTTCCGGCGTTACCTCAATCAATCGCTCTGAAAGATTCACCACCGGCTCATGGCTGAAGCCGGCAAGAATCACGTGTTCCAGCTGGCCGATCTGTTCGATGATGGCGTTGTTGATGCGATCGTTGGAGTGGCCAAACAGATTGACCCACCAAGAGCTGACCGCATCGATATAGCGGTTGTTTTCGAAGTCTTCCAGCCACACGCCTTTGCCCTTTTTAATCGGGATCAGCGGCAGGCTTTCGTGGTCTTTCATCTGGGTACAGGGGTGCCACACGGATTTAAGATCGCGGGCGACAAGATCGGCATTGCGCATTGAGGGGCTCCGGGCAAACAAGAATTTCGGGTTGCGATGAATCGGCTGTTAACCTTTTTAAATTTTACAGTTAACAGCGGGCTCAGGCTACCGCTTTGCAAGAAGCACTGAAGGCGATAACATAAACGCACGCGTTTGTTGGACTAGGATTGTTCGCGGCGCGTAGAAGAAATAACTAGGGACGAACTCAACGCAAAGGATGCGACATGAGCAAAGCAGTGGTGCTTCTCGGAGACTTGGGCTCCGATCATAGTGGATTCCCGCCAACGCCGGTCATTGCCGGCTCCCCCGATGTTTTAATTGATGGCAAACCCGTTGCCCGCCTGGGCGACCCTTTAGCGCCGCACTCAAAACCCAAGCATTCTCCCCATCCCCGTACCATTGCTGGCGGTTCTTCCACCGTTGTCATAAATGGAAGTCCGGCGGCCGTAACCGGCAGCGCGATTTCCTGTGGGGGCGTGGCTATTGGGTCTGGTTCGGTGGTGATTGGGGAATAGCAGATTCTCGCTTTCTGCTTGGTTGTCATCTGACAACTTTAAGAGTATTGTTTAATAAAGGTGCAGCCGATCGTGAAGCGAAAACGCCACACGAATAAAGACATTGAGTCCGCTATTCTCCATGCAGAAGCAAAGGGTTGGCGTATAGAAATGCGCGGTGGCCATGCTTGGGGGCGGATGTATTGCCCCTTTAATGACGCGGCGTGCCGGTGTGGTGAGTTTTGCGTGGCCAGCATTTGGAGTACACCGAGGAATACAGGCAATCATGCCCGGCAGATCCGTCGCATCGTGGATAACTGCGCGGGTCGCTATGACGATACGGGAGAGAAAGGCCATGAGTCCTAGTTTTGATTTTACTCTGACCTTTGCGATTTCAGAGACTCTTGGTGTGGATGAAATGGAGGAGCGGCTCTTTGAGGCTGGCTGCGATGACGCCATCATTGGGTTCGGCCAAAAAGGGCGGTTTGCCCTGAACTTCACTCGTGAGGCTGAATCAGCGGAAGTCGCGATTCTAAGCGCACTGCGGAACGTCAAAGCAGCTCTGCCACATGCCGGTCTTGTTGAGGCCGCGCCTGACTTGGTTGGCGTATCTGATCTGGCAGGAATCCTGGGTTTCTCCCGCCAGAATATGCGCAAGCTTATTCAGACTCACTTCGCCAGTTTTCCTCTGCCATTGCATGACGGCACTTCGGCTATCTGGCATTTGGCAGATGTGCTGGCGTGGTTTTCAGAGAAGCAGAAGCGCGCTATTAAGCAAGAATTGATGGGTGTGGCGCAGGTGACAATGGGCGTGAATCTCACTCGGGAAACGGATCGTGTTGATCGTCGTTTGCTGGCACAGCTGAGAGCAACAGCTTGGTAAGCGTTGTATTGCGATTACGAAAGTGCTCTGCCCAAATTGATGTATCAACCAGTACATTCATGACGCCGGAGCGTCTTCATGGCGGCGAGGGATGTCTTGCATTTCGGGTGCGGTACTACCCAGCGCCGCCAGGCGTTTGGCTGCGCGAGTTCTTACAAACACTTTTATTGCTTCCCGAAACAGTTCTGCCTTGTCCATGCCGGGATCAGCCATGCTGAGCGCCTGCTGGTATAACTCGTCGTCGATGGTTACTGTTGTCCGCATGACGCTTCCTGATCTTTAATTTGATGACCATATGCATCAAAATTAGCATCAACAAATGGCGCGTTCAAGTAAGATTTGCTCGAAGTTCCTGCTGACTATGTTGACCCGGCCCGTGAACGAGGCTTAAAACAACAAAGCCCCCGAATACGGGGGCTTTGTTGTTACTCTTTAATTAATGCTGTAACTCTGTAAATCAACTTCAACAATTCATCAGTTTCCCAGTACCCGTGACAAAAATGCCTGGGTCCGTTCGTTCTGGGGATTATCGAACACGTCGTGGGGTTTGCCTTCTTCCACAATCTGGCCTTCGTGGATGTAAATCACCCGGTCGGCCACTTCGCGGGCGAAGCCCATTTCGTGGGTCACCACCATCATGGTCATGCCTTCTTTGGCCAGTTCGCGCATAACGTCCAGCACCTCGCCAACCATTTCCGGGTCTAGCGCCGAGGTGGGTTCGTCGAACAGCATTACTCGCGGCTCCATCGCCAGGGCGCGAGCAATGGCTACCCGTTGCTGCTGGCCGCCAGACAGTTGGCTGGGGAACTTGTCGGCCTGATCGCTGATGCCAACACGCTCAAGCAAACGATCTGCAGTGGCATTAGCAATGGTTTTGTCGGCACTTTTCACCTTCATAGGCGCCAGCATAATGTTCTTCTTCACCGACAGGTGAGGGAACAGATTGAACTGCTGGAATACCATGCCCACTTCTTTGCGGATTTCAGCCAGGGATTCCTGGTTGCCGCCTTTGGGCGCTAGTTTATGGCCGTCGACTTCCAGGTGGCCGGATTCGTATTCTTCCAGACCGTTAACGCAGCGGATCAGGGTGGATTTACCGGAGCCGCTGGCGCCGATAATCACCACTACTTCGCCGGCCTCTACGGCCAGATCAATATCTTTCAGCACGTGAAGCTTGCCAAAGTACTTGTTCATGCGTTTGAGCTGCACAATATGAGTCATCAGTCAGTTTCCTTCACACAGAGGCCCGGCCGCGCTTTTCCATATAGCGCAGAACCATAGACAGTGACAGGGTTATAGCGAGGTACATAAGGGCCACTACAAAGTACACCTCAAAGGCGGTGAAGGTATTGGCAATGTACACCTGGCCCTGGCGAACCAGTTCACCCACGCCGATAACAGAAAACAGCGAGGTGTCTTTAATGCTGACGATGGCCTGGTTACCGAGGGGTGGAATCATCCGGCGAAACGCCTGGGGCCACACAATCGACCAGAAACTCTGGGTACGGGACAGGCCTAGAGACAGGCCAGCTTCGGTTTGGCCGCGGTCAATAGACTGCACACCACCACGAACCACTTCAGAGATATAGGCACCCGAGTTCAGAGCGATGGCCGCAATACCGGCGACAAGCGGATCAATCGGGCCGCCAACAAGGTCGGGTAAACCGTAAAATATGAACAGCACCTGCACCAGAATGGGCGTGCCGCGGAATATTTCAATATAAGTCGTTGCGGGCCAGCGGAAATACCAGTGTTTGTTAATGCTCAACAGGCCAAACAGAATGCCCAGGAGAAAACCAATAGCAAGGCCGCCGAACGAAATCATCAACGTGTAAGGAATACCCTTCGCCAGGAAGGGTATGGAATCTATGGCGGCTTGCCAGTCAAATTGGAACTGTGATTCCACAGTGAATGTCTCCGCAGGAGTTAGCGAGATAAAACACCGGGGCTCTTGGCCCCGGTGCAGTAGAACAGATCGTTAAACCCAGAGCTTACTTAGCGTCGGGCAGGGGGCCAAACCATTTTTCATAAATGGTTTTGTAGGTGCCGTCTTCGCGGATTTCTGCCAGGGCAGAGTTCACTTCGTCTACCCATTCGCTACCGGCCTTCAGAGCAATACCGTACTGCTGACCTTCATACAGGGCGCCAACGGTTTTTACTTTGCCTTCGCCTTTGGTACGGGCGAAATAGGCCACGTTGGGGGCGTCGTAGAACACCGCATCAACAGCGCGGGACATCAGCGCCAGGTACATATCTGCGCTGCCCGGGTAGGGCGTTACGCCGGCGCTATCTTCCAGATTGCCGGTTAGGTAATCGTAGCTGGTGCTGCCGATTTTGGAACCGATCTTCTTGCCTTCAAGATCTTTGAATTCCAGAATGTCGTCGTTATCAACGCGCACCAGCAGGCGTAGGCCTGAATCGTAGTACGGGTCAGAAAAGTCGACGATTTTCTCGCGAGCTTCAGTGATGGTGATGCCAGCAACAGCAATATCAATACTGCCAGTTTGTAAGGCCGGGATAATACCGTTGAAGTCCATGGTATTCATTTCATATTCGAAGCCGGCACGTTTGGCGACTTCGGCAATGATTTCCATGTCAAAACCGATCATTTCGCCGGTTTCTACGTCTAGCATTTCGAAGGGTACGAAGCTGGGGTCGGTCGCAATTTTTAGTTTTTCTGCGCTCACGGTGCCAGCTGCTGCGGTCAGAACCAGACCAGCCGTCAGTGTTTTCAGCCATTTTGTGCTCATGCTTTCTCCTTGTTTTTTATAGGACCCCGGCTGTCGCAATATGAACAGTTTTCCGAGCCGGTAAGGGCAAGGGATAACCGGAGCGAATTGTCGGGGCTATTTTAAGAGCTACGTTAAGAGCTGGGTTCAAAACTATGCTAAGAGCCATGTTTAGAACTGCACTCAGTACACTTTAGACTATTACTCAGACAGCGGTGCAAAATCAAATGTGTGAAACTCGGAAAGGCTTTTCTAAGGCAAAAAAATACCCGTATTAGTAAATGGTTATAAGCTATTACGGGTTTTTATATCGGTTAAAACGATATTTTTTCACGTTCGCCCAATCCAAGGTTTTTCCAGATGCCGAGGCTGGGTTCAACTTGGTTCAACGTGTAAAAGTGCAAGCCGGGCGCACCGGCTTTCAACAGTTTTTCACACATGCGGGTAACCACTTCCTCGCCGAACTGGCGGATGCTCACGCTGTCGTCACCGTAAGCTTCCAGTTGCTTGCGTATCCAGCGCGGAATTTCGGCGCCGCACATGTCGGAGAAACGTACCAGGCTGGAGAAATTAACGATGGGCATAATGCCGGGAACCACCGGGATGGTAATGCCTGATTTTTCAAGCCGGTCAATAAAATAGAAATAGCTGTCGGCGTTGAAGAAATATTGGGTAATAGCGCTGTTGGCGCCGGCTTCTACCTTGCGTGCGAAGTTCTTCAGGTCTTCCTCGGCGCTGCGGGCCTGAGGATGAAACTCCGGGTAGGCGGCCACTTCCAGATTGAAATAATCGCCGCTGTGCTCGCGAATAAAGCTCACCAACTCGTTGGCGTAGCGCAATTCACCGGCTGCACCCATGCCTGAGGGCAGGTCGCCGCGAAGCGCCACAATGCGATTAATGCCTTTTTCTTTATAGGTGTCGAGCAGCTCACTGATTTCTGCCCGGGTGCCACCGACGCAAGACAGGTGCGGGGCGGTAGAAATGCCCTGTTGGTGCAGGCTGAAAACGGTTTCCAGTGTGCGGTCACGGGTAGAGCCACCGGCGCCAAACGTCACTGAAAAGAAATCGGGGTTTACGGCTGCCAGTTCGTCGCGAACGCCTTGCAGTTTTATTTTGCCCTGTTCGGTCTTGGGCGGAAAGAACTCAAAACTGAACCGCCGCTTGAATTGTTTTTGGGATTCCATGTTGCTGTCCAGAATGTAAGGTTGGAACCGGGCCAGCCGAAGCTGGCCCGTGATCACATCCGCCGTGGCGGCTTAGTGCTTATACAAGTACTTGTAGATAGCCTTTATAACTAGTATTTGTAGCTTTCCGGCTTGTACGGGCCTTCCACCGGAACACCGATGTAGTTGGCCTGCTTTTGGGTCATCTTGGTGATTACGCCACCAAAACCTTCGACCATGGCACGAGCCACTTCTTCATCCAGGTGCTTGGGCAGAACCTGCACATACACGCCTTTAGCGCGGGCTTCTTCCGGCAGGTCAGCAAACTTGCGCTCAAACAGATACATCTGAGCCAGCACCTGGTTGGCGAAAGAACCGTCCATGATGCGCGACGGGTGACCGGTTGCGTTACCCAGGTTCACCAGACGGCCTTCAGACAGCAGAATCAGGTGGTCGTTGGCCGCTTTGTTGCGGTACACAATGTGAACCTGCGGCTTAACCTCGTCCCATTCCCAGTTCTTACGCATGAACGCGGTGTCAATTTCGTTATCGAAGTGACCGATGTTGCACACAACCGCACCAGACCTCAGAGCCTTCAGCATGTTGGAATCGCACACGTCGTAGTTACCGGTGCTGGTGACCAGAATGTCGATTTTAGACAGCAGGGCTTTGTCGATGCTGGCTTCGGTGCCGTCGTTTTCGCCGTTGATGTACGGTGAAACCACTTCAAAACCGTCCATGCAGGCCTGCATGGCACAAATGGGGTCGGCTTCGGTGACTTTTACAATCATGCCTTCCTGGTTCAAGGAAGCAGCAGAACCTTTGCCCACGTCGCCGTAGCCAATAACCAGTGCTTTCTTACCAGACAGCAGGTGGTCGGTGGCGCGCTTGATCGCGTCGTTCAGGCTGTGACGGCAACCGTATTTGTTGTCGTTCTTGGCCTTGGTGACGGAATCATTCACGTTGATCGCCGGAATCTTCAGGGTGCCGTCGCGCAGCATTTCCTGAAGGCGGTGTACACCGGTGGTGGTTTCTTCGGTCACGCCGTGGCAGTTGGCCAGAATTGCCGGGTATTCTTTGTGCAGCAGTTCGGTCAAATCACCGCCGTCGTCCAGAATCATGTTGGGCGCCCAGCCTTCCACGTTTGCGCCTACGGTTTGATGCAGGCACCACTCGTATTCCTCGTCGGTCTCGCCTTTCCAGGCAAACACCGGAACGCCTGCGGCGGCAACGGCAGCTGCGGCCTGGTCCTGGGTAGAGAAGATGTTGCACGACGACCAGCGCACGTTAGCACCCAGCTCGATCAGGGTTTCAATCAGCACGGCTGTTTGAATGGTCATGTGGATACAGCCAAGCACGTTAGCACCGGCCAAAGGCTGTTCGGCTTTGTACTTGTGGCGCAGCGCCATCAGTGCCGGCATTTCGCCTTCGGCGATGTTCATTTCCTTACGGCCCCAAGCGGCCAGCGAGATGTCACGTACTTTAAAGTCTTCAGCGGTGTTCATTTTTTCTGCGGGAGTGCTCATTCAGGTGTTCTCCAGTTCATTGTCGATTAAATGCCGGCTGCGTCTTTCAGAGTTGCCGCGCGATCGGTTTTTTCCCATGGGAATGTGGTAAATGTTTCGCCATTTACGGTGACTTGCTGCGGCTCGCGGCCGAAGTGACCGTAGGCTGCTGTGCTCCGATACATCGGGTGCAGTAGGTCCAGCATGTTGGTAATAGCGTAAGGGCGCAGGTCAAAGTTCTGGCGTATCAGTTCAATGATTTTTTCATCGCTGATTTTGCCAGTGCCGAAGGTGTTTACGGAGATAGACGTGGGTTGTGCCACACCAATCGCGTAAGAAACCTGAATTTCGCATTTCTCGGCCAAACCGGCAGCCACCAGGTTCTTCGCCACATAGCGGCAAGCGTAAGCGGCGGAACGGTCAACTTTTGACGGATCTTTGCCGGAAAAGGCACCGCCACCGTGGCGCGCCATGCCGCCGTAGGTGTCTACGATGATTTTACGGCCGGTCAGGCCACAGTCGCCGACCGGGCCACCGATCACGAATTTGCCGGTGGGATTGATGTGGAACTGGGTGCCTTTGTGCAGCAATTCTGGCGGCAACGCGTGCTTCACAATCATTTCCATCGCGGCTTCTTTCAGATCTGCCTGGCTGACGTCTGGGTCGTGCTGGGTAGACAGTACTACCGCATCAATGCCCACAACCTGGCCGTTTTCATAGCGGCAGGTCACCTGGCTTTTTGCGTCTGGGCGCAACCACGACAATATGCCGTTTTTGCGGGCTTCGGCCTGGCGCTCTACCAAACGGTGAGCGAAAGTGATGGGGGCGGGCATCAGCACGTTGGTTTCGTTGCTGGCGTAACCAAACATCAGGCCCTGATCGCCGGCACCCTGGTCTTCTGGTTTCTGGCGGTCTACACCTTGGGCAATGTCCACTGACTGTTTGCCGATGATGTTGATAATGCCGCAAGTGTCGCCGTCAAAACCGACGTCAGACGAGGTATAACCAATGTCCTTAATCACGCCACGCACCAGATCTTCCAGGTCTACCCAAGCGCTGGTGGTAACTTCACCACCAATAATAGCCACACCGGTTTTCACCATGGTTTCGCAGGCAACACGGGCGTGCCGGTCTTCGGTAAGGATGGCGTCTAGTACGGCATCCGAAATCTGGTCTGCCAGTTTGTCCGGATGGCCTTCCGAAACGGATTCGGAGGTGAAAACACTGTAGTCAGACATTAACGGTGGCTCCTTCTATGAGCGATCTATGAGCGATCTAAAATTATGTGAGCGGTCCAAAATTGTACTTTTGAATAGGTATACGTAATAACACTTACACCTATATCAAAGTTTTTTGATATTCATCTTCAATACCCTGCAAGGCCGGTGTTTACCGCTTTGCAGTGGTCTTCCAAAACTCCCGAACCTGCACCTGAAAGCCGTTGCGCAGGCCGATAAATATGCATTCGCGGGATTGCAGGCCCGCATCGGCGGCCCAGGCGGTTAACTCTTCAGGCTCGAAGCCCAGCCACAGGTCACCGCAATTCTCCCGCGCCCAAACCTGATCGTGGCGGCACAGCTCGCTGATAATCAGGCAGGCGCCGTTGTTCATAAGAGCTGCAGCGTCTAGAAAAATATCCGCAGGGCTAGGTACGTGGTGCAGCACCATATTGGCCACTACCAGATCAAAACCGTCGCCGCGGGCCAGCAGGGTGTCGGTTACGCCTTCAATTAAATTCACATTGTTCAGCTTTTCATCAATACAGGTCTGCTGCGCTTTGGCCAGCATGTCGCGGCTGTTATCCAGAGCCACCAAGTGATGGCACAGCGGCGACAAAACCGGCAAGAAGCTGCCATCTCCGGGACCGATTTCCAACGCGGTTGGCCAGCTCTTTTTAGGCGCACGTTGGCGTATCAGCCTTGCTGCGGGCTTGGCGTAAAGCTCGAACGGTGCAATCAGTTCCTGCTGCTCGCGGAATTGCGCCGCGTGGCGGGAGAAAAACATTTGGGACTGATCGGCCCGCTGGCCGCGAATCACATCTATTTTCTGCTGCAAATGTATGGGTAGCGGCACCTGATCAACGGTGGAGAAAACCTGGCGAATGGTCTGTCCAGTCAGGGTGTTCACGGTCAGGTTTAACGGGCGGCGGTAAAAAATAGAATTGCCTTCGCGCTGTGGCTCCACCAGGCCGGCCTTGTGCATCACCTTCAAGTGATGGCTCATGCCCGACTGGCGCATATCAAACAGTTGGCTCAACTCCAGCACGCCAAACGTGTCCCGCCGTAATACCCGCATAATTTCCAGGCGCAAAGGGTCACCGCTGGCTTTGTAGATAGTGGCCAGGGCGTCCGCCGGAGCGGTATCGGGAATAGCAGTGCCGGTGTTTGTCATAGGATGCAGTGTAAGGAGCTTTTCTGAGTCAGGCAAGCGCTATATCAAAGTTTTTTGATATAGATTGTTAATGCAAAGTCGATTTGCCCCCACACCCCGTAATCGGCGAAAATATACGCCTTATTTTTGAGCGCTCTGTGGCTGCTTTATTGAACTGCGGTCAGCAGACCGGGATTTATCCTTACGTCCTTGAAAAACATTGGAGAAATGTTAATGCCCTCTCGTAAAGATCTCGCCAACGCCATTCGCGCGCTGAGCATGGATGCGGTTCAGAAAGCCAAATCCGGCCATCCGGGTGCGCCCATGGGCATGGCTGATATCGCCGAGGTGCTGTGGAATGATTACCTAAGCCACAATCCTGCCAACCCGCAGTGGGCCAACCGCGACCGTTTTATGCTGTCTAACGGCCACGGCTCCATGTTGCAGTACTCCTTGCTGCACTTGAGCGGTTACGACGTTTCCATTGATGACATCAAAAACTTCCGCCAACTGCACTCCAAAACCCCGGGCCACCCGGAATACGGCTACACCCCGGGTGTTGAAACCACCACTGGGCCTTTGGGCCAGGGTTTGGCTAACGCCGTGGGTTTTGCCCTGGCTGAGAAAACCCTGGCGGCGCAGTTCAACCGGCCGGGCCACGACATTGTTGACCACTACACCTATACCTTTGTCGGCGATGGCTGCCTGATGGAAGGCATCTCCCACGAAGTGTCGTCATTGGCCGGCACTCTGGGGCTGGGCAAGCTGATCTGCTTCTATGACGACAACGGCATCTCCATTGACGGCAAAGTAGACGGCTGGTTCACCGACAACACCCCGCAGCGTTTTGAAGCTTACGGCTGGCAGGTGATTGCCGACGTAGACGGCCACAACGCCGACGCCCTGAGTGCGGCCATTGAAGTCGCCCGCGCCAACACCGATCAGCCCACGCTGATTTGCTGCAAAACCGTGATTGGCTTTGGCTCGCCCAACAAACAAGGCAGCGAATCGGCCCACGGCGCACCGCTGGGCGAAGACGAAATCGTTCTGACCCGCGAAGCACTGGGCTGGAAACACGGCGCATTCGAAGTGCCGGAAGACATTTACGCCCAGTGGAACGGAAGAGAAAAAGGCCAGACCGCCGAAAGCGCCTGGAACGACACCTTCGCCGCGTATCAGAAAGCCGAGCCGGAACTGGCCGCAGAGTTCAAGCGCCGCATGGCCGGTGATTTACCTGCCGACTTCTCTGGAAAAGCCCAGGCTTTCATCCAGAGCGTTCAGGACAAAGGCGAAACCATCGCGAGCCGTAAGGCGTCTCAGAACAGCTTGAATACCTTCGGCCCGATGCTGCCGGAACTGTTGGGCGGCTCTGCTGACCTTGCCGGTTCTAACCTGACCATCTGGGGTGGCTGTAACGTTGTCACTAAAGAAGACGCCAGCGGCAACTACATCAATTATGGCGTGCGCGAATTCGGCATGGCCGCCATCATGAACGGCCTGGCCCTGCACGGCGGATTCGTGCCCTACGGCGCCACCTTCCTGATTTTCATGGAATACTGCCGCAACGCCGTACGCATGGCCGCGCTGATGAAGCAGCGCGCCATCTATGTGTTCACCCACGACTCCATTGGCCTGGGTGAAGACGGCCCCACGCACCAGCCCGTTGAACAGCTGGCCAGCCTACGCACCACGCCCAACATGAGCACCTGGCGCCCGGCCGACGCGGTAGAATCCGCCGTTGCCTGGAAAGCCGCGCTTGAGCGTACCGACGGCCCCACCGCTTTGGTCTTCAGCCGCCAGAATCTGCCCCATCAGGACCGTTCTGCACAGCAACTTGCCGACGTTGCCCGCGGTGCCTATGTGTTGTCAGACAGCGAAGGCACGCCAGAGCTGATTCTAATTGCCACAGGTTCCGAAGTTGCGTTGACGCAAGACGTAGCCGCCAAGCTGCGCGAGCAGGGCAAAGCCGTTCGCGTGGTGTCTATGCCGTCGACCGACACCTTTGATGCGCAAAGCGCCGACTACAAGCAGCAGGTATTGCCGCTGGACGTCACCAACCGCATCGCGGTGGAAGCCTCCATTGCCGATTACTGGTTCAAGTACGTTGGCCTGGACGGTCGCATTGTGGGCATGACCACCTTTGGTGAATCGGCACCCGCTGGCGAACTGTTCAAGGAATTCGGCTTTACCGTCGATAACGTCCTGGACGTGGCCGCCGAGCTATTGGAAGCTTGATGACCCAGCCCGCATTTTATCGTGTCGCCATTAACGGTTACGGCCGCATCGGCCAGTGCGTGCTGCGGGCGCTGTATGAAAACGGTTATCGCGACCACTTCCAGGTGGTCGCGATTAACGAGTTGTCAAACATCGACACAATTGCGCACTTAACCCGCTACGACTCCACCCACGGCCGCTTTCAAGGCACGGTGTCGGTAAAAGGCGACAGTCTATGGGTGAATGGCGATGTTATTCGTGTTTTAAACAGCACCGACCCGGCCGAACTGCCCTGGCAACAAATGGGCATTGACCTGGTACTGGAATGCTCCGGTGCGTTTTCTGACCGCGCGACGGCGGAACAGCACCTGGCCGCTGGCGCCAAACGGCTGCTGTTTTCGCAGCCGGCCGAAGCCGATGTAGACCGCACCGTGGTGTACGGCATCAATCATCTTGAAATGGTAGACAGTGATCGCATTGTGGCTGCCGGTTCCTGCACCACCAACTGCCTGGTGCCGATGATCAAAGTGCTGGACGATGCGCTGGGCATAGAGCAAGGCACCACCACCACCATTCACGCGGCGATGAACGACCAGCCGGTGATTGATGCGTACCATCATCAGGATTTGCGCCGCACCCGCAGCGCGCTGCACAACATAGTGCCGGTAGACACCGCGCTGGCCCTTGGCATTGAACGCCTGCTGCCCCACATGCAGGGCCGCTTCAGTTCCGTAGCCATGCGCGTGCCTACGCTGAACGTGTCTGCCATTGATATGGTGCTGAACGTACGTACGCCGGTGACCGTCGCTGACGTTAACGGCATACTGCAGCGGGCGGCGACGACCTTACCGCTGATGGGCATATTGGGTTACACCAACGAACTGCTGGCAAGCTCCGACTTTAACCACGACTCACGTTCCGGCGTGGTCGACGGCGGCCAAACCCGAGTAACCGGGGACACCATGGTGAAAGTGCTGTGCTGGTTTGATAACGAATGGGGCTTTGCCAACCGTATGCTGGATGTCAGCCGGCACTGGCTGGCCGCGCACTGACTTATGATCTGATTCGCGATCTGACGAACAACCTGATTCACATTTGACGCTGACGAACTGTTGAAGGGAAAAAGAGTATGGCCATCAAAAAAATGACCGACCTGAATCTGGCAGGAAAGCGCGTACTGATTCGCGAAGACCTGAACGTACCGCTGAAAAACGGCAGCATCACCAGCGACGCACGTATTCGCGCCGCACTGCCCACCATTAAGGCGGCTGCAAGCGCCGGCGCCAAAGTTATGCTGATGTCGCACCTTGGCCGCCCGGAAGAAGGCGTGTACGACGAAGCCGCTTCCCTTAAGCCCGTGGCTGAGCACCTGAGTGAAGCCCTGGGCCAGAACGTACGCCTGATCAAAGACTACCTGAACGGCGAAGATCTGGATCTGGCCGACGGCGACGTGGTGCTGTTCGAGAACGTGCGCTTCAACAAAGGCGAAAAGAAAGACGACGAAGCCCTGGCCAAGCAATACGCCGCGCTTTGCGATATTTACGTGATGGACGCCTTCGGCACCGCACACCGCGCCCAGGCCTCTACCCACGGCGTTGGCAAGTTTGCCCCCGAAGCCTGTGCCGGCCCGCTGCTGGCGGGTGAGCTGGAAGCCTTGGGTAAAGCCCTGGATAACCCGGCCCGGCCGGTTGTTGCCATTGTTGGCGGCTCCAAAGTCTCCACCAAACTGGACGTACTCAACGCCCTGGAAAAAGTCTGTGACCAGATTATCGTCGGTGGCGGCATCGCCAATACCTTCCTGGCCGCTGCAGGTCATCCCGTAGGCAAGTCACTATGCGAGCACGACTTGATGGACGCCGCCAAAGACATCGCCTCCCGCGTTGAAATCCCGCTGCCGGTTGACGTAGTTGTTGCCAGTGAGTTCTCTGAAACCGCGACCGCCACCATTCGCAACATTTCAGACGTGACCGAAGACGACATGATTCTGGACGTAGGCCCCGAAACCGCCGGCCAGTTTGCCGGGCTGCTGAAAAACGCCAAAACCATTTTATGGAACGGCCCGATAGGTGTATTTGAATTCGACCAGTTTGAAAACGGCACCAAAGTGCTGGCCCACGCCATTGCCGACAGCGCAGCATTTTCACTCGCCGGCGGCGGTGATACTGTGGCAGCCATTGACAAGTACGGTGTAAATGAGAAGATTTCCTATATCTCTACCGGTGGCGGTGCCTTTCTGGAATTTGTAGAAGGCAAAACCCTGCCCGCAGTCGCCATGCTGGAAGAGCGTGGCGCGTAAAACGCATTTAACCAATCGTACAAATTTTAAGGAGACAACCTAATGGCCCTGATTTCGATGCGGCAAATGCTGGACCACGCCGCCGAGCATGGTTACGGTGTGCCAGCCTTTAACGTGAACAACCTGGAACAAATGCGCGCGATTATGGAAGCGGCGGACAAAACCGACTCACCGGTGATTGTTCAGGCGTCCGCCGGCGCCCGCAAATACGCCGGTGCCCCCTTCCTGCGCCGCATGATTTTAGCAGCCGTAGAAGAGTTTCCGCACATTCCGGTGGTTATGCATCAGGACCACGGCACCAGCCCCGCCGTATGCCAGCGTTCCATTCAGCTGGGCTTCAGCTCGGTGATGATGGACGGCTCCCTGGGTGAAGACGGTAAAACCCCGACCGACTACGAATACAACGTAGACGTTACCCGCCGCGTAGTAGAAATGGCCCACGCCTGTGGCATATCGGTAGAAGGCGAGCTGGGTTGCCTGGGCTCCCTGGAAACCGGCCAGGCCGGCGAAGAAGACGGCATTGGCGCCGAAGGCACTCTGGACATGAGCCAGATGCTGACCGACCCCGAAGAAGCCGCTGATTTTGTGAAAAAGACCCACGTAGACGCACTGGCCATTGCCATTGGCACCAGCCACGGCGCCTACAAGTTCAGCCGCCCACCCACCGGCGACACCCTGGACATAGAGCGAATCAAAGCCATTCACAAACGCATCCCAGACACCCACCTGGTGATGCACGGCTCTAGCTCTGTACCCCAGGAATGGTTGAAAATCATCAACCAATACGGCGGCCAAATCCCCGAAACCTACGGCGTACCCGTGGAAGAAATCGTGGAAGGCATCAAGCACGGTGTGCGCAAAATCAACATAGACACCGACCTGCGCCTGGCCAGCACCGGCGCCGTACGCCGCTTCCTGGCCGAAAACCCAGCCGAATTCGACCCACGAAAATTCCTGAAAGCCACCATGGTGGCCATGTCAGATATTTGTATTGCGCGTTATGAAGCGTTTGGCTGCGCGGGTAATGCCAGCAAGATTAAGCCTATTAATCTTGAGCGGATGTATGAGCTTTATGACACTAGGACGCTGGATCCTAAGGTGAGGTAAGGGCTTTAAAATTCACAGCTCTAAGCCAGTATACTACTTGGGGCTGTAAAATGGTTCTTACTAATAAGGGTCCGTTTGCAGCTCGGCTACTACTCTCAGCTTCCTTTTCAAAACTGTCGCACGAGGTGCTTTCGATCAACCGCATGTGCGCTAAGCAAGATTTAGAACTAGCGCCTAAGATAAAAATACCGTCATTGTAGACATTAAGGGCGATAAGGTATGTGGATGGCTTTATCCCCTAGGGGAAAGATTACTTGTCATTTTTTGTATGTCGATGAATTTTAAGATGGTATTGTAAATTTCACGATCGATGGAAGTTGAAGCCGGAAATTTGATTATAAGGGTGATTATCTAGGTATTTGCCTCTGATGTGTCGGTGAAGCCTATTTAAGATGAATTATAATCGAGCCTGCTTGCCCCAGTTTTATAAGTGACGACTTGGACGTATAGTATGTCTGACGCCTGACAGCTAAAATTAGGTTTTATTACATAGCTTTTAAATTCAAAAATGTCCGTCATTTTTGTTGTGAAAATTATTGAATGTAAGTGCGGATACAAGATCGCTATTGGAAGACAAGGTTATGTTATTAGATTCTTCGAACTCTTTGGTGCCGGAAATTGAGCAACTTGATCGCTTTAATTGTGATGCCGGGAATTTTTATTATCCTAAAACTAGATACTACGGAAGCAAAAAAAGAGTTATTGAGTGGGTCTTGTCACTTTTACAGCCTCTTAACTACCACACAATACTTGATGCATTTGGAGGTACTGGTCTTGTATCTCTTTCTCAAAAAATTGCAGGAAAAAAAGTTTATTATAATGAAATACTAAAAAGCTCAAATTATACTGCTAAAAGTATTCTTGCGGATCATACAGCGATAGAAGAGAAAGACATATTAGAGTTTTGTGGCTCTGTGGTGCCGAATTTTGGTTTCATAAGCAAAAAATTTCAAGGGTTTTATTACACTGATTTCGAGAATTCTTGGTTAGACGGTGCAGCGCTTAGTCTTAAGAGATACGCTGGCTTAAAAAATGTTCAACTAACACACTGTTTGCTTCAAGCATGCCTTCAAAAACGACCATTCAACATATTTCATCGACGAAATCTGAACTTTAGGCTTAACTGCAATAGAAATACGAAGTTTGGGAACTGGAAAACCTGGGAAAAAACATTTCAAGAGTTAATGCTAGATGCTGTTTCCGAGTTGGGAAAAGCAAACTTCAGAGGTAAGCATACAGTTGAATTTTTAGAACCCTCTGATGCGTCATCTATTTCAAGTGTTTACGATCTCGTATACTTGGATCCACCTTATATTTCGAACGGTTCGGGCGGGCAAGTTGACTATTTGGATCGTTATCATTTCCTCGAGGGCTTTGTAAGCTATGACACATGGCCATATTTGATTGACGAAAACTCAAGAATTGGAAATTTAAAAAAGAGTGCTGGATTATATGAGTGGAATCGAAAGTCAACATTTAGGGATCGATTGTATTCGTTAGTAGATGCCCATAAAAAATCAATCGTAGTACTCTCTTATGTGTCGAGCGGATATCCAAGTCAGAAAGATTTGATTTCTTATTTTCAAAAGAAATTTAAAAAAGTTGTTGTTTCATCCTGTAAGCTCAATCATGTCCTTTCTCCTGGAAGTAAAACAGAAATAATCATAATTGGGCTGCCGTAAAATGGAAATTTTAAATCATCAAGTTCGGATTCCGACTTACAAGGTGCTATTTTCTGTATTCTTTCTCCTATTTATTGCTTTCGTAGTTTCATATATTATTTTTGATCCTAATTCTGAGAGCTCAGTAGATATAAAAGTAGCAACCTTATTAGGTGGTGGTTGCGTGGGCTTTGGCGTAGCGACACTGCAGCTTTTCATTACTATCGTTGAGCAAAAGAAAATTTCATTCTACGAAAGTCTAAAGATTCATGATGTATTTTCTGATAGGGATGATAAAAATATTTATCGGGACCTAATTGAAGGAAGTTTTCAGGTAATCGATGTAATGGGTAATACTTGTTCAAGATTGGTTGAAGATTTTGCACAATTTGAAGTTGGTAGCTCGAACGCTTTAATAAGAGCGCTGGAGCGTTCGGTTAGAGTTAGACTTCTAATATCAAATCCTGATTCCTTAATAAATGACGGCGATAAAGCTGCTATTGAAACAAAAACGTTGATAGCTGCAAAAAAATTAAAAACAACTTTCCCTCATCTTTTTGAGCTAAGATTGCTAGCCGGAAAGGCATCGCATAATATTATGTTGTGTGACAATATTTGTTTGATTGGTCCCATCTTTGATCAAATAAAGAGTAAAGACACCCCAGCCCTAAAGACTGACAAAGACTCAATAATATCTAAAGTGTATTTAGAAAATTTCGAAGCTGAATGGAAGCAAAGTGAGCTCATATAATGTCGTAGAAATTCATTCACCAGCAAGAGTCCATATATCACTTGTTTGTATGGGGAGTAATAATTTCAGATCAAACGGTGGCGCTGGCTTTGCGATATCTGGTTTTGATACGATTGTAAAAGCCGTTAAGTCTAGTAAGATGAAACTGAGGGTGCAAGGAGTATTGAAGCTTGAGAATTCACTGAAGAAAAAAATTTTAGATCTTGAGGCGTATTTGATTGATTTCTGCACGATTAACAAGTTTTCGCCAGCAGCAATTTGTGTTGAAGATTTGCCTCAGAGAAACTCTGGGTTTGGAACGGGAACAAGTTTGGAGTTAAGCTGTATTGAGGCTCTATATCTGATAAACAATGTTGATTACCAGCCTTCGGATATAATTAATTCAACGCGACGAGGACGAACATCTGGAGTAGGAATCCATACTTATTTTGAGGGTGGCTTTGTCGTAGATTTGGGGCACCCACCAAAAGATAAATTGGTCCAGTCGTCTATGGGCCTACGATCCGAAGCGCTTCCACTCAAGCTCGGTAGATGGGATTTTCCTGACTGGAACATTGGAATTATTGAGCCTTGCCAGAAATTGCTGCCCAAGCATTATATAGACGAGACCGAATTTTTCCAGAATAATTGTAATTTGACTGTAAGTGATATGTCCAAAATTAGTTTTTTTCTAATATTTGGACTTTTACCCGGCATAATTGAAAGAAATTTTGAAAAGTTCTCCTTGGCAATTAATTCAATTCAAAAAACAAAATGGAAAAAGTCGGAGATTGATCAGTACGGTGATCTGTTACCACATATTTTTTCCGCTTTAATGGCGAAAGGTGTCACGACTGCTGGTTTATCTAGCATGGGTCCTATGGTCTATTTTTTATCCGATGCTCCAGTCGATAATATCAATAACAATTCTATTGGTGATGTCAAAATGGTATCGCCAAATAATGCTGGGCGAAAGGTAGTGCGATGTTAGATTTATATTTCTTAACCACGAATAGAGTAAAATTCGCACACTTATCTTATATGCTAAGAAGCGAAGCTGTGCGCTTAAAGCCTTCGCCTGATTACGGACGGCCTTATCACGAGCCGCGCATTTTTGATCGTGAGAAGTTACTTCGGAAGAGTATTGAAAGCGCGAACACTCGAATGTTTCGAAGAGAGCCAGGTGAAAACTCAATTGGCGATGACCTTTTTGAAGTTATAGAAGATAATGAATTAGAATTGCGACGAAATATAGCTGACATAATGCAGGACCGATTTTTTATTATTGAAGATACTTCAGTAATAATTGAAGCTTTAAGTAAAGAGCATGAAGTTCCAGGAGTTGATGTAAAATACTGGATGCGCGCAACATCATTTGCACAGTTGGACAAGCAGTTACGAGAGAACGGTAATAATAGGAAGGTTACAGTTAGGTCCGACATCGTGCTTTATATACCTCGAAAATTTCGATCCAAAATTGAAGAAAACTATAAAGTTTTCACCGGTGTTGCCTTTGGCAGCGTTGTTGATCGGGAATCTCTTTTTGAAACAAATTCTTTGTACCCGTGGCTCGATAATAAGACTTTTAATAAGTGGTTTGTTCCAGATGGCGTAGACTCAATATTTAGCACTCTTTCAATAGATGAAGCTTTAAAATTTGATTTTAGACGCTCCGCAATTGATGAGATGTTAGATTTTCTTTATAAAATAAAAATTCTTGAACAAAAAAAACCAAAACCAACGAATACGGCTTTTCAAGAGTCGTTGTTTGGTGAGTCAGATTTAATTATTTGTGGTCCGACTTGTAGTGGAAAAAGTACAGTTTCTGAATATTTAGCTGAAAATTACGGTTATTTTCACATCGAAGCCAGTGATTATATGCACCTTTTGTATTACCAACAATTCAGTGACATTTCAAGTCTGACAGGAATTCACAGTTTTGCAAAAAAGGTTCTTGATGAAAAGCCTGAAGTAGTTGCAAGTGAAATTAAAAAAGAGAGAAATAGTTTTGGCCATAAAAGATACGTTATATCTGGATTTCGGTCTCCGGCTGAGCTGATTCCCTTTGAGAATGAAATAAAGGCAGGTGTTGTTAATCTTGTTTATTTGAATTCAAGTCGAGAGCTTCGTTTTGCTAGGAATAGAACCCGAGCGAGAGTCGACTCTTTGGAAAATTATGCTGATTTTGTTTCAAGAGATGATATGCAGCTAGAAATGGGTCTTTCTGAATTAAAAATTGATACCCGGGGAACTAAGTTTTTAAATGAATCTAGCCTGCAAGTTTTTAAGAATGATTTTGTAGAAATGTTTCTTGAACACACTCCCAAGGTTTCTCTGTTTAAATCCGTAGGAGAACTTGTGATTGGAGCATCATTGGAAAATGCGATAATTTGTGCATTATTTATTAATCAGAAAGATTCTACATATTATACGACGACACAAATCAGTAAATTCATTAATAATTCAGTTTCCAGATCTAAAGGTGGGTCTTTAATTATGACTCATAAAGATAACGTGAGTAGATATTTTAATATGGGGTTTTATCCTTATTTTCGGATTTCTGCAGAGTCTAGTAAAAAACGATATCGGTTATCGGCTACTGGGTTGAGCAAAGCCAGAGAAATAATGAGGTTGTTGAAAGGATAACGTAAAAAAGCTAAAATCGGGACAGATTTATTTTCTATGATTTTTGGGCTTTTCAAACTCAAATCGTAACTGTTCACGCATTAAACGGAGATGCCGGGGTCAGGTCTTGCGTTTGGCCTCTGCCTTGTTCTTTCGTTGTAATCGTCTAATTCTTTCCCGTCTCAATTAGAACCACGGAAGGGGCCAAGGCATGGCCAAACCGCTGCGATTGGAATTTGCCGGCGCGTTGTACCCCGGTAGTTCGCGGCCGATGGCCGCCAGACGCCCTTTTCATTGCGACTTCGCCTCCATTACAAGGTCGCTGCTAAGCTTCGCGTTAGGCATAATTGGAGAAACTTGTATGCGTGTAGATAACGAAACTGGAATAAGAAATTTATGCGAAGTTGCTTTACTTATTAAAAAAACAATGCCGGTAAACGCAGCAACTAAATTCGCTATTCGTACAGTGCTTAGAGAAGCAATTAACAAATCCAACAAGGAATATAAAGGTAATAGTAACCGAAAAAATTGTCGTTACATCTCACCTTCTGCCGAGGAGGAACTAACTCACAATCCAAATGCTAGTCTTATTGCTGATCATGCTATTCCAGTGAGTCGCTCTCTGAGAAAGTTCGAAGAGTTGAAAGATTCTACGCTTGAAGAAATAATAAATCTTGTTTCCAAGTACACAGTAATGGTCTTAATCACTCAAAGTGAAGACAAACAGTTAAGCAACGCAGGCTTAGTAAGAAGCATGCCAACTGATTGGGACGGCATATATGTTTATGCACGCTACAAACACATAGGTATTAATGTAAAGCCTAACAAGTCATTCAAACCGACGCCAGAAAGCGGCGCGGTTTAAGTCAATCGTTAGCACCTCAGGCCCCGCAGGTACCGGGGTCAGGTACCGGGGTCAGGTCTTGCGTTTTGCTTCTGCCTTGCTCTTTCGTTGTAATCATCCCATTCTGGCACGTCTCAATTTAGAACTACGGAAGGAGCCAAGGAATGGCCAGACCGCTGCGACTGGAATTTGCCGGTGCGTTGTACCATGTAACGTCCCGCGGAAATCGGCGTGAGATGATTTTTGAATCTGACGATGACCGCCGCGCCTTTTTGTCAGTTTTCGAGGAAGTGTGTGAGACTTTCAACTGGGAATGCCACGCCTACTGTCTAATGGGCAATCACTACCATCTTTTGATTGAAACACCTGACGGCAACCTTTCAAAAGGCATGCGCCAACTTAATGGGGTATATACCCAGCACTTCAATCGAACTCACAGTAGGGTGGGGCATGTTTTTCAGGGACGGTATAAGGCGATTCTGGTTGAGAAAAACAGCTACCTATTGGAGTTGTGTCGATACATCGTTCTAAATCCGGTTCGCGCTGCCATGGTTCGATCTGCAATTGATTGGCCGTGGAGTAGTTATCGGGCAACAGTGGGTTATCAGCAGGGCTTAAATGCACTCAATAGAGATTGGATTCTTGCTGCTTTTGGTGAACGTCGTGAAGCAGCAACAATCTGTTATGAGCGATTCGTGGCTGAAGGGAAGAACCAGCCGTCCCCATGGAAACAATTAAAAAATCAGATTTATCTGGGAAGCGACCAGTTTGTCGATGACATGCAGAGACGGATTGAGAGGCCAGATCTGCTAAGCGAGATACCGTCCAGCCAACGTCGCTCCTTGGCAAAGCCTTTACAGCATTATGCGGATGTTGCTTCTTCTCGAAACGAGACTATCGTTCTATCGTATTCCAGCGGTGGGTATAGCATGAAGGCGATCGGTGATTTCTTTGGGCTGCATTATTCTCGCATAAGCCGGATTATTCGAGAGGCAAAACGCAAGACCTGATCCCGATGACTGGCGCGAAGCCTATTTTTACCTTAAGTTGGTAAAAAGGGAGTAAGGGCGGGAGTCCGAATTACGCTAATGTAAGATTAAGCTGCAGATTTTTAACATTTTCGCTAGGGATAACGAACAATATAGTTTCAGCAGGCGATGGAAACTATTGCTAAAGATGGGGCAGCTGATGGATAACATTGTGTCAGGCGCTATGCTTCGCTAATAGTGCCATACCAACCATTTTCTAAGTTCAATAAAACTTTTTCGGGCCGTTTTACAGCACCTAATCTGCTCAACCTTTGTCTGTATGTGAGCGCGTCTCCCCCCATCGCAAGGTGAGAGCGAGTTATAAATGACCCTCTTCTAATACGGATTTTCTTATTCATTTCAATGACTTCTCAAAAATTTTTGAATGTCCGCCCTAGTTGCTCTTTCTTTGCAGTACGGGATGATACGTCGTTCGGCGCCAGTTGAGCTAACTTTCACCGCATGTAGGTCCATATTCTCGATTACACATCGATAATTTACGCCTGACTTGTTTTCCTTAAACCATTGTCGACAATTTTGGTTCTCCTCATACCGCCAGTCAAGTTCAGCGCCATCGATATCAGATAGATCGTTTACAATATGGAGTACAGATTTGTACCGTCGATCTGGGTTTACCTCAAGGCACTTTTTTATAACGTTACGTAAACGCTGAGGAATGTGCTCCAAGAATGCGTTTCGATCTGGGAATCGTCCCTCACACACGGCTGCAATGAATAGTTCACTATTAAAACTTTCGTCAATCACGAACGGCTCAAACTGTTGATCGAAGTTACGATCACCGTTAGCCATGCGATACAAAGTCAATCCGGCCTGATAGATGTCGAAGGCAGAACTGAACTCTCGATCTTGGAAGCGTTCTGGCGGAAGCATCTTGACGTAAAATTTCTTCTGCTGTGCCAAGCCGTGCGCATTTGTCAGAACCGCTAAGCCAAAATCCGATAGAAGCCCCTCGTTCCGGTGAGAAAGAAGGATGTTGTCGGGCTTGATATCGAAGTGCAGCAAGCCTTTCGTATGGATATGGTGAAGACCACTCAAAAAATTGCATGCGTAACGGACAATCTCGCGAGTGGTCAGGAACTGTTGATTCATAACCTTCTTGAGTGAGCCAGCCCTGTAGTAGGGCAACGCCATGTAGACATATTCCGCATCTTCACAAGCATAGTGAATGGGAACAACATTTGGATGCGAACCTAAGTGAAGCAGTTTCGCTTCTGCATAGAACTCTTCCAACTGATCCTGATTGATTTGATTCTTCCTTATCCTTTTCACAACCAGTTCGGTGTCAAGCTGTTTGTCGTGGGCAACGAATACGTCGGAATTCCTTCCCTCCGCTCCGATATCCTCTTTCAATTCAAACTGCAGTTCCGCCCGCGTGTTTGCGTTAAGCATCGCAGGCTCCTATTGCAGTACACACCGCTTCTCTCTCAACTGTCGATAAGTCTGACCAACCTTCAATATTACGCAGCACTAGCTCTCCTTCGAGGTATTTCTTAAGGTCCTTTCGCTTGATATTTAGCCTCGATGACAAGCTTGAGATTTGGCCACGAAAATATGCCTCAACATCACTGCTAGCGAGGGCCTCTTGAATGACTCCCTCAATCTGAATTCGCAGTATATTCGGCTTTTGCGCACTCGGCTCGGTAACTCTAATTCCTGCACGTTGAACTTCATACTCGACTATCACATCAAGAAGATTACTCCTGATATACTTGAGTGCTTCAGGCACATCTAAAGCCTTAGGAATCTTAATGCCCTCTATGTTAATAACCTCGCCGGCATCGGCGTCGTAGATTACAAACGTAACCTTCTTTGGTTCTACCCTTATACCAATAGTGCGCATGTTCCCTTCCGACACCTATTCAGAAATTGAATTCTTACAGTCCATTAATTTAGGCCGTTGGAGTCATGGCGCGCAAAGTTATTCTATGTAACCTCGGTGCAACATCTGAACATAAAAAAACTGGTATATCTACGTTACACGGCCGCCCAAATTAATAGATACTCAAGGTCATTTCTGACGTTTGCCACGGCTAGCCCCCAAGCACCTCAGGTCAGTTGCCGAGCCGCGTCACTGAATCATACTTCTGGTGGAGTGCCTATGGGAAGGGGCGCCTCGATAAGAACGCTCCGCCGCGCCATAGCTTTTTGTCGGAGACGAAACCTTCAGCAATCCCTCTTCCATGCTTTGAGGTTCTGGTAAAGGGGGTCAGGTCTTGCGTTTTGCCTCTGCCTTGCTCTTTGGTTGTAATCGTCTCATTCTGGCTGGTCTCAATTAGAACCATGGAAGGAGCCAAGGAATGGCCAGACCGCTGCGACTGGAATTTGCCGGCGCGTTGTACCATGTGACGTCACGTGGTGCTGGGGTCAGGTCTTGCGTTGTGATCATTGTCAGGCCCGCTCCATCTGCTACTACGGATGCCGGGACCGGCATTGTCCGCAATGCCAGGGCCATGCAACTGAACAATGGAGCGCACGTCAGCGCTCCCTGTTACTGCCGGTGCCTTACTTTCATTTGGTGTTTACGCTACCTCACACTTTGAACGGCTGGATTCAGCTCCATCCCGACGTGATCTATCGATGTCTGTTCGCCGCAGTCTGGGACACGCTTAACCAGTTTGGGCGCAACACCCGGCACCTCGGCGGCGAACTGGGTATGACGGCGGTGCTCCACACCTGGGGACAGAACCTGAGCCGTCATGTGCACGTGCATTGCTTGATCCCCGGCGGCGTGTTGACCGGCACTGGTGACTGGCACAAAGCCAAAAGCCACTACCTGTTCCCGGTACGGGCCTTATCCCGGCGTTTTCGAGGGCGCATGGTGTCGTTGCTAAGAGCGGCGGTGAACGCAGGTGAACTGCACCGGGTTACCAACAGGGATGAGGTTGATGGCGTGCTCAACGGCTTGATGCAACACGAGTGGGTGGTCTACACCCGACACTGCCTGAACCAGGCCGAGAGCGTGGTGGATTATCTGGCTCGCTACACTCACCGAATCGCCATCAGTAATGGGCGTTTGTTGACGATGGAGGATGACCGGATCGCCTTCCGCTATAAGGACTATCGGGATCATTCCCGATTGAAGACTCAATGGCTGGATGGCCAGGAGTTCGTACGGCGATTCCTGATGCACATTCTGCCCAAAGGCTTCATGCGAATTCGCCATTTTGGCTACCTGAGCAACTGCACTCGACGCCGCAAACTGACGGTTATCCGGCACTGTTTATCGCAGCCGCTCAAACCAGAAGCGACACTGGAGAGCCCGGTGTCTCAGCGGTGCTGGCCCTGCCCCCTCTGTGACAACGGTCTGGTTCGTATGATTCGTCAGATCCCACGATTTAAACCAGCGGTGATCCTAACGGGCTAACCCATCCCCGCACGGTTCGGTGCTTGGAAAACAGCCGTTCTCAAGGAGCTGTGCGTTTCTGCGGGCCAACGCTGGAAAAACGGGTACCTGAGGGCTAATCTGAGGGGAATCACAACAAGGAACCGCCTCATGAAGGATCGAATGAGACCAAAACCCGCCGGCATCGCTTCGCGCCCGGCCCCAGATGGACCGTTCAGGCCCGCCCTTCAAATTACTTTATCCTTAAGCATCGTTCGATAGCTGCGGAGTTGGCGGCTTAGTCCAACAGACATTTAAAGGTCATGCTGCGCACGACCATTAAATGCTTAGGTGTTATGCGCCTCTCCGACACAACCTGTCGCTCAGGTAACGTAAGCTGAAAGACAAAATGAGCAAAAGGGGTATAAGGTATGTCGAATTTTGATCAAAAATTTGAAGCATTATGCCTTACGATGCTTGCAAAACAGCATCCGGACATTGTGAAAGTTACGGGCGAGGTGGTTTTCCGTGCAGAAGATGATGAAGACCGCTTGAGTGGTACATCTTGGACGCTTGAAAAAGACATTTTCGATCAAGTAACTGACTCGGGCTTCAAACTTCACCTGATCGAACTTCTTGATAAATGTATTGAATATCGAGGCCAGTGTGATGAACAGCCTAAAAAAGAAGGTGTTGTACGTTTTGGCGGTGGCGATTTAAACATAGAATGGCTACCTAACGGATCCACCCATTTGTCTAATTAATTTGGGCAGGAGCTAACCTGAGTGTCTTTATGGATAATAGAAAAGTTTCAGAAACAGACTGTGTTGATCAGTTGCTGAATTTTTGGGAAGAGGTATTCCCAGAAGGCTGGCATTTCAACAGAGATGGAGTGATCTCAAAAGAAAGCTGGGATGGTATTGGTACAAAGGTTTTGTTTGTTTTAAAGGAAACAAATGAAGCAAAACAAAATATTGTCATAGCGATTAATAGAGCTATTGAAGTAAAGAGAAGCGGTTGGTGGCGAGGAAAAGTTCTTCGTCGGGTCGGACGATGGGCTTACGGGCTTCAAAATTATGATGGGACTGTGCCACCGCTCAAAGATGCTAAGTCAAATGAAAAAAGTGCGATTAAGGGTATTGCATATATAAATATAAGAAAAACTTCTGGGAAAGCTAGAACCAAAAAAAAGACGTTTGATGCTCATGCGTGTGAATTTGCTCCTTTTGTAAGAAGGCAAATTGAGTTAATAAAGCCGGACATTGTTGTGCTTTGCGGCACATATGACCAAGTTAAACGCTATGTCTTCCCTGAACTAAAAAAAGTTAGTGAGCGAGTTCATGTTAATGAGGGCACTGTCTTCATCAATGCTTTCCATCCTGCCGCAAGGAGAAAATCGTCAATGCTTTATCATCAAGTTCTCGATAACTACCACGCTTACAAAAATCTATAAAATTTGAAATATGCACATAACAAGTGCAGGCACGGCGACGCCCACTACATTGCGCCTTCGGCTCCATTCCGTGGGCGCGCATGCTGCAAGCGTTAGCTGGATTGATGTGGTTCCTTTTTGGTGGTTCGGTGCCAGTGGCCTTGGCCCAGAGTTGGTGACAAAACCGATATTTTTCAGTTGCGCCAAAGCCGTCGAAATCGGTGGTCAGTTGGCAGCACAGCGGTTCAAAAGTGGCGACAGAAAATTGGGCGTTCTGTTTGTGGGGCTGTCCGGCGTAAGCAAGTTTTTGGCCTGCTAATCTGGCGTTCTGGTTCATTCGCCGCATCGTTTGCAGTGTTTTTGACACTGTGCATCTGCGGATCTTGGCATAAGGGCAGCGGCGGAATAGGCTATCATTTTGAGTGCCAGGGGCTGGGCTGTCAGTTACACCCAGCTAACAAATCGCAGCAGTGCGCGGCCTACGGCCGCCGGACGTCCCTGACGGGCCGCCGGACGTCCCTGACGGGCCGCCGGACGTCCCTGACGGGCCGCCGCTGTGCTTCGCGTTAAACGGTAGGAGAAACCTGTGGCGGAGAAGCTAGCCTATTATGGCTTCAGGTATATGTTTGCCTCGCTTGAGTCATTGAAAAAGGACGTTGATTTCGAGAGCATTAAGCTGTCGGAGAGACTTGCCTTGCTCACCTTTGCTGCATTTACTTATGAGTCGTTCCTAAATCATGTGGGGCATCACATCCTGAAATCCTGGGATGAACACCTGAAGCCAAAGTTATCTCCAAACGGGAAAATGGAGTTTCTTTGCGAGGTAGGGAAAATCGATATCGACTATTCTTGTAGCCCATTTCAGTCGTTCAAAAAAGTTATGGAGTTACGCAATCAATTAGCTCATGCCGAAACAGAATATGTCCCATATGATCCGGTGAGCCATGCTAACCCTGAGGACTGGCCGAAACCTAAATGGCAACGGGTTGTGTCATCATTAAACGTGAGTCGCGTAATTTCTGATCTTGAGGAAATTGTAGCTATTTTAGAAAAAGGGCTCGGCTTGCCTCCCGTTCCTGCCTTTTTGCTTATGGAGCGGGTTGATGTGCCGGACGCCCTTTTCATTGCGGCTTCGCCTTCATTACAAGGTCGCCGCTAAGCTTCGCGTTGAGGCTGTAGAAAAACCCCAAGTCGGACCGATTTTGGTAGTATTGAGAAAACAGACAGGGAGCCGTCGGTATGCCTCGTTTCAAGCACTACAACTACGACCAAGATACGATGGTCGTCATCAACTACCGAGAGCAGCTCCAGCCCGGCACTTTTGAACACGCCGTTCATTACCTGATTGAGCACAAGCTGGATCTGACGGTGTTTCATCCGAAATATCGCAACGACGACACCGGCCGACTGGCCTACGATCCTGCCATTCTGTTGAAGATCATTCTGTTTGCTTACTCCAAAGGCATCACCTCCAGCCGCGAGATCCAGTGGTGCTGCGAGACCAACATCATCTTTAAAGCGCTGTCTTGCGATACCGTCCCGCACTTCACCACCTTGGCCAAGTTTGTCAGCCAGCACGCCGATGAGATTGAAGAACTGTTCGAGCAAATACTGCTGGTGTGTCATGAGCAGGGGCTTTTGGGCAACGAACTGTTTGCCATCGACGGCTGCAAGATGTCGTCAGACGCGGCGAAGGAATGGTCTGGTACCTTTAAAGAGCTGGGCGAGAAACGGGACAAGCTGAAACGGTTGATTCGCCATCACCTGCATGAACACCACGAGCGGGATGAGGCCGAAACCGAAGCGGAACTGGACCGAGATATTCGACGGGCGAAAATCGTGCTCTCTCTGGATGAGTCCATGAAAAAAGTGGACCACTTCCTAAAGACGAACAGCCCAAGAATGGGCCAGGGGAAACGACTCAAGGAAGTGAAGAGCAACATCACCGATAACGAAAGCGGCAAGGTGACCACCAGCAAAGGCACGATCCAGGGCTATAACGGCGTGGCTACAGTGGACAAAAAACACCAGATTATCATCGATGCTCAAGCCTTCGGTGAAGGCCAGGAACACCATACTTTAAAGCCGGTGTTAGAGACCGTTCAGCGTCGCTATAAAAAGCTGGGCATCGCCGACAACATCTATCAAACCGGCGCGATCGTGACCGCCGACACCGGCTTCGCCAACGAAGCCAATATGAAGTACCTGCATGAACACCAGATCAACGGTTACATCCCGGACAACCGCTTCCGAAGCCGTGATCCCAAGTTCGCAGACCAGAAAGCCAAGTACGGTAAGCGCCCGCAAACCCCATCGAAGAGCGGTTGGAAACACGTGATTCCGGCCAGTGAATTCCAGTTCGACCCGGTTACGATGACGTGCATCTGTCCCGCCGGAGAATCCCTGCGCCACCAAGGCACCCGAACCGACCAAAACGGCGTACCCAGAGCCCACTTCCAAGGGCGACTATTGCAGTGCCGCCACTGCCCAAAAAAGCATCAATGCATGCAGAATCCCAGCTCAGCAGATCACCACAAGGGAAAAGGGAGACAGGTCTCCTACACCCTGGAGCTCAGGCGCGGCCCAACGTATACCGACTGGATGAAACACCGAGTCGATAGCCAGCAAGGCAAAGCGATTTACGGTCATCGCATGTCGGTGGTTGAGCCCGTGTTCGGCAACATCGGCAGCAACAAACGTCTGAATCGCTTCAGCCTGCGGAGCAAAAAGAAGGTGCAGGGTCAGTGGCAGTTGTATTGCCTAGTGCACAACATTGAGAAGCTGGCGAATTATGGGCAGTTGGCGGCATGAAACTGGGGCTAGGATATGGCCAGATATAGGCCACAGACGGCCATGTGTAGAGTGTTCAGCGCCGGATATCAATAATGCTGCGGTGTTGCCGTCACATGATCAAACTTGCGCCAGTTGATCACAGGCTGTGAAAAAACAAAAAAGCGGCTGCGGGTTGGGCTCTGAAAAGGGTTTTTCTACAGCCTCGTTAGAAATTTTGTAACGCACGCTACAGCACAAAATATTTCAAGCAGGTAGCGAATTCTGAGCAAATCGGCATTATTTAAAGACAAGTGCAGATTAGTATTATTTAATGGAAACCGAGATAAGCGGAAATATCTAAAACCAAGATTGGATTACAGCCGTTCCCGCACGAGAAAGCGGATAGTCTTTAGTGCTATAGTTTCGTTAAGCAATGCCAAGGCGAAGCCTAGCCCCGACAACGTACCACTGATGTTGCTTTTTTTGCTTGTATATCATGTTATAACGATATAAATTAGATATGGCTCACATGCAGATTTGTTGGTTGCGTTTCGCAACCTGTGACAACATGGTCTAAGTGACTCGCCTTCTCGGATTGCTCCATATTGCTTTCCTGAATTACTCGCTAGCGGCGCGTAAGAGTGCATGTGAGCTATTTTTTTTCTTTAAATGAAAAGAGTATAATTTGATTCACAGAAGAAACTATTTATTACTTAAGCAGGCTAAAAAAAACCTGAATTAGCCTCAATATTGGGCGTTTCTGCTTCTTTCCTAACCAGAACCTTGTATAGACCGGGTGTAAAATCACACGTAAACTCGCATTACCATCAATTTGAGATTGCCAAGAAATCAGGCGGTGTCAGGACAATCAGTGCGCCATCAGATGAATTGAAAGACCTACAACGTAAATTGTCTGATTTACTCTTGGACTGTAAAACAGTTATTCATTTTGATAATAAAGTTGAATGCACTCTTTCACATGGCTTTGAACGAGAAAGATCTATCATAACGAATGCTCGTATTCATCGAGCTAAAAAAAATGTATTAAATTTGGATTTGGCAGATTTCTTTGGAAGCTTCAATTTTGGTAGGGTTCGTGGATTTTTTATTGCAAATAGAGATTTTAAATTAGATCCCCATACAGCAACCATTATTGCTCAAATAGCATGCTACAAAGACACTCTACCCCAAGGCAGTCCATGCTCTCCCGTGATTGCTAATCTCATAACTAGCAGCCTTGATATTAAGCTGTCAAAGTTAGCTAAAAGAAATGGCTGCTCGTATACGAGATATGCTGACGACATAACTTTTTCGACTAGAAAAAAAAGCTTTTCAATAGCCATTGTCAAAGACATTGAAAATATAACACTAGGTTCAAAACTACTTGGTGAGATAAGACGTGCAGGCTTTTCTGTCAACCCTAAAAAAACCAGATTGCAATTTAAAGATTCAAGGCAGGAGGCAACTGGCTTAGTAATAAATAAAAAAGTAAGTGTTAAATCAGAATATTGGCGTTTAACCAGAGCTATGGCTCATTCTCTATTTAAAACAGGGAAATTTACGATTGCCAAACAAGATGATTCTTTCAGAGATGGCCATTTATCAGAGCTTGAAGGTCGGTTAACTTTTATTGATTCTGTCGATTTTTATAACAACCTAGAAAAAAAGAAAAGGCCAGAGCCAAAATTTGAACCTAAGATACATACTGGCATTAATAAATTTCGTGATAAGTTAAATTCACGTGAAAAAGTCTATGGGCGGTTTCTGCAATATAAGCATTTTTTTTCAAATGAATATCCGACAATATTAACCGAAGGAAAAACTGATAACGTATATTTAAAAAGTGCTTTGAGCCAACTTCAAGCTACCTATCCTAATTTAGTTAACCCTAAATCAGCTAAAACAAAATATTCGCCGAAGCTAAAATTTCCTGATTTAAATCGTAAAACAATGTACTTACTTGATCTAGGTGATGGTGCAACACCTTTTGTTAGATTTGTTCAAAGGTATGCTTCTGATTTAAAACACTTTGAAGACAAGAAAGCTAAGAATCCAGTAATTCTAGTACTTGATAATGATACAGGACCTAGAGATTTATTAAGCCATTTAGTGAATAAAGTTAAATCATGTCCTAATCATTTAACCACACTAAAAAGTAACGGCTTTATTTATTTGTTCCATAACCTTTACCTTATTTTGACTCCACTCAATCCAGGTGGAAAAGACTCCGCTATGGAAGATCTATTTGATGCTATAACTCTCGGAAATGTGATTGATGGGAAAACATTTTCACCAGCTAAGCATATCGATGTCAGCAAGCATTATGGAAAACATATCTTTTCTACTAAGATTGTTCGTTCAAATAAAGAAAAAATTAACTTTGATAAATTTAAGTATATCTTTGATGAAATTGAGAAAGTTAAGCTGCATTTCTCAGCATTATAACGCCTGTAATACCTTTATGATTTTTCAGGCGGCGGATCAACTTCAATTAGTTTTTTAAATTCGTTCTTTTGATGGGCTTCGGCAATGGCGGCGGATAATTTTAAGGATTTTGATGAAGTGCTAGATTCAAAAATTCAAAGCAGCAGATTTACTAACCATGCGCTCCATGGGAACCATACTGCGGTCCCATGAGCTATTTCGTTAAATTTTAAGGGAATACGGGACTAACATCCGTGCACAGATATCGCGAGGGGTTCATAAAGGGACGCCTCTTTTTCCCCATAAACATGCGGACGGGACGTACGTCGCTACCACCTCGCGGTTTGAAGAAGACTATGTCCGTGTTGATTCAGTTGATGAACTTAAGGCTTTGATAGAGTCGGGATTCGGGGCGCGGATGTCAAACCCGGAAACTGGGAATGCGCCGTCATTTATCATCAATAAAAATATTCAGGTGGAAGAAGGCGTGCATGCTCGGCCTACCTCAGAAATTCTGAAATCGGCTTCTCACGAAGTAGATCTTGATGGGGATTCGAGGTCGAAATATCGAAAGGAGCAGAGTCTTTTGAGAGCCTACTTGTTGGCTGGCGAAGATTCTGGACGTTGCGCGATATGTAATCATGAATTCCCCTTTGACATGCTTGTTGCCCCCTCTGCCAGCCTAGTTGTCCAGTTGGCGATTTAGCCTAAATTCATGTCAGATTGGGCGGTATGAGAGCAGTCATGCCACGTTATTCCGAGGAACGTAAAGCGGCCGTGTTGAAGAAGTTGTTGCCTCCGCAGAACCGCAGTGTGGTGTCGGTGGCCGCAGAGGAAGGCATATCCGAAGTGACTCTGTACAATTGGTTAAAACAATGCCGACAACAAGGGGTGCCTGTGCCGGGTTATCGTAATGCTGGAGACGAGTGGTCTCCTGATGCCAAGTTGGCCGTCGTGATCGAAACGGCGTCTATGTCCGAAGCTGAACTGGGTGCGTATTGCCGCCAGAAAGGTCTTTATTCCGAGCAGGTGCAGCGCTGGAAAGAGGCTTGTCTTCACGGTACCGGCCTGCAAGAAGGGCAAGAGAAAGCCGCTCAGAAACAGCAGCGTGATGCCCGTAAAACCATCAAAAAGCTGAAGGCGGAAGTTCGCCGTAAAGACCGGGTTCTGGCAGAAACGACCTCGTTGTTGGTGCTGTCAAAAAAGCTCGAAGCCTTGTACGGCGAGGACCCGGACAGCGAGGACAGCTAACACCGCTGACCGAGCGTACAAGGCTTTTAAACGACTATGACGAAGCTGTCGCCAGTGGCGCAGCCCGGTACAAGGCGGCCGATTTGATGGAGCTGAGCCAGCGCACGTTGAAGCGCTGGCGACGCACTAATGGCGCTGTGAAGGAGGATCAACGTCCGCAAGCGGAGCGCGTTGTGCAGCCACACCAGCTCACTCACGCTGAAGAAGCGGCCATCCTGGACACCTGCAATGAACGGGAGTATCAGAGCTTGCCACCGTCCCAGATCGTGCCTCGACTGGCTGACAAAGGGCTTTACCTGGCGTCTGAGTCCTCGTTTTACCGAGTTCTCAAAAAGCACCAGCAATTGAATCATCGGGGCCGCATGAAACCGCCGCGCAAGGTCCCTGAGCCCACCAGCTTTACCGCCACAGGCCCGAACCAGGTGTGGAGCTGGGACATCAGTTACTGTCCTTCAGAGGTGCGCGGCCAGCACTGGTATCTGTATCTGATCATGGACATCTACAGTCGCAAAATCGTGGCTTGGGAAATCCACGAAGCAGAGTCCGGCGAGCTTGCCAAAAAGCTCATTGATCGAGCCCTGTTGCGCGAGAGATGTTGGCAAAACCCACCGGTGCTGCATTCAGATAATGGCGCTCCGATGACGTCCTACACGTTGAAAGCGCGGCTGGCAGAATTGGGTATGTTGATGTCGCACAGCCGGCCAAGGGTGAGCAACGATAACCCGTACTCAGAGTCGTTGTTCAAGACGCTGAAGTACTGCCCAAAGTGGCCCGCCAAGGGCTTTTCATCACTCACGGCGGTGCGCAAATGGATGCTGTTGTTCGAGCAGGCCTACAACGAGGAGCACCTGCACAGCGGCATCAACTTCGTGACGCCTGCACAACGGCACCAGGGTGTTGATGCAGAGTTGTTAGCCAAACGCGAAGCGGTTTATGAACGAGCAAAGAGTCTGAATCCAAGGCGTTGGTCTGGTGACATTCGAAACTGGAAGGTCGCCGGAGCCGTGTCCCTCAACCCTGGAAAACTGCAGGAAATTGAGCGCAATAAACAGGCTGCTTAAGTGCAGCTATTTGGACAACTGGGTTGCAAATCACCGGTTGCTGCGCACATAAAGAAAAGGTCTGAGTGTTCAGCATCGGAGAAAAGAGATATATCAAATATTGCAGCGTTGATGTGCAAAACAGGCTGCGATGACTTATATGAACAAGGATATTTATCGGTCCGCGACGGTGAGGTAGTGCATACTAAAAAGAAAGTTACTTCGATCAAAGTTATAGAAGTTCTTTCGCAGGTGACCGGAAATAGAGTGGGAAACTGGGAAGGCAGTAATGCTTACTATAAGTGGCATCACTCCAAATTTAACAAGTGAATAAGCTGCCGTTTTGCGCTGGCGCCCCAAACGGCAGCTTATTCAAGGCGTTAAAGGAAACATCATTCAGGTATGAAGTTTAAAAATCTATCTTTTGTATTCGTTTGGCTTTTTCTGATCGTATCTCTAGCATTTATACCTCAACGCAGTTTGATTTCATCTTTCTCTGTAGAGGCTGCCCTGTCTTGGTTAGGGGTTTTGATCCTTTCAGGGCTCACAATAAGGAGCCTATTTAAGGCAAAAAATGAGTACGGCGAGTTTTTTTTACTTTTAAAGTCCAAGTTTAAACCTAAGCCTTTCAAAGCAAGCAAAACAGTTGATCGATTGATATTGAGTGGTGGTTCCTGTTGGTTTTTGATTCTCCTTTTTAAGGATAGCCTTTTCCCCATACCTCTGTTTATTCTTGGTGCGATTCTGATGGTTTGGGGGCTTTCTCTATGCTTAGAGGAAAATGGAGTTTATAAGTTTTCGGAAACACGTCTCTCCAATAAGTGGATTTTGGCTGCAATATCTTCTTCTGTTTTATACTGGGCGGGCTTCACGGCTGCATCACAAATAAATTCAGTTTTTGGTATCGATCCCAGCTTTTTCCCTTTTTCCTTTTCGGCGATGATTGTATTTAACGTTGCCACCTTACTATTTCTTTTAATGATTCCCGTTTTCCTTGCTTCAAGCGCTGTTATGGTGGTTGGTTTTATATCTGAGGTTAAAAATAGAGAGGTGAGCAAAGACAATTCTGCAATACTACCGCTCGTGTTAGCCTTTAGCGCTTACGCGGCAATTTTTGGACTGACGATGCTCCAGCCTGCGGTACAACTACAAGCGGCGAGGTCAATAGCTCTAAAAACGGACTTCAACTCGAAAAACGTATGTCAGTCAGAGTGGCTCAATGGGAAGCCCGTCATATTTTTGGGTCCAAACTTGAAATACGTTTTGTCGCAATCTAAAGAAAATGCCGAAGAGTTCAAGGTCCAGGAATGTCTATCTCTTTAACAATCGCGTCAACGGGACCGCTTTGTTCCGCTGCCGCTCCACAAATCGGCCCGTTATGCCGGCGTTAAGACGAATATGAGCTCACCTAAACGACATCATTTTGTACCACGTGCTTACCTAGAAGGTTTCAAGGAGCCTAATTCGGACTTCCTGAATATCTACAGTAAGCGGTCAGGGCTCTGGCGGCGCCAGAAAGCCAACCAGGTTATGGTTCGAAATAAATATTACTGTCAGAGCTGGGTGCCGGATAACGTCGATGAGAATATTCTGGAAAAAGGCCTTGGCAATGAGCTGGAGCCGAAAGGACTTAGCTCATTGAAGCGTCTCGTTGAGAATCCTAGCCAGCTGACAGACGACGATACTGCGAACATAATTGCTTATATTGAGTTTCAACGAATCAGGGTTCCGCGACAAGCTGACGAAGAGGCAAAGTGCCGGGGTCAGGTCTTGCGTTTTGCCTCTGCCTTGCTCTTTCGTTGTAATCATCCGACTCTGGCATGTCTCAATTTAGAACCACGGAAGGAGCCAAGGAGTGGCCAGACTGCTGCGACTGGAATTTGCCGGTGCGTTTTATCATGTGACGTTAATTGTCGCGCTATAACGAATATATGAGGCAGCGTTTACACGACTTCGGCAAACGTCACTCTTTCCGCTGGGTATCGCGGTAGAAGTTTTCGTGTAAGCTCAGGGCCATCAGTTCAAGAACAAGGGCGCCATCATCAAAACTATAGCCCAGCAGTGTCAGTTGCTTGTTCATTTTGAACTTATGCACTCGCAGAAAGGCCAGATTCCCTTTCTTCTGCTCGCCAATGTTGGGGTTGGCCATTAAGTCCTTAACGGCCAAATCAAGGTCTTTCTTCTGATTGGGCTTGAGCTTTTTTACCGCCTTTTTGAATGTAGGGGTCTGCAACACACTGGTGGCTTTAACCAAAATCGAAGGCCTCCAGCTTTCCGGCGTCCCGCTCTGCCTGTGCGATGATGGCCTGTCTTACAAACTCGTAAGGTAAGTCGGGGTTATCTTCCATCATCTCGCCGATTTTTGCCCAATGTTCTATTTGTTTGGGCGGGGTTCGATTAAGCGCTTTGGCCATAATAGTGGCCTTTTCAATTAGGTTTTGGTCTAAGCGAATACTGTTCGTGGCCATTTGGACCTCCTGTATTGAGTTGCCTCAATTGTAGCAATGCGCCACAATTGATGCAAGTTGTAACAAGGCACTGTTGTCGGACTGTTTTTCCGCTGACGGTACAAAGCAGCCGCAAATCGGGGCTTTAGGATCAACTAAAAAGCAAAGGTCCCGGGGTCAGGTCTTGCGTTTTGCCCCTGTCTTGCCCTTTCGTTGTAATCTTTCACTCTATCCGGCATCAATTAGAACCACGAAAGAGCTAGGGAATTGCCAGACAGCGGCGACTGGAATTTGCCGGCGCGTTTTCCGTTTGAGGTTTCGCCGAAATCGGCGTGAGATGATTTTTGAATCTGACGATGACCGCCGCACCTTTACCGACTATTATGTAATACAGTGTAGTTATTGAGTCTGAGGGTATCGTCATGAGTGTCACTACAGTTCGTCTTCAAGCAGAAGTTGAGCAGCATCTGGAAGCCATCGCCGGTAGGCTTCATCGGAGTAAGAGCTGGGTAATCAACCAAGCATTGTCGGAATACATAGAAAAGCAGCAGCTAGAGCAGGAGCGATGGACGCAAACGCTGGAAGCAATGGAATCTGCCGCACAAGGCAAGTTGGTTGATGCCAGTGAGGTACACAGTTGGCTTAAGAGTTGGGGAATCGAGAACGAGCAGGATGCGCCGAGATCAGGTAAGTGAAACTGGTTTACACGGATGAAGTCATTGAAGATTTAAAGCGCCTCAGGGCGTTCATCGCGGTTAACAACCTGTCGGCGGCGGCCAGGATTGCCATCGAATTGGTTGGTAAAATCGAGTTGCTTCCAGATTTCCCCAACATGGGCACACAAGTGGAAATGGCACCGGTGCCTAATTCCATTCGAGATATGATTTTCGGAAAGTACAGTGTTCGATACTCAGTTCACGCCAGTGTCATCATCATTCTGCGGGTATGGCACAGCCTGGAGGGTGAACGATAGCAATTTAACCAGGGCCTGCATCCCCTCTACGGTAGTACTGTACCTAGGTCAGGTCTTGCGTTTTGCCTCTGCCTTGCTCTTTCGTTGTAATCGTCTCATTTTGTCCCGTCTCAATTAGATCCGTGGAAGGAGCCAGGGAATGGCCAGACCGCCGCGCCTACCCTCATTCCAAAGTCGTGAATGCGGCGGGCGTTATGTGCTTTTGACACCCGATACGTTACAGGGTACATTCAAGGAATGATTCGAAGTTTCAAACACAAGGGTCTGGCTAAATTCTTCAAGTCCGGCAGCACCGCAGGGATTCAGGCCGCTCATGCAAAGAGGCTTCGGCTTATTCTCGGTAGGCTAAATGCAGCGTCAGACGTTAATGATATGGACTTACCAGGCCTTCGACTGCACGAGCTCTCGGGGAATCGCACCGGAATTTGGTCAGTGACGGTCAGTGGTAACTGGCGAGTGACGTTCTGGTTTGAGGACGGAGATGCCGAGATAGTGAATTACGAAGATTACCACTGAGGTACCGCCGATGTTGATGCACAACCCTCCCCACCCGGGTGAAGTCTTGCGAGAACTTTGTCTGGAACCCCTTGGCTTGTCTGTAACGGCTGCCGCAGAAGCATTGGGGGTAAGCCGCAAAACTCTGAGCGCCGTGCTGAACGGCAGGGCTGGTATTAGTCCCGAAATGGCTATTCGGCTTTCTATCGCGTTTGATACCTCGGCAGAGAGTTGGCTGAACCAGCAGTCTCAATATGAACTCTGGCATGCTGAGCAACATCGCAAAGAGCTCAAGGTTAAGAAGCTTGTCGCTGCCTGAAGCAACACATAACCAAGCCAGAAAGTAGTTCCGGGGTCAGGTCTTGCATTTTGCCTCTGCCTTGCTCTTTCGTTGTAATCGTCTCATTCTGTCTCGTCTCAATTAGAACCACGGAGGAGCCAAGGAATGGCCAGACCGCTGCGACTGGAATTTGCCGGCGCGTTGTACCATGTGACGTCTCGCGGAAATCGACGTGAGATGATTTTTGAATCTGACGATGACCGCCGCGCCTTTTTGTCCGTTTTCGACGAAGTGTGTGAGACTTTCAACTGGGAATGCCACGCCTACTGCCTAATGGGCAATCACTACCATCTTTTGATTGAAACACCTGACGGCAATCTTTCGAAAGGTATGCGCCAACTTAACGGGGTGTACACGCAGCACTTCAATCGAACTCATGGTCGGGTGGGGCATGTTTTTCAGGGACGGTATAAGGCGATCCTGGTTGAGAAAAACAGTTACCTATTGGAGTTGTGTCGATACATCGTTCTAAACCCTGTTCGCGCTGCCATGGTTCGATCTGCAATTGATTGGCCGTGGAGTAGTTATCGGGCGACAGTGGGTTATCAGCAGGGCTTCAATGCACTAAATATAGATTGGATTCTTGCTGCTTTTGGTGAGCGTCGTGAAGCAGCAACAATCTGTTATGAGCGATTCGTAGCTGAAGGCATGAACCAGTTGTCCCCTTGGAAACAATTAAAAAATCAGATTTATCTGGGAAGCGACCAGTTTGTCGATGACATGCAGAGACGGATTGAGAGGCCAGATATGCTGAGCGAGATACCGTCCAGCCAGCGTCGCTCCTTGGCAAAGTCTTTACAGCATTATGCGGATGTTGCTTCCTCTCGGAACGAGGCTATCGTTCTATCCTATTCAAGCGGCGGATACGGCATGAAGGTGATCGGCGATTTCTTTGGGCTGCATTATTCTCGCATAAGCCGGATTATTCGAGAGGCAAAACGCAAGACCTGACCCTGAGAATTCTCATTGCATTGTTTAACCTTTTGGGGGAGGTCGAAAAAGGGCTAGAGTAGGCTAGTTTATGTGCATTAGCGCTACGGATGCGCTTGTTTATTAAGGATGACAGCCGATGATTTCTTCTGTATCGACCCTGTATTTTTTTGGTTTTCCGGCACCTGTGGTCCCTGAACTTTTGGCCACTGATTTTTAATTCGTGGTGAGTTTGCCCGGAATTCAGAGTGCTTGAGGTTTGAAGAATAGAGAGTTCTTCGTTATTAAAATAACGAAGCGGTAAAATAATTACAGATAGCTGTTTAGTTTCACTTTTTTAGGGACTTATTATTTATGGAGAAGAGTAAATTTTTTCCGTTAGACGATTGCGTGTTATGCGGCGGTCAATTTTTTGCAATAATGAAGAGCGCCATCTAATACGCCGTTAGCTTTAAATGGAGATTAAGGTGCCAAAATCAGGTTTATGTAAATTATGCCTAGATCATAAAGAATTGAAATTTTCACATGCGATAGGTGATTCCATATTTAAAAAAATATATCGAAAAAACTCAGGAAAGGCAATTTCCTTAACTTCCGATGACGATGCAATTTCGTATAGTAATGATAGCTGGGCTGAACATCAGCTTTGTAACGACTGTGAGACATTATTAAACTTAAATTATGAAGCATATTCTTTAGGAGCTTTAAGAGGAATAAAGGTTTCAGTAGATAAAACAAGCTTTGGTATTAAGTTTTCAAAGATAGATCAACATAGGCTTATATTGTACTTTTTATCAATACTATGGCGAGCAGCTAACTCTAATCACAGATCATATAAAAATGTAGTAGTAATCGATTCAGATAATGAATTTTTAAGAAATACGATCTTGAATAATCTAAAGGTTCCTTCTAGTAAATTTTCTATTAAAATTAGTAGAGTCATCGATTTAACTAAAAGCAAAGGTTTTAGTTCTGAAAGCATAAAAGAGCTTATTTTATCTCCTTTCTGTCGTATTTATGAAACTGATAAAGTTAATAATGTTTCAGTGTGCTTTATGTTTGAAGGTTTCTTTATAGAAATATTTACACCTTCCTTAAAGCTAAAAAATAGAAATAGTGCAGGTATATTGCATAAAAACAAAAATATCTTAATTGCACCGTATCTAGATCTTTTTACAATAGATGAGGTAGTCGCCCTTATGGTAAATAATTATGGCAAGCACCTCGAAGGTCGGAGTAAGATTAAATCTGATAAGAAAATCAACAAGGACTAAAAATAGCGGGCTGTTCGCTTCACTCCAATTTAGCCCACTACTTTTAGCCTGTTATTTGGGCGTTGAGGCTGTAGAAAAAGCCCAAACTAGGCAGAGTCCCGGGGTCAGGTCTTGCGTGTTGCCCCTGTTTTGGAGTAGTACAACTACCTACACCACCGCAGCAGTCTTGAAGGGTTTACGCCAGCATTGGCCATCATGGGAGAAAAGCGATATGAACACAGCTTCCGCACCCTATCCAATCGGTACGCCCGGCGCTCCTTGGGGCGACGAGGAGCGCGCCGAGTGGTTGTCACGACAGCCCCGGCAACGCAGCTACGAGTCCGAGGTGTTGAGTGTGACCGAGCGCCTGCGCCCGCGCTTCGATGTGGAACAGTATAGCCGTCTGGACTATGACCCCGAAAGCTATCCGCTGATGGCGATCCGCAGTCGCGACTGGCGTGACGATCTGCCGGTCGTGCTGATAACGGGCGGAGTACACGGCTATGAAACCAGCGGAGTTCACGGCGCGTTGCAGTTCGTCGATCGGCATGCGGCGGATTACGCGGGCCGCGTCAACTTGCTGGTTGTGCCCTGTGTTAGCCCTTGGGCTTACGAGCGCATCCATCGTTGGAACCCGAACGCGGTCGACCCGAACCGCTCGTTCCGCCATGGCAGTCCGGCTGAGGAGTCGGCGGCACTCATGCGACTGGTGGCGCCCGTTCGCGATAGAGTGCTGATGCATATCGACCTGCACGAAACCACCGATACCGACGAAACCGAGTTTCGTCCCGCGCTGGCGGCCCGCGACGGCCAGCCGTTCGAGGCGGCTGGGATTCCCGATGGCTTTTATCTGGTCGATGACAGCGAGAACCCGCAGCCTGAATTCCAACAGGCGGTGATCGCGGCGGTGGAGCAGGTCACTCATATCGCTCCGGCCGATGACAACGGCGAGATTATCGGCACACCGGTGGTCACTCGGGGCGTTATCCAGTATCCGCTCAAGCAGCTGGGCCTGTGCGCCAGTATTACCAGCGCCCCATACAAGACCACCACTGAGGTCTATCCCGACAGCCCCCGTACAACGCCCGAGCAATGCAATGCCGCACAAGCTGCCGCAGTGTGTGCGGCTATCGACTACGCGCTGGCGCGTCAGTAATCAGGGTGAAGTGGTTGAACGGAGTTTGTATTCCGGATAATTCGAGAGGCAAAACGCAAGACCTGACCCCGATGGCTGCGCATCGGCGCCCCTTGTTTATTTATTCGTTCTTCGCGGTCAACTCGTCCACGGCAGCGGCATCGATGGTCGCATCCAGACCGCCCCACGTCTGGCGCAGATAGTTCACGAGTTCGGCGATTTCCGCACTGCTCAGCTTGTCGGCAAAACTGGGCATGGCCTGCATGCGCTCGAAGCCACTGAATTTCTGGGCGCCAATACCGTCGTGAATTACCTTCACCAGGTTACGGCCATTGTCGAGACGTAAGGTGGTATTCCCCGCCATGGCAACTGCCACATTAGGCACCCCTTGGCCTTGTGCTCCGTGGCAACCGGCGCAGACGTTGAGGTAATGGCGACGGCCAGGGCTGTCGGCGCCTGCACTTTGCCCTGCGTCTACGATCCGGGCCTCCGGCGGGTTTTCGCCCATCAGGTAAAGGCTCATGGCCTTCAGGTCCTCGTCACGCAGATAGCGGGTGCTGTGATGAAAGACGGTGTACATCTCACTGAACATGGTGCCCTGGTCGCTGATGCCTTCGCGCAGGAAGGTTTGCAGATCCTCGGGTGTCCAGCCGCGGCCGGCGAGTTCGTCTGACGTCAGGCTGGGGGCCTCATAGCCGGCAATAACCCCGCCTTGAAGATGATTGTCGCGTTCCAGCGCACCCAAGGCGTTGCGCGGTGTATGGCATTCCCCGCAATGTCCCAGAACATCCACCATATAACGACCCCGCTGCCATTGCCTGGATTCGCCCTTGGCGTCGCCGGGGCTCTCGCCGGCGTACATGAGGTTCCAGAAGTTAAGCGTCCAGCGCATGCTGAACGGCCAGCTGAGGTCGGTTTCCGGAGCCTCAATGTTCACGGGCTTAAGACTCATCAGGTAGGCGTACATGGCATCCGAATCCTGACGCGGAATGCTGTGGTAGGCCGTGTACGGCATCGCCGGATAGAGTTGGGTGCCATCGGGCAGCTCGCCTTCAGTCAGCACGTGGTAGAACTCATCGGCACTGTAATCGCCGATGCCGTACTCCTTGTCGGGCGTGATGTTGGTGCCGTAAACGGTCCCGAATGGTGTTGCTATCGGAGCTCCGCCCGCGTAGGGCGTACCGCCTTCCTTAGTATGGCAGGCGGCGCAGTCAGCGGCGCGGACGAGATACTGACCCTGCTCCAGGATGCTGTTGTCTGATGTCGCGCTCCAGGCACTGGTGGTGCTCAGGCCCAGCACGAGGGCCGTTACGAGGATGCTGCGATAATTCATAATCAGCTCGCCTCTTTGGTGGTGCCCGGTGTCTTCAGAACGGCATCGCGGACGGCTTCAAAATAACGCACATAGCCGGTACATCGGCAGATGTGCGATTCCAGTGCCTCGCTGATGGTGTTTTCCAGCTGTGAACGCGCGATCGGCTGCCGCTGCAGACGCTCCACCAGAACGGTGGCAGCATTGACGAAACCTGGGGCGCAATAGCTGCACTGGAAGGAGAAATGCTCCAGGAACTGCTGTTGCACCGTGGAGAGGGTCTCGATATGGCCTTCTTCGTCTCGTTGTGCGTGCCCTTCAACCGTGCGGATTTTCTTGCCATTAAAGTAGTGGGCACCGGTGATGCAGGTGCGCACTTCCTCGCTGCTGCCGTCGGGCTTGTCAACGATCACCGTGCAGGCGCGGCACATGCCCTTACCACAGCCGAACCGGGTGCCGGTGAGGTTGCGGTATTCGTGCAGGTAGTCGAGCATCATTAGCTCTTCGGGGATGTCCTCAACCGGCTGAACCTGTCCGTTAATCGTGACCTCCAGTGAACGCGCCGGGATGGTGGCGGTCTTGAGCTGCTCCGTTGTCATAGGACCTCCCTGATCTTGTCCGGCGTAATGGGCAGGCTGCGGAAATGGTGGCCGATGGCATGGGCGATGCCGTTGCCGATGGCGCCGACGATGGGGATCATCACCACCTCTGCGATGCCTTTAGGTGGGTCGGTTCGCGACAGCGGCGGCAGGATTTCTGAGGTTTGCTGCCACACAGCGACTTCACTGGCCCGGGGTACATGGTAGCGATTCATATTCCAGGTGCCGTTGCCGGGGCCGTCTTCGTATAGGGGCATTTCTTCATAGAGTGCATGGCCGATACCCATGGCTGTCCCGCCCTGGATCTGCCCGGATACTAATTGCTCCACAAGCGTGTTACCACATTCCAGGAACGTGTGATGGTTCAGTAGCGAGACCTTGCCGGTTCCCGTATGCACGGCCAGCTCTGCCAGAGCGCCGCAGGCACTGTAGTAGGTGACGCCGGCATTATTGCGCTGGGTTGGTGGGATATAAGTATTCTTGCGGGTCAGCAAATGATAGCCCCGCTTGCTGGTCATCAGGGCTTTCTGGGCGTCGGTGGCGCCTGTGCCGTACTGGACGGCGAGCCCGTCCAGGGGTAGGTTTTCGGATCGACCGTTGATGTCATAGTCGGCCCTGGACCATTCCCAGCGATTGAAGGCGTGGCTGATGACACCGGTTACCAGGCCCATCTCGTGGGCGCGTTTGGCCAAGAACTCTAGAGGTAGTGGTTCCATTCCCCGTGCCGTCAGCTGGCCGGCTTCCCAGCGGGCGTTTTCCTCCCGCACCACATAAGGTGCCGACTGGCCGCCGCCAATCCCGCGCTGCCAGAAATCCTGGGCGGCGGGCCAAAGGCCGTGGCGGAAGATGATCCGGGCCGCCTCAAGGGTGGAGAAAGAGAAAAAGTAGGCCGAGTTGCTGGCACTGGAAGCCTGCAAGAGTAGCGGCGTCCAGCGAGGGTCCTGAACGGCCTTGTCCTGTTCCTCTTGGGAGATGAGGTAGGGATTGGTGGTCTCGTACATCTGCATGTCGTCCCACTCCATCTCCGCTGTACGCACCTGATCGGCGGCACGACCCAGCCAGGCGGCTACTACGGCGGCCTGGCTGGTGGAGTAGCCGGTGCCCATTTCGGCGCCGGTGTTACGCACCTCGATACGGCCCTCTGGTGTCAGGCGAACTTCGGAGAAGGCGGACTCAGCGCCATGGCCAAAGTCTTTATGCACACACGCAAACCCGACGCCGTAGCGCTCTTCCGGGTGGGCGGCTTCATACGCCTGCTTGCGTGTCTCGCGTTCGGTCCAGATGGCGTGTTTCTGGGCCTTACGCAGAATTTCTTCACTTCGAAGGTGGCCGGCCGGAATCGCACCCTGAGTATTCTTCATACCGCTTTTGAACACGTTGCGGAGGCGCAGCTCGATGGGGTCCATACTCAGCTGGCTGGCGATCTCATCCACCATCAGTTCTGTGGCGGACATGGTCTGCAAGGTGCCGTAGCCCCGGAACGAACCGGCTTCTGGCATGCGCGAGTATATCGCCGTGGCGGTCAGGTCGCTGCTGGGCATGTAGTAAATCGATTGCGCGGCCGTGGCGCCGACGAAGGCTACAGAGTTGGAGAAGTTGGCGCGGCCACCGCCGTTGGCCGTCAGATCCTGTTTGAAAATCTGGAACTTGCCGGTCTTTCGATCCACCGCCAGGCGGTTCTTCATGGTGAAGGGATGGCGTTTCATGGTGGCTTGGAACTGCTCGAAGCGGTCGTTGGCCAGCCGCACCGGGTTGCCGTCTGCGTAAAGTGCAGCGATTAGCCCGTAATACGGGAAGATACTGGCATCCTTGGAACCGTAGCCCACGGTGTAGGCCGGATGCAGGAAGAATCGCGTGCTCTGGAAGGAGCTCTTGGATAGGATTTCCGGCATCCAATTGGCGAGTTCGTGGGGTGACTGAGTGCCGCAGACCACATGCATATCGCCTTTGCTCTGGTCGAACCAACAGTTGGTGTTATCCGCCTCCAAAGCGAAATGATCCGTGTACTGGGAGTTGTATTCGCCTTCGAACACCAGCCAGTCGGCAGACGCATTGTCCAGTTTGTCCTGCAGTTGCTGGGCGTAGAACATCGCCTTTTCGGTGTTTTTGCCGTTCTCCAGTGCTTCAGGCCATATCGGGTGACGCTTGCGGAAGTCCGGATAAAGGATGGTCTCCTGCAAGGCGGAGAAGGTGTCTTCTGCGAAGGGTGTGTCGCCCCCAACACGAATGTAGCGGAAGGCACCGTAGGGTGGCTTTTCCGGAAGCGGTGTCTGCTCGCCGTAAACGATCACATCGTCGGCGAATTGGATACGGTTCTTGGCCAGCCGATAACGGGCGAAGTCGTGGTAGATCAGCATGGCCACCGGGTAGCCGAGGTAGAGTGGTGTATCGCCTTTGGCCAGAAAGAAGTCGGGGCCAAAAAAACGGGGTACTTCGATTTTATCCCGGTCCATGTCTTCCGCGGTGACGAGGCGATCCGGCATTAACCCGGCCTGCTCCAGGCGGCTCAGGTTGATGTCCTTGAGCTTATGATCACAGCGGGTCGCACGGATGATAAAGGCGTGGGATTGATGATCTGGCCAATGGGGCATGTCTTTCGCCCTGATATCGCGGGCAAAGACCTTGCTGCCGGTCACCTTGGCGATGCCGTCAAGACGGAAACGCATTTTGCCCTCCGCAAGCTGCCACGCCTCATTGGTCGGCGACAGTACGCGACCCTCGAAGAGGGCGCCGAAGGCATCGCTGCCCAAAGGAGCGAGGTAGGCAGTTACGCCCGCAACAGCGCTCCCTTTGAGAAAGGAGCGTCGGGATAGGGACGATCTGGACATACCGAGATCCCTCATCGGTGTGAATTGCTAACTCTCACTATAGATAAGATCTGACAACTTGCATACGTTTGTACGTTCCACATTCATAAGCCCTTGGGCTTTAACATAGACGATTTACCCTCGCCGGGTCACCAATGCCAGCGCATTGGCCAGCTCCATAAACGGCTCGGGCTATGCCTATAAGAAGGGAAATTGCCGGGGTCAGGTCTTGCGTTTTACCTCTGTCTAAGGAAATTGCCGGGGTCAATGTGACGTCACGCGGAGATCGGTGTGAGATGATTTTTGAATCTGACGATGACCGCCGCGCCTTTTTGTCAGTTTTCGACGAAGTGTGTGAGGCCTTCAACCGGGAATGCGACGCCTACTGCTTGATGGGCAATCACTACCATCTTTTGATTGAAACACCTGACGGCAATCTACCGAAGTTGTGTCGATACATCGTGCTGAACCCGGTTCGTGCTTCCATGGTTCAATCTGCGGTCGATTGGCCGTGGAGTGCGTATTTCGGATTATTTGTGAGGCAAAACGCAAGACCTGACCCCGTGTTATTTCTTACGTTTTGTAGGTAATGAGCGTAAAGAAATGCCTAAAGGCTCACTTTTCTGATAGCTCATCTTCAACAACCCATTTATGATTCGTTACCTTATTCCCGTCTGTTGTTGAGAAATAATCGATCATATAGACGGTAGTCTGTTCGGCAGATTCAATTTCTGCTTTTGCTCCTTCCATCCCTTTCATATGGTTAGCAAGTACCGTCACTTCAGTTCCTTCCTCAAGAGGAGCAGATGCTGGATTTTCAATTTCTTCATGAATAACCCATTTGTGATCTAATACTTTCTCACTGCCATCTGTCGGTGTGTAGTTAATGGAATACGCAGTGGTGTCAAATGCCCCAACAATTGTTGCGGTGGCCCCTTTCATGCCTTCCATATGATCAGTTTGAATAATTGCTTCAGATCCGACAACGTATGTGGAATCTTCGGCCTTCATCAGACCATTGGGAACAATTCCATCGTTAGTATGAACCATATCTTTCATATCTTTCATATCTTTCATATCTTTCATATCTTTCATATCTTCGTGGGCAACCTCTTCGCTCTTGGTGGAATCTTTTTCATCTGTCCCCGTCGGTCCACAGCCCGCAAGCACAAGAGCAAACGTAACGCCCATTACAAGTAATTGTTTTTTCATCTAATATCACTCCTTTTTAGGTTAATTCTAGTGTAGCTATTATTTATCCAGCTATAAGCTGAACTCTTAAACTGCCTATAAATTAGACAGTCACTAGGAGCAGGGAAAACGCATGAAGATTGCAGTCCTACCTGTAACAATATACTTAAAAAATAATGCGGCATAATAATTTTTATTTAAGTTGCTGGGGTCATTGCCGCGGTTCTGAATCTCTCTTAATAGCACGGTTGCCGGTATCCAGTGTGGCTTCGCCGCTTCGATCCGCGCCAGCAAATAATCTTTATAGGGATCCAGCTTAGTCGCTCGCTGCGTTCGGTCTGGATAGGTGGGCACCGCGCTCAGATCCCGCAGATAGCGGCGAACGGTGTTGCGGGATACACCCAGCTTCTGGGCGATGGCGCGAATACTCTCGCCCTGACGATGCAATACATGAATTTCCACAAGTGTCTCCTGAGACAACATCGGCCGCCGCTCTGATCGTGTGATTAGGCGGCCATTTTGCCTTAGGTGGGTCAGTTTTAAGTTGGCGCTAGTGGGTCAGTATTACTGTGGGGGGTGACAATCGGGCGACAGTGGGCTATCAGCAGGGTCGATAGGGATTGGATTTTTTCTGCTTTTGGTGAGCGTTGTGAGGCAGCAATAAACGGTTATGAGCGATTCGTGGCTGAAGGGAAGAGCCAGCAGTCCCCATGGGAACATTTGAAAAATCAGATTTATCTGGGGAGCGACCAGTTTGTCGATGACATGCAGAGACGGATTGAGAGACCAGATCTGCTGAGCGAGATACCGCCCAGCCAATGTCGCTCCTTGGCAAAACCTTTACAGCATTATGCGCATGTTGTTTCCTCTTGGAACGAGGCTATCGTTCTATCCTATTCAAGCGGCGGGTACAGGATGAAGGAGATCGGCGATTTCTTTGGACTGCATTATTCTCGCGTGAGCCGGGTTATTCGAGAGGCAAAACGCGAGACCTGACCTCGGGGATTCTCGAGGAGCTCGTTCAGGCGTCAGTTCCTGAGCCGGGGGAGGGTGTGTTGCATTTTGTTACAATTTTTGGGCTGTAGCAGCTATTCCAATAGGCTAGTATTCATCAAAGATCTTCATAAACACAGCGCCTGCCAAGGGTGGCAATTGGTAATATTTCAATTCAGCTGGTTTTAGTAACACCCCTTTCTTTAAATTCTTTGATCAAGGAAGTATTGAATGTTTCAGGAAAGTGACGTAAATGATGCAGTCGACGATGCTCTGGATGGTTTATCTCATCAGATAGAGAACGAACTATCTATTGTAGTTGGGGGTAAAGTTAGTTCTGGTAAGAGCTCCTTTCTGAACGCACTTTTTAGTTGTCCTCAACATGAGCCTAAGTTCCATGTTGGTGCAGAAGCTGGAGTAACTACTAAACCAAAAGCTATAGAATTGAGCCCTCAAGTAACTGTATGGGACACACCAGGACTGAATGACTTAGATGCCGTTAATGTCGAGATAACATTGGATTTTTTGAAGAAGGGTCATGATCTAGCAATTTTGGTATTATCGGGGGCCGCTGATACGGCCCAAAAAGAAAATTTTGACGTGCTAAAACGCAATACCGATAACAATATTATTATTATTTTGAATAAAGTCGATGGTATATCTAAAGCCGATGTTTTGCTGCTTAAAAGTCAATGGAAGGAATCGCTAGCTTTAGATGCAAATGAAGAAATATACTGCTGTGTATCCTTGGGTTATGGCGAAAATGATCGTATAGTGTGCCCGTTTAGTGGGGAAGAGACTGAAGTTCCTGTTGACGATTTCGGCATGCCGAGAACAGTACAAGGTGTTGATGAAGCGCGTAAAGCTGTTTTAAAGAAATTAGAAAAAATAGATAAAGATTTGCTCTTCTTAAAATCTCAGCAGAGTAAAAAGAAAGCGGCTATCGTTACTATAAGTAGTGCCTGTGTGACCTCTGCGGGGTTTGCTTTCATACCTGGCAGTGGGGTGACCATAACGGCAACTCAAATAGGTGCTATATGTCGTCTTCATTATATTTACAAAGAAGAGTTGATTTCTAAAAGCCAAGTGGTTGCGATTTTACCGGCTTATGCCATGCAGGCTGTTGGGCGAAACTTATTTCTTTGGGCGAAATCTATACTCCCGCCTACAGGTGTTGTTGACGCAGTTGCCGCAGGTATAGCTGTTTCTTTGACAGCATCTATGCTGGTAACGATTAATTACATACTTAAAAATGATTCGAATTTGACTGACAAAGTAGAAACGAAAATTAATTATAAAAAATTCAGTGCTGAATTGAGTGGAAAAGTTAAGAATGCTTCTCTCGGTGATTGGATTAACCCCAGTTATTGGGCGTCTATGATATCGAAGTTAGTATGAATTTTGCGAAGTTGGCATTTTCTAAAAGCCTGAATAATTGTTTTGGCGAACGTAAGACCTGACCCTGTGTTCAAGGCTCGGAAAACGGCATCTGATAGGTAATCTGAGGCGAATCACAAGAAGGAGCAGCCGCGTGCAGGATTTAATGAGACCAAACGCCGTCGGTATTGATTTACGTCTGGCTCCAAATGTATCTTTCAGGCGCTGCCTCAAAATTACTTTATCCTTATACGTCGCTTGATAGTTTTGGCTTGGCGGCGTAGTCCAAAAGACATTTAAAGGTTATACTGCGCACGGTCGTTAAATACTTAGGTGTTATGCCTTATAAAGGAAACAGTGGAAATAATCACGGCGGTTTGCGGCTGTAAGGAACTGACTGAACAAAACCTGGTGATAGCCGTAAAGCGGGAGAGGCTTGGGTTTCTAGAGGAGTGGGGTTCTTTCACTTGGCTAGGGGTTATAGCCAGTCTTATCGTGACTGGTGGAACCTGGATATTTTTTATACTTGGTTTTCATGCAGGCGATATCCTTAATCCAAAATATATGTGTAATCAGTGCCGCACGACGATTCTGCCGGTGCAATTCCGAATACCTGGTTACTCAAATCCGAAAGATGTGGAAAGAGAAACGTACGTTGACGAAGAGTTACCGAAAACCGAGACCTCATTCGATGCGCTGCCCTTGTATTCGAAAAAGTCTGTTGCGCTTGAGCCCAACGAAACACTTGACAGAAAAACAATTGAAACCAGCAAAGTAAAAATACTATTACTTATCATTATAGCATTTGGTTTTGTTGCCCTTGGAGCGTCGTTCTTGTCCCTGGACCCCGCGGAAATTGCGTCTAGACGCCGTTTTAATAGTCCATTGCTTATCCATGGCATTGGTGTTGTGTCCGTAGGATTTTTTAGTTTGTGTGCTATTGCTGGAATTTGGAAACTATTTTCTTCCGGACCAGGTCTGGCGCTCTCTTCTAAAGGCATAGAAATTTTTGGCATTAGGTCGAATACGCTGGTCCCATGGATAGATGTATCTGGGTTCTCGGTGTACGAGATGCAAAGTCAAAAAATGTTAATTGTAAAGTTGCGCAACCCGAAGAAATACATTGAAGCAGATAGTAGTTTTCGTCGCTTTATGGCGGAAACTAACTACAAAATGTGTGGCAGCCCAATATCTGTTTCAGCTAATTCGCTAAAAATAAGCTTTAAAGAACTATGCGAGCTTTTTGAGCAATATTTCGAGCGTTATACAGAAAATACTTAACAGAGTGCTCCTGTGGATACCTGCTTTGCAGGCTTCGCCTGTCCCTGAGGATCAAGCGTTGAGGCTTTAGAAAAACCCATAGTTGGACCGATTTTGGAGAGTTATTCAGAGCTTCCCTAAAAATTCTTTTGGAGAAGAAGCGGTGCAGGATCTAGGCTCAACCATGTCGAAAGCACAAATAAATCTATTTGTAAAAGAGCTTTATAACGACGAGCCTTTGTCATAAAATAATTAGGTACATTAACTTTCAAATCAAATTAACCAGTATGAGTGAAACAAGGAGACATTATGTCAACAATCACGGATCTAAAAGACGCCATTGACACAAAAACTTTAAACTTGGTTCTTTTATCAGTAGCAACGGCTGGTATTTATCCAATACTTTGGCTTTACAATAATTATAATTTGATTGATAAAATCACGTCATCTACTACTGCAAATGATACATATATTATATGGATTGCGGTCTGTGTAGGACTAGGAGGTGCTGTTTCTGGCTGGGGAGAAGAAGCTTTAGAGGTTATAAGTGGAATTCTAGCTATCGCTTCAAGCGTACTATACATAGTTTGGGCATTTAGAGCGAAGAAAAAAATTCAAGAGTATGCACTTAATACTCATAAAATAGATTTTAAAATGAATGGTTTTTATACATTTGCTTTTAATATTTTTTATATTAATTATTGCATCAACGACTTGCCAGAAGCAAAAAGAAAACAAGATGTGATCAATGGAAAAAAAGTAGCACAGCAAAGCTAACAAGTTGTTCAGTCAGAAAATTACTGTTGACTAGTGTACGTGCCTCGCACATTTCAGCCAATTGTAATTTTCCGCTTAGCAAGGAGGTTTTAGCTTAAAAAACCGAGGAAGTTATGGAAAATTACAGAGAATATGCCGAGTACACTAAAGAGCAGGACTGGAAATCGCTATGTGAGCTCAATGAAGTTAACTTTGATTCTTTTGGCACAAAAAGGAACTAAAGGCTTTACCTGAGTCCCCGTTCAGGCTTGGCCTCCAAATTACTGTATCCTTAGGCCCCGTTGAATAGCTGCGGCGTTGGCGGCTTAGTCCAACAGTCATCTAATGGTCCCTGTGTCATGCTGCGCACGACCATTAGATGTTTGGGTGTTAATGTTATCAAAGTGGTCGTCATTTTTCCTACTCAAGTTCCAGTAAAATAGTGTTCCCTCAACGATCAAAGGAGTGATCTTGAAATGAATTTGTATTACATCCGGGTCGGGTTGCCATGTTTCGTGGTGTGCAGGGACTCGAGTTCAACCCGGTGACTGGGTCATCCTGACCAAGGGCGATGTGTATAACTCGCACGGCGGCACCAATTCGATGAAACTACTGCACGTAGGCGAGCAGCTGGTCTGAGGCTTAATAGCTTGTGCTCCTGTCCGAACACAAGCCATTTACCACGCAATCCACTTCATCCCTGTTCTCATAACCCCCATGACCGACCAGGCAGCTGATCTGACCAGCTGAAAAGCTGGCTATAAATATCACTCACATCTCTATAACAGACTGTGTTTAATGGTATTTCAAGCTAGATCAAATTGGTCTACTAAAAATAACTGGTCCTACCAGTCAGATAGCGTCTAGACCTGACTGCGCTGCAGTAGCAGTATCTAACAGTTACAAAATAGCGTTATAGTCGAATGCACACTCCTCATAAGAAAAACAAGGGAAATCCAGATGAGTCAAACGCTCCTGTCTCTCCTCGCATTTTTTCCTCTGGTTCTGGCGGGTATCCTGTTGATAGGATTCCGCTGGCCTGCGAAACATGCGATGCCTGTCGTCTTTGTCGTGACAGTTATCATTGCCCTGCTCGCCTGGGACATGACCGTAATACGCGTGATCGCTTCCAGTCTTCAGGGATTGGTCCTAACCGCAGCCATACTGTGGATCATCTTTGGCGCGATTTTACTGTTGAACACGCTCAAGCATTCCGGCGGCATTCTGGCGATCCGCAAAGGTTTCACCGGCATCAGCCCTGACCGGCGCGTGCAGGCGATCATTGTGGCTTGGCTCTTCGGCTGCTTTATTGAGGGCGCTTCCGGCTTTGGTACCCCTGCCGCAGTAGCCGCGCCATTGATGGTCGCGCTCGGTTTCCCTGCGCTGGCTGCCGTCGTGGTCGGTATGATGGTGCAATCTACCCCGGTATCCTTCGGCGCTGTCGGTACACCGATGATAGTGGGCGTTGGCGGCGGCCTGGATCAGGTTACCATAGGCGCGCAGTTAGCCACAGTGGGCTCCGACTGGGACAGCTTCTTTCAACTGATCGTGTCGGAGGTCGCCATCATACATGGCATCGTCGGTATTCTCATGCCGCTGTTCATGGTCATGGTCATGGTGCGCTTTTTCGGCAAGAATAAATCCTGGCTGGAAGGCCTGCAGATTGCACCTTTTGCGATCTTTGCGGCGTTTGCCTTCGTCATACCTTATGTAATGGCTGGCGTGTTTCTTGGCCCGGAATTTCCTTCAATGATTGGCGGCCTGGTAGGTCTGATGATCGTGGTTCCGGCTGCCAAGGCAGGCTTTCTGATCCCGAAACAACCCTGGGACTTTGCCGACCCGAAAGATTGGCCAGCCGAGTGGATGGGTAGCATCCAGATGAAACTGGACGATGTCGCCGGCAAACGCCCTGTGGCTATCTGGATGGCATGGCTTCCCTATGTGCTGCTGGCAGCGCTGCTGGTGTTTTCACGCACCAACGCCACTGCCAAGGCAGCGTTGAACTCCCTGAGCCTGCGCTTTACCGACATTCTGGGCGAGACTGGGGTATCGGGCAGCCTTGAGCCGCTGTACCTGCCGGGTGGGCTTCTGGTGATGGTGGTCATCCTCACCTACTTCCTGCACCGCATGTCCTTCAGCGAGATGAAGCGCGCCTTTGGTGAGTCCACCAACACCATCGTCGGCGCAGGTTTTGTACTGGTGTTCACCATTCCGATGGTGCGCATTCTGATCAACTCCGGTGTGAACATGTCAGGCCTGCCGTCCATGCCGGTCGCCATGGCCGAAGCGGTCGCGTCATCCGTGGGTGGCGTCTACCCTCTGTTCGCTCCAATGGTCGGTGCACTGGGCGCTTTTATCGCCGGCTCCAATACAGTGTCCAACCTGATGCTCTCGCAGTTCCAGTTCAACACAGCTGAGCTGCTGGGTATTTCCGGGGCGTTGATTGTCGCAGCGCAGTCTGTCGGCGCTGCTGCGGGCAACATGATTGCCATTCACAACGTCGTGGCAGCATCGGCTACGGTTGGGTTGCTTGGGCGTGAAGGTATTACGCTGCGTAAGACCATTCTGCCAACCATCTACTACGTAACGGCAGCGGGCATTCTGACCATGCTTGCGGTCTATGTCTTCGGTGTTGGCGATCCGCTATCTTTGGCGGGCCTGACCACCACCGATAACTAGTCGAGTACGGAAGCTCCCCGGCCCATGTCCTGCTAACCCAGGGCATGGGCCGGGGCTGTCAGTGCCAGCCTTCCAAACGCATGGTGGCACGCTCCAATCGCTGTTCTTCTGTTTCGATATCGCGCAGGTTGTCTCTGATACTCCGAATGTGATCGACCGCTGCGTCTGAAATTTGCTGGCGCGTTGTACCATGTGACGTCTCGCGGAAATCGGCGTGAGATAATTTTTGAATCTGACGATGGCCGCCGCGCCTTTTTGTCAGTTTTCGACGAAGTGTGTGAGACCTTCAACCGGGAATGCGGCGCCTACTGTTTGATGAGCAATCACTACCATCTTTTGATTGAAACACCTGAAGGCAATCTACCGGAATCGTGTCGATACATCGAGCTGAACCCGGTTCGTGCTTCCATGGTTCAATCTGCGGTTGATTGGCCGTGGAGTGCGTATTCCGGATTATTTATGAGGCAAAACGCAAGACCTGACCCCGTGTTCGTGATAAGCGTTAGGTTTCTCGGGAGCAACCGCAAGCGCACTGTCTCCCCAAATCGCAGGCAAACCCCAAAGGAAGTCGGCCCCATGAGCATCAAACGCATCTTCCCCAGCGCCAATCATCTTCAGCCGGTTGATGGCGAGCCCTTCAGGTCTGTCATTACGGAGTCGGTTGAAGCCGCAATCGTGGCTTGGTACGTAAAGCCAGGCCAAAGAGTTTCAGCTCATCTGCATCCTGAAGGTCAAGACACCTGGACAATCCTGTCCGGCCACGGTCAATACCAACTCGATGCCGCCGGCAGCTCAAAGCAGATCACCGCAGGCGATGTCGTCGTTGCTCACAAAGGTGAAGTTCATGGCGTACTAAACACTGGTTCTGAACCGCTGGTTTTCATATCTGTCGTGTGCCCCGCTCTTTCCGGGTTTGAGCTACTCGAAAGCCAATATGCGCACACAGAGATCTAATCCTTCCGTAGAGAGAACGTGCCCCGGCACGCCAGGGCACGGTTCTCACCTCAAACGTTAGGCGGCTTAAAATAATTACGCCGTTTATTTACGCTGTGACAATTGGCCTTAATGTACGTGCAGGCTATCGCACAAACGCCGCCCAGGCTGGCGCTCGGGCATCGTGCAAAAGTGTCTTTTCTGAACATCCGTTTGGATTTGTTGGTTTGTGGCGCTTGCAGGAGCCGGGGTCAGGTCTTGCGTTTTGCCCCTTGCCTTGCCGTTTCGTTGTAATCGTCTCAGTCTATCCCGCCTTAATTAGAACCACGGAAGGAGCCAGGGAATGGCCAGACCGCTGCGACTGGAATTTGCCGGTGCGTTGTACCATGTGACGTCTCGCGGAAACCGGCGTGAGATGATTTTTGAATCTGACGATGACCGCCGCACCTTTGCCGACTATGATGTAATACAGTGTAGTTGTTGAGTCTGAGGGTATCGTCATGAGTGTCACTACAGTTCGTCTTCAAGCAGAAGTTGAGCAGCATCTGGAAGCCATCGCCGGTAGGCTCCAACGGAGTAAAGGCTGGGTAATCAATCAAGCATTGTTGGAATACATAGAAAAGCAGCAGCTTGAGCAGGAGCGATGGACGCAAACGCTGGAAGCAATGGAATCTGCCGCACAAGGCAAATTGGTTGATGCCAGTGAGGTACACAGTTGGCTTAATAGTTGGGGAGCCGAGAACGAGCAGGATGCGCCGAGATCAGGTAAGTGAAACTGGTTTACACGGATGAAGCCATTGAAGATTTAAAGCGCCTCAGGGCGTTCATCGCGGTTAACAGCCCGTCGGCGGCGGCCAAGATTGCCACCGAGTTGGTTGGTAAAATTGAGTTGCTTTCAGATTTCCCCAACATGGGCACACAAGTGGAAATGGCACCGGTGCCTGATTCCATTCGAGATATGGTTTTCGGAAAGTACATCGTTCGATACTCAGTTCACGCCAGTGCCATCATCATTCTGCGGGTATGGCATAGCCTGGAGGGTGAACGATAGCAATTTAGCCAGGCGCCCCCCCCGGATGCCTTTGCCTCCGCTTTGCTACGTCAAACGCACCGGTGCGCTCAGCGTTATAACTCAAAAAGGAAAGCAGAGTGAGCGGCGGGGTATCGTCCGTCACAGCCGCAACTCCAGACTTCTCTAGCCTAAACTTTTCCGTGCCCGCAAGTTCAAGCTTTTCTAAGCCCGCGGTGTCGAGCCAGCAATTCAGCTGTGATGGGAGAACGTATTGCTCTCAGATGACATCTTGTTCAGAAGCGACCTATTTTCTGAGGAGTTGCCCCAATACAAAAATGGACGGAAATAACGACGGCGTTCCATGTGAGAGGCAGTGGTGCAGGTGACGAGCCAACTATGTTGACAGGCTCCGACAAGACCTGAACCCGAGGAGCTGCCTAGCTGGAGTGTCGAAAGCTAACCATCTTCATTAGGCGACTTCTAAGACAAAGTTACCTGAATGTCCGTTCACAATAAGCCGGTCGCCTTGTTTTAAGACCGGTGCAGCCACCTTCTTATTATTTGCTTTGCCTTCACTTCGCTCGACCATTGCGAGTCGACTAATCTCGGCCGTACTGCGCTTTGTTTGCTTAAGGAATTGAGTTTTCAGTGACATGTTGATCTCCATATTTTGACTATCCCTTACGTCATTTTCAAATTTAGAGGTCATCTCATCATGGGTGCATGACAGCATGAAGTCATTGGCTTGGCGGCGCCTCATATAAATGCTTTTGAGCAACAGAATTACCTGTTGAAGGGTTTTGACGGTGAGTTGCTGGTGGCATCGGCACTGGACAACTACGCTGACACATAGGGGGAGACGGGCGCTATGAGATCAGCCCAATTGTTACAGGTGTTTACCCTTTAGCGTGTTGTCAGTACGCTTCTTGAGCGCAAGCCGTGCATTATCTACAATGGCGCACTTTCACATACTTCAGGCCATGAATATGAGCGACACAAACTCAAAACCAACCTTGCCAGATCGTCTTGCGGGCAACCCTCGCAGCCCACACCATCTGGAAGAATTTTTCGAGCACCAAATCGGTATTCGGCTGAATGGCAAAGAGCGTAAAGATGTTGATGAATACTGCATCAGTGAAGGTTGGGTGAAAATTGCATCGCCTAGAGCATTGGATCGTCGTGGCCAGCCTATGCTGATCACGCTAAAAGGCACTGTTGAAGCTTACTACACCTAGCCGGTTCCTATAAAGATAGGGGACAGATTTGAAATCTGTCCCCGGTTTGGCCCGTTCCAACAATCATAAAGTTAAGGATGAAGGCAAAAAGATAGGGGACAGATTTGAAATCTGTCCCCGGATTAAAGGCCCAATAACAAAGAGCGCGCTATGGAACCCGGATCTGCAACACTGACCATGACCGTTTTGATGACGCCGGATATGGCCAACTTTTCCGGCAATGTGCACGGTGGTGCTTTGCTGAAGCATCTTGATGAAGTGGCCTATGCTTGCGCCAGCCGGTATGCAGGTGCTTATGTCGTTACCTTGTCGGTCGATCAGGTTATGTTTCTTCAACCCGTTCATGTGGGTGAGCTGGTGACCTTTCTGGCCAGCGTTAATTACACTGGGCGCACATCGATGGAGGTGGGGATTAAGGTGATCACTGAAAACATTCGTGAAAAGCTGGTCCGGCATACCAACAGCTGCTTTTTCACCATGGTGGCGGTTGATGAGAATGGGAAAGCCGTCGAGGTGCCCAAGCTGGGACCACGTACGGGTGATCAAATCAGGCGATTTGCGAACGGCCAGGAACGCCGTGCGATTCGTGTGGAGCTAGAGGAGCGTTATAAGGCACTTCAACGTCCGGGGGCATAGCAGACACTGCAATACTCGAAAGCCGGGCAGGCCTGATCCTGAAGATTAGACTTGGCCCGGTTTTCGTTCTTTCAATAATGCGAGCGGGTGTCGCTTTCTGGGCTTTCGGTAGGCACCAGAGCCTTGAACAGGTCTTGGACTTCCAGAACCCCAACCTGCTTACCTTTGCGAACCACGCGATAGGTGAGGCTGGTATCGCCTCCAGACAGCGCAATCACCGATTCCAGGTTGTCTCTTTCACCGATATCGCCGGCAACGTTTTCAGGCGCTTCCGTGGTTTTCTTCATGACGGACCGAACCCGCAGTACCCGGGCGCGATTGATGTCGCTGATAAAGTTGACGATGTAAGGATCGTTCGGGTGCATCAGTATTTCTTGCGGTTCACCCTGCTGAACAATATAGCCTTCTTTGAGTATGACCAGGTGGTCTGCCAATTTCAGTGACTCGTCCAAATCGTGGGTAATGAAGACGATGGTCTTCTGCAGCTCGTCCTGTAGCTCCAGCAGCAGGTCTTGCATGTCTGACCGTATCAGCGGGTCCAGTGCCGAGAAGGCCTCGTCCATCAGCATGATCGGTGAGTTAGAGGCCAGCGCCCGGGCGATACCAACGCGCTGTTGCATACCACCAGACAACTGGTGCGGGTACTGGTATTCGTTGCCTTCCAGACCCACGCGGGCAATCCATTTTTTGGCTTCCGCTTCGAATTCCTCAATCTTATGGCCGCGCACGGAAAGCGCCATGCCTGCGTTTTCAAGGACGGTTTTGTGGGGCAGCAGCGCGAATTTCTGGAACACCATCGACATGTTTTCCCGACGCAGCTTGCGCAACTGGTCTTCGTCAAAGATCAACACGTTCTCGCCATCCACTTCGATCTCACCGGCGGTGGGTTCAATCAGCCGGTTGAGATGTCTTATGAGCGTTGACTTGCCAGATCCTGACAGGCCCATGATGACGGTCACATGGCCCTCGCGAATGTCCACGTTAATATCCTGAAGGCCCAGCACGTGCTGGTGCTGTTCGAGCAGTTCGGCCTTTCCCATGCCCTGTTTCACGTATTCAAGGGCAACGTCGGGAGTAGGGCCGAAAATCTTGTACAGGTTCCGGATTGAAATCTTGATGTCCCGATCCACAATGCGCTTCCTTACTGTTTTTGCGAGGCGTTAATACGCGCCAGCGATGCTTTGGTTACCCGGTCCAGAATGACCGCCAGAATAACAATGCCAAGACCCGCTACCAGGCCAACGCCGAGTTCCAGATTGCGTATGCCCTGCAGTACCAGCACGCCAAGGCCGGGCGCCGACACCAAAGAGGCAATAACAACCATGGCCAGGCTCATCATGATGGTCTGGTTTACCCCTGCCATGATGTTAGGAAGCGCCAGCGGAATCTGTACCTTGTACAGCATTTGCCGGCTGGTCATGCCGAAGGCATTCGCCGCTTCAATCACGTCTGGGTCCACCAGCCGGATACCAAGGTTGGTCATGCGAATAACGGGCACAATGGCGTAAAGAATGATGGCGATGCCGTACAGCTTGGATTCGGTCACGCTGAACAGAAAAATCAGCGGGATCAGATACACGAAAGGAGGCAGGGTCTGCAGCATGTCGAGTACCGGGATCGTCAGCCTCTGCATCATGTCATTTCGGGACATGCCGATACCAATAGGTACGCCCAGCAGTACACAGATGAATGCGCAAACAAGTATAATCGCCAGCGTTTGCATGGCGTATTCGTAGTAGTCGATGAAGGCGAGCAGGCACAGGCTGCCAGCCACGAAGCCGACCAGCTTCCAGGATTTGGTGACAAACAGAACAACCGCCAGCAGAATCGGAATAACGATCCACCATGGCGTCGTGAGAATACCGTAAAGCGTGCCATCAAGGGCCCAGCTCAAGGGCTGGGTGATGGGGTCCAGCACAACGCTGAGGTTGTCTTTGATGGCAAGAAAACCTTGTTCTAACCCCTGAGTTAATTCTCGGGACTGGGGGAAGGCTGCGCAGGAGTCATTGAGTGCATCCATGGATGGAAACGGTACGTCCCAGAGGGATTGCTCGGCTTCCGTACCTTTTGATTTGTTGAGCAACTCGGCCATCGACATGGGCGCGTTGCTCTTGCCCTCAGCGCACCACTCTGTGAGTCCGAGCGATGAAAATAGGAAGTCGTAGGTTGCCATGAGCGTTCAATATTCCTTGCGCATTCAAAATGAGGTATTGGGTATGACTTTCATTGGCTAAATAAAATAAGAGCCGGCGAACCGGCTCTTATTAAGGACTTCTACTGGCCAAGCACGTTGGCAAGTCGTTGACTGGCTGACTCGTTCAACCAGCTAGACCACTCGTCGCTGTTGTTGCTCAGGAAGTAGACGGCAGCCTCTTCGGCGGAGGCGTTATTTTCATCCATCCAGGCCAGCAAGCTACTCATGGTGCTGGTTTTGAAGGTCATCTTGCTTAGCATCTCAACCACTTCCGGCTCGCGTTCACCAAAGCTGGTGGTGACTGCGGTCAGAACGGGGGCAGCAGGGAACTCGGAGACGCCGGGGTTTTCGGCTTCTTGGGTCTGGTTACGGGCATGAACGTCTGGCTTGTATTCGCCAATTTTAACGCGGGTCATGTCGTACTTGCCCATTGGCACAGTTGGGCCCCAGTAGTAACCGAACCAGGGCTCTTCACTCTGAACCGCGGATGCCATAGAAGTCGCCTGGGTTTCACCGGAACCGTGATCGAATACCGTGATGCCTGACGCTTCCAGATCGAGAGCGCGGATCAGGTTGTCACTGACGACACGGCAGCCCCAACCAACGGGGCAGTTGTTAAAGCGGCTGTCCACCAGTTCGGGATTCGCCATGATGCCTTCGATGGTTTTCAATTCCGGGTGCTTCTCGGCCAGATACGTGGGAATCCACCAGCCTTCAACACCACCGGGGTCCAGTACTTCGGCCACGCGCTTGATTTTGCCTTGCTCTTCCAGTCGCAGGTAGGCCTCGCCGGCAGAGTTCAGCCACAACTCGGTCACGATGTCTGGTTCGCCATTTTCAGCGACCGATGTGACGGCAGGAACGGTATCAGAAGGAATTACCGATACGTCGCAGCCGTAGCCTTGTTCCATAATAAATGTGGCGACGCCTGTTACTACAGCGTTGGAGGCCCAGGTCATCTGGGTGATGGATACTTCACCGCATTCGGCGGCAGCGAGCGAGGGTGCAGACAGGGCGCACAAAAGCGCCACGGGCGTTAGTTTACGCATGGTTGGTACTCCATTTGGGTTTAAACGTGCACGGCACAGGGGCCAATGAGGGAGTCCGGAAGACTTCTCGGGAGATGATCTCGCGCTTTGTAAGCGTATTTGAAAGGCAATGCAAACGGTAAGACCTCGGTTATTACTTAGGTACCAGAGTAATGATTTGAGTAGGAGTTACAAGTGATTAATTTTAAATGTCGCTAAAAATTCCACATTGCGGTCGTATTTTTCTGACCGGATTGTCAACGGAAGATAGGGGACAGATTTGAAATCTGTCCCCGGTTTTTTGGCCAGTTTCCCACGACCGTTAAGCAGTAACGACTTCTTTCTCATCAATCACGGCGGCGCCAATGATGTCGCCGACTACGTTGGAAGCGGTGCCGCCCATGCCGATCAGAGCATCTACGCCGGCAATCAGGGCGACTATTTCCAGCGGTAAACCAAACATGCTTAGAACTGCTGATAAGGTCACCAGGCCGGCGGCGGGCACTCCGGCCGTGCCAATAGACAGTACTGTTCCGATCACCACGATGGTTACCAGATCAACCAATGCCAGATCCAGCCCCATGATGTTAGCGGCGAATACCAAAGATACGCCCATGCGCAGTGCGCCACCGTCGGAGTTAAAAATGGCGCCTAGCGGCAGGGCGAAGTTGGCGGTTTTGGCCGATACGCCTGCTTTTTTTGCAACAGAGATAGCGACTGGTAATGTCGCCAGGCTGCTTGAGGTAAAAAATGCGGTGGCATAAGCCTCTTTAATGTCGCCAAAAAAGCGCAGTGCAGCGTAGCCATAGAACTTTAAAAACCCGGTGTAGACCAGCGACCATAAAATGGCTAGGCCTAGGTAAAACGTGGCGGTGAATACTAATAATGATTTGAGGGTCGCCCATCCCTGAGTACCGAAAGTAGCGGCACTGATCGCCATTACGCCAATGGGCGCATAGAGCAAAATGCCGCCCAGTATTTTATAAAATAATTCGTTAAAGGCGTTGAAAAAACGCTCCAGCAACAGGCCTTGCTCTTTTGTCTGCTCGTCGGGTGAAAAGGTCATGGTTGAAATAGCAATGCCTATAATAATGGCAACAAAAAGAATGGCCATTAAATCGCCCGCTGCAAAGGCTCCAAACAGGTTGTTGGGCACAATTTTCAACAACATGGCAGACGCGCCCGGTATCTCAGGTTGCTGGACAACCACATCGGGCAGGCTTAGATTATTTCCCGGATTAAAAAACAGAGCCAGTGATACGCCAATACACACGGCCATGGCCGTAGTAACAGCATAATAGAGTATGAGTTTGCCGCTTAATCTGCCCATTTGCCTGACATTCATCTTGCCAATTGCCAGCGCGACCGTCAAAAAAATTACGGGTGTTGCAATTAAACTGAGTAGGCGAATAAAAATAGTGCCCAAGGGGCTGAGAATAGCGGCTTGTTCACGGAAGATGATGGCGATAGCAATGCCCAGAAAAAACCCCGCTGACATTTTAATCACCAGCGAGGTTTCTTTATACGTTTTCCATATACTCATGTGTTTCGTTTTGCCTTGTAGAGCTAGGTATTAACCGTAGGCGGGAATTATTACGATTCAAGCTGCGTCAATTATCAGTGCAACGTGCCGGGAGCGGCAGGTTACCTGAATACAGCCGTGGGACGTAAAACCGACCTCGGTTGACGCTTGCTGACGGTCAATGGGTGATGTAGTGCCCGTCTATAGCGTATATTGGTTATCATATTGTCCACATAGATAAGGAGCAACCCAGCATGCTGGCAAAGAAAGAACCCACCAACGTTATTGGTGAACCATTGGAAGTCTGCGGTAAAGATCCGGTAACCGGCTTTTTCCGGGACGGTTGCTGCAATACGGGCCCCGAGGACATGGGCAACCATACGGTATGTGCGGTGGTGACTGACGATTTCCTGGCGTTCTCCCGCAGCCGGGGTAACGATCTGACCGAAGCCCGCCCGGAGTTTGGCTTTCCGGGATTAAAGGCCGGAGATGGCTGGTGTCTGTGCGCGGGCCGCTGGCGCGAAGCATTGGAAGCAGGCTGTGCCCCCCGGGTTCGGCTGAAGGCCACCCACAGCGCCGCGTTGGAAGTTTGTGACCTGGCAGACCTGAAGAAGCATTCTGTGGATCTGAGTTAGTGGCACAAAGCGGGGAGGGCGCCTGTGCGCCCTCCACCGTTTACTGCAAAACGCCCCTCACCGTTTACTCAAGCAAAATCATATCCCCCGCCTTTTTCAAGAGCGATTTGGTAAGCCGGCCTGGCGTGCACACGTTTTACCCAGGCGCTGATATGGGGCCGGTTATTGCCGGTGATGCCCCGGGCCACTGAGGCTTCTAATGGAAAGCTCATCTGAATATCCGCAGCGCTCAGGTTGTCCCCAAGAAACCAGGTGTTTTTTGCCAGGTGAGATTCGACAAAATCCAGGTGGGTTTTGATCATCGGGCCGATGAAAACTTCATTGGTTTTGTTCGCAATGCCTTTTGCCACCGGCTTGACAAAAAACGGCATCGGGCTGGTTTTTACCTTTTCAAACACCAGGCGCATCACCAGCGGCGGCATCAAAGAGCCTTCGGCGTAATGCAGCCAGTATGTGTAATCAAGCCAAGCCTGGCCGCCGCTCTCTGGCAGCATGGTGTCTTTGCCGTAGGTGTGGGCAAGGTACTCGATAATGGCGCCGGACTCCGCGATAACCAAGTCGCCGTCGGTGATCACCGGTGATTTACCCAGCGGGTGTATTTTTTTAAGGCTGTCAGGCGCCAGCATGGATTTGGGATCACGCTCGTAGTGCTGGATCTTGTAGGGCACTCCCAGCTCTTCCAGCATCCAGAGAATACGTTGTGAGCGGGAGTTATTGAGGTGGTGAACTGTAATCATGCAGAATCTCCGTTTGCCTCGATAAAATGAGCAGTCTAGTAGAGTAGTCTTAAAATAGCTTTTTGGTTCACCACTATCATCCGCAGTACTCCATTGCTGAAAAATGACTTGGGCAGGCAACTCGCGGTTGAGCGGCGTCAGGCATTCTTGCGCTTGCCGCGTTTACTCGCCAGCCAGTCGGAAAAGCCTGCGATCATAGCGTAGAACGAAGGTACGAAGAGGCTCGCCAGCACCGCCACCGATAACATACCCATAACCACGGTGGTACCAATCTGATTGCTGCTCGCGCCGCTTGCGCCACCTGCAATGGCCAGAGGGAGAGTCCCGAATACAAACGCCAGTGACGTCATTACGATGGGTCGGAAACGCTGCTCTGCCGCATGCTCCGCCGCTTCGCGAACGGACAGGTTTTGCTCATGTCGTTGCAGTTCGGCGAATTCGACGATCAAAATGGCGTTTTTCGCCGCAAGGCCCACCACCACCAGCATCCCAACCTCGACATAAATGCCCAAATTAAAACCCCGTAGCGCAACCCCACCAACGGCGCCGAGAAACGCGAAAGGCACGGCGGTCAATACCGATAATGGCAAAGTCCAGCTTTCGTACTGGGCGGACAGAATCAGGAACACCATAAACAGGCCGAAGGCGATCGCAATAACCGCTGCGTTTCCGGTATTGGCCTCCTGATAGGCAGTGCCGGTCCAGCCCATAGTCCAGCCGCTTCCCAAGGTTTCGGTGACCACCTCGTCCATCGCGGCGATTGCCTGGCCGGAGCTGTAGCCCGGTGCGGGCCCACCTTGGAACTGCGCAGCGGTGTACACGCTGTAACGGGTCGATACCGCCGGCGCAGTGATGCGATTTAAGGTAATGAACTCTGCCAATGGAATACGGTCGCCGTTTCCGCCGCGAACGAAAATATTGCTTAGATCATCTTCGGAACGACGATATTCGGCTTCGTTCTGCAGAAGCACCTGGAAGTTGCGGTTTTGGTAGGAAAAGTAATTGACGAAGCCATTGCCCAACGTATTCGACAGCGTTGTGTTAAGCGCTTGTATCGAGACGCCATAGCTCAGCGCCTTGCGTTTATCAATCTTGGCGCGGTAGGCCGGCACGTTAGGGTTGAAGGTGGTGAAAACCTGGGCCAGCTCCTCACGCTTGTTGGCAGCCTGCATGACTTTGTTAGCTGCTTCACCCAGCTCGTTAGCGTTGGCGCCCTCCAGCGACTGCAAATAGCCTGTGAAACCACCGGTGGTAGACAGCCCGGGGATGGGTGGTAAGTTAAATGCACGCACCGTTCCCCCTTGCGTCTCCGTGCCGATCTTGTTGATACGGTCGATTACGTCAGTAACGGTAAGGTCGCGCTTACCCCAATCCTGCAGACTGATGAACATGGTACCGCGAGCGGTGTTTACCGAACCGCTAAGCACGTCATAGCCAGAAATGGCCGCCGCGTAAGCGACGCCAGGAATCTTTTCGATTTTGGCAGCGACCGCGTCTACGTAATTGGAGGTGCGAGCCACCGAGGCCGCGTCGGGCAGACTGATGGAAACCAGTGCGATGCCCTGATCTTCCGAAGGCACCAGGCCAGAAGGCGTGGTCTCGAAAAGCCAGAAAGACAGTGCCAGAACGCCGACGGTCAGGGTCAGAGTCAATACCCACAGTTTGATCAGGGCGCGAACAATGGCCATATAGCCCCGGGTTAATCCGTCAAAGCCTTTATTAAACCAGCGCCCTGGCGCTTGTATTGCGCGCCTAAACTTAGACTGTTCTCCTGGCTTTTTACGCTTCAGTAGAATCGCTGAAAGCGCTGGGGTAAAAGTGAGTGCTACAACCGCGGAAATGGCAACGGAGATGGCAATGGTTAACGCAAACTGCTGATAAATCTGGCCGGTAAAGCCACCCAGAAACGCGACCGGTATAAAGACAGCCGCCATAATGAACGCGGTCGCGATAATGGGCCCTGACACTTCGCGCATGCCTTCACTAACCGCTTTGACGATGGAAATATCTTCATCATCTTCCAGCACTCGTTCAACGTTCTCTACCACCAGAATGGCATCATCCACGACTATGCCAATGGCCAGAATCATTGCGAACAGCGATAACAAATTGATCGAAAAATCCAGCATGTACAGTCCGGCAAAGGCACCCAGCACCGACACCGGCACCACAGTCATGGCGATCAGGGTAGAGCGCCAGCTTTGCAGGAACAGGAAAACGATCACCGCAACAATCAGAAAAGCCTCAATAAACGTTTGGGTGACGGTCGAGATCGAAGCATTAATAAACAGGGTGGTATCGTAAGGCACCACGTATTCCAGCCCCGCCGGGAATCGCTTGGCAAGCTGTTCCATGGTTTCTTTGACCAGCACCGCCGTGTCCAGCGCGTTGGAGCCTGGCTGCTGATTGATGACAATCGGCGCCATGGTGTCGCCATTAAGCTTGGCATTCACCGCATAAGAAGAAGCGCCCAGCTCGATCCGTGCTACGTCTGCCAGTAACAGTGAGGAACCATCCGGGTTGGTGCGCAAGTAAATATCACGAAACTCATCAGCACTGCTCAGACGGCCGCCGGCAGAAATGGTGTAGGTATAAGGCGCGGGATTGGGTTGCGGTTCAGCGGCAAGACTGCCCGCCGGCACCTCGGTATTCTGCGCCTTGATGGCGTTCGCCACTTCCGACGGAGTCAGGTTGTATTGGGCCAGTTTATTCGGATCCAGCCAGATTCTCATGGCGAATTCACTGCCGCCCAGGGCATCGGCTTTGCCTACCCCCGGCAGCTTGCGTAATTCGTTGAGAATATTAAGGCCCGCATAGTTCTGCATGTAGGTCTTGCTGTACTCACCGTTGGGGGAGCGCAAGGCGACCAGCAGCAGAATGCTGCTCGATTGAAGCTCGACCTTTACGCCCTGAGCCTGAACTGCTTGGGGCAGCTGAGACAGCGCCGACTGCACCTTGTTATTGACGTTGATGGTCGATGTGTTGCCATCGGTGCCAATTTCAAAGGCGATACTCATGCTCATCTGGCCATTGTCAGAACTGGTTGAGGTCATGTAGATCATGCCTTCAACCCCGTTTATCGCCTCCGCCAGTGGCGCCGCCACGGTTTGGGAAACGGTGTCGGCGTTCGCCCCCGGGAAGGCCGCCGTTACCGACACAGTCGGCGGTACCACGTCGGGATACTGTTTGATGGGCAAGGCCCGCATCGCCAGCGCCCCAACCACCACAATAATGACCGATAGCACCGTGGCGAAGATCGGACGCTTGATAAAGAAGTCTGAGAAATTCATGACTCTTTCGCCGGGGGCTTAGCGGAAGTCTTGTCGCCTTGAGCGGAAAGCTCGGCTGAATCACCGGAGTACGGCTGGGCTTCGATTAAATCACCCGCTTTGAGGCCACCGGGATCGCTGACAATTACCCGGTCGCCAGGCGCTAACCCATCGGTAATGATTTGCAGAGGCCCGGCTGGTTCACCCAGGGTGACGCTGCGAGTACGGGCCTTGTTATCGTTGTCGAGCACGAATACCTGCGGCCCCATCAGGCCCTGGGTTACCGCGATTGCGGGGACGGCCAGCACATTAAAGCGCTGCAGGCCTTGGAGTTCAACGCGCACAAATTGCCCCGGCAGGAACATGTTGTCCAGGTTGTCGAAAACAGCTCGGGCCTGCACCGTGCTGGTCTCTTGGTCGACTCGGGAGCCTAGAAAATCGAGCTGTCCTTCAAGCGGCGGCGTCTCGCTTTTGTTCAAACCCGGGAACTGAAGAGTGGCGGTAATTCGGTCCTGCTGTTGACTGCGCTGCTGGCGTAAATCGAACGCCTGCTGCTGAGGAAGCTGGAAGCGCACCTCAATGGGGTTCATCGGGGTAATGATGGCAAGTTCAGTACCCGCATCGACCACGTTGCCAACATTGACATCGCTTAGGCTGATCATGCCGGATACCGGGGCGTTAACATCGGTGTAATCCAGGTCGACTTGCGCGCTCTCCAGGCCCGCCTGCGCCTGGGACACATTAGCCCTGGATACCCGCAGCTCTGCCATGGCCTGATCGTAGTCCTGCTGGCTGATCGCGTTTTTTTTCACCAGGCTTTGAAAGCGCGCTGCGTCTTGCTGGGCGCGATATTCTCTGGCCTTGGCACTTTCCACGTCGGCCTTACGCTGGTTCACCCTTGCCTGATAAACAACCTGCTCAATGGCGTACAGGCTCGTACCTTTTTCGACCAGATCCCCCGGCTCGAAATGACGTTGCTCGAGCATTCCGGCAACGCGCGCAATCACCACGACTTCGCGATCGCTGAGCAGCTTGGCGGAATAGGACTTTTCCAGATCAATATTGCGCTTGGTCATTTCCATGATCTGAGCCGTTCGGGAGGACGACTGGCCGCTTTGATCAGCCTGTTCTTTCTTATCGTCGTCACCCGAACTACAGCCTGCTAATAATAAGAGCAGAGCAATCAGAATCACTGGCGCTCGGTGTTTATTCGGTGTTGTGGAAATCATGCGATTTTCCTTTTCCTTCGCCCTATAACGATAAAATCAAGTAACGGACGGATTAAACTGCCGGTTCACCGGTTTCCCGTTCAATCCTTACCGGAACAGACTTCGACCCCGGCGTTTTCGATAGCTGATCATGATGGCTGACCGGCACCAGCACATTGCACTCCGGGTAGTATGACGCCACGGTGCCTGCGGGAATCTGGTAAGGGGTTAGCACCAGCCCGCCAAGACGACGGTCAACGCCATCATCCAGGTCCGTAATCATTTGCACACGGTCTCCACCCGACAGCCCGGCACGTTTAATGTCATCCGGGTTCATCAACAGCACATCCCGCGTTCCTTCAATGCCATGAAAACGATCTGAGTAACCATAGATGGTGGTGTTGAACTGATCGTTTGAACGCATGGTCAGCAAACTGTAACGGCCTGGTTTTGCATCGAATCCCAGTGATGTCAGCCGCTCTGGCGTGGTGAAGAGTGCTTTTTTCTCCGGTGTTTTCCAGATTCGTTCGTGGGCAGCAATGCCTCGATAAAAGCCACCGGGCTCGAACATCCGCGCGTTGAAATCGCCAAAGTCGTTGGGGTATGTTTGCTCGATCAGATCCCGCACCAGCGAATAATCGACGGTCCACGCCTCCCACTTCACCTTCGGATTCTCTGGCAACAGTGCCTTGGCGATACCGGTGATGATAGCGAGTTCGCTTTTCAAGTGTTCGGATATGGGCGACCGGTGGCCGGTAGAACCGCTAATCATCGAAAAGCTGTCTTCGGTGGAAACGGCCTGCGGTCCGCTGGCCTGTTCGTCCACTTCAGCACGGCCGAGGCAGGGCAATATATAGGCCGACTTGCCAGGAAAAATATGGCTGCGATTAAGCTTGGTAGAAATCATCACCGTCAAGTCCTGCTCGGCCCAGCTCTTTTCCATCCGTTGCTGGTCTGGCACGGCGCGCAGCAGATTGCCACCCAAACAAATACTCGCTTTGACCGATCCGGCGATCAAACCCTCGACCATCTCGACAATGTTCACACCGTCTTTTAAGGGCGGATTAAAGTCGAAAAGCTCGCGCAGCTTGTCCATGGGAATAAGGCCGGCTTTCTCTGCGATGCCTACGGTTCGCTGGCCCTGAACGTTGGAGTGCCCGCGCACCGGGCAAATACCCGCGCCAAGCCGACCCATGTTGCCTCTGAGCATCAGCAAATTGACTAGCATGCCCACATTCACCGAGCCGTGGGTGTGCTGGGTGAGTCCCATGCCGTAAACGCCAATGACGCGTTCCGCCTTTATATACACGTCGGCGGCTTCTTTCAGTGCTTGCCTCGTGAGCCCGCTACCGACTTCGATATGGCTCCAGTCGGCAGCCTCAACCGAGTTCAGGAAGCTGTCGAAGCCTTGGGTGTGCTCCTCAATGAAGGCCACATCGATGATACGTTTCTTGCCATTGCGTTGAGCGGCCTTGTCCGCTTCGATGACATATTTGCAAATACCCATGATGGCCGCCACATCGCCACCGGAGCTCAACTGGTGATATTGGTCGGAGATTTTGGTTTGGCGCCCCGTGGTCATATCAATGGCATTCTGGGGATCTACAAACGCCACCAACCCCTGCTCGATAATGGGGTTGAAGGTGACAATTTTAGCGCCGCGTTTTTTTGCATCTTTCAGGGGGTGAAGAAAGCGGGGGCTGTTGGTGCCAGGATTTTGACCGAAGAAGAAGAAGGCATCGGCCTGTTCCAGGTCTTCCCAGATGATGGTGCCGACGGGAGAGCCAATCACCTTGCTAAGGCCAACTGAGGTGGTCTCGTGGCACATATTCGAGCTTTGCGGCAGATTGTTATTGCCGTGCAGTCGCGCCATCAATGCGTAGAGATAGGCAGCCTCAAGCCCGGCATGACCGGAGGCATAGAAAACCGCGCTTTCGGGATCGAGTGCATTGAGGGTATGCGCGATGTCTTTGAACGCCGATTCCCAGTCGGTTTCTTCATAGCGGTCGCTTTGTGGGTTATAACGCAGGGGGTGGGTCAGCCTGCCGGTTTTCTCCAGCTCATGATCGGTCCAGCTACGAAGCTGTTGCACCGTGTGTGTTTCCCAGAATGCGGGCGTGCAGCGGTCTGTTGTCAATTCCCACATGACCGCTTTTGCGCCGTTTTCGCAGAACTCGAACTCGCTGTAGTTCTTGGGCTTGGGCCAGGCGCAGGACGGGCACATAAGGCCACCAGGCTTGTTCATCCGGCGCAGTGTGTCCGCAGCGGAAAGTGAGGCCGACGATTCAATAGAGATACTGGCGATGCCTTTCAGCGACCCCCAGCCACCGGCTGGTCCCTTACCGGTGACGATGTCATTCTTATTGCTCATATGCTTCCCCAATCAAGTTTTTTCGTTTTCAGTATCCCAATCACTATTCCTATCCCCGGGGACCAAACAGTAACCAGATGATGAAGCCAACCAAGGGAAACGCAAGCAGCACAACAATCCAGATCACTTTGGCGATGGTGCTGGCCCGGCTCTTTGCTACTTTAACGATGGCCAGGATAATGATGACCAGCCAAACCAGGCTCAGCAAACCACCGAAGGCATTACCTACACTACTAAACAGGCTATCCATAGACTTCTCCTTGGTTGTTGATTGGCGATTCTAAGCGGGTGGTTAACCCGACAGGCTAATTACCAGTCGGTAACAGATTTAACTTCCAGAAACTCTTCCAGCCCCCATACGCCGCCTTCGCGGCTGCCGTTGCCAGATTGCTTCATGCCGCCAAACGGGAAGCCTGAAGATCCGGATTTGCCGTTAATTTCGATCATGCCCGACCGCAGTTGCCGCGCCAACCGGTGAGCTTTTTCTTTATCGGAGGTCTGGATGTAGTTGGTCAGCCCGTAGTGGGTATCGTTCGCCAGCTTTACTGCTTCTTCTTCTGTTTCAAACGACGTGATGGCCAGAACCGGGCCGAAAATCTCTTCGCTCCAGATGGTCATTTCAGGTGTAACGTCCGCGAAAACCGTTGGCCTTACAAAGTAGCCCTTTTCCAGCCCTTCTGGCCGGCCTTCGCCACCGGATACCAGCGTCGCGCCTTCTGCTATCCCCTGTTTGATCAGTGCCTGAATTTTCTGGAACTGTTGGTCAGAGACCACCGGGCCGATTTGGCGCCCGTCTACGTCTGCTGGGCCAACGTCTGTTTTGCTGGCAATCAATGCCGCGGTTTCAACAGCCTGCTTGTAAAGTGATTTCTCGACAAGCATCCGTGTGGGCGCGTTGCAGGATTGGCCTGAGTTCGCGAAGCAATGGCGCACGCCACGAGTGATGGCTTTGTCATCGGCGTCGGCAAAAATGATGTTAGCGCCTTTGCCACCCAGCTCCAGGCCAACTCGTTTCACGGTGTCTGCTGCGGCAATGGTGATGGCCTTGCCGGCACGGGTTGAACCGGTAAAGCTGACCAGATCAATATCCGGGTGCTTTGATAGTTGCGAGCCAACGCCTTCGCCATCGCCATTAACCAGGTTGAACACGCCGTCCGGAAAGCCCGTACTGTCGATCATTTCTGCCAGCAGCATTGCGGACAAGGGTGAAATCTCTGACGGCTTGAGAACCACTGTGCAGCCAGCCGCAATGGCAGCTGGCACTTTCAGCATGATCTGGTTCATCGGCCAGTTCCAGGGGGTTATCAGAGCGCAAACGCCCACCGGTTCGTGCATGATTCTGTTTTCTGGCGCGTGGTCACCCAGGGCGTGCTCAAAGTTGAAGGTTTTTAAAGCACGAATGGTGTTTTTCAAATGCGCAGCGCCGGCACCCACTTGGGCCGTTCTTGCCAAATTGATGGGTGCTCCCATTTCTTTACTGATGGTTTGTGCCATCTCTTCAGCACGCGCGCTGTAGGTTTCCAGCAAGCGCTCTAGCAGGCCAATACGTTGTTCTCTGGTCGACATCGACCAGGCCGGGAATGCGCTTTTTGCGGCGCTGACGGCCATATTCGTATCAGCTTCAGAGCCCAGAGTGATCTTGGCAAACCCGGTTTCATCAGAAGGGTTGATGACATCTATCGTTTGAGTGCCCTCAGGCGTTACCCATTTTCCGTTAATGTAGAACTTGGTCGTATCCATAATGTGTCTGCTCTTTTGTGGGAGTCGACTCATGGTAGCAGACTCGTGAACTTTGACTTTCCTATTACCTCTTTCAGCAGTTTCTTTTGCTAGCACCCACGGCATGCGCTAATTTGACGACTTCAGAGTTATTGTGGAGGGAGTACGGAATGTTGGAGTCGATCGAGGCCGGTCTAACCGCGTGGCTAGTACCGGGGGCCTCTGCGTTATTGGCGCTGGTAGCACCTACACCGCCTACCGCGCTGCGTTGGGGGCGCCCTGATGACCTTTGACGGCGTGCGCCACGTTGGTGGCAGCCTGCTGGCTTCCGCCGGCATTGGCGGTATTGTTTTGGGTTTCGCGGCCCGCCCGGTGCTGGGCAATCTGCTGGCGGGCGTGCAGATTGCGCTGACCCAGCCGTTCCGTATAGATGATGTACTCCATGTTCAGGATGAGTGGTGCTGGGTCGAGGAAGTGACAGCGACTTACGTGGTGTTGCGGGTTTGGGACTTGCGCCGGATGATCGTGCCGTTGCAGTGGTTTATCGAGAATCCGTTTGAAAACTGGTCGCGCAATAGTGCCGACCTGATGGGTACGGTTTTTCTCTCACTCGATTACGCCATGCCGGTGCAGCCCTTGCGCGAGAAGTTCGCGCGGCTGCTCAGACAATCTTTCCTGTGGGACGGAAAAACGGAGACGGTGCAGGTGACCGACTCGAACGAGCGGGCGTTACAGATACGCTTCCTGATGAGCGCCTCGAATTCCAGCAAAGCCTGGGATTTACGTTGCGCGGTGCGGGAGGGGTTGGTGGCCTTTGTTCAGGCCAACTATCCGGAGTATTTGCCAAGGGTTCGAGCGCGGCTGGTGGATGATCCAGACGCTGCCCTTGATTCGTAAATTGCTTTAAAAACCACACAACAAGGTGCTTTCACTATGACGGAATTCAAACAGGTTGCTGGCCTTTCAGCAGACCAGCTTCGCAACATTGAACGTCATCTTGATCGTTGCTATATCCAGCCTGGAAAGTTGCCTGGCGCGTTGACACTGGTCGCCCGGCGGGGTGAAATTGCCTATGTGAAAGCCCAGGGGCTGATGGATGTGGAACGTAACAAACCTGTCTGCCGGGATACGGTTTTCCGCATTTACTCGATGACCAAACCGATCACATCGATTGCCATGATGCAGCTTTACGAGCAGGGGCGGTTTTTGCTGGACGACCCGGTACACAAGTACATTCCGGCCTGGAAAAACCTGCGGGTTTACAAAAGCGGTGTTTATCCCAATTTTCTGACCACGCCTGCCACCAGCACCATGACCATCCGCGACCTGTTCACCCATATGTCGGGCCTGACTTACGGATTCATGAACCGCACCAACGTTGACGCGGCTTACCGCGAGTTAGGGCTTGATGGCAGCCGGAATCTGACGCTGGAAACGCTGGTGAACCAGCTGGGGGAACTGCCGCTCGAGTTTTCACCGGGTACGGCCTGGAATTATTCCGTCAGCACGGATGTGCTGGGGTATTTGGTGCAGTTGCTGGCGGATCAGCCTTTAGACGAGTATTTGCGGGACAATATCTTAGACCCCCTGGACATGCCAGACACCGGCTTTCAAGTCCGTGACGATCAGCTTGACCGCTTCGCCGCTTGCTATCAGTACCAGTCGGGCGATCAGCTCACGCTGCAGGACGATCCTGAGACGTCACATTTCCGGCACAAAAATAAGTTTGTGTCAGGCGGCGGCGGGCTGGTGTCCACCATTGACGATTATTACCATTTTGCCCAGGCGCTTTGCCAGGGCGGAGAGTTTCGGGGGCGACGGATTATTGGCCGTAAAACCCTGGAGTTCATGCGTTACAATCACCTGCCGGGTAATCAGGACCTGCCGGGCCTTGCGGTGGGAGCCTTCAGCGAAACGCCTTATGCCGGAACCGGCTTTGGCCTGGGTTTCTCGGTTAAAACCGACGTTGCCAAATCCCAGACCAACGGGTCGGCCGGCGAATACGGTTGGGGCGGCCTGGCGAGCACCAACTTTTTTATCGATCCGGCCGAGGAGCTGGTCATGATCTTCATGACGCAACTGATTCCCTCGTCGTCTTACCCGATCCGGCAGGAGTTGCGGGCCATTGTGAATGGCGCTTTGGTGTGAGCCGCGGGCGCTGGTTGTTAAGGGGCGTAAGCAACCGGCTTAGTGACACTTAAGTAGTGCCACATAATTTGATGTTACTGGTTGAGAATATCGATGATTTCGCGGGTATCCTTAATAATCGTATAGACTCGCCCCTCGATCTCTACCCGCTGACGGTTGCCATCGACGTCGCGGGTATTGCCGAAGCGCAGCAACTCCCGGTCGAAATGATCACCTTTCCGATAGTGCAGCTTTTTCTGCCAGCCCGGCGGCAATGGCTGACCACGCTCGACTTTCTTCTGCAGGCCCGGCGGTAGCTGATCGCTATGAGATGACTTGGCCATCGCAGACACGGCGCCAATCATTGCGCCCAACAGGGCAAACATCAGAATAGACCTCATCATCTATTGACTCCGAAAATCACGATATACCACTAAGCTAACACGGGATTGAACGCGGTGACGTTAACGCTGGTTCATACCCGACAAGCCAGGCCCCCAAGAACCGGGACAGGGTATTTCAAGACCGTACAGAAGCATAAAAAAAGCCTCGCAATCAGCGAGGCTTTCCATCTCTGCGCCCGTCGATGTCAGGATTTTATGAATCGACGTCTGAATCCCATGCCAAACAGACCTAACCCCAGAAGTGCGAGTGTTGTTGGTTCAGGAACGACAACCGGGGGAACTACAACTTCGCGTCCAAAGATACTTATATGAGATAGCCCAGGAGTATTTCCACCGTTGTTTTGTAAGGATATAGTGCTGAACGTTCCCGTGCCTGAGTTTGGGTTTGTGTCGAATGTAAGGTCTTCAAAGAGATAAAAACTATATTGAGTTGAACCTTTTACACTGGCGATTAAATCTATGGATATCGGAAGGTCGTTACCGTCAGCAGCGGACCAGGCAAGAGTCCATGTTCCTGTTGTGCCGTTGCCAGACGCTGCAATCACAAAGTTGACGCCACCGATCGAATTCTCTGCCCCTGCCGGGTTTGAATCTGATTTAGTTAATAAGGTAAAAGCGTCTCCAGCCCACGGGTCAGTAACCGGTATGTTATCAAGCAATGTGCCTTGGGCACCTGTGTCGTTGCCAGCAAAGGCACCTTCACAAGCACTAGCGTTCGATCCGTTCCAGCTAACATCCGTTATCGAACAGTCCAGAAGTACAGCTGAGCTAAAAGAGCTATATGAAAGCACCGCTCCTGTTAAAACTAGTTGTAAAAGTCCCTTTGACATTTCGACACCTCAACTGAGTAATTGATCGCACTTTATTCTTAGCAATTACCAAGCCAATATCTTAGATTTTTGTTTTTAAAAGCTTTCTTGGTTTTAAGGTTTTGTAGGGTGTAACAAAAACTGACATGTTGTGGAGGCCTTCCGGCACACCAGGAGTAAAGGTAGATGCTCGTTTGGCTTAGGCGTTTACAACGGGCTATGGCCGTTCGGGCCGATTCATGAGGGTTTGCGGCCATTGGGCGAGTTTTTATGGACTAGAGCTGACTCTATATAACGGTTTTATGTCAATACGCTGCCTTAGAACAGAGTGTAAATAATATCGACAGTTTTGGATTTCGTTTTCGTTTTGTTTCTTCCGACGCCCCGCAAGCGACACCGGCCGGCTTCACCCACCCGCCAGCGCCAACAGCAGATGAATGATTTGTTGTCGGGAAACCGGGTAGGTTAGGTTCCGAAAAATAAACCTGCCCCGGTTTATCGGTTAAGCAAGCCCCAGCACTTTCTTACGCTGCTCTGCCCAGGTATGAATCAAGTGGTCTACGGCCAGGCCAATAAAGGCAACGCACAAACCGAGCACGATGCCTTGGCCCATACCGTTGGCTTCAGACAAAGACTGCATGATGAGCTGACCTAAGTCGTCGGTACCGATAAAGGCGCCGATGATGATCATAAACAAAGAGAATATGACGGTTTGGTTGATGCCCAGCATGATGTGCGGGAACGCCAGGGGCAGCTCAATTTTCAGTAAACGCTGGGTGCGGTTAACCCCTGACATAGAACCGGCTTCTTGCAAGCTTTTCGGCACGTTACTCAACCCTTCCACGGTGTAACGTGTGGCAGGGATGGTGGCGTACACGATCACCGCAATAAGCACTGATAAATCGCTCACACCAAACAACATGATGACCGGGATTAAGTAGACGAACGACGGAAACGTCTGAAACGTGTCACACACCAGCAACATAAACTTGGTTGCCCTGGGGCTTCGCGAGCACAAAATGCCGACGCTACAACCAATCGTTACGGAAATGATGACGGCAAAGGTGGCCATATAGGCCGTAATCAGGGCGCGGTCCCACCAGGGTGTTAGGGCAATAAAGGCAATAAAAGCCGTTGCAACAATCGCGGAGCGAAGGCCGCCAACGATGTAACCCGTACCGGCAACCAGGAACAGTGTGGCCGCGACGGGCATTGCTAAATAGGCTTCTTTCATGGGCATCAAAATCGAGATAATCATGAAGGCGTTGAAGTTTTGCACGCTGTCGTAAGTGTTGGTGATAATCCAGTCAATAATGGAATCCCAGAACTTTTCGGTAGTAAGCCCTTGTGATTCATGAATAAAGTAGAAGTAATTGGCCTTGTCTGGAAAAGCCACCGATGCGACATAGGCAATAACGGAAGTGAAAATCAGAATGCCCACGAAGGCGAGCGAATACCTGTGACGCCGATGAAACGGTACGTCAGCAAAGTAATCAACCTGCTTTTTCGCCCAGGCCAGGGATAACCTGTCCAGAACCACCGCAATCAAAACAATGGATATGCCAAGCTCAAGGGCCTGGCCTATCTTGAGCATATTCAAAGACACAAGTAAGTCGTAGCCTAAGCCCTTTGCGCCAATAAACGATGCGATAACGGCCATAGCCAGACACTGCATGATGACCTGGTTAACACCGATTAAAATGTCATGGCGTGCGGTAGGGATGAGTACTTTAAACATCAGTTGGCGTGAGTTGCAGCCACTCATCATGCCGGCTTCCACCACTTCTGGAGAGACCTTTTTAAGGCCCAGAATGGTGAGGCGAATCATTGGGGGGGTGGCAAAAATAACCGTTGAAATAGCACCCGCGTGGTCACCAATGCCGAAGAACACCACCACCGGGATCAGGTACGAGAAGTGGGGCATGGTTTGCGCCACGTTCAACAGTGGCGCCAGGATGGATTCGAAGGTTTTGTTTCTGAAGGCGACGATGCCTAAGGTTAACCCCAGCAAAACCGATAAGGGCACGGCCACCAGCACAAACGATAAGGTTTGCATGGCGGGTGTCCACTGACCAAACACGGCAATGTAAATGGTGCTGATGCCGGCCAAAAGTGACAGGTTGCGGCCCCCAAGATACTGCCCTGTTAAAAAGGCACCCGCAGCAACAGCGGGCCATGGCAATGCCGGAATTCGAGCCCACTCGTTTTCGCTAATAAAGTCCCAGCTGGTGAAAGTCACAACGGTTTTGACGCCCCCTAACAGGAGCTCACGAATCAAATTGATGCTGAACAGAACCACGCCAGACAAGTCGCGGGTAAACTCTTTCATCATGGTTGACTGTTCGGTGATGTCTAACTCGGCATCGTAAGTCTCGACCACCCAAAAATCATTGATGAGGAACTTAAGGCCGTCGTTAACAACGTCTGGCAGCAGCCAGAATCGGGTTTCTTGCAGGCGCCACAGGTTGCCACCTGTGGCCGGATCGATGGCCATCACAAGGGCAAAGAACACCACCAATAAGGCGACAAACTGCGTCCATTTATGTTCGATAAAATAGTGCATTAGGCTTTGCTCATAACTTAGTTATTAACTGGCATGCTGTTAGTTTCACCAAACAAGACGTCTATTATAATGTTGCGGTTTAAAGCGCCAACAATATTGCCCTCGGTATCAGTGACAGCCACTGGCTTTTGCTCGGTTAGCACGGATCCGGCTACGGTTTCGATAATGGCATCGGCAGAAACAGTGACGTCGCTCATCTTGGCGGTTGCGTCGTATTCTTCCATGATGGCTTTGCAAGAAAGTACGCGCTCACGCGGCACGCCACGGGTAAACTTGGCGACGTACTCCGTAGCTGGCTTGAGTACAATGTTGGCTGGGGTATCAATTTGTTCGATGACGCCGTCTTTCATGATGGCGATGCGGTCGGCAAGGCGTAGCGCCTCATCGAAGTCGTGGGTAACGAATAAGATGGTTTTGTGCAATACACTTTGTAAGCGCAGGAACTCGTCTTGCATTTCCTTGCGAATCAGTGGGTCCAGAGCTGAGAAGGGCTCATCGAGAAACCAGATTTCAGGTTCTACGGCTAATGAGCGGGCAATGCCGACACGCTGTTGTTGACCACCGGAGAGCTGGCGGGGAAAGTCGTTTTCGCAATTTGTGAGCTCTACCAGGTTCACCATGTCCATCGCACGGGCCATGCTGTCGCGAGTGCTTATGCCCTTTGCCTGTAGTGGTAAGGCAATGTTTTCCAAAACGGTTTTGTGAGGCAGAAGGGCAAAACTTTGGAACACCATGCCCATTTTATTACGGCGAATGTTGATCAGTTCTTTCGCATTCATAGCCAGCAGGTCTTCACCGTCAATAGAAATATCGCCTGCGGTCGTGCTGATTAGCCGTGAAATACAGCGCAAGAGTGTGGATTTGCCAGAGCCGGACAGGCCCATGATGACGAGCATTTCACCTTTGTGTACTTCAAAAGAAGCGTTGTTAACACCAATAACACAGCCGGCTTTAAGTAATGATGCTGTATCTACTTTTCCGCCTGATTGTTCTAGAGTTTTTACAGCGTTAGCGCCAAAAATTTTATAGACAGACTCGCACTTGATGACCGGTTGAGCTGACGTTGACATAATCAAATTCCTGTAAAAAAAGAGGTGCTGAAAGATAGGGTTGATGGCAATAATTCAGTGAATATATCGGACAAACAAGCGCAAGAAATTATTGTTGCACCGCGTCAATAGCACTGCTGTTATTGAAAAAAACAGAACAAATAAATAGAGATTATGAATATGAAAGCTAACCTGAACGCAGCACGCTCAGGTTAGCGTATTTGGCTTACAACCAGGCTTTCCAGGTTGCTTCGTTATCAGCCAGCCATTTAGTAGCGGCTGCTTCGTGGCTCATACCATCGATGTCCACCAATGCCGCCATGTTGCCGATATCGTTTTTGGTAAAGGATACGTTGTTAAAGATTTTGTAAGCGGTTGGCCATTTTGCAGGCATTTGATAATAAGCGGCCTTCTTCAACCAACCTGCGGGGGGCGAACCACATTTGCCATCACCGCCGTCTGACTTCTTGCAGCCCTCTGTATACGCGGGGAATTTAACGAAGCTGCCACCGTCACCGGCATCGGTGAAGTTGGGTGACCAGTTAAATACAACCACGGCACGGTTGTCTTTGGCTGCCGACTCCAGTTCCGCCCAAAGTGCACCGGATGACCCGGCAAACTTGGCTGTGAAGTCCATATCAAGTGCTTCAATGCGGTTCAGGGTTTCTTGGCCATGCCAGTCCATAGGGCCGTCAAGATAACGACCTTTGCCACCACTGCCGGGTGTTGCAAACAGTGCGGCACAATCGTTCAGCGCTTTCCAAGAGGGTAGGCCCGGGCATAAGTCGCCTACATACGCAGGGTACCACCACTCTTCCTGAGTAACAGAGGCGTGGGTGCCCACATCAATAATGCCGCCAGCGTCTAAAGCGTTGTTGAAAGACTTGCCAAAAGTAGACTGCCAGACTTCATGGGCAATAGTAACGTCGCCGTTACGAACAGATTCGTAAACCGCTTGGCTGTCAGCAGGTACGTAAGAAACGTTATCTCCAATGCTTTCAAAAATACCGCCAATAACGTAAGCCATAGTAATTTGGCTGGTCCAGTTATGGGTGGCAATTACAATAGGCTCTTTTGAATCTGCCTGGGCTACAGTTGCGCCAAGCACCAGTGAGCTAACTGCAGCGGCAGTAGCAAGCTTGTTCAAAAATCTCATACACATCTCCGAAAAGTATTGTTATCGGTAATTGATCGTTTCTCTCTTTCTTACTTTGATTACAGGCAAAGTCCTGTTTCGCTTTTAATTCAAGATTATATCTGGGCAAAAAAATAGACGGCAACGGCGGCGTAGCGAGCTTTTTTAAAAGCACGACATTGGGCCAGCGCCTAAAATGGCACGTCTAAAAGTCATAATGACTTCGGTTTTTAGGTCAAGCGCGCCAGGGTCGAATGTGTCAATGGCGCAATGCTATGAAGGCTGTATCTATCTTTGAAAAGGCTGTATCTGTCGGTGAAACAGAGGGCCGAGGGCGGGCAGGCCGCCGATGAAACGCGAGATCTCGAGAACACGCCGGAAGGAAGCGCTCGAACTGGTCAAGCAGGAAAAATACTTGATAACTCGTATGCCAGGGCCGACAGGCTAACACATCTTGGCTGTCAGCGTTTTTTCACTTACGCAAAACCGGTTAAAGCCGGTTCTGAAAATAAATGTGCCCTTGTCTATCGTGTTGCCGGAGTTGATACAGCACTGGTTACTGTGCGTATAATTTTGGTCGGTCCTTCAACCCGGACCATTTTTGCAATACAAAAGGAAATGTATGAATCATTCCAAAGAATTACTGCAATCCCCACTTTTTCAGTCTGTTGCGGGTCTGGCTTTCGAGTCGGTGATGGTGACGGACGTGACCGGTGACCATAAGAATTCTGTGATCATTTATGTCAACCAGGCCTTTACTGACCTGACGGGCTATTCGGCTGACGAAGTTCTGGGCAAAACGCCTGGTCTGCTGCAGGGGCCGGAGACCGACAAAGCGGAGACAGACCGTTTGTCTGATGATCTGAAGCACAATCGGACCTTCCACGGCAGTACCATTAATTATCGCAAAGACGGCACGCCTTTCACCATTGAGTGGAAGGTATCACCGGTGATGGATGGGGCTAAGGTTACCCATTATGTGGCGGTACAGAGAGCGGTTGGTTAAGGTTTGAAAATGCGTCTTTGAGCAGATCGCGTCAGGCCAGCACGCTGGCTTGACGCGGAGGGTTTGCCTATGATTCCTAATACTATGAAAGCGATGGTTCTAACCGGTCACGGTGGGATCGACAAGCTCGAATACCAGAGCGTATCGACACCGCATCCAGCGCCTGGGCAGGTGCTGGTGCAGGTGACGGCAACCGCCAAGAACAATACCGACCGTAAGGCTCGCGAAGGGCTTTACCCCACCAAAAAGGGAGAGATGACGTCTTTCCAGATGGGTGGCAAGCCGACGTTGATTTTTCCCCGCATTCAGGGCGCCGACATAGCGGGTCGCGTGGTGGCCGTGGGTGAGGGAGTGAGTGAAAGCTGCCTGGGCGAGCGTGGGTTACTGGATTTTAACATCTACGCCGATGCCCGCAGGGATATCAACCTTACCCCTGATTACTACGGCCACGGTGCAGACGGTGGCTATGCAGAGTATGTCGCGCTGCCTTCGGACCAATTTCATTACATTCCCAACCCAGAATTGTCCGACGCTGAACTGGCGTCAATGGGCATGTGCTCCTACCAAACCGCCTATCATATGGTCACCTCGGCTAATATTCAGGCAGGCGAGCGGGTACTGGTTACCGGTGCCAGTGGCGGCGTGGGTACCGCGCTAATCCAATTGTGTCGCATTGTGGGCGCTATCCCTTTTGCTCTGAGTAAAGACGACAAGGCCGATGCGTTGCTTAAGCTTGGGGCCGAGGCCGTACTGGATCGCTCTGATATGAACAGCTTTGTTGACCGGGTAAAGGCGGTAACGGGCGGCAAACCGTTTGACGCGGTGATGGATCTGGTTGGCGGAGAGATGACCGACAGGTTCATCGACGCCATGATCTTCGACATGAACGCCCGCAGTACCTACCCGCGGTTGAGCATCGCCGGTGCCAGTGGTGGCAACATCAGCGAGATTCTCTGGACCCGCATTTACCTTTATCAGGTACAGATTTTCGGGGTGTCTCACGGTACCCGAGAGGAGGCCGATCAGCTCATGGCCTGGATTCGCGGCGGGCAATTGAAGCCGGTGCTTCACGGCGCGTTCAAACTATCGGATTTGCATCATGCCGAGGTCTATTTTGAGAATCGGGGCAGCAATTACCTCGGCAAGATCGTGATTGTTCCCGACGCGCAGTGGAACGAGCATGGCAAGCCTTTCACCCTGGGGGATTTGTGATGAAACCGGAATTGACCATTCAGTTGATGGATACCCATGCCGGTGGCGACGTTAGCCGGATTGTCACCGGTGGCATTGATCCGCTGCCGGGGGACACCGTGCGGGCCCAGATGGAATACCTTCGGGACAATGCCGATGGCTTGCGCCGTTTATTGCTGGAAGAGCCCCACGGTATTCCCGAGATGTCTGTAGACTTACTGGTGCCGCCGACAGACCCGCGAGCAGCGGCTGGGTATATCATCATGGAAGTGATGGGGTATCCGATTTACTCCGGTTCTAACACTATCTGTACGGCCACCGCCGTTCTGGAAGCGGGCATTGTGCCCAAGCAGGAAGGCCGGCAACAGTTCCTATTGGAATCGCCGGCCGGGCTGGTGCAGATAGACGCAACGGTGTGTGACGGGGTGGTGGAATCCATCACCTGCGAAGGCCTGCCCAGCTATATTCACACCTACAGGGCGACCGTTGAGGTGCCGTCTTTGGGGAAGGTGACCTACAGCGTTGCTTACAGCGGCGGTTTCTATGCCTTGGTGGATGCGAAAGAGCTGGGGTTCGACCTTACTCTGGACGAAGAGCGCAGGCTTGCCGAGGCGGCTCACGCCATTGTTGAGGCAGTGCAGGCTGAACGGGGTTTTTTGCATCATACGCTGGGCGATTTGGGGCCCTTGCCGTTCCTGCACTTTATGGGGCCGGTGGAACATGTGGGTGAGGGCTATTATCGTTCCCGCTCTGCCACTTATGTGCACCCCGGCGTCATCTGCCGCAGCACCACCGGTACCGGAACTTCGGCGCGGCTGGCATTGATGAACTATGAAGGCACCATCAAACCCGGCGACCGGCTGGAAACTGTTTCTCTGCGGGAAACCAGCTTCATCGGCGAGTTCAGTGCCGTGGAGCAGAACGGCGAGGTCCAGATGGTGAAGAACCAGATTACCGGCAAGAGTTATGTGATTGCCCGTTCCGACATCGTCGTTAACTGCGACGACCCCATGGTGGATTGCCGCAGCCTGCATCACATTTTGTCCGGTCAACAATCAGGCGCTGCAGACCCGCTGTGAACAAGTTTGTGAGGAAGAACATTGAAAAAACTCATCACGATTGTTCTTGCCGTTCTTCTTGGCGGCTGTTCATCGCAACAAGGTGCCATTAACTCAGATGACCTGGACGCCGCTGTCATTGGCAAAAAGCCGGAGGGGTATCCAAAAACCTATATTAAGTCTCTTCCTGACCGCCCTGGCTTTTGTATAAAAGTGACAGAAAACTGGAAAGCACATGATTATCAAGGGCAGACGATTTGGCTTAAAGAAAAAAAGATCGAGAGCCTGAACTGCCCTTGGGATCAGATGCAATGGCAAGACCGATCATTCCTTCGGCGAGACCAATAGCTGGGGCTGTATTTCTGCAGGTTGCAGATCCGTTTTGGTTTCTGTAGCCTTAAAATTAATTGAACGTTCAATTAATAAATTCAGGGCGATAAAGCAGCGAATAACCATGGCCAAAGTTGGAGTGAAAGACACCCGAAAACAGCAGCTGATCAACGCAACGATGGAGTCGATTGCCGAACTGGGGATGCAGAACACTACCATCATCAGCATCAGCAAACGCGCGGGCATGTCCTCGGGCATCATCAGCCACTATTTCGGTGGTAAGCGGGGCCTGATTGAAGCAGCGCTACGATATTTACTGGCCCACCTCGGAAAAGAGCTTCGTGAGCGCATGGCGGAGACCGACGGGTCGCTGGAACAGCGCCTGAACTGCATCGTTGATTCCAACTTTTCCAACTTCCAGCGCTCGGCACTGGCGGCAAAAACCTGGTTGAGTTTCTGGGCGCGGTCCATGCATGAGCCCGAGCTGCAGCGTTTGCAACAGATCAACAATGCGCGTCTCTATAGCAACCTGCGCTACGCCTTCGCCCAGGTGATGGAGCCTACGGCAGCGACCGAGGCGGCGAGGCAAACGGCGGCGATGATAGACGGCTTCTGGCTGCGTAGTGCGTTGAGTCTGGACCCACAGGAAAGTTTCGAAGCGGGCCAGCGGCTGTGTAAGCGCTTTGTACAGGACACGCTGGCCCGGCCCCAGACAACATCCGTTAGCGTCACTCAGAGAGAACAACCGCTAGAGAGAACAATCCATTATTCACGTTGAGGTAAAGTTTTTATGTCCCATTCAATACCTCGTTTACAGAACTTCATTCACGGTCGCTTCTTTGCCAACAATACCGGTGAGGTGTTTCCAGTGGTCAATCCGGCCACGGGCAAAGTGATCTACGAAGTAGAAATAGCGGATGAATCTGTGCAGCAGGCCGCCATTGAGAGCGCCCGGGTTGGATTTACAGAGTGGGCTGCCATGCCCGCCGTGCAGCGCAGCCGCATTCTTCTAAAAGCCGTCGCATTACTGCGTGAACGTAACGACGAGCTGGCCGCTATTGAGGTTCGGGATACCGGCAAACCCTTGCAGGAAGCGCAAGCGGTAGACATTGTGACCGGTGCAGACTCTATTGAATTTTTTGCCGGCCTGGCGCCGTCGATTGAGGGTAACCAGCAGGATCTTGGGGGTGACTTCTATTACACCCGCCGAGAGCCGCTGGGAATATGTGCCGGTATCGGCGCCTGGAACTACCCGCTACAGATCGCTTGTTGGAAGTCTGCTCCGGCACTGGCGTGTGGCAACGCGATGATCTTCAAACCGTCTGAAGAAACCCCAATGGGAGCGACCAAACTGGCCCAAATTTATATCGAAGCAGGTGTTCCCGCCGGTGTGTTTAACGTCGTGCAGGGCGCGGCGGAAGTCGGCTCTTGGCTGACTCACCACTCTGAAATCGCCAAAGTGTCGTTTACCGGCGAAGTAGGCACCGGCAAGAAAGTCATGGCCGCGGCGGCCAGCACTGTGAAAAGTGTCACCATGGAACTGGGTGGCAAATCCCCGCTCATTATTTTCGACGATGCTGATCTGGAGAATGCCATCTCGGCCGCCATGGTGGGTAATTTTTACACCCAGGGCGAAGTCTGCACCAATGGCACCCGAGTGTTCGTGCATGAGGATATCTATCCGAAATTCATGGAGCGTTTGCTGGAGCGCACCCGCAACAACATCCTGCCGGGCGATCCGATGAACCCGCAAACCAACTTTGGGGCGCTTATTTCTGACAAGCACCGCGAGCTGGTATTGAGCTATATCGCTAAAGGTGTGGCAGAAGGCGCAACACTCCGTCATGGAGGTCACGCGTTTGAGCCAGAAGATTCCAAGGGTGGCTACTTTGTTGAACCGACCATCTTCACTGACTGCGCTGACGATATGGCCATCGTACGGGAAGAAATTTTCGGGCCGGTGATGTCGGTGCTTACGTTCAGCACCGAAAATGAAGTGATTGATCGCGCCATTGCGACGGAAACCGGACTGGCGGCGGGCGTGTTCACTAATGATATTCGCCGCGCTCACCGGGTTGTTCATCGGCTGCAGGCAGGTATTTGCTGGATTAACAGCTACGGAGCTTCGCCGGCAGAAATGCCCGTGGGCGGCTACAAACTCTCTGGTATTGGCCGCGAAAATGGCCGCGAGACGATCTCTCACTACACCCAGCTCAAAGCTGTGTATGTAGGTATGGAAGACATCGACGCACCATTTTAATTTCGGAGATACAAAGGAGAACGTGTGTGAAAGAAAACCAATACGACTTCATCATTGTGGGCGCAGGCTCTGCTGGCTGTGTGCTGGCTAACCGCCTGACCGAAGATACCCAGCGTAAGGTTCTGCTACTGGAGACCGGTGGTAGCGACAAAAGCATCTTTATTCAGATGCCGACGGCCTTATCCATTCCGATGAACACCAAAAAGTTCGCCTGGCAGTTTGAAACTGAACCGGAGCCTTATCTGGACAACCGTCGCATGCACTGCCCACGGGGCAAAGTGCTGGGCGGATCGTCGTCCATCAATGGCATGGTGTACGTGCGTGGCCACGCCCGCGACTTTGATGAATGGGAATCGGGAGGCGCAGAAGGCTGGAATTACCAACAGGTACTGCCCTATTTCAAAAAAGCGGAGACCTGGGCCTTTGGCGGTGATCGCTACCGTGGCGGTGACGGTCCGTTGGGCGTAAACAACGGCAACAACATGCAAAACCCCCTGTATAAGGCCTTTATTAACGCAGGTCAGGACGCCGGTTATTTGCCTACAAAAGACTATAACGGCGCCCAGCAGGAAGGGTTTGGTAGCATGCACATGACGGTCAAAAATGGTCGTCGCTGGTCTACTGCGAATGCGTATCTGCGGCCGGCTATGGGTCGCCCTAATCTGACCGTGGTTACCCATGCTCTGGTGCACAAAGTGCTCCTCGACGGCCATACCGCTACGGGTGTGCGTTACGAACAGAGCGGTAAGCTCCGAGAGGTGAAAGCCACTGAAGAGGTGATTTTGTCGGCAGGGTCCATTGGTTCTCCGCATCTGTTGCAGCTTTCCGGCATTGGTAACCGCGAGGTTCTGGAAAAGGCTGGCATTGAGGTGAAGCACGAGCTGCCGGGAGTGGGTGAAAACCTGCAGGATCATCTGGAGTTTTATTTTCAGTTCCGCTGTGAACAGCCGGTGTCGTTAAACGGCAAGCTCGACTGGTGGAACAAACTGAAAATAGGCGTGCGCTGGATTCTGAAAAAAGATGGCCTTGGTGCCACCAACCACTTCGAATCGTGCGGTTTTATACGTTCCAAAGCGGGCGTGGAATGGCCCGATATGCAATACCATTTCCTGCCTGCGGCAATGCGTTATGACGGCAAAGAAGCGTTTGACGGCGACGGATTTCAGCTGCACGTTGGCCACAACAAACCCAAAAGCCGCGGCACCGTGCACGTCCATTCTGCGGATCCAAAAGAAGCACCACGGATACAGTTCAACTATTTACAGCACGAAGCCGACCGGGAAGGTTTTCGGGCGTGCGTTCGCCTGACCCGGGAGATTATTAATCAGCCAGCAATGGATGAGTACCGCGGGGAGGAAATTCAGCCAGGTACCGCGGTTGACAGCGCCGAGCAAATTGACGCTTTTGTTCGGCAGACGGTAGAGAGCGCTTATCACCCATCCTGCACCTGCAAGATGGGCATCGATGAGCGTGCAGTGGTAGACCCGCAAACTCGGGTTCATGGCATCAAAAATCTGCGTGTTGTGGATTCATCGATTTTTCCAACCATACCCAATGGCAACCTGAACGCGCCTACCATCATGGTTGCAGAGCGCGCCGCCGATCTGATCCGGGGCAAGGAGCCCCTCCAATCTTTAGAGGCACCTGTTGTCATGGATGAACAATGGCAGGTACGTCAGCGTCCAGGAGAGGCAAAACGGCAACAGAGCTAGCGCTTTGGAGTGCTGAGTTGAATGACAAAGGTACTTAAGTACCGTTCACCTTTTCTGCCGGCGCTGCTAACGTGAATTGGTCAAACAATCTTCACGCCACCCGCAAAGGACGCTCTTATGCAACCCACCAGGCACGAGCTCAAGGCGATGGCGCTTGTAGTCCTGATCGCCCTGATGCCGAACACAACACAGGCACAGCCGGCAGACGACCAGACGCGTGTTGCCCGGGATATGATCCGGGTTCTGGAAGCCTACGCAGTGTACAAAATGGGCCAGTATGATCTGGCGTTTGAACGCTATATTGCCCTGGCCGAGGATGGCAACCGCCAGGGAATGCTGAACGTCGCCAACATGTACGCGGAAGGCAAAGGGGTTGAGCAAAATGACACACATGCCTTCCAGTGGTACCTCAGGCTGGCCGAATCAGGCGACAGGTTCGGTATAGCCGAAACAGCAAAGGCCTACCGGACAGGCAGGGGCGTGCAAGAGGATGCGGAACGGGCCCGCTACTGGGAAGAGCAGGCCGGAGTTGGGGGCTGAGCGGATCGGTCGTTCTTGTTATTTCAACAACTCCTTCTGGCCGGCCGGGTCTTCCATGGGAACATTCTGAGCGGTTTCTCCGCTCAGAATCATACGTGCCGCAGCAACGGCGGCATCGCGGTAGGGCATCAGAACAATGTCTGCTTCAGCCCGAGTCAGTTCCGCCGCAGTCTGTTCCCTATGGGCGGCAACCGCTATCCGGCCGTGATAACCAAAGTCTCGCACAGATCTCAGCAGCGCGCGCCGCGGATCGCTATGGGTCAGTCCGGTGTCGTGTTCGGGCACCGCTAACACCAGCCATTTGGCCGCGCCAAGGGGCAGGTGCGCAAGAAATTCCGGGTCAGTTGCATCGCCGAAGATCACGTCGTACCCATCTTTGCGAGCATGGCGGATCGCTTCTGGGCTGAAGTCGACGCCAAGCACTTTCAGCCCGGCCTCGCGCAGCGCGCCCGCAATGCCAAGCCCGTAACGCCCCAGCCCAAACAGAATCACATCGTGTCCTTGCGTGTTTGATGGCGCATCCTCCCGCGGGGTCGCGGCCATGCGCCGGTCGAAGATGCCCAAAAGCGGCTCCATCCGGTTATATATCTGGTGTGAGTAGGTGATCATGTAGGTTGAGGCCGCAATTGTGATAAGGCCCACCAGCGTCACAAGGCCGAGCGCCTGGTCAGAGACATGGCCAATGGTCACGCCCATCGCCATGAAGATCAGGGAAAACTCACTGATCTGCGCCACGGTGAGGCCCGCAAGAAAACCCGTGCGTTTGCGGTAGCCCATGGTCACCATGATGATCAGCACGATCAGCGGATTGCCGATCAGCACGAAGAGCGACAGAACAATGGCCGGCCCTACGCTGTCGCCCAGAATCGACAGGTCCAGAGAGGCGCCGAGTGCGATAAAGAAAAACAGCAGCAGGAAGTCTCGCAGCGAGGCGAGACGTGCGGCAATCGCCTCACGGTAGGCAGTGGAGGCCAGTGAAACACCCGCCAGAAGCCCGCCAAGTTCCTTGCCGAAGCCCAGATAATGGCCAACTGCAGCCAGCAGCGCCGCCCAGCCGATGGCAAACGACACCAGCAGTTCCGGCGCCCGCGCCAACCGGTCGACCAGCGGGTTGGCCACATAGCGGATGAACAACGCCACGGCGAAGAGCATGGCCAGGCCGTAGCCAAGTAACACCAGAACGTCGGTCAGCGCCGCATCGTCGCCGGCACCTACCCCGATGGCCGACAGCACGATCATCGCAATTACCACAACCACATCCTGCACAATCAGGAAACCGAGCGCGATCCGGCCGTGGAGCGAATCGATCTCGCGTTTGTCAGACAACAGCTTGACGATGATAATGGTCGACGAAAACGTCAGTGCCACGGCGACGTAAAAGGCCGTCAGTGCATCAAGGCCAAGTGCCAGCCCGATGCCAAAGCCGAAGACCGTGGTAAAAACTACCTGTCCCAGCCCCGTGACAAGTGCCACGGGGCCAAGTGTGCGGATCAAGTTAAAATCGAGCTTCAGGCCGACCAGAAACAGCAAAACCGCAATGCCCAGTTCGGCCAGTAGGTCGATCTGTTCGTCCGATCGCGCGATATCCAGCACCGAGGGGCCCGCCACAATGCCCACCGCAATAAAGCTCACTATCAATGGTTGGCGCAGAAGAAGCCCGGCAAAGCCGACGCCAGCCGCCAGCACCAGAAGTGCCGCGAACTCATAGAAGATGTAGTCTTGAAGTACCTCGGTCACGATGTCTTCCTGTCGCTTTCGCTCTGCGAATTTTGCCCTGGGTTGCAGGGGTTGTGCGTTCGATGAAGCAGGACACGTTTTTCGATTTCAAGAATCACAAGCAGTGCTGGCCCAACCGCAATTACCGTCAGACCTTGCGCCAGGCTCAGCGGCCGAGTATCGAAGAAGACTTCCATGAAGGGCGCGTAGGTGAACAGGAATTGCAGCGCGGTGACCACCGCAATGGCAATAAGCACGGGCCGCGTTCCCAGCAAGGCCTCGAACGACAGCGAGGTGGTGTTCAGAAAACGCACGGAGAAAAGATAGAATATCTCCATCACCACCAGAGTGTTGACCGCGATAGTGCGAGCCTCCTCGATGCTTGCGCCCTGCCGCTGCGCCCAGGTAAACATCCCAAAGATGCCCGCACAGAACAGAATCGATACGAACGCTACGCGCCACATAACGAAGCGCGACAGGATCGCCTCGGAGGCCGGGCGTGGCGGTCGGAGCATAATACCGGGCTCCGGCCCTTCGAAGGCAAGCGCCATGGCCAGAACGACCGAACTGACCATGTTAACCCAGAGGATCTGCACCGGCGTGATCGGTAGCGTCAGGCCCAGAAGTAGCGCGGCGATCAGCGCCAACGCCTCGCCGCCATTGACCGGTAGAAGAAAAACAATGGCCTTCTGCAGGTTATCGTAGACGGTTCGACCGGCTTGGATGGCGGCGGTGATGGTGGCAAAATTGTCGTCGGCAAGCACGATCTCGGCCGCCTCCTTCGCGGCCTCGGTTCCGGTTCGGCCCATGGCGATGCCAATGTCAGCGCGTTTCAACGAAGGTGCGTCGTTGACCCCGTCGCCGGTCATCGCCACGACGAGTCCGCTGGCCTGCAACGCCTCGACCAGGCGCAGTTTGTGCTCGGGGCTGGTGCGCGCGAAGACGTCGATGCGCGTGGCGTGCTCCCGCAGTTGTTCGGTGCTCAGCCCGTCGATCTGTGCGCCTTCCAGTACCTCTTCGGTGTTATCGAGGCCCAGTTGCCGTGCGATGGCCAGGGCAGTGCCCGCATGATCGCCGGTAATCATCTTGACCCGTATACTCGCTGCCTGGCATTCGGCCACCGCGACGATGGCCTCCTCGCGCGGCGGGTCGATGAGGCCGACGAGCCCCAGAAGCGTTAGCCCGCCTTCGACATCGTCAAACGTTAGCTTACGCGCGCCCTCCGGCCCACGTCTTGTGGCGATGGCCAGAACACGCTGGCCCTGGGCGGCAATTTCGGACGCTGCACGCTGCCAGTATTCGGCATCCAGCGGACCGGCCTCGTCGCCCTCCGCTTGCTGGTCGGTGCACATGGCTAGAATGCGCTCGGGCGCACCTTTTACATGGATTGCAGCCGTATTGTGTTGATCATGATGCAGCGTTGCCATGAAGCGGTGCTGCGCATCGAAGGGGATAGCGTCGGTCTGCGGATTGGCGCGGCGGACATCACCCGTCACCAGCCCTGCTTTGCAGGCAAAGGCGATCAGCGCGCCTTCCATTGGGTCGCCTTGAACGTTCCAGCCCGTTTCCGTTTGAGCCAGTTCGGCGTCGTTGCAAAGCATGGCTCCAAGGGCGAGGTCGCGCAGGAGCGGGTGGGTGCCATGCCCGACCTCCTGTGTTTCAAACATGATGGTGCCATGGGGCGCATACCCCACCCCGGTCACGGCAAAGCGCCGTCCTGCGGTGACCACCGTAGTCACCGTCATCTCGTTGCGGGTGAGCGTGCCGGTCTTGTCAGTGCAGATGACCGAAACCGAGCCCAGGGCCTCTATCGCGGGAAGACGACGCACGATCGCGTTGCGCCGCGCCATCGCCTGCACGCCGATGGCGAGTGTTACGGTCATGATGGCCGGCAGGCCCTCGGGGATTGCCGCTACCGACAGGCCGACCACGGCGATGAATATCTCGGCAAAGCCCATTTCAGCCACGACATAGCCGAAAGCAAGAATAATCGCGGCCAACACGAGGATAACGCCGGTAATGCGGCGGGCGAAGACCTCCATTTGCAACAGAAGCGGCGTGGTTGTTGTCTCTACGCTGGTTAGAAGCCCGCTGATTCGCCCGATTTCGGTCGCCGCTCCCGTTGCCACAACAACGCCGCGCCCGGTGCCGGCGGCGACCAGTGTGCCGCTAAAAGCCATTGAGTGGCGGTCGCCGACAGGCGCATCGGCGGCGACGGAATCTATGTCTTTGTCGGTAGGGACGGATTCACCGGTCAGCACCGCCTCCTGCACGCGCAGGCCTTTGGCTGCGACCAGCCGAAGGTCGGCGGGCACCTTGTCGCCTGCGTCCAGAAACACGATGTCTCCCGGCACCAGTTCCTCGGCAGGCACCGTTGCCCGACGCCCGCCACGCAGCACGCGCGCGTCCGGTGCCAGCATATCGCGGATCGCCGACAGCGCCTGTTCGGCGCGGCCCTCCTGCACAAAGCCGATTACCGCGTTAACCAGCACGACCGCCAGGATCACGCCGGTATCGACCAGATGACCCAGCGCGGCCGTGACAACGGCTGCGGCCAGCAGCACATAGATCAGAACATTGCGGAATTGCCTGAGGAACCGGCGCAGCGGCCCGTCGGGTGCAGCTTCCGGCAGCCGGTTTGGCCCGGTTCTGCGAAGCCGGTCCGCGGCCTCATCCGCGCTCAGCCCATCTAGCCTGGTGTCAACACCTTTGAGAGCCTCGCCCTCTGCGAGCGAATGCCACTTAAGGTCCGCCGCGCTGCCACCATCATGCCGGACCGATGGGGAATCATCGGCGTCATCGCCGGATCGGTCGTTCATTTGTTTTCTCCAAGGCTGGCATCCTTCCAGCCGGGTTTGCGCGTTGCGTAGCCTGGTATTGTCAGAAAGGGCTTGTTCAGCATGCGGGCGTCCTTAAGAGCGTTCACGTCAATGAAGAGTTATCCCTCACTATAGAACATCTCAAACGTGGTTGAACATATGTCAGGAGCTGTGAGACTGAGGCAAGCGATACATTTGCCTTGTGGGGGGGTGGGAAAACTACGTTGATGACTAAAGTTGGAGCATTTTCCGTGTGCCAACCGGGTGTTAGGTCGGGGAGGCCCTAAAAGCCTTCCCGACGTGTCAAAGGCTAACTCATTACCTAACGCTGCTTACGATCCGAACAGGTTATAGATAAACACCGCACCCACAGCCACTGGCGTTATGTAGCGCACGGTGATGTACCACAGGCGAAACATAGGCTTTGAAAGCGCGAGTTCCTTTTCCATCGCCTCCCGCGACATCACCCAGCCGGCAAACACAGCAACCAGCAGGCCGCCCAAGGGCAACAGAATGTTGGCGGTGAAGAAGTCCAGCAGATCAAAGACGGTCTTGCCCTCTAGCATGCCAATCCAGCCCAGTGGTGCAAAATCTGACCACAGGTTCAGGGAAAGGATCGACGCAATGCCCAGTAACCAACACACGAAGCCTGCTGCCAGCGTGCTGCGGGTGCGATTCATGCTTTTTTGTTCTTCCAGCCATTCAACGATGGGCTCCAGCAGGGAAATGCCCGACGTCCAAGCGGCGAATATCAGCAATACAAAGAACAGGGTTCCGAACAAGCTGCCCATGGGCATCTGGCCGAATGCCAACGGCAGGGTCTGAAAGATCAGCCCAGGGCCGGCTCCAGGCTCAAGGCCGTTTGCAAACACAATCGGGAAGATGGCCAAACCGGCAAGCAGCGCTACCCCGGTATCGATGACGCAGACGGCAATGGAGGTTTTAGCGATGGATATACCTTTTGGCAGGTAGGAGCCGTAAGCCATCATGACCGCCATGCCCAGGCTCAGGGTGAAGAAGGCGTGGCCGAGCGCCACCAGAATGCCCGAGGTAGTCAGTTTGGAGAAGTCCGGCTGGAACAGGAATGTCACGGCCCGGCCGAATTCACCGGTGGTCATGGCGTAGCCGACAACCGTGAGCAGCAGCAGAAACAGGGCCGGCATCAGAATACTGACCGCGCGCTCAAGCCCCGCACGAACGCCTTTCGCGACTACAAACATAACCAAGGCCATAAACAGGGTGTGCCACATCAGCAGCGTTACCGGATCGGCCAGCAGGTCAGAGAAGATGGCACCAATGGCATCCGCAGACTGGCCGGTGAGTTGCCCGCTGGCCGCTGTGCCCACATAGGATACGGCCCAGCCACCAATCACCGAGTAGAACGACAAAATCAGGAAGCCGGCGATCACCCCGACTGCGCCGACCATACGCCAGGCCGGGTTCAACCTGTCGTGACTGGCAATCGCTTTGAGGCTGTTAACCGGGCTGCGACCGCCGCGGCGACCAATCAACACTTCGGCCATCATGATGGGCAGGCCAATCGCCGCGATGCACAGAAGGTAAACCAGTACAAAGGCGCCACCGCCATTTTCACCGGTGATGTAGGGGAATTTCCAGATATTACCCAGGCCCACGGCAGAGCCTGTGGCCGCAAGAATAAACGCAAAGCGTGAGGACCAGAGCCCCCGTTTGGCGTTGGAGCCTTCTATTGCTTCCGCAATGGGCGCATGTGATTCAGACATAATTTTTCCCTGCTAGGTCGTTGTTTTTGTTTGGAAGAACAGGGCCGTGAATGAATCACGGCTCTTTAAAGCAGATGCCGCTAACTACCCGGCGCCCACAAGTTGCTCGCGCGGTGCCTGAGCTACGCTTGAGTGCTTCTGGAAGCGTTCTTCGGCGAGCGTATTGGCCACCGCACCGGTTGGCATGCCACTGGCGTCCGAGCGTGTAAAGATCTCGGTAAGCGTGCGGCCTATGCCCTCCACATGGGCGCGTACTTTCTCTGGTGGAGCGCCGGTGCGTTCGTAGAACACGTCGATGATGCCGCCGGCGTTAATGGCGAAGTCCGGCGCATAGAGAATACCGCGGTCTTTTAATGCCTGATCGTGATCCGGGCGTTGCAACAGATTGTTGGCGGCGCCCGCAATGATCGTGGCCTTCAGGCGGGGAATGCTGTCGTCGTTAAGCACCGCGCCCATGGCGCAGGGTGCAACCACGTCTACCGGCAGGAAAAGAATGTCCTCGGCTGAAGCCGCATGGGCACCCAGTTCATCTATCGCACGCTGCATGTTCGCGTGATAAATGTCGTATACCCAGAGCTCTGCGCCGGCGTCTCTTAGATGACGGGCCAGGCGGTAGCCCACGTTGCCCACACCCTGAATAGCCACCTTCAATCCGGTCAGATCCTCGCGGCCAAGCTTGTACTTTACCGCTGCTTTCAAACCCACAAAGGTGCCGTAGGCTGTGGTGGGGGAGGGGTCTCCATTGCTGGGTTGGCCGTCAAAAGCGATGCGCTCGACAATGCCGGCGACGTGCTTCGTATGCCGCCCCATGATTTTCAGATCTGCCACACTGGTGCCGGAATCTTCGGCGGCAATGTACTGGCCTCCAAGCCCGTCCAGGTGTTTGCCCATGGCTTCCAGCAAGGCTTCGCTTTTTTGTTTGCGCGGGTCGCCGATGATCACCGATTTACCGCCGCCGAGGTCAAGATTGGCCAGTGCGGATTTGTAAGTCATGCCTTTCGAAAGGCGCAGTACATCGCGCAGCGCTGCTTCATCGCTGGCATAGGGGAACATTCTGCAACCGCCCAGTGCGGGCCCGCGGGAGGTGTTGTGCACCGCGACAATGGCTTTAAGCCCGGTTTCCGGATCACAGACAAACGACAGGTGTTCGTGGTTATCAAATTCGGGATGGTTGAATACAGTCATGGGGGATCACCTCTCTTCCTTGGCCCGGGTGGACGCTAATTCGTGGAAACAAAGGGTGACTATCTGAACAGGTAGGCGCGATTGTGCACGGCGCAATACGCCTTGGAGACGTGTTGACATAAGCATTTTGAAATCCTCTCCACCTGGCCGGATCTCGGCGGCAGTGGCGGTGTTGTTTTTGTCGTCCGGCTTGTGGCCGGCGTTTGATTTCATGCACCCGGATCTCCCGAAGGGGATTGCCCTTTTGGGGTCGGGTTATCTGTAAGCTAATCTTTGAAAGCTCAGGGGTCAATCGTTAACCGGAAAATCTCCTGTAAACTCAACTTCATTGTGGAACCTCTCGCTTTACCAGCGCTATGGCTTGAAAATAGGCGCGCTCCGGATTTCAGTCACTACTCCACGTTTATAAGGCTATTTGCATGCGTTCTGCGTTCCAGATTTATGTTGTGCCCGCAGTGTTTGTCTGGCTCTGGAGCACCGGGTTTATTGGTGCCAAGTACGGCTTACCCTACGCTGAACCTTTCACGTTGTTGCTTTACCGGATGCTGTTCACGCTGGTGCTGTTGGGCGTGCTGGCTCTGGTGCTAAAGGTTACCTGGCCGTCTTGGCGCGGGGCGGGACACACCGCGGTTACCGGTTTGCTGGTGCATGGCTGTTACCTGGGCGGTGTCTATTACGCTATTCAAGGCGGCATGCCGTCCGGTATTATTTCGCTGATTGTTGGGCTGCAGCCGCTGGTCACGGCGTTGGCGGCGGTGGTGATATTGCGTGAGTCGGTTACGCGGCGGCAGTGGGTGGGTTTGTCGCTGGGATTGCTGGGCGTAAGCCTGGTGCTGATGGAAAAGCTGGGTGGCGGGCCTGGGATAGAGGGCTTTCCCCTGTGGACTCTGGGGTGGGCGATGCTGTCATTGCTCGGTATCTCGGTAGGCACGGTTTACCAAAAGCGCCATGGCGGGAGCGTTAACCTGGTGGCGGGGACCTTTATTCAGTACAGCGCCGCCTCGGTGTTTTTCGCGATCGGTGCGTTCGCGCTTGAAACCCGCGAGGTGGTCTGGAACATCCAATTACAGTTGTCCATGGCGTGGCTGGTGTTCGGGGTATCGATTGGTGCCATTCTATTGCTCATGCTGCTGATTCGTCGGGGTGCGGCGTCGCAGGTGGCCAGTCTGTTTTATTTGGTGCCGCCGGTCACAGCGCTGCAAGCCTTTTGGTTGTTCGATGAGCGCCTGGGTGTCTTGGCCATAGCCGGTGGTGTGGTTTCTATCACCGGTGTGGCGTTTGCGGTTACGGGGCGCAAGCAACCGGCACAGTGAACCTGTCATGCGCCAGCTTCTTTCAGTTGGCTGGCAAGACACGCATAAACGCAATGTTTAACCTGACACGGAGCACGCGGGCTTTTACAGTAGGCCAATGCTGAACGTTTCGAGGACAATTCCAATGACATGGCGATCGCTGCTACCGCTGTTTACTATCGCGATACTGTTTGGCCTTGGCGGTTGCGCCAGTAATCAGGATCTTGGTACATCAGACAACAATCGCTGGCAGCCGTCAGAGCGGCCCGCGACCGGTAGTGAAATGGCTGCAGCCCAGCAACTCTGGCAGGTGTTCGAGCGCTATGAAGGCACGCCTTACCGCTACGGAGGCATGTCTGCCAGCGGTTTTGACTGCTCCGGTTTCATCACCACTGCATACCACGAAGCCATAGGGCGCCGTTTACCCCGCACCACTCATCAGATGCTGGCCGCCGGAGAAAGAGTTCCCCTGGACAACCTGCGCACCGGCGATCTGGTGTTTTTTAATATAAAGGGAAAGGATCAGCACGCCGGAATCTACATGGGCGATGACAGTTTTATTCACGCATCGACATCGTCTGGCGTTATGCGCTCATCCCTTAATGGCTACTATTGGCGCGGCCGGATCAGTCAGGCTCGAAGATTTTATTAATCTTCGGTCGGGATGCCATCGGTTACCCCCTCAATGAATAACGGTGTATTTAAAGCATGAGTGAAGAACAACCGAATAGCCCATTGCACGGAGTGACGCTTGAGAAGATTGTTACCAGGCTGGAACAACATTACGGCTGGGAGGGGTTGGCTCAAAGAATCAACATAAATTGTTTTAAGAGCGATCCGTCCATCAAATCGTCGTTGAAGTTTTTACGCAGAACCCAGTGGGCCAGAGATAAGGTTGAAGATCTGTATATATCAACGTTTGAAGGAAATTATACGGGGAAGGTGTGACCACAATGGGTGCTGGCGCGCCCGAAAGGGCGGCCAGCGTTTGCGTTTAAAGCTTGGTTACAAAGGTGCGTGCCTGGTAAAGGGCCAGGCCACTGAGCACAATAATGACGGCAACGGCGAGCATGTCAGCCCCCGGATAACCCCAGAAATCAGACATAGTGTCTCCTTGGTGAAAAATTTAAGTTCCACTGGCTATCAGGCCAGTGCGGTGTCGCGCATCCGTTGACGACCGAAGTCGTTAAGCTTGAACTTGAACAACACGCGGCCTGCGCCAAAATAGGCCTGATGATCGAGCTCTTCCTCAACGCTCTCGATGATGCCGCTGGAGAACAGGTCAGTCAGTGTGACGCGGGTATTGCCGCGCCAGTAGGCACCGCTAAGACCGTATTCACTCATCACCGCATCGCTGATTTGCCAGTCCCAGATGCCGCCATGCTGCTGGTCATGGATCAGCTGTAGAATGCGGCCTTTCATGTGCAATTTATTCATGGTTTGCTCCAATGATCACGAGTGGGCTGCACTCGTCGTGGCGGTGGACGTTTTGGTGTCGCTCGACACGGCACGGACGACCTCAAGCACTTCGTCGCTTTCAGTGAACATGACAAACCCGCCTATTACGAACAGGGCCAAGCCTGCAAGGAAGTTCCAATCCGGAAATTCGAGGGTGAATGCGGCTAGGAAGATGACGGCAAAAAGCCCGTACAACGCCGCAATTGCTTGCCCTCGTCCAACACCTATCAGTGGGAAAGATTTGTACCAGGAGACATAGCAGAAAGCGAAGCTCACGCCCGCCAGCATTAGCCAGCCGATCACTGCCCAGTTGAACGTGGCGATGACCAGTTCCACAACCGGTTGGTCGGTGAAGAAGTAGATTGCAGGTAAAATCAGTAGAACCCAATACAGGACTTCGGCCGTGAACCTCACCGTAATACCCACATCCGGATCGGCCACATCCAGCCCGCGGCCTGCAATTGCACCTTCTACACCCCAGCCAATGGCCGCCATTGCACCGCCCAGATAGCCCAGCCAGCCGGCGTCGCCGGTGCCCGTGATTTCAGCAATAATGCCGGGCGCATAGACGGTCACGCCACCGGCCAGAATGATAAAAATACCCACCGCTGCGCGTTTGGTGATCTTCTCCTGATACCAGAGTCTGGCCAGGGTGGCGCCGATGATGGGGTACATCAGCGCGGAAATGGCCGCGAAGGCCCCGCCGATGTAGCCTATCGCCAGATAAGAGCCAAAAATGGCCATCGGGCCGCCAAATATGGCGCCGATGAAGAACCACTTGGATATAAAACGCATCTGCCTGATGGTGCGAACGTATTCCCCCAATTTGCCTAACACTCCGTTCCAGACAAACAGAAAGAACAACACGGCAATGGCGTTGAAGGTGGTCAGCACCGCCGCTGCCAGCAGAAACTGGGCGTTGGTATCGAAGCTCAAGTTAATATAGGGCGTTTCAAACCACACCGCGGACCCTGGCACATACCAGGCACCCCAGAGCACGGCTGCCCACATAGCCCACATAAAGCCCCAGCGTATGCTGCTGGAGGTGAAGCGCGACCGAGCCTGGCTCAGGCTTGGTTGATTCATACAGTCTCCTTTGCTGGCTGCGCTTGCTTCACCTTGAGGAAGGCTTCAAGAGAATCGTCCATCGCATCCATCCAGGGCGTATGGTGCACCGGTGCCAGGGTGCCCGTCAGCGTGGAGCGGTAGCTTCTGTTACGGTAGCCAAGAATGTCCGCTTCCTTATCGTGTTCCCATTGCTTGAAAATGCCAGCAACGGCGGTTACATCGAACGCCGGGTAGTCGGTAGGTTCAAGCAGATCCTGTATATAGGCTGCCTGAAAATCGATCTCGTCGACGGGGTCAACGAGCTTCAGCTCGCGGGCGACCCATTCACGGCTATCGGCCGCCATGGCGTCGTCTGCCGGCAGTGTGATGCGGCCGAGCATGACGTCACGGGCATACCAGGCCTGGGCGTCGAACATGTTGAAGGTGTAGTACTGATCCTGCATGCCCAGGAATATCAGCTTGGGATTGGCCAGGGAAACAATGCCCTTGTACAAACCTTCCGGGTACATCCGGTTGTGGGTGGTCAGCGTCAGTTCGTTGGGCAGGAACGGGAAGTGATGCTGATACCCGGTACACAGGATGATCGCATCGACTTTTTTGCTGGTGCCATCCTTGAAGTGGGCTGTCTTGCCGATCACTTCGGTGAGCAAGGGCACTTCGGTGAAGGACTCCGGCCACTCGAAGCCCATGGGCTGTGTGCGATAGCTGAAGGTGACCGACCTTGCGCCGTACTTGTGGCACTGCGTGCCTATGTCTTCTGCGGAATAGCTGCTGCCGATCAGCAAAAGATCCTTACCTTTGAACTCGCATGCGTCGCGGAAATCGTGGGCATGCAGCACACGGCCGGGAAACTGCTCCAGACCTTCAAAATAGGGCACATTGGGGGTCGAAAAGTGCCCGGTAGCCACGATAACATGGTCGAACTCTTCGGTGTTCAGTTTGTCCTGTTTCAGGTCCCGTACTGTCACCGCGAACTTGCCGGTGGCTTCGTTGTGGTCAACCCAGTGCACCGCGGTGTTAAAGCGGATGTACTGTCGGACATTGCTCTTGGCTACACGGCCCATAATGTAGTCGCGCAGCACGGCGCGGGGTGGGTAAGACGGGATAGGGCGCCCAAAATGTTCCTCGAAGCTGTAATCCGCGAACTCCAGACATTCCTTGGGTCCGTTTGACCATAAATAGCGGTACATGCTGCTGTGAACCGGCTCGCCATAGGCATCCAGGCCCGTACGCCAGGTGTAGTTCCAAAGACCGCCCCAGTCATTCTGTTTTTCGTAGCATACGATTTCGGGGATATCTGCACCGGCGTCGCGGGCTGCTTCAAAAGCACGTAATTGGGCCAAGCCGCTTGGGCCTGCACCTAAAATGGCAATTTTAAAACTCATAATGATTCCTGTTTAAGGCGTTGTATCGAGCACCGGGCAAGAGCGGCCAGGGCGACAACTGGAAGCGAAAAAGGGCTCAGCTTTGACCGGCAACGATCAAGCCATGAGGTTTCGCAGTGAGACACACCAAATTCGGACTGACCGATGGCGGAATAGGATATCAACGGCAACTGTCGGAAGAGACAGGGCGTCAAGAGTGGGAAGACCACAGATCTGTATGCGAGATATCGAGAAAACGCTGGAGGGAAGCGCTCGGATGGCTAAAGCATATTGAAAATGCTTCGTAGCTCGCACGTCAGGGGGGGCACCTTAGCACATCTTGGGCTGCGGCGTTTTTGCTGGGGGGCCGTTTAAGCCTGAAACGCTCAAGTTATCTTTCACGATGCCGATACATTGCTGACAGAACAGGGATTTTGGTGTTGACCCGAGCGGGGTCTCTAGATTAAATGTCTTCCTTGTATACACCACAACCATAACAACAGTGGAGATTCTACCGTGAAGTTCAACTTGTCCTGGCGCCAGAAGTTCCGGATGCTCATCGTCGTAACACTGACAGGCTTGACCATTATCGCCGGGGCCATTTTCTGGGGATTAGAGGCCGTTTCATCCTCTTATGAGTCCGTTTATCAGATATCACGCTACGAAACGAGCGCGAGTAAGCTTGTCACCAAATGGAACACGGTTGAAAAACAACTCAGCACGCTCTCCGGGGGCGACCAGAATGAGCTGCTGGCGAATCTGGATGAGCTGACATCAGACGCCAAGGCACTGCAACGCCAAGCAAATCAGCTGAACGATCCAGGCAGTATCCGCTTTGCGGAATCCATTCATACGGAAGCCGAACGTTATGTGACGCTGCGTCAGGAATGGCTGCGGCAGGTAATGTTGCTCGGTTTGGCTGGCAACGCCGGGATTCGCCAGGAACTCGCTGTCGTTATGGCACAACTCCAGGAGGAGTCATTCAGCCTGATTGAAGAGGCTATTCTTGAAATCGAGAGAACATCCTATAATTACATCAACACTCGCGATCCCGCGCTGGCGGAAGCTTCAAGCCAAGCCATTAAGGTGCTGGAAGACTTTGTTAAAGAGTACGAGTGGGAAAACATCGTGATTGGCGAAAAAACCCGCCAGTACCGTGACGCGTTTGACCGAGCTGCTGCCGTTCTGCAGCAAATTGCCACCACTTCCAACAATGCAGAACAAGCCGGCGCCAACCTTCAGCAGCAAGTTATAGCGCAAGCTGAGTCTCTGCAATCCGGTCTTATTGCGAGCACTCTTTTGAGCGCCGAAAACGCCAAAGTGTCGGCCAAAATGGTCAGCATTGGCTCTATTTTACTGTTTGCACCTTTATTGGTTCTGGTGCTGTTTCTTACCTCGCGGGCTCTGGTTACCCAGCTCAACCGGGTGGTTGAGCTCTTGTCGCGGGTGTCAGAGGGCGACCTCACAAAGAAACTGTCACTCGGCGACAATGCCAACGATGAATTCAACATTCTGGGCAGGGCCACCAACCAGATGATCGATAAAATCGGCGCGCTGATGCAAGAGTCTATTGCCGGCACCCGGGATTTGATCGAGGTTCATAGCGAGCTTGAAAAAACCATGGTTCGACTGGCACACAACAACGAGATAGTTGAATCCCAGACTATCCTGGTGGCCACTGCCAGTCAGCAAATATCTGTCACCCTGAACGATGTTGCCGAACGCACATCGCAGGTGGGTGTTGCTACTCAAGCCGCCAACGAGTCGGCGCAGTCTGGGGCTCACGTGGTTGAAGCCAGCGTGACCTCAATGCGCCTGCTGTCGGGGGTCATTCAAGATACCCATGGTCATGTCAAACTGCTCAACCAGGCCAGCGCCAAAGTCGCCGGCATTATTGACGTTATCAACAGTCTGGCGGACCAAACCAATCTGCTGGCGCTTAACGCTGCGATTGAAGCTGCGCGGGCGGGTGACGCAGGGCGCGGTTTTTCAGTGGTGGCGGACGAAGTTCGCACCCTGGCACAGAAAACCGTTGCCGCCACCACCAACATTGTTGGCATTATTGACGAGCTCAACTTGCAGACCACCAGTATGGACACCCTGGCTAACAACGGGCTCAAAATCGCGAAAGAAGGTGAACACCATGCGTCGCAGATTGCAGGCGCTATGGGTGGGGTGGCTCAATCGATTGTCACCTTGAACTCAGAAATGGATCAGGTTGTGGTTGCCGTGGAGGAAATTTCCGTCACCACTGAGGACATTGCGCAAAAAATGGAAGAAATCCGCGGGCAGAGTGTCGAAACGCAAGCCATTGGCGCTGAGCTTGGCAGGCAGAATCAGCGTTTGTCTGAGCAGGCTAACGTGATTTCCGAAAGTACGCGGCGCTTTAATGTCTAACCAACTGGCCCCTACGTCGAGCGGCCAGTTGGCTTCGTTTTTGATGTTTGGGTAGAAAATCGGCCCGAGCAATGTCCTGAAGTTGCACTAGGCTATAGATAGCCATTCATCGGTTCATGGGTTCAGCTGAAGGATATCTACATATGAAGATCGGTATTCCAAAGGAAATTTACGCAGACGAGCGACGGGTTGCGGCAACGCCACCCTCGGTACACAAACTGATTGGGCTGGGGTATCAGGTTACGGTCGAGACGAGCGCAGGCGAGGCGGCGCACTATCACGACTCAGCCTATGAAGCCGTTGGTGCGACGATTGCGACGGATGTCGGCGCTTTGTGGAGCGACTCGGATTTTATTCTAAAAGTTCGCGCACCCATGGAAAATCCGGCGCTGGGTAAGCACGAAGCCGATCTGATGAAGGAAGGTGGTTTTCTGGTCAGTTATATCTGGCCGGGGCAGAACCCTGAGCTTCTGGAAAAGCTTGCCGCCCGTAAGGTGACTACTTTCGCTATCGACAGCCTGCCGCGAATCAGCCGGGCCCAGAAGATGGATGCGCTAAGCGCCATGGCGAATATTGCCGGATACCGCGCGGTGGTGGAGGCGGCCAGTCACTTTGGACGCTTCTTTACCGGGCAGATGACGGCCGCAGGAAAAGTGCCGCCGGCCAAGGTGATGGTGATCGGTGCTGGTGTAGCGGGCCTTGCGGCTGTGGGCGCTGCCAACAGCTTGGGGGCCATTGTGCGGGCGTTCGACACCCGGCTGGAAGTGAAAGAACAAATTGAAAGTATGGGCGCCGAATTCCTGCAACTGGATTTTGGTGAGGAGGAGGGCAGCGGCACCGGCGGTTATGCCAAGCAGATGAGCGACGAGTTCATCAAGGCAGAGATGGCGCTGTTCGCGGAACAGGCTAAAGAAGTCGACATTATTATTACCACCGCTCTTATTCCCGGCAGGCCCGCGCCCAAGCTGATTACCGCGGACATGGTGAAATCCATGAAGCCTGGCAGCGTGATTGTTGATCTGGCCTCCGAGCGTGGTGGTAACTGCGAACTCACCGAGCCTGGCAAAATCGTTGAGAAGCATGACGTTACGCTGATTGGCTACACGGATCTGCCAAGCCGCATGGCTAAAGTCGCCAGTGATCTTTACGCCACCAACCTGTTTCACCTTTTAAGTGAGCTGACGCCAGAGAAAAACGGCCAGCCGCAGGTGAATATGGAAGATGACGTCATTCGTGGCCTGACCGTAGTGCTGGATCAAGAGGTGACCTGGCCACCGCCGAAACCGCACACGCCGGTTAGCCCTAAAGCTGCGCCTGGCACCGAAGAGCCCTCAGCAGAACAGAAGGCAGCCGCCCGCAAAGAGTCGGAGCGTCGTAGCCTTGTTGGTAAGGGCGTTGTGCTGATTATCACCATTGCTGCGCTTTATGGCATTGGCGCTTACGCACCGGATAGCTTTTTGAGGCACTTCACCGTGTTTGTCTTGGCCTGCTTTATTGGCTGGCAGGTTGTCTGGAACGTAACGCCTTCTTTGCACACACCCTTGATGAGTGTGACCAACGCCATCAGCGGCATTATTGTGATTGGTGCGATATTGCACCTGGCGCAGGCGGAAAGTCTTGCGGTCGGGATTATGGCGTTTGTGGCGGTGCTGATTGCCAGCATCAACGTAGGGGGTGGCTTCCGGGTTACCCATCGCATGCTTAAAATGTTCCGCCGCTAGGAGGCACCCGCTATGAGTTCAGGACTTGTGAGTGTGGCCTATGTGGTCGCCAGCGTATTGTTTATTCTCAGCCTTGGAGGTTTAAGCCACCAGGAATCATCGCGCCGCGGCAATCTTTACGGGGTTGCCGGCATTCTCATCGCGCTGGTGGCGACAGTGGCCAGCGTCAGTGATAGCGGGCTTGTTGCTATTGTGATTGCGGTGCTAGTAGGCGCCAGTATTGGCATTGTTATCGCCGACAAGGTGGAAATGACCCAGATGCCACAATTGGTGGCGCTGCTGCACAGCTTTGTAGGCTTGGCTGCGGTGTTGGTGGGTTTCTCTGGCTACATCGAGCCGTTGATACAAACGACCGGGGCCGAGCACACCATTAAGCTGGTGGAGGTGTTTTTAGGTGTGTTTATTGGCGCCATTACGTTCACGGGTTCACTGATTGCTTGCGGCAAACTGGATGGCCGTATCGACAGCAAAGCTCTAACGCTGCCAGGCCGGCACTTGATGAATTTGGCGGCGCTGTTAGCGTCGGTGCTGTTGGGCGCCTGGTTCCTGGGCACCGATAGCATGGCGCCGGGCGTTATTGCACTGGTACTGATGACACTGATTGCCGCTGCTTTGGGTGTGCATCTAATCATGGCCATTGGCGGCGCCGACATGCCGGTGGTGGTTTCGATGCTCAACAGCTATTCCGGCTGGGCCGCAGCGTCTATCGGTTTTATGCTGGGCAATGATTTGCTGATCGTAACTGGCGCGCTGGTCGGCAGCAGTGGCGCGATTCTCAGTTACATCATGTGCAAAGCGATGAATCGGTCGTTTATCAGCGTAATTTTGGGTGGTTTCGGTCAAACCAGCAGCAGCTCTGCCGCCGCTGGGCCTGATCAAACGGCTTTGGAAACCAATATTGAGGAGGTATGCGAGGAACTGCGTAACGCGGATTCGGTGATTATCGTACCGGGTTACGGCATGGCTGTAGCTCAGGCCCAAAACGGGGTTAGCGAGATGACCAAGTTGTTGAAAGCGCGCGGAACAACGGTGCGGTTTGGCATTCATCCGGTTGCCGGCCGCCTGCCCGGTCACATGAACGTGCTGCTGGCGGAAGCGAATGTGTCTTACGATATTGTGCTGGAGATGGACGAAATCAACGCCGATTTCCCGCAGACCGACGTGGTGCTGGTTATTGGTGCTAACGACACGGTGAACCCGGCCGCAGCGGAAGATCCTGGCAGCCCCATTGCCGGAATGCCGGTGCTCGAGGTTTGGAAAGCACGGCAAGTGGTTATTCTTAAGCGTGGAATGGCAACGGGTTATGCCGGAGTAGAAAACCCGCTGTTCTTTAAAGACAACTCCCGCATGCTCTTTGGTGATGCCAAAGACAGCATCGATAAACTGGTCAGCGCGTTGCGGGTCTGAGGCGTGACAGTAAGCGGCTACTTACCGGAAAATTCAGCGGGCCGCTTGCTGATAAAAGCGGACACGCCTTCCTTGAAATCCCGGGTCTCGGCTGCTTTCAAAAATGCCAGCCGCTCAGCTTCAAGCTGCGCGGCCAATGGCCTTCCGCCGGCTTGATCAACAAGCCGGCGGAAGGCACCGAAGGCCCGGGTTGGCCCGGTGGCCACACGCTTCACGATAGCCGCCAGTGTTTCGTCAAAGGAACCTGAAGAGGCGACCTCGGTCAACATGCCCCAGTCTTTGGCTTCCGTTGCTGTGAGCTGGCGTCCCAGTAACATCATCGCCGACGCACGTGCTGCGCCGATCTTATGCGGCAACGACCAGCTGCCACCGCAGTCCGGTACGGCGCCTATGCCGTTGTAGGCGATCAGAAATTTCGCGTTTTCTTCTGCTACGATTAGGTCTGCTATCAGCGCGAGGCTGAGCCCGGCGCCCGCTGCGGCACCTTTTACAGCGGCAATAATCGGTGCATCCATGCTCCGCAGCAGCAGAATTGCTTCATGAAGCGGTACGAGTAAACCATTGATCAGGTCTCGGGTCTGTTCGGGGGTGCCGGCCATGCTGGCGACATCGCCGCCGGCCATAAAGGCTTTCCCTGCGCCGGTTAACACAATGCAGCGTAATCCCTGTTGTTTTTTCAATTCTATTACCGCTTCCAGGAACGCCTCGGCCATGGCTATGTTGATGGCATTGCGAACCTCGGGACGGTTGAACGTAAGGGTAGCGACCCCGGTTTTTTCATCAAATAACGGGATTAACGGGTTGGCGGTCATGGTTCTGCCTTTTAAGATTAACCATAGTGGTTGCGCGATCTCCAAAAGCGGGCAATGGCTGGTTTAGCACTCACGCCATGAACCATTATGGAAAGAGCGACCACAACCAGGGTCAGGTGCATTAACTCAAGTGCCACATTCTTTGGTAGCCCGTGCTGGATCGCGTACATCAGATAGTATAACGAGCCAATGCCCCGCACCCCGAACCAGCTTGCCATATTGCGCAGGTCCATCGGCGCCTTGCTTCCCAGCAAACCGAGATGAACGCTGACGGGGCGGGCAATGAAGAACAAAAATGCGGCGAAACCAACGGCCCGCCAACTCCAGGAATCCCAGAAAAGCGAACCGCCGATCAACAAGACCAGCACAATTTCCGCAAGTTTCTCCAGATGTTCGTTAAAGACCAGGGAGCTTTGATGGATGTGGACGATGGCAGGAGGTTCACCCTTTTCAGCAATCTCCTTTTCAGCAGTCTCGTTTTCAGACTCTTCAGCAAACTCTCCGGAGGTTACAGACGCGTAGTTTTGCATCAGGCCCGCGTGCTTCAATTCAGTATGGCGCAACGCCACGGCGGCGCTGAATACCGCCAGAAAGCCCCACGCATCTACCAATAAACTGAGCCCGTAGGCAAAGGCAAGCAGTCCCAGGCCGAGAAAGTTTTCCAGCAACTCTGAGTGGGTAAACGTTTTGCGGGTCATATGGACGACCCAGCCGACACAACAGCCCGCCATAATACCAATTCCGATACCCGCGCCGCTGGCCCAGATTACATCCACTGCCAGCCAGCGCCAGCCGTTGTCGCCAAGATCGTGCAGCCCCAGCAATCCAAGGCCCAGCATAACGAAGGGGAAGGCGCTGCCGTCGTTCATGCCCGCCTCGGAGGTTAAGGCAAAGCGTAATCGGTCGGGGTCGTTGGCGTGACGCGTCTGTACTTCGGTCGCCAGCACCGGGTCCGTAGGTGCCACCACAGCGCCAAGCAATACGGCTGCACCAAGCGGTAAGCTGAGCCAGTAGTAACCAAAGAGCGTTACAAGACCAACCGTAAGCGCCATGGACACAACCGCCAGCCGCAGAGGCGTACGCCATCGCGCAAAATTAACCGGTACCGGCATTTTTGCGCCGGCGCAGTACAGTGAAATAAGCACCGCTATTTCAGTCAGCAGCTCCATCAGCGCCGACTCTTCCAACGGATTGAAATGAAACAGGCCAAAGCCCATCGGCCCGATAACGGCTCCGATAACCAGATACACGATGGCTGACGTGACGGGAATCGTATTGATATAGGACGCTGTGAAGCCCACCGCCAGCAACAGCGAACCAACTAATATAAACCAGGTGGCAGTGGTCATGAGTGACCCTGTGGTGCGTGTTAAAGAGAGAAAAACGTGTTCAGCATTATCGGCTGTGAGGTAAATATGGCGCTGCGCATCCGGGTTCGTCAAGTACTGTTCGAGGCCTGGCTACTTTGCGCCTTCCTGTAGGCAAGATTATTGAATAATAGACATTTTTTCCTGGTGTTTGCCTGAAGGTTGGACTATTTTTAATTCAGCTCACGCTGGTCGTCTGAAGGCGGCAACAAAAACAATAACATCCGGATCATTCTGGAGTGCGATTTGGCGACTACCGGGTTTTTTAATAGTGATATTGATAGCGATAGTAGAGTTGAGGGTTCGGCGTCAGGCAAGACTGTAAATAACAAAAGCATACTTGAGATTAATAATCTGTCCTTGTCTTTTGGCGGGGTGAATGCGTTGCAGGATGTCAGCTTCAGTGTCCCGGAACAGACCATCACCACGATTATTGGTCCCAACGGAGCGGGCAAGACCTCTCTGTTCAACTGTATTTCCGGTTTTTATACACCTCAGCAGGGCAGCATTCGCTATCAAGGCGAGGTGCTCGCGGGGGTCAAGCCTCCTGCCCGTGCGGCAATGGGGCTGGCTCGTACCTTCCAGAATATAGCCCTGTTCCGGGGCATGACCGTACTCGATAACATCAAGCTGGGCGCTCATGTGCATATGAAAAGCGGCTTGCTGAGTTCACTGGCGTACTTCGGCGCGGCCCGGCGCGAAGAAATGGCTGTGAGAAAAGACGTAGAACGCCACATCATCGACTTCCTTGAAATTGACCATATCCGGCGCCAGCCGGTAGCCAGCTTGTCTTATGGCCTGCAGAAACGGGTGGAACTGGCCCGTGCTCTGGCTATGCGGCCGAAGGTACTGATGCTGGACGAGCCGGTTGCAGGAATGAATCGGGAAGAAAAAGAAGATATGGCCCGGTTTATTCTCGATATTCGCGAAGAGTGGGGCATTACGGTGCTGATGGTGGAGCATGATATGGGCATGGTCATGGATATTTCCGACCACATTGCCGTGCTCAATTTTGGTCAGGTGATTGCCGAAGGCCGGCCTGCGCAGGTGCAGAAGAACCCCGCGGTCATTGAGGCGTATCTGGGCACCAGCGATATGGACAGCCTGCGCAAGAAATTAAATCCCGAACGCGAGGTGGCTTGAGTGGACTGGCTGTTTTTTGGCGAAATCAGTCTTGCGGGCCTTGCGATGGGCGGGCTTTACGCTCTGATCGGGCTGGGTTTTGTGATCATTTACAAAGCCACGCGGGTTATCAACTTTGCCATCGGCGAGATTATGATGTTCGCGGCCTACCTGTTTCTGACCTTTGCCGGAGGTATGGAAATGTCGCCCTGGATTGCGCTGCCGCTGGCGGTGCTTGGGGGTAGTATTCTGGGGGGTGTGATTGAAAAAACGATGATTCGCCCGATGCTGGGGGAATCCTCTATTTCAGTGGTGATGGTCACCATCGGTATTGCCAGCATTCTGGTGGGGCTGGTAGAACTGATATGGGGCGCAGACCCGCAGCTTTTGCCAGGTTTTCTGCCGCGTAAACCGGTGTTCATCGGCGAAATGTATCTGGCGCCTAAAATCGCCTACGGATTCCTCATTGGCGCCGCCTTGCTTATCGTTTACCTGTTGTATTTTCGCTTCTCCCGGGGCGGCGTGGCGCTTCGCGCTACCGCGTCAGACCAGGCTGCGGCCTATTCCATGGGTATTAATGTGCGGCGGGTGTTCAATCTGTCGTGGGTGTTTGGCTCTCTTGCAGCCTCACTTGCGGGTGTACTGGTGGCGGCAACCGGTGGGCTTAGCCCGCAGTTTGGTGCTATTGGCCTGAGCGTATTGGTGGTGGTTATTGTGGGGGGTCTTGACAGCATCGTTGGTGCGCTTGTTGCCGGGATATTCATTGGCTGGCTGGAAACCGTGGCTGGCGCCTACCTGGGGGGCGAGTATCGGATGCCGGCAACATTCGCCGTGCTGGCCGTCATTCTGATTTTCCGCCCGTACGGCCTTTTTGGCACCCATGAAATAGAGCGAGTGTAAGATGCGCATCGGTGACGCGAAACACAACTATGAGGCCGATGAGGCCATCTTCAGCAGTTCCACCCAGAAAATCTGGTTCGCGCTTTTTTTGCTCGCGCTGCTGATTTTTCCGTTTATGGCCGACGCCTATTTGATGTATCTGGGTTGTTTGGTGGGCATTGCGGTTATCAGTACCACGGGACTGAACATACTGACCGGATTTACCGGCCTGATCTCTCTTGGTCAGGCGGGTTTTATGGGTGTGGGCGGGTATACCGTGGCCTGGTTATCCATGAATACCGGGTTGCCTTTCCCGGTAACGCTTTTGCTGGCCGGGTTGTTGGCTGCTGCGGTGGGTATTCTGGTGGGTTTACCTTCTCTTCGGGTTAAAGGGCTTTACCTGGCGATTGCCACGCTTGCGGCCAGTGTTTTTCTGCATTTTATCTTTGCCGAGTGGGAGTCTGTAACCGGAGGTATGGGCGGCCTGAGCCTGGAGCCAGCGCATCTGTTCGGGCTGACGTTCCAGACCGACTTTGCGATGTATTTTATCATTGTGCCGCTGGCGATACTGATGGTGCTTGCCGCTAAAAATGTGTTCCGCACCCGCATTGGTCGGGCGTTTATCGCCATCCGGGACCGAGATATTTCGGCCGAAATTCTTGGCATTAACCTGCTGCATTATAAGTTGATGTCGTTCGCGCTCAGCTCATTTTACGCCGGTGTTGCCGGTGGTCTGTTTGCTTATTTCTTCCGGGTTGTCACACCAGAAAGTTTCCCGCTTTCTATGTCTATTTTCTATCTGGCGGCCGTCATTGTTGGCGGTATGGGCAACCTGCTGGGCGGAATTCTCGGTGCTGCTTTCATGACGCTGATTCCGGAAGTTCTCAAACTGCTCACCGCAGCCCTGACACCGTTTTACCCGAACGCACCGATATTCATGTCGCCGATGCTCGAAATCATCTTCGGCGCGCTGATTGTCGGTTTCCTTATTTTTGAACCGCACGGGCTGGCGGAGATCTGGCATCGCATTCGGCGCTTTTTCAGCTTATGGCCTTTCAGAAACTAGTGGATTTAACAACAAGAAGCCGCAAGGAGAAGAAACATGTTCAAAAGCATCCTCAACAAAAGCCGTAGGCTCGCAGGTATCGGCAGTATTGCCGCCGTCCTTTTGGCGGCGGCGCCCGCAATGGCACAGGATAAAGAGCCCATCGTATTTGGTGGCTCGATACCTCTGTCCGGCGTTTTCGCTTTTGCCGGCGTGCACATTCACGCCGGCCTTACTGACTATACAAGCTGGATCAACAGCCAGGGCGGGATCAACGGTCACCCGGTGGAATATGTAATGGAGGACACCGGTTATGAAGTAGACCGTTCCGTGGCCGCCTTCAAGAAAATTACCGGCAGTAACAAGGTCCCGGTTTACTACGGCGACAGCACCGGATTCATGAAAACAATCGCCTCGGAACTGAACAGCAGAGGCACCACCTTGATGAGCGGCGCATCGTTTGCGACCGCGCTGACGGACAATGAACAGTACCTGTATCAGTTCATTCCCGGCCCGAATTACACCCAAATGCTCGGAATTATTCTTGAGTACATTGCAACCCAGGGCAAAGATGGCGATATGCCCACCGTTGCGTTTGTATACAGCGATACCGAGTTTGGTAAAGATCCTATTGAAAACGCCAAGGCCAAAGCCGCCGAGATGGGTATCGAAGTCGTAGAAGATATTGTCACCAAGCCCGGCAGTGTGGATGTGTCTGCAGAGATACTGAAGCTGCGCCGGGTGCGCCCCGACTTTGTGGTCTTCCACGGCTATGTGTTGTCGCCCATAAACGAGTTCATGGTGCAGATGCGGCAGATGGGCCTGGATACCCAGTTTATGGGTACCTTCTGGTCTTCTGACAAGCTCATCATCAACAAGATGGGTGCAGATGCTGATGGCTACATGGGGGTTATGCCATACAACTATTATGACAGCGCTGAAGGCGGACCGATGCTCGACGCATTGCGTGCCGTAGCACAAAAGAGCGACCCGGATGCGGGCTATCGCCCCACCGGCTATATGCAGGGCTGGTTTAATGCGATGGTTTGGACCGAGGTGATCAAGCGCACCATGGATGCGGGCAAAGAGCTGACTGCTGAGAATATGGCCGAGTCTCTGGCTTCTATCAAAGACTGGGACACCGGCGGCATTATCGGTATTCCGGTTTCGGTGCAGGACATGTCGTTCCCGGTGGGTCGTATCTGGCGTGTGAACGCTAAAGAAGAGCGCTATGAGCCGGTATCTGACTGGATTCACCTCGACTGAGACGCTGTATGGAAGCCTTGCTGGAAATCGATAACATAGAAGTGGTTTACAACAAGGCGGTGCAGGTTCTTCGGGGCCTGTCACTGCGTGTGCCACACGGCGCCATTGTGGCGCTGCTGGGTTCCAACGGCGCTGGAAAATCCACGACGCTGAAAAGCGTGTCGGGGCTGCTGGCGCTGGAAGACGGCGAGGTGACAGCCGGAGAAATCCGCTTCAAGGGCCGTTCTTTAAAAGGAGTAGCACCGGAAAAGCTGGTTCGTGGCGGTCTTTTTCACGTGATGGAAGGGCGCCGCGTCTTCGAGGATCTGACCGTTGAGGAAAACCTTGTTGCGGCAACCTATGCGCTCAGTGGGCGTAAGATTTCGCTGAACGATTCCTATGAGCTGGTTTATGACTATTTCCCCCGCCTCAGGGACCGCCGCAAGCAACTGGCGGGTTACCTGTCTGGCGGGGAGCAACAGATGCTGGCGCTTGGCCGTGCGCTGATTGCACAGCCGGAAATGATGATGCTGGATGAACCGTCGCTGGGCCTGGCGCCACAGTTGGTAGAAGAAATATTCACCATTATTGCGCGGATAAACCGGGAGCAGGGCACGGCAATACTGCTGGTGGAACAGAATGCGGCCGTATCTCTGGCGATTGCTTCGTATGGCTACATTATGGAAAACGGAAAAATAGTGATTGACGGCCTGGCGGACAAGCTTGCCACCAATGAGGATGTGCAGGAATTCTACCTGGGGGTGGGAGGCAAGGAAGGAGAGGCCCGCAGTTACCGGGACATCAAACACTACAAACGCCGTAAGCGGTGGCTATCATGACAACACCGCAGGTTCGTGATCTTACGCTCGTGCAAATGCTCCGTGCCCACGCAAAAGAACGCCCGGACATGCTGGCGCTTCGACAGAAAGATTTCGGTATTTGGCAGGCCTATTCCTGGCAGCGTTATTATCAGCGCGCGCGACACTTTGGCCTGGGCCTTCGCGCTTTGGGTCTTTCCGAAGGTGGCCATGTTGCCATTATTGCGGAAAACAGGGCGGAGTGGGTCATCGCTCAGATGGGTATTGGCCTGGTGAATGGTATCTGTGTGGGGGTTTATCCCACCAGCCCCTGGAACGAAATCGCTTATGTGCTGGAGCACAGCGATGCACAAATGGTGGTCTGTGAAGATCAGGAGCAGACCGATAAGGTTCTGCAGGCCTGGCCCGAACTGCCACAGCTAAAACACAATATTGTTATTGACACCAAAGGGCTGCGTTCCTACGCGTCGCCGCCGTCTGCGTTTGAAGAAATCGAGACCCTTGGGCGGGAGTTCGAAAAAAGCCACACCGGGTTGATTGACGAGTTGCTCGACAGCCAGAAGATGGATGATATCGCTCTGATGATTTACACCTCCGGCTCTACCGGCCGGCCTAAAGGCGCAATGATCAGCTGGGGTAACCTGCAGGCGGGTGCGCCGGGGCTGATTGAATTGCTGGGAGTGGACCCGCGCAGTACCAGCCTGTCCTATTTGCCTCTGTGCCATGTGGCGGAGCAGGCGCTGACTAATATTGCGCCGGTTTACGTGGGCAGTGCAGTGAGTTTTGGCGAGAGCCTGCGCACGATTCAGGAAGATCTGCGGGAGATTGCACCTACGTTTTTCCTGGGCGTTCCGCGGATATGGGAAAAGCTCCATTCCGCCATTTATATTAAAATGCAGGAAACAGGGCGTTTGCGGCAAGGGCTTTTCAATTATGCAATGAGCGCCTGTGAGCCTCTGGTGAGCAAACCAAAAGCTCAATGGAGCCTTGGGGAGCGCCTCACCTACAGTATTTATTATTGGCTGGTGTTCCGTGCTCTGCAGAATTTTATCGGGTTGCGCCGTTGTTCCATCGCGCTAACCGGCGCGGCCCCGATTTCAACGGGCATTCTCCAGTTCTTCCGAACCCTGGGTGTGCCCCTGGTTGAGGTTTACGGCCAGACTGAAAGCACGGGTGTCGCGACGGCCCAGCGTCCGGATAATGTGTGCCTTGGCACTGTCGGCATAGCGATGGCCGGGTTGGAGGTAGCATTGGGTGAGCAAAACGAGATCCTTATGCGCGGAGGCACAGTATTTAAGGGCTACTACAAGAATGCTGAGGCAACGGAAGCGACCCTAAAGGAAGGCTGGCTGCATACCGGCGATGTAGGTGAGTGGCAAGACGGGCAGCTGCGAATCGTCGACCGGCTCAAGGACATTATGATTACTGCCGGGGGTAAGAATCTGTCGCCCACGGAAATTGAAAACACCATCAAGGCGAGCCCTTACATCAAGGAGTGCATTGTTGTGGGCGAGGCCCGAAAGTATGTTTCGGCGCTGATCCAAGTCGATTTTGACTCAGCAGCAAAATGGGCGGAACAAGAACGGATTGCCTACACCACGTTCCGCAGCCTGACGGAGCACGACAAGGTGCGAGAGCTGATTCAGGCGGAGGTTACCAAGGGCAATGACAGGCTGCCACAGGTGGCGCAGATCAAACGTTTTTATCTGCTAAACAAAGAGCTGGATCACGATGACGGCGAGGTGACCGCCACCATGAAAGTGCGTCGGAGCAAAATTTATGAGAAATACGCGGAGGTAATTGAGTCGTTATATGGTCAACGGACTCAGTAAAGTTTGGTGAGGGATTTGCGGGCGAAATCGTCCACATCGCCAAGCCGTCCTTCCTTCACTTTGGTGAGCCATTCAGGGTCTTGCAGAAGCGCCCGGCCCACAGCAATAAGCTCAAACTCGTGGTTGTTCATGCGCTTTACCAGCTCGTCGATACCAGACTGTTCAACCGACTCCTGCTTGCTGGCCATAGTGCCGCTAATGAAATCTTCTGTCAGGCCAACGCTGCCAACCGACATAGTGGGCTTGCCCGACAGCTTCTGAGTCCAGCCTGCAAGGTTGAGGTCAGAGCCTTCGAATTCTGGTTCCCAGAAACGACGGGTTGATGCATGGAAAATATCCACACCTGCTTCAACCAGCGGCTTGAGGAACTGCTCGAGCTGTTCCGGGCTGTTCACCAATTTTGCGCTATAGTCCTGCTGCTTCCATTGAGAGAAACGCAGCATGATGGGAAATTCAGGGCCCACGCGATAGCGAATCGCCGCCACGATCTCGACCACGAAACGCAGGCGGTTTTCCATGCTGCCGCCGTACTCGTCATCGCGCTGGTTGGTGCCTTCCCACAGAAACTGATCAAGTAAATAACCGTGGGCGCCGTGAATCTCCACGCCGTCAAATCCCAACGCTTTGGCGTCTTGTGCGGCGTCGGCAAACGCGGTCACAACATCATTGATGTCTTCTTTGCTCATTGCCTTGCCACTGGGCTTGCCGGGTGCAAACAGGCCTGACGGGCTGTAGCCGGGAACCGAAGGATTTGGCTCTGTGCCTTCCTTGCGCACCGAACCCACATGCCAGAGCTGCGGGAAGATAGCGCCACCGGCTTCGTGCACGGCATCCACTACTTTCTTCCAGCCCTCCAGTGCATCAACACCGTGAAACGCGGGTACATCGGGATAGCCACTGGCTGCGGGATGATTCACCGTGGTGCCCTCCGTAATAATAAGGCCCACACCGGCTTCGGCACGGCGCCGGTAATAGGCAACCACGTTCTCGCCGGGAACGCCATTGGGCGAAAAATTCCGGGTCATAGGTGCCATGGCAACGCGGTTGCGAAGTGTCAGGTTATGAACGTTGAAAGGTTCAAACATTGGGCCCAGGTTCATGGTCATCAGTAACTGCTCCTGAAAAATTGATGTTTAAAATAAAACTGCGAAATTCGATAGGTACCTTATTATGGGGCCCGCAGTCTGGCCAGGCCATCAGCGTTTTCAACACTGCCTTTAACTGCCCCAGATTTTGTGGAAATCGTGGAACTCAAGCATGATTAACTCTTGCTGATTGTCGGTTAGGGTCTGAGGCGCCATGATGGCGGTATTACTAACATAAGGTGAGTTTATGGCATTGCGATACTGGGTAGTTCTGACGATTCTTATCGGTGGTCTCGTCGCATTGTTGCCCGGCATATACGTGCGTTTGGCGGCGGGTGATCCGCACATGACAGGCGCGCTGCTGGGTGGCCTGGTTGCCGCTGCGGCGACGGCGCTGGGCACGATTCCCGCGGTGTTAACGCGTCAGCTTTCGCAGCGCTTTATCGATACACTAATGGGGTTTGGTGCCGGCGTTATGCTAGCAGCAACGTCGTTTTCATTGATTATACCGGCACTGGATACTGCCGCTGATCAGGGCGCAGGTTCGTGGCTTGCAGGGGGCATTGTTGGCGGCGGTATTATACTGGGCGCTCTGGCTTTGCTGATGATTGAGCGGGTTGTGCCCCATGAGCATTTTGTGAAAGGTGTCGAAGGGGGCGCCAGCTCTGAAATTAATATCGAGCTGGCGGCAAGGCTCAAACGCGTCTGGCTCTTTGTAGCGGCAATCGTGTTGCACAACTTTCCTGAAGGCATGGCGATTGGTGTTTCATTTGCCGGGCCTGACCTGGTCGGTGCACAGGCCCTGGCGGTAGGTATTGCGATACAGGATATTCCCGAAGGCTTTGTGGTTGCTTTGGCCTTGATGAGCGTTGGTTACAGTAAAGGGTTAGCCCTTGGCGTTGGTGCTCTTTCTGGTTTGGTGGAGCCTGTCGCGGCCCTGTTGGGTGTCGCATTGATTGGCCTTTCGGTTCATCTTCTGCCCTGGGGGTTGGCGATTGCGGCAGGTGCAATGCTGTTTGTGATCAGCCATGAAATTATTCCCGAGTCCCATCGCGCCGGGCATGAAAGCTGGGCAACGGGTGGGCTTATAATCGGATTCGTGCTGATGATGCTTCTCGATACAGCGCTTTGAGCACCAAACTCCCGAATCATTAGTGCCGCAATTATTACTTGAATTCGGGCTCAGAAAAACCTAAGCTACTGTAAATTAATAAAAAAATAAGGAGAATATTAATGCTCGATAGAGCCGCCCGGCCCATGGTCAGTCTGGTCGACAAATATCTGCCAGATCCGTACATCTTTGTAATTATCCTAACCTTGGTCTCTTTCGGTGCCGCTATGGCGTTTGAAGGTCATGGCCCAATGGCTGTGATTGAAATGTGGGGCGACGGTTTCTGGAGCCTGCTTACTTTCTCGATGCAGATGCTGCTTGTTCTGGTTACAGGGTTCATGTTGGCGAGCACGCCGTTTGTTCGAGGAATACTGAACCGCGTTGCCGCACTGGCCAGTACGCCGGGCCAAGCTATTATTCTGGTGACCTTTGTAGCGCTTATTGCAAGCTGGATTAACTGGGGGTTTGGCCTGGTTGTTGGCGCTCTTTTCGCCAAGGCACTCGCCCGGCACGTCAGGGTTCACTATCCGCTTTTGATCGCAAGCGCCTACTCTGGTTTTATTGTTTGGCACGGGGGCCTTGCCGGCTCAATTCCGCTGGTTATAGCGACCGAAGGGCACTTTAGTCAGGATATTATTGGCGTTATTGGTTCGGGCGAAACCATCTTTGCATTCTTCAATCTTGCCATCATCGGGGCGCTGTTTATTGTTGTTCCGCAGGTAAATCGCCTGATGTTGCCGAAAGAAGAAGACAGCGTGTACGTAGACCCAGCGGTGCTGAATGACGAACCAGACACCAGCGTTTCTATAAAACGCCCGGCAGATCACCTTGAAAATAGCAGAGTGCTGGCCTGGCTGATTGGCTTTAGTGGGTTAGCATTTATTTTTCAGTACTTTATGGACGGCGGTGGTTTAAACTTGAACATCGTCAATTTCATGTTCCTGTTCCTGGCCGTTATTCTGCACCAGACGCCTAAACGGCTACTGGATAGCCTGCACGAAGCGGTTAAAGGCGGTTCAGGTATCGTTATTCAGTTTCCGTTCTATGCCGGTATTATGGGCGTAATGACGGCTTCGGGCCTTGCCGCCAGCATTTCATCGGGCTTTGTGTCCATAGCGACAGCGGAGAGCTTGCCGTTCTGGAGCTTCATCAGCGCGGGGCTGGTGAACATATTTGTTCCCTCCGGCGGTGGACAGTGGGCTGTGCAGGCGCCTGTTATGTTGCCTGCAGCTCAGGAACTTGGGGCAAGCATTCCGCGAGTGGCCATGGCCGTTGCCTGGGGCGATGCATGGACCAACCTTCTGCAACCTTTCTGGGCATTACCGGTTTTGGCTATTGCAGGGCTTAAAGCCAAGGACATTATGGGATACTGCCTGATGCTGCTGATTATCACCGGCGTGATTATCAGCGTGGGCCTTACCTGGCTATAAAGACTTGTGGTTACAACCCGGGGCATGCTGGCTCCGGGTTGTATTTTGGCTTAGAGAAAAACGACTGACACATGCGCCCTTAAAATCGACTTAGCTAGTGCCTATGAAAAGCACGTTATATTCCTATCGGTTTCAACCCGCCCAGGTTCGCTCTGAGCTCATGCGGATGCTCCCCATTTCCCTGTTCGTGGTGGCGTTTGGTGCTGCGTTTGGTTTGGCGGCAGTGCAAAAGGGGCTGGCTCCTTTAGACACACTTCTGATGAGCACCCTGGTATTCGCCGGGGCAGCGCAGTTTGCCGCGATCGACATGTGGGGAGCGGAAGTGTCTGTTATCCCGGTTATGGTCGTGGTATTTGCCATCAATTCCCGCCATCTGCTGATGGGCGCGTCGCTTTACCCCATGTTAAAAGACGTTGCACCCGCCAAACGGTATAGCCTGCTTCTGGTTCTTACCGACGCGAACTGGGCCGTCGCCGCTCAGGATTACCACAGAGGCAATCGCAACCTGGAGGTCATTCTGGGCGGTGGTTTGGTGCTTTGGCTGGCGTGGATTGTTGGCACCTGGGTGGGTGTTTACTTTGGCGGGCTGTTACAGAACCCGAAGAGCCTGGGGTTAGACATGGTGCTGGGCTGTTTCCTGTTGGCCATGGCTTTGGGCGGTAAGAAAAACCCTCGAATTCTAGTTGCCTGGGCGCTGGCAGCCCTTGCGTCCCTAGCCGCGTGGAAATGGCTGCCCGCCAACACGCACGTCGTCGCAGGCGCCCTTGCTGGTGGTGTGGTTGGGTTCTTTTGGCTCGAGAAAAAACCGGGCAACGAGAATGCCGGGGAGGCGCCCTCGTGACCATTGAAACCACCACAACCGGCGTTCTGGTTCTGATACTGATCATGACCCTGGTGACCCTGGCCACCCGTTTTGGCGGCGTGTTTATTATGTCCTTCGTGCGGATAAGCCCTCGTATAGAGAGCTTTATCAACACCATGGCCAGCTCTGTGCTTATCGCCATCATCGTGCCCATGGCATTCGAGGGCGATGCAGGGGCGCTTGCTGCTTTGTCGGTAACGGCCGTTACCATGCTCATCCTTCAAAAACCGTTGCCAGCGATTGCTGCCGGTGTTTTCGCTGCGGCTGCTTTGCGGTATCTGTTTTAAGCCAAACCGTGTATACCCACTGCTTCGCGCACCTGCTCCAGCAACGGCGAGGCTGTGGCGCGGGCTTTAACAGCGCCTGCTTGCAGAATGTCTTCCATATCAGCCGGGCGGGTCATCAGTTCGTTGTAGAGCTCTCGGGCTTCGGCCAGCTCGGCGTTTACCAACTCAAACAACTGCTTTTTGGCATCGCCCCAGCCAATGCCGCCGGCGAAAGCCTCACGCATATTCAGAGTCTGCTCAGGCGTGGCAAACGCCTGCCAGATTTGAAACACCGTCGACGTATCCGGGTCTTTGGCTTCACCCGGCTCCAGCAGGTTGGTTTTGATTTTGTTGATGTGCTTTTTCAGCTGCTTTTCGGCGAGAAACAAAGGAATGGTGTTGCCGTAGCTCTTGCTCATCTTGCGGCCGTCCAGGCCCTGCAGTACCGCAACGTTATCGTCTACCTGGTAATTCGGCAGGGTCAGCAGCGGTTTGTCATTGCAGTAGATGTGGTTGAAGCGCTGGGCAATATCCCGGGCCATTTCAACGTGCTGAATCTGATCGCGACCGACCGGAACCACATTGGCGCTGAATATCAGAATGTCTGCGGCCATCAATACCGGATAACTGAACAGGCCCATTGTGATTGCCTTATCGGCATCTTCGTTCTCTGCCAGGTTGGTATCTACCGCCGCTTTATAAGCGTGGGCGCGGTTCATTAAGCCCTTGGCGCAAACGCAGTTGAGAATCCATGTCAGCTCGGGAATCTCGCGGATGTCTGACTGCCGGTAAAATACCGAGTTGTCTGTATCAAGCCCAAGCGCCAGCCAGGTGGCAGCAATCTCGGCCGTGGATTTGTGCACAGCAACAGGGTCCTGGCTTTTAATCAGCGCATGATAATTGGCTAAAAAATAGAAAGCTTCGTTACCGCTGTCCTGGCTGGCCCGGATAGCCGGACGAATTGCCCCTACGTAGTTGCCCAGGTGAGGTGTTCCAGTGGTGGTAATACCGGTTAGCACACGTTTCTTGTTCATGTCATTAAATCGCCATATTGAGCCATGAGTGCGGGCCGATCAGTTAAGCCCGATGAATTGCTTTCGATGTTACCGTTTCATATGGGCGTGTCAGTCGTCATATTACCTGATGTTACAAAGCAACAACCCTTTAGCAACAGCGGACGATGACTCTATTGGCTATTTTCAGAGAGTACCAATTTCAGAGTACCAATTTCAGAGAGTGCCAATGCCTAAAAATAACAATTTCGAGCGTCCGGAATAAATAACACCGGTTGCTTAAGGGGACACCATGCAGTATCTGCTACCCAGCTTGAGGAACGAACTCAGGATTCGTCGGAGTTGCTCGAAGGCATTATGCCCTCAGCGATCACCTTCGCCATGATGCTGCGCCACAAGAATATGTCGGCCTGGTTGAGGGCTGAATTCGACGGCTATGAGAATGCGGATGCGGCGCTGCCGTATCGCCGCGGCTTGCCCGGCCACATTGTTGCTAACTCCCCCCAGTATGGCTGGATTCCAGCGCCGGTGAACCCCCAGCAAACAGCCGACTTTGGCCGGCTTGATCTGACCGAAGGCGTCAAAGATCTGGAAGAGTTCTGTCTGACCAGCAAAAAAGGCAATGGCAAACGGATTCAGTTGAATAAAGAGGTAACCGCCGTTCTTCAGAAGCAAATCAACCTGAGTGCGGAGCTTGCGATTAATGTGAGTCGCGAGGAGTACAGCAAGATTCTCAAAATCGTTCGCGGTACCCTTTACCTGTGGGCAAAAGCGTTAATTGCACAGGGGTTGACCGGCGAACATAACCATTACACTGCGGAGCAGCGGGCGTTGGTGGCAGAACTGGACGACCCGCAGCAGTTCTGGAGCAAGGCAACGGCCGAAGTAGACAGCTTGCCCATGCCAGAGATAAAAACCGCCGGTTTCTTCGAACGTATGTTCGGGCGCGCCAGCTGAGGACAAACAAGATAACGGTGTGCGCCGGTTCATTGCGTTGGTAGATGAGTGCTACGATCGCAGTATTCCGCTGTATCTGAGCGAGACTGTGCCGTTAAACCAGCTATGCAGCCGGTGCGCGTTAGGGTTCCCGTGTCGCCGCACCCTTAGCTGCCTGCAAGAAATGCAGTTTCAGCGGTTTGGGCAGTAAGTCGACCTTATAGCAACGCGTCATCGTTATTTTTCCGAACCCTGGCGACCCGACCCGACTAATTTTCCAAAAAAAGGATTTATCCGTGAAAAAAACAATACTGGGACCCAAGCCGGGCATTGCCAACCTTCAGGTTGTCGACGCTGAAACTCCGCCTTTAGGCGCTAAAGACGTTTTGATTAAAATACAGACGGTTTCTTTTAATTACCGGGACTTGGAAATAATCAACGGAACCTACAGCGAAGCCTTTCAGCCAGGGCTGGTGCCTTTTTCAGACGGTGCTGGTGAAGTTGTCGAAGTGGGTGCGGGTGTCAGTCATTTCCAGCCTGGAGACCGTGTTGTCACCAGCTTTTGGCAGAATTGGGCGAGTGGGGAATTAAAGTACGCAAGGTCCCCTAAAGCATTGGGTGGACATCAAGACGGCGTATGGAGCGACTGCACTGTGCTGGATGAAAGTGGCGTGGTAAAAGTCCCTGATGCTATGTCACTGGTTGAAGCAGCTACTTTTCCGTGTGCTGGCGTGACGGCTTGGCAAGCCTTGGTGGTAAAAGGGCAAGTAAAAGCGGGAGAGTGGGTTCTGATACAAGGAACGGGAGGGGTATCAACTTTTGCCCTGCAAATCGCAAAAATGCACGGAGCTCGGACAATACTGCTTTCTTCGAGCGATAAAAAACGTTCAGCCATGGAAAAGATGGGAGCAGATCACACCATTAACTATATCGATTGCCCCCACTGGGAGACGGCGGTAAGGGATTTGACCAACGGAGTGGGCGTTGACCACGTTATCGAAACCGGCGGGCCATCCACGTTTGAAAAATCGCTCAAATCGATCCGCATGGGCGGACAGGTGTATGTGATTGGCTATAAAGGTGGCAAAGGCGGAGACATTAACCCGCTGTTGATTCTTGCCAGCCAAGCCGAAGTGAAAGCGATTGGCGTAGGCCCGACAAGTTCACTGTTACAAGTACTTGCTGCCTACCTGTCGCTTAATCAAAGGCCGGTTGTTGACAAAATTTTTGGCTGGGATGAATGCGCCGAAGCGCTCGACTATTTTTCTAAAGGACAACACATGGGGAAAGTGGTGGTTGAAAAGCGATAACGGCTTAAAAACGCAATGCAGCTGAAACGAACCGTTGCCTTGTCAAAAATCTGTAACCCACTACAGTTAGGCTCATGAATTGCATCCCCATTGTTTTTCATTGCTCACAAGGACAGGCCGCATCATGAAATTTCTTCATCAATTCAAGGTTCTGACACTGGCTACTGCTGTAACCACAGCGTTTTCAATGTCGGCCCAGGCTGAAACACTTCGGCTGCTGACATGGGGCGGTTACGCGCCACAGGATGTGGTTGAACAGTTTGAGAAAGAAACCGGCATTGAAGTAAAAATAACCCTCTCCAATAACGAAGACATGATTTCAAAGCTGCGTGCCACACGCGGCGCGGGTTTTGACCTGGCCCAGCCAAGCCAGGATCGCATTGTTAGCGCCCATGCTGATTTCAATATTTATAAGCCGATGGATCTGAGCAAAATCGACACGGCAAAGATCATCCCCTCCATGCTGGCAGCCACTAAAAAGAACACCGAATTTGAAGGCGAGGTGTACGGTGTTCCGCACGTTTGGGGTACCAGTGGCCTGATTGTCAACCGCGAGGCCGCAGGCACGGTGAAAGATTACACCGACCTGTGTGATGACTCGTTAAGTGGCTCTGTGTCTTATCGCTTAAAGCGTCCCACATTGATTGGTTTTGCGTTCGCGCTGGGGGAAGACCCGTTTGCGGCCTACGGCGATACGGAGAAATACCAGGCCATTCTGAATAAAGTGGAAGAAAAACTGGTCTCCTGTAAGAGCAACGTAAAAGCCTATTGGTCCGGCGGCGATGCCTTGCTGAACCTGATGCGTTCGGGCGAAGTGTCTGCGGCCATGGCCTGGGATGCGGGTGGCTGGAAGCTTAACTCAGAAAACCCGGACATTACCTTTGTGGCGCCCGCATCTGGTGCGCTGGGCTGGATTGATACCTTTGTGTTGCCGCGCAAAACCAAGGCCGAAGACGCCGCTTACAAGTGGATCAACTTTGTGATGCAGCCCGAAGTTGCGGCTCGCATTACCGAGTCTGCCGGTAACTTTACGGCCTCTAAAGGCAGTGATGATTTTGTCAATGACACACTGAAAGCCCAGTTCAAACAGAGCTTTCCAGAAGCGGACCTGGACAACATCAACTGGTACCCGCCCGTTCCCGCCGGTTTGGAGGTAATGGAAGGTAAGGTTCTCGATCGGGTAAAAGCCGCAAACTAAGCTCGATTAAGGTTGTTGTCTATGTCGGATCACGCAAGCGCATCGAGCGCAGATGCGGGGGTGCAGGAAGATCTTGCCTGCACCCTGCTGAGCAAACATTTTGGTGAGTTTGCCGCGGTCGACGGGGTGTCGTTCAGCATCCCTCGCGGGGCGTTTTTTTCCATTCTTGGCCCTTCTGGCTGCGGTAAAACAACGCTGCTGCGAATGCTGGCTGGTTTTCAGCAACCGGATTCCGGCGATATTCTGATTAAAGGCAAGTCGGTGCTGAACACGCCGCCGAACAAGCGGCCCGTCAACATGGTGTTCCAGCACCTGGCGCTGTTCCCCACCATGTCGGTGGCCGAAAACATTGCTTATGGGTTGAAGCGCAAAGGCATTCCCAAGCGTGAACACGCCACCCTGATTGACGAAGTGCTGGCCAAGGTTCACTTGCCCGGGTTTGGCGACAAGCGCATTGATCAGCTCTCTGGCGGGCAAAAACAGCGCGTAGCCATAGCCCGCTGCCTGGTGCTGAACCCCGCCGTGTTGTTACTCGATGAGCCGTTAGGCGCTCTGGATTTAAAACTGCGCGAGCAAATGAAAATTGAGCTCAAACGGTTGCAGCGCGAGTTCAACACCACGTTTGTCTACATCACCCATGACCAGTCTGAAGCACTGGTTATGTCTGACCAAGTAGCGGTAATGAACAAGGGCCGGTTTGAGCAGGTAGGCACGCCGCAAGAGCTTTACTACCAGCCAAAAACCGCCTTTGTGGCAGGCTTTGTTGGCGACAGCAATCAGTACGCAGGCAAAGTGCAGTCGCAGTCTGGCGACGCTGTCACCATTGTGACCGAGCAGGGCGTTCGTCTGTTGAGCCACGCCAACCAACCGTTGCTGTCGGGCTCACCCATTACCTTGTTTGTTCGGCCGGAAGTGATGCAGATCAGCACATCCAGGCCGGCAACGGAACAAGACAATTGCCTGGCCGTCACCGTTTCACGCGTATTGTTTGATGGTGCACAAAGCCGGGTTCAGGTGGAAACCGCCGAAGGCGCCGAGCTAACAGTAGCGCTGCCGCAGACCGCAGACTTTCAGGCATTAGAGCCGGGCCGATCGGTGCATGTCAGTTGGCAAGCCAGCCAGTGCCTCTGTTTCGTCGCACCCGCGGATACGAAGCCGCTGGGCACGCAATGAGCAAAACCAGCGGCAACTTCAACCGTACCCAGTACCGCCTGGGCTTTTGGTTGCTGCTGGCGCCTATCGTGCTGTGGCTCAGCCTGCTGATTATTCTGCCGCACATCGATATGGTGCTGGTGTCACTGCGCGAGCGCATTGCATCGCGGGAATATGCGTTCAGCTTTGGTAACTACACCGCGTTTTTTACCGAACCCCTTTACTGGAATACCTTTGTGCGCACCGCGGTGATGTCGATTATCGCCACAGTGATGACGTTGATTATTGCCTTCCCTGTCTCGTTTTACATTGCCAAAGTGCTCACCGGCAGGCCGCGGATTGCGTTGTTTATTTTGTGCCTGCTGCCGTTCTGGGTCAGCGAACTGGTGCGTACCTACGGCTGGATGATATTACTGCGCGAAACCGGGCTGATCAGCGGCGCGCTGCAGTGGTTCGGGCTTGCGGATCAACCCGTTGAAATGCTGTATAACGACGTCGCCATCATGGTGGGGCTTATCTACACCTCCATGCTGTTTATGGTAGTGCCACTGGTAACCACCCTCGACAGCCTGGACAACAGCCTGATTGAAGCCGGATACGACTTGGGCGGCAGCAGTTGGAACGTGATGCGCAGCATTGTAATTCCCCACGCCATGCCTGGCATTATGAGCGGCTGCATCGTGGTGTTTATGCTCACGCTCGGAAACTACCTGACCCCCACGTTACTGGGCGGCAAATCAAGCCTGTGGTTTACCGAGCAGATCTACACCCAGTTTATTACCCGCTTTAACTGGGAGCAGGGCGCCGCTTTCGGCATTCTGCTGCTGATACTCTCGTCACTCATTGTTTGGTTGGGCCTGAAAATCACCAGGCAGTCGTTTACACGGGTGATGTCATGATTCCCTCTATTCCCAGCAGCCGTTTCTTTCGGGTTTCCTACCTGAGTTATGTAACGCTGTTTTTCATTTTTTTAATCACGCCCCTGGTGGTTGTGGCGGCGTTCTCGTTTAACGACGCATTATTCCCGTCGCTGCCGTGGAATGGTTTCACCTGGGACTGGTATCTGGGTAAGGGCGATCCCAGGCTCGGCCTGTTTCACGATAACGCCCTGCTCGACAGTATTGGTGTGAGTGTTCAGGTGGCCATTGTCACCACCATGGCCAGTCTGGCACTGGCCACCTGCAACGCCTTTTTGTTCGAGCGCGAACAGTTTCCGGGTAAGAACTTTCTTTATGTGCTGATGCTGATGCCGCTGGTGATCCCGGGGGTAATACTCGGGGTGTCCATTCTGGTATTCAGCAGCACCGTGGCCAACTGGTTTGAGGTGCAGTTTGGTATAGAAATAGAAGCCCTGCGCCCGGGCTTGGTATTGGTCACGCTGGGTCAGTTTGCGTTCCTGACCACCATTGCCACTCTGGTGATCTCTGCGCGCCTGCGCAAATTCGATATTACCCAGGAAGAAGCAGCCATGAACCTGGGCGCCAGCCGTCTGACCGCCATTGCCACCGTTACCCTGCCGTTCCTGAAACCCGCGCTGTTTGGTGCCGGCGTGGTGGCATTTCTGATGTCCTTTGAAAACTTCAACACGACGTTGATGCTGGTGGGCTCCGATGCCCCTCTGACCATCGCCATGTTTGACCGCCTGCGGGAAGGTTCAACGCCTGTACTTAATGCGGTGTCGGTTCTGCTGATGGTGGGCTCCGCGTGCCTGGCGCTGGTGTCGCTGTTCGTGCAGCGCCCGGCCAAGCCGTAATCGGCACCCATAACATGTCGCAGAAGATTGCGTGTTTTTCACTTGCCCCTGCTTGGTATTCACATCAATAACCTGAAAGTTGTGCTAAATTCACGTAAGAAGCCGAGGGTTGCATCGTCATAGACACATTTTGGAAATAGTATGCTTATACCCAGAGATAGGACATGATCGGTCAAAAAACACACAGGTATTTGGCAAATGCGGCAATTACCTCATCCTGCACCAAATATTGTTTCGTTGTACTTGCCGTTGTCAGCTTGGTCGCAAGCATTGCGATATGGCCGTTATCTGTAAGTCACTCTTTTATCGAGCATGGATTTTACTTTTTGTTGATGGCCACGTTTGCCATTACCTGCACAATCATTGCTTACCATATCCACGTTACTCATCGCATCCAAAGAGAAGCACTAAAGCAGGCCGATTCCGTATCAGCGGCCAGCCTGAAGAGTGATCAACTCATTAGAACCATCATTAATAGCACCCCAAACATGATGGGTTATTGGGACCGGGATTTACGTTGCCGTTATGCGAACAATGCCTTCAGTGAATGGTTTGGCATGCCGCCTGAGGACGTTATCGGAATTCGGTTTCAGGACTTGGTCAGCGAGCAACTTTATGCTCTGAATGAGCCCCATATTCGTGCCGTGCTGGCTGGCGAACCGCAGCGCTTCGAGCGCACTCTGAACAAAGCCGATGGCAGTGTCGGGCATATCATCGGGAACTATATTCCTGATTTTGAAGCCGACGGTACGGTTCAGGGGTTCTCTATTCAGGCCAGCGAAATAACGGTTCTGAAGGAGGTTGAGGCAAAGCTCAAGCTGGCCGCGTGTGTTTTCGACAATACGCTCGATGGTGTTTTAATTACCGATGTTAACGGTGTAATTTTGTCGGTTAATCCAGGGTTCGTTGAAATTACGGGCTACACCCTTGAGGAATCCGTCGGGCAAACGCCTCGTATCCTGCATTCCGATCGGCATGACCAGGCGTTTTATGCGTCCATGTGGGAGGAAATAAACGCCAAGGGGCGCTGGCATGGCGAGATATGGAACCGCCATAAAGACGGAGAGCTTTACCTGCAACGCATGACCATCAGCATGGTGCTTGATGAAGCCGGCGAACCCATGCGCTATGTTTCTGTATTCAGTGACATTACTGCGCTTTGGCAAAAAGACGAGCACATCCGGCACTTGGCGTTTCACGATGCTTTGACCGACCTGCCCAACAGAACCTTATTGATGGACCGGATTAACCAACAGATTCTCCACGCCAATCGCGAAGAGAGCCATTTCGCACTGATGTTTCTCGACCTTGACGGGTTTAAGCTCGTAAACGACCAGCTGGGTCATAAAATCGGAGACGATCTGTTAAAAGATGTGGCGAAACGGCTACTGGCGCTGGTGCGAAGCTCCGATACTATAGCCCGTGTGGGTGGCGATGAGTTTATATTCATCCTTAACAACCCGCGGGGAAGAGACGAAATTACCGAAGTCGCGAACCGTATTGTTGCCTCGATTAATGAGCCCATAGAGATTCTTGGTGTAGTGGTCCAGATAGGCGTATCGCTGGGTATTGCCACTTTCCCTGCTGACGGGGACAGCTCCTCGGACTTAATCATAAATGCCGATAGTGCAATGTATGCTGCCAAAAGCGTGGGTAAGAATAATATCCGGTTCTTTTCGGCTGAGCACTAGTTCCTCTCGAAACCCATTTAGCTGAAATAACTCCCCGTACCGTTCAATCTAACCTCGCGTATCTTCGCACGCACCAATTGTGAACATGGGGCTTTCGACTGCGTGTGTTTTGGTGCGTTGCGCTTACAAATTGTTTCAATTTTATTCGGTCTTATTCGTTTTTTTGGATTTAACATATTGAATTTGCTGATGAATGATCATGGTTGGAACGTTCCATGCAGAGTGAGGGTTGTGTTGCTGACGAACAGCGCAATCCATCAAGACGCAAAGGAAGACGAAATGAGCATCAGAAAACACGTGAAACTGGGCCTCTCTGCACTGGCGCTATCCATTTCTTTTAGTACCGTCGCCGCAGAGGACCCCATTAAGGTGGGTATTCTGCATTCCCTTTCCGGAACCATGGCCATCAGCGAATCCGCCTTGAAAGACACCATGCTGATGCTGATTGAAAAACAGAACGAAGCGGGCGGTATCCTGGGCCGCCAGCTTGAGCCGGTAGTGGTGGACCCCGCGTCTAACTGGCCGCTGTTTGCTGAAAAAGCCCGCGAGCTGCTGGCGAAAGAAAAAGTCGACGTTATTTTCGGCAACTGGACCTCGGTGTCACGAAAGTCGGTACTGCCAGTCATCGAAGAACTAAACGGCCTGCTGTTTTACCCGGTTCAGTATGAAGGCGAAGAGTCGTCTGAAAATGTGTTCTATACCGGTGCAGCGCCCAACCAGCAGGCGATACCCGCCGTTAACTACCTGATGAACGACATCGGCGTTGAGCGTTGGGTGTTGGCCGGTACCGATTATGTGTACCCGCGCACCACCAACAAGATTCTGGAAACCTACCTGAAAGCCCAGGGCGTGGCCGCCGAAGACATCATGATTAACTACACGCCTTTCGGCCATTCCAACTGGCAGGCGATTGTGTCGGATATCAAAGCGTTCGGCAGCGCCGGCAAGAAAACCGCCGTTGTTTCCACCATTAACGGCGACGCCAACGTTCCTTTCTACCGCGAACTGGGTAACCAGGGCATCGATGCCGCTGACATTCCGGTGGTCGCCTTCTCTGTGGGTGAGCAGGAACTGTCGGGTATCGATACAGGCCCACTGGTCGGCCACCTGGCGGCCTGGAATTACTTCATGAGCGTAGATGCCGACGCCAACTATGACTTCATCGACGCCTGGGTTGCTTATACCGGTAACGAAGATGCCGTCACCAACGACCCGATGGAAGCCCATTACATTGGTTTTAACATGTACGTGGAAGCGGTGAAAAAAGCCGGCACCACCGATGTGAACGCAGTGAAAGACGCCATTATCGGCGTTGCCGTGCCTAACCTCACCGGTGGTATCGCCACCATGATGCCGAACCACCACATCACCAAGCCGGTACTGATTGGCGAGATTCAAGACAACGGGCAGTTCTCCGTGGTGTGGCAAACGCCGTCTACCGTTGTGGGCGATGCCTGGTCTGACTTCCTGCCAGGGTCAAAAGACCTGATCAGCGACTGGCGCAAGCCGATGTCCTGCGGCAACTTCAATGTGGTCACTGGAACCTGCGGCGGTAAAGCGGCGGTGGCTGCCGAATAAGGCCAAAACGGCCATACCCTTTTGCGGGCGGGAGTGGTTCCCCGTCCGTCTTTTTAACACAGCTTCTTTTAGCACAGCGTTTTTCGCCTGACCCCTTTATTTATACAAAAACAGGACTCAACCATGGGCATCATCCGATTGCTCAGTCAGCTTCTGCTTGTCTGTTCTCTGCTCTGGCCGGGCTTTGCCCAGGCCCAGGTGGAAGACACCGAAGCGCAACAACTGCTCACGGCACTGGCGGACTCGTCATTTGCAGACAAAAAAGCCGTGGTTAATCGTATTGCCAGCAGCGGCGATGAACGCGCCCGGGGCTGGCTGGAATCGTTTGCCAGCAACAAACTGGCCCGCATTGAATCCAGCGGGCAATTCATCATCGTGACGGACAATCGCGGCCGCAACTGGACCGTGCAAAGCGCACTGACCGGTGAAAGTCTGGGCGAATTCTCCCGCCGGGACATCGACACCGTTCGCGTTAACAACGCGTTACGTGGCGAACTGGAAGACATCCTGTCGGTGATTGACCTGAAAAGCCCTGACCAAAGCAGCCGCTTAACCGCCGCCCGCGCCCTTAAAGGCAGCGTAGACAGCGCATTGGCCGAACGCGTTCCGGGCCTTATTGATACCGAACAGAGTGAGCCGGTTCGCGCCGCATTGACCGAGGCACTGGCGATCTACCGCGTGGCCGAACAGGGCGATCTGGCGGCAGTTGAAACCTTGTCTGGCAGCCTGAACTCGCAAGCCCGCGCTGCCCTGCAGCAAGCCATGCGCAGTGACGATCCGGCGCTGGTTGCGGCTGCCACGAAAGCTATGGACAGCATCGAGCAAAAACTGACTCTGAACCGCGCCGCCGAAACACTGTATTTCGGCCTGTCAATGGGCTCGGTTCTGGTGTTGGCCGCCATCGGCCTGGCCATTACCTTTGGTGTGATGGGCGTTATCAACATGGCCCACGGCGAGCTGATTATGCTGGGTGCCTACACCACCTGGGGCATGCAGCAACTGCTGCCGGGCCAGCCGGGCCTGGCGCTGATTCTATCCATTCCTGCCGGTTTCCTGGTGGCGGCACTGGCCGGCGTGGTGATTGAACGCACCGTTATCCAATACCTGAAAGGCCGCCCGCTCGAAACTCTGCTGGCCACCTTCGGCGTAAGCCTGATTCTGCAACAGCTGGTGCGTACGGTGGTTTCCCCGCTGAATCGCACGGTGATTACACCGGAGTGGATGAGTGGCTCGGTGATGATCAACGAAGCACTGTCACTGACTCTTAACCGGCTTTACGTGATTGGTTTTGCGCTGGTGGTGTTCGCCGGGTTGATGCTGATTATGCGTAAAACCCGCCTGGGGCTAGAGGTTCGGGCGGTTACCCAGAACCGGGCCATGGCCCGTTCCATGGGTATAAGAGCCACCCGCGTCGACATTCTCACCTTTGCCTTGGGTTCTGGCGTTGCCGGCCTGGCGGGCGTGGCCTTATCACAGATTACCAACGTCGGCCCCAACCTGGGCCAGAGCTACATCATCGATTCTTTCATGGTGGTGGTGTTCGGCGGTGTGGGCAATCTGTGGGGCACGCTGCTGGCCGGATTGACGCTGGGCACCATCAACCAGCTGCTGGAACCCTGGGTGGGTGCGGTGCTGGCCAAGATTATGGTGCTGGTGATGATCATCCTGTTCATTCAGAAACGGCCTCGGGGATTGTTTCCCCAGAAAGGCCGTGCGGCGGAGGGGTGAAGTGTCTCGTTTAGCCAATCTTATAATTCACTGCGTGACACAAGTTTCTCGCAGTGAATCAAATAATCAGCCAGAAGGGACACCAGTATGTGGCTAACAAGACCTTTAGCTGAACGCTCCACCCGAACATTTCTGGGTGTTCTGTTCGCGGCGCTGGTGATCGTCACAGTGCTGCACGTTTTTACGCCGCAAGACAGCGCGCTGCATGTTAGTGCTTACACCGTCACCCTGCTGGGCAAGTATCTGTGTTACGCCTTGCTGGCCGTGGCTGTGGATTTGGTGTGGGGTTACCTGGGCATTCTGAGCTTGGGCCACGGCGCGTTTTTTGCCCTCGGCGGCTACGCCATGGGCATGTATCTGATGCGCCAGATTGGCGATCGCGGCACCTACGGCGACCCGGTTCTGCCGGATTTCATGGTGTTTCTGGATTGGCAGGAGTTGCCCTGGTACTGGCTGGGTTTCGACATGGCCTGGTTTGCCTTTGCAATGGTGCTGCTGGCGCCCGGCCTGTTGGCGCTGGTGTTCGGCTTTCTGGCGTTTCGGTCGCGGGTGACGGGTGTTTACCTGTCCATCATCACCCAGGCGCTGACTTTTGCGCTGATGTTGGCGTTCTTCCGCAACGAAATGGGCTTTGGCGGTGCCAACGGCCTGACCGATTTCCGCGACATTCTGGGCTTCAACCTGCGCACCGATGCCACTCGCCTGGGGCTGTTCCTGGCCACTGGTGTGGCGCTGGCGATTGGTTTTGTGATTTGCCGCGGCATTGTCACCAGCAAACTGGGCCGCGTGGCGGTGGCCTGCCGCGATGCCGAAGCGCGAACCCGCTTTCTGGGTTATCGGGTGGAACGGGTGCAGTTATTCGTATTCGTAATATCGGCCATGCTGGCGGGCGTAGCGGGCGCCTTGTATGTGCCCCAGGTGGGCATCATCAACCCCAGCGAATTCTCGCCGCTGTTTTCCATCGAAATTGTGGTTTGGGTGGCATTGGGTGGTCGCGCCACGCTTTACGGCGCGGTGATTGGTGCGGTGCTGGTGAACTACGCCAAAACCGTCCTTACCGGCGTGATGCCAGACGCCTGGCTGTTCGCCTTGGGCGGTTTGTTTGTTCTGGTTACGGTGTTTCTGCCCAAAGGCATTGCCGGGCTGGTGTTCAAGCCTAAGAAGGCTGCTGCTTCCGCCAACAAGTCCGACTCGCAGGAGGCCACTGTATGAGCTTTTTTCAGGAACTCGGCAATCGCGACAAGGTGTTCAACTTTCTGATTCCAGAGGAATCGCCGGTCGACGTTCGCCACGGGCCTATTCTGTACTTGGAAGATGTCAGCGTGAGCTTTGACGGCTTCAAGGCCATCAACAACCTGAGCCTGACCATCGACGACGGCGAGCTGCGCTGCATCATCGGCCCAAATGGCGCCGGTAAAACCACCATGATGGACATCATCACAGGTAAAACCCGCCCCGACACCGGCTCGGTGTGGTTTGGCAGCCGCCATAACCTGCTGACCAAAAGCGAACCTGAAATCGCCTCGCTGGGCATTGGTCGCAAATTCCAGAAGCCCACAGTGTTTGAAGCACTCACGGTGTTTGAAAATCTGGAATTGGCTATGGCGGCGGACAAACGCGTACTGCCTACGTTGACCGCGGTACTGAACGGCGAATGTTGTGACCGCATCAACGAAGTATTGGAACTGATTGGCCTGCGCAACCTGCGCGCTGCCCTGGCCGGCATTCTGTCCCACGGCCAGAAACAATGGCTGGAAATTGGCATGTTGCTGATGCAAAAACCGCGATTGTTGCTAGTAGATGAACCCGTGGCGGGCATGACCGAACAGGAAATGGAACGCACCGCCGAATTGCTCACCACGCTTGCCGGCAAACAGTCCGTTGTAGTGGTAGAACACGACATGGGCTTTGTGCGCTCCATTGCCCGCAAAGTTACCGTGTTGCACCAGGGCAGCGTGCTGGCGGAAGGCACCATGGACCAGGTGTCTAACCACCCGGACGTTATCAAGGTGTACTTGGGGGAGGAAGCCTGATGCCAGTTGAGAGCCTGATGCTGAAAATCCAGAAAATCGACCAGTATTACGGCGAAAGCCACACCCTTTGGGATCTCGAACTGGACGTGCCCGAGGGCCAGTGTACCTGCGTTATGGGCCGCAACGGCGTGGGTAAAACCACGCTGATGAAATGCATCATGGGCGAAGAAACCGTCAGCAGCGGTTCCATCACGTTCGCCCAGGAGGTCGAGCTTACCCAGAAAAAAATTGAAGACCGTTCTCGCCTCGGCATAGGCTACGTACCTCAGGGCCGGCAGATTTTCCCGCTGCTGACGGTGGAAGAAAACCTGCGTACCGGCCTGGCGGTGCGTAAAGACGGCAGCAAAAAAATCCCCGAGCGCGTGTACGAACTGTTTCCGGTGCTGGAAGAAATGCGCCACCGCCGCGGCGGCGATCTCTCTGGCGGCCAGCAACAGCAACTGGCCATTGGCCGGGCGTTGGTGATTGAACCCCGCCTGCTGATTCTGGACGAGCCGGGGGAGGGCATTCAGCCCAACATCGTTGCTCAGATTGGCGAGGTTATTCGCACGCTGATTAAAGAAGATGGCCTGACGGTGCTGCTGGTGGAGCAAAAACTGCCCTTCGCCCGCAAATACGCCGACCGCTTCGCCATCCTCGACCGCGGCCGCCGCGTAGCCGAAGGCGAAATCGCCGGTTTGACCAACGAACTCATTAAAAAGCACCTGACGGTATGACCGTACTTCAGCGCGTTGCGCCCGTTGACCAGCCTGTTCATCAGCCCAAAGCGCCCCTGCACTCGCCAGAACAGGATTCCGGCCACCGCTTCGATCCACAAAGGCGTTGGGCTGCGGCTCTGTCTTTGGGTTTTGACCTGCGCAGCGACGGGTCAGGCAACGCCATTACCCGATTAGCGCGGCGTAAACACCACGGCCCATTAAGAGTGCAGCGGCCGTTTTACCCGGAAGGCCGCAACGGCTGCTGTCATGTGTACCTGCTACACCCGCCGGGCGGGCTGGTCAGCGGTGACGAACTGCGTATTGATGCCACCGTGGAAAAAGGCGCGCACGTGCTGCTAACCACACCCGCTGCCGCCAAACTCTACAAAGCTGACAGCCATGGTGTGGCCTGGGGACAACACACCTGCTTGCACGTCGCCAGCAACGCCACACTCGAATACCTGCCGCAGGAAACCCTGGCGTTTGACGGCTCCCGGGGCGAACAAACCACCACCATCGAACTGCAAACCGGCGCCAAATGCCTGGGCTGGGAAATTCTCGCCCTTGGCCGCCCGGCCAGCCAGTTGCCGTTCGCATCCGGCCACCTGGAACAGCGTTTCCAACTGCGGATGGACGGCCAGCCGTTATGGCTGGAACGCCAAATCATGAGCCCGCAACACCGCCGCTTCAAAGGCCCCTGGGGCCAGGGCGGCGCAACCGTTCAGGCCACCTTGTGGGTGGTGGGTCTGGAACACGAAGCCGCCGCGATAGAAGCGCTGCGTGCCGCACTGCCGGCAAGTCCACGCTGGGCCGTTACTCGTCGCCGGGGCGTGGTGCTGTTGCGTTATCTGGGACAAGAAAGAAACGAAGCCTGGGCTTTATGCCAGCAAGCCTGGGAGTTATTGCGGCCCTTGCTGACCGGCAAAGCGGCGATAGTGCCGCGGATATGGCTGACCTGAGATTAGAGGAATAACAAAATGGAACTGACACCAAGAGACAAAGACAAGCTGCTGCTGTTCACGGCCGGCCTGTTGGCCGAACGCCGCAAAGCCAAAGGCCTGAAACTGAACTACCCCGAAGCCATCGCCCTGATCAGCACCGAAATTATGGAAGGCGCGCGGGAAGGCCGAACCGTTGCCGAGCTGATGAGCAGCGGCGCAGAAATTCTGACCCGCGACGACGTGATGGACGGCATCGCCGAGATGATTCCCGAAGTGCAGGTAGAAGCCACCTTCCCGGACGGCACCAAACTGGTGACTGTTCACAATCCCATTGTATGAGGGCCGCGCCATGATCCCCGGAGAGTACCAACTGAAAGACGGCGACATAGAACTCTGCGCCGGCCGCAAACGCATCACCGTCGACGTCGCCAACACCGGCGACCGCCCGATACAGATCGGCTCCCACTACCACTTCGCCGAAGCCAACCCGGCGCTGGAGTTTGACCGTCCCAAAGCAACAGGCTACCGGCTTGATGTCGCCGCAGGCACCGCCATTCGCTTCGAGCCTGGACAGTCACGAAAGGTCACCCTGATCCCGTTTGCCGGCAGTCGCAATATCTACGGTTTCCGCGGCGAAGTGATGGGAAATCTGGAGGCGAAGACATGAAAATCACAAGACAAGCCTACGCCGACATGTACGGCCCCACCACCGGCGACCGAGTCCGGCTGGGCGACACCGAGCTGTGGATAGAAGTGGAAAGCGACGCCACCCACTACGGCGACGAAGTAAAATTCGGCGGCGGCAAAGTCATCCGTGACGGCATGGGCCAAAGCCAGCGCGCCGACGACACCGTAATGGACACCGTCATCACCAACGCCCTGATTCTGGATTGGTGGGGCATCGTTAAAGCCGACGTTGGCCTACAAAACGGCCGTATCGCTGCCATCGGCAAAGCCGGCAACCCCGACACCCAGCCAGATGTCACCATCGTTATCGGCCCTGGCACTGAAATCATCGCCGGCGAAGGCAAAATCCTCACCGCTGGTGGCATCGACGCCCACATTCATTTCATCTGCCCCCAGCAGATTGAAGAAGCCCTGATGAGCGGCATTACCACCATGCTCGGTGGCGGCACCGGCCCGGCCACCGGCACCAACGCCACCACCTGCACACCCGGTGCCTGGCACATGGGCAAAATGCTGCAGGCTGTGGACAGCATGCCGATGAATATCGGCTTCCTTGGCAAAGGCAACGCCAGCCTGCCCGAAGCCCTGGAACTGCAAATAAAAGCCGGCGCCATCGGCCTGAAACTGCACGAAGACTGGGGCACCACCCCGGCCAGCATCGACAACTGCCTGACAGTGGCGGACAAATACGACGTGCAGGTGGCCATTCACACCGACACCCTGAACGAATCCGGCTTTGTGGAAGACACCCTGGCTGCTTTCAAAGAACGCTGCATTCACACCTACCACACCGAAGGTGCCGGTGGCGGCCACGCGCCAGACATCATCACCGCCTGTTCCAAACCCTACGTGCTGCCGTCATCCACCAACCCCACGCGGCCCTACACCGTGAACACCATCGACGAACACCTTGACATGCTGATGGTGTGCCACCACCTGGACCCGAACATCCCGGAAGACGTCGCCTTCGCCGATTCACGCATTCGGCGCGAGACCATCGCCGCGGAAGACATCCTGCACGACCTGGGCGTTATCTCGATGATCGCCTCTGATTCCCAGGCCATGGGCCGGGTGGGCGAAGTGGTGTGCCGCACCTGGCAAACCGCCCACAAAATGAAACAACAACGTGGCTTGCTGCCGCAAGATGAAAGCCTGGGTGCCGACAACTTTCGCGCCAAACGCTACATCGCCAAGTACACCATCAACCCCGCCATCACCCACGGCATCAGCCATGAAGTGGGCTCGGTGGAAGTGGGCAAGATGGCAGACCTGGTGCTGTGGAACCCGGCGTTTTTCGGCGTAAAGCCGGCCCTTATTGTGAAAGGCGGGATGATTGCAGCCGCGCCCATGGGTGACCCTAACGCCTCTATCCCCACGCCCCAGCCCGTGCACTACCGCCTGATGTTTGGCGCTTTCGGCAAAGCGGCCAGCGCCACGCGCCTGACGTTCGTCAGCCAGGCGGCGTTGGATGCCGGCGTTGGCAAAGCACTGGGCCTGGACAGCCCGCTGGCGGCCTGCAAGAACGTGCGGCAGGTGCGCAAAGCCGACATGAAACTGAACGACGCCTGCCCGCACATCACCGTAGACCCGCAAACCTACGAAGTGTACGCAGACGGCGAACTGCTCACCTGCGAGCCGGCCAGCGAATTGCCGCTGGCCCAGCGCTACCACTTGTTTTAAGGCGCCACTGTTTTAACGCGCAACCGGAGAATCCTATGCTGGAATTAACAGAGCGCATCCACAACATCGACAGCGCAGAAATTCACGACAATCTGATACTGCCTTACGAACTGCGTATGCGCGGTCGCCTGCGCGCCACCACCGAAACCAGCCTCGACGTAGGCCTGTTTCTGGACCGTGGCCCGGTACTGCGCGATGGCGACCTGCTGCAAGCCCGAACCGGCGAAGTTATCCGCATTCGCGCCGCCGATGAGCCAGTGGTAACCGCACGCATTGCCGCCGGACTGCCGCTGGCACGCCTGTGCTTCCACCTGGGTAACCGCCACGTGTCACTGGCCATTGGCGAAGACGAGCAGGGCGGCTGGATTCGCTTCCCGCCAGACCACGTACTGGAAGAACTGGCCGAGCACCTGGGCGCCACCCTGGTCCACCACAACGCCAAATTCGACCCCGAGCCGGGTGCTTATTCTTCGGCTGCGCACAGCCATGAGCACTGAAAACCATGCGCACTGACAGCCAACCAAGTGGGTCGAGCGACCTGGCACTACTGGGCCTGATGCAATTGGTCAGCCCCGCGCTGCCCATCGGCGCTTTTGCCTGGTCCCAGGGCCTGGAAAGTGCGTTTGAACTGGGCTGGGTGCAAACCGAAGCCGACTTACGCGAATGGCTGGAAGGTGTTCTTGAAGATGGCTTAAGCCGCTGCGAACTGCCCCTGTTGGCACGGCTGCAAACGGCCTGGGCAACGGAAGACGCAGAGGCCATTGCCCAGTGGAACACCTGGCTACAAGCGATCCGTGAAACCGCCGAACTGAGTGACGAAGACACCCGCCTGGGCGCCGCCTTGGTGACGTTGCTGCGCAGCCTGGGCCTGCTGCCGGGCGCGAACCTGATTCCAAACCAACCGGGTTACATCACCATGTTCGCCTGGGTAGCCCATTACCGACAGGTACCGCCACGCCAAACGCTCATTGGCTTTGCCTGGGCCTGGCTAGAAAACCAGCTGTCCGTCGCCTGCAAAGCGCTGCCCCTTGGCCACACCGCCGCCCAGCGCATCACCGAGCATATGCGCCCACTGCTGGTGACCGCCGTAGAGGCTGCCCTGCAAAGGGAAGACGAAGAACTCGGCCCCATTCTGCCGGGGCTGGCACTGGGCAGTGCGTTGCACGAAACACAGTATTCGAGACTTTTTAGAAGTTAACTTTTGCAGAAACTGACGTCTTCAAAAACGAATAGCGACCGAGGAAATAACCATGAAACATTGCTTGAGAATAGGCGTTGGCGGCCCGGTAGGCTCCGGCAAAACCGCATTGCTGCGCCAACTGTGCAACGCCCTGAAAGACCACTATGACATCGCCGTGGTCACCAACGACATCTACACAAGAGAAGACGCCGACTTCCTGCTGAAGCACGACGCCCTGCCGGCAGACCGCATACTGGGTGTTGAAACCGGCGGCTGCCCCCACACAGCCATACGCGAAGACGCCTCTATGAACCTGGCGGCCATCGACGACTTGCAAACTCGACACCCGAACCTGGAACTGGTGCTGGTGGAATCCGGTGGCGACAACCTATCGGCCACCTTTAGCCCGGAACTGTCTGACCTCACCCTGTACGTGATCGACGTATCCGCCGGCGACAAAATTCCCCGCAAAGGCGGCCCCGGCATCACCAAATCCGACCTGTTGATCATCAACAAAATCGACATCGCCGAATACGTGCACGCCTCGTTGGACATCATGGAGCGTGATTCCAAAATGATGCGCGGCGAACGGCCCTTTGTGTTTGCCAACCTTTATGATGGGGTGGGACTGGAGACCATTATCAGCTTCATTCTGGAAAGGGGAATGTTGCCAGAGCGCAGGCCGGAAAAGCTGGCTGAAACGGCCTGACCGAATACCTTTTGTTCTTTTGAATTAAAACGGAGAAATAGTCATGAAAAACATCAAACAAATGAGTATCAGTGCAGCGCTCCTGATGGCCTCTACGAACGCGCTGGCGCACTCCGGCCACGAAGCCATTGGCGACGTTCTGCATATTGAATACTTGGTTGCGGCAGTGATCGTCAGCGCGATAGCGTTCACGGCCTGGAAGAAGATTAAGCAACGTCGCTGAGAGTTAAGACGACGACCACAACGCTTCCTAACGTCCCCGCAAGAACTGCTGGCGGCAAACGCCAGCCCTTTCCCCGTACCCGTTTTGAATCGTGCGACTTCTGGATTATTGCAATAACCTGGACGTCGCGCGGTGCCGTGCGCTCACGTCATTTTTGAGCTAAGGTATTTTTTCGATATAGCTTGGCTGAACCTTTGCTCTGCATTCGTGGGTGACAATGAGGAAGTCGCGTTTTGGCGGCGATGAAGCGTTCAGTATGGTTACGGGAAAAAACAAAATAACATGACAATATCAATTATTTGTACCAATAAAGACCCTCAACCCTGGGTAGCCGCCCTAAGGGCCTTAGACTCTACTCTCGACGTTCAAATATGGCCAAACGAAAGCCGAAAAGCTGACGTTGAGTTTGCCTTGTGTTGGAATCATCCTGAAGGCGTTCTACAAGACTACCCAAATCTGCGATGCATCTGCTCTATGGGCGCAGGTATAGATCATTTACTGAATGATGAGTTTTTTCCAAAAGACCTACCGGTGATAAGAATTATAGACCCTCTATTAGCACAGTCTATGTATGAATATCTTCATACAGCCGTTATGTATTACTTCCGGGATTTTGACATATACAAAACCCAGCAATACCAATCGAACTGGAAACAACAGTCACCCAAAGCAATAGCCCATACGACCATCGGTGTAATGGGGCTGGGTAAGCTTGGAGAATATTCGGCGAGCAAGTTTTCTAATGTTGGATTTAATGTCATCGGTTGGTCCCGCACTCAGAAGACGATTACCGGAGTAAAGTCTTATGCAGGTGACAGGCAGCTAGGAGAGTTTCTTTCGCAAGTAGATATATTGATTTGCTTATTACCCCTGACAAACGAGACGCGTGGTATTCTTAACCTTGAAAACTTTAATAAACTGCCTTTTGGGGCTTGCTTGGTCAATGTAGCAAGGGGCGAACACTTGATAGATGAAGATCTGATAACAGCACTAAATGAAGGTCAGCTGAGAGCAGCGTGCCTTGATGTTTTTAGAGAAGAGCCATTATCTCAGATGCATCCATTTTGGCAGAATAAAAAAATACTCCTGACCCCTCACTGCTCAAGCATTACAGACCCTAACTCAGTCGCACCTCAAATTTTGAAAAACTATCGACTGATGAAAAGTGGTCGGGCCCTAATGAATCAAGTAGACGCTTTTCGAGGTTATTAAACGGTTGGATTTAATCATATCCACAAAGGACAGGCACAATAGGCAGGTATAGTGTATCCCCGGGAGATTAAGTGGTGTGAAGAGCGCCTGTCTCTGGTGTTTTCCCCAGGCCAAAAACCACTACCTGTTCCCGGTACGGGCCTTATTCCGACGTTTTTGAGAGCGAATGGTGTCGTTGCTAAGAGCGGCGGTGAACGCAGGCGAACTGCACCGGGTGACCCGCAACGGTGAGATTGATGGTGTGCTCGACGGCCTGATGCAACACGATTGGGTGGTTCACACCCGACACTGCCTGAACCAGGTTGAGAGCGTGGTCGATTATCTGGCTCGCTACACTCACCGAATCGCCTTCCATTATAAGGATTATCGGGATCATTCCCGATTGAAGACCTAAGGGCTGGATGGCCAGGAGTTCGTACGGCGATTCCTGATGCATATCCTGCCGAAGGACTTTATGCGAATTCGCCATTTGGCTACCTGAGCAACTGCACTCGACGCCGCAAACTGGCGGTTATCCGGCACTGCTTATCGCAGCCGCCCAAACCAGAAGCGACCCTGGAGAGCCCGGCGTCTCAGCGATGCTGGCCGTGTCTTCTTTGTGACAGCGGTGTGGTTCGGATGACTCGTCAGATCCCACGATTTAGACCAGCAGTGATCCCAACGGGCTAACCCATCCCCGCCCGGTTCGGTACGAGGAAAACAGCCGTTCTAAAGGAGCTGGGCGTTTCTGCGGGCCAACGCTGGAAAAAGGGGTATACGAGGGGTAATCTAAGGGTAATCACAACAAGGAACCGCCTCATGAAGGATCGAATGAGACCAAAACCCGCCGACATAGCTTCGTACCTGGCCCCAGATATACCGTTCCGGTCCGGCCTTCAAATTACTTTATCCTTAAGCATCGTTCGATAGCTGCGGCGTTGGCGGCTTAGTCCAACAGACATCTAAAGGTCATGCTGCGCACGACCATTAAATGCTTAGGTGTTATATTTGAAAGGAGGTTCGCTTGGGTGCGTAAACCGCTGAAGGTTGCCACCCATTCCATCTGAAGCCTGCCACCCGGACCGGCGCAAGGCTGCCACCCATCGGAGCGTAGCGACGCGGGGGTTTCATTGTTACTCCGAAGCCGTGGTGCCCGTCAACTTTGCTTGTCGTTTTCGCATGGATTCACCCCTGAGGTTGATCTTGTAGGCGTTGTGAACCAGCCGATCCAGAATCGCATCCGCCAGAGTGGCGTCACCGATGACGTCATGCCATTCCTCGATAGGGAGTTGGCTGGTGGCGATGGTGGAACGACGGCCATACCGGTCTTCCAGCACTTCCAGCAAGTCTCTTCGGTTCTCTGCGCTCAGTTTCATGAGCCCCCAATCGTCCAGGATCAGTACATCGACTTTGGCGAGATTTGCTAGCAGTTTGGGGTACTGGCCATCTCCTTTAGCGATGGTCAGTTCTCGTAGCAGCCGGGTCAGGCGAACGTACTGGGCGGTGTAGCCCTCCCGGCAGGCTTTGTGCGCCAAGGCACAGGCCAGCCAGGTTTTGCCAACACCGGTGGGACCGGTGATGAGCACATTCAGGTGTTCCTTCACCCATTGGCAGCTTGCCAGGGATTGGATTAATCCCTTATCCAGGCCGCGTGAGTTCCGGTAATCCAGGTCTTCGAGAACGGCGGTGTGTCGCAGTCCAGCCCGGCGCAGCCGGCTGGTCAGGCGTCGGTTATCTCGTTCGGTCATCTCCCGGTCGACCAGCAGTCCAAGGCGTTCCTCGAAGCTCAGTTCCGTGATGTCAGTCGTGGCCGACTGATCAGCCAGTGCGGCGGCCATGCCGGTCAATTTGAGGGCATGGAGTTTGTCCAGAGTCGGATGTTTCAGCATGTCAGGTTCCCTCAGTGGTAGTAGGTTGGGCCGCGGATATTATCGTGGGTATCGGGTAAGGCCAGCTCTTGCTGTTCTTCCAGGGGCTTCTGGTCCAGGCGGTGTTTGAGAATGGATTCAATGCTTTTGTAGCGGCAGCTACCCAGCATTAAGGCGCGCTGGCAGGCGGCTTCCAATCGTGCCTCGCCGTAGCTCTTGCCCAGCCGGAGAATGCCCAGGCAGGAGCGGTAGGCCTGCTGCGGGTGTTTGCGGGCACCCAAGGCGGTGCGGATGAGTTTTTCTGTGGCGGGTCCGGTCTTGGCCGCCCAGGCGATGAGCCGTTCCGGTGACCACTCACCCGCCTGCCGATGGGATTCAGGCATGTGAGCGGCGATGGTGGTATGCCGTCCCTTTTGGTCCGAGCGGCGGTGGCTGGCGATCCGGTTGCCCCGGTAAAAACACTCGATGATGTTGTGGGTGATTCGGACCTCCACCTCCTTCTTGATCAGGGTGTAGGGTACCGAGTAGTAATGCCCGTCAACGGCTATGTGGTAGTCGATATTCACTCGGGCCTTCTTCCATTCCGCGTAGACATAACGCTCAGCTGGCAGGGGTTGTAGGGCGGGTTTGTCCAGCTGTTCGAAGTGGTCACGCCGGCAGCCGGGCAGCTTTCGGAAGGGGCGGCGATTGAGCTTTTCCAGCAGCTCACGGAGGGTTGCATTGAGCTGCCCGAGCGAGAAGTGCTGACGGTGGCGCAGCGCCGCCAGAATCCAGCGTTCGACGATCAACACACCGCCTTCTACCTTGGCTTTATCTCGGGGCTTTCGGACCCTCGTAGGGACTACGGCCACGCCGTAATGGGCGGCCATGTCCTGGTAGGTCGGATTGAGGTCAGGTTCGTAGCGGTGAGCTTTGGTCACACCGGATTTTAGGTTATCGGGGTTATGTTCCCAACTCCGTTATGTGCCGTTCACTGCGGAAGGCCTTGAAAGCACGGGGCGGAGCCCGTGCGAAGGGGCACATAACGATCACAGAGATTCGAGCCACTGCAGTAGCTCCGGATTGGTACGCCATACGGGCTTTCGGGGGGACGCCGCCGGAGAGTCCCAAGCAGGCTCGCAGGTGCGCACCGCATCCACCTTCATTCGGAGGGTGATTTCGGCGTATCTGTTGGTGGTCTCCAAACTGACGTGGCCAAGCCAGGCGCGGATGACATTCACCTCGACACCCGCCTCAAGCAAATGCACAGCCGTTGTGTGGCGCAAAACATGTGGCGAGATGTGCCGCACCGTGCCATCTGCGCCTTTTTTCACGACCTTGGCGGTATGACGCCTCACCACCTTGTAGATACCAAATCTGGTCAGCGGCGCACCGTTACGGGCCAAGAAGACGGCGTCCTCGGATTGGCGCCGTCGCCGATTATGCTCCAGCAAGCTCTGTAGCAGATTCGCCGTCTGCGTCCATAAAGGACAGGTACGCCATTTATCACCTTTACCATGCAGCCGCACTCGGGCTTCAGTGCCGAGGTCCAGATGCGTTGCGCGCAGATCCGCCGCCTCTTGTACCCGTGCCCCGGTATTGTAAAGGAAGCGAAGCAAGGCCTGGTCGCGCAGGGCCTGCGGGTGACCGGTGGGCAAGGCCGCGAACAGAGAATCGATCTCGTCGCGTTCGAGATACAGAGTCTCGCCTGGTGGTGAGCGTTTGACAGGGATGGAGCCAACTCGTTGAGCCTCCCCGAGCACACAGGGCTCACGATCGGCAAGATACTCGAAGAAGGTGTGCAGCGCCGCAAGACGCTGGTTGCGAGTCCGGACCCCATTACCACGTTGTTGTTCAAGGTTCTGCAGAAAATAACGCACCCGCTCACTGGTGAGATCAGCCAGTTCCAAACGGGTGATTCTGCAGCGCTTATCCTTTGCGATGAACTGGAGGAACAGGCGCAGACTTTCCTTGTAACTTCGGATACTGGCCGGACGCAGTCCCCGTTGGCACTTAAGGTGATCTTCCACGAAGGCAAAGAGCAAGCGCCCTAATTGATCGTTCATGATAGATCCTCCTCATCATGGGGAGTGGCGAAACGCTCAAAGCGCCGGTTTGCCTCCTGGAGTAACGCATCGGTGATGGTCAGATACCAAGCCGTCGATGCCGGGTCGGCATGCCCCATGAAGGTGGACAGGTGAAAAAGCCGTTGATTGGGATCCACGCCGGTGCGATACCAGCGCAGCAGGATTGCGACCGCGAACGAATGACGCAGACAATGCAGGTGGGGTTGGCGTACGCCGGGTGGCACGGACAGATTGAGCTCCGGCATCAAGTGGTGGAAGGTCTGACTGACCGTCTCTGTGCGCATCGGCTTGCGCACAGAAGTAGTGCTGAAAGAAAATACCGGATCCTCCGGTTGCCAGGCTCCGTACCGCCCAATGCCCAGTTGCAAATAGCCGGCAATCCGTTGCGTCATGAGCGGACCGAAGGGAACCAAACGCGTTTTGCCAAACTTGCTCTTGTCGATTATCAAAAGGTTGCGCTGGGAATCGACGTCGCAGTATCGAAGACGCACAATCTCGCCGACACGCAGGCCCAAACCGTACATCAACGAGAAGATCAGTGGGTAAACAACACCGCGGCCGGTTGCGCGTGGGTTGTCCGGAAGTTCTGATGCCAGCGCCAGAAGCCATTTTATCTGAGTCGGTTCAAACAGGAAGGGTTTAAGCTGGCAAGTGACCCGCCGAGGATGAGCCCGAACTGGGGAGTACGTCAGCCGCTCCTGAGCCACCTGCCAGGCAAAAAAGCAGCGGAGCACACCCAAAAGGTGATTGTAGCTGCGCGGGCGAGTGCGTGGCCGCGAAGCGAGAAAAGCCTCGATCAACGCCGGTTGCACTACCGCCGCATCGCTCACTCGTTCATCGATCAGGAACCGATCGAATAATCGCAAGGCCCGCTCTTCAGTATCGAATTTACGGCCAAGCGCTCGCTTGTAACTCAAGTAGGCAGAAAAATCCTTGCCCAGTGCACTGCAGAATGAGGCGTTCATGGCAGCAGCTCCTCGTGATCCAGCGCCACCGTGCGCAGAGTTTCCACATCCACCTTGGAATAGATACGGGTTGAGCTGGGGGATGCATGACCGACGTAATCGCCGATGACTTTGAGGTTGAACTCGGCATCGACCAGTCGCTGCACGCAAGTGTGTCGCAACGTGTGGGAACCCGGGCGACGAACATGAATACCCGCCTTGCGCAGGTATTGTGTCGCCTGGTTGGCCACGGTAACCGCCGTCACAGGTCGGATAGGTGCCACAACCCGGAAGAATAACCTACGCTCCTCCGTGTGTGGGCGCGCATTTTTTAAATAGTCGAGGATCGCTTCACCGACTACCGAAGAGAGAGGGTAGGCTGTGGTGTGGCCCGCCTTGCGCTGAGGCACCAACAGGCGTTCTCGCTTCCAGTCGATATGATCCAACGTCAATCCGGCCACCTCATGGCCGCGCAGTCCATAAGTGACGAGCAACAGCAGAATCGCGTAGTCACGCTTGCCAAGGGCACTGCGTCGATCAACAACATCGAGCATGCGCCGGACCTCGTCCCAGGAGATCGAGCGAGGAAGATCGGCCAACTGATACCGGCGCGGGGACTCAACGGTAGCGCCGAGATCGCGGTTGATCAGCCGCTCGCGGTACAAGTAACGCAGGAAGACCCGCAAGGAACTGCACAGCCCCGTCATGGAATGCTGGCTCAGGCGGCGCCCGCTCTCCACTATAAACGCGCTGAGTACAACTGGCGTGAGCTCGGACAACTGCAACAGATTGATCCGTGTCAGGTAGGCTTCCAGGTTACGCAGATAATGGCCGTAGTGCCGGAGGGACTTCTCACGCAGGCCCCGTTCATCACGCAGGTAAGCAAAGAAACTCGGCGCCTGATCCAGGAAGGGATCTTGACGGGTACGTCTACGGCCTCCGCCACGGAAATCGGGCAATATCAGGCAGAGCAATTGCTCGATCGGTGTTCGGGCTTCATTGGCCACCCACTGCTCTGCCTGGTATGCATTCTTGGCATGAATCTTTATCCAGTATTGGACATAGGACTCGACATGAGTTGGCAGCTCACTCCACTGAGTGGCTCCGTGATTACGAGCAAACTCACCAAACTGCCTCAGGATCGGGACTCGTCGCAAAACTGTCCGGGAGCGATACCCATTTCCAGCTAACCACTCGACATACTGCTCAATCGGTCCTCCGATCCAGGAAGCGCGAATCGCATCAATGGTATCGGGCTTAACGAAGTAATGTTCTAACATGACAATCTCCTTTCTACCGTGGTGGTAAGAAGATCATGCGCCAGAACGGAGCCTTTCGTTATGTGCCCGTTAGAAAGGGCGCCCCCTGTGATTTAGAGGCCTTCTGCGGGGAACGGAACATAACGGAGTTGGGAACATAACCCCGATTATGTGCCCGGGCACATAATCGGGGATTACCAGTTCAGGCACTCCCATGAGGAATTCGAAGACCCGGATGTGGGAGCCAATCCAGTCCGGCAGCTTCTGGCTCCAGGTGGCTTCGGCGTAGGTGTAATTGGAAGCGCCCATAACCGCCACAAAGATCTGCGCCTCGTGGACCTCTCCGGTGGTGCGGTCAATGACGGGCACGGTCTGGCCGGCGTAGTCCACAAACAGCTTCTCACCCGCTCTATGGTCCTGGCGCATCACCAGGTCCAACTTGCCCTGCCAGGCCCGGTAGCGCTCGCAGAACCAGCTGTACTGATACCCCTCTGGGTTTGCCTGCCGGTACTCCTGCCAGAGCAGGAACAGAGTGACGTATTTACCCTTCAGTTCATCGTGAATCTGCTTCCAGTCCGGTATGCCCCGAACCTGAGCCGGCAAGTCTGGAGGGGGCGGGAACAACAGCTGCTCCAGCTGAGCCTCACCCAGATCCTCCGGCAATGGCCAGTTCAGACCGGCTTCGGCCAAACGCCGAAGATACTCGCTTACCGTGGGGCGGCTGACGCCGCAGGCCGCCGCAATCTGTCGATTACTTAGCCCTCGCTCCCATTTCAGGCGAAGGACTTCTTTGATCTTACGCATGGATAACCTCTTTGCTGGCATCTGATCTTCTCCGGATGAAAAGACTCAGAGTACCGTTAAGTTATCCCGCGCCGGACGGTTTTGATGGGGCGAACCAGGCAACCTGCCGGGGTGGCAGCTTTGCCGTGGAATCAGTGGCAGCTTTCGCGTGGAATGGGTGGCAGGCTTCGTCTGGAATCAGTGGCAACCTTGGTCTGGAATACGCAGCTTGGGCATTGCTATCGAGAAGGGAAAGCACTCTGGGGAAGTAATAAATTCAACTTGTGGCAGGTGCAGACAATCAACACGGCATCAAATTTTGTCGGATGTTGATTTATCTGGGCGCGAAGAAGCTGACGATGAGTTCATCTTTGGTTGGGATGATTCGTATCAAATCATTCAGTGTCAGGGCTGCGAATCTATAATCTTCCGAAAAACTCACATAAATTCTGAAGATATAGGTTATGTCGAAGGCAAGGATGGTTGGGAACCTGAGTATTTGAAAAGGGAGGAGCTTTATCCGAACCCCGAAAAGAACCGCGTTGGCCTTAGCGATGATCATTTACTCCCCGAGAGCCTAAATAGAATTTACTCAGAAACTTTGGGTGCCTTGAATATCGGCAGTCCGGTGCTCACTGGTATTGGGATTCGAGCAATAATTGAAACAGTTTGTAAAGACAAGAAAGCTTCCGGTCGAACCCTTAATAATCAAATAAACGATTTGGTCGGCCAGGGCGTATTAACACAAGAAGGTGCGGATATCCTGCATAAACTGCGAGTCTTAGGGAATGCAGCGGCTCATGAGGTGAAGCCTCATTCAAACGCTCACTTAGGTCTGGCATTTGATGTGGTCGACCATCTGCTTCAGGGTGTCTATATCTTGCCACATCATGCAAAGCAGAAGTTCAAATAATATAACAAGTCACGGAAGGCGGACGCGTTAGACGCGCCGCTTCGTTCAGCGTTATGGCCTTAAAGTTAAAGCACGAGGAATTTACTGAAATGAGTAAGACATTAATAACTAAAAATGAAGTGTCAAGTGAGTCGGGATCGTTATCCATTGAGGTAAATTCTGAGCGATTAAAGCATATCTTCTACATGTTGCACGGGGAAACGACCACAAGATCTAGGCCTTTTAAAGGGGCAATACAGGTATCAAAAAGCGATGTAATAATTTTGGTAAATGATATCCGCGAACAATTAAAGCTTGCTCATGTTCGAGATTCTACCATCCTTATTGGTATTGGGTTTGAAAAGGATTTTGTAGAAAAGCCTTTTTCAGATTTCGAATCTTATGCATGGAATGAGCCCGATAAAACAAAAGAATTGACGATCAAGATAAATTTCTTGTACGAGGACTTTGATTCAGGGAATCCATTAAAGCACTCTGTCTTTATAAGAATTGCTAAGGGTATAAAACCAGGGAATTTACTTCAGTTAATGGCTTCAAATGAATCAGACGAGCTAGACAATATTGAAAATTTAATGTGCCCTGTCTTTTGTCGAACAGATCATGTTAATGACAAGCTTAGCAAAGATATTATGAGAGTCGTTGAAGATTGGCATTCGGGGCAGAAGCAACCCAAACTTCTTTCTGGTGGGTATGAGTTTTTAAAGAAACACAAAATCCAAGTCGCAAGAACTGTCCACTACTCATACTCCGCTGCTGCTGTATTTATTTTGACTTACTTTGCTTTTACTATCCCTGAAATATTGGAAGAAAAGCTTGTTCTGCCTGCTTTTGTCTCATTAATTATTTTTTCAAAACTTATTTTGTCCATACTAATGAATGTTGGTGGATTAAAAGCTCAGAAAGTCTTTAAAAAGCTTTCCGGTATCTCTGGTGAAGATGTGATATTTGATGTAACAAAAGGTGATGATAAAAAGCAGTCCGACACAGTCAATAAGAATACTGAGTTATTTAAGGACTCAAAATCAATTTTTCTTTGGACAAATGGGCAGGCTATTGTTGCAAGTTTGATAGCTGCGGGTTTATTGGAGTGGCTTAAACCATAACAAAGCGCTGTTTCGGACTGGTTTTCCGCTGCGCTTCAAGCCAGCCGAAAAGCTCGGCGGTGATTTGCAACCCAGTTGTCCAAATAGCTGCGTTTAAGCAGCCTGTTTATTGCGCTCAATTTCCTGCAATTTTCCAGGGTTGAGCGATACGGCTCCGGCGACTTCCCAGTTTCGAGTATCACCAGACCAACGCCTGGGATTGAGGCTCTTTGCTCGTTCATAAACCGCTTCACGTTTGGCTAAGGGCTGGTGCCGGGGTCAGGTCTTGTGTTTTGCCCCTGCCTTGTCTTTTCGTTGTAATCGTCTCAGTCTGCATTATTCTCGCGTAAGCGAGTTTGTTCGAGAGGCAAAACGCAAGACCTGACCCCGAGGAACTTTATAAGCGAGTTTGTTCGAGAGGCAAAACGCAAGACCTGACCCCGAGGAACTTCTTCGCAGTAATTTTCAGCTCAACTCGCACTGAAGGCGATCATGGCTACGGTGTAATGGCTGACAGAATGCTGGAGCTGGCAGCACAACAAGATGGGTTTCTTGGTATAGAGTCAGCCCGTGAGGATGTCGGTATTACTGTCTCGTACTGGGCCAGCGAGGAATCCATCAAAAGTTGGAAGAAAAACACTGAGTATCTTGAAGCCCAGCGCCTCGGTCATAAAGCCTGGTACTCTGAATTCAAAGTTCGAGTAGCAAAAGTTGAGCGGGCTTATGGCATCTAACCATTAGCTCCAGTTCGTTCCGGGCCTGCGGCCCTCCACCGGACGCGCTTACGCGTGTTTATTTCAGCGTTAGTCGGTAAAGTTATGGATCATATACCTCTATTCAACGCTCAACAGTTGGAAGCTGCATGTAGGGTGCTGGCGGATACCGAGCGTGGCCTTACGGGGACAGAAATCGGATATCTGCTTCAAGACTGCAAGGCTCTCGACACATCTCCGGAGATGACCAAATGGAAGCGTCTGTTCAATGCTTTGGTGGCAACTCAAAATAAGCACCAGGTTGGCAACCATCTGATCATGTTCATAAACCGGGCGCTGAATCCCGTCAGCTACGCCCGAAACAAAGAAGCCTTCGAATGGCGACGCTCTGAACTGAATGTCGTCTTGGCATTTACTGGATTTGGAGTGCGCGAGGACGGAAAAGTAATCCGGACGGCAAAAGAAACTACGATTACTGGAGCCAGAGCAAGGGCTAATGCACTAAGGGCTAAACTAGAAGATCGCGGAGCCCATACAAAGGTCTTCGAGTACTGTCGAGCAGAGCTGCTTGATGAAAATTACTTTCATGCTGTGTTGGAAGCAGTTAAAGGTGTGGCCGAACGGATTCGTGAAATTTCAGGTCTGACCAGTGATGGCGCTGATTTATTCAATGAAGCTTTTTCGACAAAGAAGCCGATTTTGGCGGTAAACAGCCTTTCCACCGACACAGAAATTAGCGAACAGAAAGGCCTTACAAGCATGCTTGTAGGATTGTTCGGAGCTGTGCGCAACCCAACTGCACACGCACCAAAAGTCCGGTGGCCAATGGCAGAGCAGGACGCTTTGGATATTTTTTCCTTTGTTTCGTTCATCCACAGAAAACTAGATAGCACGATCAGAATATAGGCGTCGCTGCATGCCTGTGACTAACCAGGGGAAAACCGGGACAGATTTATTTTTTTCTTTGATCGCTGCCGCTATTGGAAATCAGGATCCGCGCCTTCTTAGAGACAGGGATAAGGCCTGTGAGGTTTATCGGGAGCTGAAAGGTCAATGATATTAGGTCCCGAAGTTAAAACCGGAACAAGCTCCTTCCGGGGTTCCTGGTCAGGTCGTCGAGTGTTAGCGCTCCTTTAATCGGGCAACCCGGAACGCTTCTCTGGTGTCATTTCCTTTTCCCACTCGGCTTCGTCGCCCGGCGCTGGCAGAAACCGGCCAAACTCGATCATCTGAGTAGCTGGAATGTCCTGCAGATAAATCCAGACGTCCTCAGCCGTTATGCCCGTGATGTGCACCACCTTTTCAAGCATCTGGCTCATCAGGGCCTGCTCATCAAAACTGGGACAGATCTATTTTTGGGGCCTTCCTGATCGTTCGGCGGTGATTTGATTCGGCACCATCCCTTTCTCTATTTTGGTTAAGATAGGCTGCCAGCGCACACAATGGATTTTGTGTATCAGAAGCAAGGAGACGCTGATGCCAAGACAGGCTAGGGTGATCAGAAAAATAGATCTGTCCTGGTTTTTCTGGTTTTCACTCTGTTATGAAGCTGCCCTCAACCACTTGAAGATTTCAGAGCGAATTTCCTGAAAAAACTTACTTCCCACTGTCCAGTGACAGCAGCCTGGAATTTCCACCAATAAGCCACGAGCGCCGAAGCTTTGCGCAAAGCTGAGCTGGATGCGGATGTGAAAACCGGGACAGATTTATTTTAGCGGCTTCTCTGATGGCTTGGCGCTGATTTGCATTACTACCTACCCTCTTCGCACTTCGGTCAATATCGGATGGCAGCGCACAGAATGGAATCTGTGTTTCAGAAGCAAGGAGATGCTTATGCCAAGACAGGCCAGGGTGATTGTGCCCGGTTTTCCCACCATATTGTTCATCGTGGTCATAATCGCCAACCGGTGTTCGTCGAACGCCGTGATTTTGAGTACTACCTGGCGAATCTTCAGGAATGGAAGCAGGTCTATGAGCTGGACAACTAAAAAATAGATTTGTCCCGGTTTTCCGTTCGGCTTTCCAGTCCCAAAATAAATCTGTCCCTGTTTCTCTTCAATACCTGCTCGTCGCTAGCACAGCGGTCATCGTTGGAGTCTACGCACTGATGCGTCATAATCAGAACGGGCAGGACTGAGGTTTGGAGTGGTGTCATTCTTTGTCTGTTTACTTTACAGCCCCAAGACTCCAAGATTTTGCGTCGGTACATTTTCGACGCGGCGTTTTTGCGTTTTTGTGATTCAGGAATGAAAGTTGCTGTGTCATGATCTAGAGTAGTTGCTTGTGCGCCGATTGTTAGGGATGGCGACCGTTGGGTCAATCTGCGTTCCACCATCATTTCTTTGGCTGTTCTGATAGTAATTGTTTTCTTGCTAAATTTTGTGAAAAAGAGGTGTAGCGCCTCTAACGCATAAGGGAATTCAAGGGCTTTTTTAAAAGACGCGCTGCTAATATTTTGCTGAATATCAAGCTTGCTAAACTTCGGAAAATTTAAATATTGCTGACTGGAATTCTCGAGTCATTAAAATATTAAGGTCATGATGATGAAAGACTTACATATTGAACGTGTACAAATAGAAGGAGGATTTCTTGATGGCCTTGATATTAGGCTAAGAGCAGGTCTAAATACCATTATTGGTGCGAGAGGCACAGGAAAATCTAGCCTAGTAGAACTTATTAGGTTTTGCTTGGGAATCAGAGGTCATACTGCTGACTCAAATGCGAAATCGTTAAGCCATGCGCGTGCTGTTTTGCTCGACGGGCAAATCACCATTACGATTGGAAGCGATGATGAATCAATCTCATTTTCGCGAAGTGTTGATTCGGAAATAACACCATCAATTCAGCCCAACTTGAAGCTACCATTAATTTTTTCGCAAACTGAGGTTGAAACTATTGGGTTACTTCCGGCCGGACGACTTGACATTGTTGACAAATTTATAATTAATATGTTGGAGCTAAGAGCTACTGAACTCTCTTTAGTTTCAAATATCGAGGCGTATTCGTCTGAAATTACCGAATCAATGCAGAAATTCAGCAAAAATGAAGATAAGACATTAGTTTTGCCGTCATTGATGCGGCAGCTTACTGAATTGGAAGATGAAGAAAAGAAGGTAGTGGCGGTCTCAGTACAAGCTGCAGAGAAATCAAAGGTTTTGAATCAGCTAACAAACGAATACGTTGATCGCTCGAAAATAATTGATTCTCTAAATTCAACACTTGAATTAAATCAGAATCTCAGGCATTCAATACAAGCGTCTATTGACTCAAAAGTATATGAAATTCCGGAATCAATTTATGGTGTATCCAAAATAGAGGATTTTAAAAAATTAAAAAGTACCGCTACCGACCGATTTATAAGCGGCATAACGATGCTTAAGGAAATTGATACATTACTAAATGAAGAGCTAAGGCATCGGGAAATAGAGCAATCTGCGCTTACAAAAAAGGGACAGACAATAAGAAAAGAAGTCGATCAGTACAAAGAGGGTGCTGGAGAAATTTCACGAAAAATGCAAAACCTTAAAAAGGAAGTGTCCCAAATTGGTTCAGTTGTCAATATAAATTCGGACATAAAAAGCAGAATTTTAAAGATTCGCGAAAAGCGAGACGATGCTTTGGATAAACTTGAAGAAATAAGGGATATAATTACAGAACAACGGCAGAGCGTCTGCGACAGGTTGAATCAAGCCCTTAATCCAAAAATAAGAGTTCAGTTAGAACAGTTAAGTAGAGTCGAAGAGTACGAAGAAGTACTCATAAATTCGATGAAAGGCAGCGGTATTAGATATAATGAACTTGCTCCGATAATCAGCCAAGCAATGCCGCCAAGAGTTCTCCTAAATATTGTTGAAGAAAATAACGTCGACGAATTTATATCTTTGGTTTCAATATCTAGAGACAGGGCTTTTCGAGTATTAACTGCTCTCGCATCATCGCTTGATAAAATTGCAACGGTTAGGCTAGAGGACGAAGTTGGATTTGAACTCTTAGATGGCTCTGAATATAAGGGGTTTGATCAACTCTCGACTGGACAACGTTGTACTGTTATTTTGCCGATCGTATTAGAACACCAAAACTCTGTACTCATTGTTGACCAGCCAGAAGATCATATTGATAACGCATTTATTGTTGATACGCTTATATCGTCTATTAAGCGTCGAGCCAAATCGACGCAGGTTATTGTTACGACTCATAATGCTAATATTCCCGTGCTTGGAGGTGCGTCAGAAGTTATTCACTTGAACTCAGATGGCACACGAGGTTATGTTTTAAATGAAGGCGAGCTAGACAGCCCTCAAATAGTTAATGCTATTTCAAATGTAATGGAAGGCGGTAGGTCGGCATTTAAGAGAAGAGCAGAATTCTATGGTTAGTTCAGCTGATGGTGCACTTCAAGATCTGCGGTCTGCTTCGGTTTCTCTTAGGTTCAGAGCAGCACGCTATTTTGTTAAATCTAAGCATCCCGAATGTAAGTTGGCTCTGATTGAGCGGCTAAAAGTTGAGCGCGTTCGGCATATTAAGATGGCGCTTAGGCAAGCTATAAGTAGTATAGATAAAGTTGAAGAAATAAAGCCCGTGGTAGCTACGGACTATGACTTTGCCACCGAGAAGGCGCTAAGAAGATATCTCAAGGCCCAGGCTATTAGTGAATTTTCAGGTACTATTATTCATGAGCTATCTAAGAAGATAGGCTTGCTCGAAGCTAATCTACAAAAAGAATTTCAAGATTTTTCAGATAGTCTGTCTCAAAAGAGTCTTGATAACTTAAAAGCTGTTTTTAAGGGCATAGAAAACCTCCAGCGTTCGGTAGAAAACCCTACAACAACAGAGTTTGATTTTTCTTTGCTTATTGAAGATATTGCGTACGAAGAAATCAGCGATTCTGATATCTCTGTAAATTTTGAAGGACCTCGACCATGTATAGTGAAAAGTGATAGATCTATACTTACCCTGGCCTTGTCTAATGGGGTTCGTAATAGCATTGAGTCAATAGTTCAAGTTACAAATTATAGTTCACTTAACAACATTGTGATTTCGTGGGGTATCAATGACCATGATGTATGGGTTTCTATTATCGACAATGGAATTGGTATTTTTGGTGACCCTAAAAAAGCGTTTAAGATAGGCAATACCAATAAGAAAGGGCACATCGGGTTTGGTCTTGGGATTTTAGATCAATGTATGGATACTCTTGGAGGGTTATCGGAACTCTCCAACGTTTCAAGCGGTGGTGCTAAACTCGTGCTAAGATGGAATAAAGAATAATAAACTCAAGAAACTGCTACGTTTTATGTATCGAAGACGAGGAGGAAGTCAGATCTTACCTTAAGTCCGTAATTAGTGAAATATCTTGTAAAACTCGAATAACATTTGCTAAAAGTAAGGATGAGGCTATTTCGCTTCTAGAGTCTGGGCTTTTTTTTGATTATATAACTTTAGATCTTACAATACCAATTACTGAAGGAAGTTTTGAAAAATCGTCCAAAAATGGATTAGCAGTTTTAGGTACGGCAAAGGTGCTATGCCCCGGGGCGCCAGTATTAATATTAACTGGGACAAGCACTGTGCGGATGATTGGTGATTTTCTGAACACTTCGAACAATGTCGATATATGGTCTGAAGGCTGTTCGCGACCAACTGTAGCCCATTTAGAAAAAGCGGATTTAGTTGAACTGTCCGATCATATCAAACCTTGTCTTACTTCGATTTTAAGACTTAAAGAGATTGAGCTTTCGCACTCCTTTGACGCGTTACCAATTGCTCACGATCGTTTGATAAGAATCTTTGCAAAGAAAAGGGGAGCGAGTGTCGTTCGCGTTAAAGAGATAGGTGGTGGGTATTCCGATGCTAAAGTATACTTTCTGGCGTTAAAGGATCAGAGAGGGGTCGAATTACATAGCTGTATAGCAAAATGTGGAAAGCGGGTTGATATCGACACCGATTCTAAAAATTTTAATGAGAGCGTTTCGCGGCTAAAGCCATCTGCTACACCAAGGCAAATTGATCACTTGAGATTTGGGGCGGCTAATTTCTCTGCGGTTTTTTATGGACTTGCAAAAGAGTACCCTTACTCGTTTTTCAGTGCATCAGAGCGTGGTTTAACTAAGGATGAAATGCGGCAATCACTTGTTAAAATGATGTTGGATTGGCACGCTAATTTTGTTGAGGATCGAAAACAAATAAAGGAGATCCGCCGGAGTTTTGTCTCCGATACAGAAGCTCAAGACCTTATAGCGACGTACGAGCTTAGCGATGCTTTAGATTTTGAAAATAGATACGTTCAATGCAAGGTCTCCTGTATTCATGGAGATTTGCACGGAGAGAATGTTTTAGTTGATACTGAAAACAATTTAGCCACGCTAATTGATTACGGGGACGTGAAGAATGAGTGTTCTATCATTGACCCTCTCACCTTAGAGTGTAGCTTTTTATTTCACTCAAGCTCCCCGAAAAGTGATTGGCCGTCTCAAGATAATTTAAATAACTGGCATGTGCTTGATAAATATCTTTTAGGATGTCCATATTCTGATGATATTAGGTTTTGCAGGGATTGGCTCCGAGATATTGGTGTTGGAAACCGTGAGCTTGCAGCGTGCCTGTATGCCTATGCACTGCGTCAACTGAAGTATGATGATGTTGAAAAGGAAAGGGCGCTTACATTGATTAATGTTGCGTTTGAATTGTTTGATAGGTCTTGATATCAATCGACGCAGTTTTCTAAACAGTGATCATGTGTGCTGGAATCAAAAAAAATGTGATAGGGTTAGGATTGAAAATCGGGACAGATTTATTTTAGCGGCTTCTCTGATGGCTTGGCGCTGATTTGCATCACTACCAACCCTCTTCGCACTTCGGTTAATATCGGATGGCAGCGCACAGAATGGAATCTAGAAAACCGGGACAGATTTATTTCTTGGCCGTGGACAAGTTGTTGACAGCCTCTGTAAGCTTCCCAATCGTTTTTCAATGGAGGGAAAGATGTCCTGGCTTAAGGTTTTTTCCGCAGTAGTAGTTGCCAATATCGTATCGTGGATCATCATAAGCATCATTGGTTGGTTTATCTTCTTTGTGGTTTTGGATTCCTTCAACGATGCGCTGACCGAAAGGCTTTCTACAAACGGCAAGTCTGAGTTTCCAACGATTTCTGTCCCTTCTTACTCGCCGCCGGTGCCTACGGCAGAGGAAATAAGGGCTCAACAGGCGCGGGAGAAGCGATTGGCGGCTCAGCGGCGCCGTGCGAGAAACGAGGCAGAACAGAAGCGAAGTGTGATTGCGAGCAGTAAAGAAATGTGTGACTTCTGGACTTCTGAATACCGCAAAGATGGAGACCCCAAGAGTCAGGCATATAAGGAAATGGCTTGCTTGCGTTACCGCAACTTACTTAATTGATTGATCAGAAAAGAAGAAAACCGGGACAGATTTATTTTAGCGGCTTCTCTGATGGCTTGGATCTGATTTGAATCACTACCAACCCTCTTCGCACTTCGGTTAATATCGGATGGCAGCGCACAGAATGGAATCTGTGTTTCAAGAGCAAGGAGATGCTTATGCCAAGACAGGCCAGGGTGATTGTGCCCGGTTTTCTCCACCATATTGTTCAGCGCGGTCATAATCGCCAACCGGTGTTCGTCGAGCGCCGTGATTTTGAAAAATAGATCTGTCCCGGTTTTCCGAGGGTTATGCGGAAATTCGGTCGTTTTCTGTGGTTTCCAGTTTCACTCGAAAACCACAGGCTGCGGCGTACTTGCTGAGCGTTCCCCAGCTAGGGTTTCCCCGGCCACGCTCAAGTCTGGAGATGTTGCTTTTGCTCGTTCCCATCTTCTTGGCAAGATCCTCTTGGGTAAGGCCCGCTTTGGTTCTCATGGTGATCAGTTGGTCGATCAGGTTGAATTCTTCCTGAAGGGCATCGTACTCTTTACGCACCTCAGGATTTTCGAGTGCCTTCTGCTTAAACTGTTTGAAGCTCATAACTTTTTGACCTCCTTCAAACGCTCTTTTGCTAGCTCTAGGTCTTTCTTCGGTATTTTTTGATCTTTCTTCACAAAGACATGGAGAATGATGATTTTCCTATCCTGCATATAGCAGAAAATACCTCTTCCAATGCCTTCTTTGGCTTTGGCGCGGATCTCGAACAGCTCATCACCAAGTGACTTGGTGTGTGGCTCCCCAAGGTTCGCACCGTGCTTTTCCATCAATTCCATTAGCCGGATCATTCTCGCCTGAATTTTTGGCGGCATCCCGGCCAATTCTTCGTCTACCTTTCTGTAGAATTCAATGTCCCAGTCCATGGGTGCTCCGTATTTTCAGGTTATCGTATATGATAACTCCAGTTATGGGAAATATCTTGAAAACCCGGGGCGGGTTGGCGTTGCCCGGTCGCTTGGTGCATGGTTGATGTTGACCCCGTCAATTGGCATCTGAAACCTTCTCCATAACCGGGGCTTTGTGCCACGTTGAGCGATCCATCGAGGGGTCGCGCAGGCCAATGGAAAACCGGGACAGATTTATTTTCCCACTGCACAGAACGGGTTCCGTGCTTCAGAAGCAGGGAGAAGCTGATGCCAAGGCAAGCCAGGGTGATCGTGCCCGGTTTTCCCCGACTTTATCTTGGTAGGGCATAGGTAAGCGCCTGAACACAGCGGCCGAACAACGCTGCAGAGAAAAACGGGTGTTCGCCTGGCTGCTCAGCCAAAAATAGTTGACCACCGGATTCGCGGATGCCGCCTTCAATCATCAGGTTGTCACTCAGCTCAAAGTCCTCGATTGTATGGCTCATGTTGTCCAGGCCGGTTGCACCTGCCCGTTCCCGGTAGTGCCGGTTATCCAGGGTGAATCCGAATGCGGGCTTGCCCTGGCCAATCATGTAACCTACCTCATACACGGTACCCGGGTCGCCGCTGATGCCGCGAAAGGGTGTCAGGTTGGCGATGATGGCATCGCAGCTGTCCATCAGTTCACGGTTGGCCTTGTATATTCTATGCCCGCGATCAGGTTTTGGTTGGCCATCTGAAAATGTCAGCTCGGTATCCAGCGGGTCTACGCCTTCAAACCCGTGTTCCCGAAGGAGGCGCTTTTTCTCGGCCACGATGAGCTGGTGTTCGCTGGCTGGGAAGAAGACTTCCGGGCCGGCGAGGTAGATGCGTTTTGGCTTTGCCATAGGGGCCTCTAAAGGCTGGTTGTATATAATTGGGACAGATTTATTTTATGCACACTGGTTTTTTGCCTTGGGCTGTTTTTGTGACGTTATCAGCCTATTTCGAAAAATATCTATCAAACAAGAGCTATCAAACAATCATGACGAGAAAGACATTAGGTTTAACTCGAAAACGAAATAAAGACGCTAAACCAGTGGCTGAGGAAGCCGAAGCTATGGCTGAGGTTGAAGGTGAGGCTGATCCACAAAAACGTTTTTTAAATGCTGTGGCTATCCACCCAACGCCGGGGATTCGCTTGGAGTCAGGTTCAGAAGAACTCACGGTGCGCGTGAAAACCGGGACAGATTTATTTTAGCGGCTTCTCTGATGGCTTGGCGCTGATTTGCATCACTACCAACCCTCTTCGCACTTCGGTTAATATCGGATGGCAGCGCACAGAATGGAATCTGTGTTTCAGAAGCAAGGAGATGCTTATGCCAAGACAGGCCAGGGTGATTGTGCCCGGTTTTCCCCACCATATTGTTCAGCGCGGTCATAATCGCCAACCGGTGTTCGTCGAACGCCGTGATTTTGAGTACTACCTGGCGAATCTTCAGGAATGGAAGCAGGTCTATGAACTAGAAGTGTTCAGTTATTGCCTGATGACGAACCATGTTCATCTGGTCGTTCAGGCGAACGACAATCTTACCTCGATTCCTCAATTGATGAAGCGTTTGGCTGGTCGACAGACCCGCTTCGTAAATGCCCTCGAAAAACGCAGTGATTCGCTCTGGGAAGGGCGCTACAAGATTAGCCCGATTGATACTGACGCCTACCTGCTGGCTTGTTGTCGCTATGTGGAACTTAATCCTGTTAAAGCGGGGATGGTCGATAAACCTGAGTTGTATGAGTGGTGGAGCTATTCTGCGCGGGTAGGGGTGTCACATTCTCAGTGGCTGGATGAGCCTGACACCTTTCGGGCTCTGGCAGGCAACCATGAAATGCGTGTTGAGGCATATCGGCAGTTTGTTGGGCAGGAAAATGATTCGCCGTCAGATGAATTGATTCGCGCGGCGATCAATAGTAACGAGCTAACTGGCGGCAACAAGTTCGTCGATGAAATAGAAAACCGTATCGGTGTCAGAGTTGAAACCCGCAAGCCGGGAAGGCCGACAACTGAAAAATAGATCTGTCCTGGTTTTGAGCGTCCGCAGGTAATTAGTCTAATTGCTTAGATGTACCTATATAAGTACACTTTGTGTGAGCATGGAAGAGGATAGATGACAGGGAAAATAGTCACCGTCGTTTTTTACAGAACCGCCAATGGTCGAGAGCCGGTCAAAGAGTGGTTGCTGAAGCTGAATAAGGATGATCGTTCAGTGATCGGGACCGACCTGAAGACAGTCGAGTATGGTTGGCTAACGCGAGAGACCGAAAGAAGAATCTTGTCTGAATGGGAGCAAGAAAATGGCACAGCACAAACACGTTGGCAGCTCTCTCGATGATCTGCTTGAAGCTGACGGCACCCTTGAGCAAGTAGAAGCTGAGGCGCTGAAGCGGGTAATCGTCTGGCAGATTCAGCAGGCAATGGGACAGACTGGCGTGAACAAGTCTCAACTTGCCCAGAAAATGCATACCAGCCGTACGGTGGTTAACCGCCTTCTTGATGAGAAGGACACTGGTGTAACCATCACAACGCTTGTCAAAGCCGGGCGCGCTTTGGGTATGGCCTGGACTTTGCAGGCTGTTGAGGATAACGGATCTCCTCGCGCTGCGTGAAGGGAAGATAGAAAACCGGGAAAACCGGGACAGATTTATTTTTTGCACACTGTTTTTTTGACGTTATCAGCCCATTTCGAAAAATATCTATCAAACGAGAGCTATCAAGCAATTATGACGAGAAAGACATTAGGTTTAACCCGAAAACCAATTAAAGACGCTAAACCAGTGGCTGGGGAAGCCGAAGCTATGGTTGAAGTTGAGGCTGATCCACAAAAACGTTTTTTAAATGGTGTGGCTATCAATCCAGCGCCGGGGATTCGCCTGGAGTCAGGTTCAGAAGAACTTACGGTGCGCGCGATGGATTTGATCACGCCTATTGGAATGGGGCAGCGAGGTTTAATAGTTGCACCGCCGGGGTCTGGAAAATCGACGGTTTTAAAACATATTTGCCAGGCGGTGGGAAAGGCGTATCCCGAGATTAAACTTTACGCGTTATTGATAGATGAGCGACCCGAAGAGGTCACTGATTTCAGGCGTAGCGTCCCGGCTGAGGTACACGCTTCTTCTTCGGATGAAAGTTATGCTCATCACGTTCGCGTTGCCGATGAACTTCTTGATATCGGCCGCCAACAAGCGGGCGAGGGTCACAACGTCATGATTGTGATTGATTCTCTCACGAGGCTTTCGCGTGTGCATAATGCGGAGCGAAAGAGCAGCGGTCGTACTATGTCTGGCGGGGTGGATGCTCGAGCGATGGAAATTCCGCGGAGGTTGTTTGGCGCTGCACGAAACATTGAGAATGGCGGCTCGCTGACCATTTTGGCAACCGTTTTGGTGGATACCGGCAGCCGTATGGACCAGGTTATCTTTGAGGAATTTAAGGGCACGGGGAACATGGAGCTGGTTTTATCGAGAGACGTGGCGAATCAGCGAATCTTTCCCGCGCTGGATATTTCGAAAAGCAGTACACGCCGTGAAGAGCTGCTGTTGGATCCAAAAGATTTAGACAAAATAATAGCATTGCGCCGGGCGCTTGGCGGTCTCAAACCGCTAGAGGGCACAAAAAAGCTGGTTGAGCTGCTTGAGAAGTACCCCACAAATGCCGAGCTTCTGAAAAACATTCCCGGGCCAGGATGATGATGTGCGGTAAAACCGGGACAGATTTATTTTCGAGTGCCCGGTCTTCTAAGGTAACCCTGACCACTATTCCAGAACTTTTGGCCAGTTCGCGTCTGCCTGCCTAATGAATCCTCTGGTGTCCTCGAGCCATCGGTTCTGCACAGACTGGTTGTAGTTCAGATATAGACGGCCATCTCGGATGGCCCAGTGTTGTGGATCACCTTTGGCGAGGTAGCCTTGGGCGACCGCCCAGGCGCAGTAGCCGCCCGCTCCCGTATCGCTCAGCAAGCCCGTGTAGACGGAAGGTTGGGAAGCCCATGCACCAGTGGTCAGGAATAGTGCGAAGGTGATGAGTATCATTCGTCTGTTCATGTCGGTTCCCTCGAAGGATTGCAGGCTTAGCCTCATAGCCCTGGAGCAACAGCTCGTCAATGGGCGTTGCTCCTCTGCGCCGTTAGGCGTGTCAGAGCATGATTGAGGGAGCATGTTTTTAGTTTCCTTTTTTGAATTTTGTTTTGCAATTGCCGCTCATGCACATCGTACAGTAATGCTCCCGGTCCTCGTGTTTGGGGCCCTCAGCGATCGTGATGCCGCAGCCGTTGCAGAGCAGCGTAGCAACGTCTCCGTCAAATTTTACAATGGCGTGTTCGTATTTCATAAGATGACCCTTCTCTCATACTCCTTTCGACTGAGCTATCAAGCATAAATCTACATACGAAAACCGGAACAGATTTATTTTCCAGTTTCCGTATTGTTCCTGGCAAGCCAGCAATTGCCGGCGCCGGCCTTAGTGAATCTTCAGCAGTGCATCTTCGATGTCGCTGCTGTCTTCTGGGCGGACGACCCGCGCTATTTCTTCACCATCCTTCAAAAAAATCAGGGTCGGCCAGAGCTTAACGCCAAACGTCCGCCCCAATCTGCAGCCTTTGCCATCCTCAACCTTCACATGCGGAACGTCTGGGTGATTGTCCATTGCCGCCTTGATGTCCGCCTGAGCACCCTGGCAGATCCCGCACCAGTTGGTGCCGAATTCAATCACCATTGGGCCCGTGCTCTGGTCCAGCTCATCACGGCTCAGGGTTTCGGGTGTATATCGGCTGGTGTACGACATGGTGCGTCCTTGTTGGGTTATCCGTCTGGAAAATAAATCTGTCCCGGTTTTCCCCCGCCGATTCTGCCGGTAATCCTGATAGGTATCCTCAAACCTCGTTGAGGGCTTACCGTTGAACTATTGTTGCGTGGTGCGCAACATGCTATAATTCCATCATGATTAAATCATTCCGTCACAAGGGACTGAAACGGTTCTACTCAACTGGCAGCACGGCAGGGATACAAGCCGATCATGCCAAGAAGCTGCGCATGCAACTTGCCGCCCTTGATTATGAGGTTTATCACTAATGACTATGCATAATCCGCCGCATCCCGGTGACTTTATCCGGGAGGTATATTTGGAGCCTTTCGGCATAAGTTCTCGCCAGCTAGCTTTAAGCTTGAGGGTTTCGCCTTCAACCCTGTCTCGGTTGCTAAAAGGCGATAGTGGCATTAGTCCGGAGATGGCATTGCGGTTATCAAAGGTTCTTGGTCGCACACCGGAAAGTTGGTTGGCGATGCAGGATATCTATGATCTCTCGGTGGCGCGGAATACGCTTAACCTGGATGACATTCATCCCCTGGACTTCGAGGCGGCTTAACCAGGCTGCCAACCAGAAACAAAAAGCGCACTGCTTTTTGTTTCTGAATTTAAGGACCGACCTGACCCCGAGGAACTTTTTTCTAGGCCTACCTTTGACCCTTTTTTTAAAGACCCGCAGATCTATGAATCAAATAGGAGGCGGTGGTGTCGAGGGGATCGCGACCAAGTACGGCTGTCGCTCCGGGATGAAAGCTGGAAACTGGGTTCAGGTCGATGAAAACGGGATTGTCCTTTTCATCCAGAAGGTACTCGACTGCGCCGAGCTCCATTCTTGCGGCCCGTAGAATTTTTTTGACTGCCTCGGTCACCTTCGGGGCAATTTCGCGAGGAGGCAAGAGGGTAACATCCGATTCCGGGTGAGCCAGGCAGTAGTTGAACTGGTCAGCTTGAATCGGTGAGCGGGCTTCGTAAAGGATGTCGGAGCCGAGGACTTCGATCCGGTGAACGCAGCCGTCTGCGGCGGTTAGCAGCTCTTGCTCAATCCAGCCTTCTTCTCGACTGAAAAGTCCATCCGGGGCGGGCTCGCCGTCTTCAAGCCTCCGAATCCCTCTCCCAAAACCACCGGCAGGTGGCTTGAGAAGGACAGTTTTTCCCTGTATCGCGCGTCCGCCGGGAATGGCGGGGTACGTTTGCGGCGTACGCACTCCGCACTCGGTAAAGAGCTTGGCTTGATCCAGCTTACTGTAGCCAATCTGGAAGCAGAGTGATCCGTTGATCACAGATCTACCCTCGGCCTCCCAGGTTCGCAAAGAATGGGTGATCCGATCCGCCCGAGCCTTATCCCGCTCAGCAAGAAGAGAGGATACGCGGTTGACGATCAACCCATTCGCTACGATCTCCTCCGGATCATCAGTGACTTGTACTTTGATGCCCCTCGATTCTAAAAGGTCAACGAGGGGCCGAACCCATTCCGGGATATCTGTGAGAATTATAATAGACATTGATTAGTATCCGGTTTGCTGATGCAAAGATCCCCGTGCTTGCCTGGCAAGGGGTTGCGCGAGGAGCTTTCCGCAAAGCGGGCGCTTACGAATTTTGCTTTGCAATTGCCGCTCATGCACATTGTACAGTAGTGCTCACGGTCCTCGTGCTTGATGTCCTCTGCGATAATGATACCGTAACCGTTTCAAGATACCCATTTTGGGTATAGAATTACCCGAAATGGGTTTTAGGGGCGCCGTTAACATGCCAGCAGTAACAAGATCGAACCGTACTGGGTTAGCGGATGCCCTGTTCTCACAAACCCGCCAAAAGGTACTGCGACTGTTCTTTGCACGCCAGGAAAGGGACTTTTCGGTCAAAGAACTTATCGAGCAGGCGGAAGCAGGTTCGGGGGCTGTGCAGCGGGAACTGTTGCGTCTGGTGGACAGCGGCCTGGTGCAAGTGAAGCTGCAGGGGCGCCAGAAACGATATAGGGCCAATCCGGACTCGCCCGTTTTTCCGGAGTTGTCTTCTCTTGCCTCCAAGCTACTCGGCCCAGAACAACAGGTTGAGGACGCTCTCAATTCGATTAGCGATAAAATCGATCTGGCCCTGATTTATGGGTCGGTAGCGAAGAGAACCGATCATGCCAATAGCGATATCGACCTCATGTTGGTATCGGATTCCCTCACCCTGGAGGAGGTCTTTGAAGCGTTAGGGCCAGCAGAGATGAAGCTTTCCCGCACCATCAACCCAACCCTCTACAAGCAAGAAGAGTTTAAGAAACGTCGAGCCAACAAAAACCCTTTTTTGAGGAAAGTCCTGGAAGGACAGTACATATTGTTGAAAGGAATCATCAATGAATGAAGAAGCACTGGAAAACTTGGTCCGGATACACAAACTTCACCATGAGGCGGTAGACGCCAACGAGGTTCAAGGGCTTATCCAATCCGGTAACGTTCGATTAAGGGACGCGGGTTTGGAAGCACTTAGCCAAGAGAGCCGTTTTGATTTGTCTTACAACGCAGCGCACGCGCTTTCCTTGGCTGCACTTCGTCACTTTGGTTATCGGTCGGACAATCGATACCTGGTGTTTCAATGCTTGCAGCACACGCTCGACTTGTCGCCAGCCAAATGGCGGGTTCTTGATCAAGCCCATCGCAAGCGAAACCTCGCAGAATATGAAGGCGATATCGACGTAGACGCAGCGCTGGTGACAAGTCTCATGGAAATAACAGAAGAAATCAGGCGAGCCGTGGTTGCACTTACCACAGGGTAAATCGCCCGAATACCCATATTGGGTAAAAACTTACCCAGTATGGGTAAGTTAATGGCCTCGCTCGTCGACCGACTTGCGGACGCCAATGTCCTGGTGAACATTGAACGCTTTTCTTCATGGCTCGAAAAGACAAGCCTGCGCGACTGCCCATGAGCCACGGCGATGTGGTGTTGTGGGGTGGTATTGATCGATCGCTTGCTGCCTGGTTAATGTTGTCCCCCGTCAATTGGCGTCTGAAACCTGCTCCATAACCGGGGCTTTGTGCCACGTTGAGCGATCCATCCAGGGGTCGCGCAGGCCAATGTGCCCGATCCCGGGCAATTTGACGGCCAAAGCCAGCGGGTCAATGCCAATGTTGAGGCCGAGGATGTTCAGTTCAACACCTTCTCGGATACTCGCCATAAGGCCGAAATAACCATTGAGGGAGAACTGGTAGCCCGAACCGCTGGGAGCTTTCGCAAATACTCCGTCAGCAAGATAGTCTTTTCCGATGGCAATGTTGGGCAGCGCAACATTCAGTTCGGGTACCTGCCGGATTACCCAGGCTACAAAGGTATTACTGTTGGGCCCGGGCCAAGCGTTGTATTCATTCGCGAAGGGGTAGGCGTCGATAGCTGTTCGGATATTGATGATGGCGGCGTCCGCTTTCTCACCACGGAGATCTGCCAGCAACATCGGCGGGTTGCCATACCAAGCGGTATCCGGCTCACCGGGGCGTGACCGCACCGCCTTATAACCCCAGCCAGTGACATCGTGAACTTCGTAGGTGGATGCCCCGCGCACCTTGGTCGCAATCCAGGTATGGACCGCAAAATTGCCGCGCCAATTATAAGCACGGGCACCATAAACCTGCACAATGGCTTCTTCCGTCTGGCTGGGTAGTGGCGCAATGCCTGCGCTGGAGCGATCGGCGTCACGCCAGCTCTGGCCAGACTGACTACTGCAGGCCGTAATCAGTGCGGGGCCGGCCAGCAGAACCAACAAAAATACGGTGGTTCTGACGAGCCATCGAAGGGGTTTAATCATTCCAGGGTTACCTCGGACTGCATGCATTGGTTGGTGATTACAACTCAGCTAATATACGTCCCATATAATCTCAAGTATCAATGCGAAGCATTACCGGCAGCTATTGTTAGGGCTTCCGGTGGCTCAAACAGGAACCAGCTCCCAGACCGTATTTGTTTATGGCTATCCCTGTTCCCGGTAAGGTAGTGCCGCTTGAACAAGGTGCCGGGGTCCGGGTCTTGCGTTTTACCCCTGCCTTTCCATTTCGTTGCAATCGTCTCAGTCTGTCCCGTGAAAATCGGCGTGAAATGATTTTCGCATCTGACGATAACCGCCGCGCCTTTTGTCAGTTTTCGACGAAGTGTGAAACCTTCAACCGGGAATGCCACGCCCACTGCCTGATGGGCAATCACTACCATCTTTTGATTGAAACTATTTCTTTGGACTGCATTATTCTCGCGTAAGCCGGATTATTCGAGAGGCAAATCGCAAGACCTGACCCCGAGGAGTTTAACGGCTCCCTGTCTGTTTGCTTAGTACTGTCAAAACCGGCCTGGTTTGGGGTTTTTTGGTCGCGTTCTTATGTAAAATCTGAGCGTACTTTCAACAATAAGTGCTCCAGATTTTAAGAACAGGCACTATTTTAGATCATTTATTGATCAATTTCGCACCACGGCTTGTCCTTGACCTTTTTTTACAGCTTCAACGTGAAACTAAGCGGCAGCCCGTCAGGCCGGGAACGAACTTGAGTGACTGGTTAGGGGGAATGCGCCGAGTTTACCCCCTAACAGAAATCCGCCATGGTGGCTTTGCGTTGACTTCTGAGTCCCGTTGCAAATGGGGTGATAACTGCTTACTTTCATCCTTTTCAGCGAAAAATTCGATTATTGCACTTTCGACAGCTCTAATGGGATCGCCAGAATTTGTGTATTTGGCTGCTACGGAAATATCTACGTTACCCAACTTAGGGAGAGTGCCAATGTTATCCAAGATGGATACGCCTTCCCCTAAAGCAATGTGTGGGATGGCCGATATGGCAAAGCTATGCTCCACTGCTGAGAGTACGCCTGCCAGAGACGATGCTGAGAAAGCTACTTCATACTCCAATCCGAAATTGTCCAACGCGCTCGTTATTAATGAACGATCAGAGCATCCCGTGGTGAAACACGCTATTTTTAATTGCTCTGCTTCCCAGCAAAAATGCTCGTTTGGTGCAATCCACACCATAGGAGAGGACAACAATAGTCTACTGGAGATAGTCCCAGGGCAGTTCTGGGTCAACGCAATATCAATTTCCCCAGCAGAATAAGAGCGCCATATTTGCTCGCTATATCCTGATATGACTTCTATCGATAGGCTTGGAAGTGATTTTCGGCAGGAACGGAGCAAGTGCGGCACAAAGCTAGCTAAAAAAGCGTCGCTGGTGCCTATTATGACCTTTTGCTCTGTAGCCAACCCAGACAATTCGCTTATGGCAATCTCGTTTATTTCCACAATCTGGCAAGCTCTTTTCAGAAAAAGCTTGCCAGCGCGTGTCAGACTCACGCCTTTGCTGTGCCTCTGAAAAAGTGAGGTCCCTACCTGTTGTTCAAGCTTCTTAATTTGCCAACTGATAGCTGACTGGACGCGGTGCCGGCGCAAAGCCGCCTTCGAAAAGCTACTTAATTCGGATACCGTGATGAAGCTGCGCAAACAATCGATATCGAGGTCCATCTACTTTCTCCCATGTCACGAGGCGCGATCCCATCGAGCTACTTGATGGGCCCCTATCAAATTCTTTCGCTTCTATCGTAATTCAATGATTGCTAAGTTGAAACCTCGGTTCTAATTTGGAGAAAGCAAATGTCCTCTTACATCGTTGGGAAGCTTGACCTACGTAATGTCCATTCTCGCGAAGAAATCGAGTGGCTTAACAGTTTTCCTAAAACCCATGAAGAATATGATGAATTTGCCCAAGGGTACTGAGCATAATAATCATGTGGCAAAATAATCGATTAGATTTGGCTCGTATGGCACCGCTATTGTTTCTATTAATGTGGGGTAGTGGTGCTATTTTCGTTAAAGCGGGCCTCCAAGAAGCCTCTGTTCTCTCCTTCCTCCTGGTAAGGTCGTTGGGCGCTTTATTGGTTATGATCTTAATGGTGGTGATATTCAAAAAGGGCGAAGTTCGGAGTTTCCAATTACTGACCTGGAAATCATGGCTCAACATTGTTCTTGTGGGTATATTTCTCCAGGTTTTATATCAGGGATTTTTCTTTAGCTCAATCGCATACGGGCTCTCCCCTGGGATGCTCGCCATCGTTCTCGGCTGTCAACCATTACTGACGCCGTTACTTGCTTTTGAACGAATCGGGGTCAAGGGATACTGTGTATTGCTTTTCGGCTTCACTGGCCTGGTAATAGCCATCCTCGGGGGAGGAAAAATCGATGTAATTACCCTACCCGGAGTTATTTCTGCGCTCTTGGCCGTATTGGCAATGACAATAGGCACTATCTTGCAGAAGCGGACACACGTTAACGTTATTGGCTCAGTGCTCGCTCAATATTGTGTTTCTTCATTTGTATTTACAATAGCAGTTTTACTTTTTAGTTTCGAAGTCAATCCAAGTCTTCAGTTTGTCTTTTCGGCTATTTGGATGATTCTAGTCGTTTCAGTGGGTGCGATACTGCTGCTGGTTTTTATGCTCAACAATGATAAGGCTAGTAAGGTTGCAGCTCTATTTTTCTTAGTTCCAGTAATCACTTATACCCTAGATTATTTGGTATATGACACGCCGGTAACACTCATGACATTTGGTGGTGGAATTATGGTGGTCGCTTCATTATTAACGTACCGAAAAATTGCCTAGTAACCGAAAATTCTCGAATGCAGCTTGGCCATTGTAATGTTAAGTGGAAACAGTTCATGCAATGCCAATAGCATTTCTCGTGAACTCCAAGGTAGCACCCTTCTCCACTCTCACTTAGGAGGTCCGTGCCCTACCTAAAAGTTCATGACCTGATCCTATTTCGCGTACTCGGTCATGTGAGCATTTATATTTCGTTCGACCTATAAAGGAGTGGAAACCATGGATTTGATAGGAACACTGGACTCTCCTTATGTCAGGCGCGTTGCCATCTCTCTCGAGTATTACGGCATCCGATACCGACATAAGCCCATCTCAGTATTTGATTCGTTTGACGAGTTCGCAAAAATAAATCCTGTCGTAAAAGCGCCAACAATTGTTCTTGATGATGGTGGTGTTCTGCTCAACTCAAGCCTGATCCTCGATTACTTCGAACGACAAAACCATACGGGGCGCCGCCTGATGCCAGACGAGCCATTAAAACAGGCGCGTGCGGTGCGAACAATCGGACTTGCTCTTGCAGTCTGCGAAAAGGCTATTCAAATTATCTACGAGAGAAAAATGCGTCCACTGGACAAACAATATGAACCGTGGGTGGATCATATTACCGCACAACTTTTGGCGGCTTTTCGTGAACTTGAGTACGAAATAGATAGCTCAAAACCATCGGCAGACGGCTCTATTGAGCAAGCTGGAATCACCGTCGCTGTGGCGTGGTCTTTTAGTCAACGAATGTTGGGCGATATTGTCGTGGAAAAACAATTTCAAAATATCAACGCTTATGTGAGGGCTATCGAAAAACTACATGTATTTCAAACGATCCCGCTTTGTTCCACCCACAACATCGAAAGGGCGAAAAGAAAGGAAGCGAGTTTCAGACAGGCGCTGTTTCGATCCTAACAGATTAGCGTGCCGGGGCTAGGTCTTGCGTTTTGCGCCTGCCTTGCCATTTCGTTGTAATCGTCCCAGTCTGCATTATTCTCGCGTAAGCCAGATTGTTCGAGGGGCAAAACGCAAGACCTGACCCCGAGGAACGTTGCGAGGCACTGAAGGGATTCAGCGCCACAGACGCAGAGGGAATTTTACAGAGGAAAATCGAGGCAGACTTATTTTATGAACTTGCCGCCGACTGATCCGCTGCATCCGATTGTTCAGTTTCTTCAACATCCGACTCTTGAGAGATTTTCGGAGGTGCCGGACTCCAGGCCTTCAACCATTGACCAGCCTCATGATAGAAATGAGGCACAGCTTTTTCCAGCTCTTCAATGAATATTTTTCGACCGCTGAACTTAGCTGCCAAATCTACTTCGTATACCACCTCCAGGTTGGTGGCGGTGGTATTGGAGGTTTCGGACTCTAGCAATTCAGGCGATTCCCGCAGGGCACCCAACGGCTGGTATGTTGTCTCGGCTTTCCCGGGTCTGGTTGCCCGAACAAAGAAATTAGCCGGGTTAGTGCGTTTCAGTTGCCGGAGCAGCCAATTGACTCTGGCCTTTGTGCTTTTTTTATCTTTCGGCGCTGTGAGTTTCATCGAGCAATAAATCATTCGTCGCTGCAGGTCTGCATGTATCTCCAGATCAGCAGCGGCGTTGATGATGCTTAACGCGCATTTGAGTACGGGTTCTTTGCAGAAATCCGTTGCGTCATCCTTTACACGCTCAGCTGCGTCTGTCCGATGGCTGTTTTTGAGCTTTAGAGAAACGTTGCTGCCGGTCAGCCTGGACATGATAAGGCAAAGGTCACGCTGTTCCTGATGCCAAGCTGCAATGGTGTTTTGTACCTCGTCGCTGGATTTTGCAAGTGAGGCATGGCTTTTTACTTTGTTGACGACATCTTTCCACTCGCTATTCATCTGGTCAAAGTTACTGATGCCAGACCGGTCACTTTCGAAATACCGGAGAATTTCACCGAGGATGAAGACTTGGTCTACGTCTTCAACACCATTATTCTTGAGCAGGAGTTGGCACTGGGTGCGAATAAATGCCCAGGACCAGTGATAAAGCGCGACTGAGCGAGTAGCGATTTTTGGAAGTTTTACCGGGTGATGAGTTGGGAGTGCTGCGAACTGATTGGTGATGGTAATAACTGCGTCCAGCTTGTGGTTCTTCGCTTGTTGTAGATAGCGTGATACCTGTTCTTCGCCGATTGTTTCGTTCCCCACTTTCGCCTCAATCAACGCTCGCCATTCACGCTTCCCAGTACGGAGAATCAGAATTCCGTCTGGTCGGTCTTTTTGTTGCGCGGTCTTCTTATCTTCATTCGCAAAAACCACTTCAATCCAGGTCTCTAACGTGGCGCTGCTTCCGACACGGGTGCCAATGGATTTAAGTAGTGCTTGGCGAAGTTCAAGCACTGAGCGCATACCTGCGAGTAATACGGATATAGACTTTTGTTCACGGGCACTGTCTGCAGTTATCGGGATAAGACGGGCAGGTTCACCACCAGACAGGAATTCAGGACGAGTCGTCACAGCTAGCTCCATGCTTCGATTTATTTTAATTTGCTAAGGGAGACTAGCAGTGATGATGGGGTGTGTCTGTTTATCGGTTAAGGAATTATTAAAAATAGCAGCCCGGACAAATCCATTTTTTGATTAGTGTTGAAGCTTGGCTTGATCGATATGACGGGGTGCCGGGTGACCGGCATTCTTACTGCGACCGAAATGACGACCCCCACTATTGGTAGCGGTAGGTTTGGGAAGTTACCCGCCAGGGTAACGCTGGGGCAAGCATCACATGACCGCTGCGAAGCGCTCGATGGGTGGCTGAGCGCGGTGATGTGCCTACCACAGATCGTAATCCATCTGGGCGCCCAGCCAGACACGCGCTTTGCCGATGCCGGCCAGCTCAAGCCGAACCGCGAGATCAGGGCTCACTGGGGCGCGCCCATGCATTATGCGTGACAGCGTCTCACGCGCCATGCCAAGACGGCGGGCCAGCTCGGTAACGCTAAGTTTGAGCTCGGGGAGCACGTCTTCGCGCAATGTTTCACCTGGGTGAGGGGGTTGATACATAGTCATGAGTTGCCTCCAGTTCAGTGATAGTCGAGGTAGTCGACCAGCTCAACATCATGGCCGCTGAAGCGAAGTATCAACCGCTAGTTGCCGCTTACCGTCAGTGACCAAAATCCCACCATCTCGCCTTTGAGTGGGTGCAGTCGCCAACCGGGAATATCAAGATCTTCCGGGGCTGTCGCTAGATCCATGAATGCCAGAATGCGAGCTAGTCGCTTGGCATGATCGGCGCGTATGCCACGAGTTGAACCCGTATCATAGAACTGGCGAAGTCCCTTGTGTTTGAAGCTTATGATCATGTTTTAATGTGATGTATTGGGTCACGGTTTGCAAAGGAAAAAAAGTGTCAGAGCAGACAATCTTGATCAACTCTGCGGCCTAAATCTTAACGTGGCAATGAAAGGGCGCGTAACCATTTAATTTGGATCAATCCGGTTCAACCACCCTGTTGTTATCCAGATCGCCAGTCGACCGCAGCGCCCGCTGGAATCAGCGCCGCCTCTGGTTATAATGGCGTACTTTGAACCTTCACAGAGAATCCTATGCCAATCGAAAAGAATCAGGTGGTCTTGTTTCACTACAGCGTCAGTGATGACCAAGGCAAGGTCGTTGAAAACTCCCGTGGCGGCGAGCCGAACGCCTACCTGCATGGCCACGGCGGCATTATCCGAGGCCTGGAAGAAGCCCTGCAAGGTCGCGACGCCGACGAAAGTTTCAGTGTCACCATCACTTCGGAAAAAGCCTACGGCCCGCGTAAAGCCGATTCCATACAGCGTGTGCCGATCAAGCATTTGATCGGTGCCAAACGCTGGAAGCCGGGCATGATCGCGCAGGTAAAAACCGAGCAGGGCCAGCGCCATGTGATCGTCGTTAAGGTTGGCCTCAAGTTTGCCGATATCGACAACAACCATCCGATGGCCGGTAAAACCCTGACTTTCGATGTCGACATCATCGAAGTACGCGCCGGCAGTCCGGAAGAGATAGCCCACGGCCACGCCCATGGGCCGGGTGGGCATCATTGAAGGATTATCTTCACGAGAAAAAACCGATAAAAGGCTGAAGCATGCAAATCGGCGTCATCGCAGACACCCACGGTAAAATGCGTCCAGAAGCTCTGGAGGTATTGAAAGGCTCAGACTTGATCCTTCACGCCGGTGACGTCGGTCGCGACGAGGTTCTGGAAGCGCTGGAGGCGATCGCACCCGTGATTGCAATTCGCGGCAATATCGACAAAACAGGCCGTGCAGCAAATCTTCCCGAGGTTCAGGATTTGAAATTCCTCGGCCACGCTTTCTACATGCTCCACGACGTCAAAATCCTCGACATCGATCCGCAAGGTCGTTACCGCGTGGTGATCGCCGGCCATTCCCACAAACCCCGTAACGAGTGGATCGGCGACGTGCTTTACTTCAATCCTGGCGCCGCCGGGCCCCGGCGCTTTACCCTGCCGATCACGGTAGGGCGGCTGCAGGTGAACGAAGACTGTGTAGCTGGTGAAATCATCGAATTGCCGGTTTGATCAATTCGGCCGGCTGCTTCAGTTCTAGGAAAACGGCGGAGAAGAAAACTGGGACCGGTTTATTTTTCGTTCAAATTCATTCCGCGGCATCTGCTTCACCTTTGGTTTCATGCTCGGTTCCAGGCGCATGCTCGGGTGGGCTGTAAGTTGTGTAAAGCTTGAGCATCCCACTGCCGGTGTTGCGGAAATTGTGGAATGTTCCAGACGGCACGATGCTCACGTCGCCTGGTTTCACCGAAACCTTGACATCGTCGATGGTAGCTTCACCCTCGCCCTCTACAAAGTAGAGCAATTGGTCGTGGCCTTCGTGAACTTCACCACCGATCTCACCGTTTTCCGGAATGGCCATCAGAACCAGCTGAGTGTTTTTTCCTGTCCAAAGGACCTGACGGAACTCGTCGTTTTGTTTTGCCATTTCAACAACGGGCAGTGTCGTTTTACGAGCTTCTTTCATCATTCTGTCTCCAATCGTGGTCACGGTGTGGAGCTTTGGATTCTAGCCGGGTCCTTCCGTGCCAACCTGATCTTTGTCGAATTGAGAATGGGTGCCATCACAGTATGGGGCATCATTGGTGCGTTTGCACTGACAGAGGAACGCGTGGCCGTCCTCTTCTGCCACGAAGCTTTTGGGAGTGAAGCCCGTGCCTGCGTGCGAGCCATCGCAGAAGGGTTGATCGCTGGAACGCCCGCAGGTAGGATTTAATCTGATCCTGATCCTGATCCTGATCCTGGGCCTGATCGTAGTGGTGATCGGTTCTACCGGGCGGTCACAGAGGCTCAGGTGACAAGCCGGGCATAAATATCCCCCGAGGCAATTCCGTCAGCTCCTGCATTAAGCCATTGCCGGAGTGACTCAGGATCCTGCCATAAAGGCCAGATAAAACGGCGTTGCTCACCGGCAACAACATTGAATTCGTGCCGACCCAACCGCTCCAGCTCCTGAAGGCATCGCAATGCCTGATCCAGGGTGCCGTTCACGAATTCAAAGGACAGTGCCGGCAGTGGCTGGCTCAGCCCCGCCAGCACTTCCACCTCAAAGCCTTCCACATCAATCTTGCAGAAGCTGGGCTGGCCATACTGTCGTATCAGCTCGTCCAGCGTGGTGACCGTCACGGTGACCGAGTCTTCCCAGCGCACATGTTGGAAACCGGGACTGGTTGTGCGCAAGTGTTCGCGCCAGCGGCTGTCCAGTGAGGCCACCGTCGGATTACGCAAGCTCAGCGCCAGTTCGGCTTTGCCCGGGGCCCGCCCCGCCGCCAGTGGCAGGCACACTATCTTGGGTTGATGCCGGGTCAGGCGCTGCAGCCAGCGCAGCAGTCGTGGCTGCGGCTCCAACGCCACCACCCGTGCCCCCAACGCGGCAAACGCGGAGCTGCGGTCCCCCAGGTGGGCGCCGATGTCGAATACCAGATCGCCGGGGCGGATGAATTCACTGTAGAGCCGGCGTAAAGCTCTCTGGCGCCCGGGACGTCGATAGATGACAAAGGACCGTAGAAGTCCCAGGCCGCATTTAAGTTGATCGGTAATGGCAACCCGCAAGGTCATCTCCTTTTGCTTTAAGCCCCAAGGGTTTTCTTGGTCTTTATAATAGCCGGCAATAGGTTGTTTCATAAGTCCCAGTCTAGCAGCCTGTCCGACTTAACCAAGCAGTATCGAAGTGAGATAACCGGGACGACACGGGCCATAACCGGAATTCAATGATGGGACATTTCGTAATTGCTGATCGGAAAACCGACTACCCGAAAATCGGTACAGCGCTGTTTTTTCAGTTTTCGACGAAGTGTGTGAGACCGTCAACTGGGAATGCCACGCCTGTTGCCTGATGGTCAATTATCACCATTCTTTGATTAAAACTATTTCTTTGGACTGCATTATTGGCGCGTAAGTCGGATTATTTGAGAGGCAAAGCGCAAGACCTGACTCCGAGGAATCCGTTCGCGGTAAAAGAGAAGCTGTCTACGGCAAGCCTGATTTGCCCGGGGCCAGTGGCGAGTCGGTTGCGTTAGCGCCGAGAGGAACCAGGCGTTGCGTTAGAAAATCGTCTTTTCGTATCTGGAATTGCGACATCGTCAGATCCTTTTTAGTTTAGGGATTGGTCGGCTCAAGGAATCAACATATATATAAAGAGCTGGCGTAAAAAATCCAACCGAGGCCATTCCAGCCGCGAGTGGTGATCGGTGACCACTGTTCGTTGCAAACAGAATAGTGGAGGTTTGCAGGAAAGTCGGTGATTTTCTTGAACTGTGTTTCCGACGTTGCCGTGGCACAATGCGTTAAAACAAAGGACGCTAAAATAAAGGACGTTAAAATATGAAATGGGCCTTCATTGATTACGAAAACGTTGGAAGTCTGGGAAAGGTTGATCTCTCCGGCTATGAGCGCGTCATTGTGTTCCTCGGTGCCAAGCAGCCCCGGCTAGACTTCACCGACACGAAATACGACAAGCCGATTAACCTTGTGGTGGTTCAAGTGAAGGACTCACAGGCCAATAATCTGGATTTCCATCTCGCCTATTACCTTGGCAAGTTTGATGCGCAGGCAGAGAGCTCCGTAGCGTTTGAGGTGATCAGCAATGACACCGGCTTTTCGCCTCTGATTGCTCACATCAAGACTAGCGGGCGGCTCTGCAAACAGGTCAAAATCACCGGCACCGCGGGCGAGCCGGAAAAGCTCATCAAAAATCTGTCATCAATGCAGAAAGAAAAGCGGCCGCAGAAGGTGGCCAGCCTACGAAACCACATTGCCGCGCAGCTTAAGATTCAGGGCAATGAAATGGCGATTCAGAAAGAGCTTAACCAGCTTGTGAGTGCTAAATTTCTGAAGTTGTCTGATTCAGGCGTGGAATACTTGGCCTGACTTTTTGGCTCCGTTAAAGAAGTACCACAAGGGCGCCCGTTAAATGGACATTAACCCCATTTTCCAGCCGTTGGTTGCGGTGCTCTGGTACTTAGGAGTGTGCCGGAGTGTGCCGGGGTCAGGTCTTGCGTTTTGCCCCTGCCTTGCCATTTCGTTGTAATCGTCTCAGTCTGTCTGGCCTCAATTAGAACCACGGCACGGAAGGAGCCAGGGAATGGCCAGATCGTCACACCCGGTCAATGATCTCACACAACGCGTCCAGCCCATCCGTCAGCGCAGCTGGCCCGGGCTGAAGAATCAGGGGTGACTTAATCTCGTAGAGGTGGTTGTTCGCCACGGCAGGGATAGCTTCCCAGCCGGATCGCCCGGCCACTTGATCCGGGCGGAATTTACGTCCGCACCAGGAGCCGATGATGATATCCGGCTTGCGGTTCACGACCTCTTCGGGATTCTGGATGATGCGTTCCTTCGCACCGGGTTCGGCTGCTTTTTCAGGAAAGATATCTTCGCCACCCGCGATGCCAATCAGCTCCGATACCCAGCCTATGCCGGTGATCATGGGGTCGCCCCACTCTTCGAAGTAGACGCGCGGGCGATGTGTTCTCGCCTTTTCGCGCCGGACTCGCTCAACTCTGGCGGCCAGCTCATGGGCGTAGGCGTCTGTCTTGGCGGAGAGGCCCAGCATGCCGCCAAGGGTTCGGATCATGGACAAAATCCCGGCCACGGTACGTTGATTAAAGATGTGTACGGCCACGCCATTCCGCACCAGCTCGGCAGCGATATCCGCCTGCATGTCCGAGAACCCCAGGACCAGGTCCGGCTTCAGCTCCAGGATTCGCCCGATCTTGGCGGAGGTGAAGGCGGAAACCTTGGGCTTTTCCTTCCTGGCCCGCTCGGGCCTGACCGTGAATCCAGATATGCCAACGATGCGATCCTCCGCGCCGATGGCGTAGAGTGTTTCCGTGGTTTCTTCAGTGAGGCAGGTAATGCGTTGGGGATAATTCATGGCTGTATATTCCTTTGTACGCCGGATTCCCAAACAGGGCAGAAAACCGGGAGGTGGGCCAGGGTCTTTTCGATGGCGTAGATACTTACTACGTTCAAAGAAATTGATAAGCTGGAGGAATAATGACAAGAAATATTGTTTTGATTGGCGGCACAACCGGGATCGGTAAGGCCTTGAAAGAGAATCTGGAAAAAACCAATGTACATCTTTACATCGCTTCCCGGAGTGCGACTTCGCGGCTCAAAAGCAGCAGCAATATTACGGTCGCTGATATCGATGCGACAGACGATTCTGCAGATTGGTCATTTTTGCCGGAAGAGATACACGGAGTGGCGTATTTGGGTGGAAGCATTAATCTGAAACCCTTTCACCGACTGAGCAACAAAGATTTTATAGAGGATTTTACTGTAAACGTTATTGGCGCCGTAAATACCGTTCAGGCTTGCCTGCCGGGGATGAAAAAAGCCGGAAATGCAGCGGTTGTTCTTTTGAGTACCGTCGCGGTACAAAGAGGACTCACCTTTCACGCGTCGGTTTCTGCCGCTAAAGGCGGAGTAGAGGGTCTGGTAAGGGCATTGAGTGCCGAGCTTGCACCCAATATTCGTGTAAACGGAATTGCGCTCTCACTGACCGATACGCCAATGGCGGAGCGCTTGCTCAGCAATGATTCGAAGAAAGAAGCGGGAAAACAACGCCACCCGCTAAAAAGGTATGGAAAGCCCGAGGACACCTCTGAGGCCGCTGCATTTTTGCTTGGTGAAAAGGCATCCTGGATTACGGGACAGATATTGGGTGTAGATGGCGGAATGTCGACCATTCAAAACCTCTGATGCACTTCTCGCGAAAGGGGGAGCTCAGGGTCAAACCTTGCGTTTTGGCTCTGACTTGCCCTTTTGGTGTGATCGTTTCAGTCTATCCCGCCTACTTTCAAACCGATGCAGGTAACGGCATCGGTATTTGCTAGTATGACCGCCTTCCCATCCTGATAACGATTAAGCGCTGCAACATGAATGCTCCTTTTAAACTGCGGCCTTACCAGCAGGAAGCCGTTGATGCCACGTTGAAACACTTTCGCAAATCGGATGATTCTGCGGTTATTGTGCTGCCGACCGGTGCGGGTAAAAGTCTGGTCATTGCCGAGTTGGCCCGTCTTGCCCGACGTAAAATTCTGGTGCTGACCCACGTAAAAGAGCTTGTTGAGCAGAATCACGCCAAATACCAGAGCTATGGGTTAACGGGCGGCGTTTTCTCCGCCGGGTTAAAGCGTAAGGAAAATCAGCATCAGGTGACCTTCGCCAGCGTGCAGTCCGTATCGGCTAACCTGGATCAGTTCAGAGATGAATACTCATTGATCATTATCGATGAGTGCCATCGGGTCAGTGGTGATGACAGCAGTCAGTATCAAGTAATCATCGAGCTGTTACGGCAACAGAACGACTCCCTGAAGGTGCTCGGGCTAACCGCCACACCCTATCGCCTGGGCATGGGCTGGATCTATCGCTATCACTACCGGGGCTTTGTTCGCAGCGGTAGCGATGAACAGAATAAGCCCTTTGGGCATTGCATTTATGAACTGTCGTTGAGCTATATGATTAGCCGGGGGTATCTCACCAGGCCTGAGCTGGTTAACGCGGCGGTGGCGCAATACGATTTCTCTGCGCTGTCTCAAAACCGCTTTGGCGAATACGCCGAGAAAGACGTTAATCAGCTGCTGGGCAAACATCAGCGTGTGACTCGCGCCATTATTGAGCAGGTGATGGAACTGGCCGTTAAGCGTAAGGCGGTGATGATTTTTGCTGCAACGGTGGATCATGCGCGGGAGATCAACGGCTATCTGCCGGAACACCAGACAGCCTTGATTACCGGCGGCACCGATCTGAATGAACGGGATTCGCTGATTCAGCGCTTCAAACAGCGGCAGTTAAAGTATCTGGTGAATGTGTCCGTACTCACCACGGGCTTTGATGCGCCTCATGTGGACTTTATTGCCATTCTTCGCCCTACCCAGTCGGTCAGTCTGTATCAGCAAATCGTGGGTCGCGGTCTTCGTCTGGACGAGGGTAAACAGGATTGTCTGGTGATTGATTACGCGGGCAACAGCGTCAATCTGTTTCACCCGGAAGTGGGGGAGAAGAAACCAAACCCTGATTGTGAGCCGGTGCAGGTATTCTGCCCGGGCTGCGGTTTTGCCAATATCTTCTGGGGCAAAGCAGACAGTGAAGGCCATGTTATCGAGCACTACGGTCGCCGTTGCCAGGGGTTGTTAGAGCCTGCTGAAGAGGATGAACCTGCAGCGCAGAACAGGCGCCCTGAACAGTGCGATTACCGTTTTCGTTTCAAGGAGTGCCCACATTGCGGTGCCGAGAATGATATCGCGGCCCGTAACTGCCAGCAGTGTAAAAAAGCCATTATCGACCCGGATGATCAGCTAAGAGATGCCCTGAAACTCAAAGATGCCATGGTGATCCGTTGCGCCGGGGTCACTTTAAGCGCTCATAAAGTCAAAACCGACAGCAAAAACGAAAGCAAGCTGAGAGTCACCTATCACGGTGAAGATGGGGAAGAGCTCAGCGAGTCTTTCGATTTCAGCAAGCCGGCACAGCGCAACGTCTTTAACAAATTGTTCGGACGGCGTTTAGCGAATGGCCAGGCCCCGCAAGCGTTCAGCAGGATTGAAGAGGTGCTTGAGGTGCAAGCCTTGTTGCCTGCACCGGATTTTGTCATTGCCCGCAAACAAAAGCACTACTGGCAGGTGCAGGAGCGGATCTTTGATTATCAGGGTCACTATCGTAAGGCGTATTAAGTGTTAAGCCTGTTACGTGTTAAGTCCGCCAGTTTGTACTGACTGAACGCCACGCAATGGACCGGCACAACATAGCCTTGAATAGAATTCGCTTACGCTGGGCGAATATTCACGCAAGGCTTGCGTCGATGCCAAAAAATGCAGCTGCTGTCACAAGCGCGTCATCCTCACTGATTAGACGAGCCTGGTGGTGTTCTGCGCAGGCCAAATGCAGTGCATCCAATGTCCTGAGACTCGTTTTTCGTGTCCCGATCCAATGTTGGGCTCGTTGATAATGAGAAATTTCAATGGGGCAGAGGCAAAAACGTCCGTGACTGACATCGTCATGGAACGCACTTTCAATACGATTTGCCTGTGGATCGCTGAGCTCTCCCATGCGAACCCAACGGGCCAGTGCGCTCACAACCTCTACCTTTGTAAGATGGCTAATCAGAACCGGTCTGGTCTGTGACTGAAGTAAAGCCTGGACTCGATCACTGGCCTGTTCTTGGCGGTAATAGGGCAGTATGGCGCTGGTGTCGAAATAGAGCATCAGTAGCGCTCGCCGTCTCTGAGTTCTCGCACCACGTGTGCTGAGCTTTCCAGGGCCGGCGGTAGTGAAGCTCTAAGTTCTGAGCGGTTCGAGAACTGAATCTTTTCTGGCAGGATTGGCGCCAGGCGCGCAGCAGGTTTGCCGTGGCGGAGAATAATAATCTCTTCTCCAGTGGCGACAGCGTCTAATAAATTGGAGAGCCGTTCCCGAGTCTCCCGGACATTAATTGTTTGCATGATGTTCACCTTGCTTGAGTACACAATGAGTGTACACTTTGTTGGCGATGATTCGCAATTGAACGCCATAAAGTCGTTACAGTTTTCCCAAAAATGCAAAGCGCCAATGAAAACCCCGCGTCGCTACGCTCCGATGGGTGGCAGCTTTGCTCCGGTCCGGGTGGCAGTCTTCAGGTGGAATGGGGTGTCCCCAGCCCTGCTAACACCTCCCGAAAACTATTCAGCCCCGCCTCCAGATTCTCAATGATTTCTTCAGCCAATTCGTCCGGTTCTGGCAGGTTATCCAGGTCTGTCAGGCTTTTATCTTTAAGCCAGAACACATCCAGGCTGGTCTTGTCGCGGGCAACCAGTTCGTCATAGCTGTACTTGCGCCAACGGCCATCAGGGTTGGTGTCTGGGTGCCAGGTGTCAGCGCGCTTCTGCCGGTTCGCCGGATTGTAACAGGCGATAAAGTCGGCCATATCCTCGTAACGTAGGGGTTTTTTCTTCAGCGTGTGGTGCACGTTGGTACGGTAATCGTAAAACCAGACCTCTTTCGTCCAAGGGCTTGGGCTGGCCGGTTGGTTATCAAAAAACAGAATGTTTGCCTTTACGCCCTGGGCGTAAAAGATGCCGGTAGGCAGGCGTAAAATGGTATGCAGGTCAGTATTCTCCAGCAGCTTCCTGCGGATGGTTTCACCGGCACCACCTTCAAACAGCACGTTATCCGGTACTACCACGGCGGCCTTGCCGGTGGTTTTCAGCATGCTGCGGATGTGCTGCACAAAGTTGAGCTGCTTGTTCGAAGTAGTGGCCCAGAAATCCTGACGGTTGTAGGTCAGGTCATCGGTTGCCTGTTCGCCTTCCTCATTGGTGAAGCTCATCGAGCTTTTTTTGCCGAAAGGCGGGTTCGCCAGCACATAGTCGAAGCTCTGAGGGCTGGCGGCTACCAGGGCATCGTTAGGCGACACAAGGCTATCACCGTCAATCTCGCCAATGTTGTGCAGGAACATGTTCATCAGGCACATGCGGCGGGTGTTGGCGACAATCTCGTTGCCGAAGAAGGTGTCATGCTTGATAAAGCTCTTCTGCGCCTTATCCAACTGGTAATTCTGTGGATCGGTCAGAAAATCGTATGCCGCAAGAAAAAACCCACCCGTGCCACAGGCCGGATCGGCGATAGTCTTGCTCGGTTCCGGGCGTAAACAGTCCACCATCGCCCGGATCAAAGCACGCGGGGTGAAGTACTGGCCAGCACCCGACTTGGTATCCTCAGCATTTTTCTCCAGCAGGCCCTCGTAGATATCCCCTTTGACGTCCGCACCCATGACCACCCATTGCGTGCTGTCCACCATATCAATCAGGCGATACAGTTTGGCCGGATCCTGGATCTTGTTCTGCGCCTTGGTAAAAATCTGGCCGAGCATTCCCTTTTGGGTACCGAGTGCTCGTAGCAGCTCCACGTAGAGCACTTCCAGCTCCGCACCCTTTTTGGTTTTCAGTGTATGCCAGCGGTACTGTTCCGGAATGCCCACATCACGGTTGTAAGGTGGTTTGGCGTACTCATCCGCCATCTTCAGGAAGATCAGGTAAGTAAGCTGTTCCAGATAATCCCCATAGCCAACGCCGTCGTCACGCAGGGTGGTGCAGAAACTCCATACTTTGGAGATGATCGGGGCACTTGCCGAGCTCATTCGGTTAAATCCTTATCGGTTTTGTCTTTCAAGGGTAAGTCGTTATCTGCCGTGTTATCGCGGTTTTCGACCAGTTTGTCGAAGTCGCTCTCGAACAAACGGTCCTGGATGATACGGTAGCTCTCGAATTCACTTTCGGCGTATTGGCGGGCCAACGCGGCGCTGATACGGCCGCGGTCCTGCAGAATGTTGCGTTCATCAAATTTCAAAAAAGCATCGAGGCGCTTCGCCCAGTCTTCCATTGTCATCGGGATTTTACGTTTGGCGCGGTCTTCCGCCAGCTCAAGGTAGGCGTTCACTATTCTGCCTAGGGAATCCAGCTCATCCTTGCTCAGGTAGTTTTTAGCCGTACCCACATCGGTCTTGAGAATCTTGCCCTCAGGCGCCTTGGCCCAACTGGTCAGCCCCATATTCGGCTTGCTGCTGTTGGCGCGCAGCTTTACCAGTTCGGCAGCGGTATGGCCATGAATGGCGTAATGCAGTTTGTTCTGCACCTTGGCAAAGAAGACCTTGGTGGTTGGCGCCTCGCCGTTGTAATCCAAGCTGGTGGCATAGATGTCGGTGATTTTCTGATAGAAGCGCCGCTCCGAAAGCCGGATTTCACGGATCTCTTCCAGCAAACGCTCAAAGTAGTCCTCACCCAGAAAGCTGCCGTTTTCCATGCGCTCGCGGTCAATCACATAGCCCTTGATCGCAAATTCGCGCAGCACCCTAGTGGCCCATTGGCGGAACTGGGTGGCTCGTAGGGAGTTGACGCGGTAGCCGACAGAGATGATGGCGTCGAGGCTGTAGTGTTGGGTGTTGTAGTTTTTCCCATCTGCGGCAGTTGTCCGGAATTTCCGGATAACTGAACGCTCATCCAATTCATTGGATTTAAATATGTTTCTCAGGTGCTCATTGATAGTGCGGACATCAACGCCAAACAATTCGGCCATCAGCTTTTGCGTCAGCCAGATGGATTCATCTTCATACCGTGCTTCGATGCTTTGCTCGCCCGATTGCCCGGTGAAAATCAAAAACTCGGCGGTGCTGTTACGGATCAGTTTATTGCTCATTGCTGCCTCCTTGCGGCGCGCCACTTGGCATAACGGTTAGCCGAAGAATAACAAAACACTGTATATGTGAACAGCATTAAGCTGACTTGTTCAGGGGGATCTCCCTCGAGCAACGGTCAAGCAAATCCAGATTAAGCCCACCAGGGCACATAGCGCATGGCTTTGTTGAATGGCGCTTCCCTAGACGGCTTCTGTCCATCCCTTCGCTTCTAATACCCGGGCAGCCAAATCAATCTGACGCTCTGAGAACTGATGTTTGCGATCATTCCAGTCATACACCTGGCGGATGGCCTGTTCCCGAGTAGAAGCTGACTCCTTCTTGATGACCCAGTGCACAGTGGATAGCAGCTCCAGACCAAAGGGCGATTCAAAGCCCTCAACCAGCTGCGCCACTTTATCAAACCGCGACAGGGTGTCCGGGTGTTGCAGAAGGAAACGGCTGGCATCGTCCACCGCACCGGGCACCAGTTGCAACGGTTTGTCTGGCGCATCGCCGCCATCGGCATAGCCAGACAGAAGGTGCCCTTCTACCGCGTTCAATACATGGCGCAGGTTCTCCGCATACGGGCCATAGCCCGCTTTTTGATATTTTAGCCGCAGTGGCTCGCCCGCCTCTTGCATGAAGTACATCAGCTTATGCACCTCCAGCAGCGTGACGGACGGATCCAGCAGGCCACCAAGATAACGGTTTACCAGTTCTACCAGCGCGGCCCTTCCGGCGGTCATCTCAGGCACCTTCCGGTTCTGCACCATCTTTTGTGCAGGCGGTGCGCCCTTGGGCTCATAAACAATCACCCGCACATCGCGGAGTAGTTGCAGTGCCGACTCAATGCGCGGCTTCACCTCTGCCCAGTCCAGACCCCCGAGGCCGCTTCCCAGAGGGGGAATAGCAATAGATTGAATCTGATACTGGTGGATCGTGTCGACAAGAGCCTTGAGTCCGACATCGATGTCTTCCATACGGCTGGCACCCCGCCAGTGGCGCTTGGTAGGGAAGTTGACGATGTAGCGTGGCGCTGTCAGTTGCCCGGTCTCAAAGACAAACATACGTCCCGGCTCAACCTGACGATTTTTACACGCGGCGGCGTAGGCCTTGAAATTATCTGGGAAGGCTTTTTTGAATTGAAGCGCAATCCCACGGCCCATGACACCGACACAATTTACGGTATTGATAATGGCGTCGGCGTCCTCACGCAGGATGTCGCCGGTTTTGTATTCGATCATCTTGGCCTCCTCCATTATCAGTAGTACCAGTCTGGTTTGATTTGCAGGTCTGGTCGGTTGGGTACACCGGCCAAAATATTTGCCACCTTCGTGTAGATCGCCTGCGAACATACCCCGACACGTTCAACAAGGTGCCAGGGGTAGCAGTTTTCCAGAAGGAACTCGGCTTGTTTGCCATCCTTGCAGGACATCCAGTTGCGCGCTTCAACAGCAGTCCAGTTTATCTCATTCAGCCTGGACAGGTCTGAACGATCTTCGAAGTAATACGAGCCTGCGTTAGAAAGGGTAAAAGCCCAGCGTTGCTGATTCGCCTCAGCCCAAGCCACAGAATCATTCAAGTCTGCCTCAAGGTGAATTATGGGGCCTTGCCCTCCCTTGTAGCCGAGATCTGGATGGTTACTCTGATAAATCATATACAACATGATAGAACGCGGGCAAAGGTAAAATGGTACACAAGCACCCACATTCAAATCGGGGTGGCTGGTCAAGGTCAACTCCGTGAGACGGCGCTGCTTGATTCCGCTCATGCCGATGGTCGTGCCTGCTGGCGCACGAGCGATGACTTGCGCATCGCTCCACAATACCTGATCGGCAATAATCGATGCCAGCCGATCAACGTGGACGATGTGATAGATTTTGGGCTGACTTGGGATAGCCATCAAAAGCGCTGCCCCCTGTAGCTGTAATCCAAGATGGTCGCGACAGTTCGGATACCAGCGCAAAATATCTTGGCAAGCAGCTCTTGGTTAAGCCAGATGGATTGATCTTCACGCCGTGCTTCGATGCTTTGCTCGCCCGCTTGCCCGGTAAAAATCAGAAACTCAGCAGTGCTGTTACGGATGAGTTTGTTGCTCATTGCTGCCGCCGTGCAGAGTGCCATGTCAAATGGGGTTCAACAGACAAACGATAGCAATAAAAGCTGTATATACAAGCAGTATTATTCATCCGGGCTTACTTCTTGGGCGAGCTTCTCCTGCTCCCAATCTTTGTAGGTTTTGCCGCTGGTCAGCTTCCATTCAATGGTGCCGTTGGCAGGGCGGCCGTTGACTACAGCCGCGGTAGCGCTTGGGCTTTTGAAGGCGTAATTATCGGTGAACGTGCGGCCACTACCGTGTTCAATCAGAACGCCGGTCTTGACCAGTTCAGCGAACAGCCTGGCATAACCGGTCTCTTCGGTACCTTTGCCCTTCCACTGGTAACTGACTTTTGAGCCTGCCTGTACGACAAATTCGCCATTTTCCAGGACCGCTGTAGCTTCTATACCGTGCTTTGGGGTGTTCAGCATGAAGGTAGGGGGAGCAATCTCAGCGGAGTTGTCCAGCGGTGATAGGCGAACAGGAGATCTAGGTCGGGTATTGGCCAGAAAGCTGTCGATACGCAACGCCGGCAACACCATCAGGATATATTCGAGAAAATTCTCCATGTTGGCGCGGGCCGCTTCACTCAGGGAAGGGCGTGGCGGCGTATTGCCGTTATCCAGTGCGATCTTGCCAATACGCCGGGCCTCTTCTACTAGGCGTGACTCGAGGTACTTCACATGCGCTTTATTGAGGTTGTTGGCCGCAGAGGTGATCAGCACTGCTATCGTCCACCAGTCCTTTCTGGTGTCATGGCTTTTGATCCGGTCACCAATATCCTCGCCTTCACCGATATACACTAGCGGACCGTTGTCATCTTCGCCGAGCAGCAGATAGACGCCGGTATATCTGGCTTCCGCGCGCTTCAAGGCTGCGCTCAACTGGGTGCGTGGGGTCATCAACACATGGCCGGTCCAGTTGAAAACTTCGGCAGTGAGCATGCCGTCGGGCTTGCCATCTATGAAAAAGAGTTCGAGCGATTGGGGTTTGGTCGGGTTCATGCCACTCCCAGCTCTGAATTTTCACCCATCATCATCTGGTAATGAGCAATATGGTCAGACTTATCAAATATTTCTTTAAATATAGCCAGATAGGTTTCTACAGTGGTGTCACCATTCGAGACGTAAATATCATCATGCACCGAGTGGGAGCCATCATTAACCCATGCAAAAAGAGATTTGCAGACAAACTTATTGTGTCCTTCGAATTTTGCATATATGTCATCTGGGTTAATACCGCCGAGAATCTTGAAATAGTTTTCAAGGATACGGCGTAGCGTGTTCTGAATGGTCAGGCTGGATTTAGGCGGAGCTTTCACGTCCGCCCACAATAACTCATAGGATGTTTTGACCGGATTTGATCGATGATTGATTAGTTTAGACAGCAGCCCCTCTTTCCGTACAATCCAGAATGTTTCTTCAGTTAAAGCTCGATCACTGGCGCGCTTTAAACTAAAACTAACTTCTTTGTGGAAGTAGACATTATGGGTGAGTAAAAAAATTTGCTTGATATAACCGTTTCCGCACTTAACATCATCAAACAGCCCCCTTATCAAAGTGCTGACAATGAAAAGAATATCGCTATCAAGGCTGGATACCGGATCATCGAAAACCACTACACGGTTATCGGTAATACCGCTTTCGGAGTTGCTCCCTTTCAGCAAATGGTAAAAGTATAGGAATGTTACAAAGGTGCGCTCGCCTTCGCTCAACGTGTTCTTTGCATCTGAACCATCCGCCCGAACCAGCTTGTAGTAACGATCACCACTCGTGCTAGCAAGAGAAAACCCATGAAATCCGAATGACTTTAATAATGCGTTGATCTCGTCAACTGTCGGCTGAATACTGGTGATTTGCTTCTCCAGCTCCCGGATCTTCTGTTCCTTCTTATTTATCTTCTTGTCTTTAGTTGCAATTTGCCCATTCAGCGACCCAATTGCGGAATCGAGCCCACTTTTCCTTTTGTTATAGTCCGCCAGATCAGATTTCATTTCCGCCAGAATAAATTGCCAAGACTGTGCCGTTAAAGTCCGATGCTCTTGAGTAATATTATCAACTGTGGCGTTATGCTCAGAAATTGCAGCATTAGCTTGATCAATTAACGACTTAATCGCTATGAGTACATTGGCAGTAGTTTTCATCTCCACAACCTGACTTGGCTCCTTCTTTTTACTCGCAAGTATTTGGAGGTTGCCGGCAATCACGGAATCTAATAACTGTTTTTCTAACTTCAATTTATCGATATCGAGGAAACGAGAAGGGCTGGAAATAATTGATGCAACAGATTCCTGGAGTCGAACAGAATCGGTTTTGTAACTGACTTCCAAGGCACTGATTACCTGACTGTCCGCCTCAAAGGTTTCGTCAAAGTACTCGGCCAAACTCTTCGCAAAATCATCTTCTGTATCTTGCTGGCAGAAGGGACAGACACCTTCAGTCACATCATAAAATCTGCGGCCTTGGCGCACCCAGTCGCTATTACCCAATTTATTAATCATGCCCGCAATATCGACATCTGCCTTGCCAAGAATTCGCCTTCCGAGCACAGAGTCAGTTTCGGGTGCTATCAAGCTGTTCACATTGATGGATATGACCAAGGCCTCCCTGCTTGGAGTCTTGTCGAATACCGTCTCAGCGCGTCTTTCCAGAGCAGCTAGCGGAACTAATGCTGCAGTATTAGTGACCGATTCCTGAAGCACTCTACTTTTGAATTTGTCAGCACTATTACGACAGCCTTCAAATGCGCCTTTCAGATTGGCATCGTATCGTTGCTTTTGCTCCCAGCATTTGTGTTTAAACGAATCATCAAGCGTCTTCAGATCCCCATTCTTACCGCTTGATTCATTGCCACCATTCAAGGTCTTTCGCAAGCCTTGTCTCTGATCTTCCAGCGCTTCCAGCTCTGATTTTGACGCTGTAATTTTCTCTAGAGTTTCAACCTGTTCCTCACCCAGAGTAAACACCCCCTTGATGTCCCCCGACTGATTGAAGTTGGCGTCAACGAAGTCACTGTTGTAAACCATCGCTTGCAGCTTTGTGCCATCCTTCCAGAGTATCCGGCAATGCTGATGCCCATCAGCTTCTGCGATCACCCGGCTGATCGTGGTTTTCCCCGAACCATTTGAACCAAATATAAAGTTTAACTTCGATAGCCCATTCAGCACCTCCGATTGGTTACCGTAGGTTGCCACTTGGGAAATAGACAGGGATTCAATCATCTCTAACTTCCTTGTTTCGAGGTTTTGCCAGCTTTTTATTGGTCGTCTTGTTAGCGCTAACGGCATGTGTGGCATTTTCTGACTGAATACGGGCCAGCAGGGCGCTGGCGGGTTCGTCGTTGGCGTCTTGCGGGACGAGTTGGCCGGAGAAGGCTTTTTTCAGGATGGATTGGCGGAGAGTTTCGGCACGACGAACTCCAGCTTCAACTTCTTCGACCATTTTATCAATTTCTGAAGTTTGTTCAGACAAATAAATCGCTATTTGCTCCTGCTCTTCAGTGCCGCACACCGGAATCGGTATCGATTTTATATCACCGCCAGATATACCCGATTGACCAGCGGTAGTCCTGATCCTAGACTCAATGAACCGCCTAGAATCACCGCAATTTATCGCACCTTCCAAAAATTTAGAGCTCAGGGACGGCACGCCAATGCGAGTTTGTATAAGCTTATCAGGGTAAAGATGAGTCCCATCTCCTTTATATTCAGCGCAAACTCCAACATAGTTCCTCGATCCGTTATACCGGGTAAAAACTAGGTCCCCTTGCGCGAGAAGGTATTGATCGTAAATGCCACCTATGTTCTGGATGTATCTGACATCATCAAGAGCAAATTCCATTGCTCTTACCGCGCTAATTCTGAAAATCTTAGTACCTGAATCTCCTTCTGGCTTTGCAGAAATTCCATTTCGAATCTGCTCACAAAGCCCTGCGTATTCAACCCAGCACCAGCCGCCCGGCAAATCCGTCAGCTCCAATTCTGCAGGATAACGAATGCCTGAAGGAGTCATGGGCTTAGCTGGTTTTTTTCCTTCTTTATCATTTTCTTCCCACACCTTGACGGTGGTCTGCCAGTTTTTTAGTTGCCGCTGGTAGCGAGCCTGGCGTTCCTGCTGGATGCGGGCGAGGAGTTGTTGGGATGTTTCTAGTTTGTCCTTGTTTTGTTCGCGCCATTGGGCGGTGAGCTTGCCTTCGAAGGCGTGTTTGAGCACGGTCTGGCGGTAGATTTTGAGTTGCTCGCGGGCGGTTTTCAGGGATTCGGTGCCATTGTCCAATTCGGAGAACAGGGTCTCGATTTTTGCGACGATGCGGTGTTGTTCGTTGAGAGGGGGTAACGGAAATTTACTTTTCCTCAGAAAAGAAAAATGTCGGGAATAACCACGGTCAGGCAGCCGCAATGATTTGCTCGCATAAAAAGCATACTTTTCCGAGACAACATCTCTAGGCATAAGAACTTTCACACCATCTGCGCCGGGGGCAAATGGAAACGATATGTACTTGAAGCATTTGGTATGGTCTCCAAATACTATGACAGGGCGCGAGATGCTTAACACCTTGTTCGAATCGTTGGTATAACCACCGATCAAATCAGCGCCCTGATCAACCACGGCGTGCTCACCTGATTTCTGATACTCCTTCTGCGGAATCTTCAAACCGGTTAGCGGAATGTTTTCAAATACTTGTTCAAAATCTGCATATACCCAGTGATTAGGGATAGGGAATGATTCTGGCGTCCAACTTTCTGTTGTAGCTTCTCCATTTGTAGAGTCTGTAATGATCACGCCACCAACTCCCGATTCAATTCTGTAATCACTTCATCCATCCCGTCGCCAAACAACTGATACATCCTTCCCATACCCCCTTTGCTGTCAAACGGTGCCATTTCCAGATCATCGCGCTCGATATGGAAGGAGCTGATGATGTGGTCGCGGACCATTTGTAGCCAAGCCATTTGTTCCTCATTGAATTTTTCACCGGCGCCGCTGTGGTGTTGCATGATCCAGCTTTGGAAGTTGCGCCGCACGGTGGCGGCGTAGGTCGAAAGGGTGTTGTCCAGCCCGGTGACGCGGCGGAGTAGAGCGACGAGCGCAGTCAGGTCGCCGATGGGGCTGTCGCCCTTGTAGTTGTCCAGATGAGCGTAGGCTTGCCAGACGCGCAGTGGCGCCAGCTTGGGACGGTCGCTGCGCAGGCGTTCGAGCAGTTCACGGATCATCTGATAGGTGATGTCGCTGCGACGGGCCGGGGTCTGGAAGTAGATGCTCAGGGCTTCTATGTCGTCGCGGTGCTCTTGCAGGTAGTCTGCAAATTCCTGGGTGAGGGCTTTGGCGTTGTCTTCGGTGTCGCCTGCCCACTCTGCGGTGATAACACTGTCTAGGTCGTCGTGGACGAGGGTTTGTTCTTTATCGCGGCGGATACTGTCGATCAGTTCCACCAGTTCGCCGTTGAATACATTGGCGGCCTGGCCGACCAGTTGTTCGCGGGCCTGATCACGGGCGCTGTCACCGGGGTTGGTGCCTTCTGGTTGCCCGGCGAGGGTCAGGGCTGTTTGTTCGATGGTGTCCGGGTTGATAGCGTTGAAGAGTCCGCCAACAATCAACAGCAGCGGTTTGCCCCCGGCTTTTTCGTTGATGCGGGCGCGCTCTTTGTCGTCCAGTTGTTTGTCGAGCCGTGCCAGGCGACCGGCTAGCGAGCTGACGGTGTCTTCGTCGTGCTGGCCCATCATAACGCCCATGGCGAGATTTTTCAGCGAGACCCCGGGTTTGGTGATCAGCGGCTGGCTGGCGGTTTTCAGGGATTTGGTGACGCCGATGGCATCGACAATCACATAATGGGTTTTGGCCGTCGTGGCGGAGGGTGTAACCTTCCTCAGGCTGTCGGCATCCAGGGTCCGAGTACCTCGGCCTTTCATCTGTTCAAAGTAATTGCGGCTTTTTACGTCGCGCATGAACAGCAAGCATTCCAGTGGTTTAACGTCGGTACCGGTGGCAATCATGTCTACGGTGACGGCAATGCGCGGGTAGTAATCGTTACGGAATTGAGCGAGCACGGATTTCGGGTCTTCCTCGATCTTGTAGGTGATCTTTTTACAGAACTGGTTGCCCTCGCCAAACTCCTCGCGTACGGAGTTGATGATGTCGTCGGCGTGGCTGTCGGTTTTGGCGAAGATGAGGGTTTTTGGTACTTCGTGCTTTCCATTTAAAAAGCGGCCGGGGAATATGTCCGGTAGTTTTTCTTTGAAGGTGCGGATCACGGTGCGGATCTGGTCCGGGTTTACGATATTCCGATCGAGCTGCTTGCCGGTGTAGGCTTCGTCTTCGTCCTGAATCTCCCAGCGTTTTTTGCGGGTCAGGCGTTCGCGCTTTTCAATCTGCTGCTGGGCGGTGAGGGTGCCGCCCTGTTTGGTCTTTTCGGTTTCGATGACATAGATTTCATTACCCACGTTGACGCCATCGGCCACGGCTTTTTCGTGATCGTATTCACTGACTACGTTTTTGTTGAAGAAGCCGAAGGTACGGTTATCCGGGGTGGCCGTGAGGCCAATCAGGTAGGCATCAAAGTATTCAATCACCTGGCGCCAAAGGTTGTAGATCGAGCGGTGGCATTCGTCGATGACGATAAAATCGAAGAACTCCGGCGGTATCTTTTGGTTATACACCACTGGCAGCGGGGTTTTGTTCAAAAGATTGGCGCCGCTCGGCGGGCTTTCCTCGGTGGCTTCATCCAGCTCTTCACCCTTGAGCAGGGAGTACATGCGCTGGATGGTGCTGATGCTGACCTGGGTGTCGGTGGCCATAAAAGACGATTTGAGCCGCTGTAAACTGTACAGCTCGGTGAACTTGCGGTTGTCGTCATTGGGCAGGAAGGCCATGAATTCCTGCTCGGCCTGTTCACCGAGGTTTTTGGTGTCCACCAGAAACAGGATGCGTTTGGCGCCTGCGTATTTCAGCAGCCGGTAGGTGGCAGTAATGGCGGTAAAGGTTTTGCCGGAGCCGGTGGCCATTTGTACCAGGGCGCGGGGCTTGTCCTGCTTGAAGGATTTTTCCAGATTGGTGATGGCGGTAATCTGACAGTCGCGCAGGCCGTCATGAACCAGTGGCGGAAGCTGTTGCAAGCTGGCTCGCAAGGTTGCGGGTTGACTCAACCATTCTGCCAGGGTTTCTGGCCGGTGGAAGTTGAAGACTTCGCGTGAGCGAGGGGCAGGATCTCCGCCGTCGGTGAACCGGGTAATGACACCGGTGCTTTCGTATACAAAACGCAGGGCTGTTGGGTTGTTGACCCATTTCAGGGTCGCATTGGCATAACCCTGCGACTGATCCTCAACCATAGTAATCTTATGGCCCCAATCTTCCGGCTTGGCCTCGATCACGCCAGCGGCTTGTTTAGCCACAAACAATACATAGTCCGCTGGGCCAACGTCGGTCTGGTATTCACGGACGGCTATTCCGGGGCCAGCGTTCAGGTTGATCGATTTCTTATCCTGTACCAGCCAGCCAGCTGCAATAAGCTGCTTGTCTATCCGGTCACGAGCCTTTTGTTCCGGGTTCTGATTTGCCGAAGGCTTGTTCATACGGACTCCATGGTTTCATCCCGGTGAGCCTTGGCAATGCCCTGTCTCATGAGAAATACTTCGGCAAGTTCCTGATAGAGCAAAAACTACCCTTTTGCCGCAGGCCTGTCGATGTTCAGGCAGCTGGTTTATAACGATACACTGCAGTAAGTGTTGACGCTTCCCTGCAAGGTGCTACCCCCTCTGGAGTTGGGTCAGCATGTATGATTTGTCGCCAGTGTAGCAGTTATCGCGGTAGCGCATGTCGCAACAGAAAAACAGGACAGATTTATTTTTCGGTTGGGTTTTATTGAACTGTGTTCCCAGACGTGCCGTGGCACAATGCGTTAAAACAAAGGACGTTAAAACATGAAATGGCGATTCAGAAAGAGCTTAACCAGCTTGTGAGTGCTAAATTTCTGAAGCTTTCTGACTCTGGTGTTGAATACTTGGCCTGATTTTTCTGGTTCTGCTGTTTGGAATCGGTGCTATCGCAGTGAATGCTGTTTCGAACTTTTTTACGGGAGCAGCCGCGCTGGCCGCTTAATACCCGATCACAACTCCCGGCGATTCTGCCAAGGCTTCTCGGGAGAACTCGTATTCCGGGCTACCGCAATGCGCTGGTTGGCCCGGCCGAGAATCTTTTTTTGCAGTTTCGTTTCCCAATCCAGTGCCACCTTGTCGGTTGCGTTCCAACTGCGGTTAAACAACAGTTTGCTGGCTGCAACAGCATCCGGAGACCGCTCCGTTAGTTCTCGGGCAAAGGTAAGAGCGTCAGCCATCGGGTCATCGCTGATTCGGGTAACCAGCCCCATCGCCTTTGCCTCGGTGCCATTGAAGCGACGCGCGGTCATGGTTAGCTCTTTGGCAAGATCGATAGGGATCAGTTCGCGCAGGGTCACCGCCAGGCTCATGTCTGGGATCAGTCCCCACTTACTCTCCATAACCGAGAACTCGCAGTCGGCGCTAGAGAATCGGAAATCGGCCCCCAATGCAATCTGCAAACCGCCGCCAAAGCAGTAACCGTGGGTAACGGCAATAACCGGCGCAGGCACGTCGCGCCAGAGGTATCCAATATCCTGGGCGAGATTACTGATCTTGCGCCCTGGCTTGAAAAGTAGTTTGAGGAAGTTCACCGGGTTTCGGGAAACGGTTTTTATGTCCAGGCCGGAGCAGAAAGCCTCGCCTGCGCCACACAGAATAATAACGCGCACGCTGCGGTCTTTTTTCAGCGTTTTGGCGGCTTTAGTAACGGCATCGAACATGGGCATGTCCAGACCGTTGTATTTGTCTGGTCTGTTCAAGGTTACCGTGGCAATCCCGTCCTCGATATCGATCAGTACCCGTTCCTGTTTTTGCGGCTGTGCTTTTGGTTGCTGTGCTTTTGGTTGCTCTACTTTTGGCTGCTCTAGTTCTGGCTGCTCTACTTCTGGAGAGAGGCGTGCGCTCATATCGTTGGTTCCGTTCGTTAGTAGCGTCATGCATTCGTCAACGCCACTATATTAGTCTGATGCTACGCTTGAGCAAGTCAAAGCGGAGCGGGCTATGGGGGTTGCCTGCACGCTTATGCGCTCAGACATATCAGCGACAAGTCTTTCTCCAGCCGGTAAGCGTCGAAATCCCGGGCCATAAATAGCGGCCCCCGATAGTGTTGCATGGCTTCGGCTGCCAATTGGTTGATGTTGGGTGTGACGCCCGGCGCGGACTGGTAGCGCGAGCTGAAGTGGGTAAGTACCAGGTTAGGCAACTGGGCCTGTTGAGCAAACCGGGCCACCTGTTCTGCGGAGCTGTGCTGGGGCCAGGGCCCAACCCGATCGGCCACGTCCTGAGTGTAGGTGGCTTCGTGAATCAGCGCATGGCTGCCTTTGCAGGCGCCGGTCAGCAGGGTAGGGTCGTCATTGTCGCCGGCGACGATCAGGCGGCGGGCAACGCGGGGCGTTTGTGTGTAATCGGCACTCCTTAGCAGGCGGCCATCCTTCTGCGTCACGTCATTGCCTTTCTGCAACTCCCCCCAGTTGGGTCCGGGCTCGATGCCGTCTTCGTTCAGCTTGTCCTGCAACAGTTGTCGCTCAATGTTGCGCTCAGTGAACACGTAGGCACGGCAAGGTACTCGATGGGACAACGCCACGTTCGTCACCCCGAAGTTTTGATCCTGCCAGTAAAAATCCGCTGCTTCGGAATCGATGAAGTTCAGGGTATAGCCGAGGCTGGAGTCGCTGTTTTCAAGCGTTGCGTTGATGAAGCGTTGAGTTTGGACGGGGGCGACGATGTCCAAAGGTTCTGTGCGGCCCAGCATGGAGGCGCTAGTGAGCAGCCCCGGCAGGCCGAAGGTGTGGTCGCCGTGGATATGGGTGATGAATATCGCCCGCAATTGCATCAGGGAGTAGTGAGCGCGAAGCAGTTGGTGCTGGGTGCCTTTGCCACAGTCCACCAGGTACCAGGGTTTGTGGCCAGAGTGCGACAGGGCCAGGGCGGTTACGTTGCGTGAACGTGTCGGCGTTCCGCCAGACGTGCCCAGAAAGGTGAATTCCATCGTTCCTCATTTTCGTTCAGCTTTGGGTCAACGCGGCGCTGATCGTGCCGCTGTTTTGCAGGATTTCGCGTTCATCAAACTTCAGAAAAGCATCCAGGCGTTTCGCCCAGTCTTCCATCGTCATCGGTATTTTACGCTTAGCGCGGTCTTCTGCCAGCTCAAGATAGGCGTTGACTATTCTGCCCAGGGAATCCAATTCATCCTTGCTCAGGTGGTTTTCAGCGGCACCCACATCGGTTTTGAGTATTTTGTCTTCAGGCTGTTATTGGTAATCAGGATGCGCGTCTTTTGCGAGACAAGGACAAGGCGTGTGCCCGGTATCAGGTTTTAAAGGGAGACGTGCATTGAATTAGACAGGATTACTGACCGCGTGAAACGACGCCAAGGGGTTTGGTTTCATTACGCCGGAGGGCGGTGGTGAACGGGTCTTTGCTCATATCAGCACTTATGCGGGCCGGGGTCGCCCGGTTTCCAATCGCAAGGTGACGTACAGCGTTGGCAGCGACAATAAGGGGCGGCCAGGGGCAGTGCGTTTCCAATATGCGGGAGCAGCACAGATCGGCGCCCGCATGGACGCAGGTGTCTGGGTAGCGGGTGCGGCTGGCCCGGTGCGCTGATGGCCCAGCAGATTTTTCGACATAAAACGCGGAAAGGCAGTTATCGGTTTGTGTTCTGGCTGGCGGTTCTGGCAAATGTGGGCGCCTTTGGTTGGCTACTTGTTGCTCCGGAGGCCATGAGTTTCAGGTAGGGGTTGGGCTTTGATTTGTCGACGGCGTTACCATTAACATTCTGATCAAAGCTGGACCAGCTTTGGGTGACACGAAGAGGCTATCACAGCTTGAAGTTTGTGCTCTCGAGGGTATGATATTGTCATACGAAACGCCTTGGAGTTTTGACACTTATGAGCATGCATCGCAAGACAATCACGTTGACAGAACAGCAAGACCATTGGGTCAAGGGCCAGATTAAGAGCGGAAATTTCGGCAACGACAGCGAGTACATTCGCGATCTCATTCGCCGCGATCAACAATCACAAGAACGTATTGCCACTCTACGTCAGGCCCTGAAAGATGGAGAGGCGAGTGGAGCTCCCAGGTCGCTCAACATGGCAGCCGTTAAAAAGGCAGCGCGTGCCAAATCAACGGTTGCAGAATGACTCTGACGCTAAGAGTCACGCCTCAGGCAGAATCAGATTTCGTCAGCATTTGGTTGTACACCGCCGATGCCTGGGGTGTGAAGCAAGCTGACGACTATCTTGATCAGCTTGAAACCGGGATGGGGCATTTAACAGTACACCCATCGCTGGGTGTTGATTGCAGTCATATTCTCCCCGGTTATCGAAAAATCCGAATTGAGCATCATGACGTTTTTTATCGGGTACTCGTTTCAGAAATTTTGGTGGTTCGTGTGCTTCATGAAGACATGGATGCCCCGTGCAGACTCCTGGATTAGTTTATAGCATGGGGTTGAGTTGAGGGGCCAGATTATTATGGAGGCAAAACGCAAGACCTGACCCTGAGGACACAAATGAGGACACAAAAGTTCAAAGCGCGTCATCAAAAACGTCAGCAACCGGCGAAACCACTTGCCATATGTGTGGCTGCGCCAGACCAGTCCGTTAATCACAGAGTCATAACGGATCAGGTTCGGTATGAGCAAAATTCTGGAGTAGACAATTGCGAATTCCAGACTGTTCTTCCGGTAAAGGCTGCCTGACGCTCCTGATCCGCTGCCGTGGTGAGCATTGCTAAGCTGAAAAAGACAGTTCATTACCCTTAATCGAACAGGCTCATACGCTTCATAACGTTATCGCGCTTGATTTTCCAGTGGAAGATCGCACCAGACACGTGCAGCACCACCAACGCTAAAATGATCCAGCCCAGCCATTCATGCAGCATATAGAGCAGCTCAGAGAGCGGTTCATCCTTGCCAATGAACCCAGGCAACTGCCAGAGGAAGAATTCCACCGGGAAGCCGCCGCTGGCTGTAGCTGCCCAGCCGATTAACGGCTGGGCAATTAGCGCTAAATAGAGCAGGTGATGGACGCTGCTACTGACGATTCTCTGAAAGGTATTCAGGGGCGGGACATGATCTGGCACCGCAAAGGCCAGGCGCGTAATAACACGCAGTATCATCAGCAGTAATATCAACACCCCTAGCGTCTTATGACCACCGTATAGCACGTTCGTCAGCGTTTGGCCCATCAAGTCGACGGCGCTGTCAAAACCGAGGAAGCCCAGGGTTAAGCCGCTGGCTAAGGAGAGCAACACCGTGCCAGCCACTAACCAGTGGAGTAGTCGGTGGGGATAAGCATAGCGATTCAGTGCTTGCATGTGGCGCTCCTGATAACCATTTATTTCACTGTAGTTTAGTCACTGAAACGGCTTTGCGCTGATTAAAACATCGCGAAAAGAAGGCCGGATTTATTTTTTGAGCAGATGCGGCCGCTTGCCTTTCACCTGCCAACGCCAGAGCCATTCCAGCGGGCCGTAGTTAAACAGCCTGAGCCAGATCGCACTGACGATCATCTGCGTCATAAAGAGCACGACGGAAAACAGCATTAACCCGGCGAGGGAAATGGTGGCAAACCGGCCGCCACCAAAACCGTAGAATATGCTGATGCACACCGCCGATTGCAGAACGTAGTTTGTCATTGCCATTCGGCCAACCGGAGCAAACGCCGAGCGAACTCCACGTGTGAAGATGCCGTTGCCGCGCCACCATAGCAACAGAATGGCTCCATAACCCATGGCAAGAAGTGGCGGGCTGGCGACATCTTCTGCAATTGCTATAAACCGTCCGGTCGTGGTTTCGGTTTGAACACCTGCACCAGCCATGGCAAGTGCAACACCCGCCCCAAGTCCGGCAGCGGCCACTGCCGCCAGCAGCTTGATATGCCCGGTATTGCTTTCAGCCAGGTGCAGCCGCGCCGCAGCGGCGCCGAGCAGGAACATCGCAAGCACGCGAAGTGGGCGTAAACCTTCCAGCCGATCCATCAGCACGCTGACACTCAGATAAGCATTGGCCCTGATAACCTCAAAATAACTGCTTCCGCTGAGAGCGGGAACGTTTTCCTGCAGCAGCCGAAGCGCCAGTTCTCCCCGGCCCGCCGGTAGCCCCAGTTGAGGCCCGAGCCAGAGCGCAACCCCCACCGCTAGCAGCAGCCCAAAGGCCCAGATGACAAGAGCTCCCGGCCGTGCGTTTAGGAATGCCCCGAGAAATACCCCCATCACGGCGTAGAGCATCAGAATATCCCAAGGTGAAAACAATAAAGAATGGACCGTACCGATAACCAGCAGCCCCAGCATGCGCCTGAGATGATAGCGCACGGGCCCCTGCTCGATCTTCTGGGCCAGCATCATAAAGCTGTAGCCAAACAACAGTGAGAACAGGCTGAAAAATTTGGTGCGCACCAAGGTGTCCAGCCAGACGCCTATGGATTGATCCCATTCGGACCAGGTCAGTGCCTGCCTCGTTTCCAGCGCGACAAAACCCCAACCGGAAAACACCTGAATGTTGATCAGAAGGATGCCGAGGATTGCAAAACCTCGCAGAGCATCCAAGCTGTCAATCCGACCACCGGTTTGTGTCACTTCGTCCCTCCATGTGCGTATTTAATCAGTCAGACATTAGTGTTTTCAGGACTGGATAGCCATAGGCTGTAATGTCTTGTAATGGGCGTTTGATTGACAGTATGGAAAGCCAAAGCTCAGCATATAGGCGATCGCGGTTTGCCGCCCCCTCAACAGGAGAGCCCATGAAACATCGGAAAACATTGACGCACCTGAGCGCAATGGTAGTTACCCTTTTTGCCTTCAGCTCCCTGGCGATGGCTCAGAGCGATGACTGGTCAGCATCGCTGAAAGAAGACATAGAAGGGATTGATGCGGCCTTTTCGGGGGAGCTGGGCGTGTACGTGAGGCACCTGTCTGATGATCAAACGGTCGCTTACAACACCGGGCAGGACTGGTATCTCGCATCCACCGTAAAGATCCCGCTCGCAATAGCTTTGATGCAACGGGCGGAAAATGAGGGCCTGGATCTCGAGCAGAAGCTCACGCTCCGCGACTCGGATTATGTTGATGGCAGTGGCGATCTTTTGTGGGTAGACCCCGGTGCCCAATACAGTCTGGAAGAGCTCAACAGACGTTCGATTGAAGACAGTGACAGCACTGCAACCGATATGCTGATGCGCTTTCTCGGCGAGGATTCCTTCAATGAACAAACCCAGTCAATGGCCCCTGAGGGCATGGGTCCCATTACTACTATTCTGCAGGTACGTTACGATGCTTACAGTGAAGTACACCCCAGTGTCTCCAAACTCAGCAATCGCGATTTCATCGAGCTGAAAATTGCAGACAGCTATCAGGCGCGATACACCATGTTGCTTGAAAAACTGTCCGTAACACCGGCAGAGGCAAAAGCGGAGGGTATTCACCAAGCTTTCGAGCGCTATTATGAGCGGGGCATCAATTCAGGCAGCCTTGAATCTTTCGGGCGGCTACTTGAGCAACTGGTGAAGGGCGAACTTTTGAATGAAGCCCACACTGAGCGTCTAATTGGTTATCTCTCAGAGATCACCACGGGCGATCACCGGATTGCGGGTGGGATGCCCAGGGGCGTTCGTTTCGCCCACAAGACCGGAACTCAGGTAGCCCGGTCTTGTGACATCGGTGTACTGAATCCGCAAACACCCGAGGATGCGTTGGTTGTGGCGGTTTGTGCCAAAGATTACGTTACGCTTCAAGATGCTGAAAAGGCCTATCAGGCCATCGGTAGAGCTCTGCAAAAGGCCGCGTTGCCGAGGCAGACCTGATGCACCCAAAGCACTAACGGGTTTTGGTGAAATAGGCTGTGCCGGAGCTCCAGCGGCTGTGACTTTGGTGCGCTTTCAGCTCAATTAATATTTATCCCAGCTACTCAGCTATTCACCCTGCAGGCGCCCAAAGGCCCTTTAACTGGCCAAGCAACGATGAGCTAATCCCTTGCTCGCCCAGGAAGCCCAAAACAATCGGTACAAATTGCTGAATCATGGCGCTGTTCATGCCCAGCGCCGAGAAGGTCGACTGCACTCCGCTCATGGACGAAATATTAGGCAGCAGGCTTTTGCCCAGACTGCTGCCTCCACCCAACAGGCTGGACAGGCCCGGGGCTTCGCTCGTGAGCGAGCTCATAGCGCCGGTGCCGAGCTGGTTTTGCGCCAGCTTTAATAATGCACCGGTACCACCAACCGCCTGAGCGTCGGTGACGCCGAGTTGACCCTTGAGCTGCCCCAGGGCGTGTATGGTCGACGTGCTTCTCTGTTAATGGGGGTGCCTGGCGCAAAATTAAAGCCCCGGGCTCTCGTTCGCTCCGGTGTTTACGGCCTTCATTTTACTGCACGGCTGGAACAGGCCGCCGCTGCCGTTGCCTGGATGCTGAACAATACCGACATCAGCTCGGTGGGGGCGCGACGGCAAGGTTGATAGAACACTACGAGGTTGAGAGAACGCTACGAGGTTGAGAGAACACTACGAGGTTGAGAGAAAACTACTAAGGTTGAGAGAACACTACTAGGTCGAGAGAACACTATGGACAGGGAAACGGGTGGTCCGAAGTACGATTCAAACCGGAGAAAGAATCCAGCGGCGTTCTTCCGTGAATTTTTGCGAAAACCCAGCCAGGTGGGCTCTGTTGTCCCCAGTTCGCGATTCCTTGAGCAGCGGATCATCGAGGCATCGGACTTGTCCGCCGCCAGGCGGGTAGTGGAGCTTGGACCCGGCACCGGTGGAACCACGCGAGCGTTTCTGCGGCACCTGGGCCAGGATGCACAACTGCTTTCAATTGAGTTGAGCCCCTTTTTTCATGAACTGCTCGGCGAGATCGCAGACCCACGATTCACCCGCCACCTGGGCAGCGCTGAGGATCTCGCAGCTATTCTGGCGTTGCACCACATGGGCAAACCGGATGTGGTTATCTCTGGCATCCCCTTTTCGAAAATGCCGGAAGCCGTTGCTTGCCGGGTGGCTCAGGCGGTGAAGGGCAACCTGGCTGAGGGCGGGCGCTTCATTGCCTATCAGTTCCGTCGGGATGTAGCCCGGATTACCAACCCGATCATGGGAACACCTGTCAGCTGTACGCTGGAAATGCGGAATATCCCGCCGATGCGGGTTTTTCGTTGGTGTAAAAATTCCATTACCAACGACGCTGCAATTGCTGATACATCCGCCAGCCTATCCAGCCGGAGCCAAGTAAATACGGTATAGCTCCCAAAACCCACATAATTAACCCTGCCAGCTGCTGGTCCTGCAGGCTGCGCCCGGCTCCGTATAAAGGGCTCTGAGCGAAGGTGAGCATTGCCCCCAGAAAACCGGTATGCATCAGAGTTAACAGCAGTGCAAGCAAGGCCCAGCCCACGGTGCGCCGGGGGCATTTCAGTACCGACCACCAGAACAGGCCAGCGGTGGCCAGAAAACACCCGTGCTCTACCAGATGCCACCAGGGGTTCTCAAGGGCCAGACGGTAAAACTGAGGAATGTGCCAGAACCAGATCATCCCACCATGGATGTACGCCATATAAACCGGATGTTGAACCAGTTTAAGCATGGGCTGCCACAGGCGTGTCAGCAATCGCCCGCTCCCTGCAGCAAGTTGGGGCAGGGGCCTCGACAGTACCCACAAAGGCGCAATCACCACCATGAACATCATGTGCTGAACCATGTGGGCTGCGGCGCTGCTTTGTGCCCAATGGTCAAGCGGTCCCCATATGGTGAGAAAACTGACAACCATGGTGCTGTGAAAGCTCAGGGCTTGCGGCCAATGAGGCGCTACCCGCCGTGCACCTGTCACATACGCTAACCAGACAAGGCCGAAGATGCCTAGCCCGAGCACGGCTGTTAGCTGCTCTGCGCCTCCACTGGTTATTGGGCTATGGCCAAAGGCAGGTTCGCTCAGGCCAAGCAGCGCCGCACCGCGCCACGGCCCATTGCGCAGACTCAAACACACGGTGGCAGAAAGACACCTGGCATCGTCAGCATCCGTAGGCACACGCCAAAAGATAACCCGCCACGATGAACGCCAATATCAGCGAAGCCGCATTTACCCAGGTCCAGGCACCCGCTTCAGCATCCAGAGGTGCGAAGGCACAGGCGACCGACAAACCGCCATAGAGCAGCACGAACCAAAGCGCCCATATAATCAGCCCCAGCACCAGGTTTACCGGATGAAACGGTGAGGGCTTCATTGTGCCCCCCATGCCATCGGCAACAACAAAAACACAGCGAAACTGAGCCAGAAAACGCCCAGGGTATACACCCAGAACGGCTGAATCACGCCATTCAGCCCGCCGCACACAAAGACCACCAGAAATCCGACGATCCACAGCATCGGCAGGTGAAACACCACTTTGCCCTGCCACAGTGTCGCCAGCCAGGCAAAAATTTGGATCGCCGTGGGAATCGCCACCAGCATGCTGGCCATCGAGAAGAAGGCCTGGGCCAGTTGCGGAATGCCCACGGTAAACATGTGATGAACCCAAAGGCCAAAGCTGATAAACCCCATCGTAATAATACCCAGCACAATCAGCAAGTCGATGGCCGTCCGCATGGAAGGCGCGACGGTTGTGTCTGCTTGGAGTTGTTGTCTGACGTTTGCCAGCGCAGCGTCGACATCAATGTTACTGATCTTCATGGGTCTGAGTACCGTCGAGTGATTCATTATCATCGCACGACTTTTTCAGGTCGAATTTTTCGTCCTGAGCGCGGATTTGACGGGGTTTTTCAAATCGACGTCGCCCCGGGGATGGACAACAAAACGAAAGGGCCGTGAAGGGCTCTTGGAGGCTTTGCGCGTCGCTTAATGGGTTTGCGTTGAGTGTGGCCTAAATTCATAAAATTGGGGCCAAAACCCTGTCAAGAACTTTTTTAGAAAATTTGAGCTGAATAGTTACTGATCTGCTTCCTGTCGGGTTTGGAAGGCATCACTGAATGCAGCAGCGAGTATCCCGGTTGGCATTGCGACAATACCGATGCCTGAAATAGCCGTGAGACTGGCAAAGAACTTACCAGCAGCGGTGATTGGTGTGACGTCTCCGTATCCCACGGTTGTTAAAGTAGCAACGCTCCACCAGAGAGCCCTTGGGATACTTCCAAAGTCTTCAGGTTGCAGCTCTGCCTCAAACAGATAAAGAAACGCGCTGGAGACGAGCAGCAGGATAAAGGCGATGGTCGCGCTCATGAGCAGCTCGAACTTGCGTCTGGCGGTAGCTTCCCAAAGCAGGTCCCAGGCCTGTGTGAAGCGACCGAGTCGAGATACTCGGAGAATCCTGAATATGCGGGTCAGCCTGAAGTAGAAGGCCAGAGAGTTAGAGACGAAAGGCGCAAGGAACGATAGCAGTGCTAGTAAATCGAAAATAGCCCATCCGGATTTCATGTAGCGGAGCCGCCCAAATGCCCCGGCGTACTTTGGGTTCTCGGAGGCAACGTATACCCGGAGGCCATACTCAATGACAAACAGTGCAAACAGAATGCGCTCTGATATCACAAAGAAGTATGGGTAAGCCTCTCTAATCGGACGCTCGGTCTCAATGACCGCCAGCAAGACCGAGACAATGATCAGTACGCATATTGCAAAGTTGAAGGGGGATAGCCCTTTTCTGTTCCAAGCTGTGGTGTCTACATACCTGTAGAGAAGCTGACGCATTGCTGTTCCTTTCGATGATTGCGCGTTTCCGTAGCCATAGAACCTCGCTGATACGGGCGCCAGTGAAGGAACAAAGCCATGGCGCCCAGCGTCTGATATTGGCTGTCGCTTGCTTAACCCTTTGTCTTTTAGGGAATCTAGTACTTTGGAGTATTGCGACTACCTGCTCTCTTGTGTATGCCTGAATAGGCCGTGATTCCGCAACACTTGCTTTGACGCTGATCCCCTTGGTTGGATCGCTGGACAGTATCTCCTCTTTCATTGCCAAACTGTAGACATTGGACAGGGCGATTAGACAGTTGTCATTGATGGATTTCGCAGCTAGTGCCCGCCCCTTAGGGTTTGCCCTTATGTCTCCCTGTTGGAGTGCTTCAGCGAATGCCCGGATATCTTGTCTGGTAACGACTGAAGCAGGCTTGCCTTTGAGGAAGTTGTACGCTCTCAAAATATACGTCCGCCAGCCGCCAGCTGTTCTCGGAGCGAGGTTCATGCCTTAAGCGTACCGGGTGAATAGTTCAGGGAGGTTTAAGGACTGGTCAATGTTGGCGGTTGTGTAACTTGGTGGCGACCAATCGGCATCACCGAATAGCTGAGCGTATGCAGCTCGATAGGCGGCCAGCTCCTGCTCAATCTCTGCTAAGGCGATGAGAACGCGACTTCTGTCTTCTTTGGGGTCTGGCGCTTTCAGTGAGCGCTTGATCTCTCGCTGGCCGATGATGGGGCGGAGGTCATCCGGTACGCGCTTGCGTATCCAGTAATTGGGACTATTGTTTCAACGGAATGGTGAGCACATTTTCAAACCCATAAAAAAATCTCGGTGTACCAGTTTAATGTACCAGCGAGATGTTTAAGCTATTGAATATGGGGTAATTCGTTGATCTGAGAGGCCATTCAATCAGAATGGTGCCGAGGAGAGGACTTGAACCTCCACGCCCTTGCGAGCACTAGCACCTGAAGCTAGCGTGTCTACCAATTTCACCACCTCGGCAGGTGATTCGCAGGAGGCCTGATGTCTGGAAATCAGGGTCTTCTGCCGCCAGTTAAAGTTGCCCTCAACCGATGGCGCGTACTTTAATGATTCGCCCAAAAGCTGTCAAACACTTTTTTGAAAAAGGCCGATATGTTTATTTACCTTCCTTGAAGCAGTAAAAAGAAAGGGCTACGAGTCTGTCCAAGTGTAAATACTGATGCGCTTTCTACCTGCTTTATAAAGCCTGCGTATCAGGCAGTTTCGGCGAACCAGCGTTATACTGTTATGCTAGCGCCCATTGACTCAATACAGTTGTGCCGCTGAGGCACAGATAGCAAACAAGGATCCGAATGGTTTCCAGTAAGAAGACATCCAACGACCCCCACGCCAACCGTGAGGCCCAGAATTACGACAACCCGATTCAGAGCCGCGAGTTCATTCTTGCGCATCTGAAAGATCGGGGTGCGCCGGCCACACACGAAACCCTGTGCGAAGAACTGGGGCAGTCGTCCGAAGAGAGTATTGAAGCCCTGCGCCGTCGCCTGATTGCGATGTGCCGCGACGGTCAGCTTATTTGCAACCGCCGCAACGCCTTTTTGCCCATCGAAGAAGCCGACCTGGTGACCGGCCGGGTGACTGGCCATAAAGATGGATTCGGTTTTTTAATTCCCGATGGCGACGGCACCGACCTGTTTTTGACCGCACGCCAGATGCGCCAGGTGTTTCACGGCGACCGTGTGGTTGCCCGGGTTGACAAAGTAGACGATCGCGGTCGCCGTGAGGGCGTGATTGTTGAGGTGTTGGAGCACCGCACCACGCAAACCGTCGGCCGTTTCTTTAAGGAAAGCGGCATTACCTTTGTGGTGCCTGAAAACGCCCGCATCAACCACGAAGTATTGATACCCGACGAGATGGCCGGTGCAGCACGTCATGGCCAGTACGTGGTGGTCGACATCATTCGCCAGCCCACCCTGCGCAGTCAGCCCACTGGGCGCGTCACCGAAATACTGGGTGAGCATATGGCTCCGGGCATGGAAATTGACGTGGCGATTCGTGCCTACGACATTCCCCATTCCTGGCCGGACGCGGTGGGTGAGCAAACCGCGGCCATTTCGGAACAGGTCACCGATGCTGACAAGCGCAATCGCGTGTGCATTCGCGAACTGCCGCTGGTGACCATTGACGGCGCAGATGCGCGGGATTTTGACGATGCCATTTATTGCGAACCGCGCCCGCGCGGCGGCTACCGCTTGCTGGTTGCCATTGCCGATGTGTCGCACTATGTGCGCCCGGGCTCAGCGCTGGATGACGAAGCGCTGAATCGCGGCACCTCAGTGTATTTCCCAGACCACGTAGTGCCCATGCTGCCGGAAAAGCTGTCCAACGGTTTGTGCTCACTGAACCCGGAAGTGGATCGCCTGTGCATGGTGGCGGATATGACCATTAGCGCCGCGGGCAACATCAGTAGCTACACCTTCTACCAGGCGGTAATGAACAGCCACGCGCGGCTGACTTATAACAAGGTCAGCGACATTCTGGAGCACCCCGAGTCCCCCCGTGGTATCGAGCTGAGCAACCAGTATTCCGCCGTATTGCCCGAGCTGCACAATTTGTACGGCCTGTATAAGCTGCTGCGCAAGGCGCGCACTGAGCGTGGTGCCATTGATTTTGAAACCACCGAAACCCGTATAGTATTTGATGCCGCACGCAAGATTGAAGAAATCGTGCCGGTGCAGCGCAACGACGCCCACAAGATTGTGGAAGAATGCATGCTGGCGACCAACGTGGCTACCGCGCGCTTTCTGAAAAAGCACAAAATGCCGGCGCTCTATCGAGTGCATGATGGTCCATCGGAAGAACGTCTTGGTTCCCTGCGGCTGTTTTTGGGCGAGTTAGGGTTGCAGCTTGGCGGTGGTGACAAGCCAACGTCGGCTGACTACCAGCAACTGCTGGGTTCCATTGGCGATCGGCCTGATGCTCAGGTGATTCAGACAGTCATGCTGCGCTCCTTGAGCCAGGCCGTTTACAGCCCTGAAGAAGCCGGCCACTTTGGCCTTGGGTATTCGAGCTACGCTCACTTTACCTCTCCGATTCGGCGGTATCCGGACCTGATCGTGCATCGGGCCATAAAGGCCTGCATTCACGCAGACCAGCCAACGAAAGATGTGATTGCGCCAGACCAGACAGACGCGGAACTGGCGAAATATCCGTACGATTACGCCCGTATGGAGAAGTTCGGTGAGCATGCGTCCATGGCCGAGCGCCGTGCTGACGATGCGACTCGCGACGTAATGGCCTGGTTGAAGTGCGAGTTCCTGAGTGACCATGTAGGTGAGGAATACGACGGCGTCATTGCGGCCGTTGTCGGTTTTGGCTTCTTTGTAGAGCTTGCGGACATCTATATTGAAGGCCTGGTGCACGTGTCGACGCTGAATGGCGACTACTTCCAGCACGATCACGCCAAGCACCGGTTGATTGGCGAACGCACGGCCATCAGTTTCCGCCTGGGTGATGAAGTGCGTGTCAAAGTGATGCGCGTGGGGATGGAAGATCGCAAGATTGACCTGGAGCTGGTAAGCACGCCAAAGCGTCGCCAGGCCGACCGCGATGCGCTTGAAGTGAACGGCCGCGCCGGTCGAGATCCCGGTAAAAGTGGCAAAGGTGGCAAGAAAGACGGTAAGGCCAAAGGCGAGCGCAGTAAGCGCGGTGGTAAGTCGGACAAGCCAGCTGCGGGCCGCGGCTCCAAATCCGCAGGCCCGAAATCGGATCGGGCCAAGCCGGCCGCCGGCTCCGCCCGTGATCAACTGGCTGCTGATGCGGCTCGCGCTGCTGGCGGCAAGCCCTCGGCAGGTAGCGCCGATGCCAGCGGCGGCGAATTGCGCAAGCCACGCAAGCGCAGACCCAAGAGCTAGCGAGCCCATCTGGCCGATAGTCTTTCGTTGACCACCACCTTGCCGGCTTTAATGTGCGCGCAAGGTGGTGGTAGATTTACCAAAAATTTTTAGCAGGAAATACCGTCAGTGGCAGAGCAATTTGTATTTGGCTGGCATGCCGTTGAAGCTGTCTTGAAGCGTGAGCCCGAACGGGTGCTGCAAGTGTGGATCCAAACTGGCCGCCAGGATAAGCGGGTAAAAAGCACCACCGAACTGCTGGATACCCTGGGTGTGCCTTGGGAAATTGTGCATCGCAAATTGTTAGACAGTCGCGTTGCCGGTGTTCATCAGGGCGTTGTTGCGTCGGTTAGCGAAAGCCGCGAGTGGAGTGAAGACGACTTGCTGGCGCTGCTGGCAAACTCTGAAAAGCCTCCGTTTCTGTTGATTCTTGACGGCGTTACCGACCCCCATAACCTGGGCGCGTGCATGCGCACCGCCGATGCCGTTGGCGTACAGGCAGTGATTGTGCCGAAAGACAAATCCGCCACCTTAACGCCGGTTGCCCGCAAGGTTGCCTGCGGTGCGGCGGAAACCGTACCGTTTGTGCGTGTGACCAATCTGGCCCGCCTGCTGCGCACCTTGCAAGAACAGGGTGTTTGGCTGGTTGGTACCGCGGGTGAAGCCACCACCACCTTGCACCAGGCCAACCTGACCGGCCCGCTGGCATTGGTGATGGGCGCTGAAGGTAAGGGCATGCGACGGTTAACCCGTGAACATTGTGATCAATTGATCAACATACCCATGGTGGGCGACGTTGAAAGTCTGAACGTATCTGTTGCCAGTGGCGTGTGTCTTTATGAGGCCCTGCGTCAGCGTACTGCTAAGGGCTAGCCACGGTGGTTTATCAGTCCTTGCATACCGGGCGGCGCCCGCCTAGAATACATCACCCCTTTTTCGGGGCGGTTTTTTATTGCCTCAACAAAGGCAATGCATTACCTCGCCAGCGCCGGCAAACGTTTTTTCGATAAAGCGTTCCTTGCCTGGCAAAAAACGGCAGTTCTGCTGCCACCTCCTTGCTTTTATGCTGTGCGGCATCAGATGGCGTTTACGCCCGCCGCAGATCTAGAAGCTGTTCAATCCGTAGGGAGAATTCATGCGTCACTACGAAGTTGTATTTATGGTACACCCGGATCAAAGCGAGCAAGTGCCCGCTATGATCGAGCGTTATACCAGCCTCATCACTGAAGATGGTGGCCAGGTAGATCGCTTGGAAGATTGGGGCCGTCGTCACCTGGCATACCCGATCAACAAGATTCACAAAGCTCATTATGTGCTGATGAACATTCAATGTTCACAGACCGCGATGGACGAGCTGACTCATAACTTCCGTTTCAACGATGCCATCATGCGTGAGCTGATTCTGCGTCGTGATGAAGCTGTTACCGATATGTCTCCGATGAAAGCTGCCGAGTCTCGCGAAGACCGCCGCCCAAGTGGAGATGATCGTCCGCGCCGTTCAGCCGAATCTGACGAAAGCCAGAAAGCTGACGCCACAGACGAAGAAGAGTAATTAACCGGAGTTAAGGAGTTAAGTTATGGCTCGTTTTTTCAGACGTCGCAAGTTCTGCCGGTTCACGGCAGAAGGTGTTAAAGAGATCGATTACAAGGATCTGGACACCCTGAAAGGTTATGTCACTGAAACTGGCAAAATCGTGCCTAGCCGCATTACCGGCACCAAAGCACGTTATCAGCGTCAGCTGGCCACCGCTATCAAGCGCGCCCGCTTCCTGGCACTGCTGCCGTATTCGGACAGCCACGATAACTAAGAACAGATAAACAGGACTTGGGACCATGCGTGCACTGGCACAATTTGTAATGCGCGGTCCCCTGCAGGCCAGCGGGGTAGCGGCTTTAACTACGGCTATACCTCTGCTTTTCTGGGTTGGTACAGCGGTTGTCGGGCTGGTTATATTACGGCTTGGCATTCGCCAGGGGCTGAACGTTGGCCTTTGGGCATTGCTGCCGGCATTGGGCTGGAGTTGGTTCGGGCAAGACCCCACCGCTCTGGCCGTGCTGCTGGAAGTGATGCTGATGACAGCTCTGTTGCGGGTGACTTCGTCGTGGGACAAAGCTCTGTGTGGTGGTACTTTTCTGGCGATTGTGATCGGATTGGTTCTGCCGCAGCTGTACCCTGGTCTGATGGACATTCTGGTGCAAACCGGAGTTCAGTTTTACCAGCAATACAACGCCGACGTAGCACAGTCGCTGGGTAACAACCTGGAATCTGTGATTCGGCAAACCATGAGCGCCAGTATGGCGGGTACCTATCTGGCTTTGGCCATAGGTATGACCCTGCTAGCCCGTGGTTGGCAGGCAGCACTGTATAACCCTGGCGGTTTGCGCACAGAGTTTCACGGGCTGCGCCTGTCGCCGGTATTTGCGGTTGTGTTTGCGGTCACCATGGTGATTGGCCCCGTGCTGGGGTTGAACACTGTGCTGCTGGCCTGGGCTGCGGGAACTCCGCTGTTTCTGGCCGGGCTGGCGCTGGTTCATGGTGTTGTCGCGCGTAAAAAGCTGAGCCGCCAATGGTTGGTGATGTTTTACGTTGCGCTGGTATTGCTGGGTCCAAGCCTGATGATTCTGTTAGTAGTTCTGGCTTTTGTGGATAGTTGGCTGAATATTCGGGGGCGAATCAACCCTCCCGGACCGGTCGCATAAAGCACGAAGAGGTTAACGAGATGGAAGTTATTCTGCTCGAAAAAGTTGCAAACCTGGGTACCCTGGGTGACAAGGTTAATGTGAAATCCGGTTACGGCCGCAATTTCCTGCTGCCTTATGGCAAAGCGGTTCCGGCCACTGAAGCCAATCTGAACGCGTTTGAAGAGCGTCGTGCCGAGCTTGAGAAAGCCGCAGCCGGAAAACTGACTGTTGCGCAAGCCCGCGCTGAAAAGCTTGCAGACGCATCTTTCACCATCAGCTCTAAAGCCGGTGATGAAGGCAAGCTGTTCGGTTCTATTGGTGTGCGCGACGTGGCTGATGCCATCACCGCCGCCGGTACCGATGTAGAAAAGAGCGAAGTTCTGCTGCCAGAAGGCCCGCTGCGGGCTGTTGGCGAGTACGAAGTTGAGCTTAAGCTGCACAGCGATGTGTACGTAACCGTTAAGCTGGCGGTTGTTGCCGAGTAACCGGCAGCAGTTCAGCATCAGGCGATAGCGGTCAGTTCTGATCTTTATTGCCGCACAGCAAGCCCGGAACAGTAGCAATACGGTTTCGGGCTTGCTGCTTTCTGGTATGCTGCAAAGCTCTGTTTCCTCTCCCATTGCCCCTGAGCATCCGTAAGCCGTACGCCAGAGCAGTGGTCAACTGAAGACGTGTTCATGGCAAAGCCGAATCTTAAGCCCGCAAACAGCGACCCGGAAACCAGCCGAATTAAAGTGCCGCCGCATTCGTTGGAAGCGGAGCAGGCTGTGCTGGGTGGTCTGATGCTGGACAACCGCCGCTTTGATGAAATTTCCGAGATGATTTCGGCGGTGGATTTTTACCGCCAGGATCATCGGCTTATTTTTGGCGCGGTGGAACGTCTGGCCAGTGAAAACGAGCCGCTAGACGTTGTTACCTTGGCCGAATTTCTGGAGCGGGCAGGGGATATCGAACACGCCGGTGGCCTGTCGTATCTGGCCGAGTTGGCGGAAAAAACCCCTGGCGCAGCGAACATCCGCGCCTACGCCGATATTGTTCGCGAACGTTCTATTTTGCGCCAGTTGGTGGAGGCATCGGGGAAAATTTCCGATTCGGCTTTCAATCCGTTGGGCCGCAACAGCAGTGAAATTCTGGACGAAGCCGAGCGCACGGTGTTCCAGATTGCCGAGTCGCGGGTTAAAGAAGGTTCAGGCCCTAAGGGCATTAATCCGATCCTGACGCAAACCCTGAGCCGCATTGAAGAGCTGTTCGAATCTGGCGAACAGACCACCGGCTTGACCACGGGTTTTCGTGATTTGGATGAGCGTACCTCGGGCATGCAGCCCTCAGACCTGATCATTGTTGCCGGGCGGCCGTCTATGGGTAAAACCACCTTGGCCATGAACATCGTTGAAAACGCCCTGATTTCAAGTGGTCTACCCGTATTGGTGTTCAGCATGGAGATGCCAGCGGATGCCCTGGCCATGCGTATGCTGTCATCGCTGGGGCGTATAGACCAAACCAAAGTGCGCAATGGCAAGCTTGAAGAAGACGACTGGCCGCGGTTAACCTCAGCGGTGAGCCTGCTGAAAGACAAACCTCTGTATATCGATGACACCCCCGGCCTTAGCCCGACCGAACTGCGCTCAAGGGCGCGGCGCATCGCGCGGGAAAATGGCGGAAAAATCGGGCTGATCATGGTGGATTACCTGCAGCTGATGCGGGTGCCTGGGAACACCGAAGGCCGCACCGCGGAAATCTCTGAAATTTCCCGCTCACTCAAAGGTATCGCCAAAGAGCTGAGCTGCCCGGTTGTTGCGTTGTCGCAGCTCAACCGAAGCCTGGAGCAACGCCCCAACAAACGGCCCATTAACTCGGATTTGCGTGAATCCGGGGCCATCGAGCAAGATGCAGACGTCATTATGTTTGTATACCGTGATGAGGTTTATAACGAAGATACGCCAGATAAAGGTGTGGCTGAAATTATTATCGGCAAGCAGCGTAATGGCCCTATTGGTACGATACGCTTGGCGTTTATTGGCAAATACACCAAATTTGAAGATCTTGCCCACGGTAATTATGGCGAGTATGGAGACGACTACTGATGCCAAGGGGTTCGTTTGCGCTGATAGACTCAAAAGCGCTGCTGCATAACTACCAGGTGGCCTGCCAGCGTTCCGGGCAATCCAGTGCCATGGCGGTGATTAAAGCCGATGGCTACGGCCACGGCATTGCCGGGGTTGCGGTCGCCCTGGCGGCGGTGGCGCCCAAATTTGCGGTGGCGTGTATTGAAGAAGCTATCGCCATTCGTAACGCGGGCTTGGGCCAGCAGCCTGTTGCGCTGTTGCAGGGGGTTCACAGCGAGCAGGATCTGGCGACCTGCACAAAGCATAACTTTGAACCGGTGCTGCACTGCGACGATCAGCTGCAGTGGCTTGTGCGAGCGCCATCCGCGCCGGGCATCTGGCTGAAAGTAAATACCGGGATGAACCGCCTGGGTTTTCATCCCGAGGAGCTGGGCCAGGTGATGGCCACGCTTGCGCATCACCAGCTGACGCCAAAGGTGATAGGTTTTGTGACCCATTTTGCCTGTGCCGATGACAACCGCAGCACCATGACGCAGCAGCAGACCGAACGTTTCGAGCAGGCGACCGCGCCTTGGCCCGAGTTGCAGCGCAGCGTTGCCAATTCGGCGGCGTTGTTCAGGCCGGGCCAAAAGCTGTTTGGCTGGAGCCGCCCGGGCATCATGTTGTACGGCGCGTCGCCCATTGTTGACACGCCGGCTGCGGAGCTGGGGTTAAAGCCGGTAATGACGTTACAGGCGCCGCTGATCAGTACCCGCCTGTTGCAGCCTGGCGACAGCGTGGGTTACGGCGCAAGTTGGGTTGCGAACAAACCCACGCGCATGGGCATTGTCGCCTTGGGCTATGGCGATGGTTACCCTCGCCATGCGGGCACGGGTACCCCTGCTGCTATCCATGGCCAGCGCATACAGCTTATCGGCCGGGTGTCGATGGACATGCTGGCGGTAGATCTGAGCGCTGCTCCCGCGGCGCACGTTGGCGACCCGGTAGAGCTGTGGGGTGCTACGGTGCCGGTAGACGACGTGGCCGGCCACGCCGGCACAATTGGTTACGAGTTGCTGACGGGCGTTACAGCCCGGGTACCCCGGCGCTGGTGTTAGGCTTATATGAACAGAATTGGAGGTAAAGAAGACCCGTGCATGTTCTGGTAGTTCACGATTACGGTCCCTTGGGTAGAGTATTGCTGGAGCAGCTGCGCGCCACGTCTTTACAGGTTAGCCCTTTGCTGGTGAGTAACACGGCCAGCGTGGATCTGGCGGCCCTGGAAAGCTGGATTCCGGCGGACACAGACCTGATTGTCAATGCGCTGTGGCTGGCCGATCCGGAAGCCGCCCAGGAACACCCTGATGACGTCAAGCGTGCGGCTTTGTCGCTGCCTCTGGCGTTAGGCGAGTTTGCCCGCGGTCGCAATATCGCGATGCTGCAATTGTCCACCTGCTATATTTTTGATGGCCGCAAACAGACGGCTTACATTGCCTCGAACCCCGGGCAGCCGGTAAATCAGCTGGGTGTCTGGCAGTGGGAGTGCGAGCAGGGCCTGCGTGGTTTGTTAACCCGCCACATTATTTTGCGAACAGGATGGAGCCTTGGGCGCTTTATACGCAAGGTTCAGGCCAGCACAGCCGCCGGCACGCGCTTGTCGTTGCCCGGCCGCTGCGTTGGCCAGCCGTTGGCTGTAACAGATTTGGCGCGGGTTATGCGCGCTATTATTCAGCAGCTCGATTGCGGGGCTGAAGTGTGGGGCACCTATCAGTACGCCGGTTCTGAGGGTATTAGCTTGTATGAACTGGGCTTGGCCATCGCCGGCTTGCCGGGTATTCCCGAGGATTTGCATCTGGTGGATGAAGTAAGCGGATGGGGTCAGTTGGAGCCGGTGAACACACGTTTGGTGTGTACAAAAATCCGTAACACCTTTGGTATCAAACAGGTCCCGTGGCGCGTGGGGCTGACAGATGAGCTGACTCTGTTAAAAGGGCCAGACCCGGGCAAGCCAGCCAGCTCATAAATCGCTTTTTTAGCGACAGCCTTGGCGGGCAAAATCGCGGGTGACCAGTTGTAGGGCTTCCACGTCAAGCAGTTCGACTTCACGGCCACGAGCTTTGATGATGCCCTGATTCTGGAAGCGGGTGAATACCCGGCTAACCGTTTCTACCGCCAGTCCCAAAAAGTTTGCGATATCGTTGCGCGCCATCGGCAGGCTGAAATTCGTGGGCGACATGCGCCTGCGCTGAAAGCGGCTGGACAGCGACAACAACAGAGCGGCAATTCGCTCCTCCGCGGTGTTCTTGCTCAGCAACATAGCCAGTTGGTGACTGTTTTGTATCTCCTGGCTCATCAGGTGGTACATGTGGTGCTGAAGCTCAGGCAACTTGCGCGTAAGCTGTTCCAGTTTTTCTATTGGAAATTCGCATACGCTGGTGCGCTCAAGCGCTTTGGCGGTGCAGGCGTAGTTGTCGGTTGCCATGCTGTCGAGCCCGATCAGCTCGCCAGGCATGAAAAAACCGGTAACCTGCTCATCGCCGCCTTCGGTAATAATCGAGGTTTTTACCGACCCGCTACGCACCGCAAAGCACGACTTAAAAGGCGTGCTTTGGTCAAAAATATGTTCACCCCGATTGAAGATTTTGCCCTGCAGAACAATGTCTTCAAAGCGCTCCAAGTCATTCTCTTCCACTGCAAGAGGCAGGCAAAGATTACTCAGGCTACACTTGTTACATGTAGCCTTGAGCGATGACGCAACCTGGTGGAGTCGAATTGCTTGGTTCATAGCAGATAGCCCGTCAGATTTGATCCATGTCAACCGACACTGTAGTACGGATCAACCCATTTGCCAATGGCGTTTCTAGCCGGCCTTCCCTACAGACGCTCAAATATCAGCGATGCATTGGTGCCGCCGAAGCCAAAGCTGTTGGACATTACAGCGTTGAGGGTGGCTTTTTGCCCCGCTGGGCCCACAATGGGCAGATCAGCAATGGCCGCATCCACCTCATGCAGGTTGGCGGTTCCGGCGATAAAGCCGTTTTGCATCATCAGCAGCGAGTAGATAGCTTCCTGCACACCGGCCGCACCCAATGAATGTCCAGATAGCGATTTGGTGGAAGAGATAGGCGGTATGTTGTCGCCGAAGGTCGTGCGAACCGCGCCCATTTCCGCAAGATCGCCAACCGGAGTGCTGGTGCCGTGGGCGTTGATGTAGTCAACTTTGCCATGCATGGTCGCCATGGCCTGCTTCATGCAGCGCTGGGCACCCTCACCGGATGGTGCAACCATGTCGTAACCGTCTGAAGTAGCACCGTAACCAGTCAGCTCGGCAATAATGTTGGCGCCGCGCTTGCGGGCGTGCTCCAGTTCTTCCAGTACCAGCATACCGCCGCCACCGGCAATCACAAAACCGTCACGTTTGTTATCAAACGGCCGTGACGCGGTTTCCGGTGCATCGTTGTATTTGGTAGACAGGGCGCCCATGGCATCAAACATCATGGTCAGGCTCCAGTCTTCTTCTTCACCGCCGCCGGCAAACACAATGTCTTGCTTGCCCATCTGGATTTGCTCCATTGCCTGGCCAATACAGTGTGCGCTGGTGGCGCAGGCCGACGATATGGAATAGTTCACGCCGCGAATCTTGAAGGCGGTCGCCAGGCACGCAGAAACAGTGCTGGCCATAATGCGCGGTACCATATAAGGCCCAATGCGCTTCACGCCTTTTGCACGCAGAATATCAACGGCTTCCGCCTGGCTTGAGCAAGACGCGCCGCCCGAGCCTGCAATCAGCCCGGTGCGATCGTTTGACACCATGTCGTCGGTCAAGCCGGCCTGGGCAATGGCCTGCTGCATCGACAAGTAGCTGTACATGGCCGAGTCAGCCATAAAACGACGTACTTTTCGGTCAATTACCGAGGTGTCGACATCCGGTGCGCCGCAAATCTGGCTGCGGAACCCCAGTTCTTTATAGGTTTCACTGAAGCGGATGCCGGATTTTCCAGTTTTCAGACTGTTGGTAACTTCGTCCAGGCTATTGCCCAGGCAGGAAATAATTCCCATTCCGGTGACGACGACACGTCTCATAATTCTCTCCTTACCGGCGCCAGGAACAGGCGCTTGTGTTGCGTTATATAAGTGCGATGGTAAAGCTTTTCATCAGTATAGGGTATATGACCTTGGTTCAGGCGTAGATGCAAATGCGACACTAACGTTTGCGGTTGCGTCGAGTTTTCGCTTTCTTCTTAGCGTCTGCGATAACTTTTTCTGCGTCCAGTGCAGCTTGAACTTCGGCTTCAGCCAGAGCAATTTCGGTTTCGTGCTGGATCAAGCGCGGTGTTTCCAGTGAAATGCGCCCCAGAGTGCCAGCGCGGAATTCGTTCAGCAACACCTCCGACACTTTGTGTAAGTCCGGTATGCCGCCGCGCCCAAAAAAACGGCGCCTGGCTGCAATGGCGTCCATTGCAGCTAAGCCGTCAACCGGCAGCGGGTCCAGCCCGTAACGGCTGGTCAGGAAATCCGGGTAATGAGCCAGCAAATACTCGGCGGCAAACAGTGCAACGTCTTCAAAATCCAGTACGGCGCTGCGAATAGCGCCGGTAACCGCCAGGCGATAGCCACAGGCCGCCGGTGAAAGCTTGGGCCACAAAAAGCCGGGGGTGTCGTAGAGCAAAATGTTGTTCGGCAGTTTGATCGCTTGCTGAGCTCGGGTGACGGCCGGCTCGTTGCCGGTTTTTGCGGCAGGTCGTCCGGCCAGGGTATTAATCAAGGTCGATTTGCCGACGTTAGGAATGCCCAGAATCATTACCCGCAGCGCGCTTTTCTGGCGATCGTGATTCGGCGTTAGCTGTTCTGCCAAGGTAAGAATGTCCAGTGCTTCGCCGCGCTGGTTGTGGGTCAGGGTAATGGTTTTTACACCACGCTCCCGTTCTAGCCAGCTTTGCCACTGCCCTGTCACATCGGGGTCGGCCAGGTCGCGTTTGTTAAGCACTTTGATCAACGGCGTATCACCGCGCAGTTCAGGCACCAGCGGGTTTTCGCTGCTGAAAGGAATGCGGGCGTCCACCACCTCGATGATCAGGTCCATCTTCGGCATGACTTCTTTGATCTCCTTGCGGGCTTTGTGCATGTGCCCTGGAAACCAGTTAATCGCCATTGTGCTACTCCCGCTGCCCGTAAGAGCGCTGAATTCTAAAACGCCGAATTCAAAACGCGCTGGCCAGTGTGTGTGAATAAAAAGAGCCGCCATTATGCAGCAATTTCAGCGCAATACCGAAAGTCGATGACCAAACTTTCATATTTGCCTGAAAATCGCCGCAATGGTGGGCTGGCAGCCGTTTTGGTGGCTATTATTCGAAATAAACAGCCATTATGGGGTGCGACTTACCCGCATGATGCTTTAGGGTGTGTGAAATTATCCAAAACGGAGAGCAGTATGAAATTGTTAAAAGCACTGGGAACAGCACTGATTGCGGTAAGTCTGTCGGCGCCGGCATTGGCACAACAGGCGGATGGCCAGCCCGACCGTATAGATCAGCTGGCGCAAATGGTTGGCTTGAACGACGAGCAACAAGAACAGATCCGCAGCGTGTTTGACGAATTGCAGGGTCAGATTGTCGATCTTCGCCAACAGGCGCAAACCCTGCAGCAGCAGTTGCAAGCCGAGGTAAAAGCAGATTTCAGCGAAGATGCTATCCGCGAACAGGCGGAAGAGCTGGGTGATGTGACCGGTGAGATGGCGGCACTGTCTACTCTCATGCAGGCGAAGGTAGAGAGTATTTTTACAGATGAGCAGCGCAACGAGCTAAAAATGCAAATGCAGAAAATGCAGCAGATGCAACAACAGCAAATGCAGCAGGGCGGCCAGTAGGCGCAGCCCCGCCGCTAGCGGGAAGATGTCAGTGCGGGTGCCCGGTCAGCTTACGGATCTGACCGGTATCTGCATGGCGTTGACTGGCTCCGGGTTCGCCGGTGCAGTTTCTGCTGGTGAAGGAACCGCCGGCACCGCTAATCCAAGGTTGTTCTTGTCAAACACCCGGTCTGCACGGTAGCTCGATCGCACCAAGGGGCCTGATGGCACTTCCATAAAGCCCTTGGCCAAGCCAATTTCCCGGTAGCGGTTGAATTCGTCCGGGGTGACGTAACGCATCACCGGCAAATGGTTTGGAGTAGGGCGCAGGTACTGGCCCAGCGTTAGAATATCCACGCCCACCGCCAGCAGGTCGTCCATGGTTTGCTGAATTTCTTCGTCGGTCTCACCCAGACCTAGCATTAAGCTGGTTTTTGTCAGTACGTCTGGTCGGTACTGCTTGGCATGCTTCAGTACGCTTAGGGTTTTTTCGTAGCCGGCCCGTGGGTCGCGTACCGGATGAGTCAGGCGGCGAACGGTTTCTACGTTCTGGGCGAATACATCCAGCCCCGAATCCACAACCTGCTCTACGTGCTGCATAACCGCATCGAAGTCTGGCGTGAGTGCTTCCACTCTAACATCCGGCGTGCGGTGCTTGATGGCCGACACGCAGGCCGCGTAATGACTGGCACCGCCGTCTGGCAGATCGTCGCGGTCAACCGATGTCAGCACAATGTATTGTAAGCCCATCAGTTCTACCGATTTTGCCGTATTCTCGGGTTCGTCTTTATCTAGCCAGCCGTTGGGGTTGCCGGTGTCTACCGCGCAGAATTTGCAGGCACGTGTACATACCGAACCCATTACCATAATCGTTGCAGTGCCGTTGGCCCAGCACTCACCAATATTGGGGCAGTGGGATTCCTGGCACACGGTGACAACCTTGTGGCTTTTCACATTCTGTTTGACCGCCTCGTAGCGCTCACCACCGGGCATACGTGCGCGCAACCACTTGGGTTTTGGGTCGTTGCTGACGCCTTCGTTGGAAACATTGCGGCTTTGCTTAACGCCGTCCTTAATAGCAGCAAAGCCATGTTCACTGCGGAACTTGGCGCCACTGGCCACACGGGGCTTGGTGTTTGCGGTCATGGATGCGGAGCTCTCGTTCTGTACAAAAGACTTTGGTTAGGCTTAAAGGGTAAAGCCGAGGCGCGCCAGATACAAGAACAGTAGGGATAAACACGGGCACGGTACTGGTACTCAACATCTGCGCTACCGAAACAAGCCGGCAGCGCAGATGGCTGGAGTTCTCAGCGAACGGCCGCGTCCAGAGCCTGGGCAACATCGGCGATTATGTCGTCAATGTGCTCAATACCAATGGACAGGCGTACCAGATCTTCGCTAACACCTGCAGATTTCAGCTCGTCCGGGTTTAGCTGGCGGTGAGTGGTGGTTGCCGGGTGGCAGGCAAGAGATTTGGCATCGCCAATATTGACCAGGCGCAGCACCATGTCCAGCGCGTCAATGAAGCGTGCGCCAGCGTCTCGGCCGCCTTTAATACCGAAACTGAGAATACCGGAGGCTTTGCCGTCGCAGATTTTTTCGCAGGTGGCGCGGAACGGGCTGTTGGCCAGGCCAGCGTAGTTAACCCATTCCACCGACGGGTGATCCTGAAGGAACTGCGCGACTTTCTGGGCGTTCTCGCAGTGGCGTTCCATGCGCAGAGCGGCGGTTTCTATGCCCTGCATGATCAGGAACGCGTTAAACGGCGACAGCGCGGCACCGGTGTTGCGCAGTGGTATCACCCGGCAGCGGCCAATAAATGCGGCTGCCCCCAGGGCCTCGGTGTAAACCACACCGTGATAAGACGGATCTGGCTTGTTCAGCATCGGGAACTTATCTTCGTTGGCTTTCCAGTCAAATTTGCCAGAATCCACCACAACGCCGGCAACGGTAGTGCCGTGGCCGCCCAGGTATTTGGTCAACGAGTGAACTACGATGTCTGCGCCGTGTTCGATAGGGCGGCACAGGAACGGTGTGCCAACGGTGTTGTCCACGATCAGCGGCAATCCGTGCTTGTGCGCTATCTCGGCCCAGCGCTGAATGTCGACCACGTTGCCGGCCGGGTTGCCGATGGATTCACAGAACAGGGCGCGGGTGTTTTCATCTATGGCGTTTTCTACGCCGTCAAAGTCATCGTGGGTGAGCATTTTGCAGGTAATGCCCTGGTTCGGCAGGCTGTGGGCAAACAAATTGTAGGTGCCGCCGTAAAGCTGACTGGTGCTGACGATGTTATTGCCCACGGTGCAGATAGTTTGCAACGCATAGGTGATGGCTGACATGCCCGAAGCCACGGCCAATGCGCCAATGCCGCCTTCCAGTTGCGCCATACGCTCTTCCAGCACCGCGTTGGTGGGGTTCATGATGCGGGTATAGATATTGCCCTGTACTTTTAGGTCGAACAGGTCGGCGCCGTGCTGGGTGTCATCAAAGGTATAAGAGGTGGTTTGATAAATTGGCGTGGTTGCCGCTCTAGTGGTGGGGTCGCTTTTGAACCCGGCGTGCAACGCGATGGTTTCCCGCTTCATAACAGCTCATTCCTTTTGGTTATAGAAAGTGGACATGTGCAATCTTGCAGTATGCCACAGTCACAACCGGTTAAAAGAGCCGGCTTTCGAATTAGAAATTCTAAGCTAATACGCGATCAGTTCTTCCAGCGCGCGGGATCGTAGGAGAACACCGGCAGTGACCAACGCCAGCGAATAGCTGACATGCGCAGGGCCAGGCCAACGCTGAAAGCCGCCAGCAAACTGATGTCGTCGTGCACATGTTTATGCTGCAGGTAAAGATAGAGCAGGGCAACAACCAGCGACACGCTGGCGTATAGCTCGTGGCGCAAAACCTGGGGCGTCCGGTTGCAAAGAATGTCCCGCAGTATGCCGCCAAAAATGCCGGTGATCAGGCCTGCCATAATCACAACCGGAATCTCGTAGTCCAGCTTCAGAGCCACCTGACAGCCAATAATGGTGAAGGCGATCAGGCCGAGGGAGTCCAGAACCAAAAACAGCTGATGCAGGCGCCGCATATAACGGGCAATCACCATAGTAAACAGGCCGGCGCTGACGGTGATGTAAATGTAGCCGGGGTGCTGGGTCCAGTTAATCGGGTAGTTACCCAGCACCATGTCCCGCACGGTACCTCCACCTAACGCCGTAACGAAGGCAATCAGCGCCACGCCAAACATATCCATGTTGCGCCGGCCGGCAGCAAGCGCGCCAGACATGGCTTCGGCGGTAATGGCAATCAGATAAATCGAGATGAGCACACACAATTCCTATGCTGCGAGGCGCGCTATTATACAAGCGCTGGCATGGCTGTAGGGGACAGATTTAAAAATCTGTCCCCGATTCGGCTCTCAGTTTGCGGAGACAGATTTCAAATCTGTCTCCTACTTGAACTCGGTCCCCGGTTTTTGAAAAGGCTGGCTGATCGGGAAAATCGTGTCGTATGCCCAGGTAAAGGCAAAGGCGTACACCAGATAAAAGGCTATAAAGCCAAGATCTATTATCAGGGCTTCCATCAGGCTTACGTCGAGTATGCGGGTAACAATCGGCAGGAATACAACCATCAGCCCCAGCTCAAAACCAAAGGCGTGGGCAACTCTTAGCTTGACGGTTTTCTTTGGCGTGCCGGTGTACTTCAGCAGAGCATGATCAAACAGCAGGTTGTAAATGTAGTTCCAAACGGTAGCGATGGTGGCACCAATGGCACCTAGCAAGCCAAAATCCACCATGGAATAGCCCAGCACCAGAGTGCCAAAGCTGATAACAACAATCAGACCAATCACTTCAAAGCTGACCGCCTGGCGAATACGGTCTGGCGTGGTGCGCATCAACAAAACTCCGTTGCAGCGGGCCGTCCCGAATGCTGTGTCCCTAAATAGGCGAGGTCGTCCTCGTGATGTTTGCGAAAGTACGATTATACCCGGAAATCTCCCGCAAAAAAAAAGACCCACAGCGTTAACTGTAAGTCCTTGAAGTCTGGTAGCAAGGGGCGGAGTTGAACCGCCGACCCCAGCATTATGAGTGCTGTGCTCTAACCAACTGAGCTACCTTGCCATCACTCCATCAACGATGGAAGCGGCGCGTATAGTAAGTTTCGCTGCCGAATGTGTCAAGGGTTGGGCGTTAGATATTTCGAGAAAACTCGAGTATATGGCCTTTAAACGGCTTCTCAAGGTAGTCCGTGTGAACGGGTTTTGTGTGGCTGTTGCTGAAACCGTGCGCGGCCAGTTTTACGCTGATTTTAGTTTTTCGGCCACGGCCGGGGTCCGCCAGAATCACGTCGCAGCGGGGCTTGGCGTGATTGTTAATAAATTCGGCCAGTAACGGAACGTGCTCGTCTTCGTACAACAGATCACTGCCAATAATCAGGTCAAAAAGCCCCAGTTCACTGTGGTCATCGGCCCAGTCTGCACGCTCAAACGCAATGCTTTTGCCCTGATTCAGCAGAGTGTTGCGAACCAGGAAGTGTTCAACTTCGGGGTGATAGTCGGTCGCCGTGATATCGGCTTGGCGCCCGTTCAGCAGCAGGCTTGATAGCGCCATGCCGCAGCCGATTTCCAAGATGCGTTTGCCCTCAATCGGGTAGTCCAGCATATGGTTTGCCAGCACTATGCTAGACGGCCATAACACGCCAAAAATCGGCCAGGCCGCAGAGGAAATACCAAGGGCATCGGCCGCGCCTTCGGGGTCGTTAAACTGTTGATTGTCGCGCAGGGTACACAGATGGATATCAGTATTACCAACTTCGATGGTTTGGTAACGCAGACGCAAAGGAAGGCTGTCCATTATGGCTTGAAAGCTCCTTTCTGAATGACCGATACCTGTGTCTGGTTACGGCCTGATGTCTTAGCGCTATAAAGGGCTTTATCAACGCGCTCAATCAAATCCGCTAAAGCTTCCTCGGGCTGCAATTCGCCCAAACCGATCGACACGGTGACGGGGCCCACGTTTTCGTGATGTTTGTTCTGCACGGCCTGCTGGCAACGTTCGGCCAGCAGCAGTCCCTGGTCTAAATTGCAGCCACCGAAAATAAGCAGGAACTCTTCGCCGCCCCAGCGTATCACGGTATCATTAGCCCTCAGTGTAGCAATCATCGTGCTCGTAACAGCTCTGAGAACTATATCGCCGGCGGCATGCCCCCAACTGTCGTTAACTTGTTTGAAATGGTCGATGTCAGCCATCACGATCGACATAGGCAGTTTGGACCCGCGGTGCTGCATATAGGCCTTTTTCAGCGCTAGCTCTCCGGCTACTCGGGTCAGGGCTCCCGTTAGCCCGTCAAAGCGCACCATTTCACGAAACGTCTGTTCTTCCAATACTCGAGTTGTCAGGTCGCGAAATATACTCACGTAATGACTGACATTATTCGCTTCATCGGTCAGCGGCGTTATTGTCTCGTCACAGTAAATCAGCTCGTTATTCTTGCCGCGGTTAACAAAAGTGCCCTTGTAAGAACGCCCCTTCTTCAGGGTGTCCCACATGTCCTTATAGAATTCAAAATTCTGTTCTCCGGAATTGAACATGCTCGGATTTCGACCCAGTACCTCCGTGAGTCCGTACCCGGTGATTGTCTCGAAGGCCTTGTTAGCAAATTCGATGGTTCCATGGCTATCGGTGATAAGCACGCCATCATCGGTAGCGTTGATTACGTGGGCAAAAAGCTGAGTTGTTTTCTGCGCGGCTATCAGGCTGCTGATGTCCCGCTGTAACGAAATGAAATGCGTAATCTCACCTGCCTCATTACGTACAGGAGAAATGTTCCACTCGACCGTGTACGGGCGGCCATCTTTGCGGTAGTTAATCGTCGAACCTTGAAAATGGGTGCCGTCATGAAGGCAATGGCGCAGTCTGTCAATCACATCAGGATTGGTTGCTGGCCCCTGAAGAAGGCGCGGGTTTCGTCCGAGTAACTCTTCTTCGTTGTAGCCCGTCATCCGCAGAAAGGCCTGATTGGCGAAGACAATACGGTGCCCTTCTTCGCCAGAGTTTGCATCTGTCAGTAAAGCAGCGTTGTAAGACTGTTCAAAAGCAAAAGCAGTGACGTTCGGATCGGTGTGGTCAGCAATCGTATTCATACCAAGGGCAACATTTTGCGTGAGTTGATTGTCGTATGTGGCCGTTGTTGCTTGCAACCGCACTTGGCCTGATCATGCAGACGGCCGCTTTATGTCCAGCGCCAATGTTTGAATGTAACAAAAAATCAGTCAGGCCGTAGGGTCAACCTCATTTTCTTAGCGCTCAGCGGCCTCGAGTACCAGAATCCCTGAGCGATATCGCAACCCTTATTTTTAACGAACTGCGCGGAATTCCAATTCAAAATCTCTGATTTAGTGTTGGATGGATAGCGCCTATTTTGGTCGGTCTTGGTTTTCGATGTACGCACGAAGAACGCTGATCGGTGCGCCACCCACCGACAATAAACAGTACGATCGGCTCCAAAGCGCGTTTGTGCCCCAGTAGTACTGCTTGAGTTGCGCCCCATACTCTTTCTTAATCATCCGGCTGCTGACGGTTTTCAGCGTGTTGATCAGCTTTGCCGGCGTGATCATCGGGTGAAGCGTGATGAGCGCGTGAATATGATCCGCCTCGCCATTGAGCTCGTCCAGACCGCAATCATCGGCGCTTAACAGTCGGATAAACTCATCTTCAAGCCAGAGCAGCATCTCGTCATTCAGGCATTTGTGTCTGTACTTGGTCACCAGGACCAAATGATATTGGAGTTTGTAGATGCAGGAATTATGGCTTCTTTTCATACTAAAAGATCACTGTATAAGAATTGACACCAATTTTGGCTGTCTGTAATATTATTAACATGAGCAAAGAGAAATCAACGCATATCCGCACCCAACAGATTGTCATTCGGAAGCCGCATGAGGCGTTTCGTGGGGCCGGCGTTTGTACTCAGATTGTTCGCAGAATCAAAAACGCCACCTCCTATTTGATGCAGCACCACCCTGAAGGCAAAGATCAAACGCTGTCGCACCGCGACGCTGATAAATGGCTCAAGAAAAACAACCGAGAGCTGTACGCCAAGCTCCCCCCGGTCAAAACACAGTTTCGTTTTTCGCAGAACTGGAACGCTTTGGTGGGCGACACCGTTGCTCTTGAAGTGCGCATCGTACCCAAAGGCAACTGCTTTATAATCGAACTCATCTACGACGAATCAAAAATCGTGGAGGCGGGCCGTTTCTGCCGTCTTCTCGACAAATCCCGCAAGGCCGGGATCGATTTAGGCATCAACAACCTCATCGCACTCGCAACGGATCAGCCGGGCGTTCGCGCTGTGACCAACAAGCGTCATCGCCGGATGAAAGACTTGCTGCACAGAGCGTCCAGCAAGGTTGCCTCCAAAATGGCACTTTGGAGGCCAAAGGCCGTACGCAGCTGTTCAATGTCCAGGTCTTCAACTGCGTCAGAGCCTGGTAAGGTGCCTTTAGGCATTAAAGCGCTCCGTCAGGCCATGGAGGTCGGCCGTTATTTTTTCCAAAGCCTGGTCACTATCGCTTGTTTTAGAAACGCTTTCCAAGCTTTCATCCTTGGCACTGGATCGAAGGGTAGTGATGATCTTCTGAATGGATTCGGTTGATCCACAGGTTTTTTGCGCCAGTGAGCGAACTTCGTCTGCTACAACCGCAAACCCGCGGCCGTGCTCGCTCGCTCGGGCGGCCTCAATGGCAGCATTGAGGGCCAGCAGGTTGGTTTGGTCTGCAATGGATTGAATTAAGCTGGCTGCTGTATTGATGTGGTCAGTTTCAGTCGCCAGGCTTTCCACAGCAGTGCGCACCTGATCAACCGTAACGGACAGCGCTTCAATCACCGTCAGCGTGGTCTGGGCGACATCACTGCCCTGTGCAACCAGGGAGGTAGCGCTTTGAGCCTTTTCAGCCGTCAGCTGAATGTTGTGCGGACTGCCAATCAGCTCTTCCCTGGTGAAACCGCTGACGGCCTCGAACTCATTGTTGCAGTAAAGTATTTATTCTATATTGTACGATCAAACATCCTGACCATTTTTTTCTGAAGATACGAATATGAAAAGTACTGTCGTACTTATTTCACTGGGCGGCACCATCGCCAGTCTTCCGGGCAGTTCGGGGCGGGCGATTGCGGGTGCCCTTTCAGGCAAAGAGTTGATGGATACGTTGCAGATTGATAGCGACGGTCCGGTGGAAGTTATCACTCTTTACCAGAAGCCCAGCAATGCCATCACCATTGACGATCTGCTGCAGTTGAGAACGTTGTGTCTCGAGTTGTCGCAGCGTAAAGATGTGGCCGGGTTGGTTGTGTCCCAAGGCACGGACACCCTCGAAGATACGGCCTATTTCCTCGACACAAGCCTGGCGCTTGAAGACACTGCTCTTGTGGTCACGGGCGCTCAGCGAGTGCCCTATGCCACGGGATCGGATGCCGGCCCCAATCTTCGCGATGCGTTGAAGGTAGCGAATGCGCCGCAGGCACGGGGCGCCGGCGCACTGGTGGTGTTCAATGAAGAGATTCACGGGGCAAGCTCTGTGCGCAAACTCAGCAGCTATCAGCTTAATGGCTTTGGTTCGCCGGGTATCGGGCCCGTGGGTTTTGTCGACGGCGACGAGGTCCGGCTCACCAAGCGATTGCAACGCTTATGCGCAATTGCGCCGGGCGAGCAGCTGCCGCGGGTGGATATTATTCCGGTAGCGCTTGGCGCATCGCCGGCTCTGCTTGAAGCGGCGGTGGCCAACGGCGCCCAGGGGCTAATAATAGACGCTGTCGGCCGTGGCCAGGTTCCACCGGACTGGATGGAACCGCTTGGCGTCCTGCGTGCCACGGGCGTCCCTGTGGTGGTCGTGTCGTCGACCCAATGGGGCAGGCTCGCAGAGGCCTATGAGTACCGGGGGTCACTGGCTGAACAGGTCGCGATAGGCGTGCTCAAGGCCAGCCACCTTAATGCCAGAAAGGCCCGGCTGCGGCTTATGTGCGCTTTGTCGTGCAATATGCCAATCGATCAGTCGCTATTTTCCTGACAGTCTGGCTGCCCCTTGCAGTAGCGACCGTTTCAGGCTCTTCAAAAAGCGCTGAGTGTTTCCGTTATTTTAATCAGACATTAAAGCGGAAGTGCACCACATCGCCGTTTTTGACGATGTATTCTTTGCCTTCCAGGCGCCATTTTCCGGCGTCTTTGGCGCCGGCTTCACCTTTGAACTGGATGAAGTCTTCGTAGCCAATCACCTCGGCACGAATAAAACCGCGTTCGAAGTCGGTGTGTATCACGGCGGCGGCCTGGGGCGCAGTGGCGCCAATTTTTACGGTCCAGGCGCGTACTTCCTTCACACCGGCGGTAAAGTAGGTCTGCAGGCCCAGCAAGCCGTAGCCAGCGCGAATCACGCGGTCAAGGCCGGGCTCTTCCATGCCCATCTCGTCCAGGAACATGCTTTTTTCGTCGTCTTCCAGTTCGGAGATTTCTGCTTCAATTTTGTTACAGATGGGCACCACCACGGCGTTTTCGGCAGCGGCGATTTCGCGCACGGTGTCCAGGTACGGATTGTTCTCGAAGCCGTCTTCGGCCACGTTGGCGATGTACATGGTGGGCTTGATGGTCAGCAGGCACAGTTCCCGAATCAGCAGCAGTTCGTCTTTAGTCAGGCCCATACTGCGTACCGGTTGGCCTTCGTTCAGAACCGGAAGCAAGCGTTCAAAAATATCCAGCTGGGCTTTGGCTTCTTTGTCACCGCCTTTGGCGATGCGCTGTACCCGCCTGATGGCTTTTTCCACGGTGTCCATGTCGGCCAGCGCCAGTTCGGTGTTGATCACCTCTATGTCATCCGCCGGGCTTATCTTGTTGGCCACGTGAATAACATTGCTGTCGTCAAAACAACGCACTACGTGGGCAATGGCTTCGGTCTGGCGGATGTTGGCCAGAAACTGGTTGCCCAGGCCTTCGCCCTTGGACGCACCGGCTACCAGCCCGGCAATGTCCACAAACTCCATGGTGGTTGGCACAACACGCTGGGGCTTAACAATCTCGGCCAGCTTGGTCAGGCGCGGGTCGGGCATGGCCACTACGCCGGCGTTGGGCTCGATGGTGCAGAACGGAAAGTTTTCTGCGCCAATGCCTGCGTTGGTCAGTGCGTTGAACAAGGTAGATTTGCCGACGTTGGGAAGGCCGACGATGCCGCAGTTAAATCCCATGGAGTGCCTCTGATGCTGCTGAAAATGTGCCTAGGGGACAGACTTAAAGTCTGTCCCCGCTGTGTGATGCTTGCTTAGGGACAGATTTGAAATCTGTCCCTGGTTTCTCGGTTCGTGCTTAGGGACAGATTTCAAATCTGTCCCTGATTTAAGCGTTGGCGTCAAAGCCGTGCAGGCGGTTCATGGCCGCGGCCATGTTGCCGTTGGCGGCGTCTGGCAGCACGCGCATGGTTTCATCGAAGACCGCGTTCAGTGCTTCGGCTTCCTGTTTGCCCAGGCGGCTCAGTACATAGCCGGTTACCTGACGGGCTTCGCCAGGGTGGCCAATGCCAAGTCGCAAGCGCTGGAAATTGTTGGTGCCAAGGTGTGCAATGCTGTCGCGCAAACCATTATGACCGCCGTGACCGCCGCCTTTTTTCAGTTTCGCGGTGCCCGGGGGTAAATCGAGTTCGTCGTGGGCGATCAGAATCTGTTCGGGGAGTATCTTGAAAAAGTCTGCCAGCGCTTTTACCGACAAACCGCTGCGATTCATGAACGTTAAAGGGTTCAGCAAATGCAGTTCCACGCCTTGCCATTGAATACGGGCATAAAGGCCGTGGTATTTCTTTTCAAGGCGAAGCGCCTGACCCGCATCGCGGGCCAGTGCCTCAACGAAGAGGGCGCCGGCATTATGGCGGGTATTCTCGTAATCGGCACCAGGGTTACCCAGTCCAACCACCATGACAATATCCTGTGCCATCTGCCGTCGTCCCCGCAGTGATTACTACTTGTCTTCGCCTTCTTCTTCGTCTTCAACGGTGTCAGACTTCACGCCTTTAGGCTTGTTGATGGTAACAATAGCCTGGTCGTGCTCTGCGCCGTGCTGCAGTGCTGGAATGCGAACGCCTTCTGGAAGCTTCAGTTCGCTCATGTGCACAATGCCATCCATCTCGACGTCAAACAGGTCGATTTCGATGAACTCTGGCAGGTTCTCCGGTAAACAGGCTACTTCTACCTGGGTCATCAAACGGAAGGCAACGCCACCAAAGGTCTTGATGGCCGGAGCAGTTTCTTCGTTCACCAAGTGCAGCGGTACGTGAACGAAGATTTCTTCGTCTTTGTTAACGCGCTGGAAGTCAGCGTGGCTCAGAAGCGGCTTGTACGGGTGACGCTGCAGATCCTTCAGGATAACGCTTTCTTTTTCGCCGTTCAGTTCAATGGTCAGAACGCGAGAGTAGAACGCTTCGTTTTCAAGCGCCTTTTTCAGATCGTTGTGCCAGATGGAGATGGGCGTAGCGTCTTTGTGACCACCGTAGATGATGGCCGGGATTTTACGCTCTTCGCGACGCAGGCGGCGGCTCGCACCTCTCCCCTGGTCGTCACGAGGAAATGCTGTAAGTACAAAGTCCTGAGACATGGTAAGTATCCTTATCGTCATCTGCACGGCCCGCGACCAGGCCCTTTACAGATGAGGTTTTAAAAAGCCGGCGGTGCCAGCTATGAAAAGGTACGGGAGCCGTTGTGGCTCCCGTACCGGTATTTGCTTTTGCGGTCTATTTGAAACTGTTCCAGTTATTCGGAACGGCTCAAAAATCAGATCGACTTAGACATTCTCGAACATGGCGCTGATAGATTCTTCGTTGCTAACGCGGCGAATAGACTCCGCGAGCAGTCCGGCCATACTGAGGGGACGGATTCTATCACATTGCCGGGCTTTTTCACCCAGAGGAATGGTGTCGCACACCACCAGTTCGTCCAGTTCGGAATTATTGATGTTTTCGATGGCTTTGCCTGACAGCACCGGGTGAGTGATGTAGGCCACAACTCGCGATGCTCCGTGCTTTTTCAGGGCTTCGGCGGCTTTGCACAGGGTGCCGGCGGTATCAACAATGTCGTCAACCAGAATGCAAACCTTGCCACGCACGTCACCAATAATGTGCATAACCTGGGACACGTTGGCTTTGGGGCGACGCTTGTCGATAATCGCAAGATCTGCGTCATCCAGGCGCTTGGCCACGGCGCGGGCCCGCACAACACCGCCAACGTCGGGCGATACCACAACAAAGTTTTCAAAACGTTGCTTTTCAATGTCTTCAATCAGTACCGGTGTGGCGTAAATATTGTCTACCGGAATGTCGAAGAAGCCTTGAATCTGATCGGCGTGCAAGTCTACGGTCAGTACCCGATCTACACCAATGCTGGAAATCATGTCAGCAACCACTTTGGCGCTGATGGCGACACGGCTGGAGCGAACTCGACGATCCTGACGGGCGTATCCGTAATAGGGGATAACCGCGGTGATACGTGACGCTGAAGCCCGGCGCAGGGCGTCGGCCATCACAATAAGTTCCATCAAATTGTCGTTGGTGGGGTGGCACGTAGGCTGGATGATAAAAACATCGTGGCCGCGCACATTTTCGTTAATTTCAACGGTGGTTTCACCATCGCTAAAACAACCGACTGTTGCGTTGCCAACTGGAATATGGAGTTGCTTGGAAATCGCGTGGGCAAGGTCAGGATTGGCGTTGCCGGCAAAAATCATTAACTTGGACACGATAGCATCCTTCTCGGTATCGGCGTGTGATTCAGAGGAAGCAGGAGAAAGATGGCTGGGGTGGCAGGATTCGAACCTGCGCATGACGGGATCAAAACCCGTTGCCTTACCACTTGGCGACACCCCAGTGTCGTGCTTATTTGGCATCATTTTAACTCTGCTAGTTTCTGGTGTAGAGGTGAATGATTCACCCCTCTAGCTACGAAACCCTTGATGCCGGAGGGTCTGCTTTCCCAGATAATCCGGGCTGCGGATTCTGTCGGGAAACGGCCAAAAATGCAAGCCCCTGTTCCGGTTAATCTTGCAGGTCCGAATTGCGAAAGCCAATCCAGGCTTCTGGCGACATCAGGATACAGTTCGCGAACCGTTGCTTCACAGTCGTTTTTGTACCTCGAGGCGTCTCCCTCAAAAGCGGGCGCCATTGTCATTTTTGGAGTGTTCCTTGTCAACCCTTTTGCTGAAAAAATCTTGGCGGTCTGAATGTCACATTCGGGCTTGAGCACCACGAACCAGTCTTGTGGCGGGTTTGCAGGCGTCAGCTGTTCACCGACGCCTTCGCCGATGGCTGCGTGACCGCGTACAAAAACCGGTACATCGGCGCCCAATTTCAGGCCCATTTCTGCCAGAGCGTCTTCGTCATGGCCAAGCTGCCACAGGTGATTCAACGCCAGCAGGGTGGTTGCGGCGTTAGAACTTCCGCCGCCCAAGCCACCGCCCATGGGCAGTTTCTTGCAGATACTGATGGTTACACCGGGCAACTGCCACAGCGCGTCCCCGGCCAATGCGAGAGCCGCCTTGATAATCAGGTTGTCCGCATCGGCTATCCCGGGCATCGATTGCGCCAGGCGTATGCCGGGCTTATAGGGCGTCAGCTCAAAAGTCAGTTCATCGCCGTAGTCCAGAAACTGGAACAGGGTTTGAAGCAGATGGTAACCGTCGGCGCGGCGGCCATTGATGTGCAAAAACAGATTCAGCTTTGCCGGCGCTGGCAAGGTAATGCTCGTCATCATTAAAGCGCCTGCCAGTCAGTGATCGCCATGCGCACGCGCTTCTCGCCCTTGGTTGCAGTGATGCGGGCGGGCAGTGCCGGCAGTTCGGCGCTGGCGCTGTACCAGCGGTCGTATTGGATATGCCAGCCGCTCTGGCGAATAGCCACCAGTTCCCCGGTGCTGTCGAACAGCAGGCGGAAGTCGCCATCGGGCGCGGTTAAACCCCGCACCCACCAGGTCAGCTGGTTCAATGGCAAGCGCCAGCCCGTTGCCGCCAGTACCAGCTCGTCTGGTTCAGCGGATTGGTAACGCTCGCCATCGGCCAGTGTCAGTTCGATAAAGTCGGGTGAGCCTTTAAGCCGAGTGCGGCCCATGCCCAAAAAAGCAGAAGACAGGGTCAGGTCATAGTCTTCGTTGTGTTGTACCCATTGGTTAATCAGCGCGCTACCGCTGTCTGAAGGCTGCTTAACGGCAAGCTTGCCGGTCAGTTGCCAGTGATTAAGATTCTGCCGCTGGCGCACGGTGTCTGGCCAGGAGGTGGGAGGCTGGTCGGTCAGGCCTTCCGGTAAGGGCTCCAGAATAATCGTGCTACAGGCGCTCAGCGTAGCCAGCACAAGCATTAAAACAGTGTGGCGAAGCCACGCTTTGGTCAAGGTTAAAAAAAACACGGTTATTCGCCAGCCGTAGCATCAACAGTGTCGGTATTGGGTGCCGGCTGCGAGCCTACCCGTTCAATGGTTTCCAGCAATACTTCGTGCTGTGGGTCCTGTTTTAGCCCCTGCTCCCAGATAATACGTGCCTGCTCGTCGGCGCCGGTCATCCACAAGACTTCGCCGTAATGGGCGGCTACTTCGGGGTCCGGGAAGGCGGCCCAGGCGCGGGACAGGTAATCCAGAGCCTGTTGCAATTTGCCTTCGCGGTACAGTAGCCAGCCCATGCTGTCGAGAATGGCCGGGTTTTCGGGCGCAAGCTCCAGCGCTCGCCCAATCAACTGTCGGGCCTCAAAAAGGCGCTCGGTGCGAATGGTCAGAATGTACCCGAGTGCATTCAAAGCCACCGCGTTGTCGACGTCGTCGCGCACAATCTGCTCCAGGTCTTGCACCGCTTCTTCGGTATTGCCCTGGCTGTCCATCAGCATGGCACGAGCGTAACGAATCTGGATATTGTCCGGATGTTGCAGCAGCGCCTGGTCAATGGCGGCGGCGGCCTGCTGCTGTTGGCCCTGCTCTAACAGCAGGTTGATTTCAATCATCCACAGCGCTTCGGAGCGGCCTGGATTGGTTTGGCGTAGTCGCTGAATGGCATCAACCGCTTGCTTCAGCTCGCCGGTTTCAGCCAACAAAGTGCTGGCTCTGGCTTGGGCGGGCAGGTAATAAACGCCATCGCCCACGGCCTGATAGAAATTAATCGCCTGTGCAAAGCGGTTTTCATTGTCTGCCAGTCGGCCTAAATAATAGTTGGCTTCAGGGGCTTGCTGGCCACGGTTCAGCAAAAACGTCAGCTCTTTGCGGGCGATGTCTCCTTGCTGGTTTTCAATCGCCACCAGCGCGTGGGACAGGCGCAGCTCAGACATATCCGGGTAGCGGTTCACCAGTCGCTCGAATTCGTCTTGCGCGGCTTGCAGCTCGCCCTCGTTAACCAGCATGCGGCCATACAGAGCGCCCATTTGTCGGTTGCCGGGAAAGCGCCGGGTGTTGGTCATCAGGTGGTCAAGCGCGGCGCGTTTTTGGTCGCTGCCGTACAGAAGGTCCCCTTTCAGAATAATGGCTGGTTGAAAAGTGGGGTGTTTATCCAGCAGCGTTTGCAGGCGCGCCATGGCCGACTGCGGCATGTCGCGTATTTTCATCAATAGGGCAATGCTGTATTCCAGCTCTGGGTTGTCGCTGTGGCGCTCAGCCAAATCCAGGTACAGCGACAACAACTTCTGCTGGCGCTCAGCCGAAAGGCTGGCTGTCATGGCTGCCAGGCTGTCAAAGTCGGCGTCGCCGCCGAGTTCCATAATGCGCTCCATATGCACCAGCGCCAGTGTCAGGTCATTATTTTTTACCGCCTGAATGGCGGCGGAGCGATGGGCTTCGATGCTGTCGGGGTCTACTTCCAGCCACAACTTCACCAGCTCCTGCTGAGCGTTGTCGCTGTTCAGGGATTGGGCGATGCGGGTTGCCCGTTCAATAACGCCGACATCACGGGACACCTGAGCGGCCCGCACGTAGTGGCCCAAAGTGATATCATAGCGACCGCGTTGGGCCGCAATTTCCGCAGAGGTCAGCAGGTACAGAACTTCTGGCTCGAAATCCCCGTACACCGGCGTAGAGTTGGTTGCCTCAGCGGCGGGCACCGAGGCATTCGATTCGGCGGCATCCATGTCTGGATTGGCGTCGTCAAAGCCCGAAAGGCTGCTGCAGCCCGAAATCGCCAGGCCCAGCAGGCCGGCGGCCAGAGCGCGGGGAAGGTTGCGATGGCGAGTAGAGTGGCGAGTGGAATGGCGATTGCCATCAACGGCGCCATCAACTGCGCGATAAAAGAGCCCGAAAAAGAATGTTTGCATGCAAAATTCCGTATGTTAAGCAGGCGTAAAACCCGATGTGGAGCGCCAAAACCGTATAATGGCATAACCGCCAGATGTTGCCTAACGTGTCCGCACTTGCCGCAGCGCAAGGCTTATGGGTGGCAGCGCGGCCTTCAGACAGCTAAAATACCGGTAATATTAAAATTTCATTAATCGCAAAGCGCGCAGGGTTGTTGAATCACAAAATGGCACTGGTAACGCTGGGTATTAATCATCGCACGGCTCCTGTGGCAATCCGCGAGCGGGTGGCCTTCACCCCTGAGCGCATGGCCGAGGCCTTTGCAGAGCTGCGCGCGGCTGCCGGAGCAACCGAGGCGGCCATCCTTTCTACCTGTAACCGCACCGAAATTTACCTGGCAGCTGACGACGATTGTGCTCCTTTGATATTGCGCTGGTTGGCCGGTTTTCACAACGTCGATGCCGGCGATCTGGAAGACGTAATATACGTCCATCATGACAGCGAGGCGGTGCGCCACCTGATGCGGGTGTCGGCCGGGCTGGACTCCATGGTTTTAGGGGAGCCGCAGATACTGGGGCAGCTTAAAGACGCTTATGCCCTGGCGCGGGAGCACAAGGCCTGTGGCTCGTTTCTGGCGCGCCTGTTCGAGCACACATTCTCGGTAGCCAAGCGGGTTCGCACTCAAACCGCTATTGGCGAAAACCCGGTGTCTGTTGCCTACGCCGCGGTCAGCATGGCCAACCGCATATTTGCCGATATGTCGCGCAACAAAGCGCTGCTGATCGGCGCCGGTAAAACTATTGAACTGGTTGCCCGCCACCTGGCAGACGCCGGCGTAAAAGATTTCCTGGTGGCCAACCGCACCCTGGAGCGGGCGCAAACCTTGGCTCAGGTCCACGGCGGTAGGGGCATACTGCTATCTGACATTGCCGAACATCTGCACGAAGTGGATATTATTATCTCGTCCACCGCCAGCCCGCTGCCTGTTTTGGGCAAAGGCACCGTGGAGCGGGCCCTGAAAAAGCGCAAACACCAGCCCTTTTTCATGGTGGATATTGCGGTACCGCGGGACATAGAGCCGGAAGTGGCCGAGCTCGACGACGTGTATCTTTACACCGTTGATGACCTGCGCCAGGTGATTGAAGAGAACATTCGCTCCCGCGAGGGCGCCGCCCGGGAAGCCGAAAACCTGATTGACCTGGGTGTGCAGGAATTTCTGAACCAGCTGCGCGCACTGGACGCCGTATTTACCCTGAAGCAGTTCCGCCGGCGAGCCGAAGACCTGCGCGATGCCGAAACCGAAAAAGCGCTGCGCTCCTTGCGCAACGGCGCCGATCCGGAAACCGTGCTGCGCAGCCTGGCCCGTGGTATTACCAACAAGTTGCTACACCAACCGTCAATCCAGGTACGCAAGGCCACCACCGCCGGGCGCACCGAGGTCACCGAATGGTTGCGGGAATTGCACCAGCTTGATGCAGAAGAAACCGACCATAAGACCCCCGTTGGAAAAATATGAAGCCGTCTATTCAGTCTCGCCTTGAACAGCTTGTTGAACGTTTTGAAGAAGTCAGTGCCTTGCTCAGCGATGCCGGCGTGATTGCCAACCAGAACAAATTTCGCGAGCTGTCCCGTGAATACGCCGAAATAGAGCCGGTGGTGCAGTGCTTTCAGGCCTGGCAGCACTCTCTTGTGGACATCAATGAAGCCCGCGAAATGTGCAAAGACGGCGACGCCGACATGCGTGAAATGGCGGAAGACGAACTGCACACCGCCCAGCAAGCCAGCGAAGGGCTGGACGCAGAACTGCAAGGCCTGATGCTGCCGAAAGACCCGAATGACGGCAAAAACGTGTTTCTGGAAGTGCGCGCCGGTACCGGCGGCGACGAAGCCGCCATATTTGCCGGCGACCTGTTTCGCATGTACAGCCGTTTTGCCGAACGCCGGCGTTGGCAGGTGGAAATTCTCAGCGCCAGCGACGGTGAACACGGCGGTTACAAAGAAGTGATTGCACGGGTGGCCGGCAGTGGCGTTTACGGCACGCTGAAATTCGAATCCGGTGTACATCGTGTGCAAAGGGTACCGGAAACCGAATCTCAGGGCCGCATTCACACCTCGGCTTGCACGGTGGCTGTTATGCCGGAAGCCGACGAAACTGAAGCCGTAGAAATCAACAAAGGCGACTTGCGAATAGACACCTTTCGCGCCTCTGGTGCCGGCGGCCAGCACGTTAACAAAACCGACTCTGCCATCCGCATTACCCACCTGCCAAGTGGCATGGTGGTGGAATGCCAGGAAGAGCGCTCTCAGCATAAAAACCGGGCCAAGGCCATGAGCCTTCTGGCTTCGCGCTTACAGAACATTGAAACCGAACGTGCCCATCAGAGCATGGCTGAAACCCGCAAGAGCCTGGTGGGCAGCGGCGACCGTTCCGAGCGCATTCGCACCTACAACTTTCCCCAAAGCCGGGTGACTGATCACCGCATTAATTTGACCCTGTACAAGCTGGATGAAGTGATTGCCGGCGATCTGGATTCGGTGGTCACGCCATTGCTGCAAGAACACCAAGCCGAGCTGCTGGCTGCACTGGCCGATGACCGCTGATTCTGCTGACGACCCGGGCGCTTTTTATCCAGGCGCTGTCGGCCCCGCCACTGTCGACCCGGCCACTGTCGGCCCCGCCACTTTACGCTGTGACGATTTGCTACGGGCCGCCGCAAGCCACATCGGCAATGACTCGCCACAGTTAGACGCCGAGTTGCTACTGGCCCAAGTAACTGGGTGGTCCCGAACCCGCTTTCGTGCTTTTCCCGAACAACAGGTCAGCCAGGTGCAAGCGGCCGCGTTTCAGCAGCTTGTAAGCAAACGCGCAACCGGCGAGCCCGTTGCTTATGTGCTGGGGCAGCAGGAGTTCTGGTCATTGCCGTTGCAGGTAAGCGCTGCCACGCTGATTCCAAGGCCCGATACTGAATGCGTGGTCGAACACGCCCTGACCCTGGATCTGCCAGCCCAGGCGCGGGTTCTGGATTTGGGCACGGGCACTGGCGCCATTGCCCTGGCGCTGGCCAGTGAACGGCCTGATTGGAATATAATCGCCAGTGACCTTATAGATGACGCTGTAGCCTTGGCGCAGAGCAACGCAGCGGCGCTGAATCTGTCAATTCAGGTGGTGAAAAGCCATTGGTTCGACCAGCTCGCGGCTCTCTGTTTTGATTTAATCGTATCTAATCCGCCGTATATTGCCAGCACCGATCATCACCTGAGTGAAGGCGACGTTCGTTTCGAGCCGGCCTCTGCGCTGGTATCGGGTGCCGATGGCCTGGATGATATCCGCCATATCGTGGCCGCCGCGCCCAGTTGGCTGAACGCTGGCGGCTGGCTGCTGCTAGAGCACGGTTATGATCAGACACAGGCGGTGCAGGCATTGCTTCAGCAACAGGGTTTTGACCAGGTACACAGCCGTCAGGATTACGGCCGCAATGACCGAATGACTCTCGGCCAGGCCAGGTAGGGGACGGATTTCAAATCCGTCCCCGCTTTCTCCGTCCCCGGTCTGCCCAGACATCCCACCCACGGGGACAGATTTCAAATCTGTCCCCGATCTGTCAACGGAGCTCACCATGCTAAGTGACGACGAGCTGTTACGTTACAGCCGCCAGATTTTAATGCCGAATTTTGACATTGCCGGCCAGCAGGCGCTGAAATCCGCGCGCGTATTAATAGTGGGCTCCGGCGGCCTGGGTTGCCCCGTAGCGCTTTACCTGGGCGCAGCCGGAGTAGGGCACCTGACCCTGGTAGACGACGACCACATCGAAGTAGCCAACCTGCAGCGCCAAATCGCTTTTGAAACCGCCCAGCTGGGTGAGTCCAAAGCCGAGCGCCTGGCCGATCGCATTCGCGGTATAAACCCGTTAATAACGGTAGACGTGATTCGCCAGCGGCTGGCGGATGAAGATTTTGACGCGCCAGTGGCACACGCAAGCCTGGTGCTGGATTGCTGTGACAACTTCAACACCCGCTTCGCCCTGAACCGGGCCTGCGTGAAAGCCGGCGTACCGCTGGTGTCTGGTGCGGCCATCCGTGGCGAAGGCCAGATCAGCGTTTACGATAGCCGCCAGCCGCAGTCGCCGTGCTACCACTGCCTGTATCCGGAACAAGGCAATGAAGACCTGACCTGCTCCGAGGCCGGCGTAATCGCCCCGCTGGTGGGCATGATCGGCGCCGCCCAGGCGATGGAAGCGATAAAAGTCATCAGCGGCGTGGGCAAAACCCTGGTCGGCCGCCTGTTGATTGTCGACGCCTGGCGCATGGAATGGCGCGAAATGAAGCTGGCCAAAGATCCCGCTTGCCCGGTGTGCAGTAACAGATAGGGGACAGACTTCTACCAAGTAGGGGACAGACTTCAACCAAGTAGGGGACAGACTTCAAGTCTGTCCCCGGTTAGGGGTTGCGATTAGGGGACGGATTTCGAATCCGTCCCCGCTTTTTCTGTTCCAGATTTCTCGTTAGTCCCGCAACGCCTGAAACCGCGCTATCGCCTCTTTCCGACTCTCCTTCAAATCCACAATCGGCCTGGGATACCCCTCAGGTATCACCCCGCCTTTACCCGGATTATGAACCCGCTTGCTGTCCAGCTTCGCCAGTTCCGGCACCCAGTGGCGAATAAACTCGCCGTCTGCATCAAAGCGTTCGCCCTGGGTCATGGGGTTAAAAACCCGGAAGTAGGGCGACGCATCGGTGCCGGTAGACGCACTCCACTGCCAGCCACCATTGTTCGACGGCAGGTAGCCATCTGCCAGTTTCGACATGAAATAGGCCTCGCCCCGGCGCCAGTCAATAAACAGATTTTTGGTCAGAAACATCGCCGCCACCATCCGCAGACGGTTGTGCATCCAGCCGGTGGCGTTGAGTTGGCGCATGGCGGCGTCTACCATCGGTATGCCTGTTCGACCATTTTTCCAGGCTTCGAAATGCTCGTCGGCGGTGTTCCAGTGTAGGGCTTCGGTTTCGGGCTTGAACGCCCGGTGCATGCTCACTCGCGGGCAGTGGTAAAGAATGTGAATATAAAAATCACGCCAGGCCAACTCGGTCACCCAGGTAAAAAACCCTTCCTCGGCGTCGGCTTTGCTGGCAATTGACTGTTTCAGTTGCCACGCCGCCTGCACACATTGGCGCCCAGACAGCGCGCCTATGGCCAGGTAGGGCGATAATTTGCTAGTGCCCTCAATCGCGGGAAAGTCGCGATCTTTCTTGTAATCACCCGCACGCTCCTGCAAAAAATCCTGTAAAGCATCGTGGGCGGCGTTCTCCCCTGTGGCCACCAGCGCCGGCGGTGCTTCGCCAAACAGCTCATCCACTTCTTTCTTCAGAATCACGCTGCCGCTGTTTTTAACGTCGGCGCCTGTTATCGATTTGCCCACTTTCTTCGGCACCGCTAACAAAGCCGGCTGCTGTTCTTCCTGCCAACTGCGCCAGCGCCGGGAAAACGGCGTGAACACCGAATAAGGCTCACTCTGTTGGGTCAACACTTCGCCCACCGGCACGGCGGCCTGGTCACGGTACTTGCTGACTTTAACGCCAAGCGCGTCCAGCCGTGGCTTCAGAGCTTTGTCGCGGCGGCGCTCGTTCACGCCGTATTCTTCGTTGAAATGCACCTGGCTGATCTTATGCTCGCGGCAAAAGGTTTCCAGTGTATCCAGCGACTGCTCAAAGTCTGCGGCTCGCAAAAAACTCAGGGCAATACCCAGCCTGGCCAGTTCCTGTGCCAGCGCGTCGGCGTGGTCTAACATCAGGCGCACCTTGGCCGCCGACCAGTCGTGGCTAAGCCACTGCTCTGTGGTAACTATAAAGCAGGCTTCAACCGGCTCGCCGGAGGATAGCGTAGCGCTCTGGCAGGCGGCGGCCAGGGCCGGATTGTCGGCGGCTCTAAGGTCGTTACGGAACCAGACCAGCTGAGTCATGGTGTCTCCTGAGTATGGGTAAAGGGGTTGGGCAGAGCTAACCATACGGGTAATTACACCTCGTGCATCCAATAAAATCATGCGTTTATCGGAATGCGCGGAAAACCTCGGCCGTCAGGCCGGGGATGAATAGCGCGGACACCGCAGGTGTCCCTCTCGTTAGCAACATTCTCATTCCGGCGTTTGCTGCTGCTCAATGTACTGGCGAATAATGCTAATGGGTGCACCACCACAACTACCAGCGAAGTAAGACGGCGACCATAAGGCATTACCCCATAACTTTTTCTTAAGTGTCTCGTACTTTTTCTTCCCTAAAAACGCAGTGCCGCCCGTGCCTAATATCATTGTTTTTTTCCATGGACCAACCATAATTGAGCTATGAAACGCCTTCAAGCATTCAAATTTCAGATTGAGCCAAACGGTGAGCAAATCCGCGCCATGCGTCAGTACGCGGGTAATGCTCGCAAGATTTGGAATTTGGCTTTGAATCGTCAGCAAGAGCTACATACGGCCGGTGAAAAATTCACCAACAGCTTTGGCATGAATAATTGGCTGCCAGCGTGGAAGCAGGAATTCTCGTACTTGTGCGACGCTCTCTGACGGCACGATGTTCGAGCCGGTCAATGCGCTGCGTACCCGCGCTGCGAAGATGGCAACGTATCAGCGACGCATGAGCCGCAAGGTCAAATTCAGCCGCAATTGGAAAAAGGCGAAGGCCCGTATCACCAAGTTGTATCAACGGGTTGCTCATACCCGCAATGACTTTCTCCACAAGATCTCGAACATCATCAGCAAAAACCACGCGGTGGTCGTCATCGAAGATCTGAACGTCACGAATATGAGCAAGTCAGCAAGCGGCACACTTGAGGCACCAAGGCGAAGCGTAAAAGCCAAATCCGGCCTGCGGTCATATTTGTGCAGAGAATTGCAAGACTCAATCGCAATTCGAATGTGTCGAATGTGGGTATGCTGAAAATGCAGACCTCAACGCCGCAATCAATATTTTAAGGGCAGGTCATGCCCGGTTAGCCTGTGAAGTGAACGGTGCGGTAATGCCGTCAGCAACAGGAACCCACCGAAGCGACTCAAGGGTGGCTCAATGCCACGCCTGAGCGCAGTAGGAATCCCCCTCTTTCAGGGCGGGGAGGATGTCAAAGTGAGCGCAACATGGCGACTGACAAAACAGGAATATAACGGCGTATGAAACAGCCCGCAGAGCGAGCTCTGGCCGCTGACTAGCGCTGGAAGTCCAGCAATGATGACGGTCTGTGGGCCAGCCCGTACACCCTGAAATCTGGCGAAACCCAGCATCATAGCCTGGGCCACTCACTGCCATCGTCAGACATACCAGTGCAGCATTTCATCCGTAACAACGATGCCGAAATGGTGACCTATGTTCCCGCCATGGCGGACCGCCCAACGGTTATTCGGCCTTACTAACCGCTGTGCCGTTACCCCGGTTAATATTCTCAACCGGCCCCTGCGAACCCCTGGGCCCGGCCCGGGAACACGTCAGCCGCGGGCGCTTTGTGCGCACTCTGGACCGGATATTCGGTTGACTTTCAAAATGGCTAGCCTTTTACTCAGAACCTTTCCGTGTGCAGCTGATGGCGCCGCAAAATTTGTCAGAAAAGGAACAACCAGATGTCCACAAAGACAGCTGAAACTGAACATGTGCGCCTGGGTTGGCGCGAATGGGTGGCTTTGCCTGATTTGGGCATTGGTCGTATCAAAGCCAAGGTAGACACCGGTGCCCGTACATCCTGCCTGCACACATTCCGCACCGAACCCTACACCAAAAACGGCGAGCGCCGGGTAAAGTTCTGGGTGCACCCGACACAGAATGACCTGCAAGAGGTGATTGAGTGCGACGCGCGGGTGCTGGATGAACGCAACGTGTCCGACTCCGGCGGCCACAAAGAATCGCGGCTGGTGGTTGAAACCACCGTGGTGGTGGGCAACCAGAGCTGGCCCATAGAAATGACACTCACCAACCGGGACTCCATGCGTTTTCGCATGTTGATTGGCCGTACCGCTATGGCGGGCCGAGCCACCGTTTGTCCGGAAGCATCTTACCTGGCCGGGCAACCGACATTGAGGAACGAATCATGAAAATTGCCGTGCTATCCCGTAACCGCAAATTGTATTCTACCCGCCGGCTGGTGGAGGAAGGAGTCAACCGCGGCCACGAGGTGCGGGTAATTGACTGCCTGCACTGCTCCATGAACATTACCTCGGCAAATCCGGCGATTCATTATCACCAGCAGGTACTGGAAGATTTTGACGTTGTTATTCCTCGTATCGGCGCCTCGGTCACCTTCTACGGCACTGCGGTACTGCGTCAGTTTGAAATGATGGGCACGTTTCCGGTGAACGAATCGGTGGCCATTACCCGCTCCCGCGACAAACTGCGCTCGCTGCAGCTGTTAGCCCGCAAAGGCGTTGGCATGCCCGTCACCGGTTTTGCCAACAAGCCCGATAGCGTTCCTGACCTGCTGAAAATGGTAGGCGGCGCCCCGGTGGTCATCAAACTGCTGCAAGGCACCCAGGGCATTGGCGTGGTGCTGGCGGAAACACGCACCGCTGCGGAAAGCGTCATTGAAGCCTTTATGGGCCTGAAAGCCGACATACTGGTGCAGGAGTTCATCAAGGAAGCCGGCGGCGCCGACATTCGCTGCTTTGTAATCGGCGACAAAGTCATCGCCGCCATGAAGCGCCAGGGCGCCGACGGTGAGTTCCGCTCTAACCTGCACCGCGGCGGCACCGCCTCGCTGATTCGGATTACGCCGGAAGAACGCCGCACCGCCATCACCGCCGCCAAGGCCATGGGCCTGAACGTGGCCGGTGTAGACCTGCTGCGCTCGTCCCGCGGGCCGCTGGTGATGGAAGTAAACTCCTCGCCTGGGCTTGAAGGTATTGAAAATGCCACCGGCAAAAACGTCGCCGGCTTGATCATAAGCTGGATTGAAAAAAATCAGGCCCCCAGCCGCACACAAACCCGGGGCAGAGGATAACCGATGGCACGAGCTCCCTTTGAAATTGCCGGCATTCAGGTTCAGCCCGGCACCCGCCAGACCATAGAAGTTCAGGTGGCCAAACTCTACACCCACACGCCCTTGCACATTTCGGTGGAGATTGTGCACGGCCGCCGCGAAGGCCCGGTACTGATGGTGTGTGGCGCCATTCACGGCGATGAAATCAACGGCGTGGAAATTGTGCGCCGGGTGCTGATCAACACCGCACTGCGTAATTTGCGCGGCACCTTGGTAGCCGTGCCCATTGTTAATATCTTTGGCTTTGTGCAGCGCAGCCGCTACCTGCCAGACCGGCGTGATCTGAACCGCTGTTTTCCCGGTAGCGAAAGCGGCTCTTTGGGCGGGCGTATTGCGTACTTGCTACGCACCCAGATTATGGAGCACGTTACCCACATTATTGACCTGCACACCGGTGCCATACATCGTTTTAATCTGCCACAGATTCGCGCCGAGCTAAAAACCCCTGAAACCGCCCGCATGGCCCAAGCCTTCGCGGCGCCGGTGATTATAGACGCAAGCCTGCGCGACGGCAGCCTGCGTGCCTACGCCGATTCGCAGAATATTCCAGTGATTACCTATGAGGGCGGTGAAGCTCTGCGCTTTGACGAAGTAGTCATCGCAAGTGGTGTTAAAGGCGTGCTGCGGGTAATGCGTGAGCTGGAAATGACCCCGGCCAAAAAGAGTGTAAAGCCGCCTCGCAAACGCTCAGAAGTCGCGGCCAGCTCCCAATGGGTAAGGGCCGATATAGACGGCATCATGCGCCCGGTGGCCAAATTGGGGCAAAAAATTAGAAAAGGGCAAAAGCTGGCGATGGTTGCTGACCCTTTCGGGGCCTCGGAAACCGCCATTATTTCTCCCTGTTCCGGCATTGTGATTTGCGTGAATAATTTGCCGTTGGTGAACGAGGGCGAGGCAATTTACCACATTGCCCGTTTTGACGAGCTCGGCGAAGCAGAAAAAGCCATGGACTATTTCCGCGACAGCATGGAATCAGAAGTCAGCGAAGCGGTATTGCCAGTTCACCCCTGGGATGAACTGCAAAAATAATAATCACGCCCACTGCGTGCAGGTTGACTATAGTCAGGCGAGGTAAGCCCACGCCTAAGCAGTGGGGATGAAAGTGAAAATCATACTTTTGACTGATAAGAACAGGAGAGAGCGTTGGTATAGTGTGATTCTGGTAGTGCTATTACAGCAAGAACACAATAATAAACGGAGTAGTCTCCTAATGATAAAAAACCAACACGCGCCGCGTATCTGGAAGCGACTGCCGCTGGCGATTGCCATCGCGGCCGGCTTTTCCGGTTATGCCTCAGCTTATACCTTTGATTCAGAGAAATTGGGCGGCGTAGAAGCCCAGTTCAATACCACATTGTCTGCAGGTGCTACCTGGCGTACCGAGAACCGTGACAAGGGCCTGGTGGGCCTTGGTAACGGAGGTACAGCTTCCTCGACTAACTACGACGACGGCAACCTGAACTTTGATCGAGGCGATACGGTTTCCAAACTTGTCAAAGGCAACAGCGAACTGTTCCTCAGTTACGATGTCGACAGCAGTGTGCTCACCCGAGTAGGTGCGTTGGTGCGTGGCCGCTATTGGTATGATTTCGAACTGAAAGACGAAAATCGTCAGTTCGCGCCACTGAGCTCGGATGGCAGCGACAACGCTTCTGGTGGCGAAATTCTTGACGCCTATATTTTTACCGACTGGTATCTGGGCAATGTGCCGGTCAGCGCGCGTTATGGCAACCAGGTGGTCAGCTGGGGTGAAAGCACCTTTATTCCGGGTGGTATCAATACGATCAATCCTATTGATGTGAATGCTTTTCGTGCGCCGGGCGCTGAGCTCAAAGACGCGCTGCTACCGGTAGAAATGTTCTATATTTCGGCGGGTATTACTGAAAACGTCACTATTGAAGGTTTCGTTCAGACCGACTGGGAGAAAACTCGTATTGATGATTGTGGTACTTTTTTCTCCACAGTAGATTTTGTGGCTGATGGCTGTGGGCCCGTTTGGCTTGAGGGGGACAGAAGTGATGCAGAAAACGCCAATGACTCATCGCGGGTTCTTCAAAGGGAGGGAGACCGAGAAGCCGACAGTAAAGATCAGTTTGGCGTAGCGATGCGATGGTATGTGCCGAGTTTGAATAATTCTGAGATCGGCCTTTATTATACGCAGTATAACAGTCGCCTGCCGTATATTAGCGGTGTGGTAAATCAAGGCACATTTTCGCGGACGAATCCTCAATATTTTATTGAATATCCTGAAAATATCGATCTGTATGGAATCAGCATTAATACGACCACACCGGGTGGGTGGTCATTGGGTGCTGAATACAGCTTTCGCAAAGATATGCCGATCCAGGCAAATGCCTTCGAGCTAATTACTGGCGGTCTCCAACTTACGCCTCAGGCTGTTGCTGTTGCTGGAGGCCTCGACCCCACGACAGCGCAAGGGAATGCTGTCTTCAATTCATTATCGAGCGACCCTGTAAGTTTGTTGGCAAAACAAAGGATGAGGGAAGCCGGAGTCACCAATTTAAGCGCACTGTCGGGACAGGATGTCGATGGTTATGATCGTTACGATGTGTCCCAAGCTCAGTTTACTCTGATCAAGTTCTTTGATCAGATAATGGGCGCAAGTCGGATGTCACTGATCAATGAGGTTGGCGCCGTTTATGTGCACGGTCTGTCCGGCCGTTATGGTCGATCAGGACTAAGCGGGAATGGACCAGTACCTTTGGCGGATAATCTTCTGGGCTGGGACGATCTGTGTCCGGTAATTAACCTCAACCCCGCCTACTGCGAAAACGAAGGCTTCACCACAGACTTCTCTTGGGGCTATCGCACCCGTTTCGTGTGGGATTACCTCAACGCATTCTCTGGCGTAAACCTTTACCCGCGTCTGGCGTGGAGCCACGATGTGAAAGGCTACGCCCCGCAACCCGGTGGCGCGTTTAACGAAGGTAACAAGTCTATTGGCTTCGGCTTAGAGGCGGTGTATCAAAACAAGCTCAGTGCTGATGTCAGCTACACCAACTACTTCGGTGGCAAACCCTATAACGAATTCAGAGACCGCGATTTCATCAGCGCGAGCGTTTCCTACTCGTTCTAATCCGGCTCTTATTCGTTTAGCGAGGTATTATTTATGAAATTGAACAAGAAACTACTGACCACCGGAATACTTGCGGCATCGCTGTTCAGCATGAACGCATTTGCCGCAGTGTCAGACAGCGAAGCCGCCAAACTAGGCGACACGTTGACCCTTATGGGCGCCGAAGTGGCTGGCAATGGCGGCGCTATTCCGATCTTCGCGGGCGGTTTAACTACCCCGCCGGCTGGCTACAAGAACGATGGCATTTACGTCAATCCGTTCCCGTCAGACACGCCAGAATTCACCATCGATCGCAGCAACGTGGATCAGTACCGCGATAATCTGTCACCGGGCCAGGTGGCGATGATCGAAAAGTACGACAACTTCGTGATTCCGGTGTACCAAACCCGCCGCACCATGGCGTACCCGCAAGCCGTGCAGGACCAAACCCGCGCCAATGCCACCACGGTGGCATTGAAAGAAGGCGGTTCCGGGCTGGAAAATTACCAGGCCGGCACGCCTTTCCCGATGCCACAGAGTGGCGTGGAAGTTTACTGGAACCACATCACCCGTTACCGCGGCGGCTCGGTGCTGCGTAACATTGGCCAGGTAACACCCACAGAAAGCGGTGATTTCAGCGTAGTGCGGTTTCAAGAAGAGCTGACCTACCGCACCTTCCTGGAAGATGCTAACCAGAACCTTGACCCCAACGTGCTGTTTTACTTCAAACAGGCCATCGTAGGGCCGGCCCGGTTGGCAGGTAACGTGCTGCTGGTGCACGAAACCATTGACCAGGTCGCCGAACCCCGCCGTGCGTGGATTTACAACGCCGGCCAGCGTCGTGTTCGCCGTGCGCCTCAGGTAGCCTATGACGGCCCAGGCACCGCGTCTGACGGCATGCGTACCTCTGATAACCTGGACATGATGAACGGCGCCCCAGACCGCTACAACTGGGAACTGGTAGGCAAAAAAGAAATGTACATTCCGTACAACTCTTACAAGCTGCTTGATCGTAACCTCAAGTACACCGATATCGTGCGGCCTGGCCACATCAACCAAGAACTGGCCCGTTATGAACTGCACCGGGTATGGCATGTGCGCGCTACGTTGAAAGAGGGCGAGCGCCACATCTATGCCCAGCGTGACATCTACTTTGACGAAGATTCCTGGCAGGCAGCAGTGATTGACCAGTACGACGGCCGCGGCGAACTGTGGAGGGTGTCAGAAGCCCACGCTCTGCAGTTCTACGATCGTGATGTACCATGGTACGCCATTGAAACCATCTACGATGTGCTTTCTGGCCGCTACCTGGTGCTGGGCCTGACCAACGAAGAATCCAACCCTTACGAGTTCGGTATTCAGCGGCAGTCCCGTGATTACACGCCGGCAGCACTGCGCAGGTCTGGTGTGCGCTAGTTCTTAAGGTAGTAGATTGTAGACAGCACCTTGTAGAAAGTACTTTTGAAAGTAGAAAGTACCTGGAAATAGAAGGTACGTGGAAATAGAAGGTACGTGGAAATAAAAAGGCGGGCCTTGGTGCCCGCCTTTTTTATGCTAACCTGCCGTGTACCTTAATCGCGGCAGCTAAGCCGTCGATTACAATGCCACTTTTGGAATTTGCCGGTCAGCTCAGGGCTTTGTTCGCCACGCGCCGGTATCGACGGGGCAGTGCGTGAAACAAGTTGAACAGGGTAAAGCAGCAAACGACGAATTCCAGACCGCTAACAGCGCGCTTCAGCGTGGCGAGCGAGTACGTGAGCTCCTGCAGCAGCGGGTAAAACTGCCATTTGATGAAAAACATCTGCACGGTTTGCTGGTTCGGCCGGAGTTAAATCAGGCGCTGATGGCCAACGTGGTGCCCGCCGGATTGCTGAACATTCACGGCCCTTGCGGCTATGGCAAGTCGGCCGCCGTTACCCAGGCGTTGCTGGCGTCTGATTTCTCCCCCGCTCATATTCGCTGGTTAACCCTGAACGCTCAAGATAACGCCCCCGAGCGTTTTTTAATGCTTCTAGCGGTAGCGCTGAATCAGCCTGAACCTGCACACAGCGGAGCCTTTGCTGACGGCTTGCAGTGGTTGCTGGCGGCCACAGAAAGGCCGGATTCGGCGAGTTTTCTGCCTCAAGTGCTGGTGCTAGACAACCTGGATGCAATCAGCAACCCGGCGGCCTTGGCATTGTTGCAACAACTGGTGGATAACCTGCCAGCGCAATTGCGCCTGCTAGGCATATCCCGTGGCCCATTAGCAATCAGTACCCATTCCCTAGAGCTGCAAAACCGTTTTACCAGCCTCGGCCCGGATAAACTCGAATTCAGTCGCAGCGAAGTGTTTGAATTTTTCGCCAGCGAACTGCGGCAACAGCAGTTGACCACCGTTTCGGTAGACCATCTTTACAGCCTCACCGAAGGCTGGCCAACGCCCCTTGGCTTGTACCGCGGTGAGCTGCGCAGTGGCCGCGAGCGCAAAGCCCTGCAAGACACCGCAAGTGTTCAGAAGTTTCTGGCGGATGCCGTATTGGGCCATTACACAAACGCGCAGCTGTTGGCGTTACGGGCGCTGGCCGAGCTTGACGTGTTTTCTGACGATTTGTTCACTGCCTTGGCGGATACTACGGCTGAACGAGCCTCAGCACCTTCACAAACAGCGCTCTCGCAGATAACGCCTACCTCCATAACACTTACGCAAATAGTACCCTCACAGGCGGTCGAGCGCGGCTTGCCCGCAAAGCTGATGGCCGGCCGTGGTCGCTGGTATCGGCTGAATCCACTGCTGCTGGATTGGTTGCAAACGCCGGTATTGAGCGGCAGCGCCCAGCGCATGTTGCGGGTGAGTGAGTGGTTCGCCCAGCGTCGGCAGTACTCCGAAGGTTTGAAATACGCTCTGTTGTCTGCAGACGTGGGGCAGATTCGGCGCATGGCCGCGGAAGGCTCCGAAGCTCTACTGCTGGGGCAAGACACCGCATCGCTGTTACGCCTGCGGCGTAGCTTGCCGGCAACGGTGCTGGCCGCCAATCCGCGGCTGCGGTTGGTTTTTGGCTGGGTACACGCCATTGGCGGGCAATGTCGCCAGGCAACCGAGCTGGTTGAACATCTGGGCGAGGTGGAAACACACGATATTCCACTTGGGCGAATTCAGGCCTTACAGGCGTTTATTGCTCGTTCACAGGGCCAGGTAGAGCCGGCCCTTGTGCTGGCCGAAGCTGCCCTCGAAGATCCGGAGTTATCCGTTCAGGGCCAGCTGGTTACCCAACTGGTGCGATCCAGCGCCTTATGTGCGCTCGGCCGTTTCGCCGATGCCCGGCAGGCCAGCCGCGAAGCCGCACGCCTGGCGCGACAGGCTGGCGATACCGGCTCCGAAGCCCTGGCGGTTTACGCCCATGCCCGCATCGAACTGAGCAAAGGCGAACTTCGCCATACCGAACACCTGCTGCGCAGCAGTCTGGACACGGCCATGCAAGAGTTGGCGCGGCCGGCGCGGGTAGGGGAAATCCGGCTACAGCTGAATCTCGCGCTGGTGTTATGGCACCAGGGTAGATATCAGGATGTAGATCGGGTTTTGGCCGTGTGCACCCGTCAGGCCGAACAAACCCGGGATCTGGGTCTGTTAATGGCTATGTGTTTACGGGTATTCATTTGCCGCGGCCAGAGCCATTTTGACGAGGCCTTTGCCTGGATTGCTCGCGCTGAACGCACCATGCAGTCATGGCAGGTCGACGGCGACCTTTACGTGCCGGTACTGGAAGCATTGAAAGCATCGTGCTGGCTGGCACAGCGCCAGACAGACAGAGCGGCCCAGGCGCTGGCCAAAATATTGCCTTATCGCCAGGCTGGCTATTCACCGGAACTCTTCCCTACCATGCCGGGGCTGATGGATTGCCTACAAGTGCGCATTGCCATGGCCCGCGGGGAATATGGCGCGGCCAGAACCCGGCTGAACGGCCTGCGTGCTGGCTATCGCGATGCTATTCCCATGGGCGTAGACATGCACATGAGCCTGTTAGACGCCGCGCTGCTTGCCCGGGAAAAAAGCCCAGCCCAAGCCGCCAAACGCCTGGTGAGTATTGTTGAGTTAGCAGCCAAAGAGCATTTCATCAGCCCGTTTAACGAGCTCAAACAAGAGCTTGAGCCGCTGCTACGGCAAACGTTTGACCAACTCCCAGCCAGTGCTTTCACCGACGCGCTGGCAAAACTGTTCGGCATCCACGCCGCGACAAGCACGATAGCGCCTCTGGCCGAGCCCATCAGCGAACGGGAAAAAGGCGTATTAGAGTGTATTGCCCGCGGCCTGTCGAATCAGGAAGTCGCAGACAAACTGCACATTTCACTGCACACCGTTAAAACCCACGCCCGCCGAATAAACGCCAAGCTGGGTGTAAAATCCCGTACCCAGGCCATTGTTCGAGCCCGCGAGTTGGGCGTGCTTTAAACCTCAGGCCCCGAATAGGATCCAAATCTGCATTCCCATTACCCGGCGTGCGGATGTTGCTGCTGAAAGTTGGAAAATCCAACAAGGGCGAAAGAAGTTTTAGTTTTCAGCGAAGATTCGATCATCAAAGCTGAAAGGTTCAATAGTGCCGACACGAACCTGTTTGAAGTCCGGATGCGTTGGTCGAAGGATGACGTTACGCTCGCCGGGGATGGCCGCGCTGGGTAACGATAGACCCGCTAAGCATCTCATCAATGGTTTTTGCGTGCTGTGGAGCACTCATGCGCCAGAGAGTAATAACACTCATGACGGTATGCCGTGCTCCATTCTGCCAATGAGAGTTTCAACCTCATTGTTGCCATATTCCGTTCGAGCATGTTCCAGAGGCGTCTCGCCCTTAAAAGCGTAGGCTGGGGATTTGAGCCACCGCAGCGCCTCTTCCTGGTCACCATGAAACATGTTGGTAGCAAGAGAGATCAATCGGGAATAGCGATAGACCTGGCCTGACTCTCTGCCGGTAAGTCGTTTCGCCTCACCTTTCATTCTACGATTAAAGGTAGCTTGTGAGATGTCCAGATATTTCAGCACTTTGTCTTTGGGAAGCTTGAGAACTTTTTTGATCCGATGAACACTTTCCAATGGGACGCCTTCGCTGATGATCTTGTAAAGATTCAAATGGCGCTTATCAACAGCTTCAGCGTCAATACCCATCACAACATCGATAAAAAAATGTTCCGGATTAGAAATCCAGCGAACAGTACCAGGCGCAACTTCTTCATTTGAAGGACGAAAAACTTTTGGATTCACTGATCTTCCACGCAGCTCACCCTGATTTGGTGTGCCGTGCATGTCATCACGAGCCGACATTTGATAGCCTCCAATTACTCATTTGATTTCATTGTAGGCCCGCGCATAAGCTATAGCCAGCGTAACCGTCTCAACAGGTGGCCCGACTGGTGAGCCACCACACCCTCAATCTACGGGGTGATCGCACGCTATCTGATTTGCATCAACCCGGGGGCATTTTTAAATCTTGAAACGGGCTGGCCCTCCGGCCTGTATTGGTATTGACACCCAGGCCTACCCTCAGCGCGCTTCTTCGTAAATGATCTTCACCAACGATCAAGCTGAAGTCCGTGTTGTTTGAGGTAATCACCCTCACGTTCCATATAAGCCTCCAGAGCACCAGTGATGCCTAACGCACCATCAGCGCCATCCCATACTTCGTTCACAAAATGCCGGGCGGCTGCGGCTCCCCGGCTGAAGCCGAAAACGTCGAATATCAGCTCGTCAATTGGTTCACTTGTTGCACGGTCAATTCGTGATGCGACATCATCACAACCCGATCTAATCTTGGCTAGGATTCCACGTTCCCCCATACCGGTTCCCATGGCCCAGGCATCGTCCTCTTTACCGGATTTGGTGCCAACGCCTGAGGCGTATACGCGGATACGGTGATTCTCTACGGTGAGCGTGTCGGTGGAAAAGGGTTGATAAAGCGTGTGGAGCTTCAGCACATTGGTCTCAGCATTAAGATAACTCCCCTCCATCAGTTGCGAGATTTCAGCGCTGCAGGCCTCCTCACTGGTGGCTCTCGCTGCCTGAGCGGTCAGGCCTTCATCTACTTTTCGCTCAAAGGCACCTGAGTTATCGCGGCTGTTGCCGGTGCCGTCGAAGAACATGCCAGCTTCAACGGTCACTTTGGGGCGGAAGTCAGACTGGCCTTCTGCATGGCGTTTCGAGGCGTCAATTTCTTCCGGGGTCGCGCCGTTCGCAATAATGGGACTGCTGCCGTGGCCGCGAACGGGACAAACGTGAGTGTCGCCAACGCAGGCGACTATGAGGTTGCTCATGATGTATTCCTTCCATGGATGATAACCAGTTTTAATCCGAAAACTGGCTTGCTTTAAGTCAACAATGCTTCTGGTTACCGGCCGCTTCTAGCGCGGCATCAGTTCGTTAATATTGCGAGCGCTGGCCAGTTGTTGCAAGTGAGCCGGGGTACGATCCTGCAAAATCTCGGCAAACGCCTGATCGTAAACGCTCAGATTGTTATTGCGAATCATCGCCGTTATCTCGCCGATGTACTCGTCCCCGCGCTCGGAGTAAAGCTCCAACCCTGCAGCCAGCCCCTTGCCAGACAGCGGTTCCTGTTGTTTGCGATCGGTCAGGCGAATATCCCGCAATGTTTGATAGGCAGGGTGGCGGTTCAGGTTCTGGATATAGGCCAGTACCGAACGATAGGGTGAAGAGAACTTCGCTACCTCGTGGCTGGCCCCCGACACCCGGCTAAGCGGCACCAGGCCGCAGCCAGCGGTGAAACACCATTGGCCGAACAGATTGTTCCCTTCCACCGCAAAACGCGACGTGCCCCAAGCGGACTCGTTAGCCGCCTGGGCCATAATCAGCGACGGCGGTATTACGTCCAGGCGCCTTTTCAGCTTGGCAATCTGGGCTTTGCCCGCCGGCGCAGGGTCTACCCGCAGGCGCTTGGCTTCGTCTTTCAGCCATTGCTTTTCTTTGCCGGTAAACTCGGATTTTGCCGCCAAAGCGTCCAGGTACTCGCGTTCCAATAAAATGCGGCTGTTGGCCAGCACAATGCGGGGGAACAGAAATTCAAAAAAAGCGGCTTTTTTTTCGTCAGTATCGGCGTAGCCAGAAAAATCTGGCAAAGGTGCATTGGCCCAGCCGGGCAACGCCGGTAGCGAGGCAAACTGAAACTCCTCGCCGGCATAGTCACGGCTGCTGAATGCACCAGGTGACGGTTTATAAAATGCTCCAAACAAAGCACCGGCAAGTAGCAATAGAATGAACGCCAAAGCATGACGCTTCTTGGCAGCGGGGGAAGGTGCGCCTGTGTTGACTGACATATCACCTCTGGGCTCGGTAATAACCTGATTGGTTATTGTGGTTAGGTGATTAAAATACCAGCAGCGCGGCCAATACACAAAAATCCCCGGGCCGCAGTGCGCGGGCCGGGGATTTTTTCAGGCCTGGCGGCAAATCGATCAGAAGTACAATTTCATACCGGCCATAACGCCTTCATCCAGGTTCAGATCGCTGCGGCCATCCAAATCTGTGTTCAGGTAGCGGTAACCACCAAACAGCTCTGCGTTACGAATGACACGGTAGCTGACACGGGCTTCAAGGCTGGCCATGTCATCGGAATCGCCAAACGCCAGAATGCTGGGCGCATAGTGCAGGCCGCCAGTGACAGACAAACCCGGTACATCGGGAATATTCACCGTTGCATAGCCACCCAGCGCCAAAGCGCCGCCGTCGACCCGGTCGTCGTCCCAACCGATCAGTCGCATACCAAGGCCTGCGGTGGTAGGCAGATTACCAAGGGCTGTGCGGCCTTGGGCGTGAAAATCCACGTTGCCGATGTGGCGGCTGCCTTCGTGGTAGGTGTAACCGGCGCCCAACTGCATGTCGTCGCGGCTGTCAAAAAAGTTCATCTGTGCTTTTGCGGAATCTTTGGTCAAGCTCAGGTCAACGTCGCTGGCAAGCGCAGGTGCTGCGCTCATAGCAAGTGACAGGGCCATCAGGGAAATACGAGAGGCTTTCATAATGCTACCTTTTTGGTGATGAAAGAGTGATGAGTGGGTCATGAACGAAAGTGTAAGCGGCCGGCAATGGCGGAATGCTCTTAAAATGATGATAAAGCGCACGACGGAAACCCACAACTTAAAAGCCCGTAACCGCTGGGTATGAATGGTCAGCACAATCCACACTGTTTTTTAAAAAGCACTCAGTGCCGGGTGTCGTCTTCCAGCTGGTCCAGTTGGTCCAGGTCTTCCGAGCTTACATTCTGTGCCGGTACCCGGTACTCCTCATTGGCCCAGGCGCCCAGGTCAATCAACTTGCAGCGGTGCGAGCAGAATGGGCGCTCCGGATTGGCATCGGTCCATTTCACGGTTTTACGGCAGGTGGGGCATTCAACGTTCATGGCAACCTATCTAATCATTGGTGAAAGAAATTTATCTGATTATTTATGAAGTAAAAAACCTAACGAAAACAGCTTAACAAACCGTCAGCACCTCTACGCGGCTGCCGGTTTCGTCGGTCACAAATCGAAAACGCACATTCACATCGTACAGATGCGCGCCGTAAATTCGCTCTTCTTCGCGGCCGCGGCGAAACGACGGGCGCGGATCGTAGCTCACCACATCCTCAATCAGCGAAGCAAAATCCGGATATTTTTGTGGAGATTCCTTTGACGAATTTTCTAAAGAATGCTCTGAACAAAGCTCATCCAGCTGCTGCTGTGCCTCGGGTAAAAATACCACCGGCAAACGCTCTACCGGCGCCTCCGCGGCCCAACCCAGGTGTGCGCCGTTTACCGCGTCTGCGAAGGGAAGGTAGGGCTTTATGTCCAGAATGGGTGTGCCTTCAATTAAGTCGTGATCACTGATTTGCAACACCAGCTTGCCTTGCTTGCGCACCAGCCCGCGGTTACGCACAACCGACAGCCCCAGGCTGTTGGGGCGAAACGGCGAACGGCTGGCAAACACGCCAATCTTTTGGTTGCCTCCCAAACGGGGTGGCCGCACCACAGGCCGCCACTCGGCTCGCACCGCCTGGTGGAACTGAAATGTTAGCCAAAGGTGGCTGGCGCTCTCCAAGCCGCGAAAAGCGTCCTCGCGGTCAAATGGCGGCTGAATCAGCAAGTCGGCGTGGGCGTGGCGGGTTAACCCCGGCTGCCGCGGCACGCCAAACTTATCAGCAAAGCAGGAGCGGGTGATAGCAATGGGCGTGAGTGTAAGGGCTTCAGTGGCATCTTTCGCGTTATGGCGGGGCATAGGCGTTAGTTGCGCCGAACAATGTTGCCGGAAAAATACATCTCCAGTCGCAAAACCAGTGAACTGTCGTCTTTAAACGAATTCTCCCGCTCAAACTGCAGCGCCGGAATTACCTCTCCGAACAACCAGTCGCTGTACATACGATAGCGCCAGGTTACGTCGGCAAAGGCTTCGGTGGTTCGCCAGCCGGGCTGGCTTTCACCCAGCACACCCACACGGGGCGTAAGCACCGCACGGTTATTCAACCGCTTGCTAACGCTAAACACTTGGGCTGCCACAAACTCCCTGTCGCTGTGTACCCATTCAAGCTCAGACGAGTTTATAAACTCCCAGCCCTTACCTAAATCGTGCCGCGCCTCAAACCAGCTGCGCGAACCCCAGCCGTTTTGATGGTAATAATAAAAACGCTGTTGAGCCAACAAGCCCCAGTCGCCAGATGGCTGCCAGTTCTTGCGCACGGTGGCGCGCCAGAATGCATCGGGGGGCAAGTGCAGGCGCGCGCCAAAATCATTGGAGAAATTAACCGAGTCACCCACCTGGCCCAAAAACCGGAGAGCGCCCGTGGTACCGGTTGAAGAGCGTTCCGGTTCTGTAAGCTGACGGTCGCGCTGCCGCTCTGCCAGCGGAATCAGCTCGTCGCTTTCGCTTTCAATCACCAGTCTGAGCTTTTTGCGGGCAGTGGGTATATCCACCCGAAAGCGCACCTCTGGCTCAAAATCCAACATTGCGCCGGCACGGGTTTCGGTGGCAAAGCTTAGCCGCAAATAACTCTCGTTCATTGGTAAGCTGTGACGTTCGCCGGACAGGGTTCGGTCTGCCCACTGCCCCAGCTGTCCCACGCGCTCACCTTGAGTGCGCTCCTGCAACAGCACCCAGTTACTGAAGGTCATCCAATAGGAATCTTCCGGTTCGGCCCAATATTCCTCTGGCGCGAAGTCGTAAAAGTTGCTGGGTAACGCCTGCGGGGCAAGGTGCTGTGGAATAGATCGCTGGTAGAACTGTATTGAAGGTTCCAGTGCATGGGTTGATGGCGCTGTAAGCAATGCAGCAAGAGTAACGAACCCCGCGCCAAATAGCTGGCACCGGTTAATGGCCAAATTCCACCAGCAGGGCATTGTGGGCGTCTCGCACCTGTTGGCGCATGTTGTCTTTGGTGCCGCCGTTATCAATAATCAGGTCGGCTTTATCCAGCCGCTGCTGGCGCGGAATCTGGGCGGCAATAATGCGTTCAACCTGGTCTCGCGGGTTGTTGTCCCGGGCCATGGTGCGCTGTATTTGCACGCTTTCCGGGCTGTCTATCACAATCACCCGCTCGGTAATGGTGTGCTGAATGGTTTCAAACAACAGCGGCGACACCAGCAACACGTAAGGCAAGTTGTAGTCGTCGGGCTTTAGCTGGCGCTCAAGTTCTGTGTGAATAATGGGATGTATCAATTCTTCCAGCCACCTTCGCTCGTCGGCGTCATCAAACACCAGCTTGCGCAAGGCTGCGCGATTCAGAGCGCCACCAGACGTCAAAATGTTGTGGCTAAAATGCTCGGCAATCAGCTCCAGCGCTCGGGTGCCGGGCTCTACCACCTGGCGGGCGACATCGTCTGCGTCTACCCAATGCACGCCAAGGGCGCCAAAGAGGCTGGCAACCATCGATTTTCCTGATCCAATACCACCGGTCAGCCCCACAATTTTGGGTGCCATACGCGCGCCTACTCCTTATGAAACCAAAGCTATGCAGCCAAGCTTATAAATCAAGCTTAAGCATCAAGTTTGTACACCAAGAAAACCGAACCACACACCCACAATTTCATCACCAAACCACAAACACAGCAAGCCAGCCGTGGCCAAATAAGGCCCAAACGGAATGGGCACCTCGCGGCCCTGCTTTTTGAACACCATCAAGGCTATACCAACAGCTGCGCCCACAACAGAGGATAACAGAATAACCGCCGGCAATAACGTCCAACCCAGCCAAGCACCCAGCGCTGCCAGCAGCTTGAAATCGCCGTAGCCCATGCCCTCTTTACCGGTCACCAGCTTGAACAGCCAGTACACCGACCAAAGCGCCAGGTAACCGACAACGGCGCCCCAGAAAGCTTCGTTAAAAGGCACCAGCTGGCCAAAGTAATTCACCATCAGCCCTAACCACAGCAAGGGCAGGGTGATGGAGTCTGGCAGCAGTTGAGTATCAAAATCAATCATCGTCAGCGCGATCAGCGCCCACACCAGCAATAACGCCCAAAGCGCCGCAGGTGTCGGCCCCAGCAGGTACACGGTAAGCACCGAGAACACCGCTGTTACCAGCTCAATAATCGGGTAGCGCACTGAAATCGGTTGGCTGCAACTGGCGCACTTGCCTTTCAGTACTAGGTAGCTGATGACCGGTACATTCTCCCAGGCGCGAATGCCGTGGCCGCAGTGGGGGCAAGTGGAGGCCGGCTTTGACAGGCTGATCACCTTCACCGGTTCCCGCCTGGCATCCGGTACTTCCAAAAGCTCTTCACACTGGCAGCGCCATTCCTGCTGCATCATCGCCGGCAGGCGAAAAATAACCACGTTCAGAAAACTGCCAATGCACAAAGACATAAAAGCAACCATGGTGTACAGCAACCAGGGTGTGTCCAGAAAAATGCTTAAATCGACCATGAATTAAACAACCTGGCCCATTTGGAAGATCGGTAGATACATGGCGATAATCAGGCCACCCACCAGAATGCCCAGCACAACCATGATCATCGGCTCCATCAGCGCAGTCAGGTTGTCCACCATGTCATCCACTACGGCCTCGTAGTTCTCGGCCACTTTTTCCAGCATTTCGTCCAGGTTACCGGATTCCTCGCCAATCGCCGTCAGCTGAACCGCCATCACCGGAAACACGTCCTGCGCGCGCATAGAAGCCTGAAGCTGCGTACCGCTGGAAACATCACTGCGAATGCGCATGATGGCATCCCGATAAACCGCGTTGCCGGTCGCGCCCGCAACGGATTCAAGGGCATCTACAAGGGGAACACCGGCTGCGAAGGTGGTTGAAAGCACCCGGCCAAACTTCGCGACGGCGGATTTGTCCAGAATTTCCCCCATAATCGGCAGCTTCAGCACGTATTTGTCGACAATGTCTGAAAACTTCTGCGACCGCCGTTTTGACTCTTTGAATAAAACAATGGTGCCGATAATGCCCAGCATCACCACGAACCACCAGGTTTGCATCCATTCTGACAGGCGCACCACCATCTGGGTGAACACCGGCAGTTCCGCACCAAACCCGTTAAACAGCGATTCAAACTGCGGCACTACTTTTACCAGCAAAATGGCCGTTACCACGATCGCAACCACCACAACAGCGATGGGGTAAGTCATTGCCTTCTTAACTTTCTTCTTCAGAATTTCTGTTTTTTCCATGTAGGTGGCAATACGGTCGAGCATCTTCTCGAGCGCACCGGCTTTTTCGCCCGAATCCACCAGATTGCAGTATAGGTCGTCAAATTGACGGGGGTTCTTACGCAACGACCCCGCGAAACTGTTACCAGAAGCAATGTCGTTCCGAACCGACATCACTAGTTCCTGCAGGCCTTTGTTTTCCAAACCATCGGCCACAATGTCAAAGCTTTGCACCAGGGGTACGCCGGCTTTCATCATGGTGGCCAGCTGGCGGGTGAGCATGGCAATGTCAAAGGGCGTAATTTTTTTGCTGCCACCGAACAAGGGCTTGGATTTCTTTTTCACCTTGTCTGGAACTATGCCCTGCTTGCGCAACTGGACCTTGGCCAAAGCCAGGCTAACGCCAGGCATCTCACCCTTGGCTTTGTTGCCCCGGCGATCTTTGCCTTCCCATATATAGGATTCCAGTTTCTTCGCTTTCTGAGCCATGCTTAATCCTTGGTCACGCGGTTGGCTTCTTCAAGGCTGGTTACACCCTCAATCACTTTTAACAGGGCGGATTGGCGCAGGGTTCGGAAGCCTTCGGCCTGAGCTGCTTTTGCAATCTTGATAGAGCTGGCCTCTTCCATAATCATATTGGCCAGCTGCTTGGTTACTTTAACCACCTCGTAAATGCCGACGCGGCCTTTGTAACCATTAGTGCATTTATCACAGCCCTTCGGGTGGTACAACGTGAACCCTGTGTCAATTTGTTCAGTTGAGAACCCTTCGGCTAAAAGTACGTCTTTTGGAACGTCTCCGGCCTGTTTGCAGCTGCAAAGTCGCCGGCCCAGGCGCTGGGCAATAATCAGGCTAACAGACGTGGCAATATTAAACGCAGGCACGCCCATGTTCATCATACGGGTTAAGGTTTCGGCGGCGCTGTTGGTGTGCAGGGTGGATAACACAAGGTGACCGGTTTGCGCCGCTTTGATGGCAATGTTGGCGGTTTCCAGATCTCGAATCTCGCCCACCATAATAACGTCGGGGTCTTGCCGCAAAAACGCCCGCAGCGCTTCGGCGAAACCAAGCCCTACTTTGTTGTTCACGTTTACCTGATTCACGCCTTCCAGGTTGATTTCCGCCGGGTCTTCCGCGGTGGAAATATTGCGCTCGTCGGTGTTTAGAATATTCAGGCCGGTATACAGCGACACGGTTTTACCGGAACCGGTGGGGCCCGTTACCAGAATCATGCCCTGGGGTTGCGCCAGGGCGTCCATATACAGCTTCTTCTGATCTTCCTCATAGCCAAGGGCGTCAATGCCCAGCTTGGCCTGGCTGGGGTCCAGAATACGCAGTACGATTTTCTCGCCCCACAAGGTGGGCAGGGTGTTCACCCGAAAATCGATGGACTTGGTTTTGGACAGCTTCATTTTTATGCGGCCGTCTTGCGGCAAGCGCCGCTCGGAAATATCCAGCTGCGCCATGATTTTTATTCGCGCGGATATTTTTGGTGCCAGCTTTATAGAGGGTCGCGACATTTCTTTCAGAATGCCGTCAGTGCGAAAGCGTACGCGGTAGGTTTTCTCGTAAGGTTCAAAGTGAACGTCTGACGAGCCTCCGCGAATCGCATCCAGCAGCATCTTGTTCACATACTTTACGATGGGCGCATCGTCTATTTCGGCAACAACCACTGCGCCGTCGTCTTCGTTTCCATCCGCGCCTTCGGTTTCGATATCTGTCAGGTCGGAATCGCCTAGGTCGCCCATGGAACTTTCATTAGACGCCAGATACTTTTCGATAGCCGCGCGTAGCTTGGCGTCGTCCACTAGGATCGCATCGGTACTTAAGCCGGTGTTGAACTTGATTTCGTCCAGTGCCTGAACGTTGGTGGGGTCGCTCACCGCAATAAACAGCCGGTTGCCACGCTTATAAAGGGGCAGGGCGTTGTGCTTGAGCAGCAGTTTTTCGTCTACCAGCTTGTCTGGCATCATCTCCGGCAAAAACGCATCCAGGTCCAACACCGAAATACCAAACTCCATGGCCGCCGAAAACGCCAGCGCTGAGCTGTCTGCCAGCTTGTGTTGGGTCAGGTAGGTAATCAGCGGAATGCGATTTTGCGACGCCTGCAAAAAGGCGTCTTTGGCGGTGGATTCATCCAGCAAGCCGTCGCTCACAAAGCGCCGTGCCAGACCCGTTAAGGTGATGTTGCTTGTGTTTGCTGTCATAGATTGGGGCGCTGCAGCCTGATGGTTGGGGTGCGGGTAATAGCGAGGGTTGAGTTTAGATGGGTGGGGGCGGTTTGGAAAGCTTGGGGTGGGTTGGGGGTGTGCGGGTTGGAAGTGACAAAAATTGTCAGGTTTTGACGTTGGGTGGTGGGGGTTTTGGTTTTTGGTCAATGGGGGTCGTTTTACGAAAGGCGGGAGTGCGTTGATTTATTGCTATATTTAGGAAAATGAATCAATTGGCACGGGCTCTGCGCGGTATTTTAAAATTTGAAAAGATTTCCTAACGATAACGATAGAGGTGTTCCTGTGAGAAATATGCAAATGAAGAATAGTCAGCAGGGCTTTACGCTGATTGAATTGATGATTGTTGTGGCTATTATTGGTATTTTGGCGGTGATTGCTATTCCGCAGTATCAAAGCTATGTGGCTCGTGCGCAGGTTGCCCGTGTCGTTGGCGAAGTGAATTCGCTGAAAACCGCAGCTGAAGATATGATGTTGCAAGGTAAGATGGATGATAATGTAACAGTACTACAATTGGGATTTTCTGGTTCGAATTTACTTGGGGAAGTGCCTGATCCGGCTGACGATGCTGATGACGGTGCGACTTTAGATAATCCATCACTAGCTCTTGCCGTCGGTGAGCTAACTATGGCGGCCACGCTCAATGGCGACGTTGCTTCTGCTATTAAAGGTTCTACGGTAACTTTGACTCGCACAGCTAAAGGTAGTTGGAGCTGTAAAACTGCGTCAGGCGGAGCTGCTGGTTGGGATGATGACTACGCGCCAGCCGGCTGCAAGCCATAGAGTGATTGATCACAAATCTGATCATGGACAGGCACTGTTAATTCGCCGTCTAATCAGTTGCTTGCAGGGTAAGCCGATATAATCATGGACAGTCACCTCGCCGTTCATTCTGACCTATCTTCCAAGCAGTTCGGCATACTAACAAGCCTGAACGGCCTTATAACGACGATGCATAACCGATACCTTGACGTCTCCAGACTGGCTCATCCTTCAAACCAGAATCCGTGACAGTTCGGTTCCCTATTACGAACTCGAACCAAGAAGCCAACAGACTCTCCTGAGAGGCGTTGGACAGCTGCTGTTTGGCACCGCCAATGGTGTGGCCCTGGTCATACAACAAGCTGCGAATCTGGCGGATAGTGATGACGTCTGCGCGCTGGTAATAACGGCGGTTACCGCGACGCTTGACTGGGGACAGGTGGGGGAATTCCTGTTCCCAGTAGCGCAGTACGTGGGCTTTTACGGCGCACAGTTCTGCTACTTCGCCGATGGCGAAATAGCGTTTGCCGGGGATGGCAGGTAGTTCGTTGTTGTTGCTGGGTTTCGATCTGGCTGTACCAGGGATAGACTTCAAGTGGGGACGGACTTGAAGTCTGTCCCCTACCTCCAAGCTCCAAGCGGGGACAGATTTTAAATCTGTCCCCATCTGTTTATTGCTCGATGCAACGTAGGCTTCTACTTTTGCTTTGAGTTTCTGGCCGGGGCGGAAGGTGACGACGCGGCGGGCGCAGATGGGGATTTCTTCACCGGTTTTTGGGTTGCGGCCGGCGCGCTCTTTTTTGTCGCGCAGGTCAAAGTTGCCAAATCCTGACAATTTCACCTGTTCGCTGTGGCTGAGTGCGCCGCGGATCTCGTCAAAGAACGCCTCTACCATTTCGTTGGCTTCACGTTTGTTCAGGCCAAGTTCGTCGTACAGGCTATAGCATCCAAAGGGCAATTCTCCAGATAAAACTGGTCGACGATCACCCGCCATTCTTTCGAGATATCGGCGAGCAAGAACGAGTGCCTGTCCACGCGTCGTCGCGTCCCTTGGTTGCCGTTGTAATGCTTGTAGCTCACATTGAATTGCGGTCAGTGCTTGATCTCTGACTTTAACCGACTGACCTCATCAACCGTCAAACCAGCAATCTCTGCAATCATCTGATCATCCATTTCAGTGCGGTTGATCAGGTTACGGGCGATTTGTTCAGCCTTCATGTGTTCACCTTCTTGGCGACCTTCCTGGCGCCCTGCCAGCATGCCCTCAAGTCGCTCCTTCTTAACCAAATTTTCAAGATTTTCTGCCAACATATCTCTATCCTCCACCAAACTGCTCAACCGATCCAAATCAAGCCTGGCCTTGGGAGCCACTCTCTGTAAATGGCGCTTGATCCAACGAGTAATGATTTTGTCCACCCGATCTTTGTTCGGGTCTGAGGAAGGAGTGCCTGTCCACAAATCTGATCATGGACAGACACTGTTAATTCGTAGTCTAATCAGTTGCTTGCAGGGTAAGTGGATTGTTTATGGGTAGACGTAATGAAATCTGATCATGGACAGGCACCACGAATATCTCGATTGATCATATGCTTACAAAAAAGGCTCGCGGATTCGTCCCCGGGCCTTCTTGCTGTTCTGGGCAGCGGATCATGGACCGGCACACAAGATTCCTCTCAATAATCAGAGCGACCCGGCGTTATGCCAGGGTCTTAGCCTTGTCGTGCGATTTACGCATCCTTTCCAAAGCTGCCTCAGATAGAAACGCAGAGCGTGACCGCGCCTCGTTCGGGTGCTCCTTCACATATCTGTCAATCTGACGCAAAACCAAACGGGGCACGGTGATATTGATCTTTTCCGCCTTGCCCAGGAATGGTGTTACATCGATCTCGATGAAGCCCCACACCGCACCCTCAAAGTCTGTGTTTGTACGGTGCTCCGCAATGGAGTTTGCAGTAGGAATGTCTTCTCCAAATTCTGCTAATAGCTCAAGGTGACCAAGAATTGCCTCACGTGCGTTGTCTAAAGCCTTGTCTTCATTGCTGCCTGCAGAGAAGCAGCCAGGAATATCGGGCACAGTAACGCCGTAGTTCTTTCCGTCATCTGTATGAAGTGCTACTGGGAAACGCATAACGATTACCTCAAGTGTGATCAGTGGCCCTTTGGGGCCGTTATTTCCAACCGGCCTGCTTCCAGATATTGTTCAATGTACCCTTTGGCAGTTCCGACTTAGGGTGTGGCAGCGTAACCAGCCCCGGCTTTGTGGGATGCTTAAAGTGATGATGGCACCCATTCACTCGCACCAACTCCCAGCCATCTTTTTCCAGTTTCTTTTGAGTGATCATGGACAGGCACTGTTAAAAACTGATCATGGACAGGCACAACTAATATCGTTATTTATCAATCTGATCATGGGCATGATCATGGACAGGCACAGCTCAGGATCGGGCACAGCTCAGGATCGACGGTGTGCTCGGCTGTAAACCTCGCCACCCTCCCGCTTGCCAACGGCCACCACGGTTACGACAACCCGGTTATCCTCGACCTCATACACCAAACGATATCCGGCGCTACGTAACTTAATTTTGTAGCAGTTAGACAGGCCAAAAAGGGCATCCGCCGGCACATGTGGCTCTTTGAGCCGCTGTTTTAGTTTTTTCTTAAACTGCTGTTGAAGAACTGGCGCAAGTTTTTTCCATTCTTTCAAAGCAGAAGCTTTAAACTCAAGGGCGTACTTATAAGTCATCTAAGTTAACCGGAATGCCTGGCTCTGCGCGGCGAGACTCTACCAGGCGCGTTAACTCCTGATCGTCCAGGCGGTCCAGTATGGCTTCATAGACATCGGCCGGCACGCAATAAAAGGCCGGTTTGTTCCGATTTAGCACAGCAATCGGAAATCCCTCGCCGGCGTTCACAGCAGCCATCGGGTTTTTTTTCAACTCGGAAATGCTAGCTGTAATTTCGGTGTAAACGGGCTGTGTCATATGCAAACCTCTAAGACCTGTTAATAGGTCTTAGAGTATCATAAGCTAGCCTCTTGAAAATGGTTTGTTCGAATGACCATGGACAGGCACACATCCCGGGCACACACCCCGGGGACAGATTTCAAATCTGTCCCCTAACGGCCCACGAACAGCCACACAGGCCCCAAACCGACGCGTTAGGAGGTTTTATCAACTTCAGTACGCTGTATTCTTTTGCCGCTGACGCGATACTTGTCACGCATGTATTGTTCGTGGCTTTTGTCGTTTTCGGGCTGATGCTGGTTTATGCGGGCTTTTTTCTGAAGTGGCAGTGGGTGAGAAATGTGTGGTTCCGTAGTGTGCACCTGGTTGCAATCGGCGTTGTCGTTTTGCAGTCCTGGTTTGGTTTCATTTGCCCGCTTACAACCTGGGAAATGGGTCTACGGGCGAGGGCAGGTCAAGCTGTCTACGATGGTTCTTTCATAGCCCATTGGCTGCACCAGTTTTTATATTTCCAAGCGCCGCCGTGGGTCTTTATTGCCTGCTATACCGCTTTTGGTGGGCTGGTGTTGCTCAGTTGGTTTCTGGTTCGGCCAAACCCTGCCTCTCGAAATTGATTGTCGTAGATGGGCGCACAGGTGATGTTCATGGACAGGCACTTTTCACAGGGTCGATTATGGACAGGCACAGTAATCTGCACAACTGTTTGGAAAAGCGCAGCAGTAGTCTCTCGGCACAGCAGCCTTTCAGGGCCGGACTGATCAAAAGCTACGTAATGTACGTATGATGTGAATGCAGATGAGCCCATGTGTGCTCAGCTTAGTCCACCGTTGCCTTAATGTGCGCTAAAGTCACCTGACGTTAACATCATAATTATGAGCACTAAAAAAAGTACAGATTGCAGTCAAAACTCAGAAGCGCAGTCAACGGCAAGCGCGCATGACGACGTACCCGGTGTCGATTCTGGCAAAAAGACTTTCGCTCTTACTACTTTTAAGGCGATCGAAAATTTGTTGCTGATCATCGTTGTGTTGATGACGCTGGGCGGTGTGGCTTTCGAGCTTCTTACGGTTTACGGTGCCCACAAGATCCGCCTTGCGGACATCCTGCTGATGTTTCTTTACCTAGAGGTGATCGGCATGGTGGCTGTGTTTTACTCGGATCGGCGCTCTGCCTTTGTCTACCCGATTTTCATTGCGATTACGGCACTCGCCCGATTGATTATTCTGCAGGGTAAAGACATGGCGCCTGAGAATATTCTGTACGAGGCAATTGCAATCCTAATCTTGGCTTTGGCCGCGATTGTTATCATTCGTTTGAACCGAGTTTGAAGAAGAGGCAGTAGCAATCTGGACACGCACAGATCCTAGTTTGACCTGGTTGCTACTTAAAAATTGCAGAGTTCCCTACGACAGGGCAGTTAGCAGTGACAGGTCATTTAGGTTTATTAAGGACCATAAGAACGCCTATTTCTCGCTTGTGTCGTCGTCTTCCACCTCATCCGGATGCTCCTGCTTATAACGCTCCCAGTCTTCCCAGTCATGAGGCGTTCCGGCATGGGGTTTTTTCAGGTGCCGAGCATGCTCTTTTGCGTTATGTTGCAGGCTGTGGTCCCCCTTTTCTTCCTCGTCGTAGCCGTGCTTCTTCAGAAAATCCGTCGCGCTGATTGGCATCTTGAAATACCTCCGGGGTCATTCATACGTTAAGTAACATTACGCTGGCCTTCCAACGGCGGATTTGCAAGCGGTTGTGTTGGGCTTGAATACCGAGTTCACCGTTAACAAATATAGTTTGTTCCTCCCGGGGACAGATTTCAAATCCGTCCCCTAGCTTCTCAAATCTGTCCCCTAACGGCTACCCATGGACGGGGCGAGAACGCTTCTGTCATCGTGCCAACAACTTTGTCCGGAACGAACTTTGCCGCCAGGGCAGCGCAACCCAGAGCGCGTGCAGGTTTATGAGTAGCGCCAATATCCATTCAAAAGCATTGTCGATCTGGCTGTACAGGTCAGGTGCTGCGGCGGTAAGGATGACGGAGAGAAAACCCACCGCCAACGTCACTTCGCTCAGCCACAGCAGGCGCTTTCCGCTCTGGTGCCAGCGCGGGTGATCTTTCAGGGCCGAACTGATCAGTAGCTGCGCAATGTACGTAAGCGAGAAATACAGCACGACTCCGATACGGCGGATGAGGTTAAAGCCCTCACCTTCGTGGTCAAGCGCCAATGTGTAGGCGGCCAGGGCAACGCAGGCCACCAGCCCAAGCCATGGTATCCAGAGCTGGCCACGACCAGGCGCGCCCAATTGCAGCAACCAGAGGCTATTGAGCCACCAGAACAGAATACCGAGCAAGGCCGCGGGCAACATGGCGCCCTTGAAGATGAAGTAGGCAGTGCCATGGCGCCCTGTTCGACTGATGCTGGTGCAACTATCCCAGTAGGGTACGCACCAGGAAATGTAGCCTTCGAAGACCGCAACGGCAAAAGTAGCGTGAATGCTTAATAGCGGGATTAGCGCGGCAGCGAGTGCCAGCCACCATAAGGGAACGGAGCGGCTTCGGATTGTCGTATTCATCCCGCCTCCCGATAGTGCAGGTCTCATCCAACAACAGACGCAACTATTACTCTCAAACATGACCTTTGCAAAGTCGGAAAGTTTCAACCCCTGAGCGCCGAAGCCCCGCGACCGGATTCACTGTGCCGCTACACACAGCTCAGCTTACTCCCGGGGACAGATTTGAAATCTGTCCCCTAACTCAAATCTGTCCCCCTAACTGACCAAACCAATCCGGTCTCACCAAAGGTCTTTTTTAATGCTGGCCCAAAGCTGGCGATAAGCCCCGGCCGCGGTGCTTCTGGGACTCAGTTTTTCCAGAGGCTTGCCCTCTTCGCCCATGCGCTCAACCACGCTTGCGTAGGGTATTGCCACATTCAGGCAGTTGTTTATCAGTTCCGGACCACGCTCAACCAACTCCCGGTGCAGTTTCTTGCGGCGATCGACCATAGAGAAAAACGGGCGTAGCTTTTTAACACCTAACTTCTTGCTCTTGGCAAAATCGTGCAGCTGATTCCAGCTGTTCATGGACAGCCAGGTAGGCACGAGTGGCACGTAAACCTGGTCTGCAACCTCCAGCACCTGTTCGGTTAGTCGTGACAGCGTAGGCGGGCAGTCCAGAATCACCAGGCTGGTTTCTTCGGAAAGTGGGGCGAGCAGCTTCTTGAGTTGGTTGCCATCGGTTTCCTGCTCAAGCTTGATGTCGAAGTTGCGGAAGCTCGAGTGTGCCGGAATAAAATCCAGGCGGGGGTAAACATCATCGTGGATAAACTTGGCTATGGGCGATTTGCCCTCAAGCAGTTTGGAGAGTTTGTTGCCTTTGAGCGGCGCGGCACCGGAAAGATAGAAGCTGGAAGCGCCCTGGGGGTCGAGATCCCACAACAGAGTCTGGCAGTTGTCCTTGCTTGCCAGGTATGCAATGTTCACGGCCGCCGCCGTTTTGCCAACTCCGCCCTTGGGACTGTAGAACGCAATAATCCTCATCGCTGCCCTGTTCCTGTATTGAACCCAGTGAATTAACACCTACAGGATAGCAGGCGTTTGGTTTTGTTTGATGACACTTTTATGACACAGCCTGGCCAGGGGCATGCACAGATTAACCCTGCGCGGAAAGGCGGATCCTGAACAGGCAAAAATACGCCGTAAACGGGTGAACCACAAAATTAAAACAGTCGTATGAATTGTCACTGATAAGACCAAATAATCCTATTAAGTAAAAAACCTGACCAAGGAGTGCTCATGAAATACCAGGCCCCGGCGAATGATCTTCGTTTTTTTTTGTTTGATGTACTGGGTGTAGACCGGCTTCATGAGCTGGAAAAATACGCCGATGCCACACCGGATCTGATTTCTGTGGTTATTGATGAAGCCGGCAAACTGGCGGCTGAAGTCATTCAGCCTACCAATCAAACCGGTGACCGTGAAGGCTGCCATTACGACCCTGAAACCCATGCGGTGACAACGCCTGACGCGTTCAAACCGGCCTACAAAAAACTTGTAGACGGTGGCTGGACCTCACTGGACGCGCCGGTGGAGTTTGGCGGGCAGGGGCTACCCCATACGCTTAAGTTTGTAGTGGATGAAATGCTCTGCTCCACCAACCTTTCACTGGGCATGTACCCGGGGCTAACCCACGGTGCTATCAGCGCACTGCACGCCCATGGCTCCGACGAGCTCAAGCAAACCTATCTGGAAAAACTGGTGTCCGGCGAATGGACAGGCACCATGTGCCTAACCGAGCCCCAGTGTGGTACTGACCTTGGCCTGATTCGTACCCGTGCCACGCCCAACGCCGATGGCAGCTACGCCATTGAGGGCACCAAAATCTGGATCACCGGCGGCGAACACGACCTGACCGACAACATTGTGCACCTGGTACTGGCAAAGCTGCCCGGCGCGCCGGACACCACAAAAGGCATTTCGCTGTTTGTGGTTCCGAAGGTTCTGCCTGAGTCTGGTGAGCGCAACCCTGCTTTCTGTGGTGGCCTGGAACACAAAATGGGCATTAAAGGCTCCGCGACCTGCGTGATGAATTTTGAGGGCGCCAAAGGCTGGCTGGTGGGCGAGCCCAACGACGGCATGCGCGCCATGTTTACCATGATGAACGAAGCACGCCTGATGGTGGGTATGCAGGGCCTCGGCCTTGCCGAGATGGCTTATCAGGAAAGCCTTGGATTTGCCCGCGAGCGTCTGCAAGGCCGTTCGATGAGTGGCGCAAAGAACCCTGGCGGCCCGGCCGACCCGATTATTGTGCACCCCGATGTTCGCCGCATGCTGATGCGGCAGAAAGTTCTGAACGAAGGCATGCGTGCCATGGCCCTGTTTGCCGGTCATCAGTTGGATCTCTCGGTTGCCCATCCGGATGAGTTGGTGCGGGAATCCGCCGATGATCTGGTGCAATTGCTGACCCCGGTGGTAAAAGCGTTTCTGACCGACGAAGGTTCCAACAATACGAACATCGGCCTGCAAGTGTTGGGCGGTTCGGGTTTCACCACCGACTGGCCGCTGGAGCAGCTGGTTCGCGATGGCCGCATTGCGCGCATCTATGAAGGCACAAACGGCATACAGGCGCTGGATTTGGTGGGCCGTAAACTGAGCCTGAAAGGTGGACGGCTGGTGCGCACCCTGTTTGGTGTATTTTCAAGCTACCTGAAAGAAAACCCGGAAGCACCCCATCGCGATGAGCTGAAAGGCGCTGTAAGTGCGCTTGAAAAGGCCACTCTATGGCTGGCAACCAACGCGCCAAAAGATCCGGAGCAGGCCGGCGCGGCTGCCACGCCTTATCTGCGCCTGATGGCCCTGACGGTTATTGGCTATATGTGGTCACGCATGGCCAACGTTGCCGGCCAGCAGATTGCAGCCGGGGAGGGCAACAAGCCTCTGCTGGAAAGCAAGCTGGTGTCTGCCCGCTTTTACTTTGAAAAGCTGCTGCCGGAAATTCACTGGTTGCTAAGCGACATCGAAAGCGGCAAGGACAGCCTGATGGATATGGGAGACGATCACTGGGCTGCGTGAGCCTCTAAATCCCGGCGTTTTGAATCAAGCCACGCACCGCGTGGCTTTTTTAGGGGCGATCAATCCACCAAACCCGAAGGCTACTATCTGATCACTGATTTGGTGATGGACAGGCATGTCCAAACTCCCAAGTGTTCTCCCTGACAACCGACACGGCCGATTACTGGGCAAATATATCCTGATAGAACGCCATCGTGCCTTCCCATGCACGATTGGCGGCTTCTTTATTATAAGCCATGGGCAACCCGAACTTTTCACCGGTATCATCAGCCGCTTTGGAGGTGAAGGAGTGCTTGACGCCGGGGAACACAGTCAGGCTAAGGTCTGCACCGGCTTTGGTCATTTCACTGACAAAACCGGTGACCTGCTCCACTGGAACGAACGGATCAGCGCCACCGGTGTAGGCCAAAATCCTAGCCGTAACTGCGCCCTGTTCGGGCTGGATGTCGCTACCCAGTGATCCGTGCAGGCTGACGACGCCGTCAAGATCGAGGCCGAGCCGCGCCATGTTAAGCACGACAGCACCACCAAAACAATAACCCTGGGCCGCAATCCGGGATTCGTCAACCGTTTCATGGTCCTGCAGAATGCTCATGGCCTCGCGGAAGCGGGCTTCGAGTGCCTGTTTGTCGCCCATGGTGGCCTGCATGAATTTCTTGGCGTCGTCAGGATGTTCGGCCAGCTTACCGGTGCCGTACATGTCCAGTGCAAACGCAGTATAGCCCTCTTCAGCCAGCCTTTCGGCCTGGCTGCGGGCAAATTCGTTGTGGCCCCACCACTCGTGAACTACCAGTATTCCCGGGCGCTCGCCCTCAACATCGTCGTCATACACCATATAGCCGGTGAACGAATCACCATCGACGGTATACTCCACTGTTTCAGACACTATCTCGGCAAAGGCTGCCGTAGTGAAAACGAGAGAGGTCGCCGCGGTAAGCGCGAGTCGTTGTATCATGTTCATTATCCGGTTCCTTTTGCTTTGGTTATTGTAAGGCCTGATTGTTCACTATTCATGAGCGGCCGCTCCGTGCCATATTGTCGGGACTGCCTGTTGCCCAGTCTGGCGCTATGAGGTTAGCTACAGACACTTATACGATAACACGATAAATCGGAGGCTCCATGAAGCTGCTTGGCTCGACCACATCCCCTTATGTCCGACGCACCCGGCTGTTGCTGGCGGACCGTCCTTATGATTTTGTGAACCTGGATATCTACGGCGAGGGGCGAGACGAGTTGCGTAAAAATAACCCGGCGCTCAAAATTCCGATGCTGGATGATGATGGCCAGGAAATATACGATTCCCGGGTTATCGCTCGCTATCTTGGGGCTAAGCTGGGCATCGCCGCCCCGAGCTGGGATCAGGAAAACCAGCTAACGTTGATTGATGCGGCTAACGATTCCTGTGTCACGATGCTGTTGTCGAAACGATCCGGCCTCGACATCGAGCAGGATGCGATGTTTTACAACATCCAGCGCGAACGAATCATGACGACCTTGCGTACGTTGTCAGCCATGGTGGATGCGGGCGAATTCACAGACTGGCATTATCCGTCAATCTGTCTGTTCAGTCTGATTGACTGGCTGGATTTCCGGGCTCTTGTCGATTTTGAGGGCATCGAGAGTTTGTTGTCATTCCGGGGCCATAATTTGCAACAACCTATGGTCGCGGAAACGGACCCCCGCAAAGCCTGACTTCTTTGCGACCAGCGTGGCGCGCCCGCCACCGCGATCAATCCACCAAACCCAAAGGCTACTATCTGATCACTCGAGTGTACCAGCCCGAGGCAGCCTGCTAATTTCCCGCTTAGTATAAACGTGCGCGATCACAGAACTGACCATCACCACAATCACGATGGTGTAGAACATGGACACCATGGGATAGTCCCAAAGCACAATCAGCACATAATTGATGATTGCTGGTATCACCAGTTGCCTTGCAATACCAAGGTACATCGGGAACATGGGCTTGCGCATTGCCTGCAGCACAGCCACGCTTTGGAATAAAACCACATACGCATAAAACGCTAAAGCATCGATCCTGAGATAGGTTACGCCGGTGTTCTTGATTGCATCTGTGTCGGTGAAAAAACCCATCATAAGCGGAGACAAAAAGTACATAACAGGTATTGAAACCACTGCCATAGCTAGCCCAATCAACAAACTCTTTTGATAAGTCTCTGCCACGCGCGCATTGTTGCCTGCGCCTAAGTTCTGACCGGCAATCGCCATAACCGCACTGTTTAAACCCAATGCGGGCAACAATAGTAGTTGTTCGAGCCGTAAGCCCACTGTGTAACCTGCCACGTGATGGCTGCCAAACTGCCCAATGAGCGCCACGGTAATGAAACTACCCAGAACAATAGTGAGTGTATTGAAGCTGGCGGGCAGCACTTGTTTGAGCAAAGCTTGCCACCGAGGCCAGTTGAACGCCGGTCTTATGCGTATGTTCAACCGTTTAGCAAGCACTCGTAACAAGTAAAGTGCAGTCGCTATTTTAATAGTAACGGTCGCTAATGCTATGCCAGTCACGCCAAGCCCAAGGCCGAACGTGAAAAGTGGGTTTAATGCGAAGTTCGCAAAAAAGCCAATGCCCAGTGCGTTGCGGTTGGACTTCGTATCGCCCAGGGCCATCAAAGCACCCGCGGCACCAAAAGAGAGGGTGAAGCCGATAGAACCTGCCAATGTTACCCACAAATATTCCATGGCTAACGGCTCAATATTCGGCTCTGCTCCCAGTAATACGACCAATGGTCGCGCCGCGAAAGCCCCGAGCAAAAAGGATAAAACACTGAATCCAATGGCCATTCCAGTGACGTTGTCGATCCAGTGCTTGATCTCACTTGTGCCACCCTTTATGGCACCTTTTATGCCGGCCCGCCCAACCTCCGGTGCAATCATGGCTGACGCACCCGCCTGTATCCCGAGACCAATGGAGAGTAAGAGGAAAAACACGCTGCCAGCTATTGATAAGCCCGCCAGTGCATCGTCACCCAGGTAGCCCGCGAACCAGATGTCTGTGAGGTTGTACAGGGTGTTGAACACCATTCCCATTGATGCCGGGATTGACAGCCTTACCATGTGGGCTAAGACCGAGCCTCTCGTAAGGGAGGGTGAGGACTGGGCGTACTTCAAGACGAATTTCGAATAATAAATATGATTGAACCTGATAAGCTCAGCAGCGCTTGTTTTACTGAGCTCTTCACGCTTACATTTCGCCTGTTGCTATGGGGAGTGTTAAAAACCGTCATAGAGGATACATATTCAAGCACCATCATGAGGTGCTCTGTTTTCATCCCGGACGGGCACCGTTAAGCTATCTCTAAACCAGCCGGACGGCCAAAGTTGGGTCGAAATCTATCCACTTGCTATTTTCCAGTTTGCCTTCGGCCTGTTCTATATCTTTTGCCTGATTTTTGCGAAGAAGGTCAATCACTTGCTGTGTATCCGATTGGCTTACATTCACCGCCAAGTGCATGCCGGATTTGCGTTCCGTTATGCGGTTGTCTGGTTCCGCTTTGTCGGGTTTATCCGTTTCCGCGGCCTCATCCGTAGAATGTAAAGCGCCTGCCAGTGACCCTGTGTAAGCTCCCACGCCACCTCCAATCACGGCACCAACAGGGCCGGCTACAGAGCCTGCAGCCGCTCCCGCTACGGACCCTACACCGGCGCCTGCCCATGCGCCGGTGTCAGCATTTTTGGCGCCTGAAGATGCACCTTCATCGCCACCAACGGGGTGGGTGGCATGCTGACCAGCGGGATTAACAAAGAAAATCGATAACGAATCGGCTTCAAAACCCGCGTCTTGTAGCGCCCGATGTGTGTGGTCTGCGCTTTCTTGAGCGTCAAAACGTCCGGCAATAATGTGTCCCATGATAAATTTCCTTTTATTATTCGCTCTGTATATCAGTGCTTAGGTTAGCCAATTAGATAAACGTTGGATACATGCCAATGGATCAGTTACCGATAATTGGTGTGGATAGAAAGGCACAGGTAATTTCGAGCTAATTCATTAGGACTCCGGCTCAAGAATCTTGCGTGCTGCTGCGGATTTATAGAAAGCTGACAGCCGCCGCCGTACCAGAGCTTCGATATAGCCTTCTTCTTGAAGCACGCCTATGACCGGGATGGCCCAGGCTTCCGCTTCTGCCATGATGACCTTACGGGTAACGCCGAGGTCTTCCAGCAGATCGGTCAGTGGTCGACCACCGTATTTCGCAAACAAGTGCGCAACCACCGCTCGGGCGCAGCCCTCAAAGTAGTCGGTTTTGCGGAACTGCAGCCAGAACTCATAGCCCAGCGCCACAAAGTCCTGTAGCTGAACTGCACCCAGCCCTCCTTGCAGATCGGCAAGCGTTTTATCCTCCACGTCTGCCCAGGCAGCCAGAACCGTTTTGCGCACTTCTTTGTCGGATATCGCGCCCTGCAAAAACTGTTCGCTACGGCTAATCAGCCCTGGCAGGCTCTCTGCAAGCCACGCTTTCAAGCGGCGCTCAAAGGTTTCATCAAGCCCTGGCACAGCCCTGTTTGCCATGCGCTTGCCAAACTTCATCATCGAACCAATGCCGGGCACCGACTTGGTAATCAGGTTGTCTTCATACAGGTAATTGACCACGCCGTGGTACACCATGTTTGAAATCAATTCCTGGTAAATCGGGTGCGCAATAATCTCACTGATTATCCGCTCACGTTGGTGCCTTAGCTCTAGCGCCGCATCCAGAAAGCCGGTCACTTGGTCTTGGGTGACAATTTGCCCCAATGTGGTTGATTCCTGAATCGGCGCGTTTAGAACTTCGGTTGCCATCTCGGCCGCCAGTTCTGGGACGCCTGCGTTTAGTTCCATGTTCACAACAACGCGCTGAAGGGTGTCTGCCACCTGGTTTTCCGAGGCGATGCGATTCAGCGTGATACTGCCCGCGTGATCAAGAAGCTCATTAACCTCTTGCTTCAAAAACTTGCGAAGCTTTGCGCCCTTCAGTGAGGCAACCTCATGCTTCACGTGCAATTCAAGCAGTTGGCTGGCTGTATCGTTGTTGAGCGTGGGCATGGTGTTGGGTGCCTTGTTGATGCGATTGAACAGTGTAAACCAGGGACAGATTTAAAATCTGTCCCTATCTTAAGGATTGGTGATGGACAGGCACAGTTTAACCTGCCGGTGAAACTTATCCTCCTTTCGCGTGCCGAGTAACAGCCCGTGGATTGAAGGAGTCCATTTGCGATGACCACATGCAACGTAGAACATCTACGTTGAGATACTGCATCAACGGCTGATGCAATCAGCCCTTTTGTCCAGGTATTCAGTCGACGGTTCGTCGTTTTACCGTAGCTGCGCTTGCGGGCGATGGGTGAGGTCAAGTCCTCACAAACCACCATCCCAGCTTTGTCTATGAGCTGATGCGCTGCCGTGTACACAAGCGTTGTCAGCTTGGCGACTTGCATGGCCTGTCGCTTGTCGAGCTTTTTGCGCCCGAGCCCGCTTGAAATCAGTCGTCCGCCTTATCCGCAGTTTTGCGCTCCAGCAGAAGCGGCACCAGATGCAAGATAATCAATGCCAGCAACGTAGTCATAATGGCTATCACTTCCTGGCCCAGACCTATCGCGACACCCATGGCGGCCGTCAGCCACAAACCAGCCGCGGTCGTCAGACCCCGGATATTGGACAGCGACGCACTCTTGATGATGGTGCCCGCACCAAGAAAGCCGATGCCGGCCACCACACCTTGAATAACGCGACTCATTGCGTCATTGAAAGTGCCGGTGGGATCTGCGCCGATGACAAACAACGCGGCGCCCAGGGACACCAGCATATGGGTGCGCAAGCCCGCGGCCTTGCCCTGACTTTCACGCTCATAGCCGAGCACTCCGCCGAGCAAGACAGCCAGCACCAATCTCACCCCGACGCGTGTGTTCTGCTCGATATCGTTGATATCCGAAAACTCCGCGGCGACGGTTGCGACAATCACTTCCCATACGGACATCCTGTTACTCCTTGTATTGCACTGCACTGCAGGACGGGCGCTGAGCTCGCGCCCGTTACATGTGAAAGGTAAAATGCAAGAAGGTTTCGGCCCCATGGGCGATTCCTGCAGGAACCCCGATCGCTACAGTCAGTCTATACCCTGTGCCGCGGTATCAAAGCCTACAAGGCCAGCCGTGATGCCAACCAGACCAGCATAAACATGGCCACACGACCAGGTCTCACTGCCGACAAGCGTGAGACTACCGAACACCCTCTTCCATCCATACCAACGCCGATGGTAAGGCAGTTCAGATCGGCGCCAATGGCGATGCGATCTTCAGGCGTTTAATGTTGGCGATCGGCCGTTCCGATCTGGCCGGGGACCCTATGCTGAACGACAACGCCGGCCGTGACGCCCGGCGAGATGAACTCTACGCAGTGATAGATGCCTGGGTGGGATCGTTAGAACAATCGGTGGTACTTGAAACACTGGCGAAGGCTGAAGTCCCCGCAAGTAACAGACTGAGCATGGACAGGCATGGGACCCTGGTTGGCAGGCGACCCTGGGAAAGTGCAGGCCAGGGACAGATTTGAAATCTGTCCCTTATTGAAAAGGCACGGACCTATTTATTGGGCGCTTAAACAGCAAAAAGCCAGCAATAGCTGGCTTTTGTCTTTACTGAAGAATAAATCAAGAAAAGATCAGCGGCCTTTCACCTTCTTCATCACGAATACAGGTGGGCAGCCCCATCTGGTTAAGCAGGTTCAGAAAAGGTCGGGGTGGCAGTTCTTCCACGTTGGCCATGGTGCCTATATCCCAGGTGCCATCAGCAATCAACAGGGCCGCAGCCACTGGGGGAACACCTGCGGTATAGGAAATGCCCTGGCTACCCACTTCTTCGTAAGCGGCTTCATGGTCGGCGACATTGTAAATGAAGACCTCCTTCTCCTGGCCGTCTTTCTGACCTTTGACTAGGTCACCAATACACGTTTTGCCCGTGTAATTTGGCGCCAGGGAAGAAGGGTCGGGCAAAATGGCTTTCACCAACTTCAAGGGAACCACCTCCAGGCCTTCTGCCGTTTTCACGGGTTGCTCAGACAGTAATCCCAGGCTATTGAGTACCGTGAACACCGTAATATAGTGCTCACCAAAACCCATCCAGAAACGAATGTTGGGCACATCCAGGTTTTTGGACAGTGAATGAATTTCATCATGCCCGGTCATGTAGCTGGTATGTTCACCCACCACAGGCAGATTATCTGTGCGCTTATTCTCGAACATCTTGTTTTTGGTCCACTGGCGATTCTGCCAGGACCAAACGCGCCCGGTAAATTCACGGAAGTTGATCTCGGGATCAAAGTTGGTGGCAAAATAACGGTCATGATCCCCGGCATTGATGTCGATAATGTCGATGGAATCAACCGTGTCAAAATATTCACCAACCGCCAGCTTGGCATAGGCATTAACGACACCCGGATCAAAGCCCACACCTAGAATGGCCGTGATCTTGGCCTTTGCAAATTCATCCTTGCGCGTCCATTCATAGTTACCGTACCAGGGCGGCTCTTCGCAAATCTTATCCGGCTCTTCGTGAATGGCGGTGTCCAGATACGCAGCGCCGGTATTGATGCAGGCGGTCATCACCGACATATTGATAAAAGCCGAGCCAACATTGATAACAATCTGGGATTCTGTCTGATAGATCAGTTCTTCAGTGGCGGGGATATTCAGGGCATCCAGCGCAAAGGTTTGAATTTTGCCGGGCACTTTCATGCTGCCTTTTTCTTCTACGCTTTTAACAATGGCATCACACTTGGATTGAGTACGTGAAGCCAAAGTGATTTGGCCCAGAACGTCATTATTCTGAGCGCATTTATGGGCGACCACCTGAGCAACGCCCCCACCTCCGATAATCAAGACATTTTTTTTCATTTCCAGACAAAACTCCACTGTTTAAACTGCTGTGCATTCGTTGAGAGCGAGATGTTGTCAGGTCATGCCGCCTACGGCAAACTCTACGACAATGCCTGCACAAAATCCTCATAGCTAAACGACTTGACGAGCTCGATACGTCCATCCAGTTGTTTAACCGCAATAGATGGCATCTTCACGCCGTTAAACCAGCTTTTCTTGACCATCGTATAGCCTGCTGCATCCTGAAAAGAGAGGCAGTCACCGATCTGCAAAGGCTTTTCAAACTGAAAATCGCCAAAAATATCACCGGCCAGGCAGGATGTTCCACAAACCTGATACGTGTAATCACCACGATTGGGCTCAAGCTTCGCGCTTTCCCGGTAGATCAACAAATCCGGCATATGGGCTTCAATAGACGAATCAACAATCGCCAGGTCTTTGTCGTTGTTGAGCAGGTCAAGAACAGTGACTTCCAGGCTGGTAGAGTTGGTAATGGCAGCCTCGCCGGGTTCCAGATAAACCTGCACAGCATAACGCTCAGCAAAGGCCTTCAGTCTTTGGCAGAAGCGCTCCAGAGGGTAGCCTTCTCCGGTAAAGTGAATGCCTCCACCCAGGCTGACCCAGCTGACTTTCTCCAGCAGGTGTCCAAAGCGTGTTTCGATGACCTGCAGGAGTTCATCAAAGCGCTCGAAGGAGGCATTTTCACAGTTGTTGTGAAACATGAAGCCTGAGACCTGATCCACAACGCCGGCGATTTTTTCCGGGTTGTGCTCACCCAAGCGGCTGTGCGGGCGGGCCGGATCGGCAAGGGTGAAATCCGAGGAACTAACACCGGGATTGACTCTCAAACCCCGAGTTTTTTTTGCAGATGCTTCAGAGAATCGCTGCAGCTGACTGATGGAGTTAAAGATGATTTTATCGCTGTGAGCCAGCACTTCTTCAATTTCATCATCAGCGTAGGCGACACTGTAGGCGTGTGTTTCCCCTGCAAATTTTTGCTTACCCAGTTTGACTTCATTGAGAGAAGAAGACGTTGTGCCATCCATATACTCTTGCATCAAGTCAAAGACACCCCAGGTGGCAAAGCACTTGAGCGCCAGCAAGGATTTAGCACCGGATTCTTCCCGCACCCGGGCAATGATTTCCAGGTTACGCAGAAGTTTGCTTTTATCGATCAGATAATAGGGCGTTTTGAGCATTTTCTTCCCCCAAAAACGCGAGATTATATACGATAAACGCTCTTGGTCATCACTTTTGACATCTGTTTGCACCAACATCCGGTATTCAAGGACTTTTATTATGGAAACACTACTGATCATACTGGCGGTGCTGTTTGTGGCGCTGATCGTTATTCTGCCGCTGGTTGAGAAATATGCGCCGAAAGGTGAATCCCGTGATTATGGCAACATCACGCGGTTCATTTTCCCGCTGATGGCCGTGTTGATTTTGGCGCAAATGATTCGGCATTTCTTTTTCTGAGTTTCAGGGCAAATCACAGCCGATCTCAGTCTTCCATTTTCGCTTTATATTCCCCAGAGCTGGCCGCGCCGTTGAGCCTGGCCCGTTTGAGCATGGCGTTCTGGGCAGCGTGTTTGTTGTCCAATTTGCCGGCCCAAGCTTTCTGTGCCGTTTCTTGCAGAGCACGCCCATAAGAAAAACTCAGGCTCCAGAGTTGCTGGCCAAAGCTGTTCATCGCGTTCAGATTGAGGGTAGCTTCTTCGGGAGTCTGTCCGCCGGACAGGAAGTTAATACCCGGAACGGCCGCTGGAACAACCCTGCGTAATACCCGCAAAGTGGCTTCTGCGACTTCTTCCGGAGATGCTTTCGCACACGCTTTGCCGGGCGTTACCATGCTTGGCTTCAGGATTATGGTTTCCAGTTGCACGCGGTGGCGGCGCAGGGCGTTGAACACCTCCGCAATCACAGCTTCGTTCACTTCTGCAGACCGCTCGAGAGTGTGGTTGCCATCAATCAGAACCTCTGGTTCTACAATGGGCACAATACCTTTGGACTGGCAAAGCGCGGCATACCGGGCCAGCATTTCAGCGTTGGCTTCCACCGCCTGGCGTGAGGGCAGTGTGTCCGAAACGTTGTACACAGCGCGCCACTTGGCAAAACGGGCGCCCTGGTTCTTGTAGATTTCCAGCCGGTCATCCAGGCCGTCGAGGCCATAGGTTATTTCGTCGTCCGGGGCATTGATCAGGGGCTTTTTTCCTGTATCTACCTTGATGCCCGGCACAATTCCCTGGCTTTGCAGTAGCTTGGTGATGGGTACATTATCCAGGCTGTTCTGGCCCAGGGTTTCCTCAAAAAGAATCACACCGCTGACAAATTCTCCAAGCCCGGGTGTGGAAAAGATCAGGCTGCGGTACTCCCGGCGTTTATCTTCTGTGGATTCAACACCCACCGCCTTGAAGCGTTTTGCGATGGTCGGGTGGCTTTCATCCGCAGCAAGAATCCCCTTGCCTGGCTGAACAAGATCCTGAATCGTTGAACGTAATTCCGCGTGAATATCCATGCCCGCTCCTATGCCATAGTGAATGTTTTAATCTTTCTCGGTTTTCTTTGCTCAACAGTATAGTCCGCTCCTCGGCCATGGGCGCTGAAGTGTCGCTCACATTCAGGGTAGGGGACAGATTTGAAATCTGTCCCCGGATTCAAAGCTCAGCTCGGCTCCGGCTGGGTGTGCAGGTGAATATCACGCCGCGGGAACGGAATGTCTATGTTCGCTTTTGTTAAGGCCTTTGTGATGGACGCGTGAAGTTCGTGAGACAGCGGCATCATGTCTACTAACAGGTCTCTTACAAACACCCAAACCTCAAAATTAATGCAGCTGTCGCCAAATCCGACGCAGAAAACCGACGGTGCCGGGTCATCTACAACGCGCTCGTTAGTTTGGGCAACGTCGGTAAGTATGGCCTGAACTTCGTCTACGTCAGAGCCGTAAGCGACACCCACCTTCACAACGATTCGGGTAATCGGGTCTGACAGAGTCCAGTTTGTAAGTTCTTGAGTGACGAAGGTTTTATTGGGAATGATCTGCTCTTTGCGGTCCCAGTCGAGCAATGTGGTTGCGCGAATGCGTATGCGTGACACAGTGCCGGTAACGCCGCCAATGGTGACGGTGTCGCCCACTCTTATAGGGCGCTCAAAAAGCAGGATAATGCCCGATACAAAATTGGCGACGATTTCCTGAAGCCCGAACCCAAGACCAACTCCCAGGGCCGCTATCAGCCATTGCAGTTTCGACCACTGAACACCAATCACCGCAAGGCAAAACACCACGCCCATAAGCACGACTACATAAGTGGTAATGGTTGTAATGGCATAACCGGAGCCAGGTTGAAGATGCATTCTGCTCAGAAGGGTGACTTCCAGCGTGCCCGGAAGGTTTTTTGCGGCAATAACGGTGCCCGCAGCAATCAGCACCGCCAGCAGCGCATCTGCCAGCGTAATAGGCAGTGGGTCACCACCGTCCAGGTCGGTTGCAATGGTCCACAGGGTGATGTCGTTAAACAGTTGCAGGGCGGGAATAACATCGGCCCACAGAAACAGAAGGCCGGTCAGGGCTAGCACGAAAACCATAACCCGGAGCAGGGAAGAGCTTTGCTGGCTAATGTCTGCAAGGTCCATTTCTGGCATATCCGGAGTCAGTGGAAGTGCGTCGCCGGGTGCGTCGGCCGCTTCTTTGGCTTCCGCTATTTTTTGTTCGGCCGCGCGCTGTTCTACCAGGCGTTCCAGAGTGATCCTGCGTTCACGCACGGAAAGTGCCCGTAAACCCAGGTAATAAAGCACCGCATTAAACGCCAGCCAGCAAATGGAAATGAACAGGCTGCGTTCAAGCTGAAGGGCCGTATAGTGGTAGCCCATCAGCGACGCCATGGCCAGCGCGAGCGGTGTGGCAACCGAGATAATGTGAAGGAAACGCAAAAGCCGGCTGTGGGGTCTGTGCGCTCTTACTGCCGTCATAATGCGCTGAGCGAACACCGCCAGCACAACAGACACAACCATAAACAGCAGGCGGCCCAGGCTGTCATCAAACTGCGCGCCTTCCTGGGTGGAGCCGTAAGTGATGGTTAGAATGGCAACGGGTATAACAAACGCCATAAGAATGGGGAGTGACCGGCGAATAACCTTCAGGGAGCCGGCGTTCCAGTGGAAATGGCTTTCCCCAAGCCCATGCTTACGGGCAACGTTTCGTATAAGAGCCAGTAAAAACATAATGAAGGCGGCCGCGGTAAAACCTTTGGATAAAGCCGAAAAGAACGCGGCGCCTTCCATAAGAACAAGCGCCGCCAGGGAGAATACAAGAACGCCGGGCAGCGCCAGCAGAATGCTGTTCATAAGCGCAAGCAGGGTAGACCCTGTAAGGTCGCGTCCTACATTGCCAATAAACTGGCCGTTGGCGGCCAGATTTTCTTTGATCGCCTGCCGTTTGAAAAGCAGCACGATGAGCAGCATTGCGATCAGCCCAATGCGGCCAGCACGTTCAGCCAGCGACGCGGAAATGGCTTCTTTCAACGGGGCATATTTGAGCTCTGAATGCAGCCACTGGATTGCCTGATAAAGTTCACCGAAGGTTTCGGTGCCCACCCTTGAGGCGCTGGGAAGCCAAAATAGCCTTTGTTGCAAAAGCGTCTGGTAGTCCAGAACCTGGTCCTGAAGTGCGGTCGCGGTGCCGTAATAATCGTTCAGCACGTCGATATGCTCGGTAACCGATTTGTGGAGCGCCCGCAGTAAATCTGACCGGCGGCTGCGCAGTTGGCCCCTTACATCGTCGCCGGGCCCGGTAATGGCTTCGAACTCTTCAAGCTTGAGCTGCTCCTCCCGCGCTGCGGAGAGTTTGTCTTGTATGCCTTCAATCAAATCGCTGGCAATACTCTGCCGCTGCAGCCGTTCAAGCCGCTGTTTTAAAAGGCTGGCATAGTTGGAGGTCAGATTCAGCCCCGCGGTTTCAAGCCTCAGTTCGAAGCTTTCGTATTCGTCTTTCAGGCGGCTGAGTAAAGACTCGGCGTAAACCAGCCGTTGGCGGCTGGAGGCAACGGCAATGCGGCGCTGTTCCAGTGAGAGGCCCAGCGCACGGACTTGCTGCTGAATGTCGGCGTTAACGGCGTCTGGCAGTTCAATCTCGGTGGTTGCATCGGAGCCGGTCTGCAACTGCGGTTGCACTGCCGGGCGGGCTTCTTCTGGTTTTTGAGGCGTTTCTTCCGCTTGCTCTGGGGCTTGATTCGCGGCTTTGTCGGTGTCTTCGGCAAGAGCAGACGACGTTGAAAAGCACAGCAGAAACATCCCGACCAGCCATACTGTCAAAAATGCGTGTCGGGAAAAACGTTGCTTCATGAACGTGCGATCCTGGCGGTAAAAGGTAGGGGACAGATTTCAAATCTGTCCCCGGTTTGGCAAAGTTGACCACAGAAAGTTGAATATGGACACGCACCGCAGAGGCGCGCAGGATATAACCAACTTCATTCATTGTGAAATTGTAGCCTAATGACTCTGACTCTTGTTTTTTTTACCGCTTTTATCGTGTTGGCAACGTTATTGCCGTTATGGCGGAACCCCCACTGGAGCGTTCGTGGGTTCGATTTTCCGCGGCTGCAGATCGCCGTGGTGGCATCATTGGTTATTGTGTTTCAGCTGGTGTTTCTAGACTGGAGTAGCATTTTTAGCTGGCTGTTAATTGCGGCCACGGGGCTGTGCCTGGCCAGCCAGTTATGGCGGGTTCTGCCTTACACGCTGCTGTGGCGTAAAGAGGTTAAATCTGCGGCTAGTGGTGATTCGGCGCGGGTTATTACGATTATGACCTCGAACGTGTTAACGCCCAACCGCAACGCCGGGGCTTTGATTGCGTTGGTTAAACAACACCAGCCTGATGTGCTGGTAACCCTGGAATCGGACCAGTGGTGGGAGGACCAGCTTGCGGTGCTGGATGCGGATATGCCGTTTTCGGTGAAATGTCCGCTGGATAATTTGTACGGCATGCACGTGTTTTCCAGGCTTCCATTGCACGAGGCAGAGAAGGCGTATCTGGTGGAAGACGGTGTTCCGTCTGTGCATGGGTTGGTAGAACTCAGGTCTGGCGATAAAGTACGGATTCACTTCGTGCATCCGGCGCCACCCAGCCCCAGCGAAAATGAAGAGTCTTCAGAGCGGGATGCCGAGTTAATCATTGTGGCGCGAAGCGTTGCTGACGATGATCAGCCTACCATCGTGACCGGCGACTTGAATGATGTGGCCTGGTCACCCACTACGCGGCTGTTCCGTAAAATCAGCGGGCTGCTGGATCCGCGGGTTGGCCGGGGCATGTTCAGTACGTTCCACGCGAAGTACTTTTTTATGCGCTGGCCCCTGGACCACCTGTTTCACAGCGAACACTTTGATCTGAAGAGCATTCGCCGCTTACCAGACATCGGGTCTGATCATTTTCCGCTGCTGACAAGTCTTGAGTATGTGTCAGACAGGCGCTCCAAACCGGAAACGCCGGATGCGGATTCGGACGAACGCGGCAGGGCCCGGGAAATCGCCCGGGATGAAGGTGTTAGCAAGCAGGATGTGCCCGAGCCAGGCAAATAGGGCCCAACAAGATAGGGGACAGATTTCAAATCTGTCCCCGGTTCCCAGCTTTATACAAGATGTGCCTGCCCATCACTCCCTCCTCACTCACTCATGCTTTTTCTTTTGACCGTCTCCGCATTGTCATATCTCCCGCCGACACTGTGCTCCAGACACCATCTGTTTTTTCGATGATTGAGAGCAACTAGGAGAGGCATAACATGGCGAAGCACAACGTTGATTCCAAGTATCTGGATCCCGATTATGAGCCGGTTGTAAATCACTCGGGTAACAAAGTATTCGATGATGTGCTGAATGCACGTGTGCAGCGCCGTACCCTGATGAAAGGCGGCGTGGGTGCGGCGTTGGCCAGCATCATGGGTTTCGGCCTTGCAGGCTGCGGCAGCGATAGCAGTAGCGCTAGTGCAGGTTCAGACCCTGATGGCGATAACGTTAGTACAACGGCCCTTGGCTTTGACGCGATCGCCGTATCCACCGCCAATAATGTTGTTGTGCCTGCGGGCTACTCGGCAAAAGCTTTCCTGCCCTGGGGAACCCCAATTACCGGGTCTTACCCGGAATTCAGGGCTGACGCGTCTAACTCTGGCGCCGAGCAGGAGCAGCAGGTGGGCATGCACCACGATGGCATGCACTTTTTCCCGATTGATTTCAAAGCTGGCGGCAACCGCTCTGATGAGGGGCTGCTGGTAATGAACCATGAATACATGAACCAGAAAGCCCTGCACCCTGACGGCCCCACCTATAACCAGAGTGGCATGCGCCCGGCCGATGAAGTGCGCAAGGAAATAGCCGCGCACGGCGTGTCGGTGGTGCATATAAAGCAAGACAGTGCGGGCATCTGGGACATCGTGTTTGGAAGCCCTTTCAATCGCCGGGTGACGGGCAATACAGAAATGGATATCCGCGGGCCGGTTCGTGGTTACCAGAAGCTGTCAACCCGCTTCAGCCCGAATGGCACCCAGACACGGGGCACGCTGAACAACTGCTCGATGGGCCCTACGCCCTGGGGGACCTACCTTGCGGCGGAGGAAAACTGGCACGGCTACTTTGCGAACGGCTCGCAAACGCAGCCACGGGAGCAGACCCGTCACGGTGTTGGCAGTGCTACCCGCTACGACTGGGAACAGGCAGACAGTGGCGAGGACCAGTACGTTCGGTTCAACATTACACCCGCGGCTGCAAGCGCTAAAGACGACTATCGGAACGAAGCAAACACCTACGGTTATATGGTCGAAATTGATCCGTTTACGCCGGAAAGCAAACCTCAGAAACGCACAGCTCTGGGTCGATTCGGGCACGAGGGCGTCATTTTTGCGCCGGTTGAAGAAGGTAAACCCGTTGTCTGTTACTCCGGCGACGACACCCGCTTTGAGTATATCTACAAGTTCGTTTCCTCGCGGCCTTATTATGCGGCAACCGCCAGCGGCTATCTGCTGGATGAAGGCACCCTGTATGTCGCCCGCTTTAACGAAGACGGCTCCGGTGACTGGCTTCCGTTATCGCTTGATAACCCGGATTTTGCGGCCCGCGTGCAGGCTGCACAAGGTTCATCGGTGGGTGCTGTTCTGTTCGAGGGTTTTGAAAATCAGGCGGATGTTCTTTTGAATACGCGTTTGGCCGCCGATATTGCCGGAGCTACGCCGATGGATCGCCCGGAATGGGGCGCGGTTGACCCGAACACGGGCGAAGTTTATTTCACCCTGACCAACAACTCGAAACGCACGGAAGAACAGGTGAATGCGGCCAACCCCAATGCAGAAAATCGCACGGGCCACATTATTCGCTGGAGCGAAGCCAATAAAGACTTTGCCGCAGCTGAATTCCAATGGAATATTTTTGTGTTTGCCGGGGAGCAGGGCACAGAGACGATCGTAGATGGAAAAGTTGTGGTGTCGCTGACGGATGACAATATCTTCAACAGCCCGGACGGCCTATGGTTTGACTACAATGGCCGCCTCTGGATTCAGACCGATGGCTCTGACGCCGCACCCTACCAGAACAACATGATGCTAGCGGCCAACCCCGCAACCCGGGACATCAGGCGCTTTTTTGTGGGGCCTCAGGGTTGTGAGGTAACCGGTGTTGTGACCACGCCGGACGTTAGATCCATGTTTGTGAACATTCAGCATCCGGCTCGAGATTGGCCCTTTGGCACCGAGGGCGATCACCCGCGGGATGCAACCGTCATCGTTACCCGCGACGACAACGGGGTGATCGGCGCCTGAGCGCGCGGCCTGACATGGACAGGCATAAGGCGGCGCAAACAAGATAGGGGACAGATTTCAAATCTGTCCCCGGTTTCATGCCCAGAGTGTGCTTGCCCTCACTCCGTTGGCGTTACATGGCCGCCGTTATACAATCTTGTAACCTTGCCGTCGGCGCCTTTTCGGCGTGTTAACGTCTATCAATTGCTTTCGTTCGGATTGACCGGGCGATGGTTCTGAAACGCAATTCCACCTGAAGGAGGCATAGCGATGTCAGATTCAAACCAGACAATCAATCCGGCAACGGAAGAAGTGATTGAAACCTATTCTTTGATATCCCGGGAAGAAGCCGAAGGCATTGTTGATCAGTGCCACGAGGCCTTTCTGGACTGGCGGAAAACGCGGTTGCAGGATCGCGCGAATGTGCTGCGCAAAACCGCTGAACTGATCCGCGAGCGCAAGAACGATTACGCTGCGCTGATGACCCGTGAAATGGGTAAAACTCTGGCGGATGGCAAGCAGGAATGCGATTTGTGCGCGGCCATTTGCGAGTACACCGCAGATCAGGGCGCCCAGGTACTGGCTGACGAAACCCGTGACATTGACGGTGGCCGTGGCTTGGTAACTTATCAGCCCCAAGGCGTAATTTACGGCATTCAGCCTTGGAATTTCCCGCTGTATCAGGTCATTCGCTACAGCGCCGCTAACCTGATGGCCGGTAATACCGTACTGCTGAAGCACGCCGCCAACGTGTGGGGTATGGCCCTTGAGGTCGAGCAGCTGTATCGCGATGCCGGTTTGCCCCAGAACGCTTTTCGCACGCTGCTGATCAGCCACGACGTGTCGGACGCGATGATCGAACACAAGCGTGTTCGCGGCGTTACGTTTACCGGCAGCCCGGGTGCGGGCCGCGTGGTCGCGGAAAAAGCGGGTAAGGTACTGAAGAAAACAGTGATGGAGCTGGGCAGTAATGATGCCTATTTGGTTCTGGCGGATGCCAATATTGAAAAAGCGGTGAAGTTTTGCGTCCAGGGCCGGGTTAATAACGCGGGCCAAACCTGTGTTGCGGCTAAACGCTTTATAGTTGAAGGCGCGGTTTATGATCAGTTCCGTGACGCCTATGTCGCCGCGATGAAGAACATTACATTTGGCGATCCGACCGACCCTAAAACCGACATCGGCCCCATGGCACGAAAAGATCTGCGGGATGGCCTGCATGATCAGGTACGCCAGTCGATCGACGCCGGTGCCACCTGCTTGTTGGGCGGCGAGATTCCAGAGGGTAAGGGCTACTATTACCCTCCCACAGTCCTGGAAAATGTCACCCCAGGCCAGCCTGCTTACGACGCCGAGCTGTTCGGCCCCGTGGCCGCGCTGATTCGGGTAAAAGACAAAGCCGAAGCGATCGAAGTCGCTAACGATTCTGTGTACGGCCTGGGTGGCGGTATTTTTTCTACAGATGAAGCAGAAGCGACCCGCATTGCCCGTGACGAAATGGACACCGGAATGGTGAATATAAATGGCTACAACATAGCGCTGCCAAACATGCCCTTTGGCGGGGTAAAAGGAAGCGGTTATGGCCGTGAGCAAGGTGGTTTTGGCATGCTCGAGTTTGTGAATGTGAAAGGCGTGATGATCAACGATGGTTGATTGAAGTGAATTGCTGTTAGTCTTAACAAGATAGGGGACAGATTTGAAATCTGTCCCCTTCTTTCTGGCTCCCTCTGGAGCAGCAAGTTTCGGGCTTTATTTCGTTATACGTCGCCGTTTTTTATGAAGGCCTTCAGTGCCACGGCGTTGTTGTGTTCCGTGTCTTTGGCGGCGAACACCAAGGTAAGTCGCTTGTGCTGCTGAACGCACTGCTTGAGTTCTGTAAGCGAATCATTATCTGTAGAGTTCAATTCTTTCAGATAGCGTTTCTGAAATTCTTCCCATTTCTCCGGATCATGATCGAACCATTTTCGCAAATCGGTAGACGGAGCCAGCTCTTTCAACCAGTTTGAAATATTCGCATCTTCCTTACTGACACCGCGGGGCCATAAACGATCTACCAGCAAGCGTGGTCCGTCGGAATTAGCTGCGTCCTCGTAGGCGCGTTTTAGGCGAATTTCGGTCATGGCATCCTCCAATAGGCTTTTATGTAAAGATAGGGGAAGATTTGAAACTTGTCCCCGATTTCACTCATTTCAAGAGACTTTTAAAAAGACTTTTTAAGGACAGGCACGGCTCAATCCTGCTATCAGCATAGCTCGCGAACGCGCATAGCAGGGCTGATTGATGACAGGCACGACGGTAGGTGGGCAAATCTTAATGTAACTATGTCAATCGCCGCTGATCTGGCGTAATCGGAAGTGTCGTATATACTCATGTAATCAATAGCAATAATAATAGGTGGTGCTCATGCTTCTTTCACACGCTTTTGGATTATTTACGAAACCGGATGCCGAATGGGCTGCCATTCGCAAAGAGCACGAAACACCCCGCCGGCTTTATGTTGCCTACGTATTGATTCTGGCAGCGATTGCACCAATTTGTGCTTATATATCAACGGCTATTTTCGGTTGGACAGTGGGCAGTGAAAGAATTGTCAAGCTCACCGAAATCAGTGCAGCCCAACTTAGTGTATTGACTTACATTGCCATGCTGGTAGGGGTTTTCGCTCTGGGTTACGCCGTAAACTGGATGGCCAAAACCTACGGTGCCAAGGAAGAAGTAACGCCGTCTAACGGCATTGCACTGGCCGCTTATTCTTGCACGCCGATGTTTCTCGCAGGCTTTGCCTTGTTGTACCCGGTGCCCTGGTTTAATGCCCTCGTGTTTCTGGCCGCCGCCTGTTACGGCGCCAAGCTGATGTACGATGGGCTTCCCATCGTGATGGGGATTGATCAAGACAGAGCCGTATTTTATGGCGGCGCACTACTGACTGTGGCTCTTGTTATTCTGGTGGCGACCCGCGTGGGTTCGGTGATTATCTGGAACTTTGTAGCAGCCCCTGTTTTTGTGGGGTAGCGCGAGTCAACATTAAGTAAATCCGCGATTAATGCATTAAGCCCCGAAGCTTAAAACTTCGGGGCTTAATGCTTAATGCTCAGTCTTTTTAGCGCGTCTCAATATTTCCGTCTTTATCTGAAATAACGATTTCAACGCGGCGATTCTGCTGGCGCCCGGATGAGCTGTCATTGCCAGCCACCGGGTATTGTTCGCCATAGCCTTTGACTTCAACGCGTTGGGATGCTATGCCCTGATTTATCAAAGCGTTTCTTACCGATTCAGCGCGGCGCTCCGACAGTTGCTGGTTGTAAGAGTCGGCACCGGTGCTGTCTGTATAGCCCTCAACCCTCACCCGGCGGTCTTCATACTCGCGCATAAATTCAGCCAGGCGGGCTACAGTTTGCTCACCGGCAGATTTTAGGTCGGCTTGATCCAGATCAAACAGCACATCGCCAAGAGTGAGCACCATGCCGCGATCGGTCTGTTCTGCCTGCAGTTCGGCCATGCGTTGGCGCAGCGCTTCTGCTTCGCGGCGGGCAGCTTCTGCTTCGCTGCGGGCTGAATCGGCATCGCCGGTCTGCTCTGCCAGCATTAGCTCGCGCCGGCGCTCCTCGGCCGATTCAATCTGGGTTTGCAGTTCTGCACGTTCACCCTGCTGACTGGCGATTTGTGCGTGGCGGTGGGCCATGTAGGCGGCGTGTTCAATCAGGCCGTTGTCGGCGCTGTCTTTCAATAACGACTCTGCGCGGTCGAGCTGGTCCCGCGCACTGCGCAACTGGGTGTCGCCACTGCGTGCTACGGCAGGATCATTCTTGACGCGGTCGTAGGAAGCGCGAGCTTCGTCAACTTTCGCATTTTGCGGTGATGTGGAAGCACAGCCGGTCATCAATACAGATAAGCCTATGGCCAAACCTAACGTTATGTTGCGTTGTTTCATCACTGTCCCCTTTGGCAATGGCGATTACTGGCTCTGATTAATGCGCTGGCGCAGCGCTTCAATATTGTGATTTACCTCTTCGACCGCCTGGCTGGCCTTGGCGGTTTCAGCGCGGGCTCCGGCTAACTGCGCATCTACCGAGGCCTTTTGCAGCAAGCGTTCGGCGTTCTGATATTCTTCTTTTTCAATCAGATCTTTGGCGTCGGCGACTTTATTTTGCGCGTCGTTTAAAAGTACTGGCTCGTACTGCCGGGCATCGGCAGCCACCGCTTGCTGTAAGGCCGACTCGGCGCTTTGCAGGTCGGCATCCGGGCGTTCACCGGGACTTGCACAACCACCCAGAGCCAGGGCAAGGCCCGCTAGCAAGGCAGTTTTGCCTGAGCGAAGCGTTATTAAGCTGTGTTTTTTCATGCGTACTCTCCTGTTAGGGATAGGCAAAGGATGCAGAATTAAAGCCATTCGCATCTAATAAAAGCCTAGCAGCCTATTGGCAATACACCATGACTGATTGATAATAATAGCCTCAGTAGCGAGTGTGTAAGCTACGGTTTTTACATTCATCAAGGTGAGACATGCGTTTATGACGTCGTTATGGACAACCGTTGTTTTAGCAACGCTGGCTGGAGCAGCTATTCCAATTGGCGCGGTGCTGGCAAAATTCGAGCACATCGGCCCAAACTGGCTGGAAAGTGAGTTTCGCCACGGGGTAATTGCCTTCGGTGGTGGCGCATTGCTGTCGGCAGTGGCATTGGTGTTGGTACCAGAAAGCGTTGAATTGCTAAACGGTTGGTTGATTGCGCTGGCCATGATGATGGGTGGGCTGGGATTTGGCTTGCTGGATGTGTTGCTGGCGAAGGCCCAGAGCTCGGTGTCGCAGTTGATTGCGATGCTGGCGGATTTTATACCGGAAGCGCTGGCGCTGGGGGCAATGTTCGCGGTGGGTGGCAAGGGCGGGATGCTGCTGGCGTTGTTGATTGCGGTGCAGAATTTACCAGAAGGCTTCAATGCTTACCGTGAAATGACCGCAGCGGAGGATCCGGTGACCATTCATCGCGGCCGCAAAGCCCAGGACATGAAGGACAAAAAAGTGCTGCTGATGTTCTGCTGCCTGGTGCCGTTGGGGCCGGCTGCAGGCATTGTCGGGCACGTGTGGTTGGCGCAGTACGATGCAGTTCTGGACTTTATTATGCTGTTTGCGTCTGGCGGTATTTTGTATCTGGTGTTTCAGGATATTGCTCCGCAGGCAAGGTTAGACAAACACTGGCTACCGCCTATGGGCGCGGTTCTGGGGTTTCTGTTCGGGGTGTTGGGGCAGTTGGCGATAGGTTGATAAAAAAGCTGGCAAAGGCTTCTAATTGCTTGATGCCCTGAATGTCGCTGGCCATTAACGGCAATTGCAGAGTGGCAACGCCCTGCAGCCGGCTGGCGATATCTTCAAGCTGTTGCTGCTGGCGCTGATAGCGGGAAGACCAGAAAGGGTCATCGCCTGGGTTTGGCATAATGCGGTTGATAACGGCACCGGCGATCGGAATGTTGGAATCGTGCAGCGACTGAATGGCGCGCTGGGTTTCCAGAATTGGCAGTTTTTCGGGAGTCAGTACGAACACGAACGCGGTGTTGGCGGCGTCGTTCAGGGTGCGGCGGGTGCGATGAAACAGGCGCTGGCGCGCCAGCAGGGTTTCGGTCAGCTCGGCGCTGCGCGGGTCCATGCCCTCGGTGGCGTTGGCGGTCGGGTCTTGAAACGGGTTATCCACGCTGCGCGCAGGCGTCAGGTGGGCCAGCGCCTTGCCCAGTTTTTCCGAGCGTTTGTTGTGTTTTAGCAGGCCGTCGGTCCAGGCAGCCATGATTTCCGGCAGCGTTAGCAGGCGCAAGGTATGGCCGGTAGGAGCGGTATCAAAAATCAGCAGGTCGTAATCTTTCTCGCTGTTTTCAATCAGCCGCGCCATACGCTCTAGAATAGCAGCTTCCTGGGCGCCGGGGGACTGGCTGCTTAGCCGCAGTTGGCGCCGCAGCTCGTTGACCTGGTCAGGCCCGGCGTAGCGCCGCATTTGTCGCAGCACGCGGTCCAGATAGGCTTCTACTTCGGCGTCTGGGTCTAGCTCCAGGGCGTCCAGATTGGGCGCCATGCGGGTAATTTCCCCGCCTATTTCGCGGTCAAAGGCGTCAGCCAGGCTGTGAGCCGGGTCGGTGGATATCAGCAATACTCGGCGGCCGCTGGTAGCAGCGGTTACGGCCAGGGCGGCAGCGGTGGTGGTTTTGCCCACGCCGCCTTTACCGCCCACCATAATCAGTTTTCGTTCGGCAAGAAGTGTTGGCAGGTCTAGCATTGGTTGGCTCCGGGTTTGGCAGCGGCGAAAGTGGGTTAGCAGTAGCGCAAACTGGCTAGCAGCATCGAAAATTATCCAGCGGCGAGCGTTCCATGCCCATGCGTGTGTGCCAGTCGTGAAAGCGTTCCAGTAACAAAGGTTGCAGCTCCAGGCAGTACCAGCTGGCAGGGTTGGGTATGCCCATCATCTCGCTGAACACCAGCAGCATGAACAGGTCGTCTTCATCACGTTGGGCGCGGGCAATGGCCGCCCGGTAGGGGGCGTTATAGTATTCAGCGCCGGCAACGCTGACCTGTTGATACAGATACTTGAGTTTGGAAAGTGTATTTTTCACAATGGGCCCTCGTTGATTGGGGCGGGGAGTGCAGAGCTGGCCGCTGCAAATAATCGCAACGGCCAGCTCTTTAGTCGAGTGTTATAAGGTTTAGTAGAACCGAAAACTCAGTTCGCTTCCACTTCTTTAAGCTCGGCTTTGGCCCGCTTCAGGGCAGCAGCGGATTCCAGGGTCACAAACACCGCGGCAATCAGTACCACAATGTCCAGCCCGAACAGGAACCAATCGGCTTTGTCGTAGAAGCCTTTCAGCTGCTGCAGCAGGGCGAACAGGCTCATGGCCAGAATGAACACCAGCGGCGCCATGGTGTAGATGGTGGGCCGGCCGCGGCGAACCAGCATAACCGTAATCACCAGCAAGGTAAGGCCCGCCAGCAATTGGTTGGTGGTGCCGAACAGAGGCCATATCAGCAGCCCGCCGGAACCGTCTGCGCCACCGGCGCCGAACGCCAGTGCCAGGCACGATACGACTGAAAGAAGGGTCGCTGGTAACGGTTTGGCCATCCATTTGATGTTATAGATTTCGCCCCATTCCTGAAAGATATAGCGCTGCAGGCGCAGGCCGGTGTCCATGGTAGTGCCGGCAAACAGGGCCGCCATAACCGTCAGCATGGTGGCTGCAACCGCGATGTCCAGCCCAGTGCCCGCGCTTAGAATGTTGGCGCCGCCGTTAACAAAAGCGAGTACGCCGCCTTGGCCAAACGAGTGGTAAACTGCCTGCCAGTCTTCCAGTGAGGCAAAGCCTGCGGTAGCGGCAATAATAGCGGCCAATGCCAGAGCACCTTCGCCGGTGGCGCCAAAGTAGCCAACAAAACGGGCGTCGGTATCTTTGTTCAGCTGCTTGGAGGTAGTACCAGACGCAACCAGGCCGTGGAAGCCGGAAATGGCGCCACAGGCAATGGTCACAAATAGCAGCGGAATCATCGATGGCGTACCCGGTGGCACGTCTATGTTAATCATTGGTGCAACAACGGTAGGGTTGGCAATCAGTACCGCGGCATAAAGCGCGGCCAGGCCAACAAACAGTTGCAGGCCGTTTATGTAATCGCGGGGTTGAAGCAGTACCCACACGGGCAGTAGTGAAGCAATCGCCGCGTAGATGAACAGAATTATGATCCATGCAGCACTGGGCGACAGGCCAAGGGTGCTTTCCGGCAGCGACACCGGCATGGAGGGGCCAACCCAGATCAGTGCGTACAACGCCACTACACCCACCAGCGACACAATCGGCAAGCTCATCTTGGCGCGGTAAATGGCCTGGCCAATCACCAGGGCCACGGCGATGGCGCCCCACACCGGAACCACGGCACCGGGGTTGTTGATCAGCAGGCGGGCGATAACAACGCCAAACACGCCGTTTACCATCAACAGAACCAGGAAGATAACAATCGAGAAAATGGCGCGGGCGCGATTACCCACCACTTCGCCGGTCAGCGTACCTACGGATTTGGCACGGTTGCGCACGCTGGCCCAGATGGCGCCCAAATCGTGAATGCCAGCAAAAAAGATGGTACCGAAGGTGACCCACAAAAAGGCCGGTAACCAGCCCCAAATAACGGCAATGGCGGGCCCTACAATGGGTGCGGCGCCAGCGACTGAGGTAAAGTGATGGCCCCACAGCACAAATTTGTTGGTGGGCACAAAGTCGATGCCGTCTTCAAATTCGTGAGCCGGCGTTACGAAGGCGTCACTGAGTTTGAACACCACATGGGCAAGAAATTTTGAGTAGACAAAGAATCCCAAGGCCATACCGCCAAGCCCGAGAACCATTAAGATTATGGAGCTCATGGATTATTACCTTTTTTTTAGTTAGCAAACTAGAATTGTCGTCATTAGGCTGGGAGTTTCAAGTATTGAATTGCGACTTTAGACTAAAGTATTAGTTGGCAGTGTAAATCTATGATGTCACTGCAACAGGCCGGGCAGCGGATGCCCGGCCTGGCCAAGGTTGAGAAACGTTTGTAAAAAAGCTTATAGATTGGCTTCGGCGAATTCCGCCAGTGCCGAACGGGGCACGCCTTGCAAGTGAATGTGGCCACCGTGGCGAAAGGTTTTGAAACGTTCGGTCATGTAAGTCAGGCCGGAGCTCAAAGCACTCAGGTAAGGGGTGTCAATCTGCGCCAGATTGCCCAGGCAGATCACCTTGGAGCCGTTACCGGCGCGGGTGATGATGGTTTTAATCTGGTGCGGGGTCAGGTTCTGGGATTCGTCAATAATAATCAGGCTGTGCTGGAAGCTGCGGCCCCGAATGTAGTTCAGGGATTTAAAGTGCAGGGGTACTTTGCTGAGAATGTAATCCACGCTGGCGGTCATGTTTTCGTCATCTTCGTGCAGCGCCTCCAGGTTGTCCACAATGGCGCCTAGCCAGGGCTCCATTTTGTCCGCTTCGGTGCCCGGCAGAAAACCTATGTCTTCGTCTAACCCCTGGGTGCTGCGGGTCGCAATAATGCGCTTGTAGAGTTTGCTGGCCACGGTCAGCTCGATGCAGGCCGCCAGCGCAAGAATGGTTTTGCCAGAGCCGGCGGCGCCGGTCAGGTTCACTAGGTGAATGTCTGGGTCTAGCAGCAGGTTCAGTGCAATGGCCTGATAGATATCGCGGGGAATCAGCCCCCAGACTTCTTCGTTCATCAGGTCATGCTGGTGCAGGTCGCGAATAACCAAGTAGTCGTCGCCCAGCTCGCACACTTTGCCCACAAAGCCCTGTTCGTCCAGCACAAACTCGTTGATGTTCAGCCGTGCCAATTCGCCTTCGCGCTTGAATTGGTGTTCGGTGGCGCCATCCCGCTGCTTTGTTTCTACTTTGCTGATGGTGTCCCAAAAGGAACCGGGGAACTCGGTATAACCTCGGGGCAGCAGGCCTATGTCGTCTACCAACTGGTCATTGTGATAAGCCTGGGCTTCTACGCCAAAGCCGCGGGCTTTCAGCCGCATGTTGATGTCGTTGCTAACCAGAATGATGTCGCGGTTGGTGTGGCGTTCTTGCAGGGCGGCCAGGCTGTTGATGATTTTGTTATCGTTCAGGTGCTCGGGCAGGGCATGGCCGCTTACTGATTCCGAACTCATCAGAATCGACAGCGTTCCCATGGGCTCTGCTTTTTCGCCCCGTGCAATAGGCACACCGTTTTCAATCTGCTTCGGGCTGGCGTCGCCTAACAGCCGGTCGATGGTGCGAATGGCCTGGCGACAATCGGCCGCTACCGTCTGCTTGCCGGATTTCAGGCTATCGAGCTCTTCCAGCACGGTCATCGGAATGATGACCTGGTGCTCTTCAAAATTCAGCAGGGCGCTGGGGTCGTGAATCAGAACATTGGTGTCTAGCACGTACATCTTGCGGCGTTCTTGCGATGCTGCGGGCATAAGGGGCAGTACCTCTAATACTGGTGAATCGGGTGACGGATACAGGCTGGCCGGATCACTCTTGCATTGCGCAGCGCTGGGTCATATCGCGATCGGCAATAATTTTCAGAAGATCATAAGTAGTTATAATTCCTGTTATTTTTCCATCAAGGGTGACAAATATACGGTGCAGATGCTCGGCCATCATGGTTTTGGCAATTTCGCGCACCGGCGTGTCTTCGTCAACCGACAGCAAAATAGGGGTCATTATGTCTCTGACCTCCACCGGCAGTTTGCCCATACCCTCGTAAATAACCATGCGCAAACGGCGGGCCTCGCGGGCTTCGTCCTCCGTCAGCCGTGCCTCGGTCTCTGGGCGGCTGGCGTTCCAGCGAAATTCGGTAATATCCTTCAGGGTGACTATACCGATAATGTCGCCGCTATCGTCGGTCACCGGGCTACCAGCGATTTCGTTGTCGGTCAGAAAGCGGGCCAGCCTGTCCATAGTCCAGGATTGGGGCACCGCTTTGATACTCGGGGTCATTATCTCGCGTGCAAGCAACAGCATGGTTCAGGCAGCCTATTTTTAAAAGAGGGTAAAAGCTTAGCCCGAACCCGTGCCGGCGTCACTTCTCGGGCAGCGTTACGTTCAGCTCAAGCACCGAACAAGTGTCGGTGCGGTCTATCTCTACTTGTACCATGTCGTCGCTGATGTCCACATATTTGCGGATAACCGCCAGCAGTTCCTGCTGCAGCGCCGGCAGGTAATCCGGCTGTTTGCGGTGGCCACGCTCGTGGGCCACAATAATCTGTAGTCGTTCTTTGGCCACGTTAGCGGTATTAGTATTGGTTTTTTTGCCCCTGAAATAGTCCAGAAAACTCATGCTTTAGCCTCCCTTGAACATCCGTGAAAAGAAGCCCTTCTTCTGGGCTGTCATGAAACGGTGTTCCCGTTCTTCCCCCACCAGGCGAGCCACGGCGTCATCATAAGCTTGGCCAGCGTCGGTTTCGGTCTCCAGAATAACCGGTAAGCCTTGGTTAGAGGCGTTCAGCACCACTTGGCTTTCGGGGATAATGCCCAGCAGAGGTATCGCCAGAATTTCTTCCACATCGGCCACCGACAGCATTTCCCCGCGTTCTACCCGAGCCGGATTGTAGCGGGTAACCAGCAGGTGTTCTTTTACTGGGTCCTGGCCCTTTTCGGCACGGCGTGACTTGCTCTGCAGAATGCCCAGAATGCGGTCAGAGTCGCGCACGGATGACACCTCGGGGTTGGTCACCACAATCGCTTCGTCTGCAAAATACAGAGCCATTTGAGCGCCGTGTTCAATGCCGGCGGGCGAATCACAGATGATGTAATCGAAGGTTTGTGACAGCTCGTTGATGACCTTCTCTACGCCTTCTTTGGTCAGCGCTTCTTTTTCCCGGGTTTGCGAGGCCGGCAGAATAAACAGGGTGTCTACCCGCTTGTCGCGGATAAGCGCCTGGTTCAACGTGGCTTCGCCCTGAATCACGTTTACGAAGTCGTACACTACTCGGCGTTCACAGTTCATGATCAGGTCCAGATTACGCAGACCCACGTCAAAATCGATGACCACGGTCTTGTGGCCGCGTTTGGCCAGGCCGGTGCTGATCGAAGCGCTGGTGGTGGTTTTGCCAACGCCGCCTTTTCCTGAGGTTATTACAATAATTCTAGCCAAGGTACGGTTCCTGTCATGCAATGTCGTGGTTGTCGAAGCCGAGTAAACCGGTTACTGCTGGAACACCGGAGTCGGGTCAGGCCTTTTCCAGCGGCGTTACCAACATCAGATCGTCCCTGAGCTGAAGTTGCACGGCACTTTTCCAGCCGCTCCCCTGCAGATCTTCAGAGATTTTATAGTGTCCGGCGATGGACACAAGTTCTGCCTCCAATGACTGGCAGAAGATGCGTGCGTTTTCGTCGCCGTTTACACCCGCCAGTGCGCGACCGCGCAGCGGGCCGTATACATGAATATTACCGGCTGCCATCACTTCGGCACCGGGTTGCACCGGCGCCAGAATCACAAGGTCACCGTCTTCAGCGCAGACTTGCTGGCCGGAACGCACTGGTTGACTGATGATTCTTGCGGGCGTTGACTGGGCTGGCGCAGGTGCAGCTGTTAACTCTGCGACTGGCGCGGTGGGCGAAGTCGTTTCCGCCGTCGGCTGACTGCCGTGTTTTTTATCGCGCTGGCTGTTACCAGGCACTAGCGCCAGCGATGCACCGCGGGCCATACGCCGATGGTTTTCATTACCACCGCGCACGCCCACCACGTGAATATGGTGGCGACGGCAGGTGCCAATGATGCTGAAAAAATCCAGCTCGCTGTCCAGGCCTTCGTATTTTTCAAGACTTATGATCAGCGGGACGTCTTTAAAAAATCCGGGCGCCTGGCTGATTTTGTCCCGCAGCGTGGCTTCAAAATCTTCGCTCTCGAAATAATAAAGTTCCAGAGCTGTCATCGACACACTGGCGCTTTTTAGCTGAAAGCCCTGTTTTGCGCCAGTGGTTGGGGTATCGGTCATTAATGATGGTCCTGCTTGGGGCCGCTCTGATAGCGTTGTTTCCATTCATCGTAGGGCATGCCGTAAATCGCTTCGCGCGCTTGCGGATCCGTCATATTTACACCCTGCTCCTGTGCTGCGGCAAGATACCATTTTGACAGACAGTTGCGGCAAAAATCGGCGAGGTTCATCAGGTCTATATTCTGCACCTCGGTATGTTCACGCAGGTGGCTGACAAGACGGCGGAAAGCGGCTGCTTCAAGCTCGGTGCGCTGGGCGTCTGAAATGAGTTCAGTCATGGTATAGGTGGCCTTTTACGATGTCAGAAAAATGGATAAAAATTCATGTAATGCAGCTTTAGTAAGCGGCTTGCCGAGGACAATCCTGACATTTTGAGCAACTGGAGGTAAGATACAAGGCTGTATGCATATACAGTGGGCGCGGCCAAGCGGGGTTTTATCGGAATGCGCGGAAAACCTCGGCCTTCAGGCCGGGGATGAATAGCGCGGACATCGCAGGTGTCCCTCTCGTTAGCAACATTCTCATTCCGGCGTTTGCTGCTGCTCAATGTACTGGCGAATAATGCTAATGGGTGCACCACCACAACTGCCAGCGAAGTAAGACGGCGACCATAAGGCATTACCCCATAACTTTTTCTTAAGTGTCTCGTACTTTTTCTTCCCGAAAAACGCAGTGCCGCCCGTGCCTAATATCATTGTTTTTTTCCATGGACCAACCATAATTGAGCTATGAAACGCCTTCAAGCATTCAAATTTCAGATTGAACCAAACGGTGAGCAAATCCGCGCCATGCGTCAGTACGCGGGTAATGCTCGCAAGATTTGGAATTTGGCTTTGAATCGTCAGCAAGAGCGACATACGGCCGGTGAAAAATTCACCAACAGCTTTGGCATGAATAAATGGCTGCCAGCGTGGAAGCAGGAATTCCCGTACTTGTGCGACTCTCCCTCACAAACACTGCAACAAGTCACAAAAGACCTGGCCGCTGCGTACAAGAACTTCTTTGAGAAGCGTGCCGATTTTCCACAATTCAAGAAAAAAGGTAGGTCGTCAGACAGCTTTCGCTTTCCGCAAGGTTTCGAGATTGACGAAGCCAATCGACGTATTCGACTCCCAAAGCTAGGCTGGATTCGCTACCGCAAGAGCCGTGGCATCCTCGGACTGGCAAAGAACATCACCGTTTCCTGTGTGGCTGGCAAGTGGTACGCCAGCATTCAGACCGAGCGCGAAGTTGGGCAGCCAATACATCCATCAACGTCGATAGTCGGCCTCGATGCGGGTATCACTCTATTCGCGACGCTCTCTGACGGCACGATGTTCGAGCCGGTCAATGCGCTGCGTACCCGCGCTGCGAAGATGGCAAAGTATCAGCGACGCATGAGCCGCAAGGTCAAATTCAGCCGCAATTGGAAAAAGGCGAAGGCCCGTATCACCCAGTTGCATCAACGGGTTGCTCATACCCGCAATGACTTTCTCCACAAGACATCTAACATCATCAGCAAAAATCACGCGATGGTCGTCATCGAAGATCTGAACGTCACGAATATGAGCAAGTCAGCAAGCGGCACACTTGAGGCACCAAGGCGAAGCGTAAACGCCAAATCCGGCCTTAATAAGTCGATTCTCGATCAGGGCTGGGGCGAGTTCCGCCGCCATTTGGAATACAAGCAGGCATGGCTGGGCGGTGAAGTGTTTGCCGTCAACCCTCGTAACACCAGCCGGGCGTGTCCGGCCTGCGGTCATATTTGTGCAGAGAATCGCAAGACTCAATCGCAATTCGAATGTGTCGAATGTGGGTATGCTGAAAATGCAGACCTCAACGCCGCCATCAATATTTTAAGGGCAGGTCATGCCCGGTTAGCCTGTGAAGTGAACGGTGCGGTAATGCCGTCAGCAACAGGAACCCACCGAAGCGACTCAAGGATGGCTCAATGCCACGCCTGAGCGCAGTAGGAATCCCCGTCCGTCAGGGCGGGGAGGATGTCAAGTCTCAACGCAAGATAATTCACGTAGATTGCGACTGCTTTTACGCCGCCGTGGAAATGCGTGATGACCCTTCCTTGCAAAATGTTCCGCTGGCGGTGGGCGGGCAGGGTGGGCGCGGCGTGGTGACCACCTGCAATTACCAGGCTCGCGCCTACGGCGTGCGTTCGGCCATGCCCGGCGGCGAGGCTCGGCGCCTGTGCCCGGACTTAGTGACCGTGCCGGTGGATATGCCGCGCTACCGGGCGGTGTCGCAGCAGGTGATGGCCATATTGCGCGAGGTAACCGATCTGGTAGAGCCCCTGTCGCTGGACGAAGCATTTTTGGATGTGTCTGACGTGACTGAACATCAGGGCAGCGCCACGCTGATTGCCCGTCACCTGCGCGAGCGGGTCAAGCAGCAAACCGGTATTGTTATTTCCGCCGGGGTGGCGCCGAATAAATTCTTGGCCAAAATTGCCAGCGATTGGGAAAAACCCGACGGCCTGTTCGTGATTCGGCCCCAGGACATTGCCGGGTTTGTGGCGAAACTACCGGTGCAAAAGTTGTTTGGTGTAGGTCAGGTAACCGCGGGCAAGCTCCACGCCATGGGCGCCCAAACCTGCGGCGATCTGCAGCAGCTGGGCGCGGAAATTCTGATAGAGCGTTTTGGCAAGCAGGGTTACCGCTTGCACGAAATGGCCCACGGCCGCGACGAACGCCCTTTGGTGGTGTCGCGCATCGCCAAGTCCCTGAGCGTTGAACGCACCTTTGCTCAGGATTTGCCAGACAAAAACGCCTGTGATGCGGTGCTGGTGAATCTGCTGGACGATTTGCACGCGCGCCTTGTCCGCAAGGCCGAGCACAAGCCCTTGCACAAACTGTTTGTGAAAATCCGTTACAGCGACTTCTCCACCCACACTCTGGAGCGGGTGCGCGAATCCGCGGCGCTGCCCGTTATTGCAGACTATCAGCAACTATTGAATGAACTGATGACAGATACTCAGCGGCCGGTGCGGCTGCTGGGAATGGGTGTAAGGTTTCGGAATGATGAGGCACCGGTCACACAACTGCGTTTGTTTGACTGATCAGGCAGTAAACAGTGGGACAATGTGCGTTGAGACACAGCGCAGAGGCTGAAGTGGACCTTTTGAAACCGCTGAATTAGCCTGGCGGAACCCCCGATTACTGATCTGATGCATTGTTTGGCCGTGCTGCCCGTGTGATGATTCCGTTAACAGAATTCATTATGGGTTAACGGGAACCGGAAAATGGCCGAAAATTGCACGGTGCGAATGGACGACGCAGATGCCTGTGTTGAAGAAGTAATCCGCCGTGTTGGCAACAAGATTATTCTTGGCCTGCCTCTGGGTTTGGGTAAGCCCCTGCGCTTTGTGAATGCCCTGTATCAGCGCGCCAAGCGCGACCCCCAAATCGAATTGCACATTCTCACGGCCCTGTCGCTGGTGAAACCCAGTGGCCGCTCAGCCCTGGAAAAGCGCTTCCTCGAACCTTTCTCAGAGCGCTTGTACGGCGCGATCCCGGATTTAGAATACGCTTTGGATTTGCGGGCCAATAAACTGCCGCCGAATGTGAAAGTGTCGGAGTTCTTTTTCAAGGCCGGCAGTTTTATGCACAACTCGTCCCAACAGCGCCACTATATCAGCCTGAACTACACCCATGCAGTGCGCAATTTGATGGCCATGGGTATCAACGTGGTGGCGCAAATGGTGGCGCCAGGTGATCAAAACGGTGAGCCAGGGCAGGTGAGCCTAAGCTGTAATCCGGACCTGACTCTGGACATTATCCCACTTCTGCGCGCGCGCCAGCGCGAAGAGGGCGTGCCCACCGTTTTGGTGGGTGAGCTGAACCGGCATTTGCCCTGGCTGGGCCGTGATGCCCAGATGCCCGAAGCCGATATAGACTTGGTTTTGGCGCAACCGCAAAGTGATTACCCGATGTTTCCGGCGCCACAAATGGCCATCAGCCCGCCGGATCACCTGATTGGTTTCTATGCCAGCACCTTGGTAAAAGACGGTGGCACCTTGCAGGTGGGTATCGGTTCCCTCGGGGCTGGACTGATCAACAGCACCATTTTGCGCCACCGCCATAACGACGCCTGGAAACGCTTATATCAGCATCTGGACATCGCCGCCCGTTATCCGGCTGTCGATGGTATTGGTGGCACCGGCACGTTTGATCAGGGCCTTTACGGTTGCAGCGAAATGATCATTGACGGTTTTATGCACCTGTTGGAAGCCGGAGTGTTAAAGCGTGAAGTGTTTGCCCACCAGGGGTTGCAGGAGCTGCTGAATCGCGGTGACATCAGCGCGCAGATAAGCCTGAACACCCTGGACGTGCTGCTGCGCGAACACATTATTGCCTCGCCGCTGCGGCTGCAGGATCTGGAGTTCCTGCAGCGATTCGGGATTGTGCATTCCGAGCTGCGTTTGCAAGATGGCCAACTGAGCCTGCAGCAGCGCACCGTGCCCGCCGACATTAACCACCCCGACACCTGCCGGCTACTGAAAGACGGCGGCTTGGGCGACACGCTGAGCAACGGCGTGGTGATGCACGGAGGCTTCTACATCGGTCCCGAATCTTTCTACCAGGCACTGCGTGACCTGTCGCCACAGCAGCGCCGGCGCATCTGCATGACGAGCGTGAACTATATCAATGATCTGTACGACCACCGCTTTGGCAATCAGGCGCTGAAAACCGCCCAGCGCCAGCACGGCCGTTTTATAAACACCACCATGATGTACACCCTGGCGGGCGCGGCAGTGTCTGACGGCCTTGAAGACGGCCGCGTGGTGAGTGGCGTAGGTGGCCAGTACAACTTTGTGGCCATGGGTATGGAATTAGCGGGCGCGCGTTCCATTTTGTGCTTACGCAGCACTCGCAAGGCGGCGGGCAGAGCAGTGTCGAATATTGTGTTTAGCTACGGCCACTGCACCATTCCCCGCCACCTGCGGGACATTGTGATCACCGAATACGGCATTGCCGATTTGCGGGGCCAGTCTGACGAACAGGTTTATCTGCGGCTGATCGCGATTGCCGACGCCCGCTTCCAGGCCGGCCTGCTGCAACAGGCGAAAAAGGCCGGCAAGGTTGCGAAGAGTTTCAAACCGCCAAAAGCCTGGGCCGACAATACACCGGAATATATCCACCAGGCCTTGGCAGCGGTGCCGGGCAACAACCATTTTCCACCGTTTCCCTTTGGCTGCGACTTTACCGCTGAAGAGTTGGTGATTGCTAAAGCACTGAAACGCTTACAGGCTGAAACGGCCACAGGTCGTGGTAAACTGATGACTCTGGTGCAGGCCGCCCGTACCCGCGACGAACAAGGCCGCTTCCAATCGCTGCTAGAACGCATGCAACTGGCCTCGCCTAAAGGGGTGCGCCAGAAGCTGGACCAGCGGCTACTGATTTACGGCCTGCAATTGACTAATACACCCCATTAAGAGCAATGACGCAACCTATGCAAGATTCTTCTCCTACAATTGATGTGTTCACTGTTCACTATGTACTTAAAAATGCCGTTGGTGAGCTGGTAGATACTTCTGAAGGCAGTGAGCCGCTGCATTTTGTCTACGGCAGCCCGGCTATTATTGAGGGCATTCAGCGCGCCGTGAAAGACCGCCGCGTGGGCGACTGTCTGGAAGTTACTGTGCCGCCGGCGATGGCCTACGGTGAGCACCGGGCCGACCTGGTGCGAAAAGTGCCGCGCTCGACGTTCGAAGGCGTAGAGAACTTGCAAGCGGGCATGAAGTTCCAAACCAACACGGGCACCGAGGCACAGGTTGTTCAGGTGATGGGTTTTGACGGCAATCTGGTGCGAATTGATGCCAATCACCCGCTGGCTGGTCTAACCTTGTACTTTGATTTGGAAATTGTTGGCCGCCGCAGCGCCAGTGCAGAGGAAATTGCCCAGGGCCGGCCCCTGTCATAGCCTGAAGTTAGGAAAGACTGTTATGGAACTAACGACTGACAACTGGCGAATCCTGATTGTAGAAGACGACGAACGGCTGGCCAGTCTGACCCGCGATTACCTGCAGAATAACGGGCTTACGGTGTCTATTGAATCCCACGGCGGGGCGGCTGTGGAACGTATTCGAAACGAACAGCCAGACTTTGTGGTGCTTGATCTGATGCTGCCCGGCGAAGACGGCTTGTCTATCTGCCGCCGGGTGCGGCCGCAATACAGCGGCCCGATATTGATGCTAACCGCCAGAACCGACGACATGGACCAGATATTGGGCCTGGAAATGGGCGCCGATGACTACATTGGTAAACCGGTTCAACCGCTGGTGTTATTGGCGCGTATTCGTGCGTTGATGCGCCGCGTCACCGAAAAAAGCCAGCCTCTGGTCGGCAGCGACTCGGTGAGTGAAGGCCCGGTGCGGGTGCAGTTCAACGAGTTGGTGATAGACCGCTCTATGCGCGAAACCTGGCTTTCTGGCGCCACCGTGGATTTAACCAGCGCCGAGTTTGACTTGCTGTGGTTGCTGGCCAGCAACGCGGGCAGGGTGCTCAGCCGTGAAGAAATTTTTACCGCTTTGCGTGGTATTGAATACGACGGTCAAGACCGCTCGATTGACGTGCGGGTGTCCCGTATAAGGCCAAAAATTGGTGACGACCCCATTCACCCACGGCGCATAAAAACCGTGCGTAGCAAAGGCTATCTGTTCGTAAAAGAAGCCTGAGCAGTTGCTAATGGCTGAGTAGTTGCGAAAGCTTGAATAGTTGCGAAAGCCTGAATAGCTGCTTAAACCCGAGTTTTTGTTTGAGCCAGAGTGCGCACCATGCCCCTGATCTACCTTCTAAAACTGTATGCCCGCCTAGCCGGTTTCGTGCTGTTGATGGTGGTGCTCTGTGTATTGCTGTTTCAGGGCCTGAACGGTATTCGCCAGCAAATGTGGCTGGAACACCATGGCACAGCGCTGATGCAATGGCTGGCGTCGTCTGCAGACCCTGTCGGCCATTACGCTTGGCTGGTGCCGACCTATAACCTTGAGGTAGGCCCGGCCACGCAGTTGGCCGATACCGCGGTTGTTCGCGAACGCCTGAGTTACGGCCAGGTGGTGGTATTGCCATCCAGTCTGGGCCAGCGCCTGTTAATTGCCCGTGAAGACGGCCAAGTACTCGCCCTGAATCTGGCCACGCCTTATCGCGACATTGTGCGCGCCAGCGCGCTGGTTTTTCGCTGGCACCTGGACAGCTCGCCGGTTGAACGTCGTCCCGAAACCCTGCGTTATTTAAGCGCGTCATTGGGCATTGGCGCTTATTCCATTGATACCAGTGAGCGCTTGCCACCCACCGATGTGTTGCGACAATTAGTCCGTGACGGCCTGGTGCTGTACACCGCGAAATCCGAAGAGGCGCCCCGGGTGGCGTTGCAGCTGGCTGACGGCGAAATGGTGGTGCTGGTGCCACCACCGCCGTTCACATCCTGGAACCTGGCGATTATTTTGCTACTGTGTCTGCTGATGGCAGCGGCGCTGGCACTGTTGCTCGGATTTGTGGCACGCGCTTGGGATGGGCGTTTGCTGAAGGTTGAATCCGCAGCCCTGCGCATTGCCCGTGGTGATTTGGCGGCGCGGGTAGAACCCGGCTCCAGCCTGCTGCAACAGCGCTTGGGGGCGGCGTTCAATAGCATGGCCGAACATATTCAGCGCCTGGTGCAGGTGCAGCACGACATGATCCATGCGGTGTCCCACGAGCTACGCACCCCGGTGGCGCGCATTCGCTTTGGCGTGCAGATGTTGGCCGACAGCGACAAGTCTCAGCGCAGCGAGGAGCAGTTGCAGGGCATAGACGGCGACATTCAGGAACTGGACGACTTGATAGACGAAATACTGACTTACGCTCGGCTAGAGCAGAGCGAGGCCAAGTTCCTTCTGCAGCAGACATCTATGCCAGATCTGCTGCGCCAGGTCATTGCCCAACAGCAGCTCTTGCACCCAACCGTGGTGATGGAGCTGGATGTAGATGGCGCCAGTGAGGCACTGTTCACGGCCGACGTAGAACCGCGCTATTTACACCGTGCTATTCAGAATCTGGTGGGTAACGCCGCACGCTACGCCAGCCACCAGGTGCGTGTGCGCTGCCGGCTAGACACCGACAATTGCCGCATTGATGTGGAAGACGACGGCCAGGGCATACCGCGTTCAGACTGGGACCGGGTGTTTATTGCATTTTCACGGCTGGATGACAGCCGCACCCGCACCTCGGGCGGGTACGGATTAGGGCTGTCGATTGTGCGGCGCATTATGTACTGGCACGGTGGCCAGGCATTTGTAGGCGCAAGTGCCACCCTCGGCGGCGCTTGCTTTAGCCTCGTATGGCCTCGTGTTCAAACGCAATCAGGTGGTCTGCATCAACTCGCACAGGAACAAGATCACCCACATTGAAATCCAGGTGGCTACGGAACAGCGCCTCAAACTCGGTGGATTCGGAACAGCGAAAACGGTAGAGCGTGGATGTACCGGCAAAGGTTTTTTCAATCACCCTGGGCCGCAAAGGCGAATGTTCATCATAAATGATGTCATCGGGCCGAATCAGTACATCGACCGGTGTGCCCGCGTCCCATTTGTAAGCCCGGTTACCGTGAACAACGCCGAGTTCCGACTGTATGGCGTCTGGCCCCAGAGTGCTGCCTAATACAAAGCTGCCCTGGCCCACAAAGCTGGCAACAAAGCGGTTTGTTGGCTCGTGATACAGGTTGAACGGCACGTCCCATTGCTGAATACGGCCTTTTTGCAGTACCGCCACTTGGTCGCACATGGCAAAGGCTTCTTGCTGGTCGTGGGTCACCAGAATGGCGCTGATCCCCAGAGTTTTCAGAATGTCTCGTACATCCAGACTTAGCCGCCGGCGCAAGTCCGCGTCCAGATTGGAAAACGGCTCGTCCAGTAAAATCAGCGTGGGCTCTGGTGCCAGCGCGCGAGCCAGAGCAACCCGCTGCTGCTGCCCGCCCGACAATTCGTGAGGGTAGCAGTTGGCAAGGTCCTGCAGTTGCACCAGCTCCAGTAATTCCGTGACCTTGCGTTGGCGCTCGGCTTTGCTCAGGCGGTTCAAACCAAAACCCACGTTGTCGGCAATGCTCAAGTGCGGGAAAAGCGCGTAATCCTGAAATACCATGCCAATACGGCGTTTTTCCGGCGGCAGAGCGCGGCCGGGCAGGCTGATGGCCTGGCCCTGAAGGCTGATTTTGCCATCGCTAAGGGGTAAAAAGCCGGCCAGGGCCCGCAAAATAGTGCTTTTGCCACAGCCGCTAGGGCCCAGCAGGCAGCCAATGTCGCCCTGGCGCAGGGCAAAACTGACGTTCTTCACCACAGCTTCGCCGCCATAACCGCAGCACAGATTGTTGACTTCGAGCAGCCAGTCAGACGCGATTGCGGGCTTGTCCATAATTAATCCAGACGTTTAAGAATCAGGAATTCCAGCAGGGCTTTTTGTGCGTGCAGGCGGTTTTCAGCTTCCTGCCACACAACCGAGCCCGAATGCTCCATCATGTCTTGCGAGATTTCTTCGCCGCGATGTGCCGGCAGGCAATGCATAAACAGGGCGTCTTTAGCGGCTAATGCCATCAACTGCGGGTTAATCTGGTAACTCGAAAACGCCTGTTCACGGGCTTTCTGCTCGCTTTCCTGGCCCATGGAGGCCCACACATCGGTAACTAGCAGGTTGGCGTTGCGGGCAGCGTCTGCTGGCTCACGCATCACCGTGACATGTTCTTTGTGTGCTTCAAATACGGAGGCGTCTGGCTCATAGCCTTTCGGGCAAGCCACATTCAGATGAAAGCCGAACATTGCCGCAGCGTTGATGTAGGAATGACACATATTGTTGCCATCGCCGATCCAGGCCACCGTGGCGCCGCGAATGCTGCCGCGGTTTTCGCGATAGGTTTGCATATCTGCCAGCAGCTGGCAGGGATGGAAGTCGTCGGTCAGCGCGTTTATGACCGGCGCTGAGGATGCAGCCGCAAAGCGCTCTACGGCATTGTGGGCGAAGGTACGGATCATAACCGCGTCAACCATGCTGGAGATAACAATGGCTGAATCTTCAATCGGTTCGCCACGGCCCAACTGGGTGTCGCGGGGCGACAAAAACAACGCCGAGCCACCAAGCTGCATCATGCCGGCTTCGAAGGATACCCGGGTGCGGGTAGACGACTTTTCAAAAATCATCGCCAGTACCCGATTCTTCAAGGTGTCGCGGGTAACGCCCTGGTGCCATTCCTTACGCAGGCGTGAGCCGTGGTCCAGCAGCGCTTCCAGTTCATCGGGAGTCAGGTCGTTCAGTGTTAAAAAATGTCGTATCGCCATGGAATGGCCCTTACCTCGCTGGAGGCCCGTGTTGCCGGGGCTTCTAGCCTGATGATTGTTGATATAAAGTGAAAAAATAGGGGCAATCAGTCTAGCCGCTCTATGGTGGCATGACAACGATCAGGGCCAGCCGGTGCCCCGTCTTTAGCGATAAGGGACAGATTTCAAATCTGTCCCTGCATGTTCTGAGTCAAAGCGCGAGCGGTCGGCGACGGTTGGTAGGTCTGCCGGGTCCGTGTACAATGACTGGAACTGATTGCATTAACGCAAGCCTTCCCTTTTTCATTTTAGCTTCCAGCAGAGGTAGATAACATGGATATGAACGACACCATTAAAAGCCAACTCGAAGAAAACTCGGTCATTCTGTATATGAAGGGTTCTCCTCAAGCGCCACAGTGCGGTTTTTCGGCAAAAACAGTTCAGGCGTTAATGGCCTGCGGCGAGAAATTTGCGTTTGTAAACATTCTGGACAACCCGGAACTGCGTGAAGCGCTGAAAGTGCACTCTAGCTGGCCTACTTACCCGCAGCTGTATATTAGCGGCGAATTGGTTGGCGGCTGCGACATCATTATGGAAATGTCGGAAAACGGCGAGCTGGCCACAGCTGTCAAAGCTGCGTGCAAGCAGGCAGAGGCCTGATACGCCATTTTCAGTGCCAGGAAACGCTGCGCAGCGTTAATGAAACCTTTGCGGCTGGGACAAAACCCAGGCAATTGAGAAAGAGTGTGCAGTGAGAATAGAAAATGCCGGCTATACGCCGGCATTTTTTGTTCGAGGTACGAGGCTTTTAACGAAATGAGCGAAATTCCAATTCAAAATCTCTGATTTAGTGTTGGATGGATAGCGACTATTTTGGTCGGTCCTGGTTCTCAATGTAGGCACGGAGAACGTCGATCGGCGCCCCACCCACTGACAATAAGCAGTACGACCGACTCCACAGCGCGCTTGTGCCCCCGTAAAACTCTTTGAGTTGGGCGCCATATTCCTTTTTGATCATCCGGCTGCTGACGGTTTTCAGCGTGTTGATCAGTTTTGCCGGTGTAACCATCGGGTGAAGCGTGATCAGTGCGTGAATGTGATCAGCTTCGCCGTTGAACTCATCCAGCCCGCAATCATCGGCGCTTAACAGTCGGATAAACTCATCTTCAAGCCAGAGCAGCATGTCATCATTCAGGCACTTATTCCGATATTTGGTCACCAACACCAAATGATATTGGAGTTTGTAAACGCACGAGTTATGACTTCTTTTCATCGAAAATTTCCACTGTATAAACGATTGACGCCAAGTTGGTCAGGTTGTAATATTATCAACATGAACAACGAGAAATCAACCCACATTCGCACCCAGCAAATCCTCATTCGAAAGAATCATGAGGCGTTTCGCGGGGCCAGCGTTTGCACTCAGATTGTTGGCCAGGAATGGACCTCTTATTTTGCGGCTCTGCGGGCGTACAAGAAGATGCCTTCCAGCTTCAAGGCCCAACCGAAGAAGCCCGGTTACGCCCACAAAGCGGCCACCGTCCACATTGGACGAAACGGCTTCAAGTTTGTTGACGGGACTCTGCACTTTGCCAGCGACGTGTTGCCACCGATCAAAACGCAGTTTCGGTTTTCACAAAACTGGAATGCTTTGGTGGTGACACCATAGCCCTTGAGGTGCGGATCGTACCCAAGGGCAACTGCTTCATTATCGAAATCGTTTACAACGAATCAAAGATTGTGGAGGCGGGTCGCTTCTGCCGTCTTCTCGACACATCCCGCAAGGCCGGGATCGATTTAGGCATCAACAATCTTATCGCACTCGCAACCGATCAGCCGGGCGTTCGCCCTGTTCTGATCAACGGTAAAGCGCTGAAATCGATCAATGCCTGGTACAACAAACGTGTGGCCAAACTTCGCTCCCAAGGCAAATACGCCCACATTCGCGCCGTGACCAACAAACGCAATCGCCGGATAAAAGACCTGTTGCACAGGGCCTCCAGCAAGGTGATCGCGTATTGCCGGGAGAACAACATCGGGACGCTGGTCATCGGTTATAACAAACACTGGAAGCAGGAGGTCAATATTGGCCGTGTGAATAACCAGAAATTTGTCGGTATTCCGCATGCCATTCTGATCTCTCAAATCCAATACAAGTGCCAAGCTCTCGGCATCACCACCGTTATTCAGGAAGAGTCGTACACCTCCAAGGCATCCGCTCTGGACAACGACTTCATGCCGGTTTACGGCAACAATCCTGAAAACGTCGTACCACTATTCAGCGGAAAGCGAATCCGCCGAGGGTTGTATCAAAGCAAACACGGGATCATAAACGCCGACATCAACGGCGCTCTTAATATCCTCAGAAAAGCAACGGGTGAGGCCTTAGGGCTAGCCTGTAAGGGGTGTGTGTCCAACCCCATAATGATGGATCTTATGCCACACAAATCCGTCGTTATTAGAAGGGAAAATACTGCGCATCAGATCGCCGCGTAGTAGGTTTACCCAGATGCCAATTCAAAATCTTCGATTTAGTGTTGGTAGTTCACCCTGCTTTGCTTCGAAGAGACCCCACCACCGCGTTCAGTGCGCGGTCAATCAGCGCTCCTTGCTCCAGCAGCGTCAACCGGCCACGGCACATTTCCTGGGCAAGCTCGGTGCGGGTTTTTTCAATCACTTTCAGCCCCATGCGGTTAACGAACACAAAGCAGTCGGCTTCTTCAATAATAGCCGACAGTTTGCAACGGAAGCTGGCGCCGTTTACCAGGCTGAATTCTACCCAGCTACCGGTTTCAATCTGGTCAATCTTATCCATGTATTCAGAAATGGAGTTGTCTTGCAGTTCTTCGCCGATGTCCTCTTTTGCAGGGCCTGGCGTTACTACTAAAGGCTCTGGGCGGGTTTCTATAGCCGCGTTGGTGCGGAACGCCTCGGCCAGTTCATGTTTGAGCTGGGCCATCATTTCGTCGAGTTTGGACGAATTAAACGACACTTCTTCAAGCCCGGCGCGCAAGGTTTTCAGCAACCCCGGTACCACACGAACCCACTGGTCGCGTTCGGCATCCTCGTGATGGGGGTGCAGGCACCAGATCAGGTCGTCCAGTACTTTTACCGACTCGTTCCAGCGGTGCTCCATCTCGTCCCTGAGGTAGGTCAGGAACATAACCCGGCTCCAACCATTAACAACAATGGTATGAATGGTGTGCGGCAGTTTGTAACGGGCCAGCTTCTCTTTCAGTATCGTGTCGACAGTCTGCTGGGCTTTCTGTGATTTTATACGGCCACGCTCAGATTCGCGGGTGCGCTGCTCCACCAGGGTTGAACGCTTGTTTTCCCGCTCCAGAAAAGCGTCGAATTCGTCATGTAGGGCAACAAACAACGATATGTCGCCGTCAAACTCTTCAAGAATCCGCTGCACAATGGTGTGAATCTGGTTGTAAAGTTTGTCTCGCGACTTTTCATCGCTGTTGCTCCAGCCAATGCCGGCGCGGGCAAGGTTATTGAGCAGGCGCCGAGCGGGATGGCCGCCATGGCTGAAGAACGTTTTGTCGCGCATCACCACTTTCAGTATGGGTATCTGCAAGCGGCTGATCAGCACCTGAATGGGTGCTGACAGGTTATCGTCGTCCAGAATGAAATCGAACAGCATAGACACAAGATTAATGAGGTCTTCATCGGCCTCGGTTATGGCGGGCTTGCGGCCGTCTTTGCGCTTTACCTGCGCCAGAAGTTGGTGCATCAACTCCAGTAGATCTATAGTCAGCGGCTCGCCTCGGCTGAGGTCTTCGCTGAGGCCTGTGTAGCCAAAGTTGTCAAATGTGTTCTGCGCCGGCAAAGCGTTAAGAAGTTCGCCAAGTTCAGCGGCAGACACACGGTATACCGGGCGGCTGTCAGAACGCTGCTGCGGCATACCGGCATTGCTACGTTGGTGCGCAAGCATGCTGCGTATCTGTTCGAATACCGCGATTTCGCCTGCGGCATCAGCCTGCGAGGCGCTCGTTGAATCCGCGCTACCGGCTGCTTTGCCGCCTCTACCCGGGCTTTGCGAGGTATTTTTACCCTGATGGCGAAAGTGGGGGATTACCCCCGCCTGCACCAAAATGCGGTTGGCTTCGTCTAGCAGCATGCCCAGATTAGACATAACGTAGCGGTCAAACTGCTTCAGCAGAATCAGGCGCTCGCGAATCTGGATTTCCATGGGCTGTATGGCGTGTATAAACGCCTGGCCCAAGTGCTCTGGCGCCAAGGGGTTGGATATAACGCCGTCTGCTGTTTTATATACTTGACTGAAGCGCGCCTCCAGCTGAATCAGCTGGCCTTGAAAGTGCGCTTTGGCTTTTCCGGCCATGGCGTTTAACGCAACCTGTTCTTCCAGGTCGTCATTGCCCACCAGCGCGAGGTTGTCTGCGTCTATGGCCTGGGGCTGGTTATCGGAACTGGTCTGGCTGGGTGGCGACACAAAAAATGCACTTATCGCTTCGCTGAACTCGCGTTCAACGCCTTTGCGCTTGATGCGAATTTCCCGCATGGCTTCAAAGTAGCGGTTTTGCTCATTGTTGTTGCGGCAGTTGTTAGCAAGTTCAAATAGCGAATCGTCGACGGCGTCCAGCGCACCCTGTAACAAGTCACCCAGGCCTGCAACAACCGTTTCCCGAATGCGTACCACCTCGGGTGGAACAGGCGCGACTTCCCCGTTAGCGCCTTTCGAACGCTCGTGGATATAATGAATGCCGGACTGTTCGCTCATGGCAGGTTTCTGTCTCTCTCTCCGCCTTGGCCCTTTATAGGCTGCTTCTAAAAAGGGAATTACGCTTATTGGTCAAATTTAACCCATCTGAATCTTTTTTTATACGTTTGCTTTTCAGTTTTCACGACAGGCTCACAAAATCAGGCGCCCGCGGTTACCAAAGCTGGCGCTGTATTCACCGGCCAAGCCCGCGGTTTTTGCGTTTTTTGGGGTGAACAATGGCCGCCTTCACAACATTATCTTTAATTTGTAGTACTTCAACCCGATGTCCACCAACCCTCAGGCACACATTGCTGTCGGGGATATTCTCCAGGGTTTCGGTAATCAAACCGTTCAGGGTTTTCGGGCCGTCTATGGGCAACTTCCAGGCCAGGCTTTTGTTAATTACCCGCAGCGAGGCGGAGCCATCAATAATATAAGTGCCATTGTCTTGGGGAATAATGTCTGGGCTGGTGGATGCATAGTCGGTGGTGAACTCGCCCACGATTTCTTCAAGTATGTCTTCCAAAGTGGCCAGGCCCAGAACTTCGCCGTATTCGTCTACCACAATGCCAAAGCGACGGCGGCCCTTCTGGAAGTTAATCAGCTGGGTGTTCAGTGGTGTGCTTTCCGGTACAAAGTAGGGCTCGGTGCACAGCTGTACAATCATGTCTTTGTTCAGGTCATCTTTTTGCAGCAGTTTGGCGATGTTGCGCAAATGCAGAATGCCCTGAATTTCATTGATATCGCCTTTATAAACCGGCAGGCGGGTGTGCTGGCTATTGCGTAACAAGCGCAGAATGCTGTTCAGGTCGTTATCCAGATCAATCCCGACGACTTCGTTACGGGGCACCATAATGTCCGTCACGGTGACTTTTTCCAGGTCCAGTATGCTCACCAGCATATCTTTGTGCTTGGCCGGAATCAGCGCGCCGGCTTCGTTTACCAGGGTGCGTAACTCCTCGCGGCTGAGGTGGTCGTTGGCAATGTCTTCCGGCGACACCCGCAGCAGTTTCAAAATGCCGCCGGTGAACAGGTTTACCGCCCATACCACCGGGTAGAGTATTTTTAGCAGCGGAGCCAGAACATAACTGGCAGGAAAGGCGATTTTTTCCGGAAACAGTGCGGCCAACGTCTTTGGCGTAACCTCCGCAAAAATCAGGATAACAATGGTCAGTAGTACGGTGGCTATGGCAATACCGGCGTCGCCCCAGATGCGTATGGCGATGACCGTGGCAATGGCCGAGGCAGAGATGTTAACGAAGTTGTTGCCAATCAGGATAACGCCGATCAGCTGATCGGTGCGCTGCAGAAGCCTGTGGGCGCGCTTGGCGCCTTTGTGACCGGTTTGCGCCATGTGCTTCAGGCGATACCGGTTCAGCGTCATCATTCCGGTTTCGGAGCTGGAAAAGAAGGCCGATAGCAAAATCAGTCCGGCTAGCGTAATAAACAGCGCGGTCAGCGATGTTTCGTTCAAGCGAGGTGTCCTCTCTATTTTTGAAGAGCGTGGAAGGCGCTACCGTTTTACAGGCCGCGATGGAAAATCAGTTCCAGCACCAGCTTGCTGCCATAGAACGCTACCATTAATAACGCGCAGCCTGCCAGTGTCCAGCGGCTTGCGGTCACCCCGCGCCAGCCTCTGGTGTGGCGGCCAATCAGCAAGGCCACAAACACCAGCAACGAGAGTATCGAAAACAGAGTTTTGTGGGCAATGTCCTGGGCGAACAGGTCTTCGACAAAAAGAGCGCCGGTAACAATGGCTAGAATCAGTAGCACAACACCGGCCCACACCAGTTCGAACAGCACCGACTCCATGGTTTGCAGGGGGGGCAGGTTGCGCACCAGGCGGCTGTTGTAGTTGCTCTTCAGTTGGCGGTTTTGGATATACAACAACACGGCCTGAATCGCCGCCAGGCTGAACAGGCTGTAAGCGGTGACCGACAGGGCAATGTGGGTCAGCATGCCATAGCTGTGCTCTGGCACCAGCCGCGCTGGAGTGGGCGCTGCCAGCGCAACAATAATGGTCAGGCCGGCCAGGGGGTATACGCCTAATAGAAGGTTTTGTAGGGGTTTGGTAAGATTCAGGCCAAGTAGCAGGAATGTGATCAGCCAGGAGATGATGAGCGAGCTGCGCACAATGCTGAAATCGAAACCGCCGTCATGATGCACAATCTGAGTGATCAGCAATGCGTGGCCCACCAAGGCCAAAATGCCCACCAATGTGGTCATTGCCAAGCTGCTTTGCACCCGGCCGCGGAAATGAAGGGCCTGCAGGGCCGTGCCGATGCTGTATAACAGAAGTGAGGTAACCGCGAGAATCAGCGTTCCCATAAAGTGTTAATCCTGGGCTGCCCTATATGCCACTGTTCAGGCTGAGGTTTACGGCGCATTAAAAGTGATTTCACTGAGCTGGTCGTTTCGGGACGATAGTCTGGTTATAATGTGCCAATTATGCAACCGGAATCAACAGGCCCCGGGGTCTGATGTTTCCTGAATACTCTTATCCGGGTACGGAAGAACCGCATGTTTGAAAATCTACAGGACCGACTCTCCGGCAGTCTGCGCAAAATCACGGGTCAGGCGCGGCTTACCGAAGACAATATCAAAGATACGCTGCGTGAAGTTCGCATGGCGCTGCTTGAAGCCGACGTTGCTTTGCCGGTGGTTAAGGACTTCGTAGAGGGTGTTCGCCAGCGTGCCATTGGCCAGGAAGTTCAGCGTAGCCTGACACCCGGCCAGGTGTTTGTGAAAGTGGTGCAGCAGGAGCTTGAGCGGGTGATGGGCGAGGCCAACACCGGCCTGAATCTGTCGGTTGCTCCGCCTGCGGTCATCATGATGGCGGGCCTGCAGGGTGCCGGTAAAACCACCACCGTTGCCAAGCTGGCGCGATTCCTGAAAGAGCGCCAGAAGAAAAGCGTGATGGTGGTCAGTGCTGACATTTACCGGCCGGCCGCTATCAAGCAGCTGGAAACCCTGGCCAACGAGGTAGGCGTAGAGTTCTTCCCCAGCTCCGCCGACCAAAACCCGGTTGCCATTGCCGAAGGCGCCATTAGCGCAGCGCGCAAGAAACACATTGATGTGGTGATACTGGATACCGCCGGCCGCCTCGCCATCGATGAAATGATGATGGGCGAAATCAGCCGCCTGCACGCCGCGGTAAAACCGATAGAAACCCTGTTCGTGGTAGACGCCATGACCGGGCAAGACGCCGCCAACACCGCCAAGGCCTTTAACGAAGCCTTGCCGCTGACAGGTGTGGTGCTTACCAAAACCGACGGCGATGCCCGTGGCGGTGCTGCCCTGTCGGTACGTCACATTACTGGCAAGCCGATCAAATTCCTGGGTGTGGGTGAAAAATCCGACGCTTTGGAGCTGTTTCATCCAGATCGGGTGGCGTCACGCATCCTGGGTATGGGCGATGTGCTTTCTCTTATAGAGGAAGCCGAGCGCAAGCTGGACCAGAGCAAGGCCGAGAAGCTCACCAAAAAGATCAAGAAAGGCAAAAGCTTTGATCTTGAAGACTTCCGTGACCAACTCCAGCAAATGAAAAGTATGGGCGGCATTGGCGGCCTGATGGACAAGCTGCCGGGCATGGGCCAGATGGCTAAGGTGGCCCAGCAGCAGGTAAACGACAAGTCGATGGGGCAAATGGAAGCGATTATCTGTTCCATGACATCCAAAGAGCGCCGTTACCCGGACACTATCAACAACTCCCGCAAGCGTCGTATTGCCAATGGCTCCGGTTCGCAGATTCAAGATGTGAACCGGCTGCTTAAGCAGCACAAGCAAATGCAGAAGATGATGAAAAAGTTTAGTAAGAAAGGCGGAATGGCCAACATGATGCGCGGTTTGGGTGGTATGATGCCGCCCGGCGGTGGAGGCGGTCAGCCTCCCTTTGGTCGTATGTAAAATGCCTTACGCCTAAAACAGGGAAACAACCGGTTTCGCTGTTTTCTTTGGCGCTTTTTTAGCATAGAATAGCGCCCCTTTCGAGTATGGGTCTTCATGTTAGCCGCTTTTGGCTGCATTGAATCGTACAAAGTTCGTACAACAGAACAGGATATTGGTTAAATGGTAAAAATCCGTTTGGCTCGCGGCGGCTCTAAGAAGCGCCCGTTCTACCATCTGACAGTGACCGACAGCCGCAAAGCACGCGACAGTCGTTTTATTGAACGTGTCGGCTTCTTCAACCCGATTGCCCGTGGACAGGAAGAGCGTCTGCGTGTTGATCGTGAGCGTGTTGCGCACTGGATCAGCCAAGGCGCACAGCCTAGCGATCGCGTTGCCCAACTGCTGAAAACCGCAGACTGATCTATCAGAGCAATCTGAAGATTAGCCTGACACACACCGGGGTGACACACATGGCAGAATCCTCGCAGGAAACTGTGATCGGCCGTATTACCGCGGTGTTTGGGATCAAGGGCTGGCTTAAAGTCTACTCTTTTACCGATCCCAGAGACGGAGTGCTGAACTACCGCAACTGGACCCTGGTTCAGGAAGGAAAGCGTATTCCCGTCAAGCTTGAAGAGGGTCGCCGCCAAGGGCAGGGGATCGTCATCAGGCTGAAAGGTATTGATGATCGTGATGTTGCCCAGCGCTACTGCGGGTTTGACATTCATGTGCCAACAGAACAATTACCAGAGCTGCCCAAGGGCGACTATTACTGGTATCAGTTGGAAGGCCTTGAAGTGTTCACGGTTGAAGATGAATGCCTGGGAACAATGCATCATATGCTGGAAACCGGCGCCAACGACGTATTGGTAGTGCAGGCAAGCCCTGCTTCTATTGATCAGCGCGAACGGCTGATTCCTTACCTGCCTGACGAAATCGTTTTGCAGGTAGATTTAGCCAAAAAGCGCATGGTGGTTGACTGGGATCCGGAGTTTTAGGGTGTGGATTGGCGCTGTCAGTCTGTTCCCGGAAATGTTTGCAGCGGTAACCGATTATGGCATCACCAGCAGGGCCGTGCGTGACGGGTTAATCACCTTTCACAGCTGGAACCCGCGGGATTTCACCCATGATCGTCACCGCACGGTAGACGACCGCCCCTACGGTGGCGGCCCCGGTATGCTGATGAAAATTCAGCCGCTACGGGATGCTATTCACGCTGCACGGCAAGCGGCTCCGGGCCCGGCTTGTGTGGTGTATTTATCGCCTCAGGGTGAAACCCTGAATCAGGCAGTTGTGGAATCTCTGGCAGCAGAGCAACGGCTAATACTGGTGGCGGGCCGTTATGAAGGTGTGGATGAACGCTTGATTACGGCAGAAGTAGATCGTGAAGTGTCGCTGGGAGACTTTGTGCTTTCCGGCGGTGAACTGGCAGCCATGGCTGTGATTGATGCGGTTACGCGCCTCATCCCCGGAGCGCTGGGTCATGCGCAGTCGGCAGAGCAGGATTCGTTCGCCGACGGTTTACTGGATTGTCCGCACTATACCCGGCCCGAAGTGTATGAAGGTCAGGCGGTGCCGGATGTTTTGTTGGGCGGTCACCATGATCAGATCCGGCGTTGGCGGCTTAAACAGTCGTTGAGGCGAACCAGCGAGCGACGCCCCGACCTGCTTAAAAAGCGGGAGTTTTCGGAAGAAGAGCGCAAGCTACTGGCAGAGATTTTAAACGAACCGTGTGCCTCTGAATCTTCAGGGCATTAAAAGATTGGGAATCAGGAGCATAACGATGAGTGGCAAGAACAACATCATCAATCAAATTGAAACAGAACAAATGACCAAGGAAATTCCGCCGTTCGCGCCGGGTGATACCGTGGTTGTTCAGGTTCGCGTAACTGAAGGCACCCGTGAGCGTCTGCAGGCGTTTGAAGGCGTTGTCATTGGTAAGCGCAACCGTGGCATGAACTCTTCTTTCATCGTACGTAAGATTTCTTACGGCGTGGGCGTAGAGCGTACATTCCAGAGTTTCTCCAAGCTGATTGAAAGCATTACAGTGAAGCGTCGCGGCGTTGTTCGCCAGGCCAAGCTGTACTACCTGCGCGACCTGTCTGGTAAGAAAGCTCGTATCAAGGAAAAGCTGGGCTGATTGGCTTCCCGCCATGCTCAGTGTTAAAAAAGGCAGCCACGGCTGCCTTTTTTGTGTTTCGGCAGAAGACGAGGCAACCATCGCACGCTTCTGCGACGCCATCTGGCTGGAAGACGGCTTAAGCGAAAAAACCCGCGAAGCCTACCGCAGTGACTTGGGCGGCCTGGCGCAGTGGCTTCAGGGCCAGCCCGGTACACCGTTGCTGACAGCCGCCCAGCGTAGCGACCTACTGGCTTGGCTATCCGACGGGTTACCCTCACCGAAGCCGAAGTAGACGCGCTGCTGGCCGCGCCTGATCCCGAAGTGCCTATAGAGCTGCGCGACAAAGCCATGTTGGAAATTCTGTACGGCTGCGGATTGCGGGTTACCGAATTAACATCACTGCGGCTGGACCAGGTGAACTTGCGCCAGGGCGTGGTGCGCATTACCGGCAAAGGCGATAAAGACCGCCTGGTGCCCTTAGGCGAAGAGGCCATAGACTGGCTACTGCGCTACATAAAAGAAGCACGACCGGAATTGCTGAAAGGCCACGCCTGTGACGATCTGTTCCCCGGCAATCGCCCAAAAGCCATGACGCGTCAAACGTTCTGGCACCGCATCAAGCATTACGCGGTGCGCACCGGTATCCAAAAACACCTGTCGCCGCACACTCTACGTCACGCGTTCGCAACCCACTTGCTCAATCACGGTGCAGATTTACGGGTGGTGCAAATGCTGCTGGGCCATGCGGACTTGTCCACTACCCAGATATACACCCACGTGGCGCGCCAGCGTCTGCAGGAACTGCATCGGCAACATCACCCTCGCGGGTAATATCTTTGTTTTGCTGCTCTTCTACGTCGATTTTTTGCTACCCTAAGTCCGTGCTGAATTAACTCGGTCTGTTTTTTTTATCCACATTGCGGACACCCATATGTCTTTTTCTCTGCCTGTTATGTCCCGCCTTGTTGCCGCGGCCCTGTTGGGTGGCTTACTGCTGCCAGCATTCGCCGTTGCAGAGGATATTGAAGAGCGCATCACCCAGCGCCTGCAAACCGCCGTACCCGGCCTGCAGGTAGAAAGCATGGCGCCGGCAAAAGCGCAGGGCATATACGAGGTGCGCACCAACAGCGGTCAGATTGTGTACGCCACCGAAGATGCGGAATATCTGTTTATTGGCGACCTGGTCAAACTTGAAAACGCCGGCTACGTTAACCTTACCGAACAGGCACGCACCAGCCAGCGCCGGCAAACTATAAACGAGCACGCCAAAAAGGGCGGCTTGATCCAGTACGCGGCCAAGGGCGAACAAAAAGCGGTGATTGACGTGTTTACCGACATCGATTGCGGTTACTGCCGCAAATTACACGGCGAAATGGACGAACTTAACGAACTGGGCATTACCGTAAATTACTACGGCTTTCCCCGTTCCGGTCCGGGTACCGAATCCTTCCGCAAGTACGTGTCCGTGTGGTGCGCCGAAGACCCGCAAGCGGCTATGAACAAGGCCAAAAGCGGCGGCGCCGTCAAGCCCGCTGACTGCGCCAACCCGGTGGCTGAGCAATACAACCTCGGCCGACTGGTCGGCGTAACCGGCACTCCCGCTATCGTATTGGAAGATGGAACATTAATGCCGGGCTACGTGCCCGCCAAAACCCTGGCGCGCGGTTTGGGTATTCTCTAAATAATGTGCATTCTTTAGGCAATCAGCTGCCGCCAGGTCTTATTCCGCAGGCTGTGAGTGGGTATACTGTGCGGCCTTAATCATCAGCTATCAGCAGCCATCGTCATCAGAGGTAAAAGAGTGAAACAGGTCAGTGTTGGAATTTGCGGACTCGGAACCGTGGGCAGCGGAACCTTCAAGGTACTCACTCGCAACGCGGCGATCATTGCCGGTAGGTCAGGGTGCAACATCCAGATTACCCGCATTGCCAGCCGAACCCCTCGCTCAGACATCGACCTGGGTGGGGTTCCCTTCAGCACTGACGTCTATGACGTGGTGAACGATCCCGCTATTGATATCGTGGTGGAAGTGATTGGCGGCTACGATGCCGCCAAAGAACTGGTGCTGACCGCGATCAAAAACGGCAAGCACGTAGTTACCGCCAACAAGGCATTAATAGCTGAGCACGGCACCGAAATTTTCGCCGCAGCTGAAAAAGCCGGCGTAATCGTGGCTTATGAGGCGGGCGTGGCCGGTGGTATTCCGGTTATCAAAGCCATCCGCGAAGGCCTGGCGGGCAACCGCATTGACTGGATTGCCGGCATTATGAACGGCACCGGTAACTACATTCTGACCGAAATGCGCGCGGGCCGTGAATTCGCCGGCGTGTTGGAAGAGGCCAAGGCTCTGGGTTACGCCGAAGCCGATCCCACCTTTGACGTGGAAGGCATAGATGCCGCCCATAAGCTCACCATTCTGGCCTCGGCCGGCTTTGGTGTGCCGCTGCAGTTCAACAAAGCCTACACTGAAGGCATCTCTAAAATTACCCCTTACGACATCGCCCACGCCGAACAGCTGGGTTATCGCATCAAACATCTGGGCATTGCCCGCCGCCGCGAAGACGGCATAGAGCTGCGAGTTCACCCAACGCTGGTTCCCCAGAGCCACCTGATTGCACAGGTAGACGGCGTACTGAACGCCATTCTGGTAGACGGCGACGCCGTTGGCCAAACCATGTACTACGGCCCGGGTGCCGGCGACGAAGCCACCGGTTCCGCCGTGGTTGCCGACATTATCGACGTTGCCCGCATAGTCGCCAGCGGCAGCAGCTTGCGCGTACCTTTCCTGGGTTTTGCACCGGAAGCGATGGAAGATCTGCCGGTACTGGAAATGGAAGACATACAGTCGGCGTATTATCTGCGTATCACCGCGTTTGATCGCCCCGGTGTGCTGGCCAAAATCGCGACTATCCTGAGCGACAGCGGCATCAACATCGAATCCATTATGCAAAAAGAATTCGAAGTGAAAGACGGCCGCATCCCGGTGATTATCCTGACTCACACCGTGCAGGAACGGCAGATGAACGGCGCCATTGCAGAATTGGAAAACCTGCCAGACATAGACGGCCAGGTGGTTCGTATTCGCGCCGAAAACTTTTACTAACAGCTTTCACTAACAGGTAGTCGCACGTGAGATACATCAGCACGCGGGGTGAAGCGCCCGCACTGGGTTTTGAAGACGTTTTATTAACCGGCCTGGCGCCAGACGGCGGTTTGTACGTGCCCGAAAGCCTGCCCCAGTTCAATTTGGAAGAAATTCGCAGCTGGCGTGGCCTAAGCTACAGCGAACTGGCGTTTAACGTCATGTACCCGTTTGTGGAAGGCGACATTCCCGCCGACGATTTCCGCACCATGCTGGACGACACCTACGGCGTGTTCGCCCACAAGGCCATCGCTCCGCTGGTACAGATCGACAGCAACGAATGGGTATTGGAGCTGTTCCACGGGCCGACCCTGGCGTTCAAGGATTTCGCACTGCAACTGCTGGGCCGCCTGCTGGATTACGTGCTGGAAAGGCGCAAGCAGCACGTGGTGATTATGGGCGCTACCTCTGGCGATACCGGCTCGGCCGCCATCGAAGGCTGCCGCCGCTGCGAACACGTGGATATCTTTATTCTGCACCCCTACCAGCGGGTGTCTGAAGTGCAGCGCCGGCAGATGACCACGGTGCAAGGCGACAATATTTACAATATTGCCGTGAAAGGCAATTTTGATGACTGCCAACGCATGGTCAAAGCCAGCTTTGGCGACCAGTCATTTCTGGGTGGCAAAACCCAGCTGGCGGCGGTGAACTCTATCAACTGGGCGCGCATCATGGCCCAGATTGTGTACTACTTTCATGCGTCCCTGGCCCTGGGTGGGCCAGACCGCAGCATGGCGTTTTCGGTGCCCACCGGTAACTTTGGCGACATTTTTGCCGGTTACCTGGCGCGGAAAATGGGCCTGCCCATTTCCCAGCTGGTGATTGCCACCAACCGCAACGACATACTGCATCGCTTTATGAGCGGCAACAAATACGAACAGCATCAGCTGGAGCATACCCTGTCCCCAAGTATGGACATTATGGTGTCCAGCAACTTCGAACGCCTGTTGTTTGATCTGCACGGCCGCGACGGCCACGCCGTGAAAACCCTGCTGGAAGACGCCTCCAAAGGCCCGGTCAGCATCGACGACTTCCGCTGGAGGCAGGCCCGCCGCCTGTTTGACAGCAGTGCTGTAGGCGACCAAGACACCTGCGACACCATCCGCGAGGTGTTCCAACAGAACGCATATCTGTTAGACCCGCACACCGCCATTGGCGTGCGCGCGGCCCGCAACTGCCGCCGCGATGCCAGCATACCGATGATTACCCTGGGCACCGCCCACCCGGCGAAATTCCCCGATGCCGTGGCTGAGTCCGGCGTAAGCGCCAGGCCCGAACTGCCGGCTCACCTGGCCGACCTGTTCGAGCGGGAAGAGAAATACACCGTGTTGGACAACAACATCGCCGACGTTCAGGCCTTTATTGCCAAACACTGGAAAAACACCTGAGCGGCATGACCCCCAAAAAAATCCTGCGGCGCCCCCAGCCAGCCAACGTGCCCGGCTGGGGGCAAGATTTGCCGCCCATATTACGCCGTTTGTACGCCGCCCGCGGTGTAACGTCAGACGACCAACTCAGCTACACCCTGCGCCATCTGGCATCGCCGCTGCAATTACGGGGCATAGACCGTGCCGTAGAATTGCTTGCCGAAGCCATTGAAAAACAGCAGCGGGTGCTGATACTCGGGGATTTTGACGCCGACGGCGCCACCAGCACCGCCGTCGCCCTATTGGGCCTGGGCATGCTGGGCTTAAAGCAGGTGGATTTTAAAGTACCCAGCCGGTTTTCTGACGGTTACGGGCTAACCCCCGGCATTATTTACCGCTTGCAAGAAGACGGCCCGCTGCCAGATTTAATCGTCACCGTGGATAACGGCATAGCCGCCGTGGAAGGCGTACGCGCCGCCCGCGAACTGGGCATGCTGGTGGTCGTAACCGACCACCACCTGGCGGGCGACGAACTGCCCCAGGCCAACGCCATTGTGAACCCCAACCAGCCAGGCTGTGAGTTCCTCAGCAAAAACGCCGCCGGCGTAGGCGTGATGTTCTACGTGCTAACCGCCCTGCGCAAACACCTGCGCGAACTTGGCCGGTTGCCAAACCCCGAACCCAATCTGGGCACCTTGCTGGACCTGGTAGCCCTGGGCACCGTGGCCGACGTAGTGCCGCTAGACCACAACAACCGCATATTTGTCGAACAGGGCCTGCGCCGCATACGCCAGGGTGAAACCCGCCCCGGTATACTGGCGCTGCTGGAAGTAGCAGGCCGTGACCATACCGCTATCAGCAGCAGCGATTTAGGCTTCGTAGTGGGCCCGCGCCTGAACGCCGCCGGCCGCCTGGACGACATGAGCGTGGGCATCGCCTGCCTGCTGGCGTCAAGCCCGGACGAAGCCCGCCGTTTGGCGCAAGAGCTGGACACCTTCAACCGCGAACGCCGCACCATCGAAAAAGATATGAAAGTCCAGGCCCAGGATTTGCTGGCGTCTATGTCGCTCGATTTGGAAGGCTTACCCTGGGGCCTGGCGCTGTTTGATCCGGACTGGCACCAAGGCGTCATCGGCATACTGGCCGCCCGTATACGCGAACAAACCAACCGCCCAACCGTGGCGTTTGCATCCGATGAAAACGGCAAAGACATAAAAGGCTCCGCCCGCTCCATCCCCGGCCTGCACATCCGCGATGCCCTGGCCGTCGTCGACGCCCGCCACCCCGGCCTGCTGAAAAAATACGGCGGCCACGCCATGGCCGCCGGCATGACCCTGGCCGCGGGTGATCTGGAAGCCTTTTCCAACGCCTTCGACAAAGCCGTACGCGACAAGCTAACAGCCGGCGACCTTGAAGCCGCCATCACTACCGACGGCCCCCTAAGTGCCAGCGAACTCAACCTTGACACCGCCGCCCTGCTAAAACGCGCCGGCCCCTGGGGCCAACACTTCCCCGAACCGCTTTTTGATGGCGAATTCAGCGTAGTCAGCCAGCGCATAGTCGGCCAGAATCATCTAAAGCTGGTTCTGCAGCCTACCGAAGGCGGCAATATCATCGATGGTATTGCCTTCAACACCGGCGCCGAAGTGCCAGACTATACCCATACGGGTGTGAGGGTGGTGTACAAGCCGGATGCCAATACCTTCCGTGGCAGGACTAACTTACAGCTGATGATTGATTACCTGGAGCCGCGCTGACCCAGAGGAAGGGGACGGATTTCAAATCCGTCCCCGGTCTTTCTTGTTCGTCCCCAATCTGCCAAAACCTCGCTCAAGGGGACAGATTTCAAATCTGTCCCCGGTTTCCAAATCTGTCCCCGGCTTCACTAGTGCTCCAGAACGCCCGGCCGGCTCGTACCCTGATTGTTTAATTTCAGTGCGTACTATATCCTGTACAGTAACAACATCCTGTACAGGAGTAATACTATGGATGCAATCAGCTACACAGCAGCCAGAACCAATTTAGCGAAAACCATGGATCAGGTCTGTGAAGACCACTCGCCAATCATTATCACCCGGAGCAAATCGCAATCCGTGGTAATGATCTCTCTTGAAGACTACGAAGCGCTGCAAGAGACCGCCTACCTTCTGCGTTCGCCAAAGAATGCCCGCCGCTTATTGGAATCCGTTGCCGAATTGGAGCAAGGCGGCGGGCAGGAAAAGGAACTTTTTGAATGAAACTCATCTTCTCCGAGAACGCCTGGGAAGATTATCTGTATTGGCAAAAAGCCGACAAAAAAGCTCTCACCCGAATCAACAAGTTGATTAAAGAAACCAAACGCGAACCGTTCGAAGGCATTGGTAAACCAGAACCCCTAAAGCACAGTCTTGTCGGTTACTGGTCTCGTCGAATCAATGAAGAAGATCGCATGGTCTACAAAGTCACGGATGACGCTCTGCTTATCATTCAGCTCCGGTATCATTACTGACTCAGCGTTGTCGTTGAGTGAAGCCGGTGTGCCTGTCCAGCGCTTTCTGCTTGAGCTGGTTGATGATTTCTTTCGGAATGCAGAACTTCGCGTTCCAGCAAAACAGCCAGTGACTCTGCGCATCGATGAAGATGTGCTGGTCTGGTTCAAGGCACAGGGGAAAGGGTATCAGACCCGTATTAATAAATTACTCAGACAATATATGAAAAGCCAGACTGCAAAGCGCTGATACATAGGGGGACGGATTTCAAATCCGTCCCCAAATCCGCCCAGACTTCGCTCGAGGGGACAGATTTTAAATCTGTCCCGGCTCTCTTTCCATCACTTTGGAGGTTTCATGACGAAAACAAGTAACAATCTATACCAAATCAAAGTCTCACTCATCGGCGCCCAGCCACCCATCTGGCGCCGATTGCTGATCGAACCAGACACAACCTTTCAAGACCTCCACCGCATCATCCAGCTGGCCATGGGCTGGCAGGTTTCGCACCTGCATTTATTCCAGGCCCAAGATGGCAGGCTGCTAGGCGATCTGGCCGAAGACGAAGACAGCATGCTGAACGTTGAGGACGAATCCGCTGTAGCGGTCTCCAGCCTGCTGACCAGAGAAGGGCAGGCGCTGATGTATGAGTATGACTTTGGCGACGGTTGGGAGCATGAAGTAAAACTTGAAAAAATTCTGCCGGGCAACCAAGAAGAGCCTTTGCCCCGGTGCATAAAAGCTGTACGCCAGTGCCCACCAGAGAATGTAGGCGGCCTACCGGGCTTTTATGATTTTCTCGAAGCCATGGAAGATGCCACGCGCCCCGAGTACGCTGCGGCGCGGGAATGGCGTGGCGGTGAGTGGTTTGACCCCGAGTATGTGAACCTGAACCAGATCAACGAAGACCTGCTTGAACGCCATGCCCTGTTTGCCGAATACGCGAATGACGAACCGCCGATGGCAGCCATCGATCTCTGCGGCATCAACCCAAACCAGATGCATGAATTACTGCAAAATCCTTTAAATTGCCCCTCAGTATTTAAACCTCTGCTCAATGCAGAAGCCGTGAACCAGGTGCTCGATACCGCCCCGATAATCCGCATGGCCAAGGTGCTGGTGGCCGCTTTGGAAGGCAAAGGCATTCGCCTGACCAGCAACGGCAACCTGCCTTTGAAACAGGTTCAAGCCATGATTCAAGCGGGTGGCGAAGAGATTGTTTTTCCCATGGGCAGGTTTCGTAAAATACGTTCAGAGGAACACGTTCTGCCCGTCATCCTTACCCGCGTGCTGCTGGAGCTTGCCGGCTTTACAAAAACGCAAAAAGGCCATCTGTTGCTGAAAAAAACAGCGCAAACCCGCTTGGCGAAAAAAGGCTGGCTGACGTTTTATCAGGACATCTTCTCAACAGCGCTGTCACAGTTGAACTGGGCCTGGATAGATAACCGTGAAGGCATGGAAGGGGTTCAATACGTTGCTCCGTTCTGTTTCTGGTTGCTGTCAGAAAAAGGTGACCAGTGGCGGCCGGTGCAAGAATACCTGGCTGACATGCTTCGAACCTTTCCGCAGTTGCCGTTGTCCGCCGAGCCTAGCACTTACATAAGTGGGGAACAGCAGGCTAATTGGGCATTAGACGCAAGAATGCTGGAACTTTACCGAATACTCGGGCTGATAGAGCGAAACCCGGAGCAGGCCGAGTTTCAGGAAGCAGATAAACAAACGATGCGACGAACGGCGTTGTTTGAAACGATGTTTGTGCGGGCGTAAAAAAAGGGGACGGATTTCAAATCCGTCCCCGCTCTACAAATCTGTCCCGGCTCTGTTTGCCCAGCTCTGCATACCCCCCGGGACAGATTTCAAATCTGTCCCGGCTTTGTCAGTTTGTTCAAGCCCCCGCGATCCAGTCAGCAATGCGATGCCGCAGACTGCTAAGCTGATTTTCGGGTATCTCTCCAAGCTTGCCGATAAGCAGAGATCCGTCTAAAACCGCAATTCTTGACAGCCGGAACACGCTAGAAGCCTTTAAGCCTGAAGCAGTGAACTCTGGATCTGAATCCGATAATATCCAGTCCAAATCGGGGTCTAATTGGCGTAACTGCGAAGAAATCATGCAGACAAGCCAGTCATCATGGGCGTTATCCAGTTTTCTCAGCAGCAAAACCGGTCTCTTTTTACTGCTTTCCAGATTTGTGAATGGGAACGGCATTAAAGCGACGTCGCCTGCAGTCTTCACCGCCAGTGCTCCTTGACATCTTCCTCTGAATAAAGCTCTGGCTCATCTTCGATACCACGCATAGCCTGCTCTGTACTCAAAGTCCTGAACTCCTGTTCTGTCCAGTCGGCCACCGCCGCTTGATCTTTTTCACCATAGCGTTGCTCTAAAAAAGCGGCGAAATCCATCACTTCTTGCTGTCTTGCCGGTGGCAAGCGGCTAACCATATTAACGAGTTTTTCGAGTTGCATTTTGGAAAGCCCCACTTGTCTAAGTTGAATTAAGTTATCACAGTCAACGTTTTCTCTGAAGCGGGTTTAATCCTGCCTTGACGAGGAACCGGTGTGCTTGTCCATGGTCAACTGGCTGCTCAGCCTAGCGCTTAAGTGGGGAACAGCAGGCGAAATGGGCGTTAGACGCCAGAATGCTGGAACTTTACCGAATACTCGGGTTGATAGAGCAAAACCCGGAGCAGGCCGATTTTCAGGAAGCGGATAAACAAATGATGCGACGAACGGCGTTGTTTGAAACGATGTTTGTGCGGGCGTAAAAAAAGGGGACGGATTTCAAATCCGTCCCCGCTCTGGTTGCCCAGCTCTGCATATCCCTCGGGACAGATTTCAAATCTGTCCCGGCTTTGTCTGTCCGACTATAACCCTGCAACAACTGCAACACTTGGAGTGGCTCTGAACATTCCAAATCCAGGCCTACGCACTGGCTTATCCCGCCATCAGGCTAAGCTGTGCCTGTCCCTAGTCTTACTGAATCCAGTTCGTCTACCGATTCTTACCAATAGCAGCGGGAACCGCCTGCAAATGAACGCCCAAGGCGTGCAAAACGCGGTTTATGGTGTCAAAGCGCGGACTCGCGCCCGGCTTCAGAGCTTTGTAAAGGCTCTCTCTGCTCAGCCCGGTAACGCCAGCAATCTCAGTCATACCTCTGGCGCGGGCAACATGCCCCAGAGCCCTCAGCAGTTCATCGTTATCGCCATCCTCGATGACTTCAGACAAGTAAGCCGCGATAACCTCATCGTTATCAAGGAACTCAGTGATATCAAAAGGGGTGAAACCGTGTTTTTCGTACGCTTCTTGGTTGATAGCCATAGTCAAATCCTCTTACTTCTGCAGCTCAGCCGCCATGCGCTTGGCCAGCTCTATATCTTTATTCTGGCTGGCCTTATCACCACCAACCAGTAAGAAATACACCCTTTCGCCATCCTGCATGTAATACAGCCGGTAGCCTGGCCCGGTCGGGATACGCATCTCGTTAACAAAATCGCCAACACTTTTGGTGTCGCCAAAGTTGCCATTTTCAGCCCGCTCAATTCGGCGCGCAATGCTGATAACGCCCATCGGGTCTTTCAGCTTCTTCAGCCAGCTTTTGAATGTTTTGCTTTGGCGAATAATGTTCATAGACTGACTGTATCCATTCGGATACATAGATACAAATTAAATAAAAGGAAACACCCATTTCACTCCGTCTGACGAGCCCGAAAACAGGGTGAACGCGTTATGCTCGCCTCCAATTAATAATGTATGGGGAAGAACGGTGGGTCGCGATTGGATTAGCGCAGGAATGGAGAGCCAGGCTGCAAAGCTCTGATACACAGGGGGACGGATTTGAAATCCGTCCCCAAATCCGCCCAAACTCAGCTCGAGGGGACAGATTTCAAATCTGTCCCCGTTTTCGTCCGCCAGTGCTGCTTGATTATTTTCACCAAACTAACCTTGGGTTGGCTGCAATGATCGAATCGGCGGTTGAACGTGTAGCTTGGCCTGGGCAAGGTCATAGTTCACCTGCATGGCAAGCCAGGCGCGGGCAGTACTTACGCCAGCCATTTCCAGGCGCAAAGCCAGAACAGGGCTAATTGCGGCGCGGCCATTTAATACGCGAGACAGAGCAACGCGAGACATACCAAGCCGGGCAGCGGTTTCGGTGACTGACAAGCCAAGTTCCAAGACCACGTCTTCTCGCAGTAGTTCGCCAGGGTGCGGAGGGTTCATCATCATGGTGTGATCTCCTTTAATGATAATCAACATAATTGACCAGTTCGACATCAACGCCGATAAAACGGAAAGTCACTCGCCAGTTGCCATTTACCCAAAGTGACCAATATCCCTTCAAATCGCCTTTCAACTGGTGCAGCTTGAACGAAGGTATATTGAGATCATCTGGACCTGCGGCAACGTCCAATAAAGCAAGAATTCGCCGGAGCTTTGCAGTATGCGCTGCCTGGACGCCCCGGGTTGTCCCTGTTTTATAAAAGGCCTCGAGCCCCTTGTGTCGAAATCCTATAATCATGGCGAGAGTGTATCGTGTGGCGTTACGGGATGCAATTTGAGTTGGACGATGATTTCTTTTGAAATGCAGAATTCGTCGCGCCAGCTAAACAGCCAGTGACGCTGCGCATTGATGAAGATGTGCTGGTTTGGTTTAAGGCACAGATACATAGGGGGACAGATTTCAAATCTGTCCCCAAATCCGCCCAAACTCCGCTCGAGGGGACGGATTTCAAATCCGTCCCCGGTCTGTCCGCTATGATCGCCGAACTCCGCGTTTCGCTTACGGGACAGATTTCAAATCTGTCCCGGCTTTGTCTTTTACCTGCTTTTCAGGCTTAATCCTGCAACGACTGCAACGACTGCAACGCCTGGAGTGGCTCGGAAGATAACGACACGTTTACTAGTGAGCAGAAAATAGGCAGTTGAAGTGTACGCCAATTATCGTACAATGGAGGTATGGTTTGGGGTTTAGGGATGTAAAAGCCAAAGTTCTGGCGTGTTTAGAAGCTGGCGCTGTATCTCACGAGCAAAGATCGAGCATCGACATCAAGAACCGGCTCGCAACGGGACAAGTTACGTTGCATGAGGTGGCAGCTGTAATCGGGCAGGCCCGTGGCAATCAGTATAGGTCCAGCCCGCACCATCTTGTCAGCAGTGTGGATGTTCATGTAATTACCGCCCGGCGAAAGGGCAAAGACTGGTATATCAAGTGGTATTTCGTTGAACCCGATTGTGTTTTTATCAGCGTGCATCACTGAGGTAACCAAATGAAAATTTTTAAGGTAGGTGATTCGCAAAAAGCAATTTGTGAGCATTGCGGATCGCTCCAGACTGCCATTTTTAAGCTGCGTGATGTGCCACTGAGTGATGGTAGCGGAACAGTGAAGAACGTCTTGGCTGGAGTGTGCGACGAGTGTGGTCAGGTATGTCTGCTTCCCCATCAGTCTACACCTGCAGTGCGGCGGCAGCTTGAAGCCCAGCGGCGATCTGTTGAGAGCCGGTTACCGGCGCATCTGATTGATATTCTAAGTCTCGCTGTTTGTGAGCTGGGCGGTACTGCGGATTTTGTCCCCAGCTTAATGAAATACTACATCCACCAGCTGGCGAAAGATCCGGAAGCGGCTGCGGAACTTTCAGCAAATCTGGAGAGCGAGTTGGCTCAGGGAAAAGGTGATAAGCGGCTTTCATTGAAGGGCCGGAGAGTCAGCGAGGAACTAAATCTACTCAAAGTAGCGTCTCACATTAGCCACACGACAGATCTTATCAAAAGCGTGATTATTAAGATTAACGACGATGTACTGGTGAAGAAAAGCCCGGGGCCATTGCAAGAGCTAAAGTCTATCGTTGCTGCGGTTGCCTAGATGATGCTTGCCGAGCTTTCTTACGTGATATGGGGAGGGGACAGATTTGAAATCTGTCCCCGTTTTTGTATCTAGCCCTGCAGCAATTGCAACACCTGAGTGCGGGCTAGCTCTGCAGATTCGGTTGCGAAGTCAGCATCGCGGGAACCGGTGTGCCTGTCCATGATCAATGCAAAGATAACTGAACACTCCAAATCTAGGCCTACGCACTGGCTTACCCCACCATTAAATCGTCTATACCCACCTGCAGCGCCTCCGCCAGCGCCATTAACACCCTCGCAGAGCCCGTTTTACTGCCAGCTTCGATCTGGCTGATATAAGACTTACCGACGCCCGCGGCTGTACCCAAGACTTCTTGAGTGAGCCCACGATACTCCCGCCAGACCTTCAACGGATGGTCATCTTCAGCAACCAAGCGGCCAACAATCTCGGCGGGTATGGCTTCGTCTCCACCGCTGACGAGCTCGCGCATCGAATCTTTGGCGTCTGCGGCATCTTGCATGTCTTCTACCAGCTGCAATAGCCTCAGATATTCATTGTAGGGCAGCACGGCATACTCCGGCTTTCCTTCGCGTTCAATAATTTGTGCGCTCATTTGTAAACATCCCCTCTTGAACCAACCCTCAGGCTTTTTGGCAATCAGGTCAGGCTAAGCTGTGCCTGTCCCTAGTCTTACCAGTGACTCTGCGCATCGATGAAGATGTGCTGGTCTGGTTCAAGGCACAGGGGAAAGGGTATCAGAGCCGTATTAATAAATTACTCAGACAATCTATGGAGAGCCAGGCTGCAAAGCGCTGATACACAGGGGGACGGATTTGAAATCCGTCCCCAAATCCGCCCAAACTCAGTTCGAGGGACAGATTTCAAATCCGTCCCCATTTTCGTCCGCCAGTGCTGCTTGATTATTTTCACCAAACTAACCCTGGGTTGGCTGCAGTGCGCGAATCGGCGGTTGAACGTGTAGCTTGGCCTGGGCAAGGTCATAGTTCACCTGCATGGCAAGCCAGGCGCGGGCAGTACTTACGCCAGCCATTTCCAGGCGCAAAGCCAGAACAGGGCTAATTGCGGCGCGGCCATTTAATACGCGAGACAGAGCAACGCGAGACATACCAAGCCGGGCAGCGGTTTCGGTGACTGACAAGCCAAGTTCCAAGACCACGTCTTCTCGCAGTAGTTCGCCAGGGTGCGGAGGGTTCATCATCATGGTGTGATCTCCTTTAATGATAATCAACATAATTGACCAGTTCGACATCAACGCCGATAAAACGGAAAGTCACTCGCCAGTTGCCATTTACCCAAAGTGACCAATATCCCTTCAAATCGCCTTTCAACTGGTGCAGCTTGAACGAAGGTATATTGAGATCATCTGGACCTGCGGCAACGTCCAATAAAGCAAGAATTCGCCGGAGCTTTGCAGTATGCGCTGCCTGGACGCCCCGGGTTGTCCCTGTTTTATAAAAGGCCTCGAGCCCCTTGTGTCGAAATCCTATAATCATGGCGAGAGTGTATCGTGTGGCGTTACGGGATGCAATTTGAGTTGGACGATGATTTCTTTTGAAATGCAGAATTCGTCGCGCCAGCTAAACAGCCAGTGACGCTGCGCATTGATGAAGATGTGCTGGTTTGGTTTAAGGCACAGATACATAGGGGGACAGATTTCAAATCTGTCCCCAAATCCTCGAGGGGACGGATTTCAAATCCGTCCCCGGTCTGTCCGCTCTGGCTCTTGTCTGTCCGCTATGATCGCCGAACTCCGCGTTTCGCTTACGGGACAGATTTCAAATCTGTCCCGGCTTTTCTCGTCTCGGCTTTTCTAGTGTGCCTGTCCCTGAACTGTCCGAACTGTTCCAAACACGTCAAGAGTGCGCGGTTATCCAGCGATTGTGCTACTATGTTTTACAATGCATGACAAAAGGGGGCGTTATGAAGTCAGAGATGCTTAGTACCCGCATTGACCACGAGACCAAGGTTTTGTTTTCACACATCTGCAGTGAAGTGGGTCTCAGTCCTTCTCAGGCGATCAAGCTGTTCGCCCGAGCGGTGATTAATTACGGCGGAATACCGTTTGAAGTGAAGGCGCCACAGCCCAATGAAGCCAGCGCCCGAGCCATGCAGGAACTGCTGGAAGGGAAAGGGCACCGCGCCGAGACATTGGATAGTCTTTTCACGGAGCTTACGGACGGCAACATCACGCATGTACAGCCTTGAATATTCAGCGCAATTTAAAAAAGACTTCAAAAAGATTACCAAGCGGTCCATTCCGGACATCTTAGAAGTCGGGGGTGTTATTTCAATGCTGCAGCGCGATCAGCCGCTGGACGCCAAGCATGTTGATCACCCACTTATCGGCAATTGGCAAGGCTTCAGAGATTGCCACGTTAAACCGGACCTGGTTCTGATTTATAGACTAAACATCCCCATAAATGAATTTAGGGGGTTTTATGGCGCCTGATGGTTCGGGGTCTCCCGGTTCTCGCTGGGCTCTCACCAAGCTACACCTCCGGGCCGTAGCCGAACCGACGCCACTCTAAAAGACGAATCGCTCCGACGGAGTTACCGTGGGAAGAACAAGAGTTACGCCGCTCGCAATTTGTATTTGACGACACCAGCCCGTCTTTTCTAGTAGCTGCTTCACAACCGGCCAGCGCATAGTGAGCTGGCTTGACTGGTGTCCGTTTTCGGCAACGCACAAGGCCAAAAAGGCCGAGTACATATCTCGTTGAACGATGACGGAGCTTTCCATTATCTCGGCGGCTTTGCCGCCGAGAACATGCCATCGTTCGCTGAGTTGTTTTTTGTGGCATTCGCCGCTGACATGATCGTACTGCGACATCTTTAAGCTCCAGGTATTCAGTTCCAAAAGTTGACCACCGGCGCTTTCAGCCTTGCGGTTTAGCTTCTGCATGAACGCACTGGGCGCTTTGACTTTGACACTTTTTCCGTACAATGTTTGCCACGCTTTGTACGACAGCTTTTCGGTTTTGACGACGTTGCCCAGGCGAATCACGGCATTCGCCAGCTCACCATGGGCGCGTTTTCGTTGGGCGCTTAACGTGCGTTCTGTTTCAGCGAGAGTGGCTTTCAGGGCCAGGTAGTGCTTGGATACGACCTTGACCCTGGCGCCTTTTTTCCAGGTGCCATTAGCGTTGTAACAGAGTGGGTTGGTCGTGCGGCGAGAACGATCCATGGCTCTCTGAATGCGGCGAATCTCTTTCCAGGGTTGCTCAATGGTCGGGCAAAATTTCAGCAGATTGCCGCCGAATTCGGACACCACCGCGATGGTTGAGGGGCCAACGTCCAGACCGACTTCACAACCGGCTTGTGTCGTATTCTTTTCTTTAGCCGGCGTTAGGCCGGTTTGCGCAAGCTGGAGGTACCAGCGGCGTTTTCCTTTGACCGTTCGCCACACGATCCGGCAGAATTTAGTGGCGGCTTCCAGCGCTTTTTCAAGCCAAACGTCTTTTCCTTTTGGTGGGTATTTTACCGCCAGCACCAATCCGGCCCACTCCACCACGCCCAGTTCGGCGCGGTACCGGATGCCTGCTTTGTTGGTTTTTCCGGTGAAGGATTTTAGCGGTCGTTTAGCGTTTTTGAAGCGCGGGCGGCCGCGTTTACCAAAACTGTATTGCTCAGCCGAATCAAACACGGTTTCAGCAATGCGCTGGGTTTCGTTCGCACTTAACCGGCCTTTCCAGCCAGCGGCATTTTTACAGCCGGTGGCAAAAGCGGAAACCGAAGCTGAGGTAAAATGATGCGCCTTAATGGCCGAACCAAATGCGGCGGATCGTTCTTTGGCTTTCAGTTTTCTAGCCGCCTGCCACGCCTTCGATTCGCGCATCAACCCCAGGCGTCGCAGGGCTTCGCCCAGCGCCGCGTTATACAGTCGAGTGCCGGCCAATAGGCGAGCGGTAAGCTGCCGTTCGGTGTTGTCGCACACGGACAGCGGCAGTTCGACAATAAAGGTTGGGGTTTTTGCGCGTTTCATACGTTTTTCTGGTTCTCAATGTACTGCTTAACGATTTCAAGCGGAGCGCCGCCTACGGTGCTCACAAAGTACGAATTGCTCCACAAGGTCGGTAGGCGCGATTTGAGCGCGGGAAACTCCGCTCTCAGCGTTCTGGATGAAACCCCCTTCATGGATTTGATCAGTTTATGGACACCGTATTGCGGATCAACTTCGACTAGCAAGTGAACGTGATCGGGCATAACCTCCAGCTCCAATATCTCAGAATCATGATTATTGGCTATGTCCTGTATAATCTCTTTTAGGCGATGTTCTATTTGATCCACAAGCACGGGTCTTCGGTACTTTGGACACCAAATAACGTGGTACTTACAGGAATACACCACGTTGTTGTTTGACTTGTATCTTACTTTAAATTCGCTCATGGAAAGAGTATACACGTATTAGCTACTAACTAAACCTAAAATACTATTTTTTGCGACGTTTCCCTCCCCATAAATGAATTTAGGGGCTTCCCGCTATTTTTGGTGAGTGGTGGAGTACTGCAACTTGCCAGAATTGGCAACCATAGTGACACTGAACACTCCAAATCTAGGCCTACGCACTGGCTTACCCCACCATTAAATCGTCTATATCCACCTGCAGGGCCTCCGCCAGCGCCATTAATACCCTCGCAGAGCCCGTCTTACTGCCAGCTTCGATCTGGCTGATATAAGACTTACCGACGCCCGCGGCCTCACCCAAGACTTCTTGAGTGAGCCCACGATACTCCCGCCAGACTTTCAGCGGATGGTCATCTCCAGCAACCAAGCGGCCAACAATCTCGGCGGGTATGGCTTCGTCTTCACCGCTGACGAGCTCGCACATCGAATCTTTGGCGTCTGCGACATCCTGCACGTCTTCTACCAGCTGCAATAGCCTTAGATATTCATGGTAGGGCAGCACGGCATACTCCGGCTTTCCTTCGCGTTCAATAATTTGCGCGCTCATTTGTAAACATCCCCTCTTGAACCAACCCTCAACACCAAAACCACCAACTCCCCGTTGTCAATGCTGCAAATAGCCCGGTAGTTACCTTGCCTTAACCGCCAGTAGGGCTCGCCTTTCATGGCCTTCCAGCTGCCCTTATAGGCGTATGGAGCTTGCGCCATGGCTTCCAGTTCGCCGGTTAGCCTTTGCGCTTGCGGCCTGGGCATCTTCCGAATCGCTTTAAGAGCTGATTTCTTGTAGGTCAGTTTGTACATGAGTTAAGTTTACTCAAATGTTTACTGAGAGGCAACTGCACATGCCATAACCCTGGATTATGCGCAGGATACAAAAAGGCCCGGCCAGGATTCCGAATCGGGCTTTTCTTGGGCGGTTTTTCACTGCGCAGCAACTCCGGTGTTTGCGGCAACAGATGGTCTTTTTTAGGGCTATCTGTTAAGTTGTATGTACAGAAGTAAATACAGGGATGTGTGATGCATTTTGAGTGGGATGACTCGAAGAACGCGGCCAATATCAGTAAACACGGAATAGACTTCAGAGATGCGATTGATATGTTCAATCACCCTATGCTGACAGCGATTGATGAGCGCTTTATGTACGGGGAAGAGCGATGGACAGCGATTGGGTTAATGCGTGAAATGGTTGGCGTCGTTGTCTATACGGAGAGGCGTGAGAGCGTGGTGCAGAATAATTTCTGCCCGAAAAGCGACCAGAAAAGAGGTGAAGTTATATGAGCGAAACATCTAAAACAGACTGGAAACGATTGGCCGAAATGGATGACGACGCAATCGACACCAGCGATATTTCCGAGCTGGATGATGAATTTTTTCAGAACGCCGAACTTCGCGTTCCAGCAAAGCAGCCAGTGACTCTGCGCATCGATGAAGATGTGCTGGTCTGGTTCAAGGCGCAGGGAAGAGGATATCAGACCCGAATTAATAAGCTGCTGAGACACTACATGGAGAGTCAGGTTACGAAGCGCTGATGCAACGGGGACGGATTTAAAATCCGTCCCCGACCCGCCCAAACTCCGCTCGAGGGGACGGATTTGAAATCTGTCCCGGCTTTGTCTTTTCCCTGCTTTCCGGGCTTAACCTTGCAGCAACTGCAACACCTGCTGCGGCCGCGCGTTGGCCTTTGCTAGCACCGACAAGCCTGCCTGCTGCATCACCTAAGTTCGCGCGCAGCCCCTTCCTTTTGTGCATAATAGGTGTCGAGTAAGGCCACTACTTGGGGCGGCAAACTTGCGCAGGTTTAATTAATGGCTTTCCTTGATTCTTAGGATATTGAGCGAAAGGCGCGCTAGTGTTCGTGTGGAAATTAGAGTTCTGTTTTTATCGTATCGACTGCAGTGATATGCTTAATCGATTTTAATAATACTTAAGGGCCGCGCCAATGCTGAACAACGCTACCATTCTGGTGACAGGGGGAACTGGGTCTTTTGGCCATAAATTTGTTGCCATGACGCTTGAGAAATACAGTCCTAAAAAGCTGATTGTTTTCTCCAGGGATGAGATGAAACAGTGGGAAATGGCGAAGTTATACCAAGGCGATGATCGGCTTCGGTTCTTTATTGGCGACGTTCGGGATAAAGATCGGCTTTACCGCGCGCTGGACGGGGTTGACTTCGTGGTGCACGCGGCTGCTACCAAAATTGTTCCCACCGCTGAGTACAACCCTTTTGAGAGTGTTAAGACGAATATCAACGGGGCAATGAACCTCATTGATGCGGCCATCGACAAAGGTGTGAAAAGAGTGGTCGTACTCTCCACGGACAAGGCGAGTAGCCCGATAAATCTCTATGGAGCAACCAAGCTGGCAGCTGACAAGCTGTTTGTTGCGGGCAATGCCTACTCCGGCGGTTATCAGACGGCATTTTCGGTGGTGCGTTACGGCAACGTGATGGGATCGCGCGGGTCAGTTATCCCATTTTTCATGTCCATAAGGGATAGAGGGGTTTTGCCGATAACCGACCCGCGCATGACGCGTTTTATGATTTCCCTTGAGCAAGCTGTAGAACTCGTCTGGCATACGTTTGACGACATGGTGGGTGGTGAGATTTACGTGAAGAAAATACCTTCGGTCCGCATGACCGACCTGGCTCGTGTGGTCGCACCGGAGGCTGAGCAGGAGATAATTGGTATTCGCCCAGGGGAGAAGCTTCATGAGCAGATGATCGGCGCCGAAGACTCCCACTTCACTTATGAGTATCCGGAATATTTCAAGATTTTGCCGAACCTGAATGGCTGGGGGCGCTGTAAAAAGCGGATAAAGAGTGGTCAGAGAGTGCCAGAGGGTTTTGTCTACTCCAGCGATAACAACAGCGTGTGGATGGCTGACGCAGAGCTCAGAGCCTGGATTGAAAGCAACTTTAATGATGCCGGCGCCGTGTGATGATCCCCTACGGCAAACAGGATATTTCAAAGGCGGATATTGATGCAGTATTGGAGGTGTTGTCTTCTGACTTTTTAACTCAAGGCCCAAAAGTTCCTGAGTTTGAGCGCAGCGTTGCCGGCTACGCGGGCGCAAAATATGGCATTGCGGTTAACAGCGCTACTTCTGCGCTCCATGTTGCTTGCAAGGTGCTTGACCTGGGGCCTGGTGACTGGTTTTGGACAACGCCTGTTACCTTCGTGGCTTCGGCAAACTGCGGGCTCTATTGCGGGGCTCGTGTCGATTTTGTCGATATTGATCCGATAACCTGGAATCTTTGCCCGAGAGCGTTGGAATCTAAACTTCGGAAGGCCGAAGTTGAGGGGCGCGTGCCCAAGGTTTTGGTGGTAGTGCACTTTTGCGGCCAGCCCTGTGACATGTCTGCGATTCAGGATCTGAGCCAGCGCTACGGTTTTCGCATTATTGAAGATGCATCTCACGCTATCGGGGGAAAGTATCGGAGTGAGTTTATCGGCGGTGGTTCCTTCAGTGACATCACTGTATTCAGTTTTCATCCGGTGAAAAACATTACAACCGCGGAAGGTGGAATGGCGCTGACCAACTGCGATGTTCTGGCCAGGCGCATGAGAATGCTAATTGGCCACGGCATTACTCGCGATCTGGATGTGATGACTCACGAGCCTGACGGGCCTTGGTACTATCAACAGGTAGAGCTGGGTTTTAACTATCGGATGACCGAGCTGCAGGCGGCATTGGGCATAAGCCAGATGAGTCGGCTGGCTTCGTTCATCGCGCGTCGGCATGAAATAGCACGGCATTATGACAGTTTGCTGGATGGCTTTCCGGTAATCACTCCGTGGCAACACCCTGATGACTATTCTGGCATGCATCTGTATGTAATTCGTGTGCGGTTGGATACGATCAGCAGAACCCATCGACAGGTTTTTGAGAGCATGCGGCAGCAGGGAGTTGGCGTGCAGTTGCACTACATTCCTGTTCATACGCAGCCGTATTACCGCGCGATGGGGTTCGAGCCAGAGGACTTTCCAGAGGCGATGAATTATTACCGTGAGGCTATCAGTTTACCGATTTTTCCAGGGCTGACTGACGTGCAACAGAGCCAAGTGATTGACTCTTTGCGCCAGGCGCTGGGTAGTCGGGTATGAACGCCTCAAGAAACGTCGCGGTGATTCCTGCGCGGGGCGGAAGCAAGCGTATACCCGAGAAAAATATCCGGGATTTTTGCGGCAAGCCAATGATTGCATGGTCAATTGAAGCTGCAAAAGCCAGCGGCTGCTTTGAGCTGGTTGTGGTTTCAACGGATGACGAAGACATTGCTCGTCTTGCTCGTGAATGGGGGGCTAAGGTGCCTTTCATGCGCCCGCCGGAATTATCTGACGATTACACGGGCACTTCGCCCGTAGTTCGTCACGCATTACAATGGCTGGCCGAAAATAACGTTGCAGTGGATTACGCTTGTTGTCTCTATGCCACTGCCCCTTTTGTGTCGCCTGAGGATCTGAGATTAGGGCTGAAAATGCTCCTGAAAGAGCAGTCCGACTTTGCTTTTTCCGTGACCAGTTTTGATTATCCCATTCAACGAGCCATCCGGATCAATCCGGCCGGGCGGGTGGCTATGTTTTCTCCTGAGCATGCAGGTACGCGCTCTCAAGATCTTGAAGAAGCCTGGCACGATGCCGGGCAGTTTTATTGGGGCAGTGCCCAGGCTTGGCTGGAGAAATGCTCCATGTTTGGGGAGCATTCCGTGCCTGTTAAACTGCCGCGGCATAGGGTTCAGGATATTGACACCCCGGAAGACTGGGCACGGGCAGAGTGGCTTTTTAAGACTTTAGCCGCGCAGGGCGGTCGAGTGTGAGGGTGGTTTTCCGTACTGATGCTTCATTACAGATTGGTACCGGGCATGTGATGCGCTGCCTGACTTTGGCTGATGAACTGCGCCGACGTGGGCATTTATGTGAATTTTTTTGCCGGCCTCATCAGGGCCATCTTGGCGAAGTAATTTCGACAAAGGGATTTCCAGTGCGTTGGTTACGCAACGCGGCTAATGCCTCCATTCCGGTTAACGGCCAGCTGTTGGCGTATTCACACTGGCTGGCTGCCAGTTGGCAGGCCGATGCAGAGCAAACCTTGGAGGCCTTTGAGGGCATTGCTGTTGACTGGCTGGTGGTGGATCATTATGCGCTCGACCATCAATGGGAGGCTGTCGTTGGAGTCGTTGCTTCCCACGTTATGGTTATCGATGACTTAGCAGACCGCCGCCATCATTGTGACTTGCTGCTTGACCAAAATGTACTTGGCGAGCAAAACGGTGACAAATATGCAGGCATAACCAATCAGAGTTGCAAGTATCTTCTTGGTCCTGCTTATGCGTTGCTTGGCCAAGAGTATGCCCTTATAACGGCATCTCTTCCTGATAGAGCGGACAAAGTGGCCAGGGTGTTGGTTTTTGTAGGCGGTAGCGACCCTTACCACCTCACAGAGGCTTATCTGACAGCACTTTCTGCACCTGGGTGCCGGTATCTAAGCGCTGATATTGTTCTTGGGAAAAACCACCAAAACTCAAAAAAAATCCAACAGTTGGCATCCATCCGCGGTGATACCGGTGTGTACTGCGGCTTACCCAGCCTTGCCGGTTTGATGGTGCGCGCCGACCTCATGCTCGGTGGTGGTGGCGCCACTAATTGGGAACGGTTTTGTCTGGGTTTGCCGGCGATAGTGACCAGCGTTGCGGATAATCAGGATAGCTTGAACAAGGCGCTGGCACAGCAGGGATTGATCTGTTTTTTGGGTAAGGCTGAGCACGTCACCGTCAACGATATTAGTCGGGGATTGGGGGAAATTCTGGATGACCCGACAGCCTTTGTGGCGCAGTCCCGCAGAGTGCGATCTTTTGTCGACGGTAAAGGAACCGGAAGAGTGGCCGATATGATGAATATAGAAACGGAGAGCGGGCGATGCCGGGTCTAACATGGGTACCTTTTTCAGATAACAATACTGAGCTTGTTCTGGGTTGGCGTAACAGCCCGAGAGTGCGGGCGAACATGATAGATGACTCTGTTATTTCTGCAGCCTCCCATAAAGCATTCCTGAGGGCTCTGGAAACTGATCGGAGCCGAGAGTATTTCGTTGTTTACCTGGGCAAAATGCCTGTTGCTGCACTCTCCTTCATTAGTCTTGGTCAGCCGGACGTAACCTGGGGGTGCTACATAGGCACAGAAAAAATGGTTCCGGGATTATTTGTCGCGCTGTTCATCATCGCAACAGATCACGTTTTTGCCAAACCCGAAACGTCAGCGTTATGCAGCGAAATAGTGTCTGACAATATGGCCCCGATCAAGTTCAACCGGTTTCTGGGCCTGAAGACTACGGGCAGCTACAAACGCACGGCGAGCAGTGGAAGCGAGATCGAACTGTGTTGCTATCGCCTTGAACGACCAAGGCTAGCGGAGATAAAAGCGAAGGCATTCACAGCCATGCCTAGCTCAATGAAGCTTGCTTATAAACATTGGAACACGGAGAACTGAATGCCGGTAAGAGAGTTTATCCTTGCATTGCTTCATGAAACGCTTGAAGCAACTGACTCCACTCTTGAGTGTGCTGAACTGGCAGACGACACGGTGCTCCTGAACAGCGGGCTGGATTCATTAGGGTTCGCCATTCTGGTCGCACGGCTTGAAGAAGAGCTTGGTTTTGACCCTTTTGTTGAAATGTATGAGGCCGTGTATCCGACGACCTTCGGTGAGTTTGTCGCAATTTATGAAAACCGGCGAGAGCGAAACTGATTTTGGCCCTGATCGAATTATTGGCGAGGCTTGATGGCTCCCGTGAAGTCTGGGTAGATAACAACAGATGCCGGTCAGCACGAAATGTTCGACAACAGGTTGAGTCGTGCAGAGAGGTGTTCACTTGTTTTTCGGGTTCTCGTGTCGTACTGAAGCTGGAGGAAATCACCGATGCATTGGCATGGATGATCGCTTTGGACGGCCTTGCGGCTTCGGTGCTTCTGGTTCCCTCAGCGTTAAAGGACACTGAGGAACTGGCTTTGCTTGAACAACGTTTCGGAGCTGACCTGGTTATCAATGAAAGGCAGATTTCCGAGTGGAGGAACACCATGACACCTGTGCAACAGCGCGAGGCGGGCCCGATGTTTTGGGACACCGATTGGGTGCTTGCAACTTCGGGCACAACAGGTACTCCAACGCTGGTTAGCCACAAAGGCGATGCTCTTGTTCGAACCGCAAAAACAGACCGGGATCGGGGAGCGGAATTTGTTTGGGGGCTGGTTTTCGATGCTTTTCGGTTTGCGGGGTTACAGGTAGTACTGCAGGCATTGGCAGGCGGTTCCCGGCTGGTTATTTGCGACCCGTGCGAGCCCATTCACGAGCAAGCGAGCCGGTTACGGCAATCCGGTGTAAATGCCTTGTCGGCAACGCCGACCTACTGGCGCAAGTTGCTTATGACCGGTGTGCTGAAGGGGCAACATTTCCGGCAGATCACGCTGGGTGGCGAACCTGCAGATCAGTCTATTCTGGATGCGCTCAAGGCGGCTTTCCCGGCGGCACGAATCGCCCATATCTATGCGTCGACTGAAACCGGCATCGGGTTCTCGGTGACGGATGGCTGCCTGGGGTTTCCGGTCGGCTATCTGAAGTCGACGGTTGCAGGACGATCCCTGGCGATTGGGCCTTCTGGCACGCTGCGAATTAAACCGATGTCATCGGCGCAAACCGGAGTGTTGCCTCTGGATGAGTCAGGCTTTTTCGATACCGGGGATTTAGTGGAGATCCGGGGTAACAGAGTGTGTTTTGTCGGGCGAAGCTCTGGTGTTATCAATGTTGGAGGTAGCAAGGTTATTCCGGAGCAAGTTGAAGCCGTTATTCGCAGCGTTACAGGTGTGGCTGATGCTCTGGTGAAGGCGAGAGCCAGCAGTGTGACCGGCCAGTTGGTGGTTGCAGATGTAGTGCCTCAGTCGCCGGATACTGACACGGCAGCGCTGAGAAAAACCATTCTGGCCCGCTGCAAAACCAGTCTTGAGCCATACAAAGTGCCCGCGTTGATACGATTTGTTGAGCAGATTGATGCCAATTCAGCCGGAAAAGCCAACAGGATGTAGTGGAATGGACACAGTGATGGTAACCGGCGGGACTCGTGGGCTGGGGCTTGCAATCTCAAAGCGACTGGTGGATTCCGGCTACCGGGTAGTGATTGTGGGCCGAAATAAAACGGATGCTTGCGATGAGTGGCTTGACAGTAACAGCCTGGCAAGTTTTGAGCCTTACGATTTTAACGACACAACCGGGGTCCATCAGTTTTGTCAGTCAGTCTCCAGGAACTATGGGCGTCTTTACGGGCTGGTTAACAATGCCGCTCAGGGTGTTGATGGCGTATTGGCCACCATGCATGAAACTGACATCGCAAGATCACTGCGTGTGAACGTGGAAGCGCCAATGTTGCTTACAAAGTACTTACTGCGGCCAATGCTGATCAATCAGCGGGGGCGCGTTATCAATGTTTCATCGATCATTGCGGCTACCGGCTATAAAGGGTTGTCGGTATATGGGGCAACCAAGGCGGCCCTGGAGGGGTTTACCCGATCCCTTTCTCGCGAAGTCGGTAAAGCCGGGATCACGGTCAACTGCGTGGCTCCCGGGTATATGGCAACGGACATGACATTGGGCATGGATGAGGAAAAGTTGCGGTCTATTCGCCGCAGGAGCCCCATGGGCGCGCTTGTTGGGGTCGAAGATGTTGCCAATATGGTGAACTATCTGTTGTCAGATGAGGCTCGTATGATTACCGGAACGGTGATGACGGTCGATGCCGGAAGCAGCGCCTAAATCCGAGTGCACGGGTTGGGGTTGCCAAGGTGCGTATCGGAAAACCCATAAGAAAATGAAGGATGCAATGTGAGCATTATCATCAATGGCGTTAAAATTGGCCCGGGACAACCACCGTATATAGTTGCCGAACTCTCCGCCAATCATAACGGCTCGTTAGAGCATGCGCTTGCGACCATCAGTGAGGCCAAACGTTGTGGGGCCAACGCGGTAAAACTGCAAACCTATACCGCAGACACCATGACAATCGACAGTAATCGCCACGAGTTCCTGATTCAGGGCGGCCCCTGGGAGGGTTACAAGCTATACGATTTGTACCGATGGGCGCAGACACCCTTCGAATGGCACCCTGCGTTGTTTGCACATGCCAGAAAACTGGGAATAACGATCTTCTCCACGCCGTTTGATGAATCTGCCGTAGACCTGCTGGAAAGCCTGGATGCGCCGGCATACAAGATTGCGTCCTTTGAGTTGACGGATCTTCCGTTGATTGAATACGTCGCCAGAACCGGAAAGCCAATGATCATGTCTACCGGCATGGCGTCTGAACAGGAAATTGAGGATGCAGTTGTAACCGCAAAAACAGGCGGTTGCAGTGAACTCATATTGCTGCACTGCGTCAGTAGTTATCCGGCCCCTTTTGAGCAGGCCAATCTGGCCCAGATATCGGAGCTGACCCGCCGTTTTAAAACAGTATCCGGGTTATCTGACCATACTCTGGGCACTACGGCTTCTGTAGCGGCTGTTGCACTCGGGGCGCATTTTATAGAAAAGCACTTTACTCTGAACAGAGATAATGGCGGCCCCGACAGCAGTTTTTCCATCGAACCGGATGAGTTGGAACGATTGTGTATAGAGGCGAGGAATGCCTGGCTATCGGTAGGAAAAGCAGATTATTCAAGGCAGCAATGTGAAGAGCCTAACAGGGCCTTCCGGCGTTCCATCTATTTTGTAAACGATAAGAAAGCCGGCGATAAGGTTAACGAGCCCGATGTGAAAAGAATTCGGCCGGGTTTGGGGTTGGAACCCAAGTATTTTGGCAGCCTCATTGGCCGAACGTTAAAAAAGGATGTAGATAAAGGAACGCCAACCAGCTGGGAGCATTTTGATGAGTAAGGAAGTGCTGGTTGCTGAATGTCCAGATGATGAAGGTTTGGGTTTTTCATCTTGGTGGAATGGTGTAGGTTTATTTGTTCATTTTTCCAAAACGGTTGTGGTTCATTGAGTCCGTTAGCCAGCACCCCCGTCAGGGTGTATGTAGCACCGGCGAATCCTGCTGGTCGTAACCTGGAGCGCCGGCTAACAGCAGCCGGGTATGATGTACTTGGGCTGGTCGATAACTTGAAACGTGATGAGGGCGTGATTAATTATCCAGTCCAGGCAGAAGCATATGATTTTCTGATTGTCGCAGAGGGCAGGTTTCAGTCTGATATATGCGACGGGCTTCTTGATAAAGGGTTTGAGGCTGATCGCCTTTTATTGCAAGTCTCCGGCGAATTGTCTTTCAAACGATACCGTCGGGCCGTTGGCCGAAACATTCTAATGGGGCTGAGCCAATTTTGGTGTCGCACAATCATTGCTGCGGGCCGGATACTGCCATCGACACGGGTTATCTATTATGCCGAAACATTTGTAGATACGAATGTTTTGCTAGCCTGGAGCGCCCACACTCGTGACGAACCGGGGGGCGCGGTGCTCGTGGCATTCGATATTCCGGGCGGGTTCGCCAACGATGTTCTGTGCAAAAAAAATGCGGTGGTTAATCGCCGCTATCTGGGTTTTTGGCACTTGGTGCGCGCCAGGGTGATCGTGGTCGACCATGAATACACCACCGCCCGATTTAGTGAGTTGCGTAAAACCAAACGAGTTGTGCAGCTTTGGCACGGTTTGCCATACAAAGCTTTGTCGGGTAACTCCCATTTTGAGGGTGTTTGTGATCATGCGTTTGTGTCGAGCTCCCATTGGTTTAATGAGCACATTTTTCGAACCATTTTCAGAGCGCGAGCCTATTATAACTTTGGCTATCCTCGTTGTGATGCGTTGCTACAATCTCCGGAGCAGCGCGATTGGATTGGAAGCGTCCCAAGGGCACGTTTACAGATGCTCCAGAGCAAGCTAGGGCCATTGTGGGTTTATATGCCAACCTACCGGGATAATGGCGAAAATACGCTCCCGCTGGATTTTGATAGTTTAAACCGCTTCTGTCGCGAGCATCAGCGGTCGTTGGTGCTGAAACTTCATCCCTTTTTAGTTGGTCAGCTACGTACAGGCTCAGATGCTTTGAATAGCTCTGGGGAATTGACTCCGCTAAACGGGCTTTCAAATATTTTTATCTATCCACCTGCACTAAATATCTACACTTGGCTTGCGGATGCTGAAGTATTGATTACAGATTATTCGTCTGTAGCGTTGGATTTTTTAGTACTCAGGCGGCCAATCGTCTATTTTCAGTATGACAAAGTGGATTATCACAATGTTCGAGGTGCGCCTTTGATTGACGATCAGGATTATGAAGCTGGTCGCCAGGTGGCAGACCAGTCGGAGCTCCATGCAGAGCTGCAGCGTTTAACGGTAGGTGAGCCGAAAACTGTTATGCCCCAAGATCGACTTATTGAGAAGTATGGGGTTGCACAAACAGAGGCGGTACCTCAGCTGCTCGACTACTTGAGGGGATTAAAGTGAAGATTATTATGACATATGGAACTTTTGATCTGTTCCATATCGGGCATCTCAATATGCTTGAGCGCTTGGCGGCACTGGGCGATCAGCTGATTGTTGGTGTATCGACGGACGAATTTAACCGTGGGAAAGGAAAGGAGAGTATTTTTAGCTATGAGGAGCGCTCTCGGATTGTTCAGTCCATTTCGTGCGTTGACCATGTAGTGCCCGAGACAACATGGGAGCAAAAGCGCACTGATATCCAGAGCTTTAATGTCGACCTCCTTGGTATTGGAGAGGACTGGCAAGGCAAGTTTGACCATCTCAAGGAACTTTGTGAGGTCGTCTATCTCTCTAGGACTGCGCAGATCTCAACGACCCAGCTCAAACAACGGTTGTCTGACCTCAATTCCAAAAGTATTCGGGAAATTCGAAATGGATTGGACAGCCTGCTGAATGTTGTTAAAGCTTTAGAATAAGGTCAGGCCTGAGACAGTTGCTGTGCAATCAAGTCGGCAACGCGGGCCGAGGATTGATCATCCTGGTAGTGGTGAACCAGGTTTCTAATAGTCTGTCTCTGCTCCTTGTAGGTCTGAGGTTCGTCCAGTTCGGCATGAATCGTTTGTTGCAGGCTTATTTGATCAATGCTTTTGGGGCCGGGGGCCCAGAACTCGAAGGGTTCAAGCAGAAATCCACGGGTCTCTTTGTAAATAGCTTGGTCAGAGGGTGTGAAAATAATCGGGCGATCCAGTAATAAAAAATCAAAAAATACGGACGAATAATCGGTGATTAGGACATCAGCCGCCGATAACACTTCGTAAAAGTCGAGGCCGTGCTCAAAAAGCTGAGAGTCCGTCAGTGTTGAGATGCACTGAGGCATATCTTCCAAAGGGCCGAGACCAAAGTCGGCTTCGTGATAGGGGTGGGGTTTGACAACGAGTTGTATCTGATTCTCGTCAAGAAATTCAAAAAAGCTTTCTCGATCGTAACTATTCAGCTCAAATTTTCTAAAAAAGTTCTTGACAGGGTTTTGGCCCCAATTTCATGAATTTAGGCCACACTCAACGCAAACCCATTAAGCGACGCGCAAAGCCTCCAAGAGCCCTTCACGGCCCTTTCGTTTTGTTGTCCATCCCCGGGGCGACGTCGATTTGAAAAACCCCGTCAAATCCGCGCTCAGGACGAAAAATTCGACCTGAAAAAGTCGTGCGATGATAATGAATCACTCGACGGTACTCAGACCCATGAAGATCAGTAACATTGATGTCGACGCTGCGCTGGCAAACGTCAGACAACAACTCCAAGCAGACACAACCGTCGCGCCTTCCATGCGGACGGCCATCGAGTTGCTGATTGTGCTGGTCCAGATACTGAGTGGGCGGATTAACACCCACAGTGCCAACAGCAGTAAGCCGCCGTCTCAGGATCCGAACCGCCCCAGACAGAACCGTTTGAAGAGCGGGCGTAAGCCAGGCGGGCAGCCCGGCCGCGTTGGGAAGACGTTGCAACCGGTGGTAGATCCGGATGCCATCCAGCGGGTGAAAGTGGATCGACGCACCTTACCCAAAGGCGGCGCATTTCGGGTTGTGGGCTTCGAGAAACGTCAGGTCGTTGGTGAGCTTACGGCAACATAGCGTAACTTCCTGCTGAGCTTCTGATTCAATGAATGCCTCAACCCTATCAGGAGGCAGTCATGATTCCACTAACCCCCGTCAACGATACCGTTCAGCTCCAGAGGCGGCTCGATTCGCTGGCCGCAGACTTCACGCGCTGGCGCGTGCAACGACCACACCGGCGTGCGGCCGTCCCTCCATACCTCCGGCATGATTGCCGAGCAAGGTGACGGTCCGCCCCTGGTGCTGTACCAGACATCGCTCAGCCATGCCGGTGAATTACTGGACGATGTCCTGCGCCTGCGCAGTGACGGCAGCCCGCCGCCGCTGGTGATGAGTGATGCGCTCTCATCCAACCATGTCAGCCGCACCCCGCTGCGCATCGCCCTGTGCAATGCACACGGCCGGCGCAACTTTGCCGATCTGGTGGTGCACTTTCCTGAAGAGGCGGAGGCGGTACTGACGCGTTACCAGCTGATCTGGCAACACGACACTGAAGCGACTGAGCAGCAGATGACGGCCGCGCAGCGGCTGGCCCATCACCGCAAGCACTCACTTCCGGTGATGGAATACATCCGCCGCTATGGCGCAGACCGGCTGGCTGCGAACGCGGCTGAAGCCAACAGCAGCTTTGGCCAGGCGGTCAACTACTTCAACAAGCACTTCGACGGACTCAGCGCATTCTGCCGCCATGAGGGGGCACCGCTCGACAACAACCGCATGGAGCGTGGTCTCAAGCTGCCGATCCGCAATCGCAAGAACGCCATGTTCTTCAAGAGCGCCGCCGGTGCGGCCATCGCCGATGTGATCACCTCAGTGATTGCAACCTGTGCCGCAGCCGGAATCAATCCGCTGATTTACCTGCGCAGCGTCCAGCGTCATGCCAGCGAAGCCAGGCAAAGCCCGCAGAGCTGGTTGCCGTGGACCTATCAAAGCCATAGCAGTCAAGACGTCAAGGCCGCCTGAGCACGCCATCCAGGTAGGTCTAGCACAAGCGTAGCGCGAAGTTGCGCTATGCTGCCGTAAGGTCACTACCGGTTTGCTTCGACTCTCTGATCCAGCGCCTAAGCTGATTAGCTTTGAGGTCATTATCCAAAGCAATACGGGAAACAGGCGTTCCAGAGATTTGGCTTTCAGCTACCGGCTGAGCTTTGAATTCTGGAGTGTGTTGACGGCGTTTTCGGTATGGGCGGGCTTGGCAAGGGTGATTGGTTGTGGATCACACCAATCAATTTTGGCGCTTACTGTGAAGCAGACGACTTAGTGTGGCAGAATGCCGGGATCGTGTGCGAGCCTAATAGTTGGAGATGTTGAATGGCTAAGAAAGAAAAGAAGGCGGGAAGTCCTGGTCAAGATGATGGTCAAGTCTATATGCAGCGTTTGCAGCGGAACCTCGCTTACTTTAAGCACCATCGTCCGGTACTTTACAACATGCTTGCCAACATGGATCTCCTGCGGGTAGAGCTAGTAGTTACTCCTGGAAAAGATGATGTGGATATGGTCGCAAATGGAAAATCCTGTTATCGAGGGTTGGCCAGAGAATATTCCGTAGGTGAAGCGCAACAGATGCTGCAAGAAAATGCAGGCAAAACAAAAATTATGACGTTTTCGCCATCCCGTTCCAGTTCATATTCACAAAAGAATTTTGCCTCTCATTTGCTCAGAGAGATTATCGCCAAGAGCCCCTTGTCCGCTAAAGAATTTGAAGGGTATCAACGAGGTAACTTTTTCCCGTCTCTCGTGTTTCTTGGTTGTGGTTTGGGCTACCACATTGAGGAAGTTGTAAAAAAAGCGGAAGTAATCAATGCAATTGTCGTGGAGCGTGAGCCCGAAAAATTTGCGGTTAGTTTATATACCGTTGACTGGGAGGAAATTTGTAAGAGATTTAGGAAAACTGGCAGAACCCTGACTTTCGCGATAGGTAAAGCTGATTCTGAATCTGAAATTCGGGCTCTTGTTCACACCAATATGGCAAAGGATGTGCCCTTTTATCCTTTCTTTTCTATCTATTATAACCACTTGGCTGATGTGGAGTTGGCGAAAGGCGTACTCGCCGCGAGTAAGGATCTTACTGTTATTACTACCAACTGGAGTAATTATGACAACGAGCTGATGAGGCTAGTTAATACGACTCACAACGCGAGATCGGGAATGAGGTATTTGGCGAATACCGGCAGAAAATTTATTCAGCTGCCGGTAGCTGTTGTTGGCAGTGGCCCTTCCATTGATGACCGAATTGATTCGCTAAAAAGAATGCGCGAAAAAATATTTGTTGTTAGTGCTGGTACTGGCTTAAGGCCGCTTTTGGCTGCCGGGATTACACCGGATCTTCACGTTGAGTTGGATCCCAGCTATATTGTCTACCAACTACATCGTGAGCTTCCAAGTGATATTCTGAAATCTATTCCCTTGTTGGCTGTGAGCGAAGTGAATCCTTTTGTGCGTGATTTATTCAAAAGCGTCACCTACTTTTTTAAGTCCGATAACATGCTTCCCGAACTAGCAATTCCGAAAGCCGATGCATTTGCGGGATGCAATCCGACGGTGACAAATGCAGCAGTAGCAATTAGCGAAGCTCTTGGCTTTCGAAAGATTTATCTTTTTGGAACGGATTATGGGTTCAAGGACGCAGACTATCATCATGCTCGCCAGTCCGTTTGGGGTGAAGAGTACGCAGCGCCTATTAAGCAATTGGAAGACCGTATAGACGCGGGGAGGCGTGGTTCCAGGCCCATTTTTGAAGTTGAAGGAGTTGAAGGGCGGCCGATTTTAACCAGGAACGACTATTACACTGCCAAGCGTTCATTAGAAGATTTTTTAGGTTCAGTCATGCGCTCGTCGGCCTCGGGCTTACAAATATACAATTGTGCGAATGGGGCGGTGATTGATAATACAGAGTGGCTTTCAGCTGCGCGGTTTGAAAGCGATGTATCTGAGGTTGAAGATCAGGTTCTGATGGCAGATGACTTGTTTCGGAGTCACGTGAAGGAGTTGGCCAGCGGGATTCTCGATATACCGATAGTCAGAGTCCACGAGGAGCTTAAGCGAGTGTGTTCCGCGCACGCACGCACCTTGGGAAAAGCAGCAATACACGGCAGGAAGGATCTATGCTTGTTAGTCAATCAGCTCCGCCTCAAGGCGGTTACTGTTGAGTTAGATTCCGGAGCTCAGGGTGTTCGCCCCGAACAACTTTACTGTGCGCAGTTGCTCAAAGGCACTGTTTTGCATTTTCTTGCGGTCGGCCTGTGTCACGGTATGGCTTGTCAAGATGATGAAGTGCAAGATTTTGTGAATATTTGGAAGGCTCATTTTTCAGAACTTCTGGAAGAGCTGCCCTCCCACTTCGAAAAAGTGATGTTGAGTGGGCGCTCGGTCGAGAGTGATCCATGGGTTAGACGCTTTATCATCGATGACGATCCAGAGTTTGAGTGACTGTCATCCATTTTTTTGCGGGTCGCGGGTGATGGTTACGTTTTGTTACAAGAGTGATGTGATTTATTCTAAAGATCTGAATCGAGGTGCCGTTAAGTGAATTAACAGGGCGAGGCACCCCAGCAGATTTACACGGGAGCCACGTCTTAACTAAAGAAACGTAAAGGTTTAAGGAGAAGTATCATGGCCCTCGGAATTAATACTAACGTAGCCTCCCTCAGTGCTCAAAACCAGTTGTCTCGTTCCCAGAATATGAACGATCAAGCGTTGGAGCGTCTGTCCTCAGGCTTACGGATCAACTCAGCCAAGGACGATGCCGCTGGTCTGGCTATCTCTACACGATTCGATACGCAAATTCGCGGGTTGACCGTTGCTCAGCGTAACGCCAATGACGGCATCTCGATGGCACAGACCGCTGAGGGTGGCTTGGACGAAACTGTTAACAACTTGCAGCGTATCCGTGAATTGGCTGTTCAGGCTGCAAATGGTTCTATTACCTCGGATGATAGAGAGCTACTTCAAGATGAAGTAGGTGCGCGAATTTCTGAAATCACACGAATCAGTGAAGAGACCACTTTCAACAACCAGAAGGTTCTTGATGGCACTCTTGGAAGCTCTGTTTCATTCCAGGTTGGTTATAAGAAGGACCAGACGATTGATGTGAACTTCGCATCAAATATGTCGTCTTCCGGGCTTGGTGCTTCAGGTGCTAAAGTCAGCGCTATAGACATTTCAACCGCCACTGGAGCTATCGCAGCGCTTGGCGTTCTAGATGGCGCCCTCGGAGAAGTCAATGAGTTTCGCTCTGAATTGGGTGCGGTACAGAATCGCTTTGAGAGCACAATTAACAATTTGTCGACAAATATTTTAAACGCAAGTGCTGCAAACGGTCGGATTCTCGACGCAGACTTCGCTGCTGAATCTGCTAAGCTGGCTAAGTCTAATGTGTTGCAGCAGGCAGGTATCTCAGTACTGGCGCAGGCCAATGCTCGCCCCAACCAAGTTCTGTCTCTCCTGCAGTAATAAGGGTAGCAAGGTGGCTGTCGGCTGTCCTTTAGGGGGGCCGACTTCGCGTTGCCAGAGAAGAGTGAGGTGAATAATGAATGACATTAATCTGAGCGGCACGGGTTTTAAACTGTTGCCTTTCGATAGTTTTTCATCATCATCGGAAAACGCGTCATCTCGGAACGAAGGCAACCGTGTTTCTACTCAGGTAGGGGCTTCATCGGTGGATCAGAAGCTGCACTCCCAATTGCTTGATGTTCAGAAATTTTCTGAGCTTGAGAAAGTTGGAGCGCAGTCTGTCGAGCGGGTTGGGCTGCTAAGCGATGCGGTATTGCAGTTGAATGATTATGTTCAGTCTGTTAGCAGGGATCTTCAGTTTGAGGTGAATAGTGAGATGGGGCAAACCATTGTGAGAGTGGTTGATCAAAAAACCCAGGAAGTTATTCGCCAAATTCCTGATGAGGTCGCTTTGAAGTTGGCAGAGAATTTGCTTCAAGATGAACCGTTGACGTTATTCAGTTTAAAAGTTTAATGGTTGCCACTTTAGAGCCATCGCCGATTGGAAAATATTCAGCGCCGTTGTACCGTAAAAAGTTCGGCGGCGTTGTTTGTTAAAGGTTTCAGGATGCTTCACCCGTCGCAACACTAAAGTTTTAAAGAGAGCGGCAAGGTTTTGCCGCTATTGGCCGTCAAACTAATCACAGCAATGTAAAAGCCTTTTGAGGAGGCAAAACCATGGCAGCAATTTCATCTTTAGGGGCCGGTTCGGGCATTTTCACCAACGATTTGGTGAATAAGCTCGTTGATGCGGAACGTGCGCCAACTGAAATGCGCCTCGATCGGCGGGAATCCGAAACTCAGGCAGAGATTTCTGCTTATGGCAGGATTCGTAGTGCTCTTGAATCTTTGCGATCCCCCATGGAAGCGTTGAGTCGGCCTGACAGTATGAGCGCTTTTGTTGCCTCATCTTCTAACGAAGCTATACTGGATGTTGATGTTGAGTCCTCACAGGCCAGCCGGGGTAACTACAGTCTTGATGTGAAGCAGCTGGCCCAGGCGCAGTCTTTGGCTTCAAGTGAGTTTGTGGATAGGGACACTACTCAATTGGGTGCTGGTACGCTCACTCTCAATGTGGGCGGCAATACCACCAATATTGTTATCGATGAATCCAATAATACCCTTGAGGGAATTGCGGATGCCATTAATGGGGCAAAGGCGGGGGTGTCAGCAGGTATCGTAGATACCGGTAACGGATATCGATTAGTGATGTCTTCGGATGAATCTGGTTCCGCCAATGAGGCCTCGATTTCTGCTGCGGACAGCGATGGTAACAATACTGACTCGAGTGGCTTGTCGCAATTTGTCTTCGACGACGCGGTTTCCAATATGAAAGAGACCGTCCCTGCCCAGAATGCGATCCTGGACGTTAACGGTATTGAGGTGACCCGTTCAAGTAATACTGTAGACGGGGTTGTCGATGGTGTCGCATTTAATCTCAAAGATACCGGCGTTTCTGTCGTCAAAATCACGCAAGACGCTGCTGAAGTAGCTGGTCGGGTACAGGCATTTGTTGACAGATTCAATGCGCTCCAAGATCAAATAAAGAGTGTTTCTGGATTCAATTTGGGCTCCGAGCAAGGTGGGGTTTTAAGTGGGGATTCAGCAATTCGTGGCATTCAGAATGACTTACGTCAGATGTTGACTTCGGTGCCGCCAGGCTTGGAAAGCTCCCCAGTTCGGATGTTGGCAGATATCGGTATTAAGACGGAGGTAAGTACGGGCAAATTGGAATTTGATGAAATTAAATTTCAGGAGCAGCTCGAAGCGAATCCTGACGCCATGACTGCGCTGTTTGCCGAATCAGAAGCTGGTGACGGTATAGCGCGTCAGATGGTGGATTCGGTTGAGACATTTCTAGCCGGTGGTGGAGCGTTGGCCATTCGCACCGAAGGCCTTAGTAAGACTCTTCAGCGTATTGAGGATGATCGCATTGACCTGGGTGATCGAATTGCTAGCTATGAAGAGAGGCTAATTAAACAGTTCTCTGCAGCAGATCAAGTGATCTCCCGGATTCAAAGCACTGGCAGTTACGTGCAGCAGCAACTTGCGGCTTTGATGCCGCAGCGCAGCGGTGACAATTAAGCGCTATGGTTTAATGAGTTCTCTTGGTTAAATGATCAAGAATATCGTAAAAAGAGGCACATCATGAATGGTTTACAAGCGTATCAACGTATCAACACCCAAACCAGCATCATCGATGCTGATCCTCACCGGTTGATTCAGCTGTTATACAGCGGTGCTTTAGAGCGTATCAACATGGCCAAAGCTCGTATGCAGGCAAAAGATTATGCGGGTAAAGGTAAGCTGATTAATAAAGCCATTGAAATAATCGGTGGGCTGCGGAGCTTTCTGGACTTTGAAAAAGGCGGCGACCTGTCCGCTAGTCTGGAAAGTTTGTACGACTATATGGAGCGCACCTTGTTAGAGGCCAGCGCACGCAACGATGTAGCTAAACTGGACGAAGTGGCGGACTTGCTGCGCGCAGTAAAAGAAGGCTGGGACGGCATTCGCGGCGAAGTCATGGCCCAAGCCCAAGCCCAAGCCCAAGCCCAAGCTGTATAAGGCCTAATAGCCAAGGCACCCTTGCTGCCGTACAATGTGTCGCTTAAATTCGATACATCCATAGTATTGTGTGTGGAGCAAGGGCATGTCTGATATTAACAAAGTAGTACTGGCCTATTCCGGGGGCCTGGATACCTCGGTTATCGTGCGGTGGCTGCAAGACACTTACGGCTGTGAAGTGGTTACCTTTACCGCCGACATCGGTCAGGGCGAGGAAGTAGAACCGGCGCGGTTAAAAGCCAAAGCGCTGGGCGTAAAAGAAATATACGTTGAAGACCTGCGCGAAGAATTTGTGCGTGACTATGTTTTCCCCATGTTCCGCGCCAACACGGTTTATGAAGGCGAGTACCTGCTGGGTACCTCTATCGCCCGCCCTTTGATTGCCAAGCGCCTGATTGAGATCGCCAACTCTACCGGCGCTGACGCCATTTCCCACGGCGCAACCGGTAAGGGTAATGACCAGGTTCGTTTCGAGCTGGGCGCTTATGCCCTGAAGCCCGGCGTGAAAGTGATCGCGCCCTGGCGTGAGTGGGATTTGAATTCCCGCGAAAAACTGCTGGCCTACTGCGCCGAACGCGACATTCCGGTCGACATGAAAAAGGGCAAATCGCCTTATTCCATGGACGCTAACCTGCTGCACATCTCCTACGAAGGCATGAACCTGGAAGATCCCTGGTGCGAAGCCGAGGACGACATGTGGCGCTGGAGTGTTTCGCCACAAGAAGCGCCGAATACCCCGACCTACATTGAAATCACCTACGCCAAAGGCGACATTGTTGCGGTAGACGGCCAGGCTATGAAAGCCCACGAAGTGCTGGCGCACCTGAACAAGGTTGGCGGCGACAACGGCATTGGCCGCTTGGACATCGTAGAGAACCGTTATGTGGGCATGAAGTCCCGCGGCTGCTACGAAACCCCGGGTGGCACCATTATGCTGCGCGCTCACCGCGCCATTGAGTCCCTGACTCTGGACCGCGAAGTAGCGCACCTGAAAGACAGCCTGATGCCGCGCTACGCCGAGGTAATCTACAACGGTTACTGGTGGTCGCCAGAGCGCGAAGCTCTGCAGGCGCTGATTGACCAGACTCAAACCTACGTCAACGGCACCGTGCGCCTGAAATTGTACAAAGGCAACGTAGACGTAGTGGGCCGCAAGTCAGACGATTCCTTGTTTGACGAGAAGATTGCCACCTTTGAAGAAGACGAAGGCGCTTACGATCAAAAAGACGCCGAAGGCTTTATCAAGCTGAATGCTCTGCGCTTGCGCATTGCCGCCAGCAAAGGTCGCAAGCTGTAAGTTTCAGTTGGCGACTGGAAGATAGCGCGATACTTCCGGGCCGGCTCTGCCGGCCCGGTTGTTCCGGCCGGAATTTTTACTTTAATTTGCCCGAACTCTTCGAGGAATTTTGACTTCCGTTGTGTGATACTAATTCAAAGCAACTGAGCTAGCGGGAGGCATGATGGAAAGCCGGGTTCAGCAGTTGATTAAAAAGCTTGAGCATCTTCCGTCGGGTCGCTTGTCGGAGGTGGAAGACTTTATTGATTTTTTAAGCCAGAAAGATCGAGAACATCACATGCGCAAGGACTTCGCGCAAGGGGCAGAGGCTCCTTTCCAGAAGGTATGGGATAATGACGATGATTCAGTCTACGACAAGTTATGAATTTGGGAATGTCGTTCTTGTTGGCTTTCCCTTTACCAATCTTAAGACGACCAAAAAGCGCCCCGCAGTCATTCTCAGCTCCACTTCCTATCAGGCTTACCGCCCCGATGTTATATTGCTGGCGATAACCAGCCGGATTAAGGATCCCCTGACTTATGGCGAAGCTATGATTGCTGACTGGGGGCAGGCAGGTTTAATCAAACCGTCATTATTCAAACCCCTGATAGCGACAGTCGATCAAGTGATTGTTCTTAAAAAGCTGGGCACGCTCAGTGCTGGTGATCAACTAAGGCTTAAAAAGCTGGTGCAGAATGTTCTAGACCTTGTCTGAGGTGTAATTCGCACCGCGTTGCCTATTGCAGTCCGTTGTCAGGTGCGGGGAGAGCCTTGTCTTGGTATGCTTGCCCACCATTATTTTACGTTGTGGGTATACCCGCCTCAGATTTTGGAGAATAACGATTATGCCTTCTTTTGATATTGTTTCTGAAATCGATATGCACGAAGTAACCAACGCGGTTGACCAAACCAAGCGCGATCTTGGCAATCGTTGGGACTTCAAAAATGTAGACGCCGATGTAGAGCTGGACGACAAGGGCATTACCATCAGCGCCCCGCAAGAATTCCAGTTGGAGCAGCTGCTGGACATGCTGCGTATGGCTTTCGCCAAGCGCAATATTGACGGCCGCGCGCTGTCGGAAAACGGCGACAGCAAAGCCGGCAAGCTGGTGAAGCAGCACCTGGAGCTAAAACAGGGCCTTGAAACCGATATGGCCAAAAAGATCGTGAAACTGATCAAAGACCAAAAGATGAAGGTTCAGTCCAGTATTCAGGGCGACAAAGTGCGGGTAACCGGCAAGAAGCGTGATGACCTGCAAGAAGCCATGGCCATGCTGCGCGAAGCCGAGCTGGACGTGCCCCTGCAATTTAACAACTTCCGCGAATAAGGCGGCTTATCATTTCTGTTGAACCCCGGCGGGCCGCCTGGCGGGAAACCCTGCGCGTTTATTCCCGCTGGCAGGTGGTTGCCCTGTTGTTTCTGGGGTTCTCGGCTGGCCTGCCATTCTTGCTGGTTTTCTCAACGCTGAACGCCCGCCTGGCGGACGTGGGCGTGGAAACCGCCACCATCGGCTTTTTCAGCTGGCTGGGTATTACGTATTCCATAAAAGTGTTCTGGGCGCCGGTGGTCGACCGCTTGAAATTGCCCATTCTGGATAAGTGGCTGGGCAAGCGCCGCAGCTGGATGTTGCTGGCCCAGGTAGGCATAGCCGCTGGCCTGTATCTGATGGCCCACACCGATGCCACTAGCGCACCTGAAATGATGGCCCTGTGTGGCTTGCTGGTGGCTTTCTCGTCCGCCACTCAAGATGTGGCTATAGACGCCTACCGTATTGAAATCGCTGAACAACGCTTGCAAGCCGCGCTGGCTGCCACTTACATATTCGGCTACCGGCTGGCGTTACTGGTAGCTGGCGCCGGCGCTTTGTATCTGGCGGAATTCTGGTCCTGGCAGGTGTCTTACGAGGTGATGGCGGCGCTGGTGGGCGTAGGCATGGCGACGGTTCTGATCGTGCGTGAGCCGAGCGTCAATCACTTTAAAGCCGCGCAGGATATTGCCGAAAAAATTCAGCTGCAGGCCGCACATCATTCCCATCTTTCGCCATGCCTGGCCAGGTTCGCAAGCTGGTTTTACGTGGCGATTGCCGGGCCGTTTGTGGATTTCTTCCAACGTTATCGCGAGCTGGCGGTGGCCATACTTCTGCTGGTGGCGGTATACCGTATTTCCGACATCGCTATGGGCGTGATGGCCAATCCGTTTTATTTAACCTTTATGGGCTTCAGCAAAACCGAGGTTGCGGACGTTACAAAGATCTTTGGATTTTTCATGACCATAGGCGGCTCGCTGCTGGGTGGTCTACTGGTAATTCGTTACGGCGTGCGGCGTATATTGCTGCTGGGCGCCATTATGACGGCGCTGACCAACCTGCTGTTTGTGGTGCTGGCACAATATCCACCGAATCTTGCAACGCTTGCCGTTGTGGTCAGCGCCGATAACTTAAGCGGCGGCATCGCCAACGTGGCGTTGATTGCCTGGTTGTCCAGCATGACCAGCGCTTCCTTCACGGCTACCCAATACGCGCTGTTCAGTTCGTTGATGACATTACCCGGCAAGTTTTTGGGCGGTTTCTCCGGCATGGTTGTGGCCAACTACGGCTACGCGGAGTTCTTCCTGGTGGCGGGATTGCTGGGCGTGCCGGCCATCGTGCTGACCATGATAATGATGCGACATGGTAAGCGCCTGGATGCGCTGGCGCCGGACAACTCTGGCAGCGAGGATGCGCCTGCGAGTGACACGGCAAGGGAGTAGGCTAAGGAGTAGCGCTATGAAGGGTAGTTCTGTGAAAAGTAAGACAATAAAGCCTGACAGCGTTGCAGAGCCCAACAAAGACCAGAAAATCTGGTTGGTAGTGCTGGCAATACCGGCGGGCAAGGTGGCAAGTTATGGCCAGGTTGCCGCCATGGCAGGCCTGGGTCGGCAAGCTCGTTACATAGGCCGAGCCCTGGGCAAGCTTCCACAAGGCCACAGCGTGCCCTGGTATCGCGTAATTCGCAGTAACGGCCAGATCGCCTTTGCGCCAGGCTCAGAGACCTATCAGGAACAGGTCAACCGCTTACGGGAAGAAGGCGTCTACGTGGTTAACGGGCGTGTTTCGATGTCGCGATTTGGTTGGTTATAAGAGCTTGCCATGCACGCGAATATTCCGTTCATTTTCATCACGCAGCTCCTCAAACGTCGGGAACGGCGATTTATCTCGAATAACCAGCTCTTTGCCCAGGTAATCGAGTATTTTCATGACTTTGCGGATGCCGATGTCGCCTGATCGGTTATTTTCAAGAGCGTTAATGGTGGCGCGGGAAATATCGAGGTGGTTTGCCAGCGTTTGCTGGGATACGCCGTTTTGCTGGCGCAGTGTTGAGAGGGTTTGCCCTAAGCTTTGATAGTCCACAATGCACCTCGGCTGGCTAATATACTTTACATTTAAGCTTCAATTGCACTTTTTGTAAAGTATTTTAGCCAGTCGAGGCGATTTTTTTAGCTACTTAGCTACTTAGCTACAGACGCATCGCGCCGTCGACTTCAATCACGCGGCCGCTGACGTAATCGTTCTCAAGAATGAACGCGACGGTCTGGGCGATTTCGTAAGGCTGGCCCATGCGCTTGGCCGGGATGCCTGCGCACAATTTTTCCAGAGCTTCCTGCTTCATAGACGCGGTCATATCGGTTTCGATAAAGCCCGGTGCAATGGCCATGCTACGGATGTTGTAACGGGCTAGTTCCTTCGCCCATACGGTTGCCAGTGCCGCTACGCCGGCTTTTGCAGCGGAGTAGTTGCTCTGGCCCATGTTGCCAGCGCGGGCAATGGATGAAATGTTGATGATCGCGCCGCGGCTGCCGGTTTTGATCATCTGGGTGGCGGCTTCACGGCCACACAGGAACACGCCGGTCAGGTTGACGTTGATAACCGCCTGAAATTCTGACAGTTCCATGCGCTTAATGATTTCGCCGTCTTTTGCTTTAACCATCAGGCCATCGCGCAGAATACCGGCGTTGTTGACCAGTCCGTTAAGCTGACCAAAATCTTCAGCAATTTGCGCGAAGGTTTTCTCAACATCTTCTTCTTTCGATACGTTGCAAACGTAGGCTTTTGCTTCAACCCCGGCTTCCTTGCAGGCGGCAACGGCTTCTTCCAGTTTTTCCGGCATCAGGTCAATCAGCGCCACACGGGTGCCTTTGGACGCCAGGAATTCAGCCATGGCGCGCCCCAAACCCTGGCCACCGCCGGTAATTGCAACTACGGAATCTTGAAGTATCATCGATTTTGCCCTAAAAATAGTGAGTGAACATTACTATTGCGGATAATGTGTGTCCGCTGAGCAGTTATAGGTATTTTGTGCGCTAGTATAACAGGTCGCTATATGCGCGTTGCTATTATCTGTACGTTGCTATCGAAATTACGCGTAAAGGAGAGTTCAGTGCCATTTTTTTTGTTGCTGTTTGTTGTTGTGCCCGTTGCAGAACTGGTCGTCCTAATAAAGGTAGGCACCATGATCGGCGTTTTGCAGACGGTGGCATTGGTGTTCCTGACGGCGATTCTGGGCGCCTGGCTGCTTAAGCAGCAGGGCCTTGCCACGCTGCTAAGGGCCCGCCAGCGCATGAATTCTGGCGAGTTGCCCGCCCAGGAAGTGGCCGAGGGTCTGATTCTGGCAGCCGGCGGCGCGATGTTGTTAACGCCGGGGTTCATTACGGATTTCTTCGGTTTTATGTGTTTGCTGCCGTTCACCCGCCAGTGGCTGGTGGGGCAGGCCATCAAGCGGCTGACGGTTGTTGGTTCGGCTGGCGGCTTCTCGTTTAACGGTCAATCCGGTCAGTTTGGTGGTGAGCAAGGCCCGTTCGGGCGCCAAAAACCGTTTGACCGCGACGCCAACGGCGACATCATTGAAGGCGAGTACCGCGACGAAACGGAAACCCGCCACGACCGCATTGATAAAAAGTAAAAATTTTTTCGTGCGGGCGTTGAAAACCCCTACGCACTACCCCAAATACCCTTCACAAGTTCACCGCAGACAGGCAGCCGCTGATACGTCAGCAGGCGCGCAGGTCGGGTAATTCAGGGCCACTTTTAATCTGACTATTGGAGCATTCGAACAATGAAAATTCGTCCGCTACACGACCGCGTTGTCGTGCGCCGTAAAGAAGAAGAAGAGAAAACCGCAGGCGGCATCGTGCTGCCGGGTAACGCCAAAGAAAAGCCGTCCCAGGGCGAAGTGATCGCTGTTGGCAATGGCCGCGTTCAGGATAACGGCGAAGTTCGCCCTCTGGCCGTTAAGGCCGGTGACACCGTGGTATTCGGCCAGTATGCCGGTAACACCGTGAAAATTGACGGCGAAGACCTGCTTATCATGAGCGAAAGCGACATCTACGGCGTGCTTGAGTGATCTGAAAGCTCTGGCATATTGCGCACATTCTCATTAACCCGGTGATTTCATCATTTCGGTTTAACGAACAGGAACAGAAGACATGGCAGCTAAAGAAATTAAGTTTGGTGACAGCGCACGCAAGCGCATGGTTAAAGGCGTTAACGTTCTGGCCGACGCAGTACGAGTCACCTTGGGCCCCAAAGGCCGCAATGTGGTACTGGAAAAGTCATACGGCGCACCTGTTGTCACTAAAGACGGCGTATCTGTAGCCAAAGAAATCGAACTGAAAGACAAGTTCGAAAACATGGGCGCGCAGATGGTGAAGGAAGTTGCTTCACAGGCCAACGAAACAGCCGGTGACGGCACCACCACCGCTACCGTTCTGGCCCAAGCCATCGTTAATGAAGGCCTGAAAGCCGTTACTTCCGGCATGAACCCGATGGACCTGAAGCGCGGCATCGACAAAGCCACTATCGCTGCAGTTAAGGCGATTGGTGATATGGCCAAGCCCTGCGACGACAGCCGCAGCATCGCCCAGGTAGCGACCATTTCTGCCAACGGCGACGAAACCATTGGCCAGCTGATCGCTGACGCCATGGAGCGTGTGGGTAAAGAAGGCGTTATCACCGTTGAAGAAGGCCGTGGCCTGGAAGACGAGCTGGACGTGGTTGAAGGTATGCAGTTCGATCGCGGCTATTTGTCGCCGTACTTTATCAACAACCAGGACAACATGAGCGTCGAGCTGGATGACCCGTACATCCTGCTGGTAGACAAGAAAATCTCCAACATTCGTGAACTGCTACCGGTGCTGGAAGCGGTTGCCAAAGCGGGTAAGCCGCTGATGATCATCGCCGAAGACATTGAAGGCGAAGCGCTGGCGACTCTGGTCGTCAACAACATGCGCGGCATTGTGAAAGTAGCCGCTGTGAAGGCGCCTGGTTTTGGTGACCGTCGCAAGGAAATGCTGCAGGACATCGCCATTTTGTCTGGCGGTACTGTGATTTCCGAAGAAGTGGGCCTGAGCCTGGAGAACACCACTCTGGACGACCTGGGTACCGCCAAGCGTGTGAACCTGACCAAAGAAAACACCACGATCATTGACGGTGCCGGCGCACAGGCTGACATTCAGTCGCGCGTTGAGCAGATCCGTAAGCAGATCGAAGACAGCACCTCAGACTACGACAAAGAGAAGCTGCAGGAACGTGTAGCCAAGCTGGCTGGCGGCGTTGCCGTTATCAAGATTGGTGCCGGTTCCGAAGTAGAAATGAAAGAGAAGAAAGCCCGCGTTGAAGACGCACTGCACTCCACCCGCGCAGCGGTTGAAGAAGGCATTGTGCCTGGCGGCGGCGTAACCCTGATTCGCGCTCTGGCGGCTCTGGACAGCGTTGAGACCCTCAATGAAGAGCAAAGAGCCGGTGTGAACATTCTGCGCCGCGCGATGGAAGCTCCTCTGCGCCAGATCGTATACAACGCCGGCGGTGAAGCCTCTGTTGTTGTTGCGAAAGTACGTGAAGGCACCGGTGCTTACGGCTACAACGCCGCCACCGAAGCCTACGGCGACATGCTGGAAATGGGCATCCTTGACCCAGCCAAAGTGACCCGCTCTGCGTTGCAGGCCGCGGCTTCCGTAGCCAGCCTGATCATCACAACCGAAGCGATGATTGCCGACGAGCCAGAAGACGAGAAGTCTGGCGGCGCCATGCCTGATATGGGCGGCATGGGTGGAATGGGAGGCATGGGCGGCATGATGTAATGCCCCCGGCCGCTGGTTAACAGCGGCCAGCCTGCTTTACCATAGTTTAAAAACCTCCGAATGGTGACCGCAGAAAATTGCGGCCATTTTCGGGGGTTTTTTTATGGCGCTTAAAAACCTTTTTTCGCCCCGGTATCGCCTTTTACTGCTGGCGCTGGTGCCTATCCTGCGCCCGACCATCATGCTGGGCAAAGTAGACGCCGCCGCCGTCACCGACAACAAGTACCAGTCGTTGCGGGAAATCGACCTGCACCTCCGCGAAAAGCTGTGCCTGCCGGATAACAGTGTGGACCGTTCGATTGACAGCCTGTTCAGCCCCGGAAGTTCACAAAAATGCCCGCACTAGGCGGGCATTTTTGTATAACGGGTAGGGGGTGAAACCGGGGACGGATTTGAAATCCGTCCCCGATTCGTCACCGGTCTGACCTACTTAAGCCAGATTCTTGTTCACGAAGTCCCAGTTTACCAGCTTCCAGAAAGCGGCAAGGTAGTCTGGGCGTGAGTTGCGGTAATCAACGTAGTAGGCGTGTTCCCACACGTCGACTGTCAGCACTGGCTTGTCTGCGCCAGTCAGCGGTGTTTCTGCGTTGCTGGTGTTTGCAATGGCAACGCTGCCGTCGGCTTTCTTAACCAGCCAGGTCCAGCCAGAACCGAAGTTGTTGGCGGCTTTGTCGTTGAATTCTTTTTTGAAGTCATCGAAAGAACCGAAGGCTTTTTCGATAGCGTCTTTGGCTGCGCCGGTTGGCTCGTTGCCGCCGTTGGGGCTCAGGCAGTGCCAGTAAAATGTGTGGTTCCACACCTGGGCTGCGTTGTTGAACAGCGGGCCGCTGGCGCTTTTGATGATGTCTTCCAGCGACTTGTTGGCGTCGTCGGTACCTTCAACCAGGCCGTTCAGCTTGGTGACATAGGTGTTGTGATGCTTGCCGTAGTGATAATCCAGAGTTTCCGCGGAAATGTGCGGTTCCAGAGCGTTTTTTTCGTACGGCAGTGCAGGTAGTTCAAAGGCCATGAGGTCGTTCTCCGTTTTCTCTCGATTTTATATGAATAGCTTCGTTATCAGAGCTTCGTTATTAGTGCTTCGTTACAACTACTAACTATAGGTCCGCATTGGGCCAGATCAACCCTTTAAGATTAAGGAACTGTTAAATTCCGGGCAACCGGGCAAAAATTGAGCGCAATTACGCACTCGCCAAACCAGCTCTTGGTAACTGTCGGCAAGAATATTCACGTGGCCCAGTTTGCGGCCAGGTCGTTCTTGCTTGTTGTACAGGTGAACATGGGCGTAGGGCAGTTGTAAAATCCGCTCGATCTCGCCGTGCTCGCCAATAATGTTAATCATGCAGCTAACGCCCCGCGGTTCTACGTTACCCAGAGCGTGTCCGCTGACGGCACGTACATGATTTTCGAACTGGCTGGTCATGGCGCCTTCTATGGTCCAATGCCCGGAATTGTGCACTCGCGGAGCCATTTCGTTCGCCACAAGGCCGTTTGATGTTTCAAACAGCTCAAGTGTCAATACGCCCACGTAGTCCAATTCGGTCAGTAAGCCGCGAATATAGTCTTCAGCTTCGCTTTGCAGGTGGGGTTGTAGTTTTGGTGCCGGGGCAACGGAGTAGCGCAGAATGCCCTGGTGGTGGTCGTTATCCGCCATGGGATAAAACGCCACATCGCCGCATTCGGCGCGTACGGCAATAATCGACAGTTCGCGATTGAAGTTGACAAATTTTTCGACCATCAGGCGTGAGTGGCCAATGCTCTGCCAGGCAGCGGCGGCGTCTTCCGGGCTTTTCAATACGGCCTGGCCTTTGCCGTCGTAGCCTTCGGTGTTGGACTTGGCGACCACCGGGCAGCCCAGTTCTTTAGCGGCGGCTTTTAGGGTTTCGGCGCTGTCTGCGATTTTCCATTGCGGTGTAGGAATGCCCAGCTGGCCAAACAGTGTTTTTTCGGCTTCGCGGTTCTGGCATATCTGCAATGCGCGGGGGCAGGGGTGCACGGTGGTTTTCGCTGCAATCTTTTCGGCGACTTCTACCGGTAGGTGTTCAAATTCGTAAGTTACGCGGTCAACCTTGCTCAGGAACTCGTCCAGCCTTTGGCCTTCAGGGTCGCTGATGGTTTCGCCTATGCCGGCACTGGGGCTGCCTGACATGTCGTAGAATACAAAGTTCTTGGCCAGTGGGTAACCTGCCAGGGCGAGCATTCTTCCCAGTTGGCCGGCGCCTAGTACGCCAATTCTCATTTGTTTTCTCCTGTCATTGTGTTCGCAACTTAATTTGAGTGTTTGCACGGATGGGCTTTGGCACTAACGTTATGAATCCGACGGATCCGGGTTGTCCAGAATCGATTGGGTTTGAGTGCTGCGGAATTCGTCAACAGCTTGGCGCACGGTGTGGTCAAAGGTGCCGATTATCTGGGCTGCCAGCAAACCTGCGTTGGTGGCGCCGGCGTTGCCGATGGCCAGGGTGCCTACGGCGATGCCGCCGGGCATTTGTACGATAGACAGTAACGAGTCTAGTCCGTTCAGGGCTTTGGACTGTACGGGCACTCCAAGCACCGGTAAGGAGGTCTGCGAGGCTACCATACCCGGTAGGTGGGCTGCACCGCCGGCGCCGGCTATGATAACTTTCAGGCCGCGGTCGGCTGCTGTTTTGGCGTATTCGAACAGCAGGTCTGGGGTGCGGTGGGCAGAGACGACTTTGGTTTCATAGGCCACGCCAAGCTTGTCGAGCATGTTGGCGGCGTTTTCCATGGTGGGCCAGTCGGATTTGGAACCCATAATGAGTCCTACCAGCGGTTGCATAAGCAACAATCCTTCGATGATTGGAAAGCCGGCTATTGTATGATGTGGCCCAAAGCCATGCAATCGGCGCGGCGCAAGCACAGAACAGCGACTCAGTTAAGGACCCGATATGGAACCTATTCGACCAGATAACGATGAATTAAGAGCCGAGCGGCCGGATAGCCCAATGGGCTCTGCGAGGGCTGCAGGCAGCGCCAAACCTGCGCCAGCCAGCCAGAGCAAACCGCCGAAGCCCCCGGAAACTCCGAAAGCCGCGGCCGGCGGCGGGTCGAAAGGCAGCAGTAATGGCAACGGTGGCGCAGGGATTTTGTGGCTGCTGGTTATTGTGTTGGCGTGTGTGGCCGTTGGCGGCTGGTACATACAGGGCCAGCGTATTCAGGCGCTGGAAAGCGAAGTGGAGGAAGCCGACAGCTGGGTACGCCAAAGCAAGCTGGCGCTGGCGCGATTTGAGGGTACCTTGTCTGAAACCGGCGAGAACCTTCAGGAAGCCGGTGTGTCGCTGGATGAGCAACTGGCGTCACAGAAGGCGCGGCTGGATAACGCCGATAGTGAAATTCGTAAACTGTGGGTTATTGCCAATGAGCGCAACAAGCAGCAGCTAGAGCAGCAGGCGGCGGCGATTAGCGAACTTGAAACGGCACTTGGCAAAAATCGCAACGATTTGGTGAGCGTTCAGGCCTCGCTGGCGAGTGCGGAAACCGCTATGAGCGAAGCCGTCAAACTACAACAGGGCGAGCGCGCTGAGCTGGCGGCCAGGGTAAGCGCTGTTCAGACCAGTGCATCGTCGCTTAAAACGGAGCTGGCTGCGGCAAATCAGAAAACTGAGACCTTAGCCAAGAGCGTTGACGAGCGCATTGCAGCGTCTATTCGCCGTTTTGAGCAGGAACAGAAACTGACCACCAGCAGTATTGAAAGCCGTATTGCGGCGCTGGAAAAAGAGGTTACAGGCACAGCCAGCGGTAACCGGCTGGAGGCCGTGCAGCGGGAAGTGGCCGGCTTGAAACAAACCGTTGAGGTGATTGATTCGTCGCGCTCGCAAATGACATCGCGCCTGGTGCGATTGTCGCAGGAAGTAAATGACGTGCAGGCAAAGCTAGCAGGCCAGTAGGCGGATCGGTAAACAGGTCAGTGAATGAACGGATTTCCGGCGTGACGGCTTTTTAAGGGAATTTTCGGCAAAACATTTGACACCGAGGCAGAAATACTTAAAATGCGCAGCTCACTTGTTTGAGACACGTTTGCCAAGTGGCAGATGCAAACAGTGAATCTTTGAAAGGCCAAAGCGGGCGGTTAGCTCAGCTGGGAGAGCATCGCCCTTACAAGGCGAGGGTCACTGGTTCGATCCCAGTACCGCCCACCACTTAGCCTTCAAAGATATGTCAGGCACAACACCTGACATTGCATTCGGGTAAATCCGGATGGCTGCGGAGCGGTAGTTCAGTTGGTTAGAATACCGGCCTGTCACGCCGGGGGTCGCGGGTTCGAGTCCCGTCCGCTCCGCCAACTATCTGGGTGGTTAGCTCAGCTGGGAGAGCATCGCCCTTACAAGGCGAGGGTCACTGGTTCGATCCCAGTACCACCCACCATTTCTGGTTTTTGCAGTACCTTCTCGGAACTCAAAACACCCCGTCACACCGCGCCAAATGGCGCTTTCGCACAAAATACCGTCCTGTTAGTTCCACACTGTACCGCTAGAATCCGGCAATAGTTGCGGGTATGGTTGTGGGTATCGTTTGGCCATACCCGTTTTTGGCCAGATTCATACCCACAGTGTGAGCCGCAACCCATGAGCAAAGCCACCAACAAGCTAACAGCCGCCGCAGTAAAGAACGCCACCACCGAAGGCCAAGCGCAACGCAAGTTGGCGGACGGGGGAGGGCTAACCCTGGTCGTCCGGCCTGATTCTAAAGTCTGGTGGATGCGCTACCGCTACAACGGCAAAGAACGCACCTACACGTTGGGCAAGTATCCTGCTGTATCGTTGAAAGATGCCCGCGCCGGACGTGAGGAAGCCAGGCGCCTGATTGATGAAGGGCAAGACCCCGTAACCCAGCGCGCCACCGGCAAGACCGACCGCCAGGACGCCAGCGCCAATACGTTTCAGGCCATAGCCCTGGAATGGCTGGAAGACGTTCACAAAAAGACCGTTGGCCCCAATACCTACCCAAAGAACAAACGCCGCTTTGAAATGCACGCTTTCCCGAAGTTGGGCCGCCGCCCGATTACGGAGATTAAGCCCATGGAAGTGCTGGACGTTCTTCGCATTGTTGAAAACAAAGGGCAGGCCGACAACGCCAACCGGCTGAAAACCCTGATTGGCCAGGTGTTCCGCTACGCCGTGAGCCTGGGCCGCACCCCGAACGACATCACTGCCGACTTACGCGGGCTACTCGCACCACCGGACGTTAAACATTACCCGGCCATAGTGACCCCTGACGAAATCGCCAAGCTGCTGAAAGAGCTTCACGCCTATTGGGGCCACCCCACCGTTTGCGCCGCCCTGAGAGTCGCGCCATACGTGTTCCTGCGCCCCGGCAACCTGCGGCAAATGCGCTGGAGTGAGATTGATTGGGACGCCGCCACCTGGACAGCCGAAACCACAAAGAACGGGGAGCCGCTGGTGGTTCCGCTGGCCAGCCAAGTTGTGGGTATCTTGCGCGAGATGCATACCCTCAACGGCCATGAGTTGTGGGTATTCCCAAGCGGACACGGCAGGGGCCGACCGATGAGCGAGAACACTGTTTCAGCCGCGCTCAACCGGATGGGCTTCAAAGGGCTGATGACGGGCCACGGCTTTCGGGCAATGGCCACCACCGTGCTGACAGAGCGCCTGGGCTTTCGCGCCGAAATCATAGAAATGCAGATGGCCCACCGTGTCCGTGACGTTCACGGCAGAGCCTACAACCGCACCACCTGGCTACCAGAGCGCAAAGAGATGATGCAGCAATGGGCCGACTATCTGGACAACCTTAGAACCGGCGACAACGTGGTGGCCATAGGTCAGACCGCCAGCAAATAACCCAAGGGATGAATCATGAGTCTACAAACCGAAATAGCCGAAAACCGAAAACAGCACGCTGATGGTTTTGTTGTCGTTTCAGGCGATGCCGTATCCGGTTGGGTGTCCAGTCTGGACAATGCCGCAGGCTGGCAACCTGGATGTGTAGCGATTGCACCGAACGGCTGTGAGTGGGTAGCTGCTGGCGGCAATGACTACGATGGCGCTACAGCATGGGAGACGCGGCAATGAAGATCACCAGACCCAGCGGCGCGTAAGCCATAACCGTTTTGGCCATGCCTATCCCGGCCAGGAGAAAAGCGGGAACCCTACCCGCCTGGCATGGCCTACCTTCTCATAGGGGCGCTAATGGGTGCGCAACGACAATGAAACCTTTAATTCGCAAACTCTGGTACACCCTCACCGAGGCCGCAAACTATCTGACGCGAAACACCGAGGGTGATTCAGAAGTAACCGTATCTGATGTTCTGCAACTGGCTGTGAACGAACAAATCGCCCTTTCGATTAAAGTTACTGGGGTGAGCGACTACTCGGTACCCTTCGGGCATCTAATACCGCATGGCGTACTATCCGACGGTGAGAGAATGGATGCTCTAAACCGAGAAGTCGAAATAAGCGGTCTAACATCGCCAACAATAATAAACAGTGAGAAATTTCACGTAGCCTATCAAGGAAACGTAATGCTTGACGTTGGGTTATGGGATCTCGAATTTCAATCGGCCAAACGGATATTAAACAAGCTGTGGGGCGACTCCAAGACATTGATAGATTCAGATATCGACCGGCTCAACCCTTGGACTTTTAAATCGCTTTACTACGGACCCTACGATGACAAGATAGTGATTTTCGATATGGATTTAAACGTCATCATAAGTGTGCCACCTGAAAGGATCCCCGAAGGTACCTATCTTGTCGTTAAACAAAGCGAACTTTCAAGGCTACTTACAGATGACTCTACCAACACAGAGCACCATAAATGCCCGCCAGCAATCACCACGTTAGACGATGAAACGGAAATAAAGCGCCTACAGCGCACCATTGCCGCCCTTGCATTAGGCCTTGCAGCGAAGCCCGGCACCTACAACAAAGCGGGTAAGCCCAACGTCTTACAACTGGCGAAAGTGGCCACAGAGCATTTACGCGACGGTCAAAGCGACCGCACACCGCACGGCTTCAGTGAAACCACCGTTCGCAACACCATTACCGCCGCACTCAAGGCTTGCCCCGAATTGAAAGGTTAGGTTTTGTCAGTTGGCAATTGCTTTTGCCAGTTGGCACCTAATGCCCCGCAGACACTAGACCATGGCTTCTCGTATCACATCGGACGATATCGGGAGTTTATGGCATGACCGCACAAACCAACTACGCACCACTCGACAGAATGTTACGCCGCCCGGAGGTTGAACAAGTCACCGGCATGGCGCGAACCACCATCTATGACGGTATGGCCGCCGGCACCTTCCCAAAGCCTGTCAAAATAGGAGCCCGCGCCGTTGCCTGGCCTGAATCGGTAATTCGCCAATGGATTGCTGAACGCATGGAAGGGCGCAAGGCATGAAAAACGAGACGCCCGCCACCAAAGCAAAGCGCCTGCAAAATTATATCACCCCCAGGCACCGCCGGTTAATCGTTGCACTGCTAATAGGTCCGTTACCGCGCGAGACAGGCGACCGGGTAGCCGGGGCCAGCAACAGCCCGCACTACATCGGCGAACTGCGCGATAAATTCCACCTGAGCATACGCACCGAACGGGTAGAGAAGATCGACCGCGATGGTTTTGTGACGCGCCCTGGTATCTATCATTTGGAGCCAGAGTCTAGGGAACTTGCCCGCCTGCTACTGGCCCCCAAGTGAGGGCCGGACTATGGCGAAGCAAAAGTCTAAGTTGCCGTTTGACGGTAAAGGCGGAACCGTTGTTATTCAGCGCCGCCTGCTGGCCTCTGAGGCGTACTTGAAACTGACCCCCTACGCCAAGGTGCTTATCCATCTTATGCACCGGCATTGGACGCCAGCTAACCCAGTGGGCTTTGGAGTTCGGCAGGCAGAGCGCGAGATACCGTGCTCTAACAAACCCGCCATACGGGCATTCAAGGATCTGGAGAAAGCTGGCTTTATCGTCAAAATAGACGAGAGCCTTTTTTGCTCCCGCACACAATCTAAAGCTCGAACATGGAGGCTAACGTGGATGCCCTGCTGGCGGAATCGAGCGCCAACAAATGACTGGGAAAAAGGCCATGAATAAAAACTCTACCGGTGTGAATTCGACACCCCTAGACCACCCACAGACGTCGTTTTCGACACCCCGTTATATGAAAACAGGGCCAGAGGTGTCGAATTGTACACCTGTAGACCGCTTTTTCAGGTTCTACAGACGTCGTTTATACACCACTCCTACTTATGCCACCCCCTACCACTTCTCATTGGGGTTTATGCAGCCCTTGAACAGTGCTTTTACACACGGCGGCCCCAAATCACCCTACGCTACCAAGCCGGAGACATTACCCGCGCCCTGGCAGAAGGCTACGTTATGGCCTGCACCGCTTGCCGCGCCCCACAGCGCCGGTATTGCGATGAAGGGGCCAAACTATGGCGGGCGTATCGGGATGCCCACCAAAGCGCCGCCAGCCCCTTAGGAGTTGAGAAAACTTGAAACTAAAAAGCCTGTTACCAGAGAGAGCCGCACTTATGAGCAAAAACCCCCGCAAGTTTCGAGAGCCCGTCCGCCTTATCGTTTCAGTGGAAGCCCAAACCGTAAACTCCATTGATGCCGCAACGAAGGCCGGCGGCAATCAAGGTCACCACAACCGGTCCGAGTTCGTCCGCCTTGCCATAGAACGCGAGCTTAGACGATGCCAGTCTGATGGTTTTCGGAGCAGTAACGCGCACGAGGGTGATTAGAATTTTCTGACTCGTAAAAAAGGCTGAACAGTACGCACGCGCGGGACTGACTCCTAGTGATTTTGGAGGGCACAGTTTTGTGCTGTGAACAGTACGCGCGCGAGGCTGATGATTTCTGAACAAGTATCGCGCGCGAGGCTGCCGGTTTTCGACTGGAAAAGTTTCCCGCATAGAAAAGGGCCAACTCTGGGTATACCTGCTACAGTTTCTTTGGATCAAAGGAGGGATTGATTATGTTCGGCGAGTTTAAAATTCAGGCGGGTGATTTCGACACGATCCGCAAAGGCATATTTAGTGGTGGTGGTGGTATGTTAGGTGGTATGTTTTCGATGCCAAAAAAAGACGCATGGACTGCTATGGAGCGCTACCCAGCGGATCAAGTTGAGTCGCTTGAAGTCGCCAACGAAGAGGCCGTTAAACGCATTGGCGGAACTGCTGGATGGGGTCTTGCCGGGGCTGCGCTGCTTGGCCCGGTAGGATTGCTGGCCGGGTTGGTTATTGGAGGAAAGGGCAAGGATGTGACGTTCATCGTCAAATTCAAAGATGGTAAGAAAGCCCTTTGCACCGCTAACAGCAAGATATACACGAAGATGCAGGCGGCGATGATGTAAAAAAAGAATCAATCAAGCCGCCCTGAGCGGTTTTTTTGTGTCTGATGATATTTCCCGACTATAAAAAGCCCATGAAATGAGGTGGAGCCCAGACCATGAACACTATTGTCAGATTGCCCGAAAGCCCCGAAATCACCTACCACTTTCAAGCTGGCCCTTGCCATTCGCTAGTGGTTAGCGTTCAATCGGGTAAAAACCGGCTGAACGATGATCTTTCCACAGGGGACTTCACCCCATTAGTTCATGCCCATGCTGGGCGTACACAAAAACATTAAGTCGTTCGTTGCACTCACTAGGATGCTCCGCTCGTACCTCGCTGCGCACCCCTTATGTTGGCGTTATGTGCCAATGGAGATTTCATATGCTTAAAGTCCAAACCGTTTTGCTGCTCACGCTATTGATATTTTCAGGAGCCTCGTTCGGGTCCGAAGATACCCATCGAAAAGACTGTACAAATTGGCTGCAGGAACATTACTCCAGCTATTCGCACGTAGAGACTATTCAAGAATATACCCTGAATTCTGAGTACCACTACCGTGCTAACTACAACGTTGTTCCATACAACGCGACGGCCGCAACAATAGGTTTCGATTGCACAATTTATCTAACCTCGGGAAAGGTAGTAGCTTTCCCGAACCTAAAGCCTTATCCACTGGAAGCTAAGGCAAAGCCTGCTACGAAATCCCTTCCTAAGCGACGTATGAAGTCAGGAGGAAGTGCCTGCCCAGAATTTGCGGCATGGCAACGCTTCTCGGATGAAATGAAAAAAGGTAATTACTCAGCGAAATTGTCGAGTTCATGTGTATGGCTCGAAAAAGGAGACCGCGTCTTCGGACCAATTGAGAGCAAGAAAAATAAAGGTTTTACATTCAACTTGATTTCTTTGCCCGGGGGTAAGCGGTATTGGATAGAAAGCGTAAGTTTGTGAATTTGTCGCATAATCGGGTAGCCGGGGGTATCTAACCCTCAGCCCCCACAATACCCTGCACGTGGGTGCAGTTTCTGCGCAGTACGCGAGGGCGCGTAAAGACGTAGGGTTCTAGGATGCTGAGAAATGCTGAGGTTCAAGTCGCTTTCCTACTAGTAAATGCCAAGGTTCAAGCCGCTCTATTGTTGGTAAATGTCAAGGTTGGAGCGCCCCCGGCAAGCTGAGTTCTGCGCCTGGTACGAACTGTTGGTACGAACGCCGAATGCTAAGTAATGATAAGGTTCAAGCCGCTTTCCTACTAGTAAATGCCAAGGTTCAGGAGGCCATTCAGGATCGCTTAATGACGCGGATATGAGTCATCTTTTAGTGAATCCCTGATGCAATCTTGATGTTATCGAGCGGGCTCGTAGGTGGCTCACCTGTTAGTAAATGTTAGTATTTTGCCCGATGGAATATGGCAAATGGCGGCAAGGTTCAGGGCTGATGCTCCCGCTTATCAAAGGGCTGGCCTGTTAAGGTTTGTTAAGGTTGGAGCGCCCCCGGCAAGCTGAGTTCTGCGCCTGGTACGAACTGCTGTTACGAACGCCGAATGCTGAGAAATGCTGAGGTTTGAACCTAATAAAACCTTAGATTCGTTTTCGCCAAAACCTGATAAAACCTGAAAACCAAATCACTGGTGACGCTGCTGAAAAGTGAGCAGTATTTCACCAGTGGTGGAATATGGCCATTTCCGCCACTGACGGAAGCGCCCGTGAAGCCCGCTATCGGTTGCACATAAAATGCAACTCGCTGCCAATCGCACACGCGCCTGTGAGCCCGCAGCTACTTGTAAAACTTGTATCTCAAAATGATACCTATCGCACACGCGCACATAGATGGATCTGGTTAAATTTCACGACTATAAAAAAGGCGCTGGGACTTTCTGCGCAGTACGCGCCCGCGAGCGTTCCCGAAAGTTGGGGAGCCTTGCTGTTACCTGCATACAGGCAGGACGCCCCATAGAGCCCGCCAGAAAGCCGCAATTAGAACCCTGTACGTTTTAACAGGCAATGCAGCCAAAGGCGCTGACAAGGCCGTGAGGCCGTAGAGCTTTGAATGTGTGCGACCGTGTAAGCCACAGCCTACAAAGCCTGTACGTTATCGCTGACGACCTTGTAAGCCGAAGCCTACACGGGATCGCAGAGCCGCAACGCCTGAGAGTTTGCTGGCTGGCTTGCGGCTTGTTGTTGGTGTCTGGCTGGCAGATGGGGAGGGGCCGGGCAAATCCCTATGACGCGGTAATCCCTAGACCGTTGGGGTAGTCACTTTTTTACGTCCACAAAATTCACGCTTCACCGGCTTGCGGATCAGCTGGCAACAGGACGAAAGGGCGTATTTTTATAAGTATTTTACGCAACACCATAAAGGTATGCGGGCAGGCCGTTATCCATTCGACAGCCTGAAAGTTCAACAGGGTATAGGTGTTCAGTTGTGGGTATCGTTGTGGGTATTAAACTGGCGGAATTTTTATAAGACTTTCAAGTTCAACTACTTAGGTAGTCTATGTGGGGGCAGTACCACCCACCATATTTGGAAAACGGGCATCCTCACCGAGGCTGCCCGTTTTTTTATGCGTGACAATAACGGCCGGCACTAAGCGCCCAGCAGAGATTGCCCGCAAACCCGCACCACATTGCGTGAAGACGTGGTGTGGTCGGTGGAGGTGACCTGGGAGGGCGTCACACAGCGGGTGTTTTTATGCATCTTGCTGGAGTTTCAGTCGAAAGTAGACAGTCGCATGCCGCTGCGGCTTATGCATTACGTGGCGTGTTTTTACGATCATCTGCTGAAAACCCGTGAAACAACGGCGCGTTGCGTAAACCGCTGAAGGTTGCCACCTATTCCACCTGAAGCCTGCCACCCGGACCGGCGCAAGGCTGCCACCCATCGGAGCGTAGCGACGCGGGGGTTTCATTGTTACTCCGAAGCTGTGGTGCCC